>Ga0308159_1000015_pt1 | contig 826322 bp, 716 predicted proteins | sample PhyCR1_FD_201040 | JGI IMG/M metagenome (GOLD analysis project Ga0308159, IMG submission 201040) | Phyllosphere microbial communities from UC Gill Tract Community Farm, Albany, California, United States - DLSLC.R1 | ecosystem: Host-associated > Plants > Phyllosphere > Unclassified | place... | reverse complement strand
CTATGCGCGCCTCAAACTATCACCTAAACACACTAAAAGAAGCGCCTTCCGAGGCCGAAGTTGCCAGCCACCAGCTCATGACCCGTTCGGGCATGATCCGCAAACTTGCGGGCGGCATCTATTCCTACATGCCTTTGGGCTTGCGCGTCATCCGCAAGGTCGAGGCCATCGTACGCGAAGAGATGAACGCCGCCGGCGCCATCGAACTGCTCATGCCGGTGGTGCAACCCGCCGAGCTATGGCAGGAATCGGGCCGTTGGGAGCAATATGGCCAGGAACTGCTACGCATCAAGGACCGCCACGGGCGCGACTTCGTGCTGCAGCCGACCTCGGAAGAAGTCATCACCGATATCGCGCGCAATGAAATCCACAGCTGGCGCCAGTTGCCGGTCAATTTCTATCACATCCAGACCAAGTTCCGCGACGAGCGTCGGCCCCGTTTCGGCCTGATGCGCGGGCGTGAGTTCACGATGAAGGATGCGTATTCGTTCGATCGCGACGAAGCGTCCGCTCAGGCGAGCTACGATCGGATGTACGACGCCTACATGCGCATTTTCACGCGCCTGGGGCTGACGTTCCGCGCCGTCGCGGCCGACACGGGCTCGATCGGCGGCACGCGCAGCCACGAATTTCAGGTCATCGCCGATACGGGTGAGGACTTGATCGTCTACAACCCCGACTCGCAGTACGCCGCCAATATCGAATTGGCGCAAGCACCCGTGCTGATCGCGGAGCGCGCCGCGCCCACGGCACCGATGGTCGACACCCCCACGCCGGGCGCTGCCCGCTGCGAAGACGTGGCCGCCTTTTTGCACGTGCCGCTCGAACAGACGATCAAGTCGATCGTGCTGGCCTCGGAGCCGGAAGCCGGCAAGGTTCAGATCTGGTTGCTGTTGCTGCGCGGCGATCACATGCTCAACGAAATCAAGGCGGCAAAGGTGCCCGGCCTGAACGCGGGCTTCCGTTTCGCCACCGAGAGCGAGATCGTCGACCATTTCGGCTGCAAGCCGGGCTATCTCGGTCCGGTCAATACCACCCTGCCCGTGCGCGTGGTCGCCGACCTGACGGTAGGCAACATGAGCGACTTCATCTGCGGCGCAAACCATGCCGATGCTCACCTGGTTGGTGTGAACTGGGGCCGCGATCTGCCGGAACCCGAATTCACCGTCGATCTGCGCAACGTGGTTGAGGGCGATGCGGCCCCGGATGGCCCGGGCAAGCTGGCGATGCAACGTGGCATCGAAGTGGGTCACGTGTTCTTCCTCGGTTCGAAGTATTCCGAAGCGCTGAAAGCCACCTATCTGGACGACACCGGCAAGCCGGCACTGTTGCAAATGGGTTGCTATGGCATCGGCATCACGCGAATCGTGGGCGCCGCAATCGAACAGAACCACGACGCTCGGGGCATTATCTGGCCGAAGGCGATCGCGCCCTTCCAGGTCGTCATTTGCCCGGTTGGATTCGGTAAAAGTGAAACTGTTCGTGACACCGCCACGCAACTGTACGAGACCCTTGCTGCACAAGGCGTGGACGTCATTCTCGACGACCGCGATACCCGCCCCGGCGTGATGTTTGCGGAGTGGGAATTGATCGGCGTACCGCTACGTGTAACAGTTGGAGAACGCGGGCTCAAGGATGGTGTGGTGGAATTGCAAGCTCGTCGTCAGGAAACCGCTACCAAGGTCTCCCCCGCCGAGGCTGCAGACACCATTTTGGCCATGCTGGCATCGCTGTAAGCCCCACACTTCGGGCGTTTCGATTGACTTTGCGCGTAGGGCAACCTGTTTACATTTATGCCGACTGAAATGCCCGCCGAGGCGCTGTTCGACATCCGGGTCTATTACGAAGATACCGATGCGGGCGGCGTCGTCTACTACGCCAACTATCTCAAGTTTCTCGAACGGGCCCGCACCGAATGGTTGCGGGAGCTCGGCGTGTTTCAATCGGAGCTGCGGGCGGCCACGCAACGCATCTTCGTGGTCAACGCGCTCGATATGGCCTACCGTAAACCCGCCCGATTGGATGATAGGTTGACCATCCATAGTCGTATTACCCGTTTGGGCCGGGCTTCGATACACTTCGCGCAAGCCGCTCGGCGAGACGGGGAACTGCTCGCCGAAGGCACCATCCAAGTGTGTTGCGTCGATGCGGTAAGCCTGCGGCCAGCTGAGATTCCTCCAGAAGTTCTATCAATACTGAAATCCATTCAGGAATAACCATGCCAGTCACCAGCGACATGTCGTTGCTTTCTTTGATTACCCAGGCCAGCCTTCCGGTACAGCTGATCATGCTGATGCTGCTCGGCATTTCCATCATGTCCTGGACGTACATCTTCGCCAAGCGCTTTGCGCTGCGCAAAGCAACCACGCAGACCCGCCGTTTCGAAGACGACTTCTGGTCGGGCGGCGATCTTTCGATGCTGCAGCAGGCCGTGGCCAGCCGCCGCGCCGAACAAGGCGCACTCGCGCGCATCTTCGATGCCGGCATGACCGAGTTTCTGAAAGCGCGCCGCTCCACGCCCAACGATCCCGTTGCCGTGCTCGATGGCCCGCGCCGCGCCATGCGGGCGGCTTACCAACGTGAGATGGACGTCCTCGAATCGCATCTGAACTTCCTGGCTTCGGCCGGCTCGGTCAGCCCGTACATTGGCCTCCTGGGTACGGTGTGGGGGATCATGCACGCGTTCATGGGTCTGTCGAACATGCAGCAAGCCACGCTGGCGGCGGTGGCCCCGGGTATTGCCGAGGCGCTGATCGCCACCGCGATCGGTCTGTTTGCCGCCATTCCTGCCGTGGTCGCCTATAACCGCTTCACCAACGACATCGACCGCATTTCGATCCGCTTCGACGCCTTCGTCGACGAGTTCCTGAATATTCTGCAACGGCAGGTGCGCTAATGCCCTCGGTACGTTCCAACAGCCGGCATGGCCGCCGGATGAAAAGCGATATCAACGTCGTGCCTTATATCGACGTGATGCTGGTATTGCTGATCATTTTCATGGTCACCGCCCCGCTCGTCACGCCTGGCATGATCGAGTTGCCCTCGGTGGGTCAGGCGGCCGAAGTGCCGTCCACGCCGCTCGAGGTGCAAATCAATGCCGACGGCAATCTCGCGCTGCGGATGCGCGAAGGTGGCGCCATGCCCCAGGATATCGCGCGCGGCGACCTGATTTCGGCCGTGAAGGCGCGCATTACGGCGACCACGCCCGTGGTGATCGCAGCCGACGGCAAGGTGCCCTACGAATCGGTCGTGAAGGTCATGGACGAGCTGCGCGGCAGCGGTGTGACCCGCCTGGGACTTTTGGTCGACCAGAGCGCCGGCGGCAATCAGCCGCGCCCCACGACCCAACAGCAACCGGCGGTCAAGCGCTAACGCGCGACTGCGACGTGGCCGCCCTCGCGGCGGCCCGATCCGTACTATCCAGGACATGACGCCCTCACTCCCTCCGCACGGCACGCCGCCCGAACCGCCACCCACCCAGGACAACCGCAAGGCCTTGGGGCTCGCGGTCGCGGTTCACCTGCTGCTCGTGATCGTCCTCTTCTTCGGACTGGACTGGCACACCGAAAATCCGGGCCCGGTTCAGGTCGAACTCTGGGCCGATGGCGTCTCGCCCGACGCCAAGCCCGAACCGCTGCCGGAACCCGAGCCGCAACCCGAACCCACACCGCCGACGCCCACGCCGCCGCCCCCAACGCCTGCGCCGGAGCCTGAGCCGGCCCCGGCACCCACCCCCCCGCCCGCCCCGACGCCTCCGCCCAAGCCCGCGGTGCAGCCGGAAGCCGTGCCGGATCCTGAAATTGCGCTCGAAGCGCAAAAGAAGAAGCGCGAGCAGGAAGAGAAGGCCCGCGAAGCTGCCGAGGCTGCACGTGAGAAAGCGCGTATCGAAGAAGCCCGCCAGCAGGCTGCGCGTGAAGAAAAACAACGTTTAGAAAAAGAACAGAAGGCCGTAGCCGAAAAAGCTGCCGCCGAGAAAGCCGCCAACGAAAAAGCGGCTGCGGAGAAAGCGGCCGCTGAAAAAGCAGCGGTCGAAAAGAAAGCTGCCGCCGAGAAAAAAGCGGCTGCCGATAAGGCGGCTGCCGAAAAAGCAGCGGTTGAAAAGGCAGCGGCCGAGAAAGCCGCCGTGGCCGAAAAAGCCGCAGCCGAGAAGGCTGCTGCAGAGAAAGCGGCCGTAGAGAAGAGGGCAGCGGCCGAAAAAGCCGCCGCTGAAAAAGCCGCTGCGGAGAAGAAAGCAGCAGCAGCCAAGGCGGCTGCGGCGGACAAGGCGCTGCGCGATGCCATGCGTGGCGACGTGCTCGGCGCAGCCGGTCTTCCAGGCGGCACGGCCGACCGAAATCAGGCCGGTGGCGGTCGGGATAGTGGTTATGGCGCAAAAGTTCGCGCTTGCGTGCGTCCAGGTGTGCAATTCCCCACACCTGCCCGTAGCGGATCGGCCAATCCTACGGCAGAATACCGGGTACAGTTGCGTACCAACGGTGAGGTGTCAGGCGTAAATCTGACGCGCTCATCCGGCAACGCCGGCTTTGATCGAGCCGTCGAAACCGGTATCCGCCGATGCAACCCGTTCCCGAAGCCGTCCACGGGCAGTTTCGAGTCGGTAATCGACGTGATCTACAGAATGTACGACTGACAGGAGAACACCCTTTATGAGTTCCGCATATCGCCGAATGGCCGGCACGTGGCGCGCTTACGCGACCCTCGGCCTGATGATGCTGCTGACTGCCTGGATGGCTGCCACGCCGGTCCATGCGCAGTTGCGCGTGGACATTTCCGGTACGGGCGCCACCCAGTACCCGATCGCCATTGCTGATTTCGCCGGCGACGATGCCCGCGGCCGTGCCATCGCGGAAGTCATCCGCGCCGACCTGACCCGTACGGGTCAATTCCGCCTGATCAGCGCCGCCAATTCGGGCCTGACGGTCGACTCGCAGATCGCGCATGACGACTGGCGCGGCCGTGGTGCCGATTTCCTCTCATACGGCAGCGTAAGCCGCTCCGCCGACGGCCGCTACGACGTGCGCTTCCGCCTGGCCGATACGGTCAAGAAGGGCCAATTGGACGGCGTCGCGTTCTCGGGCACCGAGCAGGAACTGCGCCGTGTCTCGCACCAGATCGCCGATCGCATCTACGAAAAGATCACCGGTGTGCGCGGCGTCTTCTCGACCCGCATCGCCTACGTGCTCAAGCGTGGCGACACCTACGAATTGCAAGTGGCGGACGCCGACGGCCAGAATCCGCAAGTCGCCCTGCGATCGCGTGAACCGATCATCTCGCCCGCCTGGGCGCCCGACGGTTCGAAACTCGCCTACGTGAGCTTCGAATCTGGCAAACCTGTTGTTTATTCGCACACGCTGGCCACCAGCGCGCGCGTGCCTGTTGCAAATTACAAAGGCAACAACAGCGCCCCGGCCTGGTCGGCCGACGGCAGCCAGTTGGCAGTTGCGCTGACGCGCGACGGCCTTTCGCAAATCTATACTTTGAGCGCCAGCGGCCAGAATTTGCGCCGTGTGACGCGCTCCCCGGGGATTGACACCGAGCCGGCGTTCACCCCCGACGGACGTTCTTTGATGTTCACCAGCGACCGCAGTGGCGGCCCGCAGATCTACCAAGTCGGTGTCGACGGTAGTGATGCGCGTCGGATCACTTTTAACGGAAGTTACAACATCTCACCCCGAATTTCCCCCGATGGATCGACGCTGCTGTACGTTGCAAGACGAGATGGCGCGTTCAAGATCGCTTCGTTGAACCTGGCCAGCGGAACCGAAACCTTGTTGACTGATGGTCGTGACGATCAGTCCCCGAGCTTCGCTCCCAATGGCATGCAAGTCCTCTATGCCGCTTCGCAAGGTGGCCGCGGGGTGCTGGCAGGGGTCTCGAGCGATGGACGTGTTCGTCAGACGCTTTCGGTACTGAACGGGGAAATACGTGAACCAACTTGGGGCCCTTTTACCCGATAAAACACGTGTGACTCTCTTTACACAAAGGAAATATCATGAGATCGCGCATTGCCAAAAGCTTTACCATCGCCGCATTTGCAGCAACCCTGGCGGCTTGCAGCTCCGTCCCCCTGGACGATCAAGCCGGTAACGCTGGCGGCAGCACAGGTTCAGGAATGGGCGGTTCGTCCGGCCAAGTCATGGACCCCTTCAACCCGCAGAGCCCCTTGGCGCAACAGCGCTCGGTGTACTTTGACTTCGACAGCTACTCGGTTTCCGACCAGTACCGCAGCCTCGTCGAAATGCACGCTCGCTACTTGGCCGGCAATGGCCAACAGCGCGTGAAAGTCGAAGGCAATACCGACGAACGCGGTGGCGCTGAATACAACTTGGCTCTGGGCCAACGTCGTGCAGACGCAGTGCGTCGCATGATGACCTTGCTGGGCGTGAACGACTCGCAAATCGAGACGATCAGCTTCGGTAAGGAAAAGCCGACGTCGACGGGTTCGTCGGAATCTGATTACGCCGAAAACCGCCGCGCTGATATCGTCTATCAGCGTTAAGCAGGTCGCGTAGCAGGAAATGCCCCACGCGCGTCGGAACGGTCTAAGATCGTTCCGACGCTTTTTTACTTTTTAGCCTCCGGATGACTATGCACGTTTCTTTCCAGTCGTTTCGCCCCCTGACCATCGCCGCGGCAGTCGCCGTGATGCTCGCCAGCGCGCCCGCGCACGCTTTCTCGGACGATGAAGCGCGCAAAGCCATTCTCGATCTGCGCCAGCAAGTGCAACAGATGAACGAGCAAAACGCTCGCGCCCGCCTGCAATTGGCAGATCAGATGCAGTCCATGCAGCAGGAAGTGATGCAATTGCGTGAGCAGCTCGAACTGGTATCGCGCCAGCAGCCGAGCGCCAATCAGCAAGCGCAGCAACAGCAGCAGGCCAATGGCCCCGCCGCCAACGATCCGCAAGAACAGGCGGCATACGATGCCGCGATCGACCAGTTCCGCACCGGTCGCTATAAGGAAGCGGGTGACGCGCTGAACGGCTTCGTGTCGGCCTACCCCAATAGCCCGCTCAAGCCGACGGCGCAGTTCTACCTGGGCAGCAGCCGCTACGCCACCAAGGATTTCAAGGGTGCGATCACCCAGATGCAGCAAATGGTCGAGCAATCGCCCAACAACGAGCGTGCGCCTGACGCATTGCTCGTGATTGCCGGCAGCCAGATCGAAACGAATAACCGTGCCGGCGCCAAGACGACGCTGCAGCGCATCGTGCGCGACTATCCCTCGTCGCCCGCTGCCAGCACGGCCAAAAACCGCCTGACGCTGCTGCAGTAAGTTCCGCGGCACGCTTCATGATGAAGGGACGGACTGCATTGCAGTGCGTTCCTTTTTTTTGTGCGCCGGCAGCAGCGCGTTCGAGGATCGCCGGATTCGATCTCGGGAGGATTGCCGGATTCGATGTCAGGAGGATCGCCGGACTCGATCTCAGGCCGTAACGGCGGTGATCACGATCACGACTGCGCCGGCCACGATCAGCAGAATGCCGCCCAGCTCCCGGCGCGATGCCGATTGCGCGAAGATGCGGCGCGACAGCAGTTGTGCAAACAGCACCTCAACCAGACCCAACGTGCGCACATTGGCGGCCGCCGTCAGCGCGAAGCCGAGAAACCAACCTTGCGACGCGCTCGCACCGAGCAGTCCGCCCAACAACGACGTGCGCCATGCCCGCAAGCAGGGACCGATCAGCGATCGTTTGAAGCACACCATCCACGCCACCAGCATCGCGACCTGAATCCCCAGCGACCACACCAGCGTGTAACTGGCGCGCATCGCAAACGAGCCGCTCTCGAGCGTGAGGATGGCACCGCGAAAGCCCACGGCCGAGAAGGCGAAGAAAGCACCCGAGGCGATACCGAAGACCGCGGGACGCCAGTCGGAAAAGGCCTGCGCCCCCATTCCCGGCTTGGTGGACATCAGCACCACGCCGACCGTAGCCACGATGATCCCCGCAATGCTCCAGAAGGAGAGCGGATCGCCCAGGACCACCAAGGCGAACACCGCCACCTGGATGGGCTCGGTTTTGGTCCACGCCGTGACCACGACGAAGGCCCGCTCGCGCATTGCGGCCAGCATCAGCGCGGTAGCGGCGATCTGCGCAGCGGCGCCGCCCGTCGCGAAGAGCAGGTAGCGGCCATTGACGCTGGGCCACGCATCGCCCGTGATATGCGTGACGATGCTCAAGAAAAGCAACGCGAAGGGAAACCCGTAAAGAAAGCGAACCTGAGTGGCCCCCAAGGTGCCTAGCCGCTCGGTCAGGCTGCGTTGGACGGCATTGCGTCCCGCCTGCGCAGCCGCAGCAAAGAGGGTGACGGGGATCCACAGCCAGGCAAGTTCGTTCATGGCCGCCAGTGTATCGCGGGGTCCGCCGCCAGACCGCTAAAATCACCGTTCGACTTCATGCGGCTACGGCCGATTCTGCCTGCCATGCGCGCCGACTTTACGCCCGATCTACACCACTACGCGCTGCCCGATTACACGCTGACGTACACCGATAACGGCTCGGGGCCGCTGCTCTTGCTGGTGCACGGCTCGCTCTGCGACTGCCGATACTGGAAGTCCCAGATCGTGACCTTGAGCCGCAGCCATCGCGTCGTGGCCGTGAATCTGCGCCATTACTGGCCGCAGCAATGGACGCCGGAAGGCGGGCCATTCTCGATCGATCGCCATGCGCAAGATTTGCTTGGCCTGATCGATCATCTAGCCGCAGGCCCTGCCCATGTGGTGGGCCATTCGCGCGGCGGCAGCGTGGCCCTTCACATGGCTGTGCTGGCACCCCAAGCCATCGCCACACTCACGCTGGCCGATCCTGGCGTGGGGCACGCCGATCGCAACGACCCGCGTGGCGCTTTTCGCCACGACGCCATGGCGCTGATCCAGCGCGGCGATGTGGATGCCGGCCTGGCGCTCTTCATCGATGCCGTCAGCGGACCCGATACATGGCGCCGCATGGTGCCGTGGTTTCAGGAGATGGTGCGCGAGAACGCGACAACGCTGCTTGCGCAAACCGCGGAGCCGCCGTTCAGGCTGGACGCGGCCACGATTCAATCGCTCGCCATGCCGATACTGCTGGTGGGTGGCGCACTCAGTCCACAGCCCTATCCTGCCACGCTCGATCGTCTGGAAGGGCTATTGCCGCAAGCGTCACGTGTGACGATCGCAGGGTCGTCCCACGGCATGAATCTGGGCAATCCGCGGGTGTTCAATGCCGCGGTGGCAGATTTCGTGGCTGTGCAGTCGGCGGGCTGACGGCACGGGTTGACGCCTTAGGTGTCGTGCAGGTTTTTCTGCAGGAACGCGAGATCGAGCCATCGGCCAAATTTGCGACCCACTTGCGGCATCAGTCCCGTTTGCACAAACCCGGCACGCCGGTGCAGCGCGATCGACGCCGTGTTTTGCGCCTCGATACCCGCCACCATCACATGTAACTCTGCCGCCCGCGCGCGTTCGATCACGGCATCGAGCAACTGTCGCCCCAGGCCGCGGCCTTGCGCGTCGGGTCGCACATACACGGAGTGCTCGACGGTATTGACGAAACCTTCAAACGGCCGAAAATCGCCATAGGAGGCGAAGCCCAGTATGGTTTCGCCGTCCGCCGCGACGATGACGGGAAAACCGCGCGCTCGGCGGTCGTCCATCCATCGCTGGCGCACGTCGTTCGTGACCGGTGTCTCGGTCCAGAGCGCCGTCGTGTGAAGGATGGCATGATTCGTGATATCCACAATACCGGGTACGTCGGCATCGACCGCATCGCGCAACAACATGGGTACATCCCGCAAAAATATTCGATTCGCGTCATCATACCGGCTGGTGTATTCAAGCAGGCCATCACGCGCGGGCTCAACATCGAGCTGATCAACGGAGCGTTTCCACATGACGGATACATGGGACATCGTGCGCGCCGCACTGGCGCAAGAGTTCTCGGACATCACAGATATCGGCGAAGCGGTGCGCATCATCGTACGCCTGACCGTGGCTGGCGTGTTGGCCGGCATCATCGGCTATGAACGCGAAGCGAGCGGCAAACCCGCCGGTTTGCGCACGCATATTCTGGTCGCCCTGGGCGCTGCGCTCTTCGTGCTGGTGCCGGCGCAGAGCGGCATGCGTATCGAAGACCTGAGCCGTGTGCTGCAAGGGATCGTGGCGGGTATCGGCTTTCTGGGCGCGGGTGCGATCATCAAACTCAGCGACGAGCGACGCATCAAGGGGTTGACCACCTCCGCCAGCATCTGGATGACGGCGGCCATCGGCGTGGCGGCCGGCATGGGCCGCGAAATGACGGCCATTCTGAGCACCCTATTCGCGCTCTTCGTGCTTGCTGTCTTGCGCCACGTCGAGGTGCGTGTGGCGCGCCGCCGTACGGCCGAAGATATCGACAACGAGGTGTGAGCGTGCGCACTCGCTGCCCTCATTGCGCGATGCTGACGGCGCAATGCGTATGCGCGCTCGTGGCACCCATCGATAACCGCACGCCGGTGCGTGTGCTGCAGGATCCCCGCGAAAGCACACATGCGTTGAATACGGCACGCTGGGTTGCGTTGGGACTGCGCCATGCCGAGATCGTCGCTCGTGCAACCTTCACCCCAGCAGACTGGACCATTGTGGGGCGCCAATCCCTGCTGCTCTATCCGGCAGACGCAGATGGTGCGACCGCCCCGCCCTCCTCGGCACCGGTCACCCTGGTCGTGCTGGACGGCACGTGGAAACAGGCCGCAGGTATCCTGAGGAATCATCCCGCCTTGCTTGACCTCCCGCGCTTCGGCCTGGCACCCACAGCAATGTCCGCTTACCGCCTGCGCAAATCGCCCCGCACCGACGGGCTATCTACGGTCGAGGCCGTGGCGGCGGCGCTCGATCTGCTGGACGCCCCCCAACGCCACGCAGCGATGCTGCGGCCGTTCCATGCGCATGTGGATGCGCAGATTCGCGCCCAACTTGTTGCGATGGGCGAAACCGCGTTTCGCCACAATTATCCGCACGTCGACATTGAGAATATGGTGTGAATCCGCCAGGGCGTTGTCATCCACTGCGGGTAAAATAGTGGGTTCGGGCGCGATTTGCCCGAACACGACTTATCTTTTCGGAGGACCGAACGACAATGCTTCCCGAACGTTTACAGCAGGGATATCAAGCGTTTCTCGACGGCCGCTTTCCAAGCGAGCGCAGCCGTTATAAGCGGCTTGGCGAAAAAGGCCAGCAACCCAACACCATGGTGATCGGCTGCTGCGACTCGCGCGTCTCGCCTGAAGCCATCTTCGATGTGGGTCCGGGCGAGCTCTTCGTAGCCCGCAACGTGGCCAATCTGGTGCCGCCTTACGAGCCCGATACCGATTCGTACCATGGCGTGAGCGCCGCCATTGAATTTGCGGTCAATGGGCTGAATGTCGAGCACATCGTCGTGCTTGGCCACGCGTCATGCGGCGGGATCGGGGCGTTTTACGACAGCGCCCAACCCCTTGCCAAAGGTGATTTCATCGGCAAATGGATGTCGCAGATCGCGCCGGTGGCCGATAAGCTCGACCGAACCGCGGGCGATCGCAAGACCAATATCCGCGCTTTGGAAATGGCGGTGGTGGGTCACAGCATCGAGAACCTGATGACGTTTCCGTACATCAGCCAACGCGTCAAAGCCGGCACCTTGCAACTCCACGGCGCCTACTTTGGCGTGGCAACCGGTTTGCTGTTCATTCGCGACCCGGAAACGGGCGAGTTCTCGCCCTGCGTCGACGTAAAACTGGACGAGTAAATCCTGCTGAACGCGCAAGCCTAGAAACGGGCGCGATGTGCACACATCGCGCCCGTTTACTTTCTTCAAACGGTATCCGCTCAGCCGCCGCTGAACAAGATCGCCACATTGATTGCCAAACCCAGCGTCCACGCGATCGAGCGCAGCGTGCCAATGCCCTTGAGATAAAGCGCCAGGTACACCAGCCGCACGATCACATACGCAATCATCAGATTGCGCAGTTGCGGCAGGTCGACATTGCGATACAGCGCGAACAGCACCGCCGCATAGAAAAACGGCAACCCCTCGAAGAAATTGGTTTGCGCGGCATTGGCGCGTGCGCGCCAACCTTCCTGCTTTTGCAGCCAGGCGCGCGGGTTGTCGTTATCGAAGCTCTTGTCACCGGCTTTCGCAATGCCGGTGGCAAGGAACGGCAAGGCGGCAGCGATCAACATCAGCCAGGCAATCGTAGTCATGGTGGTCCTTCAGTAAGCAAACACATTCAGGCAAAACACGTTTTGGCGACACGCTGGCGGCGACCGTCAGGGCGTCGTCGCTCATCCTACCCGAGCCGGGCCCATTCGGGCGCGCGGGTTGCGAGCACGAGGCCCGAGGTATCGGACGTGCGAGATCCCTGATTGCCGCGCAAGGACCACGCCCGCACGCACGATCCACATCCTAAAGCTGTGCGCGGGCAGCAATCTTTATCGGGAAATACGCAATGCATCGTTTTGAAGACAAAGTCGTGATCGTGACCGGCGCCGGTTCCGGTATGGGACGCGCCACTGCCGCGCGGTTCGCGCGCGAAGGTGCGCATGTGGTGCTGGTGGGCCGCACGGCTGCAAAACTGGAAGACGTGGCCAGCAGCCTGGAAGGCGGCCGCGCACTCGTGTGTGCGGCCGATGTGTCCCAACCGGAAGATGTGCAGCGCATCGTCGCGTCTACCTTGAAGGCGTTCGGTCACATCGACGTCCTGGTGAATAACGCCGGCGTGGCGGCGCAAGGCAAGATTCCAGACGCTTCGCTCGAGGACTGGAAAAAGGTGATGTCGATCGATCTGGATGGCGTGTTCTATATGTGCCGCGCCGTCATTCCGGAACTGATCAAGACGAAGGGCTCGGTGATCAATGTGTCGTCGGTGTCCGGCATCGGTGGCGACTGGGGCATGGGTATCTATAACGCTGCCAAGGGTGCGGTAACGAACCTCACGCGTGCGATGGCGCTGGACCACGGGCCTGACGGCGTGCGCATCAATGCCGTCAATCCGTCGCTGACCAAAAGCGAGATGACCGCCGACATGTTCGACGACAAGGCCCTGATGGCGAAGTTCAAGGAGCGCATCCCGCTGGGACGCGCCGCCGAGGCCGAAGAGGTTGCCGACGTGATTGCGTTTCTCGCCAGCCACGACGCGCGCTTCATTACCGGGGTGAATCTGCCGGTGGATGGCGGCCTCTCGGCATCGAACGGTCAGCCGCCGCAGGCTTGAGAGGCGCCGTCAGACGACGCTTGCCATGGGTGCGGAGGCGCTTGGCAACGCAGCCCACACATCCCGCAGGATCTGCAGGGCTTGTGGCGTGGGACCGACCTCGGCCAGCATCCTGGCAACGTCCAGGCCACGCGCAAGGTGCTCGGCCTCGCGTCGTTTGATGACCGCAGCCATGATTTCGGCGCGGAATTCGGGATGGAACTGCACCGATAGCGCCCGAGGCCCGACGCGCACGATCTGATGCGGATCGTGATCGGTTGCGGCCAACGCGACCGATCCCGGGGCCAGTTCGACAACGGTTTGCATGTGCGTGAGATTGACCTGAAACGATGGCGGCAAATCGCGTGTGGCCCCATCGCCCGAAGCCGCTGGCAGCAGGCTCACCCTGCGCCGGCCAAGCTCGATACCCGCGGGGTGGTAATCCACCACACCGCCCAGCGCATGCGCCATCAGTTGATGGCCATAGCACACGCCCAGTAGCGGCATATCCACATCCATCGCATCGCGTATCCAGCCTGCGGTGCGCTCGCTCCAGTCGGCACGGTCGGTGACCATCGCCCACGAGCCGGTAATCACGGCAGCGCCCACCGAGGCGGGCTCGGGTAACGCTTCGCCTGCGTAGGGACGTACTACCTGGACCGCATCCGGCAACACGCCGAGGGCATGGCAAAACCAATCGGGAATATCGCCGAAATCGGCTTGCAGATCGTCGGGCGCAGCGCCCGCTTGAACAATCAGGAACGGTTTGGAGTGAGACACGGAGACGCAACCAGTGGACAGGAGGGTAGAGATAAACGGATGTAGGGTGTGAACGAATTTTAATGCGGCGCGCGACGTCCGATGTGGCCTTTACATTCGGCCCTGTCGCGCAAGCCGTCATCGATGGCGCCCTCGGTGACGCACGAGGTCAAGTGACGCACGCCCCCATGTGACGCGCAACCTCGTGTGACGCACGATCTCAAGTGACGAAAACCCTCACGGTTGCGTCTGCGCCAGCACCCACAGCAAGCCGGCGACGGTGACGACCGACATCAGGGTGGAGATCAGAATCGCGCGTGAGGTGCTGGCGGCGTCGCGGCGGTACAGCTCGGCCAGCATGAAGGGGCCCGTGCCTGTGGGCAACGCGGCAAGCAACGTGACCGCTGCCGTCTGCACGGGCGCCAGCCCGAAAACGAAATGCGCCAGGGCCCAGGTCAAGGCGGGATGCACCACCAGCTTGGCCCACACCATCGGCGCGACGCCCTCGGTGCGGCGCGTTTCCTGCCCCCGCCGGTCGGCAAGAAACAAACCGAGCGCGATCAATGCGCATGGTGAGGCAGCCGCGCCCAAGAGGTCGATGAACCGCTCGAACGCGTCCGGCAAGGAAATGCCGGTACCATCCACCACGGCACCGGCGAGCGGCGCCAGCAGCAACGGATTACGCGTCAGCGCCCGGGTCACTCGCCACGCCACGCGCCAAGGCCGGCGTTCCGTTTGCAATCCAATCTCGACCAACACGATGGCGGCGGCGAACAGCACGCATGCCGTGAGCATGATGGTAAGCGTGGCAGCGGCCAGGCTGGGGGGTCCGAACGCTGCGGCACAAAGCGGGATGCCCATGAAACCCACGTTGGCGTAGGCCGCATTCAGCCCGTCGAGCGCAGCATCGGCCAGCGGACGCCCGCGCCGCCTGCCCCACGCAACGGCGACGGTGAAAACGATGAGGCAACTCAAGCCGAAAGCGCCGATTACACCGGGTTGATACAGCGCTTCCCAAGACGCATGCGCGACCAGGTCGAACAGCAATGCAGGCAGGGCCAGATACACCACCAACCGATTGATTTCGCGGGTGGCATAGGGCCCGAAGATGCCCCCCAAACGGCACAGATAGCCCACAAGAATGAGGGCGAAAATGGGCAGGACGACGGATAAGGTCGTGAACATATTGAAACGTGGGTTTGGCTTACTATGAGCAAGCGAGCAAGCGATGGAGCATACCAGTGCGCGCTCGCCCCCATTTGTTATCGTTGATGCGAATCGACAGGAGGAACCGCATGTTCGTGAAGGCCAAGCTGTTGCGCGCCCCGTTAGCTGAACTCGGCGCATCCGGGTGGCGCATGCTGGGTTCCGCAGGCGGCGCAGCCCGCTCGGCGGCCGATCGTGCGGCCCGCAGCAACCTCTGGCTGGCCGAACGTCTGCGGTTTTACGATGCGTGGCGCAGCAATCCTCAGGGTATCGGTGCCATCGCCCCGTCCAGTCGCGCACTGGGGCACGCGATCACGCGCCACCTCGATCCCGATTGCGGGCGCGTCATCGAACTCGGCAGCGGCACCGGCGTGTTTACCCGCGCGATGATCAAGCGCGGCATTCCCGAACAGGACCTGGTGCTCATTGAATTCGACGCGGCTTTCGCCACCTCACTTGCCCGCGATTTCCCCTTGGCCGAAGTGCATCGCCTCGATGCGGGCCGATTGGTGGAACGTGGGGTATTGGCTGATGGCATCGCCGGCGCCACGGTGTGCGGCCTGCCGCTATTGAATATGTCGCTGCGCCAGCAAATCCGCATCGTGCGCAGCGCCTTTGCACTGATGCATCCCTCGGCCGCGTTTTATTTATTTACGTATGGCGTGCGTTGCCCGGTAAGCCGCCGCGTACTGGACCGGCTCGATCTGCGGGCACGTAAAGTGGACATCGTGATTGCCAACGCGCCGCCGGCGCATGTCTGGAAGTTGAGTCGCCGCGGTGCCGCGGTGCGCCGCATTGGTGCGCCACGCACCGATTCCGGCACCCACTAACGCACCAAGGCGGCGCGCCAGAAATTGAGATCGCCGGAGATGGCGAGTTCGGCCACCCGCGTACCATCGGCCAATAGCGGCACAGCGCCGCTGCTCAAATCGCAAGCCGCAAGTTCAGGCGTTGCATAGCGCCCAAGCGACTCGCCGTCATAAATCAGCCACCACTGGGCGTCCACAAACAGGATGTGGAACGGGCCATGGGCGGTGTCGAAGGTGTAGCAAGTGTGCATGATGTCAGAGAACGTCGACCCGGCGGAAAGCACCGGCGGGCCGCTGGGTGCAAACGACGTGCCCGGCTACCGATTTTGGACGTCTCCTAAGGGTTGATCCTAGTCGTTCCAGGGTTAAACCCTAGACGATGCCCGCAATGTCTGCCGCGCCAACGCACGCCCGCCAACGCACGCCCGCCATCCCACACCCAATTTCGAGCGGCGCGATTCCAGTCATTGCAAGCCGACCCACCGGGCGCTACAGGCCAAGGCCCAACAGCATCAAGAATGTGGCAAACAGCGCGAAGTGCGTCATGCCCTCGATGGCGTTGGTCTGGCCATCGTTGAGATTGATGGCGGCTACGATGAGCGTGATGAATACCATCACGGTTTGTAGGGGGGTCATGGCCATTTCGAAGGGCTGTCCGGTGAAAAGCGCAATGGCCTCCATGACCGGCACCGTCAGAATCACGGTCGACAGCGATGCGCCGAGCGCGATATTGACCACGGCCTGCATGCGATTGGCCAGCGCCGCGCGCAACGCGGTCAAAATTTCGGGACCGGCAGAAATGGCCGCCACCACGATGGCGAGAATCGTCATCGGTGCGCCAGTGCCTTCGAGTCCCTCGGTCAGCGATGCGGACATCATCTCGGCCAGGAAACCGATCACCACGATGCCGCCCACCATCACGCCGATCGTGAAGGTGCGACTCGGCTGCGCTGCCGTATCGGTGCGTACCCGCCGCTTTTTCTCGGGATAGCTATAGCTGAAGAAGTAGCTGTGCGGCCCGGTTTGCATCCGCAGGAACGCGCCATACAGCAATAGCATCGCCAGGATGGTGAAGCCCGAATACGCCTGCCAGGCCGTATGTGGGATGAACTCGGGCACGACCATCGAAATGCCCATTGCCGTCATGATCATCACGCTATAGGTACGCGCGCTGTCGTCGTTGTAGGACTGCTCGCCGTGCTTCAAACCGCCCATCAGCGCGGCCAGCCCGAGGATGCCGTTGATATCGAGCATCACGGCGGCGTAGATCGTGTCGCGCACGAGGGTAGGCGACGGGGCGTGCATCATCATGATGCCCAGCACGACGACCTCCACCAGCACGGCGGATAGCGTCAGAATCATCGTGCCGTAGGGATCGCCTACCTTTTCGGCGAGGCGCTCGGCGTGATGCGCCACACGAATGGATGCGGCCAGAATCGCGACGATCAGGATTGCCGCAGCAATCAGCGCGGCGGCGCGTCCGGCATCCAGAAAATACGGTTCGAGCACGAAGCCCGCCACCCCGACCGCGATCGCTATCAACAGCAACCGCTCTTCGCGCCAGACTTCCCGCATCGCCAAACCATTTTTCGAATATCGACCCGGGAAGTGTAGTCCCATCGCGCGCGTCATTCCGTTTTCAGAGGAACTTTTCAAGCCGTTTTCCATCGCGATGTTGCGGGTTTACGCACTGCCGAAATAGGCACGCGGATTGCATTCCGGCGCGTTCCGCTCGCACTGGACACAACAATGAAACCCTCCCTTTTGATTTGCGCGCTGGGGGTGGCCTTCGCCGCTCCGGCGCTCGCGCAAAATGCGCCGAACGCCTACACCGCCGCCGACGGCTACGGTGCCACCCCCACACTGCCCGCGCCCGACACGTCGCACAAGGTGCAGAACTTCTCCACGCAAACGCAATGGCCCGAAGGCAAGATGCCAACGGCGCCCAATGGGTTCACGGTCACACCGTTTGCCGCCGATCTGGACAGCCCGCGTTGGTTGTATGTGCTGGAAAACGGTGACGTGCTGGTCGCCGAAGCGCGCACCAAGCCCAAAGCCACCGAGAAACCGGAAGACGTCGAGAAATCGGGCAATCAGCGCAAATCGGGCACCATCACCGGCGGCAGCCCGGATCGCATCACCCTGCTGCGCGATACCAATCGCGACGGCCGCGCCGATGAACGGCATGTGTTGCTGGACGGCCTTAATCAACCCTTCGGCATGGTGGTGATCGGCGATGCGCTGTTCGTGGGCAATACCGACGGCGTGATGCGTTATCCGTTCAAGGCAGGTCAAACGCGCATCGATGCCGCCGGCGAAAAGATCGTGACGTTGCCCGCAGGCGGCTACAACAACCATTGGACGCGCAATCTGACGACGAACCGAGATCGCAGCAAATTGCTGATCTCGGTTGGCTCGGCGTCCAATGTGGGCGAACACGGCATGGATGAAGAAAAGCGGCGTGCCAATATTCTCGAAACGGATCTCGACGGCAAAAACGAGCGTGTGTACGCCGCCGGCCTGCGCAACCCCAACGGGATGGATTGGGAGCCCACGTCCGGCGCGTTGTGGACCGCCGTGAACGAGCGCGACAACCTGGGCGATGCGCTCGCGCCCGACTACATCACGTCGGTACAGGATGGCGGTTTCTACGGCTGGCCCTACAGCTACTGGGGCAAGCATCCCGATCCGCGTCTGAAGGGCGCAGGCCGCGAGCTTGTCGAACGTTCGATCACACCCGATTTCGCCTTGGGTGCGCACACCGCGTCACTGGGACTGACGTTCTACCGCGGCGACGCCTTCCCGCAGGGCTACCGCTCAGGCGCCTATGTGGGCCAGCGGGGCTCGTGGAACAACAGCACGTTCGTCGGCTACAAGGTCGTTTTCGTGCCGTTCAAGGACGGCAAACCCAGTGGCGCCGCGCAGGATTTCCTGACCGGGTTCATGGCCGATGCCAAGACGGGCGAGACCTACGGCCGCCCGGTGGGCGTGGTGCAGGACGCCGCAGGCGCCCTGTTGGTGGCCGACGACACGGGCAACCGCATCTGGCGCGTCAGCGCGCAGTAGCCACCACCCGCGCAGGGCGCGTTGCCACACGGTCGATCACCCACATGACCACCAGCGACGCGCCCATCAGCGGGAAGATGATGCCGCCCACGACCAGCAGCGTCAGCACGCCGCGCAATGCACGGCGATCGGCAGGCGGCGCCGGCACGCCAAGCCCACCGACGGGCCGGCGCATCCACCACATCGTGCCCGCAGCCACGCAGAACAGCACAATGCCCACGCACGCCAAGGCCAGGACGATCTGATTCGCAAGCCCGAACTCCTGCCCCATGTGAACGTTGATGCCCCACTCCAGCCCTTTACCCAACGGGCCGTAGTCGGCGTAACCCATATCCAGCAAGACTCGCCCGGTGTAGCGGTCCAGATGCACCACCCGTTGCTGCGACAGATCGTTGGGGTACACCGATCCGGTGTACACCCCGTGCGGGCCGCTGGGAAGCGCAATGGCATAGCCGGGCGCCAATCCCAACTGCTTGAATGCGGCCACGGCCCTATCCAGCCCGAAGGCCTCGCCACCGGAGGCCGGCGCCGACGACATCGGCATCTTGGCCTGTTCCATCGTCCAACTGGTGTGGCCTTGGTGCGCCAGATGCTCGTCGGACATCGGCACGGCTACGCGCACGCCTGCGGGATAGCCGAAGTTACTGCCGTTGGCCCACTGATTCACCTTGCCGCCCCACACCAGCGACCAAGGCATGCCGGTGGTGGCGAGAAAGAGGATGAAGACCGCCAGCACGCAGCCCCCTACTGCGTGTACATCGCGCCAGAACACCCGTTTGGACGGCGTACCGCGCACGGTGATGACGCCGGCCCGCCGCCCTCGTGGCCACCACAGATACAGGCCGGTCAACACCAGCATGATGGTCCAGCCTGCGGCGATCTCGATCGCACCGTTGGCGATCGGGCCGAAGTAATCGAGGCTGTGCAACCGCCTGACCACCCCCATGATCGTGCCCTTGTCGGGCAAGGTGCCCAACACGCGTGCATCATAAGGATCCACGTGAACGATCTGGCGCTCGCCATCGGGCGCACGGATCAGCACCTGCGCGGCGCTCGCGGGCGTGGCGGGTGGCGTGTATCGGCCTGCCACGCCAGGCTGTGCGGCCTGTGCTGCGGCGAGCAATTGCGACGCGGGCAGCGGCGCATGATCGCGTACCGCGACGGTTTTCAGATCGCGATACCAGTAGCCGTCGATTTCTTTCTGAAAGAGATAAAGCCCGCCGGTGAGGCTGAGCAAAATGAGGAAAGGCAGGACGAGCAGGCCGGCGTAGAAATGCCAGCGCCAGACCGCGCGATAGATGTCGCCGGTGCGCGGCGCATCCGCGATGGCCGATTCGGCAGTGGGTTGCATGATGAAAAATCCTCGATGACCGGTATGCCGCAGGCGCGCGGCATGGAATGGTCGCCACGGCACAGGGCCGTGGCGAGCGACGCATTCAAACGGTGATCGAGGGCGGTGCGCGAGAGCCGAGCGGTGGCGCGCGCGGCGGTGGCAGAATGTGTTGCGACGACGTGACCGGTGCCAGCAGCACGACACGGACCGGTACAGTAAACATCGGTACGGCGTGGACGCCACCGACGAATGGCTGCACGGCTGCCACGGCAAACGGACAATCCTGGCCCGCATGCATCATCGTGTCGTGATGCGTGTCGTGAAGCGGGTCGTCCTGCATCTGCGCGACATGATGGGCATCGGCCTGGGTGGCGACCAAGCCGGCAGGCACGTCTCCCCGATCCCCTGCGGCCACGTGCATCGCCATCGGCATCGGCATCGGTCCCGCGCTGGCGCACAGTACCAGCGCGAACCAATGGTCGCGCGACTGATTCAGATCGGGCATGTAGCCCGACGGAATGAACCCGCGCAGCAAGATGCACAGGAGCGCCAGTCCGGCCACACCACGCAGCATCATGCGGCGCGATCCGAAAGGGATGCGCGGCAAGCGGCGTGAAGGACAGAAGAGCGACATGGCAAAGCAAAAAAACGTAAGGGCGATCAACCTGCGGACGATCCATCCGCGGACCGATCAACCTGCCACGGCGGGCGCCGTCAGATGTTCGAACAGGATAAGCCCGCCAATGCCGATCAGGATAACGCCTCCGACGATCTCGGCGCGTCGGCCCACGATGTTGCCCAGCACGCGGCCCAGCATGACGCCCACCGTTACCATCAACATGGTGGCCACGCCGATGGCGGCGGCCGTGGGCAGGATGTCGACGTCGATGAATGCCAGACCCACGCCGACCGCCATGGCGTCGATGCTGGTGGCGAAGGCCGTCACGGCCAACACCGCGAAGGAATGGCGCTGGGGCTTGTCTTCCGCTTCTTGCTTGGGCGCCGTGAGGCCGGCCTGGATCATGCGCACCCCCAGAACGGCCAACAGACAGAAGGCAATCCAATGATCGAACCGCGCCACATATTGCGAGGCGGCCAGACCGAAGGCCCACCCGATCACCGGCGTGATGGCTTCGATCACGCCGAAGATGATCCCGGTGCGAAGCGCCTCGCGCAGACGCGGCTTGTGCAGGGAGGCGCCTTTGCCGATTGCCGCGGCGAAGGCGTCTGTCGACATGGCGAGCGCCAGCAACAGGGTGGATGCGAGGTTCATGGCAGGTGCTTCCAGATCGGGCATGAATAACCAAGGCACGCAGGACGCACCCCGACCTACGTCGCGTCCGCACGCCATTGGTCTCGCCAACCTGAATAAGTTGCTCGCACCACAGTGTTGTGTACACCGAGTATGTTGACACGAGCGCTTCCGGGGATCGGAAGCCGGCTACTCCCCAAATACGAGGCGCGAGTTTAGCACGCAAAAACCGTGTTTTTTGCAGTACCCCTGACGGCCTCATGCATTTGGCTGAAAAGCCAAATTATCCTTTTATAGCAACAGCTTAGAGATATGCCACAGGCTATGTTCCGAGCTAAAAAAACCCGCTCGACGCACGTGAATGCAAAGCGGATTTCGGTACCGTTTCGGGCGCTTGCTGGAGCAATCTTCGGTACCGTTTCGAGGGCTTGCCAGAGCGTTCTTCGGTACCGTTTCAGGCGCTCGCCAGAGCGATCTGAAGGCAGCGGCTACGCTGTCTTCAACAATCGCAGGCCGTTGAAGACCACCAGCAAACTGGCCCCCATATCGGCGAACACCGCCATCCACATGGTTGCCTGACCGCTGAAGGTGAGCGCCACGAACACGGCCTTGATCACAAGCGCAAACGCGATGTTCTGCTTGAGCACGTTTGCCGTCGCTCGTGACATGCGCATGAAGCGCGCGATCTTGCGCAGATCGTCGTCCATGATGGCGACGTCAGCCGTTTCGATCGCCGCATCGGTTCCGGCGGCACCCATGGCGAAACCGATGTCGGCGCGCGCCAATGCGGGCGCATCGTTGATGCCGTCGCCCACCATGCCCACCCGGCCGCCTGCGGCGTTGACGGCCGACTCGATGTAGCGCAGTTTGTCTTCAGGCATCTGCCCGCCGTGCGCCTCATCGATGCCCGCTTCGCGAGCGATGGCGCGTGCCGTGTGCGGGTTGTCCCCCGTCAGCATCACCGTTTTCACACCCAACCGATGCAACTCGGCAATGGCTTCGCGGCTGGCGTCTTTGATCGTGTCGGCCACGGCGTACAGCGCCAGTACGTCGCTGCCTTGGGTAAGCAGCACCACCGTTTTGCCCTGCGACTCGAGCGCGTCGACTTGTTGCTCGAGTTCTGCAGACGATATCCCCACCGCACCGATCGTGGTCGTTGCGTTTGCGGTTGTGGCCGCCGCTACTGCGGCGGTGGACAGGAGCCGGCGACTGCCCAGCGTGTACGTGACGCCGGCAATCGTGCCGCGCACGCCGACGCCGAGCAGGGCTTCAAAATCGTCGACCGGCAATGCGGTACTTCCCGATGCTGCCGCAGCCTGCGCGATCGCTTTGGATACCGGGTGATCGGAACGCGCCGACAAGCTATAAGCCAGTTGTGCGGCCCGTGCCGGATCGTCACCCCACAACACCTCATCGGTGCGTGACGGTTTGCCACGCGTGATGGTGCCGGTCTTGTCCAACGCAAGGACTTTAAGCGTGTGGCCCATCTCGAGATACACCCCGCCCTTGATCAGAATGCCGCGGCGCGCCGCCGCTGCCAGGCCGCTCACGATCGTGACCGGCGTGGAAATCACGAGGGCGCACGGGCAGGCGATCACGAGCAGCACGAGGGCGCGATAAATCCACGTAAACGCGTCGGCGCCCATGAAAAGCGGCGGCACCGCCGCCACCGCAATGGCGACCGCAAAGACGGCCGGCGTGTAGATGCGTGAGAACTGGTCCACGAAACGTTGGGTGGGTGCGCGGCTGCCTTGCGCGGCCTCGACCGCATGAATGATGCGGGCCAGAGTCGAATCGCGGGCGACCGCCGTGACCCGGAACGTCAGCGCGCCCGACGCGTTGATCGTGCCGCCGTAGACCACGTCACCCACGGTTTTATCGACGGGCAAACTCTCGCCGGTGATCGGGGATTGATCGACCGCCGAGCGCCCTTCCACCACTTCGCCGTCCAGCGCGATCCGTTCACCCGGCTTGACCCGCACCAGGCTGCCGATAGCGACTTCGCCCGAAGGCACGTCGGTCCACGCGCCTTGCGCGTCCTGCACGGTGGCGACCTCGGGCGTGAGCGCCAGCAAGCCGCGAATGGCGTTGCGCGCCCGGTCGAGCGACTTGGCTTCGATCAACTCGGCAACCGTGAACAGCACCATCACCATCGCCGCTTCGGGCCAATGGCCGATCAATACCGCGCCGGTAACGGCGATCGCCATGAGGGCATTGATGTTGAGATTGAAATGGCGCAGCGCGATCCAACCCTTTTTGTAGGTACCCAGACCGCACGTGAGGATGGCGATGGCGGCGAGCGCCATGACCATCCACGAATTGCCGCCCGTGGCCCAATACACCGTTTCGGAGGCGATCGCCGCCGCACCCGATACGGCCAGGCGCCATATCGGCACGGCGTGCCCAGCGTGGTCGCCGGGATCGGCCTCGCTGCCCACGATCTGACCCGGCAGCCCGATATCGGCCAGCGCAGCCTGGATGGCCGGCAGCGCGTCGTCGACGTGGTCGACCGCCAAGGTGCGGCTGACCAGGTTGAAATCCATGGCATGCACATCGCTTCGGCCGTTCAACTGCTTGCGGATGAGGCCTTCTTCGGTCGGGCAGTCCATGCCCGAGATGCGCAACACGGTGACCGTACCCACTGCCGTCGCGGCCAGTGCGGCAGCGGCGGCCGTGACGTCTACCGGCGCGGCTGTTGCCGGCACATGATCGTGGCCGCAGCAGGCGTCGGCGGCGTGGGCATTCCCATGGTCGTCGGCCTTGCTTTCACCATGCACATGCGTGTGCCCGGCGTGGGCGGCATGGTTATGGTCGCAGGTGTCGCCATCATGAGCGTGATGATCGTGCCCCTCGGCATGCGCGGGTGCGTCCGCGCCGGGCGCTGGGCGCTCGTGATCGTGCGGGTTGGGACGGGTGGCGGTGGGCATCGAAGAACCTTTCCATTGCAAAGCGGTCTATTCGATTGGAAACCCTGAAGCTACTATAGAGTCAAGCACGACAACGGATATCGAAGCGTGCGGTCCAAATCGCGCACTTCAACAGCGCCTTCAACAGTGACTCACTGCCTTGAATGCCCTTCAACGCCCCTCACGGAGCCCGGTTATGACGATCAAGATCGGCGAATTGGCCACCCGCACCGAATGCGGCGTGGGCACCATCCGCTTTTATGAGAAAGAAGGCCTTTTGCCCGAACCGCTGCGCAGCGACGGCAATTTTCGGCTGTATGGCGAGCCGCACATCGAGCGGCTGCGCTTCATCCGCCATTGCCGATCGCTGGACATGACGCTGGACGAAGTGCGCACGCTGCTGCACTTTCGCGATACGCCTGACGAAGGCTGCTCCGATATCAACACGTTGCTCGATACCCACATTCGCCAGGTCGACATGCGAATGGCCGAACTGGTGCAGTTGAAGTCGCACCTGACGGCCCTGCGCGAGATGTGCCCGGGCACCAGCAATGCCGGCGAATGCGGCATCCTGCAGGGGCTGAACGACTGCAGTTGCCACTGACCCCGCCATCGATGCAACGCTGACGGGGCCAGCTCAGGTTCAATCCGGCGGTGCGCCTACTGTGGCTGACAACGCCGCGCTACGGGCCATCAACAGCAGATCGCGAGCGCGGTGCATGGGCCGCTTCGCAGCGGCCCATGGCTTCTTATTTACGGCTGGGCGAGGCCAATTCGCCGATCATCTCGGGAATCGGGGAGTTCGCCATGCCGGCATCGTTGATGCGCGCGTAAGTGTCGCGCACCGCCGTGGCCGTGAGATGCGCGGCGCCGGCCTCTTCGGCCATCGTGGTGTAGTAGCCCATGTCCTTCAACGCATTGGCAACCGAAAAGCGGAAGCTCGAGCTGTCGCCATGTTCGATGTAGGGGCGCAGGCGGCCCAGCACCACGCCGTCGCCCCCGCCTTTGGCGAGAATGTCCATGAAGACGGCGGGATCGATATCGGCACGGCGGGCGCACGCGGCCGCTTCGGCCAAAACCGCCGAAAAGCCCAGCGAGACGTAGTTGTGCAGCAGTTTCATCCGGTGCCCGGCACCCACGGGGCCGGCATGCGTGATGTTCTCGGCGTAGGTTTGCAGCAGCGGCAGGCAGGTTTCATACAGTTCGGGCGCACCGCCCACGATCAGATTGAGGCGTCCTTCGGCGGCTTCCTTCGGCGTACGCGTCATGGGTGCATCGAGAAACTGGCCGCCCGCGTTGCTTACCGCTTCGGCGATTTTCAGCGTGGACGAGGGAATGGCGGTCGAGCAGTCGATTACGATCGTGCCGGGCGTCAGGCCCTCCAGCACCCCGTCGGCGCGAAACAGCACATCTTCCACCTGGGGCGTGCCGGTCACGCACAAAATCACCACATCGGTATCGCGGGCAATGGCCGCAGCACTATCGGAGCGGGTGGCGCCGGCGGCAACCAGATCATCCACCGGCTGATTGCCGGGATGGTCGAGCAAGGTGAGTGCATACCCCCCTTTGACGATATTGGTGGCGATACCGTGGCCCATCATGCCGACACCGATAATGCCGACCGTCATTTTCTTATCCATCTCCAACTGTCTCCTGGCGGGGGTCAGCAGCCCTGCGCGCCGTATTGCGGCCGGGCGTGACACCTGTTCGCGCTCGAGGCGCGAATCGTGACCACAGTCTAGAGGCTAGCGGTGCTGCCGCGCAATGCGCGGTCTTGCGCGAGTGGCATAATCATCCGGCTTCGCGCTTACTTTCTCGACACCATGTCTTCCCCTCCCGAACTTGGCAAACACCATGCGCGCCGCCTGCGCGACATCTACCGTTCGGCCGGCTGGCCCTGCCAGGACGCGCTCGAGGTCGACCTGCTCGCCACCGGCATGGCCGAGCGCGTGCGCTGCGCGAATGGCTTCGAAACGCTGCGTGTGACCGACTCCGGCGTGGCGCTTCTGGCGGCCACGACCGCCCGCAATCGGGCCGCCTTCGACAGCCACGAAGCCTTGGTCGAGCGGGTGGCGCGCAGCATGCGCCAGGCGGGCCGGCTGGTGTGGCGGGGCTTGAGTTTGCGCGCACAGGTGCCCGGCGCCGAACCTGACGCGCCGCCGGTATGGCATGTGGCCAAACCCGACGTGTTCTCGATTCGCAACACCTCGGTCGAAACCTACGTCGAACCCATCGTGCACGAGATCAAGGTGCGGCGCGCCGATCTGCTGGGCGACCTGAAGCGGCCGGCCAAGCGGGCGGCCTACTGCGACATGGGTGAATGCTGGTACGTGCTGGGCACGGATGCGCGTGGGCGGTCGATCGGGGATCCGAGTGAGATCCCGCTCGAATGCGGCGTGATGCTGATCGAAAACGATCGGCCTGTGGTGGCGCGTACGGCGCCGCGGCACAAACGCACCACCTTGCCGTTCGGCGTCTGGATGGCGCTGGCGCGCGCCGCGCCGTGGTCGGATCCAGAGGCCGGTGCGCAATCGCTGCTGGGCGCACCGAGCGCAGACGAATAATCCTGCTGGCGATCGTTGCGCACAAGGCGGGCGGCACCGTGCCGGGCTGGCGCCCACGTCGAGCGTGTGGGCCGCGGCCAAGCCCCGGTCAGAACGAAAAACGGGGTGCTAGGCGCGCGCTTTCAATGGCACGACGGTTGACGGCAAGGCCGCCACGGTGGGTGCTTCGTTGAGCGTCAGCCGATCGCGTCCGCTTTGCTTGGACGCATACAGCGCGGCATCGGCCCGGTTGATCGTGGCGGACAACGTTTCGCCCGGCACCCGAACGGTGATGCCCACGCTCAAGGTGAGCTTCAGACTGATGTGGTCGCTGATCGGCAACGCCATATCGCGCACAACAGCCATGAGGCGCTCGCACACGGCGCGCGGGGCGTCGGCATCGCCGCCGTCGAACACCGCCAGAAACTCTTCGCCGCCCCACCGTCCGAAAACGGCATCGTCCATCAGCTCGCTTTCCATGACCCGGGCCAGCGCCGTCAACGCACGGTCACCCGCCTCGTGCCCATACCGGTCGTTGATCGACTTGAAATGATCCACGTCGAGCATGGCGAGGACGAACACCGGCGCCTCGCCCTCCACGCCTTTGCACTTTTCTTTCAGCGCGGCCATCAATGCACGCCGATTGAGCAGCTCGGTGAGCGGGTCGTGATTGGACGCATCGGTGACGGCCTGATTGATGTCGCGCATCAGGCCCTGGTACCGGTCCGAAATGCTGACGACGCGCGACAGCCGGCGCAACTGGCGATCGAAGCGATCGGTCAGCGACAACTCGCGCTGGCGCGCCATCGACTGAAAGGCGTCCGACAGGCTTGCGATGCGCTCGATGCGTTCGAGCTGGTCTTCCATATGCGCGCGCAACTCGAGCAGCGCATCGCGCAAGGGATGTCCGACGTACTGCTCTTCGGCAAGCAACGTCTCCAACCGTTCATCGAGTTCGCGCGTCTTCTTTTTCATGGCTGTCCGATCACCGCAAACGGGAAGGTGCAATCTTCCTTGAATTCTTCGGCCAACTCGCCCACGCGTTCGTTGCGCAGGTCGTAATACCAGTTGACCTTCACGTCGCGGCCGTCTTCGAAAGCGCCCTCGAGCAGATCGAAGATTTCCATCACGGCCTTGATCGTGCTGGTGTTCAAGTAAAGCAGTTCGAGCTCCAGCGTGAGCGGCTGGCGATGCGCGCTCAGGTATTCCTCGACCCAGGTAAACACCGGGCCGAACAGCTCGAACGAGTTTTCAGGATACGAGTCGCCGCTCATGCGGACCACGCCGGCTGCGGCGTCGGTCGAAATGGTGGGGGTCGACTGCGTGCCTGGAATGTTCAGGTCGTTCATCATGGTTGGAGTATCTCGATTCTCAGATCACAACGCTCAGGCTGAAAAAGCCGCGCGTGGCGTCGTGTGCGCTCAGCGTGGGGTCCAGCATCGACGTCGCGCGGCGCGCGATATCGATGAGACCGAGCCCGGCGCCGCTGACGGCATCGGGCGCGCGAGGTTTGCGTAGTTGTTCTTTATAAAGGGCCTTGAGCTGGGGTTTGTCCATCGCGGACAACGTGCGAATCCGCTCGACCAATCGGGCACCATCTTCAAGCGACACGATATTACCCGCAGACACCACGTAATGGCCGGCCTCATCGCGCGCAATCACGACGGTCGCCGCCGCATCGCCGTCGGTGTAGCCACAATGGGTGGCATACGAACGAATGTTCTGCGTCATCTCGATATAGACCGAGAACACGTCCATCGCTTCGGCCGGGCGCGCGGCTTCAACATTGAGGTAATTCTTGAGCGCATTGCCCAATTCTTCGATCAGGCTGCGCGAAATCGGGCCGTTGAAGCACAGCAACGTGCCGCTTCGGTTGAAGCGCTCGCGCAGCGCATATAAGTCATTGGCATTCATAAGCCGGATATCCTGTCTGACTGCTTATTCGAAACGGAACGACAACATCGTGATGTCGTCGCGTTGCGGCAAATCGCCCTGGTACTCGGCCAGCACCTGAACGAACGCCGCGCCCTGCTGTTCGAGCGGCAACCGTGCGTGCGCCTTGATCATGGAGGCGAAACGCGACGTGCCGAAGCCGAAGCCGTGCTCGCCACCCGCCTGATCCAGGAAGCCGTCGGTGGCCAGGTAGAACGTCCAATCGGGCCGCAACGCCACTTCCTGATTGGTGTAATCGCCAAGACGCTTGTCGCCCAAGGCGCGGCGTCCGCCGGTGAATTCTTCGACATCCACACCATTGCTGGCGAACAACGACAGCTTGGCGCCACTGAAAACGATCTTGCCGCCGCTGCGATCCACATATACCAGGCCGGCGTCCATCGCGGTGGCCAGCGTGCGCGGCAATTGCGCATCTTCAAGCATGGCACGCATGGCCTGGTCGACGCGCACGAGCACTGCTGCGGGATCGCGCACGCCGGCTTCCGAGATCGCCAGATCGACCGCGGCGCGCGCCAGCATGGTCATCAACGCGCCCGGCACGCCGTGACCCGCACAGTCGACCACGCCCAGAAGGCAGTTATCGCCGTCGGCCCGAAACACGTAGAAATCGCCGCCCACCACATCGCGGGGCTGCCACAGCACAAAATGATGTGCGCCCAGGGAGTGCGTCATCTGACGGTCGGGCAGGATCGCGCGCTGGATCAGGCTGGCGTAGTCGATCGAATCGCCGATCTTCTTGTGCGCCACCGCCATTTCGCGGTTGGCCGCCGCCAGTTCGGTCGTGCGGGCCTGCACGCGGCTTTCGAGCTCGGCGGTGTGCGACCGTACCTTGTCGGCCATCACACCGAACGCGCGGCTCAGGTCGCCGATCTCATCCATGCCGCCCGGCGGCAGCTTCACGTCGTACCGGCCATCCGCGATCGCCCGTGCCGACTGCTGCAAGCGCCGCAAAGGCCGCAGCACCAGCCGCTCGACGGCATAGCCGAAGGCCAGGAGCAGCGCCATGATGACCAGAATCAGGGCCAGCCCGGCCGACCAGAGCCAGCCCGTATCAATGATGCGCGCGGCATTGAGATCGACAGCGGTCAGCACATACCATTTCAGTTCGGGGATGTACGCCACGGACAGCAATTGACGCTTGCCCGCCAGGGTGACCCACTCCGACGGGACGGTGTTGGGATCACTGCGGGCGGTTTGCATGGCCCGCTGCAAGGCGCCACGGCTGGCGTCGTCGCTCATCAAGCCGAACACGCGCTGGGTTTCGCCGGTATCCGTGGCGCCCGAGTTATAGGCGATCAGCGTGGCGTCGCGGTGTGCCTGGATGGCACCGTTGTCGTTGACGATCATCGGCGTGACGCCGGCCTCGCCGCTGCGCACGAACTCGTCCAGAAAACGATTCAGGTTCAGGCTGGCACCGGCGAGCGCGAGCGGTGTAGTGCCGTCGCGCACGACCACGTTGATCCAGACGCGCGTGATCTTGAGCGCCCGGTCGGTACTCACGTTGATGTTGTAGGGGTCGGGCGAGCGCAGGCTGCCGTAGAACCAGCCATCCGTGGGATTGGCAGCGTTCAGCGTATAGCGCGGTTCAAACGAGACCGGCTTGCTGTCGTCATTGAAAAAATAATTGCCGTCGGATTGGCGTGCGATGAAGTAGGCGTGATCGACGAAGTCGCGCCGATAGCCCTCCGCTTCGCGGAAAAACAATTCGGCCGCCGTGGCATTGCCCGGATCACGCAGCCACTGCAGGGTCACTTCGGACTGCGCCATGCGGCGCGACAAGGCCAGTTCGCGCGACAGCGGGGCAAGAATTTTCTGGCGATTCAACTGCGTGAAGTTGTTGGCATACGCCCGGCCGAAGTGCTCGCGCACCCCGTCGACGATGTTCCAACCCACCAGCGTCGCCGGCACCAGGGCCAGCAGACATGCAAGCACCAGCGCCAACAATGACTTACTGCGCAATCCAAACTTCGCCATACCGATTTTTCCCCTGGGGTACCGCTTCTTGCAATGTCCCCTAGGGCATTGGGATGGCGCCTTTCGCATCATCATCCAGCGTTTTGAGAATCATAGACACATTTGGTCTCTTCCGATAAGCAAAATAGCGTAACGGATGCCCCTCAAACTGCGGGATTTACCACATTTTCACAGCTCGAGTTTGTAACCTACCCCGTAGATCGAGCGGATCAGGGTCGCGTCAGCGCGTACCGATTCGAGCTTGCGGCGCAGGTTTTTCACATGGGTATCGACGGTGCGATCGGTCACGATGCGATTGTCGGGGTACAAGCCATCCATCAACTGATCGCGCGACAGGATTTTGCCCTGTGATTGCCAGAGCGTATGCAGCAGGCGGAACTCGACCGGGGTGAGGTTGAGCGGATGCTCGTCGAGCCAGGCTCCGTGGTACTGGCTGTCGATGCGCAACGGGCTGGGCTCGTTGGGCGCGGCGGAATGGTGCCGGGCGCGGCGAATGATGGCTTTTACGCGCGCAAGCACCTCACGCGGGCTGAACGGTTTGCAGATATAGTCATCCGCCCCCATTTCCAGACCGATCAGACGGTCGATTTCGTCGACCCGCGCCGTCACCATCACGATGGGCACCGCACTGGTCTGGCGAATCTCGCGGCACAACGTCAGACCGTCGCGTCCGGGCAGCATCAGATCCAGCAGGATCAATTCCGGCGCATCTTCGCGAAAGGCCGTGATCACGTCGTTGCCATTGGCCACCCAGCGGGTTTCGAATCCGGCGGCATTGAGATAGTCGGCCAGCAAGGCGGCGATCTTGGGTTCGTCTTCTGCGATGAGAATCATGATGTCGACTCGGTAGTGTCGGGAAAAATGGGATGCGCGGGCAGCGGCAGGCACACCTTCACCTGCAGCCCACCCAGTGGCGAGGCGTGCGCAGTGATCGTGCCTTGATGGCCCTCGACGATGCGCTGGCAGATCGCCAGGCCCAAACCTGCGCCACCGCTGGCACGATTGCGCGAGCCTTCGACGCGAAACAGCCGATCGAAAATGCGCATCAGCGATTCGTCGGGCACGGCAGGCGGCGTGTCGTCAAAGGTCAGCACCGCATGGCCAGCGGCTTGATCGACGGCCAACGCAATATGCAGCTCGCCGGGTGCGTGCGTGTAACGCACGGTGTTCTCAAGCAGGTTGGCAAACAGTTGCGTCAGCCGCTTCTGATCGGCTTCGATCCACACCGGCGTGGCGGGCGGCGTCCATGCCAAGGTCACGCCATGGCTGGCGAGCCGCTCACCGAAACCCTCGGTAATCGCCGTCACCAACTCGCCCAGATCCATCGGCGCCAGGTGGTAGGTAAGCGCGCCCACGTCCGCCAGCGCCAACTCATAGAGATCGTCGATCAAGGCGCTCAGGATGGCGACTTCGCTTTGCAAAGAGATCAACGCACCGGCGTTCAGCGGGCGGATGCCGTCTTGCAAGGCTTCGATTTCGCCACGCATGACCGCCAGCGGCGTGCGCAACTCGTGGGAGATATCGGCCAGCCACTCGCGACGCAGCGCTTCGTTGCGCTCCAGGCTGTGGGCCAGCCGGTTGAAGTCGCGCGCCAAACGCCCGAGTTCGTCGGAAGACGTCACGCGGACACGGGTTTTGTAATCGCCGGCGACCAGCGCCTGGGTGCCCGCCGCCAGGCGACGCACCGGCGCGAGAAAGATGCGGGCCAGCAGCACACTGACGACCATGGCGAGAATGACCGCCAGGCCACCGATGATCCAGGTGGCCTGAATCTGCTGGATCTGAAAGCGTTTATCGGCCTCATCGGGCAACCGGTCGGGCAGGGGCGCAATCAGCCAACCCACCCGGCGGCCATCGACCGTGATGGGGTGACGCGGCGCGTCCTTCGCCGGCGGAAAAGCGCCCGCTACCCACGTACCGGTGGGGTCGACCAGCGTAAATCGCGGCAAGATCGGCGGAGGACGACCGGGCTCCATCGGCAGTAACGGGAAGTCGGGTTCGGCGCCGTCCCACGGCGGCGGCGGTGGCGGGCGGAAGCGTTCCCGCACGGTGCTGTCGCCCAGCCCGAAACTGTCGCGCGGCAGCAAATCGCGCCAAAAACTTTCAGGGGTGGCGCGCACCGGCTCACCCGAATGTGCCGCATGCGTGTGCCAGGTGCCGGCCGTTACGCCTTCGTTGGGTCCGTGCCGATGAAAGCCGTAGCGAATGAAGCCATCGCTGCTGGGGCGCGGCGCAGCACCGGCCTCGACATCGTCGGGACTGCCCGAATGCATGCGATCGTCTTCGGCGCGGTCGGCCGGCGCGCCGGCTCGATCCGGCGTCGCGTCGTCCGAAGCTGCAGCGTCGCCGTCGGCCCCCCCATCGCCATCTTCGTCGATATCGGATCGGCGTGAGCGGAACGGCTCGAAGCCATCCCGATCGTCCAGCATGCCGAAATCGTCGCGCGGCGGCGGCACGGTGAGCATGTGCACCCATGCGTTGGGGTCGCGCCGCAGGCCATCCCAGTTGTTGTCGCGGATATAGAACCGCGTGAGCGTCGACACCATGCGCTCGACGCGCCGGCCTTCGCGTTCGTTGACGTACACCAGGAAGTCATGCTCGAAACGCCAGCGCAGGGCCGCGCCCATGGCAAGCGTGACCGCCATGCCGACGGCCAACACTGCCAGGAAGAGCTTGAAGGTGATACCGGGTCTCATGACCCGGTATTGTCGCGGAAAGCCCAAGCGAGTCAATTACCGGCTGCGCCTCGTCCCGCGGAAGCGGCATCGGGGGCCGGCACACCGGCATCGGTGCGCGGGTCGCGGTTGCAACCGGGCATGGGCGGCGGCGCGCTGAACACGGCTCCGAAGCCCGGCGGCGGCGGTGGCGGCATGGCCGGATCGTCGTCATCGTCGTCGTCCCACAGCACGCGCTGCTGCGGCGTGAGCAACGCGCGGATGCGCTGGGCATCGCGTACCTGCATGAAGCGCATCTGCCCCTCGGCCTGAGCCAGCGTGTTGGCCGCTTGCCGGGCGGCGCCCTCGTCGAAGGCTTCGTCATCGGCCATGGCGCTCAGGCTCAGGCCCGCGTCGCGCGCAATGCGCGCCTGGGTGCGCATCTCCGCGACTTGCTTGTGCATGATCTCGAACACCGCATCCTCCTGCTGCACCGACAATCCCAGACGGGCGAACGATGGCGGCAGTCCCCACGGATTGAATGGCGGCGGCGGTGGCGTGCCGGCGCGCGGACCACGCGGCGGCGGGGGTGGCATTCCGGCACGGCCTGCACCCGGCATGGGCGGCGTCTGCAAGGCGGCGGGTGCGGTCATCGATGCGGCAGGCGAAGCGGATCGGGGCGCGGCGAGCGACGGCGCGCCCGCTGCGGCGGGCGCCGCCACGGCAGCCGGCGTCACATCGGCGGCGTGGGCCAGGCGGGGCAGCGTGAGCGCCGTGCCGGCGCCGATGGCGGCGGCCGACAGCGCCGCAACGGCGCACAAGGTGGTGGTGCGTTGGGCAAACCGGGTCATGGCATTGCCTCCTTCAGATCGTCTTTGGGTACGGAAGAATGGTAGCCAGGGGGTCTGGAAAAACAACGAAGGAAATGAGAAGAGTTCCCACCGGCTGATGCGCAGCGCCCACCTTTATCCTCAATCGCGACGCGGGCAAGACGGCAGGCGTGATGCGTGCGTGTTAAAAGTTTCCGCGTCCTCCTAACGAATAGCGACCCCGTGTCAGCCATCATTTCCATATCGAATCTGTCCAAGACCTACGCGTCGGGACATCAAGCCCTCAAAACGGTCAACCTGGATATCCGCAAAGGCGAGATCTTCGCCCTGCTCGGCCCCAACGGCGCCGGCAAGACCACGCTGATCAGCATCATCTGCGGCATCGTCAACCCATCGACCGGCACGGTGACCGCCGACGGCCACGACATCGTGGCGGATTATCGTGCCGCGCGCGGTGCGATCGGGCTGGTCCCGCAAGAGCTCACCACCGACGCCTTCGAAAGCGTGATGAGCACGATCAAGTTCAGCCGTGGCCTCTTCGGCAAGCCGCCCAACCCGGCTTATCTCGAGAAAATCCTGCGCGACCTGTCGTTGTGGGACAAGCGCGATGCCCGCATCATGACGCTCTCCGGCGGCATGAAACGGCGCGTGATGATCGCCAAGGCGTTGTCGCACGAGCCCCGCATTCTGTTCCTCGACGAACCCACCGCCGGTGTGGACGTCGAACTTCGCCACGATATGTGGAACATGGTTCGCGGCCTGCGTGAAAACGGCGTCACCATCATTCTCACGACGCACTACATCGAAGAGGCCGAGGAAATGGCCGATCGCATCGGCGTGATCCGCAAAGGCGAAATCATTCTGGTCGAAGACAAGCACACGCTCATGCGCAAGCTGGGCAAGAAGCAGCTCACCCTGTTTCTCAAGCAGCCGCTGGCCGCCATCCCGCCGGCACTGGCCAGCGCCAACCTCGAACTGGCCAACGATGGCCACGAACTGATCTACACCTTCGACAACGCCGAGGGTGAAAGCAGCGGCATCGGCACCCTGCTCCAGTCGCTCAATGCGCACGGCATCGCGTTTCGCGATCTGCAGTCGTCGCAAAGTTCGCTGGAAGATATTTTCGTCGGTCTGCTCAAGGCATCATCATGAACGGCTACGCCATCCTCGCCATCTACAAGTTCGAGCTCGCACGCACGTGGCGCACGCTCATGCAAAGCATCGCCTCGCCGGTCATTTCGACGTCGCTGTACTTCGTGGTCTTCGGCTCGGCCATCGGTTCGCGCATGGTCGAGATCGACGGCATCAGCTACGGCGCCTTCATCATTCCCGGCCTGATCATGCTGTCGCTTTTGACCGAGAGCATTTCGAACGCCTCGTTCGGCATCTATATGCCCAAGTACGCCGGCACCTTGTATGAGGTGTTGTCGGCGCCCTTGTCGTATATCGAAATCGTGATCGGCTACGTGGGTGCGGCCGCCACCAAGTCGATCATCCTCGGCGTGTTGATTCTGGTGACTGCGCGATGTTTCATCGATTTCAACATCGCGCATCCCTTGTGGATGATCACGTTTCTCGTGCTCACCGCCGTCACCTTCAGCCTCTTCGGTTTCATCATCGGCGTCTGGGCCGACGGCTTTGAGAAGCTGCAGATCATTCCGCTGATGATCGTCACGCCGTTGACCTTCCTGGGCGGCAGCTTCTACTCCATCAGCATGCTGCCGCCGTTCTGGCAAAAAGTGACGCTTTTCAATCCCGTCGTATATCTGATCAGCGGCTTTCGCTGGAGCTTCTACGGCGTATCGGATGTGAGCGTGGAGATCAGCATCGCGATGACGTTCGCCTTCATGCTGCTCTGCCTGCTCACCATCCGCTGGATTTTCAAGACCGGCTACCGCCTGAAGTCCTGACCGCTTCGAACCCGGGGCCGCCGCGTGGCGGCCCTTTTTCCGACGCCGGTTCCAGCGCTTCAAGCGCCTGCTGATTGGTTTCGATGCGCAGCAGGAACATGGCGATCACCATCAGCGCCAGTACCCCCACCACCATGCCCAGCACGCCGGTCAAGCCAAAGCTCTTGAAGAGCACCACGACCATGTAAGGCGTGGCCATCGCAGCCGCGCGGCCACACATTCCCGAGATGCCGGTGCCGCGCAAGCGGTACTGGGTGGGAAAGAGCTCGGGAATATAGCCGTACATCCCCAGCGTGACGATGGTGTAGAGGCAGGTGATCAGCGAGAAGCCCACCACCGTGATGGCGGTCACGTCCCGCAGATGCGGATAGATCAGGCCCAGCACGATACCGGCCAGCGCAAACACGATGATGCCTTTGCGACGCCCGATCCGGTCGCCCAGAAAGAATCCGACCAAGGCACCACCTGGCGCACCGAACGCCATCAACGTGGTGAAACCCAGCGACTTCACCACCGTGAGCCCCTGCCCCACGAAGAACGTGGGCAACCAGGCCACAAAGCCATAGATCGACACATTGATGCCAATGCAGACGATCGATGCCACGATGGTGCGCGCCAACATGCGGCGCGAGAACAATGCCGAGATCGGCGTCTTTTCAACGGCGACCTCGCGCACGCTTTCTACCGGCGGCAAGGCCCCGCGGTGTTCGGCCACGTCCTTCTCGATATCCTGCAACGTGGCTTCGGCTTCGGCATGCCGACCCACCGATTCGAGCCATCGCGGCGACTCGGGCATGCGCTTGCGCATGGCCCAGATGATGAGCGCGCCCACGCCCGCAATGCCGAACATCCAGCGCCAGCCCAGGTTGGGGATCACCACATAACCCACGGCCGTGGCCAGCAGCAAGCCCGAATTGATGATGAGGCCCAGCAGCGAAATCCAGCGCCCGCGATAGCGCGGCGGGATGAACTCGCCCAGCGTACCGGCGGCCACCACCAGCTCGGCGCCCAGGCCCACACCCATCAGAAACCGCAAGAAGATCAGCGTTTCCATATTGGGCGCGAAGATCGCCAGAAGCGATGCGGCGCCGAAGAGCGCAAGGTTGGTTTGATAGGAATATCGTCGCCCGAAACGATCGCCCATGTAGCCGGCGAGTCCGGCGCCGATCAGCATGCCGAAGAACGTGATCGAGATGAAGGTGGCGTTGGTTTCAAGGGTGGAAAATCCCTCGGCCAATGTGGCCGCCAATACCCCTGCAGCCAGGTAAACGTCGAAGGCGTCGAGCAACGCCCCCGCACCGATGAAAAACAGAATCTTCCAGTGAAAACGGGCAATCGGCAGGCGGTCCAGACGTGGGCCGGCATTCACCACTGACGGTGTCATGATTTCAGTCTCCTCGTTATTATTTTCGGGTCGTACGACGCGATCGGATCGTCGCGTGCTGCAGTACTCAGTTCCGTCCTGGCGCCTGAACATGCTCAGACGCTCCTGACGTCAAACGCTTGGCGGTAGCGGTGGCGGCGTGCGTGTATGCCAATCGGTCAGTTGTTGATAGCGGTGTCCCAGCCGAAACAGCTCGGCCTCGCCGTTGATCCGGCCCACCAACTGAAATCCGTTGGGCAGCCCGTTATCGGTGAAGCCCATCGGCAACGCCAGTGCGGGCAAGCCGAGATAGTTGATGGCGCGCGTCCAGTAAGACATGCCGCCAAAGCGCTGTTCGATCTCCAGTTCAGTGCCGCGGGTGGTGTCTGCAATCGTGGGCACGGCATAGGGGAGCACCGGCAGGAAAAGTGCGTCGGCCTGCGGCAGATGGGCGGCCAGAAACTGCTGCAGCAGGATGGGTCGCAGGCGCAAGGCATCGAGGTAGCGCGTGGCGGGATACAGCAGGCCGCGCTCGATGCGTCGTCGCACCTGCGCGCCGTACGCATCCGGATACGACGCCAGACCACTGGCGTGCAGCGAGGCAGCTTCGGCTCCCAACACGACATTGGCCAGGAGACCCAGCTCGGTGAGATCGGGCATGGGCACCTGCACCACCCGCGCACCGGCTTCGGCCAACGTCCGGCTGGCCGCGTTCAACAGCTGAAGCACCTCGTCGGACACGGGATCGTTTTTTCCGAAGGCTGGCACAGCCACGACCAGATCCTGCACGGGCCGTTCGATCCCGGCGACGTAATCACGCGCCGGCATCTGACGGCAAAGCGGATCGTGCTCGTCGGCACCTGCCGCGACCGATAGCAGCCGGGCGCAATCGTGCGCCGATGCCGCGAGAAAGCCGACGCAATCCAGACTGGGAGAAAGCGGCATCACACCCGCCACAGACACCAGATGCTGCGTGGGCTTGATGCCTGTCACACCGCAGATCGCCGCGGGCAATCGCACCGATCCGCCCGTGTCCGATCCCAGCGCGGCAGCCACCAAACGTGCGGCCACCGCGACGCCGCTACCGCTGGACGATCCGCCCGAAACGTGCGCTTGCGACCACGGATTGCGGCCATGCCCCAATTGCGCGTTGAAGCCGGTCGGACTCATGGCGAATTCAGCCATATGCAACGCCCCGAGGTCGATCGCACCCGCCGCATCCAGTCGTGTGAGCACGGTCGCCGTCGTGGGCGCGATGTGTCCGGCACGCACCCGGCTGCCGCATTCGCTGAGCTCACCGGCGCGGGCGAACATATCTTTATGGGCGATCGCCATGCCGGCAAGCGGCAAGATGCCGTCCCCACGACGATCGACGTCGGCGGCGGCACGCATCGCTTGCGTCTCACGCAACCGCACAAAGGCGGTGCCGCCGTATGCAGCCGCTGCGGCAAGCCGCGCACGCGTTGCCTGCACGGCATCGCCCGACATTGCAGGAGCGCTTGCAGCCGCTACGGCCTGCGCATTCGAATGCGGTGTGGATTCGGCAACAGACATTGGCGGGACCGTTTCCGCAGAGGTCGACGACGGCTGGACGACGTCGCCGGGCACGCCCGCCGCCGCTTCATCGATGCGATCGAACGGCACCGCCACGGTGTTCCAACGCAAATCGCGATGTGCCGCCTCATGCACGGCGGCAATCACCCGTATCGCCCCGTCGACCGCCTCGGCGCGACTGGCCTCGTTGAGCGGCGCACCGGCCAGGGGCGGCAACCACTCGGCCAAAGCTTCCCTGCCCGCTACCGGCAGCGCCTGCGGGTTGACAAGGTGTTGCGCACGCGCGGTGTCTTGTACGGACTCGGTCACGATCTCTCCATCGGTCGAGTGGCGATCGCTCGCCCTCGTTGGTTGTGCAAGGTCTTTGTTCGCACCATGCGCTTGCCTGGCACGCTCGTGAGCCCCCCTTCTGGGGCGTCCACATCAACCGGTTGGCGTGCAATGCGCGAGGCCCACTGCGGTGCGCGTGCGGTGGCCCTGCCCCGCACCGTGCACAGTCATTTGTTCGCTATGGCACTTTGTATGGACAAATATACGCCTAAACGAAAACGGCAACAATGCATAAAATCAGCCGCAGTGGAACAAGGAATCGAGATGGCATCGAAGGGCATGATGGGGCTGGGCGCCGTTGCCGTGATTTTGGCCGTTGCTGCAGGCGGCGTGTACTGGTACATGAACGGCTCGGCCTCGCGGGATGCCGCACGCGACGCGCAGCTTGCCAGCTTGCGCGCGCCATTGGTGGCGGCGCTTTCGCGCAGCGACCGTCCTGCGCCGCAGTTTCGCAACGAGCGTATCGTGGGCGGCTATCTGTGCGGTGAGGTCGCCGGGGTGAACGAAGCCGGCGCCACCGGCGCGTTCGAGCCTTTTGCCGTGAGCCCGGCCGGCGTGGCCTACATGGCAGGAGGCGCGTCGGCCACCGCGCCCGCAGCGGCTGCCGACGTGCGCGCGTACAACGTGAAGGCGCAGTACGTCGAGATCTGGGGCCGGACGAAAGCGGATTATCTGCGCACCGAAATTCTCGAACCGCACTGCAAGAAGTGACGTCAGAAATCGACGCTCATCGCTAGCTTGTAGGTACGCGGGGCGCCTTGCGTCAGGTAGCCACCATTGGCGGATGCCCAATAGGCGCGGTCGGCCACGTTTTCCACGCCCGCCCGCCAGACCACGTTGTGCCCGTCGATACGCGTCGCGTAGCGTGCGCCCAGATCGATTCGCGTCCACGTCGGCAGTTTGAGGTTGTTGGCCGGATCGACGTACTGCGTGCCGGCGCGCAGCAGTTGCGCTTGCAGCGACATGCCGCTCGCCATCGGCAGATCCCAGTCCACGCCCATTGTCCAGTAATAGTCCGGCACGCCAACGGCCGTATTGCCGTCGTTCAAGCCGCCGTTCGTGCGCGTCAGTTCGGCATCGATGAACGTGACACCGCTCAGCAGCCGCAACCCGCGCACTGGCTCGCCGAACAGATTGAGTTCAATACCGCGATTGCGCTGCTCGCCCACAATGCTGAATGTGTTGGTGCCCGGATCGGTGTATCCCGACGTCGCCGGTTGCTCGATCTGGAACACGCCCAACGTGGCACCATAGGTGCCCATGTCGACCTTTACACCGGCTTCGGTCTGCTTCGATCGCCCGGGCGGAAACGCCTCGTTGGCGTTGGTCACCCCGCCCGGCGCGATTGGCCCTTTGGCCAATCCCTCGATGTGGTTGGCGTAGAGCGACACCTTGTCGCTTGCCTTGAACACCGCGCCGAACACCGGCGTGGTGGCCGATTCATCGTAGTACGCGTTGAGCTTGCCGTTGGCGGCGGCATAGGCCTTGGTGCGTATTTCCTGATGCCGGATGCCGGCAGTCAATGCCACGCGATCATCCCAGAACGAGACCGTGTCCGAGATCGCAAGGCTGGCCAGTCGCGTGTGCTCCGTGGTGAATGGATCGGCCAGATTGCCCACCGGCTGCGTGGCGCCAGCTCTTGCCGTGCGCGGCCCATACACCGGATCGTTCAGGTTGATCGGCAGGCGCAGGCCGGTTTCGGAAGCGCTGGCCTTCTGAAAGTCGATGCGGTTCGCACTCACGTTGAGGGTGTGCTTGAGCGGCCCGGTCGCCACGCGCCCGCGAACGCCGATCTCGCCGGTCCATGTATCGCTGTTGTACGGCACATCCAGACGCCCCGAGGTGCCCACGCCGGCGGCATTCACGCGCGGCGTGCTGTACGAGCCACTTTCGCGATTGTGATTGCCGCCGAATGCGGCATACGTGGTCCAGTCATCTGTAAGGTCGTATTCGACACGCGCCATGCCGAACGTCGTCTCGAGATCGGTAAAGGTCCAGGGCTGACCATAGTTGACGCGGCCGCTGGGCGCATCCGGCACCTGCAACGTGCCGGGTTCGATCTGCACCGTCGGCCGCGGTTGCCGCGCGTACTGCTTTTGATAGCCTACATCCAGCGACGCACGCAGGCGGTCGCCGCGGTAGTCCAGCCCGAGCGAGCCGAAGGTCGAGCGGCGAACCTCGTCGTCCGGTTCCGCCTCACCATCGCGCGTGGCCGCGTTCACTCGAATGCCAAACTGATTGCTTGCCCCCCAACGCCGGCCGATATCGACTGCGCCGCCCGTTTGCGAACGGCTGGTATAGTCCAACGACACCCGATTCAACGGTTGCTCACCGGCGCGCTTGGGCACGATATTGATCATTCCGCCGATGCCGGTTCCGGTGGGCGATACGCCGTTCAGAAACGCGCTGGCGCCACGGAACACCTCCACCCGATCCATCATCGGCGTGGACAGGATTTGCCTTGGCAACACGCCATACAACCCGTTGAACGAGAGATCCTCGCCACCCAGCGCAAAGCCGCGTACGACAAAGACCTCCGCCTGATTTCCAAAGCCCTTGCTTACCTGCACAGAGGCATCGTTTTTCATCACATCGCCCAGCGTGCGCGCCTGCTGATTGTCGATCAGTTCAGCGGTGTAGCTCGAGATCGAGAACGGGACGTCCATGATGTCCTGATTGCCCAGGATGCCGAGTTGACCGCCGCGCGCGACCTGGCCGCCAGCAAACACCGGCGGGAGCGGTTGCGATACCGGTACGCCTGCGCCTGTGACCGTGATCGGCGCCAGCGTCGTGGCGTCACTGGATACGGCGGTCTGGGCCGCGCCGATCGCGGGCCAAGCCAACGCGATCGCGATCGCATGACGCGCAAACGGCCAGCGGGAAGGATAAGTAAAGAATCGAGTCATGGCGCGGGTGAAGTGATAGTAGAAATGAGAGCCATTTACGAAAATGGCGATAGTAGAGTGCAGGAATATCGCGAGTGCGAGCACCACAGCCCTGCGCGCTGCGAACCGCAGTGTAGGGATGACGACAGCGACCGCTATTGAGTATTGCTATGCACTACCGTATTATTTAAGGACGATATTTTGCCAGTCCGGAAAGCGAGATTCAAGGATGGCGTTGTTAAACCGGTACTTGGAGTCCTTTCACCCATGGCGCGCACCGATCCCCTTTTCATCCAGTCACTGGCGAAAGGCTTGGGACTGCTTGAAGCCTTTCGCGGCCAACCGGCACCACTCACCCTCAACGACTTGAGCGAACAGAGCGGGCTGGACCGCAGCACCACACAACGGATGGCCCACACCCTCGTGGCGCTCGGCTATCTCGAACGGGGATCCAACGGCCGCGGTTACGTGCCGGGCAAGAAAATCCTGGATTGCGCATTCGATTACCTGCGCAGCGTGCCGCTCCTGGAGCGCGCCACCCCGCTGATCGTCGAACTCCAGAAAGATTCGGGCGAACGCGTCGAGCTCAGCTTGTTCGACGACCTCACCATCGTCTTCGCGTTACGGCGCCAAACCAAACGCCAGACGTACACCACCACCTTGATCGGCAGGCGGCTGGCCACGCTGCACACGGCCGGCGGACGCGCCATCATGGCCCATCTCACTGACGCGCAAAACGACGACATCCTCGCGCGCGCAGCCGATACGCCGGTGTTACCGATGACACCCAAGGCCATCAAGGATCCGGCGCGCATCCGCGAGCTCATCGAGGAGGCCCGCGCAAACGGGTACGCGATGGCGGCCGAAGAAAGCATGCTGGGCGAGATCAACCTCGCCTGTGCGGTCACGGATCATGATGAGCGCCCCATCGCCGCCATCCACATATCTGGATCGCTCGCCGAATGGACGATGGAAGACTTCGCCAAGCGGTTTTCACCGCTGATCCTGGGCGCCGCGCGCGCTTTGAGCGGGAAGCGCGGCTTGTCTTAACCGCCAGGCGCGTCCAGCAACCTCGATGCAGACGCCCACATCCGATCGCAGTACGCGAGGCTCGTGGGCCGCTCGAACTGCCGGGCCGTGTGTTCGCACACCTCGGGCGGCGGCAGATTCAGGCGGGCGCCGCCGCTCATGGCCTTGATCTGCGACTGACATGCGCGTTCAAGATAGTAAATGTTGACGAAAGCCTCCGCGATGGTGCGGCCAGCAGCCAGCAAGCCATGATTGCGCAGGATCATCGCGCGATGTTCGCCCAGATCGGCCACCAGCCGATCGCGTTCGGCCAAGTCGAGCGCGATGCCTTCATAGTCGTGATAGCCCAGGCGGTTATAGAAACGCAGCGCATGCTGGCTGATAGGCAATAACCCATCCTGCTGGCACGCCACCGCGATACCGTCGGCCGTGTGCGTGTGGATCACGCATGCCAATTCGTGCCGCGCCATATGCACGGCCGAATGGATCGTGAAACCCGCCGCGTTGACGCGGTTGCTCTCCTCATCACCGGCATCCACCGGTAAGCCCAACACGTCGATCTTGACCAGATCCTGCGGCCGCATCTCATGAAACAGCACGCCGTATCGGTTGATCAGGAAATGGTTGGGTGTGCCGGGAATACGCGCACTGATGTGCGTATCGATGAGATCCGTCATGCGGAAATGCGCAATCAGCCTGTACAGCGTGGCGAGATCGCGGCGGGTGTCGCTTTCCGCCGTACTCATGGCGGCGTGGTGCAGCGGCGTGTGAAGCAGTTCCATGGCGGACATCCAAATAGAGTGATCAAACGGGCGAGGCGGAGGCGGCCGATGCGGCGGCAAGCATATCGGGCTGATGCCGGATCATATCCGCGACGGCCACACCTTGCGGCTCGCCCATGCGTTCGAGCGCGGCAATCACCCCCTGGCGATCCTCCACCGACTTATCCTGGTTCAGCTTCATCTTGCCCTCCAGACTGTCGATCGGAATCTCCACTGCCACGATAGCGCCCAGTCGCGTTGCCGTGAACGCGTCGGGAATCGCTTCGAAATCCCATTCGCCCCCCATGGGCGTGTCGTATACCGCCACCGTTCGACGCAACACGTCATTTATCGCAGCCGTATCCTCGATCAGCCGGGGCAAGCCGCGCGCGTGGATCGCGGTGTAGTTCCAGGTGGGAAACGTCATGCGGTTGCTATACCAGCTCGGCGAAATAAACGCATGCGGGCCCTGAAAGATCACCAGCGCCGGCGCACCTTGCCGCAGGTCGTCCAATTGCGGATTCGCACGCGCCAGGTGCGAGGTCAAGCGCCCGCATGCATCGGCATCGGGATCGAGCAAAAACGGCAGATGCGTGGCGCGCGCGCCCGCCGTCCCCACGGTGATCAGCGTGGCAAAGCTCCAGGCGCGCATGCCGTCATGCAACGCCGCGATGTCGTTTTCGGCATAGGCCGGCAGGGTGTACATGTGAGGGTTCCTGAGCCGTTGATTACTTGCGCGCCGCGGTGCGGTGCAACCATTTGGCCGTGTCGTTGAACGCTTCGACGGCGACGTCGGCGATCGATACGGCTTCGAGAAAGCTGTGTACCGTGCCGGGATAGATTTTCGACTGCACCTGCCCGCCGGCCGCAAGCCAACGACGTTCAAGCTCGATGCTGTCGTCGTGTAGCGGATCGCACTCAGTGACCACGATATAGGCCGGTGGCAGATTCGATAGATCGGCGCGCAAAATATCCACGCGCGGATTGATGAAGTCTTCCCCACGGCGGATATGCATGCCGCGAAACCAGATCATCATGTGCAACGACAAACCGTAGTCGCCAGCGCCGTAGCGCACCACCGAATTGCGAAACAGATTACTGCCGAAGCCGCCGTAGTTGAGCACCACGCCCTGCACGAGCGGCGTTTGTTCGTCGCGCAGCGTGAGGCACGTACCCATCGTGAGATTGGCGCCCGCCGAGTCACCGCCGAGAAAAAGCTGAGTTGCATCGATGTCCAGTTCGGCCGCCTGCGACACTACCCAACGCACGGTATCCACGCACTCTTCGAGTGGCTGCGGGAATTTCGCTTCGGGCGCGCGCGTGTAGTTGATACCGAAGACCGCGATGCCGGTACGCTCGGCGTACTCGCGCATCACCCGGTCATGCGTATCGTTGCTGAACAGCACGAAGCCGCCGCCATGAATGTAAATGAACGCTCCCGGCAACCGGCGTTCGCTGGGGTAATGCGCCCGCACTTGTACGGTGCCATAGCGCGTGGGCACCACATGTTCCACCGTGCGCGCCATGACCGGTCCGCCCCGCGCCCAAGGCGCGCGCACTTTCTCGGCAATCGCCCGCCCCTCTTCGATCGAGATCGTGTCGCGGCGCGGATACTGCGACGCATCGGCCGCCATCGTTTTGACGAACTGCGCGATTTGGGGATCGACCGGCGCCGGCGCGCCGGTCGGAATCGTGAAAGCGGGATCTTCGATGTACATGTCTCGGGTCCTAAGAAAAGACGGTCTTGTGCGAGCGCGTATCGCGCTTCAATAGCCGCGATGCGGATCTACGGTGTGATGAAGCGCGTCGCCGCGGCGCAAGCGCGCAATGTTGTCCGCCACTTGACGCGCCACGACTGCCGAGGAGGCCATCGTCGCCATATGCGGCGTGACCACCACGCCAGGCGTATCCCATAACGCGTGATCGATGGGCAGCGGCTCCTGGGTAAAGACATCGAGCACCGCGCCGCGTAGTTGTCCGCTGGCCAGGGCATCGATCAGGTCATCGGCAACAAGATGCTCGCCCCGACCGCAATTGACGACCGCCGCGCCTCGCGGCAAAGCATCGAACGTGGCGCGGCCCAGAATGCCGCGTGTGTGTTCGGTCAACGGCAAGAGGCACACAAGTACATCGGTGTTCGCCAGAAAATCCTTGAAGCCCAGCGCCCCGCTATAGACCGTCACGCCCGACATTTCGCGCGGCGTGCGCGACCAGCCGTTGACCGGGTATCCCAGGCGCGGCAATACCTCGGCGATCGCGCTACCCAGATTGCCCAATCCCATCAGGCCTACCCGGCAGGCCGACGCGGGCTGCTGGACGGGCCGTTTCCAGGTATGCGCACGTTGATTGGCAACCGCGATATCGAGCTTGCGATGAAAGTGCAGCACCGACCACAACACGTACTGCACCATGCCGTCGGCCAATGCCGGATCGACCACCCGGCACACCGGCAAGCCGCGCAGGTTCTGCCGGTCCACGACGTTGTCCACGCCCGCCGCGATGCTGTGGATCAAGCGCAACGCGGGCATCTCGTCGTACACGCCGCGCGGCGGATTCCAGCACACCGCCACCTCCGCATCGCGCGTCCGGGGGTCGGGCCACACCGTCACGTCAAGCGACGGGTCTGCAGTGAGCAAAAGCGGCTTGAAATACGACAGGTCTGCCGATTGACTCAACAAAGCCACGCGTGTCATGCGAACCCCTTCTTGCCCGGAATCGCCGCAAGCAGTTCGCAGGTGTAGGCCGCCTGGGGTTGACGAAATACTTGCTCGGCACTGCCGACTTCCATGATCTTGCCCTGCTGCATGACCACGATGCGATGACACAGTTGCGCGGCCACTCGCAAATCGTGAGTGACGAACACCATGCTCAAGTTCAGGCGTTCGCGGATCGACTCGAAGAGGTCCAGGATCTGCGCCTGCACGGATACGTCCAGCGCCGATACGGCCTCGTCAGCCACCAGTATCTCCGGCTCCATCATGAGCGCCCGCGCGATCGACAGCCGCTGCCGCTGACCGCCCGAGAACTCATGCGGATAACGCTGCAAAGCAGTCTCGTCCAGGCTCACCATCGCGAGCATGTCGTGCATCCGGCGCCGCACATCGCTGTGAGCCTCGCCGAAATTCAAAGGCCCTTCAGCCAGGGCATCCGAAATGGTGCGCCGTGGATTGAAGGAGCGGTATGGATCCTGAAAGATCATTTGAATACGCTTGCAGCGGCGGCGCCATTCGGCGGCTGTCAGGGCGGCAATGTCCTGCCCGTCGAACATGATGCGGCCCGAAGTCGGCCGCGCCATGTGCGCGATGAGACGGCCCAGTGTGGTCTTGCCGGAACCTGACTCGCCAACGATGCCCAACGTTTCGCCGCGATGCAGTTGCAGCGACACGCCGTCCAGCGCATGCACCACACGCCGCTTCGCCTTGAACACGCTCTTGGTTTCGAAACGCATGGAGAGATTTTCGACCGAAAGCACCACCTCGTCTTTCGCGGGATGCCGCTGCGCGTTGAACTCGCCCTTGGGCACCGCCGCCAGCAACTTCTGCGTGTACGGATGCTGGGGATTGGCCAGGATTTCTTGCGCCGTGCCAGTCTCGACAATGCGGCCATGCTGCATCACGATGACCCGATCGGCGATTTCGGCCACCACGTCGAAATCGTGGGTGATGAACAGCACGCCGTTGCCATGCTTCTCGCGCAGCTCGTTGAGCAACCGTAGCACCTGCGCCTGCGACGTTACATCCAATGCCGTGGTGGGCTCGTCGGCAATGATGAGCGCGGGTTCCATTGCCAGGGCCATTGCGATCATCACGCGCTGGCGCTGCCCGCCAGACAGCTGGTGCGGAAACGCATGCTGCAGCGTTGCGGGGTTGGGCAACTTCACATCCACCAGCAGCGCCAACACCCGTGCATTCACGTCAGTGCCGGAGAGACGTTTTCCATGAAATTCGAAAAGCTCGGCGATTTGATCGCCCACCTTCATCAATGGATTCAACGCCGTCATCGGCTCTTGAAAGATCATCGCCATGCGATTGCCACGCAGCGTACGCAGCGTGGCGCGCGAGGCATGCGTGATGTCCTCGCCTGCCAACCGGATCTGGCCACTTTCGAGGGTGAGCACATCGCGCGGCAACAGCCCCATCACCGCACTGGCCGTGACGGATTTACCCGATCCGGATTCGCCGACGATGCACACGACTTCACGCGGCGCAACGGTAAGCGCAATGCCTTCGGCGGCATACTGACGATCACCCTTACCGGGCAATCGCACGTTCAGATTCTGGATATCGAGGATGGGCGCCTGTGTTGATGTCATACGCCTTCAGCCTTTGGTTTTGCGCGATTGACGCACGTCCAGCCGATCGCGCAAAGCGTCACCGAACATGTTTACCGCAAGAATGAGCAGGGCCAGAAAGAGCCCCGGATACAACACGATCCACGGCGCGCGCTGAAAGAACGGCCGGCCCTCGGCGATGATGCTGCCCAGGCTCGGGATCTCGGGCGGGAAGCCCAGGCCGAGAAAACCCAGCACCGCTTCGGTCAGAATGGCCGCCGCGCAGACGAACGTGGCTTGCACCACCAACGGATTGATCGTGCTGGGCAAAATATGCCGCACGATAACCTTCCAGGTGGGCGTACCCATGCCCACCGAGGCTTCGACGTAAGGTTCCTCGCGCACCGAGAGCACCACACTGCGTACCAGGCGTGCGATGCGGGGAATCTCCGGAATTGAGATCGCGGTGACCATCGTGACGATATTGGCGCCGCCCAACGCCACCATCGCAATGGCGAGCAGCAACCCGGGAATGGCCATAATGCCGTCCATCAGCCGCATGATCACGGCGTCGAGGCGGCGAAAATACCCTGCCACCAGGCCGATCGCCATACCCAGCAGCACCGAAATCGCACTCACCAATAGCGCGAGCGTGATCGACAAGCGGCCGCCATACAAGACGCGGGCAAACAAATCGCGCCCAAGCGAATCGGTGCCCAGCCAGTACTCGGCCGTGCTGGGCTTAAGGCGCATGCGGGGTGTGAGCGATGCCGGATCGTGCGCGGCCAGCCAGGGCGCTCCCACTGACACGACGATCAGCAACAACAGGAGTATCAGCGCCGTCAACATGACGGGATCGCGCGCGACGGCGGACACGGCAGTGCCGACGCGGGAGGATCGAGCAGGCGTCATAAACACTCCTGTTTCAGTACCGGATGCGGGGGTCGAGCCAGACATAGATCAAGTCGATTGCAAGATTGACGAACACGTATATGAACGAGAAGAACAGGATCGTGCCCTGCACCACCGGGTAATCGCGCGCCAGCACGGCATCGACGATGAGCCGGCCCACGCCCGGAATATTGAAGATGGTTTCGGTTACCACCACACCACTGATCAATGTGGTGATCGCCACGCCTATGATGGTCACGATAGGCACGGCGGCATTGCGCAACGCATGCCGCCCAAGCACATAGCGTTCGGGCACGCCCTTGGCGCGCGCCGTTCGGATGAAGTCTTCACCCAGCGTGTCGAGCATGCTGGCGCGAGTGATACGTGTGATCAAGGCCACGAAGATCAACGACAACGTGATGGCGGGTAGCACCAGGTGATACAGATAACGTCCGAGCCCGTCGGCCAGTGGCGCATAGCCCTGTACCGGCAACCAGTTAAGTTGCACCGAGAACACCAGGATGAGCAGATACCCCACCACGAAGGCCGGGATGGAGAACGCCAGCACGGCGCTCGCCATGATCACCCGATCGATCGCCCGCTTATGCCACCAGGCCGAGAGCACACCCAGCGGCACCGCGATGAACACAGTCAGCAACAAGGCCGCCGTGGCCAGCGACAGCGTGGGCCCCAACCGCTGGCCGATCATCTTGGTGACGGGATCCTTGGAAATGATGGAGTGACCCAGATCGCCCTTGACCAGTGCGGTCATGGACAGCAGGTACTGTGCGGGTAGCGACCGGTCGAGTCCCATATCGCGGCGGATCTCAGCCACCGCTTCCTCGGAAGCCATGTCGCCGGCGATCACACGTGCCGGATCGCCGGGCGCCATCCGCAATAACAGGAACACGACGGTGGCCACGATCAGGACCACGGGAATGGCGGACAGCAGCCGGCGGATGACGATGCCGAACATTATTTTCCGCTCGTCCAGAACAGGGGCAATTGGGCGTCCACCATGTCGGCGAATTTGGCGTTGTAGCCCTTGAATTTTTCGTAGCCACCCAGCGGCACGAAAATGACTTGGTCATAGCCACGTTTCTGGATCGCTTCGGCGATGGCGCGGCGCTTGTCGAAATCGCCTTCGGCTGCGAATTGATCGCGCAACTTCTCCATCTCATCGTCTTTCGACCAGCCCACGTATCCCACGTCGCCACGCCCGTCCAAGTTGGGATTTACCACGGGGCTCATCAGATCCAGGCTTGTGAAGGCTGAGTGCACGATGCTCCAGCCGCCTTGATCGACGGGCTCCTTTTTGGTGCGACGCGAGAGCAGCGTCGTCCAGTCCATCGATTGGATATCGACCGTCATGCCGATATCGCGCAAGGCTTGCGCCGTCACAGAGGCGAAGCTGGAGAGAATCGGCAAATCGGTCGGATGCAGAATCACCACCTTCTCGCCCTTGTAGCCACTGGCTTTCAGCAAGGCCTTCGCGCGCTCCAGATCCGGCGCTTTGGTTTGCGTGGCACCAACCTCGGTCTTGTAAGGCGAGATGCAGGTGAGCATGGCGCCGCAGACCTGATAACGCTTGGGATCGCCGATCTGTGCATCCAGATAATCCACCTGATTCAACGCCGCCAACGCAGCCTGACGCACCTTGACGTTGTCGAACGGCGGCTGCAGCCAGTTCATGCGCAGCGTAAAGAAATTGGTGCTGGGGCCGTACGTTTGTGTGGAGATGCCCTTGACGCCCTCGAGCTGCGACATCAGATCGGCCGGCACGTCTTCCATGAAATCGATCTCGCCGCTGCGCAAGGCATTCACGGCCGTCTGCGTATCGGTAATCGTCACCAGTTCGAGACGCTCCAGCCGCGCGACCTTGCCGCCCGCGAAATTGCTGGCGGGCTCCTTGCGCGGCACGTAATCGGCGAACTTCAGATAGGTGGCCTTCACGCCCGCCTGAAAATCAGCAGGCACGAATCTGTATGGCCCTGAGCCGATGATCTCGGTAATGGCCTGGCTGGGCAGCGTGGCCGCCACACGCTTGGGCATGATGAACGGCACGGGCGATCCGGGCTTGCCGAGCGATTCGATGATGAGCCCATACGGTTGCTTGAGCTTGATCGTGAATGTGTTGGCATCGTCGGCGGTCATCGCCGCCGTGTTGGCGGCCAGCCGCATTCCCATTGGGTCGCGCTGTGCCCAGCGTTGAAGCGACGCCACGACGTCTTCGGCCGTCACGACCGCACCGTCATGAAACTTCAGTTCCGGGCGCAGCGTGAACGTATACGTGAGCTTGTCATCGGAAACCTTCCAGGTATCGACCATCTGCGGTTCCGGCTGCCCTTTCGCATCCATCGCAAACAACGTGTCGTAGATCAGGTAGCCGTGATTGCGTGTGATATAGCCGTTGGTCAGCACCGGATCGAGCACACGCAGCGGCGCATGCAGGACGATCCTTGCCGTGGTCGCGTCGGCAGCGCTTGCCGCAGGCGTGGTCAGTAACGCTGCCACGGAGAGCATGACGCCTGCCAGTAATTTCAATTGCTTCATCGTGAACCCTGGAATGTGGTTATGAAGGGACTGCGTGAATTCGACTGTGTGCGACAGGTGTACGAAGGCGATTCCGCCCAGCCACTACATCGGCAACGACGCCGGCAGAACAGGCGCCCGTTGCGCCCACGGTGCGGCTTGTTCCAGTTGCGCTGAGAGCGCGAGGATCTGATCTTCGCGGCCGAAGTGACCGATCAATTGCGTCGCCACGGGAATGCCCTCGGCGGTCCAATGCAGCGGCAGGCTGGCTGCTGGCTGCCCCGAACCGTTGATCACCGCCAGGAACGTGGCGTAGCGTGCGACCTTGAACCGGAAGTCCCAGAACTTGCCTTGCAGTGCCAACTCGCCTTTGCGGGCGGGCAGCGTAGTGAGTGTGGGCGTCAGGATCAAGTCGACGCCAATCATCGCCTGTTCGATTGCACGACCGGTTGCGTGAAACCGATTGATCGCCTCCACGTACTGCCCGGCCCCCAAGGTTTTCCCCACCTCATAGCCATCGCGGATGACTTCTTCCAGATCGTCTTCGCGCCAGGCCCGGCCCAACGCCTTGGCGCGAGCGTCAACCGATAGCACGATGTTCGTGGCCAGCACCGTGCCGTGAGCGCGCACGTACGCGTCGTAGTCGATATCGGCCAAGGCGATGTCGATCACCTCGTGACCCAGATCGCGGCAGAGTTGCGCGGTATGTTCCAGCGCCTCCAGGCATTCCGGCACGATGCCGATGCCGTTCCAGCCGGCCCGCCAGATCCCGATCTTCAAGGGTTTCGTAAAGCCCACCTTGATCGCATCGAGGTAAGACCCGTTCTTGGGCGGAGCCGCGTACGGCGCGCCCGCCTCGTACCCGCTGATCGCGTCCATTGCGGCCGCTGTGTCGCGCACCGTCATGCTCAACACACCGTCCGACGCCATGCCTCCCCAGCCTTCGCCGCGTGCCGGCCCGATAGGGACGCGGCCACGCGAGGGCTTCAAACCGTAAACGCCGCAGCATGCTGCAGGAATGCGGATCGATCCGCCGCCATCGCTGCCGTGCGCGATGGGCACGATGCGCGCGGCCACGGCGGCGGCTGCCCCGCCGCTGGATCCGCCCACCGACAGCGACGCATGCCGTGGATTAAGGGTTGGACCCTGATTGTTCAGCGCCTCCGTGGATGGTCCCATGCACAACTCCGACACCGTCGTTCGCGCAAAGGGAATCAACCCGGCCGCATCGAATCGATCAACGACAGTGCCGTTGTAGCCGGCGCTGATATCGGTGAACAACTTCGACCCAAAACTCGACGGAAACCGCTTTGACGCCATCGACGAATCTTTCAGCAGGAATGGGATGCCGCGGAACACGCCAGTGGGTTGCCACGCGCTGGCCAGTGCCTGCGATTCCTCATAGCGCTCGTAGCGCAGGGCATTCAACGCCGGACCCCATACCTTGGCCTGCGCGATCGCGCAGGCCATGAGTTCGGCCGACGTCGTTTGCTTGTTATCCAGCATGGCAGCCATCGCCAGGCCATCGAGTGCGGTGTAGTCGTCGCGTTGCATCTGAAGCGTGATTCCTCATCAATTAAGTATTGCTTTGCAATACCTGGATATCTCATAAAGATATTCTGCGCTTCGGGGGTGCATGACGCAATCGAATCACTGTTGGGAATTTCCCTAATGCAGGACTACGCTGGATAGCATTGTTGGAGCTCCAAATGTCCGATCCCTACCGCCTCGAACGCTTCGTGCAGGCACAAGCCGACGTGTACGCCGAGGTACTGGCCGAACTCGCGGCCGGTCGCAAACGCACCCATTGGATGTGGTTCATCTTTCCGCAGATCGCGGGGTTGGGCCGCAGCGCCACGGCGCAGCATTTCGCGATCTCGTCGCTGGCTGAGGCGCGCGCCTATGCCGCGCATCCCGTGCTGGGACCGCGGCTGATGCAGTGCGCCGCGCTGGCGCGGGATGCGAAGGTGCGCGATGCGCATGCCTTGTTCGGCTCGCCCGACGATCTGAAATTTCATTCATCGATGACGCTCTTCGTGTTGGCCGATCCGGCTGCTGCGGTCTATGACGCGTGCCTCGCGCGCTACTTCAATGGCAAGGCCCATATGCGTTCGGTGGAACTGGCCCGAGAGACGTGAGCTGCCCTGAGCCGACGCCGTTGTCAGCCGCAGCGAATGATGGTCTGGTGCACACAAGCCGTGGCGCACCGCGGCAGTAAGGGCCAAGCGGCTACGCAGGCATCGCCTGCGCCGCGGTCGATTGCGCCGAAGCCTCTGCCATGGCAGCCTGTGCGAGGGCCCCCACGCGGCGCACGGCGCGTTCGATCACCGGCAACGCCGGGGTGGCGTAATTCAGTCGCATGCAATTGCGGAATTTTCCGGTGGCGGAAAAAATGCTGCCGGCGGCGATCTGAATGCCTTCAGGCATGAGCTGCCGGTTGAGCTTTTGTACATCGATCGCGGGATCGAGCACCACCCACAACATAAAGCCCCCTTCCGGGCGGCTCATGCGTGTGCCTTCAGGAAACGCATCGGCCACCCAGTCCATCATCACATCGCGATTGCGCTGATACTGCGCGCGCATGCGGCGCACGTGCGGGCCGTAATGGCCGCCGGCCACAAAGTCGGCAATCGCCATCTGCGTGCCGGTCGCCGTCGTACCGGTGCCGATGTATTTGTGATGCAGCACGGTGTCGAGATAACGGCCCGGCGCAATCCAGCCGATGCGCAACCCGGGCGCAAGCGTTTTCGAAAACGAGCTGCACAGCAGGACGCGGCCGTCGTCGTCGAGCGATTTGATCGTGCACGGTCGCGGATAGTGAAAGGCGAGATCGCCATACACATCGTCTTCGATAATGGCGATATCGTGTTGCTGGGCCAACGTGAGCAGTTGCCGCTTGTGCGCCTCGGGCATGATGTAGCCCAGGGGGTTATTGCAGTTGGGTGTGAGCTGGATGGCTTTGATCGGCCATTTCTCAAGTGCCAACGCGAGTGCCGGAATGCTGATGCCGGTCAACGGATCGGTCGGGATTTCGAGCGCCTGAATACCATGGCCTTTGAGGATCTGCGTCACGCCGTGAAAACTGGGCGAGTCCACGGCCACCACATCGCCCGGCGCACACACGGTGCGAATCGCGATGGCCAACGCTTCGTGGCATCCGGTGGTGATGATGATGTCGTCCGGCGACAACCGGCAGCCCGAGTCCACCATCAAACGCGCGACTTCCGCGCGCAACGCCGGTACCCCATAGATCGAGTCGTAATACATGCCGCGCGAGTCGGTGCGCAGGGCTTGGCGCGCGATCGCTTTGCTCAAGGCACGCAACGTGGGCGAGGTGACGTCGGGCATGCCGCGCGCCAGTTGCACCACGCCTTCCTGCGGTGCCGTCTTCACCATCTCCAGCACCTGACCCCACTGCGACACGTCGACCGGGCGTTGCGTGCGACGCCCCATTTCGGGCAACGCCAGCGCGGGCCGTGCCGCGCGCACGTAGTAACCAGACTTGGCGCGTGGCACCGCCAAGCCTTCATCCTCGAGCTGGCGGTAGGCCTGCTGCACCGTACTCAAGCTCACACCGTGCTCGGTGCTCAGGATGCGCACCGACGGGAGCCGATCGCCAGGCAGATAAAGCCCGTTGCGAATGCGCTCGCCGAGCACCGCGGCCAATTCTCCATAACGCGTCATGACAGATCCCACCTAAACGGCACGCAAACCATACAGATTGACGGAAAACAGACCATTCAGCGCCGCTTTCGCTATTCTGTATGGTTTTAATATCCCGTTTTTGAATCTGTACGATATTCCAGCGCAGGCGCACCATGCAAGCTCTTATTGGAGAGTTGACATGAACACCTGGCTTGGAAGTGTGCGCATCCGTTTGCAATTGGCGCGCACGCGCGCGCAATTGCTGAATCTGACCGAAGCGCAATTGCGCGACGTCGGCCTCACGCGCGAGCAGGCTTGGCGAGAAGCGAGCACGCCGCCGTGGCGCGGTGTGCTCGGCCGCGCGGACGTGCCCCGGCAGAATGCAAAAGCTGCCCGCCACGCCGTGAATGCCGGCCACGTCATCGACGCTGCGTGAAACGCCGAGTTACTGCAGCACGATGTTGGCGTTTTTCACCAGGCTTTCGACGACCGGCTGTTCGTTCTTGATCTGCGTGCGCAGTTCGTCAGCCGTGCCGCTACGCGGGGCGATGCCCATATCGAGCAAGCGCTTCTTGACTGTTTCATCCTGCAGCGCGGTCGTGAGCGCAGCACTCAACTTTTGCGTCACGTCAGGCGGCGTGCCTTTGGGTGCCACGAAGCTGAACCACGCGGTCATGTCGAACTTGGGATAGCCCTGCTCGGCAAGCGTCGGAATCTGCGCTTCACTTTCGAGGCGCTGCGGGCTGGTGATGGCAAACACATTGACCTTGCCGGCGTCGGCCTGCGGCATGCCGGTGGCGACCATGTCAAAGAACAGATCGACGTCGCCGCCGATGAGTGCCGGCAAGGCTTGGGTGGCACCCTTGTACGGCACGTGCAGCAGATCGATCCCCGCTTGCGACTTGAACAACTCACCCGCGAGATGCGATGACGTGCCCGGGCCGAACGTGGCGAACGTCAATTTGCCAGGATTCTTCTTGGCGAAATCGACCACATCCTTGGTGCTCTTGAACGGCTGCTTCGGGCTCGCCAGCAGGACGAGCGGACCGATCCCCACCATGCCGATGGGTTCGAAGCCATCCGGGTCGTACGGCAATTCCTTGTACAGGAAGCGGTTTGTGACCAGCGTGGAGTTGGTGGCCATCAGGATGGTGTAGCCATCGGGCTGCTCTTTGGCGACGTAAGCTGCGCCGATGGACGTGCCGGCACCCGCCTTGTTCTCGACGATCATGGGCGTCGCCAACGTTTTGGCCATTTGCTCGGCCAGGATCCGCGTGAGCGCATCGGTGGCGCCCCCTGCCGGAAACGGCGAGACCACTTTGATCGGACGGCTCGGGAAGGTTTGCGCCTGGGCGGCACCGATCAACGAGGCGCCCAATAGTGATGCACCCACCAAGGCCGCGGCGATACGGCGATAAGAACTGCGAAACATGACTTCCCCTTGTTAGCTTGAGCGGTGTAACCTTGCGGTTAATTCCGCTGTACGAAATTTTGTCTTGTGCAGCAAAATTAACTATAGGAAGGCGTGCGTCAAAATGCAACCTTTTTCGGACGACGTTCCGGCACGTCCTATCGCTCGCCGTAAACGCGGTACGGCCCCCGCCGATCCCATGCGGTCGTCGGACTTCATCACGGCACTCGCCCGTGGGCTGGACGTACTGCGTTGCTTCAAGCCCGGCGTGAGTGCACTGGGCAACCTTGAACTGGCCGCCCTTACCGGCTTGCCCAAACCCACGATCAGCCGCATCACGTTCACGCTCAAATCACTGGGCTATCTACGCTATGACGGCGATACGGGCCGGTACTCCCCGGGCTACGGCGTATTGGCGCTGGGATTCGGCGCATTGGCCGGGTTGGACATTCGGCATGTGGCGCGGCCCGCGATGGAACAACTGGCTGCGGCATGCGGTGGCGCGGTCGCGTTGGGGGTGTTCGATCGCGATGCGATGACTTATCTCGAAGCCGTGCACGGGTCGCCGCAACTTTATCTGCGCCTGCCCGTTGGTTATCGCGTGGATATGCGCAGTGCCATGGGCCGCGCCCACCTCGCGCAGCTTGCGCCGGCCGACCGTCACGCGCTGTTGGCGCAACTGGGCCCCGATGCGCCCACCCCCAGCGTCGTCGACAGCGCCTGCCGCGACCTGGCACTTACCGGCTGCTGCTTTGCCATTGGCGAATGGCAGTCGGACATCAATGCGGTGGCCATTCCCTTTGCCTCGCCCACCGGCGAGGGGCGCTTCGTCATCAGTTGCGGCGGCCCCGCAGCACTGCTTCCTGAGGCCTTGCTGCGCGAGCGCATCGCACCCGCATTGCGCGCGGCGGTGGCGCAATTCGCCGCTTGAACGTAAGCGGCGCTTGACCTTGCCCGCCGCTTGAACGCAGAAGGCGATCAAATGAAAATGACAGTCGACGCAGCAACGCGTCGACCGTCATCTCGTTCGACTGGCGCTTAAATCAGCGCTTCGATCACGAACGGGCCTTTGTGCTTGAGCCCGGCTTCGAAGGCCCGGATGAAGTCACCCGTCGAATCGACGCTCACGGCTTCTACGCCCATGCCTTTCGACAACGCCACCCAATCCAGCGGCGGCGCGTTCAGATCCAGCATGCGGCGCGCGTTGTGGCCAGGTTCGGTCACGCCTACTTTGATCATTTCACCGTGCAAAGTGGCGTAGGTGCGATTGGCGAGAATCACCGTCAGGCAGTTCAGGCCTTCGCGCGCCTGCGTCCACAGGGCCTGCAGCGTGTACATGCCGCTGCCGTCTGCCTGCAGGGTGACGACCTTGCGATCCGGGCAGGCGACAGCCGCGCCGGTGGAGAGCGGCAAGCCGATGCCGATCGCGCCGCCCGTGAGTTGCAGCCAATCGTGCGGGGCCGACGCTTCGGCCAGTTGGGCAAACTCGCGGCCTTGGGTGATCGATTCGTCGCAGACGATGGCGTTATCGGGCAACAAGCGCGCCACGATGCGATTGATGGCGGCTCCGTCCAGCTTGCCATCGGCGGGCAGCGGCGGCAGTTCGGCCACACTCTGCAGTCGGGGTGCCGTGGCGGCAATACCCAGTTCATCGGCCAACCACGACAGCGCCTGCACCAGATCCTGATCGGGCGTGGCCAGGGTCACGACCTCGCCCGTCTCCGGCATGATGCGGCTGGGCTTGCCGGGATAGGCGAAAAAAGCCACGGGATCGGCCGCGCCCACCAGCACCAGATGACGCACCTCCGAGAGCATTTTCAGCGCCAGGTCGATGGGGTACGGCAGGCGGCCCACGGGGGTACGTGCGCCCCCGCGCGACACCCGCTTGTTCGACGTCTCGCTGATCAACCGTACGCCGGTCGCCTGGGCAATGCGTCCGGCGATTTCCAACGCGTCCTCGCGCAACGCCGCGCCTCCCAGCATCAGCGTGGTCGATTCGCCCGAGCGAATCGCCGCGGCAGCAGCCCGCACGCAGTCGGCAGTCGTCTTGGGCGCGTCGGGCACTTGGGCCATCACGGGCGCGGCTTGCGCCGCCGACAATTCAGTCCAGGCCGTATCGGCCGGTAGGATCAGCGTGGCGATATTGCCTGGCGCCCGGCGGGCGGTGGCAATCGCGTCAGCCGCGTCCCGGCCGATCGCGGTGGCATGTTCGCTGCGCTTGACCCAGTGCGACATCGGCCGGGCCACGCCCTCGATGTCGCTGGTGAGCGGCGCATCGAAGCCCACGTGGTAGGTTGCGTGATCGCCCACGATATTGACCATCGGCGTGCGCGCCCGTTTGGCATTGTGCAGGTTGGCCAGACCGTTGCCCAACCCGGGCCCCAGATGCAGCAGCGTGGCCGCAGGCCGATCGGCCATGCGCGCATAGCCATCGGCAGCGCCCGTCACCACACCTTCGAACAGCCCCAGCACGCAACGCAGTCGCGGCTTGCGATCCAACGCGGCCACAAAGTGCATTTCGGAGGTGCCGGGATTGGCAAAACACACATCGACGTCATTGGCGAGCAAGGTGTCGCATAGGCTGTCAGCGCCGTTCATGATCCGCATTCTCGTAAGTGGAAGACCGCAGCACTGTAGCGCACTCTTTCACATGACTGACAACTCAGCGGTCTACAACCGGACCGGTCGCACCCACTACAATGCTCGGCGCGCTGCCCCCGAATAGGGCGCAGCAATCCTTCCCCGTTGTTGTCCGATGACCTCCGCTTCCCCCGCTTCTTCCGCCCCCACCGCCAAACCTTTGTGGTTGCCCATCCTTGCGCTGATCGGTTCGATGGCGTCGCTGTGCATTGGCACCTCGTTCGGCAAAACCTTGTTTCCTGCGGTCGGCGCGCAAGGGACGACGGCCTATCGCATCACCGTCGCCGCCCTGATTCTGCTCGTGATCTGGCGGCCCTGGCGAATGCCGCTGTCGCGTGCCGATGCCGGCCGCGTCGTGCTGTACGGTGTCACGTTGGCCTGCCTCAACCTGCTGTTTTATATGTCGTTGCGCACGTTGCCGCTCGGCATCGCGATCGCGCTCGAATTCACTGGGCCCCTCACGCTGGCGCTGCTGGCCTCGCGCCGTGCACTCGATTTCGTCTGGATCGCGCTGGCGTTGGGCGGCCTGCTGCTCCTCATCCCCTCCGGGCAAAGCATGGACACGCTCGACCCCACCGGCGTGGCCTATGCCTTGGGCGCCGGCGTCTGCTGGGCGTTCTACATCATCTTCGGCAAGCGGGCGGGGCACATGCACGGCGGCCAGGCCACTTCGCTGGGGTTGACCGTGGCGGCATTGGTGGCGCTGCCGTTCGGGGTGGCCGAGGCGGGCAGCGCCCTGCTGACACCGGCATTGATCGTGAGCGGCATCGCCGTGGGCGTGTTGTCGAGCGCCATCCCGTACTCGCTGGAGATGGTGGCGCTGCGGCACTTGCCGCGCAAGACGTTCGGGGTATTGCTGAGCCTGGAGCCGGCCATGGGCGCGCTGGCCGGGCTGGTGGTCTTGCACGAACAGCTCAGTTCCACACAATGGGGCGCAATCGGCTGCATCGTTGCCGCCTCTGCCGGATGCGCCGCCACCGCGCGGCGCAACGTGCCGTAGCGCGCCGCAGCGCGGGCGCGGCGGCGCGCGTTCAGGCGTGAAACTTGCTATGTGCGAGACGTTATAAATGCATTGTTTCCCCGCCGGTTTCCCATGAGTCCTGACGATATCCTCCGCGACGACGTCGCGGCGCACCACGCTGCTTTGGCGGATATGAGCGCCCACCGGGATGGCGTTTTTTTCGCCGCCGTCGAAAAAACCCGCATGCCCATGACCATCGTGGACGCGCGGCAGGTCGACTATCCCATCATTTTCGCCAATGACGCGTTTCTGGAGATGACCGGATACAGCGAGCATGAGGTGATCGGACGCAACTGCCGTTTCCTTCAGGGGCCCGAGACCGATCGGCGCAGCGTGCAGGTGATTCGCTCGGCGCTGTCCGAAAACCGCGAGATGGCGACCGAGATCCTGAACTACCGCAAGGACGGATCCACATTCTGGAACGCCCTGTTCATCTCGCCTGTGTATGCGCCTTCGGGCGAGTTGATCTATTTTTTCGCGTCGCAGCTGGACGTGAGCCGGCGGCGCGATGCCGAGGATGCGCTGCGCCAGGCGCAGAAAATGGAAGCGTTGGGCCAGCTCACCGGCGGTATCGCGCACGACTTCAACAATCTGCTGCAAGTGATGGTGGGCCACCTGGACCTGATGGAGATGTCCCTCAAGGGCACGCGCCGCCCCTTCACGCCCGAGCGCACGCAGCAGACCATCGATAGTGTGAAACAGGCGGTATCCCGTGCGTCCACGCTCACGCAGCAGCTGCTGGCCTTCTCGCGCAAGCAGCGCCTGGACGGCCGCACGGTAAATCTGAATGCTGTGCTGGAGAAGATGTCGGATCTGATGCAGCGCACGGTGGGCGCCGACGTCGAGTTGATCGTGACACGCGAGCGCGACTTGCCCAATGCGAAGCTGGATCCCACGCAGATCGAAGTGGCGTTGCTCAACGTGCTGGCCAATTCGCGCGATGCCCTCGTCGGACGCGGGGCGCGGCGGGTGGAGATTGCCACGGCAACCTGCGTGATCGACGAGGCAAGCGACGGCATCAACGATCTGCGCCAGGGGCGCTATGTGCAGCTTTCAATCACCGATAACGGATCCGGCATCGATCCCGACATCATCGGCCGCGTGCTCGACCCGTTTTTCTCGACGAAAGAAGAAGGCCAGGGCACGGGCTTGGGCCTGTCGATGGTGTACGGCTTCGCCAAGCAATCCTGCGGCACCGTTACCGTGGCCTCGGAGCCGGGCGCCGGCACCACGATCGCGTTGTACTTTCCCGTCGCCGAAGGCGCCATCGAAGCCGCACCCGTAGCGCCCCGTGCAATCGATCAACCCGGTGCGGAAACGGTGATGGTGGTCGACGACCGCCCCGAAGTGGCCGATCTGGCGCAAGCCATGCTCGAAGAAGCGGGCTACACCGTGCATGTGTCGTACAGCCCAGGCGATGCGCTGGCCAAGATGGCGGCGTTGGGTGGCGTGGATCTGCTGTTTTCCGACGTCATCATGCCGGGCAATATGAACGGCGTGATGCTGGCGCGCGAGGCGATCAAGCGCCATCCGGAAATCAAAGTGCTGTTGACCACGGGTTACGCCGATGAGTCGATCGAGCGTACCGACGCGGCAGGCGAACGTTTCGACGTGCTGCACAAGCCCTACCGCCAGACCGATCTGGCGCGCCGGGTACGTATCGTGTTCGAAGGGCATACCGGCGTGTAGGGCATATCACGGGGCACGGAACAGCCCTTGCCGTGGACGTCGCGTACACGAAGAAGCGGCCGCAACTGCGGCCGTTTTTCATGCGCAGTCGGCGTTTTCGGTCAGGCGGCCGCTGCCGTCGATGCCGCAGGCTGCTCGGGGAACGTCAACGTCACCGTTGTACCGCCATCCGGTAAGGACGAGGCCACCAACGTGCCGGCATGCGCCTTGGCGATCTCGGCGCAGATGTACAGCCCAAGGCCGTGTCCCATGCGGCGGCCTGTGTCCTCGTCACTGGAACGGAAATAAGGCGTGAAAAGGTTTCGCAGCACTTCAGGCGCGATCTGCGGGCCGGAATTCGACACCGACAGCACAAAGGTGCCGTTGCTGCACTCGACGCGGATCCCCACCGGCTCATCCGGTGCGCCGTGCTGAATCGCGTTGCCCAACAGATTGGAGGCCAACTGCGCCAACCGTGCCTTGTCGGCCACCACATGCCCGCAGTCGGCGATCTCGGCCACAATCGTGCGTTCGGGATTGGCGTTGCGCAGTTCCTGAACGATATTCTCGAGTTCGAAACGCAGATCGTGATGGCGTTCCAATCGCACCGGAATGCCGCCGGTGAGCTGGCCGCGCGCGAAATCGAGCAGGTCTTCGACGAGCTTGGACATCCGCAACGTGCTGGTCTCGACCATCTTGGCCAGGTTGTAGGCCTTGGGTTCCATCTGCTTACGCTGCAGCATTTCAACGGCTGCCAACGTGGCGTGCAAGGGATTGCGCAGATCGTGTCCCAGCATGCCGATGAAGCGATCCCGCTGACGCGCCTCGTTGTTTTTCGCGGTCAGTGCATTGACGCCGTCTTCGTGGCGTTGCTCCGCTTCGAGTTGCGCACCGATCAGATCGGCGAACACGCCAAGCGCCTCTTGCGAGGCCGGATTGACTTCGCGCGATGCCCGGCGATCGAGCCCGCACAGGGCGCCGAAGAAGCTGCCGTCCTTGCGGTGAATCGGCACCGCAAAGAAATTTCTGAAACCGGGCGCCGTAAACGGGGCACCGCCCGATGCATCCTGCGGCTCCCAGGCGTAGAGCGCCACGCCCGTGGCGCGCACATGCGTGCTGATGGCGGTGACGGCATCGAGTTCGCCGCTGCCCTCGAGGGCGACGGCAGCACCGTCATGAATGGCACACGCGGCCCAGGCTGCGCCGTCCCAGCGCGTGATGGTGACGAAGCGGATCCCCGTCAGGGTGCTGACCACTTTCAGCAAAGCGGGGATGGCGGTGATGCGATTGAGGATGCGCATTTCGCGCGCGAGCGGGGTCGTCATGCGTCGAACGTCTCAAAAAATGAAGGGAATCGATGGTCGAGTGTAGTGCATTCGCGTGCATGCCAAGCCTTGGCAAAGCCGCACTCGCCGTTGCGCGCAAGACGTACGGCGGCGCAGCAGCCGGACGCCGGCCGGGTGCCGGCACGGCGCGCGTTCAATTGCCTGCAAGGCGCGAACGTTAAACTGTGCGGCTGCTGCCAGAAGACCCGGAAAACGGCATACGCGCAGCAGCCCACACATGACTTCATCTGCACCCTCCACCCGCTGGGCCGCATTGGCTTTGGCCGTCGGCGGCTTTGGCATTGGCACCGGCGAATTCGCCATCATGGGCCTGCTGCCCGATGTGGCGGCAAATCTTCAGGTCTCCGCCCCCGAGGTGGGACATCTCATCAGCGCCTATGCCATCGGCGTGGTCGTCGGCGCGCCGCTGATCGCGGTCATTGCGGCACGCTGGTCGCGTCGCGCCCTGCTCTTTGCCTTGATGACCTTGTTTGCACTGGGCAACTTTGCCAGCGCACTGGCCCCAGGTTACGACAGCCTGATGGCGTTCCGATTCATTGCAGGTTTGCCGCATGGCGCGTACTTCGGCGTCGCCGCCCTGGTGGCCGCCTCGATGGTGGCGCCCAACAAGCGGGGGCAGGCGATCGGCCGCGTCATGCTGGGGCTCACGGTCGCGGCATTGATCGGCAACCCGCTCGCGACGGGCCTGGGGCAATGGCTGGGCTGGCGCTATGCGTTCGCCGCAGTCGGCGGCATCGCCGTGCTTACATTGGTGCTGCTGCATCGCTTTCTTCCCGCTGCAGCGGCCGGTTCATCGAGCAGTCCCCTTGCCGAATTGGGTGCCCTCAAGCGCGAACAGGTCTGGCTCACGCTGGGTATCGGGGCCGTCGGATTCGGCGGCTTGTTTGCCGTATTCAGCTATATCGCGCCCACGCTGACCGAAGTGACGGGTCTGTCGACCCATGCCGTGCCGATCGCGTTGGCCGTGTTTGGATTGGGCATGATCGTCGGCAATATCGTGGGCGGTGCACTGGCGGATCGCGCGCTCACGGCCACCATCGGTGGCGTGTTGGTCTGGAGCGTATTGGTACTGGCGCTCTTTCCCCTGATGGCCACGCAACCCTGGTCGGCGTTTCTGAGCATCCTTCTGATCGGCACCGGCGTGGCGCTGGTGCCTGCGCTGCAGATTCGCCTGATGGACGTCGCGGCCGACGCGCAAACGCTGGCGGCATCGCTCAATCATTCCGCGTTCAATATCGCGAACGCATTGGGTGCCTGGCTGGGCGGACGCGCCATCGAGGCCGGCTGGGGCTGGACGTCCACCGGATACATCGGCGCCGCATTGGCGGCGGGCGGATTCGTCCTGTTCGTGGTGTCCCTGCTGCGCAGCCGGCGCACACTCTCGCACGCGCCGGCTTGAGACGCCGGCGTGCGAGATACCCGATAGGCATCCAGCTTGCTCGCTTGAGGTGCTCTGCCACATCAGCCATGGAACCCGCATGAAACCTTACGTGATTTGCCACATGATGTCCGCGCTCGACGGCCGCAGCCTGACCGACAACTGGGATCGTCCGCTGAAAAAAGCGGCGGGCGAGCTGTATGAAAAAACGGCCAAGGATTTCAAAGGCGATGCCTGGATCTGCGGCCGCGTCACGATGCAGGAGATCGCGCACGGCGACGATTATCCGAAGGGCCTGGCCAAGGCACCGATCCCTCGTACCGATCATTTCGCCGTGCGAGACGCCGATCAATATGCCGTTTCGATCGATCCGCACGGTAAGGTCGCCTGGAAAAAGAATACGGCCCTCGACTCGCATGTGGTCGAAGTGCTGACCGAAGGCGTGCCGGATGACTATCTGGCCTATCTGCAGTCGATTCAGGTGTCGTACATTTTCGGCGGCAAAACCGAGATCGATCTGGCGCACGTGATCGATGTATTGCAACGCGAACTGGGCACCGAGCGCCTGATCGTCGAGGGTGGCCCGCACGTGAGCGGGGCGTTCGTCAATGCGGGACTGGTCGACGAAGTGAGCGTACTGATCCTGCCGCTGGTCGATGGCCGAAGCGATCATCCGGGGTCGTTCGAAATCCCCATGCAGGCGTGGAAGAAGCCCGCCTATCTGACGCTCAGCTCGGCCGAACCGCAAGCGGACGGTGCGGTGTGGCTGCGTTATCGCGTGAGCGAGACCCAGCACGCCCCGGTGCCGTAAAGGTTGCATGAGGCCGCGGCAGGCGGCCCATGCTCCGCTGCTTTTAACCGCGTTCCCGCAGTAGACTGCGCAGATGCCTTCCGATCACGATTCCTTGTTCGACGACGCCACTGCCGGCCCCAACCGCCGCCAGCGGCAGGCCCGTGCCGCACTCTATACGGCGCTCGTGGCGGTGTCGATCTGGACGCTGCGCGACTTCATTCCCGCGCTGATCTGGACCGGTGTCATCGCCATCGCGTTGTGGCCGCTCCTGCATCGTCTCGAGCGCCGCTCGCTGCTGGCGCGGCAACGCGCCCTGCTCGCGTTGTTGATGGCGGTGGGCGTGGGCGTGGTGCTGGCCGTCCCGTTCTTGCTCGTTGCCATGCAGGCTGCGGCCGAAGCGCGCGAGCTATCGCACTGGGTCCATCGCGTCATGGCCGAGGGATTCCCCGTGCCCGATCTGTTGCAGCGGCTCCCCTGGGGCGGCGAACAGGCCACCGCCTGGTGGCAAAACAATCTGACGGGTCCGCTGGCCGATTCTCCAGTGACGCAAAGTCTGCGCGGCGTGTCGTTTCTCGCCGCCACGCGCAGCATCGGCGGCCATGTCGTGCACGGGCTGCTCATCGTCAGCTTCATGTTGCTCACGCTGTTTTTCGTGTTTCGCAGCGGCGCCCGACTTGGGCAGCAACTGCTGGACGCCAGCAGCCGCGTGTTCGGCGCTGCCGGCACCAGCCTCTTGCGCCGGATGGCCGATGCCGTCCGCGGCACGGTAGCGGGCCTGGTGCTCGTCGGTCTGGGCGAAGGCGTGCTGCTCGGTATCGCTTATGTGGTGGCGGGCGTGCCGCACGGCGCCCTGCTGGGGCTCGTGACCGCCATCGCCGCCATGCTGCCGTTTTGCGCCCCGCTGGTGTTCGCGGCGGTGGCACTCTGGCTTTTTGGCGCCGGCGCCACCGTGGCGGCCATTGCCGTATTTGCGGTGGGCTGCGTGGTGGTGTTCATCGCCGAGCATTTCGTGCGGCCGATGCTGATCGGCAGCACGACGCGACTGCCCTTTTTGCTGGTGCTCTTCGGCATCCTGGGGGGAGCGAAGACCTTCGGTCTCGTGGGCCTTTTCATCGGCCCGGCGCTGATGACGGTGCTGGTGGTGCTGTGGGCCGCATGGGCCGAGCCTGCGCCCGTGGATCGCACAGCGTAGGTCAGTTGCGCCAGCATACCTTCGACCCACTGCGGTCACTGCAACACTGCAACACTGCAACACTGCAAAAAGTCTGCGAAGAAAAACATCGCTTGCAATTAGATCGTGCACGATCTAATATTCGCTCATGTCTTCCCGCAAACCTTCCTCCACCCCGCCGCAGTTGTTGCTGGATAACCAGCTCTGCTTTGCGCTGCACTCGACCACGCTGGCGATGACGAAAGTCTATCGCGGGCTGTTGACCGATCTGGGCCTGACTTATCCGCAGTATTTGGTCATGCTGGTGCTGTGGGAGGGGGATGGGTTGACGGTGTCGGAGATCGGCACGAGGTTGTTTCTGGATTCGGCCACCCTCACGCCGCTGCTGAAGCGTCTCGAAACCGCCGGGCATCTCGTCCGCGAGCGTTCGGCGCAAGATGAGCGCCAAGTGATCGTGTCATTGACCGCAGCCGGCAAACGCTTGCGTCAGAAGGCCGAGTCGATTCCGGAAGGTGTGCAGTGCGCCACGAGCTGTTCGACCGCCGAACTGGTTGAGATCACTGCGCAATTGGCCGCCTTGCGTACCCGACTGGCGGCCACCATATGAATTCGCTTTAAACGTTTTTCGGCATAGCGGTGTGAACCGCGAACGCTTCGCCCTACCCTTTAAATCGTGCACGATTAAATCGCACAAAAACCAACGGCCTTACCGGCCTTTCCCTCAGGAGCATCATCCATGTCTATCGAAAAAGTTGCCTATCGCGCCACCGCCACTGCAACGGGCGGGCGCGATGGCCGTGCCACCTCCAGCGACAGCCATCTGGACGTCAAGCTGACGACCCCGAAAGAATTGGGCGGCGCCGGTGGCGAAGGCACCAATCCCGAGCAACTGTTTGCGGCGGGGTACTCGGCATGCTTCCTGGGCGCGCTGAAGTTTGTGGCCGGCAAGGAAAAAATCACGCTGCCCGCCGATGTGTCGATCACCGGCGTCGTGGGCATCGGTCCCATCCCCACCGGTTTCGGCATCGAAGCCGAACTGAAAATCTCGTTGCCCGGCATGGACCGCGCCCAAGCGCAGGCCTTGGTCGATCGTGCCCACGTGGTGTGCCCGTACTCGAACGCCACCCAAGGCAACATCGACGTCACCCTGACGCTGGTCTGAGCGCGTCAGCAGGCAGCGGGCGCTGAGCGCGGCGCGATGAACGCACGCTCAGGTCGATGCCCGAACGCCCCCTTCCCTCCGCCCACCCGCACCCGCCGGTGGGCGGTGCTGCATGGTGGGCCGCGCAACCGCGCCGGCTGAGCCTACAATCACGCTGTGCTCACCTTTGCCCCCCTCATTTTCGTTGTCATCTGGTCGACCGGCTTCATCGCCGCACGCGCCGCGGCACCCTATGCCGACCCCAATCTTTTTCTGATCTTTCGCTTCGCACTCACGGCGTTGTGCTTTGCCGTACTCGCGCGCCGCATCCCGTGGCCCACCGGCCGGCAAGCCGTCCTGCACGCTGTAGCCGGCATGCTGATGAACGGCCTTTATCTCAGCGGCGCCTGGTGGTCGATCGCCCATGGCGTGGCGGCCGGCGTAATGGCGCTGCTCGGCGCATTGCAACCCCTGTTGACCGCACTCGTTGCGGTGATCTGGCTGCGCACCCGATTGAGCTTGCGCACCTGGATCGGACTGGGCATCGGCATCGTGGGCGTGGCCCTGGTAATCATTCCCAAACTCGCGGCGACCGGACTGGGCGAGCTTGCACCCTGGCCGGTCGCGGTGGCCGTCGGCAGCATCTTCGCGCTCACAGCCGGCACGATGATCCAGAAATCGTCGATTTCAGGGGGTGACCTGCGCAGTGCAGGCGCGATTCAGAATGGCGCGGCTGCCCTGGTCGCACTGGTGCTCTTCAGCGCCGTGGGCACCTGGCACTGGGACAACCATCCCGCCGTGTGGGCGTCGTTGGCGTGGTCGGTAGGCGTGCTGTCGCTCGGCGGCGCCACCTTGCTGATCTGGATGGTGCGCCATGGCGAAGCCACCCGCACCACCTCGCTGATGCTGCTCGTGCCGCCATTGGCTGCGATCGAAGCCTACTTTCTGTTTGGCGAAACGTTGACCTCCCTGCAGATCGCCGGTTTCGCGCTGGCCATCGGCGGCGTGGTGCTGGCCCGCCGCGCGTAGCGCCCCACTCCCCGCGTTCAACCCATGGGCTCGGCATGCCGTGCCCATGGCCGGCCCGGCACGTGCCGGTCGGTCAGATGAACGCCAGCCGCTTGTCTGAAAACCCACGCAGGTTCGGGAACACGGTATCGAGATCGCCGGCCGACGCGCCGAACCACGCGCCCAGCGTGCTCGCCAATTGTTCGACCGATGTAGACGGCAACATGCGGCCATGATCGACGAAGCCCGGGCCCTCGATATTCAGCTCGGGATGCTCGCCATAAAAACGCCCGCCGCGCACGGCGCCCCCCATGATGAAATGATGCCCACCCCAACCGTGGTCCGAACCATTGCCGTTGGAAGTAATCGTGCGGCCGAACTCCGAGGCGGTGAAGGTGGTGACCTGATCGGCCACGCCAAGCGAACCGAGCGACCCCTGAAACACTGCCATCGCATCGCCCAATTCCCGCAACAACGCGGGATGAATGGTGCGCAGGCCGTCATGGTTGTCATACCCATTCTGCGACACGAAAAACACCTGCCGTTTCACGCTCAACTTGTCCCGCGCGGCGATCATGCGCGCGACGATTTCGAGCTGGCGCGCAAGCGGCGATTCAAAAGTGCCGGGTGCTTTCACCCCTTCGAGGGCGGCGCTCAACTGCGTGTCCGCCTTGATCGATCGGGTCACGGTTTGCGCGAGCTGATGTTCCAGTAGATGCGTGCGCGACGCCGTCGTCAGCTCGCGCAGCAAGGCGGTGCATTCGGGCGATCCATACAGATCGCGACCCAACAATTCGATGCGGGTAGAACCCTGCGGCGTCACGCGATAGGAGCCTACATGGCGGCCGGCCAGCAATTGCGTGCTGCCGCCTGCCGTGACCGCAGTGAATGTGCTCGCCCCGTTGTTGGCAGCAAACAGATCGGATAATCGCCCTGCCCACCCCGTGGCCGAGCCTTCCTGCGCCAATGCCTGCCAGTACGCCTGCTGGTCGTTATGCGAAAAGAGCTTGGGCGGCAGCGGCACACTGGCGGCGATGTATTGCGCCTTGGTGGTGGGCTGAATCAGCGGCCCGGTATTCAGTTGCACTGCCAGTTGACCAGCATCGAACAAAGGCTTGAGTGCAGCCAACGACGGTGCCAGCGCGTACTCGCCGCTGGCATGCGGCGTTTGGGGGCGCAATGCGGTGGCGGCCAGCGCATCGCGGGCCAGACCGATATCGGTGCGCAAGGCCGCGTAGCGGGCAAAGCGCTCGGCATCATAGGGAATGAGCGTGTTGTAGGGATCGTTGCCGCCATACAAAAACACGCAAACGATGGCTTTGTAGTCGGACGCAGACTGTGCGGCCGCTTCGCTCATCGCGCTCAGATTGAGCGCCAGCGGAGCAGCCACGCCCGTCAACCCCAGGGCGGCGGCTTGCTTGAGAAACGTGCGGCGGGATCGTCGATGCATCGTTCGGCTCCCTATTTTTGAACCAGGTATTCGGGTGCTGCCGCGACCAGCGTGATGGCCGCGCGCACCCGATCCTGCGGACGCGCAGCGGGGATGGTGCTCACGGCCTGCTTGATCGCACCGGCGGTGGCCGCCGTAAAGGCGTCGCCGGCCAGCAGCAGCACCACGCGATCGACCAGTGCGCTCACATCGCCGGCGATCGCCACCTCGCGCGCATAGGAGGTTTGCACATCTTCCCAGCCGCGATCCACATAGATCGACAGGAAATTGAGATAGCCCGCCACGCTGGTTTCGTCGGTGATCTGCAGCTCGGGGGCCACCAGTCCGCGTTCCGCGACCGGGCTGGCCGGCGGCGCAAAGGTGGGCCGGAAGAAGTTGAACACCGACGGCGCACGCATGGGGCTTTGCGCCAGGCGGACCGTGGGATCGCTGGTGTCGGGCATTTCCCATTGACCGTTGGTCGAGGTGGCCTCGAAGGCCCGCGCCCATGCGGCAAAGCGCACGATCGGTTCGCGCACTTTGCCCCAGGTGGGCGATTGCAAATCGGGCTGGCGTGCATCGTCGTCGAGCAAGATCGCGCGGATCACCGCACGCATGCTGCCGCGAACGCCATGTCCGTCATTGGCGAACACCGCCGCTACACGCGCCACATACTCCGGACGTGGGTTGCTGGTGACCAGGCGCTGAATGAGTTGCCGGCTGATGAACGGACCCACATTGGGATGATTGCTCAGCACGTCCAGCGCACGAGCCAGCGAATCCTGGCCGCCCGTGCCCGCCGGGATAACAGCGCCAAGAAAGCGCTTTTCGCTCATGTCGTGGTGCGCCGGCGTCAAGGCCATCGGCCGGGTGTGAAACCACACATCCGTCTCGGCGCCATTCAAATCCCAGCCGGTAAATACCTTCGCCAACCCTTCGACGTCTGCATTCGAATACGTTTCAATGGGTTTGCCGTTACGCAGTTCCGGCGTGCCGTCGGGCTTGAGCTTGTAAAGCCCAATCGTGAACAACTGCATGACTTCGCGCGCATAATTTTCATCCGGGCGGCGGCCGGTCTTCGGGTCGGCGCGCCGGTTGCCGCGAAACGTCAGCATCGACGCCATCGAAAGATTGCGCGACACGCCTTCCAGCAGATCACGATACGTGCCGAATGCGTTGGCGGCCAGCACATCCATGAACGACGCGGCGCCAAACAAAGGCCACGAAGCAGTGATGGAGGCTACGTTGACGACGAAGATCTCGGAGAGGGCAAAGGCCACACGCACCCGCACGGCGTCGTCGGACGCGATCATCGCCCGCCACAGCGTCGCCTCGAGCGGCGCATTCACGCCATTGCCCTTGAACGCTTCGGTGTTCTTCTTCATCGACACCAGCCAGTCGACGTGCGTCTGCGAGCGCGGCAGGTCGAACTGACGGTCGAGCCACGGCGCATAGCCCTGTGCCACCACCGCATCGAGGGTGGCGGGCGTGGGTCCGAAGGTGGCCTGCGCCAGAAAGCGCGATGCCTGACCGGGAGTAGGTTTGGCTGTGGTCATGGCCTTCCAGCATAGCCGCGATCGTCCGACGGCCCCCTCATGCGTTGGCGGGACGCCTCATCCTTTTGCCTACCGCCTTTTTCATCGTTGTGCCGTTTTTCGGCCTGCCCAGGGTACGCATGCCCGCAATTTCCCCGGCGTTGGCCAATACCATCCCGGAACACGCGATCACACACCGACACAGACGAAAAAGCGCCGTTGGCGCGTTGTCCCATGCCGTGTCCCTACTGGCCCCTGTGAGATAAACCGACGCGCTTTCCCATACGAGCGGATACTGTGTGACTCTTCCTCTTTTCAGCGTAGGCAACCCTGCGCTGTGCCCCGGATGCCCGGCTATGACATCAAGCACGAAAGCATCGCCGTTGCGGGCGTAGACAATCTCACGATTCGTTCGTTGAGCGATCGGCAGCAATTTGCCGATCCCTTGGGCGATGCCGAACGCATGGGCATTTCGTCTGCATTCTGGCCTTTGTTCGGATTGCCCTGGCCTTCAGGCGCGCATCTGGCCGCCCGGCTGGCCGTGCGCCCTGTCCGTCCGGATGAACGCATCCTGGAAATCGGGTGCGGCCTGGCGTTGGCCAGCCTCGTGGCCCACCGTCGTGGCGCCGATATCACCGCCAGCGACTGCCACCCGCTGGCGAACGCCTTTCTGCAGGAGAACCTGCGGCTGAACGCGCTGCCACCCATGAAATACCGCCATGGACGCTGGCGCGCCGAGAGCCCGGCAGGGATGCCCGATCTGCCGATCGACGTGACGGCGTGGGCGTTGCCGCTCACGGGCGTATTCGATCTGATCATTGGCAGCGACCTGCTGTATGAGCGCGATGCCGACGCCACATTGGCGGCGTTCATCGCCGTGCACAGCACGCCGGCCGCCGAGATCTGGATCGTCGATCCGAACCGCGGCAACCGCGCCGCTTTCAGCCGGCAAATGGCCGACGGCGGCTTCGGGCTGCGCGAGGAAAACCTCGATCGGCCTGCTTTGCTCGACGTCCCGGCGTACAAAGGCCGGCTGCTGGTCTATCAGCGCCGGCCCTGATCACACCGCAGCGAGACTGCAGTGACGCGCGGGATCACGCGCCGGCGAACTCCAGACCCAGCGGCCGGGACTCATGCTGCATGACATCGCCGCGATATCCCTGATGGTCGGCGGCGAGCTTGAACACGGCCACCGCAGCGCGCAGCTGCTCGGCTTGCTGCTCCAGCGAAGCCGCCGATGCTGCAGCCTCTTCCACCAGGGCGGCGTTTTGCTGCGTGACCGAGTCCATCTGCGAGACGGCCTGATTCACCTGCTGAATACCGGCGGATTGCTCGGCCGAAGCCGCTGAGATTTCGGCAATGATATCGGCCACACGCTTCACCGACGTCACGATCTCCTGCATCGTCGCGCCCGCACCTTCGACCTGGTTCGATCCCAGCGACACCGTGGTGGCCGATTCATCGATCAACGTTTTGATTTCCTTGGCTGCCTGAGCGCTGCGCTGCGCCAGCGAACGCACTTCGGTTGCGACCACGGCAAAGCCCTTGCCTTGCTCGCCTGCCCGTGCCGCTTCCACGGCGGCGTTCAAGGCCAGAATATTCGTTTGAAAAGCGATCCCGTCGATCACGCTCACGATCTCGGCAATGCGATTCGAGCTCTGCGAGATGGCGCGCATCGTGCCCACCACCTGCCCCACCACTTCGCCGCCGCGTTGCGCCACGCGCGAGGCGTCGACGGCCAGCGCGCTGGCTTCACGCGAACTGTCGGCATTGAGCTTCACCGTTGCGGCCAACTCTTCCATGCTGGCGGCCGTTTCTTCCAGCGATGCCGCTTGCTCTTCGGTGCGCGACGACAGATCGGTATTGCCGGCCGAGATTTCACGCGAGCCAGTGTGGATCTCGTCCACGCCGCTGCGCACGGTAGTGACGGTGTGCGTCAGGCCGCTTTGCATGCGCGACACGGCCCCATACAGACGGCCGATTTCGTTGGTCGAGCGTTGCACCACACGCTGCGTCAGATCGCCGGCAGCGATGTTGTCGAACAAACGCGCCGCTTCCGTCAACGGACGGAACACCGCCCGTGAAAACACCACGTACAAGCCCACCAGCAGCGCCAACATCACGGCCATCACCCCCACCATCGCCTTGATGGCGAGGCTGATCGTGTCCGACGTGTCGTGCGCAATGGCTTGGCCCACGCGATCGGTGTAGTCGGTGTACTTACCGATCGCCTGCGTGAACTTGCTGCCCAGCGGCACGAGCTTCTCGTTATTGATCCGGCCTGCGGCTTCGTTGTCACCTGCCTGCACAGCCGCCACGATCGGCTCGAATGCTTGCGTGCGATAGATCTCGTAGGCCGACAGCATCTCGTCGAAGAGCGGCTTGCCCTCGCGATCCAGATCGGGATTGGCCTTCAGTGCGTCAACCTGCTGGTTGGCCTTGACCACATACGGCGGGATGCGCTTCGCAGCGGCCTCGGCGCCAGCGCGGTTGTTGGCCGTGAGCTCGTTCACGGCGCTCATCAGCGCCAGGCGCGCACGCAGCAGATCGGCGGCGATGCTGTTGGCAGCGCCGGTGCGCATCAGGTTGTTTTGCAGCAGCAGTTCGATCGAATGACGATTGCCGTCCAGGAGCTTGTAGCCGGCGGCGCCGATCAGCAGCACGATGGCGAAGAAAGCGACCAGCGCGGCCGTCAGAATTGCGCGAATACTCAAATTTTTGAACATGACCATCTCAGCAAACCCGTATTCACCGGGGCCCGCGCACGATGCGCGGCAGCCTGGAACACTCGACGCGCGCGTTGCGACTGCGCAAGCACCACGTAAGGAATTAACGGGCGAAATGCGTCAGACTTAATGTAAATTCGAAAATATAAGTTACATCTATCCAATGAACAGTGACCTGTCCATCTGTTGGTCGGCGTACTTCCGATCAACGGTTTGTGTCGATTCGGTGCGTGTCGATCAACGTTCGCACTGATCGGCGCCCATATCGATCGACGTCGCGGGGCCGATGGCTTGGGCGCGCATCGACCTCCATCGTTCAGATCGCAGGATCTTCCCCCGGGCTTACCGGCAGCGCACGCTTGTGCGCAGTGGCACGATAGGCGCGCACGATCGTCTCGGCTGCCGTGGGCGACACCTCTCGCCCCTCGAGAAAATCATCCAGGGTGTCGTAGGGAAGCCCGAAAGCATCTTCGTCGGCACGCTGCGGCGACAACGACTCCAGATCGGCCGTGGGCACCTTATCGATCAGCGCCGCAGGCGCACCAAGATGCCGAGCCAGCGCGCGCACCCGCCGTTTGGTCAACCCGGTCAGCGGTGTCACATCGGCTGCCCCGTCGCCATGCTTGGTGAAAAAACCCATCAGCGCTTCGGCCGCATGATCGGTGCCGATCACCAAGGCACCGTGTGCGCCGGCAATCGCGTACTGCGCAATCATCCGCTGGCGTGCTTTCACGTTGCCGATCACGAAATCCTGGTGCGCCTCGTCGCGATACACCGCGTCGGTGCTGAGCGCATGGCGCAGCGCATCGGTAGCGGGCTTGATATCCACCGTCAGCGCGCGATCGGGCGCCACGAAGCGCATGGCCAGTTGCGCATCTTCCTCGTCATGCTGGCTGCCATAGGGCAAGCGCATCGCATAAAACGTCGCGTCATAGCCCTTGCCGCGCAGACGTTCCACCGCCAGCTGCGCCAGGCGACCGGCGGTCGACGAGTCGACGCCGCCGCTGATGCCCAGCACATAACCCCGCAACCCGGTGCGTTCCAGGTAGGCAGCCAGAAACGCCACGCGGCGCTCGGCCTCGTCGGCCGCATTGAAGGTCGGCTGTACGTCAAGCGCCGCGATGATGTCGGCCTGCGAAGAGGTTGAGGGCAGCGTAGGGGATGTCATGTACGGACCTCATTCTTAAGATGGATCGGCAAACAGCGCAGGCAAACGTAAGGATGACGTAAGCGCCCAGGCCCGAAAGCCGCATGGATAAAGGCTTTACGGCACAGCATACGGGATTTCCCTGAGCGGGTTTCCGACATTGAGACTGTTAAATACTGTGTCTATTATGTGTGCCGGTAAGCACGATTCATGGAGAACGCTCCCTCACCTTATTTCAGTTTTGTCGCATTCGCATTCGCTTGACCAATCTCGCATCAAAAGCAGTCCAAAACACAACGGAGACAATGATGAGATTCGAGTTCAAAGTGCTGACGGCCAGCTTGCTGCTGTCGATATCGGCTGGCGCCGCATTTGCCGCCGAGCCAATCAAAATCGGGGTAACCGGTCCCTACACCGGCGGGTCTTCTTCCATGGGCGTAAGCATGCGCGATGGCGTGCGTCTGGCGGCAGAAGAGATCAACAAGTCGGGTGGCGTGCTCGGCCGACAGATCCAGCTGGTCGAACGCGATGACGAAGCCAAGAACGAACGCGGCGTCCAGATCTCGCAAGAGCTGATCAACAAGGAGCAGGTCGTCGCCACGGTGGGCTACATCAACACCGGTGTGGCGCTCGCCTCGCAACGGTTCTACCAGGACGCGAAGATCCCGGTCTTCAACAACGTCGCCACGGGCAGCGTGATCACGCATCAGTTCAATGCGCCCGAGTTCAAAGAAAGCTACGTGTTCCGCAACGCCGCCCACGATTCGATTCAGGCGCCGATGATCGTGGATGAGGCCGTCAAACGCGGCTTCAAGAAGGTCGCCATTCTGGCCGACTCCACCAACTACGGTCAGCTCGGTCGTGACGATCTGGAAAAAGCCCTCGACAAGAAAGGGATGAAAGCCGTCGCCGTCGAGAAGTTCAACATCAAGGATGTGGACATGACGCCGCAACTGCTGAAAGCCAAGACGGCCGGCGCAGACGCGGTGCTCACCTACGGTATCGGCCCCGAACTGGCCCAGATCGCCAACGGCATGGCCAAGCTTGGCTGGAAGGTGCCCATCGTGGGCAGCTGGACGCTGTCGATGGCCAACTACATCGACAACAGCGGGAACAACGGTGAAGGCGCGCGCATGCCGCAAACCTTCATTCAAGATCCCAACACGCCCAAGCGCAAAGCGTTCATCGACGCCTACCTGACCAAGTTCAAGCCCAAGAACGACCGCATCGATTCGCCGGTGTCGGCCGCCCAAGGCTACGACTCGATCTACCTGCTGGCCGCCGCCATCAAGCAAGCCGGCTCGACCGACGGCGTGAAGATCCGTGAAGCGCTCGAGGATCTCAAGACGCCTGTGGACGGCGTGGTGATGACGTACGACAAACCCTTCACCAAGGACGACCACGATGCCATCACCGGCAACATGGTCGTGATGGGCGAAGTCAAGGGTGGCAAAGTGGTTTACGCCTACCCCGAAGATCAGAAGGCGGCCGGTGCCGCACGCAAGAAAGAGACGGCAGCCGTCACCACCAAGTGATGCGCGCCGCAGCCTGAGTCGTACGACCCGCCCCGCTTCGCCGGGGCGGGACCGGTTTTCTATCGCGGGAATTCCATGATTCTTCTACAGCTCATCTACAGCGGCATCGCGCTGGGCATGATCTACGCCGTCATCGCCTTCGGCTATCAGCTGACGTTCGCGACCTCGGGTACCCTGAACTTCGGTCAGGGCGACGCCCTCATGCTGGGCGCCTTGGTAGGCCTCACCCTGGTGGGCATGGGCGTGAACTACTGGCTGATGATCCCCCTGGTCTGCCTCTTCGGTGCCTTGCAAGGTGCCTTCGTCGAACGCATCGGCGTGCGACCTGCGCTGAAAACGCGTTCCGAGTTTGGCTGGATCATGGCCACGATCGCACTGGGCATCATCTTCAAGAACGTCGCCGAAAACGTGTGGGGCCGCGACGATCTGCGCTTTCCCTCGCCCCTGCCCGAGTCGCCCATCGACGTGTTCGGTGCCAACGTGCTGCCGATGGAAATTCTCGTCGTAGTGGGTGCGCTGGGCATGATGCTGCTGGTGGAAATCTTCAATCGCAAATCCATCTACGGCAAAGCGTTCGTTGCCACATCGGACGACCGCGACGCGGCCGGCCTGATGGGCATCAACACAGGCCTCGTCATTACCTTCTCCTATTCGCTGTCGTCGTTGACGGCCGCATTCGCCGGCGTGCTCATCGCCCCGCTCACGCTCACCGGCGCCACCATGGGCGCCGTGCTGGGCTTGAAAGCGTTTGCGGTGGCGATCATCGGCGGGCTGTCCAGCGGCACCGGTGTCGTGGTGGGCGGCTTGATCCTCGGCATCGCCGAAACCACCACCGGCTTCTATCTGTCCACCGGCTACAAGGACGTGCCCGGCCTCGTGCTGCTCCTGCTGGTGTTGACCTTCAAACCGGCCGGCCTGTTCGGCAAGACCGCTATCAAGAAGGTTTGAGTATGAAAACACGTACCTGGATTTTCGGCGCCGTGGCCTTGCTGTGCCTGGCGCTCTTCCCCGTCGCGGTCACCAACACCTACTACCTGCACCTCGTCGAAACCATCATGATCTATTCCATCCTGCTGTTCGGGCTGGACATTGTGGTGGGCTACACAGGGCAGGTATCGCTGGGACATGCCGGGCTGTTCGGCATCGGTTCGTATGTGGCCGGCGTGCTGTTCTTTCACCTGCAAGTGCCGATCTATTTCACCTTGCCTGCGGCCATCCTCGTGGCGGCGGCCTTCGGCGCCATCCTGGCGCTGCCGGCATTGCGCGTGACCGGACCTTATCTGGCGATGGTGACGCTGGCCTTCGGCACCATCATTCAGATTCTCATCAACGAGATGACGTTTCTGACCGAAGGGCCCATGGGCATCCGCATTGCCAAGCCTTCGATCGCAGGCTACGTGCTCGACAAGCAGCAGTACTTCTGGCTGGTGGCAATCCTGCTCGTGCTCTCGCTGATCGTCGTGCACCGGATACTGAAATCGCATCTGGGCCGGTCGTTCGAAGCGCTGCGCGACAGCCCTATCGCCTCCGATTGCATGGGCGTCTCGGTCTATCGCTACAAAGTGATCGCTTTCGTGATCAGCGCGGGATTTGCCGGGCTCGCAGGCGGCCTGTACGCCTATTCCGAGCAGTACATCTCGCCCAACACGTACAACTTCGAACTCACCATCCTGTTCTTGCTGGCCATCATCATGGGCGGCCGCAAGACGCGCACCGGCGCCATCCTCGGCGCCTCCATCATCGTGCTGCTGCCCAAGATGCTGGACGATATCGGCACCTTCCGCGTGATCGCCAGCACCGTGGCCATCGTGATCGCCGTGGGCGCCGCCATCGCCATTTCGAAGGGCCGTTCCACGGTGCAGCGCATGGCGATCCCGGTGGTGGGCACGATCCTGCTGGCGCTGTTTTCGTTCTGGCTCGAATCGGTCACCGATTGGCGTTTGAGCATTTTCGGCGTGATGATCCTCTTCGTCGTGTACTACCTGCCCGATGGCATCGTGGGCTTTGTGCGCAACACCTTCTTTTCCACCAAGCGCGCGGCGCTGTCGGTCAAGAAGCGTCTGCCGGAAGACGAGGCCGTCATCGCCAAGACCGAGCGCGTGGCAGGAGAAGAATTGCTGCTGGCGCGCGGCGTACTGATGCAGTTCGGCGGCTTGAAAGCGCTCAACCAGGTCGATCTGATCGTGCGCCGCGGCACCATCCACGGCTTGATCGGCCCCAACGGCTCCGGCAAGAGCACGATGATGAACGTGCTCACCGGCATCTATGTGCCCACTGCCGGCACCGTCGAATTCGCCAACAAATCGTTGGTGGGTCTGGCTCCGGCGCAGATTGCGGCCAGCGGCGTGGCGCGCACGTTCCAGAACGTGCAGCTCTTCGGCGAAATGACCGCGCTCGAGAACGTGCTCGTGGGGCTGCATCACACGTTCAATACGGGTCTGGCCGGCATCGCGCTGCGCACCAGGCGGTGGAAGGACGAAGAAACCGGGGCGCGGGCACGGGCGCTGGCACTGCTCGAGTTCGTGGGCCTGGAAGACGTCGCGGCTGAAGAAGCCCGCAACCTGCCGTACGGCAAACAGCGCCTGCTCGAAATTGCCCGCGCGCTGGCGCTGGACCCCAAGATCCTGCTGCTCGATGAACCCGCAGCGGGCCTGACCTCGCCCGACATCGCCGAGTTGCTCGCCATCATCCGCAAGCTGCGCGATCACGATCTCACCATCATCCTGATCGAGCATCACATGGATGTAGTGATGGGCGTATGCGACACCGTTTCTGTCCTCGACTTCGGCCAGAAGATCGCCGAAGGCCGGCCCGCCGAAGTGCAGGCCAATCCCAAAGTCGTCGAAGCCTATCTGGGCGGCGCGCCCGTCTGATCAAGGAAATCTGCGATGTTATCGATCAAGAAACTGGAAGCGGGCTACGGCAAGGTCAAGGTGCTGCACGGCATCGATATCGAAGTGCCCAAGGGGCGCGTGGTTACCCTCATCGGCTCCAACGGCGCCGGCAAGACGACCACCATGCGCGCCATCTCGGGCATGATCCGCCCCACTGCAGGCGAAGTGAGCCTGAGCGGCAAACGGATCGACGGGTTGGAGTCGCACCGCATCTCGCGCCTGGGCATGGCCCATTCGCCGGAAGGCCGGCGCGTGTTCCCCACCCTGACCGTGACGGACAACCTCACGTTGGGCGCCTTTCCGCGTCTCACCGGCGCACGCGCGCGTGGCGACGTGCCGGGCGACCTGAACCGGGCGATGGATCTGTTTCCGCGTTTGAAGGAGCGGCGCACGCAACTGGCCGGGACGTTATCCGGCGGCGAGCAACAGATGCTCGCGATGGCGCGCGCCGTGATGCAGAACCCCGATCTCGTGCTGCTGGACGAGCCGTCGATGGGCCTGGCGCCGATCCTGGTGGAAGAAGTATTTCGCATCATCGCGCGCTTGAAGAGCGAAGGGGTGACGATGCTGCTGGTGGAGCAGTTCGCCGCCGCAGCGCTGAACGTGGCCGATTACGGCTATGTGCTGGAAAACGGCCGTATCTCGGTGCATGGCGATGCCGAGAAACTCAAGCACGATCCGGCCGTGGTGGCGGCGTATCTGGGGGGTGGCGGGCACTGACCCGCCACGCGGTCGCACTGGCGCACGGCGCGACGCCTGCCCGGCCATCGTGGGTCGCCCGCCGTTGCGAGCGACTCGTTGCCTCGGCCGCTACACGCTTTCCAGCGCGCCGCCCAGATCGTCGGGTGACGGCATCGATGCCTTCACCGCGAGCAAAGGCGCGGCCACCAACTGCGCAAAGATCGCGGCAATGCCGAGATCGGCGGTGTCGTAGGCGCCCGGGCCATCCAGCAGATTCAGCACGCCCACCACATGGCCGTTGGCACGCACCGGAATGTTGAGCACACTCTCGCACCCCTTCTCGATCAGCAAGGCATGCTCAGAAAACACCGATCGGATATCCGCCGCGTTCGAACCGATATAGGGCTCGCCGTCTTCCAGCACGCGCTTGACCCATGCGCTTTGCGTCACGCGCTTGGCGCCGCCGGTGGGGCTGATGTCGGCACGGTTGCTGTAAGGCCGCAGCATGAGCCGGCCATCCGCATCGTAGGCCAGCACGGTAAACAGCTTGTGGCCGAAGGTCGCGGCGAGCGCGCGATCGAGCGCCGGCCAGGCTGCGGCGGGCGCCTTGGTCTGAAGCGTCCTGGCCAGTGTGGCAAGGGTATTCACAAGGTCGTTGTTCATCGGGACGTCCGCGCAGTGGAGGGTGAAAGTGCGGCGGCAGCGCCGGATGAGGCGCCCTCGCCGGTGATGTCTTCAAGCGTGCGGCCGGTGGTGTTCACGCCGAAGAACAGCACGGCCAGTGCCCCGGTCAACAGCACCAGCGTGGTCATACCGAACACGCCGGCAAAGCCCAGAATCGGATAGATGAAGCCCACCAGCGTTGGCGATGCAATCGCGCCCAGGCGCGCAAACGACGAGGCCGCGCCCATGCCCGTGGCGCGCACGGCGGTGGGGTACAGCTCAGGGGTGTAGGCGTACTGGCCGGCATTCACCCCATTCATCGAGAACGACAGGCAGATGCTGGCCACGATCACCCACATGGGCTCCTTCACGAAGACCAAAGCGATCGCCGAAAGGCACGCCAGGAACATGTAGGTAACGATGGTCGCCCGGCGCCCGATCTTGTCGTTGAAGTAAGCCGCGGAGTAGTAGCCCGGGATCTGTGCGACATAGATCGCAATGGAGTACGAAAAGCTCTTCGTGATCGTCATGCCCTGCTGCACGAGCAGGCCCGGAATCCACGTGAAGAAAGCGTACGAACAAAACGTGATCGACAGCCAGAACACCCACGTCATCGCGGTGATGCGGCGCAGCGGCTTGGCCCACAGCACGCCCAGATTGCTCAGGAACGATCCCTGTGGCTTCTGTCCGTCGTCACCGGGCGCAGCCGATGCAGGTACGGGATCGAGCGTCACGCCACGATCCGTGATCTCGCGCTCGATGGCACTCACTACCGCATCGGCTTCGCGATGCCGACCCTGATTGTCCAGCCAGCGCGGCGATTCGAGCAAAGCGCGGCGCCACCACAGCAGAATCACCACCGGGACCGCCGTGATGACCAATGCCCACCGCCAATGATCGGCGCCATTGGGCACGATGAAATAGCCCAGCAAGGCTGCGGCCACGAAGCCGAACGAGAAGAAGCCCGCCAGCGCACCGGTAAAGCGGCCGCGGTAACGGCTCGCCACGAACTCCGATAGGTACGGCGCGATGATCGCCCCTTCCGCCCCCATGCCGATCCCGGCCAGCACGCGAAAGAGAAAGAACAATTGCCAGTTATGTACGAAGGCGTTGGCCATCGTCATCGCGCAGAAGATGAAGAGCGCCCACATCATCACCACGCGCCGGCCAAACCGGTCGCCCAGCAAACCCGACAGCAACGCGCCCACCAGAAAGCCGATATAGGTGCTGCTGGCCACCAGCCCCGTCTGCAAGCTGGTCAATCCCCACTGCTCGCGAATGACCGGCAGGATGAACGCAATGATGCCCGCGTCCAGCGCTTCGAATGCGAAGCCCAGCCCGCCCATGATGAGCATGCGGAAATGAAAGGCACTGAAGGGTAGCCGTTCGAGCCTTGCCGTAATGTTCGACACGTTGCGCTCCTGCTTCAAGGTAAATCGATCGTGATCCGCGCGGCCCGGCTGTCGGCGTCGACCGCGATCACGCAGCCGTCACCCGCCTGGCCGATGGCATCCCATGCGGCCGCATCGACAATGACCACCGGCACGTCGATCGCATACAGCTCAGAGGCCACGATGCAGCCGAGCGCGACGATGATGTCGCGCTCGCGCATGATGACGGCGGCCGGCGCCTGGCCGTTGCGAATCGCTTCGGCCAACACGCTGCTGCTTGAACTCGAGCCTTTGGCGGTCGCCATCACCATCACCCGCCCCGCGAGCGATTGTCCGCAGGCGGGATGGCGTTGTTCGACGATCAATCCCGTGGCGGCGTCGTAGCCGCCCCAGAAACTGAGCGGCGCAATGCATGCGGCAGGCCCGTGGCCATGGCCGGCGACCATCGTCGTGGCCACGTATTCAGTGGTTGATCGCAGCATCGAACCAGACCTCCCCGAGCACTGCCGACCGCACGCATTCGCGCAAACTGCCATAGGCCACCTCGACCCCGATATTGGCGGGTGCGTAGTGCGCCCATTTGCCGGAGTTGGTCATCACCAAGCCGCGCGTCTGTTTCATGATGGGTGTGATGTAGGTACAGGTATCGGTCACGATCTGCACCCCTGCTTGCGCCAATGCACTTGCGCGTCCCGCCTGCTCCAACTCCCAAAGGATGTAGCGGCTGGTGTTGACGTAAAAGTCGGTTCGCAATGGCGTCGACTCATCGCCCAGCAGCGCTTCGAGCGCTGCAAATTCGTCCAGGGAGAAATGGGGCGTGCCAACGCTCACGGCCGCGAGCGGATCGCCGGCCTGGGCGGTATTGAGCGTGCGCCGTACCGCATCGAGATCGCGCGGGGTGACCTGCCATGTAGTGCGCGGTGCTCGGCCGCCACAGGCGGCCTCGAGCGTCGGCGCTTCCGGCGTAATCCCCACGGCATGGAACAGGCCAACCGCACCGCTCGACGCGGCCGACGCGCCCAGCGCCTTCAACTCATCTTCAGTGGTGTCGGACGGCAAGCCCACGATAGCGGCAATGTCGCTACCTGCACGCGCGCCCAGAATCATCCCCAACGCGGCGTACAGAATGTCGCGGCCAGCCTGCCCAACGGCAATGCCGGACACATCGATGCGCACCGTGGCGTAGCGGTTTTCAGTCACATGCAAGCCGCAGTGCGGCGCGCGGCCGGTGAGGGCCGCGCACAGGTCGAGGAAATCGCCATAGCGATTGGTGCGCGCGCCCAGCACCGAATTGGCAAACACGATGGCATTCGATTCGGCCCAGGCGATCTGCTGGCCGAGCACCGGACGATGCGCCAGTTGATACGGCGCGCAGGTAAACGTGGATTCGCAGCCCAACGCCAGATGCGCTTCCATTAACCGCCGGCCGTTGGTGCGCAATGCGTCGTCGCCACGAAACAGCTCGGGATGAATCAGATCGATCGAGCCCACATTGAGCGTGGTGGGGATGACCACGCGGCCCTGTCCGGCCACCAGCCGATCCACGAAATCCAGACTGGCCTGCCCGTGATACAGGCAGCCGTCGATATGCGCGCTGCTCACGTCGATCAGTTGCGGAGCGCCCATCACGGCGGCCGACCGGATCAGCACCCGCATGGCCAGCGCAGCGGCTTCGCCGTGATCGCCATCACGCATCGCGCTATCGGCAGGCGAGAGCGCGATCATTTGAGAACGAAGCCCATGGCGAGCGGATCGCGGGGGTCGACGAAAATCGTGTTGTGCCCGGTGACGCGCGCCCAGCCTTCGATGGTGGGCACGATGGCGTCACGACCGCCAACGGTCGTGCGCTCGATGGCGGTGCCGGTAAAGAGCGTATGAATGATGCTCTCGTGCACGAACGGCACGCCGATTTCCAGTCGGCCGCGGCCCACCAATTGTGCCAGCCGAGCCGACGTGCCCGTGCCGCAGGGCGAGCGATCGATGGCCTTGTCGCCGTAAAAAACGGCGTTGCGCGCATCGGCCTCGGGGAGTGTGGCGCGATCGGTCCACATCACGTGCGACAGGCCCTTGATGCTGGGTTGCTCGGGATGGACGAAGCTGTATTTCTCGTTGGCAAGCCGGCGAATCACGGGGCTCAGTCGCTGGATATCGGCGGGCGTGAGCGTCTGCAAACCGGTGTAGGCGGGTTGCGGCTCGATGATGGCGTAGAAATTGCCGCCGTAGGCCACATCGAACCGGATGGTCCCCAGACCAGGCACCTCCACGTCGAGGTCGATATCGTGCAAATAGGAGGCCACGTTGGTGAGCGTGACCGACGCCACGAAACGCCCGTCCATCTTGTAGCGCGCCACCACCAGACCGGCGGGTGTATCGAGCCGGATCGTGCCGGGTTCGCGCGGGCGGACCAAGCCGTGCTCGATGGCGGCGGTCACCGTGCCGATCGTGCCGTGCCCACACATGGGCAGGCAGCCACTCACCTCGATAAACAAAATGGCGGCGTCGCAATCGTCGCGCGTGGGCGGATACAGAATCGATCCCGACATCACGTCGTGGCCGCGCGGCTCGAACATCAAGGCCGTGCGGATCCAGTCGTACTCGCGCTCGAAATGGGCGCGCCGCGCGATCATGTCGGCACCTTCGAGCCGCGGTGCGCCCCCTGCCACCACACGCACGGGGTTGCCGCAGGTATGTCCGTCGATGCAGAAAAACGTGTCGACCATCTTTGCTCCGAAATGATGCTTCAGTTTCAGGCAACACGACGCCACTCAGCGCCGCTGCTTCCAACTGGCGCCGTCAGGCTCACCGTCGCGCGACTCGGATCAGCGACTGCGCGCCGCGAGATCCGCCTGCGTTTTATTGATCACCGCAAGCACGCGTGCCCGCTCTTCGCCTTCGAGCGGCAAGCGCGGCGCGCGCACGGTCTCGGGAAATCCGGCGTATTCCTGCTCAGCCAGCTTGATGTACTGCACGAGCTTGACGTGCGTATCCAGGTGGAACAGCGGCGTCAGAATGCGGTAGAGCTTACGTGCCTCATCGTACTTTCCAGCCACCGCCAGGTTAAGCAGCTCGACCGACGCTTCAGGCAGCGCATTGGCCATGCCGGACACCCACCCTTTTACACCCAGCGCCACGCTTTCCAGCACGAGGTCGTCCACCCCGCAGAACACGATGAAGCGGTCGCCGAATTGGTTGTACAGGTCAGTCACGCGGGTGGTGTCGTAGGTTTCTTCCTTGATGCAGACGATGTTGGCTTCGCTTTTAAGTTCTTCCAGCAAGGCGGGCGTGAGATCGACGCCATAGCCGCGCGGGTTGTTGTAGAGCATGATCGCCAGCTTGGTCGACTGCGCCACACTGCGATAGAAGGCCACCGTTTCGCGGCCATCGGATTTATAGGTGAGCCCAGGAAACACCATGAGCCCATCGATACCGATCGCTTCGGCATCGCGCGCGAATTGCATCGCCGCTGCCGTACTCGTCTCGGCGCAGCCTGAGACGATGGGCACACGACCGCCCACGGTGTCGCGTGCAATCGTCAACACGCGGCGCTTTTCTTCCGGGCTGAGCGAGGCGTTCTCGCCCACCATCCCCATCATCACTACTCCGCCGACACCGCCGTCGAGCAGGCGTTGGAGGCCTTTTCTGATGGCCGCCTCATCCAGCGAGCCGTCGGCCTTCATCTTGGTCGTGACGGCGGGAAACACGCCGCTCCAGTTAATGTTCATGGCATCGTCCTATGAGAAAAGCGCAAACATCGAATCGAAAACGTCGTCCATCGAGAAACGGCGCCGCGGGTGAGTCGTCTACTGACTTGAGAAACGGGATATGGCATAGGGCGCAAGGTCGACGCGGGGCGTGCGGCGCATCAGTACATCGGCCACGAGCGCCCCGGTCGTGGCCGATTGCGTGAGCCCCAGATGGCCATGGCCGAAGGCATACACCACCGCGCTGGCCCGAGGCGAGCGCCCGATCACCGGCAGCGAATCCGGCGTGGCGGGCCGGTGTCCCATCCAACGCGAAGCGCCCTGCTCGTTCATCCCTGGAATGAACCGGCGGCCCAGCGCCAGTAGCGCATCGGCGCGCCGGTAGTTGGGTGGGGCACGAAGTCCGGCAAACTCGGCCGCGCCGCCGATGCGCAAGCCGATATCCAAGGGCGTGGCCACGAACTTGCGCTCAGCGAAGATCACTTCGCGCGCAAGCATGGCGGTAGCCGCAGGCAACGTGGTGTTGTAGCCGCGCTCGCTATCGAGCAGCACGCGATCGCCCAGGCTGCGTGCAAGCGTGGCGGACCATGCGCCGCCGGCCACCACAATCTGCCGGCCTGCAACACGCTGGCCGCCGGCGAGCACGACGGCAGGTGCATCGGCCGCCAGCACATCGAACTGTGCCGCCTCGCCCTGAATCAAGGTTGCACCCAAGGCCACGACGCGCGCGCGCCACCGCGTGACCAGTGCATGGGGATCGCTCAGGTGCGCCCAATCCTCCAGCATCACCGCGTGCTTGAACACCGGCGCCAAGGCCGGCTCGAGCGTGCGCAGATCGGCCACCCCGAGCGCATGCCAGCGCACGCCCAGTTCACGCTTGAACGCCCACTCGCGGGCGTCGGCGGCAAACGCCGCATCGGTTTCATACACCGTCAGCGCACCGTGGCGGTAGAGTGCGTTCCGCATGCCAAGGTCGTCCAGCACGGGCAAGAGATCGTCGTAAACGCGGTTATTCAACGCGGCCAGCGCATGCGAGATGGCCGCATAGTGCTGCGGCCGGCTCACCCGATTGAAGGCGAGAAACCATGGCAGCGCGCGCGGCAAATGGGCCGGGCTCAGGCGCAACGGCCCTAGCGGATCGATTAACCACTTGGCGGCCTTGAAGTACAGGCCCTGTACGGAAATCGGGGTGCTTTCGCTGACCGCGATGCCGCCGGCATTCCCGTGCGAGGCCCGGTCGCCCTCAAAGTCTCGATCGATGATGGCCACCGACAGCCCCTCGCGCAGCGCCGCATGTGCGCAGGCCAGGCCGATGAGGCCGGCACCCACGACAACGACGTCGTGGGGTGAGGCGCTCGGGGTCGCGGTGCGTTTCATGTGGGACACATTATCCTGGATCCAATATACATTGAATACGGGTTTGCCCTAGCCGGGCGGTCGAGGGTGCCCGACTTGTCAGCGGCACACCGATCGCGGCATGCCCATGTTCCGGTACCTGTGGGGACGCTGCCGCTACGCCTGCTGATGCGCTTCCAGTGCCTGGATCAGATGTGCGGCCGCGGTGAGGATATGGGTGTTGAGGAATGCCGTGGCCGCTGGCACATCACCCGCGTGACAGAGCCTGAGGATTTCGCGGTGCTCGCCTTCAGCATCGGCGAAGTCGCCCGTCACCAGCAACTGCAGTCGAATATAGCGATCCGTTTGCAGGTTGATCCCCTGCACGACAGCCATGGTCTGCACACGCCCGGCCGGGAGGTAAAGGCTGCGGTGGAACGCCCAATTCAGTTGACCCCACATGGCCACATTCTTGGCGTGATATGCATCCTCAAGCTGCTTGAGGATGGTGGCCGACTCGGCCAGACTGGCCTCGGTCATATGCGGAATCGCACGCCCCAGCAAATCGGATTCGAGCAGGGCCCGCAATTCGAAGAGTTCTTCGATCTGCGCCAGCGGAATCGACGTCACCACGGCGCCCTTGTGCGCCTTCAACTGAATCAAACCCGACGCCTCGAGCTGCCGCAGGGCTTCGCGCACCGGCATCCGGCTGACTTCGTATTCTTCGGCGATGGTTTCCTGAATCAGCTGATCGCCCTCGCGAAACTCGCCGTTCAGGATGCGTTCGCGCAGGGAATCCGCCAGGGTTTCAGGTAGGCTTTTACGCTTGATGCGCAGGCTGGCTCGTTCAGGCTGAAGGGCAGGCATGTTGATTCCGTGTCTCGTGGACGTCTTATTTATTGGTGTGGCCGGGCGGGAAATACCGGTGCAGCCGTTCAGGAAGCGGCCCGCGCCGCCTCTGGCCTGCAGGCTAACCCTTCGGCCCTTGCCCGCAACATCGATTGTAGAGGGAAGCGATAGGGCAATATGGATCCAATATTCTGGATGAACAAATAATATCGACAAACGCCGAACGAGGGTCATTGGGGAATACACGCGGCGTGCGATGGGCACGCGCCATGCATCGGCAGCCCCTTAGCCAATCATCAACGGGGAGAACGCGTCGTGAGCAAGCCTGCCGCACCGCATCCGCAACACAACGCAAAAAGCCGCGAGGGCTTCGTCACCGTGCGGGGTGCGCGCGAACACAACCTGAAAAACGTCGCTGTGGATATCCCGCGGGATGCGCTGGTGGTGTTTACCGGCGTATCGGGTTCGGGCAAATCCTCGCTGGCATTCGGCACCCTGTATGCCGAAGCGCAGCGCCGTTACTTCGAATCCGTGGCGCCCTATGCACGGCGCCTGATCGATCAGGTGGGTGTGCCCGAAGTCGATAGCATTGAAGGCTTGCCCCCCGCAGTGGCCTTGCAGCAACAACGCGGCACCCCGAACGCGCGGTCCTCGGTGGGCAGCGTGACCACGCTGTCGAGCCTGGTGCGCATGCTCTATTCACGCACGGGAACCTATCCGGCGAAACAGCCGATGCTGTACGCCGAAGACTTCTCGCCCAACACGGTGCAGGGCGCCTGCCCAACCTGCCATGGCCTGGGCCGCGTGTACGACGCCACCGAAGCCTCGATGGTGCCCGATCCAAGCCTCACCATCCGCGAACGGGCCGTGGCGGCATGGCCCACGGCATGGCACGGCCAGAACCTGCGCGACATCCTGGTCACGCTCGGCTATGACGTCGATACGCCGTGGAAAGATCTGCCCAAGAAGGATCGCCAGTGGATTCTATTCACCGACGAGCAACCCACCGTACCCGTTTACGCCGGGTTCACGCCGGCCGAAACCCGCACGGCGCTCAAGCGCAAACTGGACCCCAGTTATCAAGGCACGTTTACGGGCGCCAAGCGTTACGTGCTGCAAACGTTCGCGACGTCGCAAAGCGCATTGATGAAAAAACGCGTGTCGCAGTTTCTGGTTTCCAGCGACTGTCCGCAGTGCCATGGCAAGCGGCTCAAGCGCGAAGCCTTGTCGGTCACGTTTGCGGGTCTGGACATCAGCGAATTCCTGCAGTTGCCGATGGCGCGTCTGGCCGACCTGCTGCGCCCCATCGCGCGCGGCGAACCGGCCGCGTCTGAAGACGACCGTAGCGCCAAGGTCAAAGGCGCGTCGGGGCGCGCCGCCGCGAAACGCACGGCCCAAACCGCTTCGGCCACGCTCAGCCGCGCCGATATCAAGGCGGCAACCGACAAACGCGTGGCCGCCGGCGGATCAGCGCATGCCGCCGCGCCTGACGTGCGGCGCACACCCGTGCAGTCCGAAGAAAAGCGGCTGGCCGCGCAACGCCTGGCCCAGGAGCTGCTCGACCGTCTGGCCGCTTTGATCGATCTCGGTCTGGGCTATCTGGCGCTCGATCGCGCCACGCCAACACTCTCGTCGGGTGAACTGCAACGGCTGCGTCTGGCCACGCAACTCGCGTCGCAGTTGTTCGGCGTGGTGTACGTGCTCGACGAGCCCTCGGCCGGCCTGCATCCAGCGGATGGCGAAGCGTTGTTCGAGGCCCTGCAACGATTGAAGGCCAACGGCAACTCGCTCTTCGTGGTCGAACACGATCTGGAAACGATGCGGCGCGCCGATTGGCTTGTGGACGTGGGCCCGGCAGCCGGCGAGGCCGGCGGGTACGTGCTGTACAGCGGCCCGCCCCAAGGGCTGGCGGATATCGAGGCGTCGCAAACGCGGCGGCATCTATTCGCCGAGCACGCGCCGATCGCGCACGCCGCCCGCACGCCCACCGGATGGCTGCGCTTGGCCAATGTGACGCGCAATAACCTGCACAAACAATCCGCAGCGTTCCCGCTCGGCTGTTTCACAGCCGTGACCGGTATCTCGGGGTCCGGCAAATCGTCGTTGGTGAGCCAGGCCCTGCCGGAACTGGTGGCCGCTCATCTGGGCCGCACGCTCGAGAACGACGACGACGAAGACCGCGATCCCTTGTTCGCCGCGGGCCCGCAAACCGTGTCGGGCCATATCGAAAGCGGCATGGACGACATCCGCCGCCTGGTGCGCGTGGATCAAAAGCCGATCGGGCGCACGCCGCGCTCCAACCTCGCCACTTACACCGGCCTCTTCGATCACGTGCGCAAGCTGTTTGCCGACACGCCCGCCGCGAAGAAGCGGCGCTACAGCGCAGGCCGCTTTTCGTTCAACGTGGCAGCAGGCCGCTGCCCCACCTGCGAGGGCGAAGGCTTCGTCAGCGTCGAGCTGCTGTTCCTGCCCAGTGTGTATGCGCCCTGCTCCACATGCCACGGCACGCGCTATAACCCGCAAACGCTGGAAATCACCTGGCGCAACAAGAACATCGCGGATGTGCTGGCCTTGACCGTCGATGCCGCATGCGACTTCTTTGCCGGCGAACCGCAGGTCATGCGCGCCCTGGATGTGCTGCGCGATATCGGCCTGGGCTATTTGCGCCTTGGGCAACCGGCCACCGAGCTTTCGGGCGGCGAAGCCCAGCGCATCAAGTTGGCCACCGAACTGCAACGGCCGCAACGCGGGGCATCGTTGTATGTGCTGGATGAACCCACCACCGGCCTGCACCCGGCCGACGTCGACCGCCTGATGCTGCAGTTGCAGCGGCTGGTGGACCTGGGCAACACGGTGATTGTGGTCGAACACGATATGCGCGTCGCGGCGCAGAGCGACTGGATCATCGATATCGGCCCGGGCGCAGGTGAGGCGGGCGGCACGACCGTCGCCTGCGGCGCCCCCACCCTCATCGCCAATCACACCGAGAGCCGTACAGCGGCCTATTTGAAACACTACACGGCGTAAACTCGCGCCCACGCACGACTAACCCCCGGGGATCCCATCATGGCAGGCAGCAGTTTTTTCGCACTTTTCGACGACATCGCCACGATGCTCGACGACGTCTCGATCATGACGAAAGTGGCGGTCAAGAAAACCGCCGGTGTGCTTGGCGACGATCTGGCGCTAAATGCGCAACAAGTCTCGGGAGTGCCCGTCAACCGCGAGATTCCGGTGGTCTGGGCGGTGGCCAAAGGGTCTTTCATCAACAAGCTGATCCTGGTGCCCGCAGCCCTGTTGATCAGTGCCTTTGCCTCGTGGCTCATCACACCATTGCTGATGGTTGGCGGTGCCTACCTTTGCTATGAGGGCTTCGAAAAAGTCGCGCATAAATTCCTGCACCGAGACGACGACAAGCACGCCGAGCGGGCGCAGGCATTGCAAGATCCGGCAGTCGACATGGTGGCATTCGAGAAGACGAAGATCAAAGGGGCGGTGCGAACCGACTTCATTCTCTCGGGCGAGATCATCGCCATCACTCTGGGTGCCGTGGCAGGCGCCCCTTTTTCGCAGCAGGCCATCGTGCTCTCGGGCATCGCGCTGTTGATGACGGTGGGCGTATATGGCCTAGTGGCCGGCATCGTCAAACTCGACGACCTGGGTCTGTATCTCACGACGAAAGCATCTTCGGTTGCCCGCGGTATCGGACGCGGCATCGTAGGTGCCGCTCCTTACCTGATGAAAACGCTGTCCATCGTGGGGACCGCCGCCATGTTCATGGTGGGCGGGTCGATCCTCACGCACGGCATCCCACCGGTACATCACGCCATCGAAAGCATCACCGCCTCGATGGGCGGCGCCGACAGCATGGGCGCCGTCGTGCAATTCGTCGTACCCACCCTGCTCAATGCGCTTTTCGGCATCGTGGCCGGCGGACTCGTTCTTGGAGTCGTCATGCTGGTCAAAAAGATGCTGGGACGCTAACCGCCACCTGCAGGGCGACGGGTCGCAACTGAAAGCGGCCGCCTCATTCGCTCAAACCGACGCGGGATCGTTCACGCGCACGGACGTCGCGGTGCGCCGCCGAGGTTGCGGAATCGGACCGGGTTCGGGCGGCGGTGGCGGACGCCAGATACCGGCCGCGATCGCATCCACAGCACGCGCGTCGGCGTCCACGTCGTCCGCGGAAGGGTTATCGGTGAAGTAAGCGCTGCGACGCACGCCGATCCAGGCCGGTATGGCAGTCAGGGCACCGGCAAACAGGGCGGGCAGCATCAACAGCACGAGCCCCATGATGGCGCCCTCGCCCGTGGGCCCACCAAACCGTGCCATCATCACGACCGTCACGGCGGCAGCGCCCACCACGCCGGCGATGGCGCCCACCAGCATCGCGCCGCCCATCGACGGCAGAAACCCGCGGCGCTTGAGCACCGCCAACGTGCCGGCGAAGACCCCGCCGGCCAGCACAGCCGGGATGGCGCCCAGGAAATAGCCCATCAACGCCAGGCGAGGCACCGCGCCCCATTCGCCCGATCCGATAGCAGACGCGATCATCGGGAGTACGGCAAGGATGGGACCCAGCAACACGAAGCAGGTTGTCGCTTTCGCCATCGGGCCGACTGCGGAAGGTGTAATGTCCATCACCCGATAATGCCGCAAACGACCGAGTGCGCCCACAAGCGTTGCAACGCGTGACGCCGTTCTGACTACACCCGGTTGCGCGCTCTCAACCGAATCGTGTACACCCGGGATGCCGTTTTGCATTGTCGAACTTCGATGGATCGAATGCGGCGGATTGGAACCGTCATCCAGATGGCAACCCGTGACGGCGCTTGACGCACACGCCAATCTCCGCGAATGTGATGCCTTTTTCGTACCGGGAAACGTACACCATGCAGATGTCAGACATTCCATTCGGCACGACCGACTGGTCGCAGATCCCGCCTACCGAGCACGCTGGCGACACCGGAATGGCTTATTGGCGCACCTGCACATTTGGCGGCATCCGCGTGCGGATGGTCGAATACACACCGGGCTATCTGGCCGATCATTGGTGCGTCAAAGGCCACATTCTGTTGTGCATCAAAGGCGAACTGCACACCGAACTCGAAGACGGCCGCACCTACACCCTCACTCCGGGCATGAGCTACCAGGTGGCCGACAATGCCGAACCGCATCGCTCGTCGACGGCAGTAGGCGCCACGCTGTTCATCGTCGACTGAGCGTAAACCCCGGCGGCCGGTGCGCCGCTGACCTACACTCGCCCATCCCCATTCGAGGTTGAAGGACTGCAGCATGTTGGCGTGGATCGAAAGCCTGCCGGCCATGGCCACCTTACTCACCATCGCCACGATCGCCCTGTGGGCGTCGGGCCGGTTGCCGGAGTATCTGACGGCCCTGCTGTTCTTTTCCGTGGCCACGATTTTCGATGTGGTCGGCCGCGATGTGATCTTCTCCGGATTTTCTTCCGCTGCGTTCTGGCTCATTCTTAGCGGCTACGTAATGGGCATCGCACTGAAGAAATCCGGGCTCGCGGACCGCGCGGCAGGCAAGCTCTCGGTGCATCTCGCAGGCTCCTATCTTCGGGTGACCGTGGGCGTGGTGTTGCTCACCTATGTGCTGGCCTATTTCATGCCCTCCAATATGGGCCGCATTGCACTGCTGATGCCGATCGTCATGGTGCTGGCCGACCGGCTCGGATTCGAGCCCGGCAGCCGCGGCCGCATCGGGATGGCGCTCGCCGTGGGCTTCGGCACCTATCAACTATCGACGTCGATCCTGCCGGCCAATGTGCCCAACCTCGTCATGGCCGGCGCCATCGAAAGCGCCTATGGGCTGCAACTCGCCTACTTGCCCTATCTCTTCCTGCACACGCCGGTGCTGGGCGTCCTCAAAGGTGTGCTGCTCGTGGCCTGCATCGCCGTGTTGTTTCGCGATCCGCCGCGTCGCACGCCGCAGCGCGAACCGGCACGGCCCTTCAGCGCCGCCGAAATACGCCTGTGCGTGCTGTTGGCGATCACGCTCGCCTTCTGGCTTACCGACGGCTGGCATGGCATTTCGCCTGCGTGGATCGGTCTCGCGGCAGCCTGCATCTGTCTGCTGCCGCGCATCGGCTCCGTCACCGGCGACGAATTCGCCACACAGGTGAACTTTCGTACCTGCATCTACGTGGCCGGCATTCTGGGGCTGGCTGCCATGGTCGCCGCCAGCGGCCTGGGCGAGCGCGTGAGCGAGGCGGTGCTCGGCATCGTGCCGATCGATCCCGCCAAGCCCTTCTTCAACTTCATGGCAATGACCGGCATCTCGGTCGTGCTGGGCGTGGTCGTCACCGCCAACGGCTTGCCGGCGCTCTACACGCCGCTTGCCGGCACGCTGGCCGACGCCTCGGGGTTTCCGGTTCTCACCACGTTGATGATTCAGGTGATCGGCTACGCCACACCGCTCTTGCCGTTTCAGGCTGCGCCCATCGTGGTGGCCATGGGCATGGGGCGGGTGCCGGCGCGGGCCGGCATGGTGCTGTGCCTGATCATGGCGGCCGTCACGTTCGCGGTACTGGTGCCGCTGGATTACCTGTGGTTCCAGGCGATCGGTGCATTCGACCGCTAGCCCGGTTGCGTCGCATCCACCGCGGCGAGCCGCGTGATCTCCGCCAGCACATCATTCAACGTATCCACCGTGCAATACGCGCCGGCCGCAAGCAGCGCGGCATCGAGCCCCGCTTCGCAATGGCGCGCGCCCACGAAACCGATGACCGGCATGCCGGCTGCACGTGCGCCCGTCACGCCGGCAACGCTGTCTTCCACGACCACGCACCGCTCGGCGGCGACGCCCATCTGCGCGGCGGCGTAGAAAAACACATCGGGCGCAGGCTTGGGCGCGGCCGCCAGACGTGAGCTGTAGGCGTGCGCGCCCAGCCGATCCCATAATCCCAGAATACCCAGCGTCAATCGCAACCGCTCGGGCGAACTGTTCGAGGCTACGCAACGCGCCAAGCCGAGCGCATCCACGCCGTCGAGCAATGGCGTGACGCCGTCGATCGCGCGCAGATCTGATCGAAACAAGGCTTCGAGGGTGGTGTCGTAGCGCACCCGCATGTCGTCGGGAAACGGCGTGCCGCGTTCGCGTGCCAGTTGCGCCCACATATCGGTATCGGTGAAGCCAGTGAACCGGCGGCCGATCTCTTCGGACGTAATCGCCACGCCGTAGCTGTTGAGCAGTTTTTCCTGGGCTTGGGCGGCGATGAATTCGCTATCGATGAGCGTACCGTCGCAATCGAAAATAATGAGCTGGGGAGGCAAGGCAGACATGAGGACGGGGGATGATCAGAATCAGAGCGACGTTAACACGTCGTCCAGCGCACTGATCAGTACGTCTGTATCGGCGCAACTGAAGGTCAGTGGCGGCCGGATCTTCAAGGTATTGGCGTGCATGCCGGCCGTGCCGGTGAGCACATGGCGCTGCCGCAAACCATTGATCACCCGTGCGGCCGCCTCGGTGGCCGGCGTGCGTTGTGCGCGGTCCTGCACGAGCTCCACGCCCACGAACAATCCGGCGCCGCGCACATCGCCGATCAGATCGTGCCGCGCGGCCAGCGCGCGCAATCGGCCACGCATGTAGTGCCCCACGTCGGCGGCATTGGCCATCAGCGATTCGCGCTTGACCACATCGAGCACAGCCAACCCGACGGCAGCCGATACCGGATTGCCGCCGAACGTATTGAAGTAGCGTGCCGTGCGGCCGAACGCGTCGAGCACCTCGGGCCGTGCGGCCACGCCGGCGACGGGATGGCCGTTGCCCAACGGCTTGCCCATCGTAGCCAGATCGGGCTTGACGTCATGCCGCATGAAGCCCCACATCGCATCGCCCGTGCGGCCCAGACCGGCCTGCACTTCGTCCGCAATGAAAAGCCCGCCGGCCGCATGAATCGCATCGACCGCCTCGCGCAAAAAGCCCGCGGGATCGGCATACACCCCGTCGCTCGAAAAGATCGTATCCACCAGCAGCGCTGCGGGGCGAATGCCGCGCGCCTGCATATCGGCAATCGCCTCACGCACGCCCTGCGCGAGAGCGGGTCCCACCGCTTCCGGCGTTTGCCGATAAGTATCGGGGGCCGCCACCGTGCGCACGCTGTCGCCCAGGGTCACGTATTGACCCAACGACGGCGACGCCTGGGCAATCGACAGCGTGACGCCGTGATAGGCAAACCGCGTCACGATGAGCCCGGTGCCGCCGGTGTGCGCCTGCGCGATGCGCAACGCCAGATCGTTGGCTTCGCTGCCCGTGCACGTAAACATGACGTGGCCGAATTCGGGCGGATACGTGGCCAGCAAGGCTTGCGCGTAATCGAGCACGGTGTCGTGCAGATACCGCGTGTGCGTGTTGAGGATGGCGGCCTGCTGCGCCAGTGCGTCGACCACGGCGGGATGGCAATGCCCCACCGAGGCCACGTTGTTGTAGGCATCCAGATACGGCGTGCCGTGGGCGTCATACATCCACACGCCGCGCGCTCGCGTCAGGTGCACGGGCTCCTCGTAAAACAACCGATAGGCCGGGCCAAGCAGCCGCTTGCGCCGGGCCACCATCTCGGCCGCATGGGGATCGCCATGCGCCACGCGGGCGGCACCTGCCGCATCGAAGGCAGGTGCGCTCAAGCTCGGGGCGGATGCAGACGAAGAAGAAGCAGGATCGCGAGACATGCGTGAAAACTCCATCAAGACAGGTTGCACGCCGCGCGCAAGACGCGCTGCGCCGTCGCGCGAGGCACCGCATCGCAGGCGGTCAGCCGCTGCCACGAGATCGCGTTGTTGCGCAAAATATAGTCGGCGTTCTCGGGGTACCGCGCCGCGCGCCAGCCGCCGATGGCCACCACCATCACCATGCGCGCCATCATCAGATCGAACAGCACGTCGACCTCGGCCGCATCCAGCGGATTGACGGCATGATAGGTCGCGACGAATCCGGCGATCGCCGCCACGGGATCGGCGGACGGCGTCAATTGATATGCAGCGGCCACCGCCAGATCGTCGATCAACGGGGCATGCACCATATCGCCGAAATCGAGAATGCCCGCAATCGTGTCGTGTGCATCGGGCGCCACCAGCACGTTGTGAATGTTCATGTCGTTATGAATGGGCTGCGCGCGCAGGCCCGGCAGCGCCGGCTTGGCATGATCGATGAAGCGCGCCAGGCTGCGCGCCGCCAGGGCACGCCGGTCGGGATCGGCGATCGCGCCGAGCAACGGGGCCACGGCGTCGGCACGTTGAATGTCCCACGGCAGATGCATGTCGCCCGCCGGATGCCGGAAATCGCGCAAGGCGATGTCCAGCCGCGCGAGCATGCGCGCCAGATTGTGCTGCTGTGCAACGGAGCGCTCGGCGGCAGGCCACGGCAACCCGGGCAGATAGCTGAAGAGACGCAGCACGCGCGTGCTGCCGGGTGCCCCCGTCTGCGCGACCGACGCCATGGGATCGTGCACGTTCAACGTGGCCTGCGGCAACCCATCGCGCGTACGCATCACCCGCTGCACCGGCAGATCGGGGTCGACGCGCGCCACGTGCAACAGCGCCTGCGTTTGAAAGTCCGCGATGCGCGCATCTTCTGCTGGATGTGCAAACTTGAGCACATACTCCGCGCCGCACGCGGTGCGCACATGAAAGTTGCGGTCGCGCTCGCCGCTCAAGCGGGAGAGTTCGCCTGCGATGCCGAAATGGCGCCGGGCCAGGGCCTGCGCCGTGTCGAGATCGACATCGGGCGACGGCGCGCTCAGCACATCGTCATCGGGTGCATGATCGATCGTCATCGGGCGGCCCTCAAGCGCCTAGCGCGAAACCGCGCAAGGCGCTCGACAGGTTCAACCCCAGATCGTCCGACAGATACCCGCCTTCCTGCACGAGTACCGTCGGCAATCCAAGACGCGCGATCTCGGCGAGCAACGTCGCGAAGCCGGGGGTCGTGACGGCCAGTCCTTTATAAGGATCGCGCTCATGCGCATCCAGACCCAACGACACAACCAGGGCCCCCGGTGCGAACGCCGCGATATCGGCACAGCTTTGGCGCAGCACGTCGAGATAACCGGCGTCGCCCGTGCCCAATGCCAACGGGCGGTTGATGTTGTAGCCCAGGCCGTCGCCCTCGCCGCACTCGTGGGCGTGACCGACGAAGAACGGCGTGGTGTAGCGCGGGTCGGCATGCAACGACACGGTGAGCACATCGGCGCGACGATAGAAAATGCCTTGGGTGCCGTTGCCGTGATGGACGTCGATATCGAGGATCGCGACACGGTCGTGCGCGGCCCGCAGATACTGCGCGGCGATCGCGGCATTGTTCAGATAGCAAAAGCCATTGGCGCGATCCGGATACGCATGATGCCCCGGCGGGCGGCACAACGCATAGGCGGCACGTTCGCCGTCGAGCACCAATTGCGCGGCATGACATGCCGTGTGCGCTGCAAAGGCCGCGGCCTCCCACGTGCCCGCGCCGATGGGGCAGGCCATGTCGCCCAGATGAAACCCGGCTTGACCGACGATGCTCTCGGGATAGGTATAGGGCTGGCCGGGAAACGGATGCACGTTGCCGACCACTTCGGGGCCCGCACCGTCGAGCTCGCGCCAGCGCGCGTAAGCCGTTTCAAGAAAGCGCAGATACAGCGGCGTATGCACGGCAGCGCGGGGGCCGCCCCCGAAATCGTCGGGGGCCACGATGCTGTGCCCGTCACGCTCGACGGCTGCCAGCAGGCGGGCGGCGCGTTCGGGCTGCTCGTTGCTGCGGCGCACTTGCCCGCGAACGACGAAGAATTGCGGGTCATGAATGGCGTGCCGGTCGCTGTAGACGACTTTCATCTGCGTGGTGCTCCCCTCTTGGGTTCGGGCGCAGTCCCATGCTGCGACACGAACAGGTTGCGAACGTGCTGCCAGGCATCGTCCAGGTGAACTTTCATGCACGCCATCGCGGCCGGCGCATCACGCGCCAGAAGTGCCGCGAGAATGGGTTCGTGCGTGGCCGCGACCTTTTCCGGGTCGTGATAGACGTTATCGATCAGCGAGATGATCATCCGCATCTCGGTTTGCGTGCTGGAAAACAGGCGCAGCAGGTAATCGTTGCCGGAGAGTTCGCACAGCATCGTGTGAAAACTCAGATCCAGTTCGATGCGGGCATGCTGCTGCAGCTCGTTTGCTTCGGTCACCATGCGCGCGAGCAGCGCCTCGAGCCGCTTGAAGCCGGCCGCGTCGCCGTTGCGGCAGGCCGCTTCGATCGCCGTGAGTTCAAGGCTCAAGCGCACTTGAAACAGGTCGTCGATTTCCTTGACGGTAATTTCTCGCACGAAGAATCCGCGCCGCGGGCGCGCGATCAGGATGCCCTGGCGCTCGAGCCGGCGGGCCGCTTCGCGGACCGGGGCGCGGCTGATCGACATCTGGCGCGCGATCTCGGCTTCGACCACCCGGCTGCCCTGCGGCAACCGGCCTTCGACGATAGCTTGCGTGAGCCGCGCCTCGACCACGCCCACCAGGTCGGGCATGTCGATGGATTCAAAGGCGCTGGCGGCTTTAGTCATGGCATTCATTTACACAATCTCTGTCTCTGCGCGGCGCTTTTCGGACCGATCCCGAGCGCTTGGGCGCGCTTTATAGCACCGCGTTGTGGACGAGCATATCAGTAGTACTGCTAACTGTCGACAGTTGACGATCGACTTATGATGGGTCCACTCGCAGGCTATTCCTGCCTCGCGGCTATCGACACGAAGGACGTTCTTCATGGTCAGTGCTCACGCAGTCGCCGTCCCGCCCAACATGACGGAAACCGAGTGGCGAATCCGCCAGGATCTCGCCGCCGCCTATCGCCTCATCGCCCATTTCGGCATGGACGACAGCATCTACACCCACATCTCGGCGCGCGTGGATGGCGAGGAAGGCGCGTTTCTCATCAACCCCTACGGCCATCTCTTTCGCGACATCACCGCCTCGTCGCTGGTCAAGGTGGGCTTCGACGGCCAGCCGTTGCAAGATTCCCCCTACGACATCAACCCTGCCGGCTTCACCATTCACAGTGCCATCCACATGGCCAGGCCCGATATCGCTTGCGTGCTGCATACCCACACGGTGGCGGGCGTGGCCGTGTCGTCGCTGGCGTGCGGTCTGCAACCGGTGAATCAGTGGGCGCTGCAGTTCTACAACCGCGTGGCGTACCACGAGTACGAAGGCATCGCGCTGGATCACGGCGAGCGTGAACGACTGGTCGCCGATCTGGGCGAGCACCCGGTGATGATTCTGCGCAACCACGGGCTGCTCACCACCGGCTTCTCGGTATCGCAGGCCTTCATCTACATGCTCAATCTGGATCGCGCGTGCCGCGTGCAACTGGCCATCCAGAGCAGCGGCCAGGCCGTGCATCCGGTCAGCGAAGCCGTCAGCGAACACACCGCCCGGCAATACGCCAGCGGCGAGAGCAATCGCCTGGCGCAAGGCAATCCCGATTCGCGTGAATGGCGCGCCTTGCTGCGCCTGCTCGACCCCGTCGTGCCCACGTCCTTCCGCAGTTGATTCGCCTCACCCCATCCATCACCAGGAGCATTTCATGAACCGTCGCGACTTTATGATCGCCGGCGCCGCCACCGCCGGTTGGTGGAGCGTCAGCGCCGCATTGCCCACATGGGCCGCAGCCTCCAAGAAAGGCGTGCTGAACATCGCCGTTCAACCCGAACCTCCCGGTCTGATGCTGGGCATCATCCAGAACGGCCCCACGCAGATGGTGTCGGGCAACATCTACGAAAGCCTGCTGCGGTACGACGAGAAGCTCGAGCCGATGCCGAACCTCGCAACCTCCTGGACCGTGAACGAAGGCGCCACCGTTTATACGTTCAAGCTCAAGGAAGGCGTGCTTTGGCATGACGGCAAGCCGTTCACCGCGCAAGACGTGGTATTCAGCGTCGATGTGTTCTTGCGCAAGACCCATGCGCGCCTGCGCGCCAGCCTCGCGTACGTGAGCACCATCAAGGCGCTCGACGACCATACGGTCGAGTTCACGTTGAAAGAACCCTTCGGCCCGTTCATGGGCCTCTTCGAAAGCGGCACCATGCCGATGATTCCGCGCCATATCTACGAAGGTACGGACTTCATGACCAACCCGGCCAACAACACCCCGGTCGGCACGGGTCCCTATAAATTCAAGGAATGGCGCCGCGGTTCGTTCATTCACCTCGTGCGCAACGATCAATACCACGACAAGCAACTGCCGAATGTGGACACGGTGTACTTCCACATCATTCCGGATGCTGCCTCGCGCGCCGCGGCCTTCGAATCGGGCAAGATCGATGTGCTGCCGGGCGGCACGGTCGAGTATTTCGATATCGAACGCTTGAAAGCCCTGCCCAATGTGTCCATCACCACCAAGGGCTGGGAATTCTTCGGTCCCCATTCGTTCATGTGGATCAACAACCGCAACGGCGTGCTGAAAGACGTGAAGATGCGGCAAGCGATCATGTATGCGCTCAATCGCGAATCGATGCGCGATATCGCCTGGCAAGGATTCGGCAAAGTGGCCACCGGCCCCTTCAACAGCAGCGTGCGTTATTACACGGATAACGTCACCAAGTACAAGCAAGACATCCCGCGCGCCAAGAAACTCGCCGCCGAAGCCGGCTACAAAGGCGAAACGTTGCGCCTGCTGCCCCTGCCTTACGGCGAGACCTGGCAACGCTTTGCCGAGATCGTGCGTCAGAACCTGGCCGCCGCCGGCATCAAGGTCGATCTGGTCGCCACCGACGTGGCCGGCTGGAACGAGAAAGTAGCCAACTGGGATTACGACCTGGCGTTCACTTACCTGTACGAGTATGGCGATGCAGCGCTTGGCGTGAGCCGCAACTACCTCAGCACCTCGATCGAGAAAGGCTCGGCCTGGAACAACGTCGAAGGCTATAGCAACCCGAAGGTCGACGATCTCTTCAAACGCGGCGCGGGCGAGCCCGATCCGGAAAAGCGCCGCGCGATCTACGAAGAAGTGCAGCGCATCATCGTCGACGAGGTTCCGGTGGCCTGGCTGCTTGAACTGCAGTTCCCGACGATCTATCGCAGCAACATCAAGAACCTGGTCAATTCGGGTATCGGCTTGAACGACAGTCTGGCCCGCGCCACGATCGAGTAACGCCAAGAGGGCACACGCCTGCGCCAGGCGTGCGCCGAGGCGGCCGGTGCACATCGTGCGCCGGTCGCCGGCAGGCCGCCAGCCTGCCGCGCATCAAGGGGAACCACAATGAAAAGACTCGTGTTCGTGCTGCGCCGGATCCTGCAAGGCATCTGTGTGCTGCTGCTGATCGCGGTAATCAATTTTCTGCTGATCCGCGCCGCGCCCGGCGATCCCGCCTCCGTGATGGCGGGCGAAGCCGGCGCCTCGGATCAGATTTTCGTGCAGCAACTGCGCGAACGTTTCGGCCTCGATAAACCCGTGCCACAGCAACTGGCGACCTACCTGGGCCACGTGATCCAGCTGGATCTGGGGCAATCGTACCGGCAGCAGCGGCCCGTGATGGATCTCATCGCCGAACGTCTGCCCGCCACGCTGCTGCTCACGCTCACCGCCTTCGTCATCGCCCTCACCTTGGGCGTGGCGCTCGGCGCCTGGGCCAGTGCGCGCGCCGGCACCTGGGTCGACAGCCTGGTCAGTACGTTCTCGATGCTGTTCTATGCCACACCGCTTTTCTGGCTGGCGCTGATGGGGGTGCTGCTGTTTTCGGTCAAGCTGGAATGGTTTCCCGGCTTCGGCTACGAAACCGTGGGCTCCGGCTTCACCGGGTTGAGACGCGCGGCCGATATCGCCAACCATCTCGTGCTGCCCGCAGCCACCTTGGCGCTTTTCTACATGACGGTGTATGCCCGCATGACGCGCACATCCATGCTCGAAGTGGCGCAAATGGATTTCATCAAGACGGCGCGCGCCAAAGGCGTCCATCCCCGCCGCATTCAACGCCGGCACATTCTGCGCAACGCGCTCTTGCCCGTGATCACGCTGGCCGGCATCCAGGCCGGCGCCATGGTGGGTGGTGCCGTGTTGGCCGAAACCGTATTTGCATGGCCCGGCATCGGCCGCCTGATGTTCGATGCGCTGGTGCAGCGCGACTACAACCTGCTGTTGGGCACGTTCCTGGTCACCGCCGCGCTGGCCGTGGCCTTCAACGTGGTCACGGACTTCCTCTACACGCTCGCCGACCCGAGGATCGAACTGCAATGAACAATGGATTCTGGCGGCGTTTTCGCCGCAACAAAGGCGCGGTCGCCGGCCTCGTGCTGATCGCCATCGTCATCGTCGTCGCCGGGTGCGCCCCGTTCTTGTCGAGCAGCGATCCCTGGGCGATGGTGCAACGGCCCTTCATGCCGCCGATGGGCACGTCCGGCTTCCTGTTCGGCACCGATACGATGGGCCGCGACATCGGCGTCGGCCTGGCGTGGGGCGCGCGCATCTCGCTTCTGATCGGGCTGGTCTCCACCCTCGCGGGACTGCTGCTGGGCGTGTCGATCGGCGCTGTCGCCGGCTACTACGGCGGCTGGGTCGATACCGGCCTGATGCGCTTTACCGAGCTCTTTCAGGCCATTCCCAGCTTTGCGCTGGCCATCGTGCTGGTGGCGATCTTCCAACCCTCCGTGGGTTCCATCGTGGCGTCGATCGCATTGGTTTCGTGGCCGCCCGTTGCACGCCTGGTGCGTGGCGAGTTCCTCACCTTGCGGCATCGCGACTTCGTGCATGCGGCGCACCTGGCCGGCGAATCCAATCTGCGCATCATCATCACGCAGATTCTGCCCAATGCAGCCGCTCCCATCGTGGTGATGGGGTCGTTGATGGTGGCCACCGCCATCCTGCTCGAATCGTCGCTGAGTTTCATGGGCCTGGGCGATCCCAACGTGATGAGCTGGGGCTACATGATCGGCGCGGCCCGCACCTCGCTGCGGCAGGCGTGGTGGATCAGCGTTTTCCCGGGCCTGGCGATCCTGCTTACCGTGCTGGCGCTCAATCTCGTGGGCGAAGGCCTGAGCGATGGCTTGAACACCCGCCTCGATGCAAGGAGCCGCGCATGACCGTCAACCAAGAGGCCCTGCTCGATATCCAGGGCTTGTCCATCAAGCTGCCGCGCGGTGCCGACCGGCCCCTGGCCGTGAAGGAAGCCACGCTTTCCGTCGCCCCTGGCCGCACGCTGTGCATCGTGGGCGAAAGCGGCTCCGGCAAATCGATGATCGCCAATGCCGTCATGGGCCTGCTGCCGGTGCCGCACGTCGCACCCGTGGCCGGCCAGATCCTGTTCCAAGGCCAGGATCTGCTCAAGCTCGATGAAGTGGGGTTGCGTCAACTGCGGGGCAACCGCATCGGAATGATCTTCCAGGATCCCATGTCGGCCCTGAATCCCGTCATGCGCATCGGCGATCAACTGGCCGAGGCCATCGACGCCCACATCACGTTGAGCCCGGCCGAGAAGCAGGCACGCATCATCGCCGCGCTCACCGATGTGCAGTTGCCCGACCCCGAAGCCATTGCCGAAAGCTATCCTTTCCGGCTGTCGGGCGGCCAGCGGCAGCGCGTGATGATCGCGTGCGCATTGATGCTCGAGCCCGCGTTGCTCATCGCCGACGAGCCCACCACCGCGCTCGACGTCACCACGCAGGCGCAAATCCTGAAACTCATCCGCGACCTGCAGATCAAGCGCGGCACGGCCGTGCTTTTCATTACGCACGATTTCGGCGTGGTATCCGAGATCGCCGACGAGGTGGCGGTGATGCAGTTGGGTGAGGTGGTCGAGTCGGGCGATGTGGATACCGTGCTGGGCGATCCGCAGCATCCCTACACCCAACGCCTGATCGCCGCGATCCCGCACGGCTCGCCCGCATTACGAGCCGAATCGGACAATGCCCAGGTGCTGCTGCAGGCGCAGGAAATGAACAAGACCTACACCTCGGGCGGCGGGTGGTTCAGCAAGGCGCGCGTGGTGCATGCCGTGAACAACGTCAGCTTCACGATCAAACGCGGCGAAGTGCTGGGACTCGTAGGCGAATCCGGCTCCGGCAAGTCGACCGTGGGCCGTTGCATCGCGGGCCTGCTGCCGCTGGACTCGGGCCGCATCCTGTTCAAAGGCATGAATACCGGCGCGGGCCGCGACGATCGGGGCCGGCGCGCATCATTCGGCCGCATCCAGATGGTGTTTCAGGATCCGCATGCCTCGCTCAATCCGCGCCATACGGTGGGCCGCTCGATCATGTCGGGTCCGCTGGCCCAGGGGATATCGGCCGCCGAAGCGCTCAAGCGCGCAACCGAGCTACTCACCCTGGTGGGCCTGAGCGCCGATGCGCTCGAACGCTACCCACACGAATTTTCGGGCGGACAGCGCCAGCGCATCGGTATCGCGCGTGCCCTGGCGGTCGAGCCCGATCTGATCGTGGCCGACGAACCCGTATCGGCCCTGGACGTATCGGTGCAGGCGCAGGTGCTGGATCTCTTTGCCAAAGTGCGCGACACCTTCAATCTCAGCATGATCTTCGTCACACACGACCTGCGGGTGGCGGCGCAAATGTGCGATCACATCGCCGTCATGCAAAAGGGCTGCATCATCGAGCACGGCACGGCAGAGCAAGTGATCCGCCATCCGCGCGAACCGTACACGCGCAAGCTGATCGAAGCGGTGCCCGATTTTTCGAGCATCATCGCGGGACGCCGCGCCAAACTGGCGTTGGCATCATGAGCGCCGCCCAACGTTGCGTGGCGCTTCTCAGCCAATCGCTCGACATGCGCTACCTGGTGCCCGCCTTCGAAGCGGCCTGCCCCGGCATCGACTGGCGCGTGCGCGATGACCTGCGCGACGTTGCCGATATCGATGCAGCGGTGTGCTGGCAGCCGCCGCAAGGCCTGTTAAGCACCCTGCCCAATCTACAGCTCATCCAGTCGATCGGCGCCGGCGTGGATCACATCTACGCCGATGCCACCCTGCCCGAGCATGTGCCCGTGTGCCGCGCGGTCGATACGGACATGACCGCCGGCATGATCGCCTACGTGGCGTGGGCCGTGATCAACCGGCATCGGCACTTTCCGGATTACGTGGCCAATAGCGCGCAAGGGCTGTGGCGCGAAAGCCCGATCGTGCCGCCGGGCGAGCATCGTGTCGGCGTCGCGGGCCTGGGCCGATTGGGCATGGCGGTGGCGCAAGCATTGTCCACCTTGGGCTATGCCGTGCACGGGTGGAGCCGCTCGCCCAAGGATCGCCTGCCGGCAGGCGTGACGGGTCATCATGGCGCAGCGGGCTTGCCTGATTTTTTGCATGGCATCGACACCCTCGTGTGCTTGCTGCCCCTCACCGACGAGACCCGCGGGTTTCTCAACGCAACGCTGTTTGCGCACCTGCCGCACGGCAGCCATCTCATCAACGTCGGACGGGGCGCGCATCTGGTCGAGGCCGATCTGCTGGCCGCACTCGCCTCCGGGCAGTTGGCCGCCGCTACGCTGGATACCACGCACGTCGAGCCGCTCCCCACGGATCACGCGTTCTGGCGCGACCCGCGCATCCTGGTCACGCCGCACATCGCCACGCGCACCTCCGCCACTGCCGTCGCGCGCCAGACGCTGGCCAATCTGAACCTCGTGCGCGCGGGCCAGATGCCCGATACGCGCACCACGCGCGCCAATGGCTATTGAGGCTACGCTTGCCATATCGAACGACGCGCTGCGGCGCGTTGCGTCATTGCTTACGAGGACATCATGAAGGCGTTTTTCTCCGAAGATCAATTGCTGCATTCGCCCCAGCAGTTCATGCGCTTGGGCAAGATCTGCGCGCCCACCGATCTGCCGGCACGTGCCAAAACGCTGCAGGCCACACTTACCCGCCGCGGCATCGCGATCGAGGCCCCACCCGACTTCGGCCGCGCGCCGCTGGACGGCGTGCACAGCCCGCATTACCTCGACTTTTTTGAAACCGCCTATGCCCGCTGGCAAGCGCTTGCCGCCGAAGGCCTGTCGCCCGGCATCGAGGTGCTGCCCAACCTGCATCCCCATTACAGCGGCCGCGTGGAAACGCTGGGCCGCCCGCCCTGCCCGTCGCCCTCGATCGTGGCGCAGAGCGGCTATTACCTGAGCGACCTCGCCGTGCCCATCGGCCCGCACACGTGGCACTCGGCCTTGCGCGCCACGCACACCGCCGTGGCCGCTGCCGATTACGTCGCGGCCGGCAACCCGCTGGCTTATGCCCTGTGCCGCCCCTCCGGCCATCATGCCCATTACGATCGCGCAGGCGGCTTCTGCTATCTGAACAACAGCTCGGCCGCCGCGCAGCGCCTGCGCAGCACGTTCGCCAAAGTGGCGGTGCTCGATGTGGATGCGCATCATGGCGACGGCACGCAGAACATCTTTTATCAGCGCGACGATGTGATGACCGTATCGCTGCATGCCGATCCCACCCACTACTACCCCTTCTACACGGGCTACGCGAACGAACTCGGGTTTGGCGCGGGCGAAGGCTACAACCTCAATATTCCGTTGCCGCACGGTTCCGGCAACGACACCTTCCTGTTTGCGCTGGACCGCGCACTGGATGCGTTGCGTGCTTACCAACCCGACGCGCTGGTCTTGCCGCTCGGGTTCGACACGTACAAGGACGACCCCATCACCGTGCTCAAGCTCGACATGGATGCGTATCGCGCCATCGGCGAACGCGTGGGTTCATTAGGCATTCCGACCGTGGTGGTGCAGGAAGGCGGCTACATGGTCGAGGCCATCGGAACAGCGCTGGATGCGTTCCTGCAAGGCATGGCAGCGGTCGCGGCATGATGGCCGCACACCAATGAACACGACCGCCGTTGCACCCGGGCTGGCCACCCACACCGCGCGCATCGGCGTGCTGCTGTTCTTTGGCGCGCTGGTGGCGTTTTCCACCTTCGATGCCATCGCCAAGCAACTGCTCGAGCGGTACCCCGCGCCTTTTCTGAACGTGATGCGCTACGCCGCGGTGGCGACGATCGCCCTGGTGGTGTGGCTGCGCCACGGCCGCCCGAGCTTGCGGCGTGCGCCGCACAAGAAACTGCTGATCGTGCGCGGCCTGATGCTCGCCCTTGTGGGCACGTGCTTCATGACGGCGCTGGCCTGGATGCCCCTATCCGAAGCGACCGCCATCTACTTCACCTCGCCGCTCATGATGGTGGCGCTCTCCCCGTGGCTGCTGGGTGAGCGCGTGCGGCTGGTGCAATGGCTGGCGGTGGCGGTAGGGTTTGGCGGCATGCTGCTGATCGTGCGGCCCGGCAGCGACCTGCCGCTGATCGGCACCGTGCTGATGGCGATCTCGGCCGTGAGTTACGCGGTGTTCCAGGTGCTCACGCGCAAGCTTGCCGGCGCTGTGGCCTGGCCGGTGCAATACGCCTACACGGCCATCATCTGCTTGATTGCCACCGTGATCCCCGCGCCGTTTTTCCTGCCGGAGACCTGGCCGGGATTTGCCGACGGCGTGTTCATCTTCGCGATGGGCGCCTGCAACGGCGTGGCACAGTTGTTGTTGATGGCAGCCTACCAACGCGTGTCCGCCGCCACGCTGGCGCCGCTGAACTACTTCCAGCTATTGATGGCGCTGGCGTTCAGCACGTTCTGGTTTCTGCGCCCGCCCGACGACATCGCGCTGGCGGGTGTGGCGCTCATCATGGCGTCGGGGATGTTTCTGGCGATGTGGCGCACGCGATAAGGATCTGAGCGCGCAGGGTAACGATCTGCGCGCAGCACTCCGCGCGCGAGGCATCGCCCCCGGGGCGCAACGCTCGAATCATCTCGACCGTGCGGGCGGAAATCCGCTTGCACGCGCCTGCCACGTCACGCCACCCGCCACGGCAAGCAAGGCTGCGACCGCCCAAGGCAGCCACGCCGTGTTGCCGCCCGCGAGCAACATGCCGCCTGCGATACCGCCACCGGCAATGGCCGCGTTCCACACCGTAACGATCATTGACTGCGCCACATCGGCGGCATCGCCCGCCGCATTGACTGATGCCGTTTGAAAGAACGTGCCCGCGCCACCGAAGCTCACACCCCACGCGGCAATGGAGGCATAAACGAGGACCGGCATGTCGCCCCACAGTCCCAACACAATGGCAGCCAAGCCGAACACCGCCGTACTTGTGAGCACGATCGCACGTAGCCACCGGTCGATCAAGATGCCTGTAATCCAGATGCCGAGCACCGCTGCGATACCGAACACCAGCAGCACGCAATCGACCACGGCGGTCATCCCGGCGCGTCCCACCAACGGCACGATGTAGGTGTAGAGCATGTTGTGCGCAAGGACGAAGGTCAGCGTCACGAAAAGCACCGGCCGCACGCCAGGCAATACGAACACCGCCCGCAGCCCCAACTGCTGCGACGCACGCTGACCTGGAAAATTCGGCACTTGCAGCCGCGTCCAGATGCACAGCAGCACCGTCAACGCCGTCATGATGGCGAAGGCGTATTGCCACCCTACGGCCTGGCCCAGAAACGTGCCGGCCGGAATGCCCAGCGACAACGCCAGCGGCGCCCCAACCATGGCCACCGCGATCGCGCGGCCCTTCAAGTGAGGCGCCACCATTCGGCTCGCATAGCCGGCGAGCAAGGCCCACAGCAAGCCGGCGAAGATACCGGCCACGAAGCGCGCCACGAGCGTGACGGTGTAGTCCGTGGAGAACGCTGTAATGCTGTTGACCGCGGCAAAGCCGCCCACTGCCGTCAAGAGCAATGGACGCCGCGGCAAGCGGCGCGTCATCGCCGTCAGCGGGATGGCAGTGAGCAACGATCCCAACGCGTAGATCGTCACCAACTGCCCCACCAGCGCTTCCGACACATTCAGCCCCGCACTCATCTGCGGCAACAGGCCGGCCGGCAGGGCTTCGGTGAGAATCGTGATGAACGCCGCGCTGGCCAGCGCCAGCAAGCCCGCGATCGGCAGACGGTCGGGGGAGGTAGCGGGTGGGGTCATCGTCGATGTCGCCGGTGTGGCCGACGCGGTCGATGCGGCCGATGCGGTCGGTGCGGATGTGGAAAGGGCGTGATCTGTCATGGAGCGCTTCAATAGATGATGTTGCGGGCCGTGCATGCGGCGCGCCAAGTCATGCAAGATACGCGTCTACCGATAAAAGAAAAATAGGCTAAGGTTCCAAACATACCGGACGTTTATGTCCGCAATGGAAGCAGCCATGGACAACCTGAGCGGCATCGCCGTATTCGTGCAGGCAGCCGAAAACCGCAGCTTTACCGAAGCGGGCCGCATGCTGGGCATCTCCTCGTCGGCGGTAGGCAAGACCATCGCGCGCCTCGAAGAACGCATGGCGGTACGGCTCTTTCACCGCAGCACACGCAGCATCACCCTCACGGCCGAGGGCACCTGCTTTCTCGAACGGTGCCGCCGCATCCTGTGCGAGGTCGAAGCCGCGCAGGCCGAGCTGTCGCAAGCCTCAGGTGAGCCTCGGGGCGTGCTGCGCGTGAGTCTGCCCCATGCGGGCGACCGCATGATGCCGATCATGACGGACTTCATGCGCAAGTATCCCGAGATCGAATTGCACCTCGATCTGTCCGACCGCATGGTCGACGTGATCGAAGAAGGCTTCGATGCCGTGCTGCGCACGGGTGAACCACAGGACTCGCGTCTCATGTCGCGCCGGGTCGGCACCTTCTCGCTTGTGATCGTGGCCTCGCCCGCCTACCTGAAACGCCACGGCACACCTGGCCATCCTCGCGATCTGGAAGCGCATGCCTGCCTGCTCCATCGGTTTCCCGCCTCGGGCAAGATCGAGCGCTGGCCCCTGCGCGGCAAAACGCAGCCCACGCTAAGCGCCGCGCTGGTCTGCAACGCCGTGGACGGCCAGATCTACGCCGCCACCCAAGGGCTCGGCCTGGCCTGTGTACCCGACTTCATCGTGAGCGACGCCATCGCTGCCGGAAAACTCAAGCGGGTACTGGACGACCATGTATCGCATACGGGCAAATTCTGGCTGCTCTGGCCCTCCAGCCGCCACGCATCGCCCAAGCTGCGCGCCTTCATCGAGCACATGAGTGCGCATATCGCGCAGAAGTAAAAGGCAAGCACGATGCAGATATTGTCTTATTTCAGAGGTGCTATTGAGACGTCACTGGTAAGCGCGGCGAAAATGGCTGCCAACAAATAAGACTCAGGAGTGAGAGGCGTTGGAACACCCACATCCCGAAATGATCGATGAAGACAACCCCGAATTGACCGAGGCTGATTTCGCGCGTGCGCGTCCTGCCACTGAAGTGCTTCCGGAACTCTTCGGTCATGTGATCGCGGACGAATTTCTCAATCTGACGTCGGATGGGATCGAAGGCCGAGAGACCCGCATGGCTGCCGCACTGAAACGCACCATGCCGAGATAACCGTTGAGTGATGACGCCCAGGTAAGCCCCTTCACCCTTTGGCTACAAATTACTTCCATCCCCCTGTTGCTTGCGCAGCGCTTCTACACTCCGCTCGCGCGTCACGTCGACGCTGCATCAAAAGGTTAAGGAAGTTCACATGAAGTCGAAGAAGCCATCGAGTCTCGTACGTGCGTTGTGTTTGGTGACCGCCCTATGCGGCACTGCCGGTATGGCTGTGGCTGCGAGCACGAACGATGCTGCCGCCACGGCCCCCGCAGCAAAACAAACCCTCACCCTGCTGGGCGGGCCGCTGACCTTCACGTTGGAGGGCTACGTCGCAAGCGCGGTTCCGGGCGGCGCGCCCGGCACGATGTATTACAGCAAAGCAGAAAAACGCGTGATGATCGTGGGCGAAGATGACATCCCGCTGGTCGGTCGCGGCGGCACGGACGACGACGTGCTCGATGGCCTGAAAGGCATCAAGGATCAGCAAAAGAAAGCGTCGCCGGACTATAAGGTGATCAGCGAAAAAACCGAAAACGTCAACGGCTTGAAGCTGCACCACATCGAAGCGACCGACAACATGGATGGCAATGACGTTCAGCAAGCCACGTTGCTGGCCACTGCCGACAACAAGATCGTGGTGATCCAGGTGATTTCGGGCTCGCGCGACAAAGCCGGCCACCTTGCCGCAGTAAACAATATTCTGCACAAGTAATCACTAAGCACGTGCTGAGTGCCGTTGCGCATTCAGCACGCGCGATGCATGGCACCGCGCGATCGCCATCGTTTGCAACGATGCGGTGCCAAGCACATCCGCTGATATCGTAAGCCAGCTCAGTGCGCTTCGAAGTCGCTCACGTCCAGTGTGCGGCCAAACCGGCTCTTCACACCGTTGCCCCAGGCATGCACTTTCGCGCCTGGCGTGAGATACGCAGCCAGTTCCTGCGCAGCATGGGGCGGTACGCGCAGCGACACGCCGTTATCCAACAACGCGCCGCGCAGCTCGCCTTTCGGCCCGTACAACGACATCACCACATTGCCTTCGGTTTCGCCGAATGCCGGCTTGCCATCAGCCTTCTTGTCTTTGCCGGATTTGTCCTTGCCGGCCTTGTCCTTCGCCGACTTGCCCGCCTTGCCTTTTCCGCCGTCTTTTGCGTCCGGCCCCAGATCATCGATCGTGTGACCGTCGGTCGTGGCCAGCGACACCGCTGCCACCATATCCACGCCGCGCGGCTTCACCCCCCGCACGTGAACGTTATCGCCGATTTTGAAGCGCTTGGCGACCGCATCGCCCAGGTGGGGCGGAAAGTGCACTTGCGTATGCCCGTCCAGCACCACGCCGTCCAGATCGCCTTTGGGATTCAACAACCAGGCGCTGATGGCGCCGTGCGTTTCGGGTAAACAACCAGGATCGATCCAGTGCATCGCCAACCTCTCGTCATCATGTGTGGCGCCGCCGAACGAGCGTTCGGCAGCGATGGATAATTTACCGACGGGCACACTGCCCCGGCTGAGACATTGTGCAACCTCGATGCGCGAGGATTGGCGATTGTGAACGTTTATCGCACGCACGCCCTCACAATCGCAGGCGCCAGGCAGGCTTGCTTACATTGCTGAGTGATTGCTGAACGCCGCACAACAACACGCCCCCCCCGGGTCTGCGGTTTTGTAGCCATTCCGCGTTTTTGCTGCCAGGCAGTTCGGCTGCCTGGCAGCCCGACGATTCGACCACGCGTCCGATCAGCATCTCAGCCGATCGATGCCGTTCACTGCGCCAGGACTTATCCGCCGCGCACGGCGCCCGAGAAGTCGCAGCATTCGTGTGCGAGCTTGGCCACATTTTCATAGAACGCCGAACTCGCTTCACGGCGAAACATCGCGCAGTACATCGATTGCGGCGGCACGATGCTCGTGCGCACGATCTCCAGCTGACGGCTGCGCACCATATCGGCAAAGTACTCGCGCGGAAAGCAACTCACCCCAAAGCCGGCTGCGGTGAGCCCTGCCATCGCAATCAGGCTGTTGATCGTGAACAGATTCTTCTCAGGCACATGCGGATGCAGCCATTCGTCGTACACGATGTTCAGGCCCGATTCGCGGCTTTGCCGCAGCATCGGCATCGCCGCGATTTCCTTGGGCGTGTACACCTTTCCGGGGTCGGTCTGGCCAGGTGCCGCCATCCAGGCAAACTCCAGCACCTGCAACGCGACCGATTCGAGCATCGGATCGGCAAACTTGCTGTTCAAGAACGCCATGTCGATGTGACCCGCCACCAGATGGCGATGCAGATCGCCGCCCATGTCGATCGTCGGCTCCAAGGTCACACCCGGGTAGTGCGTGCGCATCGCCTGGATGAATGCCGGCAACCAGGTCATCGCCATGATTTCGGTCATGCCGAAGCGCAACGTGCCGGTAAGCGTGTGCTGGCCTTCCAGGCGAACAAGCAATTGATCGCGGTGCGCCAGCATCTCTTCGGCCATCGCAAAGATGTCGTGGCCGCGCGCAGTGAGCGTGGCGCGCGGGCCGCTGCGATCGAAAAGCTGGATATTGAAATCGGATTCGAGTTCCTGGATCCGCTTGGTAATGGCCGACTGCCCCGTGTGCAGGCGCTCGGCCGCAGCCGAAAACGTTCCGAGCCGTACCGTCCAGTAAAGCGCTTCGATTTGTTTGAAGGTCAGCATGATGCGCCGGCAAGAAGTTGGTCTGAAAAACACCCGCACTTTAACGCGACTGCAACGGGTACCTTCTCCATTTACGTGCCAGCGGCGACGGCCCCCATCAACGCGATTGCCGCGCTTGCGCCCTTCCGATCAATGCGCTTGCGGCGCGTGCAATGTTCAAGCCGCCACGCGAATCGTATCGCGGCGACGCGAACGCGGCATCAGTGCCGGATATCAGCCAAAAACTTCTGCGCCCGCGGCGTCTGTGCCTGGGTAAAGAACGCTTCGGGCGTCCCGGTTTCGACAATCCGGCCGGCGTCCATGAACCATACTTCGTCGGCCACTTCGCGCGCAAAGCCCATCTCATGCGTCACGCACACCATCGTCATGCCGTCCTTGGCGAGCGCTTTCATCACTTGCAGCACCTCACCCACCATCTCGGGGTCGAGCGCGCTGGTGGGCTCATCGAACAGCATCACGGGAGGATCCATGGCCAACGCGCGGGCGATCGCCACTCGCTGCTGCTGCCCGCCCGACAACTGCGCCGGGTAGGCTTCCGCCTTGCTGGCCAGTCCCACCCGCTCCAACAACTGCCGCGCGCGCTCGTGCGCCTGCGCCTTGTTGGCCCGCTTGAGCTGCATCGGCGCCAACACCAGATTCTCGATCACACTCAGGTGCGGAAACAGGTTGAACTGCTGAAAGACGAAGCCGATATGGCTGCGCAGCGCATCCACCTTCATTTCCTTGGCGTAGATGTCGCGGCCATCCACCTCGATCGTGCCGCTCTGGATCGGCTCCAGACGGTTGATCGTGCGGATCAAGGTGGACTTTCCGGAACCTGACGGGCCGCACACCACGACCACCTGCCCTGCCGTCACGTGAGCATCCACGTCGGCAAGCGCCTGATAGTCGCCATACCATTTGTTTACTTTCGAGAATCGAATCATGCGGTCACCACGGTCACGGCGCGGCCGAGGCGGCGCCGTTCGATACGGACTTCGACCTGACGCACAAGCACGCTCAGGAAGAAATTGAGGATGAAATAGGTCAATGCCAGAAGCGCAAAGACTTCGAACGGCTTGGTCAGCAACACACTATTGATCTGATTGGCCGCGTAGGTGAGTTCCTGCACACTGATCACGTAGGCCAGCGAGGTTTCCTTCACCGTCGAGATGAACTGGCTCAACATGCTGGGCAGCATGTTGAACATGGCTTGCGGCAGAATGATGCGCCGCATGGTCTGCCAGTACGACAGGCCGAGCGCCCGGCCCGCCTCCATCTGCCCCGATGGCAGCGACTGAATGCCCGCCCGGATGATCTCCGCCAGATAGGCACTTTCGTAGCACACGAGCGCCACGATCATTGTGGTCGCCCCCGCCACCGGCCGCCCGATGATGAGCGGCACGAAAAAGTACGCCCAGAAGATGAACATCAAGAGCGGCAGCCCGCGCACCAGATAAACCAGTGCAGACGCCGGCAGGAAGAAAATCTTGAAGCGGCTGATCCGGCCCAACGCGAGCAGCACACTGAAAGGCAATGCCAACAGCAGACTTACCGCCGCCAGCCCCAGCGTGGCGGCCAAGCCGCCGATCGGGCCATTCGGGTACTGCCCGATCAGCAGAAGTTCCCAGTTGTTCTGAACGATCTCCCACATGATCAGCGGCTCCCCAACGGCGCGAAGCGCTTCGACAACCGCGCACCGCCCCACATGATCACAAACGAGATCGCCAGATACAGCGCCGTCACGATCGCAAAGGCTTCGAACGTGCGGAACGTGTAGTTTTCGATCTCACGGCCTGCTGCAGTCAGCTCGACCACGCCCACCGCCATCGCCAGACTGGTATTTTTGAAGAGCAGCAAGGTTTGATTGAGCAGGGGCGGAATCGCGATGCGAAAGGCCTGCGGCAGGATCACGCAGCGCATCGTCTTGAGGTAGCTCAAGCCCAACGCGCGCGAGGCTTCCATCTGACCCGGCGGAATCGCCCGCACAGCGCTACGCAAATCTTCGGTCACATACGCCGACATCACCAGCCCGATCGCAATCATCGACAGCAGAAACTCTGCCCCATTGCGATTGAGCCAGTCGGTCGCAGCGTCCGGCAAAATCGCCGGCACGCCGAAATACCAGACCATAATGTGCACCAGCATCGGCACGTTGCGATGAAAGGCCACGAACAGCCAGATCAATGCATTGGCGATGCGCGAGCCGGTCAGCCGGAGCACGGCAAACACGCTGCCGATGCTCATGGCCATCAACCAGGCGAAACCAGTCAACGCCAGCGTGGTCAACAACCCCCGCAGCAGCAGTGCCGGATACTCGCCCTGGAAGATGGCGCCGAAGTCAAAAACGTAGTTCATGTGCGTAACGACGGCGCGCGCGCCTTAGCCTTTGATCGCTTCGAATTTATAGTCGCGCTTGAGCTTGTAGGCGGTGTCCTGACCCAACCACTTGTCGAACAACTTCTGCGCGTCGCCCGACGTTTCCATCTGGCCCAGCACCTGGTTCACGTGATTGAGAAACGCGGTATCCCCACGGCGCACGCCCAGCCCCCAAGGCTCGACGAAGAGCGCCGGCTCGAGAATCTTCACCGGCACGTTGCTATCGGACGCTTGCTGCTGCAGCTTTACCAGCATCAGTTCGGACGCCACGAAGCCCTGCACCTTGCGTTGTTGCAGCGCCAGGAACGCGCCGCTCGGATCCTTGAACGTCAACGGGTCCACATTGGGAATGTTCTTGCGTGCCCCCTGCTCAGACGACGAGCCGCGCACGGCGCTCACCCGCTGACCGGCCAGATCGGCAGGCGATTTCAGCTCGGCATCGGCCTGGCGCGCCAGCACTTTCTGCGGGCTGACGAAATGCTGGAACGAGTAGTCGATCTGCTGCGCACGCTCCGGGCTCCAGCCCAGATTGGCCGCGACCAGATCGACGCGGCCCGCGATCAGTTCGGGGATGCGCGCTTCGACCGCGATCAGCTTGAGCTCCATCGGCACCTTCAGGCTGTCGGCGATCTTCTGGCACATGTCCACTTCGAAGCCGACGACGGCACGCGTTTTGGGATCCTGGAAGCTGAACGGCTCGGCCGTGCCGAGCGTGCCGCAAATGAATTTGCCGCGCGCCTTGATGTCCTCCAGCGTACCGGCTTGCGCCGTCGTGGCCAGGACTGCGGTCAGGCCGATACCGGCGGCCAGTGCTTTGATCGAGATCTTCATGGTGTTATTCCCCTTGGATGAATTAGGCTGCAGCGGTCAATGTGGAGCAGGCGCGCGCGATCCGCGCACACCCTTCCTCGATCTGTTCCATCGAGGTGGCAAAGCTCAGGCGAAGATAAGGCGATACCCCGTAGGCGGCGCCGTCGAGCAAGGCCACGCCGGCCTCTTCCAACAGATACATCACCACGTCGAGGTCGTTGTTCAGTACGGTGCCGGCCGGCGTGCGGCGCCCCAGCAATCCGGCCACGCTCGGATAAACGTAAAACGCGCCATCGGGCTGGGCACAATGAATCCCCGGCACGGCGTTCAACAACTGCACGATGCGATCGCGACGCTGTTTGAAAATCGCGGCCGCTTGACCCACGCATGCCTGATCCGCCGTCAACGCGACCACCGCAGCCGCCTGGCTGATGGCGCTCACGCAACTGGTGCTCTGCGAAATCATGGTCACCATGGCGCGGATCAACGCTTTCGGTCCGCCGGCATAGCCCAGGCGCCAGCCCGTCATGGCATAGGCCTTGGACACGCCATTCACCGTCAGCGTGCGGGCATACAGGGCATCGCTCAGCGTGGCGATCGACACGGGTGCCGCGTCGCCGTATGACAGGTGCTCGTAGATCTCGTCGGTCAACACCCATACCTGCGGGTGGCGCGCAAGCACGGCGCCCAATGCCTGCAGCTCGGCCTCCGAATAAATCGCGCCGGTAGGATTGCTTGGCGTATTCAGGATTACCCACTTGGTACGCGGCGTGATCGCCGCTTCGAGTGCTGCAGGGGTCAACTTGAAACCGACATCCTCTCCGCACGGCACGATCACCGGCTTGCCATCGTTGACCAACACCATATCGGGGTACGACACCCAGTACGGCGCAGGGATGATCACCTCATCGCCCTGCTCCACCGACACGGCAAACGCCGTGAAGATCAATTGCTTGGCGCCCGAGCCCGCCACGATCTGATCGAGCCCGTAATCGAGCGCATTCTCACGCCGGAACTTGGTCTGCACGGCCTTCAACAGCGCTGGGGTGCCGGCGGCGCCGGTGTAGCGCGTCTTGCCCGAACGCATCGCCTCGATACCGGCCTCGACGATATGCGCCGGCGTATCCATATCGGGTTCGCCCACCGTGAAGTCGACGATATCGCGGCCTTCGGCCCGCAGCCGATCGACGCGCATCTTCGCGGCCATGCTCGGCGACGGCTTGATGACCTTGGCCCGAGCGGCCAGAAAATCCTGCGGATCTTGCGCGCTCATGCGATCCCCCGTGCGGCAAATGCCGCCTGCATCCAGCTTTGCTCACGCGCGCCCGTTGCGATCTCGGCCATGATGCGGGCCTCCTTGTCGGCATGCGCGCGTGCACGCTCGATCAGCGCTTCGGCATCGGCCAGCGGAAAACTCACGACGCCATCCTCGTCACCCACGATCAGGTCGCCCGGCTGGATGACCTGCCCGCCGATCGACACCGGCACATTCACTTCGCCGGGACCATCCTTGTACGGACCACGGTGAATGTGACCGCGGGCATAGCACGGGAAATCGTCTTCCTCGAACGCCACCACATCGCGGATCGCGCCGTCGACCACCACGCCAGCGCAACCATGCAGTTGCAGATAGCGCTTCATGATTTCGCCCATCACGGCATTGCTCAGGTCCCCGCCCGCATCGACCACCAGCACATGGCCGGGCTGAATCTCGAGCATGGCCTTGTAGATCATCAGGTTGTCACCCGGACGTGTCTTGACGGTGACGGCGGTGCCCACAAGCTTGCCGCGGCGGTTATAGCGCGCCAAGCCCGCAATGCCTTCGCGCCGCGCGAGGTTGTCGCTCAAATGGGGGGTGACGATCGTGCGCAGCGCATCGAGAATGGCTGCATCGGCAACAGGTGCGGTCGGCAACATGCGCGACCCGGACAAGACGGCTGACATGGAACTCCAGGAGCGAAAAAGGGTGAATGGCAGCCGGAATACTGCGAGCAAATCGGCGCATCAAAAAGCGATTAAATTTCTGAGCGCGCAATTCCTTAAAGGAATAGCGCGCGATTTCAATCATCATTTTTCGGCGCAGCATCGGCTTATAAGTCATTGACCTGAAACGACTTAATCGCCAGCGGCAAATCGGGAAAAGGGTCACTCAGGAATGCGATTCTTTCCGCGACAGAATGCTTACTTCTGCCATCCCCTTAGGGAATACCACTAAGGCAATGTCGCGTCTCCAGCCGGTCGTCGGCGCGGCGCACCTGCACACCGGCGGCCGGGAAACGGCCACCAGGGATTGCGACCGCAGGATCACGACAAGTACTATGCCGCGTTCATCCTCGATCCGGACGGCGACAACATCGAAGCCGTCCACCACCTGGGAAAGCAATGATGGCGGACGCAGTGCGGCGGTGGTGTGGAACAGTCTTGCTGGCAGCGGCATGGGCAACCAGTGCGGCCGGCGCAGCGTCGCCCGTGCAATCGAACCGGGCACCCACGCCTGCGTTGCGCCCTGACGTGACGCCCCAACCGGGCTCGCACATCTTCGCCCTGCTGAAGCAGCAATTCAATTTCACGCTGCCCGCCTCCTATGAAGGCCGCGACATCAAGCGCAGCGGTGGCACACCCGGCGAAGGCCGCGCGTGGGCCACGATGTTCATCAGCAATGACGACCGCAAGATCGTGGTGATCAGCGAAGCGCCTAACCCCTCGGGCACGCAGGTGAGCAAGCACGACAACATCTTCCTCACGGGTGCCGGCGCCGGCTACAACGCCCAGCAGAAACGCGCGCATCCGCGCTATCAGGTGCAGCGAGAGAAAACGATCGCGGTGAACGGCCTCGGCATGCGCCGGATCGACGCCACCGACATCATCGACGGCGATGCCGCGCTCAGCACGGCCTTGCTCGCCGCATCGGGTCCAACGTTGGCCGTCGTGCAAGTGATCTCGGGCGCCAACGACCCCAACGGGCACGAAGCGCTGGTCGACCGGATCCTGGCCGGCAAATAGCTTCAGCGCTCGACCTCGTCGTCAAGCCGCTCCCGATCGACGCCGTCGCCGATGTCGCACCCTTCGCGCTCCTGCCAGCCCAGGCTTGCACCCTCGGTTTTGTCCTCACGATGGGCGAGGTGTTTGAGCTTGAAGAATGCCGCGTCCGACGCCACGCCGAGCTTGCGAAACGCCCCGGCCTTCTGGGTACTGATGGTTTTGGTGCTGCGCTTGAATTTTTCGGCGATCTGCGTCACCGACATCCCATTCAGAAAACATCGCATCACCTCGCGTTCGCGCACACTGAGCACCGGACAGTTCAAGACGGCATGCGCGCCCGGCAAGTGCCCGTTGACGTCACCAGTGGGTTCGGTGGCCGCCAGTTCGAGCTCATAGGCCATGTCGTCGTCGAGGTAGCGCATCCCGGCCGCCACGATGCGGACGGCTTTCGCGATCGAATGGATCGCCTGCGATTTGGTCACGTAACCGTGCGCGCCGGCGCGCAGGCTGAGCGCCACGATCGCGGGTTGATCGTGCGACGACACGACCAGCACCTTGCATGCGGGAAACTTCGTGCGCACAGCACGCACGAGTGCCACGCCGTCGATTTCATCTGGCCCCAGCGAATAGTCGGTCACCAGCACATCGACGTTGAGATCCGGCAGCGCATTGAGCATCGACCGGCTGTCGGCGAAGCCGCCGACGACGCGAAGATCCCATTCCTGCGAGAGGGTTGCCGCCAGTCCGACACGAACGACGGCGTGGTCATCCAAAATCGCGACTCGCACGGGAAAGCAAGCGGGGTTGAGCATGGCAGAGTCCCTTCAAGATGGTTTGCTTGAATGACCGCGCGACGCCGAAAGCTTTGCGCGCCGGTCATCTCCACCTTAAATCCTGCCGTCGCCTTTCAATGCATTGAGTACGCCTCGATCACTCCGGCTTTCCAAAGCCACCCGCAATCCACCTGGCGGCGCGTTCAACATTTAGCTTGTAGCTTGGCGCCACGCTCGCGCGTCCCAGCTCTTCGCCCAGCACATCGTAGGCGCTCAACACGGCCGTGGGATTATCCTCATTGGGATCGATATCGAGCTTGACGGTGATGCTGCCGCCATCCTCACCGCGCACCTTGACGCTCTTGTGCAACAGCGCATGCAGTTGCTGCTCGTGACGGCGCAGCACTTCGTTGGCCGTCTTGACCAGTGTGAAGAATGCCGGCGGATCGAGCGGCTTGGGATTCTTCTTGTCCCGTCCCATGGTCCAGGGCCCGACGAGCGACGGTTCGGATTCGCCGTCCAGGGTCATCTCGACGGCCCATCCATCATCGTCCTCGTTCTTGATCACGCGCGCCGTCCAGCCATCGTCGCGCCAGAGTCGCGGCTCCATCGTCTTGACGGGCTCGTTGGCATCCAGGTCGGTATCGGTTTCGAAGTCGGGATCGATTTCGGAAGGATCGGCGTCGATAGAAAGCTTATCGGTCACGTATTGAGTGCTCCACTTGATTCGAGGGGTAAAACCACAACCTCCTATAGTTTCACGTCCTGCGATCGGGCGCGAATCAAAGGTGTGACGTTTTCATTTAAGTTCCTGCGCTGCTCAGCCGTTGATAGGGCAGATGCACGGTGTGGTTGCGCCAGGCGTCCATCGTCACTTACGCCCCATCCCGAGACACCCCATGCCCCATACGATTGAAGTGCAGTCGCCGCGCCTCGCGGCACGCGTGCTGTTGCTGGGATTATCTGCCGTGATCGGCATGGTTGGGGTGCTCACCTGGGTCCAATACCGCAGCGCCGTCGATAGCGTGCAGCGCGTCACGCTTCCGCAAGCACATGCCGATCGGCCCGCCGTCGCAACGTGGTCTTACAACCGTTCTGCCGAGCGGGCGCAATCGTCGCGATTCGAGGATGCGCTCGGGCTGGACGCCACGGTGCGATCTTCTGCAGACACCAACCGACGCCTGCAGGCTGACCGCGTCCGCGCTGCCATGTTGCGTCTGGCCGTTTCCGGCTCAGGGTATCTGCCGCCGGGCGTGTCTGCCCAAGCGATGATCCGCGCCGGCACCTACGGTGTTGCTGTCGACAGCACTTCCAGGCCGGCGCCTTCGACGTCGCTTGCGCCGGTGAGCGTGCCGCCGGCTGCTCGAGAAGATACACGGCGCGTCAAAGTCCTGTTTGCCGCGGCGACGATGGCCATCGTCGCAGCCCTGGCTGCCTTGCTCCTGAGCGTCAGCCGCGGATTGGTCGGCTCGCGCCTGAATGCGGCCATGGCCTTGGCCGAACGCCTGGCCTTGGGCGACCTGTGCACCCGCGCTGCAGCGTCACGGCATTCATCACCGCCCTAGGCCGGCATTCAACATCGGCTTATGCGGATGCGGCGCTCGCCGCACGGCCACGCTGCAGCACATACACACCGATCAAAATGGCCGCCACCGCCATGAGATCCAACATCCGAACGGGCTCGTGCACCAGCAGGACGCCCACCCCCAGCGCCACGATCGGTGGCAGGTATGTGACGCCGGATGCCGCCACCGCGCCCAGCCGTTCGACGATGAAGTAATAGAGCATATAGGCCACGCCTGTGCCGAGTAGCCCCAGTCCCAACACCACCCCGGCAACGGCGCGGCCATCCTGCAAGATATGCTCGATGCCGTGCAGATCGGTGAACAGGGCGATCACGACCAAGGCCACCCCGGTTTGGTAGGTCGACAGCGCCAACGGCGTCAAGTGCAACCGCGTGATGAAGCGCCGCGCGTACACAAACGACACGCCCACGCTCAACGAACCCAGCACCATATACCCCACGCCGCGCGCATCGAATCCCGTCTGACCCGCTTCCCATGGCTTCGCGATCAACAGCACGCCCAAGAATCCGAGCGCAATGCCAAGAACGGTGCACCGGTTCAACCGCTCCTCGCGCAGAAAGAACAGCGCCGCCAGGAAAGTGAATAGCGGAATCGCCCCGCTCAACATTCCTGCCACGCTGGAAGGCAATAATGCGGCACCTTGCGCGAAGGCGTAGTAGTAGAGCGCCGTCGCCAGCAGCGCCATCACCAGAAAGTGCGGCGCGTGGCGCACGTCGCGCCAGTGCAGCGCGCCGCGCATCAGGGCATACATTAGGAGCGGCGCGAAACCGAACATCACTCGCAACAGCACCACCTGGCCGGGCGTGATCCAGGCCACGGCCCACTTCATGAAAATGAAATTGCTGCCCCAAATCACACCGAGGAGGGCGAACGCCATATAGGGTGAACGCTTCACAGTCTTACCGCCAGGATCACTTTGGAAGCCTCGATTGTGAAACTGCGGCAGGTGCCCGGCAAACGATTAAAGATGCGGCATGAGATAGAATTTCTATGCCATGAAACCGCCCCCTCCGCTCAAAGCCATTACTGCCTTCGAATCGGCCCTGAGACACCGCAGTTTTTCTATTGCTGCGGCGGAGCTTCACGTCACTCCCGGTGCAATCGGCCAGCAGATCCGCAAACTCGAAGACTGGCTGGGCGTGCGCCTCTTCATCCGCCGCGTGCGTGAGGTCGAGCCCACGCCCGATGCGCTGGCGTACTGGGCCCGCATTCAGCCGGCATTGGCCGCGCTTTCGCAAGCAAGCTGGGGATTGCGCGAGCAGCGCAGCAATGGGGTGTGGCTGACCATGCCGCCCACCTTGGCGGCGCGCTGGTTTGCGCGCCGGCTACCGCAATTTCTGGCGGCGCATCCCAACCTTGCCATCCACCTCAGTTCGGCCACCACCATGACCGACTTCGACAGTGACACGATCGATCTGGCCATTCGTTATTTCGACGGGCATGCGCCGCACCTCGAGACGCAGTTGCTGCATGCGGACGAGGCGCGTGTCTATTGCAGTCCGGCATACGCCAAGAAGATGAAACTCAAGCGGCCGGCGGATGTGGCGCGCACCACGCTGCTGCACAACACGCTGCACCCGCATTGGGCGCGCTGGCTTGCCGACTGTGCACCGATCGATATCGGCCTTCACCCCGCGCTATCGAGCGTGCATTTCGACCAGTCATTGATGACGATCGATGCCGCGGTGCGCGGCCAAGGGCTGGTACTGACCAGCCCTTGGCTGGCTGAAGAAGAGCTGCAGATCGGCTCACTGATCGAGCCGTTTCCTGCCCAACGACTAACCCTCGACAAGGGCTATTACCTCGTCCATCGCCGTGGCGCTCCGGTGCGGCCCGCAGTCGAAACCCTCAAGCGATGGCTGATTGCGGAAACCGCGTCGATCCCGTCTGCAACGCGATAAGCGGCGCCCAAAAAAACACCCCGGCCGTTGCGCGCAACGGAGGGGTGCCATGCAAGACGCGGCAGCGATGCTCTCGAAAGGATGCACCTCCCGTTCGCCATCGCTGTCGTTATGGGATCAGCGGCCCGTGATCATCTTCTGCATATCGGCCTGGGCCTTGTTCAAACCGGCGGCCTGCTCGTTCATTGCTTGCAGACGTCGGTTCAATTCCGCCTGAACCTTCGGATCGGACACCCGTACGATGGCGCCGTTGATCTCGATCTTCGACTTGTTTTTCTCAACATAATCGGCTGTCTCGATCGCACGCTGCAACGACGCGTCGGCGAGCGGAAATACCGTTTTGAACCCATTCGCAGGTTGCGTCACCGTGCGGTCATAGGCTGCGTCGTACACCTTCTTCAGGTCATCGGGCTGCTTGAGCTTGGCGCGTGCAGCGTCGGCGTCGGCCTGCTGCTTTTCGATCGCCGTGCGGATTTCCGTCATCGTCGTGCGGGCTTTTTCCAGATCCCCACGGCGTGCCACCAAGTCATTCACGCTGCTGATCGAGCCTTGCTGCAAGGCGGTGCCCAGCGGCGTCACCGACTTGTTCATGCCGGCGTGAAAATCGGTAATCACGGCATAGTGCGACGCGTAGTCGCCAAAAGATTTTTTCTCTTCTTCAGTGGGCTGCGGCACGCGCGTGCCCGGCTTGTCGATAATACGCGTCTGCAAAAACTGGCTGAATGCAGCACGTTGTTCGGGCTCTTTATCGCCGCAAGCCGCGAGCAAAAGAGGAACGGTCAGAAACAGCGCGAGCCACGCACGGGATACCACTTTCATTGCCACATCCATTTAACTGATCCCGGCGAAAAGTGCCGGTGGGCCGCCACTCTAGCCTCAACGCGCCGCGTCTGCGCATGGGGCAAAGCTTTGTTTCGATTGCGCCCGATGCTTACGAGTGACGGTGAATTGCTACCAAATCTCGAACTGGTAAATCAAGGTTACGCGCCCCTGCCCCATGCACATCCCGCTGCTACGCTCCGCGCTCTTGAAAACTCCCATTCGGAATAGGTAGCAGTATGAACGCGGTACACACAGCAACGCGCAATACCCGGTCGATCATGGCGCTCGGCGCATTGGCCCTCACGCTCTCGCTCGCCGCGTGCGGCGACAAGACCGAGACTGCGCAAGCGGGCGCCGCCGCACGCCCCGCCACGGCAAACATCGATGAGAAGTACAACGCCTACGTCAGCGGCTTCAATCGTTTGCAAACCAATCAGACGCAGAAAAGCGCCGAAGATTGGACGCGCATCGATGTCGCCAAGAACGACATGAAAAACAACATCTATTTCTTCAACAACGACAACCAGGTCGTGCAAGCCGTCGACAGCCTGAAGGCTGGCCGCGCGATGAAGGTCGATGGCACGGAAGCCGCCGACCGCGCCGCCGATAAGTTGATCGAGAACGGCGACGCACTGGCTGCCCAGTTGCGCGAGATGAATCCGTACTTCAAGAGCGCCGCCTACCGCGACGACAAACTCGCGAAGGCTAAAGCCGCCGATGCCCCGATGCGCGCCGCCTACACCGGCGTGCTGCAAGGCATGGAAGAGATGGAAGCCGCGCTGGGTGCCCATCAGAAGAAACGCGACACCGAACGTGCCGAAGCCTACAAGAAGGCCGGCAACATGACCGGCTATCACCTCACGATCGCCACCCTGCGCGGCAGCGACCTGGTGGATGCGGCGTCCGAAAGCGACTTCGCGCAAGCCGACAAACTCGTGGCCGAGATCGATGCATCGCTGGCTGCGCTGCGCACCGAGCAAGCCAAATTGAAAGGCCCGCAAGCCACGTCACTCGGCAGCATCACCGATCAGTTGAACAACATGCTCGGCAGCTACCGCAGCTTCAAGCAACGCAAGGAGCCGCGCGATTTCGATCAGATGGTGCGCGCGTACAACTCCGCCATCACGTACTCGAACGCCGGGCGCTGAACCTGGATGGGCTCTGCTGCGCAGCGCGCGCTGCCATACACGTGATTCCGGACCGTCTGCGGTCGGCGTCACTTAAGTAAATACATGCCTTCGACGGCGACGCGGTTTTCATCCTCAGGCCGGTACTTCACGCGAACGATTTCGCCAGCCTGGAACCGCGAGGCATCCATAACCGGCACGTGGATGGTTTGTGCCACACCGAAAGTACTGCCGTCGGGGCGCGTGACCTCCAGCACCATCGCAATTTGTGGATTGTTGTTCAGCCACGATCCGGTCTGAGAAGCCGAATGCACACGCGCTGAGGCGGCGATACCATCCTTCAATAACGCCTTGGCGCCGCTGGAATCTTTATACGATGTGCGGATCGACATGAACATGATCGACCCGAAAAACAAAAACATGATCCCGGCCAGCACAAAAATAACGATTTCCACGCCATCGGTTCCTTGGTTCAATGCCCTAAATCGATTCCTGGGATTGCCGGGATGATCGCACATCGGCCGCGATCTTCAAGTTTGCTGCACCATCATCCTGAAGCCGCTGCGCCGTGTGTTCGTCAGCCGGCATGTAAACCAGCATACGGTCGCCGCCACGCGGCGCCGTCCAGAAATTGGTCTGCTGGAACGCCAGTACGCCGAGTTCCGGATGCCTGAACCGCTTTACCTGATTCTCGATGCCACGCACTTCGTAGCGCTCCCAGGTGCGGCGGAACACGTCGGACACATCGAAGTAGCGCTGGAGTTGCGCCTGCCATGCAGGATCGTCCCGGTGATCGGCCATCGCAGCGCGAAACGACGCCACCATGCGCGATAGCGATTCCTCGAAATCGATCAAACAGGCCTGCCACCCCGCGTGCGTCAGCGCGAGATAAATGCAGTTGCGATCTTCGACGGCAAGCGTTTGCAGATCGACGCCGGTCAGTCGGGCGTACGCGCGGTTGCAACCGATGATGTCGTAGCGAGCGTTCTGCACCATCGCCGGGTAGGGGTCCAAGGTGTCGAGAATGGTTTGACACATCGACGACACGCTTTTGCACACCCGTTCTTGCACCGGCACCTGTTCGCCCAGGCCGGCCAGGGTGAACACATGCCGGGTTTCGGCCTCGGTGCAGTGCAGCGCCGTCGCAATGGCGCCCATCACCTTGGCCGACACCTGTATATCTCGCCCCTGCTCCAGCCAGGTATACCAAGTGACGCCTACATCGGCGAGTTGCGCGACCTCTTCGCGCCGCAAACCGGGCGTGCGGCGGCGTCCGCCACGTGAGAACCCGAGCAACACCGGATCGAGACTTTCCCGCCGCTGACGCAGGAAGCGGCCCAATTCATTGTCGGCGCGAAACCGCTCCGTTGCCGAATCGGCGCGGTCTGCACTGGACCTGGGGGCCCGCGCCCGCGTGGCGTGACGCCCCGCCGTTTGAAAATCGCCTGGCGCAACGGGCAAGGGTCTGGACAGCGTAGCGGGATCGAACACCATGGACAGGCACCTTTTATACCTGGATAAACAAGAACTGGTACCAGGTTAACGAAAGGCAGATACTACGCCCACGTCGTCGCGCACTCAAGCTCGCACGACGACGCAACCGACTGTTCTGCAAGGTTCAAGCGCCATCATGACTTCCTCTTTAGCCGCTACGCCCCTGCGCCGCGCGGGCCTGGCCGTGCTGCTGGCAGGCCATTTTCTTCCGCTGCTGGATTTCTCGATCGTGAACGTGGCGCTGGACGCCATCTCGCATTCCCTGGGCGCAAGCCCGATGCAGCTCGAACTCGTCATCGCCGTGTATGGCGTGGCCTTTGCCGTGTGCCTGGCCATGGGGGGCCGGCTCGGCGACCGCTACGGCCGACGGCGCGTATTCGGCTGGGGCGTGGCGATCTTCACCGTGGCGTCGCTTCTGTGCGGCCTGGCCACCACGCCCGACTGGCTGCTGGGTGCGCGAGCGTTGCAAGGTGCTGCGGCCGCGCTCATCGTGCCGCAGGTGCTGGCCACCATCCATGTGGCGCTGCAGGGCCGCGAGCACTCCAAGGCGATCGGCTTGTACGGCGCCATCGGCGGATTGTCGTTCGTGATCGGTCAGGTGCTGGGCGGCTTCATGGTGTCGGCCGACATTGCGGGCTTGGGATGGCGCACGGTGTTTCTCATCAATCTGCCCGTCGGGCTCGGCATCCTGGCCTGCCTGCGCGGTGCGATTCCGGAAACCCGCGCCACCCACGCGGCCCGCATCGACGTCCCCGGCACCGTGCTGCTCGCGGCCGTCATCGTGTGCCTGCTGGTCCCGCTTGCGCTGGGTCCCACGCTGCATTGGCCGTGGCCGTGCTTCGTGATGCTCGCGGCCGTCCTGCCGCTGCTCGCCTTGCTGTGGCGTGTCGAACTGCGCCAGGAGCGTCTCAATCGCGCACCACTCCTGCCGCCGGCATTGCTGCGCTTTGCCAGCACACGCTTCGGGATGATCCTGGCAATGCTGTTCTTTTCGAGTTGGAGCGGGTTCATGTTCGTGCTCGCGTTGGCGCTGCAAGCTGGTGCCGGACTCACGCCCCTGCAATCGGGCAATGCCTTCATCGCGTTGGGCACGGCTTACTTCGTGGGCTCGGTGTTCACCCCGCGCGCGGTGGCGCGTTTCGGCAAAACAGGGACCTTGCTGGTAGGTTGCCTGGTGCAGTTGGTCGGGCTGGGCGTCTTGATCTACACGCTCCATACCGTGTGGCCGCACCCCACCATCCTCAGTCTGATTCCGGCATCGATCCTGATGGGCGTCGCGCAGTCGTTCATCGTCAGCAGCTTCTTTCGTATCGGCCTCTCCGATATCCCGGCGGCCCAGGCCGGTGCCGGCAGCTCCATGCTCACCACCGTGCAGCAAGCCGCATTCGGTCTGGGACCGGCATTGCTCGGCGCGGTGTTCGCACAAACCCTGCACGGGGCAGGTCACACCTATCTGGATGCCGTGCTGGCGGCGCTGAGCGCCGAAGTCGTGCTCATCTGCGCCCTCACCTTCGCCACGCTGATCTATCGCGCGCGTCATCCGGCGCCCCGTACGGCGTGAGGCAGGCACGGAGGGCGGCAGGATCAGGCGGTAATCGATGATCGGTGATCGGTGAACGGTGAACGGTGAACGGGTGAGCGCGGCGGGGTTCTGCACGAAGGTACGGATCTTGCATCGTCGCCCGTTCATTCATTGCTTCCCATAGGGCTTCCCATGCTCGCCTATAGCAGCCAAGGCCGTCACGCGCCTACCTTCGTGCTCATGCATTATTTGGGCGGCTCGCACCGCACATGGTTTCCCACCGTGCCGTATCTCGACGCCCACTACCGATGCGTCGCCATCGACACCCCGGGATTCGGCGACTCAGCCGATGCGGCGGTGCTGGACGTGCAAAGCTTTGCCACGCAGATCGACAGCGCCATTCGCACGTTGGCATTGACCGACGTCATTCTGGTGGGGCACTCGATGACCGGCAAGATCGCACTGGCCATCGCTGCCACGCAGCCCGACTATCTGAAAGGACTGGTGCTGGTGGCACCGTCGCCGCCCACGCCACAACCTGCCACCGAGTCGGATCTCAAGTCGCAGCTGGCTTACGCGGGCACGCGCGCCGAGGCCGAACAGCATGTAGACACTGCCTCGGCAAATCGTCTTCCCGACATCATTCGCGAAGTGGCGATCGCCGACGCCCAGGCCGCCAATCTCGACACCTTCCATGCCTGGGCTGAGCACGGCAGCCAGGAAGACTGGTCGTCCCGCATCGGGCAACTCGACTACCCTGCGCTGATCGTATGCGGCGGCAAGGACGACCGTGTGCCGTCCGCGCAGGAACAGTCCAAAGTCACCCTGCCACATCTACCCCAAGGACGCATTCACGTCATCGAAGGCGCCGGCCACTTGATGCCGATGGAAGCGCCGCAGGCGTTGGCGGACGTGTTGCTGCGCTTTGCCGCCACGGTTCTGGCCGGGAGCGATATCGCAGGCGATGCAGGCAACGCTAACGCGGTCGACATGCAGGCGCCGCCGCGCCCAGAGACGACTGCCGCAGCGCCGATCCTCGCGACGCCGGGTGTAGGAGACGAAACCGGTCCGAATGCCAGTTTGAATGCGAGGTCGACGGCCGATTCGAATGCCGATTCGAATGCCGGTCCGGACGCCGGCAAGGATTCCGGCATCGGTTTAGGGCTGGGATGAGCGCGTTCGGGTAAGCCGACAACGCGAGCGATCGCTCGATCAGCTTGACGCAGATGAATGGGCCTTGACGTACATGAATGAACCTGACGTACATGAATGAACCTTGACGTACATCAACCGGAAGGTGCTTCAGCCAAGTACGGATTGATGCACATCAAGTCGCGCGCCGGCGGCCTCTGCCACCATGTTCGTGGTCACTTCACCATAAACACCACGAGGCCTTATGTTTACCCGGCGCGCGCTTCTCCGCTCCCCTCTTCTTTCCTGCACCCCTTTTCTTTCCCGCTCCCCGCTTCTTTCCCGCTCTCCGCTTCTTTCCCGCTCTCCGCTTCTTTCCCTTCACTACCCCCATCCGGTCGCCCTGCTCCGCGCGCTCGAACGCTCGATCTACCGTTTCGGTGCGCGCGCAATGGCGCCAGCCGTCGGGGCCATCGTCGTCGCCGCCGCGCTGGCCGCGCCGGCCTCGGCCCACGAGCAAGGCGATCTGCTACTCAAGATCGGTGCCAGCCAGGTGCGTCCCAAGTCCAACAACGGCAGTGTGCTCAATGGCGCGGTCGATCTCGACATCGACAACAGCGTGCGCCCCAGCCTTACGCTCACCTACATGGCCACGCGCAACGTTGGCATCGAGTTGCTGGGCGCGTGGCCGTTCAAGCACAATGTCAACGCCAGCGGCGCGGTGGGCGGACAGATCATCACCAGCAAACAATTGCCGCCCACGCTCAGCCTGCAGTGGCACTTCCTGCCCGACAGCACGGTGCAACCGTACGTGGGCGTCGGCCTGAACTACACGCACTTTTTCGACACGAAAGCCACCGGCGCGCTCGAAGGCGCAAAGGTCAAGCTGAAGGATTCGTGGGGCATCGCCGGCCAGGTCGGCATGGACGTCAAGCTCAACGAACGCTGGTTCGTGAACGCCGACCTGCGCTATATCGACATCTCGTCGAAAGTGAAACTCAATGGCGAATCGATCGGCACGGCGCAGATCGACCCCTGGGTCGCCACCGTCGCGGTGGGCTACCGGTTCTGACCACCACTGTGCCGGCCACATTGCCGTCACAGCGGCGATCGTGCTGACGGCTACACGCCCTGGGCGTAGCCGTCGCGTTGCGGATCCGCGCCACCCTGGATGCGGCCGTCGAACATCGTGATGCCGTGCACGCCGGCGAAGGCATAGCTCAAATGGCTGCGCCGCACGTCGAACCCTTGCGCCTGCAACGCGCGTTGCGTGGCGCGTTCAATGCGGTTGGACACGTCGATGGCATTGCTGGTCGCCACCGCGCGCGGTGCGCTGATTGCCGTTTGTATATCCATGCCCCACTCGAGCACATTGATCAGCACCTGCGCCACGGCGGGTCCAATCCACGAGGCCCCCGGGGCGCCGATCGACATCACCGGGCCCGTCTCGTCGAACACGATGCTCGGCGCCATCGACGAATAACGGCGCTTGCCCGGATAGATCGAATTGGGACGGCCGGGCGTAGGATCGAAGGTGCTCATGGCACCGTTGAGCATGAACCCCGTATCCTTCACGATGAACCCCGACGGGTTGCCCAGCGTGTGCGTCAACGACACCACCATGCCGTCGGCATCCACCACGGACACATGCGTGGTGTGCTTGCACTCGGCCGCATTGCGGCGCGGCACATCGAAACGTTCGCCTGCGAGGATCCGTGCAGCGCAATCGTTCACATACGCGTCCGACAGCAAACGGTCGACCGGGTTGTCGACGAAGTTGGGATCGCCCACAAACTGCTCTTTGTCGCGCAAGGCGATCTTCATCGCTTCGGTCAACACGCGGATGTACTCCGGCGAGTTGTGGCCCATCGCCACCACGTCGAACCGCGCCATGATGCGAAGAATCTGCGCCACCAACAGGCCGCCGCCCGGCGGCAACGGCAAGGCCACGCGCCAGCCGCGATAGTCGATCGACAGGGGCTGCGTTTCGACCGCCGTCATCGTGGCCAGATCTTCGGCCGACAGGATGCCGCCATGCGCGCGCACATCCGCCATGATCCGCGCTGCCAGTGAGCCGGTGTAAAAGCTTTCCGCCCCTTCCGCCGCCAAGGTGCGCATGGTGGCGGCAAGATCCGGATTCTTGATGACGGCGCCTGGCTTTTTATAACTGCCGTCGGCATTCAGGTATATGCGGCGGCCATCTTCGGTAAGGCTCAATTTCTCACCGAAGTTCATGCGACCGTATTTGCGCTCATCCTGCGTGATCACGGTATACACATGCGGGCGCACCAGCCAGCCCGTTTCGGCCACGTCGATGGCCGGCGCGAAAAGATCCGCCCACGGTGTGCGGCCAAGCGCCGCGTGGGCGCTCGACAGGATCTTCAGCGTACCCGGCGCCGTCACCGCCATCGCGCCGGTTTCGTTGACGAAGTCCCGCACGATGAAGCCAAAGCCATCGGTGGTGTCGCCCAGTGCGATGTCCTGCCACATGGTTTCGCGGCTTTCGAGCGGGCAGCCGCCCATGCCTTCATACACCTTGTGCGTGCCTGTGGCGGGATCGAAGATCTGCAACATGCCGAAGCCGCCGATCCCGCACATCAACGGGTCGACCACCCCTTGCGTCATCGCGCAGGCAATGGCGGCGTCCAACGCATTGCCGCCCGCGCGCAGCACCGTGGCTCCGGCCTCGACCGCTTCAGGTTGCGGTGCCACGATCATCGACGTGGGGTGAGGCAGGCGGTATTCAGGGGTGCGGCGGGCCACGTCGGTCTCCAGGGCGTGTGAACGAGAGCCCCACGATATCAGAGTGCCGCAATGGCCCGCGTGCTCATAGGGCTGCCGCCACACCGGCCGCCACCGGCGCATAGCGCGGCCAGGGATGCACGGCTTCGAGTTGCGCCGCCACCTGCAACAGCACGGCTTCCCCGCCCTGCGGGGCCATCAGTTGCATGCCGATCGGCAAGCCATCGGTGCTCAATCCGAACGGGATCGAAATGGCGGGGCAGCCGGTGAGATTGGCCAACGGCGCGTAAGGTGAGTAACCGATCAAGCCGGTGTCGCCCAAGCGATAGTCCAGATAATCCTCCCAGTGCATGGCGAAACGGCCGATGCGCGCGGGTGCCTCGGAGAGCACCGGCGACAGGATCAGATCGAAAGGCGCGCCGCCGTCTTGCGTGCCATCGAAGAACCGCGCCACGCGCCGGGTGATCGTGTGCATCGTATCCACATGACCCGCGTACGCCACGCCATCGATGCTGCGCGCATACGCCACCATCGATTGCACCGTGGGCTGCAGTTCGCCTTCTTTCAGGCCGGTGCCGCGCCGCGCAACGAAACGTGCGATCGAGAGCGCGGCATTGCAGGCAATCACCGGCAGCATGTTCTCGAGCGTTTCGCGCGCGGTAACGGCGGGCTCGCCTTCATCGACGCGATGCCCCAGCGATTGCAAGGCACTTGCGATACGTGCGAGCGCTGCGGCCACATCGGCGTCGCGGACGGCGCCGACCGACCCGTGGGGCAGCAAGGCAATCCGCAGCCGCGGGCCGGCGTCGGGCTGGCGGCTGGCCGCCTGAACGAGCGCAAGATAGGAGTCGGGGCGAGCCGGCGCCGCATACGGCGCACCGGCATCGGCACCCGCCGTGGCATCCAGCGCCGCGGCGCTATCGCGTACCGACGTGGTGAGCACATGATCGACCGTCATGCCGCCCCAGCCTTCGCCCCGGTAAGGACCCAGCGGCATCATGCCGCGCGACGGCTTCAAGCCCAGCACGCCGCAGCACGATGCGGGAATACGGATCGAACCACCACCGTCGCCGCCGTGCGCCAACGGCACCATGCCGCTGGCGACCGCCGCACCCGCGCCGCCGCTCGAGCCACCGGCACTGTGCGCGGTGTTCCAGGGATTGCGCGTGGGCTCGCCGTAGCTCGGGCTTTCCGTGGTGGGACTCAATCCCAGTTCGGAAGAGGTGGAGCGCCCGAAGAACACCAGGCCGGCGCGCTTGTAGCGCGCCACGAGTTCGCAGTCGTGATCCCAGTCGAGGCGCCCGAAGAGCTGCGACCCCATGCTGCTCGAGACGCCGCGCGCGGCCGTGCCGAGATCCTTCAGCAACGACGGCACGCCGAAAAAAGGTTGCTTGGCCGCCAGCCCCGCACGGGCCTGCGCATCCATGCCGCTCAGGGTGCGATCGCGCGCCTGCGCATCGGCACGGCCGGCGTCTTCGGCGACCGACGCGACGGCGCCGATGGTCGGGTTGAGCGCTTGCACACGCGCCAAAGCGTCATCCAGCGCCTGCGAGGCACTCAGTTCGCCGCGCACGATACGCATGGAAAGATCGATTGCGTCGCCCTGCTCGCGGGAGTGTGTATCCGTCATCGTTCGTTTTCTCCAAGGGACGCGAATCGTCCCGGCCTGAAACCAAAACGACACGATAACCCCAAGCGCCGCGCGCTAAACTCTGCGCTCGCCGAATCTTCCCAATGAGTTGCATCTTGACCGTGTCACCGCTCGTCTTTCGTCCCGCCACCGATGCCGATTACGACAACCTGCTGGCGCTGCGCCGTGCCACCATGGAAGCGCACTTGATCGCAGCAGGCGTGGAGTATGACGACGAGGCCCTGCGCACCCGTCTGAGTTACCACTGGGAAGATGCCGCAGTGATCGTGCGCGACGGCGTCGACGTCGGTCTCTTGAAGGCGTATCGGGATGCCGACGGCTGGTTTGTGGTGCAGATCCAGATCGCGCCGGAACATCAGCGCCAGGGCCTGGGCGAACAGGCGTTGCAGACCGTTCTCGACCGTGCCGATGCGGAAGGATTGCCGGTCTCGCTGGCGGTGTTGAAGGCCAATCCGGCGAAGCGCCTCTACGATCGGCTCGGCTTCGAAGTCGTGTCGGAAAACGACATCGAATTCCTGATGACGCGCCCGCCGCACGGCGCGGCGTGAAACGGCTCACCCGCGTGCAACCCCTTACCCGGCGCGCGAATCCAGAGGGGTACGGCGAAGCAACCGCTCGAAAGCGCTCAAGAATGTTTGTTCGGCAGGCGAGAGCTTGCGGCCACCGTGCCACACCAGAAACACATCCATTTCCGCGACGCAGTGATCCGGCTGCAGACGGCGCAGGTCGCCCTCCAGCACATCGCGCCGGATCATGTGCTCGGGCAGAAAACTCAGGCCCATGCCGGCGATCACCATCCGGCGAATTTCTTCGATATTCGACGAAGCGCCCACGATGCGGCCTGTGAAGCCCTGCTGATCGCGGAAGATCGTGAGCGGCGAAAGCGTGTCGCCGATCTGGTCGCTCGAAAAGCAGACGAAACTCTGATCGCGCATGTCTTCGATTGAGACCTGACGCTTGCCGAACAACGGATGATGGCGCCCGCACACTGCGGTATAGCGCTGCCGCAAGAAAAGCCGGCGCTCCAGCCCCGGTACCGGTTGGCGGCACAGGCAGATGCCGAAGGCAGGCGTGCGTTTGGACAAGGCGTTGAGCACCGCCGCGCTTTGCATCACTTCAAGCGCGAATTCCACCTTGGGATATCGGCGATGAAACTGCGCCAGAAACTCGTCGAACGCCGGGCTGTGCACCCGGCTCATCAACATCAACCGTACCGACCCCGCGATCGTGCCGCCCGGATCGGCCACCGCGCCATCGATGCGCGCGACCGTGCCGTACATCTCGCGGGCGATGGCGTAGATCTCTTCGCCCAGCCCGGTGAGACGGAACTCGGCATGACGCCGAAAGATCAGTTGCCCGCCGACCGCGTCCTCGAGCCGCTTGAGCGCCTGGCTGACGGCCGGCTGGCTGAGATGCAGCGCCGTCGCGGCGCGCCCCACCCCGCGCTCCTGGACGACGAACATGAACGTGCGCAGCAGATTCCAGTCGATGCGCTCGGGCGCGACGGTGACGGCGGGAGTCGATCGGGATGAAGTGGGCGGCATAACTCGAAGCGGTGGCGGCGGGTGGCGGAAGCGCCCGCAACGCCGGGAGCGCGGCGTGGTGCGCGCTCCCGGCGTCGTGCGCGCTGCGGCGTTACGCTGCCGTCTTGCCGGCTGCGCTCAACCCGCCGAAAAAGCGCGTCGCGTTGTCTTCCAAACCTTCGATATAGTAGCCGCCCTCTTGCACGATCACCGTGGGCAGATCGAAGGCGCCCACGGCGCGGCCCAGCTTCTCGAAGCCGTCGGCGCTTACCGATACCATCGCCTGCGGGTCCTTTTCGAAGATATCGAAGCCTAGCGACAGCACCAGCGCATCGGGCTGAAACAACGTGATGGCGCGGTTGGCCTCGGCCAGACGATCGAAGAACACCGACTCGGGCGAACCGTGCGGCATCGGCAGATTGATGTTGTAGCCATAGCCCGCACCCGCGCCACGCTCATCTTCGAAGCCTGCGACCACCGGATAGAAGTTTTCGGGATCGCCGTGAATCGACACGTACAGCACGTCGTCACGCTCGTAGAAGATTTCTTGAATACCCTGGCCATGATGCATGTCGGTATCAAGAATGGCCACCCGCTTGAACGTGCCGCGCAAACGCTCGGCGGCAATGGCGGCGTTATTCAGATAGCAGAAGCCGCCGGCAGCATCGCGACGGGCATGGTGACCGGGCGGGCGGCAGATCGCGTATGACTGCCGATCGCCGGCCGCCACGGTGTCGGCCGCGGCCACTGCGCATTGCGCCGACCAATAGGCGGACGTCCACGTATCCGGTCCCACCGGACAACTGCCGTCGGCCAGATGCCGCGCCGCTTGCGCGAGCACCCCGCGCAATGCATTGGGCTCGCGCACGAAGATATTGGAGATCACTTCGTTGCCCCAATCGTCCGGCAACGCCATCCAGCGCGTGTGCGCCTCCTGCAGAAAGCGCAGGTAATCCAGCGAATGCACGGCCGAGAGCGCCGCGGCGCCAGCATCGGGCGGCGTTTGCACATCGAACCTGAGCGCGCGTGCCGCCTGCACCAGCGCGTCGAGCCGAGACGGCACTTCCTGGGGCGTGCGCATCTTGCCGCGCGACAGATACGTTTGAGGATGATGCAACGATTGATCGGCGTGAAAAAAAGCTTTCATGCGTACAGCTCCTTGGTGAGACTCAGGCGCGCGCCGTCGGCTGCGCATCGTGCGAGGCGTGATCGCCCTGCTTCAACAACACCACCGCGACCAGCGACAGCAACGAAATGACGGTGAACAGCACGGCCAGCGGCCACCACTGGCCCTTGAAGTTTTCGGCCAGAATCGTGCCGAGGATCGGCGTGAGGCCACCGAAGATCGCGCCGCACAATTGATAGGCCATCGAAATGCCCGTATAGCGGATGCGCGTGGGAAACGCGTCGCTGACGTAGCCCGCAATCACGGCGTAATACGCGCCCAGGAACAACACGGACAACCCCACACCCAAGGTAATCGCGCCCAGCGTGCCCTGGTCGACCAGCGTAAACATGGCGTACGGCGTGAACATCGAAATGAACGCCGTGGTAATCAAGAAGCGCCGGTTGCCCACGCGTTCGGCCACGTAGGCCGACAGCGGTGTGATGAAGAACTGCATGATCGACACCACCAGCAGGCAGTTCAGGATCACCGCGCGATCCAACCCCACATACTGCGTGGTGTACGCGATCATGAAGGTATTGGTGAAGTAGAAGCCGGCGATGCCCAACACGTTGGCGCACACCGTGAGCACCAGCAATTTGGGCGCACCGCGCAGCACTTCCATCAGCGGGGTTTGCGCCGCCTTGACCTGGGTGGCCTGCTTGGCCTGTTCCTTCACGAAATCGGGCGACTCATTCACGCTCAGGCGAATCACGAAGCCCACGAGGACCAGTACGGCGCTGAACAAAAACGGCACGCGCCAGCCCCAATCCAGGAAAGCCGCGTCGTCCATGCCGGTGACCAGCTTGAACATCAAGGTGGACAGAATCAATCCGGCCGGGCTGCCCATCTGCGCGAACGAGGCAAAGAAGGTGCGCTTCCTGGCATCGGGCGAATGTTCGCCGGCCATCAATACGGCACCGCCCCACTCGCCACCCACGGCAATGCCCTGTATGAAGCGCAGCAGCACGAGCAGAATCGGCGCCCACACACCGATCACGGCGTAGGTCGGCAACAAGCCGATCAGCACGGTAACGGTGCCCATCATGAGCAACGTGATCACAAGCGATTTCTTGCGTCCGATCTTGTCGCCAATGTGGCCGAACACGGCGCCGCCCAGGGGACGCGCGAAGAAGCCGACGGCAAACGTGCCAAAAGCGGCCAACGTGCCGTAAAACCCATCGACCGACGGAAAAAAGAGTTTGCCGAATACGAGCGCGGCGGCGGTGGCGTAGATATAAAAGTCGTACCACTCGATCATTGTGCCGACGAATGCGGCCGTGGATGCGCGTACGGGCTGATGCCCGCTCGCCAATTGTTTTCCCCTCATGTTTTGGATCTCCTTGAATGGTCCAAGCGATGCACGACGGCCGCTGCCGGGCCGCCTGTGCAACGTTTATACGCCGCAGCCACTCATAAGAAAAATTCTAATTATTTATCTTCTATATTCGTTTTGATTATGTCGGTTTCACGAAGATCGGGGCTGGGCGACGGTCCGGCAGCAGGGGCGGCGGCGTCCTGCTTGCGCCATTGGCGCCGCAGCGCCCGCATGCGGCCGATCGTGCCTTGCCACATCGACCACCATCCAAAAGGCCGCGGATCGGCGAGCATGCTCATCGCCCGGGCGTAGTCCAGTGTGAGCCCAGGCGTCCACGCCATCGTGACGGCACGCTTGCGGATCTGCGACGCCACCCACAACTCGGGTGTGACCAGCAGGCGCACGAGCGCGCCCCATCCGGCACGCTGGCCGTACAACCGGCCGAACACGCCGTCCACGGCCGCTTCCAGCGCCGCCGATACCGAACTCGAACAGTTGCGGTAGGTAAGGTTGTAGGTGGCGTCCTGCCGATACTCGAACCAGAAACGCGTCAGCGATTCGGCGTTGTAGTTGCGGATGCGCACCTGCACGGTGGAGGGACACCACGCCACTGATTCGATGGCATAACTCGGTTGGTATTGCCCCGGCACGTTGTTGTCGGGCGTGGCCCGCAACGTGCGGCCGAATTGATCCGGCGACCGATCGATCTCCGCGTCCGGATACAGACTGATGTAGATGCCTTCGGGCGTTTCCAGGGCGGCATGGCCGGTGGAGATCACGCCATTCACGTCGATCGCCGCGATATAGCGGTCGATCATGCGATGCCGCACGGTGGGCGCCTTCGACGATCCCGTTGGCGTCCACACATGTACCGTCAATGCGCGATCGTGGTCGCCGGGCGGGCCATCGAACCGTATCGGGGCGGTCGGGCCCGCCTCGGCGCTGCCGCAGGCGCTACTTCCCGAGGACGCGGCAAGCGGCGGGGTCGGCCTGGTGTTCGCAATCGGCTGCGCCGTCGAGACCACCCGCTCGGGTTCGATGGCACCTGCCAGGCCGGCATCCAGCGAAGGCGGGGCCGCAAGCCCTTTCACGCGTCGCGCCAACATGATCAGCTTCACGCCGGCGAGCATCAGAAAGAGCCCCAGACAGTAGGGCAGCGTGCCCACATAATCGGTGGGATACGGCTGAAAGAAGAAGATCGCCAACAGAATTTCCGCCACACCCGCCGCGAAGGTTTGACGCCACCGCGGAAACGCGACCACATACGCTGCCACGCACTGCAACAGGCCATCGGCCAAAAAGAGCGCGCCGAAGATCATCGACAACACGAAGTGTCCATGATGATGACCCGCCAGAATCAGCGCGGCGGCCAGTACGGCAAAGGTGCCCTTGGTGAAGCGCAGCACGCGCTGTCCGCCCACACCGGTGGTCGCAATGAGCAGCGTCGCCAGCCCCTCGATCAAGAAGAGATAAGCGAAAAATTCGATCGGGAAATACAGGGCGCCATCCAGCGCATCGATGAAGATGACGATGCCGGCGAGGAGCCACACGCACCCGGTGATGAATAGCCCGCGCCAACGCTGGCGCATGTAATCCGCGCCCAGGAGCAACAGCACGAGTCTGGCCATGACGTCCCCTTTTTGGTCCGTCAGAGAATACCTTGCGCGGCGATGATCGGCACGCGCATTCGTTACGCCGCGCGCGGCACCCGTTGCCGGCCAACCCGCGCGGGATCGGGCTGCACCGCGGTGAGGTCACTCAGAAACGCCGCCACCATCTCGCGGTCTTCCGCCTCATGGCTCGTGACCACGTGGATGGTCACCCGATACGACATCTTCCTGGGGTTGAGCGCCGCCATCTCGCCGCGCGCCACGTAATACTCGCCCACCTCTTCCGGCAGGTAGCCCAGATGCTGCCCCGACAGAATCAGGATCGACATGGCTTCCATATTGCTGGTGACCGCCGTGATGTTGCGCTGGGGAATCTGGGGATGACCTTTCGGCGTGGGATAACCGCGCCAGGCCCAGTTATGTGCCGCGGCCACGTCGGGATCCACCTCGCCCGCCGCGGCAAACAACGGGTGGCCTGCCCCGCAATACGCGACCTGCCGCTCGACCAGCAGCGGCGTATAGCGCAAGCTGGCCACGCGCCGCCAGAAGTAGCCGATGGCGATCTGGATATTGCCGTTGAGCAGCATTTCCTCGAGCTCATTGGGCGAACGCACGATCAGATTCAGGCGCACCGCCTCGTCGCGCTGCCTGAACAAGCGGATCGCCCCGCTCAAGCGCGTGTTGTCGCCTGCGGGAATATGGCCGATCAGCCCGATGTGCAGCGTGCCCACCAGCTTCTTTTCCATGCTCTGCGTTTCCAGCCCGAACTCAGTCAACGCATCGAGCAGGCGATGAGCCGAAACCGCGAACTTCTCGCCCTTGGCCGTGAGCCGAAAGCCGCCCCGTCCGCGATCGCAGAGACGAAATCCCAGGCGCGTTTCCAGCGTATTGAGTTGCGTGCTGAGCGTGGACTGGCCCACATTGAGTTTGGATTGGGCCGCCGAGATGCCGTTGGCTTCGACGATGGCGAGAAAGATTCGGATCAATCGGATATCCAAATCGGAAACATTGCTGATCATGGTAGAAACCCTAATATTCTCGCCATTACATTGATCCACATCGATGTGATCATCGTCAGATGAGTATAGTTTCGCGCCCCCGCGATCGCTAGACTCAATGCTCCGCAATACGATTTCGAGCGAGGCGAGCGACGCATGGGCACCCCTTTCAACCAGCCGCTGGGCGGCAACGAGATGCCGCGGTTTGGCGGTATCGCCACGATGATGCGTCTGCCGCATTGCGTGGATCCGGCGCCACTCGATATCGGCTTCGTGGGGGTGCCGTTGGACGTGGGCACCTCGAACCGCTCCGGCACCCGATTTGGCCCGCGCCAGATCCGCGCCGAATCGGTGATGATCCGCCCCTACAACATGGCCACGCGCGCCGCGCCGTTCGACTGCCTGAATGTGGGCGACCTGGGCGATATCGCCACCAATCCATACAGCCTGCTCGACTCGGTGGCCAAGATCGAACAAGGCTATCGCCGCATTCTCGATGCCGACTGCAAGGCCATCGCGCTGGGTGGCGATCACACGATGACCCTGCCCATCCTGCGTGCCATCCATCGCAAACACGGCCCCGTGGGTCTGGTGCATGTGGACGCGCACGCCGATGTGAACGACACCATGAACGGCGAGAAGATTGCGCATGGCACGCCCTTTCGGCGCGCCGTCGAAGAAGGCCTGCTCGATTGCAATCGCGTCGTGCAGATCGGGCTGCGCGGCACGGGGTACGAGGCCGATGACTTCGATTGGTGCCGCCGCCAGGGGTTTCGCGTCGTACAGGCGGAAGAATGCTGGAACCGGTCGCTCACCCCATTGATGGAAGAAGTGCGCGCGCGCGTGGGCGCGGGCCCGGTGTATCTCACCTTCGACATCGATGGCATCGACCCCGCTTATGCGCCGGGCACCGGCACCCCCGAGATTGGCGGCCTCACGGTGCCGCAAGCGCTGGAAATCATTCGCGGCATGCGCGGCCTCGATATCGTGGGCGCCGATCTGGTCGAAGTGAGCCCGCCTTACGATGCCGGCTCGGCCACGGCGCTTTTGGCCGCCAACCTCGCTTACGAAATACTGTGTGTGTTCCCGGGTGTGGACTGCCGCGCCTGACGACCGGCCGTTTTAACCCTGGCAAGCAGCGCCCGAGCGCCCACCCACGCACTGCGCGCGCCATACCAATCGATCAGGCACGACCGGCACGCAGAGGCCGGCGCCCCCAACAAAACGCAAGAGGAATTTCACGATGACGCAAGACACCCGATTGTGGGGCGCCCGCTTTCGATCCGGCCCCGATGAGGCCCTGATGACCCTGTCGCGTGGCGACGCCAGCCATTTCCGCCTGGCGCCCTTCGACATCGTCGCCTCGCAAGCGCACGCGCGCGAGCTGGGGCGCGCCGGCTTGCTCACCCACGCCGAGCGCGACGCCATCGTGAGCACGCTCGACGACCTGCGCGCAGGCGTTGCCGCCGGCGAGATGCTGCCCGTGCCGGGCGACGAAGATGTGCACACGTTCATGGAACGTCTGCTGGTCGAGCGCTTGGGCGATGTGGGCGCCAAGCTGCGCGCCGGCCGGTCGCGCAACGATCAGGCGGCCAACAATCTCAAACTCTATCTGCGCGTGGAAGCACGGCAGCTGGTGCAGGCGCTGCTGGCACTACAGCAGGCGCTGATCGCTCAGGCCGATACCCATCTGACCACGATCGCGCCGGGGTTCACGCATCTGCAGGCCGCGCAGCCGGTGCTCTTTGCGCATCAGTTGCTCGCGCATGCTCAGGGTTTCTCGCGCGACGTCTCGCGGCTGATGGATTGGGACCGCCGCAATGCCCGCTCGCCTTTGGGTGCCGCGGCCTTGGCGGGCTCGGCCATCGTCACGAGCCCGGAGCTTTCTGCGGCCGAGCTGGGTTATGACAGCCCCTGTGAAAATTCGATCGATGCCGTGGGCAGCCGCGACCATGTGGCCGAGTTCCTGTTTGCCGCCGCCATGTTGGGGGTCAATCTCTCCCGCTTGTGCGAAGAGGTCACCTTGTGGAGTTCGTATCAGTTCAGCTGGGTGCGGCTGGACGATAGTTTCTCCACCGGCAGCTCGATCATGCCGCAAAAGAAGAACCCCGATATCGCCGAACTCACGCGCGGCCGCGCGGCCCGCCTGATCGGCGCCATGAACACGATGCTGATCGCGCTCAAAGGCCTGCCCCTGGCCTACAACCGCGATCTGGCCGAAGACAAGCACACCACCTTCGACGCGATCGATGCGCTGCACAAGATCCTGCCGGCCATGGCGGGGATGATCCGCACAATGAAGGTCGACGCCGCACGCGTGCGCCACGATGCCGGCAAGGGCTTTACGCTGGCCACCGAAGTGGCCGATTGGCTCGCTCGCCAAGGCGTGCCGTTTGCCACCGCCCATGAAATCACCGGCGCGCTCGTCAAGTATTGCGAAGAACACGGCAAGGATCTCGAAAGCTTGACGACCGACGATCTGGCCCGCGTCGACCGCCGATTGGGCGAAGGCGTACTGGCGCAGCTCACGCTGGAGTCGGCCATCGAGGCGCGCAGCGGCTATGGCGGCACGGCCACCGCACAGGTCAGCATGCAGATCAGCCGCCTGCGCCATGTGGTGCACACGCAATCGGTGTGGGCCGCTTCCTACGACGGCCCCATGGCGAAGAGGAACTGACATGACCCCGCAACGCCCTCTTTCCCAGGCGGACGGCCGGTCGCCGTACGCCATCGATCATCTGCGCGTGATTCCCAAACTGCATTACGGCCGCTGGGTATCGATCGCCGTCATCGTGGTCATCTTCGCGTTCATCATCAAGGCGTTCGCGCAGGGCCAGATCGAGTGGCCCATCGTGGCGCGTTTTCTTACCGCCAAGGTAATCCTGCAAGGCCTGGTCAATACGCTCGCCATGACGGTATACGCCATGACGCTCGGCATCGTGCTGGGGGTGCTCTTTGCGATCATGTACATGTCGCCCAATCCCGTCGTGCGCGCGGTCGCGAAGTTCTATATCTGGTTCTTCCGTGGCACGCCGCTGCTGTTGCAACTGCTGCTGTGGTTCAACCTCGCGCTGATCTTTCCCACACTGGGCGTACCCGGGTTCGAGATGCGCACGGTCGATCTGATCACCCCCTTCATGGCCGCGTTGCTGGGCCTGGGCATCGGCCAGGGTGCTTATACGGCCGAAGTCGTTCGCGGCGGGATTCTCTCTGTGGACGACGGTCAGATCGAAGCCGCGCAAGCCATCGGCATGACGCGCCTGACCGCGCTGCGCCGCATCGTGTTGCCGCAAGCGATGCGCGTCATCATCCCGCCCGTGGGCAATGAAGTCATCAGCATGATCAAGCTGACCTCGGTCGCGAGCGTGATCCAGTTCTCTGAAATCTTGCACAATGCGCAAACCATCTACTTCGCCAACGGCCGCGTGATCGAATTGTTGATCGTCGCCACCATCTGGTACTTGTTCGTGGTGACGCTGTTCTCGATCGGACAGCACTTTCTCGAAAAGGCTTTTGCGCAGGGCCGTGCCCGCAAGCGCACGGTCGGCCCGATCGACAACACCCCATCGGGCATGGCGTCGCCTGTCCTGACACCAGGGGCCAGCGGCCCCGCCGGCGGACGGGAGGCATGATGCAGCATGCACAAAAAATGGTCGTGGCGCATGGCGTCTCCAAACACTTCGGCGACTTTCAAGCGCTCAAGGACGTACACGTGGAGGTAGCGGCCGGTGAGGTCGTCTGCATCATCGGCCCCTCCGGCTCGGGCAAGAGCACATTCCTGCGTTGCATCAACCAACTCGAGACGGTGGATAACGGTGCGGTGTGGATCGACGGCGAACTCTCGGGCTTCAAGCAGACCGGCAATAGCCTGCGCCGCCTGAGCGATGCCGATATCGCGCGCCAACGCCTGAACAGCGGCATGGTCTTCCAGCGCTTCAATCTTTTCGGCCATATGACCGCGCTGCAAAACCTGATGGAAGGACCGGTGGTCGTGCAGCGCCGGCCCAAACGCGAGGTGAAGGAGGAAGCCATGGCACTGCTGGCGCGCGTGGGCCTGGCGCACAAAGCCGATGCCTATCCGAGCGAGCTGTCCGGCGGCCAGCAGCAACGCATCGCGATCGCTCGCGCCCTGGCGATGAAACCGAAGCTGATGCTGTTCGACGAGCCCACGTCGGCGCTCGACCCCGAACTGGTCGGCGAGGTGCTCGCCGTGATGCGCGATCTGGCAAAGTCCGGGATGACGATGATCGTCGTCACGCACGAATTGGGCTTTGCGCGGGAAGTGGCCAACCGCGTGGTCTTCATGGACGCCGGCATGGTGGTGGAAACGGGAACGCCCGAACAGATACTGGTTCATCCGCAGGAGCGCCGCACGCAGGCGTTCATCGCCGCCGTGCTGTGATGGCGCGAATTCAACGATTGCCTTTCAACAACGTTCGTACAAGGGGAAAACAATGAAGCGCTCGAACACACTCGCATGGGTTGCGCTGGCTTGCGCCGTGGGGCTGAACGCCACCGTACACGCCGCAGATACGCCGGAGCGGTTGAAGAAGGCCGGCAAGCTGGTCATCGCCACCAACCCCAACTATCCGCCGCTGGCCTACAAGAATATCGAAACCGGTGAGCTCACCGGCCTGGATGTCGAACTCGGCAACGCCATCGGCAAGCAACTCGGCGTGAAGGTCGAGTGGCAGGAAACCAGTTTTTCGCAGGTGTTCAGTTCGCTTGCCACGGGCCGCGTCGATATGGCGATGGTCGCGATCACCGATACCCCGGAGCGGCAGCAAAGTGCCGACTTCATCGATTATCTGCTTACCGGCGCCCAGTTCTACACGCTCAGCACCGCGCCAGCCAATATCCGCGCCTTGCCCGACCTGTGCGGCAAACGCGTGGGTGCCAGCCGCAACACCACCTGGCCCGCGCAGATCGCAACCTGGAGCCAGGCCAACTGCGTCGCCCGGGGCGCGCCCGCGGTCGTCGTCGTGGGTACGGAAGGCTCGGTGGATGCGCGGGCGCAATTGAAGTCCGGCCGTCTGGATGCGGGCGTGCAGGGCAGCGAAACCATGCCCTACTTCAAGAAGCTCGAGCCCAATACCTATCTCACGATCGGCGATCCGTTCCTGGCCACCGTCACGGGCATCCCGGTGTCGAAGAAAGAGCCGGAGGTGCGCGATGCCATCCTGGCCGCCATCAAAACGTTGCAGGCCAATGGCGAGTACGACGCGCTGCTGAAGAAATACGACCTCGGGTTCACGCGTTACGATGCCGCACTGAATCAAGGCAAATAAGCACAGGCTTTGCTGTTCGACGCCACTGCCCGCTGCGCCCGCCCTGTTGCGGGCGCAATCCTTTTATCGGAACCGTTGCATGACTACTGCCGCATTCGCTGCCCCGCCCATCGATGTCTCGCCAGCCGAATGGCATACCCGTTGCGAACTGGCCGCGCTGTATCGCGTGATCGCGCACTTCCGCATGACCGACATGATCGACACGCACATCACGGCGCGCGTGGCGGGCGAGCCCAACCGGTTTCTGATCAATCGCTACGGCGTGTTGTTCAAGGATATGCGGGCGTCCGACCTGATCAAAATCGACCACGACGGCAAGCGGTGCGATAACGCTGTCGCCGTGTCGGACCGCGATGTGAATGCGGCCGGTTTCACCATCCATTCGGCCATCCATCATGCCCGGCCGGACCTGAACTACGTGATTCACACCCACACCGCAGCCGGGATCGGCGTGTCCGCGCAAGAAGACGGTTTGCTGCCCATCAGCCAGCACGCACTCAAGTTTTATGGGTGTTTGAGTTATCACGATTACGAAGGCATTGCGCTCGACCTGGGCGAGCGCGAACGGCTGGTGCGCGACCTGGGATCGAACCGCGCCATGATCCTGCGCAATCATGGATTGCTCGTGGGGGGGCCCACCGCGGCCGAGGCCTTTCACGAAATCTATTTTCTCGAGGCGGCCTGCAAGGCACAGATCCAGGCCCAGGCCGGCGGGGCGAAACTGCGCGTGCCGCCCGAAGCCGTCTGCCGCAAGACGGCCGCCCAGTATGTGGACGACGCCGCCGATGCCATCAACCAACTCGCGTGGGCGGCTGCCCTGCGCCTCATCGACGAGGACTACCGCGCATGACTGCACGCACCGGCACCATTGCATTCGTCGGCCAAAGCCGCGACCTGCCCCGCCTGGCGGCGCTGGCCGCCGCCCACGCGCCGGGTTGGCGCATCGTCGACGCCGACACGTTGGGCGATCCCGCCACGGTGGACGTGGTCGTATCGTGGCGGCCCGCACCCGGATCGCTTGACCCGTTCTCGAATCTGAAGCTGGTGCACAGCATCGGCGCCGGCGCCGACAACATCCTCGAGTACGCCGGCCTGCCCGACGTGCACGTATGCCGCATCGTCGACCCGGATCTGGCCGACAGCATGGCGCAGTACGTGCTCTGGGGTGCCCTGCATTTTCATCGCCAGTTCGATGCGATGCTGCGCGATCAGGCCAGCAAAACCTGGCGCCGCGTATCGCAGCGGCCAGCCTCGGCCTGCACGGTGGGCATCATGGGCGTGGGCGTGCTGGGCGCGCATGTGGCCACATTGCTTACGCATGCGGGCTTTCGCGTGAGCGGTTGGTCGCGGTCGGCCAAGACGCTTCCCAACGTCGCGATGTATCACGGCGACGCGCAACGCGATGCGTTTCTGGCACAGGTCGACACCCTGGTCTGCCTGCTCCCGCTCACGCCAGATACCGCCGGCATTCTCGATCGAACCGTATTCGACGCCTTGCCGCACGGCGCGACGCTGATCCACTGCGGCCGCGGGGCACATCTCAACGCAACGGATATTCAATTCGCGCTGCGTTCGGGACAACTGCGCGGTGCCTTGGTGGACGTGTTTCCACAGGAGCCCTTGCCCGCCACCGATCCCCTGTGGGACGCCCCCAATCTGATCGTTACTCCACACATTGCGGCGGTCGCCGATGACGATGCCATCGTCGGCCAGGTACTCGATAACGTGCGCCGCCTGGATGCCGGTCTGCCGCTGCACGCGGCGGTCGATCCGGCGCGCGGCTATTGACGCTATGCTCGCACTCTTTAGACGTCTGCAGCCATGACCCTTCCTCTCTCTTACGACGGCGTATCGCTGATCGGCGTGCCCACCGATGTGGGCGCCAGCGTGCGCGGTGCCTCGATGGGCCCACAAGCCCTGCGCGTGGCCGGCCTGACTGAAGCGTTGCTGCGGCGCGGGCTGCACGTGGAAGACCGTGGCGATCTGAGCGGCCCCCTCAATCCGTGGCTGCCGCCGGTGGATGGCTTTCGTCATCTGCAGGAAACGGCCGCCTGGAACGTGGCGGTGCACGACGCCGTGTATGCCGAACTGCAGGCCAATCGCCTGCCCATCATGCTGGGTGGCGATCATTGCCTGGGAATAGGCTCGGTCAGCGCTGCCGCGCGCCACTGCCGCGACACCGGCAAAACCCTGCGCGTGCTGTGGCTGGATGCGCACAGCGACTTCAATACCAGCATGCTCACCCCGAGCGGCAATACGCACGGCATGCCGGTGGCCGTGCTGTGCGGCCACGGCGTCGATCTGCTGACCTCGATCGGCGGCCACACTCCGGCCATTACCCCTGAACAAGTCCGCCAGGTGGGCATCCGCAGTGTGGACGACGGCGAACGCGAGTTCATTCACGACGCGGGCATCGAAGTCTTCGACATGCGCGCCATCGATGAACTCGGCATGCGCGAGGTGATGACGCAGGCGCTTGAAAACGTCGACGACAACACGCACCTGCACGTGAGCTTCGACGTCGACTTCCTCGATCCGCAGTTCGCCCCCGGCGTGGGTACCACCGTTTCCGGGGGCCCGACCTATCGCGAAGCGCAGCTATGCATGGAAATGATCGCCGACTGCGGCCGGGTCGGTTCGCTCGATATCGTCGAACTCAACCCCGCGCTGGATGTGCGCAACCAGACGGCCGTCATGGCGGTGGAGATGGTCGAAAGCATTTTCGGCAAGTCGACGCTGGTGCGGCGTCCGCGTCAGTAAGCGACCTGGCGGGTGGGCCACAGGCGCACAGCCAGCGCGCCCAATGCCGCAGCCGTCGAGAGGGCCGCCACCGCCATCCAGCCCCAATGGGCCAGCAGTATGCTGCCCAGCGCCGCACCCACCGCCATACCGACGAAGACCAACACAAACAACACCGCGTTCAACCGGCTGCGCGCGCCGGGCTCAATGCTGTAGACGATGGCCTGATGGGCGATCAGCGACGCCTGAATGCCCAGATCGAAACCGATTGCGCTGATCACGATCAAGACGATCTGCGACGGCACCGAAAAAAGCGGCGACAACAACATCAGCGCGAACGACACGGCCGCCAGGCCGGTGCCCAAACGGGTGACGAGCTCTGGGCCGCGGCGATCGGCGATGCGTCCGGCGAGCGGTGCGGCCAAGGCGCCGGCCGCGCCCGCCAGACCGAATGCGCCGGCGGCAGCGCTCCCCAGATGAAACGGTTCGCCGTGCAACATCACGGCCAGCGTCGACCAGAACGCACTGAAGCCGACCGACAGCAACCCCTGCGACAGCGCCGCACGGCGCAACGCCGAGTGCCTGCGCCACAACTGGCCCAGCGACCCCAATAGCGCCGAATAGGCAAGTTGCGTGGTGGGCTGAAACCGCGGCAAGCCGCGCGCGGCGGCCAAACCGATCAATGCAATGCTCACCGCCGCGCCCACGAACATCGCGCGCCAGCCGAAATGCTCGGCCATGAATCCGCTCACCACGCGGGAGAGCAGGATGCCCAGCAACAGCCCCGTCATCACCGTGCCCACCACCTTGCCGCGATGCGCTTCGGGTGCGAGGGTAGCGGCTGCCGGCACGATATCCTGCGCCAGCGTGGCCGAAAGACCGATCGCGAGGCTTGCCGCCAGCAGCATACCGATACCGGGCGCCGCGCCGCCTGCCAGGAGTGCGGCCACCAACACTGCCGCCTTGATCAGGATGATGCGGCGGCGATCGTAGCGATCGCCCAAAGGTGCCAGCAGCAGGATACCCATCGCATAGCCCAGTTGCGTAAGCGTAGGCACAAAGCCCACCGCCTGATCCGACGCGCCGATGTCGGCCCCCAGCACGCCCAGCATGGGTTGACTGTAATAGAGCGATGCCACGGCCAGGCCGGCGCCGGCCGCCAGCAGAAGCGTCAGCGAGAGTGAAAGGCCGGTCGGCGATGCAACGGGTGTATGTAAGGCAGAGGTGGATGACATGCTATTGCTCGATCAAAGAGGTGATGCGGCAGTTTCCTCCTTGATGCTGCATTGCGGTAGGCGCATGACCCGAACAAGTGTTATACGTCTTACGTATGACAAAAGCGCCTTGGATTGCAAGTGGTGTCGCCTCGCCCACACCCATCAACGCCGACCGCATCGAGTTGATGCAGACCTTCGTGCGCATCGTTGAAGCTGGCAGTCTATCCGCCGCCGCCCATCAACTGGGCACCACCCAGCCCACCGTCAGCCGCCGCCTGCAGGCCCTCGAGCGATCGCTGGGATCGCGCCTGCTGCAGCGGTCAACCCATGCCATGAAATTGACGGAAGAAGGCGAGCGTTGCTTTACCGGCGCCAAGGCGTTGCTGGCAAGCTGGGAGGCCTTCGAAGCCGATCTGCGCGGAACGGGCGACGAACCGGCAGGCACGCTGCGCGTCATCGTGCCGCACGCCTTCGGTCAGGAACAACTGGTGTATCCGCTGGCGACGTATCTCAACGCCTATCCGCAGATGACGGTGGAGTGGCTTTTGCACGACCACACGCCCGACTTCATTGCCGACGGTATCGACTGCGCCATTCAGGTGGGCGACATTGTCGACCCCGACGTCGTCGCAATCCGGATGGGCGAGATTCCGCGCATCGTGGTGGCCGCGCCGTCCTTGTTGGGCGACGCACCGGTGCCGGCGCACGCCGCCGAACTGGCGCGCTATCCCTGGCTGGCGTTGCATACCTTCTATCGCAATGAGATCACGCTCACCCATGCGCAAAGCGGCATTGCGCATCGCCTCTCACTCAAGCCCCGCATGAGTACCGACAGCCTCTACGCCCTGCGTAGCGCGGCGATCTCCGGGCTGGGCGTGTGCGCGGGCTCGGCGTGGCTGCTCAATGAAGACATCGCCAGCGGCAAGCTCGTACAGATTGCGCGCGACTGGCATGCCGCGCCGCTTCCGGTAAGCGTGGTGTATCCCTACGCACGCTATTACCCCGCCAAACTTCGCACGTTCATCGAGATCATGCGCGCCGCCATGCCGAAAACCTTGTCGATCGGGAGATAGGTATTCCGATCAGCACAATGCAAGCGGCGCGAGCGGCACGGCCATCTCGGGCGCCTCGCGACGTTGATCTACGGCACTCAGCTTGAACACCGACACGAGCGTCGCCAGCTCGGCCGCGCGCGCCTGCAATGCACTTGCCGCTGCTGCGGCTTCTTCCACCAGCGCCGCGTTCTGCTGGGTGACGTGATCCATCTCGCCGATCGCGCGATTGACCTGTTCGATACCTTCGCTTTGCGCCTGGCTGGCCTGCGTGATTTCGCCCATGATCGTGGTTACCCGCGCCACCCGGCCAACCAGATCGCCCATCGTGGTTCCGGCTTCGGTCGCTAGCCGATTGCCCGCCTGGATCTTGTCGACCGAGTCGACGATCAATGCCTTGATCTCCTTTGCCGCGTTTGCGGAACGCAGCGCCAACCCCCTCACTTCCGACGCCACCACGGCGAACCCGCGACCCTGCTCGCCCGCCCGTGCGGCCTCCACGGCGGCGTTCAGCGCCAGGATATTGGTCTGGAACGCGATGCCGTCGATCACGCCGATGATGTCGGAGATCTTGCGCGCGGACTCGCTGATGGACTGCATGGTGACCACGACCTGCCCCACCACGTCGCCGCCTTTGACGGCAGCATTGGAAGTGGTGTGCGCCAGTTCATTCGCCTGCCGCGCGCTCTCGACGTTCTGCTTGACCATGGCCGTGAGGTCTTCCATCGAAGACGTGGTCTGCTGCAAGGCACTGGCTTGAAGCGCCGTGCGTGCCGCCAGATCCTGGTTGCCTTCGGCGATCTGGCTCGACACAGCCGCCATCTCGTCCGTGCCGCCACGCACACGGCGAACCATGGTGGACAGGCTGTCCCGCATGTCCCGCATGGCAGACATCACGCTGGTCTCGCCGTTGCGTTTGAGCAGGATCGGCATGGTCAGGTCGCCGGCCGCGATGCCCTGCGCCACGGCCCGCGCCTGGCCTGGCTCTCCACCCAACGATCGCAGCAGTGAACGCGTAATGAGCGTGCCGACCACAGCACCCACCAGCAACGCCGCCAGGCACATGGCGATCATCAGCGTTTGAAATCCGCTTGCAACGGCGCGCGTCGCAGCGCCCTCCTGCTGATTGAGCGACTCCTGCAGGTCGATGAATTGATTGATGCGTGCCAGCCATTCGATGAACGCGGGCCGTGCTTGGTCGAGCATCAGCGTTTGCGCCTCGTCGGCCCGGCCAGCTTGGCGGTGGGCCACGACCTGCTTGATGATGGGCAGCGTGCGCGCCTCGGTCTCTTTGATCGACGCGAGAATCTCGCGCTCGTCAGTGCCCGCCGCGGGCGACTGGCTGGTGATGCTGTCGAGCGGGCTGGCCGATCGCGCGTAGTCGGAAGCAAGCAGATCGATGTTCGCCAGCGTGACAGCCAGTTCGCTATCGCCCACCAACACCAGATCGCGCAGCAGAATCGCACGGTCGTGGACGCTGCCACGAAAATTGATGGCGTAGCGCTGCTTCGCGCTGTTGACATCGCCGATCGTGGTCAGGCTGGACGAAATGGTGTTGACGCGCACGATGCCGATCGCAGTAAGCGCCATCATCAGCAGCAGAATCAGCGCGAAGCCTGCGAAGATGCGGGCTTTTACCGTCAAAGCGAGGGCGGGAGATGGGGTCATGATCGAGGTCGGTTTCCAGGGTGATGAATCGACACGCAGCACACGATCGGCGCGGCACACGTCTCAACGGAAAGCACGCGCCGGCACAGGGCACGCAGCCGTAGTAAAGCAAACCGCGTCAGGCTGAGCGTTACAGCATTGCCGGCAAACCGAAGCGACGCGGCCACCGATGCCCGGCTGTCATCGGTAATGGCGTCCGCCACATGCAGCTGACGGGTTGTCCCCACACGGCGCCGGTGGGCACGCAAGTTGCCAATCGCTTGGCCATCCTATCCACGAGGCTCGCCTGTGAAATTGTCCCTGCTTACTCCCCGAACCGCCCTCGCCGCCGCCGTCCTGTGCGTGCATCTGCCAGCATTCGCAGCCGAAACCCTCAATGCCACCGATGCCAAATTTCTTCAACAGGCATCGCAGGGCGGGCAATACAGCATTCAGGCCAGCGAATTGGCCGCCGACCGCGCCGATGACAGCGGCGTGAAGAATTACGCGACCCTCACGATTCAGGACACCAAGCGCATCGACGACACGCTCAAGCGCCTGGCCGCCAAAAAGAATGTGACGCTTCCGGCGGCGCCCACGCCCGAGCAACAGGCGCATCTCAAGACGCTCGGCGCGCTGAAAGGCAAGGATTTCGACGTCGCCTTCCTCAAGCATGTCGGCGGGAGCTTTCAATTCGAACGATTCGAAAGCTTCAAACGCACGGCCGAACGGTCGATCGACCTGGACGTCAGAGGATTCGCCCGCACGGTGTTGACCAACATCAACTCCAATTACGCCATGGTCAATACGCTGGCAAAAAAGGTCGCGCCGGAAACGGTGTTTCCCAGTCACGATACGGCGCCTAGCCGCTGATCGCTCGCGTCGCCGCAGCGCCCGGCCTGAACGCATGAAGAAAAAGCCCGAGCGATCGGGCTTTTTTTCGGTCATCGATTGCCGGCAGCGGTTTGCGAGGTCACCGCAATACCCGCCAGGCGGCGAACGCCACCATAGCCAAAGCCCCCACTCTCAGCGGGCTGCCCTTCTTGCGCGCAGCCTCGCGAAAGCCACCATCCACAGCGTGCCCGGCCGAAGGCGCGTACAGATTGCCGTCCGTGTTGCGCGCACGCTTGGCACGCCGAAAACCGATGTCCATCAATATGCGCGTGATCCTGGCCGACACATCGGGGGCCACGCTATGCGCCAGCCGCACCGGCCAGGCGATGCCGCCCACCAACGTGGACGCACGCGGGCGGTAGGCGAGTTCGACCACCCGATGCGCCACTTCGCGCGGGTCCAGCATCGGCGGCGGCGGTGCCAGATACTTGCCGGTGTAGTTGCCGCCATGTGCCACGCCCGGGGTATCCACAAAAGTGGGATACACCTCGCACACCTGGATGCCGGGCATGTCGGACACCTCGGCCCGGATCGACTCCGAAAATCCCCGCAGCCCGAATTTGCTGGCCGAATAGGCTGCAGCATAGGGTGCGCCAGTCCAGCCACCAAGCGAAATCATATTGATTAAAATCCCGCGCCGGCGTCGCCGAAAGTGCGGCAAGACCGCATGCGTGCCGTACATGTGACCGAGCAGATTGGCCTCGATCACCCGTTTGTGTGCGGCAACCGGCACCTGTTCGAATGCACCCACGGCGCCGATGCCTACATTATTCACCCAGATATCGATCTGACCGAACGCACCGATCGCCTCGCTGGCAAGTGCCGACACCTGATCGGGATCGGTCACGTCGGTACGCACGACCAGCGCATCGCCCCCTGCTGCCCGGCAGGCCAATCGCACGACATCCAATGCCGCCTCATCGCGCGCGGCCAGCACCACATTCATGCCGCGGCGGGCAAAGCCGATGGCCGTCGCACGGCCGATGCCGCTGGATGCCCCTGTGATGACTACCGTTCGTGCCGTGCGCCTGTTCATGATTACCGTCCCAAAGGTTGAGTTCGGCGTTATGCGGGCATCTGCTGTGCCCAACCGTCGGATGGCGGTGCCGTCACTATGCCCGATGGCGGGCTGCCACCTGCGGGTGCTAAAACCGAAGCACTTCTCACCCCAAGGACATTGCGATGCCATGGCATCTGCTGGGCGCCCTGGGCGACTCCAAGCTCCTGCTCCCCACCGCGTTGGTCACCTTTGCCTGCGCCGAACATCACGCCCGGCCTGCGGTGCGCCGCTGGCTCCTGGCGGTCGCCTGTGCGGCAGGGCTGGTCGTCTCGACCAAGCTCGCGTTCATGGGATGGGGCCTGGGCTCGCCCGCGCTCAATTTCACCGGCATCAGCGGCCACGCGATGCTGTCGGCGGCGATCTATCCCTTGCTCGGCTATGGCCTGGGCATGGGGCACTCGCCGCGACTGGCGCGATACCTCCTGCTGGCCGGCTTTGCATTGGCCCTGTTGATTGCGCAGTCGCGCGTCATGACCGTCGCGCACTCGATCTCCGAAAGCGTGGTGGGCTTTGCGCTGGGTAGCCTCGTTGCGGCCTACGGCTGGCGCCAATGGCCGGCCGAGGCCGGCATGCGCACCCGGGCTGCCTTGGTGCTGATCGGCGGAATAGCGGTGATGTTTTGGGCGCTGGGATCTGAGTACGATGTGCACCATCGGATCGTCAACATGGCCGAAAAACTCAGCGGTGAACCTGAGGCGTATCGCCGCGAACATCTGGTGCAGCCGCGCTAAGGCTTACCGATCGAGCGCAGCGCGGCTCTCCTCGCCGCCCTTCTCGCCGCCCACTTCGCCGGCATCGATACCAGCATCAGTATGGGCATCGATATGGCATCGAACTCGATACCGAGATCGACGTCACAGGCAGCGATTCGTCAGTTTCAGGTCAGTTTCAATCCAAAACGTAAAACAAATCCAAGAAACGTACCGGCTTGATATCTTAGCTTCCCGGCTCGACAAGCCCAGCACCCAATTCACGGGGGCCACTCATGAACCTAGACGAAGCGTTCGAGCATCTCAAGGATGCCGCCGCAACTTTTCGGCAGTTTGAAGTGTATAAATCGGCGCCGCTCGCATCGCAGCAATACGCCACGTTCGCGCGCGCAACGCAAAACCTCCGGCATGCCCAGGTCATTCTGAATCGTGCGCTGCAGGAGCAAAAGCAGGGATTGCTCTTTCCCTGGAATGACGACCCCGGATCAGACCACTGGAAGCCGTCGACGGCACTGCTCGCTACCCGCCAAACCGCGAACTCGCATCAGGATTGATTGCCTGATCCCCGCCACCTGCGACCGATCACGGCTCACCATGCGATCGCACTGGCGATCTCGTTACCGAACATAACGAAACCGGACTTCTGCACGGCGCATCACTATGCTGCGCCTGCCTTCCCGATGTGGGCGGCACGCCGCTGCCGGCCGATGCGGCAACGGCGCTGAATCACATACAAAGCAGATGCCGATTTCGACATGATCCGGACCCGTTTCGCAGAAGGTACGCGGGCAATCCGCCAAGGGCTCGCCAGCGCGTTGTTCGTCCTTGTTTGCACCCACGCTGGCGCCGCCGACCGCCCCTGGCTCGCTGCCGACGTGCTGGCGCAAGATAGCAGCCGGTGGCCGGACGTTGCCGTCTTGTTGCACATCGCCGATGTGGATGGGTATAGCGGCGACAGCCAAAGCTACGACACCAGCCTGCCCAATCCGCTGAACCCGTTCGACTGCTTCACGCCCGACGACCCCAAGCGCGTTTGCTGGCGTGTAAGCCTGGCGCAGAACGGCCAGGCGTTAGCCGTCCTGCAGCAAAAGACGGTGCTCGATCTGGATCAGGTGCGCAAGCAGTATCTGTGGCTGGTGTATCGCGCCACAGGCGAGCCGGCCCAGCAAGCGCCCGTGACGCTGTCTTTGATGCGTATCACGCGTAACGGCGTGGTCGACGCGGCGCCCATTCATCCAGGCCGCGATCGCATCGCGCTCGAAAATGTACCGATGGCCAGTATCGCGGCGTCTCCCTGGCCATACCTGTTGCCGCTTGCCGAGCAACGCCTGAGCGTTGCCGAACGCCGCATGTCACCCGAACAAGACCAACAAGCCCTACCCGAACTGTGGTCCGCAACGACCGACCGCGATTGCCAGTTCGAGGTCGCGGCGGGACTGAATGACGCCGACGGCTGCCGCTACGAGCATATCCGCGCGCAAATCGATGCATTGGCCCAGGCCCGGCTCGGGAGCGGAAAATGAGAAGTTGTGCCCTGATCGCCTGCATGCTGATGATGTTGAGTTCCGGCTGGGCGCACGCGGACGGTTTTTTCCGTGCCGAACTTGAAGCGATCGATCTGGCCATGTGGCCGGAGGTGCGGCTGGTGCTGCGCGTGAATGACGAAAGCGCCGAAAGCAATCTGGATGATGGAACCGCATTACCCAATGTCTACAGCGACACGGATTGCCCCAAGGGGCTTTGCTGGCGCATTGTGACGGTGGAAGAAGACAGCATACCGGTCACCGTGATTGCCCAGCAGACGGCACCGATCCTCCCTCGCAGCGCTGCCCAGTACCTGTGGGTGCACTACCGATCCAATCAACCGCAGCGCGGTAACTTCGAATTGGGCGTGGCGCTGGAAACGGCGTATGGCGGCAATCGCACGGCTGCAGATCAGCCCACGCTCTATCCGGACGACGTGGTAGACAACGACAGCATCCGACACAGCCCGTGGCCGTTTCTGCAAAAGACCTGGGACGCAGAAATGAATGCGCACTATGGCGCTTTGCGCGACGCGATTTCCGGTGCGCCGAAGACGGCGCTCGTGCAGGCCCAGCGCACGTGGATCCGATACCGAAACGCATTCTGCGCGGGGCTGTCTGAGGGCGGCAGTACCGACGCCCGTGCGCAGTGCCTGGCGCTGCGCAGCGCGCAACGCTCGGCCTACCTGCGCGACGCAAGCCACTTTCTGGATGGCCGGCGTAGCCGTTGACGCCACGGCCGGCGGCCTCAACGCAGATTGGTCTTCGCCAGCTCGATCACCTCATCGCCTCGCCCGCTCATGACCGCGCGCAGCGCGAACAGGCTGAAGCCTTTGGCCTGCGCCAGCTCGATCTTCGGCGGCATGGCAAGCTCGTACTTCGACACCACCACGTCCACCACCGCCGGGCCTGGATGATCCAGTGCCTGCCTGAGCGCCGCCTCGAGGCTCTGCGAATCGTTGACCCGGATTCCGAGAATGCCCGATGCATTGGCAATCGCTGCGAAATCGGTTTTGCTCAAATCGACGTTGGTATCCACGTAGCCGGCCGCTTTCAACTCCATCGAGACGAAGCCGAGCAAGCTGTTGTTGAACACGATGATCTTGATCGGCAGATTGAGTTGCCGGGCACTCAGCAAATCGCCCATCAACATCGAGAGCCCGCCGTCGCCCGACATCGAAATCACCTGACGTTGCGGATGCGCAGCCTGTGCGCCTAACGCCTGCGGCATGGCGTTGGCCATGGAGCCGTGGTTGAACGAGCCATGCAACTGGCGCTTGCCGTTCATGGTGAGATAACGCGCCGCCCACACGGTTGGCGTGCCCACGTCGGCCGTAAAGATCGCGTCCTCGTCCGCCAGCTCGTCGAGCAATTTCGTGAGGTATTGCGGATGCACCGGTTCGCCGGCCTTGGATGGCGTGGCCAGTTCATCCAGACCTTCCCGTGCGGACGCATAGTGTTTGAGGGCATTGTCCAGAAAGCGCCGATTGGTGTGGCGCTGCAGTTTGGGCAGGAGCACCGTCAATGTTTCCTTTACCCCGCCCACCAGGCCCAGTTCGAGCGGCGTGCGCCGTCCAAGCTGCGCGCCTTTCAGATCGACCTGCACAATCTTGGCATCCGTAGGATAGAAATTGCGGTAAGGGAAATCGCAGCCGAGGAGCAGCAACGTGTCGCAAGACATCATCGCGTGATACCCCGAGCTGAAACCGATCAGCCCCGTCATCCCCACATCGAAGGGGTTGTCGTATTCGATGTACTGCTTGCCGCGCAGCGCATGCACCACCGGCGCGCCGAGCGTATCGGCCAAGGCGACCACTTCATCGTGCGCCCCGGCCGCACCGCTGCCGCACATGATCGTCACTGCCTTGGAATCGTCGAGCAGCGTGACAAGCCGATCGATATCGGCGCCGGCCGGCACCACCCAGGGCGGCGAGGCTTCGGTCCAATGGGGCGCTTCGTCGGGTCCGTCGCTCAACGCCACATCGCCGGGCAGTACGATCACGGCCACGCCGCGTTCCTGGATCGCGGTGCGCATCGCTCGCTCGAGCACACGCGGGAACTGCGCAGCACTGGAGACGAGTTCGACGTAATGGCTGCATTCCTTGAAAAGCTCCTGAGGATGCGTTTCCTGGAAATAGCCCAGTCCGATTTCAGACGACGGAATATGCGCGGCAATCGCCAGCACCGGTTGATGGTTGCGATGGCAATCGAAAAGGCCATTGATCAAGTGCAGGTTGCCCGGACCGCAACTGCCGGCGCACACGGCCAGCCGACCCGTTGAGGCGGCCTCCGCGCCGGCGGCAAAAGCGGCCACCTCTTCATGCCGCGTGTGCATCCATTCGATGGACTTGAGCTTTTCGAGGCTGAACGCCAAGCCATTGAGGCTGTCGCCCGTGACGCCCCATACTCGCTCCACGCCCGCCTGCTGAAGTGTTTGCGCCAGATAATCCGCGATATTGCCCTTGGCCATGCCTTGCTCCCTGGAAATGGATAGAACAGTTCAGTTATTGCAGTGCAACGTGCATTCGGCGTGCCTGCCTGCGTGACCTGATGCGCTCATCCAGGCGTAGTGGAGGCAGGCGGGTTGACGCGGCGGGCTGATGAGCCGGCCCGCCAGCGCGGCCGGATTGGGCTGGCCTGCACTTACGCCGTGCCCACCTGTCGCACGCGTCATGGGCCGGTTTGTTACAGACGGGAGCGGGCCTGAGCGACCCAAATCGGAGTGACCCAGCCCGCAGGCACGGCCGCAGCCTCGGCAAAGTGTAAACTCCTCGGTCTTTGACCCTGGTGGTAGCGTGCAAGAACTGCCGCGGCGCACAGGTTTTAGCGGCCCAAAGCTCATTCGCTTGCTTGCTCGCCTGACAGACGCCGAAGTCCCCGAATCCAGACAATCGCCGTCGGACCGTCTGAGCCAATGGCTCGGCTGGACCGACGCGATTGCGTTGTCTACGGCCCTGAATCGCGCACCGGTGGCGGCGCCTGCCGGTGCACGTCCGGACGACGGCGCCGGGGCGCAGGAAAGCGCCCGGGTGCGGGCCTCGCTGGAACAGGCCATTGCCGGACCGAAACCGACTGCGGCAAACCGGCAACGGGGCGATCTGCGCGCGCCGCCCCAGGATAAGCGCAAGGCGGCGGAATACGCGGAGTACGCTACCTATCGCCAGCGCTACGTATCGCTGCAGCAGACGATGGAAATGAGCATCGGCACGCTGCGCATTCGTTTGCGCGCGATGCTGGCGGCCACCACGCCCGAGATGACGCAGCTCGCGGTGCTGGATGCGGTGATGGAACAAGGCCTGAGCGCCCGCGAGCGCAGTCTGCTGGCGGGCGTGCCCAAATTGCTGGAAGGCCACTTCACGCGGTTGCGCGACGCCGAACAGGCCGCACTGACCGCATCGGCCGACGGCGACGCTGCAGAACGGCCGCTACCGGTTGCCCCCGGTACGTGGCTGGAAGTATTCCGCAAGGATATGCAGACCGTACTGCACGCCGAATTGGATATTCGTTTTCAACCGATCGAAGGGCTGCTTGCCGCCCTTCGCGACTGTTAACCCGGACGTCATGACCCGACTTCTTCATTGTGTTGTTTTTGCCGTGGGCCTGGCCGCCGTATGCTGGATCGGCGCCGGCTATGTGAACGTCAACCCGCTTGCCCTGGCGGTCACCGCGCTGATCGGCGCGGTGTATGCCTTGGGCGGACTGGAATTGTTTCGCTATCAGGCGGCCACCGCCCGCCTCTCGGGAGCGATCGATCAGTTGACCGAAGCGCCGGCAAGCCTGGGGGATTGGCTCGCGCAATTGCCGCCCACCCTGCGCAACGCCGTACGGCTGCGCACGGAAGGTGAGCGCGTGGGCCTGCCCGGCCCCACTCTCACTCCCTATCTGGTGGGTTTGTTGGTGCTGCTGGGCATGCTGGGCACATTCCTGGGGATGATCGCCACGCTTCGCGGCACGGGTCTCGCCCTGGAAAGCTCGACCGATCTGGCCGCCATCCGCGCCTCGCTCGCCGCACCCGTCAAGGGACTGGGCTTTGCCTTCGGCACCTCGGTCGCCGGGGTAGCGACCTCCGCCATGCTGGGGCTGCTCTCGGCCTTGTGCCGCCGCGAGCGGCTCAAGGCCGCGCAGTTGCTCGACACCAAGATCGCCACGGTTTTGCGGGTGTATTCGCCGGTGCATCAGCGCGAAGAAAGCTTCAAGCTGCTGCAGCGCCAAGCCGACATCATGCCCGCTGTGGTCGATCGGCTTGAAGCCATGATGACGACCATGGCGCAGCACAATCTGGCGTTGACTGAGCGCCTGACCGCAAATCAGGAAGCCTTCCATGGCAACACCGACGTGGCCTATACCCGGCTGGCGGCCGCCGTGGAGAAAACACTGAAAGACAGCGTGATCGATGGCGCGCGCTCGGCCAGCGCGGCGATTCAGCCGGCTGTGGAGGCCACGATGGCCGGACTCGCGCGTGAAAGCGCGGCCCTGCACGAGACGGTGACACAAGCCGTGCAACAGCAACTCGATGGGCTATCCACCCGCTTCGAAACCTCAACCACCACCGTGGCGGAGATCTGGAAAGAAGCGCTTGCCGAACAACGCGACACCAATACCGCGTTGGCGCAAGACCTGCGCACCTCGCTCGATGGCTTTGCCGGCGCCTTCGATGCGCGTTCGGGCGCTTTGCTGGAACACGTATCCACGCGATTGAACGACGTGGCCGGCAACATGACCACCGGCTGGCGCGAGGCCGTCTCGCAGCAGGAGCGTGCCAACGCGCAAGCCGCCGATGCCAATCAAGCGGCGCTTACCGCTGCCGCAGCCACGTTCACCGATCACTCGGCGGCGCTGATACGTACAGTGGGCGACACCCAGGCAACCATGCACGCCACTTTGGCCGCGCAGGACGAACAACGCCTGGCCGCCTGGAACGCGTCGTTGGCCGCGATGGCCGCCACGCTAAGTGAGCAATCCGAAAAAGCGAACGCCGATACCGCGCAACGCTTGCAAGCCATGTGCGATGCACTGGCGCAAACCGCGCAGGATGTCTCGAGCGAAACGCGCGCACAGGCCGCCGCCACATTGGCGGAGATCGACCGCGTGGTGCAAGTCGCTGCCGACGCGCCCAAGGCCGCTGCCGACCTGCAGAAGGCGCTGGCCGAGCAGGATCAGGCACGATTGGCAGCGTGGACCGCTTCGCTGGCCAAGATCGCCACGACGCTGCGTGAAGAATCCCAACAGGCCAATGCCGACACCGCACAGCGCCTGCAAGCGATGTGCGACGCGCTGGCGAAGACGGCGTCGGATATCTCCTCCGAAACCCGCGCGCAAGCCACGAGCACCCTGGCCGAGATCGACCGTGTGGTGCAGGTGGCTGCCGACGCGCCCAAGGCCGCAGCCGATCTGCAGAAAGCCTTGGCAGATCAGGATCAGGCACGCCTGAGCGCCTGGACCGCCTCCCTGGCCGAGATCGCCACGACGCTGCGCGAAGAATCGCAACAGGCCAACGCCGATACCGCACAGCGCCTGCAAGCGATGTGCGACGCGCTGGCGAAGACGGCGTCGGATATCTCGTCCGAAACCCGCGCGCAAGCCACGAGCACCCTGGCCGAGATCGACCGCGTGGTGCAGGTGGCTGCCGATGCACCCAAGGCCGCCGCCGATCTGCAGCAAGCCTTGGCAGATCAGGATCAAGCACGCCTGGCCGCATGGACGGCGTCGCTGGCCGAGATCGCCTCAACGCTGCGCGAAGAATCGAAAGCAGCCAATGCCGATACCGCGCGCCGCATGCAAGACATGTGCGACGCCCTGGCGCAAACGGCATCCGACATCTCCTCCGAGACCCGCGCCCAAGCCACGAGCACCCTGGCCGAAATCGACCGCGTGGTGCAGGTGGCTGCCGACGCACCCAAGGCCGCGGCCGATCTGCAAACGGCCCTGGCCGCGCAGGATCAAGCCCGCCTGGCCGCCTGGACCGACTCGCTGGCGGCAATGGCCGCCACGCTGCGCGAAGAATGGCAGCAGGCCGGTGCCCACACCACCGAGCGCAGCCAGGCGATCTGCGACGCGCTAGCCCAAACCGCGCGCGATATCTCATCTGAAACGCAGGCGCACGCCAGCAGCACCATCGCCGAGATCGCACAGCTCGTGCAGGCCGCTTCCGAAGCGCCGCGCGCGGCAGCCGACGTGGTCATCGAAGTGCGACAGAAACTCTCAGACAGCATGGCACGCGACAACGCCATGCTGGAAGAACGCAGCCGTTTGCTCGACACGCTGAGCACGCTGCTCGATGCGGTCAATCATGCGTCGACCGAACAACGCACCGCCGTGGATGCCTTGGTGGCGACCTCGGCCGATGTGTTGGATCGCGTGGGCACGCAGTTCATCGATCGGGTGGAAAGCGAAACCACGAAGCTCACCGAGGTCGCTGCACAAGTCACCGGCAGCGCCGTCGAAGTGGCGAGTCTGGGCGAGTCGTTCGGCACTGCGGTGCAACTGTTCAGCGAATCGAACACGTCATTGGTGAGTCACCTGCAACGCATCGAAGCCGCGCTCGACAAATCCACGACGCGCAGCGACGAGCAGCTGGCGTACTACGTGGCCCAGGCACGCGAAGTGATTGACTTGAGCATGATGGCGCAAAAGCAGATCCTCGAAGATCTGCAGCATGTTGCGCGCGTGCAAGCACCCGAGAGCGACGCGCAAGCATGAAAGAAGACATCGACGCGGGCGTGGAGCCCACCGTCCCCGTCTGGCCCGTTTTCGGCGACCTGATGTCGGTGTTGCTGGGCGCGTTTGTGCTGGTGGTGGTGGGCGTGATCGGCGTGCAACTCGAACTTTCAGCCCGGCTCGACGAAGAGGTCAAGCAGCGCCAGGAAGAAACGCAGCGCCGCGTCACCCTCGAAGAAGCGCTCGCCGTGCCGCTGGCAGCCGGCCGGGTGACGCTCATCAACGGCCGCATCGGCATCAGCGGCAACGTGCTGTTTGCGCTCAACTCGGCACAACTGCAGCCCGAAGGCCGTGAGATTTTGAAGAGCCTGATTGCTCCGCTTTCGGTGTACCTCGAGACCCATCAGGAAGTGCTGATGGTGAGCGGCTTCACCGACGATCAACAGGTGCGGGAAAACAATCGTCGATTTGCGGATAACTGGGAGCTCTCGGCCCAGCGCGCATTGACGGTGACGCGCGTGCTGATCGATGAGGGCATCGCGCCCGCTTCCGTATTTGCGGCGGCCTTCGGATCGCAGCAACCCGTGAGTTCCAACGCCGATGAAGAAGGCCGGGCCAAGAACCGCCGCGTGGAGATCGCGCCGATTCCGAAGCCTTCGGTCGATGCTGTCGCGCCAGCCACACCCGCGGCTGCCGTGCCTGCCGTTCCCGCAACAGCAACAAGCACGACGCCAGCCGCCGGCGATGCGGTAGCGCCAGTGGCAAAGCCTGCCGCCAATGCTGCGTCTGCGTCGCCAGCAGGCGCAGCACCCAACGCATCGCCAGCCAACACGCCGTCCAGCGGCCAGGCGCCGTCGCGATGACCAGCGATGCGACGACCGATCTGCAAGCCACGCTCGAGGCGTGGCGCGCGAGCGGCCACGATCGCGTCAATCCCGTGCGCTTTCAGTTCATCGCCGCGTTGGCACGCCGCGCGGAAAGTCATCGCGGACGAGCACGGCAGGTGCTCGACCGCAAGCTGAACGACGCATTGGCTGCGTATGCGGCCCAGATCGAACGCACGAGTGAGACCGCAGGGCCTGCCGGCACAACGGCACAGCCCTCTGTGAAGGACGCGGTGAACGGCGATACGCAGATCGATCGCGCAGCCGACATGGATGAAGCCACTGGTGAACATCCGGCCGGCCCTGTCGATCAAGGCGCCAACACCGCTGCCGTCGCGCCCGCTGGACGGCCGCTCGAAGCGCTCGCTGCGCATCTCGCCATGCAGCACGCCGCCGAAGGCGACAGTGCCGTTTCACAGACGCTTGCGCAGCAGCGCGCGGCGTACCCCGAACTGCCCGCCATCGATTATTTCCGCGAAGCCTGGGCAAGCGTGAGCACCAACAAGCAGTTACGGCAGTCGCAAGCGCACGTGCCCGATAATGCCGGGCCGCTGAACTCCAGTCACCTCGTACATCGCTCGCTCTCGCTGATGCGCAGCTTGTCACCGGGCTATGTGCGGCAGTTTCTATCGTATGTGGACGCGCTTTCCTGGATGGATCAGCTGAATCAGGCCGGCACCACGCCGGCCAAGGATGCGCCGCGCACGGCCGCCGGCAAGAAAAGCGCCGCGCGCAAGAAAAGCTAGACTGCCGCGCCCTTCTTCTGCGCCGCGGCCTGCGCCATCGCACAGGAGATCTCGGTTTCGTGACGCGCCTTCAACGCTTCAGCCGGGCCTTCGATATCGCGCACGTCCTTGTGCTTGCCGAGTTTCGATTTCGCCACAAGCGACGTGATGCGAATCTCGATCCCCACGATCGCCTTCAGCAAAGTATCGATGAATTCCGGCTCCGAATCCGTCATCTTCCACGGTTTCTCGTTGCCTGCGGTTGCCTCATGCGTGCGCGTCAACCGCGCCACCATGCCGCGCACGAATCGCTCGTCGTCCTGAATCGTGATCACACCATGCGCATGCACCACCTGATAATTCCAGGTGGGCACCTGCCGATGCAATTCGTGTTTGCTGGGATACCAGGTGGGCGAGATGTACGCATCGCCACCGCGAAAAATGACCAGCACCTCATCGCCCGATTTCAGCTCCTGCCAGATCGAATTGGCACGGGCCACATGCGCGGTCAGTTGCCCCGGGCCGTCTTCGCCGGGCTCGAATTCGAACGGGATGTGATTCGCGTCCAGCATGCCGCCGGCCTGCGTTACCAGGATCCCGAACGGATGCTCCTTGATCACGCGGTGAATTTCGTCGAGGCGCGTCTCCTCGGTTTGCGCAGGCAGGTACATACTGGATACTCGATAAAGAAGTGAATGCCACGCGATTCTCGGGGTGGCCAGCCGCTTGCCCAGGGCACGATGGCAAATGATTTGCACAATGGGCAAGTCGCCACTACATCACACCCTGCGCCACCAGGGTAGGCATGCTTTCCAGCAAAACGAGCGGGCCAATCGGGCCACGGCCCAGGCACACCAACCGGAACGCGCGCTCATACGCAGCGCGTCACCCATTGTGGCGCGGCCGGCGCGCTCTTACCCCCCCCGTCATCGTCGGGCGACCTGCTGCGCCAGCGCCGCAGCGATCGTTGTCACTGCCGCCTTGATGGCCTCCGGCGTAAACCCGCCAAACCCCAACATGAAACCGCGCATCGTCGTTGCGCGCACATAAAACGGCGATATCGCCCGCAACTCAAGCCCCCCTTCGCGCAACGGTGTGGCCACCGCCACATCGTCGATATCGTCATGCAGGCGAAACACCACGTGCATCCCTTGATCGCAAGGCAGCACCGCGCCATACGCTTGAAGCTGACGTTCGCATTCGCGAATCAGCACCTGGCGGCGCTTTTGCAGCAGGCCGCGAATGCGCCGCACGTGAATCTCGTAATGCCCCTCGCGAATGTACTCCGCAAGGATCGCCTGCTGCGATTCGGAAGAATGGCGGTCTGCCAGCAGCCGCGCCCCCGCAAACGCGTCCACCAACGCGCGCGGCACGATCGCGTAGCCCAGGCGCAGGCTCGGAAACATCATCTTGCTGAACGTGCCGAGATAGATCACGGACTCGGATCGGGCATCCATGCCCTGCAGCGAGGGAAACGGCCGCCCCTCATAACGCAGTTCGCTGTCGTAGTCGTCTTCCACGATCCAGCTTTGGGTGCGCGCGGCCCAGTCCAGCAACTCGGCACGGCGCGCCATGCTCATCATCATGCCCAATGGAAACTGATGCGATGGTGTGACGAACGCCGCTTTCGCCTGAGGCGCCAACGTCATGCCCGCTGTGACCTCAAGCCCCTCGGCATCCACCGGCACAGGCACGGTGTGCACGCCGCGATGGGCAATGGTCGCCGCCATCAACGTGTAGCAAGGATCTTCCACCCACGCCGTATCGCCCGCGTCGAGAAGCACTTGCGCGCACAGCGTCATGCCCTGCTGGCTGCCCGAGGTGATCACCACCCGATCTGCATCGCACTGCACGCCCCGAAACTTGCGGGCATACTCGGCCACCACTTCGCGCAACGGCAGATAGCCCTGCGGCTCGCCGTAACCCGCATGCCGCCAGGGCCGGCGACCAAATCGGTTGGCGATCTGCGTCCAGGCACGGCCTGGCGACATTTCTTCCGATGGGGCGATGATGGCCAACGGCACCTGTTTCTGCGGCAGCAGCGTGGTCGACACGGCGGCGAGACGACGTGCGTGCGCCGGGAGCACGCGAGCGGGGCCGATGGCCGTCGAGGCGTTTTCTTGCGCCAGGGCGGACACGACGGTGGCGGTGTCGGGCGACCGTGGCGCCACCCAGGTGCCGGCACCCGCACGCGTCTGCAGATAGCCCTCGGCAATGAGTTGGGCGTAAGCGGTATCCACGGTGGAGCGCGCGACCTTGAGCCGCGTGGCCAACGCGCGGATGGCGGGCAAGCGATCGTTTGCGCGCAACACACCCGTCTTGATCCCCACCCGCAGTTGATGCGCGATTTGATCGGTGAGCGTAGGCGCCCCCCGCGCGCGAGTCAATACGATCTCGACCGGGACATCGAGCCCACTCGTTCGTGACACACCCTGCTCCTCATGCAAACGATGCACTGTAAACCGTGGCGCCCGGCCAGGCACCGCGATGTCATTATCGCTTCAGGGGGCATCACGCGGTCATGTGTGCCGTCTCACTCGCTGCTTGCTTCACGAGCGGCAATCGAAGCAAAGCGGGCTGCTTCCAAGTTGAGAAGCAGCCCGTTTGGGAAAATTAGCCCTCGTCGGGCTTCAAGCGATTTACTGCAACTCGCCTTAAAACGCGGCAGACACCGACAGCAATACCGTGCGCGGCGCGCCGATGGTCAGCCCTTCACGCGCGGCCGATTGCCAATAGTTCTTATCGAGCACGTTCTCTACCGTTGCACGCACGACCATCGGCGTACCGTTGGCCTTGAAGGCATAGCGCGCGCCCACGTCGAAACGCGTCCAGCCGGGAATGGTTTGCGTGTTGCCCACGTCGATGTATTGATCGCTGGTGCGCAACATTCTGGCGGTCAGCGTCAATCCGGTCATGAACGACGTATCCCACTCCGCCGCCGCATTGAACTGCAAACGCGGCACGGCAGGCGCCCGATTGCCATCGTTCAAGCCGCCTTCGGTGCGCGTCAATCGGCCGTCGGTATAGGCCACCCCGCCCAGCAAGCGCACGCTTCGCACCGGTTCGCCCTGCAACAGCAATTCGAGACCGCGATTGCGCTGCTCGCCATTGGCCACGAATCGTTGGGTTGAAAAATCGAGAAAGCTGCTGGGCTGCTCGATCTGGAACGCGCTGACCGTGGCCGCCACCTTGCCGAAGTCGTATTTGGCGCCCACTTCGATTTGCTTGGATTTCGCCGGCGCAAACATCTCACCCGCGTTGATCGCGCCTTCCGGTGCGGTCGGCCCCTGACTCAACCCTTCAATGTAGTTGGCGTACAGCGACAACGGCTCGATCGGCCGCACCGTCAGTCCCACTGCAGGCGTGATGGCGGACTTGTCGTAGCGCGTGGTCCGCTCCCCGCTGATCTGATTGAAATTCGACGCATCGATCTGCTGATGCCGAACGCCGGCAATCAACTGCACCCGATCGTCGGCAAAGGACAGCGTATCCGCCAACGCCACGCTATACAGGCGCGATTCGGTGGCTTTCGCCAGTCCGCTGGGACGGGCGATATTCGGCTTGGCCAAATACACCGGATCGTAGATATTGGAGAACACCGTGCTGGAGCGAATCCGGGCCGACGAGTAATCGATATCCAGCACGCTCGCGCTGAGGGTGGGTTCGTGCTTCACCGGACCCGTATCGAATCGCCCCCGCACGCCCATTTCGGCGGTCTTGCTGAGCAGCGACTCATTCAAGCGGGCGGGTACTGCGCCGATACTGCCGTCGCCGTCGAGCATCAGCCAACTGGTCTGCAGACTTTCGAAATCATGCTTGCGCGCCCCGAACGCGCCATACACGCTCCAATCCGACGTCAGGTCATACTCGGCGCGAACAGCGCCCGACCATTCGTCGGTTTTCCAATATGTCCAAGGCGGAAAGAAATTGCTGCGCGCATCGGGCGGCCCACCGATCTGCACGCCGGGCGACGGCGGAAACAGCAGCCCGCTGCGCGCATCGGTCTTGCGATTCTGGTAGTTCAGATCGCCTTCGATGCGAAACCGGTCGGCCTGATAATCCAGACCCAGCGCCACCGCGCCCATGTCCTCTTTGCCGTTGTCCACAGTCATGTCACCGCCACTGCGCTGCACATTCAGCCGCACACCCAGCTCCTGGCTATCGCCGTAGCGCCGCGCAAGATCGGTATGCACGCCGAACTGGCTATCGCCGATATACGACAGCGTTACGCGATTCAACGGATCCGGGCCGGCGCGCTTGGGCACCAGATTGATCGCGCCGCCCACCGAGCCGTAGGGCGCCATGCCATTCAACAGTGCATTGGGGCCGCGCAGCACTTCGACGCGCTCGATACCGATCAGCGAACTGGCGTTGCGGGGCGAGATGCCATAAAGGCCGTTGAACGACACGTCGTAATTGAAGAGCGTGAAGCCCCGGATATTGAACTCATCGCGCCCGGCACCGCGCGCATACGTGTTGCGCACCGAGGGATCGTTGACGAGGATATCGCCGATGTTCTGCGCCTGTTGATCCTCGATCAGCGCCGCCGTGTATTGCGTAGCGCTGAAAGGCGTGCTCATGTCGTCACGATTGCCCAGGATCCCCAAGCGGCCGCCGCTGGCCACCTGCCCGCCCGCATACACCGGCGGCAGACTGTCGGAAAAGGCCGTACCGCGCACGGTTACCGGTTCGAGCAGGGTCGCGGCGGCCTGTGGCGCGAGCGTCAACCGATATTGCCCGGGCGCGTCGCGCATGGCTTGCAGCCCCGTCCCCGCCAGTGCGCGCCCCAGTGCCTCATGCGGTGAGAACCGCCCTTGGACGCCGTTGCTCTGACGGTTCGCCACCAATTGCGGCGTGGCCGCGAGCCGCAGACCCGATGCGTTGGCAAGCTGCGCCAGCACCTGATCGAGCGGCGCGGGCGGAATCGAAAAGGCAATTGCGTCAGATGCAGCCGTCGCTTGCGTCGGCATCTGCTGCGCGTATGTGACCGAACTCCAGGCCGATGGCAGCGCCACGCCCAGCACAACCGCCAGCCCAAACGCGCCGCCCCGGCTGCGTGCCGGAGAAAACACGAGCTTGGCGGTTGACGAGGATGCCGTCGCGTCAGAAGGAAAACGAGGAAACATGACTAACCTGTGCGTTCAAACAAGAGAAAGGGACATTGAGATGCTTTGCGGCGCTGGACCATGGAAAGCGGCGCGGCGAGATCTCTCCTACTTGTTGATCGAACAGCCCTATCAAAAGCGGAACCTTTATTTCGCATGTTCGTGTGCGGATGGGTCGCTGGCGTCTCCGTCTTGTCTCCGGTAGCCCCCAAGACAATTGCCTTCCTCCCCTCAGTGAGTGATAATCGTTCGCAATTCAACTTTACCTCGTCAGCCCGCGCCGCGGTGACTGCTGGCAGGTCGGTCACAGGCAGTGAACACCTTGGATAACGCCGTGCCGCCTAATGTCGAAACGCTCTACAGCGATCACCACGTGTGGCTCCAGAGCTGGCTGCGCCGCCGATTGGGCAATGCCGCCGATGCAGCCGATCTGGCGCATGACGCCTTCCTGCGCCTGTTGACGGTGCCGCGATCGTTCGGCAGCGCGCCTGAGGCGCGCGTGTATCTACGCACCATGGCAGGCGGCCTGTGCGTGGATTTGTGGCGCCGGCGGCAGATCGAGCAGGCTTGGCTCGATACCCTGGCCGCGATGCCGGAAGCGCATGTGCCTTCGGCCGAGCACCAAGCCATGGTGCTCGAAGCCCTGCAAGCGATCGACCGCATGTTGTGCAAGGTGCCCGTGAAAGCCGCGCACGCCTTTGTGATGGCGGTTGGGTGCGACATGACTGACAAGGAAGTCGCCGAAGAACTCGGGGTATCGACCCGCATGGTGCGCAAGTATGTGGCGCAGGTCATGTTGCATTGTTTGAGAGCACGTTGAGCGCGAGCAACCGCTCATCGGGTCCGTCGCACCGATCGAACCCCGCAAATGACGATGCGCTCGAACAGGCCGCTGACTGGTTCGCCCTGTTGCGATCGGGCGAAGCCTCGGCCGCCGACCGCGCTGCGTGGCAAGCCTGGTGCGACACCAGCGATGCGCACCGGTCGGCCTGGTCGCAAGTCGAGGATATCGGCCGTCGGTTTCAGCCCATACAAACCACGCCCAATCCCCGCGACACCCTGGGCGCCTATCGCCTGGCCACGGTGAATGCCCGGCGCCGCCGACTCGTTCTGGGCCTGTTGACGATCGCCGGCACCGGGTCGCTCGGTATCTTGGCTTGGCGGCACTCGCCGGCACCGATTTGGCTGGCGGCCAAAACCGCAGACCACCGCACGGCCATGGGTGAGGTGCGCCAGATCACCCTTTCCGATGGCACCACGGTCTGGCTCGGCACTGCGAGCGCCTTCGATGAGCACTTCAGCACCGGATTGCGCCGCCTGTATCTACGCGCGGGCGAGATGCTCATCGCCACCGCCGCCGACTCAAGCCGCCCTTTCTTAGTGGACACGCCCCATGGCCGACTGCGAGCCTTGGGCACCCGATTTACCGTCCGGCTCGACAACGCCGACACGCGTCTCGCGGTGTACGACGGTGCCGTGGAAGCCCGCGCCGCCGAAGGCGCAATCAATATCATCCGGGCGGGTCAGGAAGTCAGGATGTCAAAGCGCGGCCTGACCGATTTCAAACCCACGGATCCCGCTCGCGAATCGTCGACGCGCGGCCTCTTCATCGCCCAGCATGTGCCCTTGCACACCGTGATGCACGAGCTGGAGCGGTATCGCATGGGCTACATCAGCTTGTCGCCCGACGTGGCAAACCTGGCGGTGTTTGGCAGTTACCCGATGACCGACCCCGATCGCACGCTGGCCATGCTCGAATCGGTCATGCCGATCCGCGTGCGTCGTCCATTGCCGTGGTGGATCAGGATCGAGGCGCGGTAAACGCGGCAAACCCGCGCTCAGAAAAATCGGGCCACCCGCATGCGCGAATGGCCCGATACCTTCAAGTCGTACCGTCAAGTCGACGCCGGCAGCGCCCCAGCAAAGCCGTCGCCGCCCCGCCGCGCTGGCATTAGTTCAACTGCACGTTCGCATCCTTGGCGATCTTGCCGAACTTCACCGTTTCAGTGGCGATGTAGTCCTTGAACGTCTTTGCATCGGCGTACTGCACCGTCAAGCCGGCTTCCTTCAACTTGCCGTTCGTCACCGGATCGGCCAATGCCTTCTCCAACGCCGCGCCCAGCTTCGCAACCACGGCCGGATCCGTCTTGGCGGGTGCCCACAAACCGAACCACAGCACGATGTCCACGCCCTTCAGCGCGGGCGATTCGGCCAGTGCCGGCATATTGGGTTCGGCTTCCGTACGCTTGGCCGACGTCACGCCGATGCCCTTCAACGCGCCCGAACGAATGTGCGGCAATGCCGTCGAGAACACCAGCACGCCGCCTTCGATCTGGCCGCCCATGATGTCGGCCAGCACCGGTGCGCCGCCCTTGTAGGGCACGTGGAACATCTGGCCACCGCTTTCCTTGGCGATCAACTCGCCCGCCAGGTGCAGAGGCGTTCCGATGCCGGACGTACCGTAGCGGAATTCCTTGGTCTTGATGCTGGCCAGAAACGACGGCACATCCGTGATCGTTTGATTGGGCGCGGCCACCAGAGCCAGCGGCTGCGAACCCACCTGGCCCACCGGTGCCAGATCGCGCTCGCCGTCGTACTTCACGGCCGGGTTGATCTGCTGCGCGATCGAGATTTCGCTGGGCGAGCCCAACAGGATCGTATAGCCGTCGGGTTGGGCATTGACCACGCGCGATGCGCCGATCGTGCCGCTGGCGCCGGGCGCATTCGTCACGACCACAGTCTGGCCCAGGAACGGGCTCATGCCCGCGCCAACCACGCGTGCGATCAGATCGTTGCTGCCGCCACCGGCGTAAGGCACGACGATGGTGACGGGTTTATTCGGAAAATCTTCAGCCGCATAAGCAACGCTGGACAAGGCAAATGCTGCGGAAACGAGCGCGCCGACGAGAGGCTTGCTCATCTTGGTGAGACAAAACACAGTGGGATCCCCTTGGTTTTTTGGTAAAGGCAAATAGCAGGTGGGTAAAACACGCGGGCCGATGCAGGCACATCAGCTCGCGCGAGGAGGCGCGATTATGTCAAGCAATGCGCCTTCGAACAAATCGACACCGACGAGAAAGTCGTCGATGTCCATATCCTCATGCGGATTGTGGGAGCCGTTTTCATTGCGAACGAACACCATGGCCGACGGCACCCCTGCGTTGGCGAAGACGGCCGCATCGTGGCCGGCCCCGCTCGGGATCTCTTCGAGCACGGTGCCAGTGATTGTGTCAGTGCCAGTTCCAGCGCCAGTGCCGGCTCCAGCGACATTGCCATTGCCGGCTCCAGTGCCAGTGCCTGTGGCGGTGCCAAGGCCAATCGCAGCGCCAGTGCGGGCGGCCGCCACTTTCAGACGCTCGACCCAGCCCGCATCCATCGTGGCGGGCGCGGTCACCAGTTTGTCGTCGAACTCGAAGCGCACGCCGCGGGATTTCTCGATGGCCGCGCACTCGTCGCGCATCAGCGCATAAAAGCGCTCCATCGTTTGCGCGTCCTGACTGCGCGCCTCAAAGCTCAAACGCACCTCGCCCGGAATAACCGACACGGCATGCGACTGCGGCAGCGTGGAGCAGATCCCGCTCGTCATCACCAGATCCATCCCCATCTGCAGCAGCACCCGCCAATGTTCGTCCATCCGCGACAGCAACTCGGCCACCGCCAGCAACGCATCCTTGCGCAGCCAGCGCGGCACCGCGCCCGAATGGCCCGCCTCACCGATACAACGCACCACGTTGTGCCGGATATTGCCGCGGATGCCGGTCACGGCCGCCGCCGGCCAGCCGCGCGCCACCATTACCGGCCCCTGCTCGATATGCAGTTCGAGATACGCGCGCACCTGCGCCACGTCGAGCAACGGCTCGCCCGCGCGCACTGCCTCCACATCCACGCCGCAGCGCGCCATGGCCTCGCCCAACGTGCCCTTGCCACTGCGATGCTTGAGCGCCAGCGCCTGCGCGGGCAATCGGCCCAGCAGTGACAGCGACCCCATATAGGCTTTGCCGTACCACGCACTCTCTTCGCCACGCAGCGCCAGCACCCGCACCGGCGGCGCCGACGCGTAGCGATCGCGCAATCCGGCCAGCACCAGCATGCCCGCCACAATGCCCGCCAATCCATCGAAATTGCCGCCCTGCGGCACCGAATCGGCGTGCGACCCGATCACTACGAACGGATCGGTACGCGTGTCTTCTGGCAGCCGCATCCACAGATTGCGCGCCCGGTCGTACTCGCACACCAAGCCCATTTCCTCGGCGTGCGTTTCGAGCAGCCGCAACGCCGTGTTCTCGCCCGCGCCATAGCTTTCGCGCGTCACGCCAGGCCCGTCTTCCGTCTCGCGGCGCACGTCCGCCAGAATCTCAAGGGCCAACGCGCGGGGATCGGCACATACCTCAATCGCCGTCATGCTCCCGTCCCTCCGTGATGGATGGACCAACCCACCGGGTCTTGCGCAAAGGTAGACAGCATCCGCGCCTGCGCTGCATCCAGCCGCCCACTCTTGATCAGCGCCTCGTGCAGATGCTGCCAGCGCGCCAACGCATGAAGATTGAGCGACCCGTCGTCAGACGTGCGCCCCTCAGGGGCATACAGTGCATAGTCGAGCAGCACAAACACATCCGCCACCACCGGCCCGGCCTGGCGCAACGCCGCCACCGCACCCGCCTTCGAGCGCCCGTCCGTGGTCACATCGTCCACCAGCAACATGCGCGCATCCTGCGGCATCGTGCCCTCCAATTGCGCCGTCATCCCCCAGCCCACCGGCCGCTTGCGCAAATAGAGCATCGGCAACGACAGCCGCTCAGCCAGCCATGCCGCGAACGCAATGCCCGAACTCTCCGTGCCCACGATCGCATTGATGCCCTGCGCCTCGACCACAGGCTTGATCACCCGTGCAGCGATATCCATCATCTCGGTACGCATCGCCACGTCCGACATCAGCACCTGCGCATCCACATACACCGGGCTCGCCCAGCCGGACGTATAGAAAAACGGCTGTCCGGAAGCGATGCGAACGGCATCCAGCCCAACGAGGATCTGAGCTACGCGCGGCGCGTCGTCAGCGGAAAGAATCATGAATGGTATCCTGAAGGTGAAGCAAAGCTGGGGCGACTGATCACGCGCGTTTGTTTGGCAAGCGTTCGATCCAAGCGCTTTGACTCTGGGCCACAACCGGAGGTCAACGCTCAAGGATCGGCAACGAACGAGAACATCGGTGATCAGCGAATCAAGCATCCTAAGAATCAGAGCCCGTCGAGAGAAGTTCCGATAATTCCGCGACCCGTTCCCAAATGAGATGGCTTGGCACCAAACCGGGGAACCGGATGCGCTACGATCGTGCATGACTGCACCCTCTTTGTGCAGCCCGGAGCCACGATGTCCCCGTTCGCCTCATCCCGCAGTTTCCTGCGCCAGATCGACGTCTCCACGCTGGATCTGTTCATGCTCACCTGCGAAACCGGCAGCATCGCCCAGGCCGCCGAGCGCGGCCAGATTGTGGCCTCGGCCATCAGCAAGCGCATTGCCGAATTGGAACTGCTCGCCCGCACGCCGCTGCTGCACCGCCACGCGCGCGGCGTGCGCCCCACCCCCGCCGGCGAACTGCTGCTGCGCCACGCCAAAGCCATCCTCATGCAGGTCGAACACCTCAGAGCCGACTTGGGCGAATACGCACGCGGGGTGCGGGGTGTGGTGCGGCTCAGTGCGAACGCCTCGGCAGTTGAACAGTTCTTGCCCGAAGACATCGCGAGCTTTGTCAGCCAACACCCTGAAATCCGGATCGACCTGAGGCAAAACACCAGTCGAGCCGTGGCGCGAGCGGTGCGCGATGGCGTCGTGGATCTGGGAATTTGCAGCCCCAGCGAAGAAGCAGCCGGCCTGGCCGTGCTGCCCTATCAGCGCGAACACATGGTGCTCGTGATCCCGGCGGGCCATGCATTAGCGAAACGGCGCCGCATGCTTTACGAAGACGCGCTCGATTATCCGCAGATCGGATTGCGCGATAGCAGCATCGTGCGCGAAACACTGGATCGCGAGGCGCAGTCGGTGCATCGGGCGTTGCAGCAGCGTATCGAAGTGGATAGTTTGAGCGCGATGTGCCGCATGATCGAGTGCGGGCTGGGGGTGGGCGTGATGCCGGAGGGTGCGTTTCGCGCGCTGGATAAAGCGAAACGGATGAGAGGCGTGGCGCTCAGCGATAGCTGGGCTGAGCGGGAATTGAACCTTTATGCGGTCGATTTTGCGGAGTTGCCTGCAGCGGCCCGGGGGTTCGCCGAGGCGATTAGCGCGAAGGAAGGCGCCGCTGGATCGCATTCACTTTAGGGGTTGGCGCATCCCATATATTGGGTAGCTTCATTCACTGGACTGCGATCGCGCCTTCATCTCGTCCAATGCTCGTGTTCCACTGATGGCTACCGCTCGAAGCGTGGCCGACGTTGCACCGTCTCGGGCGAGAATCGACATGCCGGCCTGCAACGCTGCATAGAAAGCCGCTGCGGCTTGGCTATCGAAGGTCGCGGCCAAATCACCGGCTTGAATGGCGAGGTCGAAACGTTGTTTGAGCCGTCGGATGTCGTTCGCGCGGCGACGCTGCAACTCATCTCCAACCGCACTAGCGCCTTGCCTGGCGTGATGCGCACCGAGGACGATCATGCACCCTGCAGGATAAGCAGGGTCTGAAAACGCGTCCGCGGTTCGCATCAGAAAGCTTTCGATCGCGCCCTCGATGGTCGCGTCTTCGAGCGAGGCCCAAATCATCGGGCCCAACGTCTCCTGGTACATGTCCAGTGCTTCGCGGAAGATCGCTTCCTTGGAGCCAAACGCCGCATAAAGACTGGCGGATCGAAGCCCTGTCGCCTGGGTTAGATCCGTCATCGACGTTTCTTCGAATCCCTTGTTCCAGAATATGAGCATTGCGTCGCGAAGTGCGACTTGACGGTCAAAGCCCCGCGGGCGACCACGTTCTGCCATCGTCGATCATTACCTTTGCTGCTCGGGCGCGTCGCGCTATTGCTGAACATCCGCAGCTTCATTATCAAAGGGCTCGGCGCGCAATACGATGCGCGCCGCCGATGAAGCCGAATATGTTACCAGCACAGGATCGCAGCAGCGGATGGCCGATCGGGCCATCCATCGCACGGCAGCTACGGGCGGAAGAAAGCCTTTAGGGCGCTCACGGTTGCGGCCGGTTGATCCTCCGGCACGTAGTGGCTCGCTCCACTCACTTTGACCACCTGCACGTTTTTGCCCCTCAAAGGCATGATGGTTTTCAAGAACGGATAGTTCCTCTCTCCAGCGAGCATGAGCAATGGAGGATCGATCGGGCCATAGTGCTTTTGATCTTCGATGTCCTGGCGGAAGGTCTGATACCAGGCGTTGCCCGCACGAATAGCGTCTGCGCTACTGTAAGCGGCCGCATAGATTTCGCGGTCCTTTGCACTGATGGCGCTGGGGTCCTTGAGCTGGGTATCGAACAACCAGTCGATCAAAAGCCGCATGCGCCCGATGAGCATTGCCTCGGGCAAGTCTGGAATCTGGTTGAGGGCGAACCACCAGAGGAAAACGGGATACTCGGCGTTGCCGGAGCCGACGGCGGGTTGACCGGCTGGCGGCAGCAGGGTGAGGTCGTACAGGCTTTCGTCCGGATGAGCCACGTCGATCAGCGCAATCTTGTTGACCTGACTGGGGTAATTGGCCGCGAACGCATAAGCGACCATCGCCCCAATGTCGTGGCCCGCGATATCCACTCGGTCATGCCCCAATGCCGCGGCCAGCGCATGAATATCAGCGGCCATCGTTTTCTTGTCATAGCCCGCGAGCGGTTTGTCCGACCCTCCCATTCCCCTCAGGTCGACAGCAATGACCTGATGGGTCTTGGCCAATTCCGGCATGATCTTGTTGAACTGCCACCATGTTTGCGGCCAGCCCGGAAGAAGATAGAGCGGTTTGCCCTGCCCGCCGATCACATAGTGCAGCCGGACACCGTTGACTTCCTGTGTGCGGCTGACGAAGCCACCTGGAAGAGATTGGGCAAGTTGTTCATTGGAGACGACAGCTTGTTGACTGGCTGTCGTCTCCACACGAGTGGCGGCAGGCGCCGCCTGAACGACGGGAGCCGCAAGGAATAGAAAACCGATAAGGGCAAGGTGCAAACGAACGTTGCGCAGGCGCTCGACGCTTGCCGCTAAAACGCGATATGGCATCACCGATCCTTTTATTGGTTGATTGACCAATAATTTAAATGCGGCAATCTTCGAGGTCAATGATTTATTGATTGAGCGACCAATATTTCTCCAACGCGTCGCAACGCGGTCAGGTGCGCAGCGCTCTCAATCGACCACACCATTTTGTAACACCCCCACCCCGCCCTCTTGAAGACTGTCACATCGTCCTTATAATTAGCACTCGATCCTAGAGAGTGCTAACGCTCTCGGACCCTAGTGTCTTAGACCTTCGTGTCTTTTTTACCTAATTACAGGAGTTTTTCATGGCCCTGCGTCCCCTGAATGATCGCGTGATCATCAAACGCCTGGACAACGAGCGCACCACTGCCTCGGGCATCGTCATCCCTGAAAGCGCGGCTGAAAAGCCCGACCAAGGTGAAGTCATTGCTGTCGGTCCCGGCAAGAAGACGGAAGACGGCAAGCTGTTGCCGGTCGACCTGAAAGCAGGCGACAAGGTGTTGTTCGGCAAGTATGCCGGCCAAGCCGTCAAGGTCGATGGCGAGGAATTGCTCGTTATCCGCGAGGAAGAAATCCTCGCAGTGATCTCGTAATCGCACTTCCCCCGATCGCACTCGTAATCGCAAAAACGAATACAAGGAATCAAGCATGGCTTCCAAGCAAGTATTGTTCGGTGATGACGCCCGCGTCCGCATCGTCCGTGGCGTAAACATCCTCGCCAACGCAGTCAAAACCACCCTGGGTCCCAAGGGCCGCAACGTGGTGCTCGAGCGCTCCTTCGGCGCCCCCACCGTCACCAAGGACGGCGTGTCGGTCGCGAAAGAGATCGAACTGAAAGACAAATTCGAAAACATCGGCGCTCAGCTGGTCAAGGAAGTCGCTTCCAAGACCTCCGACAACGCTGGTGACGGCACCACGACCGCTACGGTTCTGGCCCAGTCGATCGTTCAGGAAGGCCTGAAGTACGTGGCCGCCGGCATCAACCCGATGGATCTGAAGCGCGGTATCGACAAGGCTGTTGCAGCCGCCGTCGGCGAGCTGAAGAACCTGTCCAAGCCTTGCACCACCAGCAAGGAAATCGCTCAAGTCGGTTCGATCTCGGCCAACAGCGATGCGTCGATCGGCAAGATCATCGCTGACGCGATGGACAAAGTGGGCAAGGAAGGCGTCATCACCGTCGAAGACGGCAAGTCGCTGGACAACGAGCTCGACGTCGTCGAAGGTATGCAATTCGACCGCGGCTACCTGTCGCCCTACTTCATCAACAATCCGGACAAGCAAGTTTCGGCAATGGACGATCCGTATGTCCTGATTTTCGACAAGAAGATCAGCAACATCCGTGACCTGCTGCCGGTGCTGGAACAAGTCGCCAAGTCGAGCCGTCCGCTCTTGATCATCGCTGAAGACGTCGAAGGCGAAGCCCTCGCGACCCTCGTGGTGAACAACATCCGTGGCATCCTGAAGACCACCGCCGTCAAGGCTCCGGGCTTCGGCGATCGTCGCAAGGCCATGCTGGAAGACATCGCTGTCCTGACCGGCGGTACCGTGATCTCGGAAGAGACCGGCATGTCGCTCGAGAAGGCCACGCTGGACGATCTGGGCCAAGCCAAGCGCATCGAAGTGGGCAAGGAAAACACGACGGTCATCGACGGCGCTGGCGACAGCAAGTCGATCGAAGCCCGTGTGAAGCAAATCCGCACCCAGATCGACGAAGCGACCTCGGACTACGACCGTGAAAAGCTGCAAGAACGCGTGGCCAAGCTGGCCGGCGGTGTTGCTGTGATTCGCGTCGGCGCCTCGACCGAAATCGAAATGAAGGAAAAGAAGGCCCGCGTCGAAGATGCGCTGCACGCAACCCGTGCTGCCGTCGAAGAAGGCATCGTTCCTGGCGGTGGTGTTGCGCTGATCCGTACGCGTGCCGTCGTGGCACAAGTCAAGGGCGACAACGTCGACCAAGACGCCGGCATCAAGCTGATCCTGCGTGCCATCGAAGAGCCCCTGCGCACCATCGTGGCTAACGCCGGCGAAGAGCCCAGCGTCGTGGTCAACCAGGTTGCCAGCGGTTCGGGCAACTACGGCTACAACGCCGCCACCGGCGAGTACGGTGATCTGGTCGAACAAGGCGTGCTGGATCCTACCAAGGTGACCCGCACTGCCCTGCAAAACGCCGCCTCGGTTGCCAGCCTGTTGCTGACGACGGAAGCTGCTGTTGCAGAAATCGCCGAAGACAAAGCCGCCGGTGGTCCTCCCCCGGGTATGGGCGGTATGGGTGGCATGGGCGGTATGGACTTCTAAGTCCAACTCCCCTGCTTCACAGGCAAGCCGGCAACGGCACAGCCTGGGATCCGGTGAAAGCCGGATCCACCGCACCACAAACACCTCGACAGGTTCGCCTGTCGGGGTGTTTTGCTTTACAGGGCAGCAGGCAGCAAGCCGCCCTGCGCGGCAGAGCGCCGTTAAACTGGCTGCAGACCCTTCCACGACGGGCATCCCAATTGCAGGGCGCAGCGCTCGCGCGAGCGGGCAGCGCGTCATACTCGGTTTGCCCGCGTGCACTGCGCTGCAGGTACAGGCATCAGCATCACAACAAGGATCCGTTATGAAACTCCCCGGAGAACTTCGCGTCATGAGCTTTCGCTCGGTCGGCGCCATGCTGAAGGAATCGGCTGCGCAGTGGTCCAAGCACCGCGCCGCCAGCAAAGGGGCGGCACTCGCGCTGTATATGATTTTCTCGCTCGCACCGATGCTGATCCTCGTGATTGCCGTGGCCGGCTTTTTCTTCGGCGAAGTGGCGGTGCAGGCGCAACTGGTGGATCAATTGCGCGATCTCACTGGCGAACGCGGCGCGGAAGTGATCCAGACGGTGCTGGCCAGCGCACATGAATCCAATAGCGGCATCATCGCGGCGATGGTGTCGATCGGGGTGTTGATTTTCAGCGCCACAACCGCCTTTGCCGAGTTGCAGGCGAGCCTGGACGATATGTGGGAAGTGGAAGCCGCCAAGCCGGAAGGCATCAAAGGTTTCGTACGTACGCGGTTTGCGTCATTCGGTTTGGTACTCGTACTGGCGCTCTTCCTGCTGATTTCCTTGAGCGTGAACGCGGGGCTTGAGGCGGCGAAAAGTTATTACGGCACGATGTGGGCAGCGTCGTCGTTTGCCACCGTGGCCGATGTGTTTGCGAATCTGTTTGCGTTCAGCGTGGTGTGCGCGCTGTTTGCAGTGATTTATAAGTTGCTGCCGAGTACGAAGCTGTCGTGGCGGGATGTGGTGCCGGGTGCGATCATCACGGCGATTCTGTTTCTGGTCGGCAAATACGCCATCGGGCTGTATCTGGGACGTGACGGCGTCGCGTCGTCATATGGCGCGGCGGGTTCTGTCGTCGCACTGCTGTTGTGGATCTATTACTCGGCCCAGATTTTCTTCATGGGTGCCGTGATTACCCGGCAGTTTGCCGAGCGCTTCGGCACGAAGGCGCGGCATGCCGCTCGAATGGATGCGGGAACGACGTCGCAGCCGATTGGTTGAGTGGACGTCTCGACGTGTCTGTACGAGCATAGGCGAATGAGTACACGTCACCCCAGCGCATAGCGCAGCACCGCGCGGTCTCCGTTGCGGCTCAGGCGCTCAAACGCAAATCGCGCACCGAGTACAGGCAAAGAAAAAGCGGACCGATTTTCGGTCCGCTTGGCTTTTGGCGGGGGTGAGCACCTCGGCCTCACCGCCCTTCAGGAGCCCAATCAATCCACCTTGGCACCCGAGATCTTCACGGCCTCAGCCCACTTCGTGATTTCGCTATCTACGAAAGCGCGAAACTGCTCCGGTGTGCTGGGTGTGAATTCGCTGCCCGCGGCAAGCATTTTCGCTTTCGTTTCAGGCTGCTCCATCACGCTGCGCATATCGGCGGAGAGCTTGTCGATAATCGGTTTGGGCGTGCCTTTGGGCACGAAGAAACCCGACCAGGGCGGGGCCGAGAATCCGGGGAAGCCTTGCTCGGCCACCGTGGCATAGTCGGGCGTGCTGGGAAAGCGTTCTGCCGTGGTGACGGCAATCATCTTCAGCTTGCCGGATTTCACATAAGCCTGCACTGCCGGCAAGCCGGTAATGCCCACCTGGATCTGACCGCCGATCAGATCGGTGATCATCGGCGTGCTGCCGCGATACGGAATGTGCGCGATCGGGAAGTGCCCTTTGCTGCGCAGCATTTCCATGCCGAGGTGCGAAGCCGTGCCGTTGCCGTCCGAGCCGTACGAATATTTGCCCGGGTCGGCCTTCAGCAAGGCAATCAGCTCTTGCAGATTATTGGCGGGCACGTCGTTGTTGACCACGATGGCATTGGGATACAGCGTGGCCTGGGTCACCGGCTCGAAATCCTTGAGCGGGTGATAACGCATATTGGAATACAACGAGGTGTTGATGCCATGCGAACCGGTCACACCGAGGATGATGCTGTAGCCATCGGGCGCAGCACGGGCCACCACTTCCGACCCCAGGTTACCGCCGGCGCCGGGACGATTCTCGACCACAACGGATTGGCCCCACTTCTTCGACAAGCCTTCAGCCAGCAAGCGGCCGGTGATGTCGGTCGCGCCGCCTGCAGGGAACGGCACGACGATCGTGACCACACGCGAGGGATACGTGGCAGCCTCGTCTGCCGCTACGGCAGCCGTGGACGCGGCAAGCGTGCCGGCCAATCCCAGAAACGGCACGAGCATCGCGGCGGCAATCCCGCGACGCATGCAATTGACACCGTGCGATGCACGATGGATGGCAGACTTCTTCATACGGCTTTACTCCCAAACATGACTTCCCCTTGTTAAGCCCAGGCATCGAGGCCTAGACGGCTGTATATCCTCCGTCGACGAGCAGATCGGTTCCGGTAATGAACCCTGCCCCGTCGCCGGTAAGAAACAATGCGGCTTCGGCCACGTCTTCGACGGTGCCCAAGCGTTGTATGGGATAACGCGGCGCCAGCGTACGCGTGGCTGCGTCGGCGCCGCCATAACGGGTGACGACGCGACTGGTGAGTACCGCGCCGGGCGACAGACTGACCGCGCGGATCCCTTGCTCGGCATAGTCGACCGCCAGCGAACGGGTGAGCGCCATCAAGGCGGCCTTGCTGACGCCATAAGCGCCACGTCCGGCTGCGGTCACATGACCGAGCTGAGACGACATATTGAGAATCACACCGCCACCCATGGCCGCCATGTGCGGCACGCACGCCCGCGCCATGCGCCAGGCGCCGGTGAGATTGACGTCGAGCGCCGCTTGCCAAGCCTCGTCGTCCAGGTCGCACACGGGCTGCGAGGAGGTGACCGTAGCCGCGTTGTTGACGAGTACATCGACCCGCCCCCAACGTGCGGCCACTGTATCGATTGCCGCGATCACGGATGCCGTGTCGGCCACGTTGCAGGCGAGCATGAGCAGATCGGCGGAATCGTCATCTTGGATATCGCCATCAGACCCGCGCGGCGCTTCGGCTTCGACGCCACACCACGCCTTGTAGCGTTCGGCCAGCACGGCGGCGTTCAGATCCAGGGCGGCCACCCGGCAACCCTGCGCCAGAAAGCGCTCGGCGATTGCCAATCCGATATCACCGGCAGCACCGGTAATCACGCACACGCGCGAGCGGGATGCACCATCGCCAGGCGTGTGCGACGACGACCCCACCTCGGCGTGCCCGCAAGCGCCCTGCTTGGGTGAAAAAGCATTAACCATGAGGCAGATCCAACGACGCGCCGCCGCACACATACAGCGTTTGCCCGGTGATCGCGCCGGCCTCGGGGCCAATCAGAAACGCGATCGTGGCGGCCACTTCGGACGGCTCGATCAGGCGCCCGATCGGTAAAGCCGTTCGGGGTGGCGCACCGCGTTCGGGATCCCGCAACATGGGCGTATCGACCGCACCGGGCGCCACAACATTGACGGTGACGCCGCGCGTGACCAGCTCCGCCGCCCAACTGCGCGCCAAGCCGATCTGCGCGGCTTTGCTGGCGGCATAGGCGGCACGCCCGGGCCGGCCGAGTACGGCTCGGCTGGACACGAGAATCACCCGGCCATCATGCGCGGGCAGCCGATCGGCCAGCACGCGCATCAGGCGCATCGGCGCTCCGGCATGCAATTGCCACAGCGCATCCGCTTCCGCCATATCGGTATCGGTCAGCCCACCGGAACGCACGATGCCGGCGCAGTGCACGATCGCCGTCAGCGGGGTATCGCCGACGGCGCCGAGCGCGGCATCGCAATCGCGCGGATCCAGCAGATCAGCCACGATGCCGATGAATTCGGGCGGCGCGTCCTGCGGCGCAGGCGCGCGATCGATCCCGATCACCTGCCAGCCGTCGTCGAGCAGTCGCTGCGCCAGCGCCAGGCCGATGCCCGACGAGGCGCCGGTAATCAGGCACCGGGGCGTGTCGGTCGGCATACCGGGAAGCAGGGAGAGGGACGGCATCATGGCTGCGCGTGCATTGAGAGAGGAGGTTGCGATTGCGGTTGCGGTTGTCGTTGGCGTTGCAGTTGCGTGTGCGATGACAGTTGCTTGTGCAACTGCAGCTGCTTATGCAGTTGCAATTGCGTGTGCGACTGCAGCGCCAGGCGATGGCAGTGTGGCGGTTGCCGTTCAGGTCAGGCCGCCACAGCGGGCAACGTCGTCAGGCGCTTTTCCATCTCGCGCATTTCTTCGTAGCCCATCAGTTTCATGATGTCTTCGATGCCCACGAGCAGGTCAGGACGATGCGCGGGTTGGCCGGTCGCAATCACTTCCTTCATTACCGCCAGCGCTTCCTGCATCGAGCGGATGGCAGCGGCCGGAAGCATGCGCGGCAAGCTGATGCGCTTCACGCCGAGTTCTTTCAGGCGCGGCAGCGGAATGAGCGGCGTGGTCGGGCGCTCGCGGATGCCGAAGCCCATATTGACGCTGATGGGGATACCGGCCGCATCCACGATGCGCTTGATGTCGTCTTCGGTGCGCACGGCATCCGGAAACAGCATGTCGGCGCCGGCTGCGGCATACGCACGGGCGCGCTTGATCGCGCCTTCGATGCCTTCCACGGCCAGCGAATCGGTGCGAGCGATGATGACGAATGCGTCATCGCGGCGCGCTTCGCAGGCGGCTTCGATCTTCTTGACCATTTCTTCCAGCGGGATCACGTCCTTGCCCGGCATGTGACCGCAACGCTTGGGGCTGACCTGATCTTCGATATTGACACCAGCGATGCCGGCCTCTTCGAACATGCGCACGGTGTGGAACACGTTGACCGGGTTGCCGTAGCCCGTGTCGGCATCGGCCGTCAGCGGAATCGACACGGCACGCGCCAAGTGGCGGCAGTGGTTGACGTTCTCGCTCAAGCCCATCACACCGATATCGGCGATGCCCAGCAGGGCATTGGATAGCGCCGCACCGCTGGTGCACGCCGTCTTGAATCCGGCCGCTTCGACCAATCGAATGCTATAGCCATCGTAAACACCCGGCGACACGATAAACGGTTCGGTGTTCAACAACTCCCGAAATTTACGGGCTTGACTCATACAGGTGCTCCAGAAGAAAGAAAGTGCGCCGGCGCAGGGCAGCGCGCGGCGCGAATCGTTATTTCGATGCGTTGGCCGACATTGGCGTGTCGCCAAGATGCTCGAAGAGATGCTGGGCTGCGCGCTCGATATGCGAGCGCATCAGCGATTCGGCGAGTTCGGCATCGCGCGATTTCATGGCGCGCAAAATTTGCCAATGCTCGGCATACGCGTCGTGCTTGCGTTCGAGCACGGTGCCCGAATGGCGGCGGTAAACGCGCAACAGGTGATAGAGATCGCCGCACAGCGCATTCACGATGCGGCTGTTGCCGCTGGCGCGCACGATGCGTTCATGAAAGTCGAATACGCGCGGCGCTTTGGTTGCACCCGCATCGGCTTCGACTTGGCGCTGGCGATCCTGCTCGAGCTCCATGATCAACAGCGCGATTTCGTCGTCCGACATGCGGCGCGTGGCCAACTGGCATGCCACCCCTTCGAGCGCCATGCGCATCTGAAAGAGTTCGATGGCGGATTCGGCCGACATCGACGCTACGCGCGCCTTCACGTACGGCTCGCGGGTTACCAGCTGAATGCCTTGCAGGCGGCGCACGGCTTCACGGACGGGTCCGCGGCTGACGCCGAATTCCTGCGCAATCGCCACTTCATTGATCACGCTGTCGGGCGACAGGCGCCCTTGATAGATCCACTCGAGCATGTGTGCAAACACCGCGTCGGCCAAGGGGCCGGTGGTGTCTTCAAGGCTGGTGGTAATCGGGCGGGTGTCACTCATGATGTCGCCAGATTATCAAACTGATTGTTAAAGTGTCAACTCTTTCGGATTTTTTTGATGTCGGTAGATGTCAAACCATACTGCTATACATCTTCTGGGTGTCCTCGACGGCAAAGGGTTGATACGGCCATAAAACCGCGACAGCGATCCATATCGGTAAGCCCTGAGCGTCTTACACTTCCCTTAATATCAAGGCACTAGGGTTTCCCCTAGGAATCAAGGTCTCTTGCTTGTCAGCCCCTGCCGCGGCAAGCGGTGACGCCAGCCTGCCATACTCATCCATTGACTGAACACCAAACGCGCTTGGCGTCCAAACTGCCAAAGTGTTGACACTAAAACGGTAGCGCGCATAAGATAGGTCATCCAATGCCTTCTCCCCTTTCGCCTTTTCCGTTCGCGCATATGCCCGCCACCCTGCCCTTCAAAGACGATCTCGTCCGCTTTGCCGACATCGCCAGCGCCACGCGCACGGCGGGTTGCGACATCGATACCTATCCCTATGTAATCCGGGTGCTGCTGGAAAACCTGCTACGGCACCGCGCATGGGGGGCCGCCGTGACGCAGACGGATATCGACGCACTGTTGCATTGGGCGTCGCACGCGCAAGCCGACCTGCCGCTGCACGTGGCCCGCGTCATCCTGCCCGACTCGAGTGGCCTGCCGGTGTTGCAGGATCTGGCGGCGCTGCGCGATGCCGTGGCCGAACGTGGCGGCGATGTGGATGCCGTCGCCACACGCATTCCAGTGGATGTGATCGTCGATCACTCGCTGCAGGTGGACCACTGGGGCAGCGGCGATGCGATGGTGCGCAATCTGACGCGCGAGTTCGAGCGCAACGATGAGCGCTACCGCTTTCTCAAATGGGCGCAGCAGGCGTTTCGCGGGCTGCGTGTGTTTCCGCCTGGCACAGGCATCATCCACCAGGTCAATCTCGAGCACATCGCACCGGTGGTGGTTGAAACGCAACGCGACGATGGCCTGTGGGCCCATCCCGATTTCGTGATCGGTGGCGACTCGCATACCCCCATGATCAATGCGCTGGGCGTACTGGGCTGGGGCGTGGGCGGCATCGACGCCGAAGCGGCGCTGTTGGGCCATGCGTATACCTTCCCCGTGCCCGAGGTGGTAGGTGTGCGGTTAAGCGGGCAGATCGCCGCCCCCGCCATGACCACCGATGCCGCACTTCTCATCGTGCAGCAACTGCGCCAGGCTGGCGTGGCCGGCACGATGGTGGAGTTCTTCGGGCCGGCGGTGGCACTTCTTTCCGTGCAAGAGCGCGCCACGATTGCAAACATGGCGCCCGAGTACGGTGCCACGTGCGGCTTCTTTCCCATCGACGACGCGACGCTGACCTATCTGCGCGCCACGGGCCGGCCTGCTCGCCGCACCGAACTCGTGGAAGCCTACGCGCGCGCCAATCATCTGTTTCGCGGCCCCCAAGCCACCACGCCGCACTACACCCGTGTCATCGACATCGATTTGAGCGACGCGCGCCCGAGCCTCGCCGGCCCACGCCGCCCGCAGGATCGCATGCCGATCAAGGCGATCCCGGCCGACTTCGGCCGGCGCCTGCGGCTCTCGCTGGCGGATGGCGGCTTCGACGTGCACACCTACACGCCCCAGTCCTGCACCCCCGAAGCGATTCGCGGCAAGCAAACGGCGCAGGATGCACAGCCCGACTGCACGCGCACCCACGACGACCTCGACCTGCGTCACGGCGCGGTTGTGCTGGCAGCCATCACGTCGTGCACGAATACATCCAACCCCAGTGTGATGATTGCCGCGGGCTTGGTCGCGCAGAAAGCCGTGGCGCGCGGCTTGATGCCCAAGCCCTGGGTAAAAACTTCGCTCGCCCCGGGCTCGCGCGCCGTCACCCAATATTTGCAGAATGCCGGGTTGCTGCCCGCACTGGAGCAACTGGGTTTTTACGTGATCGGCTACGGCTGCACCACCTGTGGCGGCAAATCGGGTCCGCTGGACCCTGCCGTGGCGCGCGTCATCGAAAGCAAGAAGCTCGTCGCCGCTGCTGTGCTGTCGGGCAACCGCAACTTCGAGGGCCGCATTCATAAACTGATCCGCGCCAACTACATCGGCGCGCCGCCTTTGGTCGTGGCTTACGCCCTGGCCGGCCGGATCGACATCGATTTCGATACCCAGCCGCTTGCCAAGGATGCGGAGGGCAAACCCGTGTTCCTGCGCGATCTGTGGCCCACGCCCGAAGAGATTGCCGCACTGCTGCCCCTGGCCAGCGACCCGGCGATGTTTGAGCAAACCTACGATCCCGCCAACATGGACGCCGCCATCTGGAACGATCTCGAAGCGCCGGGCGGCCAACGTTTTCCATGGGATCCCGAGTCGCACTATCTGGTTGAGCCGCCTTTCTTTCGCAACACGCCGCAGGGCAATGCGCTGGATGAGCTGGCCCGCGTGCTGACCGACACCCGCGTGCTTGCCGCGTTCGACGATTCGCTCACCACCGACCACATCTCGCCGGGTGGCGAAATTCCGCCCAACACACCTGCAGGCCATTACCTGCAAGCCGCCGGCATCGTGCCCCGCGACTTCAACAGTTATGTGGCGCGCCGCTGTAATTTCGAAGTGATGACGCGCGCGACGTTTGCCAATATCCGCATCAAGAATGCGCTGCTGCCCGAGGAAGAAGGCGGCGTCACGCGGCACTTTCCCGATGGCGCCCGCATGACGATTTTCGATGCGGCTGCGGCGTATCGGCAGGATGGCATTGCCACCGTGATCATCGCCGGCAAAGAGTACGGCACCGGCAGCAGCCGCGATTGGGCGGCCAAAGGTTCGGCGCTCCTGGGCGTCAAAGCCGTGATCGCCGAATCCTTCGAACGCATCCATCGCGCCAATCTGGTGGGCATGGGCGTGCTGCCGTTGGCGTTTCGCGCAGGCGAAGGCTGGCGCGCTTTGGGGCTTACCGGCGAGGAGTCGTTTACCTTCGAAGGCGTGGCCCATGGCGTGCGCACGGGCGAGGCGATCCGTGTGATCGCGCGCCACGGCGATCGCGAAGTGCGCTTCGACGCGCTCCCACAAGTACTGACCGCGGCGGAACGCGGCCTGATGGCCGAGGGGGGCATTCCTGCCAGCGTGCTCAACAGCTTTACTGCCGTGCACGCAACGCCGTCGTGATGCCCCACATCGTCCGCCTTGCTCACCTCACCTCCACGAACGTCCACACCACCGCCACGCCATGACGCTTGATCTTCTGCTTACCCATGCCCGCATCCTGCTGCCGCAACAAGGCCTTACCGAAGGCCAGATCGGCGTGAAGGACGGCCGCATCGCCATCATCGCGGGGCCAGAGGCCGACTTGACGGCCACCGAGACGATCGACTGCAAGGGCCTGTGGGTGCTGCCCGGCGTGATCGACCCGCACGTGCATTTCGGCTTCGGCTCGCCCGAAACCGACTTCGAAACCGAGTCGCGCAACGCGGCGCTCGGCGGCACCACCACCGTGTTGTCGTTCCATCGATCGAAAGATATCCGCGAGTCGTTCGAACCCACGCGCGAGCGCGCCGAGCGGCAAAGCTGCATCGATTTCGGTTTTCACTTCGGCATCACGAGCAATCTGCATGTGGAAACGCTGGACGAGATTTCGCACGGCTTTGGCGTGTCGTCCTACAAGCTTTACATGATGTACAAGGGCGCGGCCGGCTTGTCGAAAGGCTTTACCGATATCGACGACGGCCTGCTCTACTCGGCCTTGCAGGCCACCGCCGCCATTCCCGGCGCGGTACTCGGTGTGCACTGCGAAAACGTTGAAGTCATTCCGGTGCTGCGCGACCCGCTGCGCGCCGCTGGCCGCGACGATTTGAAAGCCTGGAACGAGCAAAGTCCGGATTTCCTGGAGGCCGAGAACGTGCACCGCGTGTGCTACTTCGCCTCCAAGACGAATACCCCCGTCAACATCGTGCATCTGAGCTGCCGCGAAGCGCTGGACGAAGTGCGCCGCCACCGCCTGCGCGCCGAAGGCCCGCCGATCTATGTGGAAAGCTGCCCGCATTATCTGTTCTTGAACGACGAGTCGCCGGCCGGCCCCTACGCCAAGGTCAATCCGCCCGTGCGCGGCCAGGACGACGTGGAAGCCATGTGGGAAGGCGTGCGTGATGGCGCCATCACCACCATAGGTTCGGACCACGTGCCGCGCAAGCGCGCCACCAAGGACCACGACATCTGGGCCGCCAGCAATGGCTTTCCGGGCACCGGCATGATCTTGCCGATCCTGCTGCACGAAGGCTACCACCGCCGCGGCGTGCCCCTCATCCGCCTGATGGAACTCGCCGCCACCAACGCCGCGCGCATCTACAACCTGCCGTCCAAGGGCAGCATCGAAATCGGCAAGGACGCCGACCTGTTGATCGTGGATCCCGAGCTCGAGCGCACGGTGGATCCGGCCACGCTCGAGTCGCACGCCGACTATTCGCCGTACGAAGGCATGACGCTCAAGGGCTGGCCCGTGCGCACGCTGGTGCGCGGCCGCACTGTGGCGCAGGACGGTCGCATTACCGACGACGCGCGCACCAATCCGGCCGGCCGCTACGTACGGCGCCTGTGAAGGTTGCACGACCGAGATGCCGGGCCCGCGCGACGCTGATCGCAGGCAGTCCGGTGCCTCATACGAAAACGCTCGACAGCGCTCTTCCGCACTCGCATCGCATCGCACTCGCATCGCGAATGTGAATAAACGAACGACAGCGATGCATCCAACTCGGCGCCATCGCTTCACGCTTTTGCATTTCAAGACACTCTCTACAGGACCCTCGACGCCATGAGCGACACCAAACGAATCTGGGATGACTTTCTTACCGAACGCGACCAGGAAGTATTGAAGGTAGCCGGCTACGGCAAACGCGGCGGTTTCGGCAAACGCCCGGCACTGTTCATCATCGACGTGCAGTACAACTTCTGCGGCGATACGCCCGAGGATATTCTCGAAGGCCTGAAGCAATACCGCACGCATTGCGGCCGCGAAGCCTGGGATGCCGTGGCGCACATGGTGCCGTTGCTCGAACTCGCGCGCGAAAAGAATATCCCCGTGTTCTATACCGAAAGCGGCCGTCGTCCCGACTTGATGGACAGCGGCGTGCAAGTGGGCAAGAACCACCGCGGCGGTGAAAAAACGGTAGTGGCCAATACGCACGCCACGCAAACCGTCGAGCCGCTGGCCCCGCGCCCGCAAGACATTCGGATCACGAAGCAGAAGCCGTCGTGCTTCTTCGGCACGATCTTCATGAGCCACCTCAATTTCTTCGATGTGGATACGCTGATTCTCGTGGGCTGCACGTCGTCGGGCTGCTTGCGCGCCACGGCCGTGGATGCATACTCGTACAACTTCAAGGTGATCATTCCCGAAGAAGCGGCGTTCGACCGATTCCAGGCCAGCCATGCCGTCAATATGTTCGACTTGAACTGCAAATATGCCGACGTGATCCCGTCGGTTGAAGTGGCCGACTATCTGAAAGGTCTGCCGGCCCCGGTTGCGGAGCAGGCTTGAAGCCAACGGCATCCCAAGCGCCGTTGCCCGTCTATCTGCTGACGGGCTTTCTGGGCAGCGGCAAGACCACGCTGCTCAGCCGGCTTGTGCGCAGCGCGGCGTTCGCGGACACGGCCGTCATCATCAATGAGTTCGGCCAGGTGGGCCTGGACCATCGGCTGGTGGCCTCGTCCAACGACGACGACGTGGTGCTGCTGGATTCCGGCTGCCTGTGCTGTGCCACCAATAGCGCGCTGCAAGATAGCCTCGAATTGCTGTATTACCGGCGCTTGCGCGGCGACGTGCCCGCGTTTGCGCGGGTGGTGGTCGAGACGTCCGGCCTGGCCGATCCCGCGCCGCTGATCAACACGTTGGCTGGCGATCCGTCCGTGGCGCGCCATTACCGGTTTGGCGGCGCGATCACCACGGTCGACGGCATCCATGGGCTGCACACGCTGGACGATTATCGCGAGGCCGCCACGCAAGCGGCCGTGGCCGACAAGCTGATCATCACGAAAACAGATGTGACGCCCGACCCCGCGGTGCACGCCTTGCGCGAAGCGCTGCGGGCGCGCAATCCGATGGCGCCGATCGTGACTGCGACGGCGCACGCCTGCGAAGGCGAAGCCGTGCTCTTCGACGGATTGCATCGGACGGCGCCGGTGTCGGCAAATCCCGCCGCGAACGATCGCACGTCAATGTTCTCGCCTGCCGTCCCGCTCGCACTGACGCGACTGGGCCATGTGCTGCGCTATGGCATTGCGTCGTACGTGTGCCGGGTCGAGGCTCCCGTCACCTGGCCTGCCTACGCAGCCTGGGTCAAGCATCTGCAAACCCACTTCGGCGAGAACCTCCTGCGCGTCAAGGCGCTCTTGCCAATGAGCGACGGGCAAACCTACGCCATTCATGGCGTGCGTCATCTGTTCAGCCCGCCGGACCCCATCGATACCGCCGCTGCGGGCGACCAATTGGGTACTATCGTGATCATCGCGCAGGCGATGTCGGAAGAAGACGTCGCCCAGGCGCAAGCGGTGCTTACGCGCCCCACTTGATCACCGGACCCTCGATGTCAGATACGCCCCACCCCTCTCCCTTCAAGAGCAAACGTGGCCTGGGCCGGCTCTTCAACGCCTTGCGCTACGCCGTGCAAGGCATGCAGGCGGCGCTCACGCACGAAGCGTCTTTTCGTCAGGAGTTCGGTCTGGCGGTGATCATGATCCCCACGGCGTTCTGGCTCGGCCGCCACCCCTACGAAGTGCTGCTGCTGATTGCCGTGGTGCTCGTCGTGCTGGTGGTCGAACTGCTCAACTCTGCCATCGAAACGGTCGCCGATGCGGTATCGCTCGAGCCGCACCCGCTGATCGGCCGCGCCAAGGATTTGGGATCTGCTGCGGTGATGATCACGTTGATCTTCGCCGGCGCCACGTGGGCAATGGTCGCGTATCTGCGGTTTTGGGGCTGAACGTCCTGTTTTCGGCTCCGCGCCTGCTTGTTGGCGCCGGCACTTTCCCTATGCCTGCCTTGATCGAGTGACCGAAGCGGACGTCGGCAGGGCAAGTACGTTCGTCCACGCGATGGACGCTTCAAGCACGGGGCCGTTTATACTTGTCCCTATGAATGATGTGTCACTTCCCGCCAGTCCGGACGCCGTCCGACCCTCCTCCCCACGCAAAGTCGTCATTATCGGCGGCGGTGCGGGCGGCCTCGAACTCGCCGCAACGCTCGGCCGCAAGCACGGCCGCGAAGCCGTCACGCTGGTCGATGCGCGCCCCTTCCACGTGTGGAAGCCCTCGTTGCACGAAGCGGCCGCGGGCACGCTCGATATCCATCAGGAAGGCCTGTCCTATCTGATGATGGGTGCCTTGTCGCACTTCGGGTTCGTGCTCGGTGGCGTGACCGACATCGACCGCGCGGCGCGCACCATCACGGTGGCCCCGGTGTGCGATGCCAACGGCGTCGAGGTCGTGCCGGAGCGGCGCATCGGCTACGAGATACTGGTGTTGGCGATCGGCAGCACGTCGAACTTTTTCGGCACACCCGGCGCCACCGAACACGCACTCACGCTGGACACCATCGATGGCGCCGAACACTTCCGGCTCACCATGCTCAAGCAGATGGTGCAGATCGATCAGGCCAAGGCCACCTCCCCCGATGCCCGACTGAACGTGGTGATCGTGGGCGGCGGCGCCACCGGCGTCGAGCTGGCAGCCGAGCTGCACGAAGCCAGCCATGTCATCAGCGCCTACGGCCTGCCGCACTTCAAGCCGTCGCGCGATCTGGCGATCACATTGATCGAAGGCGCGCCGCGCGTATTGGCAGCCCTTCCCGAACGCATCTCGGCCGCCGCCACCGAACGTCTGCAATCGATGAACGTGCAGATCGAAACCGGTGCCAAGGTGTCCGAGGTGGGCCACGACTACGTCAACGTGTCCGACGGCCGCACCTTCGAGGCCCAGATGTGCCTGTGGGCCGCCGGCATCGCCGGACCCGCATTATTGAAGACGCTCGACCTGCCGCTGAACCGCATCGGCCAACTCGAAGTGGACGGCACATTGCAAACCGCCGACCCCAATGTGTACGCCATCGGCGACTGCTCCGCCGCGCCCTGGAAAGACGGCAAATCGGTGCCGGCACGCGCCCAGGCCGCGCACCAGCAGGCCGACTACCTCGCCACCCGCATCAGCGATCGCCTGAAGGGCCGTACGTCGTCATCCGCCACCTACGTCTATCGCGATCACGGCTCGCTGGTGTCATTGGGCAGCAGTGCCGGCGTGGGCAGCCTGATGGGCAAGCTCTCGGGCCGGGGCCTCTTCGTGAGCGGTACACTGGCACGCCTGATGTATATGAGCCTGCACCTCATGCACCACAAAGCGGTGCTGGGTGTGTCACGCACAGCCACCCTGGCGGTGGCCCGATTGCTCATGCGTCGCACCCGTCCGCGCGTCAAACTGCACTGATTCTCTTATCCCCATGAACTTCAAGTCACTCCTCGACCAGGCTTGGTCATCCACCGGTTCGCTCCTGCAGGTGGGACTGGATCCCGATCTGGCCCGCTTGCCTGCCGAACTGCAGGACGATCCCGATGCGATCTTCACGTTCTGCCGCGATATCGTCGATGCGACCGCGCCTTACGCCTGCAGCTTCAAGCCGCAGATCGCGTACTTCGCCGCTCATCACGCCGAGGCGCAGCTGGAAGCCGTGTGTGCGCACATCCGCGCCAAACACCCCACGCTTTCCATCGTGCTGGACGCCAAGCGTGGCGACATCGGCACCACCGCCGAGCAGTACGCCCGCGAAGCCTTCGAGCGCTACGGCGCGCATGCGGTCACCGTCAGCCCGTATCTGGGCTACGACTCGGTGGAGCCTTATCTGGCGTGGCGCGACCGTGGCATTTTCATCCTGTGCCGCACGTCCAATCCAGGCGGCTCGGATCTGCAATTTCTGAAGATGGAAAACGGCGATCCGCTCTACCTGCACGTGGCCGGTCTGGTCGCGGACAAATGGAATCGTCACGAACAATGCGGTCTGGTCGTGGGCGCCACGTTCCCCAATGAACTGGCGGCTGTACGTGCCCGTATCGGCGAGGCCATGCCGTTGCTGGTCCCCGGCATCGGCGCCCAGGGCGGCGACGTTCGCGCCACCGTACAAAGCGGCTGCAATGCCGCCGGCACCGGCATGCTGGTGAACTCGTCGCGCGCGATTCTGTATGCGAGCGGCGGCGACGATTGGCGCGAGGCAGCCGCTCGTGCGGCCAAGTCGCTGCGCGATCAGATCAACGCCGTACGGGACGTTCAACAGCAGGCGTGACGTCGATGAGAATGAGCGGCCTGAGGTGATTCACATCAGGCGTGACGTCCATCGACATCAGGCTTGACGTCCACCGACATCAGGCTTGACGTCCACCAACATCCGGCATGACGTTTCTCGACATCAGGCTGAAACCAACGTCGTCATCTAGCCTGGACGTAAAAAAGCCCTCTTGCAAACGACGCCACGGCGTCGGCAGAGAGGGCTTTTCAATGCAATCGCGTGACGCGATCGCACGTTCGGTCGTTCAGGCAATGACCGGCGTGGCGCGAACATCCGTCACACGGGCATCGATCGATTCCAGCAGCCCGCGCAACGCAGCGCCGACTGCGGCCAGACGAATCTCGGCGCGATTACCCGGAAATACGCGCGTAGCCGCCCGGGTGGTGATGCCGTCACCGGCGCGCACCGCGAAGCCGAAGCACACCATGCCCACCGGCTTGCCGGGCGTACCGCCGTCGGGGCCTGCGATACCGGTGATGGACACCGCCACATGGGCGTCCGGCGCCCCCAGCAACACACCGCTCGCCATTTCGATCGCCACTGGTTCGCTTACCGCACCGTGACGCTCGAGCGTCTCGGGTGAAACTTCCAGGTTTTCGATCTTGGCATCATTGCTGTACGTAATGAACCCGCGGTCGAACCAAGCGCTCGAACCGGCCACGCTGGTGATCGTGGCGCCCAGCAGGCCACCGGTGCACGACTCGGCCACACCCACGAGCCACCCCTGGCGCTGCAGGTCCTGGCCCAACTGCTCGGCCAGCGCCACCACATCTTCTTCCAGCGCCGGCGTATTCAATACGGTCTCGTTCATCATCCCAAAACTCCCAAGCGCACCGCCGCGGCGATCACCAGCAAGGCATAGCACGCGGCCAAAATGTCGTCCACCATGACCCCCAGCCCGCCTTTGACGTGCGCATCGCAGTACTTGATCGGTTGGGGTTTGAGAATATCGAACACGCGAAAAAGCACGAACGCCGCAATCTGAGAAAACCAATCCGACGGTGTCAGCCACAACACCAGCCACATTGCGATCATCTCGTCCCAGACCATCCCCAGATGATCCGGGGTGTCGAGTTCGCGGCACACCTTCAGGCACGCCCAACATCCATATGTAAACGCCAAAGCAAGAAATAGGCCTACATACAGGTCCGACGGGAGCCAATCCTCCACTGCAATCCACATCAGCCAGGCGAGCAGCGTGCCCCAGGTGCCTGACATCGGCCGCAGAAGCCCACTGCCGAAGCCGAAGGCGATCAGGCGGTGCGGACGCGCGCAGATCCAGGACAGGCTGGGATAAACGACGCGCATGCGCTCGGCCATCGAACTGGTGGCCGGATCGGACGAGGGTGAGGGGGTCATGTCGAGGCGAAGTGATCGAAGCCGCCCGGCAGATCGCCGATCGGCTGGCCGGCAACATCGAGCACGCGCAGGCCGCGCTGGGACACGATGGTGCCCACGCGGGTGATGCGAACGCCGATGCTGCGGGCGGATTGAATGATGCGATCGCGATCGGCCGGGTCGGCCGTCACGCACAATTGGTAGACGTCGCCGCCGCCCAGCACGCAGCCACGCACTTGGACGGCAGGCAGGGCCGAAAGGCTGTCGTCTACTGGCAGATCGGTTTCATGCAACGTGGCGCCGACTTGGCTGGCCGCGAGGATATGTCCCAGATCCTGGAGCAACCCATCGGAGATATCGATAGCGGCGTGCGCAATGGGGGCCAGCGCCATGCCGAGCGCCACTTGGGGCTCGGGGCGTTCCAACGCAGGACGGCATGCTGCGAGCAGCGCGTCATCTCGGTCCCACTGGCCTGACAGCAGGCGATAGGCTGCGTCGGCGGCGCCGAGCGTGCCGCTCACCCAGATGTCGTCTCCCACGCGGGCGCCGGAACGCTTCAACGCGCGCTGCGCATCCACGGCACCGAATACCGTGACGCTGATGGCAACATGGCCGTCGGCCGCACGCGTGGTGTCGCCCCCGATCAACGGACAGCCGTGCGTATCGCACAGGGCATGAAACCCGCGCGCGAACGCTTCCACCCAGGGCAGATTGACATCGGGCAATGCCAACCCCAGCAGGCAGCCAATGGGTTGAGCCCCCATGGCGGCAAGATCGGAGAGATTGACGGCCAGCGATTTGTGACCCAGTGCGTACGGATCGACGTCCGGGAAGAAGTGCCTACCTGCAAGCAGCAGATCGGTGCTGGTAGCCACATGCTTGCCGTGGGGCACGGCAAAGAGCGCGCAATCGTCGCCCACACCCAGCATGCCGTCCGGCGCCGGGCGCGCAAAGCAGCGCGCGATGAGGTCGAACTCCGATGTCATGCCTCACCCCTCGCCGCTGTGCGCACGATACGCTGGGCGGTAAAGGATGGGCTGACCGGACATCGCGCGCAGCGCCTCGGAGGTACGCCGCAATCAGCGGCGTGCCGCCGCTGCAACCTCGGAGCGACGCACATCGGCGGCCAGCTTATCGAGCACGCCGTTGACGAACTTGAAGCCGTCGGTACCGCCAAAACTCTTGGCCAGTTCGACCGCTTCATTGATCGCCACGCGATACGGCACTTCCACGTGATGCACGAGTTCGTACGCGCCGATGAGCAAGATGCCATGTTCGACAGGTGACAGCTCGACGAGCGGCCGATCGACGAATGGCGAAAAACGCTCGCGCAGCGCCGGCGCTTCGCGGATCACGCCATGCAGCAAGGTTTTGAACCACTGCGCGTCGGCTTCCGAAAAATCGTCGGCATCCCGCACGTGCGCATCGATCTCGCCCGCGTCCTGATTACCCACGCCGCCCTTCAACAGCCAGGAATACACGCCTTGCAGGGCAAATTCGCGGGCACGGCGACGCGCGCTACGCGCGTTCGCACGTGCTTCGCCATCAACGCCCGTTGTCTTCTTCGTCGTCAAAATCTTCGTCCTCTTCTTCGTCTTCGTCTTCGGCTTCCGGCTCGAGCGCGGCAACCAGATTGGCCATTTCAACCGCGACCTGGGCGCAATCGCGACCCTTGCCGGCAGCGCGCTCTTGCGCCTGCTCTTCGGTTTCGGTGGTCAACACGCCGTTGGCCACGGGAATACCCGTCTCGAGCGAAATACGCGAAATGGCCTGTGCGCTTTCGTTGCTGACGACTTCGAAGTGGTAGGTTTCGCCGCGGATGACCGCGCCCAGCGCGATCAAAGCGTCGAATTCGAATGTTTCGGCCATACGGGCCAGGGTGACGCCGAGTTCAAGCGCGCCGGGGACCGTCACGACCATCACGTCGCGCTCGTCCACGCCCAGCGTAGCCAGTTCTTCGAGGCAGGCATCGAGTTCGGCTTGGCCGATCGCTTCGTTGAAGCGCGCACGCACGATGCCGATATGCAGTCCCTCGCCGTTGAGGTCGGGAGTAAGGATGTAGGGATTCATAAGGGCCGCCTGGAAATTAAGTGGCGCTTGGTTGGGCAAGCGCGGAAGGGTCGCAATCGTAACCCGTAATGGTGAGCGAGAAGCCGGCCATGCTCGGCATCTTGCGGGGTCGTGCCAACAATTTCATCTGCCCCACGTTCAAATCGCGCAGAATCTGGGCGCCGATCCCGTAGGTGCGCAATCCCAGACGGTCGCCATCCTGCGAACCCGGGTGAGCCTTGGGATCGGTCCACGCCGTGATCTGCGCCGCCAGATGCTCGGAAGAGGCCTGGCAGTTCATCAGGATGACAATGCCCGCGCGGCTCGCGGCAATCGTTTGCATGGCGCGCGCCACGGTCCAGCTATGCGGGCTCGACCCGGTATCCAGCACATCCAGGAGCGATGCCGGCTCGTGCACCCGCACCAGCGTTTCGCTGTCGGGATCGATCGTGCCGTGCACCAGCGCCAGATGGGTAGAGGCCGTTGCGGTATCGCGGTACGCCACGGTATGGAACTCGCCCCAAGGCGTTTGCAGGGGACGTTCACCCACCCGCTTCACGATCGACTCATGCTCGCTGCGGTACTGGATCAAATCGGCGATCGTCCCGATCTTCAGGCCGTGTTCGCGGGCGAAACCCATCAGATCGGGCAGGCGCGCCATCGTACCGTCGGGCTTGAGGATCTCGCAGATGACGGCAGCCGGGGTGAGCCCGGCCATCGCCGTCAGGTCGCAGCCCGCCTCCGTGTGCCCGGCACGCACCAGCACGCCGCCGGGAACCGCACGCACAGGAAAAATGTGACCCGGCTGAACCAGATCGTCGGGCCGCGCGTTGCGCGCCACCGCGACCTGGATCGTGCGGGCGCGGTCGGCGGCCGAGATGCCGGTCTCGACACCGGTAGCGGCTTCGATCGACATCGTGAAATTGGTGCCGTACCGGGTGCCGTTGCGCGAGGCCATCAACGGCAGATCGAGCTGGCGGCACCGTTCTTCGGTAAGGGTGAGGCACACCAGGCCGCGAGCGTGCGTGACCATGAAGTTGATGGCGTCGGGTGTGACGAATTCCGCCGCCATCACGAGATCGCCTTCGTTTTCACGGTCTTCCTCGTCCACGAGAATGACCATCCGGCCGGCGCGCAGCTCGGCGATGATGTCAGAAACGGGAGCGATGTCGAACGATTCGGCATTCCCGCCGGACGCGGACGTGGGGTGGAGGGAGACGGACATGGCGGCAACAGTGTGGGCGGGAAACCCCTGATTCTACCAATGCGGGGGCCGCCGTGCGCTCGTATTCGTACATGTACGACCCTTCAGCGCAAATCGTGCTCTGCCCCCGTTTCCCAGAGTAAACTTCAGGGTTTCCCCGCCCCACTTCGCGGATCGCCCCATTACTATGACCACGCCTTCAGTTTCAGCCGCTCCCGCGCATTACGCGGTCGACATGCTCATCGTCGGAGGCGGCATCAATGGCGTCGGTATCGCCCGCGATGCGGTCGGCCGTGGCCTGAGCGTGTTGTTGTGCGAAAAGAACGACCTGGCCAGTGCCACGTCGTCGGCCAGCAGCAAGCTGATCCATGGCGGTCTTCGCTATCTCGAAAATTACGAGTTCCGTCTGGTGCGCGAGGCGCTGTCCGAGCGTGAAGTGCTGCTCTCGAACGCGCCGCATATCGTGCACCCCCTGCGTTTCGTCCTGCCGCACGACAAAAACCTGCGTCCGGCCTGGATGATCCGCATCGGCATGTTCCTCTACGATCATCTGGCCAAGCGCTCGCCGCGCCTGCCGGGATCGCGCAAGCTCGATCTGCGCAAGGTGCCGCAAGGCGCGCCGCTGCGCACCAGTCTGCATACGGGCTTCGAATATTCCGATGCGCGCGTCGATGACTCGCGCCTCGTGGTGCTCAACGCCATGGACGCGCGCGAGCGCGGCGCCCACATCCTCACGCGCACCGAATGTGTGGCGCTGCGCACCAGCGGCGGCCGCTGGCAGGCCACCTTGCGCGACGTCGACGGCACCGAGATCACGGTGGATGCAGGCATCCTCGTCAACGCGGCCGGCCCCTGGGTCGAACGCCTGCAGCGCCTGGCCGTACTGGCCGAAACGGGCGAAACCGAGTCGGCCACGCCCCCACGCAGCAAGCTGCGCCTGGTCAAAGGCAGCCACTTTACGGTGCCCAAGCTCTACGAAGGCAACTGGGCCTACATCCTGCAAAATGCGGATGGCCGGATCATGTTCGTGATCCCCTATCAGGACCAGTACTCGTTGATCGGCACCACCGATGTCGTCTACCAGGACGATCCGTCGGCGGTGCACATCAGCGATGAAGAAGTGCGCTATCTGTGCGACATCGTCAACAGCTACTTCGTCAAACAAATCAAACCGTCCGACATGACGTGGTCGTATTCCGGCGTGCGTCCGCTGTATGACGATCAGGCGGGCAACGCCTCGGCGGTCACCCGCGATTATGTCTTCGATGTGAGCGGCGGCAAGGACGGCAAACCGCCGTTGCTGTCGATCTTCGGCGGCAAGATCACCACCTATCGACGCCTGGCCGAACACGCGCTCGAAAAACTCGCGCCCTTCACAAGCAAGCCGAAGGGCTGGACGGCCACTGCCCCGCTGCCGGGTGGCGACATGCCCAACGCCGATCCCGCCGCCTACGCCGCAAAATTCGCCCGCCGCTATGAGTGGCTGCCCGAAAGCGTCGTTCAACGCCTGGTGGGCGCGTACGGCACGCTGGCGGAGGGCATCGTGGGCGGCGCGACGTCGCTTCACGACCTGGGGCTCGACTTCGGCCTGGGTCTTTACGAACGCGAGGTACGCTGGCTCGTCGAACACGAATGGGCCCGCACCGCCGAAGACATCCTCTGGCGCCGCACGCGCCTGGGGCTGCACGCCGATGACGGCATGTCTCAGCGCCTGACCACATGGCTCGAACAGAACCGGACGTAACCGCCGCCGCCAACGACGGCCGCCGCAGCATCCAGTCGATCGAGGTCGGCTGCACGCTGCTGACCGCCCTGGTCGAGGCGGCCACCCCCTTGAGCCTGCGCGATCTGGCACAGGCCGCCGGCATGACGTCGGCCAAGGCCCACCCCTATCTGGTCAGTTTCATTCGGGTCGGCCTGGTGCAGCAGGATGGCGTCACCGGCCACTACGAACTCGGCGCATTTGCTCTGCAGATGGGGCTCGTCAGCCTGCAACGTCTCGACCCGGTGCGCGCCGCCATGCCCGAGCTTGCCCAGCTCCGGGATGAGATCGGCCACACGCTCGGAATCGCCGTGCTCGGATCGCATGGGCCCACGATGGTGCACATGTCGCAGGCGAGCTACCCGGTACACGTCAATATGCGCCAGGGCACGGTGATGTCCATGCTGCACACCGCCACCGGTCTCGTCTTTGCCGCGTGGTTGCCGCCCAAGGTGGCCGACCACTACATTACACGCGAGATCGGCGATACCGCCGTCATCTCCAGCATCGACACGCCCGTTGCCACGCCCCGCTCGACGCTTGACGCGATGCTGGCCGACATCAGGGTGCACGGTATGGCCCGCGCGCTCGGCAATCCGCTGCCGGGCGTCGATGCGCTATCGGTACCGGTTTTCGACAACACCGGGAGCGTGGTGTTGGCCCTGACCAGCCTTGGCCCCACAGGGCGGTTCGATACGGCCTACGACGGCGCGATTGCGCGCCCATTGCTGCGCTGCGCACAGTCGATTTCACGCAAGCTGGGTTATACCGGACGGTAACGTCATTGCCGATCACACAGCGATGCAGGATGATCGGATTCGGCAATGTCGGCAGTCGTATGACCGAATTATGACCAGTCATCAAATTGACGGTCTCTGCTGAGTAACATCTGGCTCTTTTTTGTTGGAAGGTGATCATGTCGGAACAGGAATTGAAGTTGCACGTCCCGGCAGCCGCGCGGCCCGCAATCGAACGCGAGCTCAAGAAGCAGCGCGACGTGTCGCAGGTGCGGCTGCATGCCCTGTATTTCGACACTGCCGATCGCGAACTGGCCCGCGCGCGCATTGCCTTGCGCCTGCGCCAGGAAGGTCGCGACTGGATTCAAACCCTGAAGGCGCCCGGCGCCGACGCGATCACCCGCAAAGAAGTCAACCACGCTCGGCCCGGCCCGGTGCTGGATCTATCGGTGTATGCCGGTACCGAATTCGAGGCCGCGCTGTCGCAGATCAAGGGTGAACTCACCCTGCGTTACGAAACCGACGTGGTGCGCACGCTGCGCAAGATTCGCACGCGCCAGGGCGTGGTCGAGTTGGCTTACGACATCGGCATGTTGCGCGCTGGTGCGCTCGAGCTTCCCATCTCCGAGGTCGAATTCGAACTGGTTTCCGGTCAGGTGGCGGCACTCTTCACGCTCGGCCGCACCTGGTTGCAACGCCATGGCCTGGTGCTGGATGCCCGCTCGAAATCCGAGCGCGGCGATGCGCTGGCCACATTGGCGCATGTGCTCGCGCCCGCCGACCCCACCGCACTGCCCGACGCCGATGAACGCGCCCGCGCCATCGCGCAATTCTGGGCGCCGCGCGGCGCCGATGGCATTACGCTGAAGCCCGAGATGACGCCGGGACAGGCCTTGTCCGCCGTCACCGCAGAATGCCTGGATCAGATCATCCGCAATACGGCCGTCATGGCCGAAGTCGACACGCTCGGCGTGTATGACGCAGGCCAGGCCGAACATGTGCATCAATTGCGCGTGGGCGTGCGCCGTTTGCGCTCAGCGTGGCGCCTGTTCGAAGGGTTGGCGACGCTTCCCTCAGACGTCTTGCAAGAAGACATCAAGGTGCACTTCTCGGCATTCGGCGCCAACCGCGATCAGGATGTGCAGGACGAGACGATCGCGCCGGTGCTGCGCGAAGCGGGCATGCCCGATTTCGCGATGCCGGGTTCACCGCCGGCAGAGGATGCACGAACGCTGGCACAGGGCCGTGCGTTTCAGGGCTGGTTGCTCGAGATGCTCGAATGGAGCCTGACGCCGCAACCGCCCTACACCCCCCACCTCGTGCCCACGGCGACGGAGCCGCTCAAAGCCGCAACAGGTGAGGCCGCGTCGATCGCCATTGCGGGCGAGGACGAGGATGAGGACGCGCCCGCCGCCGCCAGCGGCCAGCATGTGGGGGAACTGGCTGCCATGCTCGCCACCGCCTCAGGCACGGGCAGCGCGCCCGGCGAAGCCATGGTCGTACCGATCATCATCCCCCTCCATCCGGCCACGCCTGCCCATCCGCTGCAAGCGCGCTTGGTGGATCGGCTGCGTCGCTGGCACAAGAAGGTCGTGTCGGACGGCAAGCACTTCGCGACGCTGGCCATCGACGACAAGCACGCCTTGCGCAAACGCGCCAAACGGTTGCGGTACGGGTTGTCGTTTACCGAAAGCCTGTTGCCCGCCTCTCGCCTGAAGGCGTATCGCAAGCAACTGGCGCAAGTGCAGGACGTGCTGGGGGAATTCAACGACCTCGCTGTCGCCCATGAGCGCTATGAAGCGGCTGCAGCCGCCCATCCCGAAGCATGGTTTGCTGTGGGCTGGATCGCTGCACGCCAGGCCGCACTGGTAGAGCGTGCCGAACACGCCTTTCGCGAGTTGAGCAAAACGCCCACGTTCTGGAAGTGATGCGGTACGGCGGCCTCGATATGCCGCTGACATATCTCAGGAAACAAATGGGCCGCTATAGAGCGGCCCATTTGCTTGCGCTGAACGACTGACCGTCAGGACAGTCCCAGCAGCGCCTGAGCGAACTCGCGCGCCACGAACGGCTGCAGATCCTCCATGCCCTCGCCCACGCCGATCCAGTACACCGGAACGGGGCGTACGCCTTGGCTGCCCGCGGCCACGGCGGCGAGCGTGCCGCCCTTGGCGGTGCCGTCCAGCTTGGTCACCACCAGCCCCGTCAGATTGAGTGCCGCGTCGAAAGCGCGAATCTGCGCGATGGCGTTCTGGCCCGTATTGCCGTCGATCACCAGCAACACCTCGTGAGGTGCCGCCGGATCGGCCTTGGCGATCACGCGACGGATCTTCTTGATTTCTTCCATCAAATGCAACTGCGTGGGCAACCGGCCGGCGGTATCCACCATGACCACGCCCATACCCCGGGCACGGCCGGCATTGACGGCATCGAATGCAACCGCCGCCGGATCGCCCTTGTCCTGCGCAATCACGCTCACGTTGTTACGTGCGCCCCAAGCCACCAGTTGCTCACGGGCCGCCGCGCGGAACGTGTCGCCGGCCGCCAGCAAGACGCTCGCGCCCTGCCGCTGGAAGGTATGCGCCAGCTTGCCGATCGACGTGGTCTTGCCCGCCCCATTCACGCCGGCAATCATGACGACGAGCGGTTGGGCGCGCTTCAGGTCGAAGGGACGCTCGAGCGGCTTGAGATGGTCGGTCAACACATCGCACAAGGCACGCTTGACCCCTTCTGCGTCTTCGATCCGCTCTTTCTTGACGCGGGCGCGCAAGGCGGTGATGAGCTTTTGAGTCGCTTCAACCCCCGCATCGGCCATAATGAGCGCCGATTCGAGCTCTTCAAACAGGTTTTCGTCGACGCTGACGCCCACGAAAATGCCGCCGATGCTCTGCCCGGTGCGCGACAAGCCGCGCTTCAGACGGGTCAGCCAGGAGGCTTTCTTTTCGGCCGGGGCGGCGGCTTCCGCAGCCGGCGGGTTGGATAGTGCCGGTACCGTGCCGGCGATTGGCGTAATGCGATCCGGTACGGACGGCACAGGTGCCGAAGCCAGTGCAGCGGATGCCGGCGTTGCAGGCAGCGCCGCCGCGGGCGCATCGGCTGGCAGAATGGTTGGCCGGTCGACCGGCGTGCCGGACGGCGCCATCGAGGGCGACGCGGCGCCTGTGGGGCGCACGTCTGCCGCGATCACCACCGGTGCCGGTTCGGCCTGCGGCACATCGATCGTGACCTGCTGCGGCACAATAGCGGGTTGGCTGGCGTAGCTGGCTGTTGCAGGAGCGATCGACGCGTCCGGAGGGACAGTCGCTGGTGAGACGGCCTGCGCTTGGGCGGTATCGAGCGGCGGAATGGTCGGTTCGAAATGCGTCGCCCCGACGTCCACCGCGTCTTCGGAGGCAATCGGATCGGCTGGCGGGGGTATCGCGCCATCCGGCAAAGACGGCTCGATACGCGTAGCGGGATCGGCGTACGGCGCAGTACTCTGCGCATCGGCCACGGCGACATCGCCCGACGCAGGCGGAACGCCTTCGGCGGGGTGCTCGACTCCCGGCTGCGGGGCCGGCTTTTCAGCAGGCGCGGCAGGCGGAGGAGATTTTTTCTTGAAGAAGCGGAACATGGGCAAGAAGTATATTCGCATCGTTGGCGGTCAGTACCGCCGAACCCCTATCGAAGTGCTCGATATTGCCGGTTTGCGGCCCACACCCGACCGTGTGCGCGAAACGGTGTTCAATTGGCTGGCCCATTTCTGGGCCGGCGATCTGGCGGGCCGCAAGGTGCTGGATCTGTTTGCCGGTAGCGGCGCGCTCGGCTTCGAGGCGGCATCACGGGGCGCGGCGCACGTGCAGATGGTCGAGCGCGACCCCAAGGCGGTGGCCGCGATTCGCGCGTTGCGCGACAAGCTGGGTGCCACCGCGATCCGCATTCTGCAATCGGATGCCCTGGCCTCGCTCGATCGATTCGATGCGCCTGCATTCGATGTGATTTTTCTCGATCCACCCTTCAATGCCGAGTGGTTGCCTAAACTGTGGGATCGCCTGCCGGCCTTGATGGCTACCGATGGCTTAGTCTATGTGGAGTCCGAAGCCCCCCTTACGCCGGAGGCGCCATTCACACTACTGCGTCAAGGCAAAGCGGGTGCCGTTCACTTCCACCTTCTTCGAATTTGCTGCAATGCGCAAAAGGGACAATAATCTGCGCTTCGGAGGAAGGTGACATAAAGGTAGGGAGTACACATGATTACAGCCATATATCCGGGCACGTTCGATCCGCTGACGCGCGGACATGAAGATTTGGTGCGCCGGGCAGCCTCGCTGTTCGACAAGGTGGTGGTCGGTATCGCCCACAGCCGCAATAAAAAACCGTTCTTCAATATCGACGAACGCGTCAGCATTGCGCGCGAAGTACTGGGCCACTACGGCAACGTCGAAGTAAAAGCATTCGGCGGCTTGCTCAAGGATTTCGTACGCGATCAGGAAGGCCAGGTCATCGTCCGCGGCTTGCGCGCCGTCTCCGATTTCGAATATGAGTTTCAAATGGCCGGCATGAACCGCCATCTGCTGCCCGAAGTCGAAACGCTGTTCATGACGCCGTCGGAACAGTACCAGTTCATTTCCGGCACCATCGTGCGAGAGATTGCACAACTGGGCGGCGACGTGAGCAAGTTCGTGTTTCCTTCGGTCGAACGCTGGATGCACGAAAAAGCAAGTGAGCGGCGCGAGCAATCCTGGCCGGGCTAACGCCGGCGGAGCTCGATCGAGTGCCATCCAACCCGATTTGACCAGAGGTCTACAATAGACGGATAGCAGTGTCGGCACGTGCCGCCCTGCTGTCTATGCCTCTTTTTGGTTGGTTTCGATCATGGCCCTTCGAATTACCGATGAATGCATCAATTGCGACGTGTGCGAGCCGCCGTGTCCTAATGACGCCATCTCGATGGGCGAGGAGTTCTACGTCATCGATCCCGACGCCTGTACCGAATGCGTGGGCCATTTCGATGAACCGCAATGCAAGGTCGTATGTCCGGTGGAGTGCATCGAACTCAATCCGCAGTGGGTTGAGGGGCAGGATGCGTTGATGGCCAAATATCGTCGGCTGACCGGCAAAGCATAATCCTCGATCATCACCGGTTCATTGCCCGCGTTTATCGTTGGCGCTTGGCGCTTTATCCGCGCGGCCAGCGTACCTCGGCCACATCGGGGTGCACCTTCATGATGCCGCACGGCTGGCGCAAGTAGCTCGACATCCACGCGGTGGCCAGCTCTCCCTCATCGACGACATCGATTTCTTGATCGCCCACCATGGCGGTGAAGCGTACGCTGTCGTCGTCTTCGATCACATCCAGCGGAATATCCAGGCGCAGCATGCCGGGCGCACGGATCACGAGATACCCCAACCGGAGTTCGACGGTCACATCGGCGAGCTGTGGAAAATGCGTTTGCGTCATCCAACGCCCGTCTTCATGCACTACCAGCCAGCGCCGGTCGTACGCCTGGGCGCGCTCGTCGGCCACGCTGCCGCATTCAACCAGCGGGGTGTAGACCACGGGTGTCATCGCTTCAGCAGTCCCTTGAGCGCATTGCCGATCTCCTTGGCGGCCTCGGGCGATGTGCCGGTGTTCTTCTCAATCACTTCGCGCAGCTTGTCTTCGGCGCGGCCTTTGAGCAGCTCTTCAGCTGCACCACGCCATTGCACGGCAAACAGCGGCTTTTCGAAGGGGCCTGCCACATGGATCGGCACCGTCACATTGCGCAATTCCTCCAGCCCCTCTCCGTCCTGCCCCGTGAGCGTGTTGACCACACGAATCAGGGCCACGAAATCGACCACGCGATTGACCAGATTGAAGGTCGCAGGACTGCCTTGCGAGACGCGCAGCAGTGGCGACGCCAGATTGAGGTTCTTTACCGTGCCGATACCCCGGTCGAACTGAACGTCGGCATCGAGTGCAGTGAAGTCGGTTTGCTGGGCATCGCCGGTGGCCACGCCCACTGTTGGCGAAACCTCGCCCGTGACGACGCGCTTCAGTTCACGCAACGTTTGCGCGATGTTGATGCCCTTGACCGCGCCATCGCGCAAGCGTGCCTGCAACGTACCGGCCAGATTGTTGGTCATGGCGTAGGTATTGGCGCCCGACGTGGTGAGGTCCAACACGACCGAACCCTTGCCGCTCAATGACGTGCGGCGGGTGAGGTCGTTGAGCAGCGGCTCGATCGAGATGCCGGCGAGCGAGAGCTTGGCCGCAACCTTGTTGTTTTCAGAGGCATTCACCGACACAACGCCCGCGAGTTTGCCTTCGTAAAGCGTGGCGGCAAGCGTGCTGATGTCGAGTTTGCCCTTTTCCAGCTTGATGTCGGCACTGACGTCGTCGGCCTTCATCCCACGTACCACGAGCTTGCCCACCTTGATGCTGCCGCTCGCCGTGGGGCCCACCAAGGCGCGCAGGTCGATCGTGTCGTCGACGGGCGGCGCTGCCGGAGCCGGTGTGCTCGTCTGCGCGGGGGTCGGTGTTGGCGCGGGTGTGGGCGCCGGGGTCGATGTGGCAGGCGCAGGCGAAGAAGGTGCTGCCGGCGCAGCAGCCGACGTGGACGCTTGCGCTGGGGCCGCTGCAGCGGGCTTGGCGCCGGCCGTAGACGATGCGCCATTTGCCGCCGCAGGCGCATTGGCTGCAGTGGCCGCATCGGGCGCGGCCGTCGGCGCAGCAGCCGGCGCGGACGCGGCAGCAGGTGCGGACGGCGCGGCAGCCGCAGGTGCCGGCGCAGGCGTTGCTGCCGGTGCGGCGGCAGGCGCAGGCTTGGCCGTCGAAGCAGGGGCTGCGACCGGCGGTACGAGCTTGTCCAGATCGAGCACATCCACGGCCAGTGAAAATGCCAGGCGGGGCGCATCGGACAATCGGGCCACGTCCGCCGTCAGATCGAATTTGCCGCCTTCAAGCACGGCATTGATCTTGGCCGTGGCCTGATCCTTGACCAGATCGGCGCTCAGGCTGCCGATCACCGGGATCTGCAAATTGCCCTTGGGCAGGGCCGGATCGGTGATGTTCACGTCGCCACGCAGCGCCGGCATGCTGGCCGTGCGTTCCGACAAGCCCAGCGACACCGGGGAAGTAAACGCAAACTTCACCAATCGATCGTTCTGTTTGAGCGTGCCGTTGAGCTTGGCTTCCTGGATGTCGAGTTCGGCGGCGTTACCGCTGATGCCCGTGAGGCCAAAGTTCGTATCGATGCCACTCGGGCCATCGAGACGCAGCCGGCCGGTAAGCGCATCACCAGCCGCCTTCTCGGGCGAAATATTCAACGACGGTGCATCCAGTGCGAGCTCGAACGGCCCACGTTCCATCGCGCCGCGCGCGCGCACTGCCAGACGATCGATCTGCAGCCTGCGCTTGAATGGATCGGCCACCAGACGAGGAATCGAGACGCTGGCGTCCACGCCCTTCATCGCCAGATCCGGGCGCGTTACATCGCCCTGGAACAGCAATTCGAGGCCCGCCACATTGAGCGACGACGTTTGACCATTGAAGGCCACGTTGCCGCGCGCGATCAGGCTTGTGGCCTGCGCGTCGGGCAATTGGCCGGTAATCCGCATATCGAGCTTCTGCGCGGAATATTCCTTCGCGGCCGGATTGAGCATCAACATGCCCTGCCCCGTCAGATTGGCATCCATACGCGGATTACCGCCCTCGAGGTGCGCATTCAAATTCACGTTGAAGGGTTGATTGAAGGTGATGCGGCCGGTGCTCGCGTTAAGCCGATTGATCGTGATTGCGCGACCGGTAATCTGATCCTGCAGCACCAGATCGCCCTGCTGCAAATCCATGCCTGCGATATCGATCTGAAAACCGGAGTTCTGGTCGCGCGGCGCGTCGGCGGAAGCGGACTGCGACATGTGATTGTCGGCACCCACCAGATTGCTGAAATTGAATTGCCCGGTTTTGTCGCGAATCACCCGGGCCTTGAAACCCGTGACCGCCACGTGATCGACCACGAGATTGTCGGACAGCAGCGGCCAGATCGCCACGGCAAGGCGAGCGCTCTCGACCGAGGCGAACGTCTCGTCGCTGTTCACTTCCGACAGCGACACGTCCTGCAACGACAATCCCAGGCGCGGGAAGAGCGACAACTCGATGTCGCCCTCGATCGCCAACGTGCGCTGATAGCGCGTTTGTATGAGCTCTTCGAGCTTGTACTTATACGCGTTGGGGTCGAACGTGAGGAGGAATATTGCCAGGCCCACGATCGACACCAACATCAAAACCACAAGGCCTATCAGTATTCGCTTGATCCACGTCTTCATCGTTGCCTCGTGGGTACCTCGATCAGTATGGTGCGGGAGCGGCGCAGAACAGAGGCGCCTAAGGAGCGGTGCTCGGGCCGCACATCACGTGCGCGCGCCTGCAAGCCGCTGCGAAGGGCCTATCGTATCAAATTGAGGGGGTCGGTTTGCGCCAGCCCCGGCATTGGAAGTGACTAATTTGTACCGCAATGTGGCGCAACGCCGTTGAAAGCAAATGACGTCAGGTTATGGGTTCGACCCAGGCCGCCGCAAACGGTTCCGCACAATGCGCCGCTGGGCGTCAGCCTATTACCAAAGCACCATCTGCGTGCAACGAAACAGCGCCGTTTTCTTGCCCTGATCGTTGAACACTGCCGCAGACCAGACCTGGGTATTGCGTCCCAGATGCTCGGCCACCGCTTCGGCCCGAAGCACACCGCCTTTCGCCGTACCCAGGAAGTTACTTTTCAACTCGATGGTGGTGAAGTTCTTGGCGCCTTCCGGCAGATGGGCGATGGTGGCATAGCCTGCGCTGGTATCGGCCAGGAGAATGACCGTGGCGGCATGCAGAAACCCGTTAGGCGCCATCATCCAGGGCTGAAGCTCGATCTGCGCCTCCAGACGTCCTTCGTCGAACGCGGTGACCTCAAAGCCGTAATGCCCGGGCAGACGATCGGCGGAACGGGCGTTCAAATACTCGAGGGTGATATCGGGGCGAAGCATGCGTCTCATCCTGGTTATGGTTGGAGACACAGTTTATCGCCTGCACCGCCGCCACACCCTGAGCGACGGCCTCGAACGCCAAACCTTAGACGTTGAACAGGAAGTTCATCACATCGCCATCCTTGACGATGTATTCCTTGCCTTCGGCGCGCATCTTGCCGGCTTCCTTGGCGCCCTGCTCACCCTTGAACGCGATGAAATCCTCATACGCGATCGTTTGCGCGCGGATGTACCCGCGTTCGAAGTCGGTGTGGATCACGCCAGCAGCCTGCGGGCCGGTGGCGCCGATCGGCACGGTCCAGGCGCGCACTTCCTTCACGCCAGCCGTGAAGTAGGTTTGCAGGCCGAGCAGCTTGAAGGCGGCGCGAATCAGGCGGTTCAGGCCCGGCTCTTCCATGCCCATGTCGGAAAGGAACGCCACGCGGTCTTCTTCACCCAGATCCACGATTTCCGACTCGATAGCGGCACAAATAGCCACCACAGGGGCGCCACGCGACTTGGCGAATTCGGTCAGGCGATCCAGGAGCGGATTATCCTTGAAGCCGTCATCGCTCACGTTACCCACATACATGGCGGGCTTGGCGGTGATGAAGCAGAGCTGGGCGATATCGGCGAGCTCTTCCTTGGTCAGTCCCAAGGCGCGGATTGGCTTGGCTTCGTCCAATTGCTTGATGCACTTCTCGATCACGGTCACCATGCGCTGGGCATCCTTGTCGCCCGAGCGCGCGGTCTTCGAAAAGCGATGCAGGGCCTTTTCGGCCGTTTGCATATCGGCCAGTGCCAGTTCGGTTTCGATGACTTCGATGTCCGCAATCGGATCCACGCGGCCGGCCACGTGAATCACGTTGCCATCTTCGAAGCAGCGCACCACGTTGACGATGGCGTCCGTTTCGCGGATGTGGGCCAGGAACTGGTTGCCCAGGCCCTCACCCTTGCTGGCGCCCGCCACCAGGCCGGCGATGTCCACGAATTCGACCGTGGCCGACAGGATGCGCTCGGGGTTGACGATTTCTGCCAGCTTGGCCAAACGGGGATCGGGCACTTCGACCACGCCCACGTTGGGCTCGATCGTGCAGAACGGATAGTTTTCCGCCGGAATGCCCGCACGCGTAAGCGCGTTGAAAAGCGTCGATTTACCGACGTTGGGAAGACCGACGATGCCGCATTGCAATGCCATGAGAAAAATCCATCGAGATAAAGATTGAGCCGGGCAGTTTAACGCCTGCACCGGCAAATGAGATTCGAGCGACCTGGGGCGCGATGCCCTAGCCGCCCAACGCTTCTGGCGAGACGACCTGCATCGCCAGGAACAACAACAGCAATGGCCCGCCGTTATAGAGGGCGTGCAGCACGATAGAGGCGCCGATACCGCGTCGCATCCGCACCCAGCCCATCACCACGCCGGCCGCAAACTGCGGCAGCACCAGCACGGGCATCATCCACCAGGGGATCGCGCCCAGATTGAAGTTGGCCAAATGCAACGCTGCAAAACCCAGCGAGGCACCGTAGAACACCCAGCCGAAATGCTTGCGATACAGGCGGCGCCAGCCGTGCACCCGCACACGGCGCACCGGCCCTTCCCGCAGCGTCCAGAACGCCACGAGGATGGCGATCGCCATCATCCACACCGCCCAGGTCTGCGGCCCTTTCACCATGGCAAACGCGGCAATCGGCACCAGCCACAACGCCTGCAGCGGCCGCCGCAGGCCGTAGCGGAATGTGAGTTCCTCAACCAGCGGTGCCCACAGGAAGCCGGTGAACCAGGGAATATTGTGCATATCCAGGCGGTGCGTGCTGCCGCCGGCCGACGCGGCTTGCACTGCCAAGGGGCCCAACACGCCTGCGTTCAACAGCCACAGCACGGCCGCCCAGGCCAGCAAGCGGCGCCAAGCCAATCCCGACACCGCGTCGGCCACGCCGATCGAACCCGCATGGCGGCCCGGCCGCCGCGGGCCGAGCGACGGCTTGCGAATGAAACGCCACAGATCGACCACGTCGTCACGAAAACGCGCGCCCAGCGGCCTTGAAGGCGGCCGCTCGGGTGCCGTCGGCTGCACCGATTCGCCCGGCGTATTCACTTCACGCCGCCGTCGGCCAACTGCCGTGATGCCCGGGCAAAATCGCCCTGCAAGAACCAGGTCATCACGGCGCGGCACCGATCGATCACGCGATCGATTTCCGCCTGTTCTTCACGCCGCGGCGGATGCAGGACGAAATCAGCCACTTGCTGCGCCAGATTCAACGTACGTGGATGACCGATGCCCAAGCGCAAGCGCCAGAAATCGGGGCTGCCGAGCGCTGCCTGGATATCCTTCAGGCCATTGTGACCGGCATGACCGCCGCCCTGCTTCATCTTGACTTGGCCCGGCAGCAGATCGAGTTCGTCGTGCAGCACCAGCACCTGTTCGGGCACGAGCTTGTAAAAGCGGGCCAACGCGCCCACGGCCAGGCCGGAGCGATTCATATACGTCATGGGTTTGAGCAGCAATACGTTGTCGCCATCGACGCGCGCCTTGGCCACCGCACCGGAGAATGCTTTCTCGACGGTAAACGACGCCTTCAGATCGTCGGCCACGTGGTCGGCGAGCCAGAAGCCGGCGTTATGCCGCGTGGTCTCGTATTCCGCACCAGGATTGCCTAGTCCGACGATGAGTCGTATCGGTGTCGACATGCTGAACCCTTGTCCCTGAAACCTCAAAAAAAGAACCCTGCGCATGCGAATCGCGCACGCGCAGGGTTCGTTCGATCCGCCAGTTTAAGCTGGGGATCGCGTCTATCAGGCCTGCGGCGCGTCGGGCGCGTCGTCGCCTTGAGCCGGAGCGGCTTCGTCTTCTTCGATCTCTTGCGGACCCTTCACGTTGGCCGAGGCCAGGATCGGGTCGGTTTCAGCGCCGTGGGGGATGTACGTCACGCCGTTCGGCAGCTTGATGTGCGAGAGGTGCAGGGGTTCGCCAACCAACAGGTTGCCCAGGTCCACTTCGATGAACGGGGGCAGGTTCTTGGGCAAGCAAGAAATTTCCAGTTCGGTCACGATATGCGTCACGACAGCAGCGTTGAGCTTGACGGCCGGCGACGATTCTTCGTTGATGAAGTGCAGGGGCACCTTGGTGTGCAGAGCGGACTTGGCATCGACGCGTTGGAAGTCAACGTGCAGGACCAATTGGCGATAGGCGTGCCATTGGACCGAACGCAGCAGAACCTGCTCGCTCTTGCCTTCCAGTTGCATTTCCAGGATCGACGAATGGAATTGTTCCTTGCGCAGGGCGTGGAAAATTTCATTGTGATCGAGTTCGATGTTCTTGGGCTCGCTCGTTCCACCGTAGACGATGGCGGGAACGCGGCCAGCGTGGCGCAGGCGGCGGCTCGCACTCGATCCCTGTACGCTACGCGTAGTGGCATTGAATTTCATGGATAACTCCAAACAGTGGACACCGTGATCTGGCGTCCGATTAGCGACACGGCGGGCAACATGCCCGCCGTCATCTGAACGTGCCGCCGCGACCAGCGGCACGCGCAATTCTGAAAGCTTTACTTAGTCGACGAACAGCGAGCTGACCGACTCGGCGTTCGAGATACGCAGAATGGTCTCGCCCAGCAATGCCGCGCACGACAATTGGCGGATCTTGCCGCACTGGGCAGCCTGTTCCGACAACGGAATGGAATCGGTAACGACGAGTTCGTCGAGTTCCGATGCCGCAATGCGGTCGACCGCGCCACCCGACAACACGGGGTGCGTGCAATACGCGTACACGGCGCCGGCGCCGCGCTCTTTGAGCGCCTGGGCAGCCTTGCATAGCGTACCGGCCGTGTCGACCATGTCATCCATGATCAGGCACGTGCGGCCGTCGATCTCGCCGATGATGTTCATCACTTCCGACACATTGGCACGCGGACGACGCTTGTCGATGATGGCCAGGTCGGCCTCGAGCTGCTTGGCCAATGCCCGGGCACGCACCACGCCGCCAATATCGGGCGACACCACCACGAGATTCGAGAAATTGCGGCGCCAGATGTCGCCCAGCAAAATCGGACCGGCGTAGATGTTGTCGACCGGAATGTCGAAAAAGCCCTGGATCTGATCGGCGTGCAGATCCATCGTGAGCACGCGATCGACGCCGGCGACCTGCAGCATGTTGGCCACGACTTTGGCCGAAATCGACACGCGCGCCGAACGCGGGCGGCGATCCTGACGCGCATAACCGAAATAGGGAATGGCGGCGGTGATGCGGCCGGCCGAAGCACGGCGCAAGGCATCGACCATCACCATGACTTCCATCAGGTTGTCGTTGGTAGGCGCACAGGTGGGCTGCAACACGAACACGTCTTTGCCGCGCACGTTCTCATTGATCTCGACCATGACTTCGCCGTCCGAAAAACGGCCGACCGTCATCTTGCCCAAGGACATGTCCAGATGGTTGACCACGTCGACGGCCAAACGTGTATTGGCCGTCCCGGTGAAAATCATGAAGCTGTCGTTTGGCATGAGCGGTGCTGCTGTCGAGTGAAAAGGCGCGGCGCGAGAGACGCCGGATTTAATACGTACCAACAAAAAAAGCTGCTGAACCGGGCCAGTATCAGACGGGCATGTTCAACAGCTTTTTTTAATATTTTTATGAATTCGGGCTGGGGAGGAAGGATTCGAACCTTCGCATGCTGGAATCAAAATCCAGAGCCTTAACCAACTTGGCGACTCCCCAACAATCAAGCAATCCAATACCGCAACGGATGCTCGTCAAGACCGGAGCAGGACTGCAACAACCTGAATCGGGCGGCGGCATACACATCATCTGTGCTTGCCCTCCCGCTTGTCCGGCCAGGTGAGATTGCAGAACCTCGACTTGCGGCACGCATTGTAGCGGCAATTTCCTGCTCTGCCAAAACGGCTGTTGCGAAAGAGGGATATTCGGCAAACAAACACGCACCGGAACCCGACATTCGCGCAGCCACTCCCATCTGTTTCAGGGCTCGCAGGGCATTCGAGACAGGCTCAAAACGCTTGCAAACCACCGGTTCCAGATCATTCCGACCGAAGTCGGAAGTGGGCCGTGCAAGAAAGTCCGCTATTATGATCATCGGCGAATCCCTTGTCAAATCGGGGTCGCTAAAAACCGACATTGTCGGCACGGAAGCGTCGGGTTGCGCGATCACATACGCCCGTTCGGGCAACGTCACAGCGGTCAGTTTTTCGCCCACGCCTTCGGCGAATGCCGACTGCCCGAAGATGAAAACCGGCACATCTGCGCCCAGCGGCAACGCCAGCGCCATCAAGGCTTCGCGCGACAAGCCCGTGTTCCACGCCCGGTTGAGCGCCATCATCACGCTGGCCGCATCGCTCGATCCGCCCCCCAGCCCGCCCCCTGCCGGTATGCGCTTGACCAGGTCGATGTGCGCGCCCTGCGTGCAGCCTGTCGCGGCCTGCAGGGCCCGTGCGGCCCGCACGCAGAGATCGTCGTTTTCAGCCACGCCAGGCAGATCGTAGGCGCGCGTGATCTGCCCATCGCGGCGCACCTCGATATGCAAGGTGTCTTGCAGATCGATGAAACGGAAGACGGTCTGCAGCAAGTGATAGCCGTCGGCGCGACGGCCCACCACATGCAGGAACAAATTGATTTTGGCTGGTGCCGGGATGTCGTAGAGCGTCACGGGTGCGATTCAAACGAAACGCGCCGCAGGATGCGGCGCGCAATACAAAAAGCAGACCGGCGCGGTACGCCGTCCGCCATGCGATCAGGGCGCATTGACGACGAGGCGAACCACAACCCGACGACCATCGACGCGGCGTTCGAGCACAAGCAGTTGCGGGCCTTGCGCGTCATAGCGCGACAGGTTGGCTTGCCAGCCGCCCTGTTGGAATGATGTGGGACGATTTTGCGCGTCGCTCTGCAATTGCGTGGCAGCGGGCTGGCGCGCCGTGCGGCCACGCAACCAATCGCGCATGCCGGATACCGGCACCGGGCTGCCCAGCGCATCTTCGGCCAAGGCATCGGGATCGTCGGCTTGTAGCACCTCGCCATTGGCACGCGTGAGCGTCGCGCCGCGCGCCGTGCCCTCGACGCGGGCCTGGGTCGACCCAAGCGGATTGGTGAGATCCAGCACGTACCGATCGCCTTCGTCGAGCCAGGAGAAACCGCCTTGCACCGCATCCTGCTTGCCATCCGGCTCGGTCACGGTGAGGGCGAAGCGCCCTACCCGGCTGAATTCGTCGGCGCGACCCGAGCCGCCGATACGATCCGGTGTCACGCACGCCGCCAACATCAGGCATAACGCGCCTGCAATCGCTACCCGCCAACCCTTCATAACTTCACACCCAAACGCTGGATCGTGTCGTTGAGCGTTTTATTCGTCGAATCCTTTTCATAGGCGCCCTGCAGCAGCTTCTGCGCTTCGTCGCGTTTGCCGTCCACCCACAGCACTTCGGCCAAGTGAGCGGCGATATCGGCCTCCGGGCGCAGCACGTAGGCTTTGCGCAGGAAATCGATGGCGGCAGCGTTATCGCCCAGGCGGTACTTCACCCAGCCCATGCTATCCATGATGAACGGGTCGCCGGGCTTGAGTTCCATGGCGCGACCGATCAGCGACTGCGCTTCGGGCAGGCGCTTGTTGTTGTCGGCCAGCGTGTAGCCCAAGGCGTTGTAGGCATGCGCATGGTCAGGGTCGAGCGCGATCACTTCGCGCAGCAGCTTTTCGAGCTGGTCGAACTTGCCCTGGCGCTCGACCGTCATGGCGAGTTCGTACTTGATCTCGACGCTATCGGGAATGGCGCGATCCGCATCGGACAGCACTTTCACGGCAGCGTCGAGCTGATCGGCATCGCGCAGAATCTGCGCCTTGGCCAGCACACCGATCACCCGCTCGTCGTCATCCAGCGGCTCGGCGGTGTCGATCAAGCGCACGGCCTCGGCCACGCGGCCTTGCTTGGCGCGAATACCGGCCTGACGCACGGTGGACGAATAGCGCAACGAGGGATCGTCGATCTGGTCCAGCTGCGCCACGGCGTCGTCATAGCGGCCTTGGTCTTCTGCAATCTTGGCCAGCATCGCATGCGCATCGGCAGCTGCGGCACCCGCGTCGCTCGCGCCCGGCACAGTGGCCTGCTCGCGTTGATTCTGCACGCTCAGATATTGCTCGAGCAGCGATCTGGCCTGATCGGCGCGACCGGCCTTGTAGGCCACTTGCGCCTGCAGCGACAGCAGATCGAAGTCTTCCGGCGACTGCTTGGACATCGCCTGCAGCTCGGTAAGGGCACCGTCGTAATCGCCGGTGTCGGCCAACTGACCGGCCAACATCAGCCGCAACTTGCGCGCATCGGGATGCCGGGCGATATACGCTCGGGCATCGGCCTGGGCACGGCCCGGGTCGGCAGTCATGCCGTATTCGAGCAGCCGCTGCGCCGCTTCCTCCGAGTTCGGGTCCACCCGCAAGGCATTGCGCGCCTCGGCCAGCGCACGTGGCGTATCGCCACCCGCCTGCGCCACATCGGAGAGCGCGAGGAATGCGGCCGGCGATTTGCGCGCCGTCGGGCTCAAGGCTTGGTCGAGGATCTGAAACGCGATGCGCTTGTCGTTCAAGCGGCTCAACACGGCCAACGCCTGGCCGATTGCAGCCGGCTTGTCTTTGGAGGCGTCGATCCGGACGCGCAGCGCTTCGGCTAGGCCCTCGGTCTGGCCATTGGCAGCCGACAAGGCGAGCTCAGTCGAGTTGGCTTCGATATCGTTGGGCGACAGGCGTGACCAGGCCCGCGAGGCTTCGAGCGCACCGCGCAGGTTGCCACCGGCCAGGAAGAACTCCAACCCGCGGCGGGCAAGCCGTGGATCGCTGGTGTCGCGCGACAGATTGACCATCGTGGTGCCGGCAACACCGAGCATGCCGCGCTGCGCCGCAATTTCAGCGCTCACCACGCGATAGAACACATCCGAGGTGAGGGTAACGAGCGGCAGTTGCCCCGAACGCAGGCGGATGACTTCCGTCTCGGGCTTTTGCGTCTTGGGGCCCATCCGGGGACCGGTGGCGTCACGCGGCCGGCTTTCGGCGGCGTGCAGGGGTGCGCTGTGTATTCCCACCAGGGCTACAAACAGCGCGGTCAATCCGATATTCAAGAGTTTCTGCGACGACTTCACGCGGCCCGTCCGGTTGATGGCACAATCAGTACATACATTGGATGATCTTACACTGGCTCATGCCGGAACTGCCCGAAGTCGAAACGACCCGGCGTGGAATCGACGCCGTGATGACAGGCCATCGCCTGTCCCATCTCGTTATCCGCCACCCGCACCTCCGTTGGCCCATACCGCCCGAACTGCCTGCCTTGCTGGCGGACCAGACGGTGCTGGCCTGCGAGCGCCGCGGCAAATACCTGCTCTTGCGGTTTGCCCACGGTACGCAAATTGTGCACCTGGGGATGTCGGGCTCGCTACGGCGGGTGCCCGCAGACGAGCCGCCGCGACTGCACGATCATGTGGATTGGGTGTTTCCGCATGCCATCTTCAGGCTGCACGATCCCCGGCGCTTCGGCGCGGTGCTGTGGCACGACGCCAAAGCCGGACCGATCGAATCCCATCCCCTGCTCGCGCGCCTCGGCATCGAGCCCTTCGATCCGCGCTTCGATGCCAAGTGGCTGCACGACCACTTCAAAGGCCGGCGCGTGGCCATCAAGCAAGCCCTCCTGGCCGGCCATGCCGTGGTCGGCGTGGGCAATATCTACGCTTCCGAAAGCCTCTTTCGCGCCCGCATCAACCCGCGCACACCCGCGCAAAAGCTGTCGCTTGCGCGCTGCCAACGATTGTTCGAAGCCATCCGCAGCACGCTGCTCGACGCGCTCGCTTCGGGCGGCAGCACCTTGCGCGACTATGTGGGTGCCAGTGGTGAGCCCGGCGCCTACTTCACCATCCACGCCGCGGTGTACGAACGCGATGGGCAGCCCTGCCGCGTTTGCGAAACGCCCATAAAGCGCATCGTGCAAGGCCAACGGGCGACGTATTACTGCCCAAAGTGCCAACGGGTATAGCGCAGCAGCGGGACTCCCCGGCAGGTCAGCAGCCAACCGCAACCATGGCGGACATCCTCACAATTCGTTTATAACGAACGTATTGCACTAAAACGAACGCACGACTATAGTGATTCCGACCGCCCCTGTAGAGGCGACCGTCTGGAGACACCGTTCATGACCAAGAAATTTGCTTCGCACGCCGACGTCGAAGAGAAAGTCGTCTCGTTCGAAAAGCTTTCGGATAACGCCTATGCCTACACGGCCCAGGGCGATCCCAACACCGGCATCATCATCGGCGACGACGCCGTCATGGTCACCGACACGCAAGCCACGCCGGTCATGGCGCAGGACGTGATCCGCCGCATCCGCGAAGTCACCGACAAGCCGATCAAGTACGTGCTGCTCTCGCACTATCACGCGGTGCGCGTGTTTGGCGCGTCGGCCTACGAGGCGCAGGAAATCATCGCCAGCCGCGACACGTACGACTTGATCGTCGAGCGCGGCGAGCAAGACAAGGCCAGCGAGATCGGCCGCTTTCCCCGCCTTTTCCGCGCCGTTGAATCGGTACCCGATGGCCTGACGTGGCCCACGATGACGTTCTCGGGCGAGATGACCGTCGATCTCGGCAACCTTGAAGTCAAACTCATGCAGGTGGGGCGCGGCCACACCAAGGGCGACACGATCGCGTGGCTGCCGGATCAGAAGATCCTGTTTGCGGGCGATCTGGTCGAGTACATGACCACCCCCTATGCGGGCGACGCCTATTTCCGCGACTGGCCCGCCACGCTGGACAACCTGGCCCGCATGGCGCCATCGCAGCTGGTGCCCGGCCGCGGTCCGGCGCTCACCAACCCGCAAGACGTGCAGCGCGCCCTGGCCGGCACGCGCGCGTTCCTCACCGATCTGTACGGCAGCGTCTATCAAGGCGTGGCCGACGGCAAAGACCTCAAGACCATCTATCGCGAAACCTATGCGCTGATGCAGCCGCGATATCGCGACTGGGTGATCTTCGATCACTGCATGCCGTTCGATGTGACGCGTGCTTATGACGAAGCCACCGGCCACGACCACCCGCGCATCTGGACCGCCGAGCGCGACGTCGATATGTGGCAGCAACTCGAAGGCGCTTGAGCGCACACGACCGACCCGTTGCGCGTGACCGTCCGACACAGGACGGCGCGCGAGAACAAGCCCACACCGGAGACAAATCGTGGGAGACATCGACTATCAGCGGCTGGCGTTCGCCTATCGGCGCCACGCCGATCAGGATCGCACGCCCGCGGCACCCCATCCCGTGGTCGTGGTGGGCGCAGGCCCCGTCGGCCTTACGGCGGCGATCGACCTGGCGCAACAAGGCGTGAAGGTCGTTCTGCTGGATGACGACGACCGGCTATCGACCGGGTCGCGCGCCATCTGCTTCGCCAAGCGCACGTTGGATATCTGGGATCGCCTGGGGCTGGGCGAAACGATGACGCAAAAAGGCGTGTCGTGGAATGTGGGCCGCGTGTTCTTCCGCGACCAGGAAGTGTGGCAGTTCGATCTGCTGCCCGAATCGGGCCACCGCCGCCCGGCCTTCATCAATCTGCAGCAGTACTACGCCGAAGGCTATCTGCACGATTGCGCAAGCCGCCACCCCAATATCGACCTGCGCTGGAAAAGCAAAGTCGCCAATGTGACCCCGCATGCGGATCACGTCACGCTCGCAATCGAAACACCCGACGGCCCCTACACGCTCGACGCGCAGTGGGTTGTGGCGTGCGATGGCTCACGTTCGCCGATTCGAAAAGCGATCGGCCAGGAAAGCCGCGGCCGCGTCTTCCGAGATCGGTTTCTCATCGCCGACGTGAAGATGACGGCAGACTTCCCCACCGAGCGCTGGTTCTGGTTCGATCCGCCCTTTCATCCCAATCAATCGGTATTGCTGCACCGGCAGCCCGACAACGTCTGGCGTATCGACTTTCAGTTGGGCTGGAATGCCGATCCGGTAGAGGCCGTCAAACCCGAGAACGTGATGCCCCGCATCCGTGCCTTGCTGGGCGCCGATGTGGACGTCACCCTCGAGTGGGTAAGCGTATACACCTTCGCATGCGAACGCATGGATGCGTTCAGGCATGGCCGTATATTGTTTGCGGGTGATTCGGCCCACCGCGTGTCGCCGTTCGGGGCGCGCGGCGCGAACAGCGGCGTGCAGGATGCCGACAACCTGGCGTGGAAGCTCAAGCTCGTGCTGCAAGGCAAGGCGCCTGCCACGCTGTTGGACTCTTACGCGTCCGAGCGCGAATTCGCCGCTGACGAGAACATCCGCCATTCATCGCGCGCGACCGATTTCATCACACCCAAAAGCGAAGCGAGCCGCGTGCTGCGCAATGCCGTCCTCAATCTTGCCAAGCGGCATGTGTTTGCACGCGCGCTGGTCAATAGCGGACGCCTCTCCACCCCCACCGCCTATCTTCAATCCGAACTGAATACACCGGACGCGGCGCCCTTTTCTGCGGCGCGGGTTGCCCCTGGCGCAACGGCACTCGACGCACCTGTCACCTTGCCCGACGGTACGGCGGGTTGGTGGCTCGACGCGCTGGGCGGCCGCTTCGTGCTGGCGCACTTTTGCGGCGACCGTGCGCCCGATGCCGCAACGTGGGCACAGTTGCAAGCCGCTTCTGCACATGCGGTGCCGCTGGACGTCGTGCTGGTGTTCGACACCGCGTCGGCATGCGCGCAGGCGCCTGCCGGTGCCACCTGCCGCATCGACAGCGACGGTCTCTTGCGCCAACGCTACGACGCCGAGGCCGGCACCGGTTATTTGATCCGGCCCGACCACCACATCGCGGCGCGCTGGCGAGCGCTGGATGCGCGACAACTGGATGCCGCGCTGGCGCGAGCCACCGGACACGCGGCCGCCGTGGATGTCACGCCAGCGTCGGCTGCAGCCATTGCTCTGTGAGAACCCTCATGCCATTGCAACGCGAACTCAATCTTGCCGCACCCGACGATTTTTACGAGACGCTCATCGACACGCACCGAGATTTGACCCCGGCGCAAAGCGAAGAGCTCAACGCAGCATTGGTGCTGCTGCTGGCCAATCACATCGGCGACATAGCGGTGCTGCGTGAGGCATTGAATGAAGCGCGAATGTCGGTGGTGTGACGCGATTGAAGGTGTGAGGCGCGGGACATCACCGCTTCGATGTGCGCGGCTCACACATTCAGTCGTGTTCGCATGACGCGCGTGAAGGTTTCGGCAAAACGATCGATCGTCTCGACGTCGCGGCGGCCCGCCCGCGTAATCACGTAGTAATCCAGATCGACGCGGGGCACGAGCGGCGCGAGGTGAACCCGCCAGCGCTGAGCCGCCACTCCTGCAAACGACGGAACGATCGCTTCTCCCAACCCTGCTTCGACAAGCGCGAGTACGGTCTCGAGATGCGTGACCGTGCGGCGGCGCGCAACGTCCTCAGGGCGGCTTTGCGCATGCCGATCCGCCAGGCGTTGAATGGCATTGTCGGCCGGCAATGCGATCAGCTGCGACGACTCGACATGCGCCCATTGAACGGCGCGCCGCCGACGTGAATCCCCCATTGCGCCGTGCGGCTGAGCGAGCGCAAGATGTGCCGGAAAGATCGCGCGCCGCTTTACCCCGGCCACTTTGCCGAAGAACCCGCCAAAGCCGGCGTCGAGGGATCCGTCCTCCACGCCCCGCTGTATCAAGCCACGATCGAGGTCTTGCATATCGACGACCACATCGGGAGCTTCCTGCGCGAAGAGGCTGAGGATCTCGGGCATCACGCTGCTTGCGATCAGCGGCGTGACGCCCACGCGCAGCGCATTGCGCGCGCGCTCGCCCGATTGCGTCAGCCTTGAAAGGGCATGGCCCAGCTCCGCGACCGTGCGCAGGGCAATGGGCAGCAAGGCCTGTCCTTGCGCGGTGAGCGTTACCGCGCGCGTGCTGCGCTCGAACAGTCGGCATCCCACGCTGTCCTCGAACTCTCGCACCATCGCGCTGAGCCCGGCCTGGGTGACGTGCAATTGCTCCGCAGCCTTCGTGAAGCTGCCGTGCTCGGCCACGGCCAGGAAACCACGCAACTGCCGATACGAAAAATTCATCGCGTAATAACAAATATTGGTTGTTAATGCATTAATTATCGTGGTTTTACTTGTTTATCGCTTTGCGCTGCAATAACGAGGAGCGTCCCACCCATGATGGACGCCGCAAACATGGATGGAGACTCCCATGACGTTCCCCTTCTTCAGTTCCCGCCGCCTGCGCGGCATCGCGCACGTCGCGGCAGCATTGGCGGTAAGCGCTTCGATGATGCCGGTTGCCGCCCACGCTGCCGATACTTTTCCCTCCAAACCGATCACGCTCGTCGTGCCCTTCCCACCCGGCGGGCCGACCGATAGCAGCGCGCGACTGTTCGGGAAAGTCATGGCCGACGCGCTGGGACAACCGGTGATCGTCGAAAACCGCGCGGGTGCAGGCGGCACCGTGGGAACGGCCGCCGTGACGCGCCAACCTGCCGACGGCTACACCCTGCTTTGGGGCGGCACCAGCAGCATGGTCGTGGCCCCGGCGCTCTATCCCGATCTGCAATACGACGCCATCAAATCGTTCACACCCATCGGCATGGCGGTGCGTGGCCCACTCATCCTGGTGGGCCGCCCGGCGCTGACTGCCCAAACCCTGCAGGACGTGCTGCGCGAGGGTCGCAGCAAACAGGCAACCGTGGCCTCGGCCGGCAACGGCTCCGTCGGCCACCTGACCGCCGAGCTGTTCAAAAGCGAGAGCGGCGTCGATATGCTGCACATTCCTTATCGGGGCGGTGCACCGGCCATGAGCGATGTGATGGGCGGTCAGGTCGATTATCTCTTCGATACGGTCACGCTGCTGTACCCCCAGATCACTGCAGGCAAACTGCGCGCCTTTGCCGTCACCGGTTCGCAACGCTATGCGAAATTACCCGATGTGCCCACCGTTGCTGAAGCGCTCGGCAAGCCCTTCGAGGCCTACTCCTGGTTCGGGTTGCTGGCGCCCGCGGGCACGCCGGCGCCTGTGGTGGCGACCTTGACGAAGGCCTTGGCCAGTGGCGCCAAGGATCCCGAGGTCATCAAACAGATGAACGCCCTGGGCCTGGAGCCCGTGGGTGGATCGCCCGCCGACTTCGCCGCATCGATCCAGGCCGACCTCGCCAAATGGGGTCGGGTGGTCGAGCAGGCCAACGTCAAACCCGAATAGCACCAAGGACGCCGCAGTCATGTCTCTTCTTTCCATGCAAGACGCATCCGCCACCCCCGATGCGCCGCTTTTCATCATCGCCGGTGCGGGGCTTGGCGGCCTGACCGCAGCGCTGGCCCTGCTGCGGCGTGGCTATCGCGTTCGCGTGCTCGAACAAGCCAACGCCCTGGGCGAAGTGGGTGCCGGCATTCAGCTCAGTGCCAATGCCAACCGCGTGCTCTTCAACCTCGACCTGGCAGACGCGTTATCGAAAGTCGCCAACCCCGCAGCCGGCAAACGCATTCGCCTCTGGTCGACGGGGCAGACCTGGCCGCTCTTCGATCTGGGCGGCGAGTCGGTCTCGCGCTACGGCTATCCGTACTACACGCTGTATCGTGCCGACCTGCACCGCATCCTTGTCGACGCGGTTCGCGCCGCGGATCCCGATGCGATCAAGCTCGGCGCGCGCGTGATCGCGGCGGACCAAGACGACGCAGGGGTAACGGTGGCGCTTGCGAATGGCGACCGGCTGCATGGCGACGCCTTGATCGGTGCAGATGGCGTGCATTCGCAACTGCGAAGCGCAATGTTCGGCGCGGATCGCGCGCAATTCTCCGGAACGGTGGCATGGCGCGGCATCATCCCCGCCGAAAAACTGCCGGCACATTTGCGAGAGCCCTATGCCGTGAACTGGGTGGGACCCGGTGCCCACGTCATCCATTACCCCCTGCGTCGCGGCGAACTCGTCAATTTCGTCGGCATTCTGGAACGCGACGACTGGCAGATCGAATCCTGGACCGAACGCGGCACCGTCGCGGAATGCGCCCATGATTTCGAGGGGTGGCACGACGATGTGCAAACCCTCATTCATGCCCTGGATGCGCCGTTCAAGTGGGCATTGATGCTGCGCGAGCCGCTTCCCAAATGGACTTCAGGCCGCATCACGCTGCTGGGTGACGCCTGCCATCCCACGCTGCCCATGCTGGCGTCGGGCGCTGCCATGGCGATCGAGGACGGTTACGTGCTCGCCCGCGCCATCCAGGCGCACGATGGCGATATTGCCACGGCCTTCGCCCGCTACGAGCATGCACGTGTAGAACGCACGGCGCGAGTGGTTCGCGGGTCGGCCGAAAATGCCAAGCGCTTCCACAATCCGGCGCTTGCGCACGCCGAAGGGGCGGCCGCGTATGTGGCGCGCGAATGGACCGAAGATCGCGTCAAGGCGCGATATGAATGGTTGTTCGAGTACGACGTCGACAGCGTGAATGTGTGACGCGCAGGCGTCGGCACTGCTGCCGACGCCTGCAACGCTAAGGGTGTCAATGGACTCAGGCCACGCATGCTGCGCGCCACCCTGACGTCAGGGCAGCGCCACGAACGCATCCATCACCATGTCCCGCAACCATTGATTGGCCGGTTCGCGTTGCACGCGGCGGGGCCAATACAAGTTGGTTTGCAACTGCGGCACCCGCACCGGTGGCGTGAGCTGCAACAGATCGAATCGCGGCGCGGCGCTGGCCGCCAGTTTTTCGGGTACGGTCGCCAAAAGATCGGTCACGCTGAGGATGTATGGCACGGCCGAAAAGTGCGGCACGCTGTAGTAATCTTCCAGCCCAACACCCGCGCGGGCCAGCGCCTGATTGACCTGGCCGTAGGGCGCCGCGCGCGACACGATCAGATGACGTTCGGCGCGAAACGCCTTGAGCCCCATTTCCGCATGCGCCGTGGGATGCCCGCGCCGAAAGAGCGTGGCGTATCCCTGGCGAAACAGCATGCGCTGAAAGGTGCCCGCGCCTACCCTGTCGAACGCCCCCACTGCCGCATCGATGCGGCCCGCCGCCATCTCGCGCGCCAGATCGGCACCGGCGACCCGCACCGTATCCAGGCGCACGCCGGGCGCGTGGCGAGCGCAATGTTCGATCAACACCGGCATGAAATAGATCTCACCGACATCCGTCATGGCGAGGCGAAATCGGCGTGCACTCGTGGCGGGATCGAAGTCATCCTGCGCGGCAAACACATGATGCAGTGCTGAGAGCGCTTCAGCCACCGGCGCATCGAGCCGCTCGGCCAGCGGCGTGGGCTGCATGCCTTGCGCGGTGCGTACAAAAAGTTCGTCGTTCATCCGCTCGCGCAACCTGCGCAGCGCATGACTGACGGCGGGTTGCGACATATCGAGCTGCCGCGCGGTCTCCGACAAATTGCGCGAGGCCATGATCTGTTGAAAGACCACCAGCAGATTGAGATCGACACTGCGAAGATCGGTCATATCATCCTCTAGACATCCCTTGTACGCGTGGCCTGCACTATTCACGCTATGAATATTGCTTATTATCCATGATGTATGGCGCAGCGCTGCCTCGATTGGCGACAATAGACCTCAAACGAGAGGAGACCTCATGAGCATTCAATACCAGACCGGGTTCGGCAATCAGTTCGCCACCGAGGCGTTGCCGGGCGCACTGCCCGAAGGGCGCAATTCGCCGCAGCGGTGCGCCTACGGCTTGTACGCCGAGCAATTGTCGGGTACCGCCTTTACGGCACCGCGCCATGAGAACCGGCGCTCCTGGCTCTATCGCATTCGTCCGGGCGTGCAGCACAAGCCGTTCGCCCCCTATGGCGGTGCGGCCGATTGGAAGAGCGACTTCGGCGCCCTGCCCGTTACCCCCAATCAACTTCGCTGGAGCGCGCGGCCCATGCCGGCCGCCCCCACCGACTTCATCGACGGCATGTACACGATGGGTGGCAACGGCGGGCCCGATGAGCACAGTGGCGTGGGCATTCATGTGTACACGGCCACGGCATCGATGGACGACCGGTTCTTCTATAACGCCGACGGCGAGATGCTGGTCGTGCTGCAACAGGGCCGACTGCGTTTCGAGACCGAATTCGGGTTGATCGAGGCCGAACCGCTGGAGATCGTGGTGATCCCGCGCGGCGTGCGTTTTCGCGTCGTCCTGCGCGATGCCGATGCGCGGGGCTACGTACTCGAGAACTTCGGCGCCGCGCTGCGCTTGCCCGAGCTCGGCCCCATCGGTTCGAACTGCCTGGCCAACGCCCGCGACTTCCAGACGCCCTGCGCCTGGTACGAGGACCGCGACGGCGACTTCCGCCTGATCGGCAAATTTACCGGCGGCTTCTGGCAGGCCGAGATCAGTCATTCGCCGCTGAACGTGGTGGCCTGGCATGGCAATCATGCCCCCTACAAGTACGATCTGCGCCACTTCAATGCCATCGGCTCGATCAGTTTCGATCATCCCGACCCCTCGATCTTCACCGTGCTGACGTCGGCCTCCGACACCCCGGGCACGGCCAATATGGATTTCGCGATCTTCCCGCCGCGCGTGCTGGCGATGGTGGACACGTTCCGTCCGCCCTGGTTCCACCGCAACGTGGCCAGCGAGTTCATGGGACTCATCCAGGGCGTGTACGACGCCAAGGCCGAGGGCTTCGAACCGGGCGGCGCAAGCCTGCACAACTGCATGAGCGGTCATGGCCCGGATGCGGAAACCTTCGAGAAAGCGTCTGCGGCAGACACGAGCGTGCCCCACTACATTCGCGACACGATGGCGTTCATGTTCGAAACGCGCCGCGTGATCCGCCCCACCGAAGCCGCGCTCGCTGCGACCACGCTGCAAGGCGAATACTATCAATGCTGGCAAGACATCAAGAAGCACTTCGATCCCAGCAAGCGATAGCTGACGGACCTGCACCGGTGCCGCGCGCATCACGACTCAGCCAACGACGCGCGATCCACACCCGATCGCGCTCCGACAATCTTCAAGCGAGATGACAGCCCCGATGGTTACATTGAACGAAACCCACGATCCGAAACTGCAGAGCTGGGTCACCAGCGCCAACGACGACACCACCGGATTTCCGATCCAGAATCTGCCGTTCGCCGTGTTTCGCCGCGCCGGCAGCAACGAGGCGTTTCGCCCTGGCGTCGCGATCGGCGATCAAGTGCTGGATCTGCCGGCACTGGCCGACGCCAAAGTCTTCAACGGCCAAGCTGCCGAGGCGCTGGAAGCCTGCCGCGATACCGCGCTCAACGGTCTGATGGCGTTGGGCCAGACGCACTGGTCAGCCCTGCGTCTGGCGCTGTCGCGGGCGCTCTCCACCGGCGCCGCCGCTCAAACCCGCATCGCGCCGCTGCTGGTGCCGCAAGCCGAGGTGGAATACAACACGCCGGCCCGCATCGGCGACTACACCGATTTCTATATCTCGCTGCATCACGCCACGGCGATCGGCAAACAGTTTCGTCCCGACAATCCTTTGCTGCCCAACTACAAGTGGGTGCCGATCGGCTATCACGGGCGCGCCTCGAGCCTGGGCGTGAATCAATCGTTTCCGCGCCCGATGGGCCAGATGAAGCCGGCCACCGAAGGCGGCACGCCCGACTTCGGCCCTTGCAAGCGCCTGGACTACGAACTCGAACTCGGTATCTACGTGGGCACCGGAAACGCCCAAGGCACGCGCATCGGCATCGACGACGCCGAATCGCATGTGTTTGGTCTGGGCATTCTCAACGACTGGTCCGCGCGCGATCTGCAGGCCTGGGAATACCAACCCCTGGGCCCGTTTCTCGCCAAGAATTTTGCGTCCACGCTCTCGCCCTGGATCGTCACCCTCGAAGCCCTGGCCCCGTTCCGCACCGCGTTCGATCGTGGCGCCGACGAGCCCCAGCCGATGCCGTATTTGAGCTCGGCGAACAACGTCAAGGAAGGCGCCTTGGACGTCGCACTGGAAGTGCTGATCACCACCACCCAGTCGCGCAAGACGGACGCCGCGCCGGCATCGCTCTCGAAAAGCAATTTCCGCCATGCGTACTGGAACGTCGCGCAGTTGATCACCCATCACACGGTCAACGGCTGCAATCTGCAACCGGGCGATCTGCTCGGCACCGGTACCCTGTCAGGCCCCGAAGCCTCCCAAGCCGGCTCCATTCTGGAGCTCACGAAAGGCGGCAAAACGCCGATCGATCTGCCCTGGGGCGAGAAGCGCGTCTTTCTGGAAGATGGCGATCAAATTATCTTGCGCGCAGAGTGCCGTAAAGCGGGCTATCCGCGCATCGGCTTCGGCCAATCTGCAGGCACCGTCCTGGCGGCGCGGGAATAGCCCTGGCTGCACGGGAACAACATCTGTGCGAGGCGTGTCCGTCACCGTGCCGCACCAAGCGGCGCGAGGTGGCATTCCGCATGAGGCCGCGCGAGGCGGTACGCGCATGCGGCAACGCGACGCAACGTGACGTGACGTGACGTGAAAGCGGCCCACGGCCGCGCCCGCCAGTCACCCAAAACACTTCGGCCGATGCTGCTTCCCGCAACATCGGCCGATGTGGTTCTAGTGGCTTGGGTTACTTACCCGCCGCGGCCGGCTTGGGCAGCGCATACCGCTCGTTCATGTACGCCCAGCTCGGCCACAGCACCGTGGCCAGGGCCTTGCGTGAAAAGGCCGGATCGGTCGACATCGGCGTGAATCGGTCGTCCACCTCACCCACACCCGGCACATAGCTGTACTGACGCGGCGTTTTATGCGGCTCGATCACCAGCAACTCGTCGCCCTTCAAATACGCGAAGTTCTCGCCGTACTGCATCATCGCGCGGTTGGGATCGCGCTGCGTCAGATCCGCGCCCAACATCGGGTGCACACTGTCGATACCGGCCAATGACAACAACGTGGGCCCCATGTCGATCTGGCTGACGATGCGGTCATCCTTGCGCGGCGCGATATCGGCACCCAGCAGCAGGGCCGGAATGCGGAAGTGTTTGACCGGCACGAGGTTGGCGCCGAAGACGCGCGCATCGTGATCGGCGATCACCAGAAACAATGTGTCCTTCCAATAAGGTGCCTTGCGCGCCTTATCGAAAAAGTCGCCGATCGCCCAGTCTGCATAACGTACGGTGTTGTCGACCGTGGCGGGATCGCCCACGGGCTTGATGCGGCCCTCCGGATACTCCCATGGCGAGTGATTGCTTACCGAGAACGCCAGCGTGAAGGTCGGCTTGTCGCCGTCCTTGCGCAACTCGCGGTCGAGTTCGTTGAACATGTCTTCATCGGACGCCCCCCAAGAACCCACGAATACCGGGTTCTTGAAGTCCTTGCGGTCGATCACGCGATTGAAGCCATTACCCAGGAAAAACGCCCGCATGTTGTCGAAGTGGGCCTCGCCGCCATAGATGAAGCGCGACTCGTAGCCCTTGGTGCCCAACAATTCGGCCAGGGTGAAGAAGCCGGTTTGCGATCGCGGTTGCTTGAGCACGGATTCGGCCGGCGTGGGCATGAAGCCCGCCGTGACCGCTTCGAGACCACGCACCGAGCGCGTGCCCGTGGCATAGGCGCGCGTGAAGTTCCAGCCTTCCTTGGAGAGCCGGTCGATCTGCGGTGTGAGATCGCGTCCGCCCAGATTGCCCACGAACTGGGCACCCAGACTCTCTTGCAGAATGATCACGATATTGCGCGGCTTCTCATGCCGTGCAGTGGCCTGCTGCGCATGCAAACTGGGCAGCCGTGCGTCGATCGGCGGGCCGGAGAACCCCGCATCGGCGCGCACGATCGTATTCATTTCGTCCACCGGCATGTCGCCGTAGAGCGACGCCGAGGAAATTTCGTTGCTCACCTTGTAGGCGGCGTCGATCACGCTATAAAGCGAATTCAGCGGCAGGGTGTTGACCATCGCATCGCTGCTGAACGCCACCATTGCCGGATTGATCGGACGATGTTGCAGCGTGCCGCGAATCGCCAGCACACCGACCGCGATCACCACGAAAGAAAGCACCGGGCGCCACAACCAGCCCATGCGTTTGTCGACCACCGTGGTGGGGAACAGCTTGCGGCTGCCCCACGCGGCCAAAGCGAGCACGATGAAGGCGGAGAGCAGCACGAGCTTGTAGCCTTCCCACAGCATCGACGCGACTTCCCGCGGATTGACCAGATACTCGAAGAAGAGGCGGTTGGGACGTGTGTCGTACTCGGCGATGAACTGGGGTGTGGATACCTCCAGCAGCACGTAGAGCATCCAGCAGAGGCGGAACCAGTACGCGGTCAGGCGCACGGCGAGTGGGCGGTGACCGAACCAGAACGACAACGCGGCGGGCAACACCGAGAACATGCCGATGGAGCAGATATCGATGCGCAAGCCGCCCAACATGACGGGCAACAAGCCGCCTGCATCCTGCACGCGGTCCCACATCCAGAACGACAGCCCCAGGCGGCTGAGCGTGAGCATCAGAAAAACGGAGACAATGAACCGCAGGGTCAATTGACGCATGCTGCACTCCCCAAACGTGTTTCGTGGCGCTTATGCCGCTGTACAGCCTCGATCATCGATGCAGGTCCTCAACAGAAAAAAGTTTTTAACGTTAAAGAATGACGCGTGAAATTAGCGTCAAATCGAGCGCTTTCGACAGCTTTATTGCGCCTGCCAAGCGTTTTGCGCCTCGATTCAGGCGTTCAGGTCGAATTCCAGGCGGAACGTCGTGCCTTGCTCCGGACCGCTGGTGTGCGAGGTTACGCTAAGCGACCAGCCCTGCATATCGCAGATGCGCTTGGCGATGGCCAGGCCCAGTCCACGCCGCGGTGCGGCATCCGATACCAAGGCGACGGCCTGGCCGTTGGTTTGATCGGTGCGATGGCCGCTGTAATAGCGATCGAAGACGAACGGCAGCGCCGCGCTGTCAATGCCGCGCCCGTCGTCGCGCACCAGCATGGCCTGGCCATCCCATTCGGCGCGCAAGATGGCGGGTGCCGCGTGTTCGACTGCATTGCGAATCAAGTTGCGCAGTACGGTCAACACGGCGTGCCGATCGAGTTCGCGCGTGACGTCGGGCGCGATACGATTCTCGAGCAGCAATCCGGCCGCCTCGGCCTGCATGGCCTGCACGCGCCAGGCATCGTCCAGCACGCCTGCCAGATCGACCGTCTCGCGCGGCCGGCGCTCGTCTGCGGCCAGCGCGCGGGCACCGGCCAGGGCGGACGTCACCGCATCCACGTTGGCCATGATCCGGTGCAAGCGCAGCTTCTGATCGTCGTTGAGCGTGTTGGCCAGCAACATGATTTCGCTATCGGTGCGCATGGCCGACAACGGCGTGCGTACTTCATGACTCAAATTGGCGGTGAACTCGCGCTCACGCGCCATGATGCGGTCCACCTCGTTCTGCACGCGATTGAACGCCTCCACCAAGCGGCCAGCTTCATCGGAACGCTCCACGGCGAGATCGGGCGACCCCGGCGCCCAGGTCGCCAACCGATCCGTGAGATCGAGCATGGGCCCGACCGCCAACTTGGCCACGTTGCGGGCTACGCCATAGGCCCCCACCATGCAAATCGCGCCAAGCCCGATCACGATCAGACCGAAGTCGTACACCCGCCCTTCGTTCTCGGTGGCGTCGTAAAGCACCACGACGCGGCCCAGCGCCGAATCGGCCACCATCACGTGCCAGATGGCCCCGCCCGGTTCGATCTCGTGCAGGCCTTCGGCCAGACCCTGCAACTCGGCCGGCAACGGATGACCCACGCGAGGATGATCTTCGAACCACGCATTCATCGATGCGCCCAGCCAGCGGAATTCTGCCTCCCCGGCGCGCACCTCACCACGGTCGATCATCTGCAAGAGGCGGCTGGTCTCGGTAGCGAGGATGTCGTTGACGAGATCGTCTTCCATGCGGTCGAACGTGGCATACGCCAAAATGACCAGCGCACTGACGAACAACGCGACCGTGCCCGCCAGGGCCCAGACGACCCGTTGCGTGAGCGTGCCGCTTTGCGAGGTTTCCATCACGCCGCGGCAGGCGCAACGATGCGCCAACCCGTGCCGTGAACGGTCTCGATCCCGTCGAATCCGGCCTCGCCCAACGCGCGGCGCAGCAGGTGAACCTGGCTGCGCAGGGCATCGGACGACGGCGGCTCGCCGCCCCATAACGCCGTTTCAAGCTCGTCGCGCGTCAACACCCGGCCCACGTCCCGCAACAGCAGATCGAGGATCTGCGACGACTTGCGCGTGAGATGCACGATGGCGCCGTTCACCATCACTTCGCGCGTGCGGGAGTCCATGCGCAGATTGCCGCACGTGCGCACAGCCGTCACCGTCGCGCCTTTCGCTCGCTGGATCAACGCCAGCAAGCGCGCGGCGACTTCCGCCAATGCAAAGGGTTTGGTGAGGTAATCATCGGCCCCGTGCGCAAAGCCCGCGAGCTTGTCCTCGAGTTCGTCGCGCGCGGTAAGCATGAGAACCGGCACCGTGGAAAACTGCTCGCGGCGCAGATGCGCGAGTACCGAGTAGCCATCGCGGCCCGGCAGTCCAACATCCAGCACCACGGCGTCGAATCGCTCCTGCTCGAGCATGCGCACCGCGGCATTGCCTTCATATACCGCGTCGGGCACGAAGCCGCGCGTTTCCAGATAGCTATACAAATTGCCGGCGATCGTCAGATCGTCTTCGACAATGAGCACGCGGTAATGCGGCATGTGCGGATCGGTCGGCGCCGGATGCGTCATGACGTGTCTCCCTCGGAAGCTGGCGTGACTACGCCTGCAGCACTTTACCCGGATTCATGATGCCGGTCGGGTCCAGTGCGTCTTTGATGCGACGCATCAGGAGCAGCGCGACGGGGTCCTTGTAGCGCGGCAGCTGATCACGCTTGAGCTGGCCGATGCCATGCTCGGCGCTGATCGAGCCGTCGTGCGCCACCACGCTGGCGTGCACGATGGCATACACGGCCTCTTGCAAGGCGAGCAATTGCGTTTCGGTTTGCTCCGGCGCGCGCGATACGTTGTAGTGCAGATTGCCGTCGCCCAGGTGCCCGAAGATCACGTTCTGCACGCCAGGATGGGCGGCCTGGATGGCGGCATTGGTGGTGGTAACGAAGTCGCCGATGCGCGAAATGGGTACCGAGATATCGTGCTTGATGGCTTTGCCGTAGGCCAACTCGGCCAGCGGAATGCTCTCACGCAGATGCCACATGGCGCGGCTTTGCGCCCCGTTGGCCGCCACGGCCACGTCCACCGCCTCGCCAGCCTCCAGCGCGTCGCCCAGAATCGTCTCGAACCGGGCCTGTGCATGCGCTTCGCTTTCGCTGTCCGACAACTCCAGCAGCGCAAACCACGGCGACTGCGTGCTGTCACCCGACAGCGGGAGCCGCTGATCCGGAAACTGCCGCAGCACGCCTTGCAGGCAATGCCGGCTCATGACCTCGAAGCCCGTGAGCGAGGCGCCGAAGCCGGCACGCGCGCGCGCCAGGACCGCCAGCGCGGCATTAAGCGACTCGAACGCCAGGAAGGCCGTGCAACTGGCCACCGGCAAGGGAAACAGCTTGAGCGTGGCTGCCGTGATGATGCCCAGTGTGCCTTCGCTGCCGATGAAAATATCGCGCAGATCGTATCCGGTATTGTCCTTGCGCAAGCCGCTCAGGCCATTCCAGATCTCGCCTTGTGCCGTCACAACCTCGAGCCCGAGTGCCAGATCGCGCGTGTTGCCATAGCGCAGCACCTGCGTGCCGCCCGCGTTGGTGGCCAGGTTGCCGCCGATGCAGCAACTGCCCTCGGCGGCCAGGCTCAATGGAAACAGCCGTCCCACATCGCGCGCGGCGCTTTGCACCGCCTGCAGCACGCACCCGGCCTCAACCGTGATCGTGTCGTTCAACGGATCGATGGCACGTACCGCATCCATGCGCCGCAATGACATCACGATCGCGTCACCACCGGCATCTGGCGTGGCACCACCGCACAAGCCGGTGTTGCCCCCCTGCGGCACCACGGGCACGCGATGCTGGTGACACCACCTCATCACCGCAGCCACTTGGGGCGTATCGGCCGGGCGCACCACGGCAAGCGCCTGCCCCACGTAGCGCCCGCGCCAATCGGTGAGATACGGCGCAGCATCCTCGCCGGTGAGCACGTGCGAAGCACCCACGATCGCGCGCAACGCGTCGAGCGCCGCAGCCGCGCCAACTGCCGTATCGGCCGCTGTATTGGCCGTCAGATCGGTCGCGGTGTGGGTCGCTTCATCAGCACCCATGGGTGCAGCGGTATCGGTCAAGGAAGAATCGTGCGGCACCCTCAGTCCCCATAAAAAGGTCGCGCCCCTACGACTTAGGCAGTATGGCCGCGACGACCTATGCATTGTAGGCTTTCACCGTTGCGCATCGGGAGCTGATCAGCGGCGTGATCGCTAGCATGAAACGCACGAAATCGGACTGGTCCGACATGCCTCGGCATGTATTTTGCTTACCGATGTCATCTTTTACACGACACCGCTTGCGATTGGTGACGAAATCATCGCAAACGGACGCCAAAACTCAAATCGTTGAGCAATAATCTCGACGACACGCATACCCTTTAGGAGCTTTTGTGAGCGCAGCTTCGCCATACACCAAGTCGGTTTTCAAAGCCTATGACATCCGCGGCATCGTCCCGGAGCAAATCAACGCCGACTTCGCGCGTGCCCTGGGCCGCGCCCTGGCTGCCAAAGCCCGCGAAAGGAACCTCACGACCCTCGTGGTCGGCCGCGACGGCCGCCTGAGCAGCAAAGAGCTGTCCGAGGGCTTGCAGGAAGGGTTGCTGGAAAGCGGCATCGATACCCTGGATATTGGCGAAGTGCCCACGCCGCTCGTCTACTACGCTACCCACGTGTACAAGACGGGATCGGGCGTTGCCATTACCGGCAGCCATAATCCGCCCAAGTACAACGGTTTCAAGATGGTCATGGCCGGTGCCGCGCTGTACGGCGCCGATGTCCAGGCGCTGCGCGAATCGATGGATGCCACGTACGGCCAGGCACCTGCCGGCGTGAAGCGCGGCACGCGCCGTGAACTGAACATCGTTGACGAGTACATCGAACGCATCACGCGCGACGTCAAATTGTCGCGTCCGATGAAAGTGGCGATCGACTGCGGCAACGGTGTGGCGGGCGCCATCGCCCCCAAGCTGTTCCGTGCGCTGGGCTGCGAAGTGACCGAGCTCTTCTGCGAAGTGGACGGCACGTTCCCCAACCACCATCCCGATCCCGCCGAGCCCGAAAACCTGCATGACCTGATGCACTGCCTGAAAACCACCGATTGCGAAATCGGTCTGGCCTTCGACGGCGACGGCGATCGTCTGGGCGTGGTCACCAAGTCGGGCGAGATCATCTGGCCGGACCGTCAACTGATTTTGTTTGCGCGCGATGTGCTGTCGCGTTGCCCGGGCGAAACCATCATTTACGACGTGAAGTGCAGCCGCCATGTGGGCCTGGCCGTGCGCGAAGCCGGCGGCAAGCCGCTGATGTGGCAAACCGGCCACTCGCTGGTCAAGGCCAAACTGGCCGAAACCGGTGCGCCGCTGGCCGGCGAAATGAGCGGCCATATCTTCTTCAAGGAACGCTGGTACGGCTTTGACGACGGGCTCTACACCGGCTCGCGTCTGCTGGAAATCGTGTCGCGCGACGCCGACGCCTCCGAGGCGCTCGAGGCGCTGCCGCAAGCATTGTCCACGCCTGAGCTCAAGCTCGAGATGAACGAAGGCGAGCCGTTTGCACTGGTCAAGGCGCTGCAGGAAAGCGGCAAATTCGACGGCGCCACTGAAATCATCACGATCGACGGCGTACGCGCCGAGTACCCGGACGGCTTTGGATTGGCGCGCCCGTCCAACACCACCCCAGTCGTCGTGCTGCGTTTCGAAGCCGATAACGAGGCCGCGCTCAAGCGCATCCAGGAATCGTTTCGCGAGCAATTGCTGCGTCTCGCGCCCCAAGCCAAGTTGCCGTTCTGATCGCCATGCCCGACTCCCTTGCCGCCAGCCCTGCCTGGCAAGCCTTCGCGCAAGCCGTCCACGACACCCCGCTCGATGGCGCCGATCTGGCGATCATCGAAGCGGCCGGTCTGCAGGTCGATTTCACGACCCAGCGTCACTCGCCCGCCTTGACGGCAGCCGGTGCGGCGCTGTTGACGCAACAGGGCTTCGAGCCCACGCGTCAGGCGCTGTTCGACGGCGCACCGGTGAACTGGACGGAAAATCGCGCGGCATGGCATACCGCCCTGCGCGCAGCCAACCCGCCGGAAGCCGTGTCTGAAGCGGTGACCAACGAACGCGTCCGCGTGCGCGCCTTCGTCGAAGACGCGGACACCCGCGGCGCTTACAAGCACATCCTGCATCTGGGGATCGGCGGTAGCGATTGGGGACCGCGCATGGTCATCCAGGCGCTCAAGTCGCACGCCATGACGCGCACCATGCGCTTTGCATCCAACGTCGACGGTCATGCCATCGACGAGGCCCTGCAGGGCCTGGATCCCAAGCAAACGCTGATCGTGATCGCCTCCAAGACGTTCACGACGACAGAACCCCTGGCCAATGCGAAGATCGCGCTTGACTGGCTCGCCGCCGGCGGCGTGGCCGACCCGTTGGCGCAAGTGGCGGCCGTCACGGCCAACGTGGACGCGGCGCGTGCCTATGGCGTGGCGCCAGAGCGCATTTTCAGCTTCTGGGATTGGGTCGGCGGCCGGTATTCGTTGTGGTCCTCCATCGGCCTGGCGATCTCGCTCGCGCTGGGCCCGGACGCACTCGACGGCCTGCTGGCTGGCGCGGCCGACATGGACGAACACTTTCTCACCGCGCCCATCGAACACAACGCGCCGGTACAAATGGCGTTGGCGGGTATCGCCAATTGCAGCGTACTCGGCTATACGTCGCTCGCGCTCGCGCCCTACGACGCGCGCTTGGCGAGCGTGGTCCCCTGGGCGCAGCAGCTCGAAATGGAATCGCTCGGCAAAACCGCCACCCACAGCGGCAGCGCCGTCGATGTGCCTACCAGCCCTGCCGTCTGGGGTATGCCCGGTACCGATGGCCAGCACACGTTTTTCCAGTGGCTGCACCAGCATCCCGTGGGCGCACCGGTGGACTTCATGCTCTGTCTGACGCCGGACCATCCGTATGCGCGCAATCACACCTTGCTCGTGGCGAATTGTCTGGCGCAACGTTCGGCATTGATGCGCGGCAAGCCGGACGCACAAAATGCCGCCGAGGCCCGCGAACTCACCGCAGATGACGCCGCCGCCGCCAAACTGGCGCCGCACCGCGCGCATGCGGGTGGTCGCCCCAGCACCCTCATCGTGCTGCCGCGCCTCACCGCACACACGCTCGGTGCGCTCCTGGCCATGTATGAACACAAGGTGTTCACGCAAGGCGTGGTGTGGGGCATCAACCCGTTCGATCAATGGGGGGTGGAGTACGGCAAGCAGTTGGCCAAGAACATCATTCACGAGCTCGACGATCCCAAGGCGCAGATCAGCGCGCAAGACCCCTCGACGCAGCATTGGATCGAAAAGCTCTCAGCCTGATCGTTTCAACGGGCATGACCGCCCGCGCTGCGAAAAAAACGCCCCGCCGCTTGGACAATCGTCCGGATGTGGGGCGTTTTCAATGGCGCCATTGATGCTTGGTGGCGCCCGGCACAACAATCGAGGCTAGCGCCCCGCCGCCTGACACAGCATGTCGTATACATGCACGTGCTTGCCGGCCACCTCGCGCACATCGAACGCTTGCTCCGCCAACGCGCGTCCCGCCAGACCCATGCTGGTGCGCATGGTTTCATCCTGCGCCAGCTGACCAATGGTGTCAGCCAGCGACGCGGCATCCTTCACCGGCACCAGCACACCCGTCACGTCGGGCTCGATTGCATCCCGGCAACCGGGCACGTCAGTCGTTACGACTGCCCGACCGGCCGCTGCCGCTTCGAGCAATGCCTTGGGCAAGCCTTCGCGATACGACGGCAACGCCACGATATGCGAATCGGCATACAGCGCGGGGATGTCGTCCCGCTCGCCCAGGCATTCCACATCGCCCTGTGCGCGCCACGCCGCCACTTCATCATCCGTGATGGAGGCGGGATTGCCCGGATCGGGGTTACCGGCCAAGCGCATTTTCACCGGCACGCCACGCTCACGAAGCAGGCGCGCGGCTTCCACATACTCGCGCACGCCCTTGTCGATCAATAACCGTGCGGCCATGGTCACCACCACGGGTGGCGCGGGCGGCGGCGGGGCGGCGGCGAAATCGCTGAGTTCGACCCCCGCGCCACGAATCATCACCACTTGATCGTCGCGGATGGCGCCCAACTGCGCCAGCATCCCGCGGTCGCTCTGGTTCTGAAAAATCACGCGGCTATTGGGATGCCCCAACGCCACACGATAGAGCCGGGCCACGATGGCGCGCACGATGCGGGCACGAACGCCGCCCTGCATGAAGATGAAGCCCAATCCCGAGATCGCGGCCACCATGCCGGGTACGCCTGCCAGCCGCGCCGCAATACCGCCATACAGCACGGGTTTGATCGTCACCAGATGCACCACATCGGGCTGCACCTGTTTGAAAAGACGCCGCAGCGCCACAATGGTGCCCAACTCCTGCAAGGGTTGCTTGCCGCTGCGCGTCATGGGCACGTTGTGGTGCGTCATGCCCAGCGCTTCGATCCGTGTCACGCTTTCGCCCCCCATCGTTGCCACATGCACGGCATAGCCCGCAGCTTGGGCCGCCAGGGCCAGTGGCAACCGGTGCGACAAAAAGAACGCCGGATTATTCACGACAAACATCAACGTGCGAGGACGGGTCTGCGCAGGCGTCATGCAGCGCGTCCCGCGATCTTGCGCCACACTTGCAAATAGCCTTTGACCATGCGATCCAAAGCGAACTCGCTTTGAACGCGCTCGCGTCCATGCTCACCGACCGTGTTGCGGCCGTATTCGGCCACGGCCGCCAGCGCCGACCCGATCGCGCCGGCCAAGGCACCCGGCCGCTCGGCCGGTGCGACCCAGCCCGCATCGCCCACGATACGCGCCGCGTCGCCCACCTGCGTAACCACGCACGGCGTGCCGCATGCCATGGCCTCAGCCACCACGTTGGGAAAACCTTCCGCCCGGCTCGACAGCACGTGCACGTCCAACGCATTCATCACAGCGGGAATGTCGTCGCGCGGTCCCACCAGAATCACGCGCGAGCGCAATCCGAATTGCTCGATGATGGCCGACAGCGCCTGATTGTCGGCCGTCATGCCGCGGCCGATCAGGGCGCAACGCATCTTGCCAGCCTTGTCTTCCGCTTCCAGCGCGGCGAGTGCGCGCAGCAGATTTTCATGATCCTTCAACGGATCCCAGCGCGCGACGCAGCCGATCAACGGCACGTCGGCCGGCACGTCCCATTCCTTGCGCAAGCGCTCACGCCCGAGTGGATCCGGCGAGAAGCGAGCCAGGTCGTAGCCGTTATTGATCACCACCATGCGGTCGCCGTCGTAGCCTACCGCCTTGTGACGTTCGGCCGCATCCTGTGCACAACACACGATGGCCGCCGGCACCCGGCGCGACAGGCGCGCGCACAGGCGCAACACGATGCGCGCGGAGCGGCTGCTCTTTTCGAGGAACGCACCGGAGTTGCGGATGCCCCAGGAAATCGCCCTCACACCTGCACTGCGCGCCGCCAACCCGCCCAGTAAATCGGAGTGGTACATCCACGTTTGCACGACATCGGGCTCGCGTTCTTTGATCAAGCGGCGCAGCGCCAGAAAGCCGCCAATGCTGAAACGGCCCCGCGACATGCCCAGCGTGCGCACATCGACGCCGGCCACGCGCAGGCGCTCGGCGTAAATGCCGCCATCGGTCAGCGAAACCACGGTATGCGTCACCGACTGGCTCGATGCCGTCGTGAGGCGATACAGCACGGACTCGGCGCCGCCCTGCCCCAGACCCGTGATGACGTGCAGAATATGGAGGGTGGGGTTGCTCGTCGTCATGGCGTTCCTTGCCGCGCGGCCGCGTCTGGCTGAGAGATAAGTTCGTTCGCGTCGGCCGACGCTTGAGCCGGATGTGCGCCCACCTGGGCGAACAGCGCGTCCCATTGAGCCAGCACTGCCGGCAAAGAATAACGGCGCCGCACGGCACGCGCCGCACGTTCGCCCAGATCGCCGCGCAAATCGTCGTCGCTCATCAAGCGCCGCAGGGTGTCCCGCAGCGCTGCGACGTCGTTTGCCGGCACCAATAAACCATCGCGGCCATCGCGCGTCATTTCGCGCGGGCCGCTCGGGCAGTCGAAGGCGGCGCACGGCAAGCCTAAGGCCATGGCCTCGAGCAGCACATTCGGAAAACCTTCCACCGATGAACTCAGCACGAAGGCTTGCGCCAGTGCTAGTTCGTCCCAGGGCGACTCGGTGCGCCCCGGCAACCGCACGCGATGACCCAGGCCTGCCTGCGTCACTTGTGCTTCCAGTGCAGCGCGCTTGGGTCCCTCGCCCCAGATCCACAGATCCCAATCGGGAATATCGCCTGTGAGCCCGGCAAACGCCTCGATCAGCAGATCGAATTGCTTTTCGCCGACCAGGCGGCCCATGGCCATCAGCCGCTTGCGCACCGCGCGCGGGGCGATCGGATCGACACCGGACGGCGGCGCGTCGACAAGGTCGGCCGGCAAAGGATTGGGAATCACCGCCAGGCGTTTGATGCCCGGCACCTGCTTGGCAAACGGTTCCACCGTATCTTCGGCCTGCACCGTCACCATGTCGGCACGCGGATACAACGCGCGGCGCAGGCGCTTCCAGATCGGCGACACCTTCTGCAGCACCGGATTCGTGCGCTCGCACACGATCAGCGGCACGTTCAATCCTCGCGTCGCAAGGATTGCCGCCACGTTCACGTTGGTCAGAAACGAAACGACGACGTCCGGCGCTTGCTCTTGAACAAGACGACGCAAGGCGCGCAAGCGCGTGAATGCCGCCATCGGACCCTTGGCACGGGTGCCTGCACGATCGGCCAGCCACACCAGATCGACCGCATCCGACACGGGATAAAAGCACGTGCCTTTGGACGAGAACGTGGGCACGAGCGTGACCCGATCGCCGCGAGCCGACCATGCGTTCACGAGCGTGGCGGCGACCCGTTCGGCGCCGCCTGCATGCATTGAGCTCACCAGCAGCATGATCTTCATGCGGCTTCTCGCGTCACGATCAGCGGAGCATCGCGCGGCGTCAGCGCCTCGCCCGGCGGGTGCCGCTCAAGCCAGGCTTGCATCATCAATACGCCCCACAAATGACTGCTCCAGTTACGTTGGCCCGAGCGATGCTCGCGCCATTTCTGCACGATGGGTTCGGGCTTGAAATAACCCTGATTGCGCAACAGCGCCGGGTCGAGCAAGGCATCGGCCCATTCGCGCAACGGCCCGCGCAGCCACGCCGCCAGCGGCACCGAAAAGCCACGCTTGGGGCGATCGACGAGCGCCTGCGGCACATGGCGATACAGCACCTGCCGCAACAGCCACTTGCCGGTGCGATCGCGCAGCTTGTAGCGTGCAGGCAGTTGCCAGGCAAATTCGAACACCCGATGATCGATCAACGGCACGCGCGTCTCAAGACCCACGGCCATGGCCGCCCGATCGACCTTCACCAGGATGTCGTCGGGCAGGTATGTGACGCTGTCCAGCTTCATCATGGCATCCAGCGTGGAACCCGTCATGATCTGCGCAAACGGCGTCGCGGGTTCGGTGCCGCCGATGACGATATTGTCGGGATGATGCCAGTACGACACGAACTCGCGGTAGAACTCGCCTTTCGTACGCGTGCGCAAGAGGCTGCCCATCTTGCCGACCTTGCCGCGCCACGCGCCATTGCCCGGAAGTTGCGCCGACGCCGACATCGCCAGGCCGACCGGATGCCGCACCAGGCGCGGCACGCGTTCGCATTTGGCCCACCAATCGCGCACGCGCAAATAACGGGAGTAGCCGCCGAAGAGTTCGTCCCCGCCGTCGCCCGATAAGGCCACGGTCACGTGTTCGCGCGCCATGCGCGTCACCAATGCGGTCGGGATCTGCGAGGCGTCGGCAAACGGTTCGTCGTAAAGATCCGGCAGCGTCGGCACCACGGCGAGTGCATCGTTGGCGGTCACGTAGAGTTCAGAATGATCCGTGCCCAAATGCCGCGCCACCGCCTTGGCATGCTCGGCTTCGTCGTAGCCTTTTTCGTGAAAGCCGATGGCGAACGTGCGCACAGGTTGACCGCGCTGCGCTTGCATCAGCGCGACGATGGTCGACGAATCGATCCCGCCGGAAAGAAATGCGCCCAGTTTCACATCGGCCAGCATCTGGCCCGATACGGCCTGCAAGAGCACCTGCTCCAACGCATCCGCGGCGGCCCCATCGCTATCGAAGGCGAGCGGCGACTGCTCACCCGCCTGCGCGGCGGCCATAGCCGACCAGTACACCGTGGGCTCGGGCATGGCCGCATGCAGCAGATCGTTTTCCGACAGGGTGAGCCACGTGCCGGGCGGCAGTTTCGCCATGCCTTCGTAGATGCACCAGGGCGCTGGAATGTAGTTGTGCCGCATCAACAGCATCAGCGCATCGCGATTGACCGTCTGGCCAAAGCCGGGCACCGGCCGCAGGGCCTTGAGTTCGGAGGCGAAGACCAGATTGCCATCGGCATAACCGTAGTACAGCGGTTTCTCGCCCATCCGGTCACGCGCCAGCGACAGCGAGCGGGTGTCGCGATCCCACAGCGCAAACGCATACATGCCCACGCACGCCTGCAGCGTGCGATCCATGCCCCAGGCCACCAGGCAGGCCAGCACTGTTTCGGTATCCGAATGCCCGCGCCAGTCGGGCGCGGCGCCGCTGGCTTCTAGCTGGGCGCGCAACGCCAGATGGTTGTAGATCTCGCCGTTGAGCACCAGCACGTACCGCTGGCAGGCGGAGATCATGGGTTGATGGCCGGCCTGCGACAGATCGAGAATGGCCAGGCGCACATGCGCCAGGGCGATGCCCGCGCCCGCGTCTTCCCACAGCCCGTGATCGTCCGGGCCACGATGCCGAATCTGCCGGCAGCTCTCAGCCAATACGCGGGACTTGTCGGCAAGCCCGCCCCATATTCCCGCTATTCCACACATAACCTGTCTCGTCTCATACTGCTCATCAGCTCGCGCGGCTTGCCGCCTGATCGCGCGCGTCGTCGAATACTTTTTGCCAGCGGCTCAATACATGCTCGGGCGAAAACCGCTCGCGCACTTCGATGGCGCGCGCACCCAGGGCCTCGCGGTGCGCATCGTCGGCCATCAGCGCATCGAGCGCCTGCGCCATCGCGTTCACATCGCCGTTGGGGCGCACCAGCACGCCGTCCACCCCTTCGCGCACGATCTCTCGCGGACCGGTGTCGCAATCGAAAGCGGCCGCGGCCAGGCCGCTGGCCATCGATTCGAGCAAGGTATTCGACAGCCCTTCGAAGCGCGAACTCAACACATACAGATCGGCCGCGCCGTACCAATCCCCCACATTGCCCACGCGACCCGGCAGCAACACGCGCTCGCTCAAGCCCGCAGCGGCAATGTGCGCGGTCAGGCGGGCGCGCTCGGCACCCTCGCCCAGAATAATCAAATCCCATTCGGGATGCGCCGCGGCCACTTTATTGAACGCGGTCACCAACGTTTCGAAGCCCTTGTCCGGATGCAGGCGCCCCACCGCCAACGCGCGGCGGCGGCCATTGCGAGGCGGTGGTGGCACATGCGGTTCGCTCTGCGCCAGGGGCCAGTGCACCGGGTTGGGGATGACGTCCAGATGTGCACCCGGCACGTGTTTGTCCAGCCAGCGGGCGGTGCCGCTGGTGAGTGCCACCACGCGGTCGGCACGCGGATAGGTCCAGCGCCGCAACCGGCGCCACATACCGGAAATGCGCTGCGACGGCGGATGCGTGTGTTCGGTAGCCACCACGGCGCACGGCAGACCGCGCGCGGCCAGCACCGACAGCACCGAGGCGGTGGTCATCATGCCCAGCACGACATCGGGCTTGAACGACACCATCAGGCGACGCAAGGCGCGCACGCGTTTGAAGTTTGCCGTGATCCCCCGCCAGCCCCCGCCGGTCACACCAGCCAGCGTCAGGGTTTCACGCTGTACATCGGGATGCAAGGGATAGACGTCGCCATGGTCGTCGGTTTGCGTGACCACCATGACCGTACGGCCCGCATCCGCCCAGTGCCGGCTGAGATCGGCGGCCACGCGTTCGGCGCCGCCGCCGCGCAAAGAATGGATGACGATCATGACCCGCAACGACACATCACGCTCCTGGCTTCGATTGGCCATTGGCCGCCACCAGTGCGGCCGGCTTGAGCGCGACCACCACATAGCAGACGTACGACAACGCGTACATGAAACTCGTGGCCAACATGATGCCGGCCGTGCCCATGCGCGGCGCCAGCACCATGTTCAACACGGCCTTGAGCAGAAAATTGGCGACGGCGATCGCCGCCATGATGCGGTAGCGGTTCTGGCTGGCGAGCAACTGCACCAGAATCAGCACGCCAAAATAGAACGGCAACTGCAGCAGCCCCCAGCGCAACACGCCGGCCACGGCAATCGTGTCCTCGGCGGTAAAGGCGCCGCGCTCGAACAATATGCGCACGCCCCATGGCGCCAGCAGCCAGCCGACCACCACGACGACGGCGCCCGCGCCCACCATGGCCACGGACCATTTGAGCGCCATCACGCGCGCCTGGGCGCCGTCGCCCCGCGCCTGCACATCGGCCAGCACCGGCAAGGCCGCACGGCCAACCGAGACCGCACCGATGCCGAGCAGCAGCGACAACAACCGCGCGGCGTAGCCCAGCGTGGCGTTGGCGTTCGACCCCAGATTGGCAGCCGCGTACTGATCGAGCGGCCCGACGAAACTCATCGCAAACTGGCCGATCAGCATCACGCCTGCCGCGCGCACCAGCATCGGCCAGTGCGGCGAGCGAAAGGCCACGACCGGCGCGCCCCAGAAGCCGCGATCGGCGCGCGCCGCCAGCCAGGCGAGCCACACCGTCTGCACCGCATAGCCCACCAACGTGCCCCAGGCCAGCGGACCCACGCCCGGCGTGGTGGTGGCCAACATCACGAAGATCAGCACCGATACGGCCGGCACGCTGTCGAGCAAGGTGTTCACGTGACGCTCGTGCGCCCGCAGCCGCGCCGAACTGATGCCCGCGATGAGCATCAGGCCGGCAACCGGCGCAAAGGCCCACAGCAACTGATCGGTCATGCCCTGCACCGTGGCGGACAGACCGCCGCCCAACAGGTCGACCACAAAGGGCCATGCCCACCAGATCAGCAACCCCAGGCCCAGCGCAGCGATCGCCATGATGCCTTGCAGCTCGCGCACAAAGTGCACGCGTTCCGCATCGTCGGCGCGCCGCAGGCGCACCAGCACGGGAATCAGGACGACCGAGAGCACACCCACAATCGTGACGGGCATCCACGATGCCATCGTCAGGGTGAATTGATAGGCGTCGACCGCATCGCTGACACCGTAGCGATAGGCCACCGCCATCTCTTTGATGGCGCCTGCCGCCTTGCCGAGCACCAGAAACAACGCTACCCGGGCCGCGCCGCGAAAGATCCGCTGGTGGTCCGGGTTGATGGCGTTGAATCTGGCGCGCAGCGCTTTCAAATCAGCGCAGAAATTGCGTGTACCAAGGCATGGCAACCTCGAGACCCCGAAGGATGTCGTGCTTGGGCTCATAGCCCAAGAGATTGCGCGCCTTGTCGATATCGGCTTGCGAGTGCCGCACATCGCCCGAGCGGAACTCGGCATACACCGGCTGCTTGTCGTATTGCACGCCGTGACGGCCGAGCTGGTCGGCCAGATGCGCAAACAACTCATTCAGGCTGGTGCGGGCGTTGACGGCCACGTTGTAGACCTGATTGACGCCCTCGGGCTGCGCAAGCGCCGCCAGAATATTGGCCTGAACGGCGTTTTCCACGAAGCAGAAATCGCGGCTCGTCTCGCCGTCGCCGTTGACGACGACGTCCTCGCCGCGAATCATCGCCGCGATCCATTTCGGGATCACCGCGGCATAGGCGCCGTTGGGATCCTGACGCTTGCCGAACACATTGAAATAGCGCAGGCCAATGCTGCCGAAACCATAGGCGCGCGCGAATACATCGCCGTACAGTTCATTGACGTACTTGGTGACGGCGTAAGGCGACAACGGCTTGCCGATGTTTTCTTCGATCTTCGGCAGCGCCGGGTGATCGCCATACGTCGAACTCGATGCGGCGTAAACGAACGACTTGACGTCGGCGTCGCGCGCTGCAACCAGCATATTCAGAAAGCCGCCGATGTTGACGGCATTGGTGGTGACCGGGTCTTTCAGCGAACGCGGCACTGAACCCAGCGCGGCCTGATGCAGGACGAAATCGACGCCTGCGCAAGCGCTCGCGCAGGCTTCTGCGTCGCGGATATCGCCTTCGATGAATCGAAAGCGCGCCCACTGCTCGGGCGTCACCAACGCCTGCACTTCATCGAAGTTGCGCTGGTAGCCGGTGGCAAAGTTATCCAGGCCGACCACGTTCTGGTCGAGCTTGAGCAAGCTCTCCAGCAGGTTCGAGCCGATGAAACCGGCGCATCCCGTGACCAACCAGGTACGGGGCTCGGCGCGCAATTGCGCCGTCACGTTCTCATATTGCGAGCTCATAAAGCCTCCTTACAGGCGCAGATCGGATTCTTGGGGCGTGAGCACATACTTGAGGTCGTACAGCACGTTGTTCGGCTTGCCGAACTCGCGAATCCGCGCCGCACCCATGTCGATGAACTGCTTGTGCGCCACGGCCAGCACGATTGCGTCATAGGCGCCGGCCTTGGGCGAATCCACCGGCGTCAAATCGTATTCGTGCTGCGCCTCGGCGGGGTCGACCCACGGGTCGTACACATCCACCTCGACGTTGTAGTCGCGCAGCTCATTCACGATATCCACGATACGCGTGTTGCGCAGATCGGGGCAGTTTTCCTTGAACGCCAGGCCCATCACGAGCACGCGGGCGCCCTGCACGTGGATACGGCGCTTGGTCATGCACTTGACCAGTTGCGACACCACGTATCCTCCCATGGCGTCGTTCAAGCGCCGGCCGGCCAAAATGATTTCGGGGTGATAGCCGATCGCCTGCGCTTTGTGCGTGAGGTAATACGGGTCCACGCCGATGCAGTGGCCGCCCACCAGACCCGGACGGAACGGCAGGAAGTTCCACTTCGTGCCGGCAGCCTGCAGCACCGCTTCGGTATCGATGCCCATCTTGTTGAAGATCAGCGCCAGCTCATTGATCAGCGCGATGTTCACATCGCGTTGCGTATTCTCGATCACCTTGGCGGCCTCGGCCACCCGGATGCTGGACGCCTTGTGCGTACCGGCGGTGATGATCTCTTTGTAGATCTGGTCGACGAGTTCAGCCACTTCAGGTGTGGAGCCGGACGTCACCTTCTTGATCGTGCTGACGCGGTGGGCCTTGTCGCCCGGATTGATGCGCTCGGGACTATAGCCGGCGAAAAAATCGACGTTAAATTTCAGGCCCGACACGCGCTCGAGCACCGGCACGCAATCTTCTTCGGTCGCGCCCGGATAAACGGTCGATTCGTACACCACGATGTCGCCGCGCTTGAGCACGGCACCGATCGTCTCGCTCGCCTTGATCAGCGGCGTAAGGTCGGGTTGCTTATAGTCGTCGATCGGCGTGGGAACGGTCACGATGTAGACGTTGGCATCCGCGAGTTGGGCGCGGTCGGCCGTGTAGCTCAGATGGCGCGCCTCTGCGAGCTCGGCGTCGTCCACTTCGAGCGTGTGATCATGGCCGGCATTGAGCGCATCGATGCGGCGCGTGTTGATGTCGAAACCGATGATGGACCGTTTCTTGCCGAACTCCACAGCCAACGGCAGGCCCACATACCCCAGCCCGACGACCGCGAGTTTGACGTCTTCAATACGCAACATGACTCTCCTCTACCGTCGCAACGTGCAACGGACCTGAATGAACAAAGGGGGGATAAACGATAACCGAGTGCTGCGGCGTCATGACGACACCGGTGACTCAATCGGTTCGTATCGCCGACGGCAGCAACAACCAGCCCGGCCTGCGCCACGACACCAGTCGCGAATACAGCCAGATATAGACGGCGGCAAACACCGCCATGCTGGCGCAGAGCGCCCAGGCGTTGTCCCACCAGATGGTGGCCGGAACCAGCCCGATCAGCGCCAGCACCCACAGATATGGCGATGCCAGGGCATTGCACAGGGCTGGAATCGAGCGGCGGCGGCCTTTGCTGAACGTGACCCGCACCAATCGGCGAAATACCAGTTGATGCAAATGCAACGCATCCGGTTGATCGACGGGAGTGCCGCGCTTGAAACGGCGGCGCCAGATCGAAAAGCCGGTTTCGAAAACGGGATAGAACAGGACGGCGAGCGCGAAAAACGGGGATACCGACGGATTGCGCACCACCAGCAACACTGCCAATTCGGCCAGCATGAAACCCAGGAAATAGGCCCCGCCGTCGCCCAGGAACACCCGGCCGAACGGAAAATTCCACACCAGGAAGCCCAGGGTGGCCGAGGCCACGGCGGCGGCGATCATGAAAATCGGCATGTCGCCCACCTGAATCGCGACCAGCGCAATCGACACGGCCATCAAGGTAGCGATCATGCCGGCCAGACCGTTCATGCCATCGACGATATTGAGGGCATGGGTGCACCCCCCCACAGCGATCATCGTGAAGAGCAGCGAAATCGGCCAGTAGGCCAGAATGAAGTCGACAGGCGCGATGCCGACGCGCGTGACGCCGCCGAGCAGCCACCAGGCGATGGCGGCCGACAAAAAGGCAGCCATCAGGCGTTTGCCGGAGCCGATATCTTTGGTGATGTCTTCAAGGAGGCCCGCCACGAACACGGGCAAGGCAGAAACGAACAACGCGGGCCAGAGCCACGTCAACGTCATATTGCTGGGACCTAGTACCAGCAACCCGGCGAGTGATCCCGCGAGCACGGCCAAACCGCCCACCCGGGGCGTGGCGCGCGAATGGCTCGCTTGAGGTTTGTTGAGGTCGCTATCGCCAGTGAAGGCACCGTGCCAACGTTCGGACGCCACGATGAGTCCACCCACCATGAACGCGACCACGCAGATATAGAGCCACGTCACAAGGCGTCCTTGAAATGGTCGTGCGGAGTCAGGTCAGCATTATGCCGGGCGCATGTAACGTCGATATATGGTGCGAATGATGAAGTGAAATCGCGGCGAACAAAACGTAACAGCTTGAGCATGGGTGTCCTGATTGGGGTAAACCCCGGGATGGCGCCATGCTAGCGCAAAAAAGACAAAAAAAAGCCCGAGATCTTGCGATCTCGGGCTAAATCCACCAAAGGAGGAGGGTGGAGGAGACAACCGTGGCATGTCGGGATCAGAACCTTTTCGATCACCACGCTGCTGGGGTTTTTCACCGCACCAACTGCGTTTCGACATCCGATGTACAAACTATAGAGCGATTTTTTGTGCGGCGCAAGATTTTTTTGAGGGTGTGGCAAAAAACCAATAGCGCACCAACTTCGCCCCACCTGCACCGCGCACTATATATGAACGATAACCTGTTTTCGGCCCACCAACCCCGTAAACCCTAGGCTTTGTAGGGATAAATGCCTACCCAGGCGGCTGAGCGTTGAGGATGACAGGGAAAACCCGAGGCCAAAAAGCGAGGTGCGGCACTGCGTCATAGGTGGCATCACACCCCCTTTTTCAGACGTAGTACGCCGTGGTCGTCATCACCTTCGACATCGCACGCATCAACCCTTTCACCGGGAAAGGTAGCGGCACCGCACCGGCGCGCTCCGCCGTCAGACGGTGGCTGATTTCGTCTTCCTTCATCTGCTCGATGATGCTGCGCGAGCGGGTATCGTGCGTGGCCATGTCTTTCAGGTGACCATCCAGATGGGCCTCCACCTGACGCTCCGTTTCGGCCATGAAGCCAAGATTGCGGGGCACGCCCGCATAGCCGGCGAGCAGGCCGAGGCTGAAAGAACCGGCATACCAGAGCGGATTGAGCAAGCTGGGCCGCGACTGCAGTTCCTCGAGCCGGCGGTTGCACCACGCCAGATGATCGACTTCTTCGGTGGCGGCGTGCAGCAGTAACTCGCGCGCCTGCGGCTCCCGGCACACGGCAGCCTGGCCGCGATACAGCGCCTGCGCGCACACCTCGCCCACATGATTGACCCGCATCATGCCGGCCGATTGGCGCTTTTCCTCGACGCTCAAGTCTTGGGCAGGCTCGACCTTGCGGGCCGGATAGGGCCGTCCCGACGTCGCCGATCCCGACAGCACTTTCATCGCGCGATCCACTTCAGAAAGCAACGCATCCAGCGGCCCCATGCGGCGGGCAAAGGGGCGAGGCAAAACAGTCAAAGCGGTGGTCGGCATCCATTTCTCCCGGAATCCATAGCCGTGCCGCGCAAGCGGCGCGCCACCTCACTCGGTGGAGGTAGTAGTTTACGCCCGCCATGCGTCACACCCGCTGACTGAGCGCGGCGCTCGGGTCGGGCGCACACCCCCTTGGCCCCCCCTGCCCCCGGCGACGGTTATTTAACGCCTGCGCAGGGCCGGTAAACGTATTTGCCCTCATCGCGAAGGGGGTCACCGCGGGCGAAAAAAATCGACAGAGGTAAACTCATCGCCTGACGCTTGATCTCCTTTAAGCGGTTCTTTTACGTTACGCGCGTGTGCAGCACGCGGCGAGGATCAACCATGGAATGCACGATCGATTGGGGTGGCCCGGACGGCATGATGTTCGTTGCGCGCACCGGTAGCGGCCATGTGGCCGTCATGGACGGCGCGCCTGAAGGCGGCGGCCACAATCTGGCACCGCGCCCGATGGAAATGCTGTTGCTGGGCACTGGTGGCTGCACGGCCTACGACGTGGTGCTCATTCTGAAGCGCGGGCGTCACGCCGTGACCGGCTGCACGGTCAAGCTCGACGCCGACCGCGCCGACACGGATCCCAAAGTGTTCACGCGCATCCATTTCACGTTTACCGTAACCGGGAGCAAGCTTCCGCGCGCCGCGGTCGAACGCGCGGTGCAGCTGTCGCATGAAAAGTATTGCTCGGCGTCCGCCATCCTCGAAAAAACCGCCACGTTGACCTTCTCGGTCGATATCGTGGACACCGCCGCCACGCTCGAATCGGCCTGATCGCCGCACGTCATGAAACAGTATCTCGATCTGGTCCAGAACATCCTGGACGCCGGTTCCTGGCAAGAAAACCGCACGGGTGTGCGCACCCGCAGCCTGCCGGGTGCCGCACTGCGCTTCGATTTGCGCGAAGGCTTTCCCGCCGTCACCACCAAGCGCCTTGCTTTCAAGGCTGCTGTGGGTGAGCTGGTCGGCTTTCTGCGCGGGTCGCGCAGCGCTGCCGAATTCCGCGAGCTGGGTTGTCGGGTCTGGGACCAGAACGCCAACGAAAATGCGCAATGGCTGGCCAACCCTTATCGCTTGGGCGAAGACGACCTGGGCCCCGTGTATGGGGTGCAATGGCGCGCCTGGCCGGCGTACAAGGTACTGGCGGCAGATGCGCTGGCCCAGCGCCAGGATGCGGCCTCGCGCGGCTATAGCGAGGTGTCTGCCTTCACCGAAAACGGGCAGGACAAAGTGCTGCTGTACAAGGCCGTGGATCAACTGCGTCAGTGCCTGGACACGATCCACAGCAATCCATCCGATCGCCGCATCATTTTCCACGGCTGGAATTGGGCGCAGATCGAGGAAATGGCGCTGCCGCCCTGCCACCTGCTCTATCAATTCCTGCCGAACGCGCAAACGCGCGAGATCTCGCTTTGCCTGTATATCCGCAGCAACGATGTGGGCCTGGGCACACCCTTCAATCTCACCGAAGGTGCCGCGCTCTTGCATCTGGTGGGCCGATTGACCGGCTATACCCCGCGCTGGTTCAGCTATTTCATCGGCGATGCGCATATCTATGAGAACCACCTGCCGATGCTCGAAGAGCAACTGACGCGCACGCCTTACCCCGCGCCGCAGCTCAAGCTCTCGGACCGCATTCCCGACTTCGCCGTAACCGGCAAGTACGAGCCGGAATGGCTCGAACGCGTGGAACCGGGCGACTTCACGCTCGAAGGCTATCAGCACCACGCGCCGCTCACGGCGCCGATGGCCGTATGACGCCGCCCGTGTCCCCTGCCGCCACGCCCGTCGTCACCCTTGTCGTGGCCTACGCGCGCAACCGCACCATCGGCCGCGACAATGCCCTGCCCTGGAAATTGCCGGGCGATCTCGCGCATTTCAAACGCACCACGCTGGGCGCGCCTATCGTGATGGGCCGCAAAACCTGGGAATCCCTGGGCCGGCCGCTCCCTGGCCGCACCAATATCGTCATCAGCCGCGATAGCGCGTATGCGGCCACAGGCGCGCACGTGGTGACGTCGCTCGCACAGGCGGTGGCGCGGGCTGGCGAGGTGCCCGAGGTATTCGTGATCGGCGGCGCGCAGATCTATGCGCAGACGCTGCCCCAAGCCGACCGCATCGTCGCCACCGAAGTGGCCGCCGACGTGGACGGCGACGCCTTCTTCCCGGCATTGCCGGCGGGGCAGTGGAAGGAAGTGAGCCGCGACAGTCAGCCCGAGGAAAACGGGCTCGCGTATGACTTCGTGGTGTACGAGCAGACCCGCTAGCGTGACGACGCCCCCGTCGCCCCCGCTTTGCGCAAAAAGTCCCACAGCGCGGGCGACTCCGAATACGCCACGTTAAAGCGCACCCAATCGGTGTCGGCCTCCGACGCTTCGAAATAAGCGCCAGGCGCCAGCCAGATCCCCGATTGCAGTGCCTGCTCGGCGAGCGCCTTCGCGCCCTGCCCGCGCCAGCGCCCGCCCAGACGGGCCCACAAGAAGAGTCCGCTCTGCGGCTCGCCCCATAACGTGAGACCGCACTCGCGCATCCGCCGCCCCACTTCCGCGTGGGCAAGCGTGAGCCGCTCACGCGCGTGTGCCACGTGGGCACTGTAGTGCCCGTCGGTCAGCACCCGGTGCACCACGCGCTCCATGATTTCAGGCGACGTGAGCCCCACGGCCATCTTGGTGCGTGCCACATCGCGCAGCACATCGCGATGACCCGCGATATAGCCCACGCGTACCGACGGACTGATCGTTTTTGAGAAACCACCCAACGAGAGCACGCGCTGCGCCCCGTCCAGCGCCCCCAGGAGCGGTGTGGGCCCGTCGGACAGCTCTCGCGAAATGCCGTCCTCGATCACCCACACGCCATGTTGTTCAGCCCATTGCAAAATCCGAAACGCATTGGCCATCGTCACGCTGGACCCGGTGGGGTTCTGCAGCACCGTATTGACGAATAGCGCCCGTGCCTCATGCAATGCGCCGATGCGGGTAAGCGCATCGATGTCCAGCCCGACCGCCGTGCGCGCCACCGTCACGATGCGCAGGCCGGACAACCGCAACAACTGCAGCAGATTGGTATAGCAAGGCTGCTCGACGATCACCGTGTCGCCCGGGCGCAGCAGCGTACGCGCCACCAGATCGAGCCCGTGCGTGACGCCTTGCGTGAGCACCAGTTGCTGGGCGTCGATTGCCATGCCGGCCGTGGCGAGCGATGCCGCAATCGTTTCGCGCAGGGGCGCATAGCCATACGGGTGGCCGTACCCCGCCATCTGCGTGGCCGGCACACGCGCAATCTGCCGCAGCGCGTGATGCATGCCCGTTTCGTTCAACCACTCGCCCGGCAACCAGCCGCAGCCGGCCTTGATCGGAATCGAGTGGTCGGCAAAGATATCCGACAGCAGCCAGCCCGAGCTCACGCGCGGTGCTTTCCACGGCGTGGCGGTCGGCGGCGACGCGCCTGCAACGCGCCTGGGCGCAATGCGATAACCCGCCCCGGGCCGGGCGATCAACCAGCCTTGCGACACCAGTCGTTGATAAGCGGCCGACACCGTAAACGTGCTGATGCCATGCTCGCGGGCGCAATCTCGAATCGAGGGCAGTGCCATGCCTGGGCCCAGCCGCTGTTGCTCGATCGCTGTCGTAACGGCGTCGACAAGTTGCTGGACCAGCGTGACGGAGGCGTCCGCCCCGCGCACCGGGCTGAAAGCGATCATGATCCGAATACCCCGCGACCTGTACAGTTGTGCTGAACAGCACTATACAGTGAGCGGTCAATAGCCGTGCTGTGTATGTGCAGCCCGCACCCGCGAACGCACAATGTCCGTTGATCACACAGCCTGCATCCGGCAGTCTGCTGCCGCGGCGCGCGACGACCGCAAGTGCCCCCCTTTTACCGCAGTGCCCCTTTTTTATGGACGGCTCGACCATGACAGCTCTCAATGCCCAGGACCTGACGCGCGTGGGCGCCGTCAGTGATCTCGACCTTTCGCATCTGTGGATGCCTTTCACGGCCAACAAGCAGTTCAAGGCGCAACCGCGCCTGCTTAAAAGCGCCAAGGGCATGTACTACACCTCCGCCGACGACCGCAAAGTGCTCGACGGCACGGCGGGTCTGTGGTGCGTGAACGCCGGCCACGGCCGCGACGAAATCATTCATGCGATCGCCGAACAAGCCGCCACGCTCGACTACGCGCCCGGCTTCCAGCTCGGTCACCCCGACGCATTCTCGGCGGCCTCCGCCGTGGCGTCCTTCATGCCTGAAGGCATGGATCGCATTTTCTTCACCAACTCGGGCTCCGAGTCGGTCGATACCGCCCTCAAGATCGCGATTGCCTATCACCGCGCCCGCGGCGAAGGCCAGCGCACGCGCCTGATCGGCCGCGAGCGCGGATACCACGGCGTGGGCTTCGGCGGCATTTCGGTCGGCGGCATCATGGCCAACCGCAAAGCCTACTCGGGCGCCTTGCTGCCGGCCGTCGATCATCTGCCCCATACGCATAACCTGACGGAAAACGCGTTCTCCAAGGGCCAACCCGCCTGGGGCGAGCACCTGGCCGACGAGCTCGAACGCCTCGTTACCCTGCATGACGCGTCCACGATTGCCGCCGTGATCGTCGAGCCCATGGCGGGCTCCACCGGTGTGCTGATTCCGCCCAAGGGCTACCTGGAAAAGCTGCGCGCCATTACCGCCAAGCACGGCATCCTGCTGATTTTCGACGAAGTGATCACGGCTTTCGGCCGTCTGGGCAAGGCCACCGCCAGTGAGTACTTCGGCGTCAAACCCGACATCATCACCATGGCCAAGGGTGTGAGCAACGCTGCCGTGCCGGCTGGCGCCGTTGCCGTACGCCGCGATGTGCACGATGCCGTGGTCGACGCCACCGGTTCGGGCATCGAATTCTTCCACGGATATACCTACTCCGGCCACCCGCTGGCCGCGGCCGCCATTCTGGCCACGCTCGGCATCTACCGCCGCGAGAATCTGTTCGAGCGTGCAGCTGAACACGCCCCGATCTTCGAGAAAGCCGCTCACGGCCTGCGCGATGCCAAGAACGTGGTGGATGTGCGCAACATCGGTCTGGTCGCCGGGATCGAACTGTCGTCGCGCGACGGTGCGGTCGGCGCGCGTGCCGCCGAAGTGTTCCAGAAATGCTGGGAGCGCGGTCTGATGGTGCGCTACACCGGCGAGACGATTGCCGTGTCGCCCCCGCTCATCATCAACGAAGATCAGATCAACGAGATCTTCCACATCATCCGCGGCGTGCTCCAAGAGGTTGCCTGATCGCTGATGTCCCGTCACACGCCACGCCGGGCGCCAAGCGCGTAGCGTGGCGTTGCTCCCCGCGCCAAGCACATGCCGGGCGCGGGCGGTATTCTCGTGTTTAACGGCGCCGCGCAGGCCGCCCGCCCATCGGGCGGGCGACCTGCGCCGTCTTCATGCCACCTTACCTATTTCGTATTGATGAAAACTCTTTCGCACTTCATTAACGGCCAGCACGACGCCGGCCAGAGCGGCCGTCATACCGAAGGTTTCGACCCGGCCACCGGCACCGTCACCACCACCATTCCGCTGGCGTCCGTCGAGGACGTGGATCGCGCCGTCGCGGCCGCCCGCGAGGCCTTCGTCGAATGGTCCGAAACCCCCGCGCTCAAACGCGCTCGCATCCTGTTCAAGTACAAGGCCTTGCTCGACGCGCATCAGGATGAACTGGCCGAACTGATCACCCGCGAACACGGCAAAGTGTTTTCGGACGCCAAAGGCGAAGTCACACGCGGCATCGAAATCGTCGAATTCGCCTGCGGCATTCCGCATCTGCTCAAAGGCCAGTACACCGACCAGATCGGCGGTGGCATCGATAACTGGAGCATGCGCCAATCGCTGGGCGTGGTCGCCGGCATCACGCCGTTCAACTTCCCGATGATGGTGCCGTGCTGGATGTTCCCGGTCGCGATCGCCTGCGGCAACACCTTCGTGCTCAAGCCCTCCGAGCGTGACCCTTCCGCTTCGATCCGCTTGGCCGAACTGTTCAAGGAAGCCGGCTTGCCGGACGGCGTGTTCAACGTCGTCCACGGCGACAAGCAAGCCGTCGACGCGCTCATCGCGCACCCCGACGTGCAGGCCCTTTCGTTCGTCGGGTCCACGCCGATCGCCGAGTACATCTATGCCCAGAGCACCGCGCGCGGCAAACGCGCACAAGCCTTGGGCGGTGCCAAGAATCACCTGGTCGTGATGCCTGACGCCGACCTCGATCAGGTCACCGACGCCCTGATCGGTGCGGCCTACGGCTCGGCGGGCGAACGCTGCATGGCCATTTCGGTCGCCGTCGCAGTAGGCGACGTCGCCGACAAGCTGGTCGAACGGCTCACGCCGCGCGTCAAAGCGCTGAAGATCAAGAACGGCATGGAACCCGATGCCGAAATGGGCCCGCTGGTCACCGCCCAACATCGCGCCAAGGTGCTGGGCTATATCGAAGACGGTATCGCGGCAGGGGCCACGATGGTGGTCGACGGCCGTACCGTCACGGTGCCCGGCCACGAGAAAGGCTTCTTCCTGGCCGGCACGCTGTTCGACAACGTGAAACCCGCCATGAACATCTACCGCGAAGAAATCTTCGGACCGGTACTGTGCGTGGTGCGCGTGCCCGACTTCGCCTCCGCGGTCGAATTGATCAACAAGCATGAATTCGCCAACGGCGTGTCGTGCTTCACCTCCGATGGCGGCATCGCACGCGCCTTTGCTCGCCAGATCAAGGTGGGCATGGTCGGCATCAACGTGCCGATCCCCGTGCCGATGGCATGGCACTCGTTCGGCGGCTGGAAGCGTTCGCTGTTTGGCGATCATCACGCCTACGGCGAAGAGGGCATCCGCTTCTACACCCGCTACAAGAGCATCATGCAACGCTGGCCCGACAGCATCGACAAGGGCGCCGAGTTCACGATGCCCGTTGCCAAGTAAGTATCACCACCGCTTCGCATGCCGCACCGCAGCATGCGAAGCGCGCGATTGCACGCCATTCAAGGTCTGACTTAACGCTTCCACGCAACCGTACTTGTACGTGTACTCCGCACCTTGCGTGTGCGATATGCTTTGACCTTTTTCACGACAGGGGAAAGTCATGCCGTCCACGTTTCTACCCGTGATGCGTTTTCGATCGGCACGTTGTTGCGCCACCTTGATGGCCGCAACGATCGTTGCCCTGACCGCGAGTACCGGCGCGGCGCAGGCCGAGACCACGATCAAGGCCGTGATGCACTCGCCGCTGCGATTGACCGACCCGCATGCCACCACGGCGTACATTACGACGTGGCATGGCTACATGATCTACGACACCCTGTTGGCCACCGATGCCGACAACGCCATCAAGCCGCAGATGCTCGAGCGATGGGACGTGTCGGCCGACGGCAAAACCTACACCCTCACCTTGCGTGACGGATTGATGTGGCATGACGGCAAGCCCGTCACGGCCGAAGACTGCGTGGCCTCGATCAATCGCTGGGCCAAGAACGACGGCATGGGTCGCGCGGTGCTCAAGCTGGTCGACAAGATCGAAGTGGTCGATGCCAAGTCGATGCGCATCGTGATGAAAGAACCCACCGATCTTGCCCTGCGTGCGCTCGCCAAGCCGACCGGCACCGCCGCGTTCATGATGCCCAAGCGCGTGGCCGATATCCCCGTGGGCCAGCCGATTACCGATATGACCGGATCGGGCCCATTCAAGGTGGCCGAATTCAATCCCGGCGTCAAAACCGTTTACCTGAAGAACACGGCCTACAAGCCACGCAGCGAGCCTGCCAGCGGGCTGGCCGGCGGCAAGGTCGTCAATGTGGACCGCGTCGAGTGGGACGTGATGCCCGATGCCATGACGGCCGCCAATGCGCTGTTGGGCGACGAAGTCGACATGGTCGAGCAGTTTCCGTATGACCTCCTGCCCATGGTCGAAGGCAATGCCGACCTGAAGGAGACCGTCATCAGCCCGGTCGGCTACTACGTGATGTACCGTTTCAACTTCACGCAACCGCCTTTCAACAACAAGAAAATCCGTCAGGCCGCAATGTATGCCGTGGGTCAAGAACCCGTCATGCAGGCGCTCGTGGGCAATCCCAAATACTGGAAAACCTGCGCCTCGCTGTGGGGCTGCGATACGCCCTTCGAAAGCAAGATCGGTGCGGAGATGACCGTCAAGTCCGACATTCCGAAGGCGCAGGCGCTGCTGAAGGAAGCGGGCTACGACGGCACGCCCGTCGTGATCATGCAAGCTTCCGATCTGCCCACGATCCGCGCACAGCCGGTCGTCATTGCCGAGGCGCTGCGCCGCGCGGGCTTCAAGGTCGACCTGGTCGCCATGGATTGGCAGACGGTTGCCACGCGCCGTACCTCCAAGGCGCCGGCCGCTCAAGGCGGTTGGAATATCCACAACACCAACTGGTACGCCACCGACATCATGGATCCGATTCGCTCGGCGCCGGCTGCCGCCAACGGCGACCAGGCCTGGTTCGGCTGGCCCGACTTCCCCGAGATCGAAAAGCTGCGTGCCCAGTTCGCGCTGGCCAGCGATCCCGCAGAACAAAAGCGCCTGGCCGAGGAAGTGCAGCGCGTCGCCATTGACGAGGGCCTGTATGTGCCGCTCGGCCAGATGTCGGTGCCCACGGTGTATTCCAACAAGCTCTCCGGTTGGGTACGCGCGCCCGCCACGACGTTCTGGAACGTCAAGAAAGCGCCGTAAGGGAGGGCCGTCATGCTCGCCTTTCTGCTTCGCCGCGTTGCGGCGACCGTGCCGGTATTGCTGATGGTGGCAGTGGTGGTGTTCGCCATCCTGCGCTTCAGCCCCGGCGATCCGGCCGTCGTCATGGCGGGCGACGCCGCCACGCCCGAGCGGATCGCGCAGATCCGCGCGGTGATGGGGCTGGATCAGCCGGTGCTGCAACAGTTCTTCACCTGGATCTGGCGGCTTGTACGCGGCGACATGGGCACGTCGCTCATTTCGGGCGCGCCGGTGTCCACGCTCATCGCCGGCCGCATCGGCCCCACGGTCAGCCTGGCGCTCACCACCCTCATCATCACGCTGGTCATCGCCATCCCGCTGGGCGCGTTGGCCGCCTGGCGTCAGGGGCGGCTGATCGACCGCGCCGTGATGGGCTTGAGCGTGCTGGGCTTCTCGGTGCCAGTGTTCGTCACGGGCTACGTGCTGATCTGGATTTTCGCCATCGAGCTCAAGTGGTTCAGCGTGCAAGGCTATGTGCCGTTGGCGCAAGGCGTCTGGCCCTTCCTGCAGCGCCTCCTGCTGCCGGCGGTGGGCCTGGCCACGGTCTACATCGCGCTGATCGCCCGCATTACGCGCACCAGTCTGGTCGAAGTCATGCACGAAGACTTCATCCGTACCGCGCGCGCCAAGGGCCGCAGCGATTTCGGCGTGCTGTGGGCGCATGCGCTGCGCAACGCCGCCGTGCCCATCGTCACCGTCATCGGTGTGGGCATCGCCATGCTCATCAGCGGCGTCGTGGTCACCGAGTCGGTTTTCAATATCCCGGGACTGGGCCGGCTGGTGGTGGAGGCCGTCTCCGCGCGGGACTACCCCGTGATCCAGGGGCTCACCTTGTGTTTCGCGCTGGTGTACGTGTTCCTGAACCTGCTGGTCGATGCGGCTTACACCGTGTTCGATCCGCGCATCCGGGTATGAGATGTTGAAGTCGCCCCCCGTTGTTCTGGCCTTTATCGTTTTTGCGCTGGTCGTGTTTGCCGCTTGTGCGGCGCCCTGGCTTGCGCATGTCGATCCCACCGCGCTCGATCCTGCAGCCCGCCTGCGCAAACCCTTTACCGACGCCATGTTGGGCACCGATGCCTTCGGCCGCGATGTCTGGTCGCGCGTGGTCTACGGCGCGCGCGTCTCGCTCATTGCCGGACTTGGCGCCGCACTGCTGAGCGTCACGATCGGTCTGGTACTGGGCGTGCTGGCCGGCGCCTTCCGGTTTCTCGACGGCATCATCATGCGCACCATGGACGCACTGATGGCGATTCCCGGCATCCTGTTGGCCATCGCGCTGGTATCGGTGACCGGCGCGAGCGTCACCACGGTGCTCATCGCCATTACGCTTCCCGAGATTCCGCGTGTGGTGCGCATCGTGCGCGCGCAGATTCTCAGCGTGTGGCACGAGCCGTTCGTGGAAGCCGCCGTGGCGCTCGGCACACCCACGCCGTGGATCCTGTGGCGTCACATGATTCCGAATACGCTGGCGCCGCTCACCATCCAGGCCACGTATGTATTCGCCTCGGCCATCATTACCGAAGCCATCCTGAGTTTTCTCGGCGCCGGCATTCCGCCCGAGATTCCGTCGTGGGGCAACATGATGGCCGACGGCCGCATGTACTTCCGTCTGCTGCCGGGGCTGATTCTGTTCCCCGGCCTGGCGCTCTCGCTCACGGTATTGAGCGTCAATCTGTTGGGCGACGCCTTGCGCGATGCGCTCGACCCGAAGATGGAGCAACGGCCATGACGCGCGGCGAAACCATCCTCGATATCCGCAATCTCACCGTGCGCGCGATTCGCGGCGGACGCGACGTGGTGGAGAATGTGTCGTTCACCGTTGCTGCCGGCGAAACCGTGTGCGTAGTCGGCGAATCCGGCTCGGGCAAGTCCGTCACCGCCATGTCGGTGATGGGACTGTTGGCGCCGGGGTCATTGAAGGTGACCGGAGGCAGTGTCGTGCTCGACGGCGAAACCGTCACCACGCTGTCGGCCAAGCGGCTGCAAGCCCTGCGCGCCACGCATATGGGTATGGTGTTCCAGGAGCCGATGACGGCGTTGAACCCGGTGCAAACGGTCGGCCGGCAAGTGGATGAAGTGCTGCGCCTGCATCGCCGCATGGATCGCGCCGCGCGCCGGGCGGCCGTGCTCGATATGTTTGCGTCGGTGCAGTTGCCCGATCCTCAGCGGCTGTACAACGCCTTCCCGCATCAGCTCTCGGGTGGGCAGCGTCAGCGTGTGGTGATCGCGATGGCGCTCATCTTGAAGCCGCGTCTGCTGATTGCCGACGAGCCTACTACGGCGCTGGACGTGACCACACAGCGCCAGGTGCTGGACCTGATCCGGGAGCTGCAAGACAAGCACGGCACCGCGGTGCTTTTCATCACCCACGATTTTGGCGTGGTGGCCGATATCGCCGACCGCATCGTCGTCATGAACCACGGCAAGCTGGTCGAAACCGGTGCGCGCGATCAGATGCTCACCGCACCGGTGGAGGATTACACCCGCCGTCTGATCAGTGCCGTGCCCAGTCTGAAGGCGCCGGGGCGCGCCATCGTGGATGGCCCCGTCGTGCTCGACGCACGCGATGTGGGCCGCCGCTACACCGATCGCAAACCGCGCTGGCTGGGCGGTGGCCGCGACATCGTGGCCGCCGAGCACATCGATATCGATCTCAAGCGCGGCGAGATCGTCGGTGTGGTCGGCGAATCGGGCTCGGGCAAGTCCACGCTTGCGCGCTGTCTGGTGCGCTTGATCACGCCCACCTCGGGCAGCATCGTGCTGGGCGGCACCGACATCGCACAGTTGTCGCCCGCGGCCATGCGCCCGCATCGCAAGCGCGTGCAGATCGTGTTCCAGGATCCGTATCGCTCGCTCAATCCGCGTCGTCGCATCGGCGAGTCGCTGATTGAGGGCCTGCGCAACCAGGGCGTGGATCGCGCCACGGCGATGCGCCAGGCAGGCGACATGTTGGCTGAAGTGGGCCTGGATCGCGATGCGCTCGATCGGTATCCCCATCAGTTTTCGGGCGGTCAGCGGCAGCGCATCTGTCTGGCGCGCGCCCTCGTGCTCGAACCCGACGTGCTGATCGCCGACGAGGCCGTCTCGGCACTCGACGTGTCGATTCAGGCGCAGGTGCTCACGCTGATCGACACCATTCGCGCCCGCACCGGCATCGGCATCGTCTTCATCACGCACGACCTGCGCGTGGCGGCACAACTGTGCGATCGCCTGCTGGTAATGAAAACCGGCCGCGTCGTCGAACACGGCGCCACGGCACAGGTGCTCGAAGCGCCGGCCCACGAATACACCCGATCGCTCATCGCGGCCGCACCCGGCCAGCATTGGGATTTCCAACACTTCAGGCCGATTGCCGGGATGTCCCCGGCCACGGCGCCATCGACTCCGAGGTAACAGGCTATGCGCTGGCTGCTCGCCATGATCAAGCACGAAACCAATACGTTCTCGCCGGTGCCCACACCGCTGAACCGGTTCTTTCGCGGCAACCCCGATATCCTCGCAGGCGATGCCGCCATTGCGGCCTACAGCAACACCGATAGCGGCTTGGGCGGCTACATCGAAGTCGCCCGCCGTGAGGGCGCCGAGATGGTCGTGCCGGTGGCAGCCGAATCCTGGCCCAGCTCGCCCACCGATGCCGCGACGTATGAGTTGCTGTGCAAACGCATTCTCGATGAAGTGGCCCGCGGCGGCTTCGACGCTATCCTGCTCGACCTGCACGGCGCCATGGTGGCCGAAGGCATCGAGGATGCAGAGGGCCATCTGCTCAAGCGTGTGCGCGAACTCGACCCCACCACGCCCATCGGCGTCACGCTCGACATGCATGCCAACGTGTACGACGACATCGTGAAGCACGCCAATGTGATCACCGGCTTTCACACCTACCCGCACGTGGACATCCGTGAGAGCGGCGTGCGCGCGGCCGACGTGATCGTGCGGATGCTCAAAGGTGAGATCAAGCCCGTCATGTCATGGGCCAACCGCCCGATGCTGCCGCACATCATGTGCCAGGGCACCCATGCCGAGCCCAACAAATCGCTGCAGGAAAAATGCGCAGCCTGGGAACAGGACGGAAGTGTGCTGGCCGCTTCAGTCTTCGTCGGTTTTCCGCATGCGGATATCAGCGAAGCCGGCTTGAGCGCGGTGATCTGCACCGATGGCGATCCCGCGCGCGCCAGCGCCCTGCGCGACGAACTGCTGGACGATGCCTGGACACGCCGCGAGCAGTGGGTGTTCCACCCCGAACCGCTGGCACCCACGATCGCACGTGCCAAGGCGATCGAAGAAGGCCCGGTGATTTTGCTGGATCACTTCGACAATACCGGTTCGGGCGGGACCATGGATACCACAGCGGTGTTGGCCGAGATCCTGCGCCAGGAACTGGACAACGTGGCGTTTTACGCACTGTGCGATCCGGAAGCGGCCAACACGGCAGCGGCGGCCGGCGTGGGCAAGACCATCACCCTCGATATCGGCGGCAAGGTGCCGTTGCCTTCACTGGGTGTACCCAATACGCCGCTGAAGGTTACGGCGCGCGTCAAACTCATTTTCGATGGTGCCTATCGCAATCGCGGGCCAATGTATCGCGGTGTGCGCAACGATACAGGCTTGACCGTCGTGCTCGATACCGGCCGTGTCGAGATTGTGCTGGTGTCGCGCCATCAGGAGCCGTTCGACATCAATTGCCTGATCTCGGCCGGCATCGATCCGCTGCAAAAGCGCTACGTGGTGCTTAAAAGCCGCGTGCACTGGCGCGCGGGATTTGCCGCGATGGCGACCGAGATCATCACGTGCACAGGCGTGGGCGTCACCACGTCGGACTACAGCCAACTGAGCTTCAAGAACGTGCGCCGGCCGATCTATCCGCTAGACGAAGCCACGACGGCGTAACGGCATAACGGCATAACGGCATAACGGATAAGGGCGAATCCTCGATCAGGAGGATTCGCCCTTTTAACATCGCAATTCGGGGTCAACCGCTCACAGGCAACGATGCATGAAGCGGTTCATCGGCAACAGTGATGTCTCGTTGCCGATGCCTTTCGCCATCGATCAAGCCTCGGCGTCAGCTTCCGAATACGACTCGATCGGCGGGCAGGCACACACCAGGTTGCGGTCGCCATAGGCGTTATCGACACGCGCCACGGGCGGCCAGTACTTGCTTTCGCGCAACGCGGCCAACGGATACGCCGCCGATTCGCGCGTGTAGTCGTGATGCCATGCTTCCACCATCAGCATCTGCGCCGTGTGCGGCGCGTTCTTCAACACGTTGTCGCTGCGATCGCTGGCGCCCGATTCCACGGCTGCCACTTCAGCACGGATGGCAATCATCGCGTCGACGAAGCGATCCAGCTCGGCCAGGCCTTCGGATTCGGTGGGCTCGACCATCAACGTGCCCGCCACCGGGAAGCTCATCGTCGGCGCGTGAAAGCCGTAATCGATCAGGCGCTTGGCGATATCTTCCGCAGTGATGCCGCTGGTTTCCTTCAACGGCCGCAGATCGAGAATGCACTCGTGCGCCACCCGATGGTTGCGGCCCGTGTACAGCACCGGATAGTGATCGCGCAAACGCGTGGCCATGTAGTTGGCGTTCAAGATCGCCACTTCGGTCGCGCGGCGCAGGCCTTCGGCGCCCATCAGCATGATGTAGATGTACGGGATGGGCAGGATACCGGCCGAGCCGTAAGGCGCTGCCGACACCGGGCCCACTTCATATTCGCCGGGCAACTTGCCTTGCGCATTGAGCACGCCGGGCAGGTACGGTGCAAGGTGGCCGCGCACCGCTACCGGACCCACGCCCGGACCGCCGCCGCCGTGCGGAATGCAGAAGGTTTTGTGCAGGTTCAGGTGCGATACGTCCGAGCCGAACTTGCCGGGCTTGGCCACGCCCACCATGGCGTTCATGTTGGCACCGTCCATGTACACCTGGCCGCCGGCCTCGTGCACGATCTCGCAGATCTCGGTCACGGCCTCTTCAAACACGCCGTGCGTGGACGGATACGTGATCATCAATGCCGACAGCTTGTCGCCCACTTGTGCGACCTTGGCGCGCAGGTCGGCCACGTCCACGTTGCCGTTGGCGTCAGACGCCACAACCACGACCGACATGCCCACCAATTGCGCCGACGCCGGATTGGTACCGTGCGCAGACGAGGGAATCAGGCACACGTTGCGCTGCGTCTGGCCTTGCGCACGTTGGTAGCCGCGGATGGCCAGCAAGCCGGCATATTCGCCTTGCGCACCCGAGTTGGGTTGCAGGCTTACGGCGTCGTAGCCCGTGATTTCACACAGCGCCTTCGAGAGGCTATCGATGAGCGCGCGGTAGCCGTCGCTTTGATCGATGGGTGCAAACGGATGGATCTGCGAAAACTCGGGCCACGTGATGGGGATCATCTCGGCGGTCGCATTGAGCTTCATGGTGCACGATCCCAGCGGGATCATCGTGCGGTCGAGCGCCAGATCCTTGTCGGACAGGCGGCGCAGATAACGCAGCATGTCGGTTTCCGACTGGATGCTCGAGAAAATCGGATGGCTCAGGATCTCGCCTTCGCGTGCGACCGCGTCGGGGATACCGCCCTCGGCGCACGCTTCACATGCCGACACTTCGACCTTCACGTCGTCTTTCTGGAAGCCCGATGAGAACACGTTCAACAGCACTTGCAGGTCGTTCAACGTGACCGTTTCATCGAGCGACACGGCGATGCGCGCACCATCCACGCGCCGCAGATTGATGCGCTCGCATTCGGCCGCGACCAGCATGGCCGGCGTCACGCTGCCCGTTTCCAGCAGCAGCGTATCGAAGAACGTGTCGTTCAACACTTTCACATCGAGGCGCTTGAGGCCTTCGCGCAGGGCGGCCGTGTAGCGATGCACACGCTGCGCGATGCGGCGGATACCCACCGGCCCGTGCCACACGGCATACATGCCGGCCATCACGGCCAGCAACACCTGCGCCGTGCAGATATTGGAGGTGGCCTTCTCGCGGCGAATGTGTTGCTCGCGGGTTTGCAGCGCCAGACGCAGGGCCGGTTTGCCTTGCGCATCTTTGGAGACGCCCACCAGACGACCCGGCATGTTGCGCTTGAACGCATCCTTGCAGGCCATGAAGGCCGCATGCGGACCGCCGAAACCGAACGGCACGCCGAAACGCTGCGCCGAACCGATGGCGATATCCGCACCCCACGCCCCCGGGGCCGCCAGAAGCGCCAACGCGAGCAGGTCGGTAGCGCAGGCGACGACCGCGCCTTGCGCGTGCGCAGCAGCGGCAATGGCCTTGTAATCGCACACGGCGCCCAGGCTGTGCGGATACTGCAGCAGCACGCCAAAGCAGTCCGGCAAGCCGGTGCTCTCGTCGCCGATGACCAGTTCGATCTCCAGCGCCTCGGCGCGAGTGCGCACCACTTCGATCGTTTGCGGATGGCAGTGCTGCGAGACGAAGAACACATTGCTTTGCGACGACGCGCCACGACGCGCAAGCGTCATCGCTTCGGCTGCCGCCGTGCCTTCATCGAGCAGCGATGCGTTGGCAATATCCAGACCGGTCAGGTCCGTCACCATCGTTTGATAGTTGAGCAAGGCTTCGAGACGGCCCTGCGAAATCTCTGGCTGATAAGGCGTATAGGCCGTATACCACGCCGGATTCTCAAGAATATTGCGCAGGATCACGTTGGGCACATGCGTGCCGTAGTAGCCCTGACCGATGTAGTTGCGAAAGACCTTGTTCTGACTCGCCAGGCGCTTGAGCTCGGCGAGCACGTCCACCTCGTCGCGCGCAGCCGGCAGATCGAGCGGCGTCGTGAGCCGGATCTTGCCCGGCACGACCTGCTCGATCAACGCGTCCAGACTGTCGGCGCCAACGGCCGCCAGCATGCGTGCCTGATCGTCGGCCGAAGGCCCGATGTGGCGAGGAATGAAATCGGAATGGGTGTCGAGCGTATGGGGCATGGCGGCGTGGTGTCGGTAATCGAAACGCCTGCGCTTGCGTGCACAAGGCGGCGTTCCGAGATGAACGGTGTACGGCGATGAATCGATGCGGGGCGCTCGAAGCCGGCAAGCACTTCGAAGCGCGAACGACATGGTAGGAACAGACTTGTGCGCCGGTCACCCGTCAGGGCGTCGACGCACGGCAATGCAGGCAGGCTGACCGCGGAAATACTCCGCGATGAGCGGCAACCGTTCGATCAGCCGGCGTCGACGACCGACTGGTAGCCGGCCGCGTCGAGCAGCTTTTCGACATCGGCAGCGTTCGCAGCCTTGATCTTGAAGATCCAGGCGTCATGCGCGCCTTCGTTGATCAAGCTGGGGTTGTCTTCGAGCGCGGTGTTGAAAGCGACGATCTCGCCATCGACCGGTGCGTAGATGTCCGAAGCGGCTTTCACCGACTCGACCACACCGGCCGTTGCGCCCTGCTTGAGTTGCGCACCCACTTTCACTTCGCCGACGAACACGAGGTCGCCCAATTGGTCGGCCGCGCTGGCGCTGATGCCCACAGCGAAAACGTCGCCGTCGGCTTTGACCCATTCGTGGGAAGCGGTGTATTTGCGATCGGTAGGCAGCGTCATGAATGCACTCCAGTAAATAGTCGAGAATCTGAGAAAAGAAAAATGGAAGCGGTACGGCAGATCACGCACATGCACCAACAGACGGATAACCTGCCTGCGGGTTCGATTGCGCCACCTTGGCGATTCGGCATCCACTCATCCACCGTGTCCGCCGTTTTACAGTACCGCGTGAATGAGTTTACGAGGCTTCGACAGCTTTGCCGTGACGCACGAACGTGGTGGCGCACACGACGGCCGGCACGGCCGTGCCGCGGATATCGACGGTGACGGTATCGCCGGCTTTCACACCCGCCGGCACACGCGCGAATGCGATCGACACACCTAGCGTGGGCGACATCGTGCCGCTGGTCACTTCGCCGGGCCCCTGGGGCGTCTGTACGGTCATGTGCGCGCGCATCACACCGCGCGATTGCAACTTGAGCCCGACGAACGCGGCGGGCGTGGGGAACTGCTCGATGGCCTGACGGCCGATGAAATCGCGGTCCGCATCCTTCAACGACACGGTCCAGGTCAAACCGGCTTCGCCCGGATGCACGAGCTCATCCATGTCCTGGCCATAGAGGTTCATACCGGCTTCCAGACGCAGCGTGTCGCGTGCGCCAAGTCCGCACGGGCGCACGCCTTCGGCGGCGAGGTCGTTCCAGAGCGTGACGGCCTGGTCGGCGGGCAACACGATTTCAAAGCCGTCCTCGCCGGTGTACCCGGTGCGGGCGACCAACGTATCGGCATCGATAACGGCAGCCGAAAACGGCTTGAGCGGCTCGCTGGCGGCGGCCCAAACGGGACGGACGGCGAACACACGCGCCCGCGCCTGCGGGCCTTGAACGGCGATCATGGCCAGATCGCGGCGCGGCGTGATCGTCACGTTTGCGTGGGTTGCCTGGGCGACGCGCTTCATCCACGCGATGTCCTTGTCGGCCGTACCGGCATTGACGACGACGCGCCAGCGATCGGGCGTGAAGAAATAGACGATCAGGTCGTCAATGACCCCGCCTTGCGGATTGAGCATGCAGCTATAGAGTGCGCGGCCCGGGGCGGCCAGCTTGGCCACGTCATTGGCGATCAGCTTGCGCAGGAAACGCGTGGCACCGTCGCCCGTCACATCCACATTGAGCATGTGCGACACATCGAACATGCCCGCGTCGGTGCGCACCGCGTGATGCTCTTCGATCTGCGAACCGTAGGCCACCGGCATATCCCAGCCGCCGAAATCGACCATGCGGGCACCGGCTGCACGATGCGTATCGGCCAGGGGGGTCGTCTTGAGCGGGGCTGCGGACATCGTCGGGGTACTCCAGGAGCGGCGTGGCCGTGAGCGGGCGCACGTCAAGGGATGGGTTCGGCCGTGAGCGACGCCCATGCGTCATCTCCCGGTTGATCCGCCCCTCTGTCCTTTTGCCTGAGAGTTGCCCTGCCAGCTTGCGATGGCAGGTTTGCACCTTCGGCGTCACGGTCCGCTGCCTGCCTCGAGGCAGAACGACGGCCGGATCTCTCCAGAGTGCTGTCTCACCGCGTGCACCGTAAACGGCACGAGGCGGCAAAGCACGACGCGGTAACGGATGCCTGAGCGATTCTGGGCGAATTGCGCCTTCGGCGGCTGCACCGGTAAACCGGCCAGCGCTCTCCCGCGTCATACGTGGACAGCCCCGTAAGAATACCGCGAAAGTGCACCCGCTCAAAATGAAAAATGGCCGGATTGCACCGGCCATTCGTCTTGCGGGTCCCGCCCCGATCGGAGCTGTTCGATAGATCGCAGCACACGCCGCGACTCATCGGACTGTCGTCAGGGGCGACAGGACCGGATCATCACTTCTTCTTGCCTGCCTTGGCGGCTTCGAAGCGGCGAGCCACTTCTTTCCAGTTCACCACGTTGAAGAACGCGCCGATGTAATCCGGACGGCGGTTTTGATACTTCAGGTAGTAAGCGTGTTCCCACACGTCCAGACCCAGAATCGGGATATTGCCCTTTTCCAGCGGGCTGTCTTGATTGCCCGTGCTTTCCACGACGAGCTTGCCGGCCGGCGTCACCGACAGCCAGGCCCAGCCGCTGCCGAAGCGCGTCAGGGCAGCTTGCGTGAAGGCTTCCTTGAACTTATCCAGACCGCCGACGTCGCTGTCGATGGCTTTGGCCAGATCGCCGTCCGGAGCACCGCCGCCTTCAGGCGACAACACGGTCCAGAACAGGCTGTGGTTGGCGTGACCGCCGCCATTGTTGCGCACCGGACCCTGCAGGTCGGCGGGCAGCTTCGAGATGCCGGCCACCAGGTCTTCCACGTCGGCGGGCGCGTCCACGCCGGCTTTTTCCAGCGCGGCGTTTACGTTGTTGATATAGGTCTGATGGTGTTTCGTGTAATGAATTTCCATCGTCTGCGCATCGATATGGGGCTCGAGCGCTTTGTAGTCATAGGGCAATTTCGGCAGTGAATAAGCCATGTTCCATCTCCTATATATCGTTCAACAAAAAGGTCGCTCTCAAGGGTAAGCGCCGGGGCCCGGTCAAGGCAAGTATCGCCCTGCTGCACGCCCGGACATTCATCTACCCCTTCATAAGCAACCGCCTAAAAATCATAAGCAAACCGCCGCAAGTCGGATGCCCGTGCGCGTCTGCCTCATAGCGCCCGGCCGCAGGCCGCGCCCGAGGCCCAGGCCCACTGAAAGTTATAGCCGCCCAGCCACCCGGTCACGTCGACCACTTCGCCGATGAAATGCAGGCCAGGCTGCGTGCGCGACTGCATCGAGCGCTGATCCAGACCGCGCGTATCCACACCACCGCGCATCACCTCGGCCTTCTTGTACCCGGCCGTGCCGGTGGGGGTCAGCGACCACCCATGCACATTGTCGGCCAGACGGCGCAGCACCTTGTCCGGCGCGTCGGCCAGTCGCATCGCGGCCATGTCGGGCGCGGGCGCCGTGGACGGGGTCGCCAGCCACTGTTCAGCCAGGCGCTTGGGCCACAAGCCGCCAAGCACCGTCCCCAATTGCTGACGGCTGCCCGACTTGGCCTCGATCAATGCTGCGCCCAGGTCGCCCCCAGGCGCGAGATCGATCCGGATGGGGGTGTTGGGTTGCCAATAGCTGGAAATCTGCAGAATCGCCGGCCCCGAGAGGCCACGATGAGTGAAGAGCAGGTCTTCGAGAAACGCCCCGCCGGCGCGTTTGTCGCCGGTGGCCACGCGCGCCTCCAGCGCCACACCCGACAGGCTGGCAAAGGGTTTCCAGGCGTCAGGTTCGAACGTCAAAGGCACCAGCGCAGGTCGCGGCTCGACCACCTTGTGGCCGAACTGCCGGGCGAGCTTGAGACCGAAATCGGTCGCGCCCAGTTGCGGGATCGCCATGCCGCCGGTGGCCACGACCAGCTTGCGCGCAACGATCGCGCCCTGGTTCGTCTGCAGCGCATAGCCGTCCGGCGTGGCGGCCACGCTGTCCACCCGACAAGGCATGCGCCACTGCACGCCACCCGTGCGGCACTCATCGCGCAGCATGTCGATGATGGCTTCGCTCGAGGTATCGCAAAACAACTGACCGCGATGCTTTTCGTGCCAGGCGATGCGGTGGCTTTTGATCAACTGCAGAAAATCCTCAGGCGTATACGCGCTCAAGGCTGAGCGGCAAAACGCCGGATTATCCGAGAGAAAATTGGCCGGCAACGTGCCCAGATTGGTGAAGTTGCAGCGCCCGCCCCCCGAGATGCGGATCTTCTCCGCGAGCTTTTCCGCGTGGTCGATGATGACCACGCGCAAGCCGCGTTGACCGGCCACCGCGGCGCACATCATGCCCGCGGCGCCGGCGCCGATGACGGCAACGTCGAACATCAGTCTTCGATCAAGCAGTCCACGTAGTAGCGCGTGCGGCCATCAGGCATCACTTCGGCGGCCAGGCCGTGCACATACGTTTCGAAACTCGGGAAGCGCTCGTTGAACTCGCGGGCGAACTGCAGGTATTGCACGATCGTTCGGTTGAACCGCTCGCCCGGCACCAGCAGCGGAATGCCCGGCGGGTAAGGCGTAAGCAGCACGCCAGTGACGCGCCCTTCGAGCTGATCGATCTCCACCCGTTCGACTTCGCGGTGCGCCATGCGTGCAAAGGCGTCGGACGGCTTCAACGCCGGCACCATGTCGCTCAGATACATCTCGGTGGTGAGGCGGGCCACGTCACGGGCGCGATAGGCCTCGTGGATCTGCTGACACAGATCGCGCAAACCGATGCGCTCGTAGCGGCGATTCTCGCGGCAGAAGTCCGGCAGGATGCGCCACAACGGCTGGTTGCGGTCGTAGTCGTCCTTGAACTGCTGCAAGGCGGTGAGCAGCGTATTCCAGCGGCCCTTGGTGATGCCGATCGTAAACAGGATGAAGAACGAGTACAGGCCCGTCTTCTCGATCACGATGCCGTGCTCGGCCAGATACTTCGACACCAGCGCGGCGGGCACACCCGTTTCACCGAAGGCGCCGGAGATATCCAGGCCCGGCGTGATGATGGTGGCCTTGATGGGATCCAGCATGTTGAAGTCTTGCGCCAGATCGCCGAAACCATGCCAGTGATCGTTGGCTTCGAGCAACCACTCATCGCGGTTGCCGATGCCTTCGGCGGGCAGGCGATTGGGACCCCACACGCGGAACCACCAGTCGTTCTTGCCGTAGTCCGACTCCACCTTGCGCATGGCGCGGCGGAAATCCATGGCCTCCTTGATGCTCTCTTCCACCAGCGCGGTGCCGCCCGGCGGCTCCATCATCGCGGCGGCCACATCGCACGAGGCGATGATGGCGTATTGCGGCGAGGTCGACGTATGCATCAGATACGCTTCGTTGAAGATATTGCGGTCGAGTTTGCGGGTCTCGGACTCTTGCACAATGATCTGCGAGGCCTGCGAAATCCCGGCCAGCAGCTTGTGCGTGGAGTGGGTTGCAAACACCATCGCTTCGGGGCTACGCGGACGATCCACGCCGATGGCGTGCATGTCCTTGTAGAACGTGTGAAACGCGGCGTGCGGCAACCAGGCTTCGTCGAAGTGCAAGGTGTCGACGTAGCTGCCGAGCTTTTCCTTGATCATTTCGACGTTGTAGATCACGCCGTCGTACGTGCTTTGCGTGAGCGTCAGAATGCGGGGCTGCTTGTTCGCGACCTTGCGCGCAAACGGGTTGGCCTCGATTTTCTTGCGGATATTTTCGGGTTCGAATTCTTCCAACGGAATCGGCCCGATGATGCCCAGGTGATTGCGCGTCGGACGCAGAAACACCGGGATCGCACCCGTCATCGTGATGGCGTGCAGAATCGACTTGTGGCAGTTGCGATCGACCAGCACGATGTCGTCGGCAGCCACGTTGGCATGCCAGACGACCTTGTTGGAGGTCGACGTGCCGTTGGTCACGAAATAGCAGTGATCGGCGTTGAAAATGCGCGCAGCGTTCAGTTCCGATTCGGCGATGGGGCCGGTATGGTCCAGCAACTGGCCCAGTTCGTCCACGGCATTGCACACGTCGGCGCGCAACATGTTCTCACCGAAAAACTGGTGGAACATCTGGCCCACCGGGCTTTTCAGGAACGCCACACCGCCTGAGTGACCCGGGCAGTGCCAGGAATACGATCCGTCCTGCGCGTACTTGACCAGCTCACGGAAGAACGGCGGCGGCAGCGAATCCACGTAGCTGCGGGCTTCGCGGATGATGTGACGCGCCACGAACTCGGGCGTGTCTTCGAACATGTGAATGAAGCCATGCAGCTCGCGCAGGATATCGTTGGGGATATGCTCGGAGGTACGCGTTTCACCGTAGAGGTAGATCGGGATTTCTTCGTTGCGAAAGCGCAGTTCGGCGATGAACGAGCGCAGTTTCTTGATGGCGCTGGCCACGTCCTCGGGCGAATCGGCGTCGAACTCTTCATCGTCGATCGACAGGATGAATGCGCTCGCGCGGCTTTGCTGCTGGGCGAAGGAACTCAGATCGCCGTAGCTCGTCACCCCCACCACTTCGATCCCCTCGGCTTCGATCGCGGAAGCCAGCGCGCGAACGCCCAGACCCGAGGCGTTCTCGGATCTGTAGTCTTCGTCGATGATGATGATGGGGAAGCGGAATTTCATGCGGGCGCTCCTGAGGTAGGCCAAAACGGACGCGAGTGTACAGCGCTATCGTGTCCGTGCGCTGACAATGAACACGCAAAAGGCGTGCAGCAAAAACGAAAGCCCGCCTGAGCGCGGGCCGAATGTGAAGATAGAGCAGAATCGGGCACTAGCGGATCACTTCCGACGTGCGTGCGGCCACGCCGGCCGCGAAACGTTGATAGAACTCGGGCAGCGAGTCGCCGCGGTCGGTACCCCGGGCCGCGTTCTCGACCTTGGAAATGGCGCACAGGCACACATCGAACTCGGGCTCGCCGGTGACGAGTACCACGGGATCGTCGTCGTCGCACACTTCATACAGGCCGCCATGGGCGCGACGCGCCACTTCATACACATACGAGGCGGCACCGAGCGACTGCAGGCTCGACAGCTCAAGTTTGCGCAACGCCGCCTGGCCCAACAGCATGTCGACCGCACGCAGACTGGCCGCGCTGTAATCGAGGACGAGGTCGTCGCGCGCGAAGTCGGCCACGAAACCATCGGCCGCTGCCTGCACGTTCGCCACAAACTCGTCCTGAATCTGTTGGGTGTCGTCCTGGGTGTCGCGCTTGAGAAATTCAAACATCGCTTATCTCCTACGATCGGCCCTGTACAGGCATACAGTCGATTATAGGAACGCCGAGCGCCACGGCGTCGGCAGGAGTGCAGCGGTTTGCATCCGAATGCTTCAGGTGCGCGGCAACGTGACACCACGCTGCCCCTGATATTTGCCACCGCGATCCTTGTACGACGTTTCGCACACCTCGTCGCTTTCGAAGAACAGCATCTGCGCGCAGCCTTCGCCAGCGTAGATCTTGGCGGGCAAGGGCGTGCTGTTCGAAAATTCCAGCGTGACGTGGCCTTCCCATTCGGGCTCGAGCGGCGTCACATTGACGATGATGCCGCAGCGCGCATAGGTGCTTTTGCCCAGGCAAACGGTAAGCACGCTGCGCGGAATGCGGAAATACTCGACCGTATGCGCCAGCGCAAACGAGTTCGGCGGAATGATGCACACATCGCCCTTGAAGTCGACGAACGACTTCTCGTCGAACCGCTTGGGATCGACGATGGTTGAATTGATGTTCGTGAAGATCTTGAATTCGTTCGAGCACCGCACGTCGTAGCCATAGCTGCTCGTGCCGTAGCTCACAATGCGCTCGCCCTGGGCGTCGGTACGCACCTGGCCAGGTTCGAAAGGCTCGATCATGCCGCCTTCGGCAGCACGACGAATCCAGCGGTCGCTTTTAATGCTCATGAGGTAACCCGTTTCTAAAGTGACGCATATTTTAACGATGCTGGGCCAATCGTTGGCGGCGGTGCGACCCGCGCGCGCTCAATCATTGAAAAAAGTGCGATAAATCAGCGACAGCCCGTTGACCGAGCCGCCTTTCAAATCGACCGACAGCCGGCGCGACAACGCATAGCTGGCGCGGCCGACGGTTTCGGAGCCGGCCATCGCCTGCTCCACGCTCAGGGTAATCCCATTGGCGAACTTTTTGCTCGCCACCAGGAATTGCGTGGCCAGATCGCTGTCGCTGTCACGGTTGACGTTGCCCGCCACGGTGCGGTCGGGCAACAGACTGCCCGAACTGCCGATGGCCCCGGAGCGCACGCTGACGTCGTCGAGCCCGAATCGCCGATAGAAAGGTTCGCCACCGCCCAGAAGCGCTGTACCCACCGACAGCAGCAGGGCCGTGTCGGCGCCGCTTTCATCGGGGCCGCGGCCCAGAATCAGCCACGACAGCTTTTCGACGTCGTCCACATCGGGGTAGGACACCAGATCGATGCGCGGGCGTTGCGCCGTGCCGACCACGCGCACACCTGCTTCGACCTGCTCGCCGGTGCGCAAGGCTTCGATATCCAGAATCGGGTTGTCCAACGCGCCCTGGAAGGTTAGCGTGCCGCGCCGCAATTGCAGCTTCTGGCCGTAGGCTTCGATCCGCCCACCGCGCGTGCGCAGTGCGCCCACACCGGATAGGCGCCCGTCATCCATCACGATCTGGATATTGCCGATCAAACCCGCATCGAGCCCCATGCCTGTGATGTAGAACCGCGGCCCCATGTCGAATTTGAGGTTCATGCTCATCTGCATGGGCGTGCCGGCAGACGCCTGCGTTTGCGTTCCCGGCCGCACCACGCGCACGTCGTCGTCCAGCGACGGCACACTTTGCAGGATCTCCAGGCTCACCCACCCGGCATCCGCCGTCAGATCGCCAGTGATCGTCACGCGCGGCAACGCGGCGTCGATATTGAGTACGCCCGAAATCATGGCATAGCGGTCGCTACGCTGCAGGGCCGGAAAACGATGGACGTCGACGCGCACGTTGCCGACCGACTCCACCAGATTCCATTTGCCCTTTGCTTCGATGTAGCCGCCCTTGGCGCCTTCGTTTTCGGTGATCCAGGTGCGGGTGCGCCATTCGTCCGGCATCACGCGCAAGGAGGCAGGAAAACGCAGACTATCGAGGATGACGGTGTTGTCTTCGAGCCGTGCCGAGAGCGTGCCGTCGAACAGGCGCACTCCATCGTCGATACGGATCACGCGCAGTTTGCTGCCGCGGATCGTGCCGCTGGTGCGCCACGGGCCGGCCAGCGTGCCTTGCGTATCGATACTGGCGGTGACGGCACCGCCCAACTCGATGGAGTCGCCGGTAAAGAGGCTCACCCAGGCCAGATCGGCGATGTTGGCATCCAGTTTGGCGCGCAAGGGCTGCTTTTCGTCCAGGGCCAGGCCGTTGAGCATGGCGCTGGCGTTACCCTTTACCGTGCCCATCTTGGCCGTGGCCACGTTGATCGTGGCATCCACCCGGCTGGCCGCGCCGCCGGTAGGCTTGGCCACGAGATCCACGGCGAGCGCTTGCAGATTGAGCGGAATCGGCGGATCGCCCGGGATCATCACGTCGCCATTGCGGCGCGCGATGCGCGCCTGGCCCGACAACGCGTTGGCGAACTTGAGATCCCAGGAGGCGTCCAGCCCAATGCTGCGTGCCGCGTCGCTCGGCCGTGCGTTCACCCGCCCGCGCTCGCGCGCCGCCTGCTGGGCGGCATCGGGATCGAGGGCGCGCATGATGCTCTCGACCAGCGCGGGCGACACGATTGCGTTATCGATGCGGCCCGCCGTTTCCCAACGTCCCGCGCCCCCACGCGACCCGGCGTGCGCGAGCGTCATGCGTTGCTTGTTGGGAAAGCCCACGCCCACCTCGGCAGCACCCACCTGCCACTGCCATTGCGGCGCCTGTGCGTCCGGCAGGAATGCGACCTCGATCTGGCGCGCGATGCCCACATCGAATCCTGCATGGGAGGCCGTGAGCTTGGACAACTGACCGCGCCACCCCACCAGTGCAGATTGAGGATCCGTACCGGCACCCTTGCCCCAGCCGCCGCTGAATGCCAGCGCCGCATCGGCGCGCGCGCGGCCCAAGGCGTTTTCACGGGCATTCGCCGGCGTGTAACGCGCAGTCAGTTCGCCCTGATGCGCGGCAATGGTGCCGGCAAGCCTGGCCTTCAAATCGGCGCCGCCCGGCAGATCGGGCCAGAAGGCATCGAGCCTCGGCGCCGTCGCCGCCAGCGTAATCGCGCTTTCTGTCGCACCCAAACTGCCCTGTGCCTGCACCTTGTTGGGCCCCAGCCTCAAATCGATGTCGACGTTATCGATGCGGAACCCCGCCAGCGCTTGGGCTTCGGCGCTTTGCGCCTGCCCCGGAACCGCAGGTGCCGCGAGCGTGTCGGTGGCCACGCGTGCGGCCACTTTGCCCGCCAGCGGTTGCTTGTTCCAGCGGCTGCCCTCGGCCACCGTCAGATCCACTTGCGCCTGCTGCAGGGCCGATTGATCGCGCAACTCGGCAGAAAAGGCCAGATCCGTGGTCAACAGTGCCTGCGGCATGCCGCCGCCCGCCAGACGCGCCACGTCAAGACGACGGGTGGCGAGCGTGCCCTTGAGCACGTCGCGCACGAACCCTTCCATCTGCTCGGTGGTCCAGTCGACCTGGGCGGTGAGGCCCGAGCCATCGGCCAGGGTCACGGCCGCGTCGGCGCGGCGCAGGGGGAACAACCCGCGCGGCGTGAGATCGGCATTCGCCGCCAAAGTGAGGCCCGAGCCCTCGCCGTCGAGTTTGATGGTCAGGGCGTCGAGCGAGCCCTTCGCGTGCACGGTGACCACCGCCGGGCAGGACGCGCGTGCTGATTCCGCCGCTGAAGGCGCGCCGTCAATGCCCGCCGCCTGGCCTGGCAATTGAGCCGCAGGCCGCGCGACGAGCGCTGCGTCGTAGACCGCTGCCGTGGCAGTCATCGCCCGATACCGGTCGCGCGGCGACAGGGTGGCGGACTTCGCGGGTTTCCCGGCGCCAGCCTTGATCGGCTTGCCGTCCTTATCGCGCGCCAGCGCACGCCCGGCCGGATCCAGATACTGATCCAGACACAGCGGCGAGTCCGCGCCGATGCCGGTGGCCGCCGCAATCAGCCGCGCCTCGAGCGGGTACGGATCGTTGAGCGATGCCAGGTTGATCTCTGCTTGAAGATCGGTCTTGGCGATCGGATGGTCGATATGCAGGCTATTCACGCGCAACTGCGCGCCGTTGCCGTTGGCCGCCAAAGTGGCTTGCAAACGGCTGAGCGATACGGGCAACGGCTGCCCATTCTGCGTGAAATTGAATTGGTCGATGGCGAGACGATCGACGGCGATATCCACCGGCAGCGACAGCGGACCCGCAGGCCCCGTATCTTCTTCGGCGGGCTTATCCGTATCGGAAAGCGCAACTGTCAGGCTTTTGGCCGACAGCGCGCGAACGTGTACGCGGCGGGCATTGAGCGCCTTCCAGTCCACAACCAGATTCAGGTCGTCGATCGCCACATCCACGCCCGGCAGCTTGATCGCCAGACGTTGCGCCGAAACGCCCTCGAGCAGCGTGCCGGACACACCTACGGCCTCGCCGTCCAGCTGATTGGCGGCGGTGGTCAGCAGAATCCGCGTGCCGGTTTGCGTGCCCATCGCCCAGAAGGCGAATCCCAACACCACCGCCAGCAACAGCACCATCGCGGGCAGCGTCCACACCAGAAGCCGCCGCAGCAGTTTGCTCAACCCATTCAAAACGCCAGACCCAAGGAAAAGTGCAGCCGGAGATCGCGTTCGCGCTGCCCCCAGGCCACGTCAAGAAACAAGGGCCCGGCAGGGGTACGCACCCGTCCCCCCACGCCATAGCCGATCGCCATTTTCATATCGCCGAACGACTCGGCGGCGTCGCCCGCGTCGACGAACACACCCACCCCGAAACGTTCATCGAAGTAGTGGTCGTATTCGACGCTGGCGACCGCCAGCGCGGGCGCACCCACCGTGGCATCGCCCCTTTTGGTGCCGATGCTTTGATAGCGATAGCCCCGGATCGAGCGTGCGCCACCGGTACGGAAACCGAAATCGTCAGGCACGCTGACCCGTGCCGCCGACCACACCTTGCCCACTTCGGCCCGCGTCGTCAGGACGTCGCGTTCGCCGATCGGCCACCATTTCTGCGCCCGAGCGCGCAGCCGGGTAAACGGCTCGCCGTTGTCCAAGGTCACGCCCACGCCGGTGCCCAACGAAATCAGGTTGCCCTCGCGCGGGTCGTACTTGCTGTTCACGTCGCGGCGCAGCCATTCGGCAGTGGCCGTCAACGTGGGCAGGTTGTAGGGCTTTTCACCATCGATTTCGATGCGATCGTGCGCGGCAAGCAAGCCCCACCGGTTTTCGTATTCGACCCGGCTGCCGTCGCCGGCCGCGCGTTCACGCAACCGCGTGGCGCCCAGCGCGAACCGCGTCACTTTCAAGCCCTCGATATCCGACCGGTCGGCCAGCACACCCACGCTATCCTTGTTGCCCTTCTGGTCGGGCGGCAACCCGATGTCGGCGTAGGCCCGCTGGCGCAGCCGATCCAGGCCGATCCCCGTCTCCAACGTGACCGGTTGCCCCAGCACGACGTTCTGCCGGTACTGCGTTTCGAGCCGCACGCCCGCGCTATCGTCCACGCCGATCGACGCCGACAGCCGCTTGGGCGGCGCCTCGACGACCCGCACGCGCACCGGCAAGGTAATTTCGCCATTGGGATCGACCGCTTCGGCCGCGCGCCCATCGCGGCCACCGGCCACGCGCGCATCGCCACGCGGCGAGGTTGGATCCTGCCCTCCCACCGACAGGCCATCCTTCGCGGGTCCCGCGGCCGCTTGCTGGGCGTCCCGCGCATTGCCGCGCTCGTCCGGCGCCTCGCCGGCCTGCGGCGACATGTCCGGCCCGCCGGGGCGCTGCAGCGACACGAAGGCTCCGCGGAAAAACGACGTGCCTTGCAGATCCTGCTGCCAGGTGTCCAGCTTGTCCTGGTCGTAAGCCGCGCCGGGGCGATAGCGGATATAGCGTCCGATCAGCGAATCGGGCACGCGGTTCAGCCCGGTGGTTTCGAGCTCGCCCATCTTCACGGCAGGCCCACTATTGATATCCACGCGCAACCGCACTTCACCGGCGTCCGGATTCACCGCAGCCTCCGATGACGTCATCCTGGCCAGCAGAAAATCCTTGCTCGACACCGAATTGAGCAGCTCGGACTTGGCCTTGTTCCAGTCGGCATTGATGAAGGGGCGGCCCTCGGGCAACAGCCACGCGCGGCGCAAGGCGGCAATCCGCTCGGCATAATCGTCGCCGGTGATGCGGCCCGCGAAGGTGAGATCCACCCCGGCAATCGTCGAGCGTTTGCCTGCCTTGATGCTGATGTTCCAGGTTTCGCCAAGGGCGTCGGTATCCGGCTCGAGCGTGACCTCAGAAGCAAAATAGCCTTGTGTGGTGAGCGCCGTCTGCGTGGCATCGCGGGCCCGGCGGCGCAAGCGGTCGGCTTCGCCGCCGTCCTGATCCTCGGCCTGCGTGGCGATCACGTTCACCGCCTGCGTGATGACTTGCAAAGATTGCGGGGTGACCCCGCCCGGGTCGATCACGATCTCGGGCTTTTTGGCGTGGACCGCGTTACCCCATAGGGCCAGAACCAATGCGAAGGTGGAGTGGGTCTTCCAATGCATAACGATTAAGACGCGGCCACGACCGGCGGAAACATACCGGCGCGGTCACGCGGCAACGCCGCCACACCGATGGCCACACGGCGGGCGATCCGCCGATAGGCCGCAGCGGCCTCGCTATCGGGCGCGGCCACGACGGTGGGGTTGCCCGCATCGGCCTGCTCACGAATCGACATCGTGAGCGGCAGGCCGCCCAGCCAGGGCGTGTCGTATTGCGCAGCCATGCGCTCGCCGCCGCCTTCGCCAAAAATGGCTTCGGCGTGGCCGCAGTTCGAGCAGATGTGCATCGACATGTTTTCGACCACACCCAAAATGGGCACTTCGACCTTCTCGAACATCTTCAGCCCTTTACGCGCGTCAAGCAAAGCGAGATCTTGCGGCGTACTGACGATGACCGCGCCCACCACAGGCACTTTTTGTGCCAGGGTCAAGGCGATGTCGCCGGTGCCGGGCGGCATATCGACGATCAGGTAGTCCAGATCGCGCCAATTGGTTTGCCGCAGCAGTTGCTCCAGCGCCTGCGTCACCATCGGGCCGCGCCAGATGGCGGGCGACTCGGGATCGATCAAAAAGCCGATCGAGTTGGCCTGCAACCCATGTCCCATCAGAGGTTCCATGGTCTTGTTGTCGGTACTCTCAGGCCGACCGTCGATGCCCAGGATCGTCGGCTGACTGGGGCCGTAGATATCGGCATCCAGAATACCCACCGACGCGCCATCGGCCGCCAGCGCCAGCGCCAGATTGGCCGCCGTCGTGCTCTTGCCCACGCCACCCTTGCCCGACGCAACCGCCACGATGTTACGGATATTGGGCAGCGGCTTTAACCCGCGCTGCACCGCGTGCGTCGCAACTTTCCAACGGATCGACACGTGTGCGCCCGGTGCACCGGCCTGGGCCAGGGCTTCATTGGCGGCGTTGGACAACGTCACGCGGGTCGCTTCACCGACCGGATAGCCAAGCGCCACGCCGATTTTCAGCGTATCGCCGGTTTGTTGCACGTCACGCGCATCAATGGAAAACGCCCAGCCGTCTCCGGTTTCGGGATCGGTCACAGTGCGTAACGCATCCCGTATTTGTTCGATCGTCAAACTCATGTCACTATGGTTCCGTAGACAACTTCATATTCGCAGCGATGGCAATCCCCTAAGGATAGCGGATCGTGGGAACCAATCCCGCCATCGAGGCTCATACTCTCATGACTGATACGATTTCTCGCTTAGTACAGGGCGTCTTGTTCGCCATGCTTGCCGTGATCGGCATGGGCATGGCGCTGGTCTTCATGATCTCCACCGCGATTGCGGTGGGCGTCCTTTATATCGTGGCCCGCGTCCGCGGCAAGCCCTTTGGCGTACGCGCCTATTGGGATCAACGTCGCGGCGGCCCGAAAAAGCCCGGATTCGGCGAAGCGGCCGGTGGTTTTGCCGCCAAGGGCCCGTTCGCCCGCCAATCCACGCCCAAAACGCCCCGCAAAGACATCATCGATGTCGAGGTACGCGAAGTGCAGTAAACCGGGTGGCGGTGCGCGCTTCTATGCAGCGCGCCCGTTTTTCTTCATGCGGCAGCATTGGGGAAATCGTCCGATTTGAACGGCATCCGGGGTGCATTTTAGATGCAAGTCGCACGCCTCTCGCGCGGCTTGCATTTCGTGCCCTAAAATAGCGGGTTGACGTCTTACTCGTTGATCCGCCACATGTCTCGCACCCTTTTCGTTACGACCGCACTGCCGTATGCCAACGGCTCCTTCCACATCGGCCACATCATGGAATATATCCAGGCCGATATCTGGGTGAGGTCGATGCGAATGGCAGGGCACACCGTGCACTTCGTCGGTGCGGATGATGCGCACGGCGCACCGATCATGCTCAAGGCCGAAAGCGAAAACATCACGCCGCAGGCGCTGGTGGCCCGCTATGCCGACGAACGTCCCAAGTACCTGAACGGCTTCAATATCCGTTTCGACCACTGGCACAGCACCGACTCGGCCGAAAACGTCGCGTTGTCGCAGGACATCTATCGCGCCCTGCGCGAGGCCGGCCTGATCGACACCCGCACCATCGAACAATTCTACGATCCGGTCAAAGGCATGTTCCTGGCCGACCGGTACATCAAGGGCGAGTGCCCGAAGTGCCACGCCAAGGATCAGTACGGCGACTCGTGTGAAGTCTGTGGCGCCGTCTATGCGCCCACCGATCTCATCCATCCCTACTCCACGCTCACGAATGCCACGCCGGTGCTCAAGCAGTCGGAGCATTTCTTTTTCAAGCTCTCGGATCCGCGCTGCGTAGCCTTCCTGCAGGACTGGACCACGGGCAGCAATGCCGTGGGCGCCAAGCGTCTGCAATCCGAAGTGCTCGCCAAAACGCGCGAGTGGCTGGGTGGCGAGGATGGCGAAGCGAAGTTGGGCGATTGGGATATTTCTCGCGATGCGCCCTACTTTGGCATCGAGATCCCTGATGCGCCGGGCAAGTATTTCTACGTGTGGCTGGACGCCCCGGTGGGCTACCTCGCCTCGCTCAAGGCCTACTGCCAATTGAAGGGGCTCGATTTCGATGCCCTGCTCGACCCGGCCGGCGCCACCGAACAGGTGCATTTCATCGGCAAGGACATCATTTACTTCCACGCCCTGTTCTGGCCCGCGATGCTCAAATTCGCCGGCCGCAAGACGCCGGACGCGCTGAATGTGCACGGTTTCATTACCGTCAGCGGCGAAAAGATGTCCAAGAGCCGCGGCACCGGCATCTCGCCCCTGCGCTATCTCGACCTGGGCATGAATCCGGAATGGATGCGCTACTACATCGCCGCCAAGCTCAACGCACGCGTCGAGGATCTCGACTTCAATCCCGACGACTTCATCGCTCGCGTCAATAGCGATCTGGTCGGCAAGTACGTCAACATCGCCAGCCGCGCCGCCAACTTCGTCACCAAGCACTTTGACGGCAAGCTGGCCTTCGTGGGCGATACCGATGCAATGGTGCAAGAGCAGACGGCGTTGGCCGACAGCATTCGCGCCGGTTTCGAAGCGCGCGAATTCGGCCGCGTGATTCGCGACATCATGGCCTACGCCGACCGCATCAATCAGGCGTTCGACGCCGCCCAGCCGTGGCTGCTCGCCAAGGGCATCGAGGGTGCCGACGACGCCACCCGCGCGAAGTTGCAAGATATCTGCTCGCGCGCACTGGCTGGCTTCAAGGCCGTTTCGGTCATGCTCACGCCGGTGCTGCCCGCGCTCACCGACCGCGTCGCGCAGGAACTGTTCGGCGCTGAGCAACCCTTCGTCTGGGCGGATGCAGGGCAACTGCCGCAGGCAATCGCCCCGTTCAAGCATTTGATGCAACGCGTCGACCCCAAGATGCTCGACGATCTGTTCGAGCCCCCGGCCGGTGCCGTGGTGGCAGGCGCCACAGCCGCCGCGGTGGCGGCAAAGGCGGCCAAACCGGCGCAAGCTGCGACGTCCAGCCCCGCAGCCACGCCTGGAGATGGCACGGTTACCGCAGACGGCGTCTTGCCCGGCGGCGAAGCCATCGCCCCCATCATCACGATCGATGATTTCGCCAAAATCGACCTGCGCATCGCCAAAATCGTCGATTGCGTCGCCGTTGAAGGCTCCAAGAAGTTGCTGCAGCTAACGCTGGACGTGGGCGAAGGCCGCCATCGCAACGTGTTCTCGGGCATCAAATCGATGTACGAACCGCAGGACCTGATCGGCAAGCTCACGGTGATGGTTGCCAATCTGGCGCCGCGCACCATGAAGTTCGGCGTCTCGGAAGGGATGGTGCTCGCCGCCAGCCACGCCGATGGCAAGGCCGACCCCGGCATCTATGTGCTGGAACCGTTCACGGGCGCCAAGCCGGGGATGCGCGTGGGATAAGGTTTACGGCGCCAGCCGCGCAGGCGCCAAACCCGGATCCAGCGTTTCGCGGTCGTCGAACACGAAGCAATTGCCGCGGTATCCGGCGCCGTCGGTTTCCTCGAAGTATTTGAGGATGCCGCCCTCGAGTTGATAAACGTTGTCGATCCCTTCCTCGGCCATCAGCAATGCCGCTTTCTCGCAGCGAATGCCGCCGGTACAGAAGCTCACTACCGTCTTGCCGGCCAGCTCGTCACGGTGCGCGCGCAGCGCTTCCGGAAACTGCGTAAAGCGATCGATGCGCCAGTCGATGGCGTTCTCGAAGGTGCCGGCATCCACTTCGAAGGCATTGCGCGTATCGAGCATGACGATCGGACGCCCTGTATCGTCGCGGCCCTCGGCCAACCATCGCGAAAGCGTTTTGGCATCCACGCTGGGCGCGCGGCCCGACTCCGGCTTGATCGCCGGATGGTCCATGCGGATGATCTCGCGCTTGAGCCGCACCCGCATTTTTCGAAATGGTGTGCTGTCCGACGTGCTGTACTTGGGCTCGATATCGGCGAATTCAGGGCGCGCGCGCAGCCCCCTCATGAAGGTGTCGATACCGCGTTGCGTTCCCGCCAGGAACAGATTGATGCCCTCGGGCGCCAGCAATATCGTGCCTTTCAACGAACAGGCGGCAGTTTCGTCCACGAGTTGCGCGCGCCAAACAGACAGATCGTTGAGGCTGACGAACTTATAGGCGGCGATATTGACGATAGGGTCGGACATGAGCGGCACGCATACGAAAGGCCGCCTTGCAAAGGCGGCGAAGCGCATCATTTTAAGTCACGATGCCGCCTGCCCGGCAAACCTCAATACCCCACCACCTGCCGCTCGACGATCCGGTCCAGTACCCAGCGCGTGGCAATCGCATCCTGCGGCGGATTGGCATCCGTGGTTTCGGTCACGCTGATGCGGTAGATCACGCCCGGCCGGTATTCGAAGCCGGCAATCTCGCCATACCAAAGTTGCCAGGGCTGGCTTTCGTTATCGCGCACCTGATAGCAGGTGGTTTGCATCACGCCCGTTGAGCACGGTGCGCGTTGCGCATTCACGTACACCAGTTTGGTCGCGCCCGGCTGGCCGCCCACAGCCGGATCCTGGCGGCGGGCGAAGTCGAGGATGTCACCGTTATCGAGTGTCAGCGTCAGTCGGGTAGGACTGCTGTAGTTATCGACCGACGAGGCCACGATGCGCGTGAGACCGGCCAGATAATCGCGCTCCAGGGCCGAGGTCGCCGGCGACGCGCACGCCATCAGGGTGGCGGCGGGCTGGGCGGTCAGAATCAGCAACCCATTGGCCACCGTGTAGTCTGCAGAATAACTATTGCAGCCCGCAAAGCCGTTGATACGGCGTTGTCCCTGCGTGTGCGTGAATGCGATGGTCAGGGGCCGGCTACCCAGGTCCGGCGCGACCGGTTTGGCCGCGGATGCAGTCGGACGGCTTGCAGCCTTGCCGGTTTTGGCGACATTGGCTGCATTGGTCTTGCGCGTCGCTGGGGGCGGCACCGTCGCCGATACCGGCCGTGCGGCCACTGGCGTGGGGATCGCGCGCGATGCACCGCCCACGCTCGTCCAGCGCACGAGTTCCCAGGACGTTTGCGCCAGATAGTCCGACGCCTCGGCCGGCTGGAAACGCGCCGCCGGCACCACATCATTGCGACCGTTGTAGGACGACGCGCAGGCGGCGAGCGACGCACACAGCGTCGCCAGAACAAGGGTTCGCAATGTGCGGGTGCGCGTCATGGTCAATCTCGGCTGGAGGGATCGGCGCGGCGGGTGAACGTAAGCACGTCACCGTCCGAAATCGTAAACGTCATCTGACGCGGGGCCCCGGCATTGTCGAGGGCAAACTTCGACACCTTGCGCAGCGCCTGCATATATGACACTTCCAGCGCGTTGCGGGCCGCGTCGGCGCACGCCATGCGGGTGCTGGTGGGTGCGGTGATCGTCATGCGGCCCTTCTCAAGCTTGTAGCCGCCCATGTAGCGGTTGCAGCCCGAAAAACCCGCCACGCGGTAATCGCGCTGGCGAACCAGAAAATCGATATGAATCGGCTCACCGCCCGCAGGCGTGGTCAACGCCCGAATGCTGCCATCCGGATTTTTCCAACTGGTGAGTTCCCAACTGGTCTGTGCCAGCGAATCCGACGTGGTAGCGGCATTGGCGGCCGCAGGCCCCTCCGCTTCCGCCCGGCCCGTTTGCGTGGCGCAACCCGCCATCGCCGCCGCAAACACGGCAACTCCCAACACTCGCGATAAGGCGCGGACTTGCATCGTTACTTCTCCTGGCACCCTGCATGAGCGCTTCCGCCCCTATTGTAGAAGCGCGCCGCGCTACCATTGTGATCCACTTGTAAACGCACGCGACAGCGCCGCGTCTCTCCAGCCGCCTCATGAACCTCGCCCGCCTCGATCTCGTCACCCTGTCTTTGTACGTGGCCGTCGCCCGGTTGGGCAGCATCTCTGCGGGCGCGCGCCACATGCATCTGGCAGTGGGCGCGGCCAGCAAGCGCATCTCCGATCTCGAAGCAGCACTTGGCACCACGTTGCTCTATCGCAGTGCGGGGGGCGTGCACCCCACAGATGCCGGCCTGGCCTGCCTGGATCATGCGCAACGCGTGTTGAAGGAAGTCGAGCAACTGGCCGGCACCTTGTCCGACTACGCCGACGGCGTGCGCGGGCAGGTGCGGATCGCTGCAAATACGTCTTCGATCACGCAATTCTTGCCCGACGATCTCGCGCGCTTCATGGCTGAGCATCCTGCCGTGCGCATCGACCTCGAAGAACAGAACAGTGACGAAGCAGTCGCGGCCGTGCACGACAACCGGGCAGATATCGGTATCTTTGCCGACCGGATGCCGTCCGGCGACCTGGTCACGTTTCCTTATCGTCAGGACGAACTGGTCGTCGTCGTTCCCGAGGCGCACCCGCTGGCCACCCGCCCCCGGGTAGCCTTTGTGGACACGCTGGACTACGACCACGTCGGCCTGCCGCCGGCCACCTCGCTGGCGTTGCGCCTGGCGGCTGAAAGCATCCGGCTCTCGCGCACGATCACATTGCGCATCCAGGTGCGCAGCTTCGACGCGATCTGTCGCATGGTCGGCGCCACGCGCGGTGTCGGCATCCTGCCGCGCATCGCCGCCGAGCCGCACGCGCGTTCGATGCAGCTCAAGCTCATTGCATTGACCGACGAATGGGCCCACCGTGGCCTGCTCCTTGGCGTACGCGATCTGGAATCGCTCGCCGTGCCTGCCCGATTGCTTCTCGCGCACTTGAGAGCGACGGGGTAAGTGACTGGCAACGGACTGGCCAGCCGGACAAGATGCTGGTGTGCCGGCAACGGGCCAAACTTCGGACACTGGGCTGATTAAAGGCTTGGGACGACGTTAAGGGTGGACGACTGACCTGAGTGCGTCGCGCCGAGCCGCATCAACCAATGGCGCTTAGCTTTCGCGAACCGCGAAAGCCCCCTTCGCCGATCATCCATTCCACACCCATCTGTGCTCGGGCACACTCGCCTCATAACGATTCCAACTATTCGGAGACATCATGGCGCGCCAGATTCTGTCCGGCATTCGCGTGCTGGAGTTGGGCCAACTCATTGCCGGCCCCTTTGCCGCCAAAACGCTGGCCGACTTCGGGGCCGATATCATCAAGATCGAGCCCCCCGGCAATGGCGATCCGCTGCGCAAGTGGCGCATGCTGCACGAAGGCACGTCGGTCTGGTGGGAGTCGCAGTCGCGCAGCAAACAATCCGTGTGTGTGGATCTGCGTCAGGCCGAAGGCCAGGAAGTGGTGCGTTCGCTGGCGGCTCAAGCCGATGTGTTGATCGAGAATTTCCGCCCGGGCACCATGGAAAAGTGGGGCCTGTCGTGGGAAACGTTGCACGCGCTCAACCCACGCCTGATCATGTTGCGCATCTCGGGCTACGGGCAGACTGGTCCCAAGTCGCAGGAGCCGGGGTTCGCTGCCATCGGCGAAGCCATGGCGGGCTTGCGCTACCTGAACGGCGAGCCGGGCCGTGCGCCGGTGCGCGCCGGGTTGTCGCTGGGCGACACCATCGCCGGCCTGCATGGCGCCCTGGGGGTGCTGCTGGCCCTGTACGAACGCGATGCGCGCGGCGGCCAAGGCCAGGTCATCGATGCGGCCTTGTACGAGAGCATTTTCAACCTGACCGAAAGCCTGCTGCCCGAGTACTCGGTGTTTGGCGCGGTGCGCGAACCGGCAGGTGCGGCCTTGCCCGGCATTGCGCCGTCCAACGCCTACCCCAGCCATGACGGCACCTTCGTGCTGATCGCCGGCAACGGCGACGGCATTTTCACGCGCCTCATGCAGATGATCGGGCGCCCCGATCTCGCCGCCGATCCGGGCCTGGCACGCAACGATGGCCGCGCGGCCCGTGTGGTCGAGCTCGATGCCGCGATTGCCGCCTGGACCTCCACTCGCGATATCGAGACCATCCTCACCGCCATGCGCGAAGCGGGCGTGCCGTCCGGCCGCATCTATTCGGTGGCAGACATCGCTCAAGACCCGCACTTTCAGTCACGGGCAGCCATTGCACACATTACCTCGGCCGCCGGCGCCGAAGTGGATATGCCTGCCGTCTTTCCGTTGCTCTCCCAAAACCCTGGCGCGATCCGTCATCGTGCGCCCGTGCTGGGCGAGCACACCGATGCCGTCCTGCGCGACGCAGGTATCGACGAACCCACCATCGCCAAGCTGCGCCAAGCAGGAGTCATCGCATGAACCGCGGTTCCGCCCTCATCGAAGTCAACGAAGTCGGCCCGCGCGACGGCCTGCAAATCGAACCTGTGTTCGTGGCAACGGACGACAAGGTCGCATTCGTCGATGCCCTTTCAGCCTGCGGGTTCAAACGCATCGAGGTCAGCAGCATGACGTCGCCCAAGGCCATTCCGGCGTTGGCCGATGCGCAGGATGTGCTGCGCCGAATTCGGCGCGCGCCCGGCACGATCTACACCGCGCTGATTCCCAATGTGCGCGGTCTTGAGCGCGCATTGGAAGTGGGCGTGGACGAGATGAACCTCGTCATGTCGGCCAGCGAAACGCACAACCGCGCCAACCTGCGCATGACGCGCGAGCAATCGTTGGCCGAGCTGCTCGCCATCCTGAAGCATGCCCGCGCGCACGGCGATGTGCCCTGCAACGTCTCGCTGTCTACCGTGTTCGGCTGTCCATTCGAGGGCGACATCGCACCGGATGACGTCATGACGCTGGCCACACAATTGGTCGATGCCGGCGCACGCGGCATCACGCTGTGCGACACCACCGGCATGGCGTTTCCCAATCAGGTCGCTGCGCTGTGCGAACAGGCCGCGCACACCCTGGGGCCCGACATCGCGCTCACCTTGCATCTGCACAACACGCGCGGCATGGCCCTGGCCAACGCCGTCGCAGGATGGCAGACCGGTATCACGCGCTTCGATGCGGCCGTCGGCGGTCTGGGCGGTTGCCCGTACGCGCCCGGTGCAAGCGGCAACGTCAATACCGAGGAACTCGTGCACATGTTTGCGTGTATGGGGGTGGACACCGGCGTCGATCTGCCGGCGCTGCTCAACATTGTTGCCACGCTTCCCGATCTCGTACAGCGCAACATGACCACGCCATTGCTCGCTGCCGGCCCCCGCCTTCAAACGCATCCCGCACCGGCTTGGCTGGCCGAGCGGTTTCCGGCTTGACGATGATCATGCGCCGGCAACGATTTTTTGATCGCTCTTTCGATCGCGCTTTCGTCGCTCCCCCATGCAGACATGACCGCACCACCTTGCGCCGTGCGCTGACTTGAACCTCACCGATTTCGCCTTTCATCCTTTATCGCCGCTTTACCGATCCCACATAAAAATATCGGAGACAACCCCATGACATCCTCTTTCACGCCTCGCGTCGTCAAACTCGTTGCTGCCCTCGCCGGCACCGCCGTGCTATCGCTTTCGTCAGTCGCCCAAGCGGAATATCCCGAGCGCCCCGTCTCCCTGATCGTGTCGGCCGCAGCCGGCGGCACGACGGATATCGCCGCGCGCCTGATTGCGCAGCCCCTGGGCGAAGCGCTCAAGCAAAGCGTAGTCGTGGATAACCGGCCTGGCGCCGCCGGCGGCATTGCCGCCCAGGCCGTCAAACGCGCCGATCCCGATGGCTACACGTTGATGCTGCAATATTCCGGCTTCCAGGTCATCACGCCCACGATCCAGCCCAACGCCGGCTGGGATCCGATCGCCGATTTCGCGCCCGTGGCCAATATCCTTTCCGCCCCGCAAGTCGTCGTGGTGCGCCCCGATCTTCCCATCAACTCGATGAAAGAACTGGTGGCCTACGCCAAAGCCAATCCGGGCAAGTTGAACTACGCCTCTTCGGGCAACGGCTCGCTGCAGCATGTGGCCACCGAACTGCTCAATCAGCAGGCCGACATTAAGATCACCCACATTCCGTACAAGGGCACGGGTCCGGCCTTGAACGATTTGCTGGGCGGTGCGGTCGACATGACCATCACCACCCCGCCGCCGCTCATTCCGCAGATCAAGGCGGGCAAGCTGCGCGCGCTGGCCGTCACGGGCGACAAACGCTTGCCCAGTCTGCCGGATGTGCCCACCGCAGCCGAAGCAGGTTTTCCGGATCTGCTCGTATCATCGTGGTTCGCCATCTACGCCCCGGCCAAAACGCCGAAGCCCGTGATCGACAAGCTCGCCGGCGAAGTCGAAAAAATCATGAAAACGCCCGCGTTCCAGCAAAAAGCGCGGGATCAGGGCGCGGAAGCCGACTTCAAAGGTCCCGCTGCGCTGGCCCAATATACGAAAGAAGAACTCGATCGCTGGGCGAAAGTGGTCAAGGCCGGCAACATTACCGCTGGCAACTAACGGTATGAAGGGTGCACCGCCTGCTCCCGACGGGTATGCAGCGTGCTGAATCATCGGTTAACCGAGCGCGTCGCCCATGGTGACGCGTTTCCTTTTTAGAACAAGGAGAACCGTATGAGCCTGATGAATACCGTCAAAGACGCCCTGGGCGTGGATCCCTCTAGCAACGCCGATCCCGACATGGGTCGCGTGCTCGAGGCGCTCAAGGCGCGCGATCCCAAGCCGATCGAAGATTGCTCGCCCGAGGAGGCGCGCGAACAACCCACGCCCAGCGACGCGGTGGCCGACATCATGCAAGCCGATGGATTGTCGGCTGACGTGCCCGGTGTAACGAGCGAAGACATCACCATTCCCGGCCCGAGCGGCAGCAACCCCGCCCGCGTTTATCGTCCGCAAGGCACCGGCCCCTTCCCCGTCATTCTGTACTTTCACGGTGGCGGATGGGTCATCGCCGACATCGACGTCTACGATGCCACGCCGCGCTCGATCGCCGCGCAAACCGGTGCCATTGTGGTCTCGGCCGAGTATCGTCGTGCGCCGGAACACAAGTTCCCCGCTGCGCATGACGATGCCAACGCCGCCTACGCATGGTTGCTTGCCAATGCAGCGTCGATTGGCGGCGACCCCTCGCGTATCGCATTTTTGGGCGAAAGTGCCGGCGGCAACCTGGCGATCAACGTGGCCATTCATGCACGCGATACCGGCCTGCAGGCACCGGTTCATCAGGCCCTGATCTATCCGGTGGCCAGCAACGACATGACGTCCGAGTCGTATCACCAGAACTCGAACGCCAAGCCGCTCAACAAAGACATGATGAAGTGGTTCGTCAAACACGTGATCCGCACCGACGCCGACAAGGACGATCCGCGCATCAACGTGGTGGCCGCCAATCTTCAAGGGTTGCCGGCCACGACAGTGGTCACGGCGGGCATCGATCCCCTGCGTTCGGATGGCGACAAGCTCACCGCCAAACTCACGTCCGCCGGCGTGCCTACCCAGCAATTCGACTATCCCGGCGTCACGCACGAGTTCTTCGGCATGGCCGCTGTGGTGAGTGCGGCCAAGGATGCGCAGAATACGGTGGCGCAAGGACTGAAAGCCGCGTTCTAAAGCAGCGAACCTGTAAATTGCAAACAATTGTCTGCCGCCTGATTTTGGGCGGCAGCTTTGTTTATGCGGCCGGCTGGTCGCAATGGAGCTGGACACACCTCGGTCACATTAACCCCTTACCGTGTGCGATAGGCGCGCGGCGTCTGGGCCGCGGCGGACCGCAATCATGTAACAGCCGCTCAGGGCCTGTTTGCCTGTACGGGGGGCACCCAATGGATCGCAACGATTTCTTCACCCACATCGCGCACGGCCGCATCATTCGAAACGCCGACTGTCGAGGTTGGGATCTGTCGGACACCGACTTGTCTGGCGCGCACTTCGATAACGTCGATTTCACAGGCGCCGACTTCACCGGTGCGATGCTTAACGATACCCAGTGGCAGCATTGCGAGCTCCCGGATGTGACGCTCGAACGCGCCCGATTGGTTGAAACGCGGTGGTTTCGCTGCGATCTTTCGCGCGTCAATGCCACGGCCGCGCACATCGAAAGCTGCGCATTCGCCGAGAGCGCTTTCACCGATACCCGCTTCGCGGGCGCCGACATCAGCTGGACGACGTGGTCGGATTGCGATCTCAAGCGTACCGACCTGCGCTGCGAACGCCTGGAACGCGCGACCCTGCTGCGCAGCCAGATGGATGGCGTGACGTTGCGGGACACGCGCTTATCGTTCGTGGTGTTTCACGATCTTGATCTACGCCGCGTAGACCTCGCCGGCGCGGCGTTCGACGACGTCACCTTCATGCAATGCAACCTGACCGCAAAAAGGTTGAGCGGGCAGTTCTTTCATCACTGCCGATTCACCGATTCATTGCTTGAAAACGCGGATTTCTCGAATGCCCAGCTCGGTGCCTGCACATTCGAGAACGCCATGCTTCGGCAAGCACACTTCGACGGCGCATCGGGCGCCCACGCGCAGTTTTCGCACGCAGATCTATCGGGTGCGCAGTTTTGCCGCGCTCAGTTTCAGCAGGCGGTGTGGTCAGACGCCAAACTGGACGAAGCCAACTTCGATCATGCGGCGCTCACAGCGAGCGTGTTTCATCGCGCACGCTGCGCACGTGCCTCGTTTCATCACGCCCTTCTGGACGATGCGGACATGTCGATGGCCGATCTCAGCGACGCCGACTGCAGCGGCGCAAGCCTGACCGGCACGCGGATGCATCGAGCAATGGTGGCAGGCGTGCAATGGGCGCCGCGCCATGACGCAGAGATCACCGTTTCGGCGTAGCACGAATCGTCACCCGGCTGCAGCGTGTGAAGCCAGGCGGTTTGCAGGCTGTCTTTCGACGAATATCGGTGTGATGTCGTGATTCAGGCCTCAATTGCGCTGCGGCCCCGATCGCAGCACGATCTCCGTGATTTCAGAAGGCCGGCCCAACCGGATCGGGAAGCCGGGCCATAACCCGCTGCCGTTGCTCACGTACAGCACCATGTCGTTGACTTGATACTGCCCGGACACAAACCCGTCGTTCACCATTTGCGCGACCACATGCACGCCCAGGATCTGCCCGCCGTGTGTGTGACCCGACAACTGCAGATCGACGCCGGCCGCCGCATTGGCGACTGCGCCTACCGGGCGATGGCTCAACAGGATCACGGCGTCGTCTTTCGACGTTCCCGTCAACGCGGCGGTGAGGTCGGGTTCCGGCTGACCCACCATCGTTGCGGCACGATCGGTGATACCGGCCACCACCAGGCGCTGCCCGCCGCGCGTGAGCGTGACGTGCTCATTGAGCAGCATGCGCAGCCCCAGGCGTTGAAAAGCCGGCACCCAACGCACGTATTCGGCGTAGTACTCGTGATTGCCCGGAATTGCGAGCACGCCATCGGCGGCGCGCAATTGCTGAAGCGGCTGCACATCCGCCGTGCGTGCCTCAACGGTTCCGTCCACCAGATCGCCGGTAATCACGGTCAGGTCCGGATTGAGCGCATTGGTACGCTCGACCACTTCTTTCATCCACGGCCCCTGCAGCAGCCGGCTGGCATGCAGATCGGTCAGTTGCACGATGCGATAGCCATCGAACGCCGCGGGCAGGCCCGGCATGGCGATCTCGATGGTTTTGACATCGGGCACCCGCACGGCCTGCCACACCCCAACGCCACTGAGCACCACCGCACTGGCGCCCAGCGCCGCACTCACGCCGCCATGGGCGAGGACGCGCCTGCCCTTGTCGCGCGAGATTGCGAACGTTATGCCGCCCACAATATCCCGTATCAACAGCAGGATTCCGAGCAGGATCAGCGCGCCGAACGCCCAGCCCAACACCACCAGTACCTGATGCGGCACCTCGGGCGAAGCCATCGTGCCGAAGAAATTGCGCGTGATCAGATGATGCTCGGCGGCAAGCATCACGAGCACAGCGAGCGCCACGCGCGCGGCCTTGCTCCAGCGCAACGGCCAGACGAAACGCCAGATCACATAGAAGGCGATGAGTGCCGTGAAGACATGAAACACGTTGAACTTCCTGCTGAAAAAACGAATCGCCTGTGCCGGGATAACGACACAGGCGCTTGCATGGTGGACGATGGGGCACACGTGAAGAAATCGATGGACATCGAATCGGTATGTGTGTGCCACGCGAGATGCAAGGTCAGACCGCGTCAGGCGAGAAAGATTCCAACCTTACACAATTGCGATGACAGGATTGGTGCGCCCATCGAAAGAGATCATTCACCCGCCGATGCCAGATGCCGTATGCCGTATGCCGGATGCCGGATGCCGGATGCCGGATGCCAGATACTTTGCGATTGTTGCATTACCAATAGTGCACACGCAAAATGCGCACATGAAAAAACGTCCCCTCGCGTCGCTCCTTGCATTGTTCATTGCCGTCGCAAACGCACCGGTAGCTGCCGATACGCTGTACAACAAGGGCGGGTTGATCGTTGAAGCCGACACCCGCAGCCAGCGCGATGTAAATACCGGCCAAGCGCAGCATCTGTCGCGCACCACCATCACGTTTCAAGGTCATCCGCTGTGCGGTACAGACGTTGCAACGCTTCTCTATCCCGACCGGGATGGCGCTGCGCCGCGCGCCTTCTTTTGTTCGGGGCCGGTAGAGGTGCTCGATGCCGGAATATTGGCGTTCTTCACCAGCAGCAGCGCCAATACGGTACTGGCGCACCTCGCGGTGCGCGAGGGTGCCCTGCGCGTGCAGCGCATCGATGTGTCGGACCAGCCATCGCGCAACACGCTATACGGAACGAGATTCATGGATGCGCGTTTGCCGGGATGGACACGCATCGAAACCGCCTGGAAGGAAACGGTGTTGATCCGGCACGCCGATGCGCGCGCCATCAATCTGGGCGAAGGCCGATTGCTCGACATCGACGGTGACATCGCCTACCTCGCCATCCCACCTGGATCGACCGTGATCGAACGCCAGCCTGAGACGCGCATCAAGGACGCCTACGGCGATATGCAGCGCGTGCCCGCGGTGACCGAGCACGTCCCCACGGCACTCGCGTTTCGCGCCGTGCGCTTGATCGACGGGCACGAACTGGCCCGCCTGACCGGCGCCGACAGGTGCCTGCTACTGCCCAGGATCGCATTCGAGCCGAACGCGTATGCGGCGGGCAGCAAGATCGACGTCGCATACGACGACGTGCCGGCATGGCGGGCGAGCACGTTGCAATTCAATCCAGTAAAGGGTTCCGCCGCATTGCAATTACGACCGGGAATCCAGCTCCCCCGCAAGCTCGGCTGCACGCCAGGTTGATCGCCAACGACGTCAGATCGTGGGCGCCCCTTGCGTCAACGTCGACACAAAACTCTGCGTGCGCGGATCGGTGGGACGTTGAAAAATCTCAGCAGACGGCCCCGACTCCACCACGTTGCCTTCGCTCAAAAACACCACATTGCGCGCCACCGATGCCGCCAGACGCAGGTCGTGCGTGGCCATCAGCATCGTCATGCCTTCACGCGCCAGTTGCTGCAACACCTCCACCACCTCTGCGGCCAGACCGGGGTCAAGCGCCGAAGTCGGCTCATCGCACAACAACACCCGCGGCGACGGGGCCAACGCACGCGCGATGGCCACGCGCTGCTGTTGCCCGCCGGAAAGCATGGCCGGCCAGGCTTCCGCCTTTTCCAGCATGCCCACCTTCTTCAACAGTTCTTCGGCGCGTGCCCGCGCACGATCGAGCGGCCACTTCTGCACCGTCAGCAAGCCTTCCATCACGTTGGCGATCACGCGCTGATGCGGAAAAAGCTGAAAGTTCTGAAACACCATCCCGGTCTGGCGGCGAATGCGCTGCACTGCTTCGCTTGGCAGTCTCTTGCCGTTGAACACCACGGTTTCATCGCCGATCTGCAAGGTGCCTGACTCCGGCACCTCCAGCAGATTCACGCAGCGCAGCAGCGTGCTCTTGCCGCTGCCCGATGGGCCGATGAGGGCCGTCACGCTGCCCTCTTCCAGCGCCACGTTCACACGATTGAGCACATGCAGGTCGCCGAAGTGCTTGTCGATCTGTTCAAGACGAATCATCGGCTGCCTTCTCCAAACACCGCATGCTGGCTGAAACGCTTTTCCATCTTCTGCTGCGCCCACGAGAGCACGGTGCTGATGATCAGATAAATGAACGCGGCCTCGAGATACAGGATCAACGGTTCATACGTGACGGCAGCAATGCGCTGGGCCGCCTGGAAAATTTCCGGTACGGTCAGCACCGCCGCGAGCGAGGTGTCCTTCACCAGCGAGATCACCGAGTTGGCCAACGGCGGCACGGCCACACGCGTGGCTTGGGGGAGCACCGTGCGTCGCACCGCCTGCCACCGGGTCATGCTCAATGAATACGCCGCTTCCCATTGGCCCTTGGAAATCGACTCGATCGCGCCGCGGATCACCTCGGAGTTGTACGCACCTACGTTCAACGTGAAGCCGATGAGCGCGGCGGGCAGCGGGTCGAGCACGATCCCCACGCTAGGCAGTCCGTAGAAGATCACGAACAACTGCACCAGCAGCGGCGTGCCGCGAATCAACCACACGTAAAACCGCACCAGCGCCACGAGCGGCTTCGGGCCGAAGAGCCGGATCAGCGCGACCACGAAGGCCAGCACCAATCCCAGCGAGAACGACATGATGGTGAGCGGGATCGTGAACACCAGCCCCGCATGAAGCAGGGGCCAGAACGAATCCAGAACGAGCTGAAGCCAGGCGGGCACGGTTTGCGTTACCCCGGATTATTGCTTCGACACATCGACGCCGAAGAACTGCTCGGAGATCTTTTTGTACGTGCCATCGGCCTTGATATCGGCAAGTGCCTTATTGATGGCCGCCACCAGGGCGGGATCGCCTTGGCGCAACAGCACGCCCGAACTGCTGAACTCGGCGCTCTTATCCAGGGCAGCAATCTTCACCGGTGCTTGCGGACGCTGCTTCTTGAAATCCAGGAACGAGAGATTGTCATTCACCGTGGCTTCCACGCGCTTGGAGACGAGCAGTTCGATGGCTTCGTTGAAACCCTGCACGCCCACAACCTCCGCGCCGTTGTTCTGCGCCAGCTTGCCGAAGTTGCTGGTCAATGTGTTGGCCGACTTCTTGCCTTTCAGATCGGCAAACGACTTGATGGTCGTATTGTCGTCACGCACGATCAACGCGGCCGCCGACGAAATATAGGGATCCGAGAAAGCGTATTTCGCCTTGCGCGCGTCGGTAATGCCGACTTGATTGATCACGGCGTCGTAGCGCTTCACGTCGAGGCCTGCGATCAGGCCATCCCACTTGCCCTCCACGAACTGGGCTTTCACACCAAGCTTCTGGGCAATCGCGCGGCCAATCTCGACATCGAAGCCGGTGAGCGCGTTGGATTTGTCATGAAAGCTGAAGGGCGCATAGGTGCCTTCCGTGCCGATCTTGATCACACCGGCGGATTTGATATCGGCCAGGTTGGATTGAGCGAAGGCGCCGGCGGCGGCGGTTAGTTGCAGCAGGCCCGCGACGAGCAACACGCGAAGAGATTTCATGAAGAAACTCACTGTAGATTTGAATGTGGAATCGACTCTAGCAACTTACCTAATGCCAATCAAAGCATATTATTAGCTAATAACATTACTTGAAGTAATAAGCCGTCGAAGGGCGCTGCTTGAGCGCGCCGCGATCGACAAGGCGGCCCGGCCTGCGCAAGCAATTCCGGTTCCAGATGAGGCTCGCGCACCACACCTTCCGCGCCATATGGGAATGCATATTAGAATCAATAGCTGTCTGTCATCCTATCTCCACCCTCCTCCCCATGTCCGATCCCGCCCAGGCCAAAAAAGACTGGCTTGCCCATTACGCAGAAATGATCGGCAAGTGGCGCGGACGACGGCGTGAAGACGGCGAGGACGCCATGCAGGACACCGTCCTGGGCATGCTGGAGCGCGGCGTCGCGGCCATCTACGATCCGCGCGCGTATATGTCTCGCGGCACCTCCAATCGACTCGTAAGTGGCTATCGGCACGTCAACGCCTTGGAGATCACGTCCCTGGATGCCCTGGAGGGCGTAGAGCATCGCGCCAGTGCGCAAGCCGATGACGACGTGCGGCTCAGGCAACTGGCGGATGAGCTGGGCAACGCGCTTGAGGACCTGCCGCTCAAATGCCGGCAGGTGTACATCCGGTGCCGGCTTGAAGGCTGGACGCACACGGAGATCGCAGACGAAATGTGCCTCTCGCGCAGCATGGTGGAGAAATACATGACGCGGGCGGTACGTCACATCAACGAGCGGTTGCAACACCATGCGCCACACTGACGTCGACTCGGCGCATCCGTCCGTGAACGACGGCGAGGATGGCGCGCTCGACGTGCCCCAGGATGCTGCTCACTGGTTCGCACGCATGCACTCCGGCGAGGTCACAAACGCCGATCGGCAAGGCTTCGCCGCGTGGTGCGCCGCCGACCCCGCCAATGCGCGCGACTATCGCGTCCTGGTCGCGCAGTGGCATGCGGCACGCGTGCTGCCCGAAGCACGCCTGCGCGGCTTACTGCATGAGCCACCCGCTTCACCCCCGTCCCGGCACACGGCCCGGCGGCATTTTGCGATCGGCATGGCATCCGCCTGTACGCTCACCCTCGTGGCGGGCGTGCTCACCGCGTCCCACGTATTCGAGCACGCGGCAGATCCCGTGGAATTCGTCACCCGCAAAGGGGAGAGACGCGAGGTTGCGCTATCCGACGGCTCCGTGCTGCATCTGAACGGCGAAACCCGCCTCATCGCCACACTCGGCCCGCGAGAACGCCGGATCCTGCTCACGCATGGCGAAGCGTTTTTCGCGGTTGCGCACGACGCCGCGAGGCCCTTCGTGGTTGAAGGCGGGGCCGGCCGGGTCACGGTAACGGGCACCCGCTTCAATGTACGGCACGACAGCGATACCTTGCAGGTGAGCGTCGAATCCGGCTCCGTCCGGCTGGATACCGGCCCGTGGTGGCGCGCGATCGAACGCCGGCTGACCGCCGGGCAGCAGGCCGATGCTTATGCGGACCAGACGCTCAGCAGCGTGACGCAAGTCAACGTCGAGCAGCTCGCGGCGTGGCAGCGCGGCAAGATCGTCTTCAACGATGCGCCGTTGTCCACCGTGATCCGGGAAATGAACCGCTATCTGACGCAATCTGCGCGGCTCGCGTCGCCGGAGCTCGGCTACTACCGGATCTCCGGCATTTTCAGTGTGGACGATCCTCTGGCGATGTTCGATGCGCTGCCCGCGATCGCGCCGGTGCGCATCAACCGGCGGCCCAACGGCAACCTGTGGGTGCTGGCCCGATAGTGATTGGCTTTTTCGGCAGACATCGTTCTGCCGGCCTGCCGGTGATGGCGAATTCAACGACGTGAGCCTCGATGCCGGGCCGTTGCCGGCAACAGCGCAGGTATTGGAATGCCGGCCGCACCGTCAATGCAATGTCAACAAAGCAACGTCAACAAGGCAATGTGAACAAGACAATGTCAAAACGTAACAGATCGATTACAAAATAATAGTAATTCGCATTCCGGTAACAGGGCCTCTCAAGCGACTAGGTAGATGAGGGGTGGTCTTTGCACCATGCCCCCAGCTTTCGATTGCAACCTTCGCGCCCCATAAGCGGGCTTATCCCTGGATACCGATCTTGAACTCCGCCTCGACCCGACCCGCGTTGCAAGCTGCCCCGCGCGTCACGCTAAGCGCCCTTGCGTTCTCGCTCTCCCTCGCCTTCGCCGCCATGGCGCCCGCTGCCCACGCTCAGGAAGCGCCTGTCAGCGTGAGCATTCCAGCGCAGCCGCTGGGCGACGCCCTCCTGCAACTGGGCTCGCAAACGTCCCTGCAAATCTTCTTTTCACAGGACGTGGTTCGTGGCCGCAACGCGCGCGCCGTCTCCGGCACGCTCACGCCCGAACAGGCACTGAGCCAACTGCTGCAAGGCACCGGTATCCAGCAAACCCGTAGCGGCAACAACGTCACGCTGTCGCAAGCCGGCACGGCGGGTGTGGCGACCGCCACCGGTGGCGCCACCGAACTCGAAACGGTGACGGTCACCGCCGGCATCCTGGGCGATCTCGCCGCGCCCTACGCGGGCGGTCAACTCGCTACCGGCGGCAGCCTGGGCATTCTCGGTTCCGAAGACGTGATGAGCACCCCGTTCAGCACCGTCAACTACACGTCCGAGCTCCTGTACGACCAACAGGCCCGCACGCTGGCCGATGTGGTCGTCAACGACGCCTCGGTGCGCACGCTTACCTCGAGCGGCGGCTTCGGCGAAGACTTCCAGATTCGTGGCTTCCCGGTGGGCAGCGGCGACGTGAGCGTCAACGGCCTGTACGGCCTGGTATCGTCGAGCCGCGTGCCGGTGCAGATTCTGGAGCGCGTTGAAGTGCTCAAGGGCCCCGGCGCGTTCATGCGCGGCATTCCGCCCAACGGCAGCATCGGCGGCGCGATCAACGTGGTCACCAAGCGCGCCGACGACGAGCCCTTGGCACGCGCCACGCTGGGCTACATGAGCAAGAGCAACCTCACCGGCCAGTTGGATCTGGGCCGACGTTTCGGCGAAGACAATGCCTGGGGCTTGCGCTTTAACGGCGTCAAGCGTGGCGGCGAAGCCACCCTGAAAGACGGCAAGCAGGGCCTGGAAATGGGCGCGCTGGGCATCGACTACCGCGGCGCGCGTCTGCGCTGGTCGGCCGACGCCATCCATCAGGAAGACACCATCGAGGGTGTGCGCTCGCAGATCGGCTGGCAGCCCAATGTGCGCAGCCTGCCCAGCGCACCAGAGGGCGACATCGATTTCTATCCCGGCACGCGACTCACGCAACGCGACAGCACCATCATGTCGCGCCTGGAGTACGACTTTACCGACAATCTCACCGGGCACATCGCGGGTGGCTATCGCGACGGTAAAGTGCGCCAGATCTTTCCGGTCACGGTAAATCCCGCCGGCGCCCGTCAATCGGTCGACGAGAATGGCAACTTCAACGTCATGACCACCTACTACGACTCGTACTCCAAGACGGGGAGCGGCGATGCGGGTGTCACCGCCCGGTTCAACACGGGCAGCGTGGGCCATCGCGTGGCCCTGGGCGCCACGTACCTGAACCAGGAAAATGGCAACGCCTACTCCACCGGTTCGGCGATCGTCGCCTCCAATATCTACAACCCGGTGGATATTCCTGCCGGCCCCGCAACCCGTCTCACGCCGCAGAAAGCATCCGACACGACGCTCACGAGCTTCGCACTGTCCGACACGCTCTCATTCGCCCAGGACCGGATTCTGGTTACGGCCGGCGTACGCCGCCAGACGGTCGACGTCGACAGCTTCAACACCATCACGGGCGCGCGCACCAGCGGCTACCGCGCCAGCGCCAATTCGCCGATCGGCGGCATCGTGCTCAAGCCGGCGGACAACGTCTCGGTGTGTGCCAACTTCGCGCAGGGTCTCACCCGCGGCACCATCGTGGCCGACCAGTATGAAAACCGCGGCAGCGTGCTGGCCCCCTACAAGTCCAAGCAGTACGAAACCGGTGTGAAGGTCGATTGGGGCAATGTCACCACCACCGCGGCGATCTACCAGATCGCCCGTCCAGCTGGTCAGGCCGACACCACCAGCAATATCTACGGCTACTTCGGCGAGCAACGCAATCGCGGTCTCGAACTGACCGCCTACGGCGAACTCACGCGCGGCCTGCGCCTGATGACGAGCGCAGCGTTCGTGAAGAGCGAACTCACCAGCACGCCCAACGGCGTGAACCAGGGCAACCGTCCGTCGGGTGTGCCGGCCAGCACATATAGCGCCGGTCTGGATTGGGATACGCCGTGGGTGCAGGGCCTGAGCCTGAACGGCCGCACGATCCGCACGTCGTCGGTGTACCTCAACAACGACAACACGCTCGACCTGCCCGGCTACACGCGCTTCGACATCGGCGCGCGTTACGCCACGCAGATCGCCGGCAAGGATGTGGTGTTCCGCGCCAACATCGAAAACGTGACCGACAAGAATTACTGGCTGTCGTCGGGCTCGTTCGTAACCAATGCCGCAGGTCGCACCTACATGTTGTCGGCGTCGATCAATTACTGATCGAGGCATGGCAACTTGCGCGCGACGCCCATGGCGTCGCGCGCAGAGCGAATGAGGTCGGTACGTTGCGCTAAAGCATGTTGCCGCCCCGTCTGACTCCCATCCCGCAGGTGTGGCGCCGAGAGCTGCTTTGGCCCCTGGAGTTACAGACAGCATTCAGGTATGTCCATTTGAAAATTTCAGGAATGGGCTGCCCGTGCTTACCTTAGTATGCCGGGGCGCTGACGCACATGGGCACACATAAGCCTCATGGCCGCGCATCAAACCAGAATATTGAGTACAGCTCATTCACGCGGGGTGAGATGCCTTCGATTGCAGATTCAACACACATACTGAATACCGACCGGGCGATCCGGGTGTCGGTCGGCACCGAGCCGTCCGGATTTCTGTTCGACGCCATGCAAGGCACGGACGGCCTGTCGACCTTGTCGGAGTACCGGGTGCGCCTGCTGCATCGATCGATGCAGGTCGACGTCGGAAGCCTGCTTGGCCAACCCCTCGTCCTGACGATCGAGGCTACGACCGCGCCCAGATATCTCGGCGGCGTGATCGCCAGCTTTGCACTGCTGGGCCAGGCCGACGACACGGATCGCTATTTCGCATACGAGGCCGTGGCGGTGCCGTGGCTGTGGCTGGCCACGCACAAGCGGGAATTCCGCATCTATCAAAACCAGAGCGTGCCGGACACCATCAAACAGGTGCTGGCGCCTTACGGGTACGCATTCGAGTTCGAGCTGGCCGAAAAGTACGAGCCGCGCGTCTACTGCGTGCAGTACGACGAAAGCGATTTTCAGTTCGTCAGCCGGCTGCTCGAAGCCGAAGGCATCCACTACTACTTCCGGCATGCCCAGGACAAGCACACCCTGGTGATGAGCGACGAAGTACAGAATCACAAAACCGTGGCTGGGTACGAACAGGTGCGGTACTTCCTCGAAGACAAGCTGACGCGGCCGCAGCAGGAACACATGACCCGGATGGCCGTGTACCAGAGCTTGCGACCGGGCCGATACACCACCAACGACTACAACTTCGTCACCCCCAACGCCGACCTGAAGGCCCGCCAGCACATCCAGCTGCCCCATGAACACAACCAGGCCGAGGTTTACGACTGGCCCGGCAACTACGGCGACACGCCACTGGGGGAGCGCTATGCACGCCAGCGCATGGAAGAACAGCATCACGTCCGCAACACCCGTACATTGCAGAGCACGGCGCGAGGCGTGGCCACTGGGTCGCTGTTCAATCTGACCGGCTGCCCGCGCACGGAAGAAAATCGCGAGTATTTGGTGCTGGCCACGCGCTACGACTTGAAGGAAAACAACTACAGCTCCCTGGGCGACGATGCCTCGCAGGGCCACAGGTGCCGATTCAACCTGACCGTTCAAGATTCGAAGCTGCCGTTCCGGCCGCCCCGCACCACTGAAAAGCCGCGTTCCAAGGGACCGCAGACCGCAGTGGTCGTGGGGCCGCAGGGCAAGGAGATCTGGACCGACGAGTATGGCCAGGTCAAGGTGCACTTCCACTGGGACCGCTACGACAAGCGCGACGAAAACAGCTCCTGCTGGATCCGTGTTTCGAGCAGTTGGGCCAGCGGCAATTTCGGCGCGATCCAGGTGCCACGTATTGGCGACGAGGTCATCGTCGATTTTCTGAATGGCGATCCGGACTGCCCGATCATCACCGGACGGGTATACAACGCGGCGAAGATGCCGCCCTGGACGCTGCCTGAAAACGAAACCCAGATGGGCATCTACACGCGCTCAAGCCCTGGCGGCAACTATCACACGGCCAATGCCCTGAGATTCGAAGACAAGACCGGCCAGGAAGAGATCTACATCCTCGCGCAGAAGGACCGCAACGAGAAAACCAAGCACAACCATACCGAGCGGATCGACAACAACTGGGTGCAAGCCATAGGCAACCACAAGGCCATCGAGGTCGATGGCAATCACAGTGAGTCGGTGCACGGCAACATGATCCTGCACGTGGGCCCCAGCGGCGTGGGACGCGTGTTGTCCGATTCGTTCCGCAAGTTGGTGGAGGGCATCGGCAATGTGGCCAAGGCGTTGCCGATTCCGGGCATCAATCAGTTGGGGCGCGGCGTTTATTCCCTGTTTGCGGACCAGGCCATCAACGAGGCCACTGCTGGCGTCAAGACCGAGTTCGTGGGCATAAGCAAGACCGTGACCGTGGGCGGCACGATCGTCGAAAGCGCCGGTCATTCGATCCAGCTGACGTCGGGCTCCCATATCTCGCTGGACGCGGCAAACACGGTGTCCATGACCTCGAATGGCGAGTTCCATATTCAGGTCGGAAAATCGGAGCTGCGCCTGACTGCCGATGGGTTCATTCGGTTGAGCGGAGACACGCTCTTTCTGAATTTCGAGAACGGCATCGAGATGCAAGCCACCAATGAAATTGCGCTTGCCTCAAAGAAGATCAACCTGAACTGATCGTTCTCAAACCAAAACTCACTCAACCGCATCAAGCACATCAATCATCATGATTCACAACAAGCGACAGTTTTTTATCTCGGGCGCGACATTGTTGCTCGTGATCGCCGGTGTATGGATTGCATCGCATTTTTTTGGTGAGCAAAGCAAGCCGCCACTGGCTTCGGCACAGGGACAACTGTCTTGCGGCAGCGAGCAGTATTCCGAATACAACAAGAATATGGTGCTGGCCGGAGAAATGACGATCGGCAGACAGCCCCCGACCGGTACGCGCCAGCAACAGCAAGCCATGGTCGACGCGTTCGGCGCACTCAGCCTGCCAAAAGACAAGACCGTCATTGCCGCAGGCTTCCTGAAAACGGGGAAGGTATACACGCAGATTTGCCAGGGCGAGAAATGCACCATGAACGAAATGGCGGCGCCCGAGCAGGCCTGCCTGGCCGAGAACTGGAGCGGTTGCCAATATCTGGCCATGCAATTCAGAGAAAAACAGTACTGCTTCCTGACGCCCGCGGATCAGTGACATGAGCGACACCGAATTTCCATTTGGCAATGACCTGATGAAGCCCGACGATTGGGTGGGTGCGATGAGCACGAAATCCACACGTTGGCTCATTTCCTACGAAGGCAGCCTGGCCGTCGTCTGCGGCTACCACAGCTTCATTTTTCTTGGCCTGGACAGCATGGCCATCAGCGTGGTCAACATCCTGAACTGCGGCATCACCGCAAGCGCTCCCATCGGTAAGCTGTTCAAGGCTGCGGGCGGCGCCGCCAGGGATGCCCTGGCCTTCGAGAAAGCCAACGATCTTGCCGGCAACGCGAAGAAGATCGACGATGCCGCAACCATGGAGCGTGAACAAGGCGCAGCCAACAGCGGCATGGCGCTGTACGAGCGCATGAAGAAGGCCATCCCTCAACTGGTCTACGCGAACAAGCCCTTCTCGCTCGACGACCTCGCGGGCATGCCGGGGGGCATTGCCGGTGCCGAGATCGAGGCCGTCGGTGCCGCAGGCATATACCGGATCGAGGGCTACAACGGCTTATCGGGCGGGCTGACGGGCGATCTTTTCTTCAGGGCCACGGTCGCCAACGCCGGGACGGGATTGGTCGCCGGTGGCGTAGGAATTTCCGCGGGCGTCTGGAGCGTCGAACGTCCTCACAATCTTTATTGGGAGCTGGGCGCCAGCGCGCGTGCGCGGTGTGTGGTGGAAAACAGCTCACCGGGCTACGACCAGCCCTATCGTCAAATTCCAAACCTGCATCCGTATTTGCAGGGCCTGCCCCCAGCGGGCTGCCCGATCGAAGAAACCCACTTCAATCCTGCCCGCCTCATGCAGCAACCGATCCCTTGATTCCAATGAACACCCAAAGCGCAATCGAACCCAGCAAGCCGGCATTGGCCGGCGCCATCCTGTCCAAAGGCGGCCAGAGCATGCCGGATCTGTGGCGCATTCAACATTCGAACGCCAACCTGTTCGCCCGCTTCGTCAGAACGGCGCAGCCTCAACGAGCGGCCGGTATCTCGGCGCTGATTGGCGACGGAGAGATCGCTATCCGGCGGGAATTGCAGTCCATTCCCGCAGCGTCCTGGGCAAGCCTGTGCACGGCGGCCGGCTGGACGCATGTCGGCGCAGCATCGCTGTCCTGGTGCGACGGCGTCAACGAGGAACAACTATGGCAGGCATGGACCGAGGCCACGCCGTCCGCAGCCTCCCCGGAGGATGCCTTCTTCATCGCCGCCAAATCGATGAACCCCATGTTCCTGCTCGACGACAAGGCCCTGTCGGCTTTCGTGCCGCATCTGCTGGCAGACAAGATGAAGGTGTGCGTCTCCCTGGCAGCACGCAGCGAGCAGGTATTGATGGATTGCTCGCCGGCAGCGCTACATGCTCTGCCCAAGGACTTTCAACAATTCCTGTCTCATCGCGAAATCAAGCTCGACCAGACGGACGCCCGGCGCTGACCGCCGAACCTGTGCATCGCGCACAACCTGTTTTGGAATACCGCCCTCCCGATGCCCGCCGCAGCCAGACTCAACGATCACGCCTCCGACCATGACGGTGCGCCGCCGACCCCGTGTACCGGCGCCTCGCCCGATGTCAGCATCGACGGCCGCGCCGCCGTACGTGAAGGCGACCCCTTCGCGCCGCATGCCCGCCCAGACGAATCCGATCACGCGCGCAACCTGGCGGCAGGATCGAGCTCGGTGTTCATCAACGGCAAGCCTGCCGGCAGGATAGGCGATAAGATTTCATGCGGCGGCCAGATCGCGGAAGGCTCGGAAACCGTTTTCATCGGTGGCTGAGCACGACTTGCCGGTAGGCCGCTTGGGATGGGAATTGGAGCGGGTGAAGGGAATCGAACCCTCGTATGAAGCTTGGGAAGCTGCCGTTCTACCATTAAACTACACCCGCTCTGGGTGAGCGCAAACGCTCGCGCGACGAGAATTATAGCGCTGGTTGTCCTGCAATATGCCCGGGCGCTACCCATGTGACGTTTTGAGTCGCTGAACGGCCGGTTGTCGCCCAACGACGCGCTTCCCGCCGAGTGTCACGGATTTGTCCTCCCTGCCTGCGCAAATCCCCGCGCCTCAAATTACAATCCCCTGCTATGACTACGAACACCCCTCCGGCGAACGCGCCGACCCATATCCGCAGCTTCGTCCATCGGCGCGGGCACATCACCCAGGGCCAGCGCGATGCGCTCGAAACGCTGACCGGCAAATGGACGATTCCGTATGCCGCCGAGCGGCTCGACCTGGATCAGACCTTTGGCCGCACGGCGCCCACGATCCTGGAGATCGGTTTCGGCATGGGCGAAACCACCGAGAAGATCGCCACGGCCCGCCCCGACGACAATTTCCTGGGCGTTGAAGTCTTCAACGCCGGCGTGGGCTCGCTCATGCGCCGCGCCGAAGATAACGGCCTGACGAACATCCGCATCATTCAGCACGATGCAGTGGAAGTGGTGCGCGACATGATCGCCCCCGACTGCCTGGCGGGTGTGCATGTGTATTTCCCCGATCCGTGGCCCAAGAAACGGCATCACAAGCGCCGCTTGCTGCAACCCACCTTCGTGGCTGCGCTCACCAGCCGCATCGCACCCGGCGGTTATTTTCACTGCGCCACCGATTGGGAAGAGTACGCCCACCAGATGCTCGAAGTGCTGGGCGGCGAACCGCTGCTTGAAAATACTGCCGACGGCTTTGCGCCCCGCCCCGATTACCGCCCGCTCACGAAGTTCGAGAACCGCGGCATTCGCCTGGGTCATGGCGTGTGGGATCTCATTTTCAAACGTAAGGCCTAAATGCTGTTTCCTTCGATCGAACCGTATCGCCACGGCATGCTCGATACCGGCGACGGGCACCAGATCTACTGGGAGTTGTGCGGCAATCCGGAGGGCAAGCCGGCCGTCTTTCTGCACGGTGGCCCCGGTAGCGGCTGCTCGCCCGTGCATCGCCAGCTCTTCGATCCCGCAAAATACAACGTCTTGTTGTTCGATCAGCGCGGTTGCGGGCGCTCACAGCCCCATGCCAACTTGCAGAACAACACAACGTGGCATCTGGTGGCGGATATCGAGCGCCTGCGTCAGGAAATCGTGGGCGCGGACCAACTACTGGTGTTCGGGGGATCCTGGGGGTCGACGTTGGCGCTGGCCTATGCGCAAACGCATCCCGAGCATGTGAGCGCGCTGATCGTGCGGGGCATCTTCACGCTGCGCCGCGCCGAAGTGCTGTGGTTCTATCAGGAAGGTGCGTCGTGGCTTTTTCCGGATTATTGGGAAGATTTCCTGGCGCCCATTCCGGAAAACGAACGGGCCGACCTGATCGGCGCCTACCATCGCCGCCTCACCGGCAAGGATGAAGCTGAGCAGCTCCGCGCCGCGCACGCCTGGAGCAATTGGGAGGACCGCACGATCACCCTGCTGCCCGGTGCCCGGCATCAGCAAGCCAACTCATCCGATCGCCGTGCATTGGCCTTCGCCCGCATCGAAAACCACTACTTCATCAATCGTGGCTTCATGGATGAAGGCCAGTTGTTCCGTAACGTCGATCGCCTGAAGGGCATTCCCGGCGTAATCGTGCAGGGGCGCTACGATGCCTGCACGCCGGTGAAAAGTGCGTGGGACCTGCATCGCGCGTGGCCCGAGGCCGACTTCCAGCTCGTGCCGGATGCCGGCCACGCATTCAATGAGCCAGGTATTTTGAAGCGTCTGGTTGAAGCCACCAATCGCTTCGTCGCAGATCAGGAAGCATGATGGACATTACCTTGAACGGCGAAAGCCGCCCCCTCTCCGGCCCCACCACCGTGGCACAGCTGCTTGAAGAACTGGGCTACACCGGCAAGCGTGTGGCCGTGGAACGCAATGGCGACATCGTGCCGAAGAGCCAGCACGGCGATACCGCGCTGGCCGCAGGCGACAAGCTGGAGATCGTGGTGGCCGTCGGCGGCGGCTGAACGGCCCGTCAACGCTTGCCGATCCGTAGCGCCGTCCGACTTTTGCACACACCAGTTTGGTACGGAAGTCGAACTCAGCGCGAAGCAAGCCGATAGCAGCATTGCAAATCAAATCGGGCCACCTCGAAAGAAGTGGCCCGATTTGCATGGGTGCGATGCCTGATTTGCCTTAACGCATCTTCCCGCCGAGCTTGGCCAAGCCCTTCATGCCGCCCATGGCGCGCATCATCTTGGCCATACCGCCCTTCTGCATCTGCTTCATCATGCCTTGCATCTGCTCGAACTGGTTGAGCAGGCGGTTCACTTCCTGAACCGGTACGCCCGAGCCCATCGCGATACGGCGCTTGCGTTGCGCCTTGATCAACTCAGGCTTGGCGCGCTCGGCAGGCGTCATCGAATTCAGAATGCCTTCCGTGCGGCGCATCTGCTTTTCAGCCTGGCCGCTTTGCAACTGACCGGCTGCTTGCTGGAACTGCGCGGGCAGCTTTTCGAGCAGCGAGCCCATGTCGCCCATCTTCTTGACCTGACCCAACTGCTCGCGGAAGTCGTTCAAATCGAACTTATTGCCCGATTTGATCTTGGTTGCGAGCTTCTGCGCCTCGGCGATGTCGATGTTTTGCTGCGCCTGCTCCACCAGCGACACGATGTCGCCCATGCCCAGCACGCGTTGCGCCATCCGGTCGGGGTGAAACGGCTCCAGGCCGTCCAGCTTTTCGGATACGCCGACGAACTTCAGCGGCTTGCCGGTGATGTGACGCACCGACAAGGCCGCGCCGCCACGGGCATCGCCGTCGAGCTTGGTGAGTACCACGCCGGTCAGCGGCAAGGCGTCCGAGAACGCCTTGGCGGTATTGACCGCGTCCTGGCCCTGCATCGCGTCCACCACAAACAGGGTTTCGATCGGCTTGACGATGTCATGCAAGGCGCGGATTTCGCGCATCATGGCCTCGTCGATACCCAAACGACCGGCCGTATCCAGAATCAGCACGTCATAGTGATGACGCTTGGCGTGATCCAGCGCCCGGCGGGCGATGTCTTCGGGCTTCTCGGTGCTTTCGGTTTGCAGGAAGTCCACGCCCACTTGTGCGGCTACGGTCTTCAACTGCTCGATGGCGGCCGGACGATACACGTCGGCGCTCACCACCAGCACGTTCTTCTTGCCCGTTTTGCGGCCTTGGTGGACGTGCTGCCCTTCCTTCAGCCAACGGGCGAGCTTGCCGGTGGTGGTGGTTTTACCCGCCCCCTGCAGGCCGGCCATCAGGATCACGGCGGGAGGCGTGGTGGACAGCGACAGCTCGCTGGTGTGCGGGCCCAGATCGCCGCCCATCAGGGCAGTCAGTTCTTTGTTGACCACGCCCACGAGGGCCTGGCCGGGCTTGAGGCTGCCGACGACCTCTTCGCCGAGCGCCTTTTCTTTCACGCGGGCGACGAAATCTCGCACCACGGGCAGGGCGACGTCGGCCTCCAGCAAGGCCATGCGGACCTCGCGGAGCATTTCCTGGGTGTTGGCCTCAGTCAGGCGGGCTTCGCCGCGGATCGTCTTGACGACCCGGGACAGACGTTGCGTTAAGTTGTCGAGCATGAGAGGCGTTTCCGCTTAAACTAGTCGATTGAACGGTGACCGACGGGCGCTGAAAATGCGCCGGCGGGCGACGATCGCCCGGGGGTCGCTACCTGACGACGGTTTTTATGTCACTAGGCATTGTATTTCACGCGGCGGCTGCTGTGGCTTACGCCCTGCTGGCCGCCGGACTTTGGGTGCGTCTCACCCGGGGCGACACCATCGCCCAGAGCGGCAGAATCGGCCGCGCGGGCCTGCTCATCGCGTTGGTACTGCATGGCGCCGGCCTGTACGAGACCGCGTTGGCACAGGGTACGCTATTCATCGGCTGGGCGTCGGCGCTGTCCGCCGCTGTCTGGCTGGGTCTGGTGGTGTATTGGCTCGAAAGCCTGGTCGTTCGAATCGACGGTCTGCAACTCCTGCTTTTGCCCGCGGCCACAGCCGTCACGCTCCTGGCCGCCCTCTTCCCACAAGGCGTGGTGGTCGTTCACGGCGATCAGGTCTGGCTGCGTGCGCACCTCATTATTGCCTTGTCGGCGTACGGCCTCATCACCATCGCCGCATTGCAGGCCAGCCTGATGGCGCTGCTCGATCGGCGGCTGCATCGCCCGCAGGAAGACATGTCACAGCGCACCATCGTGGGCCGGGTGCTCGATGCCCAGCCGCCGCTTCTCGAGCAGGAACGCCTGCTGTTCCGCCTGATCTGGGTGGGATTCGTGGTGCTCACCCTGGCCGTCTTCAGCGGGTCATACACCTCGATGATGCTTACCGGCAAGGTGCTGCCGTTCGACCATAAAACGGTTTTCACCTTGTTATCGTGGCTCACCTTCGGCATCCTGCTGCTCGGCCGCCATATCTGGGGCTGGCGCGGTCGCGTCGCCCTGCGCTGGACCCTCACCGGGTTCGCCCTGTTGATTTTGGCGTATACCGGCAGCCGGTTCGTGCTCGAAGTCATTTTGCATCGGAGTTGACGTGGGCAAGGTATTCGTTTGGGTCATCGTCATCATCGCCGTCCTGTTCGTGATGCGGATCATCGCGCACAACAAGGCCAATACCGAGAAGCGCGATCGCGACAGCCGCAATGGCCGCGGTCCGGCGTCGGGGCCAGCGTCAGGGTCAACCTCGGGTTCGACCTCACGTTCAACCAGCGCCGGCGGATGGTTTTCCCGCCGCAAGCCCGGCGTGAGCGACGATGCCGGCCGGGCGCAGCAGTGGCCCCGCAGCGGGCCGCAGGCGTCCGGAAAAGCAGGGCAACCTGCAGGTGGCCGCGCCGTCTCCGAATCGATGGTGCGCTGTGAGTACTGCGGTATTCACTTGCCGCGATCGGAAGCGCTGCTGTTGCAGGGCAAAACCTGGTGCGGTGAAGAACACGCCCGATTGGGCGGCGTGCAGGTCAAATCGTGATCGAACGGGCTGTGGCTGCGCCTGGCGCGTTGCACCTCGATCGCCACGGCTGGCTGGTGTCGTCGTCCCACTCCTCAACAGACGCGATCCAGCATTGCCCCTCGCCAAACCACGATCGCCGCCCTTCGGGCACGTCGATCTCGCTACTGGTGATGCACAACATCAGCTTGCCGCCCGGCCAGTTCGACGGGCCGCATGTGGCGGGCTTGTTTACCAATACCCTCGATTATTCGTTTCACCCGTGGCTGGAGCGCCTGCGGCCGTTGCGTGTGTCGGCGCATTTCTTCGTGCGGCGCGACGGGCAGATCGTGCAGTTCGTGTCAGCCGACAAACGCGCCTGGCATGCCGGCATCTCGACCTTTCGTGGCCGCGACAAGTGCAATGATTTTTCGCTGGGCATCGAGATGGAAGGCACCGATGTGCTGCCCTACACGGATGCGCAATACGCTGCACTCGCGCAATTGGTGCCGGCATTGTGGTCGCGCTATCCGCTGTCCGCCGTGCGCGGCCACGAGCACATCGCACCGGTGAGAAAAACCGATCCGGGCCCGGCCTTCGATTGGCGGCGGTTCGGGGAGGTGTGTGGCTTGCCGGCGAGAGTGTTGCCCCGCATTTGAAGATCGCATGTTCGTTGTATCCCCTGGCAGGTGGCAAGGGGCGAGTCTCACACGGGTAGGTTCGCGATGCAGATGAATTTGCGCCAGCTGGAAGTGTTTCGCGCCGTGATGGTCAGTGGGTCCATCAGCGGCGCGGCGCAACTGCTGCATGTGTCGCAACCCGCCGTCAGCCGATTGATCGCCTATACCGAGCAACGCCTTGAACTGGTGCTCTTCGAGCGCATCAAGGGCCGGCTTTATGCGACGAAAGAAGCCCGGCAGTTGTTCGGCGAATCGGAGCATATTTACCAGGGCTTGCAGCGCTTCAACGATCTCGCGCACAGCTTGTCGCAGCAGGCCGGCGGCGTCTTGCGGGTGGTGTGCAGTCCAAGCCTGGCGCATGGATTGATGCCGCTCACCATTGCGGCGTTCATGCGCAGCCATCCGGATGTGCGAATCACCCTGGCCGGTCGCCAGGTCGACGAGCTGGTCGATCTGATCACCACGCAACGCGCCGACCTCGCCGTCGCAATGACCCCATTGCAGCACCCGCATATCCAAGTACATAACGTCTTTCGGAATCGGGTCGTTGCGGTGCTGCCCCCAGGCCACCGGTTGCTGCGCAAGACCCGCATTGCCGTCAGCGATCTCAAAGGGGAGCGATTGATCGGCTACCACCCCGACACGCCTCTCGAGCAGGCCATTCAACGCATGTTCGATGCGAAAAAGATCTTGCCCACACGTGTGGCCGAAGTCGAACAGATCCATGTGGCCTGCGCCATGGTGCAACTGGGTGTGGGCATTGCGCTGATCGACGAATTGGCCGTGCTGAGCGGTGCGTGGTCGACGTTGCATATCCGGCCCATCGTGGCCCCCATCGACCTGCAGGTGCGCCTGGGCTACCTGCGTTCCGAGCCGCTGTCGGGCCTGGCGCAGGCCTTTGGACAAACGCTGGAACAGTTGGACCATCCGGCACTCCACCGCGTAGCGACGACGCCGGCAGGAAAACCCTAAGCGCAGCCGCAGCGCCAATGGCGGCGCGGCGATTAACGTCGTGTTATGGCCTTTTGCCATTTAAGAATAGGACACCTGCGAGCACACTTCCTAAGATCGGTTTCAGGGGAAGCCCATGCACGAATCCCGCGATGGATAGGCATCGGCTCATGAAGACACCTGTTTCACCGACCGGGAAGAACACTCATGAATCGCGCCGCATCGTTACGCAAGATCATCGCCGCTGCCGCCGTCTTTTTCGCAGTCGCCCCGCCTCTGGCACACGCCCAGGCCAGCTTTCCCGATAAACCCATTCGCGTGATCGTGCCCTACCCCGCCGGCGCGTCGCTCGATGCCGTCATCCGGCCGATCGCCGATGCCTACGTGAAGATGACCGGCCAGCCGATGATCATCGAAAACGTGGGTGGCGCCGGCGGCCAGATCGCCGTGTCGCAGCTCATGCAAGCCAAACCCGACGGCTACACCGTCATCATGGCCACCAATGCGCAGGTGTCGATCGCACCTTTCGTCTATCCCGCATTGCGCTACGACCCCGTGCAAGATCTGGTGCCCGTGATCCATTTGATCGACAGCATCGCCGTGCTGTATGCCAGCGCCAAGTCACCCTACAAAACCTTCGCCGACGTGCTTGCCGATGCGCGCGCCAGGAAGGGCCAGGTGCCGTTCGCCTCGGCCGGAAAAGGCACGGTCACACACCTCGCGTTGGAGCTCCTCAGCCGCGAGTCGGGTGAAACCTTCAATCACATCCCCTATCGCGGCGCGGCGCCCGCCTTGCAGGACCTGGCCGGTGGACAAGTGGCGCTGCTGTTTACCTTTGTCGGCTCGGCGCAAGCCATGACGACCTCAGGGATGGTCCGCCCCTTGGCGGTGGCGTCCGATCAGCGCCTGGCGGGCCTGCCCGCCGTGCCGACGTTTGCCGAGCTCGGCTATCCCAAGATGCAAGCCTTCACCTGGATGGGTTTGATGGCCCCCAAGGGCACACCTGAATCGTCGGTGACCGCACTCAATAAACAAATTCAGACCATCCTCGCTCAGCCCGATATCCGTACGCGCATGGATGCCATGAGCGCCGAGATTCGCAGCGGGAGCAGTGCGGATTTCAAATCGATGATCGCGGTGGATACCGAACGCTGGCGCACGTTGTCGACCACAGTCAATCTGGCCGCCGAATAATCATTCAAGGACACAAGCATGAAACAAGTCACCGGTGTCGCGCCTTCTGGCTCGATGGGTAGCGGCTACAACATCGAATCGTTCAAGCGCGCCATGTCGCTGTCGCCCGACTTCATCGGGCAGGATGCCGGCTCGACCGACATGGGGCCTTATTACTACGGGGCCGACAAGCCGTTTCTTCCGGAGTCCGCCTATCGCCGCGATCTGGAAATCATGTTGGCCGCCGCCCGCAGCGCCAGGATTCCGCTGTTGATCGGTTCCGCCACGACGAACGGTTCAAGGCAGACGCTGGATCAGATGGTGCGCCTGGTGCACGAAACGGCGCGTAGTCAAAAGCAGTCATTCAAGCTTGCCGTCATCAATGCCGAAATCGACAAAACCTACTTGAAAGGCAAGATCACGTCGCATGGGGCGCTTGAAAGCATCGGACCGGAAGCCGCGTTGACCGCTGAGAGGGTAGATGCCGCCGGCCCCATCGTGGCGCAGATGGGCATGGAACCATTCATGAGCGCGCTAGATGCTGGTGCCGATGTGATCATCGCCGGACGCGCCTGCGACGACGCGGTGTTTGCGGCAATGCCTGTGCTGCGCGGGTTCGACCGCGGGCTGTCCCTGCATTGCGGCAAGATTCTCGAATGCGCGGGCCTGTCGGCCATTCCCTACGATCTCGGCGAGCCCATGGTGGGCCGCGTTCGCCATGACCACTTCGAAGTCGAACCCGGCAATGCCGATTACCGCTGCACTACCGTTTCAGTGGCCAGCCATTCACTCTACGAGCGTTCCGATCCCTATCTCCAAGCGGGCCCTGGGGGGATCAACAATCTCACCCACGCACGTTTCGAACAGCTCGACCCGCGCACGGTACGCGTCACGGGCAGCACCTTCGTGCCGGACGAGCAATATCGCGTCAAACTCGAAGGTGCCGAGCATGTGGGCTACCGCAGCATCGTGATCGTGGGCATTCGCGATTCGATCATGATCGAGCAGCTCGACTACGTGATCGAACACGTGCGCGAGCGCGCCGAAGAACGCTTCGGCATCAGCCGCGAGGGCATTCATTTGATGTTTCGGGCCTACGGTCGCGATGGCGTCATGGGCGCCATGGAGCCCGATCGCCACATCGTCCCGAAAGAAATCGGTTTGGTGATCGAAGCCGTTGCCGCCACGCAGGATCTGGCCACCGCGATCGTGATGTTTACCCGCGGCGTCATGCAGCACGCGGACTATCCCGGCATCCTCACTACCGCCGGCAATATGGCTTATCCGTTTTCACCCTTCGGCATTCCGGTGGGGCCTGCCTATCGGTTCTCGGTTTATCACCTGATGCCCGTCGCCGCGCCTGATGAATGCTTTCCGATTCATTATGAAACGGTGACGTACTAGGCACGCCGTGTCGATCCAAGTGCAAACACCCTAAACTGCCGAGACAACCATGCCTGCACCCTCCCGCCCGCTGACCGACTACGCGAAAGTCATCCGCAGCAAGAATTCCGGCCCCTTCGAGGTCACGTTCGATGTGATGTTCGACGACCGCGCACCCTACGACATCGTCAAGAACAGTGGCGCCATCAGTGTGGACACGATCGCCGCCGCCTTCGGTATTCCAGTCAAGCAAGTGCTCGTGTGCACCCCGTTCGATGCCGGCATGGCGATCAAGGTCACGATACGCCGAACGGTAAGTTCGGGCGATCTGGAAGATCGCGATGTGTATGGGTGCCAGCAGCATGTGCCGCTAACGCGGATTGCGGTGCCGGGTTAACGCTCCGATGCGCGTGGATGCGTGATTACATTCAGAAAGCGCGCAGGCCGTTCGCCTTCGTTGCGATAGCCATGTGGCGCGTCGGCAGCAAACAACACGGATCCGCCCTCGGCAAGCGGCATCCACTGGTCGGCACGCAGCACCGCCATCGCGCCGGCGATGACCACCACGTATTCGAACATGCCGGTTTGATGCCCCTGCGCCAGACGTTCGCAGCCCGGTGCCAGTTCGACTTCCAGAATCTCCACCCCTGTGCGTGCATCGAACGGCTGGATCAGCGTGGCCTTCATTCTTGCTTCGGGATCGGCAGAGTAAACCGGTGCCGCGCTGCCTGGCGCCAACCGCGCCGCGTCATCCCAAAACGCCGAGAACGGAATATCGAGTCCGGTCGCCAGCTTCCACATCGTGGCCATCGTGGGACTCGACTCACCTCTTTCGATCTGCCCCAACATCGCCTTGCTTACACCGGTCGCCGCCGCGCAGGCGTCCAGGCTCCAGCCTCGATCCTTGCGAAACTGCTTGAGGGTATGCGCGATAGAAAGTGACGGGTCGTTCATAGTCGAGAGCTTAACGCGTCAGCCCCCCAGCCACGTCACGCCTTTCCAGCGGCCATCCTGCGCCATGTCGCGTACGAGTTCGAACGTGAGCCGCTGCACGGCCATGCAAGCGAGACTGCTTTGCGCCGAGGTCGACATGCACAAAGAAATGCGGCGCTTGAGTTCGCGATCGGCGATCGGCGTGCCCACAATCGGCGGGTTCAAACCCTCGGCACCCGCCAATGCCGACCACGGCAGGATGGTCCAGCCATGACCGCGCTGCACCGACGAGAGCAGGATCGATACCGCACTGGTTTCGGCTACCAGCCGCAACGGCAAGGCCGCGTCCGCAAAGGCGCGATCCACAGTCACGCGCACTGAATTTGGAAAGCTGGGCAGCAACAGCGGCAACGCCGCCACTTCCGCCAGTGTGACCGCGTCCCGACCTGGGAGCGCCTGGCCCACCAGCATCAACTGCTCTTCGAGCAACGGCACGACCTGCATACGCGGTTGTGGCTGCACGTTCATGGCGATCGCCAACTCCAACCGCTGCGTGGCCACCGATTCGGCCAGCCCCAGACTCGATCCCTCCACCAATTCAAATGTCACTTGCGGCAAGTGCTGCGCTACCGCTTCGATCAGGGGCATGGCCAACACGCGCGAGGTGCTGGTCGGCAAGCCGATGCTCACGTGTCCCGATGGAATATCTCGCCCATGCTCCACCGCAGCGCGCGCCTCATCCATCTGGCGAATCACCATCTTGGCGTGCCGATACAGAATGCTGCCGGTGTGCGTGGGCTGCACCCCGGCGGGGCCGCGCACGAGCAGCTTGGTATCGAGCTCGCTTTCCAGTTTGGCCACCTGCTGGCTTAAAGAGGGCTGCGCGATGTGAAGCGCATCGGCGGCCGCCGTGATGCTTTCGAGCTCGACGATGCGCGTGAAGTAGCGCAACTGACGAATGTCCATTGCTCAGGCCACATAGGATGAAGTTATCGGATAACGAATCATGTCCTAATCGGGCCCGCGAATGCGCCTCGCCATACTAGCGATTACCCCTATGAAAACGGTCTGGATTCAAACCCGCACCAGGGAGATAGGTTTAACCAATGTGACCATCGGCAATCGGTATTTGTGGAGACGCGCAATGCGTTCCTAAGATAAATAGAGATGTCATCACTGCCTGGCTCAGTAGGTGAAGAAGCATCGAAAGCGCCATCTGAGGTCTCGTCCAAAGCCGCATCGAAAGCCACACCTAACGCCGCATCCAACGCCGCATCCATGACCACACCGATTCAAACTTCCCACACCAACGCCTGGTCCATTCCCCCGCATGACTATGAAGCGCAGCGCCCGGTCGCATACCGGTTGCCCGATGCACCGGCATCGCGCTACCTCACCATGCGCGATGGATGCCGTCTGGCGATCGACGTTTATGTGCCGGAGCCGCTGAACGAGGGCGGCAGCACCACCCAACACCCCACCCTCACCCTGTTCACCCCCTACTACCGCCGCTTCAAGATGGCGGCCGACGCCGAGGGCGATCGCGGCCCGAACACGGCCAAGTTCCGTGATTACTTCGTGCCGCGCGGCTATGTGGTGGTGGTGATCGACGTGCGTGGCACCGGTGCGAGCTTCGGCACGCGCGATAGTTTTCGTTCACCCAAAGAGCGTGACGACAGCCGCGAAGTGGTGGACTGGATCGTGGCGCAGCCATGGTCTGACGGCAAGGTGGGCGCGACCGGCATTTCGTATCCCGGCGCCGCTTCGGATTTCCTCGCCAGCACGGGCCATCCGGCCGTCAAAGCCATCGCACCGCTGTTCGCCGTATGGGATACCTACACCGACAACTATTTCCCTGGCGGCATCCAGCTCAAGGCGCTCACGCAAAGCTACGACGATCTGATGGTGGCGCTCGATCACGATCAGCGCCACATGCTGCATCGCTTCGTGTACTACGCGAATCCGGCTTACGAAGGCCCGCAACCGGTGGATGAGGACCCCAACGGCGAGCTGCTGAAGCAAGCGATTACGGAACATCTGGGCAATTTCCGCCAGACGGAATTCATGCCCGAGTTTAAGTTTCGCGAAGAGGCGTTGCCGTACGATGCCGCGTTCAGTTCCGCATCGTTCAGTCCGTACGCGACATCGGGCGGCGTGCGCGAAGACGTCGCCATTCTGTCAATGTCGGGCTGGATGGATGGCGCGGGTTATTCCAATGCCGCCATCTCCCGCTTTCTCACACTCGATAAAAACCCGCGTCACCTCGTGCTTGGCCCGTGGGATCACGGCGCACGCATCGATGTCTCGCCGTGGCGCACGAGCACCATGGCCGACTTCCCGTGGCTTGCCGAAGTGCTGCGTTTCTTCGATCACTACCTGATGGGCCTTGATACGGGCCTTGCCGACGAAGCGCCCGTTCATTACTTCTCCCTGCATGCGCAAGCGTGGAAATCGGCGGCACAGTGGCCGCCCGAGCCCGAGCACACCACGCTGCACTTCGCTGCCGACGGCGCACTGACGGCGCAAGCCGGTACCGCCGGCGAAGATACCTACCAGGTCGACTTCAGCTTGGGATCGGGCGCTGGCACCCGCTACGAGCGCATTGCCGCGATCAACAGCACCGAGTACTACCCCGACTGGCAGGGCCGCACCGATCGCATGCTGAGCTTCACGTCGGCGCCCCTGACCGCGCCCGCCGAGCTGGCCGGTCACGTCATTGCCGATCTGTGGTTTTCGGCCAGCGAGCCGGATGCCGCGCTCTTCGTTTATCTGACCGAAATCGAAGCCGACGGCACGGAGCGCTACGTTACCGAAGGCCTGCTGCGCGCGCTGCATCGCAAGGAAACACCGTGCCCCGATACGTACCGCACCACGTGGCCGTTTCGCACCTTCACCCGCCAGGATGCCGCGCCCCTCGTGCCCGGTCGCGTCGAACACATCCGCCTGGGGCTGCTGCCTGTGGCCTGGCAGTTCGCCGCCGGTAGCCGCATCCGCGTGTCTGTGGCGGGCGCCGATGCCGACCATTGCGGCCAAGTGCCGCATGGCCGTCCGCCCGCACTCACGTTCGCTCGCGGTGCCGATCGCGCGTCGCGCATCGCGCTCCCCATGCGCCCCGTTTCCGCCTAACCCATCCACCTCACAGGAAAGCTCCATGACCAACATGACTCGACGCCACTTGCTGCAAGGCGCTGCCGCCGGACTGCTGTTGCCCAACATGGCGTTTGCCGCCGAAGAGCAGGTCGTCGTCGGCACCTGGGGCGGCGACTTCGGCAACATCCTGCGCGCGGGCGTGGACGAGCCGCTCATCACGCCCATGGGCATGACGGTGGTTCAAGATGTGGGCGCCCCCATGCAACGGCGCACAAAACTACTGGCCGAGCGCAATGCGCGCCGGGGCAGTATGGACGTGGCCTGCCTGGCGGATTTCGACATCTACGCCGCGCAGCAGATGGGCGCGCTGGAAGAGATCACCACGGCCAACGTGCCGCGCACGGCGCAAGTGCTGCCGTTTTTGAAAAAGACGCACTCGATTCCGCATATCTATTCGGCACACGTCATCGTGTACAACACCGAGAAAATCAAAACACCGCCGGCTGCGTTCGCCGATCTTTGGGACCCAAAATATCGCGGCAAAGTGGGCCTTACCGATTTTCTGTTCACCACCAACACCACCATCGCGGCCATCGTCGGCGGCGGCTCACCCACGAACTTCGAGCCTGCCGCCGGCAAACTCGCCGAGCTGCGCGATCTTGATGTAAAAATCCTGCCGTCCACCGAATCGCTCGCCACCGCCCTGAAATCCGGCGATATCTGGATCACCGTGATCGCAGCGGCGCGGGCCTTCATGTGGAATCAGGCCGGGCTACCCGTGGCGCACGCGTTTCCGTCCGAAGGCGGATTTCCCACGTTGTATGAAGCGGCCGTTCCAAAGAATGCGCGCAACAAGGATGCGGGTTTGAAATACGTGAATGCCATGCTCGAACCGCAGGCGCAATTGGCCTTCGCGCAACGCATGGGCTACTTGCCCACGGTTAAAGACGCCAAGCTGCCCGACGATCTCAACCGTGCCATCGCGTTTACCGAAAAGCAGCAAGACAATCTGCTGCAACTCGACTACGGCTATCTGCAAGCCAATCAGGCAAAGATGCTGGAGATGTGGAACAAGACGTTCAAGGCGTAGTGCCGCACATCGTGCGATGAAGGGATAACGCGCTGAAGCGGTAGCACGGGAGTGAAATCCAGGGATGGCGCCACTGCGCGCCCAACCGTCATTCACGAACCGCGCCAGGGGGGCTAAACACCGAAGAACAATCGGCAATGCTGCAGTGGGCAGCGGCACTGTTCCTCAGTTCGACATCACCGGCGCACCCACCATATCCAGCGACATCTCCCAAAGCAGGCTGCTGGCTTGCGGATCGCGCGCCCATTCGCGCACGCTGTTCGGCTCGAAGGCCGCGTCGCTGCTGTCCGCCATCGGCGCGGCTTCATTACAGTCGGACAAGTACCGTCCGCCTTTGCGTGCAAACTCGCGCGCGAGTGCCGCGACCAGCGTGGTCGCCGCACCCTGGCGTACGGTTTTCCTTCTCAGCAGCCCGCGTCGCTCCATCTCGTTCCAGGCCTTTTTGGTGTCGGGCGGCACGTAGCGCTGCAATCGCGTTGCGGCAAATCCCGGATTGACCGCATGCGCCACGATGCCGTCGTGCGCCCACCGCGCACTGGCTTCCACCGCAAACAGTGCGGCGGCGGTCTTCGATTGCGCATAGGCCGTCCACGGGTCATATCGCCGGCGTTCGAAATGCGGATCCTCGAAATCCACCGCTGCCAAGGCATGCGCCCCGGAGCTCACGCTCACGATCCGCGCCTCGCCTCGCGCGTCGGCCCCACGGCAGAGCGCTTCATGCAGGCCCAGCGCCAGCTCGAAGTGGCCCAGGTAATTGGTGGCAAAGTGCCGCTCCCAGCCCTCGGGCGTGCGGGACAATGGGCACGCCATGACCCCGGCATTATTGATGAGCAGGTGGAGCGGCCCGCGCCAGCCGTCGGCCAGGCGGCCGATCGAGCCCCGATCGGCCAGATCGAGCTGCACGCCCCGCACACGGCGGCTTCCCGTTTCGCTCACGATCTCGGCCAGCGCCGACCAGCCCGCACGCTCGTCACGCACGGCCAGCACGACCTCGGCGCCCGCACGCGCCAGCGCCTTGGCCGTTTCAACACCGATGCCGGAACTGGCGCCGGTTACCAGCGCACGCACGCCGGTAAGATCGACCCCGCGCACGACATCATCAGCGGTACTCAGCGCATTGAATGGTGTGGCAATCAACGTCATCGCACTTCTCCCTATGTTGAAGGCGAGAGTCTATGGCCGTGCTGCGACGCAGCGTTAGCCCAAACCTTCCTTGTTCTTGCCTAATCCTCTGGCGCGCCTTGTGTTGTGAATTCAAAGACATACACTTGGCCATCAACTGATTTCGACCCGGAGCCCGCATGCGATTGGCCGCCAACGACGACTTGAATCAAACCCATATCGACCGCGACGCCGAAACGCGCACGATGCTTGCCGATACGATCACTCGCCATATGGGTGACAACGTGGGATGCGACACCGCCGTTCCGGGCTTGAGCTTCTATCGTTGCGGCAAAGCGGCCAAGTCCGTCACCGCGATCTACGAGCCCTGCCTGGGTGTGATCGTGCGCGGCCGCAAACGTATCGAGCTCGCCGGCCACGTGCACGAGTACGACGACACCGGCTTCATGCTTGCCGCCATCGACCTGCCGGTCACCTCGATGGTCATGGATGCGGGCGGCATGAAGGATTTCCTCTCGATGGTGCTGAAGATCGATCTGGAAATGGTGCGCGAGGTCGCCGCAGCCACCGACGCCGAAACGCTCGCCCCTTCCACTCCCGCCACCGGTCTGGCGTTCGGTCCGATGACGCCGGCGCTACTGGATGCGCTCAGCCGATTGGTGGGCTTGATCGACACCCCGCGCGACATCCCCGTGATGAGCAACTTGCTGCAGAGAGAGATCCTGTATCGCGTGCTCAATAGTCCGGTGGGCGGGCGCCTGCGGCAAACCGCCCTGGCCGGCACGCAGAGCAACCTCACGGCGCGCGCCATCGCCTGGTTGCGTGAGAATTTTGCGCAAGCGATCAGCGTGGAAGACCTGGCCGAAATTTCGAATATGGGCGTCTCCACACTCCATCATCACTTTCGCGCGATGACCGCAATGAGCCCGCTGCAATACCAGAAGCATTTGCGATTACATGAAGCGCGCCGCCTGATGCTGGCGGAAAACGTGGCGGCAGGCACCGCGGCGATGCAGGTGGGCTACGAAAGCGCCACGCAATTCAGCCGCGAATACCGGCGGTTGTTTGGCGCACCGCCGCTGCAGGATATCAAAGCCATTCGCGCCACTGCGGCGTAGCGCATCTAAAACCCACCATGTCTCTTTCTTCGCCAAGCCTGCCCTCACAGCCTGACCGCGTTGCAACCGCCTCGCCAACCCCCTCACAGCGTCACAACGGTAAGTATCGAAACGTCGTCCCCCGCCAAGCCATGGGCGTCGCCAAAACGATGACCATCATGTGGCGGATGCTGACGCAAAAGCGTACCGACACGCGCCCCGCCTCGCCCGTTCCTGTGCAAGCGCTCACCGCCGAGCAGCTTGCGTCCACGCCCGATGCCAGCCTCTTTCGCCTGGGCCACTCCACGCTCCTGCTCAAGCTCGACGGTGCATTCTGGCTCACCGACCCCGTCTTTGCCGAGCGCGCGTCGCCCTTTCAATGGATGGGCCCCAAGCGGTTTCATCCGCCCCCCATTGCCATCGCAAACCTGCCGCCCATCAAGGGCATTCTCCTTTCCCACGACCACTACGATCACCTCGACTACGCCGCCATCAGAACGCTCGCGCCCAAGGTCGATGTAATCGTCACACCGCTGGGCGTCGGCGACCGCTTGATCTCGTGGGGCGTGGACGCACACAAAGTGCGCCAGCTCGACTGGTGGCAGGAAACGACGGTCGACGGCATCACCTTTGCCGCCACACCCGCGCAGCATTTTTCAGGACGCGGGATTCGCGACAGCGACCGTGCGCTGTGGGCGTCGTGGGTGATCCTGGCAGGCGATCTGCGGCTGTTCTTCAGTGGCGACTCCGGTTACCACACGCATTTCAAAGCCATTGGCGAACGCTATGGCCCCTTCGATGTGGCGATGGTGGAAAACGGCGCCTACAACGATCAATGGCCCGACGTGCACATGCAGCCCGAAGAAACGCTGCAAGCCTTTCTCGACCTGCGGGGCCAGTGGCTGATGCCGGTGCACAACGGCACGTTCGATCTGGCGATGCACCCGTGGCATGAACCCATGGATCGCATTCTGGCGTTGGCCGACAAAGCGGGTGTGAAACTGGCGACGCCGATGATGGGCGAGCGACTGGCGTTGGACGCGCCGCATGAAGGGCAACGTTGGTGGGTCGGGGTATAACAGCGATTCATTCGCACCATCAAGGCCGTCCCCATGTCCGATCGCGACATCATCATTCCCGCCACCATGCGCAACATCGTCGAGCGCGCGGGTTACGCACCCGCTGTCAAAGTGGGCGCCACCCTATATTGCTCCGGGCAAGTGGGCCGTACGGCCAACATGGAAGTGATCCCCGACCCCGAAGCGCAATTCGTGGCGTGCTGGGAAAACGTGCGAACGGTGCTTGAGGCTGGCGGATGCACGTTCGACAATGTGGTCGAGATGACCACGTATCACGTCGACATGAGCCGCCACATGCCGGTGTTTCGCGCCGTAAAGGATCGGCTCTTCCCGCGCGGTACCAGCGCCTGGACGTGCATCGGCGTCACCGAACTGGCGCATCCCGGGTTGCTGGTAGAGATCAAGTGCATCGCCGTTGCGCGCACCACCACGATGAACCCGCTCGATTAGCGCCCAAGCATTCGAGGTACAAGGCCGCGTGACCGAATCGGGGCTCGGCGCGCGACATTCAACCCATGCAACACCAATAAAAAAAGCCGGCACTGCATTTCGCAGTGCCGGCTTCGATTCGCCGATGAAGCGACTCGCGCTTTAGAACGCTACGCGCAAGTACAAGCCACCGGCGTTGTCGCGATTGCCGTTACCGAACTGGCCGCTATAGCTCAAGCCCAGTGCGGTGTTGCGCGACACCGCCACTTCGGCGCCCAGGTCCACCACCGCGGCGTCCTTGGCGATCGGTGCACCGGCCACGCGGAACGCGCCTGCACCGCCTTCGATCAGCGACAACTGCGCCTTCGGCGTCAAGCCGCCGAACGCATGGCGCCAGCCCAGACCAGCTTGCAGTGCCACATCGGCCGGACCCACTTGCACTTGCGTCTTGCTGCGCAAGCCGAGTGTGGTCGTGGTCACGTCTTCGTTACCCGACGCACCGCGCAGTGCCGCACTGCCGCCGTTTTCACGGAAGCCCTGCGTGTGCTGGTTCAGGTACGCCACACCGGCATACGGCTCAACCGTCACGCGGCTGTTGACCGGAATCGCGTAGCCCAACTCACCAAACACTTGCGCCGTCGATGCGTCGTAGCCGGCCTTCAGCTCCTGACCGCCACCCAGGCTCACGCTGCGACGCGTGTCCACATCGTGCCACGTATAGCCCGCGCCCACCATGGCGTTCAGACTGCCCACGCCCAGCTTCCAGCTATTGCCGCCGTAAATACCCAGCGAGTAGCTGTCCACATCGGCACGCGACTGACGATCACGCACGCGCACGCTGCCGTCGGTATAACCGAACACACCGCCCACGCGCCAACCGCCGCGCACCAACGTATCGCCGCCCAGGTACAGGCCGTACAGATCCTGTTCCAGACGCGCCGAACCGTTCTTGCCATCCATGCGCTGCCAGTTACCCACCACCTGGCCCCACACCGGACGCGCCGAACCCGGCAATGCCGAACTTGTGGTCGCGGCCGTCGACGCCGTCGGTGCACCCGCTGCCATGCCGTTATCCAGATTGCCGCGCAAGCGCTGCGAAATGGTATTGGGCAACAGCGACGCGCTGGCGATCAAGGCCGAACGCGTGCTGGCGTGCACTTCGCCCGACAACTGATCGAAGGCCTTGGCCGGTTCCGGGTTTTGATAGGCATCGTCCACGGCCGGGTTGGTGCCAACGGACGGCAACGTGTTATCCACCACTTCTTGCTGGTTCTCGGTCAGCGGCAGTTCTTCAACCTTTTTCTCGTCCACCGTCAGACGCACGGCCACGGCATTCGCGCCGTACACCGGTGTCAGCTTCACGATCTCGGTGCCCGTGTAGGCCGTGCTCAGGAACGGCGTGATCGCACCGGCTGCGGTCAGCACGGTGTAGTCGTAGTTCAGGCGATAGCCGCCCGTGCCGTTTTCCTGGCTCACCCGCAACGCGGTCTTGCTCAGATCTGCGCCGCCACCGGTGACGTCGATACGATCCGACTGACCGGCCGCGTTGATCTCGGCGTCATACACCGTACCCACGCCCCAGTTGATCTGGTTGACCGTGACCACACCTATCGAGTTGCCCGGACGCACAAAAGAATTGTTCGACACATTGAGCGTGCCGCCAATCTTCCAGTTGCCGCCAAACACAGCAGCGTTGCTCACGTTCACGTCGCTGGTGGCGATGATGGGGTTGTCGATCGTGCCGCCCTTCGACACCGCGTTGTCACCCACGAGGTTGAGCGTCGACAACTGGCTGCCGCCGGTGAAGGTCAGGTTTTGACCGGCGGTGCCGACCAAGGTGTTGAACTCTTTCACGCCCCGCACCTGGCCATTGAAGATGGCCTTGTTGCCCACCGTCACGTACGTGCCGGTTTGATCGGTCGTGGTCACGCCGTCGAGGTTATCGATGATCGAGCCGCTCGAATTCGAACCATCCTGCAGATCCAGCACCACCTTACCCGAACCTTCGGCCGTACGCGACACGCGCAACAGCACGCCGTTATTCTCGGTCAACGTGCTGCCTGCACCCACCACGATGTTCTGGTTGGCATCGGCCTTCGTCAACGTCGAGAGCATCGATTCGTTCTTGGACTTGACCGTGGTGTTGCTCAGGGCAACGGTTGCGCCGTCGATCAGGCTCAAACCGCTGCCTTGCTCGGAGGTCAACGTGCTGTTCTTCGCATACAACGCGCCGCCGTAGCCTACTTGCGCGGCGTGGCTGCCAGCGCCGGTTACGGTCACGGTCGAGTTGTTGAGGTTGACCGTGCCGGGGCCATCGGTCGAGACCTTCACCGGCGCGCGCGTGATCGTCCAGTGTTCTTCCACGACCGGCGCACCGCCAGCCGCCACGCCATGGCTGGCGACACCGGCCGTAGTCACGTTGACGTCATTGAGCGTGACTTCCGTCAGCATCGGCTGCTCGATCTCACCGCGGGCAAACGACGGTTCCTTCGACGTGGAACCCGATGCGGAGACGCCGTAGGCGCCGTCACCCATTGTGGCGATCTTGCCGCGCGTGAGCGTCGCGAGTGCTCCGCTGGCAACCAGACCGTGCGCATCGGCACCCTTCGTGGTCAAGGTGCTGTCGAGCAGATCGAGCGTCGATCCCGAGGTGGACCGTGCCGCAATGGAGCGCTTGCCGGTCGTGGCAATGGACGCATTGCCGGTGACGGTGCTCTTGTACGTGGCCGACAAACCGTCGCTGCCATCGCTCTCGGCACCCCAGTTGTAGGTGTATGACCCACCCGCGGTCGAAATCTTGACGTCGGTCAGCTTGACCAATGAACGCGAGGCGTAAATGCCGCGCGAACCATCGCCGGCGGTGACGACCGACACACCGTTCAAGTTGACGCCAATGTCGTTGCCATAGGTGGACAGCGCGTTGGCGTTGTTGCCCTTCGTGATGATGCTGCCACCCTTGAAGCTGACGTCGGCGTTGTCCGCCGTGACGCCTTCCGACGAATCGCCTTCGGTCGCGATGTTTGCAAAACCGGTGACCTTGGCGTTGTATCCGGCCCTGACGCCTGTCGATGCTTCTCCCAGGGTTCTGACCGAAGCGGTTTCGGTCAGCACCACGCTTGCCTGCTGATCGGCGACCACGCCGGTGCTAAATCGCCCCGTCGTCGTTACTGCCACAGTAGAGGTCACCCGGCCGTTTTCGCCGACGGCCGCGATACCGATGCCGCTTTCACCCGAGGTGGTAATGGAACCTCCCGTCAAGCTCACTGTACCTTTGTCGGCGTACACGCCGCGTGCCACCATGCCGGACGCGTTGATCACGGCCGAGCTGGTGATCTCGGCGCCGTTTTGCGCCACCAGCCCGTTGCCCCAATCGCCGGACGTCGTAATGGTGCCGCCGTCGATCGTGGCTTTGCTATTGTCGACCCACACGCCGTTGGCTTGATGGCCCTTGGTGATGAAGGCGCTGTTCGTGCTCTTCAGTGTGCCGCCGAACGCCACTTGCGCAGCGTTGGCTTCTCGACCCAGGGTTGTCACGTTGGTGTCGACCAGAACGACGTCGCCGGGGCTCGAACCGAAATTCACGCCATGCAGAATGTACTCGCCGCCTGCCACCACACCGTGGCTCAAAATGCCTGCGGTGCTCACATTGACGCCACTCAGCCTCAATGCGCTTACTTTGGGGGAGCTGGTCATGCGCCCGAAAATGATTTCCTGACCGTAAGCCACAGCGCCGTAGGCACCCGGGCCGCTTGTCGTGATCGAACCCTTATCCATCTCGGAGGTTGCGTTGAACGCGACCAAGCCGTGCGCCGCCTCGCCGGTCGTCGTGAGGTCGCTGGACTTCAGCTTGAGCAGCCCCTCGAACGACGAGACCGCAGCATTCGCCCCGAAGCCCGACGTGGTGACGTTCGCCGAGCCGGTGATGGTGCTGTAATACGACGACAGCAGGCCATAGCTCGAATCGGTGCTACCCGGAACATACGTGCCGCTCGTGTTGATCACGACGTCGTTCAACGTCACTTTCGCATCGCTGGCGTACACACCGTGAGCGCTATTGCCGAGCGTGGAAATCGTCGTGCCGTCGACTGTGGTCGTACCCGCCGAACGACGTGCGATCAAGCCATGGGCATTGGTGCCTTGGGTAGTGATCTTGCCGCCGTTGAGCTTGGCCGTTGCCTCGCTGACGTCCACGCCGTATGCGCCGTACCCCAGAGTCTTGACCGTTCCAGAGGTGATCACCGTGGCACCCGAGCGCGCACGAATCCCCGCGGCGTTCTCACCCAACGTCGAAATCTCGGCCTTGCCTGAAACATTGGCCACACCGCCATCCTCAGCCGCAACGCCGACGCTGTTCCAACCCGTGGTGAGAATCTCTGCACCGATGGACACCATGCCATTGTTGATGGCCAGTGCGCCGAAAGCGTCCGGACTGAGCGTGCGTACGAGCCCCGACACGTCGACAACGCCATTGTCATCGGCCACCACGCCGTGCGCGTTCGACCCATATGTCGTGATATTCGTAAACCCATCGATCCGGGTTTCGGCACCACGCGCCAAGACGCCATAGCTTTGGTTGCCTTGCGTCTCGATGATGCTGCCCGCCGCGAGCACCGCTTTCGCGCCCTTCCCGGCGACCACACCATGCGCATTGGTGCCATTGGTCATGATCATCGTTGCGATATCCGCGCTCGCATTCGAGAGCTGAACGCCATGTGCCTCGCTGCCCAGCGTTGTAATCGATCCGCCGGTGAGCTTTACTTTTGCCTGCGCATCGGCACGTACGCCCACCGCGCCGGGGCCCCAGGTCGAGACAGTCGTGTTGAACATATCGACGACCACTGCGTCGCCAGAAGCCACGACGCCGGTGGCGTACTGGCCGAAGGTCTCGATCATGCTCGACGCTACCAAGCCGTTGATGCCGGCACTGCCACCGCTCAGGAAATCGAGCGCCGCGCCACCCTCGCCCTCAGTACTGACCGTCACTTGCTCAAGACCGAGCGTGCTTGCCAGTCCTTCGGACGACAGTTTGTTCTGGTACACGCGGATGCCGGCCGCGCCTTCTCCGCCTGTAAAAACGGTCGACGTCTGCAAATTCAACGTGCTCCCGGACTCGACCAGTACGACAGCGTTATCGTTGATCGGGCCCGTCGACGACGTGGTAAACAGCGAGTCCGCGTAAAAGGCCGTGCCGTCCACCGGCACATACAAAGCCAACTGCGCATCGGTCTGTACGGTCAAGCTCAGCGGATCATTGGCTCCCGCAACGTGCGTTGGGTCGGAGCCTGCGGAAGCGGAGGTGGCGATCAACGTCCCCACCACTAACGCGCCGCCTGCCAGAACCGAACGGCTGCTGGAACTGCGTTTGCCGCGTCCCTTGGTGGCTTCAGAGACGGCGACGAAGCACTGTGTGCGGTCGCTCCAGATCGATTTGTATGCGCGGTTCATAAAGGGGTGCAGGCCTGATAGACGATTGACAGAAATGAAAGCGAGTTACATCAGGTCGCAAATATGTACGTTTGGCACGAAAAACTCAAAACAATATGTGTAATTCTGAGACTATTTACACATTTCGTAGCTTTTAGGATTCATTTTCAAGCCATAGGAGGACAGGTTTGGAAAATTTGAAATCTCGCGGGCGATCTCGTTCTTTTTGGCACCATCCAAAGCGTTATGAGCCAAACAGTCAACACGATCGAATTTCGCACTAATTTATTGGTGCAAACCCGCTAGTCCGGCGGAGCGCCAAATCGAGCAATCGAACGGCGAGTGTTTATTCTTCGAGCGGTGGCACGATGCCGTCAGACAGCGTCTTCAGCAGACGAGCCCGACGTTTTTCCAGATCTGCGATCTGTCGCTCAATGGATAGCAGGCGCTTGCGCTGCACCTCGGAAGCTGCCGTGCACGACGCCGCCCCTTCGATCAGTCGCATGCAATCCGGAAACGCCTGAATATCCGCCAGGCTGAACCCGGTCGCGATCATCCGCTGGATCTGTTTGACCTGGATAACCGCCTCGATAGGAAACGTGCGATAGCCATTGCTCGATCGGCTGGACCGCAGCAAGCCCTGATCGTCGTAATGGCGAATCGAGCGCACACTGGCGCCCGTTGCTTCGGCGAGCTTGCCGATCGACAACTGCTGGGGCGAAGGGTCGTTTTCCATCCGGAAAAGATAGCACGTTCAAAACGCTTGACCCTCACACTGATGGCAGGGTTGAGACTGTGCGTTCGATCAAAATGGAGTACCGCACATGTTTACCCTTGCCTACCGGCGCGCCATGCAGGCGTTCGTTCTGCTCGCCGCGCTGATCATCACCTCCACCGCTTCGGCGGCCACCACCTCGGTGCCCACAAAAACCTATACCGTAACCTCGCCAGACGGCGTCGAACTGGCCGTGCAAGAAGCCGGCAATCCCAATGGCCCTGCGATCATCTTTGTTCACGGCCTGCTCGGCAGCCACTTGAACTGGGAAAAGCAGCTCGCCAGCCCACAGCTGCAGCGCTATCGCTTGATCACGTACGACATGCGAGGGCACGGACTATCCGGCAAACCCGCAGCGCCTACCGCATACAGCGATGGCAAACGGTGGGCGGAGGATCTGAGCGCCGTGATTGCCGCATCGAAGGCATCGCGTCCTGTACTGGTGGGTTGGTCATTGGGGGGTGCCGTCATTACGAACTACCTGGCTGCGTTTGGCGACGATCGCATCGCCGGCGCAATGTACGTGGGCGGCGTGATCGAACTCAAGGCAGATCAGATCGTGGCGCACCCAGCCATATACCGTGATCTCGTCTCACCCGATCTCAAAACGCACCTCGACGCGGTTCGCGAGTTCTTGAGTCTGTGCTTTCAGACGCAGCCGGATTCGACGACCTTTATGCGCCTTTATGCCAATGCCGCCATGGCATCGTGGACGATGCAGAAGGCTGTGCAATCGATGACGATCGCATCCGAGGGATTGAGTCGGGCGCGCGTGCCGATGTTGATGGTTTATGGGGAGCAGGATGCGTTGGTGCAGGCCAGGCCGTCATTGGCGCGAGCACAGGTGCTGAACCCGAAGGTGCGCGGCGAGGTGTTTGCCAAGTCGGGGCATGCACCGTTCATTGAGGAGGCAGAGCGGTTTAATCAGGTGTTGGCGGGGTTTGCGGCGGGTGCGGGTGCGCAGTCACGTTGATACGACGATGCGTGATGTGACCCACTCGTCGAGACGCTAAGGCATCGCGGGCTTCAGGGCATGGGCACCTCCGCTGAAGATGCACGTCGTTCGTTTGTGCGCTATAACGCACAATGATGCTCACGATGCGCATCACCCTCTGCCTTTGCGTGCCGCCTCATGACCCCGACGACTACCGCCTCGCCTCAACCCCGCAGCCTGCGCCGCGATCTCTCCACCGCCTCGGTCGTCGCAGGCTTCACCGCCGTGTTGATCGGCTACTCGAGCTCGGCCGCCATCGTCTTGCAGGCCGCCTACGCAGTCGGTGCCACGCCCGCCCAAGCCCAATCCTGGCTGATGACGTTGGGCTTGGCGACCGGCGTGCTGTGCATTGCCACCTCGCTCTATTACCGTGCGCCGGTGCTCTTCGCCTGGTCCACGCCGGGCGCCGCATTGATCGGCTTGCTGCCGCCCGGCACCGGCATCAATGAAGCTGTCGCCGGCTTCATGTTTGCCGCCGCCCTGATGACACTCTGCGGCGTAACGGGCCTCTTCGATCGCGTCGCGCGCGCTATCCCGCGTGAGCTTGCCGCGGCGATGTTGGCCGGCGTGCTCGTGCGGTTCGGTCTCACGCTGTTCGCTTCAGCTCAGGCGCACCTCGCTATCGTGCTCGGCATGCTGGTCGGCTACCTCGTCACAAAGCGCGTAGCGCCCCGATACGGCGTCTTGGCCGCACTCGCCATCGGCATTGCGATCTGGCTCTTCTCCGGCCAAGCCGAAATGGCGCAGCTCTCCTTTGCACTGCCAGCACTCGAGTGGGTGACGCCCCATTTCTCGCTTCCCGCGATCGTGAGCATCGGCTTGCCACTGTTTATCGTGACCATCGCCTCGCAAAACCTGCCCGGCATCGCCGTGCTACGGCAGAACCATTATCAAACCCCCGTGTCGCCACTCATCACGGCAAGCGGCTTGGTCACGCTCGTGCTTGCGCCCTTCGGCGTGTTTGCCGTCAACCTGGCGGCGATCACCGCGGCCATTTGCGCCGGTCCCGAAGCGCATGAAGATCCCGCGCGGCGCTACACCGCGTCAATTGCTGCGGGCGTGTTTTATTTGCTGGCTGGGTTGGCCGGTGCGGCGATCGTCACGCTCTTCGCCGTGCTGCCGCCCGTTATCGTCGCGGCCATCGCCGGCATCGCGTTGCTCGGCACCTTGGGCGCAAGTTTGAGCGATGCCTTGCTTACGCCCACGCATCGCGAAGCCGCGCTGATTACCTTCCTGGTGACGGCGTCGAACTTGAATCTGATGTCGATCAGCAGCCCGGTCTGGGGATTACTGGCCGGCGGACTTGTGATTGCCGTGGCTCACCGGCGCAAAGGCTGAGCGCCGTAGCGAATCGCGACCATACGCACGCCGCCTGAATATTCGTCGCTCGATCAAACCGTGCGATCAACGCGCGGCGAATTTTCGGCCATCAACTCGATCACCCAATCGATAAATACGCGCAGCTTCGCACTCACATGCCGGTTGGGTGGAAACGCGATATACATCGGCATCGACTCAAGCTGCCAATCCTCGAACAACTGCACCAGCTCACCGCTCGCCAGATGCCCTCGCGACATATAGTCCGGCAACCACAGCACGCCCAGCCCCGCCAAGCCTGCCGCCAGATACGCATTGCCATCGTCTACCGATAACGCGTGACGCCCATGCACCTTCACGCTCTCGTCACCGTGATGCATCGCATACGGCAACGCCTTGCCCGTGCGCGACCAGAGAAAACCGACAATGCGGTGATGCGTACTCTCGAGTTCGTTGGGATGCAATGGCCGCCCCGCTTGCGCCAGATAGCTGGGTGCCGCAAACACACCAAGCTGAAGATCGCCAATATGCCGCGCCACGAGCGACTCATCCCTGATCTCGCCCCCGCGCACCACACAGTCCACGTTGTCGCCGATCACATCCACGATGCGATCGCTCACGCCCACATCAAGCTGAATGTCCGGGTAGCGCGCATAAAACGCCGGTAGTGCAGGCACCAGAATCATGCGCGCAAACGGAGCTGGCACGTCCACCCGTAGCCGGCCCCGCGGCAACGCCGATGCACTCGACAAGCTCGTCTCCGCGTCATCCATATCCGCCAGCAGCCGCAGCACGCGTTCGTAATATGCAGCCCCATCGGCCGTGAGATTCACCCGGCGCGTGGTGCGGTTCAGCAGCTTCACACGCAACCGCGCTTCCAGTTGCTGCACCAGTTGGGTCACCGTGGTCTTGCTCATGTGCAGCGTCTCGGCCGCCTTAGTAAAGCTGCCCGCTTCCACCACGCGTGCGAAAGCCTGCATTGCATCGAACCGGTCCATGGGGTGCTCCAAAAAGCTCAGGGGATTATTTGGATTCTACAAACAGTGATGGTTAGATGTGATCGTTTATCGACCGCGCATAGGGGCATAAAGTAGGTTCATCGAACACACTGGGCCGGCAGCGGCCCTCTTCAGGAGATTCTTGATGACCACTTCCAAATCCACCCGCGATGTTGTTTTCCCCGCTGGACGCCAGGCACTGTACGAGCGCTATCGTTATTCGCCCGCGGTGCGATCCAATGGGCTGTTGTTTGTTTCGGGCCAGGTGGGCAGCCGTGAAGACGGCTCACCAGAACCGGACCTTGAAGCCCAGGTGCGGCGCGCCTTCAAGAATCTCAACGGGATTCTCGAAGCTGCCGGCTGCACGTTCAACGATGTAGTCGACGTCACGGTATTCATCGTCGATCCCGAAAAGAACTTCGAGAAAGCCTGGGCCGCAGTTGCAGAGTTCTGGGGCGAGGCGCCCTACCCGAACGTGACCGTGCCTGGCGTGACTTGGTTGGCAGGGTTTGATTTTGAGATCAAGGTGATTGCGCAATTGCCGAAGGACAAAATTGCTTAACTACCCGCCGACCCGATCTTCGCGCTAACGATGATGCGTGTTTGAGAAATCACGGCCTGCAGATCAACCAAATGCAGGCCGCTTCAATTCTGCTGCCTGCCCGTCGATAAAGAGCTATTCAAGCTGCTGGTAGTGCTTAGCAAATCATCGAGAATGCTATCTGTGTCACCGGTCCGAGCACGCACAGTTTGATAAAGATCGTCTAGCACACGACCGAAAATCAAAAGCGCCTCGGCGCGACTGCCAACATCAACGACCGAAAGAAAATATCGCTCGCCTATCTGAGAGAGAGACCCGCGTCCGGGCATAGCGTTCAGAATGTCCGAGGGCGAGTCATACAACACAAGAAATTTGTTGCCGAGACGGGCCTCATAGCAATAATCAAGGTGCCTTGGAAGCGAAGGAATATTGAAAGACAGCGCCGCAGGTGTTTTGAGCGTCCAGCGCAACTGACTTCGCGACGTGAGCTCCGTAAGTTCGCCCGCCAGTCTCGCTTCTTTCAGTTTAGGTGCTCGTAGCATATCTATGCGCTCGACGCGTCGTTGAGCAGTGTTGACTCCAGCATCGTAGCGACCTCAATGCTTGAGCGATAGCAAAAGGGCAAACAATCAGCTAAACGGACGCAAAGGCCAATGCATTTTCCACCGCGCACCGCAGCGCGTCATCGCGCAGACATCATCCCCGACATCAGCAGCCGTCTACCGATATCATCCACGCCAATCACCGGACGTACATTTGCCAGCACCACCACGCCCGTCTGCGTAAATGGCAAGAACCCGATAAACGCGCTATATCCGCCGGTGGACCCGTTGTGCCACACCATCCCGCCGCGCGCCTCAGGATCCACGTGCCACCCGAGCGCGATCTGCCCTTCCGAATCGGCAATATCCCGCTCTGTCGCCAACGTGATTCTCATTGCGCGTGCCAGCGGCGACGACGGATCGCCCATCGCCGTCTTCATCAACTTGAGCAAATCCTTGGCAGACGAATGCAATGCACCCGCCCCCGGTAATGCCCCCATATGCCAGCCCGGCACACGCTTGAGATCGCCATCGTGACCGGGGGCAAGTCGCGCCTGCATCGAAGGGGACAGCGCCACGGCGGTGTCCGTCATCCCTAAAGGCCCCGTCACGCGCTCGCGCAGCGCGGCGTCGTAAGCCGTCGCTGAATCGACCTGTGCATCGACAGGCGCTTTAGCCTTGCCATCCGCACCGATCGCGGCTTTGGCATTGCCGCTCGCCGTTGTACTAACACTGGCGTCGGCCCCAACAGCGCCCTTGCCACTGACGCCGGCCTCAGCATTCGCGTTGTCAGCTTTCAAACCAGCAGCCGCCCGTCGCGCAAGCGCATCGCCCAGCAGCCCCATGCCCAGATTCGAATATTCATATGTCGCGCCAATATCCCGCGGCAATTGATACGACGACAAAAACGCATACAACTTATCCGGCGTGTAATCCGCATAAGGATCAGACATATCCGCAGGCTTCAAATTGCCCGGCAACCGCGGCAACCCCGACGTATGCGTCGCCAAATCTACCAACGTGATCGACTTCCCATCGCGCTTCGACGTGGTCACGCCTTCAGGCAAATACCTATCGACCCGATCGTCGAGCTTCACCTCACCGCGCGCCACCATCTCGCCCAGCAACAGCGTCGTAAACACCTTCGACACCGACCCGATTTCAAAAATCGTGTCTCCATCCACCGGCCGCTTATCGTCGCGGTCAAACTGTCCGTGACTGATCACGCGCATGCCATTGCTGTCGATCACGCCCACCACAACACCGATGGGCGGCTTTTCGCCCATCGCCATCACCAGCTCGTTCTTAATATCGGCGCTGGAAGGCAACTCGGCCCCGACGCTCATGGGAGCGGCGAGGCCGAGGCTTAAATAGCAAACCGCCGTCAGGGCGTAAAAACGCCTGACGGCGGCGGTCGCACTACGGCGCGCGTGCGTGCCCAACTGCTGCCGCACACCCGCCGTCATGCTTATGCCTTCAACAGCAACTGATTCAAGCGCTTCACAAAAGCTGCCGGATCGGCGATTTGTGCGCCTTCGGCGAGCATCGCTTGATCCAACAACAACTGCGCCCAATCGCCAAACTCTTCGTCGCTGGCCTTCTCGATACGGCCCACCAAGGCGTGCTCGGGATTGATCTCCAGCACAGGCTTCACCACCGGCGCTTCCTGACCCGCCGACTTCAACATACGCAGCAGATGCGGGCTCAAGTCGTTCTCACCCACCACCACGCACGCCGGCGAATCCACCAGACGCGACGTTACGCGTACTTCCTTCACCTTGTCGGCCAAGGACGCTTGCAAACGCTCCACCAGCGGCTTGAACTGCTCGGCCACCTCTTCCTGATGCTTCTTCTCGGCTTCGTCCGACAGCTTGTCCAGATCCAGACCGCCCTTCGCCACCGACGTCAACGACTTGCCGTCAAACTCACGCAGGTGCGACATCATCCACTCGTCCACACGCTCCGTGAGCAGCAGCACTTCGATGCCCTTCTTGCGGAAGATCTCCAAGTGCGGGCTGTTGCTTGCCGCAGCAAACGAATCGGCCGTCACGTAGTAAATCTTGTCCTGACCTTCCTTCATGCGGCCCACGTAATCGGCCAATGACACGGTTTGCGACTCATCGCCCGAGTTCGTCGACGCAAAACGCAGCAGCTTCGAAATACGCTCCAGATTGGCCGCGTCTTCGCCCGTGCCTTCCTTCAGCACCTGACCGAACTCCGTCCAGAACGCGGCGTAGTCTTCGGGCTTGTTCTCGGCCATATCTTCTAAGAGCGACAGAATGCGCTTCGACGACCCTTCACGGATCGCACGCACATCGCGGCTCTCTTGCAGAATCTCGCGCGACACGTTCAGCGGCAGATCCGCCGAATCGATCACGCCGCGCACAAAGCGCAGGTACGAAGGCAGCAATTGCTCGGCATCGTCCATGATGAAGACGCGCTTCACATACAGCTTCACGCCGCGCTTGCCATCACGATCCCACAAATCCATCGGCGCATGCTTGGGGATGAACAACAGCTGCGTGTACTCGCTGCGACCTTCCACGCGATTGTGCGACCACGCCAACGGCTCGGCGAAATCGTGCGTGATGTGCTTATAGAACTCTTGATACTGCTCGTCAGTCACTTCCGACTTCGAACGCGTCCACAGGGCATTCGCCTGGTTGACCGTCTCGAGCTCCTCGCCCTTCACTTGCTCGCCCTTCTCCGCATCCCAATCTTCCTTGGCCATGCGGATCGGCAGCGAAATGTGATCGGAATAGCGACGCAGAATATCGCGCAGCTTCCAACCATTGAGCAGCTCTTCTTCGTCTTCACGCAAATGCAGCGTCACGCTCGTGCCGCGCTCCTCGCGCTCGACCTGGGCAATCGAGAACTCGCCCTGGCCATCCGAAATCCACTGCACGCCTTCGCTCGCGGGCAAACCAGCGCGACGGCTCAGCACCGTAACCTTGTCCGCCACGATGAACGACGAATAAAAGCCCACGCCAAACTGACCGATCAGTTGCGCGTCTTTCTGCTTATCGCCCGTGAGCTTGGAGAAGAACTCGCGCGTGCCCGACTTCGCGATCGTACCCAGGTTGGCCACCGCCTCGTCACGCGACAGGCCAATGCCGTTATCGGTAATGGTGATCGTGCGAGCCGCCTTGTCGTAGTCGACACGCAGGCCCAGGTCGGCACCGCCTTCAAGCAGCTCAGGGTTATCGATGGCCTCGAAACGCAGCTTGTCGCAGGCGTCGGAAGCGTTAGAGATCAGCTCACGAAGGAAGATTTCCTTGTTGCTGTACAGCGAGTGGATCATCAGGTGAAGCAGCTGCTTCACTTCGGCTTGGAAGCCGAGCGTCTCGGCGCCGTTCGCGCCGGCGGATGCGGTGGAAGTGTCAGTTTGGCTCATGATCGACTAGAAAAAGTGGGTTGAAGCAAAGGGCGCCAGGCCCCCAGACCAGCAAATTATGGGGGCATTCCACAAATTTTCAATATCCGATATAATTATTGGCTCGACACCACGCTGACCTTTCGCTGCAACGGCTTAAGGAATACGCGACCTCCTACGCCCGGGTGGTGAAATTGGTAGACGCAGGGGACTCAAAATCCCCCGCCGCAAGGCGTGCCGGTTCGATTCCGGCCCCGGGCACCAGCTTGAAATCCCTAATGTTTATAAGGCTCTAGCGCGATTTACGGCTTATACCCCAAGACTGTGGGATTTTCCAAAATTGCGAGTCAGGTACAGTGGTGAAGCGTTGAGCATCATCCGGAGCCTGAATGGCCCCCATCGTCAAGACACCTTCCGGTGCTTGGAAGGCATTAATCCGCGAAACCGGCTGGCCTGCTACCGCCAAAACTTTCCGCACCAAAAGAGAAGCCGAAGACTGGGCGCGCCGTACTGAAGATGAAATGATACGCGGCATGTACATACATCGTGCGCCGGCTGAACGGATGACTCTTGAGGCGGCGCTGAAGCGTTATTTGCGGGAAGTTACCCCAACCAAATGCCAGTCAACCCAGATTGGCGAATATAAAAAGGCTCAGGCGCTGATCAAGCATTCGGGTATATTCCCTGGCTGGCTTGAGCGCTGATATTGTTGCCCAGTACGTGATGCGCGCCTAGCTGGTGATGAGGGCGAGGACGGCAAGCGTGTAGCGCGTAGCAATAACACTGTACGCCTAGAACTAGCCCTGCTTGGCCACTTGCTCACCATTGCGATCAAGGAATGGGGCATTGGACTGCCGTTCAATCCCGTGTCTAATATTCGCCGCCCTGCCCCCGGTGCCGGACGTAATCGACGGCTGACACCGGCAGAGAATAAACAGCTACTGATAGCAGCGGATGCCTATTCGAATCCCATGTTTAGCTGGATAGTGCGGATCGCGTTGGAAACAGGTATGCGGCTGTCGGAGATTGCTGGCGTGCGGGCTGGCCAAGCCGATATGCAGAAGCGGGTTGTACGGCTGTATATCACCAAGAATTCCTCGCAGCGCATTGTGCAATTGACGAGGGCCGCGACAAGCACGTTTCAGGCTGCATTGGATAACCCGATTCGGCCACCTGCGACTGACCTGGTGTTCTTTGGTGAGCTTGGCCGCGATGGAATGCGGCGGCCGTATCTATTTGATAACGTTTGGAATGATGCAAAGATAGCTGCCGACCTGGTCGATTTTCGCTTCCATGATTTGCGGCATAGAGCGGTAAGCCGACTGGGGGAGGCCGGACTGTCAGGTCAGAAAGTGGCTGCGATCAGCGAGCATAAGTCTATGCAGATGCTCAAGCGGTGTACGCAGTTACGGGCTGAGGATTTGGTAGGAAAGTTGGATAAGCTACATGGCTGAGCGCCTGTTTTCGATTTCCTAGCAGTCGCTGGCTAACTTAAAGCGAGCGGAGAACGGCCCCAAAATGCCCCGGTTTAGATCCTGGAATGCGACGGAATGGCGCGTCTAAATTTGAAGCTTGGTAGGCTTGGTAAGAGGAAACGTCCTCTGCTGTCGGCCTTAGCTCGATCGTCTTTCCTTCGGCACGAAGAACAGCCACATCTCCGATCCATCGCCAGTCCGCCATGGCCGCACGCAACTGAGTCAGCGCAGCCGCGACGTCTGCCACAGAGTTGTAGCGGATTTCTGGATTTGGACGGGTCATATCTCGCAACGCACGTTTTGCGACACCTGTGACCCAGGGTGGCAGCGAACTGTAATCTAGGATGGAGCCAGCCTCTGCGCGGCTGCGGATGGCATTATCGATAAAAATGGATCTGTCTACCGGATCTTCGATCATAGTGAATTGCTTGAGTTCTTTAGGCGTGAGGTACTCGTTACCGTCATAGGGCAGATGCCCACCCAATAGTTGATACAGCACCACGCCAATCTGATAAACGTCACCTTTCGCAATGTACCGACCTGTCGCAAAGGATTCCGGAGGCCGGTATAGGATGCTGTGCCGTGAGGCTGTAACATGACTTTCGCCATCGCCTAACATTCGCACGCTACCAAAATCCGCAATCTGTGGCATACCTGCGTGCATGACGATGTTTCCAGGTTTTAGGTCTCGATGGAGCATATTCAGCGCATGAATGGCGCTCACACCGTTGCAGATGCCTAGAGCCACGTCAAGCGCTTTATGCACTGACGGTCGATTCGCAATTAGGTCATCAAGGTCGCCTTCAAAACAGCGCGGAGTAGCAAAGTAACCCCATTCCTCAGACACGCTGCGTGCATCGAGGATCGGAAGAACATTCCGGTTCTTGATCAAGCATAACTGACGCGGTTCATCATGGCGTGCCTCGCCTTGCTCTCCTGCATAAAACTTGATCGCTACACTTACGTTCGTAATCTTGTTCTTGGCGAAGAACAAATACCCGTTCGCACCACGTTCGTTTTGCTCGAAGTCCCCGTAGTGAGCGGCCAGCTCCGAAAGCGAATGCTCAACTGCTTGAGGTAGGGAACACATGCTAGGCAAGGCTATTCGCGAATGCGGCATGTGCCGCTTTCAGGGCTGGTTGCAGGTAGGCAAAAAGAGCTGGATCTTCGGCGGGGCACTTGTTGATCCTAGCCCCCGAGACGAAGTCGACTTCACATGGTGAATTGGCGAGAACGATACCCTCCATCTTGAGTGCAGCCGCACCAGCCTTCATCGCGCCGGCTTCGGGTTTAGTCTTAATGCCAATGAGGCTAGGCGACGCAGTATTGAATAGGGTGGACACCGCATTTTGAAACGAGACTAACGAGTCTCGAGACCGAGTCTCGCCTAGGACCAAACGATTTGACTGGACGACTTGCACTGCGCCCTTGTCATTGCTTTCAATAACCACATAATTCAAATAACTGCCCGCGAATTCAATGCCCATCACTTTCATCAAATGTCCTCTTTTTTTATTTAAGTTACAGTAGATCTGCGAGCTACCCGAACTACTAAAGTCCTCTACCGTAGCACCAACGCTTTGAGTGCTGACAAACCTATTGTTCCATGGGGCTTCGTAACCAGAGACCGAAGACCGCTTCTGGCCGATGCGGGGAAATGGCGCGGTCGTGAGCTTAACTGAGGTCTTCCCGATGATTGTTTGTCTTCAGTTCGAGTTCGCAGTACGACCGGGACAGTCATCTAAAGCAACGCGGCATAACTGTCATCAAGGTGAGAGCAGTCTGGAGCGGTAGTTGTCCCTTAATGAGTGGGGTAAGAGCAAAGTACCTCCCAAGCTCTAGTCGAGTGCAGGGAAAAACCCCTGCCTTCCCGTTCCATCCTCACCGCTCCAAATCTGGACGCCTTGACGACCGATTATTGATGCGGGCGGATCCTGGTTCTCGAAAACCAAAAACTGTGCGAACGCAGACATTGACGACAAGTGAGCATAGAAAGCTTCATTGAGAGCTGTTTGCCCAAGCTTCCTCTCATCAGACTGAAGCTCCCCATGCTTGGAGCCCTTCAGAGGACTCCGATACGTGAGAAGCGGAGAATCGAGAACAACAAATCCGGGATGCGGGAGGTTCTTTTCATGGCAGTACACCAGAAGGGCTACTTTCATGGCCGAATGCAAGATTGCCCGGATACCCTTCCCGTTATCCGATCTTTCCTTTCCGTTCACTACGATGTCTTGTTTTTTGAAGTCGAAATCGACAGTCTGAATTTGGGGAAAGTTCCACGCTTTTAAAACGGCAAGTACTGTTCGTGAAAACTCTGCTCCTGAACTCGAACCGATGGGTTCGGGAAGCCCATCAGCACGCTGTCTTCCTATCTTTTGCGACTTCAATGCTGCAATACGCTCTTCATGTGCCTCTTTAAGCTGGAAAAGAGTAAGCTGATTTTGAAGCGGCAGACGCTCACTTACGGCAGCCTCATACCTCTGACGTGATGCACCCTCAAGCGGCAGCAGATCATCGATCTTTCTGCCTTCCTGCATCAGCTCTTCCGCAAAGTCGGCATGATTGCTAGCTAAAAATTCCATTTTTTGATTCAACACGGAGATAGTTGATTCGAGCCCCTCCAGATCCCGCTGAATCTTCCGAATCTCTGCTTCGGCGGCAGCAGACTGGGCCTCAAAGTCGTGTGCGCCCTCATGATGATGCTGGTGATTCGGCTCTGCGCCACATACCGCACAAGGGCGAGCGCTCGCGTTCGAAAATAATAGACTACCTTCTTGAAGACCTTCTAGGCGTTCCACATCCAACAGATAAGTCGATCGGAGTTCCTCAAAGCGCACTAACATTCTCGAGTGCGACGATAGTTCATCTTCTATCAACGACTGACTTTCAAGGATTTTTCTCCGACTGATCCTTCGCGCGTCTAACTCGTTCTGAAATTTCTTAACGTCTAACTGAATGTCGGCCAACGACTGATCCAAGCTCTCTAAGCGCTCAGTAAGCCCAGCCCTTACCGCAGCCCTCAACTGCACCTCGATCTCAGCAACCATCTCCTCCAATACTTCGAGCTTTCCTTCTCGATTTGCTTTCAGGGTGTCTGCTTTTGAGACGCTTTCAATTGCAGAATCATCCTTGCCGCTCAGGAGAAAGCGAAAAATGCTTTTATCTTCAGTGTTTAGTCGTTGATCCAACGATTTCAGAGGGCTACTCTCTGTCACCATCGATTCTTCACCGACAAGTAAATATCGACTCAACAGTCGAAGCGACAACGTTACTTTATCCCCTGTTTCGTTTCTTAGGATCTGGGCGCCTAGCGGCATGCCCATATTCTCAAAAAAATAATCTGAGACACTTCTCGTTTTATTCTTTGTCTTGGACTTCTGATTGCCTGCGAGCGCTTCTTTGGAAACGCCATTTGAGCGCTCGTCCACATGTCTTTCGAAAAGCGCTATATCTCCACCACTGGTAGAGCGTGATAATGTATTTTTACTACCGTCGGCAAGAGTCACCCATAGATAGAGATGGGTGTAATGTTGACCTTGTTTAGGCATTTTCAACGAATCTGCGCCGAGCATGAAGTCGATCGCCTTCAGCGTAAACGACTTGCCGGCATTCGACCCACCGTAGACAATATTCAAGCCTGGGAATAGATCGAGCCACGCAACAGGAAGCGCTGGCCCCGTGAAGAACAGTCGATTTAAGCGGATTGGCTTGAAAGTCACGACCATATCTCCTGATTTTTAGTTCTGATCAATGGGTTAGAGTTCGTTTCGGACAGCTTATTAAGCATCCATTCCTCGAAGTCTAGTGGTTCAGAAATATGCCTCTCATACAACCAAGCAGCGCGATGCTTCAGCTTCTCGTGATAGGGTGCAGTAACCACGTCTAGCAGACCGGTGGCCTCCTCTGTAATCTGGTACGCTTGTCCATCTGCGTCGTTATGAAGCTCAATAAGGTGCGACCTTTGCAGGAATAGAAGTGCACCTTGAATTCCTTTACGCCGCACAAGAAACTCGCCCGATCGTGAGGACGTAGCAAAGTGGAGGCTTTGCGGACCATCAATATCTTCTGTATGAAGGATGTAGTAGTCGTATGCAGCGAGATACTTTAGATCAATCGCGCCAGGATGGAATGCTTCGAGAATAAATAGAATACGCATTCCTATCTCGGTTAGGCTATTGAATAAGCCATTGCCATCCAATCTCTCTGGAGTACTCACTTTTTCCATGGCATGACTCCGATATTGGCTTGCTGGTGGCATACGCCTTGTTTGACACTAACCGTGGCCGAGTTGTGTTTGCCGAAGACTCCTGACACTTGAACGTTGCCGGCAGACTTCATAATCGCATTGACTCGAGGTAGCCCAGAACTGCTTAGATATTCATCGATAATGGAGTGGTAAATATCGTGATCGAACTGTTTTAGAGTTTTCGGATCGATGTTGTCCCGAAAATGCCGGTGGAATGCCTCCGCGTCGTAGTATCGAGTACGCTGAACTAAGAGGTGTTGTCCATATTTTTTATGAGCATGAACAGCGGCCTCATCGGCAAACTTTTCTTCGCAATCATCTTCATACATACCAATGAGTTGATCAATGAGCCCTCGTTCAGTGGGGTCAATTGCCGTTGGCACCGTTCCATGTGGCGCACTTCCCGGGTTTACATCCATGAAATAGTGCAGCACTTTCCGAACGTTAGGCTGCTCAATAAGTTTGGTGTTATTCCAGGCCTCAATCTTAGAGAAGTCGTAATCTTCAATCGCTGTCTTTAGTTCAGAAGATAGGGGAATTTTTTTCTTAGAAATAATTTTCCCCGCACACCGTGTATCCCATTCGGCCAGCAGTGCTGCTTTCAATTGCTTTGGAGAATTGACAAACCTTCTCGTCTCTTTAGAAATTCCATTCGGAGCAACGAATATGTACCTGCGTGGCAATGTAAACTCTTTGAGAGATGCGTAATAAAAAACTTTTCCAATCTCGGCAAAAAATTCTCCATCTTTCAGCGTAGATCTGAGCTGCTTGCACTGAAAATTATCCCAATCACCGTCATGGCGCTCTTTGGTTAAAAAGCCAACAGCATCCAGTCCTCTGTCGTAGGCTCCGGATGATCGAGAGAAGTCGAAATAGATTTCTCGCTCGAGTGCCAACCATTTTTTCATCAGTTCCTCGAGTTCATCCGAGTCAAGCTTCAAGATAAGCGCGCTCTCTTTTAACGGCATATTTGGACTTTATTGAATCAACGGTTTAAAACGTGGCTTAGACGATAGTCCGCCTTCAAGCGGCGTCAGCATTTTTGTGCTTCCGTCATGAGCAGACGCTGAACCTCCACGGAGATGTCCGCTACTGGCTGGCAGTGGCTTGTTACTAGTCCCATGCCAACAAATACAATAAAATGTATCTTTCGGTGTCTATATTAATATATTTCGAGACAACGTTTTTTTGCCGACAGACTAGCGCGTCACCCCTTGAAGGGCAAGCGGATAAAGGCTGTTAGTGGTCTGAACAAGGCTGTATTGGCGTGGAACAGCAAGTTGCGCTAGGCCAGCAAACGAAATGGCTACCACGGCGGATGCGCACCAGCCGAAGCACTCGTCCCCGTCGCCACGTACCGCTATGGCACCAAAGCTGTGGGTGGCTGGAGCAGTCGGGACGAATCAGCACCCAACTGGTGGCAAGCGTGAATGGACGAGATTCAAGGATCAAGGAATACTGAGCATGGCACGGATAGAAAACCACAAATACAGCATTGAGGAAGCCTTCAGGGAGTGCTTCTACATAGTCCCGGACTACCAGCGCGAGTACGTCTGGACGGACAAGGAAGTGCATCAGCTGCTGGAGGACATCGGTGAACAAATCGATGCGGGCACGACACGCGAGTACTTCATCGGTACAGTGCTCGTGTCCCCGACTGACCAGAAGAGCCACTACGAGGTCATCGACGGCCAGCAGCGCCTAACCACGTTCTTCCTGCTGCTGTGCGCGCTGAAGGACCTATTTCAGGGCACGCCTCAACGGCAGATGATTTCCGGGCTGATCTCGACCAGCTACGTGGACAGTGACGGCGAGGTGCGCACCAACCTAAAGCTGGAGCCGCGTTACGAGAATGCGGGCGAAGTGATGGCAAAGCTGGTGGAATTGGATACCGATCCGCAGGCCGTGCGCACGGGCATTCAGGCAGCTGGCATCTCCAGTTTCGGGTCTCTGGAGAACCTCATCAATGCCTACAGCACGCTGCACCGCTACCTAAAGGACAACCACGACGACGTCGCCAAGCTAAAGAAATACTGGGGCTATCTGGCCAATAACGTAGTGTTCATCCAGATATCCACGGACGTCAGTAGTGCGCTGAAGATTTTCGAGACCATCAACGAGCGTGGCGTGGGTCTGAACCCAATGGACTTGCTCAAGAACCTGCTGTTCACGCAGGTCAGGCAGGCCCAGTTCACCCAGCTCAAGGACGAGTGGAAAAAAATCACCAGGCCACTAGAACGGGAGAAGGAGAAGCCGCTGCGGTTCCTGCGCTATTTCCTGATGGCCAATTACGTCATCAAGAACGAGCGCGGTGACGCGGTGGTGCGCGAGGACGAAATCTACGACTGGTTCGTGGCCAAGGACAACGCGGCCTTGTGCGATTACGCAAACAAGCCTTTCGAGTTCGTCCGCAAGGTGATCCACAACGTCGAGCACTACCTGGCCTTTGCCAACGGGCTGGGTAATGATGGCAAGCCCAGCCTGGCGATGGACAGCCTCAAGCGGCTGGCCGGTGGCGCGTTCAGCTTGCATTACGTTCTGCTGCTGGCGACGGCCAATTTCCCCAAGCCGCTATTCGACCATTTCGTGGCGCAGTTGGAGAGCTTCCTCTTCTACTACATCTTCACCAAGACCCCAACCAAGGATCTGGAGCGCAGCTTCTCCCAATGGGCCGACGAGCTGCGCGCGATTGCGGAAATGACTGATCCGGTGAAGCAGAAGGTTCAGCTCAACGCATTCGTCGCCGACCGTTTCGAGAAGAACATGGCAGGCAAGTCACAGGAACTGGCCGATGCCCTCAAACGCTTCACCTTGTATTCGATGCAGCAGTACAGGACACGCTACCTTCTGGCGCGACTAACGCAGCACGTTGAGATGGCCTTCAGCGGGCTGAAGGTACCAGGCAGCCTGGAGCCATTCACCAATCTGGAGATTGAGCACATCCTGCCCAACAAGCCAGAGGACGATCTGCGCGCCAAGTGGGCCACCGAGAATCCTGGCATGGCCTACGACGACTACAAGAACCGGCTGGGCAATCTGACCTTGCTGGAGAAACCCATCAACATCGTCGCGGGCAATGACTTCTACACGGACAAGCAGGTCGAGTACAGCAAGAGCGGCAACTACCTGACCCGCAGTTTGGTAGCGCTTACCAACGTCGGGCAAAACACATCCATCTCGCGGATCAACGCAAAACTGGAGGCTTTCCCCGCGTTGAATGGGGCAATCATCGAAAAGCGGCACGGAATGCTTATCGCGTTGGCGCAGGACGTCTGGAAGACGACACCTATTGAGGTCTCTTGAGTCGGCAAAACACACGCCGGGGGCCGACGCCCGGCTACCGTGCCGAAGACCTGAGCAACCGCTGGCCAGATCTTCGCAAACAGTTGGATTCCGGGTGAGAGCTGAAGTTGCGAATCAGCACTTTGCCGCAATCACCTTGTGCGTCAGCACGCACCGGCGGACGATGCCTCGGAAGTCAGCGTCTGTTTTGAATGCCATCCAAACCGAGAACTTTCGAACATTCTCTGCAGCCATCTGCTGCCCGTTGGCCACTACTTCGTCTCCTTACTTCTGTCGCGATTGGGCTTGGGAAGCAGAGCATTAAGCTTCGCGATGGTCACCCCGTACGCTCTGCGTTGGTCGCCCAGGCGACGAACTGCTCGCGTAGCAATTGGTTCACCTAATTGTCGGCTGCCACGATTCCCTTGCCACCGAATTCGTCCCGAGAAATGAGATCGCGCGAGCCAGCGACGACCAAGCCGCCAGCGAAGCCGGCCTTGATCGCTGCACTGATGGGCACCTGGATTTCGTCGGACGTTCTGTGGTCGTAAGCACGATTATGACGCTCGTCCTTCTTCATGCCGAGAGCCCATGGCTGCAGGCATCGTTTACCAGTGGGAAGAGCACGAGCCAAACCTAGTGCAAAAAGACACAACACTGGTAGAAACCAAGAAACAAGCGATTGTTTTTGCGCGTCGCGGGCAAGGACTGTTCAAAAAGCGGGTTATGACGTTGGAGCATGTCTGCCGCATTACAGGCATGGATCGCGAGAGCACTTGCAAGCCAGCCATTGCAAACCTTGGCGTCAGCCATGCCAGCCATTAATAATGTTCCATAGCGGCCACAGCCCATCGGCTAAGTTCAGGATGAGATACGCGGCATACCAGATTCGACCTTCCATTTGACAATCGCCCCCGCGCACAGGGCAAACACTGCGATGCACTAGTTAATATCAAATCTTGCAAAACAAAAGACCGTCAAAGCGGTCTTTCTTCCAAGCTCAATGCAATGCCGGCTTAGCGCGCACCCGCCACACGCCACACCACATTGCCCACATCATCAGCCACGAGCAGCCCACCCTTCTTGTCGATCGTCACACCCACCGGACGGCCATTCGCATCCCCATTGGCATTAACGAAGTCCGTCAACACATCAACCGGCTGACCACTAGGCTTCCCATTAGCAAACGGCACGAAGATCACGCTATACCCTGATCGCGGTTTGCGGTTCCAAGAACCATGCAGCCCCACGAACGCCCCATTAGCAAACTGCTGCGGCAGCGTGTTGCCTTCGGCAAACGTCATCCCAAGCGGTGCCACGTGCGTGCCGAGCGCATATTCGGGTTTGATGGCCTTGGCGACGAGTTCCGGCTTTTGCGGCTGGATGCGGTTATCCACGTTCTGGCCGAAGTAGCTGTACGGCCAGCCATAGAAGCCACCGTCTTGCACTGACGTCAGATAATCTGGCACTAGGTCGCCGCCGAGTTCGTCGCGTTCATTGACCACGGTCCATAGTGCACCGGTCGACGGTTCCCAGCCCATGCCGTTGGGGTTGCGCAGGCCAGTCGCGAAGAGGCGTTTGTTGCCCGTTGCGCGGTCGATTTCCCAGATGGCGGCGCGGCCTTCCTCGATTTCGATGCCGTTCTCGCCCACGTTGCTGTTCGAGCCCACCGTGGCGTAGAGCTTCGTGCCGTCTTTGCTGGCAACGACGTTCTTGGTCCAGTGGTGGTTCAAGCCGCCAGGCAGATCAGTGACTTTGGTTGCGGGCGCGGAGATGCTGGTGTCGCCTTCCTTGTACGGGAATTTGACGATGCCGTTGGCGTTGGCCACGAAGAGTTCGTTGCCGACGAGCACCATGCCGTAAGGGGACGTCAGATCTTTCAGAAAGACGTTTTTGACTTCAGCTACGCCATCTCCATCGGCGTCACGCAGCAAGGTGATGCGATTGGCGCTCGGCTCTTTGGCACCGGCGCGGGCCATGACGGCGTCTTGCACGAAGGCCTTCACTTTGGAGTCTTTGTACGATTCGTTGCCGACGGGCTCGGGCGCGTTGGTCTCGGCCACGAGAACGTCGCCGTTGGGCAGCACATAAAGCCAGCGCGGGTGGTTGAGCTCGGCGGCGAACTTCACGACCTTGGTACCGGCCACACCGGTGGGGGTGGCGTTGCCTGTCCAGGGCTGCGCCGGCGCGATGTACACCGTGGGCAGCATGCGTTGCTGCTGTTTCGGCAGCGTGGGGTTGGGACCCGTGCTGGCGGTGTTGTCGAGCTGCGCATTGGTGCGATTGATCGACCAGTAGGTGCCGCCAGCGGCGACCACGACTAGGGCGACGGCCACGGCGATGACGGTCAGGGGTTTGTTCATGTGTTTGTCTCGATAACGAGGAATGGCGCTTGAAGAGAAGCGAGAGTGAACGCTAGGTAGCAAACGCCGCGCCGCCGCGTTCAGGCGGCCGCCCGCCTGGTGCACAGCAGAAGCTGATCGCCCCTGGAGGTGGCGTTTCGCATGCGCGCATGCTTCCGGCAATCAGGCAGGCCCCGCCCCAGGCAATGCGCGCTCGCTACAATGACCCTCAATCGCCCTCCTTGGCGATTCGCCCCTTCCGCTCTTCTCACCCTTGCCGCACCGTCTGCCCCGCGCCGACGCCTACCGATGTCCGATCCCTCGTTCAGCTTGAAAAAGATCGCCGTGCCGGCGTTCGGCCCGTCGTTGCTTTACGGCGTGAGCAATGGCGCCACGCTTCCCGTGATCGCGCTCACTGCTCGCGAGTTGGGCGCATCGCTGGCGATGTCTGGCCTGATTGCGGCGCTAATCGGCGTCGGGTCGCTGATGAGCAACATCCCGGCGTCGATGATCATTTCGAGCATGGGTGAGCGACGATCGATCATCGGGGCAGCGGTGTTCAGCATGCTGGCGTTCTTGCTGGCGATCTTTGCGCCAACGATCTGGGTGCTGGCGCTCTCGATGTTGATGGTGGGGATGGCATCGTCGGTGTTCGTGCTGGCGCGGCAGACGTATCTCACCGAGGCGGTGCCGCTGCAAATGCGGGCGCGCGCGCTATCCACATTGGGGGGCACCACACGTATCGGCGCGTTCATTGGGCCGTTTGCGGGTGCGGCGCTGATTCATAGCTTTGGCATTACCGGTGCGTACTGGGTGGCGATCGGTGCGATGGTGGGCGCGGGCGCGATTGCGTTGTATGCGCCGGAGCTTCAGGTGATCTCAAAGCAGGAAGGCAAGCCTGCGCCGCGCATGCGTATCCGGGAGATTGCGCGCACGCATGCACGGGTGTTTCTCACGTTGGGTGTGGGGGTGCTGCTGGTGAGTGCGTTGCGCGCATCCCGCCAGGTGGTGATCCCGCTGTGGGCAGAGCAGTTGGGGCTGGAGCCGGCGGTGACGTCAGTGATCTATGGCCTGGTTGCCGCGATTGATATGGCGGTGTTCTACCCTGCCGGAAAGGTGATGGACGAGCGCGGCCGCATTTGGGTGGCGATTCCGTGCACGTTGCTGATGGGCTTGAGCTTGATGTCGATGCCGCTCACAGGCGGGCTGATCAGCTTCACGCTTGTGGCGCTGATTCTGGGGTTCGGTAATGGGATCGGCTCAGGCATCGTGATGACGCTGGGTGCAGACTCGGCGCCACCGGGGCAACGGCCGTCGTTTCTTGGGCTGTGGCGGCTGATGGCGGATATGGGCGCGTGCGGCGGGCCGGTGCTGTTGGCCGGGATTACCGCGGTGGCATCGCTCAGCGCAGCTGTTGTCGCTAGTGGCTTGCTGGGTTGTGTGGCTGCGGCTGTGTTTTGGAAGTGGTTGCCGCGCCGGGTGTCGAACTAGTCGTTGCCTAGCAGCCCACCGTTTCTGTGACCTCTTACTGTGGCGAACGCGGTGGGCTTCTGAAGCGCTGCACCACACCTGAACGTGGCGAGCATCTCGCACACGCGATCGCTAGCGCAAAGAATCAAAACGTTTTGATTGTTGAGGCTGCGCGTTCGATGCCTGCAGTCTTGCAAGCCGGGCTGCATCCGCCGTAACTGACGCCACTGCGCGCCGCGCATTTTCACCGCGCCCCCCTCGGCAATCGTGTACTGCCCCCCTCATGCTGGCTGTCGCTCGGTCCTTCGCTGCTTCTTACGTCTGGTGTCCTTGGCGGCCGCCGCGCAAGGTGTCCGTGTCCGTGTCCGTGTCCGTGTCCGTGTCCGTGTCCGTGTCCGTGTCCGTGTCCGGGTTCGGGTTCGGGTTCGGGTTCGGGTTCGGGCATGGCCCTGCGTTCAGCGTAATTCCGACGGCCGCGCCCCGCGCGGAAGTACAAGCGCCCCGCGCGCGACCTCCTTCCATCGTCAAGCCGCAAAAAACAATTGCTTCCCAAAAATCTCGCCTGTAAGATGTCCAACATCCTATAAGTAACCGAGCTGCTCGCTGATCGTCCGACCGCGGAGCCGCTCAGGTTCATAAAAGCGTGGAGACAAGAGATGGACAACAAGCCGTTAGGCCGCTTTACCGTGCTCGATCTGACGCGGGTGCGCTCGGGCCCCGCTGCTGTGCGGCAGTTTGCCGACTGGGGCGCCACGGTGATCAAGATCGAGGAGCCCGGCCCGGAGCAGGACGATAAGCCTGGCGGCTCCGCGCAGTTCGCCGACTATCAAAACACCCATCGCAACAAGCGCAGCATCACGCTCAATCTGAAGCATCCGGAAGGCCTCGCGCTTTTTATGGATCTGGTGAAGAAGGCGGATGTGGTGGTGGAAAACTATCGTCCCAACGTGAAGTTCAAGCTGGGCATCGATTACGAGTCGCTGCGCAAGGTGAATCCGGGCATCGTGTTGGCGAGTGTGTCCGGCTTTGGCCAGGATGGGCCCTACGCGACGCGGCCGGGGCTCGATCAGATCGCACAAGGGATTGGCGGGTTGATGTCGGTTACGGGCGAGCCCGGTCGTGGCCCGATGCGCGCCGGTATTCCGATCGCGGATCTCACGGCTGGCCTCTTCTGCGCGATCGGCATTTTTATCGCGCTGCTGGAGCGTGAAGTGTCGGGGAAAGGCCAGTGGGTGCAGACGTCGCTGTTGCAGTCGCAAGTGTGGATGATGGATTTCCAGGCGATGCGGTGGCTGCTCAACAAGGAAGTGCCCGCGCAAAGCGGCAACGACCATCCCACCAGCAGCCCGACGGGCGTGTTCCCTACGCAAGACGGCTACATGAACATCGCTGCGATGGGGAACGACATCTTTGCGCGTCTCTGCCGGGTGCTGGAAATCCCGGAGATCGTGGAAGACGAACGCTTCTTGACGGTGCCGTTGCGGGGCCGCAATCGTCCGGCACTCAACGCCTTGATCGGCGAGCAAACGCAGCGCAAGACCACGGCGCAGTGGATCGATCTGATGAACGCGGCGGGTGTGCCTTGCGGCCCGATCCTGGGGATGGACGAGACTTTCGCAGATCCTCAAGTGCAACACTTGGGGATGAGCCGCGATCTCGAGCATCCGAAGCTGGGCGCGATCCCGGTGGTAGGCCAGGCGGTGATCCTGAGCCGCACCGGTTTGGGCGACATGAAGCCCGCGCCCGATCGCGGGCAGCATAATGCGCAGGTCTATGGAGACATGTTGGGCATTGAACCGGCGCGGCTCGATCGGTTGGTCGAGGCGGGTGTGATCTGAGCGAGACGGCTACTATCGCCGGCATTGCCGCAACATTTACGCAACGCCCCAGGAGCTGACCCCACCATGACCGTGACGCAATCGCCCCCGCAGCAGGTATTCGCCAGCCTCGGCCGGCCCGATAACCTGCCCGACGAAATCGCGCAACAGGTTCGCCAGCGGATCATGAACGGCGAATTCGCGCCCGGCGAACGCTTGCCCACAGAATTCGAGCTGGCCGAGATGTTTGCGGTGAGCCGCAATGTGGTGCGTGAGGCGATTGCGCGTCTTAAGCTTGCCGGTTATGTGGATACGCGACGCGGTGTGGGCACGTTCGTGGCGCAAGACATGGGCTCGCGCCGCTTCGAGATCGCACCTGAGGATCTGCTGCAGGCCGATACATTGGAGCATGTGTTTTCGTTGCGGGTGGAGATCGAAGCGGGCGCGGCGGCGATAGCCGCGCAGCATCGCACACCGGAGCAGTTGGCGCAGTTGGCGTTGGCACTGCGGCAAGTGGATGCCTCGGGCGACGACTGGGAGCAAGGGGCAGCGACTGCTTTGGATTTCCATATGGCGGTGGGCGTGGCCACGAACAACCCCTACTTCGTGCAGCTCATGACGCATTTGAGCCACGTGATTCGTGGTGCCGTGCGCACGTTGCGTTATCGCAGCGCGGGCACCGAGCGCATCGAGCAGATCGAGCGCGAACATCATCTTATTTTCAATGCCATCGAATCGGGTGACAGCGACGCCGCACGGCTGGCGATGCGCACCCATCTGACTAACGGGATGCAGCGCTACAAGGCTGCGGATACGAGGACGACACCATGAGCAGTGAACGCATTCTTCAAGGCGAGATTACCGACAACATCATCGCCGAGAAACGCGGCGCCATCGGTTGGCTGACATTCAACGATGCCGAGCGTCATAACGCCGTGTCGTTTGCGATGTGGGAAGCCGTGCCGATCGTGTTGAATGCCTTTCGCGAGGACGGCGATATTCGTGCGGTGGTGCTCACGGGTGCCGGGACAAAATCGTTTGTGAGCGGCGCCAATATTTCGCAGTTCGATAATCTGCGTTCAGGCGAAGACGCCGTGAAAGCGTATGAAGTGGTGGCGGAAGCGGCGCAGCTGGCGCTATATGACTTCGAAAAGCCAACGCTCGCGCGCATCCAGGGTTATTGCATCGGCGGCGGGTTGAATATCGCGTTGTGCTGCGACATCCGAGTGGCCTCGCCCGACAGTTCCTTTGCCATTCCCGCAGGACGCCTGGGCCTCGGTTATCGGCTAACGGCCATCCGCAACCTGGTCACCGTGGTGGGGCCGGCCAACGCACTCGAGATTTTCCTGTCTGCCGCGCGCTACAAGGCCGACGAGGCGAAAGCGCTGGGCTTGATTCAGCGCGTGTCGGCCCAAGGCGAGCTGGATGCCGCACTGGAAAGTTATCTGGAGAAGATCCGGGCCAATGCACCGCTCACCTTAAAAGCGGGCAAGAAAATGATTCGCCAGATGCAGCAGTTTGGGCCCCAGGTCGACGTGAAGGCCATGCAGCAGATGGTATTGGATTGCTTTGCGAGTGAAGACTACGCAGAGGGCAAAAAAGCTTTTGCAGAGAAGCGGGCGCCTGTGTTCAAAGGGCGCTGATCCCCCACGCAGTACCGGGATCACGCAAAAAAGCGTGACCCATCCGGAGACAAAAAAATGAACGTTAGACAAGTTGGCACGGCGCTCGCCGTGGCCGCAGGCCTGTGCACGTCTGCCGCATCCGTCGCGCAATCGACGTTTCCCAATCAACCGCTGCGCATCGTGGTGGGCTACGCCGCCGGCGGCACCACCGATATCCTCGCTCGCGCGCTTGGCGAGCAGTTGGGCAAAGAACTCAAGCAGCCTGTGATCATCGAGAACAAGGCCGGTGCCGCGGGCAACCTGGCCGCGTCGTATGTTCAGCAGGCATCGCCTGATGGCTACACGTTGTTCATGGCGACGGTGTCGAGCCACGGCATCAATCCTGCCGTGTACAAGAAATCGCTGGGCTACGATCCCGTAGGCGGTTTCACACCGGTGAGCATGATTGCGTCGATCCCGTTGGTGCTCGTGACCACGCCAAACTTGCCTGCGAAGAGCGTGGACGAGCTGGTTGCGTTGGCCAAGAGCAAGCCGGGTGAGTTGAATTATTCCTCGAGCGGTAATGGCTCTCCGGTGCACTTGGCTGCGGCCATGTTTGCGCAGGAAGCGAAGGTGAATCTGCAGCACGTGCCCTATCGCGGCGGCGCATTGGCCAATACGTCGGTAATGAGCGGCGAGACCCAACTGAGCTTTGCGACGTTGCCTGCTGCGCTGCCGCAGGTGAAGGCCGATAGGCTGCGTGCGCTGGCGGTGACCACGAAGACGCGATCGTCCGAATTGCCGGATGTGCCGGCGTTGAGCGAAATCGCGATGTTCAAGGACTACGACATCAATACCTGGAATGGGTTGATGGCGCCCGCCGGCACGCCGCCCGACCGAGTCAAGATCCTGAACGAAGCGATTGCGCGGGCACTGCAATCGCCAACGCTGCAGCAGCGTTTCAAAGGTGAAGGTGCGACCGCAGGTGCCAGTAGCCCTGAGGAATTGGGCAAGTTTGTGAATGCTGAATTAGTGCGCTGGGCGGACGTGGTGCAGGCCGTGGATATTCGGATTGAGTAATGCGGGCGTAGGAATTCGCTTCTTGCGACGCACCGCGTTGTGCTCAGGTCGCGAAAACATGCCATAGGCAAGACAGCATCATTAGCTGGCGATCGCCTGCGGATGACAGTCACGCAAAAAACGCGGAATGCATCACAGTGCATTCCGCGTTCTCATTCCCTCAAACGACCTCGTGATGCCATGCCCAGCGTCGTCATCAGGTGAACGAGGCACGACGCCTTCGGGCCGCCATGTCACCGGCGGCCCAAAGAGCTTCAATCCACAAACAACATTGCCGGCTGCTCAAGCAATGCCCTCACCGCTTGAATGAACTCGGCCGCATCCATGCCGTCCACCACGCGATGGTCGAAGGATGACGACAGGTTCATCAGCTTTCTCGGCACCACAACCCCGTTGCGATACATCGGGCGCTCGACGATGCGATTCACGCCCACGATGCCAACTTCAGGGTGATTAATGACAGGCGTGGTGACGATACCACCCAGCGCGCCAAGACTCGTCACCGTGATAGTCGAACCGGACATCTCTTCGCGTCGCACCGATCCACTGCGCACGGCTTGCGCCAGACGCGTGATCTCGGACGCCAACGACCACATGTCGCGCGACTCGGCATGCCGAATCACTGGCACCATCAACCCCGCATCGCTTTGCGCCGCAACGCCGAGGTGCACCGCACCAAAGCGCGTGACCACACCGGCGTCGTCGTCAAACCGCGCGTTGATCTGCGGGAAGTCCGGCAATGCCATCACGATGGCGCGAATGAGGAACGGCAGGATCGTGAGCTTGCCGCGCTTCTCGCCCCATTTCTGGTTGAGCTGCGCGCGCAAAGTCTCAAGATCGGTGACGTCGATCTCTTCCACATAGCTGTAATGCGGGATGCGGGTCTTGGACTCGACCATCTTTTGCGCGATCTTGCGGCGCAAGCCAATCACGGGCACTTGATGCTCGTCGTGGCGTTGCTCGTAGCGGTCGTGAACAAAGTCCTCGTCGGCGTAGGAGCGCACTTCGACGGTAGAGCGAGGCGCAGGCGCGCCCCCGCTTCTCATTGCCGCAGAAGCAGACGCACCAGCGTTCTTCGCCATGGAGGCAACCGGCGCAGCTGAACCCGTTGCTCCCCCAGACGCAGAAGCAGGGGATGCAGCCTGCGCAGCTTTTCCAGCAAGCAGATGCGCATCGAGATCCTCGTGCTGAATCCGCCCGGCAGGGCCTGAGCCTTGAACATCCGGCAGATCGATGCCCAGATCGCGCGCCCGTTTACGCACCGCAGGCGACGCTGCAGATTTCGCGTTAAGAGCGTGCACGTCCGCAGGCTCGTGTCGCTCGACCGGCTTTGCGCTAACAGACGATGCTGCCGATGAAGAACCGTGTGATGCGGATGACGACGCAAGCGATGCAGAAGCAGACGCATCAGCCCGCGACGACGACGTCGAGGACGAACCCGACGCCGAAGAAGCAGACGCCGCCTTCGCACTTTTGGCATTACTACCCGTCACTGCGCCACCATTGGAGGTCGCGCCTTCTGCAACGATGCCATCTGCGGCAACGCTATCCGCGGCAGGCACGTCCACTGGCGCATTGGTCGCCATGTGATCGGCATCGCCCTCGTCGTCATCGGATGCTGTCGCAAGGTTGCCCGAGCTGGACGCTGAAGCGCGTGACGTTGCACCGCCCGCAGCCGCCCCACCCTTCTGATTCCCAGCCCCTTCAACCTCCAGGCGAATCAACTCACCGCCCACGGCCATCACATCGCCTTCCTGACCACCAAGCGACACGACAGTACCCACCACCGGCGACGGAATCTCCACTGTCGCCTTATCGGTCATCACATCGGCCAGCGGCTGATCTTCAGCCACCACGTCTCCAACCTTCACATGCCAGCCCGCGAGTTCGACCTCGGCAATGCCTTCGCCGATATCCGGCATCTTGATGATATGAATGCCCATGTCAAACCTCCATCACGCGTCGTAATGCATCACCCACTCGACGCGGGCCAGGGAAGTACGCCCACTCTTGCGCGTGTGGGTAGGGGGTGTCCCATCCCGTCACGCGCTCAACCGGCGCTTCCAACGAATAAAAGCAATGCTCCTGCACCAACGAGATCAGCTCAGCACCGAAGCCGCACGTGCGGGTGGCTTCGTGCACTACCACGCAACGGCCGGTCTTCTTTACTGAGGTCACGATGGCGTCGAGATCGAGCGGCCAGAGACTGCGCAGGTCGATCACTTCGGCGTCGATGCCGGTTTCTTCTGCGGCGGCCAACGCCACATATACCGTGGTGCCGTACGTGAGCACGGTCACGGCTTCGCCCGGGCGCACGATCGTGGCTTTGTCCAACGGCACGGTGTAGTAGCCCTCGGGCACCTGGCTCGAGGGATGCTTGCTCCATGGCGTAACGGGCCGGTCGTGATGGCCGTCGAAGGGGCCGTTGTAGAGCCGTTTGGGTTCTAGAAAAATCACGGGGTCGTCGTTCTCGATGCATGAGATCAACAATCCCTTGGCGTCGTAAGGATTGGACGGCATCACCGTGCGCAGCCCGCATACTTGCGTGAACATCGCCTCGGGGCTTTGACTGTGCGTTTGACCGCCATAGATGCCGCCGCCGCAAGGCATGCGGATCGTCATCGGGGCTTCGAATTCGCCGGCCGAGCGATAACGCAGGCGCGCGGCTTCCGACACGATCTGGTCCGACGCGGGATAGAAGTAATCGGCGAACTGGATTTCGCACACGGGGCGCAAGCCGTAGGCGCCCATGCCAACGGCCACGCCGACGATGCCGCCCTCGGAGATCGGCGTGTCGAATACACGCGAGCTGCCGTATTTCGTTTGCAGGCCTTCGGTGCAGCGAAACACGCCGCCGAAGTACCCCACGTCCTGGCCGAACACGACCACGTTGTTGTCGCGTTCGAGCATCACATCCATGGCCGAGCGCAGGGCTTGAATCATGGTCATCGGCTTGGTCGCCTGACCTTCGGCCACTGGCGTCGTGGCCTGACCTTCTTTTTCATGTGCAGACATGGTCAACCCTCCAATTCGCGACGCTGTTGGCGCAAGTGTTCGGGCATCTCTTTGTAGACGTCCTCGAAGATGCTCGCCACACTCGGCACGTGGCCATCGACCAGCGTGCCGTGGCGCTCGGCTTCCTTTTGCGCGGCGATGATTTCGGCTTCCAACGAAGCCCGCAAGGCGTCATGCTCCTCGTCGGACCAGATGCCAAGCCCAATCAGGTGCTTTTTGAAGCGCGCGATCGGATCGCCCAGCGGGTAGTTGCTCCAGTCGTCGCCGGGGCGGTATTTGGAGGGATCGTCGGAGGTGGAGTGCGGGCCGGCGCGGTAGGTCACCCATTCGATCAGGGTGGGACCTAAACTTCGGCGGGCGCGTTCGGCGGCCCATTGCGAGGCCGCATACACGGCGAGAAAATCGTTGCCATCCACGCGCAGCGACGCGATACCGCAACCCACGCCGCGTCCGGCAAAGGTTGCCCCCTCACCGCCGGCAATGGCCTGGAAGGTGGAGATCGCCCACTGGTTGTTGACCACGTTCAGGATGACCGGGGCGCGGTACACGTGCGCGAAGGTCAATGCAGTATGAAAGTCGGCCTCGGCCGTGGCGCCGTCGCCGATCCAGGCGGACGCAATCTTGGTGTCGCCCTTGATGGCAGACGCCATGGCCCAGCCCACGGCTTGAATGAATTGCGTGGCCAGGTTGCCGGAGATCGTGAAGAAGCCCGACTCCCGCACCGAGTACATCACGGGCAACTGGCGGCCCTTCAACGGATCGCGCTCGTTGGACATGAGCTGGCACATCATGTCGACCAGCGACACCTCACGCGTGAGCAGAATGCTTTGCTGCCGGTATGTGGGAAAGCACATATCCGTCACGTTCAACGCCATGGTCTGGCCGGTGCCGATGGCCTCTTCGCCCAGGCTTTGCATGTAAAACGAGAGCTTCTTTTGCCGCTGCGCGATAAGCATTCGGGCATCGAAGATGCGCGTTTTGAGCATGGCGCGCATGCCGGCCTTCAACTGCTCATGACTCATCTCGGGCGCCCACGGCCCTACCGCCTTCCCATCGTCATCGAGGACGCGAATCAAGCTATAGGCTAAGTCGGCGGTTTCCACAGGAGCGATGTCGATCGGCGGCTTGCGCGCCTCGCCTGCGGGACTGAGAAGAAGAAAGGAGAAGTCGGTCTTTTGACCCGGCCGCCCAGTGGGCTCGGGCACGTGAAATTTAAGCGATCCGTAGTCACTCATCGATATTGTCTCCGCGCATGATTGTGTCGCACGCTTGATCTTTTGAAGGCGCCACATTGGGGGATAACCCGCAGTCGCGTCCGCCGAATGACACCCAGGGTGTTGGAGCACCATCCGAACTCAAGATTAGCAGAAGCGAGTCTTATTGAGGTTTGCGTCTTAAGGATGATGCGGCATGCGCAAGCCGCGCGCCAGAACGAACCGATGGAAACATCCCTCTCTTTATGCGCCAAAATGCTTTGTGGCGGCTCAGATAACTCGCGATAATCGTCCGCACCCTTCGCTCGGAGATGCGCATGCCTGCTTTCCCGGATGACCTGTCATGAATGATCCCATCGCGAGTACACCACTTCTTGAGCGCCATCCCACAGGAATGATCCGTGGCACCGCGGCGCTGGTGGCACTGGTGGCGTTGGCGGGCCTCACCCTGAATTTCCTTGCGCTGTTCGAGTCGGCACCCACGGCGGTGTCTGCGATATGGACGCTGCTGCGGTACTTCACCATCACGACCAACCTGATGGTTGCCGTGCTATTCATCGCGATTGCGGTAGCAGGACGAGCGAGCCTGGCGCCCAAGTGGATGGGCTGTGCGGTGCTGTCGATCGTGCTGGTGGGCGTGGTGTACGCCGTGCTGTTGAGCGGGCTGTACCAGTTCACCGGTGGCATGTATGCGGCCGACGTGCTGCTGCACCGAGTGACGCCGATCCTCGTGCCGCTGTTTTGGCTGGCGTTGGTGCCGAAGGGGAATTTTAGATGGCACGACCCATTGATCTGGGCGCTCTACCCGTTGGGGTACTTTGCCTACGCGATGATTCGCGGTGAAGCGGATGGGCAGTATGCGTATCCGTTTATCAATGTGGCGGAGCTGGGTTGGGGACAGACGGCATTCAATGCGGTGGCGATCGCAATAGGCTACTTTCTGGTGGGCTCGGCGTTTATCTGGCTGGACCGCAAACTGGATCGGTAGACCTCTGCCGGGTCAGCGATCAGCGGTCAGCGGTCAGCGGTCAGCGGGCCGAGAATCCTGCCGCTTGGCACCGCCCGACGCAGGATCCAGGCTGCTGACGTACTATCGGGGCGAATTCTCAATCTTTACCCCCCAGCACGCTCAATGACCCAACCCTCCCCTGTGCAATTCATCCCTGCCGGTTTTGTTCCCACCGACGAGCAGCGCGCCATTCAACTTTCGCGCAGCCGCGTGACCCTGGTCGCGGCCAATGCAGGTGCAGCAAAAACCACCACGCTCGCCTTGCGTATCGGCGAAGCCCTCACCCGCGGACTGCCGCCCGAGGACATCCTGGCGCTCACGTTCACGGCCGAGGCCAAGCAGGTGATGCAGGCGCGGCTGGTGGAAGTGGGCATCGCCTACAGCACGGCAAGGAAGATTCGCGTGCAGACAATGGATGAGTTTGCTGCGCGCGTGTTGGGCAATATGGAGGACGCCAAGCCACTGGCGATGCAATCGGCACGCGAGCAAATGGTGCATGCCCTGGCCGCGCTCGAAGACGTGAGCAGCAACTATCCGAGCAAATCGGAACAGCTCGAGATCCGCACGCACAATCTGGCGGTGAGCCAGTTTCTGGAAGCGCTGCTGCGCATGAAGGCCACGATGGCGTTCGATAGCGTGGATGAAGGGCTCGACCTGGAATACATCGCCGAAGACTTGGGCGTGCCGCTGACCGATTATCTGTGGTCGATCGAATACGAGAAGCACCGGCTGGGCACATTCGGCGAAGTGCCGTCGCGCGGGTTCTTCGACGCCACCTACGATCTGGCGCGGGCGCTGCGCGACGATCCGGAAACCATCGAAGCCTTTCCGGCGTATCGCCTGGTGGTGGGCGATGAGCTGCACGATTTGAACGAGGCGTCGTTTCGCATCCTCGAAGCCCTGCTGAAGATGGATAAGCTGTACTTCGTGGGCGTGGGCGACCGCGATCAGGTGATCTATTCGCAGATGGGTGCGGACGAGGCGTATTTGAATCAACGCTTCTCGGCCGTGTTCCCGCAGTGCGCGCATTATCCATTGACGATGACGTATCGCCATGGGCCGCACCTGGCTTATGCGATGGAAGCGTTCAAGCGCAAGCCGGTGGATTCGAAGCTGCCGATGAAGACCGAGATCAACGTGGCGTTTTATGGGCCGGCGAATGCTGGCGATGGGGCCTCGCACGACGCTGTCGAGCACGCCGACCGCGCCAGCCGCGATACCTCAGAAATGTCCGGCACTGCGGTATCCGGTGCTGTGGTTTCCGGCACTGCAGCGTCCGGTGCGGCGGCCCCCGGTGCTGTCGCGTCCCAATCGCAAGACACTGTAGATCGTCCCCCATCGGCCAACGCCGTCACCTGCGCCACCCGCGTCGTCGAAGCCATCGCCAAATGGCGTCGCGACCGCAAGCCGCTCGATGGCATTGCGATTCTGCTGCGCGATAGCCATCAATCCATCGAGATCGAGAACGCGTTGATGCAGGCCGACATCGGCTATCGCACGTTGACGATGAACAGCTATCTGCAGCGGGAAGAGATCTTGTTTTTGCGCGGCATGTTTGCCATCGCGCTGAACAATCTCGAGAAGGTGGCCTCGCCTGCAAGTCGCGAGGCGATCGTCGAATCGCTGTCGATGTTCGGCGAGGTGCCGATGACGCCGGCCGCGCTGGAAGAAGCCAAGACGACGATCGCGCGCGATCCGGGCACGCTCAAGTATTTTTTCGAAGGGCAGATTCAGCGCGTGGGCGCGGCTGCGGCCAGTGCGCGCATCGCCCAGGCTGTGGCGTACGTGCAGGCGCTGGAAGCGGATACGCCGGCCTACGTGGCGCTGACCGAGATCTGCGAGCGCATCGGCATGGAGGCGCTCGCGCGTCGGGTGTATGTGCATCCTTACGACGCATCGGTGATCGCGAAGTCGGTAGCCGGCTTTATCGAGGCAGCACGCGCATCGGGCAAGAACGTGCGCGACTTTGCGGATTGGATCGGTCAGGCCGATGCGTTCGCGGGTACGCGCAAGGCGCGCGATCTGGTGGCGATCGATTGCGTTGCGCACGCCAAGGGCAAGGAGTTCGATCACGTGATCCTGCCCTTTATGGCGGCGAGCGAGTTTCCGAACCCGCTGCGGGCGTTCAAGGAAGAAGAGAACCTGTTTTACGTGGCCGCGACGCGACCCAAAACAAGGCTCACGTTGATTGCGCCGGCGGACCTCGCAGCGCGCAGCAGCTTCATCGCCCAGATGCAGTTGGGTGCCACGCGCGGTCGGGCCGACACGGCCGTACGCCGCAATACCGCCGAGCCGCAAGCCACGCAAAGCCGGCGCGACCTGCGCGTGGCCTATGCCGACAAGGACATCGTCAAAGCCATGGGCGCGCAGTGGGACAAGACGCGCAAGGTTTGGTATGTGCCGGGCAATATGGACGTGGCGCCGTTCGAGAACTGGCTGGCCGAACCGCCACGCTAGCGCGCGCGACGAGATGCCGGTCGCGCACCGGTGCTCAAGCGCGCTCGCAAAAACGACCAACTTATTGTCACAAGGCCTGGTAATCATCGTGGCACTCGGCGAAGAATATTCTTTGGAGGGCATAACGATGCGTCGACTGCGATCCATCAGGTATGCGTAACGTCGGCGCCTCGTGATGCGCACTTACCCCCGTCACCGCCCCGCCCGCGCCACCGCACTATCGCCCCGCCTTCCCCAGCCCCAACTTCTCCATCGCCTCTTGCGCATCGATCGCCATGGCTGCCACTTCGGCCACGGTGATGCGCAGGCTCGTCGCCCGTGCACGCATGTGCTCGTAGGCTTGCACGTCGTTCATGCCTTGGTTGTCCACCAGCACTTTGATGGCTTTCTCGATCATCCGGCGCGATTTGATGGTTTCCTCAAGCTTTTTGATCTTGGCTTGCTGCCGCTGCTGAAAGCCTTGCGCGGAGCGGGCCAGCACCAGGGTGCTCAGCACGCCGGATGACCGAAACGGCTTGGTGAGCACGCCATGTGCGCTGGTATCGAGCAACAGCTTCAGGGTGGTCGGGCTTTCGTAATCGGATAGCGCGATCAAGGTCGCGTCGCACGAGCTGGCATACCAGATGCCGCCGCCCGGCAGGTCTTGCGACACATGGAAGAAGATCACGTCTGCGCCGGCCGGCATCTCGGCAGGAAACGGCCACACGATCTGCAGCCGGCAGCCAATGCGCTTGAGCTGCTCGATCAGCAGGTCGCGGTCTTCGCCTGGTGGATGCACGACGGCCACGCAGATGCTGCGCAGGTCTTCGTAGAGTCGGCGGATGCTGCTCATCGCTATGCGAGCCAGAATTCGGCGAGGCCGAAGCTGCTTAGGTAAGGATCGGGCTTGACCGGCGCGGAGCCTTGCCAGATCACGTCGAATTGGCCGGCCGCGTTGCACATGCCGATACGGGGCGTGAGCAGGCAGTGATTGTTTTCTGCGTCGATTTCGAGCTGGCCTTCGGGCGAGTCGTAGCGCACCGCGTGCGCGGTCCGCACGAGTTTGGCGGTATCCAGGCTGCCGGTGCGCTCGAGCGCGCGGGCGAAGAGGTGGACCTGGTTGTAGGCCGTTTCCGACCACGTGCTGGTGGGCCGGTCTCCATAGCGGCTGCGCCACAGCGCGGTGAAGCGGCGGTTGCTGTCGTTGTCGAGCGAGTTGAAGTACGTGGCGGCCGTGATGTGGCCTACGCACAATTCCGGCCCGATCAGGCGTATCTCTTCTTCGGCCATCGACAGGCTGGCGATCGGCACGCGCTTGGGGTCCATGCCGCTTTCGGCGTACTGGGTGTAGAGCGTGCGCGCGGAGTCGCCCACCACGGTAGAAAACACGACTTCGGGCTGCGCGGCCTGGATGTCGCGAATCACCTCGGCGACCTCATCGGGTCCGGCCGAGAGCGGCAAGTACACCTCGTCCAGAATCTCGCCACCATGTTGCTCGACCATGTCGCGCATCACGCGATTGGATTCGCGCGGGTAGATGTAGTCCGATCCCACCAGGAAGAAACGCGAGCCTTTGTTTTGCAGCAGATACGCCGCCAGCTGCATGCTGTTCTGATTGAGCACGGCGCCGGTGTAGATCACATTGGGCGAATATTCGAATCCCTCGTAAAACGAGCAGTACCAGAGCAAGCCGTTGTTGCGTTCGATCACCGGCAATACCGCCTTACGGCTGGATGAGGTGCTGCAGCCGAAGATCACGTTCACATCGTCTTCAGTCATGAGGCGCGTGGCGAGCCGGCGGTATTCCTCGGGATCACTCTTGGGGTCGTACACCACGGGTGCCAGCAAGCGATCGAGCACGCCGCCCTGGGCGTTGATTTCCTCGATGGCCAGGGCGGTGCCCAGGAAATGCTCGTTCCCCGTCACACCCGTCACCCCGGTGCGAGAGAACAGAATCCCAATGGGCCAATCCGACGATGCGGGCTTCATAACCGCCATGTGTTTACCTTTTTCGGCCGCCGAGGCCGCTACACGCGTAGATACGCGAACACGGTTTCAGCGGCGGTTGTGTCGCGTGCATTGCCCTGCTCGACGATTTCGCCTTGCTTGAGCACCATAAACCGATCGGCCACCTGCAGGGCGAACGCCACGTTCTGCTCGATCACCAGCATGGTGGTGCCGTGGGTCTTGCGCTCCCACAGCAGCGCCTGCGCCAACCGGTCGATGACCGAGGGCTGCAAGCCTTCGGTGATTTCGTCCAGGAGAATAACGGATGGCCGCATCATCAGCGCCCGCGCCACCAGCAACATCTTCTGCTCGCCGCCCGAGAGCGTGCCGGCATATTGCTTGAGCCGTGTCTTGAACACCGGAAAGATCGGCTCGATGGCATCGAACCGGGCAGCGAAGTCACTTTCGCGTGCCAGGCCGATGCGCAGGTTGTCGCGAATGCTGAGCTCCGTGAAGATGGCCTGCTCTTGCGCGGCATAGGCCACGCCCATGCGCGCCACGCGATGTGGCGCGACACGGGTGATATCTGTGCCGTCGAGCCGCACCTGCCCGCTTTGCTTGGGCAGGTAGCCCATGATGGTTTTGAGCAGCGTGCTCTTGCCCATGCCGTTTTTGCCCAGCAGCGCCACGGCTTCGCCCGCAGCGATATCGAGCGACAGATCGCGCAGGACCACCGAGGCTTTATAGCCACTGCTCACGCCCTGGAGTTGCAAGCTGCTCATGTCGGCTCCTTCGAGATCGTGGACCGAGGTGAATCTTCTTTTGGCACCGTCGATGTATTTGATTGCTGAAATGCCGCGTCAGACTGCACCCCATCATGCGCATCCGGCACCGGCTGCGCCGTACCCGCGTAGATGTTGCGCACGAGCTCCGAATTGACCACATCCTGGAAGCTGCCTTCCATCACCAGCTTGCCTTGATGCAGCACCACGATGCGGGTGGCGATCTGTTCGACGAAGTCGAGATCGTGTTCCACCAGCAGGCAGCACAGGCCGTAGCGATGCGCCAGGGCGCTCAAAATCTCGCCGATTTGCGTGCGTTCATGTTTGCTCAAGCCCGCAGTCGGCTCGTCCAGCAGCACGATGCGGGGCGCCAACGCGAGCACCATGGCCAACTCAAGCGCTTGTTGCTCGCCGTGCGAGAGGTCGCGCGCGACGGCATCGAGCTTGTAGTCCAGCCCCGTGGTGCGCACCACATCGAGGGCGTAAGCGGGCAGCGCCAATACCTGCGAGCGGCGCCAGAGCGATGGCCGCTCCAGCAAGGTGCCGGCGATACGCAGGCTCTCGCCCACCGTCAGGCTTTCGAACACATTCGCATTCTGGAATTTGCGGCCCAGGCCGAAGCGCACGCACGCCTGCGGCGACAGGCGACCGATATCGTTACCGCACAGGGCCACCGTGCCGCTGGTGCGGTCGGCGCCATCGCTCATGCAGCGCATCAGTGTGGTCTTGCCCGCGCCGTTGGGCCCGATCAGGCCGACCAGTTCACCGGCACGCGCCGAGAACGAGATGCCCTGCAGCACGTGCAGCGATCCGAAGCGGCGGGTGACGTCCTGCATCACCAGTGCGGGTGACGTATCGGCCGTATCGACTGGGGGCAACGCCCGCTCGGTCAGCGCCGGCGCGGTGGCGGTACGCCTGCCAAATCCGAAGGGGCGCAGCAGCAAAGGAATCAGCCCTTGCGGCAACAACACGATCACCGCGACGAACGCGCTGCCCAGAATGAGTTGCCAGGCGAACGGCATGCTGCCGCTCAAGTAAGCGCTGGCCACGTTGATGAGCACCGCGCCGATCAAGGGCCCCCACAGGGTTCCACGACCGCCCAGGGCAACCCAGATGATGAGTTCGGTACCGAGCACGAAGCCGGAGAGCTCGGGCGCGACCACGCCACTGAAGGCGCCGTAGCCAAAGCCCGCCAGGCCGGCGACGATGCCCATGGCGATCAACAGCATGATCTTGACGCGCGACACGCGGATACCGAGGTACTCGCAGCGCGACTCGTTATCGCGGATGGCGGTCAGCACGCGACCGCCGTCGCTGCGCATGGCGAGCCAGGCGACGGTGCCCACGGCGAGCAATGCCCCGCCCGACACCCAGAACCAGGCCTCGAGCGACCAGTCGAAAGTTTCGTAGCCGGTGAGTCCGGAGCTCGAGCCCGTCCACTCGCCGCCCGACAGCAGCAGTTGCGAGAGGACGATGGGCACCACCAGCGAGATCACGGTGGCGAAGAACGGCGATGCGCCGCGATAGAACGAGAGCCAGCCCACGAGTGCGGCCAGCAGCCCGGTGCACGCGATCGCCGCGCCAACGGCTGCGGCCACCGTGGCAGGCGAAAATCCGTAATGCGTAAAAATCAGCCCGGCCGCGTAGGCGCCCACGCCGAAGAAGGCCGACTGGCCGAAGGTAAGGTAGCCGGTATAGCCCCACAGCACGTCTACCGTGATGGCGGCGATGGCAAAAAAGAAGGCCTTGATGAGGATGTTTAACAGATAAGTGTCGAACACGTACGGGCCCACGACGACCAGCGCAACACCCAGCCCGCCCAGGGCGGCAAGGCCGGCAACCGAGACGGGTTTACGAGGTGCTGCGCGCGCGGCAACGGTAGCGTCAGTCATGCGCAAATCCTTTGGGACGAATGCGAAGGGTGAGCGCGGCCAGCACCGCGATGGTCAGTCCGCCCAAAACGGGGCTGAAGTAGATGCTGACCAGCACCTGCGCGGCGCCGAACACCAGGCAGGTCGCCATCAAACTGACCATGGAATGCCCCGACACCATCACAAGCATGAACGCGCTGACGAGCCAGCCCACGCCCATGTTGGGGTCGACGCTGGACAACGGCGACACCAAGGTGCCGGCCAACGTACCCAGGCCCGCGCCCAGGCTGAAGGTGATGAAGCGAATGCGCCCGGCATTGATGCCGAGCCCGCTCGCCAGCTTTTCGTTCATGATGACGGCGCGGGTGTTGACGCCGAAGCGCGTGCCGTTGAGCAACGCGGTCAGCACCCCGCACAGCACCACCGCGACCGGGATGAGCAGCAGCCGATACGCCGAATAGCCGGTGCCGGCGAGGGTCCACATGCCGTCCAGCGGCGTATCGGTGAACTGCACTTCACGGCCGAACGCGATCACGATCAGTTGCCCGATGATGATGCCCAGGCCCCAGGTGGCCAGGATCGCGTCCAGTGGCCGCTTGTACAACGGCCTCACTACCAGATACTCGATGATGAGCCCCGCCACCATGCCGCACACGAAAGCGAGCGGCCAGCTCAGCCAGGGATCAAGTTTGAGATGCGTGACCACGTAGCTCACGTAGCCGCCCATCGTGAGCAGTGCACCGTGGGCGAAGTTGACGATCTTCATCACGCCGAAGATCATCATCAACCCGGCCGTGACGATGAACAACATCGCTGCGGTGGTGAGCACATCCAGTAGTAAAGCCATAGTCGTTCTCCGATCGCCCGCAGCGCTTACTTAATGTTCGGGCACTGGGGGCCCGGATCCACGCTCGGGAACGTTTGCAGGATCTTGATCGAGCCGTCGGCCTGCACTTCACCCAGTTGCATGGCGAGCGCCGCATGCCGGCTCTTGTTCATCTGCACCACACCGCGCGGGCCCTTGAACGACACTTCCGCCAACGCGGCAATGACCTTTTCGCTCTCCGTGGTGCCGGCCTTCTCGACCGCCGCCTTGTACAGGAAGAACGCCTCGTACTGCGGTTCGGACAACTCGTTTGGCGTTTTCAGGTCGTTGCCGAATTTCTTGGTCATCGCTTCGATGAAGCGCTTGTTCTCAGGCGTGTCGATACTCGTCAGATACGACGCCGACAGATACATGCCGGTCGCCACCGCGCCCATGGTCTTCGCCGTGCCTTCGTCGATCGCCAGGTTGCCGTAGGGCTGCTTCAAGCCTGCGCCTTGCAGTTGCTTGGCCAACGACACGTTGGGCGCACCGCCCGCCGTGGAGCTGATGAGCGCATCGGGGTTGGCCGAGCGAATCTTCGAGACGATCGCCGTCCAGTCGCTGCCGTCCATGGGCAAGTATTCCTCGCCCACCACCTTGCCACCGGTCTGCTCGATGTACTTTTTGGTAAACGACAGCATGCCGCGGCCAAACGAATAATCGCTGCCGATCAGGAAAAACGTTTTCGCCTTCTTTTCCTTGGTGAAGTAGTCCACTACAGGTGCCACCTGCTGCTCCGGCACCCAGCCGTTCACATACATCCACTTGCTGCACGAGCGGCCTTCGTAAAACGATGTGTAGATATACGGCGTCTTGCCGCGCGCCACGATGGGCAGGGCCGCACTGCGGGCCGCGCTCGTTTCCATGCCGATGACGGCATCCACTTTCTTCTGGAAGACCAACGTGTCGAAGGCCTTCTGTGCACCCACAGCGCCCGAGCCATCGTCGGCGATTTCCAGTTGCACCTGGCGGCCCAGGATGCCGCCTGCGGCATTGATCTCGTCCACAGCCAGTTGCGAGGACTGCACCACGGCGGGCGCCACCACGCTATTGGCACCCGACAGCCCGACGGGCACGCCGATCTTGATTGGCTCTGCCGCCTGTACAGACACCGCCAACAGACTGGCGGCAGCCAACGCACTCAAACGAAACGAAGAAAAGAGAGGGTTCATGATGCTTCCTGTGAGGGAGTTGAGCTCGAGCGTGATCGCTCAGTTGCGGGGCAACGGCCAGCCGGTGCCGAGCATGGGGTCGTAGACATCGTCGCGGCGGTCGCGCATGACGACGTTGAAGGCATTGAGATGCCGCGCACTGCGAGAGTGTTTGAGGTTGATGGGGGCATATAGAATTTCCTCGGCGTCGTCGCTGGCGGGGCCCGCGAGCGGCCAGCCTTGCGAGCTGACGATCAGGCTCTGCCCGAGAAACGGTTGTCCGCGTTCGACGCCCACGCGATCGGCGCACACGATGTTCAGCCCGTTGCTGTGCGCGCTGGCCATCGCCAGCGTGTTGGCCATCGTGGGATGACGGGCATCTTGCGCGGGCATGGGCACCCAGTTCGTGGGCATGCACACGATATCCACGCCCTGCATGGCCATGAGGCGATACACCTCGGGAAACCAGCCGTCGTAGCAGATGATGACGCCGAGCTTGCCGTATTCGGTGTCGAACACCGGCAGGCCGCGGTCGCCCGCCTCGAAGAACAGATGCTCGTCACCCCAGAGATGCAGCTTGCGGAACGTGCCCAGGTAGCCTTGCGGCCCGATCACCACTGCCGCGTTGTAGAGCCGTTGACCATCCTGCTCGGTGATACCCGCCACGATGTAGATGCCCAACCGTGCGGCTGCGGCGATCCAGGCCTGGCTGGTGGGACCGGCCGGCACGGGCTCGGCGAGGCTGAACGCCTCAGCGCGGCTGGCGAACACGTAGCCCGTATTGGCCAGCTCCGGCAGCACCACGATGCGCGCGCCCTGCGCGGCGGCCGTTTCGATGTGAGTGATCGACCGCGCCACGTTATCGGCCTTGTGGCCCACGCGGCAATCCATCTGGATCGCCGCCACGATGACGTCAGGAAAATCTTCCGCTGCGGGCGTTGGTGAAGACATGAATGCTCCAAGAAAACAAAAAGCCCTCGAGCGCGCACTAGGCACGTTTCGAGGGCTCATATAGCCGGATAGGTGGCGCAGCAATGTTGCTGCGTGGCGGGGACGCTGTTGTCCGCACACCGAGACTCGATTATCGGAACGGGGCCGATCACGTGTCAATCGATGCTTGCTAGGGACATACCCGCATGCAACATACATCTGGCTTGCACATCAAGTTGAAATTACACGTCGACGCACGATGCATTGCAGGGCGCAGGCCATGCAAACGCAATGAGGGGCATGCCACTCAGAACCGAATTTATGGTTTTGCGATCATGCACCGCATCGGTGATTTTTCACGCACTCAATTGGTTCAAAAAACCGCGTCCCTACGGCGTGCTGCACGCTTCCGTGCACGCGTCGAAAACAATCGAGAAAGGTCTTGCGCCGCCAAATTTCGCCAAGCAGAATCGGCCTCTTCTCAATGACTTCAGGCTGATCGACAGCTTCGATTTTTCACACGCAATTCGACACCCCCAGTCGTCAAACCCACCATCGCATCAAGAGGATCCCAGCGCATGCACACACGCTCTCCCCTACGCCTGCACCGCTTCGTGCGCAGCGCCCTGTCGCTCGCCCTTCTGGCCTCCGCTGCCGCCGGCTTCTCGGCGCTCCCCGTGGCCGATGCACAAGCCAAGACGATTACGGCAGTGATGCACTCGCCCATCCGCATCCTCGATCCCATCATCACCACCGCGCACATCGTGCGTAATCATGGGTACATGATTTACGACACGCTGCTGTCGATGGATTCGAAGTACCAGCCCACGCCGCAGATGGCCGAGTACAAGATCTCGGATGACGGCCTCACCTACACATTCACGCTGCGCGAGGGACTGAAGTGGCATGACGGTGCCGCCGTGACGTCCGAGGATTGCATCGCGTCGCTCAAGCGTTGGGGTTCGCGCGATGCGGGCGGGCAGATGCTGATGGACCGCACGGCCAGCCTGACCGCAGTGGACGCGCGCACGTTCGAATTGAAGCTGAAGGCGCCGTTTGCCGATACGCTCGACATGATCGCCAAACCCTCGGCGGTACCGGCGTTCATGATGCCGGCCCGCGTGGCCGCCACGCCGTCGTCGGAAGCGATCAAGGAAAACATCGGCTCGGGCCCGTTCAAATTCGTGCAGAAGGAATACGTGCCGGGCGTGAAGACGGTGTATGAAAAGTTCACCGATTACGTGCCGCGCAAGGAACCCGCGGATTTCCTGGCAGGCGGCAAGGTCGTCAAAGTGGATCGCGTGGAATGGGTGACGATGCCCGATGCGCAAACCGCGGTAAGCGCGCTGAACTCGAACGAAATCGACTATATCGAATCGCCCCCGCTCGATCTGCTGCCGATCCTGCAAAACAATGACGACTTGCAGATCACGGTATTCAACGAGCTCGGCAGCCAGACGATGGGCCGCATGAACTTTCTGTACCCGCCGTTCGACAACCTGAAGATTCGTCAGGCCGCCCTGCTGGCACTCGACCAGGAAAGCATCCTGCAGGCCTACATCGGCAACAAGGAGTACTACACGCCTTGCGCTTCGATGTACGGGTGCGGCGTGCCTTTTGAAACCGCAGCCGGTGCGCCCCCATCGCTCACCAAGGGCGCAGAGCCGGAGAAGGCGCGTGCGTTGCTGAAAGAAGCCGGCTACGACGGCAAGCCCATCGTGATCATGCATCCCACGGACGTGAGCACGGTGAGCTCCCAGCCGGTGATTGCAGCGCAGCTGTTGCGCAAGGCAGGGTTCACGGTCGATCTGCAGCCCATGGACTGGCAAACGCTCGTCAGCCGGCGTGCGAGCACCAACGCACCGGCCAACGGCGGCTGGAATATGTTCTTCACCAACTGGGTGATTCCGGAGGTGTGGACGCCGATGGTCAATCCGATGGTGAACGGGCGCGGCAAGGAAGGCTGGTTCGGCTGGCCGACGGATCCGAAGCTGGAAGAACTGCGCACGGCCTTCACGACCGCCAAAACGCCTGAAGATCGCAAGGCGGCTGCGGCGGCCGTGCATCAGCAGGCGATGGAGCAGGTCATCTACGTGCCGCTCGGCTCCTACAAGGCGCCCGCGGCCATGAGCAAGAAATTGACGGGTCTGGTCAAGGCACCGGTGCCGTTGTTCTGGAATATGTCCAAAGCCGATTAAGGCTTCTTCACCCCGCCCGCCCCATGCACGCTGTGCGTGGCGCGGGCGAGATGCTTTAACCGGTCCACCGCGCGCCCATGGGAGCAACGGGGGCCACGCAGGCCCACTTCACGCTTCCGCGCGCCGTTTGAGCGAGAGTCACCATGCCTGCTTATTTCCTGAAGCGGATATTGGCCGTCATCCCCGTAATGGGTGTGGTCGCGGTATTCGTCTTTCTATTGCTTCGATTGACCCCGGGCGATCCTGCCGCGATCATCGCCGGCGATATGGCGACGCCTGAGCAACTGGCCAAGATCCGCGCCGCGCTCGGCTTGAACGAGCCGCTGCTCACCCAATTCTTCAGCTGGATCGGCACCGTGCTGAAAGGCGATCTGGGCACCTCGCTCATCTCGGGCACGCCTGTGACCACGTTGATCGGCCAACGCCTCGAACCCACGTTGAGCCTGGCCATCATGACCGCCATCCTGGCCGTCGTCATCGCCGTGCCGCTGGGCGTGCTGGCCGCATGGAAACATCAAAGCTGGGTCGACAACCTCGTGATGTCGATGTCGGTACTGGGCTTCTCGGTGCCCGTCTTCGTGATCGGCTACGTGCTGGTGCAGATCTTCGCGCTTGAATTGCGTTGGCTGCCGGTGCAAGGCTATCGCAGCTGGACGCAAGGCTTCTGGCCGTTTCTGCAACGCGCCATCCTGCCGGCATTCACCCTGGCCTCGATCTACGTGGCGCTGATTGCGCGCATGACGCGCGCCAGCCTCCTTACGGTATTGGGCGAAGACTATATCCGCACCGCCCGCGCCAAGGGCCTGGGCGAGATCATCGTGCTGTTTCGTCACGCGCTGCGCAATGCGGCCGTCCCCATCCTCACCGTGATCGGCACCGGTTTCGCGCTGTTGATCTCGGGCGTGGTGGTGACTGAAAGCGTATTCAACATCCCCGGCCTGGGACGCCTCACGGTGGACGCCATTCTGGCGCGCGACTATCCCGTGATCCAAGGGTTGATCCTCACCACCAGCGGCGTGTACGTGCTGATCAATCTGGTGATCGACCTTTCCTATAGTGCGCTCGATCCGAGGATTCGCTACTGATGACAGCCACCACGAAAAACCTCCCCGAAAGCGCCGCCAAACCGGGCGCGACGCCTGGCCTCGATGCCGCCACGGCATCCACACCTGCCGCTGCGGTCACCCCCGCGGCGCGGCTCTCGCTGCACAACAGCCTGGGCGGCTTGCGGCGCATGAAGGCTGCGCCCGCGATATCGGCATTCGTCGTGATCGCCTTGATCCTGATGGCGATCTTCGCACCATTGCTGGCGCCGCACGATCCCCTCGCGATGACGCCTGCAATGCGGTTGAAGCCTTCCAGCGACATGTACCTGCTGGGTACCGACGCCTTTGGGCGTGACATTCTTTCGCGCATCATCTACGGCGCGCGCGTGTCGCTCACCATCGGGCTGGGCGTGGCGATCGTCAGCATCCTGATCGGCTTGCCGCTGGGGTTGCTGTCGGGCTTCTTCAAAACGCTCGACGCCATTCTGATGCGCGTGATGGATGGCTTGATGGCCATCCCCAGCGTGCTGCTGGCCATTGCGGTCGTGGCGGTATCGGGCGCGAGCATGTGGAGCCTGATCATCGCGATCACCATCCCCGAGATCCCGCGCGTGGTGCGCCTGGTGCGCTCGGTGGTGCTGTCGGCCCGCGAAGAGCTTTACGTCGAAGCGGCGATCTCGCTGGGCAGCAGCCTGCCGCGCATTCTGCGCCGTCATCTGGTGCCCAACACGATCGCGCCGCTCATCGTGCAAGGCACCTACATCTGCGCGTCGGCCATTCTCACCGAAGCGATCCTGTCGTTCTTGGGTGCCGGCATCGGCACCGAAATACCTTCGTGGGGCAACATCATCTCGGAGGGCCGCATGTACTTCCAGCTCAAGCCGTCGTTGATCTACTGGCCCGGCCTGGTGCTGTCGGCCTGCGTACTCGCCGTGAATTTGCTGGGCGACACCGCGCGCGACATGCTCGATCCCAAAATGAAACAGCGGGGTGGCCACTGATGAGCAACGAGACGATTTTGAGTGTGCGCGACCTGGTGGTGACCGCCGGCACCATGGCGGGCGCCCCGCCGATCCTGAACGGCATCTCGCTGGATATTGCCGCCGGCGAAACGCTGTGCCTGGTGGGCGAAAGCGGCTCGGGTAAATCGGTGACGTCACTGGCCACAATGGGGCTATTGCCGAAAGGCATCTTGATGGCGCGCTCGGGCAGCATCATGCTCGAAGGCAAGGATCTGCTGAAGGCATCGGAGAGCCAGCTCAAGGCGTTGCGCGCCAGCCGCATGGCCATGATCTTCCAGGAGCCCATGACGGCGCTGAACCCGGTGATGCCGGTGGGCCGGCAGATCGAAGAGGTGCTGCAGGCCCATACGCCGATGGGCGGACGCGAACGCAAGAGGCATGTGCTGCAGATGCTGGATCAGGTTCACCTGCCCGATATCGAGCGGGTGTATGCGTCGTATCCGCATCAGCTTTCGGGCGGGCAGCGCCAGCGCATCATGATCGCCATGGCGCTCGTGCTCGAGCCGAAGCTGTTGATTGCGGATGAGCCCACCACAGCGCTGGACGTGACCACGCAGAAGGAAATCCTGCGGCTCGTCAAGGAGCTGCAGACGAAGCACGGCACATCGGTGCTGTTCATCACGCACGATATGGGCGTGGTGGCCGATATCGCCGACCGGGTGTGCGTCATGCACCACGGCGATATCGTCGAGACGGCCGCCATTGGCGATCTGCTGGAACGTCCCACCACGGCCTACACCCGCAAACTGCTCTCGTCTGTGCCGAGCCTGGTTGCGCGGCCGCCGCGTCCGATGAAGAGCCAGGAGATCGTGCTCGAAGCGATCGAACTCAACAAGACCTACAGCACCAAAAGCTGGCTGCGCCGCACACGCGAGACCCACGCCGCAGCCGATGTGAACTTCACGTTGCGGCACGGCCGCACGCTGGGCATCGTGGGCGAAAGCGGCTCGGGCAAATCCACAGTCGCGCGTTGCATCATGCGGCTGATCGACCCAACGTCCGGCAGCATCCGCCTCAAAGGCGCGGATATCTCAGACCTGCAACGGCCGGCACTGCAGCCGCATCGCAAGCGCATCCAGATCGTGTTTCAGGATCCCTATCGGTCGCTCAACCCGCGCGTGACCGTAGGTGAAAGCATCACTGAAGGCCCCACCAATTACGGCATGCCGTTGGCGCAAGCGATGGCACGTGCGGCCGAGCTGCTCGAGGTGGTGGGCCTGCCGAAGGACGCCATCGACCGCTATCCGCACCAGTTTTCGGGCGGCCAGCGGCAGCGCATCGCGATCGCAAGGGCGCTGGCAATGGAACCCGATGTGCTCGTGGCCGACGAGGCCGTCTCTGCACTGGATGTGTCGGTGCAGGCACAGGTGCTCGATCTGCTGAGCGAACTGCAGGAGCGGCTGGGCGTGGCCATTCTCTTCATCACGCATGATTTGCGCGTGGCCGCACAGATCTGTGACGATGTGGCGGTGATGCAGCATGGGCGTATCGTAGAGGCCGGTACGGCGCAGGAGGTGTTGATGTCTCCGCAGATGACCTACACCCGCGCATTGATCGATGCCGCCCCCGGGCGACACTGGGACTTCGCAAACTTCCGCCCCCTTCCTCAACAACCAACAGGACTTTGATATGTCTCGCCCCCGTATCGCCGTAGGCGGCTTCATGCACGAAACCAATACGTTTGCGCCCACCCGCGCAGATTTTGCGGCATTCGACGGTGGCGGGGGCCGGCCCATCATGCGCGGCGACGAGGTGATCACGCTCACGCGCGGCACCAATAACGGGATCGCAGGGTTTGTGGAGTCGCCCGAAGCGCAGGCCTGGGAGATCGTGCCCACATTGTGGGCCCACGCCAGTCCCTCGGCGCATGTAACGCAAGACGCATTCGATCGTATTGCCGGCGAGCTCGTGCAGGCGATCAAGGACGCCGGAACGCTGGACGGCATTTACCTCAACCTGCACGGCGCGATGGTGGCCGAGCATGCCGACGATGGCGAAGGCGAACTGCTGCGCCGCGTGCGCGCTGCGATGGGTGACGCCATTCCGATCGTGGTGAGCCTGGACCTGCACGCCAACGTGACGGAAGAGATGGTGACCTATTCGGATGCGTTGATCGGGTATCGCACCTATCCGCACGTGGACATGGCCGACACCGGCGCACGTTGCGCCACCTACATGGCGCGCATCGTGGGCACCGATCGCCGCGACGCCAAGGCGTTTCGGCGTATCGAATTTCTGATCCCGATCGTGTGGCAATGCACATATATCGAGCCGTGCAAAAGCCTCTATGCCCACCATGTGACGATGGAAGCCGCCGGCTTGCCCACGATCTCGTTTTCGACCGGCTTCCCTGCCGCCGACATTCCCGGCTGTGCGCCAACGGTAGTGGCCTACGCCGCGGACGCCGTCACGGCCGAGCGGGCCGCGGATGAGATGGCAGCCTTGGTGAACGCCGCCGAATCTGCCTTTGCCGGCAAAGTATGGACGCCGGACGAGGGCGTGCAGGAAGCGATGCGCATTGCGCAAACGGCATCGAAGCCCGTCGTGATCGCAGACACCCAGGACAATCCGGGCGCCGGTGGCGATTCCGATACCACCGGCATGCTGCGCGCGCTGATCGCGCAGGACGCGCAACGTGCTGCGATCGGCAACATCGTCGATCCGGGCGCCGCCGCTGCGGCACACGAAGCCGGAGAAGGCGCGACCGTGCGCCTGGCACTGGGCGGCAAGTCCGGCGTGCCGGGCGATATGCCGCTGGACGAGGCATTCGTGGTCGAGAAGCTGACGGACGGACGCTTTACCGCCACCGGCCCGTTCTACGGCGGCGCGAAGCTCGATCTGGGCTTGTCGGCCTGCCTGCGCATCGGCGGCGTGCGAATCGTGGTGACCTCTCGCAAGGCTCAGATGGCCGACCAGCAGATGTACCGTCAGGTGGGCATCGAGCCGCGCGATCAGGCCATCCTGGTCAACAAAAGCTCGGTGCACTTTCGCGCCGACTTTGCCCCCATCGCAGAGACGATTCTGGTGTGTGAGTCGCCCGGCCCGATGCCGGTCGATCCCGCCGTGCTGCCGTTTACGAAGCTCCTGCCGGGCATTCGCCTCTCGCCTCGCATTGCGCCCGGGCACGGCGTGCAGTAACGTCGCACCCGACGCTCTGCGTTTCGCACGGCCGGCCCCGGCCGGTGACGAGACGCAATGAGGCATGGCCATCCCGGCCGGCCGAGCCGCTTCGTTCGAGGATGTGCCTTGCGTCAGTCTCCATCGTCGGACACGTCTTCGGCGCCCGGCTCACTTTCCTCCAAGCCGCCACGGGGCCGGCTTCCCAGGCTGTGGTGGGTATGGCTGCTGCCGCTGGCCGCCGCGATCGCCGGCGTCGCGTTGCTGATGTTTGAGGTGAGTGCGAGAGGCCCCACAATCACCATCAGTTTTCAGGACGTCGAAGGCGTGGCGGCCGACCGCACGCGCGTGCAATACAAGAATCTCGATGCGGGCGTGGTGAAAGCCGTGCGCCTGAGCGATGACCGCCGTTCGGCCATCGTGACGGTTCAGCTTACCGGCGCGGCCGCGCACGCGGCCCAGGAAGGCAGCCGCTTCTGGATCGTGCGCCCGCACTGGACCGGCAGCAGCGTCTCGGGGCTTTCCACCCTGCTTTCAGGCGCGTTCATCACCCTGGAAGTGCCCGATCCGGCCCGCCGCGACGGCGCGCCGCGCGTGGCGCAAACCGAATTTGTCGGCATGGAGACGCCGCCGCTGATCGCCCAGGGCCGGTCGGGCACGCGCATCGATCTGCGCACCCGCGACATCGGCACGCTATATCCTGGCGCACCGGTGTACTTTCGCGGCGTCAAGGTGGGCGACATCCTCGACTATCAGCTCAATGACGACGGCCGCGGCCTGGGCGTCGCCCTCTTTGTGGATGCGCCCTACGATGCGCACATCAAAACCGACACCCGCTTCTGGCGCGTGGGGTTTGCCGATCTTCAGATCAATGCGTCGGGCGTTCGCTTGCGCACGCCCTCGGCACTGACGATCGCCCAGGGCGGCGTGGCGTTCGACGAGGTGGAGCAGGCCGCTGCCGAAGACGAACTCGGCGAACGTGCGCGGCGGCTGTACGCCAGCGAACAGATCGCCCGCACCGCGCCGGATCGTCGCGCCTATCGGATCCGGATGCGATTCGAGCAGTCGATCCGCGGGTTGAAGCCAGGCGCGGTCATCGACTTCAACGGGGTCGTATTGGGACGGGTCGATCACGTGGAGGTCGATCTGGATGCGAAGACGGAAAAGCCGGTGGCCTGGATCGACGCGCGCATCTACCCCGAGCGGCTGGGCAATGTGTTTGAAAGCGCGCAGCGTCTGGTCGACAGCGAATCGGCGACGGGCAAGCCGGTGCCGGAAGGCCGGCTCATCAAAGCGCTCGTGGCCAGCGGCATGCGTGCGCAGTTGCGACAGGAAAACGCCTGGTCCGGCCAGCAGTACATCGCGCTGGACGTATTTGCGGATGCGCCGCCGGTCGACGTGGCGCTTGCCGAGGTAACGATCATTCCCACGATCGGCAGCGACACCGAACGCCTGCAACAGCACATCGATTCGATAACCGCGCGCATCCGCAAGGTGCCGATCGCCGAGATCGGCGAGGGCGTGGGTCAGTTGCTGGCGCAGACCGGCCGCGTCATCAAGACGATCGAAGCGCCCATCGGCACCGATCTCGCGAAACTGAAGCAAGAGGCCGAAGCGGCCATTGCCACCTTGCAGCGCTTGCAAACGCAAAACGATGGCCGGCCCGCCACGATCAAACGCGCCAACGCCGAGATCGAACGTGCCGTGACATCGCTGCAGGCGTTGGCCAACTACTTCAAGGGCAACCCCGCGGCACTGATACGCGGCCGCGGTCCCAACGACGCGCCGATCGTCGACGTGCGCAATTGATCCTGCGCACGGGGCCAGCCATCGTTATCCCGGATCGCCAAAGCGCGGCCATCGGCGTACGCTTATGGATTACGTTCAACCGTCACCCGGAACCTCAATGCCCACGCTTACCCGCATCGAAAGCTACGCCGACGAACTGAAATCCATCCGCTGGGATATCCATGCCCACCCTGAAATCGGCTTCGAAGAAGAACGCACTTCGGAGGTGGTCGCCACCTTGTTGACGTCCTGGGGCATCGCGGTGCATCGCGGGATCGGCAAGACCGGCGTGGTGGGTGTGCTCGAAGGCAAGCTGGGCGCGGGCCGCAGCATTGGCCTGCGCGCCGACATGGATGCCCTGCCGATGCAGGAAACGGCCGACGTACCGTACAAGTCGACCATCGACGGCAAGTTTCACGGCTGTGGTCACGATGGCCATACGACGATGCTGTTGGGCGCGGCCCGTTATCTGGCGGAAACGCGCGACTTCGCCGGTCGCGTCGTCTTCATTTTCCAGCCGGCTGAAGAAGGCCTGGGCGGTGCGCGCGCGATGCTGGCGGAAAAATTGTTCGAGCAGTTTCCGTGCGACGAAATCTACGGTCTGCACAATTCGCCGTATCTGGATGCCGGCAAGATCTCCATCCGTACCGGCCCCTCGATGGCAGGTGCCGATTTCTTCGATATCAAGGTCAAGGGCCATGGCAGCCACGGCGCCAACCCGCAGGCGTCGAAAGACCCCATCATCGTCGCCAACGCCCTGGTGCAGGCGCTGCAGACCATCGTGAGCCGCAACACCAGCCCGCTCGAATCGGCGGTGGTGTCGGTCACGCAGTTTCATTCGGGGTCGGCCTACAACGTGATTCCACAGGAAGCCACACTGGCCGGCACGATCCGCACGTTCTCGGCCGAAGTGGGCGACATGGTGCGCCATCGCATGCGCACCATCGCAGCCGGCCTGGCGGCCAGCTTCGATGTGGAGATCGAAGTCGACATCCGCAACATCTTCGACGTGCTGGTCAATCACGAAAGCCAGACCGAGGCGCTCAAGCAGGCCGCGTTCGACATCGTGGGTGAAGACAACGTGTCGACCATGAAGAACCCGGTGATGGGCAGCGAAGATTTTGCCGACATGCTGCGCGTGGTGCCGGGCTCGTACTGCTGGATCGGGCACTCGGGCAACATGCCGCTGCACAATCCCGGCTTCATCCTTGGCGACGATATCCTGCCCGTGGGCGCCAGCCTGCTGGCCCGGGTGGTGGAACGCCAGTTGGCGGCCTGAATTGGGTAATCGGGCCGTTTGCGTTACTCTCTTTCGTCTATTTAGAAGGAGTAATACTCATGGCCCAAGCCACTGCTCGTCATATCCTGGTTTCCAGTGAAGCCAAATGCAATGAACTGAAGGCCGCGATCGAAGGCGGCGCCGACTTCGCCCAAGTCGCCAAAGACAATTCGTCGTGCCCCTCCAGCCGCGACGGCGGCAACCTGGGCTCCTTCGGCCCCGGCCAGATGGTCAAAGAATTCGACACCGTGGTGTTCAGCGCCCCGATCAATGTGGTGCAAGGCCCCGTGAAGACCCAGTTCGGTTACCACCTTCTGGAAGTCACGAGCCGCCAGGACTGATCGCGGTCGGCCAGGCGCGGGGTTCATCATCCCTCGCCCCGGGCCGCACCGCGTGCGGCGTCTTCGGTCGGTTATCGACAATCGGCGAAGTTCGCGCAGCAGGCGAAATCAAAAAGCGAGCGTTTCGACGCTCGCTTTTTGCATGTTGAGCCTGGCGATGTTCGGCAGGGCCAAGGCTCCCGGCGTATGAATGACGCATCCGGATTCGCTCGGCGCGCGTATCCACAATGCGCAATTCGATACAGTGCGCTAGCAAATGTTCACTTCCCGCACTCGGCACACCCCTGGTGCTACGCTCGCGCCGCCTAAATCTTCAGGTTGGCCTTGATTCCGGCGGGGACCAACCGTTAACGATACAGGCCTGTGCCTTACTTCGCCCGTCGGATCGTTATGCGATGCCCCTTACCAAACTAAAGAACGCCGAACGCAACCAGGCGCTGCTGCGCCTGATCGTGGCCGGAATCGCCGAGGTCTACACGCTGGTCACGGCGGCGTTCAGCAGCATTCCGCTTGCCGATTCGCTGGCCGTGCTGATCTTCATTGCGCTCTTCATGGTGGTCTCCGCCGGGTTGCTGCTGCACGTGGTGCGCCGGCCCGGCGTTTATCCCTGGCGCCGCGTGCTGGGCATGGCCTTCGACTACACCGGCATCAGCTTCACGATGATCATGGGCGGCGAATACCTGCTGCCCATCTATGTGGTGCTGCTGTGGGTCACCGTAGGCAATGGCATGCGCTATGGCTCACAGTACCTGGCGGTGTCGACCACGCTGGGATTGATCGCGCTGGCCACGATCTTCTACAACACGCCGTACTGGCACGCCCACCCGTATGTGATCGCGACCGTGGTGCTCACCACCGTGATCGTGCCGGCCTACGCGCAGGTACTGCTCAGCCAAACCCGCGAGGCCTACGAAAAGGCCGATGCCGCCAATTTCGCCCGCTCGCGTTTTCTGGCGCAGGCCAGTCACGATCTGCGTCAGCCCATTCATTCGATCAGCCTGTTTACCGCCTGCCTGCGGGATGCCGATCTGGGGCCTGAGGAACGGCGCATGGTCGACAACATCGACAAATCGCTGCATAGCGTCTCGCAACTCTTCCGCTCGATTCTGGACAGCTATACGCTGGACAACGGTCGCGTGGCGGCGCGCACCGACGTGATCCCGGTGAAGAGCCTGATCGATGCCGTCGCATTGCAGAATTCCGAAGTGGCGCGCTGGGCGGGTGTGACGCTGAAAGTGCGCGCGAGCCGGCATCGCGTGCGCGTCGACCCCAATCTGCTCAGCACGATGGTGCAGAACCTCGTATCCAACGCGATCAAGTACGGTCCGGGCGGCTCGGTGCTGATCGGCTGCCGCCAGCGCAATGGCACGCTCTCGATCGAAGTACACGACCAGGGCCGCGGCATTTCGGATCAACATCTGCCGCATGTGTTCGACGAGTTCTATCGGGTGCGGCAGGTGCGCGACAAGGATATCGAGGGCGTGGGCCTCGGGCTGTCGATCGTGCAACGCATCGGTACCCTGATGGGCCTGTCGGTACGCATCGCTTCGCGCGCTGGCGTAGGCACCGTCGCCAGCATCGACGGCATTCCCATCGAAGCCAGCCTGCCCGTCGCGCCTGCCGTGGCACCCGTCCCCTCGACGCGCCTGCTGGCCGGCCTGCGCGTGCTGCTGATCGAGGATGACCAGAACGTGCTGCTGGCCACGGCCACATTGCTGGAGAAGTGGGGCTGCCAGGTGCAAACGGCCACCACGATTCCCTCGGACGACGTGCAATGCGATCTGGTGATCAGCGACTTCGATCTGAATACCGAAGCGTCGGGCGCGGATTGCATTGCCTACATGCGGCAACTGAGCGGCAGCAACATCCCGGCGATGCTCATCACCGGGCACGATACCCAGCGCGTTGAGGACGCCGTAGGCGATCCCACCATACCCGTGCTTTCCAAGCCGGTGCGGCCCGCGGAGTTGCGCTCGATGTTGACCGCGCTGAAGGCCGGACTTCCGCTGGATGCGATGCCGGCGGGCGCCGCGCGGCCAGTATGAATACCATCGGCCCGAAACGCAAGGACGCCGAGCGCTCGCAGGCGATCGTGCGCCTGACGCTGGGCGGTGTGGCGGCGACCTACGTGCTCGCCACGGCAGCCCTCAGCCCGGTGCCTTCCGAAGGTGAATCCTTTGCCATTCTGATCGGCGGGTTCATGCTGGTGGCCGTGGCGCTGTACGCCAGTATCGTCAAATGGCCGGGCCACTATCCCGCCCGCCGGATATTCGGCATGGTGCACGACTACGCCGGCATCTCGATGACGATGATTCTGGGCGGCGAGCCGATGCTGCCTGTGTTTGGCACGTTGCTTTGGGTCACGGTGGGCAACGGCATGCGCTTCGGCACGCGCTATCTGGCCATTGCGACCACGTTCGCCATCACGGCGCTGTGCACGATCGCGTATCTGACGCCCTACTGGCGCGAGCAGCCGCAGGTGGTGGCCACCTTGCTGATCACCACGATGGTGGTGCCCGCCTATGCACACATGTTGCTGCGGCAAACGCGCGGCGCCTACGAGAGAGTGGACGAAGCCAACTTCGCGCGCTCGCGATTTCTGGCGCAGGCCAGTCACGACCTGCGTCAGCCCATCCATGCGATCAGCCTGTTTACCGCCTGCTTGCGCGATGCCCGCCTGGGCAGCGAAGCGCGCCGCATGGTCGACAACATCGATAAATCCTTGCACAGCGTCTCGCAGCTGTTCCGTTCCATTCTCGACAGCTACACGCTGGACAACGGGCAGGTCGAAGCCCGCGCGGCCTCGACGCCCATCAGGACGTTGCTCGAGGCCGTGGCGACGCAAAACACCGAGGTGGCCCGATGGGCCGGCGTGACGCTGCGGGTGCGCGCGGGCAAGCAACGCGTGCATGCGGATCCCGCGTTGCTTACGACCATGGTGCAGAACCTCGTCTCGAATGCGATCAAATACGGGCCCGATCGGCCGGTGCTGATCGGCACCCGAATGCGTCGCGGCCTGCTTTCGGTCGAGGTGCACGATCAGGGCCGTGGCATCTCCGCCACGCACCTGCCGCATGTGTTCGACGAGTTCTATCGCGTGCGCCAGGTCCGCGACAAGGATATCGAAGGCGTGGGCCTGGGGCTCTCGATCGTGCGGCGGATCGGCGCGCTCATGAGCGTTTCGGTGTCGATCCGATCGCGGCCCGGGCGCGGCACCGTGGTCACCATCGACGGGCTGCCCGTGGATCGCGGCCCCGTGCACACCCCTTCCCCGGCAACGGCCCCACCCACGGCGCCGCTCACGGGACTGCGGATCCTGCTGATCGAGGACGACCACAATGTGCTGCAAGCCACGGCAACGCTATTGCGCAAATGGGGTTGCCGCGTCGACACAGCCACCACGATCCCCACGGCGGACGTCGATTACGACCTGGTGATCAGCGACTACGATTTGAACGCCGACCATTCGGGCGCCGACTGCATTGCCTACATGCGGCAACTGAGCGGCCGCAAAGTGCCCGCGCTATTGATGACCGGGCACAACGTCAAACAGGTGGAAGCGGCCCTGGACGACGCCGGCATTCCCGTGCTGTCCAAACCGGTACGCCCTGCCGAGCTGCGCGCGGTGCTGGCGGCGTTGCGCGCCCAACTGCCCTTTTCTGCATGACAGGCGACCCGGCACATGCGCGCCGCGATGATGAGGCGCTGGAGGCGCGCTACCTGACGTTGCGATTGACCCCGGCACCCACGCCGAACGCCGCCGCGCCCGCACGCGTGCTGACGTTCAACGCCCGCAACAATGCCGATACGTGAATGCGCACCGTGAAGGGCGAGATGTCGAGTTCGCGTGCAATGCCCTTGTTCGACTGACCTTCCACGATCAGGCGCAGCACATCGTGCTGCCGAGGCGTGAGCTGCGCCAGGATGCGTTCGGCTTCGGCTTGCACATGCAAACCCGAACGACTGTATTTGACGACGAACTCGCCATTGCGGATGGCCAGCAAGGCCTGGGCGATCTCGTCCGGCGGCACGGCTTTGCCGATGAAGCCATCGGCCCCTGCAGCCATCACCTCGTTGATCTGGCGCTCGTCATCCACCATCGAGACGATGATGATCGAGCTCCGATTGAACTCCTGACGCAACGCGCTGATCGAGGTCGACGGCTGAAATCCCGGAAACAACAGATCCAGTATCAGCACCTCCGGGGCGCGGCCGGTGCGCGCGAGGCGCAACACGTCTTCGAGGCTTTCCGCCTCTTCGACCACCGCCTGGGGCACGCATCGCTCAACGATGCGCCGCATCCCTTCACGAAATACCGGATGATCGTCAGCCACGATGATGCGCTCCGGCTCACGGTTTTCTACTGCCAACTCATTCATGTCCCGTTATCTCCGGCCTGACGACCCTGCGAGCGATTGTGGTGGTACCGACATCGCGTCTGCCGCGCGCCACATTATTTCCGGCGCCGGTGTTTTCTCCGTCAATGACTAGACCGAAGGAACCGCTGGGTGATGGGCCAACCCGCCCAACTACAAGCCAAATGAAACAGCCGGGAGTTTACTGCAAGCGTACTAGTGCAACGACATTATTTCTTGTCTGAATGTACGTGAGAGCCGCGCCAGCGTTGATTCTCGAGAACGCTCGAAGCGCCGATAGCACATCTGTACTAATGCCATCCGTACTAATGACGCACGCGTTGCCGTGCCGTAGCCTTGGCCCCGCCGAAAAGCCGAAAGTCATGCCTGCCACTTTGCCGCGCATGGCTTTTCGTTTTCCCATGCCTTCTACCCGTTTACGCCGCGCGTAACCCCCGCCGAGTTTCCCTCGGCACGATCCGCGCATTTTTCTTTACAGGATCACCTCGTGATTGCCCCTCGACAAACATTCAAGAAAACGGCACTGAGCAGTCTGCTCTCCAGCGCCGTGCTGTTCCCGTCATTTGCCACGGTCGGCCTGACGGCCGGCATGAGCATCGCGCACGCTGCGGATGGCCTTCTCGACGGCGCCCAGACCACCTGGAGTTCAGACCGCGCCTATGACGGCACGCTGACCATTGGCCGAGATCTGCCCAACAGCGCGTTGATCATCGACAGCGGCGCGACCGTTGTCAGCAAGGGCGGCTTCATCGGCCGCTACAACGGCTCGACGGGCGATGTGGTCGTGCGCGGCCCGGGATCGGAGTGGATCATCCCCCGCACGAACTTCGTGTTGGAAAACAGTCTGTACATCGGCGGCGCGTACGACGCCACGTTGGGCGGCGGCAAGGGTTCGCTGCGCATCGAAGATGGCGGCAAGGTGTCGGTGAAGAACACCAACATCACGTACGGCGCCACCGCATCAGGCTCGCTGGTGGTGACGGGCGCGGGCTCGGTGCTGGACACTGAAAACCTGGCGTTGGCAGGCGGCAACAACGGCGTGTTCCGCATCGAGAACGGCGGCAGCGTACTCACGACCTACGCCAATATCAATAACCCGATGGTCATTACCGGCACGGGTTCGACGTGGACGAGTACCGGCACGATCGAAGCCACGGCCGATCTGCGCATCGAGAACGCCGCGAACGTGACCAGCAGCATCGTGTTGCTGGGCGCAAGCGGCGCGCAGACCAGTTCGCAACTGACCGGCGCGGGCTCCTCGCTCACCACCACGCGTTATCTGGTGGTGGGTGACAGCACCAGTTCGAAAGCCAATCTGTCGGTGGCCGAGGGTGCAACGCTGAGCGCCAAAGAAGGGATCCTGATCGGCCGAGGCAGTGCCGTCTCGGAAGGCTTCGGCAATCTCACGATCGGCGGCGACGTCGATGTGTCGAGCTGGACGTTGGTACCGTCACCGCTGGCTGCTGCCGCGGCGGGCACGATCGACCCGGCGACGAACATTACGTTCGGCACCGGCCGTTCGCATCTGAACTTCAACCACACGAATACCGGCTACGTGTTTGCCAACACGCTGCTGGAAGAAGGCCGCATCAACCAGTTCGCCGGCGAAACCACGCTGATGGGCAACGCCGACCGCTTCTCAGGCGAGGTTGCCGTGAGCGGCGGCAAGCTGACCCTGGCCAGCAACATGACGCAGGTCAACACCGAACCGTCCAACAGCATCAACTACAGCTATACCCGTTTCGTCGTCGACGGCGGCACGCTGATCGCCAATGCCGAAGCGGGCCGCATGCAAACGGACTTCCTGGGCAACACCTACTACACCAACCGCAACGAAGTGACCGGCACCGGTATATTGGGCGGCTCGGGTCGACTGGGTTACACGCAGGTTCGCGACGGCGGCACGATCTCCCCGGGCGACAATGGCATCGGGACGTTGAACATCCAGGGCGACCTGGACATCCTCAAAGGCGGCAACTACGCGGTCGACATCGCGGGCAATGGCGCCAGCGACAAGATTGCGGTCACGGGCAAGACCCGCCTGGACGGCAGCACGACGGTCGCCGTCACCGCCCTGGACCCGCAGCAAAGCTACCAGACCGGCCAGAACTATTCGATTTTGAGCTCGGCGGGGGGGATCACCGGCACGTTTGCGCAAGCCGTGTCGAAGTCGGCCTTCCTGAACGTGTCGCTGGCTCACAACCCGAACGACGTGGTGCTGTCGATCGCGCAGAAGGACGTGGGCGGCAATCCGGGCACGCCTGGCAACCCGGGAACGCCGGAAAATCCCGGCAACCCCGGCACGCCCGAGAATCCTGGCACGCCTGGCAATCCCGGTAATCCTGGCACCCCCGGTAATCCCGGCACCCCAGGCAATCCTGGCACGCCCGGCACTGGCGGCTCGGCCACGCCCGGCATCTTCCAGACGGTAGCCGAGAGCAGCAACCAATGGAACACGGCCGGCGCCTTGGGCACGCTCGCGCAAAGCGGCGCGTCGCTCGCGCTCTACAACAATGTGTTGGTGTTGAGCGCGGACGAAGCCCGCTCGGCCTTCAATCAGTTGTCGGGCGAGCAACATGCCGCCACACGTGGTGCGTTGATCGGCAGCACGCAATTGGTAAACAACGCCGTCAACGATCGCATGCGCGCCATGTTCGACAATGACGGCACGCCCGTGCCCGCCATGGCCCGCAGCCTGGTGGCCTCACCGGCCCCCGCACGCAACGGCGCCTGGGCGCAGACCTTCGGCACCTGGTCGCGCACCCAAGGCGACGACAACACCGGCAAGCTCTCCAACAACACCGGCGGTTTCCTGATCGGTGCCGATCACGCGTTCAACCCTAACGTGCGTGCAGGCGCCTATGCGGGCTACAGCCGTTCGAGCTTCGACGTCGATAGCCGCCGCTCCTCGGGCGATAGCGACAACTACCACCTGGGGATCTACGGTGCCGGCAAGATGAACGCGTTCACGTTGCGCGGTGGCCTGGGCTACACGTGGCACGACGTCGAAACGAAGCGCTCGGTGGCGTTTGGCGGCTTCTCGGATTCGCTGAAGGCCGACTATGATGCCCGCGCCTTCCAGGCATTTGCCGACCTCGGCTATCGCATCGACGCCGGCCAGGCCGCGTTCGAGCCGTTCGCCAACGTGGCCTATGTGCGCCAACGCAGCGACAGCTTCACTGAAAGCGGCGGTGCCGCCGCCCTGAGCGCCGATAGCGACACGATGAGCACCACGTTCTCGACGTTGGGCTTGCGTGCGTCGACGGCCTTGCCGTGGTCGCGCGTGGATGCCGTGCTGCGCGGCTCGGTGGGCTGGCGTCACGCCTACGGCGACACGTTGCCGTCCGCCCGCATGGCCTTCGCCACCGGCGACAGCTTCTCGGCCGCCGGTGCGCCGATCGCCAAGAACGCTGCCATGCTCGAAGCCGGCATGGACTTCAAGGTCGGCCGCGCCACCACCATCGGCGTGGGCTACCAGGGCCAATACGGTTCGGACACCCGCGCCAACTCGGTCAACGCGCGCGTGAACGTGCTGTTCTGATCGAACCCGTGCCGCACCGGGATCGCTCGATCCTGAATGTGGCACACGGGCACCACGCAAAAGGCGGCCTCGGCCGCCTTTTGTTCGATCACTTCACGCCGAAGCGATTCAGGATCACCGTGCTGGCCGGTGCATTCGCCGTTTTCCATTCGGCGACCGAACCCGACGACGCACGCGTCAACGCCTGCTTCACCTCGGCGGGCACGGTCGTGGCGATCGTCACGCCATTCTTGCGCATGGTGTCGTAGTTTTCCTTCAGCCGTGTTTCGATGCGCTTCCATTGCGCCTTCTCGGTTTCGGCCGCCGCAGCATCGATCGCGGCACGCGCGGCCGGATCGAGCGCTTTGTAGGCCTCGAGGTTCATCGTGGCCACCGATACCGGCATGGCGTAGTTGATCTCGGTGAAGTGCGGCAGATGCTCCCAAAGCTTGCGCCCGGCACCGCCATCGCCCGAAGACAGCACGGCATTCACATCGCCCGCTGCAATGCGCGGCATGGCATCGGCAAACGAGATATTGACCGCCTTCGCACCGGCACGCGTCATCACGGCCTGTGAGGTGTTGTCATAAGTGCGAATGTTGAGCGCCTGCAGATCCGCCACGCTGTTTACCGGGGCTTTCGACCAGATGCCCGATGCGGGCCACGGCGTGGTGTACAGCAACTTTTGGCCATGCTCGGCGAAAAATTTTTGGTACGTCGGCATGGCGGCTTTGTTTAGGCCAACGGCTTTCTTGAGCGAGTCCGCCAGGAACGGCAGCGACGACACCGCGAAGATCGGGTACTTGTTTGCCATGCCACCCGCGAAGGCATCGCCCGCATCCACCTTGCGCGCGGCCACGGCGTCGACCATGTCGCCGGATTTGAAGCCTGCCGCAGCATCGAAGCTCGGCTTGATCGTCACGGCGCCCCGCGTTTTCTTCTCGACGAGTTCGGCGAAGGTGGTCACGCCCTGCCCCGGCATCGAGGTCGCCGGGTATTCGGTGGCCATCGAGAGCACGACGGGCGCTCGGCCTGTGGCTTTTACCGCAGGTGCCGCCTGCGCCGCCAACGTCATCAGCAGCAAGGCCGCCGCCACCGCCAATACCGCGCGCCGCCGATAGATACCGGCCGCCACCGTTGCGATCTCAAAACCCTGTTGATTGTTCATGACACCCCCGAAGCCCACGCCGCCGGCCGATTGCCGAGAACGGACCAGTGTACGAACGAATGCCCCTGCCGGGCAGACGTACAAACGCCTAGTTCGAAGGCTGTAACCGGGTTGCCTGCAGGCCACGAAATCGTCCGGTTTTTTCACAGCGCGGATTACTTCCTAATGCACTCGCATAAGTTGTGTCGTACCCGGCAACCTTAAAAATCGAAATATTCCTGAAATGGTATATTCCCATCCAAGATGCATTGAACGTCCACTCCTCTGGATGGGGAGCGCCCTGAAAGATCTCAACAAACTGCCAGTAGAAGTCCGCACGCATATCGGCCACGCGTTGAATGCAGCTCAAAGGGGCGAGCGCGCTCCGTCCGCCAAAGCGCTCAGGGGATTTCATGGCAGCGATGTTCTCGAGATCGTCGTATCCGACCGCTCAGGCACGTTTCGAGCGGCTTACCTCATTCGCTTCCCTGAGGCGATCGTCGTGCTTCATGTTTTCCAGAAGAAAAGCAAAACAGGAATCGAAACGCCGAGAGAAGACATGGCATTGATCAATCGACGACTAAAAACGGCAATCTTCCAGCTGAAGGCGATCCAAGATGAAAAGAAAAGCGAACGACCACACTGAGTTTCAAATCAGTTCCGGCAACGTATTTGCTGATCTTTGCTTGCCTGACGCTGGAAGTCTGAAAGTTAAATCGGGCTTGGTGTGTGAAATCACCAAGGCCATACGTGATCGCAACCTGACGCAAAAGAATGCAGCCCAGCGAATGGGACTGACGCAGCCCAAAGTATCGGCACTCCTGCGTGGTGATTTCACCAACTTCTCAGAACGAAAGCTTATGGATTGCTTGAATCGTCTCGGATACGACATCGAGATCCGCATTCGCGCCACGGAAGATCAGGTCGGACATTTGCTGCTCATGCACGGCTAACCCCGCCGGAGCCCAGTCCATGTCCATGACCCACACCTATGCCGTCGTCGAACCTACGCGTGCCGACGTCAACGCCCTCACGCAACCCACCGTACTGGAGTTCGGCACGGGCTGGTGCGGCCATTGCCGCGCCGCGCAGCCGCTCATTGCCGCCGTGTTCGACGATCATCCGGAAGTTGGCCACCTGAAGGTGGAGGACGGCAAAGGTCGGCCGCTGGGCCGCTCCTATCGCGTGACGCTCTGGCCCACGCTGGTGTTCTTGCGCAACGGCAAGGAAGTGGCCCGCCTGGTACGGCCGCAGCAACAGGACGACATCCGTGCGGCGTTCAAGGCACTGACACTCACTTGATGCAATGCGGCACGGCCCTTGCGCGACCCGGTACACACCTGGAGAACGCCATGACCGATCCGAAGCCCGATACACAAAAAGACCCGCAGGCGCCCACGGGCGTGAATGACGATCCACCGCCCCATGCCGATGACCGCCCGCAGCACGAGGACGAAACCTTGAGTGGCTTTTTGCGCACGCACGATTCGGAAAGCACGAGCCGCGGCAAGGACAAGCCCGCCAAATAGTGATTGGCCGGTGGGCGCGCGGTCTGCGGGCCCACCGGCGCTTCGCGCACTCGAACGTTCAAACTTCGCAGTCTTTCTATCCGCGAACGCGCGCCGGATTGCCGACAACGGTAGCACCGGCCGGCACATCGCGTGTGACCACACTCCCGGCACCGATCAACGCATCGTCGCCTACGGTAACGCCAGGCAGGATGATGGCGCCCGCGCCGATCCATACATTGCGTCCGATGCTGATCGGCCGGCCGAACTCGATGCCCTGCTCGCGGCTTGCCGCGTCGCGCGGATGATCGGCCGTGAGAATCTGCACGCCAGGGCCAATCTGCGTTTTATCGCCCACCGTCACACTGACGACGTCGAGGATCACGCAGTTGAAATTGAAGAACACCCCCTCGCCCAGCGTGATGTTGAAGCCGTAATCGCAATGGAAGGGCGGACGCACGGTAGTGCCGTCACCTACCGCTTGCAAGCGCTCGCGCAGCACTTCGCGGCGCTGATCGCGGTGCATGCCAAGGGCGGCGTTGTAGCGCACCATCCACGCCATGTTCTCGGCCAGGTCATTTTGAAGTTCGGGATCGCCGGGATCGTACATCTCGCCGGCCAACATCTTTTGCTTCTCTGTGCGCATGAAAAAGGTCTCCTGGTTGGACACCGATCATACTCAGCACGCCGCGCGCCGCGATCGCGGCCGCAGCGCAGGCGCCAGCTCACGCGCGGCGCGGTTCGAGCAGCAATCGAATCGCCAGTGCGGCCAGCACGAAGCCCATCACGTAACGCTGCGCCGCCAACCATACCGGGTTGCGCCCGAACCACGTGGCGATCCCGGCCGCCGACAAGGCAATGATCAGGTTGATGGTGAAGCTGACGGTGGTTTGGGTAAGCCCCAACACCATGCTTTGCAGGAACACCGAGCCCCGCTCGGGATTGATGAACTGCGGGAAAAACGACACGTAGAAAATCGCCACTTTGGGATTGAGCAGGTTGGTCAAAAATCCCATCATGAAAAGCCGCCTGGGCGAATCGGCCGGCAATGCGCGCGGCTCGAACATCGATTTCGCGCCGGGCTTGACGGCAAGCCAGGCCAGCCACAACAGATAGGCTGCACCGGCGAATTTGAGCAGGTCATACGCCATCGGCACGGCCACAAAAATCGCCGACAGCCCGATCGCCGCCGCCAGCATGTGCACCATGAAGCCCGCCACCACGCCGAACAGGGAAATCACACCCGCCATGCGCCCCTGGCAAATCGATCGCGAGATCAGATACATCATGTTGGGGCCGGGGGTGAGCACCAGCAACAGGCAGGCGCCGCAGAAGATCAACAGGTCGTGTAAGGGAATCATGATCGAGGGTGATGGATGGGAGCGAAAGCGCCTGCCGGCACGGCAACGGAGAAAACGAGCGTTACATCCACCGTTGACGCAGCGAGGAAGAACGCGCCCAAAAGCGTTGTTTGGATGGGCCCGCCAGGACCAAATGAGAATACACCTCGCCGGGCTGCTACGGCGCGGGTAAACCCAAATTGACGTTGCAATTGGTGCATCTATAAGATGATTTTTTACGTAGTCGGGTGATCCTCGATCTGCGGCAAAGCCAAATGTCTTAGAGAGTTGTTCACCGTGCATCAGAAGTTTCCTGTCGTGTTCACCCTCTACACAGCGACGCGTTACCGCCCGCCTTTCGCCGCCCTCACCGCGATCCTATTTGCCGAGCCGACGCCTGGTGCGTCGACCGATGCTGGGCGCGTCGCGCGCCACAACATGCCTGTCGCCCCTCCGTTTTCCGCTGCGCGTCATGCGTTCGCGTCGCATTCGGCCGCGCGCAGCCAGCATCCCTCATAGCTTTTTGCTGCACCCACCAACCCCTGGCCGACATTCGTGTCTCGAGCGCCAAGGAATATCCGACGAAGATCGCGCCGCGAGCGCCAAAGGAGCACCCCAGACCATGCGTACATCCACGTTGCTGAAGCGATCGGCGCTGGCCGCCGCCCTCGTTGTTGCCACCGGCCTGGCGCATGCCGCCGAGACCAAGACGTTCCGTTGGGCCTATCAGGGCGATGCGATGTCGCTCGATCCGATGGCGCTGAACGAGACGTTCACGTTGGGTTTCCAGAACAACATCTACGAACCCCTGGTGGCTTATGACGGCGAACTGAAGCTGGTGCCCGCGCTGGCCACGAGCTGGGAGAACCCCGAGCCCACGAAGTGGGTCTTCAAGCTGCGCCAGGGCGTGAAGTTCCATGACGGCACGCCGTTCAATGCCGACGACGTGATCTTTTCGTGGAAGCGCAGCCTGACGCCGGGCTCGGACATGAAGGCGTATGGTGCCAAGGCCGCCGACATCAAGAAGATCGACGACTACACGATCGAAGTCACCACGCCCACGCCCAACCCGATCCTGCCGCGCGAATGGGTGTACCTGTTCATCATGAGCAAGCCGTGGTCGGAAAAGAACAAGACCACCGAGGCGACCAACGCCAAGGGCGACAACCAAGGCAACTTTGCCAATTTGAATTCGAACGGCACCGGCCCCTTCATGGTGACGTCGCGCCAGCCCGACATTCGCACGACGATGAAGCGCTTCGACGGCTACTGGGGCAAGGACAAGATCGCCACCAATGTGGACGAAGTCATTTTCCAGCCGATCACCCAGGAAGCCACGCGCGTGGCCGCGTTGATTTCAGGCGAAATGGATGCGGTGATTCCGGTGCCGGTGCAGGACTGGAAGCGGCTTGAAGACGCGAAAGGCGTGAAACCGCTGACGGGTGCCGAAGCGCGCGCGATCTTCATCGGGATGGATCAAAGCCGGGACGAACTGCTGTTCTCGAACATCAAGGGCAAAAACCCGTTCAAGGATGTGCGGGTGCGTGAAGCGGTCGTGCTGGCCGTGGATACCAAGGCCATCAACGACAAGATCATGCGCGGCGCCGCCAAACCGCTGGGTTCGCTCGTGGCCACGGCCATCAACGGCTATGCCGACTCGTACGGCGCGCCGATCAAGCCCGATGTCGAGAAGGCGAAGAAGCTGCTGGTGGATGCCGGGTACCCGCAAGGTTTCGAAGTGACGATGGATTGCCCGAACGACCGCTACGTCAATGACGAGAAGGTCTGCCAGGCGGTCGCCTCGATGCTGGCGCGCGTAGGCATCAAGATCAACCTGCTGGCGCAGACCAAGTCGAAGTACTTCGGCAAGATCCTGCCGCAGGCCGGCAACCAGACCAGCATGTACATGCTGGGTTGGACGCCGAGCTCGATCGACGCGCACAACGCGCTGCTCAACCTCGTGACCTGCCGCGATCCCAAGACATCGGCCGGCCAGTTCAACCTGGGGGGCTATTGCAATCCCAAGGTCGACGAGCTGACGGCCAAGGTGGGTGTGGAGACCGATCAGGTCAAGCGCAACGCCATGATCAAGGAAGCCTTCGAGATCGTGCGCACCGACTGGGGTTATCTGCCGCTGCATCAGCAACCGATGTCGTGGGGCGTGAAGGACACCATCAAGGTCGTGCAACGCGCCGACGACGTGATGGATCTTCGTAGCGTCGTGATGCCCTGATATGGCAACGTTCATCGCCAACCGCCTCTTTCAGGCCGTGCTTGTCATGTTGGCCGTGGCGCTGATCGCCTTCGCCATGTTCCGCTATGTCGGCGATCCCGTCGCCGCCATGGTGGGACAGGACACCACCACCGAGCAGCGGCTGAAACTACGCCAGGACCTCGGGCTCGACGACCCGTTTCTCGTGCAGTACGCCCGCTTCGTGGGCAACGCCGCACGGGGCGATTTCGGGATCTCCTACCGGCACCGCCGCCCGGTCAGTGAACTGCTGGCCGAGCGGTTGCCCGCCACGCTTGAACTGTCGCTGGTTTCGGCAGTGATGGCGTTGGCGCTGGGCATCCCCATGGGCATCTATACGGCGCTGCGCCGCCGCGGCATCGTCTCCAAGGCGTTCATGGCCGTGTCGCTGGCCGGCATTTCCCTGCCCACATTCCTCATCGGCATTCTGCTCATTCTGGTGTTCAGCGTGCAGTTGCGCTGGCTGCCCAGCTTCGGGCGCGGCGATGTGGTCAACATCGGCGGCTGGACCACCGGATTCCTCACCCGCTCCGGGTGGGCCGCGTTGATCCTGCCGGCCATCACGCTGGCGCTCTTCCAGATGACGCTGATCATGCGGCTGGTGCGGGCCGAAATGCTGGAAGTGCTGCGCGCCGACTTCATCAAGTTTGCCCGTGCACGCGGGCTGCCGGAGCGCCTGATCAATTTCCGCCATGCCTTGAAAAACACGCTGGTGCCGGTGATCACCATTACCGGCCTGCAACTGGGCTCGATCATCGCATTCGCCATCATTACCGAAACGGTGTTTCAGTGGCCGGGCATGGGGCTGCTCTTCATCCAGGCCATCAGCATGGTCGACATCCCCGTGATGGCGGCGTATCTGCTGTTGATCGCCTTCGTATTCGTGCTGATCAATCTCGTGGTCGACCTGCTCTACCTAGTCGTCGATCCGCGCTTGCGCGTGCAAACCCGTTAAGCACCGCACTTTAAGAGACGCATGATGAATCGCGTAGCGACCTTCTTCGCCCAGACCGCCGATAGCGACATCTGGTACAGCTTCAAACGTTCGCCGGGTGCCGTCATTGCGGCGGTGGTGACCCTGGTGATGGTGCTTGCGGCGCTCTTCGCGCCGTTGATCGCGCCGCACAACCCCTTCGACCTGGCGTCGTTGAGCATCATGGATGCCAATACGCCGCCGTCGTGGGAAGACGGCGGCAGCCGCGACTTCCTGCTGGGCACGGACGACCAGGGCCGCGATATCCTGTCGGCCGTGCTGTACGGCTCGCGCGTGTCGCTCTTCGTCGGCTTCGCCTCGGTTATTTTCTCGGTCGTGCTGGGCGTGACGCTCGGGTTGATCAGCGGCTATGCCGGCGGGCGGGTCGACAGCTTCATCATGCGGATCGCGGATGTGCAGCTGTCGTTCCCCGCCATTCTGGTGGCGCTCCTGATCGACGGCGTGGCCCGGGGCCTGTTGCCCCGCGATCTGCACAACGAACTCGCGTTGTACGTGCTGGTGTTCGCGATCGGCATTTCGGGCTGGGTGCAATACGCGCGCACCGTGCGCGGCGCCACGCTGGTCGAACGCAACAAGGAATATGTGCAGGCCGCACGCCTGATCGGCATCGGCCCGATCACGATCCTGCGCCGGCACATTCTGCCCAACGTGATGGGCCCGGTGCTGGTGATCGCCACCATCCATCTGGCCGTGGCCGTGATTACCGAAGCCACGCTGTCGTTTCTGGGCGTGGGTGTGCCGTCCACGACGCCGTCGCTGGGCACGCTGATCCGCATCGGCAACAGTTATCTGTTCTCGGGCATGTGGTGGATCTCCATTTTTCCGGGAATTGCGCTCGTGGTGCTGGTGCTCGCGGTCAATCTGCTGGGCGACTGGCTGCGCGACGCTTTGAACCCCAAGCTGCGCTGAGGCTGAAATGGCATTATTGAACGTTCAGAACATGCGCATCGAATTCGCCAGCCGCCGCGGCACGCTGGTGGCCGTCGATGGTTTGAATCTCACCCTGCAGAAAGGCGAAATCCTCGGCGTGGTGGGCGAATCCGGCGCGGGCAAATCGACCGTAGGCAATGCGATCATCGGCCTGCTCGAACCGCCGGGCAAGCTCACCGCGGGCGAGATCAGTCTGGCCGGCACGCGTATCGACGCGCTGGGCCCAGCCGAACTGCGCGCGATGCGGGGCCGCCGCATAGGCATGATCTTCCAGGATCCGCTCACCTCGCTCGATCCGCTGCAAACGGTGGAAAGCCAGTTGGTGGAAACCATGCAGGTGCATTTGCGCCTTTCGCATGCCGAGGCCTGCCTGCGTGCGATCGACGCGCTCAAGCAGGTGGGCATCCCCGAGCCCGAATTACGCGTGAAGCAGTATCCGCATCAGTTTTCGGGCGGCATGCGGCAGCGCGTGGTGATCGCCCTGGCGCTGTGCTGCGAGCCCGAGGTGATCATCGCCGACGAGCCCACGACCGCGCTGGACGTGTCGATCCAGGCTCAGATTCTGGATCTGCTGCGCAAGCTGTGCAAAGAAAAAGAAGTGGGCATGATCATCATCACCCACGACATGGGCGTGATCGCCGACATCACCGATCGCGTGGCCGTGCTGTATCGCGGCAAGCTGGTGGAGGAAGGCCCCACGCAGAAGATCCTGGGCGACCCGGATCACGAGTACACGCGCAGCTTGATTTCTGCCGTGCCGCGCCCGGATATCAAGCTGCACCGCTTTCCGATGGTGACGTACATCGAAGACGTGCGCACGCCCGCCAAACCGCTGGATATCGCCACGCACTGGCTGGGGCAACGCCGCGATTTTGGCACCCGCGAAGCGGGGCCGCTGGTCGAGACGCGCAACCTGGGCATGCAGTTCACGCTCAAGAATGCGTTTCTGAAACGCAATCGCCGCACGCTCGATGCCGTCAAACAATTGAATGTGTCGATCCGCGAAGGCGAAGTGTTCGGTCTCGTCGGCGAATCCGGATCGGGCAAGTCGACCGTCGCACGCTTGATCGCCGGCCTTTATACCCCCAGCAGCGGCTCTGTGCACTTCAATGGCACCGAGCTCACCGGCCTGAGGGACGAGAAGGCGCAAAACGCGTTTCGCCGCCAGATCCAGATGGTGTTCCAGGATCCGTTCTCGTCGCTGAATCCGCGCATGCGCGTGCTGGACATCGTGGCCGAACCGATCCGGTTTCATCGACTGACCGAAAACGAAACGCAAACGCGTGCGGTGGTGCACGATCTGCTCGACGTCGTGGGCCTGGGCGCACAAGCGGCCAAGCGCTTTCCGCATGAGTTTTCAGGCGGCCAGCGCCAACGTATCTGCATCGCGCGCGCACTCGCCACCCGCCCCCGTTTTTTGATCTGCGACGAGCCAACCTCCGCGCTGGATGTGTCGATTCAGGCGCAGATCCTGAATCTGCTGAAAGATCTTCAGGAAACGCTGGGGCTGACGATGCTGTTCATCAGCCACGACTTGCCGGTGATCCGCCAGATGTGCGATCGCGTGGGCGTCATGCGGCACGGCGAATTGCTTGAAGTGGCGGATACCGAAACGCTGTTCAAGGCGCCTCAGCATCCCTACAGCCAGCATCTGCTGAGCTTGATGCCGAAGCTCAGCGATATGTCGCGCGACGGGCTGGATGTGGTGGCCGCTTAACGCCGACGTCTACCCAGCGCCACTTGGTTCATGGCGCCGGCGGCGCGCCCTCGTCGTAGGCGGGTACATCCGCATGCCATTGCAGCCAGGGCCGATCATGCGCGGTCCAGATGCGGGCGGCCGGTTGCACGCCAGGGTCATCGTCCAGCGACGCCACGCGCAAGATAACGTAGTCGCGGCCCACCCACTCTGCCATCAGATGCGTGCCGCACTGTGCGCAGAAGTGACGCAATTTTCCTGGCGTCGATTCGAAGGCGCGGCGCACGTCATCGCCGCGCGTCCAGCGAAAGCCGCTGCGCTCCACCCGCGCCGTCGAGGCGAATACCGCCGAGTGCGCTTTCTGACACGTGATGCAATGGCAGTGCACGATCGGGCCGGTGAGCACGTCTGCATCGTAAGCGACGCTACCGCATAGGCAAGATCCCTGCATGGTCGACCTCGTTTGAATGCAGTGAATGAGGCCGCCATCATAGGCGAAGGGCGGCGCGCCCTCCGCGCAGCCCTACCGAAGGACGAGGCATACCGAAGGACGACTCAGGCGCCGGCCATCGCAGCGTGACGGCGATAGCTGTCACCCACGCCCGACGGCCGCACCGTTTCGGCACCCGCATCACCGGCAATCCGGAACACGGCCACGCCATCGCGCAGCAATTGCGCCTGCTCGGCCATCGAGGTCGCGGCGGCCGACGCTTCCTCCACCAGCGCAGCATTCTGCTGTGTGACGGCATCCATCTGCGTGACCGCGATATTGACCTGTTCGATGCCTGCGCTTTGTTCGATCGACGCCGCGGCGATCTCTTCCATGATCACCGTCACATTGGAGATCGCTTGTACGGCACTGGCTACCGTTGCCACGGCCTGATCGGCACTGGCGTCGCCGGCCTGCACGCGCTCGATCGAACTGTCGATCAAGCCCTTGATCTCCTTCGCGGCAGTGGCGCTGCGTTGGGCCAACGCGCGCACCTCGCTCGCCACCACGGCGAAGCCCTTGCCGTGCTCGCCGGCACGCGCCGCTTCAACCGCAGCATTCAGCGCCAGAATATTGGTCTGGAATGCGATGGTGTCGATGACGCTCGTGATCTCGCCGATCTGACGCGCGCTGTCGGTGATGTCCTTCATCGCCGTTTTGAGCACACCCACGGCCGCGCCCCCATCGCGCGCGGTTTGCGCGCCGGTACGCGCCATCCCGCTGGCTTGCGTGGCCTTATCCGCGTTTTCCTTCACAGTCACCGTCAACTCTTCCATGCTGGCCGCGGTTTCTTCCAACGAGGCTGCCTGCTCTTCGGTGCGGCGCGACAGATCGGTGTTGCCCATGGCGATCTCGCCGGCGGCGCCCGAGATGTTGTAGGCGCCCGTGCGGATATCGCCTACCAGCTTGGCCAAACCATCGTTCATATCGTTCAAGGCGGCGAGCAATTGCGCCGTCTCGTTGTGACCCACCACGGTATTGCGCACGCTCAAATCGCCGTTGGCCGCACGCTTGGCGGATGCGACTGCCGCAGCGATCGGGCCCGTAATCGATCGCACCACCGCGATCGAGAACAGCACGGCCATGATCACCACGAGTGCCAGGATCCCCAACAGCCATGCAGCCTCTTGACGTGCGGCGCCCGCCTGGCGATCCAGCAGGCCTTCGAGGAAATCGGTGGCTACCGTGGCCACGCGGTACTGTGCATCGATGGCCTGCGTGAATACTGAAATGTACTCGGTGGGAGCCAGGTCGATGACGGTCGCTTGAACGATGGCGCTTTGCGCCAAGGCCATCGCGCGTTCGGCCAATCGCTGTGCGTCTGCCGACGGTGTTTGCAAAAGCGCCGCGAGCTCGGGATTGACCCCAGCCGCTTTACCGAACGCACGGTTCACGCCGGCCGTGCGCTCCTGTGCGCGCTCGAGCATATTCGCCAATCCCAGGCGGTCGCTTTCGCTGGCGCGTCCCAGGCTCAGCATTCCGGTCCCCCGCGCACGCGCCTTGCCGAGTTCTTCGGTCAACGCCGGCAACTCGGCCATGGACGCCATGATGAGCGAATAGCTATCCAGATCGCCATCCAACGACAGCCCGAATTGATCGAGCATCAGATTATTGGCATCGAGCACGCGCCGCAATACTGCGACGTGCGTGTCGTAACTCTGGCCGACCGATAGCGCATTGCTCGCCGTGCGATCGCGCAACGCACGCCATTCTCCGACGGCACTCGACCACGCCGTGGCAGCCGGCGCTTTGCTGTCCACGTCGCGCAACCTGGTGTTCACTTCTTCGATCGCGGCGTCGGCCCGCGAGGCGCTGGCACGCAACCCGTCCTCGCCCGTCGTGCCGCGCGAGCCCAGGAAAACGGCGGCTGCGGCGCGATGCTGCTGGATCGACTGCAGCGCCTGCATGATCGGGCGCACGACCTGGACGCCCTCCCGTGCGTGTTGTTTGGCCGCGATCTTGGCGTGATCGAAGCGCACGACCATGGTCGTGGGAAGGGCGATCAGCATCAGCGCAATCGCGCCCAATATGGCGAACTTGGCCGATAACGACAATCTGGACAGGAAACCTTGCATAGCGTGCTCGCGAATGTTGACGCTCGCGCTTCGTGCTCGGTAACCGGATCGATATCCGGCACAACCGAACGTGGGCGTCGATGCCGTTGCTCGTGGAAAGCGTTCATTCTTGGCGAGACAGCATTGCCGTTTCTACCGGATTTACCAAATTTACCTCATTGGCAGATTGGATACACGTGTGGCAACACGACCGACTGCGATTCGTGGCAGCGGTGGCGCACCGACTTGAACCACGCAGGCCGCAGGGAGCTCGCTGCCTGTGGTGCAGAGGCCTCTGGCTCCACGCCGGGTTGCCGTTTTTCCGTGCGGTGCGGCGGCACGCCGGCAGAGGCCCGAGAAAGTTGTAACAGCGATACGTCAGGCGGAGAGAACGCTTGCAGGCGATGTCGCTAATCCGCGACGGCTGGACGTGAGCCGAGGCGCATCGCGTTCGGTGTTGCGCTCACCGTCGGATGGTGTGCCGTCCACCCGAAATACGGCCACGGCTCCACGCAAGGCTTCGGCTTGCTCAGCCAGCGACAACGCTGCGGCCGAGGCCTCCTCCACCAGGGCCGCGTTCTGCTGCGTCATTGCGTCCATCTGGGAAACCGCCGTGTTGATCTGCTCGATGCCCGACGTCTGCTCCACCGCAGCCGCAGCGATGTCCTCCATGATGACCGTCACATCGCCGATGGCGCTCGCGGTGCGCTCGACCGTTGCGACGGCCGCATCCACGTTGGCCTCACCCGCCCGCACACGGCCGACCGACTCCGCGATCAACCCTTTGATTTCCCTTGCGGCGCTCGCGCTGCGTTGCGCCAGCGCTCGAACTTCGCTGGCCACCACGGCAAAGCCTTTGCCCTGTTCGCCGGCGCGCGCAGCTTCGACAGCAGCGTTGAGCGCAAGGATATTGGTTTGAAAGGCGATCGTGTCGATCACGCTGTTGATTTCGCTGATCTTGTGGGCACTGTGCGCGATGTCCTGCATGGCGGCTTTCAACCCGTTGACAGCCGCACCGCCCTCGCGCGCGATCTGCGCACCGGTGCGCGCGAGTCGACTGGCCTCGCGCGCCTTCCCCGCGTTGTCTTTCACCGTGTCGGTGAGCGCTGCCATGCTGGCGGCGGTTTGCTCGAGCGACGCGGCCTGTTCCTCGGTGCGGCGAGACAGATCGGTATTGCCCATCGCGATCTCGCCCGCAGCGCCCGAGATGCTGTAGGCGCTTGCCCGGATATCGCTTGCCAGGTTGGCCAGGCCGCTGTTCATCTCGTTGAGCGCCCCTAACAACTGCGCGGTTTCGTTGTTGCCGACGATTCGGCTGCGACCGCTGAGATCGCCGCTCGCGGCACGCTGAGCGAACCTGACGGCATGCGCGACAGGCCGGGTGATCGAGCGTGCGATGGCGATGGCCAGCCCGATCGACACCAGCAGCACCGCACCGACGGCGCCCAGCAACACGCCCACGTCGCGTTGCAGGGCCAGCGCCTGCGCCGCGATGCGCTGACCGAGAAACGCACTGGCCGCCGTGTTGAAGGCGAAGTTCGCGTCGATGGCACGTGTGAGCATAGCGAAGAACTCGCCTGCCGGGGCGTCCATGGACACGGCGTCCAGGATCGCCGTGCGCGCCAACTTGAGCGCGGCATCCGTCCGGCTCTGCGCGTCAACGGCACTGGCCTGCAAGTGTTCGGCCAGTTCGGCATTGGCGCCGGCCGCCTTCGTGTAGGCCTGGCGTTGCACATCGGCGCGCTCCTGCGCACGCTCGACGAAGTTGATCATTGCTGTCATATCCCAGGGCGATGCCGACTGCTTGGTCAAGACGGTAAAGCCCCTTGCGCGAATCTTGCCCAGGTCTTCGGTAAGCGCCGGCACCGCCACCAGTGCAGTCGATATCAACTGCGCGGTGTCGAGGTCGCCATCCAGCGACAAGCCGTAGTAATCGAGCAGCAGACCATTGACGGCCAGCACCTGTTGCGCAAGCGCCAAATGCGCGGCCAAGCTCTGGCGCTCGTCGAGGTCGCCCTTGGCGGCACGATCGCGCAGCGCGCGCCAGTCTGCTGCGGCGCGCGTCCACGCCTGCACCACATCGCTCTGGCTATCCAGCGCCGCAAGGTGCACATTGACCGCGTCTCCCGCCGCATCGACCTGCCTGGCAGCCGCGAGCCGGGGTCCGTCGCCCGCCTTGTCCTTTGCGGCCAATGCCGCGCTGGTTGCGCTGCGATGCTGCTGCAACGTTTGCAGTACGCCAGTCACGGCCTGGATCGGTGCCAAGCCCTGTAATTCGGTCTGCTTTTTTTGGATGCCGACGTTATGGCTCATCACGAACAGCAACGTGGGCAATCCCACGAGCATCAACGCGATCACGCCCAGAATGCAAAATTTGACCGACAGCGTAAGTCTCGAAAGCAGGGCCTGCATGATTACCTCTGGAGTGCGTTCCGATCTCTCATTCTTCACAATTCACGCACAATTCGCCACGGTGTTAACTCTGTTTACAAATAGCGAAATTTGAGGGAGTGGCGTGTCCTCATCGAGTGCAGCTGCGCCCGATCGGTTTGTGTCAACGCCTCGGCAGTGCTGCACGCAGCGATAATGCAGCAGGCATTGCTATTCCCGCGAAGGTGCCTCTGAACAGGCTTATCCCATGCTGCCAATGAATGTGCTGTTCGTTCCCGATCACGATCGCGACAGTGACCGCGCTGCGATGATCGCCGCCGCGATCGCTTGCATCGAGGGATTTACCGAGCGGTTCAATGCGCGTGATCTTGCGGGTATGGATGCGCATCTGCACTTTCCGCACGTCATTCTGTCGGCGGAGACGATGGTGATCTGGGACGCGCCCGAGCAGGTACCGCTTGATTTCTTCGACGCCATGGTGCGCGATAGCGGCTGGGATCGGACGGTATATCTCGATCGCCAGGCTGTGCTGGTCAGCCCACGCAAGGTTCACCTGCGTGTGAGCTACACCCGCAATCGGGCAGACGGCAGCGTCATCTCACAGCACGACAATCTCTGGATCGTCACCCTTGAAGGCGGCCGCTGGGGCATCAAGGCCCGATCGTATTGATCCGATTCAAGGGGCGCAGCCCTCGCCCGCCTTGCCTTCCGGATTGTTGGCGCGCTCCATCTCGCACGTGCGCTGCTGCGTCATGGCGCGCAGGCATTCCGCGCCTTCGATGCGGCTGATCGTGCCTTGGCCGGCACCATAGAATTTGCAGTTGGCGTCGCGATAGGTGATCCAGGCACGCTGCGCCGATTTGAGCGGTGCGCGCTGGGCGGGATCGCTACGTTTGGTGAGGGCCTGGTAGGCCGTATTCAGCCGCCCATCCCACACCTTCGCGCGTTCGGCCACGCATTCGGCAATGCCCATCGTGGTCTTGGCGCTGCATTGTTCGTAGTCGGCACCGTACATCTGGGCCGAAGCGGCGCTGCTGGCGACGACGGATCCGCCCGCCGCCGGGGAAGTGCGGGACGAGGCCGCGAACAATGTTGCCGGTGCGCTGATCAGTGTCAACGTCAATGTGGATAGTGCGATGGCGTAACGCATGGGACACTCCTTTTCAGCGATGACTATGCCACGATCGCCCATGCCCACCAACGCGACGGGCGATCTAATCCGGCCACAATGCAGGCCGTAACCGTGCATGGAACGATGGAGAATGACATGACCGACGCGATTGCCGCCCGCACCTGCATCCCTTGCCGCCGCGACGCCCAGCCCTTGACGCCACAAGAGATTGCGCGCGATCTGGCCCACCTGCCGGATTGGGCCTTGCTGGATGAGGGACGGCGCATCGAACGCCGATATACCTTCAAAACCTTCGCGCACGCCCTGGCGTTTGCCGTGGCAGTGGGCGCGGCGGCCGAGGCGGAGGATCATCATCCCGATATGGGACTGGGCTGGGGGTGGGCGACGGTGTCGTGGCAGACCCACAGCATAGACGGCCTGCATGGCAATGACCTCATCATGGCGGCGCGTACCGATGCGCTGTACATCGCGCACCGATGAGACGGTGCATCTCCCTGCAGTGACGCCAGAGTGTATCGAAAACGCCCTCCCAAAAAAATATTTGAAGAAACCCCTTGCGCACCTATCTACTAGTAGGTAATATTCAACACATGGACAACGCAATGCGAGCAACACAGCAAAGCGCTCAACCACGGACGAACCAAGAAGTCCGTTTTTATTTCCCGGCTTACCTACCTAGTAGTAGATACAACGAACGCACCATCTTAACCGTATAGGACTCCATCATGAAAACCATCACCTCCGCCCTGTTGATTTCCGCCTCCCTGCTGGGTTCCAGCGCATTTGCCGCCGGCCCTGCCCCGTCTGGTGAGCTGGACTACCCGCCTGCCATTGCACAAACCTCGACGCTCTCGCGTGCCGATGTGGTCGCACAATTGCACGCCGCCCAAGCCGCTGGCCAAGTGACCTTCGGTGAAAACGATGCGCCGGTGGTCGCCGCCAATCAAGGCACAACCGCCACGCGTGCAGAAGTGAAGGCCGCCGCCCGCGATGCGCGTGCCCAAGGCCCCGTGTCGTTCAGCGGTCAAGGGTATCCCCAAACCGGCGGCGCTTGATCGTGCTTTATTTTTCCCTCGAAACCTATCTACAGATAGATAGCTTTCGAGGCGAACACCCACCCGCTGCATGCATGAATCCGATTCCCCCTATTTCTGGAGTGTCACCATGAAGACCCTTTTTTCCGCCCTGCTGCTTTCCATGACCTTTGCCGGTAGCGCCTACGCCGCTGGCCCCGCCCCTTCGGGCGAACTGGACTATCCGCCCGCCACCGTCAGCACGTCGAGTCTCACTCGCGCGCAAGTCGTTAAAGAACTGCGAGTGGCGCGCGCCAATGGCCAAGTCACCTTCGGTGAACTCGACCAGCCTGCAGCGCAAACGCACGGCACGGCATTGACACGTGGACAGGTCCGCGCCGAAACCGCCCGGGCACGCGCCAATGGCGATATCGCCTTCGGCGAACTGGATTATCAAGGCAATCGCAGCTAATCGACGCGGCACCCTTTGCGCCGCAAGGAGCCGATCATCATGAATTCCCCCACCAACACGCGCGACCAGATCGTGGCGTTGGCCCAAACGCTTATTCAAACGCAAGGCAGCAACGGGTTCAGCTATCGCGATCTGGCGGCGCGGATCGGCATCAAGACGTCGAGCATCCACTACCATTTCCCGCAGAAAGAGGACTTGCTGCTGGCGGCCGTCGAGGATTACCACCAGCGTTGGCACGTGGCCATTCGTGGAATCGATCGTCAGTTGCCCGCGGACGAGCAACTGCGGCAGTACATCGCCATGCAGCACAGCGCCTGTCGCGACTCCGGCAGCGTGTGCCTGGCCGGTGCGTTGGCGGCAGACGTCGGCTCGCTGCCGCCCGCCGTGTGCGAGGCGTTGCAGGCGTTTTACCGATCGAATGAAGATTGGCTGGAAGGCTTGCTGCGGCAGGGTCAGGACGACCATGCGCTGCGTTGCCCGAAGGATGCCAAGGCAGGGGGACGCGCGCTGTTTGCGGCGATCCAGGGCAGTCTATTGGCCGCCAGGCTGTTTCATAACGAAGCGCGCACGCAGGACGTGGTGGCGGGGATGGTCGATGACTTGGTCAGGCAGTTGCCGACTGTGCAGCCGGCTGGCCAACAGGCCGTTCAACCTGCACCGACGCCATGACATCGTTCAGGCGGCTGGCATTTTGAAAGAGGCGGCTGCTCATCAGCCCGCCTTGAAACGCAGCAAACAACCATCGGCCGTCGCTTTCGCAATCGCCTGATGTTTTGAGGGTGCCGTCGGCTTGCGCGCGTGCCATGACCTTGGCGAGCCAGGCTTCGTGCACGCGATAAAAGGCTTGCAAGGTCTGGCGCGAGCGCTCCGAGAGCGACGCCAGATCCGCGGCCAATGTGCCGCACAGGCAGATCTGGTCGCTGGGCGAGTTGGAAAACAACTGCACATAGCGATCCAGCTGTTCCTTGGCGGAAAGCATTTCGTCGATGGCGTTGATGTTGGCGCTGACGCGCGCCGCGTAATCGCTGACGACTTCCAGCAGCAGGTCTTCCTTGGTGGGGAAGTAGTAATGGATGCTTGCAGTCTTGACACCCACGTGCTCGGCCAGATCCCGGTAGCTGAAGCCGTTATAGCCCCGTTGCCGGATCAGGATCTGAGCGTGGTTCAACAACTGCTCGCGCGTCGTGGCGGTATTCATGCCTTGATGCTACCTACTACTAGATTGGGACGCAAGTCCACATCCGTGACAGGGTCTGCCGACTCGACGCGCTATTCGTGCGCCGTGGGGTTGCCCAGGCTTACACCCAGGGTCGCCAGCGCGTCTTCCAATGCCGCACTGGGATACGGCTTCTGCAGGAACAACATTCGGCTGTCGGCCGGAAAACTCGCCTTCAGCTCGGGCGCGTGATAACCGCTGGCCATCACGATCGCCAGATCGGCGCGTAGCGCCAGCAGCTGGTGCGCCAGCACGTCGCCCTTCATATCGGGCAATCCCACGTCCAGAATGATGGCGTCGAACGGCTCGGCCTGCATGAGGCTCAAGGCTTCGGCGGCGTTTTCGGCTTCGGCCACCTCGTAGCCGGCATCCTCGAGCGTTTCCACCGCAATCATGCGAATCATGGGCTCGTCGTCCACGACCAGCACGCGGGGAATGGCATGTGAGCGACCGGGCGCGGCCTCGGAGGATACAGGCGCCGTTTCGGGGAGCCCGGCAGATTCGACGGGTTGAGCGGGCGCCGAGGTGACGTCAGGCGCAGCGGCGTCAGCGGCGTCAGCCGATCCGGCGCGCTCGGCAGCTTCGACCGCATCGAGCATCACCCGGACGCGATTGGCCAGGGCCACGAATGTGAACGGCTTGGACAGCAATTCCACACCCGCTTCGAGCCGGCCGCCGCGCGTGACCGGCCCTTCCGCATAGCCCGACGTAAAGAGCACCGGCAGTTCCGGCCGCACCGCATGTGCGGCTTCGGCCAACTCGCGGCCATTCATGGCGCGCGGCAAGCCCACATCCGTAAACATCAGCGAGATGCGTTGCGCGCTCTGGATGATGGCCAAGGCCGCGTGACCGTCTGCCGCCTCGATCACGTCGTAGCCCAGGTCGCGCAGAATCGCCGTCGAATGCGCCCGCACGCCCTCGTCGTCTTCGACCACCAGAATCGTTTCGCCCTTGGCGATCAGCACCGACGGATCGGTATCGGGTTGAACAGGCGCGGCCACGTCCACACCTTCAAGGCGCGGCAAATAGATGTCGATGCGCGTGCCCTGCCCGAGTTCACTATGCAGGTCGATGTGGCCACCGGATTGCTTGACGAAGCCGTACACCTGGCTCAAGCCCAGGCCAGTACCCGACCCGATATCCTTGGTGGTGAAAAACGGCTCGAACACCTTGTCGATGATTTCCGGCGGCATGCCCGTGCCGGTGTCGGCAATGCTCAGCAGCACGTATTGGCCGGCATCGATACCCTTGAACGGCGGCGTGCCATCGCGGGCAATCTCGGCGTTGGACGTGGTGATGCTCAGCCGGCCACCGGCGATCATCGCGTCGCGCGCGTTGACCGCCAAATTGAGCAAGGCGTTCTCGAGCAAGTGCGGATCGGCGCGGGTGAACCACACACTCGGGGCCAGATCGGTGTAAATCTCGATCTGCTCACCCAGGGTGCGAAACAGCAGTTCCGACATGCCCTGCACAAGCTGGTTGGGATCGATCTGACGCGGGCGCAACGGCTGGCGGCGGGCAAAGGCGAGCAACCGCTCGGTAAGCGCCGCGGCGCGTTGCGCGCCTTGCTTGGCATGTTGCAACGCCTTGACGATGCGTTCATCGCCCGTGGCGCCAGCCATGCTGCTCAGTCGCCGCTCGAGCGTCTCGACATTGCCGAGGATGACGGTGAGCAGGTTATTGAAGTCGTGCGCCACGCCGCCGGTCAGTTGCCCGAAAACTTCCATCTTCTGCGCCTGGCGCAATTGATCCTCGGCCACCACGCGCGCGTTATCCGCGTCCACACGCTGGTTGAACTCCTGGCGCAACCGCTTGTTGCTGTCGCTCAGCTCGGCGGTGCGCAGGGCAACCATGTGCTCCAGGGCATCGCGGGTGGTCTTGGTCTCGGTGATGTCGATGTTGACGCCGGTGTAGCCCAGCAGTTGCTGGCTGCCGTCGAAACGGGGCGCGCCATCGCACTTCAACCACCGGATGGCGCCATCCCGGTCGTACACCCGGACTTCGAACTCGAATCGCGTGCGTTCGGCCATGGCCTGACGAAACTTGGCCGAAAACGCCTCCACGTCATCGGCGTGCATGACGCGGCGCCACCCGCTTTCCAGCATTTCGCCCGGCGCAATGCCGAAGATGTGCTCGAAATGATGATTGGCGAACGTGACGGCGGCCTTCTCATCCGTGGTCCAGATCAGCGCGGGCGCGCTGTCGGCCATCACGCGGAATCGCGCCTCGCTATCGCGCAACGCATCTTCGATGCGTTTGCGCTCGCGCCGGCCTTCTGCCTCGGCCAATGCCCGTTGGGCAGCCGCCCCGAGACGCTCGAGCCGCTGCTTCATCACATAGTCGATCGCGCCTTCCTTCAGCGCGGCGATGGCGAGTTCTTCGCCGACCACGCCGGAGACGATAATGAAAGGAATGTGCGGTGCCTGGATGCGCGCGAGCTTCAGGGCCGACAAGCCATCGAAGGTGGGCAAGGAAAAGTCCGACACGATGAGCTCGATGTCACCGGCGGCCAGGGCAGCCTCGAACGACTCGCGATCGCTCACCCGATGCGTGATGGTGTCGGGCAGCGCCTCACGCAGCTGAAACGTCATCAGCTCCGCATCGAGATCGTTGTCTTCGAGAAGCAGAATACTCACGGGTCGCCTCTGGTACTGCGATCAGACGGGTTGCACGGGGCCGCGGGAAGGCACCTGGTTGAGAATCGCCCAAAACATGCCGAGGCTTTGGATGGCTTCGAAAAACTCGGTGAACTCGACGGGCTTGACCACGAACGAATTGACCCCGAATTGGTAACTGCGCACGAGGTCGCGCTCTTCGCGGGAAGACGTGAGCATGACGACGGGAATCTGGCGCTGTTCGGGATCGGATTTCAACTTCTCCAGCACTTCGAGCCCATCGACCTTCGGCAACTTCAGATCGAGCAGGATTACCGCCGGATCGCCGGCCGGCCGCTTGACGTGCGTGCCGCGGCGATAAACGTAGTCGAGTGCCTCCGCCCCATCGCGCACTACGGTGACCTCATTGGCGATGTTGCACTGCTTCAAGGCCGCCAGGGTCAACTCGATGTCGTTGGAATTGTCCTCGACGAGGAGGATAGGCCGTAGATCGTTCATGTGTTCGTTTGCTGGTTCGGAAGCGCAAAGGTAAAGCGCGCCCCCTGGTTAATCGTGCTGTGGGCCTCGATTCGCCCACCGTGTTTTTCCACAATCCGCTTGGAGAGCGCAAGACCGATGCCGGTTCCTTCGAAATCCTCGGGCCTGTGCAATCGCTGAAAGACGCCGAACAGCTTACCTACATACTCCATCTCGAAGCCCACGCCATTATCCGAAACCGTATACACCGTTTCGTCGCCAACGACCTCGCCCGTGATCCGGATCACTGCGGGATCGGCGTGCCGCGAATATTTGGCGGCATTGTCCATCAGATTGAACAAGGTTTGGCGCAGGTAGTTCTGATCGCCCCAGGCACGGGGCAAACGATCGACCTGCCATTCGATGCGCCTGTCTTTGTTGGCGAAAGTGATCGTCTGGCGGGCCTCATCCACCAGCTTGTTCATATCGACGTCACCGTGCGACAGCGCTGCGCGCCCGAGATGCGAAAACCGCAGCAGGTCATCCACCAGCGTGCCGGCCGTGATGGCTGCCGCGACGATATTGGCCAGATAGTGCTGCGAGGTCTCGTCCAGCCCGGTGGCGCGACGCTTCAATAATTCTGCGAAGCCCGCAATATGCCGGAACGGCGCCCGCAGATCGTGCGACACGGAATAGGAAAACGATTCGAGCTCGGCATTGCTGCGTTCGAGTTCGTCCGTCATTTCGGCGCGTTCTTCGGCGCGCAGCAGAACGAAGCTGATCAGCGCATTACGCAGATCGGCCACCGCCTCGACCTCCGATGCCCGCCAGGGCACAGAACGCTGGCGCAGTTGCTCCTGCCAGGCAGCAAACGATTTGCGCGGATGCAGCCGACCGTTGGACGGGTCCATCGGCTTGTGCGGATCGCCGCTCCATTTCACTGTGCGCACGACTTCGGGCCGAAACCAGAGGATGAAACTGGCGTGCAGCTGCGAAATCGGCACGGCGATCAAACCGCTGGCCTTGTCGGCGAAAGCGTCGGCGCCCGGCATCGCGCCGCTCAGATGATCGGTGGCGAAGGGGCGCTCGATCGCCTGGTGCTCAAGCCAATCCACAATGGCGGCGATCTGCGCCACAGAGGGCGTTTCGCCGGCTACATCAATGCGGCCCTGATCGACGATGGCCACGCCCTGCGCATTGGCGAGCCGCAACCACAAATCGGGCGTTTCGGTCATGCCGATCTGCAGGGACGAGGCCCGGGACAGCTTGGCCACCAGCTCGGTTTCGATGTGTTTGGTGGCGAGGCGACGGGCATTTTCCAGCACCCGGTGCGTGGCACCGATCTGCTGCGCGACGATGCGTCCCAGAAACTCGCACGCCGCCCTCACCTGGGGCCCGACGGCCTTAGCTGTGGCGTTATGGCATGAGATGAGTCCCCACAAGCGCCCGTCGATCACCAGCGATACCGACATCGACGCCATCGTGCCCATGTTGCGCATGTACTCCACGTGCACCGGGGACACGCTGCGCAGATTGGCCGCCGACAGATCGATCGGCGCGCCGTCCAGTAGTGCCGGCGTCAGCGGCACCGGCGCATAGTCGGCATTGGGAATCAGCCGGACCCGATTCGAGATATAGAGCTCGCGCGCCTGCGGCGGGATATCGCTCGCGGGGAAGCGATGGTCCATGAACCCGGGCAGCGTACCGTCGCCATCTTCACCGATGACCGTGCCGTGCCCATCCTCATCGAAGCGGTACACGAGCACGCGGTTGTAGCCGGTGATGCCGCGGATTTCCTCGGCCGCTTTGGCGGCGATGGCGCCGATGCCCGATTCCGGCTCCAGATTGTCCAAAAAAGTGCGCATCCGCGGATAAAGCGCCTCGAGCGTTTCCGTATCGCGCGGTTGCACCACTTCAAATTCGCACAGCAAGCCCTGGGAGGTGCGGTGGACAGCCAGTTGGAACGAATGGTCGTTGAACGCAATGGCGCGCACGAAGTGCGTATCGCCGGATTGGGCCCAGGTGGCCACGGCGTCGAGCACCAGCTGCGCCTCGGCCGAATTGTTGCCGACGTGCAGACACTCTCCCACAGCGGCGCAATGCCCAAGCATCTCGGCGCAATTCGCACTTGCGCTCAGAACGCGCAGCGCCGTGGGCTCCACCAGCACCACGGCACCGTGCGGCTGCACGGCGCCTGGAATGCGGATCGGCTCCTCGGCGCACTGATCGATAGCGGTCGGATTGAGCGAGAACGAGATAAATCTTCCCCTGATAGATGGCGGCACGCGGTGCATGCGAGGCGGCGACGACCACGGATGCGGAAAAGCTGAAAGGATACCGTACCAACGATTTCCAACTTGCAACAAAACACGTCGGAAACCTCCTTATTCCCCTGGCCTTCACCTGACAAAAGGTTTAAATTGCCGTGCCTGTAATTTTCGTGAAAGGTTTTACAGAACGGCCTGGAGCCGTCGCTTTCACAGCCTGTGCCACCGTGTGGGGAGAGGCCTGGGTCAAACGATTCGTTTGAATGCAGTATTCGGAGAAGCAAAGAAGTGATATTCAAGAAAACCGCAGCAGCAGTCCTATTATCGTTCCCGTTGTATGCCGTACCGATGGCCGCCCACAGTGCCGCCGGCCCCGTGGTCGCCCACGGCACCACGCCCACGATGGGCAGCGTGCTCACCGACGGCGCCGGCAAGACGCTCTATGTGTTGTTGAGCGATTCCAAGAACGCCGATGAGCAGAAGGCCGCGCTCGCCGCCTGCGACAAGGCCTGTCAGGACAAATTCATACCGGTGGCGACCACCGGCCGCCCGTTGGGCCAAGCGGTGATCCCGGGATTCCTGGGCAGCGTCAAGGGTGCCGGCGGCGCCGAGCAAGCCACCTTCCGCGGCTGGCCGCTCTACACGTTTGCCGACGACACGGCGAAAGGTCAGGTCAACGGCCAAGGGTTCAAGCAAGCCGCTTACGTGATCTCGCCCGTAGGCGAAGTCAACCGCGCCGCCCCCAAGGCTGTGGCCCGCGCGGGTGCAGCCGTTGCGAAAAAACCGGTCGACACGGCATTGATGCCGATCGGCCAGGAAAAGTACGCAGCCACCTGTGCCGGCTGCCACGGCGCCAACGGTCAAGGCGCATTCGGCGCAGCGCTCGCGGGCTTTGCGCGATTGGGCGAAGACGACGCGTTCATCAAGCAGATCCTGATCGGCAGCGGCGATATGCCCGGCTTTGCCGGCGCGATGGACGATCGCGAGATCGCCGCCGTGGCGACCTACGCGCGCAACAGCTGGGGCAACGAGTTCGGTGGCATCACGCCCGAACAAGTCAAAGCCCTGCGCTGATCTCCTCTTCTCGACCCTTCGTTAGAACACTAAGCGCGGCCCGCCGCGACGCTGCCGGCACAGTCCGGCTCGCGCGCCGCCGACGCCAATGGAGCTTTACATGAAATTGCTGAATCTGATTCTGGCCGCCAGCGCCGGCATCCTGATTGCGCCCACGGTTACCGCCGCCGACGCGCAGAAATTCAATCCGATCACCGACAAGGACATCCTCGAGCCGTCGCCCAACGACTGGCTGATGTGGCGCCGGACGGTGGACAACCAGTCGTTCAGTCCGCTCAAGCAGGTGACCACCGAGAACGTGAAGTCGCTGCAAATGAAATGGTCGTGGGCCCTGCCCGACACGGGTCTGCAGGAAATGGCGCCGCTCGTGCATGACGGCGTGATGTATCTGGGCATCAACCGCGGCATCGTGCAGGCGCTGGACGCCACCACCGGCGACATGCTGTGGGAACACCGCCAGGCACTGCCCGAATTCAAGGGCGGCTACCAGGCCAGCCAGCAAGACCGTCAACGCAACAACATCGCGCTGTACAAGGACAAGGTCTACCTGACGACGCCCGACGCCAAGATCGTGGCGCTGGATGCCAAAACCGGCAAGGTCGTGTGGGAAGTGCAGGCGCACGATTGGGAAAAGGGCTTCAGCTACACGGCCGGCCCTCTGGTCATCAACGGCAAGATCTTCACGGGCATTTCGGGCTGCAGTATCACCGGCACGGCCGGCGGCTGCTTCATCACGGCGCACGACGCCGAGACGGGCAAGGAATTGTGGCGCCTGAACACCCTCTCCAGCGATGTGGATCCCGCGATCGACAAAACCTGGGGCGGCCTGCCGCGCGAGAACCGCTATGGCGGCTCGCCGTGGATCACGGGCGCCTACGACGCCAAGCGCAACATGCTGTATTGGGGCGTGGGCATGCCCGCACCGTGGTCGGAACAACTGCGCGGTTCGGGCGACGGCTCGGCGCTGTACACCAACTCGACCCTGGCGATCGATGCCGACACCGGCGCGGTCAAGTGGTACTACCAGCACTTGCCGCGCGACGACTGGGACTTGGATAGCCCGTTCGAACGCGTGCTGGTCAACAGCGAAATCGCGCCGAAGGCGGCCGACGTGAAGTTTCTGGCCAAGGACGTGAAGCCGGGTCAGAAGTACGACGTGATCGTTACGGTGCCGGGCAAGTACGGCACGGCGTTCGTGCTCGACCGCGACACGGGCAAGCTGCTGTGGGCACGCGACACGGCCTATCAAAACGTGATCAAGGGCTATACGGATGACGGCCATGCCATCACCAACGATGCCCTGATCGCCAAGAAGCTCGACGACTCCCCGCTGATCTGCGGCGGACGCGGGCTGGGCAAGCTGTGGATGGCCGGCGCCTACAGCCCGTTGAACAACACGTTCTATGTGCCGTTGAGCGAATCGTGCCGCACGATCACCCCGCGTCCGACCGAAATGCGCGAAGGCGAAATCATCGGCATGCAGTCGTCGGGCAAGTCGCAATACGCCCCGGGTGAAGACAGCACCGGCCGCATCTACGCGGTGGATGTGAAGACGGGCAAGATCACGTGGGTGCGCAAGCAGAAGCCGATTTTCAGCTCGTCGTTGCTGACCACGGCCGGCGGTCTCGTATTCGGCGGCGACAGCGCCCGCGAATTCTCGGCTTTCGACCAGAAGACCGGCAAGACGCTGTGGAGCATCAAGCTGAACACGACGATCGGCGGTCACCCGACCACCTATAGCGTGAACGGCAAGCAATACATCGCCGTACCCACGGGTCCGAACGCGCAAACGGCTGCTGCCGCCGCAATCGATCCCGAACTGAAGAAGATCACCGAAGGCGGTAACTCGCTGTTCATCTTCGCGCTGCCGTAAGGCAGCCCCGCCCCCCGCGCTAGCCGATCTGTTCGGCCAATGGCGCGGGGGGCGCGGACGCGTCCTGCGCGGCGTGCCACGCCGCCAGGCCGCCCAATAGCGCATAGGCGCGGCGCACGCCGCTGCGCTGCAGCCGTTCGGCCAGCAAGGCCGCCGAGATTTCATTCGGACAGGCGCAATAAATCACCAGGTGGGTATCGTCATCGATCGCCGGCAAGCGATCGAGGGCGACGTCCTGCGTGACGGCAATGGCGCCCGGAATGGCCGGCAAGGCATCGTCGGCGCCACGCACATCGAGCACCACGACCGGCGCGCCCGCGGCACACAATGTCTGCAGTTCGGTCACCGAAAGCCGCGGTATACGCCGGCTGCGCCGCAACAGCCCATGCCGGCGCCAGAATCGCCAGGCGATGAACGCGGCCAGCGCGCCCACCACGATCGCGATGCCGATGGGCACATAGCTGGCCAACAGGGCCAGCATGATCTGCACGGTATCTTGAAACACGATACCCAGCATCAAGGCCGACGCGACCCAGATCGCCGAACCCGCCAGGTCGTAAAGCAAAAACGTGCGATAACGCGTACCGGCCGTGCCGGCCATCAGCGTAGACAAGGCGCCCGCCCCGGGCAGAAATTTCGCAATCAACAAGATCTTCGGTCCCACCTGCAGGTATAAGTGCGTGCTCTTGCGGATGCAGGTGTCGGGCGACATCGACACTTTGCAAATGGTGCTCATCATCCACGCGCCATAGCGCCGTCCCGCGAAGTACCAAGCCGAATCGGCCACTACACAGGCCAGCACACCCAGCGCCAGAATCACGCCCGGCGTGGCGGTCACGGCATCCAGCGATAGCGCGCCTGCCACCACGAGCGACGGATAGGCGGGCACCGGCAGCCCGGCCTGCTCGACCAGCACGTTGAGAAACAACAGCCACAGCGCTTGGTTCGACAGCAGGGCATGAAGGACGTCCATCGCGCATTCCTAATCAGTGAGCGTGAATTATCCGCCTCGCCCGATCGCCCACTGCCAATGCCGTCACGGCGATCAGGGTTTCTTGCGGGTCATCGCCGCAAGCGCCACGACAGCGGTCAAGGTTTCCGGCGTAGCCAAACCGGCGGTGCAGTCGCCGCGTTCGCGCTGGCTTGCGCGGCCGGGCCACGTCTGCCTAAAATCGATCCTGCAGACGCCCTGCCGACCGGATCATTCGCCCATGCGCTTCTAAGCCCTTGCAAGTTTTTTCCCGCGTTTTTCGTTGCGCCCTGCGCGCAGCGCAACGACGTGTGCAACACCTTGTCTGGAGCTTCGTGCCTTGGCCGACCTCAACCCGCGAGCGGCAGCGCTCGTGATCGCTGCCCCCAACCACCCTCCCGCCGATCGCTCGGCCACCCCCGAGACCTTTGCCGCCGCGTTGCGGCACGTGACGTTGCGCGCGCCCGATGGCCGCGTGCTGCTCGACGATCTCGACCTGCATCTGCCTGCCGCACGCGTTGGTCTGGTGGGCCGCAATGGCGCCGGAAAAAGCATGCTGGCGCACCTGCTGACAGGGGCCGTCTTGCCCGATGCGGGCAAGGTGGTGCGCAGCGTATCCGTGGCGTACGTGCCGCAGACGATCGTACCCGGGCCGCAGGATACGGTGGCTTCATTGGCCGATCTGGATGCCGTGTTTGCCGCGCTCGATCGCGTCGAACGCGGCATTGTGGAGGCTGCCGATCACGAGCTGCTGGAAGGCCGGTGGGATATGCCGGCGCACTGGGCGCGCAGTGTGGCAGCGGCCGGATTGCGCCCTCTCGATCCCCATGCGGCCGCGACCACGTTGAGCGGCGGCGAATGCACCCGCGTGGCGCTGATCGGCGCCTTGCTGTCGGAGGCGGGGATGCTGATCCTGGACGAACCCACCAATCATCTGGATGCGCCCGCCCGCGATTGGTTGCGCACGCAACTGAAACGGTGGCGCGGCGCGGCGCTCGTCGTCAGCCATGACCGGGAGCTGCTCGACGACATGGACCGCATCCTTGAATTGTCGCCTGCAGGGCTGCGCAGTTATGGCGGCAACTACAGCGCGTATCGCGACGCACGCCTGGTGGAGGACGACGCGGCGCACGCCGCATTGGCCCATGCGCGCAACGCCCGCCGCGTGGCCGATCGCACACGCCACAAGCAGCACGATGCGCAACTGAAACGCCAGGCGCACAACACCAATGCCGCCAAGACCGCCAATCTCCCGGCGATCGTACTGGGCCGACGCCGCGACAACGCGCAAGCGCATGCCGGGCGCGAACACGCGCGCGAAACCGCTGCGCAAATGCAACTGATGGAGGCCGTGCGCGCCGCGGCCGCAGACGTAAACGCCACCGCCGAGGTGGCGTTGCTCTTGCCTGACACAACCGTCCCTGCGGGACGCCGCGTGGCTGAGCTGATCGATGCCGTGCCACCGTACCCAGATGACGCGCCCCCGCTCACGCTGACGCTCATCGGCCCCATGCGCGTGGGGCTTGCGGGCCCCAACGGCAGCGGCAAAACCACGCTTTTGCGCCTGCTCGAAGGCTCGCTCGCGCCGCGCGCCGGGCGATGCAACACCTTCGTGCCGACCGCCACACTGGATCAGCATGCGCACGCCTTGCTCGCGCCCGAGCACACGCTGCTCCAGCAATTGGCGATCTGGGAGTGCCCGTTGCCCCACGGCGTGCTGCGCAGTCATCTCGCGTTGCTGGGGCTCACGGCCGAACACGTCAGCCGGCCATCCGCACCTTGAGCGGTGGTGAGCGGTTGAAAGCGGCGTTGGCCTGTGCGCTCTGGCGCAAACACCCCGCGCAGTTGCTGTTGCTGGATGAACCCACCAATCACCTCGACCTGCCGTCTGTCGCGGCATTCGAATCGGCGCTGATGCACTTTTCAGGGGCAATGGTGGTCGTGTCGCACGACAGGCGGTTTCTGGACGCGCTGAATCTGACGCATCGGCTGGCACGCATCGACCACGCGTGGGTCATGCAGGCGGTATGACATCAAAGATGGTGCAGCATGCGCAGCGACCGCGCGTCCTGTTCACGCTGAATCTCGATCTGATGCATCAGCCAGGGCGGCGCGCCCACGTCACGCAACGTGTCGCCGTCCAGATGCTGCAATTCGGTCATGGCTTCGGTCCAGGCACCATAGGGCCGCGGGGTGAAGATCGCGACGATCCGGCGCCATACCCGCACAAGCGCGCCAAGTGTGCCGTGCGCCGCGGGGGCGGGGGCAGTGTCGGCCAGATGATCGAACGCAGGCGCCACTGTGTAGGCACTGACGCTTTGGCGTGCAGGCGTGGCGCGTGGTGCCGGGGTCGTGCGTGCGGGGGCGGCGGCTGGGCCGCCGCCTGCGGCCACATTGGTGGGGATAAGGGCCATGATGTTCTCCTCGATGAACCATGTGGTAAGACTATTCGCCCAAACCCATGTAGAAAAGCGCATTGTTCTACCCTACTTGGTCGGATATGCTTACCAATCCGCGATTACGACGTTGCCATGTCACGCCTGCCACTTGCCACCCTGCCCGCCTTCCGCGCCGTCGCCGAACTGGAAAATCTGCGCGCGGCCGCCGATCGTCTGCACCTCACACACAGTGCCGTGAGCCAGCAGATTCGCGTACTGGAAACGCAGTTGGGGTTTGCCGTATTCGACCGTGGCGGGCGGCGCATCAAGCTCAATGCGGCCGGCCGGGTGCTGCTGCATAGTGTGCAGCGCGCGCTGACGCAATTGGACGATGGCGTGCATGCGGCCGCGCAGGCGGCATGTGGCCTGGAGCAGCGGCTGCGCGTGTCGGTGTTGCCGTCGTTCGCGCAACGCTGGTTGCTGCCGCGCATGCACCGCTGGCGCGATCGCCATCCAAAACTTGCCCTGGAGATCGACGCGTCGCAACAGCCCGTCGATTTGCAGCGCGAAGGCTTCCACGTCGCCCTGCGTCAAGGTGCCGGGCCCTGGGCCAATCTGATGTCGGAACGGTTGTTCGAAGGCGCGATGCCGCTGATCGTCGTGGGCTGCGCCATCGATGCGCGGCGCCTTCTGGGCGAACCCGCCGAAGCGCTGCTGGGTGAACCGTTGCTGGGCGACGCAGAGGTGTGGCGCGCGTGGTTCGCTGCGGCCGGCGTGCGCGCGAACGTTACCCCGGTTGCGGTGTTCAACGACAGCGGCATGATGCTGCAGGCCGCGGAGCAAGGCCTGGGACTGGCGTTGACGCGCGAGCTGCTGGCCGCCGACGCCTTGCACGCAGGTCGATTGTTGCGACTCTCGCCCGTGTCGGTGGAATATGAAGTGGGGCACACCTATCACTTCGTTTATCCGCCCAACCTGCAAACGTGGCCGCCCCTGATCGCGTTTCGCACGTGGATACGCGATGAGCTGGCGTTGTCGCAGCAACGCCTCGAAGAAAACGCGCCGGCGGTTACGCGCCGTTGAATACAGGCATTTGCGTTTCGATTCGCCGCAGCAGTTCATCGGCGGCGCGCGACAACGGCCGGCCAAGGCGCACCATCAACCGGCATTCGGGTTCACGCGCCGCCTTGTGATCCAGTGGAATCAACACCAGATCGCCGTCGGCGATTTCGCGTGTGACGCCGATATTCGTCATCAATGCCACACCCGCGCCACTCATCACATACTGCCTCACCACCGCCAACGAATTCGTGGTCAGTGCGGGCGAGAGGTGAATCTTTTCGGCGAACTCGATCACATCGGCGATCCGTCGCAAGCCATACGGCGCCGTCATCAGCGCCAATGGATACTTCAACGCTTGATCGAGTGTGATGGCGCCGCGGTTGCGGGTGAGCGGATGGCCGCGCCCCACCAGCACATCCACCGGCAACCCGCGCCGCATCCGGCAGCGGATCTCGGGATGCGTAGGCGGATTGAACGCGATGCCGATGTGGGCGCGATCGGTGCGCACGGCTTCGACCACCTCATTGACCGATTCGACGTTGATGCCGATCTTGATGCTGGGATGTTCCAGGCAGAACGGCCCCACGACGTGCTGCATCAATGTGTCGATCACGCCCTCGCTGATGGCCATGTTCACATGGCCGCGCTGCATGCCGCGCAGCTCCTGCAACCGGTCGGCCAGATGCTCGTGTTGGGCGCGATAGCCGCGCAGAAAGTCTTCCAGCATTTCGGCCGCTTCGGTGGGCACCAGCCCGCGCGCGCGACGCTCGAAAAGCGGCAATCCCACTTCTTTTTCAAGCAGTTGAATCTGCCGGCTGATGACCGACGGCGCGGTATTGAGCACATCGGCCGCACCTCGGATCGAACCGCAGGCGATCACTTCATGGAAATACCGCAACCGGGTTTGACTGATGTCCTGCATGCGTACCGCGCCTTGTTCGACTGTTGCCCTGAAAGCAACGATAAGTGATTGCCGTGGTCATTGTCTATAACAGCGATCTTGCTCACCATGCGCCATTCGCCTCGCCAGAATCACATCAGTAAAAAGGGAAAACCGATGGCCTGCACCCCCGCCGCGCTGCATGCGGATCAGCCCGCGTCCGACGCCGAATCGCGCGCGCTCTATCGCAAGATCGGCTGGCGCCTGCTGCCGTTCCTGCTGCTTTGCTACACCTTTGCCTATCTGGATCGCGTCAACATCGGCTTTGCGAAACTCCAGATGCAGGCCGACATCGGCATCAGCGACGCGGTGTACGGCCTGGGCGCCGGTATCTTTTTTCTGGGCTACGTGATGTTCGAGGTGCCCAGCAACCTGTTGCTGGTGAAGATCGGCGCGCGCAAAACGATCAGCCGCATCATGGTGCTCTGGGGCGCCACCTCAGCCTCGATGCTCTTCGTGCAAGGAGAATACAGCTTCTACGCCCTGCGCTTTCTGCTCGGCATCTTCGAGGCAGGCTTTGCGCCCGGCATGATCTTTTATCTCACCTATTGGTACACGCAAAAGCGCATGGCCGGCGTGATGGCGGTCGTGATGTGCGCCGGCCCCATTGGGGGCATGTTCGGTGGGCCGGCATCGGCGTGGATCATGACGCGCTTCAACGGCGCGCACGGGCTTGAAGGTTGGCAATGGATGTTTCTGATCGAAGGCCTGCCCTGCGTGGTGCTGGGCGCCATCGCCTTCTTCTACATGGTCGACAAACCGCAAGATGCCAAGTGGCTTTCGGCACGCGAAAAGACGCTGCTCGAACGCGACATCGGCGCGCGCAGCAGCGGGCAGGTCAAGCACGCGTTTCGCGATGTGCTGAAGGATCGCGGCGTATACGCCCTGGCCGCCACGTATTTCTGTTTGATCTGCGGGATCTACGCGGTGAGCTTCTGGCTGCCCACGTTGCTGCAAGCCACCGGCATCAAGGACACGATGCAGATCGGCCTGTATTCCGCCCCGCCCTATGTGGCTGCCATCATCGTGATGGTGTTGCTGGCACGCAGTTCGGACCGCATGCGCGAACGCCGCTGGCACGTGGCGCTGCCCGCGATCGCCGGGGGCGCGGCGCTTTGCCTGGCGACGGCCTTTCCGCAGCATTTCGTGTTCTCGATGATCGCCATCGCGGTGGCCACGTCATTGATGTGGGGTGCCTATACGGTGTTCTGGGCCGTGCCGTCGCAGTACCTGAAAGGCGAAGCGGCCGCGGGCGGCATTGCGCTTATCAACAGCATCGGCTTGCTCGGCGGATTTCTCAGCCCCTCGTTGATCGGGTGGATCAAGCAGAGCACCGGGTCGCTGAACGCCGGTCTGTATTTCATCGCCGCCTTGCTCGTGGTCGGCGCTATTCCGATTATCCTCACCAAACACGCCCGCTAACGAAGTTCACGGAGTCGATATGCACATTCTCGTTGCTGGCTTTCAGCATGAAACCAATACCTTTGCGCCGTCGCAGGCCGATTACAAGAACTTCGTCAATGGCGAAGGCATGCCCGCCCTGGCGCGCGGCGCCGACGTCATGCCGCTGGCCGATACCAACATTCCCGCCGGCGGCTTCATCAAGGCCGCCATGGCGGCCGGCCACACGATCGAGCCTGTGATCTGGGCGGCGGCCAGCCCTGCGGCGCACGTCACGCGCAACGCCTACGAACGCATCGCCGGCGAAATCGTGGCGGGCGTCAAGGAGAAGACGTACGACGCGATCTATCTGGATCTGCACGGCGCCATGGTCACGGTGGACGCCGACGATGGCGAAGGCGAATTGCTCAAACGCGTGCGCGCCGCGATCGGCCGCGAGATCCCCGTCGTCGTGAGCCTGGATCTGCACTCGAACACCACTGCGGGCATGCTGAACGACGCGACAGCGCTCGTGGCCTATCGCACCTATCCGCATGTGGACATGGCCGAAACCGGCCGCCTGGCGTTCGTGCTCCTCGAAGACATCGTGGCGGCAGCCGCGCCACTGCATACGCATGTGCGCCGTCTGCCGTTCCTGATTCCCATCAACGGCATGTGTACGCTGCTCGAGCCGGCGCAAGGCATCTACGCGCAACTCGAACAACTCGAGCAACGCCCCGGTATCGTGTCGCTGTCGTTTACGCCGGGCTTTCCGGCCGCCGACTTCGACGAGTGCGGCCCGGTGGTCTGGGGCCATGGCACGGATGCCGCTGCCGTGCAGGCTGCCGTCGACGAACTCTACGACGCCGTCGCGGCCGCCGAGCCGCAGTGGGCGGTCGAGTTTCTGGCGCCCGCCGAGGCCGTCGGCCAGGCTCAGCAGATCGCGGCAAACGCCTCGCGTCCGGTCGTGATTGCCGATACGCAAGATAACCCGGGCGCGGGCGGCGACTCGAACACCACAGGCATGCTGCGGGCGCTCGTCGATGCCGATGCCCAGGGCGCGGCGATCGGCTTGATCTGCGATCCCCTCGCCGTGGAGCAAGCGACGGCGGCCGGCGTGGGCCAAACGCTGACGCTCACGCTGGGCGGTCAGTCGGGTGTGCCCGGTGACTCGCCCTTCACCGGCACCTTCAAGGTGGAAACGCTGGGCGACGGCAAGACCCGATTCGACGGCCCGATGATGCATGGCGTGCAGGTCAATGTGGGCCCGGTGGCGGGATTAAGCATCGGCGGCGTGCGCGTGGTGGTGAGCTCGGGCAAGTCGCAGATGCTGGATCGCAATCTGTTTCGCATCGGCGGGGTGGATCCCGACACCATGCAGATCCTGGTCGTGAAGAGCTCGGTGCATTTCCGGGCCGACTTCCAGCCCATCGCCGAAAAGGTGCTGGTGGCCAAGGCGCCCGGCCCCATGAAAGCCGATTCCGCCGACCTCCCGTGGCAACGATTGGCGGCTGGTATCCGCATTCGTCCCTTGGGCGCGCCGTTTGCGCCATCGGGCGACTTGCGGTGATCACCGCCCCGTCCTAAGCTGGCGCTGTCCGTTCCGAGACACGTGCGGACGGCGACTTACAGGACACGATGCCATGCGTTTGGACGACTCAAGAGAAAGCAGCAATGTCGAAGACCGCCGCGGCAGCGGTCCGCGCATCGGGCGCGGCGGCAGCATCGGCATCGGCGGTATCGTGCTGGCGCTGGTCGCCATGTACTTTGGCGTGGACCCTTCCGTGGTGCTCAACATGGCCGAAGGGCCGCAAACGCAGCAGCAGGAATCACGGCCCATTCCGGCCAACGATCCCCAGGCGCAATTCGTCGCCCGGGTGTTGGGCGAAACCGAAGACACGTGGCGTGCCGTCTTCAAAGAGCAAACCAACGGCAGCTATCGCGACCCCGGCCTGGTGCTTTTTACCGGCGCCACGCCCACGGCCTGCGGCACTGGCCAGTCGGCCATGGGGCCGTTCTACTGCCCCGCCGATCAAAAGGTGTACATCGATCTGAGCTTCTTCAGCGAATTGCAGAAAAAGCTTAATGCGCCGGGCGACTTTGCCCAAGCCTATGTGATCGCCCACGAAGTGGGCCACCACGTGCAAACGCTGCTCGGCACCTCGGCCAAGGTCGATCAACAGCGCCGGCAGGTGTCGCAGCAGCAGGCCAACCAGCTCTCGGTTCGTATGGAACTGCAGGCTGATTGCTATGCGGGCATTTGGGCGAACAAGGCTCAGGCCGCACGCAAGATTCTGGATGATGGCGATATCGCCGAAGGCATGAACGCGGCCAGCGCCGTGGGCGACGATACCCTGCAACGCCGCAGCCAGGGCCGGGTGGTGCCGGATGCCTTCACGCACGGCTCATCCGCGCAGCGCGTGGCGTGGTTCAAACGCGGCTGGGAGTCCGGCCAGATGCGCAACTGCGACACATTTGCCGCCAACGCGATGTGATCGCACGCGCGGCCCGGCATCGCGCGATGTCGGGCCGTGCTGCGTGCGACGCAGCATTGGGGCCAAGCCTACAGGGATGCCGCTTCGGTAGCCACCCCATTCACGTCAGCCTGATGCTCGGACGCCTGCGACGCCAGGGCGCGCCGATAATCGGCCAACTCGGCCACCGTCAGTGCCACCAGGCCATGCACCGCCGCATAGCGCGCAATCGCGTCGCCGCGCATCATCGTGCCGTCTGGGTTCATCATTTCGCACAACACGGCAGCCGGGCGCAGACCGGCCAGCACGGCCAGGTCGACTGAGCCTTCCGTGTGCCCGCGGCGCGCCAGCACGCCATCGGGCTGCGCCCGCAACGGAAACACGTGGCCCGGGCTCACGATGCTGCCCAACGGGGCCGCGCGATCGAGTGCCGTGCGGATCGTGGTGGTGCGATCCAATGCGGACACACCCGTGGTAACGCCCGAACGCGCTTCGATCGACACGGTAAAGGCGGTACCGTGGCGGCTTTCGTTATTGGGCACCATCGGTCGCAGTTGCAGTCGCTCAAGATCTTCATCGCCCAGGCACAGGCACACGATGCCGCTGCAATCGCGAATTAACTGGGCCATCACGGGAACGGTAATTTTCTCGGCCGCCACGATGAGGTCGGCTTCGTCTTCGCGATCGAAGTCGTCCATCAAAATGATCGGACGGCCGATGCGCAGATGCTGCAAGGCACGCGCCAACCGCATCTCAAACGGCTGAGCAGCGATGGTGGTGTGGAGCGGAGGGGTAGCGGTGAAACTGGACATTGAAACGCTCTCGCAAAAGTCAGTGGCGAAAAACGTTTCAGGGCTGCGTGACTGGCCGCGCCCATAGGAAAAGATGCCGGGCAAATACCGGCATCCGCACCTGTGGCGCGAGGCTCATCTTCTCTCATCCGGACTATACCGTCGGCCCTGGTATCTCACCAGATCTGCTGACCCCGCACTCGTGGAAGTGCGGGCGCTCGCGGGCTTTGCCCCTGGGGGCTTACCGCCGGTGGGGAATCTCACCCCGCCCTGAAGACGCATAACGAGCCGAAGGATTCGGCCCGCGTCGAGGTTAGATCGAAAGACGGCAGGGCGTCAAACCGCACGACCTATGGACGGCACTGAATGACCACGATCCGCGCCGCTAAAAACGATGCCGGATACCCGCCGCATACTGCGACTCGTGCCAGTTTGCGTCATGCCAGGCGCCCTTCATATAGCCGTAGATCGCGTAGAGGTTGGTGCGTTTGGTCAGGTCGTAGCCGTAGCCGATCGAATACACCTGCTGACTGTGCGTGGCATCGTCGCGCGCAAGCGCACCGCTCGAACGCGGCATGCTGGCTTGCCATGAGGCGAGCATCGTACCCGCACCGATGCGCCACGCCGCACCCACCATGGCGCCGTCGACCGTGCTGCCGGGAAAATAGGCGCGCTGACCCGGCGACACGACGCCGGGAAGGGTCGATCCATTGCGCATGATCGACCATGCGGCGTACAGCGTGACGGGATTCAGGCGCCACTTGCCGGCAAGCGTTGCCGCGTAAGGCTGTTCATCGCCACCGGCCGCGCGCATGGCAGTTTCCTGTGTGGTGCCCTGGCCCCAATGCGCGCCTTCGTAAGTGGCCGTGAGCGCATAGGCATCGCGGTCGTACACGACCGCCCCGCTCATGAGCTTGCTGGAGGTCGGGGTGCGGTAACCCTGGCCGTCGTAGCTGAAACTGTAGTCCACGCCTGCGCGCAGGCCGCCGATGGTGGGCGTCCAATACGCCACGGTGTTGTCGGCCCGATTGGCGTTGTAGGGTAAAAGCGTGGTTTGCGCACCGGTGATCAGATACGACCCCAGAAACGCGTCGAAATCGGCCAATGTAAGCGAGGAAGCAGACGTCTGGCGACCCAGACGCCACTCACCCCAATTGCCGGAAAGCCCCAGCCAGGCTGCGCGGCCGAACAAGCGGCTCCCTTGCGCCGACCGGCCTTCGTTGGCGAGAAAGCCACTTTCCAGGACGAAGTTGGCGCGGGTGCCGCCACCGAGATCTTCACTGCCGCGCAGCCCCCAGCGCGAACCGGACTGCACGCCGGACAGCATCTTCAGCGACGTACCATCGTTTTGACTCGAGATGCCGCCCACACTCAGATCGACCACGCCATACAGCGTGACACTGCTGGATTGCGCGTGAACCGTGCAGGCCACGCACGCCGCCAGGCCGGCGGCCATCCGCGAAAGTACTGTCATCGTGAGAGGCCCTTTACAGATACTTGAGCCAGGCGATATCGCGGCGGCGCGACTTCAGCTGCCCGAACGCGCGCACCGGCCAGTACATCGCGATTGCCAGCAGCACCGTGATCACCCAGATCGTACCGATGCTGTTCACACCGAAGAACTTGCCTTGATCGAGTCCCCAGATCGCTACGCAGCCCAGGTAGAGCGCCTTGAGCACGTACAGGTGCACCACGTAAAAGAACATCGGCGCCGCGCCGTACACGCACAGCGCGCGCACCCAAGCGCGATGCTGGGCGCGCTCGATCAGGACCAGCAGCAGGCATCCCAGCCCCAGCGTGAGCAGCAGGAAAAGCAGCGACGGCGGGTACTTCGTGATGTTGACGAAGCTCATCAGCGTGTGCAGGCCGTCTGCCCCGACCGACCACTTCTGCGATTGGCCGTAGCCATTGGCACTGCGCAGCGCCACGAACGCGAGAAGCGCAATCACCCCGGAAACCGCCAGGTTGCGGCGGCGCGCTGCGGCATCGGCATCCCGCGCGAACCACGGCCCGGCGGCAAAGCCCAATGCGATCACGCCGATCCACGGCAGCAGGGGATAGGAGGTTCGAAGGCGCAACGCCTCGTTGACCTCGATCCAGCCGCGATCGTGCAGCACCGCCCACACCACGTGCAGCGGATGCCCGACCGCAAAGTGCACGTGATCGAGCAGATTGTGCCCGGCCACAAGCGCCACACCGACCGCCACCAACGCCCAGCGCGGCAACCACAGCAACGCCGCCAACGCCATCATGCTCAGACCGATCGCCCAGATCACCTGCAGGTACACCACCGAGGGCGGGAACTGGAAGGTCCACGCAAAGTTGATCACGATCATTTCGAGCAGGATCAGGAACACGCCGCGCTTGAACAAAAAGGCCGATACCGCTGCCCGATTGCCTGCCTTGTCGCCATAAAGCCATGCCGAGAGGCCGGTCAGGAACACGAATACGGGTGCGCAGAGGTGCGCCAGCAAACGCGAAAAGAAGAGCGCGGGGTCGGTGCTCGCCGCATCCATCGGGTCGCCCACCTGATGATGCAGGAAGAACGTCTCGCGCACATGATCGAGCAACATGATGACGATCACCAGACCGCGAAGCGCGTCGATCGAGTGCAAACGAGATGAGGACGGGGCGGGCGAAGCGGAGGATGACGAAAGCGACATGAGACGAGGAGCGATGCGGACAACGGAAAACGCAAAGCCGGGATTGTAATGTAATAACATTGCTTTTCAAGCCAATGTTCAACGAAATTCCCTTCTTCGGGAACAAGGCGTGCAGAGGCGGACTCCAACCTCGTCGAGGCCTGAACCGCTCGCTCGATGCCCATGCGACATTCGGCCGATCGCCCCGCCCTAGGAGAACCGCCCCTGATGACCTTGCACAGCCGCGCCACCGCCTCCGATGACACCCGCGCCCTCATCGCCACCCAACGCCCGATCGAAGCGCACGGCATCGTGGGCGATATGCGAACCGCCGCGCTCGTAGCCGATGACGGCACGGTCGATTTCTTCTGCTGGCCCGAGTTCGACAGCCCGTCGCTGTTCGTCTCATTACTGGATGCGCCGCGGGCCGGCGCATTCGAGCTGGCACCCGATCTGCCGGATGCACGCCGCATGCAAATCTATCTGCCGGATACGAATGTGCTGGTCACGCGCTGGCTCTCGAACGACACCATCGTGGAAGTCACCGACTTCATGCCGATCTATCCCGTCGATCGGCAATCGCGACTGGTGCGTATCGTGCGTGCGATCGGTGGCGATGCCCGTATCGACATGCATTGCGCCGTGCGCCTCGACTACGCCCGAGCCGACACCCAGGCGCGCCAGGACGGCGACGACATCTGCTTTTACGCTGACGGTCAGCCGAGCGTGCGCCTGGCGGCAAGCCGCGCCATGACGCTTGACGACAATGCCGCGCACGCCAGTTTCGATCTGCGGGAAGGCGAAACGGCCGAGTTCATTCTTGGCGGTGTCGACGACGAACTCGTGCGCACCGAGGACATCGCCAACTGCTATAGCGACACCGTCAGGTTCTGGCAACGCTGGATCGGCACCTCCAATTACCGTGGACGCTGGCGCGAAATGGTGCAGCGCTCTGCGCTGGCGCTCAAGCTGCTCACGTCGCGCACCACCGGCGCGATCGCCGCAGCCGCCACGTTCGGCCTACCGGAAAGCCCCGGCGGCGAACGCAACTGGGACTATCGCTATACCTGGATCCGCGACGCGTCGTTCACGATCTATGCGTTCATGCGCCTGGGCTTCACCGAAGAAGCCAACGACTTCATGCGCTGGACGGCGCAGCGCGTGACCACCGATGCCGACGGCAAGAACGTGCTGAGCATCATGTACACGATGGACGGCCACGAAGATATCGAGGAGAGCAATCTCGATCATCTGATCGGCCATGGCGGCGCCCAACCGGTACGTATCGGCAATGGCGCGCACGATCAGGTGCAGCACGACATCTACGGCGAATTGCTGGACGGCATTTACTTGAGCAATAAGTACGGCGAAGCCATTTCCCATCAAGGCTGGAAGCACGTGGTGGCGATCGTGGACGAAGCCTGCGAGCGTTGGAATACGCCCGACGTGGGCATTTGGGAAATGCGCGGCGAACCGCAGCATTTTCTGCACTCGCGGCTGATGTGCTGGGTGGCCGTCGACCGCGCCATCCGGCTGGCGCAGAAGCGCTCGCTGCCCGCGCCGTTCAAGCGCTGGAACGATGTGCGCGCCGCGATTCACGACGACATCTGGAACAACTTCTGGGATGAAGAGGCCGGCCACTTCGTGCAGCGCCTGGGCAGCAAAGCGCTGGATGGGTCGTTGCTGCTGATGCCGCTGTTGCGCTTCGTGGGCGCCACCGACCCCTGCTGGCTGGCCACGCTCGAAGCGATCGAAAAGCGCCTGGTGCGCGACGGCATGGTGCGCCGCTATCTGCTCGAAGACACGCCCTGCGACGGCTTGAAGGGCGAAGAAGGCGCGTTTGCCGCGTGCTCGTTCTGGTATGTCGAATGCCTCGCCCGCGCCGGACGCCTGGATCATGCGCGCAGCGAGTTCGACAAACTGATGTCATATGCCAATCCGTTGGGGCTGTATGCCGAAGAGTTCGACCCCAAGGGCCATCATCTGGGCAATACCCCGCAAGCCCTCACGCACCTGGCGCTGATCAGTGCAGCCACGTTCCTCGATCGCAAGCTCGACGGCAAGGATACGCACTGGCAGCCTTGAGAAAAACCCCGGCTTCACCATGCGAGCGAAGCCGGGGTCGTCCGGATCAGCACTGAGCGCAGCGTCATGTTGGGCACACGTCTACGATCCCAGCCTCTGCAGGGTTATCAATTCAGCGTGAGGTTCGCCTCTTTCACCACCCGTTCCCACTTCACCAGTTCGGCGCGGCGGAAGTCGTCCAGCGCTTGCGGTGTGGAACCGATCGGCTCGGCGCCGAAGCCCTTCAGCTTGGCATCGATCTCGGGATCCTTGAGCACGTCGGCCAATGCCTTCGACAGCGTGTCGACGATGGCGGGATCGGTGCCGGCCGGCGCAAACACCGCATTCCACTCATAGGATGCAAACCCAGGCACGCCCGCCTCGGCGATGGTGGGCAGCTCCGGGGCCGCCGGCGAACGCGCCGTGCCGCCCACAGCGATCGGGCGCAGCTTGCCGCTCTGAATGTGCGTCCATGCGGATCCCATGCTCGCAAACATCACCGGCACCTGACCCGCCATCACGTCGATCATGGCCGGACCGCCGCCTTTGTAGGCCACGTGCTCGAGATGCGTCTTGGCCAGCATATTGAACAGTTCGCCCGACAAATGCTGCGCCGACCCCGGACCGGCCGAGGCGAAGTACACCGGCTTATCCTTTTGCTGACCCAATGCGATCAGTTCCTTGACGGACTGCAGCGGATAGGACGGCGTCACCACCAGCACGTTCGGCACACGCAGCAGCAGCGACACCGGCGCAAAATCCTTCAAGGTGTCGAACGTCATCTTGCTGTTCAACGCTGGATTTTGCGAGTGATTCGAAGCATCGAGCATCAGGGTGTAGCCATCGGGCTTGGCCCGTGCCACCACCGCACCGCCGATCATGCCGCCGGCGCCGCCACGGTTTTCGATCACCACAGGTTGACCGAGCTTCTGGCTCAGTTTGGGGCCGATCAATCGTGCCACCACATCGACGGTGCCGCCGGGCGGGTAGGTCACGACCAAGGTCACGGGCCGCTCGGGATACGCGGCCGCGCTCGGTGCGCTCACACCGAGGACGGCAACGCCGGTCAGGGCCGCGGCCATGACGGCGCGGCGCAGAATGTTATCGATCATGGTTGTCTCCTAGATTTTGAATAGGTGTGCTGCCGTCGCGCCCAGGATGGCGCGGTGCTCGGCGGCGGGGGTGATCCAGTCGTCCAGCTGCTGGCGGCAGGTCTCGAAATCGGTCATCTTGCGATGTTCTGTGTGGGGCCAATCGCTGCCCCATACCAGGCGGTCGGCGCCAAACGCGCCCAGCAGCAAACGCGCGGCGTGTGCACTTTGTGCGGCAGCATCGTCGCCCTGCCAGTTGCGGTATGCCGCTGAAAGCTTGACCCACACCTGGCCGCTTGCGGCTTGCGTCAGCAAATAGGCAAAGCCCGGATCGTTCACGCCCTGACGCGGATCGGGGCGGCCGAAATGATCGACGACCACGCGGCAGCCGGCAGCGCGCAAGGGTGCCAGCACGTGCGGCAGGTCGGCCGCGCGCTGATGCACCTCAACGTGCCAGCCCAGCGCGTTGACCATGTCGAGCAACGCGATCCATGCTCCCGACCGGAAATCGGGCAGATCGCGGCCGAACAGATTCAGGCGGATACCCACAACACCGGCGCGGTCCATCTCGCGCAACGCATCGACCGGCGTCTCGGGCGCCACCACGGCCACGCCGCGCAACCGCGTGGGCGCCGTATGCAGCGCGTCGATCAGATAGCGATTGTCGTAACCGAGAAAGCTGGGTTGCACCAGTACCCCATGACTCAACCCCGCGCGGTCGAGATGCGCCAGGTACGCCGACAGTTCAGCGTCGTAACCCGGCGTGTAGCGGCGGCCGGCTTCCATCGGCAGGTCGCGATGAAACACATGCGCATGCGTATCGACGGCGAGCGTCGAGAAGGGTTCAGGTGCGGTCGGCGTCATGAAAGACGTGTCTCCGAAAGGCGGGCCGGCTGCATGAGCGGCGCGCTCGTTATGGTGAATGCGGCCAGTGTAGGCATCGCATCCATTGTTTTCCATCTCTCGAATCGACTTCTGATATATCGTTTCGATATGGAAACCCGTCACTTGCGCCACTTTCTGGCCGTCGTCGACCACGGCAGCATCAGTGCTGCATCCGCGTGGCTGGGCATTGCCCAACCCGCGCTGAGCCAATCGCTTGCACGCATGGAGAAGGAATTGGGCCTGCGCCTCTTCGAGCGATCGCGGGCCGGCGCCTCGCCCACACCGGCCGCACGCGCCATTCTCGAGGACATCCGGGTCAGCGTGGCGCGCATCGACGCTGCTGCCTTGCGGGCGCAAGCCATTGCCCAAGGCCGGGCGGGCCAGCTCACGGTAGGTCTGGTGTCGTCCGCGTTATTCGAAACGTTGCCGCGCGCCCTGCGGGCATTGCGTCGCGAAGCACCCGACGTGCGCGTCGTGCTCAAGGAGATGAGCAACGTGGAGCAAGCCGAGGCGCTACACAACGGCGACATCGATATCGGCCTGATGCACACGCCGGTGGCCGTTGGCGGGCGCATGCGCGAGCGGCTGCTGGCTCGCGATCGGTTGCTGGCTGCCGTGCCCGACGATTTCGAGACCGATGCAAACGGCTGCGTTGGCCTGGCGCAGATCGCGCAGGCGGGCCTGGTGATGTTTCCTCAATCGCATCTGCCCGTGCTCTACGCCGGCATCATGGACACCATCCGCAAGGCGGGCCTGGATGCCCGCGTGGAACAGGAAGCCAACCGCACATTGACCGTGCTCGCTTGCGTGGCCGGCGGTTGCGGCGTGGCCTTGCTGCCCACATGGATCCGGGCGTTGAAGTTCAGCGGGGTGAAGTTCTGCGACGTGCGCGATGGCGCAGCCCTGCCCAGCTTCGACCTGAGCGCCATCTGGCCGGCGCGTACGCAACCAGGGTTGGCGGATATCTTCGCGAATCTGGACCTTGCCCCGCTGTAACCGCGACCGGGCCGGATCGCCGGCAGGTGACGATCATCCTGCCGGCCGGGCGCCCTATTGCGGTGCGAGTTGCAGGCGATACGCCGACAACTGCGTCACCGGATCGAGATCGGTGCTGTGCACCGTCACGTTGGTCACACCGTGCGCCTGCGCGAGCGGCAACGTGCCGGGAATGCTGTTGAACACCACCGGCCCGGCCAATGCCACCGGCGCAAAGCGCCAGCTGCGATCCAGTCCGAACTGCGCCAGATCCAGCGTCTTCTTCGCCTTGATGTAATTGATGAGCACATCGCGGCTGGCATCCGGCGCTTGCAGCACGATGTCGCCCTTGCCGCCCTCCAGGCCGGGAAAGTTACCACCGCCACTGGCGCGATAGTTGTTGGTGACCACGAGGTACGCGTCATTGGCCTGCAGCGGCGCGCCGGCGTAGGTGAGCGACGTGATGCGCGCGCCTTTCGGCTGCGTGATGTCGATCGTGTACTGCAGCGCGTTGCCCTCGGCGTAAAGCACGTCGAAGTTGAACGTGGGAAACGTCGTATCGATCAACGGCTGCACGGCGGCGCGGGCGGGATCGATGCGATTGAATTGCTCGGCGGTCTTCTCCAACCATTGCCGCACGGTATTGCCGGTCACGCGCACCACCTGCAGGGTGTTCGGGTACAGGTACAGATCGGCGGCGTTGTTGATCGCCACGTCACCTTGCTTCACGTTGGTGAAGTCGCCCGGCCCGTTGCGACCGCCTTTGAACGGTGCCGCGGCTGACAGGATCGGCAGGCCGGCATAGGCGGGCTGATTGGCCGCGATATACGTCTTCAGATAATCGATTTGCGCCATGTTCACGATCTGCAGCGCCGAAACATCGCCCACCAGCGCAAAGTTGGTCGACAGGTCGAACGTGGCCCGCCCGATCGGTGTCTTCACGTAGTCGATCGTGGCGGCATGCACACCAGCCACGAGCTGCTGGGTGCCCAGATCCGGCTCAACGTAGGTCGCGGGTGTGGCGCCGTTTTGCGCGGTCAGCAAGGTTGGGACGCGCTGCACGACGGTCGCGTCGCGCTGCACCTGCCAGCCGCCGTCATACGCCAACGTCAAGCCGATCACGCCAAGATTGTTGCCCCATTGACCGGGCTGTACGGCCGGCACGCCATTGACCAAGCCCTTCACCGGATCCACGCCGGGCTGGCCTGCAAACGGCGAATTGGCTGCGGCATTGGGAAAGAGCTGATGCTGGTGGCCCGTGAGCAACACGTCGATGCCCGGCACTTCGGTCAGGTATCCCGCGCCATTTTCCATATCGGGCGTGTACGGCGTGGTCATATCGATGCCACCGTGCGCCAGCGCCACCACGATATCCGCGCCGGCGGTTTTCATTTCCGGTACGTACCGCGCAGCCGTTTCCTTCCAGCCCGTCACTTCGACGTGCCCTTCCAGATTGGCCTTGTCCCATTGCATGATGGGCGGCGGCGCAAAGCCGATCACCCCCACATTGACGGTGACCTGGGTCGTCTTGCCATCGGGTGCCGTGGCGTCGAACGTCTTGGGCAGGATCACATACGGCTTGAAGATCGGCGCCTTGCTGGCCGCCGACACCACGTTGGCCGACACAAACGGAAAGCGCGGGGCGGCGCATTGCGCGGCGCCTGCGGGATTGCTCTGCGGCGTGCCTTTGGTAATGCCGCTCAAGCCAAAATCGACGTTGGTGATCTGCGATAGATACGGCAGCCCGTAGTTGAACTCGTGATTGCCCATCGTGCCGGCGTCCACACCAAGCGCATCCATCTGGCGATAGATGGCGATCATGTCGGCGCATTGGACCGGGTTCACCAGCGCCTGGTAGTCCGACAGCGCCGTGCCCTGGATCGTATCGCCGTTATCCAGCAGCACATGATTCGGAAACGCGCGGCGCGCATTGGCGATCAATGTTGCCGTGCGGTCCACGCCATAGCTTTTGTCTTCAGCAAGCTTGTAGTAGTCGTAGCCCAGCACGTTCGCATGCAGGTCGGTCGTCTCGAGCACGGCCATCTGGAGGCGCGTGCCTTGGGCGACTGCGGGCGGTGTGGGTTCGGTGGGCGGCGTGCCGGGATCGGCGACGTCATCGCGATCGTCGTGATCGTCGCCGCCGCAAGCGCTCAGGCTCAAGCCCAGGATGGCCGCAAGCAGCACACGTGCAAAATTCTGGTTGTGAAACGTCACCGCAGATTCTCCTCGATTGGCGAAGCGATTCTGAGGCTGACGTATGACGTGGCAGTGACATCGCGCAGGATGCGCGACGGCTGGCGGCGCGCCATCCGATACGCCGCACGGCAGGAATCATTTGAACGACGGGATCAGTCGAACGCCGCCGGATCGATGCGGCCGAGCGCCTTGAACGCGGGCTTGCAGAAGAAATAACCTTGCATCAGATCCACGCCGGCATCACGCAGAAAGTCGCGCTCCGCGATCGTCTCGATGCCCTCTGCCAGAACATGCACGTCGAGCGCCTGGCACATCGACAGAATGCCGCGCACGATGGCTTGCTTGGGCAGGTTGCGATCCACATCGCGTACCAATTCCATGTCGATCTTGACGATGTCTGGTTGGTATTCCGACAGCAGGCTCAGCCCGGCGTAGCCCGCACCGAAATCATCGATCGCCGTTCGAAATCCGAAGCGGCTGTACTCGCGAAAGATGTTGACCAGATGCGGTCGATCCTGCACCTGCTCGCCTTCGGTCACCTCGAAAATGATGCGCTCGATCGGAAAGCCGTACGTGCGCGCCGCCTCGAACGTGCTTTGAATGCAGGCCTTGGGCTGATACACGGCGTTGGGCAGAAAATTGATCGACAGGAATTCCTGCATGCCCAAGGCGGCAGCGCCGCGTATGGCTTGCACCCGGCAGGCTTGATCGAAGGAATAGCGCGTGTCGTCGTTGACCTGTGCCAGCACGGATGCCGCCGACTCGCCATTTGGCCCACGCACCAGCGCCTCGTGCGCATACACGCTGCGCGTGCTCAGTCGCACGATGGGTTGATACGCGAACGTGAATTCGAAGTCGAGGGCGGCGGCGTTCTTGCAGCGTCCGCAGCCCGGCATCCGGTTCGGGTCGGAGGGCGAACCCGACTCGCGTGGCCCAGCCGGCGCCGACGCCGGTGCCGCGAACGGCAACGCACTCGACTGCAAAGGCACGACAGCGATTTGCGCACTACCCACAGGTTCTCCAATCGGTCGTCAGGCCGGATTCAACACATTGATTCAACATTTTCCCGCAGGGGATGCGCTGCTTTCCAGCGCGCGACCCGTCGTTCAAGCAAGCGATGTGCCTCGCGTGGCGCCACGCCCCTTCCCGCACGATACGCCTGGTGCCGCTTCGTGTGGTGCGTTTCGCCCGGATCGACCCTGACACTCGGCCCATTGCAGTAGACTTTCGCCTATGAACCCACCTATCTACACCCTCACTTCCGGCACCGTGCCGCTCGTGGTCTCGATCCCGCACGGCGGAGCCTTTCTCCCCGAACCTTATGCGGGCGCGATGACGCCGGCAGCGCAGATCGTGGCCGATACCGACTGGCACCTGGCGCGGCTGTACGACTTCACGCACGCCCTGGGCGGCTCGATGCTCGAAGCGAACTATTCGCGCTACGTGATCGACCTGAATCGCCCTGCCAGTGGCGAAAGCCTGTATCCGGGCCAGACCACCACCAGCCTCTGCCCCACCGAAACGTTCCGCGGCGAGCCGTTGTATGGCGCGCCCGATCATCCGTTAGATGCCGATGTGGCCACGCGTGTCGACACGTTCTGGCGGCCTTACCACGACGCCCTGCGCGCCGAACTCGAACGCCTGCGTGCCATTCACGGCCACGTGCTCCTGTGGGAAGCGCATTCGATCGCGAGCCAGCTGCCCCGCCTGTTCGACGGTCAATTGCCCGACCTGAATATCGGCACGTTTAGCGGTGCGAGTTGTGCCCCCAGCGTGCATGACGCCGCCGCAGCGAGCGCGGCCGCGATGCCGTTCACCTCAGTGGTCAATGGCCGCTTCAAGGGGGGCTACATCACGCGTCATTACGGCCAACCCGAGCAAGGCATCCATGCCGTACAGCTCGAAATGAGCCAGTGCATCTACATGGACGAAACGGCGCCGTTCGGTTACCGCGAAGATCTGGCCGCCAAGGTCCAGCCGCACTTGAAACGCATGGTCGAGAACGTGTTTGCGGCACTGCCGCGCTGAGCGGCAGCGGGCGCGGCGATCGCGGCCGCGCCTCACCCACCCGATGACCTCAGCGCTCCCTGACCCGACTCCCGGCGATACCGCCGCCGACACCACCGCGTCGCTGCTGCTCAATCTTCTGAGCCGCGAGGCCACGCCGGACGACTATGCCGCGCTGCTGGCGCGCATGGCAGCGCAGGCCGCCTCGTCGGCCGGCCGCGATCAGGTGCGGGAACACGTTCGTCTGGCCTTGGCCATTCGTGAGCGCATCGAACTGCACCAGCAAAAGGAACGGGGCCTCCTGGCCGTCATCGACTCGGCCCAGGACCTTACCGCGCTGCGCGACGTGGATCGGGTGCTGGCCGCGATCGTGCATCGCGCCCGGCAACTTGTGGCCAGCGACGTCGGCTATCTGTCCATCTACGACGCGGCCGAGGGCGATTTCTATGTGCGCGCCACCGACGGCGCCTTTTCCGAGCGTTTCAAACGCATCCGCGTGCCGGGCGATATCGGCATCTGCGGTCATGTCGCCCGTACCCGTGCACCCTACAGCTCGACCGACTACATGTCGGACGCGCGCTTTTCGCACACCCAGGGCATCGATCATGGCGTGCGCGACGAGCACATCCGCGCGATTCTCGGCGTGCCGCTGCTCATCGGCGAGCGGGTGCTGGGCGTGTTGTTCGTGGGCGATCGCTACGCCAGACCCTACTCGCCCTGGGAGATTTCGATCCTCACCACACTGGCCTCACACGCCTCGGTGGCCATCGAGAACGCACGTTTGTTTGCTGAAAACGAAGTGGCCCTGGCCCAGACCAGCGCGGCCAACGCGCAATTGCAGGCGCAGGCCGAAGCGACCCAATTCGCCGCCGATGCGCACGAGAAACTGACGGCGCTGGTGGCGCGCGGCGGCAGCCTGCACGATGTGGTCGCGATGGTTGCCGACCTGCTCGAAGGCGATGTGGTGGTACTCGATGAAAGCGAGCAGCCCAGCGTGTGGTCGGATAACGCCGCCGCCTGGGATGGGCTGCCGTATGCCGAGCAGGACCTCATTCACGCTGCACTCTTCACGAGCCGGTCGCAAGGCCGATCCGTACTGGCCTTCGATAACGGCGGCCGCGCTTGCCGCGTCGCGGCCATTACCAGCGGCGCCGGGCTGCTGGGCGGGTTGGCCATCACCACGCCACAGGATCTCACGCACCTCGAAACCCGAACGCTGGAGCGGGCCGCTTTGGTGGCGGGCATGGTGCTGTTGTCGCAGGAGCGCGCCAATTACGCCGGGCTCGGCAGCCGCGCGGATCTTTTGCGCGCGGTCTTCGATCCGCAGCGCACGTTGGGTCCCGCCGAGACCGCCCACCTGAATGCGCTGGGGGTGGACACGCGTCAACCGCTCACCCTGGTGATTGCTGCCGTCGTCGAAGGCGACGCCCAGTACGTGTTGAAGCGTCTGCAAACCGCAATGAAGCGCGACGCCACGCTCTTCGACTTCTACGAGGGCCACATCATCGGCTTGAGCGCCAGTGCGAGTGCGGCGTCGCTCGCGCATGAGGTGCTGGCGTGCGTGACGCTCAAGCCAGGCCTGGCGGTGACCTGTGTGGACGCCGCTGCCGCGCCGCTCGCCCATCTGCCGCACCTGCTGGCGTCGTTGCAACGCTGCGTGGCCTTGCTCGGGGCGCTGGGGCGCCAGGGCAGCGCCGCGCACGAGGCCGAACTGGCACTTTACGCACGACTCTTCGACGGCCGCGGCAACGACGACATCGCCGCATTCATCCGCACCACCCTGGGCGCGCTGGCGGCCGGCGAGGCGAGTCGCGCCAGCGATTTGTGCCACACCTTGCTCACCTATCTGGATGCGGGACGCAATGCCAGCGCCACTGCTCGCGCGCTCGACATTCACGTGAACACCCTGCGCCAGCGCCTTGACGCCATCTCGAGCGCGCTGCCGGATTGGCAAAGCAACGGCCGCGCGCTGGATATCCATATGGCGTTGCGCCTGCAGCGGCTGCGTCAACCCGCTTGACCCGCGGCGGGCAGTACCGGGCCGCACATCCGCAAACACGGCCGCTGCCCGGTGTGGAGATTCTGGCCAACGCCTGCGCGATACGTGCGTCACCAGGATGGACAAAACACCCACTTCGAAACGCCCGATATGTAGGCTTTACACATAGGTCGCGCGTGAGCGTCACTGGACAATGACGACTCAAAATCAGAGCTGCCCTCAGGGCCGCCGCCAGGAGACAAATCATGCGCCACCTCCCTACCCCCTCGCCGCTTCCGTCGCGCTGAACGCCGCCCGTCTCCTGGCCACGCTGTCTTTGGCAGCGGGGCAAGAAGACAGCCGCGTATTACGCCCGCACGGCCTGCGCACCGCCCTCACATTGTTCATCAGGAACCCTCATTCATGGCACTCGACTCCCGTCTTCCCAATTTTCGTGCGTTGACCCCCGCCCAGCGTCTGGACCACATCGCTGAGACTGCAGGATTCACCGCAAGCGAGAAAGCGCAACTTGCCCAGCCCGGCGCGTTGCCCCTGGAAACCGCCGACGGCATGATCGAAAACGTGATCGGCACCTTCGAGCTGCCGCTTGCCGTGGCCGGCAACTTCACGGTCAATGGCCGCGATGTGCTCGTGCCGATGGTGGTGGAAGAGCCCTCGGTTGTGGCAGCCGCCTCGTTCATGGCCAAACTGGCACGCGAATCGGGCGGCTTTCAAACGTCGTCGACCGGCCCCATCATGCGGGCACAGGTGCAATTGATCGACGTGTCCGATCCCTATGGCGCGCGTCAGGCCATTCTGCAGGCGCGCGAAGAGATCCTGCGCATCGCCAACAGCCGCGACAAGGTGCTGATCGGCCTGGGCGGCGGTTGCCGCGATATCGAAGTGCATGTGTTTCCCGACACCAAGCGCGGCCCGATGGTCGTCACGCATTTGATCGTCGACGTGCGCGACGCCATGGGCGCCAACACGGTCAACACGATGGCCGAAGCGGTCGCCGGCCATATCGAGAGCATCACCGGGGGCAAAGTGCGCCTGCGCATCCTGTCCAACCTCGCGGATTTGCGCCTGGCGCGCGCCCGCGCACGTTTCAGCCCCGAGGTGCTCACCACCAAGGCGTACAGCGGCGCAGACGTCATCAACGGCATCGTCGACGCGTATGAGTTCGCCGCGGTCGACCCCTATCGCGCCGCCACGCACAACAAAGGCATCATGAACGGCATCGATCCGGTGATCGTGGCCACCGGCAACGACTGGCGCGCCGTCGAAGCCGGGGCGCATGCCTATGCGTGCCGTAGCGGCCAATACACGTCGCTCACCACCTGGGAGATCGCGAACAATGGCGATCTCGTGGGCTCGATCGAAATGCCGATGCCGGTGGGCCTCGTGGGCGGCGCGACCAAGACGCACCCCTTGGCCCGCCTTGCGCTCAAGATTCTCGATATCAAGTCGGCGCAGGAGCTGGCGGAAGTGGTCGTCGCCGTCGGCTTGGCGCAGAACATGGGTGCCTTGCGCGCCTTGTCCACCGAGGGCATCCAGCGCGGCCACATGGCCTTGCACGCCCGCAACATCGCACTGAGTGCCGGTGCCACCGGCGCGGATGTGGACTGGGTGGTCAAGCGCATGGTGGCGGCAGGCGATGTACGCACCGAGGTCGCCGCGCAGTACCTTGCCGAACGTCAAGCGTCGTAACGCAGCACCCGCGGGGCGTCCCGCGGACACGAACCGGCGAGACCCATCGCCGGCAACCTTAAGTGGAAGAGACACATGACCAAGCCTTTGAAATTGATCGAAGTGTGGGGCGACACCGTCGACTCGCGCCATTTGCTGTGGGCCATTGTGATCGGGGCGGTGATCAGCCTGACCGCGTTTCTGGTGGCGCACCATTTTCTGCTCGGCGTGGTCGCCCAACCGGCCATGGCGGGGTCTTACGCCATGCTGATCGGACTGGGCGGCTGCCTCGTCGCAGGCGGCATCTGCGCCAAGCTGTTCGCACCGAAACGCGTCGTGCTCGAAGAACACAACAGCGATCCGCACTGGCGCGATGCGGCGATGGCCGAATTGGCAGGCGAAGCTGGCGGACTCGGCAAGCTCGCCGATCTGCCGCCCGAGGTCGCGGCCGAGATGCGCGAGGTCGGGCTGTACGACCTGTTTGCCGATTATGAGAAAAAGCTCGAAGCCGAAGCCCGCGCCGCCGGCACGTCGCCCGCCGCCCACGCATCGCCTCTCCCATCAAAATAAGAACAAGGATCCGACATGGAAACCCTCATAACCGACATTCTCGTCGCCATATCGATGGGGCTGTTGGGCGCGGTGATTTTCTCCGCGCTCGGCCTGGTCTCGGGCACGGACGAAACGGCGACCCTGGCGCCGCTGACCCTGCTCGTCGTGTTGCTGGGCGTGCCGCCCGCCGGCGTCCTGACCTTCTTTCTGGCGGGCGCCGTCGCCAAGCACATGACCCACGCCATCCCCACCACGCTACTGGGCATACCAGGGGATACGCTCGCCACCCCCTTGCTTGCCCATGCCACCGCGTTGCGCAATCTGGGCGTGCCGCACATCGCGTTGCGCAAGATGATCTCGGGCGCCTTCATCGCGGCGTTCATTGCCGTACCGCTCGCGGTGCTGTTTGCCGTGCTGCTCGCCCCGTTCGGCCCCGCGATCACCAAGTCGGCCCCCTGGATCTTCTTTGCTGCGGCGCTGATGATTGCGTACTTCTCGCCAGGCCGCTGGGCATCGGTAGCCCTGCTGGTGCCGTTCGTGACGATCATCATGGCGCTGCAAGCCGTGAGCCTCAAGTACGACGCACGCCTGACGATCAGCTATTTTCTGGGCATCGCCATCGGGCCCTTGATCGCCGACCTGTTCGCCTCGATTTCGCCTGTGGACAATAAGCGCATGCAGCGCGACAGCCCGCGCAAATTCTCGCTCTCACCCGACGTGCGCAGCTGGTCCGGGTACTTTCCCAATCCATTGAAAGTGCTGGATGGCACGCAGCGCAAGTGGACCGCGATCACCGCCACGATCTCCAGCGCCACCTTCGTGTTCAGCCCGGTCGCGATGACCGTGTTGATGGGTGAGGTGGTGGGATCGCGCGTGAAGCACGCCTATCACCGGATGACCACGGTGCTGGCCGCGCGCAATGGCGTGACCGAAGCCACCTATATCGCCGAGGCGCTGATTCCGCTGATCGCGTTCGGTCTGCCGTTGAGCCCGGTTGCAGCGGGCCCCGCCGCGCCGCTCTTCAACGCGCCACCGCGCTTCACTATCGATGCGGCCACCGGCCAGGTGAACAACCTGCACACCATGCTGTCGCATTGGGAGTTTCTGGGATACGGCTTGCTGGCCGTGCTGCTGGCGGCGCTGATCGCCTATCCGCTGACCATGAACTTTGCGCACCGCGCAGCGTTGTTCGTGTCGCGCAAGCTCAGTCATGAAGCCATCATCGCTACCTTCATCGGCCTGATCTTCGTAATCAGCATCTGGGAAGGCGGCATCATGGGGTTCCTGGTCATTCTCACGATGGGCTTGATGGGGGGTTTGCTGTCGCGCCATTTCGGGTTCAATACCGGCGTACAGTTCATGGGGTTCTACATCGCTATTCTGACGGTGCCTGCCCTCTTGCGGGTGACGGGCCTGGCGTGATGAGGGATTAGGGCTTTCAGGCACGCGCAATGCTTAAGGGAAAGTCCTACCCCCCCCCCGCTCCGGAGTCCATCATGAAGAACGCAAAACTATTGGCTGTTGCCCTCACCCTCGCCGTACTCGCTGGTTGCAGCAGCATGGGCAGCATGCCCTCCTCCACCGGCCCCGCGACCAATGCGAGCCAGCCGGGTTACTACCCCGATAGCGGCGCCGGCAACTGATCTGCCCCAAGCCGTCGTGCCCCGAACGCCCCATTGCCATGGGGCGTTTTCACGTGCGCACGACGGCGCGCGAGGATGCGAGTACGATCTTTTTTCCTCTGCCTGCCAAGGAACGAATCATCATGCCTATGCTCTCATCCCCCGTCATGCGCCCGCGCCAAACCGGTCTTGCCCTGGCGCTTTTGCTTGCTCTGGGCGCCGCTCAGGCCGCACCGGTCGCCCAGGTCCACGACGCGGCGCAAGCCCAGCAACAGGACGTGCTGGACACGATGCGCGACCTGGTGAACATCGAATCCGGCAGCAAGGATCCGGAAGGCGTGGCCAAGATTGCCGCGCTGGTGGCAGAGCGGTTGAAACAGCTCGGGGGGAAGGTCGAGATCATCACGCCCACCGATATCTTCCGCATGGACGATACGCCCGAGAAAATCGGCCCGATGGTGCACGCCGAGTTTGCCGGCACGGGCACCAAGAAGATCATGCTGATCGCGCATATGGATACCGTGTATCTGCCCGGCATGCTCAAGGATCAACCCTACAGGGTGGAAGGCGACAAAGCCTACGGCCTGGGCATCGCCGACGACAAGCAAGGCGTGGCGCTCATCATCAATACGGTTGCCATCCTGCAAAAGCTCGGCGTGAAGGATTACGGCACGCTCACCGTGCTGATCAACGGCGACGAGGAAATCAGTTCGCCTGGCGCACGCAGCACCATCACCCGGCTGGGCGCCGAGCAGGATGCCGTGTTGTCGTTCGAGGGCGGTGGGGCCAAGGGCGATCTGCGTCTGGCCACCAGCGGCATCGGTTCGGCCTATCTCACAGTGCAAGGCCGCACGTCGCACGCCGGTTCACGCCCAGAAGGCGGCGTGAACGCCCTGTACGAACTTGCGCACCAAGTGCTGCAGATGGACGACCTGTCGCAGAACGATGCGGGGCTCAAGCTCAACTGGACCGTGGCGCAGGCCGGCACCAATCGCAACGTGATTCCAGGCCAGGCCACCGCGCAAGCCGATGCCCGGGCGCTGAAAGTGTCGGACTTCGACGCGCTGGAAGCGGCGATGCGCGAACGGATTCAGAAGAAGCTGCTGCCCGAATCGAAGGTCGACCTGAAGTTCGAGGTACGCCGCCCGCCCCTGCAAGCCACCGACGCCTCGCGCGCGCTCGCCGCACACGGCAAAACGATTTATGACGAACTCGGCCTGCCCATGAATGTGCTCGACCGGGCGACCGGCGGCGGCACCGATGCGGCATTCGCCGGCTTGAAATCCAAGGGCGCGGTGATCGAAGGCTTCGGCTTGAGCGGATTCGGCGCGCATTCGAACGACGCCGAATATGTGCTGACCAACACCATCGTGCCGCGCCTGTATCTGGCCACCCGCATGATCATGGATGTGTCGCAGGGCAAGGCCGCACCGAAGTAGGCCATCGTCGCCCAGCCCACTACCCCGCTCGGCCCGTTCCCCCGGGCCGGGTTTGTTTGGGGTGTACGGAACTTTCTGACGCACTGACAATCTGCTTAATCGATTACGCTTCGCATCCTGCCAAGCATAAGGGAGCTGGATAGATGAGCACGACTTCTTCAACCTGGACTGACAACTCGCATCGTTACGGCACCGTCAGCCGGTTGTTTCACTGGACGATGGCGGCCTTGTTTGCCTGGCAGTTCACCAGCGCCCTGTTGCACGCCTTCGCCGGCGATACCCCGATCGAGCGCTTTTTCTGGTCGACCCACGGCACCAATGGCTTCTGTTTGATGGTGCTGGTGCTGCTGCGCGGCGCCTGGGGATTGAGCAACCTGAAGCGCCGTCCTGCTCACCAGCCCGGCCCGCTTGGTCGCTTCGCCGCCGCCGGGCACCTGCTGCTCTACGCGCTCATGATCGTCGTCCCCCTCCTGGCGCTGATGCGCGCCTATGGGCGCGGACGCGGATTTGCGCCGTTCGGCATCCAGGTGTTCGAGGCGACCGGTCAGCAGCATCCCGCCTTGATCGCCCCGGCCAGCGCCGCGCACGGTCTGCTGGGATGGACGTTGCTGGCGCTGATCGTGGGCCACATCGCCATGGTCATCATGCACCGCGTGGTCTGGAAGGACGACATCCTGACCCGGATGGCCGGACGCGCGTAAGCGCAAACGTCGCGGTCGTCATCGATATGGCTTAGGCCGCATGCCGGAGCGACGGCAGCGGCGATTGCGGCCACCATACGCCTGACAGGTTCCCTCACAACCACAGGCGGCAGGACTCGATGACTGCACGAATCCCTACCTGGCGGGTTGCTTTGGCATTGCTGCTCGGCGCGACGATACTTCCGGTCGCCCACGCCAACGACACTTACCGCTACAAAGATCCCTTCGGCCGTTGGCGCACGATGATTGTGCCCACCGGCATGGCCAAACATTACAAAGCGGCGCAAGTGCGCGCCGCCGCGCGTTTGGGTACGACCGACCGCTGCTCGGCATGCGGTGCGGGCGGGCTCGTCGACAGCCCGGAGGCGACCGCTGCCCGGATGGCGCAGTTGCAAGCCCATCCCGGTCTGGCCGGCTTTCACAATGTGATCGGTCAGGCGTCCAAGGACTCTGGCGTCGATCGCGCCCTGATCAGCGCCGTCATCGCCATCGAATCCGGGTTTCGCAAGGATGCCCGGTCGCCCAAGGGTGCGCTGGGGTTGATGCAGTTGATGCCCGGCACGGCCGTGGCGTTGATCAACGCCCGCGACATCCAGACGGCGCTGCTCGATCCGGCGACCAATGTGGGCGCGGGCGCTCGGCACCTGCGGCGTCTGCTCGACCAGTACCCGGGCCGCATGGACCTGGCGCTGGCGGCCTACAACGCCGGCGAAGGCGCGGTGGCGCGCTATGACGGCATTCCCCCCTATGCCGAAACGCAGGCCTATGTGCGCAATGTGACCGCGCTTTACCGCTCCTACGTCGTCCTGAAATAGCCGCGAAAGTACCCGGCGCATCGTCGCGTAATCCCTAATGCGGCAAGCATTGCGGGCGCGACGCTGTGCGCATACCATGACTTACCGTATACATAATCCTGGATCCAATCCAATGTATTCGAGGTAGCGCGCGCAACCGTAGCTGCCCACCCGGTCGAGACATGGGCATCTTCTAGGGGAAGTTGGCGTGCTGGATATCAAGGACTTGCGCGTAGGGTTCAGTGGTGTGCGCGTACTCAACGGGGCGTCGTTTGCGGTTCGCGGCAATACGATTACCGGATTGATCGGCCCCAATGGCGCCGGCAAGACCACGCTCTTCAACTGCGTGACGGGTCTATTGCCCGCAATGCAGGGCGGCATCGTTTTCGACGGCGCACCGATCGCCGGGCTGGCCCCCGAACGCATCACGCAAGCCGGTCTGGTGCGCACTTTTCAACTGGCTCGCGGCTTTCCCCGCATGTCCGTCTTCGAACACCTGATGCTCTACGGCACCCGTCAGCCCGGCGAACGCCTGTGGTCGGCCTACTTCAATTCGCGCGCGGCGGCGCGCCGCGAAGCCGAGCTGCAGGAACGCGCCTGGCAGGTCGCCCACCGCGTCAAGCTCGACCACGTGATCGACAACCTCGCCACCGATATCTCGGGCGGACAGAAGAAACTGCTCGAGATCGGCCGCGCACTGATGGCCGATCCGAAGATGATCCTGCTCGACGAGCCCATGGCCGGCGTCAATCCCACGTTATCGCGCGATATCGCCGAACAGCTCGTGTCGCTGCGCGACGAAGGGATGACGATCCTGCTGATCGAGCATGATCTTGAATTGGTGCGGATGATCTGCAATGAGGTCGTGGTGATGGCCGAAGGCACATTCCTCACGCGCGGATCCTACGACGAGGTGGTCGCCGATACACGCGTGCAGGAAGCGTATCTGGGCCATCGGCATGCGGTGGCCCAATGAGCGTCGCGCCCGTCTTCAGGGTTCGTAACCTGGCCGGCGGCTACGCCCCCGGCGAGCGCATTGTGAAAGGTGTGGATCTCGACATCGCGGCCGGTGAACTGGTGGTGGTGATCGGTCCCAACGGCGCCGGCAAGTCCACGCTTCTGAAGTTGATCGCGGGGTTGCTCAGCCTGGCGGACGGCACCGTGGAACTCAAGGGCCAACCGCTCGCCGAACATTCGCCCATGGCGCGTGCCCGGGCCGGCGTGGGGTTCGTCCCGCAGGAGTACAACGTTTTCGCCGGCATGACGGTGCGCGAAAACCTGGAAATGGGGGCCTACCTGGATGGCCGCGACGCCGCCGCCCGGATCGATGAGATGTACACGCGCTTTCCGATCCTGGGCACCAAGCGCCGCGCCTTGGCCGGCACCCTTTCCGGCGGCCAGCGGCAGGTGGTCGCGATGGCGATCGCACTGATGGGCAAGCCCGATATCCTGCTGCTCGACGAACCGTCCGCAGGCCTCTCACCCGTCGCGTGCGATGTGTTGTTCGACACCATCGGCGAACTCGCGCGCAGCGGCCTCACGATCCTGATGATCGAACAGAATGCGCTGGCCGCGTTGGATATCGCCGACCGTGCGGTGGTGATGGTGAGCGGCGCCAAGCGCGCCGATGGCCGCGCCGCCGACCTTGCGCACGACCCCGACACGCGCCGTCTGTTTCTGGGCGGCTCGCCCGAACGCTCTCTCCCCGCTTGACCGTCCCCAAGGATTCGCGCCATGCCGACCCCTACGCCACGCCGTCGCTTTTTGAAGTTCTCCGCCTCCGGGCTGCTGTTGTCCGCGCAACCGCTGGCGTTGCAGCACGCCTTCGCCCAGTCGGGCGACATCGCCATCGGTGCACTCTCGCCCCTTTCCGGTTCGGGCGCGCAGTATGGACCGCCGATGCAGAAAGCGATCGCCGCCGTGATCAAGGAAGTCAATGACGCCGGCGGCGTGCTGGGCAAGCGCATCAACCTCATCACCGAAGACTGCCAGACCAACCCCGAAGCCGCCGTGCGTGCGGCTCGCAAGCTGATCGATATCGATCATGTCTCGGCCATCATCGGCCTGTGGTCGTCGCCGGTGACGCAAGCCGCCGCCCCCCTGTGCTGGGAAAGCAAGACGGTGATTGCGTGCGCGTCGGGTGCCGATGGCCTCACCCTCCTGCCGCATCAGGGCTATCTCTTTCGCACCCAACCCACCACCACCTTGCAAGGGCGCAAGTTCGGCGAATTCGCCCTCAGCCAGAATGCGAAGAAGCTGGTGTATCTCACCCCGCAAACGCCGTTCGTGCAGTCGATGACCGACAACATCACGAAGGCCATTGCGTCGGCCGGCGGTACCGTCACGACCATCGTCTATGAAGACAAGAAAGCCACGTACCGCAGCGAAGTGGACCGCGCCCTGGCCGGCAAACCCGACATGCTGATCCTGGGCGGATATGTGGCCGACACCGCCGTGCTGGTCAAGGAAATCTATCGCGCCGGCTTCGAGGGCAAGATGGTGGCGTTCGCTTATGCCGTCAACAAACAGTTGATCGACTCGGTGCCGAAAGAAACCGTGGAAGGCATTTTCACGATCGCACCGTCGCCGGCAGAAGGCAGCGGCGCCTACACGCACCTCAAGCAACTCATCGGCCAGGACAATCCCGATCCCTACACCTGCCAGGCATTCGACCACGCCAACCTCGTCACCATGGCGATGGCAATCGCCAAGGATTCGAGCGGCGAAGCAATCAAGAACGCCATGCGTCGCGTGGGCACGGCAGGCGGCGAGCCGGTGACCGACGCGGTCGCAGGCATCAAGGCGATCGCGGCCGGCAAGACCATCGACTACGTGGGCGCCAGCGGGCCCTGCAAGTTCACACCCATCGGCGATGTGGTGGACGCGCAATTCCGCTACGAGCAGATCAAAGCCGGCAAGCAAACGCTGCTCAAGATCGCATGACGGATCGCCTTGGCCACCTCAACCGGGAGCGGATGTGAACGAGTTTCTGCAGGCGCTCGTCAATGGCGTGATCTCGGCCGGTGCCATCGCGTTGCCGGCGGTGGGCCTGTCGATGATGTACGCCGTGCTGCGGTTTCCGAACTTCGCCGTGGCCGGCATCGCCAGCCTGGGTGCCTACGTCGCGTATCTGGCCAACTTCCATTTCGGCCTGCCGGCGCTGGCGACGATCCCGATTGCCTTCGTGGGTGCGGGGCTTGCAGGCGTGCTGTGCGACTGGCTCTGCATGCGGCGGCTGCGCGACAAGATGGGACCGGACGGCATGCTTACGGTGGCTATCGTGTCGATCGCCGTCATGATCGCCATCGAGTCGGCATTGCGCTTCACGTTCGGCAACGATCTGCGCAACTTCGATGTGCCGCTGATGCGCGACGTCACGATCGTGGGCATGCGCGTCAGTCCGCAGCAGCTCTCCAATCTGGGCATCGCCGTGGGCGTGACCGTCGCACTGTTTGCCTATTTTCGCTTTACGCGCATGGGCAAAGCCATGCGCGCGGTGGCCGACAATCCCATGCTTGCACGCCTCAAAGGCATCGATCCGAAAACGATCGCGATCCTCACGATTTTCGTCGGCATGGGCCTGGCCGGGGTAGGCGGCACGTTGTTGGGGATCGACACCAGCATCGACCCGCTCACCGGCACGCGCTTTCTGCTGACGTTTTTCGCCGCCAGCGTGCTGGGCGGTCTATCCAGCCCGGCAGGGGCGGTGATCGGTGCCGTGGTCATCGGTGTGGCCGAGGAAGTGGCGCTCATCTGGCTCCCCAGCACCTATCGCAGCGCCATCGGCTTTCTGGCGATCTTTCTCTTTCTCACCTTCCGGCCGCAAGGCTTGATGGGTCAGCGTTGATGGGGCGCTCACGATGATTTCCTATCTTGCTTTCTCGCTCACGCTGGCCGCCGTCTATTGCCTGATGGCCTTGGGGCTGACGGTGATCTGGGGCTACACCGGCATGGTCAACCTCGGCATCGTCGGCTTCTTTGCCGTGGGGGCATATGCCTCCGCCATCGTCACCACGCAGCTCGGCTTGCCGATCTTCGTCGGCTGGATCGCAGCCTCGATCGCCGCAGCGCTGGCCGGTGTGGTGCTCACTTACGCCACGCGCGGGTTGCGGGGCGACTATCTCGCCATCGTCACACTGGGCTTTGCCGAAACCGTGCGACTGGTGGCACTGAACGAGCAGTGGCTCACGCGTGGCGCAGAGGGCATCTCGGGCATTCCGGGCCCCTTCAAGGCCCAATTGGGAAGTTCGTTCAATATCGCCTACCTGATCGTGGCCTGGGTGATTGCCGGATACGCCGCATGGTCGCTGGCGCGGCTGGACAAGAGCCCATTTGGCCGCGTGCTGCGCGCCATCCGCGACGACGATCTGGTGGCGCGCGTGGCCGGCAAGAATGTCGTGCGCTTCAAGCTCATTGCGTTTGCGATCGGGTCGGCATTGGCTGGGCTGGCCGGTGCCCTATACGCGCATTTCACGTCCTACTTCGCGCCGGACATCATCGCGCCGCTGCTGACCATCTATGTGTTCCTCGCCGCTACGGCAGGCGGCAACACGCGTCCGATGGGCGCGATCGTGGGCGCGCTGGTCGTGATGCTGCTGCTGGAAGGCAGCCGCATCTTCACCACGGCGGCCCTGGGGCTGCCCGCTGTGCAGGCGGCCGCGCTACGCGACTTCATCATCGCCGTCGCCCTTATCGTGATCCTGCAATGGCGGCCCAAGGGGCTGTTGCCCGAACGTATTCGGCCTGCGCCGCGCGCGAAGTAACGCGAGCGGGTCGAGCAAGACGGGAACGGCTGCAGAAACCCTTGGCCTCAGCGGCACATCAAGCGACCGGCGGAAGACCCTGTTAGGATAGCGCCCGCAATACTTACATGCGCCTTACGTTCATGAGCGTTGGGGATTGCGGTCTATCAATTGGAGTGGGTTGTATGTCGTTCTCGACGAAGTTTCTCGCAGGTCTGGTTCTCGCCGCTGCCGCACCGCTGGCCTCGGCCGCCGACACGTGTGCCATCGACGTGACGGGCAATGACGCCCTGAAGTTCAACACAGCGCAGATCACGGTTCCCGCCACCTGCAAAACCTTCACGATCAATCTGGCGCACATCGGCAAGATGCCCGCGGCCTCGATGGGTCACAACGTGGTCATCACGAAAACGGCCGATCTGGATGCCGTGGCCAAGGATGGCGCTGCGGTCAAGCCCGACCACGTCAAAGCCGGCGACTCGCGCGTGATCGCCTTCACGAAAGTGATCGGCGGCGGCGAAACGACCTCGGTCACGTTCGATACCAGCAAGCTCGAAGCCGGTGGCGATTACAGCTTCTTCTGCTCGTTCCCCGGTCACTGGATGATCATGAAGGGCAAGATCGTCAAGAGCTGATCGGTATTCACGGTCTTTCAGGCCGTGATGTCGCCAGGGCCGCTGCGTGCGGCCCTTTTCATTGGACGCACCGTTCAGCCCAGAGTCAAACACTTGTAGAAATGAGAATTATTAGCAATAATGCGGCCTCATTGAAAGCTGAAGTCGAGGTCGTGCCCGAATGTCCACACGCAAACGCCCTGTCCGCCTCGTGGGTGCGCCAGGGCTGATATTGGCCGCAGCACTGGTGGCAGTCGGCGTCTTCTGGTGGAACACGACCGACGCCACGACGTACGACACGCACATCGTCAAACGCAGCGATATCGAAGCCACGGTGACGGCCATCGGCACGTTGCAGCCTCGGCGCTATGTGGATGTGGGCGCGCAAGTGTCCGGGCAGATCATGCGGCTTCACGTGCAGCCCGGCGACGCCGTCGAGCGTGGCAAGCTGATGGTGGAAATCGATCCCAGCGTGCAGCAAGCCACGGTGGACGCCGGGCGCGCAGAGATCGCCGGCCTGCGCGCGCAACTCGCCGACGAACAGGCGCAGGCACGGCTCGCCAACCAACAACTGGCACGACAACGCGCCATGGCACGCGAAGGTGCCACGCGCGAGGAAGACCTGCAGATGGCGCAAGCCACGGCCACATCGGCGCAGGCCCGCATCGATCACCTGCGCGCCCAGATCGACCGCACCCAAGCCACGCAGCGTGCCGAAGAAGCGCGGCTGGGTTACACGCGCATTTATGCGCCGATGGCCGGCACGGTCGTGTCGGTCGACGCACGCGAAGGGCAAACGCTCAACGCCACGTACCAGACGCCGAACATCCTGCGTATCGCAGATCTTTCGGGCATGACCGTGTGGACCGAGGTGTCCGAGGCCGATGTGCGGCGCGTGAAACCGGACATGGCGGTGTACTTCAGCACGCTGGGCGGCCAGAGCGACGCCACGCCCCGCCGCTGGGAAAGCCGGGTGCGTCAGGTGCTGCCGGCGCCGCCCAAACCTGAGGGTGCCGCCAGCACCAGTGACAGCACCACCCCGGCAGCGGCCACCAAGGCCGTGGTCTACACGGTGCTCTTCGATGTCGACAACGCCGATGGCGAACTCATGCCGCAAATGACGGCACAGGTGTCGTTCATTACCGCGCTCGCGCGCGACACGATCGCCGTGCCGCTCTCCGCGCTCACGGCCGCGCCGGATGCACCGGGCCGCTACACCGCACGCGTGCTGGATGACGCCGGCCGCCCGCAAACGCGCGACGTGCACGTGGGCACCCGCAGCCGCCATCTTGCAGAGATCCTCGACGGGGTCGAGGCCGGCGATCGCCTGGTCACCGCCGAATCCACCGGCGACGGCGGCATGCGGTGGTTTCAGTGGTGAGCGTGCCACTGATCGAATTGCGCGGCATCCGCAAGCGTTACGGCGGCCGCGCGACCCGCGGCGACGCCCAGCCGCCCGAAGTCGAAGTTCTGCACGGCATCGATCTGGACATTTACGCCGGCGAGTACGTGGCCATCATGGGCGCCTCGGGCTCCGGCAAATCGACGCTGATGCATGTGCTCGGCTGCCTGGATCGTCCAAGCGAAGGTGTGTATCGCTTCAACGGTCACGACGTGGCCACGCTGGATGCCGACGCGCTGGCCTGGCTGCGGCGTGAGGCGTTCGGTTTCGTTTTTCAGGGCTATCACCTGATCGCCACCGAATCGGCAGGCGAGAACGTGGAAGTGCCCGCCATCTATGCGGGCATGTCGGAAGCGGCGCGCACGGCACGCTCCGCCGCGTTGCTCACGCGCCTGGGTCTTGCCGACAAGCGGCACAACCGCCCCAACCAACTCTCCGGCGGGCAACAGCAGCGCGTGTCCATCGCGCGGGCGTTGATGAACGGCGGCCAGATCATTCTGGCCGACGAGCCGACGGGCGCGCTCGACACCAAGAGCGGCGCCGATGTGATGCGCCTGTTGCGCGAACTCGCCGACGCCGGCCACACCCTGATCGTGATCACGCACGACCGCAATGTGGCCGCCCAAGCGCGGCGCGTGATCGAGATTCGCGACGGGTGCATCGTGGGGGACACGGGTGCCCACGCGGCGGCAGATGAGGGGCCACGTACGAGTACGGCGGAGCGTGTGGATGCCGGCACGCCTGACGCCGGCAGGCACTCACCCATCGCCCTGCCCCTGCCCGATATCGCGCATGCCCACACGCAGGGCCATACCGGCGCCTCGCTGTGGGCCGATCTGCGCGAGGCGGCCCGCACCGCGTGGCGCGGCATGCGCTTGAACCGCTCGCGGACCGGCCTGACGTTGCTCGGCATCGTGATCGGCGTGGCCTCGGTGATCGTGATGCTGGCGGTGGGGGAAGGCGCCCGGCAAAAGGTAATGGCCGAACTGGGCACCATGGGCACCACCATCATGTACCTCGGCAGCCGCCCGCCCAGCACGGGCGGGCCGCGCGGCATGCTTACCGAAGACGATCTGGACGCCGTGCGCGCGTTACCCGAGATCGGCCATGTGATGCCCGTGATCGGCGACCCCATCACCGTGCGCTTCGGCCGGGCCGACAAGCAGATGTATGTGATGGCCGCCAGCCACATCATGCCCGAGGTACATCGTTGGCAAGTGGCGCAAGGCCGCTACTACACCGATGCCGAAGACCGCGACCTGGCGCCTGTGGCCGTCATCGGCAGCAAAACGCACGCACACTTTTTTCCCGACGATCCCAGCCCGCTCGGCCGTCAGCTTCTGATCGGGAATTCGCCTTTCGAGATCGTCGGCGTGATGCAGGAGCGCGGCGCGGATTCCGGCGCGCAAGACTACGACGACATGGTGTTCATCCCCTACGATTCCGGTCGGGCACGCGTCTATCAGGCGCAGACGGAACCCGATTACGTGGTGGTCGAGGCCGCCAGCGCCGAGCAGGTGCAGGCCGCCGAGGCCGCCATGAAGAACGTGCTGCGCACACGCCATGGCCGTGAAGACTTCGGCGTGGGCAACGCAGCGGCGCGCCTGCAGGCCGAAGCCGCCACGCGCAGCGCGATGACGATGATGCTGGGATTGATCGCTGCCGTGTCGCTGGTGGTGGGTGGCATCGGCGTGATGAACGTGATGCTGATGACGGTGCGCGAACGCACCCGCGAGATCGGGATTCGGATGGCGACCGGGGCGCGGCAACGCGACATCTTGCGCCAGTTCCTGACCGAAGCGACCTTGCTGACGTTCGTGGGCGGCACGATCGGCGTGGTCGCCGGCCTCGCCATCGGCACGGTGCTGCGCCTATCGGGCGTGCCGGTGGTGTTTGCGGTCAGCGCCATGGCGGGCGCCTTTCTTTGCGCGGTGGCCACGGGTCTGATCTTCGGCTATATGCCCGCCAAAACCGCCGCGCGACTCGACCCCGTGATCGCGCTCGCCGGAGAATGAAATGCGGCACATGATTCGTGCTTGGCGTTCGCGCGCAATACTGACCTCCCTCACCGGCATGGTCCTGCTGGCCGGTTGCAGCGTGGTGCGCGATCGCACCCCGGCCGGCCTGACATTGCCGGCGGCCTATTCGGCGCAGACTGCCGTCGTATCGCTACCCGAACATCAGGCCGACTGGCGGCTATTCGGCAATGCCGAACTGGCCGAATTGATCGCCATGGCCAATACCGGCGCCTTCGATCTGGCTGCCGCCATGGCGCGCGTACGCCAGGCCGAAGCCTACGCCCGCATCGCCGGCGCCCCGCTGCTGCTGCCGCAGGTCGATGCCACGGCGTCGGCCGGCCGCAGCCGTACTGACGACTATACGGCGTCGAACTATGGCGCAGGCCTCTCGGCCAGCTATGAGATTGACGTCTGGGGCGGCAATGCCGCGGCCCGTGATGCCGCGCTGGCCTCACTGGCCGCCACGCGATACGCCAGCGACACCGTGCAACTCACGTTGGCTGCGAGCGTGGCCACCACCTGGATGCAAACCGTCGGCGCGCGTGAACGCACCGCCATCGCACGCCTGAATCTCGAGGCCGCCGAACGGGTACTTGCCTTGGTTGACACGCGCTGGCGCGCGGGCATGGCCACGCCGCTCGAACGGGCCCAGCAACGCGGGCTGGTCGCCACGCAGCGGCAGGCGCTCGCCGCACGCGAGCGCGAGGCGCGCGACGCGCAAGCCGCGCTGGCACTGTTGGTGGGACGTGCCCCGCAAGACCTGGTGGTGCGCACCGCGCGCTTGGACGCGATCGCCGCCATCGCGATCGCGCCCGGCGTGCCGGCCGATCTGCTGGCACGCCGTCCGGACGTGGCCCTTGCCGAACGCGCGCTCGCGGCCGCCGACGCCAACGTGGCCGTAGCCCGTGCCGCGCTCTTGCCACGACTCACACTCACCGCCGGCGCAGGTGTGGGGCACGACCGGATACGGGGCCTCTTCGACAATCCGCTCTATAACCTGGCGGCCGGGCTCACCGCGCCCATCTTCGACGCCGGCCGATTGTCCGGCGCACGGGATGTTTCCCTGGCGCAACGCGAAGAACTGCTGGCGGATTATCGCGCTGCGATCATCAATGCGATCGGCGATGTGGCGCTGGCATTGAATGCGATCGACGGGCTCGCCCACCAGCGCCAAGCGCAGGACGAGGCGTTGACGCAGGCGCGCGAAGCCGCCCGGCTGGCGGCATCGCGCTATCGGTTCGGCGCCGAAACGCTGTTGACCGTGCTGGACGCGCAACGCACGTTGTACGCCGCGCAGGATGATGCCGCCGTGCTGCGTCTGGAGCAACTGCAAGCTGATGTGGCGTTGTTCAAAGCCGCCGGCGGCGACTGGCGTGCCGGCGCGCCGCCAGCGGCTGCGGTAGGGAAAGCGCCTGCCTTTGCGGCTGACGAGCCGAAGGACGGCCCGGTGGCTGACGCCCGCTCACGCTTCCCCGTTACGCGCTGAGGGCGCGATCGCGCCCCAGATCCTTCGAGCGGTACAGCGCCGCATCCGCCTGCACCACCAGATCACGTAAACCCGGCGTGGCGATCGGTCCCTGCGCCACGCCGAGACTGATCGTGGTCGCAATCCCGGCATGATGCCGGGTCATCAACGCCGCAAACCGGGTGCGGATCGTTTCCGCCATCAGCAGTGCCTGCGCGCCATCGACGTTGGGCAGGACCACGAGAAACTCGTCTCCGCCGTGGCGCCCGGCGATGCCCTGGGTGCCGACCGCGCCGGAGATGGCATCGGCCACGCGCTGCAAAATCGTATCGCCTGTGGGATGACCGTGCGCATCGTTGACGGCTTTGAAATGGTCCACATCGATCACGATCACGGCGGCGCGCTGCTGCCCTTCAGGGTGCGCGGCCGCCACGATCCCGGCGATGTCGTGGCGCATCCCCTGCCGGTTGCGCAGGCCCGTCAGCGCATCGGAGTACGCCTGATCGCGCAGCTTCACGTGCTCACGCTCGAACGCCACCAGCAGCAAGGCCACCCCGCGCGCCAGCAGCAGCGGCGCACTGATCACGCTGATCCAATGCGCAGGGGTGGAGCCGGTGTCGAACAGCACCACGCTGCCCCAACCCGTGGCCAGCAGCGCGGCCCGGGTGGCGAAGGCCACCGCGCTGAAGGCAAACAGCCCGATCACCAGATATATCGACGGGATTTGTCTGGCGCGCGCCAAACGCCCCATCTCGAAGGCCACGATCGCATCGCACAGCCCGAACGTCAGGCAGAACACGGCCACCCGCACCGCGTACTGGGCCGGATCGGGAAAGACCACACCCAGCAGAACCGCAGCGGCAACCGCCACCGCGACGTGCGCAGCCACATGCGGCGGGCGTCCACAGAAATTTCTGACACTCGCCACCTGCAGCACATAAGCGAGCATCGTGATGCCGTTGGCCGCGTGCACGGTAGACCAGCTGGCGATCGTGACCTGCAAGGCCGTCAGCAATACGCCCACGCCCAGCGCCAACGCGCTCAGGCCCCAGCCCAGCAACCACCCGTCGCTCTGGCGGCGGCGGTAGGCGGCCACTTGCAACAGCCCCATGAAGATGGAAGTGACCGCGGTCACGATGTAGACGGTTCGAAGATCGATCATGAAAAAGTGAACCGCACACGCGAGGTCGGGACGGCATGAAGGGGAAGACGTGCGTAAGCATAAGGCGTCGCGCCATCGCGCTGCGGCTGGTTTGTGCAGACGTGGCAGCGCCGCAACGGCAGAGGCGGCCGCTAGAATTTTCGGCCGGACTGTCGCAGGTGCGAAAAAAGCGTGGGCCGATGCGGCACCCCGCATGCATGGCCGACGCGCGCACGCAATGAGATCAGCGCAGTTCCATCGTCGCGGCGATCACCCGGAAGGTCGGCATCAACTGCCGCCAGGCATCCTTGGACAGCGTGGGTGGACGCACGAGCGCCAGTGCGCCGAGATCGTCGGGCAGCTCGCCCTTGCAGGCAAGCACGACGCTGTTGGTCATGTCGTCATCCACCACTTCGATCATGGATGCGCCGAAGGCCGCGCGTACGCGACCCATGTACTCGTGATGGTCGGGATGATTGACGTGAAAGTTCACCACCATCACGCCGTCGGGCTTGAGCACATCGCGGCAAGCGGCGTAGAAAGCGGCCGTGCACAGGGCATCGGGAATGCCGCCCTCGCCGAAGCCGTCCAGGAGCAGCACATCGGCCGCCGGCTGTGCCTGCTGCATGTACGAGGCGGCATCGGCATGGATCACGCGAAAGCGTGCGCTGTCGGGCGGCACCATGAATGCCTCGCGCAATGCAATGACGTCCGCATCGATTTCGATCACGTCGATCGCGGCGTCGGGCAGATAACGATGGCAGAACTTCGGAAGCGAACCGCCGCCCAGGCCCACCATCGTGATGTGGGCCGGCTGCGCATTGAAGAGCAGAAAACCCATCATCATCCGCGTGTACTCGAGATCCAGCGCATCGGGACTGAGCAGCGACATGCGGCTCTGGATTTCCTTTTGCGAGAAATGCAGTGCACGCGTGTTGCCCACGTTCTGCACGAAGGGGCGCGTGGGTGTGCCACGCGCATCGGCAGCGTCGCGGCGGGAGGTTTCCGGCGCAGCGGATGCGTCCGGAGCGTCGGGGGATGCGGCGTCAGGCATGCCACGATGTTACACCGCCATGCCGGCCTCGAAGCCCTCCCGCGTCGCGTCCACCACGCCGCGTGCGACGCGGCAATCGCCCACCAATCGCACCTTCACGCCATGCGCGCGCAGCGGTCCCGCCAACGCATCGTTGGGCGTGCGCGGCGTGGCAAACGAAAAGAACGCCACGTTATCGATACGGCCCACCTCCCCGCCATACACGTGCTCGAGCGTCATCGTGCCGGTGTCTTCGAACGCGTCGTTCCACTGCGGTTCGCACAGCGTGCGAACCTCGATGCCCATCTGATGAAATCGCCGATGGATGGTCTGACGGGTCACGAGTGGTGTTTCCTGCGCAATGCTCTCGCGCGGCGTGACCACCACGGCGCGCTCGAAACGCGCATGCAGCAATTCGGCACAGGCGTAAACCCCCTCGGTCTGATCCATATCCAGCAGTACCGCCACGCCGGGTTGGCGGGTGGTGAGCGTCAATACGTCCGCGATCGCCTCGCGAATGTCCAGCACCAGACCGTCGCCGCGCAGCGACTCGGGCAGCATGGGTGGCCACACCATCGTGGCGCCGGTGGCCAGCACGACCTCATCCGGCGCGCAGGCCAGCACCCGCGCGATATCTGCCGACCGGCCAAGTTCGAACACCACACCCGCCTTCACCGCCTCGGCATATTGATAGTCGTACACGCTGCTGAGCGACTCACTGCTGGGCAACGCGGCATGCACGCGCGTTTTCCCGCCCACCTCGGCGGACGCCCCCAGCACCGTGACGCGATGGCCGCGCCGCGCGGCCGTCCACGCCGCTTCGAGCCCCGCGATCCCTGCGCCCACGACCACCACATGATGCGCGGCCGCGGGGGCCGCTACCTGCGGTCGCCACAGCACTTCATACTCCGTGGCCACGCGCGGATTGTTGTCGCACTGAATGGGACGGTGGCCGATCACGACGTTCCAGCAGGTGTTGGCGTTCAGGCAGTAACGGATATCGCGCGCCCGCCCGGCCTGTGCCTTCAGCGGCCAAGTGGGATCGGTGATCAACGGTCGGCCCAGCCCGATCAGATCGGCATCGCCGTGCGCCAGGATGCCTTCCGCCTCCGCCGGATCGGTGATGCGCCCAAGCGCCATCACCGGCACATCGGGCACCGCCGCCCGCAGCGCGCGCGTCAATCCCACATAGGGCACGCGCGGATACGTATCGTTGGGGATGTGCATCTCGAGGCTGCGATGATGTGCCCCCTGTGCCAGGCAAAGATAGTGGGCATGCCCGGTATCGGCGAGCCGGCGGGCGATCCGCAGCGACAAGGCCGGATCGATGCCGCCGGGCACGCCATCGTCGCCCGGCAGCTTCAACCCCAGAATGAAATCGCGCCCGCACGCATCGTGCAGCCGCGCCATCAACAGCACCATGAAGCGCATGCGGCCATCGAAGTCGCCGCCATAGGCGTCATCCCGGCGATTCGACCACGGCGACATGAACTGATGGAAGAGATGCCCGTGGCCGGCCGAGAGTTCCACGCCGCTGAATCCGCAGCGCTTGAGCCGCAGCGCGGTCTGGGTCAGATCGTCGATGAACCACGCGATCTCATCGGCCGTCATCACGTGCGGCATCGTCCAGCTCAGATCGTCCGGCAACGGCGATGCGCCGATGGCGGCAGGATTGCGGCCCGGTTCATGCCGGCCCCGGCCGCCGTCCTGGAGTTGCCCCAGCAGCCGGCAGTCTTCGCCCTCGACAGCGGCGGCCCAGCGCTGCAGGCCGTCGAGATTGGTGTCGTCGAACGCGCGTACGCGCAGGGCGCCGAGCTGATGGCGTGCAGCGCCCAGCGGCTCGGTCACGACTGCAGCCGCCCCCCCCTTGGCGCGGTTCGCGTAGTACAGGATCTGCCGATCCGTCACTTGAGAATCCTTCGCCAGCGAGGTTGAAATGGACGCATGCACGATGCGGTTGCGCAATGGCCGGCCGGCCAACGCAAACGCGCTGAACAACGTGGGATAGGCAGCATCGCCCTTGGCATCGGCAGGGGGTGTCATTGCAGTTGCAGCCCCGCTTGCTTGATGATGGTGGCCCACTGCTGCACTTCGCTGTCGAACCGTGCCTGGAAAGCCGGCTGGTCACCGCCCAGTGGCGTCGCGTTCAACGCCTTGAGCCGCGCCTGAAGCTCGGGCGTTTTGAGCGCATCGTTGACGGCGCGATTCAACGTGTCCACCACGTTTTGCGGCACGGCGGCCGGCGCCATCAAGCCCCACCACACGCCCACCTCCATCTTGGGGTAGCCCGCCTCGGCAAAGGTCGGCACGTCGGGAAACATGGGCGAGCGACTGGTGTCGGCCACGGCGAGTGCCCGCATGCGATTGCCCTGCAGATGCGGCGCCGCGTTGAGCATATTGGTGGTGACCATATTGAGACGTCCACCCATCAGATCCGTCATTGCGGCCGCACCGCCGCTATAGGGCACCGAGATCATCTGGATCTTGGCCTGCCCCAGGAACATCTCCGAGGCCAGATGCTCCGAGGTCGTGCCGTTGCCGCCATGCCCGTAGGTCAACTCGCCCGGTTTCTTCTGCGCCATCTGCACCAAGTCGTTCAGCGATTTCGCGGGCGAGTCGGTGGGCACCAGCAATACGCTGGGTGCCGAACCCACCAGCGCGATCGGCTTCAAGCCCCGCACCGGGTCATACTGCAGTTCCTTATAAAGACTTCCGGCGGCGGCGCGCGACGGCTCGCCCATCAGCAAGGTATAACCGTCGGCCGTGGCACGGGCGACGTAGGCACTGGCGATATTGCCGCCGGCACCCGGCCGGTTCTCGACGATGAAGGTCTGGTGCAGTTGCCTGGACAGCGCCTCGCCGGTGGTGCGCGCGATCACGTCCACCGCGCCACCCGGCGCATACGGCACGATGATCGTCACAGCACGGCTTGGATATTTCGGGGGATCGGATGCCGCCTGGGCATGCGCCGCCGCGACGAGCGATAAGCCGCACAGGGCGGCCTTGAGGATAGTCATGGTTTGTCTCCAACGTCTTTATCGTTTTGTTTGTGTGCGCCCTTGCCCTGCAACGCGATCGACAGGCGCTTGGCGATCGATCTCGTTCCTGCGTGTAAGCGTGACGATGCCGCGTTCGATGCTGTGCCGATCGCAGTCGATAAATGCAGAGGATTACGTCACCGCGCCTGTCCTCTCAGGCGCGGCCAGAATCCTGAACGGCTGTCCTCCCAGCCGGAGATTCTGTTGTTCGAAACGACGCGGGCGGTATCAAACGCGCCCGCCTGTGCGTGAGCCTACGCACTGGGCTCCTCGCCGGGGCGCACCAGCAGGCGCGATCCGGCTTGTTCGAGGTGATTGCGCATGGCGGTTTCAGCCGCCACCGGGTCACCGGCCAGCACGGCGGCCACGACCTGCCGGTGCTCGGCCATCGACGCGCGCTGGTATTCCGCATCGATCGCGGCGCGAAACTGCAGCCGCACCAACGGAATGCGCATCTGATCGAGCGTGGTTTTGAGTTGCGCGTTTTGGGAAAAATCCACCAGCACCTGGTGGAACAGGCGATTGGCCTCGGGAAACGACATGCCCGGTGGGGGCAATGCGCTCAGCCCGACATCGGCCAGGGCCTGCGCAAACGCTTCCGGCGCCTGCTGCGCGCGCACCCGTTCGGCGCAGGTGCGTGCGGCCAGTCCCTCGAGGGTCTCGCACATGCGAAACAGATCGACCAGTTCCTTGTGCGACAGCCGTTTGACGATTGCGCCCCGATTGGGCACCAGCTCGACCACGCCTTCCGCAGCCAGGCGGCGCAGCGCCTCACGCACTGGACCGCGGCTGGAGCCGAACGATGCGATCAGATCGTTCTCGATGAGACGTTGCCCGGGGGCATAAAACCCGTCGAGGATGGCATCGCGCAACTGCGCCACCACCACCGCACTCATATTGCCGGGCCGGGTGCCTGAAGATACCGGGGAACTCTCCACCATTGCCATCGTTCTTCCTTAATGCGCTTGAAGCCATTAAACTATTAACAGTTTTGTAGCGCAATAGTGTTTACGATAATCAACGAGGAGACATGATGGCCAACAGCCGCTCGATTTACCTGGTGCTCGATATGGAAAACGACCTCGTCCACGACGACGGCCCGAATGGCACATCCGAACTGGGCAATCAGGTGCGCACGCGCGGCATTCTCGCGCGCACCTCGAAGGCGATCGCGCAGGCGCGCGCCGCCGGGCTGCCGATCGGGTTCGTCACGGTGGGCTTCAAGACGGGATATCCGGAGTGCCCGGCAGGATCGCCGCTCTTTGCGGGCGCGCCCAAGCATGGGCTATTTCAACTGGGTGCCTGGGGTACCGAGGTGCATCCCGATCTCGATCGTCAGCCGGGCGACCTCGATATCGTCAAGCATCGGGTGAGCCCCTTCTACGCCACTACCCTCGAAGCGCAATTGCGCGCGCAGAAGATCGAGCGCATCTATTGCTCGGGCGTCTCCACACAGGCCGTCGTGCAAGCCACCGTGCGCGACGGGCACGATCGCGATTACGAGATGATCGTGCTGGAAGACGCGTGCGCCGCGCATTCGGCGCAGGAACATGCGAACTCGATCGATAGTCTTCGGCTCTTCTGCAAGATCACCACGACCGATGAGGTGGTGTTCGAACGCTGAATGAGCTGGCGGGCGTATCGCACGCCCGCCAGCATCGGCGCCGCTGGCCGCATTGCCGTCAGATCAACGCAGTGCGGTTGGAAACAGCGCTGTTGGAGGCGTCACGGTCAGAACCGGTGACGAATCCCGGTGGCCACCACCGTATCGGTCACGCCGTCATGAAACGCGTAGTTGTCGGCATACGACGCATACACATACAGGTTGGTGCGCTTGGTGAGGTTGTGCGTTGCGCCCAACGCATATACGTTGAACGTCTTGTCATCACCCGTCAACGTGGCGTTGTTGGGTGCAGCGCGTTGCCACGAACTGAACACGCTGGTGATCGCCCCCACCGGCACCGTCACACCCAGCATGGTCGAGTTGGCGCGAAAGCCGTTGCGCAACTTGAACGTGCCAAGGTCGCTGTAGTCGCCGCCGGGGCTGCTGTTGAGCGATTGGCCGATGAACCAGCCATCACGCGTCTGGCTGAATGCCGCGGCAATCTTCACGATCTCGAAGTTGTACGTGCCGCCCAGGCTCCATTCCTGCAGGCGCGCGGGCGATTGACCGCCCGTGGCGGCGTTCGTCGGGTTCAGACGATCGTACGATGCCGCCACGTAGACGGGACCGTTTTCATACGACAGCCCGGTGGTGATGGCGCGGTTGTTATCGCCCGTGGCGAAGCCCGTATTCTGACCATCGTTAGTGGTGCGCGAGGTATCGGCGTTGAACGAATAGCCCACACCGAAATTGAAGCCGCCCACCGTGGGCATCTGGTACATCACCAGATTATCCAGGCGCATGGTGTTCAACGCCCCCATGGTGGTGCCCATGTTGGCGCTATTGAAGCTGATGGCAAAGGGGTCGACCGCCCCCATCACCTTCGTGCCCATGCTGGTCTGGCGACCGAACTCGAGCTTGCCCCAGGTTTGCGATGCCAGGCCAAGCGTGGCCTGGCGACCAAACAGACGGCCACCTTGCAGTGCACGGCCATCGGTGGGCCCGAAGCCGTTTTCCAGCGTGAAGATGGCCGACAATCCGTCGCCCAGATCTTCCTTACCGCGAATACCGAAGCGCGAGCCGCTTTGCGTGCCCTGCACCTGGCCGATACGCGAGGCCTTGTAGCCATCGCCTTTGATGCGTTCGTAACCCACGCCCACATCGAGCAAGCCGTAAAGCGTCACGGAAGTTTCGGCGTGTGCCACGCCCGTAAACCCGGTGACCAAGGCCAGCGCGAGGAGAGTCTGTTTCATGATTGTTCCAGTGGAGATAAAAAAGCCGACGGGTGCTGCCCGATGACGGGCAGGCCAAGTGTCGAGCTATTTCCAGCTGGGATAAACCGCGTTTTTGGCGAACTTATTTGCACTCATGGGACAGTAGCCAGGCGACACGACCTTCCGGGGTCGCCACGACGACGCCGGGAATGCGCTGCATTCCACCGGCGTACCGCCCGCGATTCAACGTGCCTTGGGCGGATAGTCGAGCTCGCCGAACGTGTAGTTGCCCGAAGCCTTGGCCTGCGCCAGTTCGGCGCGCACGTCGTCGCGCGACTTGCCGGCGGCGGTGGCGACCGGTTTGGGCGGATAGGCGAGTTCGCCGAAGGTGTATTGGCCGTCGGCCTTGGCTTGTTGCAGTTCAGCTTGCACCTGGTCGACCGACTTCTCGCTGCGCTGTTGAATCGCAGGCGGGTAGTCGAGCTCGCCAAAGGTATATTGGCCGTCGGCCTTGGCTTGTTGCAGTTCGGCGTTGACTTGATCGCGGGTCATGCCGTCAGCATACGCGGCGCTGGCGCCAACGAGGGTTACGGATAGCATCAGGGCAGTTGCGAGGGTTTTCATCATGACTCCAGTCTTGGCTTGCCGTCTGTTCGCCATGAGCACAATTGCAAGCATGGTGACGTGACAGGCGTGTTGCAGTGACCGAAGTATGCGTCGCCAGCGCATTAGTAAAAACCCTTAATTTAGCGAAGTTATTTCCATATATGGGATAAATGAGGTTTTCCCCCGGGCGAGTCACCCTAGGGTGATCCCTAGGATGCACAAGCAAACGCCAAAAATACAAAATAAACGATATATATCAATAGTATGCGTTCTCTACGCGGTCATTTCACGATAGATTTCACGCGTCGCTGACAGTCTGCTGAACCGTTAACGCCTGATGTTGGATTGAATTTCACGGCGATGGAATGACCTACAATTATCCCGTAAATGGAAAATTGAATCGCACAGTGATGGATGTCCAACTCAACGATATTGCCTTGTATGTCGAGGTCGCCAAACGCAAGAACTTCAGTCGCGCCGCTCAGGCGCTCGACATCCCCACCTCCACCCTTTCGCGCCGCGTGAGCGAGCTGGAACGCGGCATCGGCATGCGGTTGCTCAATCGCAGCACCCGCCGGATCGACCTGACCGAAGCTGGAAAAATCTACTACGAGCGCTGCCGCCACCTGGTGGATGAGGCGCGTTTGGCGCACGAGCAGCTTGCCTCGTTGTCCGGGCAGCCGAAAGGCAAGTTGCGCATCTCGATCTCGACGAGCCTGGCGCAGCTTTTCCTGCCGGCGGTGATGGGTGCTTTTGCCCAGAAGTATCCCGAGATCGAATGCGATTTCGATCTGAGCGCCCGCGCGATCGACCCGATCTCCAATCCCTTCGACGTGGCCTTGCGCTTCGGGGCGCAACCCGACTCGAATCTGATCGCGCGCCGCCTGGTGCTGATGCCCAATCAGCTCTACGCCTCGCCCGACTACCTCGCCGAGCATGGCGTGCCGCGCGTGCCGCAGGATCTGGTGCATCACCAATGCTTGCGCCAGACGCGCAGCAAGGAGCCTTCGGTGTGGGCGTTGCACAACGGCGATGCCGTCGAACGCGTGGACGTGGCTGGGCAGATGTCCGCCAGCCACGCCGGCGTGTTGGGGCGGCTGGCCAGCAGCGGCATGGGCATCACCTCGCTGCCGGTGTTCGACGCCATGCGGCGCGCCATCGAGCAATCCGGACTGGTGCGCGTGCTGCCCGAGTGGCATCTATCGCCCATCCCGCTGTATGCCCTGCTGCCCACCCGTACCCCGCCGGCGAAGACCACGGCGTTTCTGGATTTCATCGAGCCGCATCTGCACGATTCGAGCGCGGCCGCCGTTGCGGCCTAACTAGCGTATAACTGCCGGGCCTGCTACGCCATTGTGCGCAGCATCCTCACAACGCTCGATCTCACACGGCCCGCGCATCGCATGAATATTCAAGAGGTTCTCGACGACATCACGGCAACCCTGCGTCCCGAACTGGGGCAAGCGGGCAAAGTCGCCGACTACATCCCCGCCCTTGCGCGCGTGCCGGCCGAACAATTCGGCATTGCCGTTCGCACGGCGAAGGGCCAGGAGTATGCCTCGGGTGACTGCGATGTGCCGTTCTCGATCCAGAGTATTTCCAAGCTGTTCTCTCTCACGCTGGCCATGCGCGCGATGGGCGATGACCTGTGGAAGCGCATCGGCCGGGAACCCTCGGGCAACCCGTTCAACTCGCTGGTGCAGCTGGAGCGTGAAGAAGGCGTGCCGCGCAACCCGTTCATCAACGCCGGCGCGCTGGCCGTAGCCGATCGCCTGGTCACGTGCGGCGATGGGCTGGACGATATCCTGGCATTTCTATCGAGTCTGTCGGGCGACACGATCGGCATCGATGAAGAGGTCGCCGAGTCGGAAGCCGCTACAGGCTTTCGCAATGCCGCGTTGGCGAATTTCATGAAGAGCTTCGACAAGCTCGACAACGACGTGGCGGCGGTGCTGCACGTGTACTTCCGGCAGTGCGCGATCGTGATGAACTGCCGCCAACTGGCGCGCGCCGCGACTTACCTCGCGCGCGATGGCGTGCACCCGCGTCAGAAAACGGCCGTGCTGAGCGATCGGCAGGCGCGCCGCGTGAACGCACTGATGCTCACCTGCGGCACGTATGACGCCGCAGGCGAGTTTGCGTTTCGCGTAGGTTTGCCGTGCAAGAGCGGCGTGGGCGGCGGCATCGTCGCCGTGGTGCCCGACAAGCTCAGCCTGTGCGTGTGGTCGCCTGCGCTGGACGAATCCGGCAACTCGGTGCTGGGCATGCGCGCGCTGGAGCTCTTCGTGGCGAACACCGGGATGTCGGTGTTTTAACGCCGCATTCGCGCATGCCTAGATGTCCGCAACTAAGCCGCATTCGCACGCGCGTAAGCCGCGACCTCGGCATGGGTCGCAAACCACGCGCCCTTCTCTTTCGCGTAGCGAATCAGCTCTTCCAGGATCCAGATGCGCGAGCGCGCCGTGATGATGTGCGGGTGCATCGTCAGCTGAAAAAGCCCGCCCTCCTCCAAGGCGTAATCGAGTTCGCGCTTGAAGATGTCGAACACGTCGGTGGGCGGCGTGTAGGGCCGCAAGGCCTGGCCGAAGCGCTGCATCATGAAGTACACCGCGTCGTCACGGATCCACTCCACCGGCAGCTCCACCACATTGGTCGGCTTGCCATCCAGGAGCAGCTCGTAGCAGTCCTCGTCGGCCATCAGCGACGAGTCGTATTCCAGGCCCATCTCCACCGCGATGCGCAAGGTGTGCGGACTGAAATCCCAAGACGGCGTGCGCATGCCCACTGGCCGCACGCCCGTGATCGACGTCAACGTATCGGACGCACGCATCATCAGGTCGCGTTCGGCCTCATACGGCAGCACGGAATTGAGTTCGTGGATCCAGCCATGGATGCCGATCTCATGCCCGGCCGCGACCAGGCGGCGTTGCTCGTCGGCATGCAATAGCGCGGCCACGGCCGGCACATAGAAGCTCGCCTTCACATCGTAGCGATCGAGGATTTTCTCCACGCGCGGAATGCCGACGCGGTTGCCGAACTGGCCCCAGCTCAAGCGGCCGATGGACTTGCCGCCATCGCGCAGCTCATTGGTTTCGTGGTCGCTATCGAACGACAGCGCCACCGCACACGGTGCCCCGCCCGGCCAGCTTTGGGGCCGCAACGTGCGCCCGGCGCGCGCTTTGTTGACCAGGCCGCGCCAGGTGTCTTCGGGCCATTGCCAGGGGAGCAACGCGTCGTTGTTTACTTGATCCATGATGTCTCCAGTGTGCGTTCAGCGGCCGCCATCGACCGAAATGATTTGGCCGTTGACCATGCCTGCCAGGTCTGACGCCAGAAATGCCGTCACGTTCGCAATATCTTCGGGCGTGCCCAATCGACGCAGGGCGATGCCTTCGAGCAGCGCCGCCTGTTTGGCCGCACCCATGGCTTCCCATTGCCGCTCGGTGGCATCGTTGGTGCGCACGAATCCCGGCGCAACCGCATTGACGCGAATGCCATGCGGCCCCAGCTCATGCGCCAGTTGCCGCGTGAGGCCCAGCACCGCATGCTTGGCCGCGCAATAGGCCTGCACGCCGGTCAACGACGCCTGCAGCGCGGCACCGGAACTGATGTTCACGATCACGCCCGAACCGCGTCGCTTCATCGATGGGGCCGCCGCTCGGCTCAATGCGAACGTGCTGCCCAGATTGATGTCGATCACACGATCCCAGGCGGCATCGGTCACGTCCTCGATCGGTTGGTGCGCATGGCCCGCCACGCCACCGGCGTTGTTGATCAGGATGTCGATCGCGCCGCCGGCGCGCGTTTCGACCTCGCGTATCCAGGCGGCGCCCGCGTCGCGATCGCACAGGTCGACCACTGCGGTGGTCACGCCCACCCCGCCGAGCTCGGCGAGCCTGTCGGCCTGCACATCGCACCCATACACGTGCGCGCCGGCCCGCGCGAAATACTCGGCGATGGCACGGCCAAAACCGATGGCCGCACCGCTCACGACAACCGTTTTGCCTTCGAAAGTCATGTTCATACGCGCATCAACTCAAGCAGGTTGTCATCCGTCATCGGTCGTTTGCCCTCTTCAATCTCGTGGATCATGGCGATCAATCCTGAAAGCCTGGGGCAAGCGATATCGTGCCGTGCGCCGGCGGCCACCACCGCGCCCAGCATCATGTCGACCTCGGTGCGGCGTTTGCGAATCGCCAGATCGCGCCAGATTCCCGAATGCGTTTTTGCATTGGGACGATTGAAGGCCACCATGTCGGCCACACTGGCACGCGCCTGTGCTTCGTTGGCGCCGGCCGTAAACGCTTCCGGCGAAAATCCATTGAAGCCCTGTGGCGTCACATGCTCGGCGGCGGCCACCGTCATCACTTCGCCGGCGATATCGCGCCACAACGGCAGAAGCTCCTCGCGCGCCAGGCAATCCGCGATACCCAATTGCCCCACCGCTTGCGCGATCAGCAACGAGCCATAGCCGAGCTTGCCCCACAGGTAGGATGCGATATCGTCGGTGACGATGGCATCGGGTTCGAAGTGCTGCAAGTCGCCATGCAGCGCTTGCAGGCGCGGGGTGATCTTGCCGTCCAGTTCGCCCACGACCACCGCCGCACGATTGCCGAACAGGATTTCGCCCGGCGCGATCCAGTCCGCGCCGAAATTGACGAAGGCGCCCACGGTGCGGTGGGCACCCACTTCGGCCGCGATAAACGATTCGCACAAGCCGTTCTGCAACGACAGCACATAGCCGTCGTCAGCCAGGAAGGGCTTGAGTGCCGCGCTGGCGGCGGCCGTATCCTGCGATTTGACCGCCAGGAATACGCGTTGCCATTTGCCCGTCACCTGATCGGGCGTCATGGCCGGCGCGGTGACGGTAAAGCTGTCGATCGGCCCGGTGATCCGCAAGCCGCGTTGCGGGTCGCGAATCGCCGCGACGTGGTCGGCCACGATGTCGACGAACGTGACGTCATAGCCCGCACGCACGAGGAACGCGCCGACGGTGCCGCCGATCGCGCCGGCGCCCCAGATCAGAATATCTTTGTTGGACATGAATCCTCCCAGGTGTTGCGTGTCAGGCGAGTTTCTCGTGCGCGGTTTCGCGGAATCCCCAGATCACCACACCCGAGATCACCGCCGCCGCAATCACGTAGTACGTGGGTGCGATGGGCGAACCGGTGCGATCGATCAGGTAGGTCGCGATGAAGGGGGCAAAGCCGCCGAAAATCGCCGTGGCCAGGCTGTAGCCGATCGAAAGCAGGGTCGTGCGCGACTTGGTGGGAAACAGCTCGCACAACGTGGCAGGTGCAGCACCGGAAAACGACGCGATGAAGATATTGAAGAAGATCTGGATCGCCATGATCGTGTAGAACGAGCGGCTTTCGAGAATCAGGTGGAACAGCGGATAGGCCAGCAGCGCGAAGACGACGCAACACACGAGCAACAACGGTTTGCGCCCGATGCGATCCGACAGCCAGCCGAAGAACGGCGTGCTCAGCACCAGCACCACCAGCGCGACGGAGTTGGACGTCAGCGCCTGCGTCGGCGTCAAGCCCGCATACTTCGTGAGGAACGTGGGCATGTACGACAGCATCAGGTAGTACGACACCGTCCAGATGATCGTGAAGCCGAAGGCTTTGCTCATCAAACGCACGGCTTCGCCCTTGGGCATGGGCGCCACGGCCTGCGGGGCCGCTTGCGCTTCGGTGAAGGCGGGCGTTTCGGCCAGGTTGCGGCGCATGTACACCCCTACCGGCAAGATGATGGCGCCCAACAGGAACGGCACGCGCCACGCCCAGGCATCCATTTGCTCGGCCGTGAAGAGGTAGGTCACGATCCCCACGATCACACTCGACAAGAGCGTTGCCGCGGCGATCGACGCCTGCCCCAGGCCGCCGAAAAAGCCGCGCTTGTTGGGCGGTGCGGATTCGACGATGAACGCAGTCGCACTGCCCCACTCGCCACCGGCGGCCAACCCTTGCACCAGCCGCATCGCAACCAAAAGGATCGGCGCCATGATGCCGATGGTTTCGTACGTGGGCAGCAGGCCGATGCCGATGGTGCCCAGCCCCATGCCGAAGATGGTCAACTGCAACGCCGCGCGGCGCCCCAGCTTATCGCCGATGCGGCCGATGATGGCGCCACCCAGCGGACGCGCCAGAAAGCCGACGCCGAAGGCCGCAAAGCTGGCCAGCAGGCCGGACACTTCGTCGCCATGAAAGAACTTGCGCGCCAGAATCGAAGCCAGAAACGCATACACGATGAAATCGTAGTACTCCAGCACGTTGCCGATCATGGCAGCCGCGAGCTGACGCTTGGGATTGAAGGCAGCGCCCGAAGGCGCGGCTGGCGGCACGACGGATATGGACTCGACTCGACTCATGTTCGATCAACCTATCTGCAAAAAGCCACGCAAGTGCGTGAGCGGAGAAGCCTGCCTGCGACAGACCCGGGATGCGATAACGCGCTGTGCATCGTTCATATATATGAACGATAGTCATAATCATGAATAACGCATCTTTTCATGTTGCCGAAAGGCACGTCTATCCGGGATAACGCGAATGCAGCAGGCGCAAAAAAGCCCCGACCGGGCGGGGCTGAGCGATGTGGCTGTGCGACGCCTTCACGCCGGCAGTTGAAACCGCCTTTCGAGTTCACTCACGGTGTCGTGCAAGGCGCGCGTGATCTCCTTCTGCTTGTCCTGATAGCGCACGGAAACGCACGCCACATTGACGATACCCACAGCCGTGCCCTGTGCGTCGCGCACCGGTGCGGAGATCCCCGTGCCGCCCCGCTCGTGCTCTTCGATCACCACGCAGTAGCCTTGATCGCGCGCACGATCCATTTCGGCATGCAGACCCGGGAGATCGGTAATCGTGAACGGCGTCATGGCCCTGATGGGATGCAAGGCCAGGAGGGCTTCGCGCTCGGGGCGCGACATGGCCGACAGGAACATGCGTCCCATCGCCGTACAGTGCAGGGGGATCAGACGCCCGACCGTCATCTCGTAGCGCAACGGATTGGGCGAGAGGCACTCCATCAGCAAGCGCACCTGACCGGTGTCGGCCAACGCACCAAAACAGGTGGTTTCGCCGACCTCGGCGGTTAGCGCCTGCATCATCGGATGCGCCATCGCCATCAGGCGTGCCAGAGGGCTCCCACCCCAGCCGAACCCTTGCGCGCGGAAGACTTCATTGAGCGCATACTGGCCCTGCTCGTCACGCAGCACATAGCCGCGCGAACAGAGCGTGCGCAGCAATCCGAGCGCACTGCTCTTGGGCATGGCGAACGCGCCGGAGACCTCCGCCAGTGAGACGCTGCCTGGGTTGGCGGCGAAATACTCGAGCAGATCGAGTACGCGCGCGGCCGATCTGACGATCTCACTCATTGACGAAACGTTCCTTCACGTGTTTTCTTGGGGGTTTTCACGAGAGGCACTGTATCAGCAAAGTCGCCCCGTGCAAGCCACTCACCGGGCGCACCGCCCGCCACGATAAGGAATCGAGACATGCGTTCGTTCGTCTTTCAAACCACGCCCACGATCGTCTGCGAACAGGGCGCGGCCGCCACATTGAGTACAACGGTGAGTGCCCTGGGCGGCACGCGCGTGTTCGTGGTGACCGACCGCGGCGTGCTGGATGCCGGTATCGCCACGGCACCCGTTGCCGCGCTCACGCAAGCCGGCATCAAGGTCACCGTGTTTTCGGACGTACAGGCGGATCCGCCCGAAGCCGTGGTGCTGCAGGCCGTTGCGGCCGCACGAACCGCTGGGGCCGACATGGTGATCGGGTTGGGAGGCGGCAGTTCGATGGATACCGCAAAGCTGGTGGCGCTGCTCGCATGCACCGATCAGCCGCTGGCCGATATCTACGGCATCGGCTTGGCACGCGGACCGCGCCTGCCGTTGATTCAGGTGCCCACAACGGCCGGCACCGGATCCGAAGTCACGCCTATCTCGATCGTCACCACCCCCACCTCGGAAAAGAAAGGCGTGGTGTCGCCGCTGCTGCTGCCCGACGTGGCCGTGCTGGACAGCCTGCTCACGCTCGGGGTGCCCCCTGCCATCACCGCGATGACGGGGGTGGACGCGATGGTGCATGCCATCGAGGCGTATACCAGCCGCGTGAAAAAGAACCTGCTGTCCGACGCGCTCGCGATCAAGGCGCTGCAACTGCTGTATGCCAACATCCGCATCGCCGTCACCGACGGGGCCCATGCGGACGCCCGCGAGAATATGCTGCTGGGTGCCACGCTCGCCGGCATGGCCTTCGCCAATGCGCCGGTGGCGGCGGTGCATGCGCTGGCTTACCCGCTCGGCGGTCACTTCCATCTCCCGCATGGGCTGAGCAATGCCTTGATGCTGACGGCCACGCTGCGCTTCAATCTCGGCTCGGCCCGCGCCGAGTATGCACAACTGGGCCGCGCCATCGACCCTGCGTTGGCCGCCGCCGATGACGCCAGCGCCGCCGAGCGTTTCGTGGCATTGATCGCCGCGCTGGTGGCGGAGATGCCCTTTGCGCAGTCCCTCAGCGCCGCCGGCGTGACCGAAACGGCGCTGCCGGTCCTGGCGGAAGACGCGATGAAGCAGCAACGGTTGCTGGTCAACAACCCCCGGGAGGTCGCCTTGGCGGATGCGTTGCAGCTTTACCGGACGGCTTTTTGACAGGACGCTCACGGCGAAGGCGTAGTCCCTGACTACGCGCTTCGGTGGCTGGCGCATTCGCAAGGCCCCATGTATAAAGGAGTGGACTTGAACGGCGGCCGCAGGGTGCCGGCAGTTGATGACATCAATGGCGCGTTGCGCGCTCGATCATTTCCACCTCAGGAATGCATTCATGTTCGACATCGACGCGCCGTCGGATGCCAGCCCCGTTTCGCGGGGCGCCCGGCCGTGGTTTCGCCGTCCTCCTGTCTGCCGTTGCGACGTCCGCCGTGTCCCCGTACGCCATTTTCCTGTCCGCCACGTCGGCAGCCTTGCCGCGCTCGTCGTCACCCTGTTGTTACCGGCCGCCGCGCCGGCCCAGGCCTCCGGCGCACGCCCCGCATACGGCGCCCCCGGATACGCCCTTACCGCCGTGGACCCGCTGGCCCACACCATCGACGATATCGTGCGCCCGACGCTGGCCAGCCAGGCCATTCCGGCGCTTACCGTGGCGATCACCCAAAACGGCCACCGGCGCTATTTCACCTATATCGGCGGCGCCGGACCCCGCATCGAGCGCGACACCATCGTCGAGATCGGCTCGATCACGAAAGTATTCACCACTGCCATCGCTGCCGAAGCCGCAAGCGCCGGTCAGATGTCGCTGGATGCCCCGATGCAGCAGTATCTGCCGCAGCTTCGGCTGAGTGACTGCGCCGCCCGCGTCACACCGCTGCAACTTGCCGATTTCACGTCGGGCATGCCCACACTGCCCGACAACGTGCCGGCGGCACTGCGCAACCGCGGCATCGACAACTACACCGAGCGCGATTTCCTGCAGTGGATCGCGGGCTGGAATCCCAGCGTGGACGGACGCTGTACCACGCCCGCGCACTATGCGTACTCCAATGCCAGCGTGGGATTGCTGGGTCACATGGTGGCCAACGCCACCGGCACGCCCTGGCGCGAGCTCGTGGCCCAACGCATCACCCTTCCGCTCGGCATGGTGGACACCGCCATCGATGTGCCGGCACAACATCGCAATCGGCTCGCACAAGGCCACGGGCCACTGGGCGCACCCGTGATGCCGTGGCCGGTATTCGCCTGGTTCGCCGCCGGTGCCTTGCGGTCCACGCCCCAGGATATGCTGCGCTTCGGCGAAGCCGCGCTGGGCATGCCCCAGGTGGACGGCCATCGTGTGCCGGATCGGTTGACGCAGGCCTTGCGCACCGCCATGTCGCCCATCTATCAGCCCGACGGCAAACCGTTTCTGCAGGCCATGTCATGGGCCGTGCGTCCCGCCACGAGCGCGCCCGGCAGTGTGCCCGTCACGCTCAAGGATGGCGGCACGGATGGGTTCAATTCGGTGCTTGTGATCAGTCCGGACACCCAGGTTGCCGTGTTCGTGGTCGCGAACAAAGCACAGTCGGGCGTGCCCGGTCTCGGCGTGGCGATCGCGCGGGCCATCCCGGCCGCAGCGCGCTCGGCACTCGCCACGCAGTAAGACATCCCCGGCCGGCGCGTGCGCCGGTCCTACGTTGTGCAATGCGTTTCGACAGGTGAACATCATGGGCAATTCGCAAATCGCCATCATCGTCGCGCTGTGCGTGTATGCGCTGTACCGGCAAACCGTGCGGCATACGATCGACGGGCATAACCGCTACAAGATCGCCATCATCTATGCCATCGTGGGCCTGGTCATCGGCGGCTTTCATGCGCCGCCCACCGCGCTGGCCTGGGCATTCCTCGCAGGCGGCCTCGTGTTGAGCGCCATCGTCGGCTATGCACGCGGACGGCTCACGCGCGTCTGGCAGCAGGATGGCCAGATCTACGCGCAAGGCACGACGCTCACCATCACGCTGTTCGTCTTGTTGATCGCGCTGAAATTTGCCCTGGGCACGGCCGAGTATTTCATCGGCATCCGGATGCACGGCAGCTTCGGCGAGATCCTGATTCTTATTGCCGTGATGGTGGCGTTCCAGTCGCATATCGTCTGGCTGCGTGCGCAGGCATTGCGGGCGCAGCATCCGCGCGCCAACGGCTCGCCCCCTTCCCGGCCGGCGGGCACCCACCCGCTATCGCGCATCGACACGATTGAAGGCAGTTGATGTTCCTGCATCTGGGCATCGGGTTCGGCGTCTTCGCCTGCGTGTTCGCCTGCGCGCTGCTGGGCCTTCACTTGCGCAACCGGCTTCCCGCGCATCACCTGAGCGAAGACTCGGTGAGCTCGATCAAGCTGGCGACGGGGCTGATCGCCACCATCGCCGCGCTCGTGCTCGGCTTGATGATTTCGTCGGCCAAGGGCTCGTTCGACAATGTGCGCAACGATCTGGTGCGTAACGCCGTCAACGTGATCGGTCTGGATCGTACGCTCGCGCAATTCGGACCCTCCGCCCAACCGCTGCGCGCCGCGCTCAAACACAACTACGCCACGTGGGTCGCACTCCTGGCCACGCGTGAGGAAATCGATCCCAGCGAACTCGATCGCGCGAATATTCTCACCGACTTCGAGGCCTTTCAGCTGCATCTGGCAGCGTTGCCAGCGACCACCGTGCAAGAGCAACGCTTGCTGACGCGCGCGCTGAGCGTGTCCAACGAAGTGTTCTCGGCGCGCTGGACGGCGTTGATGCACAAGGATGGCTCGATCCCCATTCCACTGCTGTTCGTTGTCGTCTTCTGGCTCGCGGTGATCTTCGGCACGTTCGGCCTCTTCGCGCCGCGCAATGGCACGGTCATCGCGTTCTTTCTTCTTTGCTCGCTCTCGGCATCAGGCGCCATCTTCGTGATTCTCGAAATGGACACGCCACTGGACGGCATCATCTGCGTGTCGTTGACCCCCATGCAGGATGCGCTGGCGCGGCTGGGGTCGTAATCACACCTGCGGCCTGCATCTGTTATGTTGGCGCCCTGTTATAGGGAGATTGTTCATGTCGTGGATTGCCAGTCGCTATGCCGCTTTTGCTTTGGTTGTGGTCGCATCGCTCGCCAGCCTCGCGCTGATCGTGACCGACTCGGCCTGGTGGCTGCTGCTGGCCTTGCCGGCGATCGCACTGTCGATCCTTGGCGTGTACGACATCCTGCAGACGTCGCATGCGATCCGGCGCAACTATCCCGTGATCGGCAATCTGCGCTTCATCTTTGAGGCCATTCGGCCCGAGATCCGGCAGTATTTTCTCGAAGACGACACCAACGCCACGCCGTTCTCGCGCTCGCAGCGCTCGATCGTGTATCAGCGCGCCAAGCGCGAAATCGATAAGCGCCCGTTCGGCACGCAAGAGAACGTCTATGGCGACGGCTACGAGTGGATCAACCATTCGAGCGTGCCCACACATATCGCCAGCAGCGACTTTCGCGTGCAGGTGGGCGGACCCGCCTGTACGCAGCCTTACTCCATGTCGGTATTCAATATTTCCGCCATGAGCTTCGGCGCCATGTCGGCCAATGCCATCCTGGCGTTGAACGAGGGTGCCGCCAGCGGCAACTTCGCGCACGATACCGGTGAAGGCGGCGTGAGCCGCTATCACAAGCAGCCGGGCGGCGCCCTGGTGTGGAATATTGGTTCGGGCTATTTCGGCTGCCGCGATGCCGACGGCGCGTTCTCGGAAAGCGCGTTTGCCGCTACGGCGTCGCTGCCGCAGGTCAAGATGATCGAGATCAAGCTGTCGCAGGGCGCCAAGCCCGGCCACGGCGGCGTCCTGCCCGGCAGCAAAGTCACGCTCGAGATCGCCGAAGCGCGCGGCGTCACGCCTTGGCAAGACTGCAATTCTCCTGCGGGCCACAGTGCCTTCAAAACGCCGATCGAGTTGATGAAGTTCGTGCAAAAGTTGCGGGAGCTCTCGGGCGGCAAACCGGTGGGCTTCAAGTTTTGCCTGGGTCACCCGTGGGAGTGGTTTGCCATGGTGAAAGCCATGCTGCATACCGGCATCACGCCCGACTTCATCGTCGTCGACGGTGCGGAAGGCGGCACGGGCGCCGCCCCCGTGGAGTTCGTCGATCATGTGGGCACGCCCTTGCGCGAAGGCCTGCGCCTGGTGCACAACACATTGGTGGGCGTCAACCTGCGCGAGAAGATTCGCATTGGGGCATCGGGCAAGATCATCACCGCATTCGATATGGCGCGCACGCTGGCGATCGGCGCCGATTGGTGCAATTCGGCGCGCGGGTTCATGTTTGCCATCGGCTGCATCCAGGCGCAAACCTGCCATACCGGCAAGTGCCCAACGGGCGTGACCACGCAGGATCCGTTGCGCCAGCGCGCCTTGGTGGTGGGCGACAAGGCACCCCGGGTGGCGAGCTTTCACGCCAATACGCTGCATGCCCTGGCGGAACTCCTGGCCGCCGCCGGCCTGGAACATCCCGACGACCTGCGCCCGCATCACATCGCCAAGCGCATTTCGTCCAACGAAATCAAGTTGCTGTCGGCGTTGTTTCCCGAGCTCGCGCCAGGCGAATTGCTCGAGGGCAAGTTTCGCCACAACATTCTTGAAGCGGGTTGGGCGATGGCGCAAGCCGATTCCTTCCAACCCGTGCGCGACCTGACCTCGACGCTGGCGCTGCTTGAAGCGGAACAGGCCGAGCGTCATGCGCCGTTGAGCGACGCACCCAGCAAACGCGCGCAACCGGAACGCGAAGCCGCCGCGGCCGAATAAAAGCGATTTCGCGGCGATCGCCCGGTCGCCGGGTCGCGACGGCGAATCGATGCGATGCCGTCGCGGAGCCGGAATCGCGCGGCGCAATCGCCGGCCCCGTTCACCGCCCCTCGGCGATCAGGAAATCCATCAGCGCCTGCAACGGCGCGTCGACCTGCATATTTGCCCGCAGCCGCATCACATAGCGCCACGATCCGGCCATGCGCCGCTCGGGCATCAGTGCGACCAGCCGGCCGCTGGCCAACTCGGCATCGATCAAGGGCGCGCGGCCAAGCGCAATGCCGAAGCCGCCGGCCGCCGCGCCCACCACGGTGCTCATGCCTGTTAGCGTAAGCACATCCTGTTTGGGCGCCGGCCGCAACCCCACATGCCGACGCCAGGTGCGCCAATCGGTTTCGGGGCTGGCCACATGTTCTTCCTGAATCAGGCGAAACCGGTCGAAAATCTGCGGATCGTCGCGCTCGGCCTCGGGCACCAGGGCCGGACTGCATACCGGGATGACGGTTTCGCGCACGAACGGGATATCGCCGGGCGCCGGCGCATGCGGACTCCCGGCACTCATGTGCAGGATCGCCAGCTCGATGCCGTGAGACTGCCAATCGGGATCCTGACTGGCGTGCAGGTGCACGCGGATCTGAATATCCGGATGCAGCATCGAGAACTTGCCGATGCGCGGCGCCAGCCAGAGCGACGCCAGCGACGCATTAGCCGAGACGTGCAGCAGCCGCTGTCCTGCATTGACCGCACTGGCCCTGACCTCGCGGCAGGCCCCATCGAGCAGCGCCAGGGCCTGCTGCACGGCACGCAGCAGCTCGAATCCGGCATCGGTCGGCTCGGCCCGCGGCCGGCCACCGCCGCGCCGCAAAAGCGGCGTGCCGAGTTCGCCTTCGAGGCCACGCAATTGATGACTGATCGCGCTCTTGGTGACGTTCAACTCGAGTGCGGCCTGACTCAAACTACCCAGACGGGCGACCGCCTCGAACGCCCGCAAGGCGCCCAGGGAGGGAAGTCGAGAAAAGATCGCGTTCATTCGGTTGAGTTTATCTCAACCGGACGTTGAAAAAGCATCGCTATCGCCGCGCGCGCGGTTGCGCGATTATTCGCTCCTCGGCTTGGAGTGAACACGATGTATTTCGATTATCGACTGTGGCAAATGATGGCCGGCCTGCGCGCCGGCATGGCGGGTGGTGTCGTCCTCGGCCTGCTGGCGTTGGGCGCCGGCATCGCGCGTTTCGTGTTTCTGGGTTGGCTGCTGGCAGGCGTCTTTCGCGGCGAGCCGTGGCGCGATCTGCTGCCGTCCATCGTGGGCGTCGCCGCCATGGTACTGCTGCGCGCCGGGCTCGATCATCTGCGTGCGGTGCAGGCCCACCGCAGCGCCATCGCGGCACAGCACGTCTTGCGCGGCAAGCTCTACGACCGCATCGTCGCCCTGGGACCCGCCTGGTTTGCCAACCAGCGCACCGGCGGCATCATGCTCAGCGTGGTCGATGGGGTCGAGCAACTCGAAACGTTTTTCGGCACCTACCTCCCCCAAGTTGCGATCGCCGCCGTCGCCCCCTTCGCCATCTTCGCCGTGATCGCGTGGTGGGATCTGCCGGTCGCGTGCGTGCTGCTCGTGGCGGCATTGTTTTCACTCTTCGCGCCCATGGCCGTTCACATGCTGGATCGCCGTGCGAGCCTGGCGCGCTCGCAGGCCATGAGCGCGTTCGGCGAAAGCTTCCTGGATGCCGTCCAGGGCCTGCCTACCCTGAAATCGTTCGGCCAAGGCAAGACGTGGGGCCGGCGGCTGGCCGAGCGCGCCCGGGCGTTGTCGGATCAAACGTTCTGGGTGTTGTCGGTATCGCTCCTTACCCGCGGCGCTGCCGATCTCGGGATCGCGCTGGGTGCCGCCCTGGCGCTTACGCTGGGCGCCTGGCGCGTGGTCGACGGACAGATGAGCGTCGAGGCGCTCCTGATCGTGCTCATGGCCGGCACCGAGATCTTTCGCCCGTTGCGCGACCTGCGCAGCGTGCTGCATCGGGGCATGCTGGGCCAATCGGCAGCCGACGGCATCCATGCCATTCTGCAGGCGCAGCCCGATTTGCCGCCTGCCGGCACCACACGCGCGGCCAGCCTTACCCCCACCATCGCCTTCAATGCGGTCACGTTCTCATACTCGGGCCGCCGCGCCGCCCATCGCGGCCTGACCTTCAATGTGAAAGCCGGTGAGCGGGTGGCCATCGTCGGCCCCAGCGGCGCAGGCAAATCGACCATCGTGCGATTGTTGCTGCGCGAGCACGATCCGGAATCCGGCAGCATCGTGGTGGGCGGACACGATCTGCGCGTGCTGGCGACGGGTGACCTGCTGGCCCAGATCGCGATCGTGGCGCAGGACAGCACCCTCTTTCACGGCACGATCGAAGACAACCTGCGCCTGGGCAAGCCCGATGCGAGCGCCGAGGCCCTGCGTGATGCAGCCCGCGCCGCCAATGCGCACGACTTCATCATGGCCTTGCCGCACGGCTACGACACCCGCATCGGCGAGCGCGGTCTGCAACTCTCGGGCGGTCAACGGCAACGCCTCGCCATCGCTCGCGCGCTGCTGCGCGACGCGCCGATCCTGATCCTGGACGAAGCCCTTTCATCCGTCGACACGGAAAACGAAGCCGTCATTCAGGAGGCGCTCGATCGCCTGATGGTGGGTCGCACCACGCTGATCCTGGCGCATCGTCTGGCGAGCGTGATCGGCGCCGATCGCACGCTGGTGCTGGATGGCGGACGCGTGGTGGAAGAAGGCACGCACGCCGAACTGATGCAAGCTCAGGGCCTGTATCACCGGCTGATGCACGAACAGGAAACCGTGGCCACCTCGCCCGACGAACCGGTGTCAATCGATGCGATCGATCCACGTGCGGCTGTGATGGACGATGCGGCCGGTCCACACCGCGCGCCCGATCGTCGGCCAAGCCGCGCCGGCGACTTCGCCGGCGGGCTGGGCGAAGAACAGGGCAACCCACAGGCCAACGAACAAACCAATGGACAGGCCCACACATACGCCGGTGCACAGGCAGACGAGCGCGCCGGCCCGGTGCTGCGTGAACTCGATGCCGATGCCGCTCAAGTGGGGTGGCGCGACACCATCGCCACGCTGCTGTCCGTGATCGCGCCCTGGCGCGGCACCCTGATCCTCACGATCGTCCTGGGTGTGGCGCGCGTTGCGGCCTTCATCGGCGTGGGCGTACTGAGCGCGCTGGTGGTGGCCGCCATCCGCGATGGCCGCGAGATCGACAACCTGATCATCGCGTTGCTCATCACTGCGCCGCTGGCCGCGCTGTTCCATTGGCTCGAATCGTGGCTTGCGCACGCGATGGCCTACAAGCTGCTGGCCGACATGCGCATCGCATTATTCGACAAGCTCGAACGCCTGGCACCCGCCTATCTGCTGCGCCGCCGCTCGGGCGATCTCGTGGCGCTCGCCACGCAGGACGTCGAAATGGTGGAGTACTTCTACGCCCACACCGTGGCGCCCGCCATCGTGTCGGTCCTCGTGCCCTTGAGTGTGCTGGGCTTTCTGGCCGTGTTCAGCTGGCCGCTGGCGCTCGCGCTGTTGCCTTTCCTGGCCTACGCCATGCTGTCGCCCTTGCGCGGTCGCAAGCGTGTGGATACGTTGGGCGGCGAAGCCCGCAGCGGCCTGGGCGCGCTCAGCGCCCACATTACCGACACCATCCAGGGCCTGGCGGACATCGTTGCATTTCAAGCCGCCGGCCGCCGCCGCACCGAGTTCCTCGCGCTGGCGCAGCACTACGGCGAGCGCCGCATGCGCCTGCTGCGCGACCTGTCGGCGCAACAGGCCTACTTCGAGATCGCGACCGGTCTGGGCGGCCTGGCCGTGGCGGTGCTCGGCGCCTATCTGGTCACACTGGGAACCCTCTCGGCAGGCATGCTGCCGCTGCTGATCCTGATCGCGGTGGCGACCTTCCTGCCCGTGTCCGAGATCTCGCAGGTCAGCCGCCAACTGGCCGACACCATCGCTGCCACGCGTCGTTTGCATGTGGTGAGCCACGAGCCGGAACCCGTCGTCGATGGCCCCCTCGCGCCCGCAGCGCCGGTGGGCGGCTCGGCCATCGTGTTCGACGACGTCGGCTTTACCTATCCGGGCCGCACCCAACCTGCACTGCGTGAGCTGACGGTCAGGCTCGCCGCCGGCACCACTGTCGCGTTGGTCGGCCCGTCGGGTGCGGGAAAAAGCACCTTCGCAGGCATGCTCATGCGCTTCTGGGATGTGCAATCCGGCGCCGTGCGCCTGGATGGCCGGGACGTGCGCGAGCTCGAGCTCGATGGCTTGCGCCAACGCGTCGCGCTGGTGGCGCAGGATACCTATCTGTTCAACGACACCCTCGAAGCCAATATCCGCCTGGCTCGACCCGACGCCAGCGCCGACGATCTCACGCAAGCGCTCGATCACGCCGCGTTGACGACGGTGGTGGCGCAACTGCCGGACGGCTTGGCCACGAAAGTGGGCGAACGCGGCGCGCAACTCTCGGGCGGACAACGCCAACGCATCGCCATCGCACGCGCGTTTCTGAAAAATGCACCGGTATTGGTGCTCGATGAAGCCACCTCGCATCTCGACACGCTGAGCGAGCTGCAGGTTCGGCACGCGCTGGACAAACTGATGCACGGCCGCACCACCTTGGTCATCGCCCATCGCCTGGCCACCATCCGCCATGCCGACACCATTCTGGTATTGAAGGACGGGCAACTGGCCGAACAGGGAACGCATGACGATCTGCTGGCGCAGGGCGGCGTCTACGCGCAGCTGTGGCATCGGCAAAGTGTTAAAACGGTCGAGGCCGCACCCGCGGCCGCAACCTGGAAAGATCATGAAGCTATTGCTTAAAATCGTGGGCGCCGTCCTCATCGTGATCGGCGGCATCTGGGTGCTGCAGGGCATCAATATCCTGCCGGGCAGTTTCATGACCGGACAGATGCAGTGGGCGATTTACGGCGCCATCGCGATGGCCGTCGGCGTGGTGCTGTTTCTGGTGGCACCGCGCCTGAAGTGAACGATTGATCAGATAAAGTCGCTTGTCGCGCAGTTGCCGGTGCGCCCAGAATGGGCCATCACATTAGAACCCGGCTACCAGCATATGCGAGACCAGGGCTTTGAACTCCCCTACCAGCGGGCTCGGTCGATGACCTGGCCGGCTGATGATGCACAAGGTGCGGCGCAGTACGGGTTCACACAACGGCAGCGCGCGCACGCCCGGCCCCAACTTCGGCAGCATGATGCGGGGCAACACGGCAATGCCCACGCCGGCATTGACGAAGGCAATCACGGTTTGCGGCTGCTGCGCCTCGTACCGGATATCGAGTGTGATGCCGATCCCGGCCACGGCCTCGTCCACTACCGACCGCAGCGCCGCCATGCTGCTCAATACGATCATCGGGCATCCGGCCAATGCCGCCAGCGGCACACGCTGGCGCCGCGCCAGCGGATGGCCTTCGGGCACGACGGCGTAAAGCTCTTCGTCGAAAAGCGGCGCGAAATCGACCCGCGATTCGCCGGCAGCCAATGGCCCCAAACCAAAATCCACACTCTCGTCGCTCACTGCATCCACAATTTGCGTGGACTGCAGTTCGCGCACGCGCACCACCGCCTTAGGAAACCGGTCTTGAAAGGCGGCCACGATGGCGGGCAGGCGCGTGGCGGCGATGGTGGGCGACGACGCCAGCGTCACGACGCCTCGGCGCGCACTTACCGCATCCGTCAGCTCGTCCAGCCCCTCGGACAGATCGTCCAGGGTGCGTTGCACGCGATCGAGCAGCATCCGGCCTTCGAGCGTCAATTCGACGCGCCGCGTGGTGCGCATGAACAGCGCCACGCCAATCTGATCTTCGAGCGTTTTGATCTGCATGCTGACGGCCGACGGCGTACGCAGGCACTCGGCTGCGGCGCGCCTGAAGCTGCCGTGTTCGGCCACCAGCACGAACGTCTGCAAAAGCTTCAGATTGATATTCGCCACGCCGCCCCGTCCCCCAACGCCATCGTTGCATCGCGCGCACGGGCTTGATCCACGGGCGCGGCAGCGCTTTGTATTGTTGATTCTGTTCAAAGGAGTATAGCTGTGTCCACACGCACTTTCGTGCCGCGCCGGCCGCGTCTGCAACGATCCGAACTGGCCGTTCCCGCCACCTCCGCCCGCTTTTTCCAGAAGGCGGCCGAGGGCGCTGCCGACGCGATTTTCATCGATCTGGAAGACGCCGTTGCCGATGCGCGCAAGGTGGATGCGCGCGCCCTCGCCATCCAGGCGATCAACAGTCACGACTGGCGCAACAAGACGCTATCGGTGCGCGTCAATGGCCTGGACACCCCCTGGGGCCAGCGCGACATCCTCGAGCTTGCCACGCACTGTCCGCGCCTGGACATGATCCTGTTGCCCAAGGCGGGCTGCGCGTTCGACGTGCGCTTTGTCGATCAACTGCTCATCGGGGTCGAACATGACACGCCGCGCGAGCGGCCCATCGGCATCGAGGTGCTGATCGAGACCGCGCAAGGCGTGGCCTATGCCGAAGAGATCGCCAGCGCCAGCAACCGGCTCGAGGCCATGATCTTCGGCGTGGGCGATTTCACCGTCGACATGCGCACCTACGATCGCGTGTTCGGCCGTCCCAGCGCCCGCTATGCCGTGATGACCAATCCCGATGCCGAAGGACGACGCGACACCCATTGGAACGATCAATGGCACTTCGCGCAGGCCCGCATCGCTGCCGCGTGCCGCGCCAACGGGCTGCGCGCCATCGATGGCCCCTTCACCGACTTCGGCGATCCCGACGGCTACACCGCGTCGGCGCAACGCGCAGCCGCCCTGGGCTTCGAAGGCAAGTGGGCCATCCACCCGTCGCAGATCGCGCAGGCCAACGCGCTCTTTTCCCCCACCGATGAAGAAACGCAGTGGGCCGTGCGCATCGACGAGGCGCTGCGTCGATCCACCGCCAGCGGCAACGGCGCATTCGCCGAGAAGGATGTGCTGATCGATCTGGCGCACGGCAAACTGGCCCGCTCCTTACTCGCGCGGCAAGCCGCCATCGATGCCTTCGAACGTGCCGCCCACCGCAACGCATCGACCGTGAGTGCCTGACATGACCCAAGCCGCACCGCTGGCCGACATCCGGGTACTGGACATCGCCACCTTCGTGGCCGCACCGTTCTGCGGCACCATCCTCGGCGACTTCGGCGCCGAGGTCATCAAAATCGAGCAACCCGGCGAGGGCGACCCGCTGCGTAAATTCGGCACGCCCTCGGAGGCCGGCGATACCTACGTCTGGCTGAGCGAATCGCGCAACAAAACCTGCATGACGCTCGACTTGCGCACGCCCGATGGCCGCGAAACCTTTCTGGCGCTGGTCGCCAAATCGCACGTCGTGCTCGAGAATTTCCGCCCCGGCACGCTGGAAAAATGGGGATTGGGGATGGACGTGCTGCGTGCGGCCAACCCGAAGATCGTGCTGCTGCGCGTGAGCGCCTACGGGCAAACGGGCCCTTATCGCGAGAAGGCCGGCTTCGCGCGCGTGGCCCACGGATTCAGCGGTCTGTCGCATCTGGCAGGCGAAGCCGACGGGCGCCCCGTCGTACCGGGATCGACGTCGCTGGCCGACTACACCTCGGGCATCTGGGGCGCACTCGGCGTGCTGCTCGCGCTGCGTGGCGTTGACCGCGGTGAACCGGGCCAGGTGATCGACGTGTCCCTATACGAATCGATGTTTCGCCTGCTCGACGAAATGGTGCCGGTATACGCGAAGCACGGGGTGGTGCGCGGGCGCCTGGGTGCGGATGTACCGCACGTGGTACCGCATGGCCATTGGCAAACCAGCGAAGGCAAGTGGGTGGCCCTGGCGTGTTCGAGCGACAAGATCTTTGCGCGGCTGGCGCGCTTGATGGGCGACACCCCGCTGGCCGACGCGCGCTTTGCAAGCAACGCTCAGCGTGTGGCCGCGCGCGCCGAAGTCAACGCCGCGATCGCCTTATGGGTCGGCCGCCACACACGCGAGGCGGTGGTGGCGCTGTGCGACGACGCGGGTGTGCCGTGCGGCCCAATCTACGCGGTGGACGATATCTTCACCGACCCGCAGTATCAGGCGCGCGGCAATCTGGTCACCACCACGGATGCGCGTGCCGGCGAGGTGGTCGTGCCGTCCGGCATGCCGATGATGTCGGCCACGCCGCCCACCCTGCGCCATCTGGGCCGGGCGCTGGGCGCGGATACCAACGCTATTCTTGAACGTGTGCTGGGCCTGGCGCCCGAACGCATCGAGGCGCTCAGAACCAACCGCACCCTTTGATCATCGCTCGACCCGACGCAGCCGATACAGGCGCGCACCACAGGAGACACGCATTATGGCCGTTTCATTGCCCCCCGCCCCGCGCGCACGTTCGTTCATCGCCGCCCTGGGTTTGACGTTGAGTGTTGGCGTCTTCGCGCAAGCCGCGTTGGCGGCCGCACCGTATCCGAGCCGGCCCGTCATGGTGATCGTCGCCTCGCAACCCGGTGGCTCGATCGACTATCTGGCGCGTCTGCTGTCCGAGCCTTTGTCCAAAGCACTGGGTCAACCCGTGCTGGTCGAAAACAAACCGGGCGCCAGCGGCAACATCGGCAATCAATACGTCGCGGCCGCGCCGCCCGATGGATACACGCTGCTGCTCTCGTACAACGGCTTCCACGTGGGCAACCCACACCTCTTCAAGAACGCGGGCTGGGATCCCATCAAGGATTTTGCGCCCATCGGCATGGTGGCGCGCTCGCCGCAGGTGTTTGTGGTCAACGCGAAGTTGCCCGTCAATTCGATCAAGGAATTGATCGACTATGCGCGTGCCAATCCGGGCAAGCTCGATTACGCCTCATCGGGCAATGGCTCGGTGCCGCATGTGGCGGGGGAATTGTTCAAACAGATCACCGGCACCAAAATCGAGCACATCCCCTACAAGGGTGCAGGCGGTGCCGTCCAGGATCTGGCGGCCGGCCAGGTCGACATGTACATCACCAGCGCGGCCGGTGTGATGCCACAGATCAAGGCGGGACGCATCAAGGCGCTCACCGTGACGGGTGACACACGGCTGACCTCGCTGCCCGATGTGCCCACGGCAAAGGAAGCGGGTCTGCAAGGGTTTGAACTCGACTCATGGTTTGCGTTGTATGCCCCAAAAGGCACGCCCGACCCGATCGTGCAGCGCCTGCACACCGAACTCGACAAGCTGCTGAGCGATCCTGCGCTGATCAAGCAGGCCGAGGGCCAAGGCATGACGTTCGAAAAAATGAGCTCGACCGACCTTGCCGCCTATACCAAGCAGCAACTCGATTACTGGGGCAAGGTGATCGCGGATGCCAAGCTGACGATGGATTGATTCAACGCGCGCTTAGCGAGCAGCACATCCACGTTTGCGCACTCGCCCGCCTATTGCATGGGGATGGCCAGCGGCAGCTGCCGCATGGGCGGCACGGCTCAACCGTAGCGATATGGAAACCAGCCACGCTGCACGCGGCCAAATGAGGCAGGCATACCGCAGGCATACCGCAGGCATACCGCAGGCATACCGCAGGCATACGGCGGCCAAGCCATCAAGATTTGTCGGTCGCGCATAACCGGCGGTTATCGATGCGGCTGCCCAGCAATCGATTCGTCGCCGAATTGTGTTTGATTTCAATCGATTAGCGCGTGGCACGCTGCGGCTGGCGCGGCGCGGCACAAGGTTGCCCCCCGACGCCATCGCGCTCACAATCGATCGGCATTGCGAGCCGGCCGCTTTCCGGCGGCCGCGCTTCGCAGTGCCCTTCCTTCACGTAAAGAGAACCCGCCATGACGAGACTTGCGCGCATTGCCGCCGCCCAGATGGGTGCGGTCAATCGATCCGACGCCCGCCCGCACACGTTGCAGCGCATGATCGCGTTGCTCGAGAACGCGGCGAGCCAAGGGGCACAGTTGGTCGTGTTTCCCGAACTGGCCTTGACCACGTTTTTTCCGCGCTGGTTGCTGTCGCCTGAAGAGGTGCAAGCCTATTTCGAAGCCGCCATGCCGAACCCCGACGTGCAGCCGCTCTTTGACCGCGCCCGAGAATTGAAGGTCGGGTTCTATCTGGGCTACGCCGAAAAAACGCCGCAGGGCAAGCATTACAACAGCGCCATTACCGTGGCGCCCGACGGCACGATCATCGGCCACTATCGCAAGGTACACCTGCCCGGCTCGGTGGAGCCGCGGGAAGGCGCACGCGTGCATCAACTCGAAAAGCGCTACTTCGAATACGGCGACCTCGGCTTTCAAGCCTTCTACGGTCCGCAAGCCTGGGGCGCTCCCGTGACCGGCATGCTGATCTGCAACGACCGCCGCTGGCCCGAAGCGTGGCGCAGCTACGGGTTGCAAGGCTGCGAACTGATGTTGATGGGCTATAACTCCGCCGCTTACGATCCCAATGGCGGGTCGAGCGAAGACGCCGCCTTGCGCACATTTCATTCGCTGCTGGCCACCCAGGCCAACGCCTATATGAACTCAACCTGGGCCGTGAGCACCGCGAAGGCGGGTGTGGAAGACGGCTTCGGCCTGATCGGCGCCAGTTGCATCGTCGACCCCAACGGCGTAATCGTCGCGCAGGCCCAAACCCTCGAAGACGAGGTCATCGTGGCCGATTGCGACTTCGATGCCTGCAAGCAGGGTCAGGAGAAAATGTTCAACTTCGCCAATCATCGCCGGCCCCAGCACTACGCGCGGCTGGTGGATCAAGTGGGCGCCGTCCGTCCTCCGGAAGACATCGCTCGGCCATCGTGAGCACCGCGCGCATGGCCTCGTGGCGGCAGGCTGCGACGGCCTGCGGTTCGCGGCCGGCACCGTGTGCAGCATGCCGTCGCCAACCCCCGGTATCGGATCGTGCTGCGTGCAGGATCACGCGTCACACCGGCCAGGCAAACCGCCCTGAGCGGCCCACCCGGGACCGGGACGATGCCGCGCTCACCCTTCACTTTGCTGAAACCCTCGATTTTGGCGACAATGCTCGATGCAGCTGAACGAGGCCGGCGCTTTCATTGCCCCTGGGTAACGGTGCGCCTGCCAGCGTTTTCGCCATTTCTAATGCAGCAAGGTTAACGAGAAAAATGTCTACTACTTCGAAGATCATTTACACGCTTACCGACGAAGCTCCCGCCCTCGCGACGTACTCCCTGCTTCCGATCGTCAAAGCGTTTACCCGCTCGTCGGGCATTGCCGTAGAAACCCGCGACATTTCGCTGGCCGGCCGCATTATTGCGTCGTTCCCCGACTTCCTGGACGACAAGCAAAAGATCAAGCAAGACCTGGCCGAACTCGGCGAGCTGGCCACCAAGGCCGAAGCCAACATCATCAAGCTGCCCAACATCAGCGCGTCGATTCCGCAGTTGAAGGCCGCCATCAAAGAACTTCAAAGCCAGGGCTACAAGCTCCCGGACTACCCGGATGACGCCCAGACCGATGCCGACCGCGATGTGAAAGCACGCTACGACAAGATCAAGGGCAGCGCCGTCAATCCCGTGCTGCGCGAAGGCAACTCCGACCGCCGCGCGCCGTTGTCGGTCAAGAACTACGCCCGCAAGCACCCCCACAAGATGGGTGCCTGGAGCGCCGATTCGAAGTCGCATGTGTCGCACATGGACGGCGGCGATTTTTACGGCAGCGAAAAATCCGCACTGATCGCCGAAGCCGGCAGCGTCAAGATCGAACTGACCACAGCCGATGGCAAGAAGACGGTTCTGAAAGAAAAGACCGCCGTGAAAGCCGGCGAGATCATCGACGCTTCGGTGTTGAGCAAGAACGCCCTGCGCACCTTCATCGAGGCGCAGATCGCCGATGCGAAGGCCAAGGGCGTGCTGTTCTCGGTGCACCTGAAAGCCACGATGATGAAGGTTTCCGATCCCGTCATCTTCGGTCATGTGGTGTCGGTGTTCTACAAAGACGTGCTGACCAAGCATGCCGACACGCTCAAGGGCGTGGGCTTCGACGCCAACAACGGCATCGGCGACCTCTACGCCAAGCTGAAAGAACTGCCCGCCGACAAGCAGGCCGAAATCGAAGCCGACTTGAAGGCCGAGTATGCTCAGCGCCCGCAATTGGCGATGGTCAACTCCGACAAGGGCATCACCAGCCTGCACGTGCCCAGCGACGTGATCGTCGACGCCTCGATGCCCGCGATGATTCGCGACTCGGGCAAGATGTGGGGCCCGGACGGCAACCTGCACGACACCAAAGCCGTGATCCCCGACCGTTGCTATGCCGACGTCTATCAAGTGGTGATCGACGACTGCAAGCAAAATGGCCCCTTCGATCCCGTCACGATGGGCAGCGTGCCCAACGTAGGCTTGATGGCGCAGGCCGCTGAAGAATACGGCTCCCACGACAAGACGTTCCAGATCGCTGCTGCCGGCACGGTCACCGTGACCGACACTGCAGGCAAGGTGCTGCTGGAGCAGAAGGTCGAGGCCGGCGATCTGTGGCGCATGTGCCAGACCAAGGATGCTCCGATCCAGGATTGGGTGAAGCTTGCCGTGAACCGCGCGCGCGCCACCGGCACGCCGGCCGTGTTCTGGCTGGACTCGGGTCGCGCCCACGACGCGCAGATCATCGCCAAGGTCAATCAGTACCTGAAGGACCACGACACCAACGGTCTGGATCTGCGCATCCTGTCGCCGGTGGAAGCCACCAAGTTCTCGCTGGCTCGCATCCGCAAAGGTGAAGACACGATTTCGGTCACCGGCAACGTGCTGCGCGATTACCTGACCGATCTGTTCCCCATCATGGAACTGGGCACCAGCGCCAAGATGCTGTCGATCGTGCCGCTCATGGCCGGTGGCGGTCTGTTTGAAACGGGTGCTGGCGGTTCGGCCCCCAAGCACGTGCAGCAGTTCGTGGAAGAAGGCTTCCTGCGCTGGGATTCGCTGGGCGAGTTCCTCGCATTGGCCGCCTCGCTCGAGCACCTGGGCAACGCCACCAAGAACGCCAAGGCGCTGGTGCTGGCCAAGACGCTCGACCAGGCTACCGGCAAGTTCCTTGATCTGGACAAGTCGCCCGCGCGTAAGGTGGGGGGTCTGGACAACCGCGGCAGCCACTTCTATCTCGGCTTCTACTGGGCCCAAGCCTTGGCCGAGCAAACCGAAGATCCGGCCCTGCAAGCGCAGTTCAAGGGTGTGGCCGAAAAGCTTGCCCAGGACGAAACCAAGATCCTGGACGAACTGAAGGCTGCCCAAGGCAAACCGGTCGACATCGGCGGCTACTACCGTCCGAATACCGACAAGACGTCGCAAGCCATGCGCCCCAGCAGCACGCTGAACGGCACCGTGGACGCGATCAAGTAATACCGGCGCCCGTGTAGTCACCCAAAAAGCCGAGGCTCATGCCTCGGCTTTTTGTCGTTCGTCTCAGGCCACCTGCAGCTCACAAGCACTCTACGTTGAACGATTGGGCGCTGCACGGCCCATGCTTCGCTTCATCAGGCAAACGCCGGCGCGCCCAACGCGCGTGGCGCGGTGCCGTGGTCATCGTGCTCGGCACGACGCGTCACGTTGAACACCGCCATCGCCTGCACCAGCGCATCGGCCTGCTCTTTCAGGCCGACGGCCGCCGCGGCACTTTCCTCGACCAACGCCGCGTTTTGCTGCGTGGTCAGATCCATCTGATTGACGGCCTGCCCCACCTGCGCCACACCCTGGCTTTGCTCGACCGTCGCTGCGCTGATTTCGCCCATGATGTCGGCCACGCGCCGAATCGATGCCACCACTTCTCCCATGCTCTCACCCGCTCGATCGACCTGAGCCGTGCCGAGCTCGACCTTGGTCACGCTGGTGGTGATCAATCCCTTGATCTCCTTGGCAGCTTCGGCGCTGCGCTGCGCGAGGTTGCGCACCTCGCTCGCCACCACGGCAAAGCCACGGCCTTGCTCACCCGCACGCGCCGCTTCCACAGCTGCGTTCAACGCCAGGATGTTCGTTTGAAAAGCGATGCTGTCGATCACTGCAATGATGTCCACGATGCGCTTGGAACTGTCGTTGATGCCCTTCATCGTTTCCACGACCTCACCCACCACGTCGCCGCACGTCATGGCCGACGTGCGCGCCTGCAATGCCAATTGATTGGCCTGCTGTGCGTTGTCCGCATTCTGGCGCACCGTGCTGCCCAACTGCTCCATCGATGCAGCCGTCTCTTCAAGCGCGGATGCCTGCTCTTCGGTACGGCCACTGAGGTCGGTGTTGCCCTGCGAAATTTCCGCGCTCGCCAAAGCCACGCTGTGCGCGTTATCGCGTACGGTCATCACGGTGGTCAGCAAGCTGTCCTGCATGCGTTGCAGCGCGTTGAGCAATTGTCCGGTTTCGTCGCGCGCACCTGTGGGCACGGGGATACTCAGATCGCCGCTGGCCACGCGGTCGGCCGATTCCACTGCGGACTTGAGCGGCCGCGTCACCGAGCGTGTGATGAGCCACGCGCACGTCAGGCCTGCAATGCCGGCGATCAACGCCGCTAGAATCATCACCCACATCCCCTCCGTGGCGTCGCGATGCGAGGCGTCGCTGGCGATCGTGATCTGCCGGTTTTGCACGTCGACCAGCGTTTTCAACGCAGCCAGATAGGCGCCCTGAGTGGCATAACCCGGACCGTAAAGCAGTCGCGTGGCTTCGGCCTTGTTGTTGGCCAAGGCCGGCGCGATCACTTGGTCGGTGAAGGTGCGGAAATTGGCGCGCGCCGTGCTGACGGCGGCAAACGCAGTGCGGTCCTCGTCGCTGTAAAGCAGCGCCTCGATCTCGGCCATCCGGGCGGTGGATGCCGCGCCGGCTTTTTCCAGCGCGGCCTTGTTGGAGGCAAGGTCGGCTTCGCTGGTGAGCAAAATCAGATTACGCACGATGCGCGCGATATCCACGGCGTGATACGACAGCTCGTTGGAGGCTGCCAAGGTTGGCACGAGGTTCGTGGTGATGTGCGTCGTCTGGTCTTCCTGTGCGCGCATCTTCGCCACGCCCATCATTGCAACGACGACGATGAGCACGATCATCGCGGCGAACGCAATGCCGAGACGCAGGCCGATCTTCAAATTTTTCATGGGGGCTTGCCGGCATTCAAAAGTTATAGGAATGCGGTTTACGACCGGTCTGGCGAAACATTTAGCTGGTATTACCGAATCTTCTCAATTTGCCATTTGGTTACGTTTGCCGATGTTGGCAAGATTTGACCTTCGATAACGACTGGATCCCTGCAGATCGCGCCGCTTGAACGCAGCACGCTCGCGCATCGGGGCTTGCCTGGTCGCGGATCAGGCGGATCGTGAGGCTATCGACGCTGCTTGGGATGAAGGGGACGTTCTGCTGTCGTTCATGCCGCCGTCATCACGTTCGGCTATCGTCTAAGGCAAGCCCGAGATCGGATACTTCATTGGCCCCATTGCTGCACGCTGCTTCAACGTTTGCTAGCCACCCCTCTCTGCGCACCATCTTCCGCCTATCGATCCCCGCCCAACGATCCCGAGCACCTGTCTAACCACCGTTCTCGTTTACCCTTCGCCAACCACCGCTCTCGCCCACCGCTTCCTGCCATGCCGCTCAATCAATCCGCTGCGACGCCATCCACAGATAACGTGCCCCACATCGTTGCCGTGAGCCTAGATGCACGGCACGGCTTCACGAAGTGGCCCGTACCCATGATCACGCTGCTCGCGGGCCAAGGCGTGAGCGGCGATGCCCACGCCGGCATCACTGTCCAGCATCGATCGCGCGTCGCCGCGAATCCGCACCAACCCAATCTGCGCCAGGTGCATCTGATTCATGCCGAGTTGCTGGATGAGTTGCGTGCCGCCGGATTTCGCGTCGATCCCGGCACCCTGGGCGAGAACGTCACCACACGCGGGCTGGATGTACTGGCGCTGCCCCAAGGCACACGGCTCACGCTGGGCAAGACAGCCGTCATTGAAATCACAGGCCTGCGCAACCCGTGCCGCCAGCTGGACGGCTACCAGCGCGGGCTGACCGCCGCAGTACTCGACCGCGATGCGAACGGTGAGCTGGTGCGCAAATGCGGTGTTATGGCGATCGTGATCAAAGGCGGCGATGTGTTCGAGGACGACCTCATCAAGGTGAAGCTGCCCCGCGCTCCACACGTGCCACTCAAGCCGGTTTAAGCATAGTGAACGCTAGGCGTACGCCGGCCCGCCCAGCCGGTGGCGGCGCCGCACGCTCGGGTCGCGCGGCCTCGGCACTGCGCTGCGCTGCGCAAGGTTGCGCATTTCGCCCGCGACCACTGAAAAGCCCCGCCCCTGTTTACCTGCACGCGCAAATCGATATGCCTATCGAACTCCCGGACCTGGCGATCTGTCGCTCAGGCGTAGGCGCCGGCAGCCATACCGATCAGCTTCGGCGGCTTGCCCGCAGCGGTTGCGGTATGGCTGCCGAGCTTGAATACTGCCATGGCCTGAACGAGGGCATCGGCCTGATCTTTCAACCCGGCGGCCGCCGCCGCACTTTCTTCCACCAGCGCCGCGTTCTGCTGCGTGGCCTGATCCATCTGATTGACCGCTTGGCTCACTTGCGCCACACCCTGGCTTTGCTCGGTGGTCGCCGCGCTGATCTCACCCATGATGTCGGCCACGCGACGAATCGACGACACCACCTCGCCCATGCTTGCGCCGGCACGATCGACTTGCGCGGTACCCAGTTCGACCTTCGAGACGCTGGTGGTGATCAACGCGGTGATCTCCTTGGCCGCGTCGGCACTGCGTTGCGCCAGATTGCGCACTTCGCTCGCAACCACGGCGAAGCCGCGGCCCTGCTCGCCGGCCCGTGCGGCCTCTACGGCGGCGTTGAGCGCAAGAATATTGGTTTGGAAAGCAATGCTGTCGATCACGGCAATGATGTCGACGATCCGCTTGGAGCTTTCGTTGATTCCTTTCATGGTTTCGACCACTTCGCCCACCACGTCGCCACACACCACCGCCGACGTGCTGGCCTGCATGGCCAGTTGATTGGCCTGCTGTGCGTTATCGGCGTTTTGCCGCACGGTGCTGCCCAACTGCTCCATCGATGCCGCGGTTTGCTCCAGCGCGGCCGCCTGTTCTTCGGTGCGTTCACTCAGATCGGTATTGCCTTGTGCGATTTCGGCACTGGCCAACGCCACATTGCCCGCGTTCTCGCGCACCGTACCCACCGTTGCGAGCAGGCTCTGCTGCATGCGTTGCAGCGCGTTGAGCAACAGCCCCGTTTCATCGCGCGCGCCGTCCGGCACGGGCACCCCCAGATCGCCGTCGGACACGCGATTGGCGGACGCCACCGCCAATCCCAGCGGCACCGTTACCGAGCGCGTCATGTAGACCGCTCCCAGAATGCCTGCAATCACGGCCACGACAGCGACCACGATCATGCTCGTCATTCCCTGCACAGCATTGTCGTGCGACGCCGCGGCACCATCGGTGATAAATCGATTCTGCAAATCGACCATCTTCTGCAGCGACGCCACGTAATCGGTTTGCGTTTGCAGCCCTGACCCAAAGAGCAGTGCCGTGGCAGCGCTGTTTTCGTTTTCGAGCGCGAGGTTGACCACCTGCGCGGTGAAATCGCGATAAGCGCGCTGATGCGTCAGGATCGCGGCGAGGATCGCGCGCCCCTCATCGGTGTCCACGAGCCGGTCGAGCGTTGCCGTCGCTTCAGTCGCGCGCGCCTGCGCGGCATCCAGTGCCGACTTGCTTGCGGACATCGATGCGCCATCGGTCGCCAGCACGATGTTGCGTACCAGCCGGGCATTATCGGACGAGATGAACTGCAACGTACGCGCCGCCGCGAGCTTGGGCAGGATATCGCTTGTGACTTCGGTCGCCTGCCGATCCTGTGCCTTGAGCTGATTGACGCCAACCAATGCCACCGCCGACAGCAGCACGATCATCACCGCAAAAGCGATCCCCAAGCGTAGGCCAATCTTCAGGTGTTTCATACATTCTCCGCGGGATGATCGAGATAACTCGAAAGCCCGTTTACGGCGAACTCAGAAAACCTTTAAGCAAAAAATACAATTGGCCTTTTCCTCTGGCGAGGCGTGCGGATCGCACGCCTCGCCATCTACTGCGCGGCCGCCCAGCACGCCGGCTGCGCCGCGGCTGGCCCGCCGCATTGCCGATAGCGAACCGCAAACCAGGCCTTGCCCGCCGTACGATACCGACCTGAACCATTGACGTCGGCGCGCCAGATATCGTCCTCCATCACATCGTTCCAATCGCCGGCTTTGGCAGGCGCATTCAAGCGCCCCAAGTCCTCGGCCGATCGCTCGGGTGCGATCGGCTCCTCAGGCCGAGTTGCCACCATGCGCAACGCCGCATCGCGCACGGCCGCGACATAACTCGATGTGGCGTCACCGCTGCGCGCAGCCACAACGCCGTTCGTGACGGTGATCCGGCTGCGATCCAACGACGCCAGATCGTATTGCGTGAGATCGAAGCCCTGGCGCCGCAACCAACTGCCCCAGCTGAACTCGGCGAACTCGGAGACGTTATCGTTGCTGTAGCCCAGGCCACGCGTGAGGTACACCAGCGAACGGTATGCATCGTCCTGAAAATTCGCCAGCGCGACACGCGGCGGTAACGCACTTGGCTCAATGACGCGGTCGGCAGCATCGCGCAGCCACACAAAGCCGGCACCGCGCATCCGCGACCAGAACACCGGCATGGATTCGGCATCGCTGTAGTTGGCCGCCACGCGCACCCACACCGGCAGCAGCGCTCCGCCATCAGCCAGCTCATTCAACACCGTGAAAGTGTGATGGCCATCGGTGAGATACAGCACGCCGCCCGGTCCGACGACCACCGTCTTCAATGCTTGCGCATTGGCGCTACCTGCCGTGGGTGGATCGGTCAGGCAACGAAACGTGTTGGCATCGATCAAACGCACCGTGTGCGGTTGGTAGCTGGCGTCATCCAATCCGGTCTGCCCGTTATCGGCGCAGTAATCGTCGGCCCGTTTGCGCTCGCTGCGATAAAGATAACGGGAGTAATTGTCGAGTTCGTCATCGCCGAGATAGCCCGCTGGCGAGGGCGTGAAGCGTGCCATATCCGGTTGCTTGCGCGCCAGGTGGTAGTAGATTTGATCGTATCCGACCGCCGCTTGTGTCGGCCGAAGTTGCCCCAACGCGATCTTGATCACATCGCCCACTGCCGAATCGAGGTAGGGGGATGAGGGTTCGGGTTCCGTGGGCGTGGGCGCCTCAACCTCATCCTCAGGCTCAGGCAGCGGATCGGGTGCCTCGGCAGGTGGAAACGGGCTGACCGGGTCGCCGGGCAGCTCAGGTGATGGGCCGGGCGTCGGGTCGAGCGGCGTGACCACCGGCGGCGGCACAACGACGGGATCGTCATCATCGTCGCCGCCACAGGCGGCAAGCGCCGCGCACAGCAATGCGGCAAATAAGCACTTGGCCAGCGGCGCGATCCGCAGCCGTTGGAAAGGAAACGATGAATGCAGCGACATGAAGACGATCCGAAAAATGCGTAGGGTCACCAGGCGATCCCGATGGCGGCAAATTAAGGCGCGAAGTATGCCGACACACTATGTCGCGCACATGGCATTTTCCCTTCAGACTACATTCGGCTTGCTTTCGTTTTCCTGTCTATCGATGCACGCCGCATTCGGCATCACCGCACAAACCCGCCTTGCGCGCACGTCACCGCCGATCGCCACCTGACGCGACTCTCGCTATTCGCCGCCGCGTGCTTCCGATAACGCGATCGTCAGATGCTGCACCTTCTTCTTCAACTGATCGCGCTCGTCCTTCAACTCGGCTACCAGCACGGTCAGCCGATGGATCTCCAACTGATCGGGCGTGGCATCCTCGGGCGGCGCTTCCACATCGGGCTTGGGCTTGGCGGGCTGCCTTGCTTCGCGCACCTGGCGGGCGGCTTCGCGCAGCTCTTTCTTGCCGCCGGCCACCGCGGCCACTTGCTTGTCGCTCGGCAAGGAGGCGACCGCCGCCGCGGCGTTGATCGAAATCACGCCCGACTTCACCGCACCCACCAATTCCGGCGCCGCTGTCTTTTGAATCTTCTCGATCTGATTCAACGTGGCATTGCTGACGCGAGCAGCGCGCGCGACGACATCGCGCGTCCATGGCGGTTCGCTTTCGACCGCAGCCTGAGACGCTGCCGCAGCAGCGGATTCACCCTCCACCCCCGTCGCGCCGTCGTCTGCCGCCGACTTCCTGATCTTCGCCTGCGCCAGGCGCGCCGACACGATCTCTTTCTTGCGCAATGCAAGCACACCGCGCTGGAAGTCGGACACACTGCGGCGTCCGAGGTGATTGTCGATCATCCAGAGATGAACATCATCCATCGACTTGAACGTGGTGTTTTGCATCGTGTTGAACGGGATGCCGTGCTTCTGGCAAATGCCATAACGGTTGTGCCCATCCACCAGCAGATCGCCCCACAGCACCAGCGCATCGCGGCATCCCTCGGCAAGCAGACTGCGCTCGAGCGCGGCGTACTCGTCGGGCGTGAGCGGATCGATATAGGCACGCAGATCTTCATTGATCGTGATCGTCATCGTTAATCTTCCGCCGCCCACTCCACTTGCACGCCCAGGCTGCGCAAGTTCTCGACGAAGTGCGGATGCGCCCGGCGGATCGGCGTGGCGTTGCGAATCTCGGAGCGGCCGTCGATGCTGGCCGCCACCATGAACAGCGCAATCGCAACGCGAATGATGTACGGGCTTTCCACCACCGCAGGCGATAGCGGATTGCCGCCGAACGTGATCAAGCGATGCGGGTCGGACGAAAACACATGCGCGCCGAACTTGGTGAGCTCACCGGTCCAGCCGAGTGCGCCGTCATACACCTTGTTCCAGAACATCGCGTTGCCTTCCGCACGCACACCCAAGGCAATGAAAATGGGCAGCAGATCCACCGGAAAGTATGGCCACGGTGCGGCTTCGACCTTGGTGAGCACATTGCTGGTAAATGGCGTTTGCACCTTGAGCGGTCCGGCGCAACTCGCGCGCGACCAGCCGTCTTCATGGGTGATCGTGACGCCGAACTTGGCAAACGTGCGATCGATGAGCGGGAAGTTCTCGGGCGCGCTGTTACGCACCACGATATCGCCACCGGTGATTGCACCCAGCGCCAAAAAGGTCGTGATCTCGTGAAAGTCTTCATCGAAACGGAATTCGCCGCCCGTGAGCGCCGCACCGCCTTGCACAGTCAGACGCGAGGTGCCCATTCCGTCGATCTTCACGCCGATCATGGCCATGAATCGGCAGAATTCCTGCACGTGCGGCTCCGAGGCCGCGTTGGTGAGCGTCGACACCCCACCGGCCGCAGCTGCGCACAGCACGAAATTCTCGGTGGTGGTGACCGAAGCATAGTCGAGCCAATGATCGGTCGGGGTCAATCGGCCGTCACAGCGCACCACGAGCGAACCGTCTTCGCGCCCCACTTCGCCCCCGAAGCGGCGGAACACTTCCACGTGGGGGTCGATCTCACGCACGCCGAGCGTGCAGCCCTTCACATTGTCTTCAAGACGCGCCACACCGAAGCGCGCCAACAGCGGCGGCACCAGCATGATCGACGAACGCATCTCCTCCGGCAGGCGGTGGCACGTGGGATCGAACGCCGTATCGCGGTGATGCAGCGCCAGGGTGCCGCTTTCGTGATCCATCTGCACATCGCTGCCCAGTGTGCGAAAGATATCGAGAATCTTGCGCACGTCGGTAATGTCGGGCACCCCGTGCAACCGCAACGGCTCACGCGTCAACAAGGTGGCGCACAGCACGGGGAGCACTGCGTTTTTGTTGGCCGAGGGAGTAATGCGACCGCGAAGCGGCGTACCGCCGTGAACAATGAGACTGGACATGGATCTGCAAATCAAATGGGAGGGTGAGTCCCGAAAGGGAACCCCGGAGCTTATCGCACATCAGGCCGGTCATGCCCGCAGCAGGCGGTTTTTGACACGGGTTGAGGCCGATACCGCCCAGGCAACGAGGGCTTGCCCCGTGGCCGCGCCCCACCCCGTCGCCTCACGCCCGCAAATCAGAATTGCTGCCGTCGCCCTGGCTGACGGCGCACGCTCCGTCTATAAAAGTGACGGACGCCCTCGGGCGCTCGCTCACAACCCGACCGGCGATCCACGCCGGCGATCGATGGAGACCTCTTCATGGCCGTGCACACGCGTCGCTATCTTCCCTGGCACCAGGAGATGGCATGATCGATTACGACACCATCAGGCGCGTCTCGGCCGAGTTGTATGACCGTTCGTTACGCGGTATCCCGGCAGATACTCGCAAGGCGCTGGCCGCCATGAGCGAACGCGACGGCGACGATACTGCCCGGCACACGCTGCGCATCATGCTGAAAAGCGCCGACACGGCAGCCGCGGGCAACGGCTTCATCTGTTCGGATGCCGGCGTGCCCGTCTACTTCGTTCGCGTCGGCACACAGGCGCAATTCAGCGGCAATGTGCGTGCCGCGATTACCGACGGGTTCGATGCACTCGTCGCCACCATCGATCCCCCACTGCTGCCTCATGTGACCCACCCGTTGACGCAGGCGCGAGGCTATCGCGGGCCCGGCATGCCGATCGTCACCTTCGACATGGTGGACGGCAGCGATGTCATGGATATCACCTGCTCGCCCAAGGCGCTCGGATCGGGACGGTGGGCCGCACTCGAGATCTTCAGCTTTCCCGATCTGGCCACCATCGAACGCTTCGTGCTCGACACGGTGATCCGCGCCGGCTCGCAGCCCTGTCCTCCCGTGGTGATCGGCGTGGGCATCGGCGGCTCGTTCGATTACGCCGCCAAAATGTCGAAGGAAGCGACCTTGCGCCCGATCGGCACGTTTCACCCTGAGCCCATGGTGGCCGACATGGAGCGCCGCTTGACCGACGCGGTAAATAAGCTGGGGTTTGGACCGATGGGTACGGGCGGCGACAGCACGGCGTTTGCGGTCAATATCAACTACGCTGCCGGCCACGGCTTCACGCCGGTCGCCGTGAGCTTCAACTGCTGGATCAACCGCCGCACGCGCGCCCGGCTGCACAATTCCGGTGCCGTCGAGATCGTGGAGTGATCGCATGACATTGCGTACGCACCGCCTGACCTTTCCCCTCACTGCCGATCAGGCTCGCGAACTCCGTGCGGGCGACCAGGTGATCATCGATGGCGAGATCACCGCCACGGCCGGCATTCCCACGCACGAACGCCTGCTGCGCTGCGTTGAAGGCGAAGAGCCGCTGCCGATGCCGTTGGCCGGTCACTGTCTGTTTCATCTGGGCAGTTTCAGCCGCGACACGCCTGACGGCTTCGACGTGCTGTACATGAACCCCACCACCAGCACGCGCTTCAATCCGCACATGCCGCGGTTGATTCGTGCGCTTTCGCTGCACGCCGTGGGCGGCAAAGGCGGCCTGGATCAGCACAGCGTGGACGCAATGCGTGAAACAGGCTGCGTGTACCTTTCTTTTCTGGGCGGCGGCGCCGCCCTGCATTCCAACGCCATTCGCGAAGTGCTGCAGGTAGGCTGGCCGGATATGCTCACCCACTACCGATTGGTGCGCCTGCGCGTGGAAGGATTGGGGCCGCTTACCGTGGCGATCGATGCGCACGGCAATAGCCGCTACAACGACGCCCAAGCCATCGCCCAATCCCGCTATGCCGAGATCCTGGCGGCGCTCGACGCCGCGCGCGCGACCATCAATCGAGCTTGACCCCTGCGCTTTCGACGACAGTTGCCCAGCGCTCGATCTCGCGCCCGATATGGGTATCCAATGCCTGTGGGCTCGACCCTACCAGTTGATACCCCATGCCCTCGAGCTGGCGTTTGAAATCGGGCTGTTTGACGATGCCGGCGATGTCCTGGCTCAAGCGGTCGCGGATGGTCTGCGGCGTACCGGCGGGCGCCAGAACCGCATACCAGCCGTTGACCACGAAGTTGTCCACACCCGCCTCCTTCATGGTGGGCACCTCGGGCAAGATGGACAAGCGCTGCTCGCTCGTCACGGCCAGGGGCCGCAAACGCCCCGATTGCACATGCGGCAGTGAGGTCGATGCACTGTCGAACGTCATGTCGACCTCGCCGCCCAACATCGCGTTCACCATGGGTGCGCTGCCCTTGTACGGAATATGCAGCATCTTGATGCCCGTCATCGAGCAAAACAGCGACGGCGCAAGATGGCTCGTGTTGCCATTGCCGGCAGACCCAAACGTGAGCTTGCCCGGATTGGCGCGCGCATACGCAATCACCTCCTGAATGCTGTTGGCCTTGAGCGACGCGCTGGCGCACACCAGCAGCGGCAGATTGGCGACCAGCGATACGGGAGCGAAATCGCGGCGCGTGTCGTACGGCAACTTCGAATACAAGCTTTGGTTGATGGCGTGCGCAGCCAGCACCATGATGAAGGTTTGCCCGTCCGATTTGGCGCGGACCAACGCTTGTGACGCCAGGATGCCGCCCGCGCCCGGCTTGTAGTCCATGACGATGGGTTGCCCGAGCGCATCGTTGAGTTTCGCCGCGAGCGGACGTGCCACGAGATCGGTGCTGCCGCCTGGCGGGTACGGAATCAGCAATTGAATCGGGTGATCGGGCCACCTGGACTGCCCCCGTGCCAGGCCGGGCCATGCGGCGTATGCGGCCGCCCCGCACATCGACACCAGAACGTGTCGTCTGTCGCGATCAATCGTCATGCGTTGTCTCCTGCTCGTTTTAGTATTTTCTTGGATACTGCCATTGCGTCACGACCCTGCGCGGCGACGCCTTCGCGCCGCCGATGCATCAACCTGCGTCAGCCGGCTGCGCGGCGGCAACTAGTTGCTGCAGTTCACGTTTGAGCACCTTGCCGATCGGGCTGCGCAGCAACGCATCGATCATTCGAACGTCGGCCACGCGCTGCGTTTTCCCGACGCGGTCGTTGATCCAACGTTTTAGATCCTGCGCAGCAGGCGCGACCCCTCCGGCGCGTGCCACCACAAATGCCAAAGGCGTCTCCCCCCACTGTTCGGAAGGTACGCCCACCACAGCGCACTCCTGCACATCCGGATGCCGGCTCAACGCCGCTTCGATATCGCTCGGGTAGATGTTGAAGCCGCCGGAAATGATCATGTCCTTTTTGCGGTCGCCAAGAATCAAGAAACCATCCTCGTCGAATCGGCCCACATCGCCAGTACGAATGAATCGCGTGCCGGCGGCATCGAACCATTCCGCTTCGCGCGTCTTCTCCGGCAAGCCGTGGTAGCCGCTCATCATGGCGGGCGATCGCCCCACGATTTCGCCTGTGCCGCCGGGCGCTACTTCGACACCAGCGTCATCGATCAACCGCATCTCGTGACCCTCGATGGGTTTGCCCACCGTATGCAGCTTGCTGGGGTAAAGATGCGCATGCAATTCACATCGCCCACCACCTTCGGTCATGCCGTAAAGCTCGATCAACGCTCCCGGCCAGCGCCGCACCACCTCCGCCTTCAATTCGGCATGAAACGGCGCACCGGTACTGAACTTGGCACGGAAAGCGCTCAGATCGAAACGATCGAAGTCGGGCGAGGCCATCAAGCGTTGATATTGAATCGGCACCAGCATCGAATGCGTTGCCCGGTAGCGCTGCGCGAGCTCAAGATAGTCGCGCACGTCGAACTTACGCATCAGTACCACCGTGCCGCCCAGCGCAAGCGCGGGTAGCGCGGACACCAATGTCGTATTCGAGTACAGCGGGGTGGCCGCCAGGGTGACCGCATCTTCACCGTAGCCATTGCTGCGCGCGCGCTGCACGTGCGTCCACCGCATCCGCCACGGCTGCACGATGCCCTTGGGCATACCGGTGGTGCCCGACGAGTAGATCAGGTTGAATGGCCAATCGGGCTGGGGATCGATTGAAGCCGGTTCGGCTGCAACGATCCAGTCGCGCCACGGCGTGCCCGCTTCGCTGCCATCCAACGCGATGGTGTGCGGCAGGCCATCGCACAATTGCACCCAACCTGCTGCGCTGTCGCGATCGCAAAACAACACCCTGGCGCCAGCGTTGTGCAGCATCGCATTCCGATGCTGCGGGGTGGCCGACGGTGCAAGCGGGGTGAACGCCACACCAGCGCGCACGCAGCCGAATATCGTGGCAACGTAAGCGATGTCATTATGGGCGCAGATGGCCGCCACATCGCCGGGGCGCAGGCCATCGCGCTGCAACGCGGCTGCCACGCCATCAACTTGGCGATCGAACGCCGCGAAGTCGATCTGCGTCTCGCCGCACACCAATGCGACACGATCTGGCCGATGCTGCGCCTGCCATCGAATCAAGTCCGACATCGAACCGAAGGATTGAAAAACGAGATCGTCTAGCGTCATGGCGATAGGGACGTGCGAGCGTTGTCGAGCCGCCCATGTTCCAAGGCTTGAACCGTTCTGGAAAGTAGCCGAAACTGGATCATCGTTAACCATTGGCTAACGCCCGCCACCTGCCACCGAAGGCCGGCACGCCGCACCGCCCGCCATGAAACTAAATCAGCTGCGCGACTTCATTGCCATCGCCGATCACGGCAGTTTGCGTGCTGCGGCGCGGCATCTTGGTGCCTCCGCGCCCGCGCTCGTCAAGAGCATCGCACTGCTGGAAGATGAATTGCATGTACCGCTACTGGTGCGCGGTTCGCGGGGCGTGCGTCTGACGGATTACGGACAAGCCCTGCTGCAACGCGCCAGATCGATCGATAACGAGGCGCGTAAAGCGAAGCAGGAGATCGAACAATTGCGCGGCAAGATCGAGGCGACGGTTAACGTTGGCGCGTCGTCCACACCAGGGGTCACGCTGATTCCGGATGCGCTGGTTGCGTTGCATCACATCGCACCTTCCGTGCGCATCAACATCGTGGGCGGCATTTATCGCACCCATATCGAGGCCATTCGATTCGGTCAGATCGACTTTGCAATCACGGCCCGGCCTGCCGGTGGTGTGGATAGCGATATGCTGAGCGAAGATCTGTTTCGGAACGATCTTGTGGTGGCCGTGCGCCGTGGCCATCCGCTGGCATCGGCCCGATCGCTGAGCGAACTGGCCGATTGCGGCTGGATAGTGACGGGTCCAGACACGCAAGGCCCTGGCGCCTCGATACTGGAAGCGTTTCGGGCTCAGGGATTGCCACCGCCAAGGTTGGCGGCGCAATGCGAATTAGGGTGGACCTTGCACAGCCTGCTGATCACGACCGACCTGCTGTGCGCCCTTCCCCGGCTTTTCTTCGAGCGCCTCAATCTGAATGCGCAACTGCAGCCGATTGCGATTGCCGAGGCGCTGCCACGCTACAACATCTCATTGTTGCGTAGCGCAAATGCGCCGTTACTGCCCTCGGCGAATCGCTTCGCGACGCTCTTGCGGCGGCATGCGGCCTATCTCACCCGCGCGCATCCCGCACTTGCACTGGACGCGACTCAGTAAGCGCCCATGTAGTCGCGCTTGCCGATTTCCACGCCGTTGTGGCGCAGGATCGCGTAGGCGGTGGTGACGTGGAAGAAGAACTGCGGCAAGCCGTATTGGTGCAGATAGACCGTACCCACCAGCTTCTTTTCCTTCGGCGTATTGGGGCGCAGCACGATCTCGCGCGATTCGCTTTGTGCGAATTGCTCGGGCTGGAAGCCGCCGATATAGTCCAACGCCTTGGCGATCAACGCCTGCAATTCGTCGAACGTGGTTTCGGTATCGTCCCACTTGGGCACGTCCACACCCGCCAGACGCGAGGTCACGCCTTTCGAGAAATCGGCGGCCACTTGCACCTGGCGCACCAGCGGAAACATGTCCGGAAACAGACGGGCCTGAAGATAGGCGTTGGGGTCGATATTCTTCTCTTCGGCGTGTGCTTCCGCCTTCTTCAGCACATCGGAAAGTGCCGTGAGCATTTGTTTGAACACGGGCACGGAGGCGCTATACATGGGATTCGTCATGGTGATTTTCACTGTGTGTTTGAAAGCGAGGCGCCAATTGCGCCCTTGCGGCTGCCAAGACTAACAGCAAAACATCTCGATCCGACAGACACGCCGCGGCCAATTGCCTGAACGCCAGGGTCAGGGTCAGGTCTGCGCCCAAGTCGCCAGGCCTGCGTCGCGCCCTCTACATTGCCACGTCATCCGTCAACCGGATCACAGCGCCGGCGCGCGCGCCCGTGGCGGCATCGCCGCACCAGCTCACCACGCCATTGACGATCACCGTATCGATGCCCACGGATCTCGACGTCGGCGCCCCCCAAGTGGCGCGATCCATGATCGTCTCGGGATCGAAGATGGTGATGTCGGCAAAGTAACCGGGCTTGAGCACGCCACGCGCAGGTAACCCGAACGTGGCGGCGGTGAGGCCGCTCATCTTGTGGACGGCGGCTTCGAGCGTAAAGAGCCCGATATCGCGGCAATAGTGGCCCAGCACACGTGGAAACGTGCCCCATAGACGCGGATGGGGTGCGGTGTCGTGCGGCAAGCCGTCCGACCCGATCATCGTGGGCGGATACGCCAGAATGCGTTGCACATCGGCTTCGTCCATCAGGAAGTAAATCGCACCCGCCGGCTGCAGCGCATCCACAGTATCTTCGGGCGAGAGGCCCATGCGCTGCGCGATATCGTCCAGATCCAACCCGGCATACTCGGGATGCGGCACCGAAGAGGTCACGATCACACGGCTGGCGACGGCAAGCCGGTCGCGTCGCAAGATGGTCGAGCCTGCAGTGTAGGGATAGCAGTCCAGCCCCACCGGCTGCCGCGTCATGGCCTGCGCGATGTGCGCCAGCGTTTCGGTGGAGCGGCCATGATTGCGCGGCCCGATCAGTTTGTGATGCGAGATCACGGTGGGCGCACTACCCGCCGCGCCCACGGCAAAGGCTTCGTCGAGCGCGTCGAAAATCTTGTCGCCCTCGTCGCGAATATGCGTGGCGTACACGCTATCGAATTGGCGCAGCACGCTCGCCACGCCGGTCAACTCGGCGGTGCTGGCAGGCATCGCCGTGGGATAGGCTGCACCGGTCGAGAGCCCGATGGCGCCACTCGTCATCGCTTCGTGCAAGAGCGCCTGCATGGCTGCGATTTCGGCGTCGGTGGCCGTGCGCTCCAGGCTTGCCATCGCGGCCACGCGCAACGTGGTGTGGCCCACCAGGCAGGCGGCGTTGATGGCTGCCGGCTGCGCTTCCAATGCAGCGAGATAGGTCGCGAAGTCGCCAAACCGAAACTCACCCGGATCCTGCCCCAGAAGGTTGAGCGGCGGCGGCACCGTGGCATCGGCAGGGGCGCGCCACGGCGCGAGACTGATGCCGCAGTTGCCGGTGACCACCGTGGTGACGCCTTGGCTCAATTTGGCCGGCATCTCCGGCGACAGCATCAGATAGCGGTCGTCATGCGTATGCGCGTCGATGAAGCCCGGCGCCACCACGCGCCCGGTGGCATCGATCTCGATCGCCCCCACCGCGCCGGAGAGGTCACCGATGGCCGCCACGCGGCGTCCCACGATGCCCACGTCGGCGTGGCGCCGCGGCGTGCCGGTGCCATCCACGAGCAGGCCGTGCCTGACGACGATATCGAATGCGGTCATCTATTTCCTCTCTTCAATCGACAACGGCGCCGGAGCTTCTGACGGCTTCGGCCCAGATCGGACGTTCACGTACGGCCCGCTTGAACAAGGCATCGGTGGGCGCCGGCTCGACCGAGATGGCCAGGCTCTTCAACCGCGCCTGGATCTCCGGGGTTTCGAGCGCCTTGTTGACCGACTGGTTCAGGCGATCGGCAATTTTCTTGTCCACAGCAGCAGGCGCCACGAAACCGGTCCACGCCACCGCCTGATATCCCTTCAATCCCGATTCGGCCATCGTGGGCAGCTCGGGTAATGTGAAGTCACGCACGGTGCCCGTCACGGCCAACGGCTTCACCGATGGGTTGCTCAAGTAAGGCAAGATCGATGCGACGTTTTCGAATACCAGATCGACTTCGCCGCGCAACAGGGCCAGATCGGCTTCCAGCCCGCCCTTGTAGGGCACGTGCATGATCGACACGCCCGCCATGGCCTTGAACATTTCGGCGCTCAAATGGCCGGTGGTGCCGTTGCCGCCGGAGCCCACCGTCAGCTTGCCGGGATTGGCTTTGGCATACGCAATCAATTCGGCCACCGAATTCACGCCCAGCGCCGTGCGCACCGCCAGCACGTTTTGTACCGAACCGGTTTCGGCCACCGGCTGCAATTGCGTGTCGGCGTCATACGACAGCTTCTTGTAGAGCGATTGATTGATCGCCAGGGTGGCGGCGTTGGCAAAGCCGATCGTGTAACCATCCGGCTGCGCATTGATCACCGCTTGCGTGCCGATGATGCCCGAGGCGCCCACGCGATTCATGACCACCACCGACTGCCCCAGATCGCGCGACATCGAGTCGGCCAGCATGCGGGTAAGGATATCCGGGGTGGTGCCTGCATTGAACGGCACGATGATGGTGATGGCACGTTCGGGGTACGCGGCGACGGCTGTGCCGCCGATAACGCCTATCAGCATGGCGGCCAGGGGCGCTGCGAGCCACCGCAGCAGGCGGGAGGTCGAGTAAGACATGATTTTCACCTTGGAAGATTATGGGTAGAGCAAAAAACAGAATGGCCGCGTCACTTCAAACGGTGACGTCGAGCATCCTGGCGAGTAAAGAGGTATCGATATTGCCGCCCGAGAGCACGATGATCGTTGGGCGGCCGTTGAGCGTCAGTTTGCCGGCCAATAATGCCGCCAGCGCCACGGCCCCACCGGGCTCCACCACCATGCGCAGCTCTTCGAGCGCGAAGCGGATGGCGTGTGCGACCTCATCGTCCGTGACGGCCACAGCGGCTTGCAGAAAACGACTATTGATGGCGTAGGGCAATTCGGCCGGCGTGGCGGCTTGCAGCGCGTCGCACAGCGACACCGCATCGGGCGCATTGTGCTCACGACGCCCGCTGGCCAGCGACCTCACGGTATCGTCGAAGCCCGCAGGCTCCACGGCAATCATGCGGGCCTGCGGCGCCAGCGCCTCGATCACGAGACCGCAGCCGGCAGATAATCCGCCGCCACCGCACGGTGCGGCAAAGGTGCCCAGCTCGCCGACCTCGCCATCGGGTAGCGCGCGCAATGCTTCCAGCGCCACCGTGCCTTGCGCGGCGAGCACGTCGGGATGGTCGCCTGGCGGCACGAGCACGCCGCCGGTCTCGGCTAGCAGCGCCATGCCGATCGTTTCGCGGCTTTCACGGGTGCGGTCGTAGTGCACCACCCGGGCGCCCTGCTTGAGCGCCTTGGCGATCTTGTTCTTTGGGGCATCCACCGGCATCACGATGGTCGCAGCCACACCCAACTGGTGCGCCGCCCACGCAATGGCTTGACCGTGATTGCCCGTCGAGTAGGCGACCACGCCGCGCTTGCGTTGTTCGGGCGACAGCGCCAGCAGCGCATTGAAGGCGCCGCGGGCCTTGAACGATCCGGTGATCTGCAGGCACTCGGCCTTGAGATACACCGGCGCGCCCACCAGCGCATCGAGCACCGGGCTGCGCAACAACGGGGTATGACGCACGTGCGAAGCGATGGCCAGGGCGGCGCGTTCGACGTCGGCGAAAACGGGCACGCGCATCGCGCCCAGCATTTCGTGCTCGATCGTGAGCGGCGGCGCGCGCCGCGGCAAGACCTTGGACGGCGATTGAGAGACGTGTGACATGAGCGTGTGCCCTTATGCTGCAGGCGGTGTCCACACGGGCGGCGCCACGCTGCCCGTTTGCTCGGTGATGCGGCGGTAAGCCTCGACGCGGCGGTGCGCCTCGAAGTTGAAGATCGTCGATCGCCCAAGCTGGCACATATCCAGGTCGCAATCGGCAACGATGAGTTCATCGCTCCAGCTCGTAGCCTGCGCCATGATCTCGCCCTGAGGATTGACGATGACCGAATGGCCGAACAGCTCATGACCGTCTTCGGTACCGGCCTTGGCTACCGCCACAGCGAAGCAGCTGTTTTGATAGCAACCCGCCTGAATCGACAACTGTGAGTGAATCACGCGCAGGTGATGCGCTTCGAAGCCGCGGTTTTCCATGTTCAGGCTGGGCGTGTTGTAGCCGAGCATGACGAGCTCCACTTGCTGCAAACCCAGCACCCGCCAGGCTTCGGGCCACCGCCGATCGTTGCAGATCAGCATGCCCAAGTTTACGCCATCCAGATCGCCGGCCGGCGCACGCACCACCGGGAAGCCCAGATTGCCCACTTCGAAATAACGCTTTTCCAGATGCTGCACCGTGCGGGTGGGTGCGTATTCCACATGCCCCGGCAAGTGCACCTTGCGGTACTTGAGGATGATGTCGCCAGATGGCGCAATCACTACCGAGGTATTGAAGTGACGCCGCCGCACCACGCCGGTATCGTCCGCCTCATTGGCGATCTCGCCGTAGCCCAGTTGAATCGTGATGCCGTATTTGCGGATCGCATCGAACAGCGGTTGAGTCGCGGGCGACGGCAGCGTTTCCTCAAACCAGCGATCGGCCTCGGCGCGGTCTTCGTGATACCAGCGCGGAAAAAACGTCGTCAGCGCGAGTTCGGGAAACACCACCACTTGTGCACCGCGGCGATGCGCGTGCTCAAGCAAGCGCACCATGCGGCCCACCGCCACATCGCGGCCTTCCGCTTTTTGAATGGGCCCGAGCTGGGCCGCCGCAACGGTGATGTTTCTGGACATGATCGACAGCCTGCAAGAGAGGAGACAAGCCAGGATCATGCCGCGCGCATGGGCGGGCGTAAATCGATTGGGTTGCGCGGTGACGATGCAGCGCAGCAATCGTTCGAAACGTGCCACCGCCTTGTTTCATAACGTTTTTATAGGTGCTTTGGCGCAGATCAATCGTCATCATCGATAACACGATGTGGGGGATACTCGCCAAACTGTGATCGTTGCGATCGCCCGCGATTTTGCGGATGCGCAACGCACTTCCGGGTTAACCCCGACCTGGAATGCGCGGGATCAAGGCGTCCAGCGGCGAATCGTCGTTCTGGAGCACATGACGCAGCGTTGCCATGAACCCTTTGGCGAGGTTGGACAATGGCTGCGTGCGCGAATGCACCACGTAGATCTTGTGCGTGGGCGCAGGATCGATGCGTTTGAGCACGATGTCATCCAGCGGGCCCAGCGGCAACCCATACGGATCGATCAGGGCCACCCCCACGCCCTGGCGCACCAAGGCCACCGCTTCCGGGGTGGACGTGGCTTCGATATCGGGGATGCGCGGGCCGGCGCTCAGCTTCAGAAAATCATTGGTCAATTGCCCATACGGCGAGTTCGGGTTGAAGCCGATGAACGTCTGCCCCACCAGATCGCCGGGCGCAATGACGGCATGCTGCGCCAAGGCGTGGCCCACCGGCAGTGCACAGACGACTTCGCTCTGGCCGATTTCCTTCGCAGCCAGGCTGCCGCCCTGCGTGGGCTCGGTCGACAGGATCCCCAGATCGGCGTGACCCAGCAGCACTTGCGCCACGATCAGATCGTAGGAGAGCGACCGGTACTTGATCTGTACATCCGGGTGCCGCGCGCGAAAGCGGCCGATCGTGCGCGGCACGAGCCATTCGCTATAGGTTGGGCTGGAGACGATGCTCAACTGGCCGACCATGCCTTCGGTCATGCGCTGCGCGAGAATGTTGAAGCGCTTCACACCTTCCTGGATCTCGATCGCTTCGGCAAACAACAACCGGGCTTCGGGCGTGGGCTGCAGGCGCCCTTTCACGCGCTCGAACAACAGAAACTTCAAGCGATTCTCGGCGCTGGCCAGCACCCGGCTGATGGCCGGCTGCGACACGCACAGCACCCGTCCCGCCTCGCTCAAGGAGCCGGTGGTCATGATGGCGTGAAAGACTTCGATCTGGCGCAGGTTCAGCATGGCGTGGCGGCGGCGGGTTCAGTTGCATGACCCGCCACCCGCAGTGAAGGGGCTTGGCTCCCATTATCTGCGATCGCCCCCTGCCTTGCATCGGAGCCATAAAAAAATGACGCGGACCCGAAGGCCCGCGTCAAGGTACCGCCTTCCCGCACCCTTACCAGCTGTAGCGGTACCCCACCTGCCCGAAGACGCCGCGACGGTCTTCACCGCCCAGGTTCTTGGACAGCTTCGTGACGGCATAGAGCTGCCCACCCTTGCCGATACTTGAACTGATGCCTACGCCCACTTCACCCCACGTGCGGCCGAAGTCCGGGCTGATGTTGGCGCCGTCGACCCGTACGCTGCGCGGCGACACGAAATCATGCAAGACATCCAGCGTGACGTAAGGCGTACCTGCACCGGTGCGATCGGTGTTGTCCAGACTCGGCGCAAACAGTCGCACGCCCAGGCGGCCGCGCAACGCGTTGTCGCTGGCACCCGACACATCCGAGACGCCATCGTTGAAACGGCTGAGTTTCAGGTATTGATACACCAACTGCGCCTGCGGCTCGATCGCCATGGTGCTGCCCAACGCGAAGGGCTTGCCCACTTCCTGCGACAGCGCGATGCCGGCGCCGTTTTGCGTATCGCCCCCGCCGTACACATCGCTGTACTTGTTGCGGTAGTGGGTGACCTGCGCCACCGAATCCCAGTAGCTGCCGTCCTTCGCGTACTTGGTGTAGTAACCACCCAGGCTCTGCGCCTGCGTATTCACCTTGCCCACGTTGTTCGACAGGTTCATGTTCAGGTTGCGCAGATCGTCGCGGAACTTGGCGTCCGAGGTGCTCAGGCTTGCCGTGACGCCGGCGTGCGTGCTGCCGCCGTCGGGCGACTGTGCCAGGGTCCAGTCTTTGCCGAACTGCATGAAGAACGTTTGTTGATGCACCGAGAACCGGCCGGCATCGGCTTGCAAGCCCGATCCGCCGATACGGCCCCACACGCCGTCGGTATTGCCCTTCTGCTTGAGCTCCGTGCTGGCGATGTCGCCCACACGCTCTTGCAGTCGGCCCAGATTCGCGAAGCCATAATCCAGGTTCAACGTCGGCGTCATCACATAGCCGGCGACGCCGGGACGATACGCCACCGGTGCGGACGGCGACGTGCCGCCGCCCGGGGTGGTCGCGTCGCCCAAGGACGAACGCAGGTAGTAGTTGTCGGCGCTGTCGCTGCCGCCGCGATACAGCAAGTATTCGTAGGCGCCGGCCTGCACGGGTGCCGCCAGACGGAACGCATTCGCTGCCGTCGTGCCGCCATTGGTCGTCTGCACGACGTTGATCCCGTTGCCGGTCGTCAACCCACCCATGCCGCCGGTGTTGTTCACCTTCAGGCCAGTGCTGCCGGTGGCGGTGCCGCCGTTGATGATCAGGCGATCGGTGGGCGAGTTATCGGTTCCCAGGAACGTATTGAGCGCGATCGTGCCGTTGTTGCCCACATAGTTGGTGGCGGTGATCGTCTTGTAGCTCGATGCCAACGCCGGATTGGCCGACGGTGCGACGAATGCGACCGTACCGGCATTGCTCAGATTGTCGAGCAAGGAACTGGCGGTCACGTTCCACGAACTGGTGTTGTCGATGTTCAACGATACCGGATCGATGAAGCCCGTCAACGACGTGCCGCGACGCAGGTTCACCACACCCGTGCTGCTGGCATCGGCGATCAGGTTGCCCACGAGCTGCGTATTGTCGACGTTGACGTTGGCCTGCGCGCCGTTGCTGAAATTGAGCAGCGTGCCGGTCGATGCCGTCAGCTGCGCACCGTTGCTGATGTCGATATTGGCGCGAGCGCCATTCACGTCGATCGCGTTGCCCGCTTGCGCGTTGAGCGTACCGCCATTGACCGACACCGTGGCCAGGTTGCCGCTGCCCACCGTATCGGTAATGGCGACGGCGCTGCTGGCCGCGTTGATGCGGGTACCGTTCAAGGCAATTGCGCCGCCCGCATTCGAGGTGGCGCCCACGCCTGCGCTGCTGGTGAGCGACGTACCGGTGACGGTGGCGGCACCCGTGGGGCCGGTCACGAACAGGGCTGAAGAACCGGTCCCGTTCGAGGTGACTTCACCGCCCATCAACGAAGCCGTCGCGCCGCTGTCGAGCACCACGCCGCGCGAGAAGTTGCCCGACGTGTTGATCGATGCATTGGACATCGTCAACGTGCCTGCGCTACCCACCAACACACCCACGCCATTGGCGCCGGTGGCGTTGATCGTGCCGCCGGTGATGTCGATGTTGCCATTGGCGCCCAGCGAACTGATGCCGGCCGCGCCCGCGCCGTTGGCGGTCACGGTGGTGTTGGTCACGTTGATCGTGGCGCCCGCGGCCTGGTTGTTCAAGGCGATACCGGTGCCGTTGATCACGATGTTGCCGGCGGTTCCCGTCACGCTGCCGCCGACGGCGGTGCTGTCGATCAGGATGCCGTCGGCAGTGCCGCCAGCGTCGATCAAGCCGGCACCCGAGAACGCGACCGATGCGCCGGGGCCCGTCAGATGCACGGCCGCAATGCCGTCGGCCGCCTGGATCGTGCCGTCGTTGATCAGGTTCGCACGCGCGCCCTGCACCAGCGCGCCGTTGCCATTGGCGACCGAAATCGTGCCCGTGTTGCGCACGGTGCCTTCCGAACCCACGATCACGCCGGTCGATCCGGCACCGGTGAGCGCCACCGTATTGTTGTTGACCAACGTGCCGCGATTGCGGGCGATGAAGCCTGTGGTACCGGGCGTGGACGACTGAATCACCGCGTTATTGGTCAACGTGGTCGACAACGGCATGCCCACGGCCGCGCCGGTGATGTCGAACGCCTGGCCGTCGACGATGCCGGCAATCGCCCCAGTGCTGTTCAACCGCACGCTGGACGCCGCTTCGATCGTGCCGTTGGCGCCGCCTTCGATGGCGATCGCCACAGGCCCGCCGTTGGCGCCTGTCACACCCGTCACGGTGTAAGCCGAGGCACCGGTCGACACCGTCGTGCCCAGGCCCGTACCCACCACACCACGGGCATCTTCACCCGACACGGTCAAGCTCGATGCTGCACCGTTGAAGGTGGCGCCATCGGCCACGCGGAACATCGTCGAACGTGCCGTACTGACGTCCAGCGCATTCGCCGCCACATTGATGGTCGATCCTGCGCCCGACGCATATGCGCCGATCTGATCCGAGCTCGAGAGGAACTTCGGCTCGGCGCCATTGGCGATATTGATGGTGCCGCCGTCTTGTGCAAATGCGCCGATGGCGCCCTTGCCCACGAGGTTCAAGCCACCGCTGACATTGGCCACCGCGCCCGCACCATCGACCCACACGCCGAAGTTGCGCGTGCCGCTCGCCGGATCGGCAGTGCCGTTGACGTTGATCGTACCCGTCGATTCGGCGTTGGCTTGTGCGTTGGGATTGGCATTGACCTTGATGCCCACGCCATTGATGCCGTTGACATTGATCGTGCCGGCATTGCGGGCGATCGCGCCCGTGCCGGCCGCGCCATTGTCGTCGGCCAGAATGCCGATGTTGGCCAACGGCGTGCCACCCGCAGCGCCATTGATGTCGATCGTGCCGCTATTGAGCAGCAGGGACTGCTGCGGCGCCGTGGAGTACATGGCGACGGCATTCTGCGTTTTCGAGCCGATGGTGATCTGACCTGCGTTGATCGCCGAATCGCCCGTGTCCATGATGCGCACGCCATAGGTCGGCGCAAACGTGCTGACCTCAACGCTCGGATCCGACAGCGAGTATTGCGCAGCGCGGCCGATGTAGATCGTGCCGTCGGCCGCGTTGACGAACGAACTGCCGCCGCTCACGTTGACGCCGATCACGTCGGTCACGTAGTCCGGGTTCACGCCCACGTTGATGTTGCCGTTGTTATTGCCCGACGCGCCGTTGGCCAGGCCCAGGCCGGTCGACGTGTTGTACAGATAGCCGAAGCCGGCCGTGTTGATGACGCCGCTGTTTTGCACCGTGGTGCCCGCGCCCGTGGCCATCACGCCCGAACCGGTGTAGTAGAACGGCGTGGCCGTCGCGGTGTTGAGCTTGTCGCCCGCGAGATAGCCGGACGACACGACACCGGACGCGCTGTTCACAAAGCGCGAACCACTTTCGATTTGCGCAACCTGCGTGATCACATTGCCCGACAGCGTGCCGTTGTTGGTGACGAGCGCGCCATTGGTCGCTTTCACGGCACCGGAGGCGCGTTCGATATCGATCTGCGCACCGGTGCCGATCGTGGCCGAGGCACGTGCCCCTTGCGCCAGGATCGCGTAGCGATCGCCATTCGGAATGCGCGTGAAGTCGCCTGCGGTGGTGTTGGTGGCGTACGTGACGGCCTCGAGCCGGGTGGAGAAGGCACTATTGAAGGCGTCGTTGTAGGCCTGCTGCGAGGTCAACTGACCATTGCGCAGTGCCGCGACCAGCACGTCGTTGTACGCCGCCAGTTGGCTGGCGTTGTTCACGACGTAGTTCGTACCGTTGAACGCCACGGTGCCGGCGTAGGTGGTGACGGGGATCTCAACCAGCAGATTGCCGTTGACGTCGGGCGTCGGCAAACCGGGATCGATGCCCAGGTTGATGGCGTTGCGCGACTGCCAGTTCACCGTGCTGCTGGCGCTGCCCGTCCCGTCGGCGGACGTCAGATACGTCTGCTTGGCCGTCATCATGATGGAATTGCTCGACGGTGCCGCCGTCGGCGTGTTGCCCAGGTTCACATTCAACGTGCCACCGCTGGCCTCGACCTTGCCGAACGACGCGTTGATGTACTGGTCGCCGTTCACGTCGCTGAACTGATTGAAGGTTTTGTCGGCGTTGCTGCGATCGGCGAAGGCGCGCGAGTCGAACGTTTGATAAATCACGTTGGTGCCAGTCGCGGCGTTGCGCTGCGCGACGGCCGTGGTCTGCGATCCGATTACCAACTCATTCGAATTGAACGAACCCGACACCGCCGTGAGGCTGCTTGCCGGCACAGTGGTGTTGCCGGTGTAGCCCGAGCCGTAGTTGCCCATGCCGCGCAACGTCACGTTGTCGCCGGCGGTAATGACCGCCCCGCCTACACCATTCTGGTTGATCGGCGTGTCGTAGTCGCCGATGGTGCACGCGCCACCCGCCGGGGCGGACTCGGTGCCGGTGCCCGTCGCGCAGGTCGACGCCAGGACTAATCCCGGTGCGCACAATCCAACGATGACCAATGCGCGGGAGAGCGCGGACAGGCCCGTTCGCACGGCACCCGACGTTGTGCTTAGACTGGCCGTGGCGCCTGCGGTGGAGGTCGATGACGACTTGCCGCGGCCTCGCGCCAGCTCCGACGTGACGACGTATTGTTGTCGAGCGGTGTTCCAGAGAACTCTGTATAGCTGATTCATGACGGGACCTGATCAAGTCGAACGGCAAACAATGCTTGCCACGTGACGCACGCCTTTCGGACGCAGCGGGGATTGGCTGCATCATTGGCGTTAATCTGAACAGGGCCAATTACCGATTCGCTCTAGGGCGAACAGACGAGATAACCGGGGAGGGATGGGGCACAACGCTTTCGCCGTTGTAAAAATCGCGCGCTGATTTTCGATTTACGGGCGCAATCGCCATGCAATTTTTTCAAATGCGGTCGAGCACGGCGCTGGAAATCGACTAAGGGTTTACACCACAGGGCTTAGGCCTACGCACGAGCACTCATCAACATGATCGACTCGCGATTGGCCCGCCTGACCGCTGGTTAGTCGCCAATTTGCGACAAATGGGACGCGCGCCTGTGTCGTAAGGCGTGGGATGTTTGCAATCGAACACCACGCGCGGCATGACCGCCGATGAATCTTCCGCTCGCCTAAGCGCACGCTATAGCTGGCGATGCGGCGCAACAGATGGAAATGAAAGCCATGCCTGCCGCTGCATTGATGCGAAAAATTACACCGCGGTATGCAAATTGCCACTTGCCCGCCTCGACGACAATCCGCGGCACCCGATCATGAATATCAAGCTTTTCTTCTCACTCGCCAAAAAGGCCGTCAACGCCTGGATCGACGATTACGCCCCAAGCATGGGTGCCGCCATCGCGTTCTACACCGTGTTTTCGCTGGCGCCTTTGGTCATCATCGTCCTGGCCGTGGCGGGGTTCTTCTGGGGTGCGGAAGCGGTCCAAGGCGAGTTGTTCGGGCAGATTCGCGGCCTGGTAGGCGCCGATGGCGCCTCCGCCGTGCAAGGCATCATCCAGGGTGCCTCCGAGCCGACGAAGGGTATTATCGCCACCGCCATCAGTGTGGTGGTACTGGCCGTGGGCTCCACCACCGTGTTCGCCGAGCTGCAAAGCGCGCTCGACCGGATCTGGCATGTGCCCGAAGCGAAGAAAAAGAGCGGACTCTGGAACACCCTGCGCTCGCGTCTGCTGTCGTTCGGTCTGGTGCTGGGCCTGGCGTTTCTGCTGATCGTGTCGCTCGTGGTGAGCACGGTGCTCACCGCCATCAGCGCCTGGACGGTCGGCCGTATTCCCGGCTGGGAGATCGTGCTGCAGATCGTCAATATCGTGGTCACCTTCGGCGTGCTCACGTTGCTGTTCGCCATGATCTACAAGTTCATGCCGCAGGCGCATGTGGCCTGGCGGGATGTATGGGTGGGCGCGTTGCTGACCGCCCTGCTGTTCGAAATCGGCAAGTACTTGATCGGCCTGTACATGGCGCAGGCGTCGGTCACGTCATCCTATGCCGCGGCCGGTTCCCTTGTGGCGCTGTTGATCTGGGTGTACTACGCCGCACAGATCTTTCTTCTGGGTGCCGAATTCACCTGGGTCTATGCGTCGGAGCATGGGTCGTTGGCAAGGGCGAAGGCGGCCGCCACGCCTCGCGCGGTGTCGCAGGAGCGCGCGCAACTCAATAAAAAGCTGGGAAAGTTGGGTGCGTCGTTCGTTCCGTCGGGCACCGAATTGCCCGAAAAGAAATCGGCGTCGAAGCATGCCATGGCGGTGGCGAGCCACCGCGAGATCTGGCTGTTCGGTGCGGGCAGTGTGCTGACATGGTTGGCCCTGCGCGCCACACGCCGGAAATAGCACCGATGACTGCTGCGCGCGGCACATGGTGTTTGCGCGCCTAATTCCCTACCATGAGGGCAAATCAATTCGATGAGCCATCATGGAACTGCGCCAGCTGCGTTACTTCGTCAAAGTCTGTGAACTGCGCAGCATGGGCCGCGCGGCGGTCGAGCTTGGGGTGGTGACCTCAGCCTTGAGCCAGCAAATCAGCCGGCTTGAAAGCGAGCTCAGCACCCGCCTGTTGCAGCGCGCCTCCACGGGCGTCACGCCTACCGCAGCCGGCCTGGCCTTCCTGCATCAAGCGCAGCTCACCTTGCGGCACGCCGCAGACGCGGTGCGCGCAGCCCAGCAAGCCCGGCTGTCCGGCCACGTCAGCGTGGGCTTGGCGCCCACCACCGCATCGGTGCTGGGGGTGCCGCTGATTCGGGCGATGCGCGAACGCTATCCCGACGTCCGGCTGCACATGGTGGAGTCGCTCTCGGGCCACTTGGCCGCGATGCTGCAGGCGCGGCAACTCGACCTGGCCGTGATCTTCAAAACCAGCACGCCGCAGAAATTGAGCGTCGAACCCATTCTCGACGAAAAGCTTTTTCTGATCGCCGCAGCGGCGGCCGACATCCCCTTCATTCCCGACACCGATGTGCGGTTGCTGCAACTCGCCAACGTGCCGCTGATCCTGCCCAGCGGCGGCCACGGGTTGCGCGCCACGTTGAACACCACCTTCGCTCGCGAGCAGATCGAACCTAACGTGGTCGCCGAAATCGATGGCCTGGCACTCTTGATGGATGCCGTACGCGCCGGATTCGGCGCCACCATTCAGCCCGGCGCCGGCATCGCGCGCCATCTCGCCGGCGATCTGCGATTCAACCCGATCGCGGATGCCCACGCGGGGCGGCGCAACCTGCTCGTGAGTCTGTCCGATGACGAACTCTCGCCCGCCGCGCTCGCCACGCGCGTGGTCATTGCCGACACCATGCGCAGCCTGGTCGCCTCGGGCGGCTGGGCAGGCGCAAGTCTTCTCGATTGCTGAACACCTCTTGCCTGATACCGCCTTTCGGCTGAAGACGGCTGCTTCTACAGTCTCCGCATAACAAGGAGACTTCAGTGATCGATGTTCTTGTCGTCGGCGGCGGCAATGCTGCGCTCTGCGCCGCGCTGATGGCGCGCGAAGCCGGCGCCTCGGTGTTGCTGCTCGAAGCGGCGCCACGCGCCTGGCGCGGCGGCAACTCGCAGCACACCCGCAATCTGCGCTGCATGCACGATGCGCCGCAGGATGTGCTTATCGACGCCTATCCCGAAGAAGAATATTGGCAGGATCTGCTCAAGGTCACGCAAGGCATCACCGACGAGCATCTCGCCCGTCTGGTGATTCGCGCATCGTCCGATTGCCGCGACTGGATGCGCAGCCACGGCGTGCACTTCCAGCCGCCCCTGTCAGGGGCGCTGCACGTGGCCCGCACCAACGCCTTCTTCATGGGCGGCGGCAAAGCCTTGGTGAACGCCTATTTTCGCAGCGCCGAGCGCCTGGGTGTGCAGATCCGCTACGAGACGCCGGTGGTCTCGATCGAGCAAGAGGGCGACCGCTTCGTTGCAGCCCTCACCGAGCAGGGCGAACGCATCGAGGCGCGCAGTTGCGTGCTGGCCGCGGGCGGCTTCGAATCCAACCGCGAATGGCTGCGGGAGGCCTGGGGCCAGAACGACCGCGGCGAATGGCCGGCCGACGAGTTTCTCATCCGCGGCACGCGCTACAACCAGGGCGTATTGCTCAAGCACATGATCGCGGCAGGCGCCGACACGATCGGCGATCCGTCGCAGGGCCATATGGTGGCCATCGACGCGCGCGCCCCGCTTTACGACGGCGGCATCTGCACGCGTATCGATTGTGTGTCGCTGGGCGTGGTGGTCAATCGAGACGCCGAACGGTTCTACGACGAGGGCGAGGATTTCTGGCCCAAGCGCTATGCCATCTGGGGCCGGCTGGTGGCGATGCAGCCTGGTCAGATCGGCTATTCGATCATCGACCAGAAAGCCATCGGCCGCTTCATGCCGCCCGTGTTTCCCGGCACGCAAGCCGATACGCTTCCTGAACTGGCGCAAAAGCTCGGCCTGGACGTGGCTACATTCATGCGCACCGTCGACGATTTCAACGCGGCCTGCAAGGTGGGTACGTTCGATCACACCGCGTTGGACGATTGCCATACCGAAGGCGTGACACCTGCCAAGACGCACTGGGCGCGCCCCATCGATACCGCACCGTTCTACGGCTATCCATTGAAACCCGGCATCACGTTCACTTATCTGGGCTTGAAGGTCGACGACACCACCGCCGTGCGCTTCAGCGACCGGCCCAGTCCGAACCTGTTCGTGGCCGGGGAAATGATGGCGGGCAACGTGTTGGGCAAAGGGTATACGGCCGGCGTGGGCATGAGCATCGGCACCGCCTTCGGCCGTATCGCAGGCACGCAGGCGGCACGCGCCGCGCTCGCCGCCCCAGCCGGTGAAGTGGTTAAGGAACGTTATGCAGCAGCTTGAAGCCCTCACGCGTGAAGCGATGTCTACCGCGGAAGTGAAGCGCACCGTGATCCCGATCATGTCCTTGGGCGAAACCGAAGTGGCCCGGCAAATGCAAATCTGCAATTCCTGTCGCTACTGCGAAGGCTTTTGCGCGGTGTTTCCGGCCATGACGCGCCGGCTCGAATTCGCCAAGGCCGACGTGCACTTCCTCGCCAACCTGTGCCACAACTGCGGTGCCTGTTTGCACTCGTGCCAGTACGCGCCGCCGCATGAGTTTGCGGTCAATGTGCCGCAGGCCATGGCCACGGTGCGCGGCCAAACGTATATCGATTATGCGTGGCCGCCCGCGTTGGGCAAGCTGTATCAGCGCAATGGCCTGACGCTCTCGCTGGCATTGGCCGCTGGGCTTGCGTTGTTCATGCTGATCGCCGTCGCGCTGAACGGCACGCTGTGGGGTGTGCCGCCGGGCAGCCCGGCCGGCGGCAACTTTTATCGAATCTTTCCGCACAACCTGCTGGTGGGCTTGTTCGGCCCGGTGTTTCTTTATGCCACGCTGGCGCTGGCCATGGGCGTGCGCCGGTTCTGGCGCGACGTGACGCCCGCTACCAGCGGCGCGCCGGTGAGTTCACCGGCCGCAGCCGAGGCTGCCGACGCGGTACTGCGATTGAAGTATCTCGATGGCGGTCATGGCGAGGGCTGTAACAACGAAGACGACGCCTTCACGCAGTCGCGCCGCCGCTTTCACCATCTCACGTTCTACGGCTTCATGCTGTGCTTTGCCGCCACCAGCGTGGCCACGATCTATCACTATGCCTTCGGCTGGGTGGCGCCTTACGAACTGCCGAGCCTGCCCAAATTGCTGGGCGTGGTGGGCGGGATCAGCTTGATGATTGGCACGGCCGGACTGTGGCACCTGAATCGCAAGCGCGATCCGATGCATGGCGATCTCAAACAAAAGCCGATGGATCTCGGCTTCATCGCGCTGCTCTTCCTCACCAGCGCCAGCGGTATCGCCTTATGGCTGGGCCGCGGTACGCCGGCCCTGGCGATCCTGCTGTGCCTGCATCTGGGCGCGGTGATGGCGCTTTTTGCGACCCTGCCCTACGGCAAGTTCGGCCATGGCATTTTCAGATCGGCGGCGTTGTTGCGCCACGCGATCGAGAAGCGCCAACCGAATCCGATCGGACTGAGTGCGGATTAAAGAAAACAACAACAACAACAAAAGCGACAACAGAAGCCACAACAACAAAAGCAACAACACACGTTTTACCGGAGACAAAGAGGATGAACACATTGCAGGCTTTACGCGCGGCCTTAATGGCAGCGCTTCCGTTGGCGCTCTCCTGTACCGCCAGCGCCCAGGACTTCCCGCCCGCCAAGACGGTGACGCTGGTGGTGGGCTTCGCCGCCGGCGGTGCGGCGGACGCGGCAGCACGCCTGATCGCCAAGAAGCTCGGCGAGAACGTGGGCGCCAAGGTCATCATCGATAACAAGGCGGGCGCCGGGGGCAACATCGCCCACCAACACGTGGCCAACGGCCCGGCCGACGGCTCGATGCTGCTGCTGGGATCGATCGGCCCGCTTACCATTGCGCCGCACATCATGCAGGTGGGTTACGACCCGTTCAAAGACCTGGCACCCGTCTCGGGCGGGGTGAACTTCCCCAACGTGCTGGTGGTGCACAAAGGCCTGGGCGTAAAGACCATGGCCGAGTTCGTGGCGCTCGCCAAGCAGAAGCCCGGCACCATCGATTTTGCATCCACCGGCGTCGGGTCGGCGTCGCACCTGGCCGGCGAATTGCTGGCGCAACAAGCTGGCATCCAGATGGTGCATGTGCCCTACAAAGGCGGCGCACTCGCCTTGCAGGACAATCTCGGCGAGCGCGTCGCGTCCTACTTCTCCGCCCCGCCCACCGCTTTGCCGCATATCGCCACGGGCCGGCTGATTCCGCTGGCGACCACCGGCCTCACGCGTCCGGCCTATATGCCCGATATACCTACCGTGGCAGAGTCGGGCTATCCGGGATTCGAGGCGCTCAACTGGTATGCGTTCGTCGCACCCGGCAAGACCCCAGCCGCCGTACTGGATCGCTGGAACGTCGAAATCGTGAAGGTACTCAACGATCCCGAAGTGCAGGATGCGCTGAACAAACATGGTCTTACCCCGCAACCCACCACGCGTGCCGAATTGACCGCTTTCATGAAGCAGGAAGACGCCAAATGGGGCGCCATCGTGCGCGATCGCAAGATCGTCGCCGAGTAATCTTTCCTCTTCCTTCCTCTCGCCCTCAGGAGCCGCCATGACTTCCGCTCACCTGCCGCATGCCTTGCAGATTTCGTCGATGAAAGACCGATGTTCGCCCGAGGAATGGCAGGCGCGCATCGATCTCGCGGCGTGCTATCGCCTGGTCGAGATGTATGGCATGGCCGACATGATGGCCAACCACATCTCATCGCGCGTACCGGGTGAAGACGGCGCCTTTCTGATCAACGCGTACGGCATGATGTACGAAGAGATCACGGCGTCCAGTCTCATCAAGGTGGATCTGGACGGCAACATTCTCGCCAAGCCCGACTACGGCCCGCTCGATTACGGTATCAACAAGGCGGGCTATGTGATCCACAGCGCGGTGCACCGCGCGCGGCATGAAGTGGATTGCGTGATTCACACGCACAGTTGGGCGTCGATGGCGGTGTCGTCTCTGGAAGAAGGTCTGCTGCCGCTCACGCAAACGGCCATGCGCTTTTTGAAGATCGGCTATCACGACTATCAAGGTGTGGTGCTGGATACCAAAGAGCAGGCTTCCCTGCTCGAAGATCTGGGCCAGGGCGAAGCCCTGATCCTGCGCAACCACGGCGTGATGACGGTAGGCCGCACCGTGGGTGAGGCGTTCAACTGGATGCATCGCCTGGAACTGGCATGCCGCGCGCAGTTGGCGGCGCAGGCGACGCAACGCCCATTGATGCCGGTGCCCGCCGCCGTGCTCGAAGAAACCTGGAACAACTATCAGCCCGGCACCCGCCGCCCTTATGGCGTGATGGAGTGGCCGGCGCTGTTGCGCAAACTCGACCGCATCGATCCCGGTTATCGGGATTAACGCGATCGAAACGCAGTTGAAGATCGTAGTCGAAACCCGTAGTCGAAGAACGTAGTCCGAAGCGTCGTCCAACAATACGCCGTTCATAAAAACGATCAGGAGACAAACATGCTTGATGCCAAGGCAGGACCCCACTCGCGTGCACGCGCCAGGATGTTTCGTGCCCTACCCCGCCTCGTGGTTATGGCCGCTGTGACGTGCGCCGGCATCGGTGCCGCCCACGCTCAGGCGTATCCCGACAGATCCGTGAAGGTGGTGGTGGCGTTCACGGCGGGCGGCACCACCGATACCCTCACCCGCGCCGTGAGCAACCAGATGGGGCAAGCGTTCAAGTCCACATTCGTGGTGGAAAACCGGCCAGGCGCGGGCGGCAATATCGGCACGGAATATGTGGTGCGCTCCCCGCCCGACGGCTACACGCTCATCGTCAACTCGGTGGGCCCCATCGCCGTCAATCAGTCGATGTACAAGCTCAACTACAACCCGCTCACCGATCTGATGCCGATCGTGCAGATCGCCAACGTGCCCAACGTACTGGTCGTGCCGGCCGATCTGCCGGTGAAGACCATCGAGGAATTTCTGGCCTATGCGAAGAAGGCGCCGTCCGGCACGCTGAACTATGCTTCAACCGGCGTGGGTACGTCCTCACATTTATCGGGCTATATGTTGATGGATAAATTGGGCGTGAATGCCACGCATGTGCCGTACAAGGGTGCGGATGCCTTGAACGATCTGCTGGCCTCACGCGTGACCTTCATGTTTGCGACGATTCCCTCGGTAATCGGTCATATCAAGGCGGGCAAGTTGCGCGCGCTGGCGGTAAGCAGCAAGGCGCGCTCGGCGTCGTTGCCGGATACGCCAACGGTCGCCGATCAGGGCTTCCCGGATTTCGACGCTGGATCATGGTTTGGTTTTTTTGCGCCCAAGGGCACGCCGCCCGAGGTCATCGCAAAGATCAATGCCGGGGTCAATCAAGCGCTGCCCGCATTGAAGACGCAGATGATCAGTGAAGGGGCCGATCCCGTCGGCGGCACGCCGGAAGATTTCGCAAGATTTACCCAGGCCGAGCAAAAGAAATGGGAAAGTGTGGTGAAGAAAATGGGCATCGCGCAATGAACGATCCGGGCGCCTCCGCGGCGATACGCATACTTTGTTCGCCGGTCACGGCCGCCGAATTGCGGCTGCGCATGCCGCAGGCGGGCGTGCGCGGCACGTATACCTTCGTCCATCCCACACCCGCGGCGCCGCAACCCGATGCCGAGATCGGCTTCGTTTCACGCGATATCACGGGCGCCTCGACGAAATTCGACGTCAAGCCCGACACTGCGCGGTATTACGAGGCGCTGCGGCACGCGCCGCACTTGCAGTGGGTCCACATCCATTCAGCCGGTCTCGACCGCCCGATCTATATCGACCTGCAGGCTCGCGGCGTCACCGTCACAAATTCGGCCGGTCACAACGCGCGTTCGGTGGCTCAGATGGCGCTGGGCGGCGTGCTGGCCTTGTCGCGACATCTGCCCCGCTTCATGGCGGCGCAGCGCGAGGCCCGTTGGCTGCCGCCCTTCGAGCAGGCGCCGCCACGCGATCTCGACGGCCAGGTTGCCGTCATCGTGGGCTGGGGCGGAATCGGCCAGCACATCGCGCAGGTGCTTCAGGCCTTGGCAGTGCGGGTGCGCGTGGCGCGGCACGACGCCAGCCGGGCGGCGCAAGGCGCAGACATCACGGTCGCGTATGACGCCGTCGGCACGCTGCTGGCGGACGCCGATTGGTTGATCCTGGCGTGCCCGATCAGCGACGCCACACTTCGGCTGATCGATGCCGAAGCCCTGGCGCGGCTGCCCGCGCATGCCCATCTGATCAATGTGTCGCGTGGCACGGTAGTGGACGAGGCGGCGTTGATCGACGCCTTGACGCACGAGCGTCTGGCCGGCGCGTATCTCGACGTCTTCGAGCAGGAGCCATTGCCCGCGGATTCGCCGCTCTGGCGCCTCGACAACGTCATTGCCACGCCGCACAGCTCGGGTCATTCGTCAGGCAATCGCGAGCGCGTGCTGCAGATGTTTCTTCGCGAACTGGCGCACCGCGAGGCTGCCGGGCTACTTCGCGAGTAGGTTCAGGGAGCCCAGCAGCGTCGTCATCGCCGCCTGGTCGCGACGGACGAACTCAGTGGTTTGCGCCGGGGAGAGGCTCATGCGTTCGGCGCCCTGATTATCCAGAAATTGCTGCCACGCGGGCGTGGCCTGAATCGCACTCACGGCCTCGCGCAGCACCTCGATCGCCTGCAGCGGCGTGCCTTTCGGCGCGGCCAGGCTGTACCACGTCGAGACCTCCGTGCCGCCGTAGCCGGCCTCGGCCAATGTGGGCACTTGGGGCAATGCCGTTGCACGCTTTGGGCCGCCATACGCCAGCGCCCGCAACTTGCCTTGTTCGATGAAAGGCAACGTGGCTGCGAGGTTAAGCATGCCCAATTGCACTTGGCCGCCCAGCAGATCTTTCAGCGCCGGCGAGGCACCGGGATAAGGCACATGGGTAATGCGCAGCCCGGCCTTCTGCAGAAACGCTTCGGCCCCCAGATGCGTCGCGCCCCCCGTGCCCGCCGACGCGTAGTTCAGCGTACCCGGCGCCTTCTTGGCGAGCGCCACCAGGTCTTCCAGGCTATCCACGCCCACCGTTGCATTGACCACCAGCACATTGGGTTGATTGGCGACGATCCCGATGAAGGAAAAGTCCGCCACACCGTCATAGGGCGTGGTTTGCATCAAGGGCGTGACCACATGACCCGCAGACGTCCCCATCAGCAGCGTATATCCGTCGGGTTTGGCGCGGGCCACGAATCCGGTGCCGATCGTGGCCGCGCCGCCGGCCTTGTTCTCGACAATGACGGGTTGCTTCAGCCGCTCTTCCAGCGCCCGGGCCAGCGCTCGCGCCAGCACATCGGCCGGGCCGCCGGCCGCATACGGGTTGACGAGTGTGAGCGGGTGCGTGGGGAAGGCCGCATCGGCCGCCATCGCCGGCGCACCCCCCAACGAGGCGCCGATCAAGGCAGCGCTGACAACAGAACGAAAGAACGCACGCATGGAATGTCTCCAGATCAATTGGGCCTTCCCCACTGCGGCACGGGCGGCAGTCGGCCGCACGCAACCGTGCGCCGCCGGTTCGTACAGGAGACGGGACAAGGCCTTCGGGGATAGCGATTAAGGAATATCGACCGACTTAGACGATATCGGGGTGGTGGTCAGCTGAAACCGGACTTATCGATCCCGCCCGCGGGAGGCGTCGGTCGCGCCCGCCTCCGGCGCCCAGCCTTCCGCGCCGGGCGGCTTCTGCAGCATGGGCCGCAGGAAAATCTCGCCCAACCCCGCGTAATACGGGCCGCCCAGGCGTGCAATCGGGCGCATCGAATCAGAATCGACGCGGCTGCCGTCATACACCTCGGACGACAGATGAAAGGCGACGACCTCGCCGATATAAAGCGTATTGACGCCAGTGCCCAGCACCACCGCCTGATCGAGTCGGCACTCCATTTGTACAGGCGACTGTGCAATGCGCGGCACCCGCACATGGCGACTTTTCAGCAAGGCGATATCCAGCGCATCCGTTTCGCTCACGCCCGGCGGATATTCCGCCGCGCTGCGGTGCATGACTTCCAGACTGGATTCGGTGGCCACGTTGACCACGAACTCGCGAGTGGCCATGATGTTGCGCGCCGTATCCTTGATCGCACCGTCGCTTGCGCGCGCCGCGATGTTGATCGCCAGCATCGGCGGGCTCGTTGCCACGTAGTTGTATGAACTGAAAGGTGCGGCGTTTACCCGCCCTGCTTCATCGATGGTGGTAATCCAGGCCACGGGCCGTGGCACCACGCATCCCACGAGCAGCCGATAGGCTGTCGCCGTGTCGAGGCGATCGCCATCCACACATGTAAAACGTTCGTCATCCACTGGCCGTCTCCTGCCGCGTGGGAGCGCGATCACAGCGCGGCCCCCGGTGTTATGCAGACGACTATAAGCAGATTGCGCGGCTGTCGGAAGCCCCGTTACACGCAAACGTGATTTGCGCCCGTGCGCATAGCTCGGCGTTCAGGTTTCAGAATTCGGGATGCGGGGTGTGGGACTTGGGACTTGGGAATCGGGAATCGGGAATCGGGAATCGGGAATCGGGAATCGGGAATCGGGAATCAGATCATCGATCAGAGATCAGCGCTCGCCGAGTTCTGTGAGGATCTGCCGCGCCACCTCGCCGAACGACATGCCGCCATCCATCGCGGCCTTCTGCATGCGTTCGTGGGCAGCTTGTTCGCTCAGGGCGTAGCGGCTGACCAGCAGCCACTTCGCTTTCTCGATGCGCTTGCGCTCGTCCAGCGCGGTGCGCACGGCGGCCAGCGCCTCTTCGGAACGCTGCATGTGCAGCGTCTGTTCGCGCATCACGTCCAGAATCGAGCGCTCCATGTCCTGCCCGACGCCGTCCGACGGCGGCACATCGACCACCCTGCCCTGCACATTGAAGAGCATGCTCGTCGTCTTGCCGCTGGCGTGCTCGGCAAAACGCTCGAGCAGCAGGCGCCGGTTGTCCATTTCCTCGCGTGTTTCGGCGATGCGCTTGTCGCACTGCCGCGCCAGCGCGGTGGCCAACGTGCTTTCCACCGCGCGCATGGCATCCATACGCTGCGTGCAAACGTCGAACCACAACTCGGCCAATCCGCCATCCACCCGATGCGCGTCCGAGGTGTTGCGCGCCATGTTGCGCATCTGCACGACCGGCTGCGCCAACGGCGCAAGTGTCGACCAACCGGCCAGCGCCTCGTCGGGCGCGTATTGCGCGAATACATCGAAGCAGCGCGCCTGGCTGGCGTCCAATGCCTGCATGCGCGCTTTCATCGCATCGGTGAAATATCCCGCGCGATAGCCGATCACACCGCACGCGCGCTCCTGACCGCTCAACTCTTTACCCTGCATGAAGTTGAGCAGCGCCACGAGGATGCGCGTCACGCCAGGATCCAAGGCAGAATCCGCCGCTTCGAAAACCACTGCCAGCAGGCTCCCGATCAAACGCGTGAACGCGGCATTCGCTTCCTCGGCAGGGATGCGCCGGTCGCGCAGCCGCCGGCGCATATCGGGCAGTTCATCGAGCCGAAAGAGCGCATGGGCCACGCAGTTGAGCAGGCGCGCCTTCTCGGCGCTGCGGGCGGCGTCCGACTCCAGCTCGTCGAGAAACCGCCGCACCCCTTCTTCCACCTCGATGGCGTCGCGGCTCAAGCCGGTCAACGCGGCCAGCGGCTGCTCATCGGCGCCGTAGAGATACAGGTTTGAATAGCCGCGCTCTTTCTGCAAGGCATGCACCAACGCGCTCACCAACACCACGAGTTCACAGGTGCTCGCCAGCACTTCGAGACCATGCAACTCGCTGCGGCGGGCCGCGAGCAGAAAACGCAGCGTCGACGCCATGCGGTCCTTAGCCATGCCGCACGCCCTCTATTGCCGGGCGGCCATGACCGCGATCACGATGACGAGGATCAGGCACAGGCCTTTCCAGAAAGCGACAGGGTGGCGCTCGATGAGGGGCAGTCGATCGCCACGCGTGGCAAGGGTATCGGGGTGGCGCAAGTCATACGTAAACTCGGAAAGCTCCTGGTAACGCGCCTGTGGATCGGGGTGCAACGCACGACTGAGCACACGGTCGATCCAGGCCGGGATGTCGCGATCATGACCGACAACCGAGACATACGCCAGTTTAAGCTGCGCCGCACGACTGCGCGCCCGCGCGACACCCGTGCCATACGGCAGGCGCCCAGACAGCATCTGATAGGTCATCACACCGAGCGAAAAGATGTCCGATCGCGACGTGCCCGACTCGCCCAGGAAGTATTCCGGTGCGCTGTATTGCGCGGTACCGAGAATGTCGCTGCGTTCGCCGTCGCGCGCGAGCTCGGCGATACCGGCCACCTGGATCGATCCCAAGTCAATGATCTTGACGACGCCCTTGCGGTCGATCAACACGTTGTCGGGCCGCAGATCCTGATGAACGATCTCGAGCCGATGAAACGCCTGCAGGCCGCGCGCGATCTGCTCGATGATGGGCAGCACTTGCGCCAGCGCCGGCGCGGGATGCTGTTGCATCCACTGCGTCAACGTGATCCCATCGATGTATTCGCTGGCGATATACAGAAACTGCCGCTCGCGGACGCGCGGCCAGGCGCGCACCACATGACGGCTGTCGATGCGGCGCGCAATCCACTCTTCCGTCAGCAGCCGTTCGAGGTAGGCCGGATCGTGCCGCTGATCCAGCGACGGAATCTTGAGCACCACGGGTGTATCCGTGTCGATATCGTGCGCCAGATACACGTGGCTGCGATAGCTGGCGCGCAGTTCCCGCACGATCCTGAAGCCGTCGAATTCAGCGCCGTCGCGCTGCAAGGGTGGGCACGGCAGGGTCCCGGCATAGGCCGCGATCTCGTCAGGCTGACGGCTCGGTACGGCGTCGACACGCACGAGCTGGACCGTCAGGTTATCGTCGCTCCCCGCCTCATACGCCAGCGTCACCAACCGCTGCGCTGCGCGATCCAGCCCATCCGGCGCTGCGGACGTCACGTCAGGCGCACAGGTCAACACATCGACGATCGCCTCAGCCGTCACATGCTCATACACCCCGTCGGTGGCCAGCAGGAACACGTCGCCCGGCGCCAAGGACTGCGTGTGATAGTCCAGTTCGAGATGGGGTGCGAAACCCAACGCACGCCCAAGATGGCTCCTGTCGCGCGAGACCCAGACGCGATGATCGTCGGTGAGTTGCTGCAGCACGCCCTCGCGCAGCCGGTAGATGCGTGTATCGCCCACGTGCAGGATATGCGCCGTGGCCGACTTCAGCACCATCACGCTCATCGTGCACACATAACCGCGATCGGCGTCGTAGCGGTGCGGCCCCTGCCGGGTCTGCGCATGCAGCCAGGCGTTGGTCGCGGCCAGCACCTGCTGCGCCGACTTCTTCACCGACCAGGTTTCGGGAGTGCTGTAGTAATCCTCCAGAAAACCCGCGACCGCAGTCTCGCTGGCGATGTGGCTGACGGTGCTGCTGCTGATGCCATCGGCCAGCGCGAAGGCGATCCCCTTTACCCCGAGAAGCGGCTCCCTAGGGATGCAGGCGCCGTGAAAGTCCTGATTGGTGGCCTTCCTGCCGGCGGAGGTGCAATGGCCCACGGCAACGCGCAAGGCGTTGGCCGCAGTCATGGGCGCCGGACTATCCATGGCGCACGATGGCAACGCGCGGCATCAACTGAAGCTGCGCTTGGGCGCGGTGCGCACGTGCGTGGTGTACAGCGTGAGCCCCGTCAATGACAGGCCGCCGACCAGGTTGCCCAGCACCACCGGGATCTCGTTCCAGATCATGTAGTCCATGACCGAGAAGTTGCCCCCCATGATCAGCGCCGACGGAAACAGGAACATGTTGACGATCGAGTGCTCGAAGCCCATCGCAAAGAACAGCATGACCGGCATCCACATGGCGATGACTTTGCCGCTGACCGTGGTGGAGATCATGGCGCCCACCACGCCCAACGACACCATCCAGTTGCACAGTACGCCGCGGATGAAGATGGTGAGCATGCCACCGGCACCGTATTCTTTGTAGCCCAGCGTGCGGTTCTCGCCGATATGCGAAATCATTTCGCCCACCTTGCTGGGCGGTGTCGAAAATCCATAGGTGAAGACGATCGCCATCAGGAATGCCACCAGCAACGCGCCGAGGAAGTTGCCGACAAACACGACCCCCCAGTGCTTGAGCACCGCGCTCAACGTTACGCCGGGCCGTTTGTCGAACAACGCCAGCGGCGTGAGCACGAATACGCCGGTGAGCAGGTCGAAGCCCATCAGATACAGCATGCAGAAGCCAACGGGAAACAATGCCGCGCCCAGAATGGCAGAGCCCGTTTGCACCGTCACGGTAACGGCGAAGACGGCCGCGATGGCGAGAATGCCGCCCGCCATGAACGCACGGATCAATGCGTCGCGCGTACCCATGTAAATTTTCGATTCGCCCGCATCCACCATCTTGGTGACGAACTCGGCCGGAGCTAGGTAAGACATGATGTGTTCCTGTAATCAATGAAAGAGGATCAGCCGATCTCGACGGCGTCGCCGTTGAAACGTACGGGCCACGTGCGCAGGCGTTGCTCGGGAAACTGCACACATGTGCCGTCCACCAGCCGAAACTGTTGCTTGTAGAGCGGCGACGACACCACGAGATCGCCGCCGATCCGCCCGACCAGGCCGCGTCCAATCACGTTGGCGCCCGACCGGGGGTCCTGGTTTTCGACCGCATACAGTGTTTGCTCGCCGGCATCGGGCAGATAGAACAAAGCCACCTGCATGCCATCGATGAGGGCGACCACGCCCGAGTTGGCCACCAGATCGTGGCGAGTGCAGGCGTGGCGCCAGACGGGTGAGGCGTTATCTGCGGCCGGCATCATGCCATCTCCTCGGCAATCGGAATCACGCGCGAGCGGGCACGCATCGGGCTCGGCCGGCGTTGGCCGCGTTCTTCCACGAATTCGATATCGGGGTCGGCCGCGCGGTCGTTCACGAACGTCCGGAACCGTTTGAGTTTTTCGGGATCGCTCAACGCGTTTTCCCATTCGCATTCGTACCGATCGACGATCAACGCCATTTGCGATTCGAGCTCCGCACCCATGCCGAGACTGTCGTCGATGACGACCGCTTTCAGATAATCGAGGCCACCCTCCAACGACTCGCGCCACACCGAGGTGCGCTGCAGTTTGTCGGCGGTACGGATATAGAACATCAACACGCGGTCGATGTAGCGAATCAACGCGGCGTCGTCGAGATCGGTGGCGAACAGTTCTGCATGGCGCGGCCGCATGCCGCCGTTGCCGCACACATACAGGTTCCAGCCGTTCTCGGTCGCGATCACACCGATGTCTTTGCTTTGCGCTTCGGCGCACTCACGCGTGCAGCCCGACACCGCGAACTTGAGCTTGTGCGGCGCGCGCAGCCCCTTGTAGCGGTGCTCGATATCCAGCGCCATCTTCACGCTGTCTTGCACACCATAGCGGCACCACGTGCTGCCCACGCACGACTTCACCGTGCGGGTGGACTTGCCGTACGCATGGCCGGTTTCGAAGCCTGCGGCGATCAACTCGCCCCAGATCTCGGGCAGCTCGTGCAACTGCGCGCCAAACAAGTCGATGCGCTGCCCACCGGTGATCTTGGTATAGAGGTTGTATTTCTTGGCAACCGCGCCGATGGCGATCAGGCCGTCGGGCGTGATCTCGCCTGCGGGAATGCGCGGCACCACCGAATAAGTGCCGTTCTTTTGCATATTGGCCATGAACGTATCGTTCGTGTCCTGCAGTGGCACAAGCTTGGCATCCTGAATCGAGCGATTCCAGCACGAGGCCAGAATCGACCCCACCGCCGGCTTGCAAATATCACAGCCCATGGAGCCCTTACCGTGGCTGGCCAATACTTCTTCGAACGATTCCATGCCGCTCACGCGCACGATCGCGTACAGCTCCTGGCGCGTGTACGCGAAATGCTCGCACAGGCTCTTATCGACAGCCACGCCGCGGCTCACCAGTTCATGTTCGAACACTTGCTTGAGCAAGCCGGCACAGCCGCCGCACCCGGACGCCGCCTTGGTGCAAGCCTTGACACCCGCCAGATCGGTGCAGCCGTCGTCGATGGCCGCGCAGATCGCACCCTTGCTCACGTTGTGGCAGGAGCAGATCGTGGCGGTTGCGGGCAATGCGTCCACGCCCAAGGCCGGCGCGGCCTGCCCGGCCGGCAGAATCAAGGTTGCAGGGTCGGCCGGCGGTGCGATGCTGTTCTGCACGTACTGCAGCAGTGTGTCGTAGTAGCTGTTGTCGCCGACCAGTACGGCGCCCAGTACGCGCTTGCCATCGGCCGATACGATCAGGCGGCGGTAGCTCGCGCCGGCTTCGTCGATGAAGCGATAACTCAGCGCGCCAGGCGTCACGCCATGCGCATCGCCGATCGAGCCCACATCGACGCCCAGCAGCTTGAGCTTGGTGGACATATCCGCGCCGGTAAAGGCCTGCGCATCGGCGCTGCATAAGGCGGCCGACACCGTGCGCGCCATCTGATAGCCGGGTGCGACCAGTCCAAACACACTACCGTTCCAAGCGGCGCACTCGCCGATGGCGTAGATCGCGGGGTCGCTCGTGCAGCACTGGTCGTCGACGGCCACGCCGCCGCGCGCGCCCAGGTCGAGCCCGGCGCCTTTGGCCAATGCGTCTTGCGGACGGATGCCGGCGGAAAACACGATCAAATCCGTTTCAAGCGACTCGCCATCGGCGAAACGCATGCAGTAGCGGTACTCGGCGCCGGCCGTAATTTCCACCGTCGAGCGCGATAGGTGAACACCCACGCCCAGCGCCTGGATGCGCGCTTTCAGTGCCGCACCACCCAGATCGTCCAGCTGCACCGGCATCAGGCGCGGTGCGAATTCGACCACGTGCGCTTCCAGATTCAACGACTTCAACGCATTCGCCGCTTCCAGTCCCAACAGCCCGCCGCCCACTACCACGCCGCGCCGCGAGCCCTGCGCCGCGTCGCGAATCAAATCGAGATCGTCGATGGTGCGATACACGAGCCGGGAGGTGCCCTCGGCGCCCGCGATCGGCGGCACGAAGGGGTAGGATCCGGTCGCCAGCACCAGCTTGTCGTAGCCATAGCGGCCACCCGCCGTGACGACTTCCCGCTGCGTGCGATCGATCTCAAAGACGGGCACGCCCAGATGCAGCGTCAGCCCGAGCCGCTCATAGAACGCCGCTTCGCACATGGCCATCGATTCGGCGTCGCGGCCGCCCAGGTATTCGGACAGGTGCACGCGATCGTAGGCGCGCAGCGTCTCGTCGCCAAAGACGTGGATGCGATAGCGCTCGAGCGCGCCACCCGCGATCAACTGCTCGACGCAATGGTGGCCGACCATGCCGTTGCCGACAACGACAAGCGTTTGCAGAGGTTGAGAGGTGGTCATGAGATATCCCCGAAAGCGTGAAGCGATTTCAAATACAGACGACGAAAAGGCGCCCAGAACCATTCGGTTCGGGGCGCCTTTGCCGGTATTGCACACGTTGTCTGTTGCCGGGTTATCGCCGGCATCGAGACAAAAGCAATATCGATGCCAATTTCCTACCCGCCCGTGATGCACCGCGCAAAGCCAATGCTGGCGCGGGTTCGCCTGTCATTCGCCCACCGACTACGGTCGCGTGGCGTGCTGCGCCAGGCCGGCGCGCGCATCAACTCGGTGCATAACGCTGTGCGCGGGGCACTGTTATGGCACGCGTCTTATCCGATTGCGGCGCGCTCACAAACAACTTTCAGTAATAAGCTTATGATTCCGGGCGATATGCTGGCGTCGCCGGGCCGTCTCGGCCGCCCGCCGGCACAGCCTTACCGAGGAACCCGTGGTGTCCACTTCCGTGATCGATCGCAACGTCCTGCGGCTCACCGCCGCGCAAGCCTTGGCAGGCGCCAACGCCACCGTGGTGTATGCCACCGGCGCACTGATCGGCGACGCGCTGGCACCCGATAAAGCGCTGGCGACGCTGCCGATCACGATTTTCGTGGTGGGCATGGCCACTTGCACCCTACCTGCCGGTGCGATCGCCCAACGCTATGGCCGACGCCCCGTCTTCATGCTGGGCGCCCTGTGCGGCGTTCTGGTGGGATTGCTGGCCGCGCTCGGCATCGTGCTGACATCCTTTCCCATTTTCTGCGTGGCCATGTTGTTTGGCGGCGCCTATGCCGCTGTCGTGCTGTCGTTCCGCTTTGCCGCCGCCGAATGCGTGGCGCCCGAGCGGCGCGCCAAAGCCCTGTCGTTCGTGATGGCGGGCGGTGTGCTGGCGGGCATCCTCGGACCGCAGACCGTCACGTTGACGATGAACCTGTGGCCCACGCACCTGTTCGCGGCCACCTATCTTGCCGGGGCCGGCATTGCCGTCCTGTCGGCCATCGTGCTCGCAGGTGTGCGCCTTCCCGCCGTGAAAGCCTCGGATGCCGGCGGCGGTCGCCCGCTCCCCGAGATCTTTCGTCAGCCCCGTCTCATTACCGCGATGCTCTGCGGCGTCATCAGCTACACGCTGATGAACTTCCTGATGACGTCGGCCCCATTGGCCATGCATCACCATGGCCTGCCGCTGGCCGCATCCAACCTGGCGTTGCAGTGGCACGTGATCGCCATGTATGGTCCCAGCTTCTTTACCGGCAGTCTGATTACGCGATTCGGCCCGGGAAAGATCGTCCTTGCTGGATTGGTGCTCATCGCGGCCGCTGCCATAGCGGGTATCGCCGGCATGGAAGTCGGCCATTTCTGGGTGTCGATGGTATTGCTGGGGGTGGGCTGGAACTTCGGTTTCGTGGGTGCGTCGGCCATGGTGCTCGAGTGCCATCACCCGCAAGAGCGCACCCGAGTACAGGCGATGAACGACTTCGTGGTGTTCGGTGCCATGGTGATGGGATCGTTCGCTTCGGGCGGGCTGCTGAATCACTATGGTTGGGAAGTGATTTGCTGGCTGGCGCTGCCGCCCGTGGCTGTGGCTGCGGCCACATTGATGGCCAGTGAAGCGGCGCGCCGGCGGGCGGTCGCCACGCGCGCGGCATAGTCGACTCACCGATCGGCCGGCGTAAAGCCGACTTATCATGTTGGGTTGAACGAGGTTTTTCGCATGATCGATTCTGCCAACCTGCTGACCATCGTGGCGATGGCGAGCGTGACCTACTTCACACGCATCGGCGGCTACATTTTGCTGCGCAATCGGCAGCTCAGTCCCCGCGCGATGGCGGTGATGGATGCCGCGCCGGGCTGCGTGTTGATCTCGGTGATCGCGCCCAACTTCGTCTCGTCCAATCCTGCCGATCTGATCGCACTGGCATTGACGGTGGCCGCCGCCACACGGTTCTCGCTGCTGCCCACCGTGCTGGTCGGGGTGATCTCCGCGGGCGTTCTTCGCTACGTGATTGGATAGACCCCCATGAACATGACGTCCGACACCCCTGCAATCGCGATCGATCCTTCACCTGATCGCCACACCACCCGATCCGAAATCAAGCGTGGCATGCGCGCCATGTTGCCCGCGTTGGTCGGCATCGTGCCGCTCGGCTTGCTGCTGGGCGCACAAGCCACCACCAAAGGCTTGAGTGTGGTCGAAGTGCCGCTGCTCACCGGTCTCAATTTCGCCGGCGGTTCGGAGTTTGCGGCGCTGGCGCTATGGACATCGCCGCCGCACCTGCTGCTGATTGCCGGCATCACGCTTCTGATCAACAGCCGCTTCCTGCTGATGGGCGCCGCGCTCGCGCCTTTCCTGCGGCACCTCACCAAGCGCCAGGCGCTCGCATCGCTCTATCTGATGAGCGACGCCTGCTGGGCGCTTGGACTTTCCGACGCGCGCCGCCGCGCTGCAGCCGGCATCACCCCCGCCTTCAGCTTGCCGTATTACCTCGGCGCGTCGGCCATTCTGTATGTGTCGTGGGTGGTCGTGGCAACCATCGGTGCGCTGTGCGGGCCGCTGTTCGGCGACGCCCAATCGCTCGGTCTGCACATGGCCTTTCCGGCGATCTTCATCGTGCTGATCCGCAGCATGTGGAAAGGCATGCGCGCCGCGCGTCCATGGCTCGTGAGCCTGATCGTGGCAGCATCGACGTACCTGTTGGTTCCGGGCGCCTGGTACATGGTGGCAGGTGCCGCATCGGGCATGCTGGCCGCGTACGTGCTGGCGGCAAAGGCGTGATGCGCGTCCCTCTGGAACTGCTGCGACGTATCGATCCTGCAAGTCCGCCAGCGCAGGTCGTTCACCATTTACTTTTGGAGCTTCCCAATGAGAGCCTATAAAGTTGTCGACGTGTTTACCGCCATCCCCTTCGCGGGCAATCCGGTCGCGGTGGTGCTCGACGCCGACGATCTGGACACCGCGCAGATGCAGGCCATTGCGCGCTGGACGAATCTATCGGAAACCACATTTCTGTTGACCCCCACGCACGCTGACGCCGATTACCGCCTGCGCATTTTCACGCCGCGCAGCGAGCTGCCGTTTGCGGGCCATCCCACCCTGGGCAGCGCGCACGCTGCGCTTGAAGCCGGCCGCGTCACGCCCAATGCCGGAGCACTCGTTCAAGAATGCGGCGCGGGGCTCATCCGTATTGCCGTCGACGGCGCTGGCGCATCGCAGCGCTTGACGCTCGCCATGCCCAAAGCATCCATTACCCCGCTTGCGCCGGACGACGTGGCCGAACTGGAAGCGATTTTGGGTCAGCCAGTACGGCGCGACGCCGCGCCCTCACGCATCGATGTCGGCGCAGTATGGATCGTGGCGCAATTGCAAGACGCGCAAACCGTCATCGACCTCACCCCTGACTTCACGCGCTCTGCGGCCTTCGAACGCCGCCTCAAGGCCACCGGCGTATCGATTTTCGGCCTGCATGCGCAAGGCGAAGCCGATATCGAAGTACGTTCCTTCGCGCCATCTTGCGGGGTGGACGAAGATCCCGTGTGCGGCAGCGGCAACGGCAGCATTGCGGCGTTCCGCGCGCTGCACCAGGGCCAGTCCGGCCATGACACGGGCTACACCGCGTCGCAAGGCCGATGCGTGGGCCGTGACGGCCGCGTGTCGCTCGATGTGGCTGCCGACGGTACGGTGAGCGTGGGCGGCGCCTGCGTGACGTGCGTGGAGGGCACGCTGATCTCCTGACGCAGCGCAACAAGCCTTTGGTAGCCGAGGGGTGCGCATGCACCAAATTCGCCATCGCTTCGTAGTATGGTCATACTCTGCTGTTCAACCCCTAAAAGAGAAACTATGCGCCGTACACGCAAGGCTAAAGTTGTTGCAACGCTTGGACCCGCCAGTGCCGATCCCACAATGATCGAAGCACTGTTCGATGCGGGCGCCGACGTCTTCCGTCTTAATTTCAGCCATGGCGTGCAGGCCGACCACGCCGAACGCGTAAAAACGATTCGCGAAATCGAACAACGCCGCGGTCGTCCGATCGCCATCCTGCTCGATCTGCAGGGCCCCAAGCTGCGCATCGGCACCTTTGCCGACGGTCCGGTGATGCTGACGGCGCACAGCACGTTCCGTCTGGATCTCGATGAGACCACGCCGGGATCGGTCGAGCGCGTTGCGCTCCCGCACCCGGAGATCTTCGCCGCACTGACGCCCGGTGCGGATCTGCTGCTCGACGATGGCCGCATCCGCTTGAAGGTCGTGTCCTGCAATGCGACATCGGCCGTTACCGAAGTCGTCAACGGCGGGCCCCTCTCCAATCGCAAAGGTGTGAACGTGCCGGGCGTCGTGTTGCCGCTGTCGGCCCTCACCGAAAAAGACCACGCCGATCTGGCCTTTGGTCTGACGCTCGAGATCGACTGGATTGCGCTCTCCTTTGTGCAGCAGGCTCGCGACATCGAAGAGATCAAGGCGATCGTGGGCAACCGTGCCAGCATCGTCGCCAAGCTGGAAAAGCCTTCAGCCATTCACTCGCTGGCATCGATCGTGGAAGTTGCCGACGCCATCATGGTGGCGCGCGGCGATCTGGGCGTCGAGTTGCCGGCCGAGCAAGTGCCGTCGATTCAAAAGCGCATCGTGCGCGAGTGCCGTCGCGCCGGCAAACCAGTGATCGTGGCCACGCAGATGCTGGAATCGATGGTGAATGCACCGGTGCCCACGCGTGCCGAAGCCTCCGACGTGGCCACTGCCATTTACGATGGCGCTGATGCCGTGATGCTGTCGGCCGAGTCCGCCGCAGGCGCCTATCCGATCGAAGCGGTGAAGATGATGGACAGCATCATCCGTCACACCGAAGCCGATCCCTATTATCTGCAGAGCATTGCTGCGTCGCATACCGCTCCGCGCGCGGAAGCCGCCGATGCCATTGGTCTGGCGGTGCGCGAAATCGTCGACGTGCTCAATGTGCCCGCCACGGTCGCATATACGAAATCCGGCTATTCGGCGTTGCGGCTGGCGCGCGAACGCCCGGCTGCCGCAATCGTCGGTTTGACGCCGGTGGCCGCCACCTCGCGCAAGTTGTCATTGGTGTGGGGCGTGCACGCGGTGCTGTCGCATGAGGTGACGAACGTGCTCGAGATGAGCGCGCTCGCCTGCGAAACGGTCAGGAAGGAAGGCTTCGGCCAGAAGGGCGACCTGATCGTCATTTCGGCGGGCGTGCCCTTCGCCGTGTCCGGCACCACCAATCTGCTCAAGATCTCGACCATCGAGTGAGGAAGCGCCGTCACGCCGCAATGGCGTGACGGCACGCGCGACCTCAGTTTTCCGATGCCGCAGCCGCCTGCGCGGCTTGCCACACGTGTTGCGGCACATGCGTCTTGAGCCGCTCGACCACCAGCTCCAGCGCTTGCTGCGACACGGTGTGACCCAACTCGGTAAAAATATCTGCCGTCACATCGGCGCCTCGGTCGAGCAAGTGCTCGGCCTGGCTGATCGCATAGGTATGCGCGATCACAGTGTCTTTCTCGCCATGGATCAAATGAAACGTGACCGTTGCCGGCGCCACGGCCGGCAGTGTTGCGAACCGACCTGACAGCGCCACGATTCGGCCAGCCAATGGTTCGCCTGACTGCGTGGATTCGAGCGACATGATCGCGCCTTGCGAAAACCCGATCAGCGCCGTCATCGCGGCCGTCGCACCTGTTTTCGCTTGCCAATCCTCGACCACTGCACGAAAGTCCGGCATCGCAGCCGCGATGCGCGCCGGCCGCGACGCTTCGGTCACATCGGTGGCCGAAAACCATTGATAGCCGCGGCCCACATCGCTGGGATGCGGCGCCTGGATGCAAACGATCGCCGCCTGTGGGAATTCGGTGGCCAGGCGGCGGCCGATCGGCGCCATGCTGTCGGACGTGTTGCCCATGCCGTGAAACAGCAGCAACAGTTGCTGGGCACCGTCGGACGGCATCTGCAAAATGAGGGGGTCGGACATGATGTGCTTTGAAAACGTCAAAGCACAAGATTAACCGCTGACGCCGGAGGTGTGCATCGAACCACACCACGACTGCCGAGCGTCGGCGGTCGGCCTATGCTTTTAACGCGCAACGCCCTGCGCCCCACGCCCCAACGCCCGGCCGCCCGCCAAATGCCAAAACGCCACCCCTCCAAACACGCTACGGCTGGAAGAACGCCGTGGGCGTCATCAAACGGTTCTCCTGACGGATCAGATACGCCGCGTCGGCGCTCTTGGTCAAGTAACCGGCCCATTCGGGATCTTTCTGCAAGGCCAGGCGTTTTGCTTCCCGATCGGCCGCGCTGTCATACACCCAGATGTGCATATAGCTGTTCACATCTCCGGCGTCCGTTTGCATGTAGGCCAACGGTTTGCCCAGGTGGCGGCTCTGCACGGCGTACCCGTGCTCGGCGTAGAGCGCGAGGTGCTTTTTGATGGTGCCGGGACGGCAGGTATAGGTTCGAACGTCGTAAAGCATGCTGCATCCTTTTGATGATGATTGAACGAAAGGCCTATTCGGCCGTCGCGCCGGACTGTTTAACGAGCACGCGCCAGCGCGCCACTTCCTGGATCACATACGCTTGAAACGCGGCATGGCCATCGCCGATCGGATCCGCGCCCAGCCCTTTCAGTTTGTCCTGCACGCCGGCATCCGCCACGCTTTGCGTGATCGCGGTGGACAAGGTATCGACCACACCGGCGGGCGTGCCGGCCGGCACGAAGAGACCAAACCAGGACCGGGCGTTCATCTCGGCGTAGGGCGTCTCGGCAAAGCTGGGCACATCGGGCAGTGCGCTGTGACGTTGCGCTCCCGTGACCGCCAGCGCCGTCAATCGGCCGCCCTGCACCTGCGACAACACCTCGGGCAAGTTGGCGAACATCAACTGCACCTGCCCCCCCATGACGTCATTGAGGGCCTGCGCCCCGCCCTTGTAGGGCACATGCGTCATCTTGGCGCCCACCAGCGCATTGAACTGCTCGCCCGCAAGATGCGACGCCGTGCCCGTGCCCCCGGAAGCGAAGTTCACGCGGTCGCCATTGGCCTTGGCATACGCTGCGAGTTCCACGGCGGTGGCCGCCGGCACCTTGGGATTCACCACCAACAGCAACGGTACCGAAGCCAGGTTCGACAAGCCCACGAAATCCCGCGTCAGGCTGTAGTCCAGTTGCGGATAAAGCGACGCGTTGATCGCATGTGCCGACGTCGCCATCAGCAACGTATAACCGTCCGGCTCGGACCGTGCCGCCGTGACGGCGCCGATATTGCCATTGGCGCCCGCCTTGTTTTCCACCACGACCGCTTGCCCCAAACGGCTCGACATGGCCTGCGCCACGGTGCGGGCAATCACGTCGGTCGCGCCGCCCGCAGCAAACGGCACCACGATACGTAGCGGCCGATCCGGAAACGCCGCATGGGCGACACCCGCGGTCCACGTCAGTGCAAAAGCCAAGCCTAACCGCGCGCTCAGGCGAACGAATGTCTTCATGTCTCACTCCTCATTTTTGGTTTATTTTTTGGTCTCACCGGCATCCTTTCGTGCCGGGGCATTCATTTCGACGCGGGGCGTGCGAAACCGCAAAAGACGAGTGAAGATTACGCAAGCCCGACCGGGCAGCGTGAGGACAGAACCGACGTTGTATTGGACTTTTTCGCAGACGCGTCGAGCGCGCTGATCGCGCGATGCGTTCGAGTGCTGCATCCGACCGCTGCATCCGACCGCTGCATCCGACCGCTGCATTTGAATGCTGCATTTAAATACTGCATTCGAGTGCTGCGTTCAAACGGCGGATCGACGCGGCTAGTCGAGCGGGCTGCAGTGCTTCTTGCGAAAGTCGCCCGGCGTATGCGCCGTATGCTTCTTGAAGAACCGTGCGAAGTAAGCGGGGTCGTCGATGTTCAAATTAAAGGCTATTTCGGCCACACCCAGATCGGTGTTGGTGAGCATCCGTTTGGCTTCCAGCACCACCCGATCCTGAACAAACTGGCTGGCCGTGCGGCCCATCGTGCGCTTTACCGCGTCGTTGAGCTGCCGTTCGCTGACCGACAGCGTATCGGCATACTGACCGATGGCCGCGAAGTCCAGATAATGCGTTTCGACCAGCAGCGCAAAACGTTTGGCCAGCGCATACCCAGGACCTGCACGCTGCGTGCCCTCACTCTCCGGATACAGGCGCCGCAACTGCGTGAGCAGGATAAGTAAGTAGGAACGCACCACGTCGAAACGCCCTTCCCGTTTATCCGCCATCTCGGCTTCAATGGCATGCAGCAGCGGCAGCATGCCATCGTGCTGCGCATGCGTGAGATACATGGCCGGTGTGCCGCGCGTCATCTGAAAAAAAGGAAATTTGGCGATATCGTCCGCGCGCGGAAACATCTGCGCAAAGAAATCGGTGCTGATATTCAGCACATAGCCACTGGGCTTCACCGAGGACGTCCACGCATGCACCTGCCCGGGCGAGAGGAAAAACACCGAATGGTCGCGCACGTCGAATTGCTCGAAATCGAGCACGTGCGTGCCACGGGCAGTCGTCATCCACAACAGGTGATAGTAGTTGTGCCGATGCAGAAACGCGCGCGGAATATCGTCGCGCTGCTGCAGACGGACGAGATCGAAATAGAACGATCCGGCGCCAGAGAAATCCGAGGATTCAAAGGTGGGGAACGCTGCAGCGGATGGCGCGGACGCCCCTTCGGACACGGTACGAGTCTCCCTATTATTTTTTGCCGAGGCTTATGGCCGTCATCATAAAGGCAAATACGCGACGCAAATCGACGAGTCGGCACACGCGGCGCCCGGGCCAGCCGACAGGAATAGGCAAGCATTGCACAGTTCTGGGTCTATTGATGAAGCGATGCAGTCAATAGCATTCCCTCATCGTCCGCACCGCGGCCGACACGATTGCCAAAACCGCCAGCACCGCCACGTCGCGCAATGCGCGACGCGCGATCGCTAAACGATTGATCAAGGAGATCGCCATGAGTATCCGATTCCGCCGCGCCCCACTTATCTTTGCGATGTTGGCTTGCGCCGCCATCAGCCATGCGGCCAACGCGACCGGCCGCACGCACACGCCCGAGAAGCGCAATACCGCGCTCGTTCAACAGGCGTTCGAGAACTGGCAGCAGGGCCGCGGCAGTGTGTTCGATCTGCTCGCCGAAAATTCGGTGTGGACGGTGGCGGGCACAAGCCCATACTCAGGCACCTACCGCAACCGCGAAGAGTTCATGACGCAGGCGGTACTGCCCATCAATGCCCGCCTCGCCACGCCGATTACGCCCGATGTGAAGCACATCGTGGCGCAAGGCGAGCAGGTGGTGGTCATGTGGGACGGGATGGCCACCGCAAAAGACGGCAGCCGGTATGAGAACAGCTATGCGTGGCACCTCACCATGCAAGACGGCAAGATCACGCAGGTGAATGCGTTTCTGGATACCTGGAAATTGGCGGAGTTGATGCGCTAGCGCCAACCATTCGCCAGCCCGGCGCCGCAGCGGTCTGCAGGCGCTCAGCAGCGCCGGATGCGATTTATCATCCCGGCACCGCGGTGCCAGGCGCGATCATCACGCGTCCAGTGGCGCGAGGCCCGCTTGCTTCAGTGCATCGTTGAGCCACGGCGACACCAACTCGCCGCGTGCGATCTCGGCCAGCCGCTGCTGCTCCGCCGCCACCTTGGCTTCGGCGGCGACCAATACCGCCTCCACGTCGGCGCGCGGGATCACCACCACGCCATCCACATCGCCCACGATCAAATCGCCGGGATGCACGGCCACGCCACCCGCGGAAATCGGACCGCTCAATCGGCCCGGCAGCCCCTTCGTGGGACCGCACGGATTGGTGCCGGCAGCAAAAATGGGGAACTTGCCGTGCATCAAGGTATCGGTATCGCGTGACGCCGCATCCACCACGAAGCCGCCCAATTTGGCGGCCGCCCCCTGCGTGACCATCAGCTCGCCAAACAATGCGCAGGTGGTGTCGGCCTTGCCGTCTACCACCAGCACATCGCCGGGCTTGGCCACGGCCAATGCCACGTGAAACATAAGATTGTCACCGGGGCGCACTTCGACGGTGAAGGCCGGGCCGCACACCTTCATCTCCGGATGCAGCGCACGCACGCGTGCATCGAGGGTGCCGCGCCGGCCGGCCACATCGCATAGAATGGCGGCCTGGAAGACGCGCGCGCGCTCAATCTGCTCAGGCGTTACGCGATCGAACTCAGCGGTTTTTCGGTAAGACATCATCACTCCGGAAACGACAGTTAACGCGCAAGCGGTGCATGCACCACATTGCGCGGTGCGCCTTGCAGGAAGGCGTCGATGTTATCGATCAATTGATCGGCGAGGGCCTGAACGGCCTCGTCGCTGGCCCAAGCCACATGCGGCGTCAGGATGAAATTGGGCGCATCCATCACATGCATGAAAGGATGGTCCGGCGGCGGCGGCTCGGTCGACACCACGTCGAATCCGGCACCTGAGATTTGCCGGCTCTTCAGCGCGTCCACCAACGCAGCCTCGTCCACTAGCCCGCCGCGCGCCGTGTTGATCAGCAGCGGACGGCGATGCATACGGGCAAACTCCGGCGCCGCGATCATGTTGCGGGTTGACGGCAGCAGCGGGCAATGCAACGTAATGATGTCGGCCTGCTCGAGCACATGATCGAACGGGGTATAGAGGTCGCCCATGCCTGTGCTGCCCTTGTGTGCGGCAAACAGCGTTCGCATGCCGAGGGCTTGCCCGATCTGCGCCACCTCCCGGCCCAGCACGCCATCGCCGATGATGCCTAAGCAGGCGCCGGCGAAATCGCGGATCGGGTAGTCGAAAAAGCAGAACTGATCGGCCTCCTGCCAGCGCCCGCGCGCCACCGCAGCGTGATAGGCCAGGATGCTGCGCCGCAAGGCGAAGATGAGCGCAAAAGTGTGCTCCGGTACCGTGTGGCGGGCGTAATTGCGGATGTTCGACACCACGATGTTGCGCGCGGCACACGCCTGCAGATCGATGTTGTCGGTACCGGTGGCGGCCACCGCGATCAGCTTGAGCCGCGTTGCGCTTGCAATGGTGGCCGCATCGAGCTTGACCTTGTTGGTTACCACGATATCGGCATTCGCAATGCGTGCCGCGATCTCTGCGGCGGCTGTGCGCGGGTGATTGGTCCAGGTATGGGCCGAAGCCGGCGCGCGCAGGACCGTCTGCGGCGAAAATGTGTCGTGGTCGAGAAAGACGATGTTGCAGGAGGTCATGTTCAGTGTTTGCGCTCGATCAAGAATGTGCCGTTCAACTCGTTCAGCGATGCGATGCCCAGCATGCCCATGTCGCGTAATATCTCGCTCTTCATCAGTTCAATGCCATGCCGCACGCCCTGCTCCCCGGCCACCGCAGCGGCGTAATTCAAGGGTCGGCCCACAAACGCGCAGCTCGCCCCCAGCGCCAGGGCTTTCATGACGTCGGTGCCGCGGCGCACGCCACTATCGATCATGACGGTCATGCCGGCCGCCTGCGCCACGATTTCCGGCAACACCTGCAGTGGTGCAGCGGCGCCGTCGAGTTGTCGTCCGCCATGGTTGGACACAATGATGCCGTCCATCCCCGCCTGCCGCGCACGTAACGCATCCTGCGCGTCGAGGATGCCCTTGATGATCATCGGCCCCTTCCAGCGCCGGCGAATGCGAGCGACGTGCGTCCAGTTCAAATGCCCCCGCTCGGCCAGATCGCGCATCACACTTTTGGACAAAATTGGCGCACCGCGCGTGGCGTAGTTGTTCTCGAAATGCGGCATGCCGTGCTTGATCAGCGTGCGCAGAAACGTGCCGCACAGCCAGCGCGGATGCGTGATGCCCTGCACCGCGAGCGCCAGGCTGGGCTTGAGCGGCGTGCTGAAACCGGTGCGCACATTGTTTTCCCGATTCGCCTGCACTGGCGTATCTACCGTGAGCACGAGGGTTTCGACGCCCGCTGCGGCCACGCGATCGATCAACGCGGTGATCTGCGTTTCATCGCCTGGCAGATACGCCTGAAACCACGTGCCGGGTGCCACCGCCATCACTTCTTCAACACGAATCAGCGACGACCCGCTCATGATGCAAGGCACCTGCGCGGCTTGTGCCGCGCGTGCCTGAACGATGTCGCCCCGGTAGGCGGTAAGCGCTGAGATACCCATGGGCGCCACGCCCACCGGACTGGCGTAGTGCCGGCCAAAGAGCGTGATGCGCTGCTCGCGTTTTGAGACATCGACCAACACGCGCGGACGAAAGCCATAGCGGGCATAGGCCAGCCGATTATCTTCTTGCGCCGTGCCGTCTTCGACGAATCCTGCCACGTAACCGAAGATGGGCTTTGGCAGATGGCGGCGTGCCGCAGGTTCGAAATCGCTCAAGCTGAGAAAACGCGCCAAATGGGCCGGCGCGACGTACGCCGCAGACGCACCAGCCGACTGCGAGGGCACGCCGTCCGGCACGGACGCGTCTGCCGACTGGGGCGACTCGGCGCGTTCGATGGCATTCGCGGCACGCGCGGATGGGCTGACATGAGAGGCGGACATGAGGCGTTGTGACGATCACGTAGGCGAGAACTCGCGACCCCACGAAATATATCGACCGCCATCGCATCGAAAAAGCGCAATTAAACGATGGAGCTTCATCGCTTTTTTCTGCGTCACGCCGCACAGATCACCACAGCACGTGGGGTGCCTCGAAATCGACTTCAAGCATCACCCGCTCGCGCATGGCTGCCACCAACGGGCGAATGTCTTCGCGTCGGCTTTGAAAGGCGTAATGCAATGGGCGCAAAGGCGGTTCGCCCAGGATGGCACGCAAACCATGTTTTTCGCGCAGCGGCGTCAGCCACGCATTAGGAAAAAATGCGATGCCTACACCCGCGGCGACCATGCCCGCGATGGCGCCCATGTTGTTGCAGATCAGTTGCCGCGACACCGCCAACTTGTTATCCACCATCCAGGCTTCGAAGATACGCGTCGAACCCGCGCCTTGCGGCATCGTGATCACCGTCATGTCTTTCAGCGATTCCGGCGTGAGCACCTCAATCTCACCCAATTGCGCATCGGTACCCACCCAGTCATAACGCACCTCGGCGATCGTGTGCGAGGCGATCGCGCTGCGCGACGACCAGCCGGCGACCACGGCGAAGTCCAGTTCGCCGGCTTCGACCTGGCGCTCAAGGCTTTGCCCCACATCCACATGCGGTTCAAGCCGCAGATCCGGAAAATCCCGCCGGCAACGGGCGACGAATCTGGGTAACCAGGTAACGGCGGCGAGTTCGCCCATCCCGAAGCGACACACGCCTTGCAGCCCCGTGTTCTTGCCGATGGTGTCGCGCGCATGGCGCGCAGCCTGCAACATATCGCGCGCCAGGGGAAGCAGCGCCTGGCCGGCCGAGGTCAACACGGAGCGGTGACCCGTTCGGTCAAACAGGACTTCGCCAAGATCGGCTTCCAGTTCACCCAAGCGTTTGGACAAAGACGATTGCGACAGATGCAACTGTGTGGCGGCTGCGGCAAAACTCGATGCCAAGGCGGCCGCGTAGAAGGCTTCCAACTGCTTGAATGTCATGGCAACGCTCTGGAGAAAATCGCGGGTGCGGAACACGCCAGACGCGAGCGGCTGGGTTCGGAAAAAGCGATGGAGTTTTGTAGAAATTTATCACTTTCTTCTCTGAATCCGGATTGCTACAGTCGGCCACACACTTGGAAAGCCTTACACGCGGTCTTAGAAACCGCATGAGGAGACAAACATGAACACCACAATGAAATGGCTGGCGGCTGCCCTCGCCTGGGCGTCGTTCGCCGGTCCTGCCGTTGCGCAGGAATGGAAGCCGGAGCGGCCCATCGAAATTCTCGTCGGCTTCGCCCCCGGCGGCTCGGCCGACCAGATCGCCCGCCAACTCGCCAACGCCGTGAAAAGCACGGTGCCGGTGCCGGTGATCGTGATCAACAAACCCGGTGTGGCGGGCGTACTCGCCGCTCAAGAGGTCGCCAATGCCAAACCGGACGGCTACAGACTGTTCGTCGGTGGCGGCAGTGAGACGACATCGGTGGGCAATCATCAGAAAATTTCGTATGACGCCCGCCGCGATTTCACCCCGATTTTGAAGGCGGCTCGGCTGCCGTCGGTACTCGCCGTCAACGTGAACTCGCCGTACAAGACGATGCAGGAATTGATCGCTGCCGCCAAAGAAAAACCCGAAGGCCTGTCGTATGGCTCGACCGGCGAAGGCAGCTTGTTCCATTCCACCATGCTCGCGTTCGAGGCCAACAGCGGCCTGCGTTTCCTTCATGTGCCCTACAAGGGCGCAGCGGAAGCCACGTTGGCGCTGGCCGCGGGTCAACTCGACATGGCGTTCGGCGCGCCCGAAGAAGTGAAAGGCCTGATCGATGGCGGCAAGATCCGGCCGATCGCCGTGTTCTCCAAAGTGCGTGTGGCCTCCCTCCCCAACGTGCCCACCGTGGGCGAGCTGGGCTACCCGGTGGCGCTGGACAATATGAAAGGCTTGATGGCGCCCGCTGGCCTGCCCGAGCCCATATACCGGTATCTGAACCGCGTCTTTCACGAGGCGCTGGACAGCCCCTCCTGGAAAACGTACGCCCAGAGCAGCGGCCTCACCACCGACTACGCCGACGGCCCGGCGTTTCAGAAAGAGATCAACGAAAGCTACACCTTGGTCGGCGATTCGCTGGCCAAGATCAAAAGCGCAAAAAACTGAGGAACAGGCAGGCATGACCACCACCGTCGCTAAAACCATCGGTTTCATCGGGCTTGGCATCATGGGGCGCGGCATGGCCGCATCTCTGCTGCGTCGCGGGTTTGAGGTTCACGTTCACAACCGCAATCGTTCTGCCGAGGGTGCGTTGATTGACGCCGGGGCGCATGGCGCGGCGTCGCCGGCCGAGGTCGGCGCACGAACGGACGTGGTCATGTTGTGTCTCTCGGATACCGAGGCCGTCGCTGCCGTGCTGTTTGGCGATCAGGGACTGGCTGCCGCGCTTAAACCAGGCAGCTTCGTGATCGATGCCAGCACGATCTCGGCCCAGGCCACGCGCGACCACGCACTGCGCCTCGGGGAACTTGGCATTACCTTGCTCGACGCCCCGGTCAGCGGTGGCGAGGCGGCTGCAGCAAAAGGCGAACTGAGTTGCATGGTGGGGGCCCGCCGCGACGCCTTCGACCATTGCCGTGAGTACCTGGACGGCATCGCCACCCGCGTGGTGCACGTGGGCGATCCGGGTGCCGGGCAAATCGCCAAGGCCTGCAATCAGATCGCCGTAAGCAGTGTGATGTTCGGTGTGGTCGAGGCATTTGCCTTGGCCCGCGCCAATGGCGTCGATCCTGCAGCGGTGCGCGAGGCCCTGCTTGGCGGCGCGGCACGCAGCGCCGTTCTGGAAAAAAACGCCGTTCGCCTGCTCGAGCAGGACTTCGAGCCGGGATTCAAGGCGGAACTCATGCGCAAGGATTTGCGCATGGCGCAGGCCGCCGCTCAGGCCTCACGCGCCGACCGAGAAATGGCCGTGGCGCAAGTCATTCTGCAACGCATCGAGGCGATCTGCGAGCGCGGCGATGGTGCAAAGGATTGGAGCGTCGTCGGCAAATTGAACACGGCCTGATCGCCGGTCGCGTTCACGCCGGCTACATGCATCGCGCCCAACACAAAGGCCACTCCTTACCGGAGTGGCCCGCAAGTCGCTGTCACAACCAAGATCTGCTCGCGACTCATTTGGGTCACGGCTCATTAGGGTGGCGACCCATGTCGGCGTGAGTCGGTCAACTAAGACGCCTCCATTAACGGGCTTTGCACGGCCCGGCTACCCGCTTTACTTCTCAGCCGTATCGTCTTTGGCGTCGTCCTGGTCGTCATCCGTCTTCAGACGCGGCTTCTTGCCGGGCTGAACGGCATGCTCCGCATCCGGCGCAATCTCCTCGCCCTGGTGCTTCTTCTCTTGAATGACTTTCTTGTCGTGCGCAACGTTGCGGGGGTCAGTCATGGCAATCCTCTATCGGTCGTCAAATCGGCGCCGCAAGCGCGGCGGGTTGCCCACCCCTACGCAATGCCTGTGCCGAGCGTAATGGGCCGATCCTAGGGAAAATAGCGGGTTGCATTAATACATCACGTCATGATATTTTTCATCCCAGCCATTTGTGAGCCCCGCCGGAAGATCGACTGACTTCCGTCACGAGGATGCCCCACGATAGGTCGCAGCAACCGTTACGTGCAAGCGCGCATCGCGCCAGTGCGGACAGAGGTGGAAGAAGCCTGCAAACGCAGGCAGCACGCCACTTTCAGCACGACAGAGGTCGGCTCGCCCAGGCGCGTCTGCCTGTACCGTGCGTTCGATCGCCTGAGATCACCCCGGCAATTTCCTTTCGTTTTTTTCGATCAACAGCGCGGATTCAGCACATCCACAAGCTTTCATTTTGCTTTCTTCATGCTGTCGAAATCGACAGCAATGATCCAAATCGACAAGGGCGGGCATGACCTATTCGGTCGCGACGCGCCCCACTACAAGGAGACAACCGTTTTGGTTAGAAACAGACAAGACTTCTGGTCTGGTGCGATGTTCATCGCCTTGGGCGGCGCGTTCGCGCTCAAGGCCACGAGCTACAGCATGGGGACTGCCGCACGCATGGGCCCGGGATATTTTCCGTTTTGGCTGGGCATTGTTTTGGCGCTGATGGGGGCTGTCGTTCTCATGACCGCACTCGGCAAGCGGGCGCCCGAAACCGAAATCACGCGTTTCGACTTTCGCATCCTTCTATTGGTCGTGGGCTCGGTCACGCTATACGGGCTGGTGCTGCGACCGCTCGGCCTCTACCTCTCCGTTTTTCTGCTGGTACTTGTCAGCAGTTTTGCCAGCCACGAGTTCAATTGGAAGGTCGCCGTCGCCAACGGCCTGTTCCTGGTGTTGTTCTCCTATGTGGCGTTCATCCGCGGATTGGGATTGATCTTTCCCCTCTGGCCCGCTGCCCTGAGCAATTAAGGAAACCACCATGGAATTGATGGATAACCTCATGCTGGGGTTCTCGGTGGCGTTTACGCCCGAAAACCTCACCTATGCCTTTCTCGGCTGCCTGCTGGGCACGCTGGTCGGCGTGCTGCCGGGCCTGGGTCCCGTGCCCACAATTGCGATGCTGCTGCCGATCACCTACGTGCTGCCGCCGATTGCCGGGCTCATCATGCTGGCCGGCATTTATTACGGCACACAGTATGGCGGCTCGACCACCGCCATTCTGGTCAATCTTCCTGGTGAGACATCGGCCGTGGTGACCGTGCTCGACGGTCACCAGATGGCCCGCAATGGGCGCGCGGGTGCGGCGCTTTCGATTGCGGCCATCGGTTCGTTTTTCGCCGGCAGCGTCGCCACCGTGTTGATCGCCGCCTTCGCGCCGCCGTTGGCTGAAGTGGCCTTTGCCTTCGGACCGGCGGAATACTTCTCGCTGATGGCGCTGGGCTTGATCGGCGCTGTGGTGCTGGCCTCGGGTTCACTCTCCAAGGCGATCTGCATGATCCTGCTCGGCTTGCTGCTCGGCATGGTGGGCACCGATGTGAACTCGGGCGTGGCCCGTTACGACTTCAGCATTCCCGAACTGCAGGACGGCATCGACTTCGCCATCGTGGCGATGGGCGTATTCGGCCTGGCCGAAATCATGGCCAACCTGGAGCTCAAAGAGCAGCGGGTCGAGATCGCCGACAAGGTGGGATCGCTTTATCCCAGCAAGCAGGAATTCAAGGAATCGTGGCCCGCCGTCGTGCGCGGCACGGCGCTGGGCTCGGCCCTGGGGATCCTGCCGGGTGGCGGATCGGTGCTCTCGGCGTTTGCGTCTTACACGCTGGAAAAGAAGCTGTCTGCGAATCCGGAACGCTTCGGCAAAGGCCACCCCGCCGGCTTGGCGGGCCCGGAGTCGGCCAACAACGCCGGCGCGCAAACCTCGTTCATTCCCTTGCTCACGCTGGGTATCCCGGGTAATGCCGTGATGGCGTTGATGGTAGGCGCGATGACGATTCACAACATCCAGCCCGGCCCGCAAGTGATGACCAGCCATCCGGAACTGTTCTGGGGCCTGATCGCATCGATGTGGATCGGCAATCTGATGCTGGTCGTCCTCAACCTGCCGCTGATCGGCATTTGGGTGAAGCTGTTGCGCGTGCCCTATCGCATGCTCTTCCCCGCGATCCTGGTGTTCTGCACGATCGGCGTGTATTCGCTGAACTACAACGTGTTCGACATCTTCATGTTCGCGGTGTTCGGCGTGGTCGGGTATGTGTGGAGCAAGCTCAAATGCGAAGGCGCGCCATTGCTGCTCGGTTTGGTGTTGGGCCCCATGATGGAAGAGAACTTCCGGCGGGCGCTCCTGCTGTCGCGCGGTGACTACACCACCTTCGTCACGCGCCCGCTCTCCGCTTCGCTGCTCGCCGCCGCCGCCATTCTGCTGGTACTGGTGACGCTGCCGTCCCTGCGCAAGAAACGCGATGAGGCGTTCGTCGAAGAAGACTGACACCTCACGCGAAAAGTTGGCTCTTGGCCTGGTCTCGCTCACGCGAGTTCCAGGTTTTTTTTGTGCACGCTGTTGATGCCGTGGACGTTGCTGGGCATTGCCACCAGGAGATCGCCGCTGACGTACCCCAGGCGCCATCACACCGCCAACAGCACCTTTGTCAGCAGGTCCGGATGCGTGATGTGCGCGCCACCCATGCATCGGCGTCACCCCACTTGCAGCGCCCGTCCGCCAAACACGGGTATACCCCTACAGATAAAGCGTGTTTTCGAGGGATTAAATCCACACTTGCTAAAATGTTGCGGCGCAACCTAAAAAGGTTGCCTGATCGAACGCATTTTTTCTGGGCGCTGCTGTTGCACGATTCGACGTCTTGTCTACCGTGCGACCTACGTGCGCCGCCTATGGATAGTCGTTTCTGCGAGCCGTCGTCGGCTGCGGATGCCATGCGCCCGCGTGCAAAGCCACGCCCACTCTCTTTCAAGACCTCCCGGAAGTTATGAAAAAAATCCTCAAAACACTAGCGGGGCTCATCGTGGTCCTCGCGGTGGTCGCCGTGGTTTTCCTCTACTGGCCGCTGTACAAGGGTTCGCCCCCGAAAGCAGATAACGAACAGCCGGTGGATGTGGTTCTGATCGGCGGCGGCGTGATGAGCGTCACGTTGGCGACGTATCTGCAAGAGCTCGAGCCGGGCTGGAAGATGAAGCTGTTCGAACGCATGGACGGCGTCGCCATGGAAAGCTCGGACGGCTGGAACAATGCCGGCACGGGTCACTCGGCGTTTGCCGAGCTGAACTACACGCCCGAACTCGAAGATGGTTCGATCGAAACCAAACGCGCGGTCGGCATTGCCGAGCAGTTCGAGGTGTCGCGCCAGTTCTGGTCACACCAAGTGAAGCGCGGCCACCTGCAGGAGCCGTCGGCTTTCATCAATCCCACGCCGCACATGAGCTTCGTCTGGGGCGATGAGAACATCGAATACCTGCGCAAGCGTCACGCGGCCCTGATCAAGAACCCGCTCTTCTACGGTATGGAATTCACCCAGGATCAAGAACAGATCCGCAAGTGGGCGCCGTTGATGATCGAAGGCCGCGATCCTAAACAAAAGCTCGCGGCGACCTATATGCCCCTGGGCACCGACGTGAACTTCGGCGTGATCACGCGCGAACTCACGAAGTCGTTGCAGACCAACCCGAACTTCGAACTGCAACTCGGCCACGAAGTGCGCGGCCTGCATCAGAACGACGACAAGACCTGGAACGTGACCGTACACGACCTGAAGTCGGGTAACGATACGACGATCAAATCGAAGTTTGTGTTTATCGGCGCCGGTGGCGCCTCGCTCAAGCTCCTGCAGATGTCCGGCATTCCGGAATCCAAGGACTACGCCGGTTTCCCGGTTGGCGGTCAATTCCTGGCCTTCGAATCGCCGGAAATCAGCGCGCGTCATAACGTGAAGGCGTATGGCAAAGCCGAAGCCGGCTCGCCCCCGATGTCGGTACCGCACCTGGATGCCCGCAAGCTCGACGGCAAGCCGGTCACGCTGTTCGGACCCTTTGCCCTCTTCAGCACCAAGTTCCTGAAGGAAGGTTCGTGGTTCGATCTGTTCTCGTCGGTCAACCACAACAACGTGGCGGGCATGCTCGCCGTGGGTTCGGAAAACCTGGATCTGGTGCGCTATCTGGCGCAACAAGCCGCGCTGACCGACGAAGACCGTCACGCCGAATTGATCAAGTACTTCCCTGAAGCCAAGCGCAGCGACTGGAAGCTGGTCACGGCCGGCCAGCGCGTGCAGGTCATCAAGCGCGATCCGCAGAAAGGCGCCATCCTGCAATTTGGCACGGAAATCGTGACCGACAAGGAAGGCACGATCGCGGCTCTGCTGGGCGCATCGCCCGGCGCGTCGACCTCGCCCCCCATCATGCTGAATGTGTTGGCGAAAGCGTTTCCGAAGGAAATGGCCGCCGGCTGGGAGACGCGTCTGAAGGAAATCGTGCCCTCCTACGGTCGCAAGATCAACGAGAGCCCCGCCCTCACGAACGAGATTCGCCGCATGACGAGCGACGCGTTGAAGCTGCCCTACCTGACGGTGCCGGACGCCGCCTCGGCAAACTTGACGCCCCAGCCCTCGGCAGATCCCAAGATCACGCCTAAGCCGTCGGATAAAAGCGATCGCACGAATGTGGAACTGCAAGCGCTCTGATGCTGGAGCGTAAGCCCCGGGGATAAGTTCACTGCCCCAATGAAATCGGCCGCGTCGTATGAAGCGGCCGATTTTTTTATGGGCGTTCGATGAGGTGGTACATTTTCCGGGCGGCGTGCCGTACACGCGCGTTCGGGTCGGGCCACGGCTTGCCCTCTGCGGATCGGCTTTACCTCGTCGCCTCATCAGGAGTCAGACCCCATGCCGGAATCGACCATCCCCTCGCCCGATGCACTTCCGCAGCGCGCCGGTCCCGCCCCCAAGGTGTACCCGGGGCCGCCCCAGCATCAGCTCGAGCAACATCCCGAGCACGCGCAGTGGCAAGCCCTGCGCACGTTGATCGAGCAATGGGAATCGGCGGATAAGGCGCCTACCTTGCGCGGCACGCCCGGCACGCTGGGCCTTTTTCTACCGAAAGCGCGCGCAGGCGTGGGCGAGTACGGTTTCCTGATCGGACGCGAATTCGCACATCATCACCCCGATGATGGCGGCCTGCACATGACGCTGCCCAGCGCCTGGTGCAAGGCAGTGATCGCCTGCGGCTGGGGCGAGCCGCATGTATGGGCCGGGCGCCCTACGGTGTCGGCCAATACGGTGCTGGTGTATGCACCCCGCGACGCGCAAGAGATCGATGTGGTTCGCCGCCTGATCGAGATTTCCGAGGGCTTTGCGGACGGCACCTTCGTCGACTAGCACAGCGTCACCGCGCTCGTCGCCTACGGGCACGACGACCCTCCCGATGGACGCGCGATTGCGCTAAAGGGCGGCAATCGCGCGCAAGAACGCTTCCTTCTGCTTCTCGTATTCCATGCCGGCCTGATCGCGCTGGGTCGCCAGATCGGCCATCGCATTTTCGGATTTCGCCAGAAGATCCATATAGCGGCGGCCAAGCTCGCTATCGGGCGGCACGGCACTCAGGTTGTCGCGCAGGCGCGATTGCTCGCCATTCTGCTTCTCGATCCTGGTGTCGATATCGGCCAGCTTGCGCTCGGTAGCCGCCCACGTGCGGCGCTGCTGGGCAAGTGCTTTGAGCTTGGCGCTCAACGCCGGTGCCGCAGGCGCATTGGCCAGCATGATCAGCACTTGTTCGTCGGTATCGGTCAACGCGAAAGTATCGGTGCCAGGCAGTTCGTCCGTCACACTCACTTCAGCGGTCGCCCCGGCCGCCACATCGATTCGCAACCGGCGATGCGTGGCCGTTTCGCTATCCAGACGATCTGAGCGCGTGGTCCAGCCCGCTTGCTTGGGATGCTCGATGATGATCACCCGCGGCGCATCGCTTGCGCCTTTGATGCGATACGTGGTCACCGTGCGCGACAGGCTCCGAATCTGTGCCACGCCTTCGCTCACCTTCACATCCACCATCTGCTCTTCGGGTTTCACCTCCGAAGTAATCTCAACCTTGCGATCCGCTGCAAAGCTCGCCAGGCGCGATTCACCCGCCGGCAATGCAGGCATCTTCGCATCACCCACAAAGCCCGACGCACCGTCGTACACCGTCAGGATGCCCGGTGGCAGCGTGCTGGGCGACGTGTTCTTGAGCATCACGGCCGACACCGGATTGAACGATCGCATTTCGGGTTGGAACACCGCCAGGCGCTCCGCCGGCAACGCCACATCCACGAACGGCACGGATAACGTTTGACCGCGCGCCAGCGTCACGGGCTGCGGCAAATGAAAGCTCACGTTCGTCATGTTCTCTTGCGCGCTCGCCGCCTGCGTGGGCGCGGCGGGCGGGGCCATCGGTGCCGGCATGGGCGCCGCCGCCGGACGCGGCCGGGCCATGTCGGCCGACATCATCGCAGACGATTCGGCGCGCGCACCGGCTCCCCTGCCGCCTTGTACCTCGGCTTGCTTGCGTGCCACCGAGACGCCTGCCGAACTGTCGGCGCGGGGCACTTCGCCCACGCCAACCGTCACCGGCAACTCGGGCCGCTGGCGCCAATACCGATCATGCAGTTTCTGGGTCAGCGTGACCGGCGCGCCGGACACCAGCGTCAGATCCACGTCGTTCCAATCTTGACCCGTTGCGTTTTCGAGGACAGCCCAGCCTTGCAGGCGTGCGTCGCCGGCATTGCCGATCACCAAACGGAATGCGGGCTTCCATACCGGCGCGGCGGTGATGTAGCTCAACCCGACGGCACGTTGACCTGCCCCCTTCACGTTGACCGCAAGCGCACGCAGTTGATCGTTGCCGGCACGCCCCAACGATTGAACGGCATCGGCGAAGCGATCGCGCATCGCGGCGTCAAGAATATCGACGGTGGCATCGGCGCCCAGGCGCAGCACATCGATGCGCTTATCTTGCGTCAACACCGACAACCGATGCTCAGCAATTGTGTCGCCCTCCGGCGTTTTGGCGCGGTTGCTGTCGGTGCCCAGTACCGCCCCTTCGATGCTGCGCCCACCCGAGGTCGCGCGCACTTGAATGCCTTTCAACCGTTGCAGCAACGCGGGCAATGACCCGATCGTTTTGGCATTGAACGGCAGCGTCGAAAACGTTTCTTCAACTGGCGACAGGCCGTCCAATGTGAGCGAATCGAGCGTGCCGCCAGGGTCGCTCACCAACAGGCTCTTGAGCACATCGTTGACGTGCGTTAACGGCACCTCGATACGCACCGTGCCATTGCCATTCACATCGGCCACGCGATGCACCTCGGCCACCCCGCCCGACGACAGCGTGATGCGATCGATACGCGCGGCGTCGGCGGGTGCCACGGCCGATTGCGCAGCACTGGCCGCAGTGGTCGAGATCAGCGCAAAACCAAGCACGGTGGAGAAAGCGTTCGAGCGCATGAGGCATCCGCGAAGTTTGGGGGTCGTTGGACTGTAGCGGGCAAGGCCACCGGCTGCAAGCGCTGGCACATTGCCTCACGTCTTGCTTCCCCCTATTCCTTCACCTATTCCTTACGTATTCAGCTCGCAGGGCCCGGCCGCCGTCTGGTACGGCGTCCGGTAATTCACGTATTCATTCAGGTATTTCGTTCGAGCATTTACGCCGAAAACACCGCCGCCACCGCGCGCTCGCCGATCGCCAACCCCACCGTCATTCCCACGCCGGAATGCATGACCGCCACCGTGGTTGCCGCATCCACCGGCAGCACGGAGAACGGCGCGGGGCCGTGCGCGCCATACACGCCCTGCCAGCGCTCCACCACGCGCAGGCGACTGCCCAGCGCTTGTGTGGCCAGATCCAGCAACGTCTGATCGATGGCCTCATCGTTGAACGGCGGCGCGTCCTGACCGTAGTGGTGCGAGTCGCCGATGATCAGGTCGCCATGCGGCGTGGGGCTGATCAAGAGATGGATGCCATGGTCCAACAGCATCGGCGTGGTGGCCTGGATGCGATCGCGAAGCACCTGGGCCGTGGGCAGATCCGAAAACGCGCCATAGTGCACACACGACAGACCGGTCAATACCGGCCGGTCGAGTGCGAAGCCTGGCCCATCGAAGGCCACACGCAGCATTTGCAGTCGGCTGACCTCCAGGTTCATGGCGGCGAAAAGCGCGGGCATCAACGTCAGATAGTCGTGTCCCGGACACACGAACACGTGGCGCGCCTTGAAGTCGCCCGCCGTGGTGTGCACGTCACCGTTCTCGGCGGCGCGCGCCAACGTACCGGTGATGAACGTCACCCCCAATGATGCCGTCAGATAGTGGCGGATGGCAGGGAGTGCCTCGCGCGAGTAGATCTGCAAGTCGTCAAACCCCTGCAGGGCCGCATGATGATGCGCAACCTGCCCATCGAAAAGCTGGCTCAACTCGCGGCTCGACAGCAGCGCGGCGCGATACCCTTCACGGCCAAGCCGGTCGCCCGCAAACTCTTCCAGCACGTCGGCTTCCACAGCCGAACGCGCGAGCACCAGGCTGCCGTTGGCGCGTACATGAAAGCCGGCCTCACGCGCCAGCGCCAACCACAATTCACGCGATTGCGTGGCGTGCGACAGCATCATGCCCGGCGCTTGCCCAGTCACCAGCACCTGACCGAAATTGCGGATGGTGGCACCATGCGCCTGCTGGCTGCGTTCGATCACCGCGACCGAAAGGCCTCGCTTCGCGGCCGCCCAGGCGTGCGCAACACCGAGCATGCCGGCACCCACGACGATGACATCGTATTGCTTCATTTGTCTTGCTTCTCTCGAGGAAAATGCGTGTTCATCGATACCGATACCGATACCGACCGAATTATTTCTTCGGCTCGGACTTGCCGTCGTAACGCTGCGTCCACTGCGCGATGATGCGTTCGCGATTGGTGGCGGCCCACACGAAATCGTTCTTGATCAACCGTGCGCTCAGGTCTGCAGGCAGGTTGGGGTTAACCGTGGCAATCGAGGGAATCGCGAGTACGGCGAAGTTGGCTTTGTAGAGTTCGTTGGCTTGCCGGCTGGCCGAGAAATCCGCCAGTTTGCGCGCGGCGGCTTCATGTTTGGTGCCCTTCATGATCGCCGTCGCTTCGATTTCCCAGCCCAGTCCCTCGGAGGGGAATACGCCTTCGATCGGCGCGCCATCTGCCTTGAGCTTGGCCGCGCGATAGTCGAACGACACGCCGATGGGATACTCGCCTGCAGCGGCCATATTGCAAGGCTTGGAGCCCGAGTGCGTGTAGGCGCCGATGTTCTTGTGCAACGCATCCATGAACGCCCAGCCCTTCTCTTCGCCGAACAGCTGCAGCCAGGCGCTCACATCAAGAAAGCCGGTGCCGGAAGACGCCGGGTTGGGCATTACGATCTTGCCGGCGTACACCGGCTTGGTAAGGTCCTGCCAGGATGTGGGCATCGGCAGATTCTGCTTCTTGGCCTCGATCGTATTCACACACAAGGCGGCCGCGTAGCCGTTCATGCCCACCCAGGTCGGTTCAGGCTTGGCGTCGCGCATATTCGCGGCGATCTGATCCAGCCCTTGGGGCGCATAAGGCTGCAGCATGCCTTCTTTGTCCATCAGGCCCAGCGCCGTACCGGCCAGACCCCATACGGCGTCGGCCTTGGGGTTGTTTTTCTCGGCCAGCAATTTGGCGGTGATGATGCCGGTCGAATCGCGCACCCATTGGATGCGGATATCCGGATTAGCCTTTTCGAATGCCGCCTGGTAAGCCTTGATTTGATCGGCTTCCAGTGCGGTGTACACGGTAAGCGTGGTGTCGGCGTGTGCGGTGCCCATCAGGCCACCGAGCGTCAAGGCGATCAGGAGGGTGTTGTAGCGATTCATGTGCAAACTCCGGGGTCGATTGGGTGTGAAGGTTCAGGGGCGTTGGCCGGCGGCCATGCGTTGTTCGATATCGGCGATCACGTCGGGCAGATCGGCGATCGTGTCGATCGAGTAGTGCGGATGAGTAGGAGCGAATTCGGCATGAGCGCGTTGTCGCAGCGCCGTCTTCTCGTGCTCGTCCGAGGCATCGAAGGCAGCCAACGTCAGGCCAGCGGCATTGCCCGATAGCAGCAAGGCCACGGTCCACATGCCTGCACGCCGGCCTTCTTCGATGCCGGGCGCCGTGTCGTCCACCTTCACGCAGCCTGCAACGTCATTCAGGCCCAGCATGACCACGTTCTTCAGTGCCATGGCTGGTGAAGGGCGCGCGCGCGGCACCTCGTCGCTGGCGACGATGCAGTCCGGTGCAATGCCCTCAGTCGCGGCTCGCTCGGCCACGCGCGCCATGATGCTGGCCGGATAGCCCGAGCATGAGCCGATCTGCAGTCCTTGGTCGCGCAATCGTTGCAGCACTGCAACCGCACCGGGAATCGGTGCCGAATATTGCGCCACCTTGTCGCGCTGCATCGGCAGAAAGCGTTCATAGATCGCGGTCACATCGTCATCGGTCGGCAGATGACCGAATCGTTGCTCGTATTGCTGCGCAATCTCAGGCGCGTCGCACAAGGTGCGGATGTGGTCCCACTTGCCCAGTCCCATGGGGCCGCGCGCCTGTTCGAGCGACATCGTCACGCCGAACTGGGCAAACGCTTCGACAAACACCTGCGTAGGCGCAAACGAACCGAAGTCGACCAGTGTGCCGGCCCAGTCGAAAATCACGGCTTCGAGTTGTGCGGGCAAAGGGGAGGTAGTCATCAAAGTTGTCCTGAGAAGATCCGAAGGAATGAAGCATGGCGAGGGCGTGGCGTGCGTCATCACGCGGCCGGCAACCGCCAACGCTGCGAGCGTGCCACCAGCGTGCGACTGGCCAGATGCAGCACGATCGACGCGGTGGCGGAACTGGCCATGATCACGGTGCACATCGCTGCGGCCGGGGCAATGAAGCCGGCGTCGTCCATGTTGAGCACGGCGACCGCCGCCAGCACGGTAGAGGGGCTGTAGAGAAAGACCAGGGCCGACACGGTCGTCATAGCGGACACGAACAGATAGCGCGCCACATCCAACACGGCCGGCAGGCACATCGGCAGCGTCACCCGAAAAAAGGTGGTGATCGGCGGCGACTTCAGCGAACGCGAGGCCGCTTCGAATTCGGGATCGAGACCGTTCAACGCCGTTGCAGCGGTCAGATGCGCACTGGTATAGAAGTGAACGATCGTGCACACCACGAGCAGCGCCAGGCTGCCATATAGCGCGGGCAACGGGTTCGCAGGGCTGTTGAAGACGAAGATGTAGCCCAGGCCAAGCACCAGGCCCGGCACTGCCATCGGCGCCAATGCCAGCATGCTCACCAGCCCACGAAGCCCGCGCGCCGCCGGCGTCACAGCAGGCATCTTCTCGATCATCCACGCACCGACGAACACCACCGCAGTGCCGATCGCAGCCGTCCAGAATGCCAACTGCAGACTATTGCGCCAGGCCAGCCAACCGCCGCCATCCATGTTGCCGAAGTCGTATGACCGCAGCGACATCGACAGGTTGTACGGCCACATTTTGACGAACGACGCCCAGACGGCAACGCCGATCACCAGGAGCACGCCCGCTGCCATCGTCAGCATCAGGATGAGGAATACGCCATCACGCAGACCATGACGCCCCGCCACATACGGCTGCGCCCGACCGCTGATCTGCGCCCCCTGGCGTGCGCGCAATTTGCGATCGAGAAAGAACGTGAGCAGCGCCGGCAGCAACAGCAGGATCCCGATCGCCGCCCCTTTTGCGAAATCCTGCTGCCCGATCACGGCCTTATAGGCTTCCATGGCGAGCACGTTGTAATCGCCGCCCACGACCTTCGGCACGCCAAAGTCCGTTACGGTGAGCGTGAACACCACGCAGCACGCCGAAAACACGGCGTAGCGCGTGCCCGGCAACGTGACGGTCATGAACGTGCGCCACGACGAGGCCCCCATTGCGCGCGCCGCGTCGTAGAGCCGGCCGTCGGCCAAGGCCAGGCCGGTCAACAGAATCATCACCGCATGCGGGAACGTGTAAAACGCCTCGCCCACCACGATGCCCCAGAACCCGTAGATGGTTTGGCCGCCCACCAATTCTTTCAACAACCCCTGATTGCCCAGGAGATAGATCAATGCGATGCCGGGCAGCAGCGATGGCGCGAGCAAGGGAAGCAACGCCACCACGCGCAACGCGCGACGGCCCGGCAGACGCGTGCGCGTCAAGCCATAGGCGAAAACGTAGGCGCACGGAATGACGAGCAGCGTCGTCACCAGCCCGACAGTCAGGCTGCGGCCCACCATGGCCGGAAAGCCTTCAGCCGCAACGATGGCGGCCAGCCGCCCCACCCCTGCCCAGTCGCCGTCGCTATCGAGCAATGCACGCACCAGGATGGCGCCCAACGGCAGCGCGAGGAAGAGTGCCAGCCACAGCACCAACGCGCCTTGCCCAAGCATGAGACCCAGGCCGCCCACCCAGCCGGGCATCGGGCGACGGCCCAGGGACGTGGGTGCCACGAGGGACGCGTGCGAGGCGTGAGCGGCTGGCGTGGGCGTGGCGATCGCGGCAGCGGTCATAAGGGGCTCAGGCGTAACCACGCAGCGCCTCACTGGGAAGTTCGATGCGGCAATGGCGCGCGGCCTGCGGCGACAGCAGCGCATCCCCGGTCTCGGGCGGCACGATGGCGTTGAGCGTCACCCCCGACAACCCTTCCAACCGCAAAGCCACGCGATAGCTGCGGCCCAGAAACACGCCATCCAGCACTTCAGCCAGCAGCGTGTTGGACATCGCATCGCGTCCGGGCACCACGCGCATCGCTTCCGGGCGCACGAACAGCCGGCGCGTGCCGTTCATCAACGGCGAGTGCACGCGCAACTCGTGTGCGCCAATACGTGCACGGTGTTCGTCGATACGCTCGCAAGGCAACCAGTTGGCCTCGCCCACGAAGTCGGCAATGAACGGTGAAGCCGGTTGACGATAGAGTTCATTCGGCGTGCCGAACTGTTCGATGACGCCGCCGTTCATGACCGCAATCCGGTCCGCCATCACCATCGCTTCTTCTTGATCGTGCGTCACCATCAGCGTCGTGATCGAGAGCCGTTTCTGCAACGCCCGCAGCTCGGTGCGCAGATGCTCCCGCACCCGCGCGTCCAGTGCCGACATCGGTTCGTCCAGAAGCAAGAGCGAAGGCGACGGCGCCAGGGCGCGCGCCAGCGCTACCCGCTGCTGCTGTCCGCCCGAAAGCTGCCCCGGATACTTGCTCGCAAAGCCGACCATATCGACCAGGCTCAGCATTTCTTCCACGCGCCTTGCAATCCGATCTCGCAGGCCACGCTTGCCGCTCAGACCGTAAGCCACGTTTTGCGCCACGGTCAGATTGGGAAACAGGGCGTACGACTGGAACAGGATGCCGTAGTCGCGCGCTTGCGGTGGGGCGAGCGAAATATCGCGCCCGCCCAGGACGATCATTCCCCGATCCTGACGTTCCAGTCCGGCGATAATGCGCAACAGCGTCGTCTTGCCGCAGCCCGACGGACCCAGCAAACACACCAGTTCACCCGGCAGAATGTCCAGCGACACATCGCCCAGCGCGGCATGCGCGCCGAAGTGCTTGACGATGTGACTGACCGATAAAAAGGCGGTTTCGCGCTGGGGCATGATGCGTCCGGCTGGTGGAGAACGTGCTCAGTATGGAAACCTGTCATGGAACCGTCATGACACTTTCCCCAAGTTCCGTGATGCCACGATCAGATTTTTCGCGGTACGGTAGCGATCGTCGCGCGTTCAACCACAGGCCCTCATGTCATGCTCGTTGCCGAACTGAAATCGTTTTATGCCGTTGCGCGTTGCGGCAGCGTCACCAAGGCCGCCACGTTGCTGGGCGTCAGCCAACCCACGGTAACGGGCCACCTGCGCCAGCTCGAGGCGCGCTATGGCGTTGAGTTGTTTCACCGTCAGGGCCGTGCAATGAACCTGTCGGACATGGGGCGCAGCCTGATGCCGATGGTGGAAAAACTCGTCCAGCAGGAAAACGAGATCGATTTCCGACTGCGTGACGCCAGCGAGCTGCGCGAAGGCATCCTGCGCGTGGGCGCCACGGGCCCCTTCTACATCATGGATACCGTGCGGCGTTATCACGAACGTTATCGCGGCGTGGAACTCTCGCTCACCATCGGCAATTCGCAGAGCATGCTGCGGGCCCTGCAGGATTACCAGATCGACATCGCCACGTCGTCATTTCTCATGAACGACAGTCATCTCTACCGACGCATGATCGCCGCCGATCCTTTGCGTGCCGTCGTCCATCGATCCCATCCATTGGCCGAGCGGGATACCGTCACGCTGGAGGCGCTCGCCGCGCACACGCTTTTGCTGCGCGAGTCCGGATCCATGACGCGGCAATTGACCGAACAAGCCTTTCAAGACGCGGGCATCCCACTGCGCCACACCATAGAGATCGGCAGCCGTGAATCCATACGGGAGGCCATCCTGTGCGAAATGGGCGTCAGCCTGATCCCGTCACGCGAGATCCCGGCCCACGATGGCCTGGTCACGTTGCGGGTCGCCGATGTGGAGATCGAGATGCACGAATTTCTCTATTGTCTGCAGGAGCGTCAGCCTGTGCAGGTGATCGCACGGTTTCTGGAGATGACGCCGATCGTGCAGTGAGGCAGGTAGGCACATCACCCGCCTTACACCAGCATGATGTCCCGTACGTCTTTCAACGCCACGGCAAACTCGATATCCGCGCCCGCCAGCACATCGCGTCGCGCGAGGTCGCCAAACGTGAGCCCCGTCAGGGCTTGGATCGCACCGATCGGCCGCTGTTGATCCTGAAACTCGCCAAACACGAACGTGGGCTCCAGGTCCGCAACGGCGCGCGCCTGCGAGCACAGGTAAGAGATGGCGGCGAGCGCCCCCGATTCGTCATGCACGAAGGCCACGATTTTCCAGAACTGGCGCGGAATCTTTATCCCATGCACGACGGGATCGTCGGCGCGAAAAACCGGCCCGGTAAACACGCTGATGCGCATCCGGTCGCGTTGGGTATTGGCCAACACGTAATCCTCGACCTCGTTCCACAATCCGCCATTGAAGCCTTGCACTTGCGGTGCGGCATTGGTGGCATGGAACGTATCGGCATCGGCTTGGCGCGCCATCTTCTTGCCACCCCAATTCGGATCCTGCCTGCGCGTCATGTGACCGCGGCTGAAGAAGCCCGCCTTCTGATCGCCATAAACCTCTTTCAGAATCTGATATTTCTGATCGATGCGCGGGTCGTACTTCCAGATATTGGTGCGTGGCACGTCGATCGCCTGCGCCCCATCGATATTGCAGGCGCTATAAATCGGCAACCGGCGCGACCTGGAAACCGCGACGGAGAAGTGGGTGTAATCCAGCACATGCGTTTTGCGTCCCCGCCATGTGTGAGTCGCCGCATCGCGCGCCACCGTAGCCGCCAGACGCGGCAACGGGACCGCCATAGCGGGATCGATGAACAAAGGATCAAAACCCTGACGATCGTCGTAGGTATCGATCGGGTCGGGCGTGAGACGAACGCGTTTGGGTTCGAGGGCGGCATCGGCCGCAAAACGGAAGCGAGGTTTCATATGCGCAGGATCGCCGATCACTATGACAAGCGCCCGACACCTATCGGACGCGCTCACTACCCTGGACACGCTTGTCGCGCGCCAATGCCGCAACCCTGACCGCTGACCGTATCAGGTCAATATCAATCCGATACTGGATCAAAGCGACGCGGATTCAAATGCAATTCATGGCCCACGCACGGGCCAAAACGAGGTCGGTGTCAGGCTGGCGCTTTCAGACGTCGGCGCGGCGGGCGGACGCTCACCACGCGCTCGGGTGAGAACGTCCATTGCGACATGCCTTTGACCACGGAGGCGATTTCGGCCTTGGGGCCATCCACCAGAAGGGTGCCCGGCAAGGTATCGATCACCTTTACGCGATCGAAACAAGACAACAAGCTGCTCACCTCCTGTTGAGAAGGATCGTTTGCACCTTGATAGCAAATGACGTAGCGGCTCATGATGTTTTCATCCTACATCAAAATTCCAGCACCCTCAAAGTTTACGCCGAACCCTAATTTTTGCGCTTCGTTGAGCGCCAGTCTGAGGATCTCGTCCGAGCGCTTCTGGTTGCGCGCCATCCCCAGCAGACGGTGATGTTTTGCCAGTAACCGCGCCACAGCGCCGCTCATTACCGGGCACGCCATGGATGTGCCATCCATCACGGCATAGCCGTCGATGTAGGTCGACACAATCCCCACGCCGGGGCCAGTCAAACTCACTTCACTCCCGACATTGCTGAATGCCGCCACGAAATTCTTGCGATCCAGGCCAAACGGTTTGGCGACTTCGAGCGTTTGCAACGCACCACGAGGAAACGTGCCGCGCCGCCCCATCGCTGTAACGGCCATCACCTGGCTGTAGCGCGCGGGGTAGCTCACCGGCGCACGGTAATCGTTGCCTGTGGCGGCCACACACACCACACCGAGCGCACGCGCACGCTGGATTTCGCGCAGCACATCCGGCACGTCGCCCGCACCACCCAGCGACAGATTGATCACGTCGCAGCCATCGTCCACCGCTTGCCGAATGCCCTTCGCGATATTGAACGATGTGGCCGTTTCCTGGCTGCGCCCAAAGACGCGATACACGTTGAGCGCAGCGGCTGGCGCCACGCCGCGCACGCCCTTACCCGGCGCTGCGCGCCCCGCAATAATGCCGGCCACGTGCGTGCCGTGCCCAACCTGATCGGCAACATCGCTCGCCTTTTCGCCCTGCACCACATTCACGCCGCGTGCAATCTTCAAATCCGGGTGCTTGGCCACGCCCGTATCGATCACGGCAACCCGCACCCCTTCACCGTCACCATCCGCGCCTTCAAAGCCAAAATGCCGCCGTGCGTCGCCAGTGGCGAAGTCGATAGGGCGGCACGCGATACGCAATGTCTCGGCGCCCACCGCAGCCTTCGCCACGTAGGCCTGCCAATATCCGCTCGCGGGGTAAGCCTCCACTGACTCGAGCGCGGTTACGTCCTGCGGAAACATCAATCGCGCACGGCCGCGTGCGTTGGTGCGGCTGCTTGCCCCTACCCGCTCGGCGCGATTCACATAGCCCACCACATCCACATTGGCGAGCGGGGCACCGCTGTCGGCGTCGACCACATCCACCGTCAAGGCCACGCGGGCGCGCGCCTGCAGGCCGATGAACGGGATGACGATCGGACGCCGCAGCCACAAGGGCGCCAACTCACCCACCGGCAGAATGCGCAAGCCGGGTTGCTCCAGCAGCAGGGCCAAGCGTTCGTCATCGGTCATGTTGACGAGCACCGTATCGCCGGGGGCTACGCGATCCACGATCTGCATACCGGCCAACAATGCACCCTCGGATGGGCGCGCCCGGCTGCCTTGCCGATATGTGCCCATCTGGCGCACAAATGCCGGGCTGGCACCGGGATTGTCCACGTTCCACATATTGGTGCTGGGCAAAAGCACATACGCCGATCGGCGTTTGGAAACTGCGGTCGTCATGCGGGCGCCTCCTGTGGAAATGGCGGATCGACGCAACGCCGGGCAGATCGCCGGCACATCGAGGGTCGAGTCCCATTACACACCGGTCGTATTTCACGGCAAAGATGCTGTCCGTCGCATCGACCGGCTGTCAGCTTCAACCATACCCCGAATGCACGCGTGCGACCGGCAAGATCCAAGCGTGCGCCAGCCGCAGCGCGCACGCCATGAAGCCGTCGCCGTAGCGAGGGCTCAGCGCAACACCCTCAAAACGACGCGGTGACGCTCGCGTAATAGGCGCGGCCCATTTCGTTATAGGTTTGCGCGCCCGCATAATCTGCCACACCCGCGCGATACAGGCGCTTGTCGAACACATTGCTCACACCGACCACCAAGCGCAGATTGTCGTTGATGGTATAGCGAGTGTTCAGGCCCAGCAGCGCATAAGGCGAGATATCGCGCTGATTGGCTTCGGCAATCTCAACGTTGCGCCGCGCGCTGTAGCTTGGCGACTTCTGTTTGCCGTACCACGTCACATTGGCCTGCATGCCCCACTTTTCAGTTGCGCGCCAATCCAGCACCGAATTGACCGTGAAGCGCGGAATTACGCTGAGCGGCTCGCCTGTCGTCTTGTCTTTCGACTCGATCATGTAGGTAAAGTTCGTGGTCCAGTCCCATGCCGTTGCCAAGGGCACGAAGAGATTGCCTTCGAGACCCTGCACCACCGCGCGGTCGGCATTTTCCCATTGCAGCACGCGCTGCCCGGTGCCCGGCAGAATGGCGACAAACTGATTGCCCGCCACGATCTTGTTTTTGTAATCGTTGCGGAAATAGGCGCCGCTGGCGCGCCAGGTGCCCGAATCGTAGGCCAGACCGATTTCCTTGTTGACGCTGGTTTCCGGCGACAGGTTTTCATTGCCCTGCAGAAAGCAGCCGCCGCTATTGGCCTGCGCCTGGTTGCAGCCGAAGCCCCGGCTGAACAGCAGATAGTTCGGGTTGGACTGATACAGGTTGGGCGCCTTGTACGCCCGCGCCACGCCGCCCTTCAAGGTCCAGCCGTCGGCCACCTTGTAGGACGCGTTCAGGCTGGGGCTCCAGTTGGTGCCGAATTTGTTGTGGTGATCCAGTCTTACCCCGGGAGTAATGATCGTGCGCGACGTCGCTTCGATATTGTTTTCCATGAAAAGCGCATAGCTGTTGGCGCGTGTATTCGTCTGCCCACGATTGAACCCTTCGATCAAGCCGGGGCGGGGTTCCCATGGCGTGGTGCGCAGCGCGCCGGGATCGTCCAGGGTCTCGCGCAGATACTCGGCGCCCACCGTCACGACCTGATCCACGCCGAGCGTAAACGGCACGTTCACTTCGCCATTGAGCCGCCAGTTTTTCAGTTCTGCGGTGTACCAGCCCTCGCCCTCTTGCGGCGCACCTTCAGGACCGCCCGCCAAGCCTTCGTTGAGTCGTGAGTTCCGCGTGTAGTCCTGCCCCGCCGAAAAGCGCGAACTGCCCCATTCCCATTCGCCGCGATGCGTGAGGCTGAACGCACTGCGATACATGATGTTCGTCTCTTTGCCGTACAAACTGCTGATGAAGGCAGGATTGCCGCCATCATTGTTCAACATCGTGTCGCCGGCAAACCGGTTGCCCTGGCGGCTATACGACGCATCCAGATCGAGCGTTTGCGTTTTGGTCAACGCCCACCGCAGCAACGCGCTCAGATCCTGATTCACCACGCCCTCGCGACCGGCCAGGCCACTCGAATCGACGGTGATGTTTTGCGCGTTGATATCGCGGGCATCGGGTTTCGTATCGCTGTAGTTGCCATAAACGCGAAACGACAGCTTGTCGGTCACCGGGCCGCTCAATCGAAAATTGGTGCGATAGGTCGCGCCCTCGTCACCGTCTTCAGGTTGATTGGTGTACGTGGTGACGGAGCCGCTGATCTTGTCGGTGGGCTGCTTGGTGATGATGTTGATCACCCCGCCCATTGCACCGGAGCCATACCGGGCGGCGGCCGGTCCGCGCAGTACCTCGATGCGCTCCACTTCTTCGGCCGGCACCCAGTTGGTTTCGCCGCGCGTATCGCGATCGCCATTCCACCCATAGCGAACCGAATTTCGCGACGTGGTGGGTTTGCCATCGATCAGCACGAGCGTATTTTCCGGCCCCATGCCGCGAATATCGATCTGACGGTTGTTGCCGCGGTTACCGCTCGCGCTATTGCCGGTGAGGTTCACACCCGGTTCGCGCCGGATGATCTCGGAAAGATCGTTGGCCGGTGGGTGCTTGGCGATTTCGTCCGCCGTGATCACGGACACGCCCAACGACTCCTTCACTTCCTCTTCCGCTGTGCCAAGCACTTGCACAGTTTGAAGTTCCTGGACAGGCGCCGTCTGCGCGGCAGCGACCGGGGCGGCCAAAGACAGCAACACGGCATAGGCGTAATGAACACGGCATGTGACGGCAGACACGGCGACTCCCTTGATAATCGATGTTGCGAATTATTCGCATTATCTTTCAAGTCGTCAATGAATATTTCAGGTGGCTGTCAGCTGGATGCCCTTAATCCTCCTCCAGCTTCTTGAACTCCTCGCCCAGAAAGTCGATCAACGTGCGCACCGAGGGCAACAGCCCCCGCCGCGACGCAAACACCGCGTGCACAATCTCGCGGCGCGGGGCCCAGCCGGGCAGCACTTCGATCAACTCGCCGCTGGCGAGTTGATGGTTGATCATCATCTTCGGCAACTGCACCACGCCCACGCCCGCCATGGCGGCCGATCGCAGCGCCGGCATCGCGCGCGTGACCAGACGCGGCTCATGCGCGATCGCCGCTGCCGCGTCTCCCGGTCCCAATAGATTCCACACATGCTCGGTTTGCGGTGCGCCCCACTCCAGGCTCGGAAACCGATTCAATTCGTCGGGACAAGTGGGCACGCCCAACCGTTGCAGCAACCCGGGGCTGGCCACCAGGCATTGGCCGCGATCGGAATACACCCGCATGACGAGATCCGTATCCTCCAATGGCGGCGGCCGCACGCGAATCGCCACGTCGATGCCTTCGGCCAGCACATCCACGCGGCGATTGGTTTCCTCGACATGGATCTGCACCAACGGATGACGCAGCATGAAGCCGGCGATCATGTCGCCCACCCGTCCGTCGAGCAGCGCCACCGGACACGTCATCCGCACGATCCCGCGCGGCTCGGCGTGCGTCATCGCGATCACTTCATCGGCCGACTCCGCCTGCACCAGCATGGCCTTGCAGTGGGTGTAGTAGCGCTGACCGATTTCAGTCACCGCGAAATGCCGCGTCGAGCGTTGCAACAGCCGCGTCGTCAGCCGATCCTCCAGCAACGCGATCCGGCGGCTCAGCTTCGACTTCGGCACGCCGAGCGCCCGGCCTGCCGGCGCAAAGCCGCCGTGATCGACCACCTGCACAAAGTAGTAAAGATCGTTGAGGTCACGCATTTATCGTTCTTCAGATAGGACGCTGATGGCAAATTCTACCCACTACCGAGCCTATCGTTCCAGTTTTATAGTTCGACACATGGACGGAACACATCGGTTCCGACGACACGAACACCGATGTACCGCAGTCCAGCATTTCACTTCATCGACCCAACTACCCATCAAGAGAGCACACCATGACCTACGCCTACAACCGCCTCGACAAAGACAACGCCGTCGTTTTGCTGGTAGATCACCAAGCCGGCCTCCTCTCGCTGGTGCGCGACATCGATCCCGACAAGTTCAAGAACAACGTGCTGGCCCTGGCCGACATGGCCACCTATTTCAAGCTGCCCACGATTCTCACCACCAGCTTCGAATCCGGCCCCAATGGCCCGCTCGTACCGGAACTCAAGGCCCAGTTTCCCGATGCGCCCTACATCGCCCGCCCCGGCCAGATCAACGCGTGGGATAACGAAGACTTCGTCAAAGCCATCAAGGCCACCGGCAAGAAACAACTGATCATTGCGGGCGTCGTGACTGAAGTGTGCGTGGCGTTCCCGGCCCTGTCGGCAATTGCCGAGGGCTTCGAGGTGTTCGTGATTACCGATGCGTCAGGCACCTTCAATGAAATGACGCGCGAAGCCGCGTGGCGCCGCATGACCGACGCCGGTGCGCAATTGATGACGTGGTTTGGTGCGGCCTGCGAACTGCATCGCGACTGGCGCAATGATGTGGAAGGATTGGGCACCCTGTTCTCGAATCACATTCCCGATTATCGGAATCTGTTTACGAGCTATCAAACCCTGACGGCCGGCAAGTAAAACGAGAGGGCGGCTCAGCGGCCGCCCATCGTTCACCCGAACGCCGGCAGCATATTAAACAGCAACACCATCAACAGCCCCACCACCGACACGATCGACTGCACCACCGAGATCGTCTTGGTGGCTTCGCCCATCGTCATGCCGAAGGATTCCTTCACCATCCAGAAGCCGGCGTGATTCGCATAGTTGAAGAAGAGCGAACCGCAGCCGATCGATAACGCCAGCAACGGCAGGTTCAAGTTGGGGTCGGTACCGGCCAGCGGTGCCAGCAAACCTGCGGCACCCACGATACCCACCGTAGCGGATCCCGTCGACACCGACAACAGCATGGCAATCAACCAACCCAGGATCAACGGCGGAAAGGCGAACTGATGCGTGAGGTGCACGATCGCATCGCCCACTTTGGCGCTCGTGAGCACCTGCTGAAACGCGCCGCCGCCCGCGATGATGAGCATGATGCCGGCCACCGGCTTCAAACTCTGGCCCAACGACTCGCGCAGCTTTTCTGCGTTGTTGCCGCGCATGTATACCAACGTGATCGCCGCGAACAGCACGCCGAGCAACATCGCCACGAGTGGATTGCCCAGGAATGCCGCCACGTGCATCAGACTCGATGTCTTGGGCAGCACCATCTCGGCCACGGCGTGCACCAGCATCAACAGCGCCGGGAGCAACGCGGCCAGCACGCCCAGCCCCACGCCGGGCGGATTGTGCCCGACCGCTTTTTCCTCGGCGGTCGTGAACTGATCGATCAAAGCCTGGTCGGGACGCGTGGTCATGCGTGGCGCGAGGAACGCGCCATACAACGGCCCGCCCAGAATCATCGCGGGCAGCGCGGCGATGAAGCCGTAGATCATGGTGGGCCCCACCGTGGTCTTCAACGTGGCGATGGCCGTAAGCGGACCCGGATGCGGCGGCACCATGCCGTGCATCGCGGCGAGCGCGGCGATCACAGGCACCCCCACATACACATAGGCCGAGCCCTTGAAATGCTCGCGGCTTTCGAGCTTGCGCGCCACGCTGAAAATCAACGGCAGCATCACCACCAGGCCCACTTCGAAAAACATCGGAATGCCGACGACGAACGCCACCAGCGTCATCGCCCACGGAATCATGCGATCCGGTGTGTGGCGCAGGATCGCACTCGCCAACCGCTCCGTCGTGCCGGAATCGGCCAGGATCTTGCCCAGCATCGCGCCAAGGGCGATCACCACACCCACAGCGCCTAACGTTTTGCCCGCGCCATCGGTCAGGTTTTTGACGATGTCAGTGGGTGCCATCCCCGTTGCGATACCCACGCCGATCGACACGATCAACAGCGCCAATAGCGGATGCATGCGAATGCGCGAAACGATCAATGCAACGAGCACCAGCACGCTCACCAATGCGGTGACGAGCAACTGAATATCAAACGAAGACATGGCGGACTTGGAGAGCAAACGAGGCGTCGTGAATCTGGTACCCCGCGGCCATGGAAACCCGACGCTCGGCAATTCTAGCGTCGAATGCGCGCGGGCCCTTCTGGCGCCTGACGCTGCGCTGAATCGCATGGCTGATGCCGCGGCGACGTCTTACACTCGTCCTCTGGTCTTCTCCAACGTTTCATAAAAGCCATGAAAGGCACTCGCAATTCTTTATCGTCGCTCCGGATTTTCCTTGTGGCTGCCGAAACGCTGAACTTCAGCCGTGCCGCCGAGGTACTGAATCTCTCGCAAAGTGCCGTCAGCAAGCACGTTGGCGCATTGGAAGATCGCCTCGGCACAGCGCTCTTCAAGCGCCTGCCCACCGGACTGCGGCTGAGTTACGCAGGCGCGTTGTATCTCGAACGCGTCAGCGCCGGCGTGCGCTTGATCGACGAGGCCGATGCCCTGGTGGCGCATCCCGCCTCGCGCGTGGCGTTGAACATTGCGGTGTCGCCATCGTTCGCGCAGTTCTTTCTCCTGCCCCGCCTGGGGAAATTCTTTGCCGCGCACCCGGAGATTCGCGTCAACATTCGCCCGCGGCTGCTGCACGGCCGCGAGCGTGCCGAGCGATTCGATGCCGAAATCCAGCTGCATACCGGCCACGTGTCGGGCATGAGCGCGGCGTATCTGCTGGGACGCGAAATGACGCTCGTGGCCGCGCCCGCTTTGCTGGCGCGTTGCCCCGTGAAGTCGCTCGACGATCTGGACCGGTTGCCGTTGCTCAAGCGCGACCAGCGCGGCTATAGCTGGGACGAATGGAAAGCGGATGTGGCGCCGCTCTGGCGCGGGCCGGCCGACACGGCGTCCGAATACGAAGGCTTTTCCATCCTGCTGCCTGCGGTGCTCAATGGCCTGGGCGTTGCCGTCATGCCGATCAGCATGGTGCTTGAGCATCTGGAATCCGGCGAGCTGGTGCGCCCCTTCGGCGAATCCGTCGAAGGCCGCTACGGCTACTACCTGATGCAGCCGCGCCCCAACGTGGGCGGGCCGTATTGCCAGGCCTTCTGCGATTGGGTGATCGACGAGGCGCGGGTGCTGGACGATCGCACACGGCACTATGCCGCAATGGAATAGCCCATGCACATACATCCTTTGCGCAGTGGGTACCGCTTGCTCAGAATGCGAGGCTGTCATCTACGAATGAGCCGAACTCATCATGATCAAGTGGAAAAAAGTCTTTGGCGCCCTCGCGCTGCTCAACGGCCTGGTTGCGGCCGGCCCGGCGTCTGCTGCCTATCCCGATAAGCCCATCAAACTGGTCGTGCCGTACGCGGCAGGCGGCAGCTCCGATGTGGTGGCGCGTGCGATCAGCGATCAACTGAGCGCCGCCCTGGGCGCATCGGTGGTGGTGGAAAACCGCAGCGGCGCAGGCTCGATGATCGGCACGGCGTACGTGGCCAACGAAGTCCCGGACGGCTACACGCTCCTCCTGGCCGATGTGCCGTTCACGATCGTGCCCGCGCTGTACAAAGACCGCGTGAAGTACGACGCCCGCCGCGATTTCGCACCGCTCACATTGCTTGGGCTCTCGCCCATGTACCTTTTCGTCAACCCGGCATTTGAAGCGCAAGACGTCAGCGCTCTGGTCAAAGCCGCCATGGCCAAACCAGCGTCCATTTCGATCGGATCGGGTGGCAATGGCTCGTTGACGCATCTGATGGCCGAACTCTTCATGCAAACCACCAAGACCCGGCTGGTGCACATCCCGTACAAGGGCGCGTCGGCCTCGGTGAACGATCTGGCGGGCGGTCAGATTCAAACCAGCTTCACCACGATGCCGACGGCGGTCGCGCTCTATCAAGGCGGCAAGATCAAGCCGCTCGCCGTCTCGTCGCCGGCGCGCCATCCCGATACGCCGGACGTCCCCACGTTCCAGGAATTGGGCTACCCAGGCCTTACCGTGCAAAGCTGGTGGGGCCTGGTTGCGCCCGCAGGCACCCCAAAAGCCGTGCAAGACAAGATCAGCGCCGCCATGACGAAAGTGATGCAGTCGGAACCGGTCAAACAGCGCCTGTCCAGCGTCGGCATGAGCCTGCCGCCCGACACCAGCGCAGCGGCCCTGCAGACGCTGCTGGATCAAGACTTCGCACGCTGGGCCGACGTCGTGCAACGCGGCAACATCACATTCGAATAACACCTGTTGCGAGCCGCGGGGCCACGTGCTCGCGCGGTCCACAAGCTGGAGACATCAATGACACCATGGCAACGAGCGGCCGCCGATGATGCGGCCCTGATGAACGATTTTCAGAAGATCTGCGCGTTCGGCGGCCGCCTGTCCGGCAGCGGCCAGGACGCGGCGGCAATGGACTGGGTAGTGAGCCGCCTGCGCGAGATCGGGCCTGACGTGCGCGTGATGTCCGTGCCCTATGATGGCTGGCGCTCGGTTGCCGCAACGTTGACGCTATTGGGTAGCGCGCCGGTCGAACTGGACTGCGTGCCGCTGCTGCGGTCTGCGTCGACGGCGCCCGCGGGACTCGATGGCACGATCCTCGACCTGGGTGCGGGCCGTTCGGAAGACTTCGAGCGGGCCGGCGACGCGGTGCGCGGAAAAATCGTGCTGGTGCGGCACGAGTATCCCTTCGCTCAAACGCACATGCATCGTCGGCGCAAATACGATCTGGCAGTCAAGTATGGCGCTGCGGCCTTCCTGATCGCCAATGCCACACCCGGCGCGGGCCCGCTCTCGGGTTCGTCGGGACGCCCTCGAGACGGCGAAGGCATCCCTGCCGCCTACATCGATCATGAAGGGGCGCTGGCGCTCTCGGCACAACCCCATGCACAGGTGCGGCTGACGATTGTGGGTGAAGAAGTGCGGGATGCGCTGGCGCCCGTCGGCATCCTCGATCTGCCGGGCGGCCGAGACAGCCGCATCGTCATCAGCGCGCATCTGGACGGCCATGATCTCGGCACCAGTGCGCTGGACAATGCCACCGGCGTCGCCGTGGCGCTTGCCGCGGCGCGCATTCTGGCGCCGCACGTTGGCCCGGACACCCCAGGACTACGCGTCTGTTTCTTCACGGCCGAAGAATGGGCCCTGGCGGGATCGGCGCGATACCTTGCCGACATGGCACCACCTGAGCGCGAGGCGTTGAAACTCAACATCAACCTCGACACCGTCGCCGGCGATGACTCGCTGTGTGCGCTCATTAGCGAATATCCGGCGTTGGCCGAGATCGTCGATCGCACGGCAAAGGAATCAGGTGTGCCCGTGTCTCACTGGCTACCGTTCATGCCCAACTCGGATCATGCCAACTTCGCCAAGCACGGCATACCTGCGCTGCGTCTGGTTGCGGGTTTCGACAAACCGCAATCCCGCGTGCAGCACATCCTTTCGCGGCAGGACCTGCCGGAGATCATCCGCGAAAGCGAATTGCGCAATGCATTGGCGGTGACCTGCGCCATGGCGGCCGTGAGCCTGGGGATGAGCGACGGCGCGTTGAGTGCGCTGACGCAGGGCGCGACCTGCCCCCGCGTTTGATCGGCATGGCGGCGATGTCGTGGGTGTGACGGCCACCGCGGGCACGGCTGCTTATGCGACGCCGGCGCCGCACACGCGCAGATCAACGCACTGGCGATCGACGTAGCGGAGGTGATATCGGCGCAGGCCTGAAACAAGCCTGCACCGATACGTCGCGCCGTGCATCAATTGGCCGTCGACTCGCTCTGCTTGGCCAACCGCAATCCCTTATCGCCTTCTTCACGGGCGAAGGTTGCGAATGCGGCTTGCGATGTGGCCGGCGTCACCTGCTCGTATCCCGTCTCCATCCCTTGCTGCACGCCGGGCTGCTTCAACGCTTCGTTGGTAGCCTCGAACAATTTCTGCACGACCGGCTGCGGCGTGCCCTTCGGCGCAAAGATGCCCCACCAGTTCGACAAGTCGTAGCCCGGCACCGTCTCGGCAATGGGCGGATAGGGCAACAGCGGCGAAGGCTTGCCCGACGTCACCGCCAGCCCGATCGCTTTGCCCGTATCGATGGCCGTGCGGGCCGACGGCGCCGTGGCAAACGAAATATCGGTGTCGCCTGCCGCCACCGATTGCGTGGCCGCAGCACCGCCCTTGAACGGAATATGCATGAGCTTGGCGCCCGTCATCTGCATGAATTCCACCGCGGCAAAGTGCGTGACCACGCCGTTACCCGACGACGCCACGTTCAGTTTGCCCGGCTGGCTGCGCGCGCGCTCAAGCACGTCTTTCACGCTCTTCAAACCCGAGCCGGCATTCGCGATCAGTACGAGGGGGCCAGTGGTGAGTTGCGCGATGGGGATGAAATCGGCCGGGGTGTAGTCCACCTTGTAGAGCGCGCCATCGCTACCCATCACACTCGAATTTCCGAGATAGATGGTGTAGCCATCAGGCGTGGCGCGCGCGGCATAACTGGCGCCGATCGTCGATCCTGCACCAGGTCGGTTTTCCACCACCACCGGCTGACCCAATACCTTGGACAAACTGTTGGCGTACACCCGGCCCACCTGATCGGCGCCACCGCCGGGCGGAAAGCCGATCACCAACGTAATCGCCTTGGCGGGATAAGGTGCGGCAGCCTGGGCCACCGTGCTCGCGCCTGCGAGCGCGCCGATCAGCACGACGGCCGTGGCGCTTATTGCATTGTGAATATGCATGTTGTTGTCTCCTCGTTTTTTATGCCGCCTGGCTTCACCGGACGGTTGCGCTGCTATTGCCCCGTAAAGTCGGGTTTTCGCTTCTCCTTCCAGGCGCGCGCGCCTTCCACCATGTCTTGCGAGCGCTCCGACTGCCGCACCGATGCTTCGATGGCCGCGACATCGACCTGTCCGCGCGCGATCAGATTCAACTGACGCTTCACACCGATCAAGGCAATCGGCGCCATTTCCGATAACTGTGTCGTTAGCGCCTGCACGCGGGCGTCCAATTGATCCGCCTCGACCATCTCAGTCAGCATGCCTATACGCAGCATCTCGTCTGCACCGATTTTCTCGGCGGTTAAAAACAAATGCTTGGCTGCATTCAATCCAAGACGCGTCACATAACGCACCATGCCGCCTGGATAAAAATGCAAACCCAACCGCGTGGCCGGCATGAACATATCGGCCTGCGGCGTACCCACACGAAAATCGCACGCGAGGCAGAGATCGGTGCCTCCGCCATACACGCCGCCTTGTATGGCCGCGATCGTGACGGGCCGAGCAGCCTCGATCAGATCGATGGTCTCGCCAAAATAAAGTGAGCTGGGCGCGCTCTCCGCAGCCAACGACGAGATGTCGTAACCGCTGCAAAAGTATTTGCCTTCTGAGACGAAGCGCAGCACCAGAATGCGCGTATCGGCGTTGACCGTTTCCAGATGCGCACGCAACACCTCAAGATCCTGCGGGCTGAGCCGGTTGGCGTAGGCGGGCTTGCGTAAGGTAATCGTGGCCACACGGCCGTCGACGGTGAGTTGCGGTGTGTGGTTCGACGTGTTGCTCGGTTGGTGGGCTTGGCGATCGTTCGACGTGTCGCTGCGCTTATCAGCCGACGCGCTATGCGATGCGCCAACAGGCGTACCGGTGTGCGGGTTCGTAGAAGCATTCATGACGCCACCACCGCTTCGCCAGACTGGAACAACACCCGCTGCGCCATCAGCCGATCGATCTCTTCGGCGTTTACGCCAAAGTTCTCGAGCACCTCGCGCGTATGCTGGCCAAACACCGGTGGCGCCTGCTGCGCTTCACCCGCCTCCTTGCCTGCCAGATCCAGCGGCAATCCCACCTGCTTGAGTGCACCCAGCACCGGATGCTGCAAGGTCTGCACCAATCCGCATGCCTGCACCTGAGGATCGGCAAACACATCGGCCAGATTATTGATGGGCCCGGCCGGGATCCCGTTCTCGATCATGATCGGCGTCCATTCCATACGCGTCTTGCGCTTGAGTGCCACTTCGAGCTCAAGCTTCAACGCATGGCGATGCTGCATCCGCTCGGCATTGGTCACGAAGCGCGGATCCGACGTCAAATGCGGCAACTCGAGAATGCCGCACAAGCGCGTCCACATCGCTTGCGTTGCAGGTGCCAGATTCAGCGGGCCGTCTGCCGTCTCGAACGTGCCGTACGGCGCGATCACCGGGTGCACATTACCCACCGGCTGCGGAATCTCACCCACGCTCAAATAGCGTTGACCCTGCACGCTAAGCAACGCAATCAGCCCGGCCAACAAAGACGTTTCCACATGCTGGCCGATACCGGTTTGATGGCGCTGTACCACGGCAGACAAAATGCCGATCACCAGCCACATCCCGGCGGTCAGATCGCCGATGGCCGTGCCCACCCGCGTCGGCCCAGACTCCGGCGTGCCCGTGAGACTCATGAAACCCGAATAACCTTGCGCGATCTGATCGAAGCCTGCCCACTCTTTTGCGGGGCCGCGACTGCCGAAACCCGAGATCGACGCCATGATCAGCTTGGGATTCTCGGCCGCCAACTCGGCGTAGCCCAGGCCCATGCTCTCCATCGCGCCCACTTTGAAGTTCTCGACCACGATGTCGCAATCCAGCGCCATCCGGCGCAGCAACGCCAGCCCATCAGGCTGCCGAAAATCGATGCCAATGCCTTTTTTATTGCGGTTGGCGCTAAGATAATAAACACTTATATCTTCGTCGAACGGCCCCCATTGCCGCACCATCTCGCCTTCCGGCATGGGTTCCACCTTGACGACTTCAGCACCCAAGTCGCCCAGCGTCATGGTGCTGAAGGGCCCAGACAGCGCACGCGTTAGATCCAGCACTTTCAATCCGGCAAGCGGCAAGCTCATCTTTTCGTCTCCTCGGTATGCAACCCATTCTAGGCAGACCCTCCAGGACATAAAAATACGCATTACCGATCGATCCATAAGAAACACTTATCGCTATGAATCTGCGTCAGCTCAAGTACTTCGTCCGGATTATCGAATTGCGCAACATGACCCGCGCGGCTGAAAGCCTGCATGTGGCCCAGCCTGCGCTCAGTCAGCAAATGGCGCTATTGGAAGAAACACTTGGGGTGTCGCTGCTGGTGCGCGGCGTCAAAGGTGTGGAGCCCACTGCAGAGGGCATGCTGCTCTACAGGCACGCGCAAACGATCCTCAGGCAGGTCGATACCACCCGCAGCCTACTGGCGCGGACGGCCGACCAGGTTACCGGCACCGTCTCCATCGGCCTGGCGTCGAGCACGGCGCGCATCCTGTCGTTGCCGCTGATGCAGAAAGTAAAGGACACCCTGCCTTCTGTGGTGCTGGAAATCGTCGACACGCCCAGCGCCGACCTCACCAAACTCGTGCAGCAAGGCCGCATCGATTTTTCATTGTCGCCCGACCAGCAATCCGTGCAAGGATTGCTCTGCACACCGCTATTGCTTGAAGACCTTTTCCTGCTCACCCATGCCAACGTAAAACTGCCGCAGGGCCGGCTAACCATTCCCGACTTTCACCATGTGCCGCTGATCTTGCCCAGCCTGCCCAATACGCTGCGCGCACGGGTGGACCATGCATTTCTATCATCGCGCCTGGTGTGCAATCTGTTCGCACAGGCCAGTTCATCGGCGATCCTTATTGCCGCCGTGCGCGAGGGGATGGCCGCCACCATCCTGCCCTACTCGGCCGCCGGCCCGGATATCGTTGCCGGCACGATCGCCGCACACGCGCTGGACATGGGTCCGGCGCGGGAACTCGTGCTGTGCGCGAGTGCCAGCATGCCGCTCACGGTTGCGGTGGAACGCGTGATGGCGCTGTGCAAGGAGGAAATTAAACGCCTGGTGACGACAGGGGTGTGGAAAGGGTGCAGCCTGCTGTATTGAGATCAGCGCTCCCCTTCCAACCCTAATTGACGAGCTTCACCGCGCCGCTGTCGACCAGCGCTTTCCATTTCGCATCGTCGGCCTGTATGAATTGCGTCAGCGCTTCGCGCGTGCCATCCCCAGCAATCATGCCCGCATTGTCTACGGCCGCCTGGAACGCCGGCGTGCGCACGGCCGCTTGCAGGGCCGCATTGATCTGCTCGAGTTGCGGACCCGGGATGGCCTTGCTCGCCGCCACCGCGAACCACTGCGTGGCGGCGTAGCCCTTGAACCCCAATTCTTCCACTGTGGGCACGTTCGGTAGGCTATCCAGTCGGTATGGCGTGGTCACCGCATAGGCTTTCAACACCCCGGCTTTGATTTGCGGCATCACCGGCGCCGAACCCAATATGGCCAGCGGAATCTGCCCGCCCGCAACATCCGCCACCGCTTGCCCACCGCCTTTGTACGGAATGTGCAGCAGACGCGTGCCGGCATATTGATTGAGTAGCTCGCCGGCAAGATTCTGCGAGGTGCCGTTTCCCGAACTTCCATAGCTCCAGTTTTCAGGATGGCGCCGGGCGTCGGCAAGCACATCCAATAACGAAGCTTTCGCGCCCGCGGCAGGCCCCACCACCACCATCGGCCCCTGCGCCATCAGCATAACGGGCGCGAGTTCGCGGCCGATTTCCGGCTGTGGGGTGGGATAGATCAGCGGGCCTGGCACCGTCAATAGATAACCATCCACGGGCGTGCTTCGCGCCACGAGCTGCAGCGCAATGGCGCCCGATGCGCCGGGCCGGTTTTCGACCACCACATTCAAACCGGTTTCGCGAGCCACCTCACGGGCGGCGATTCGCGTCAACACATCGGCAGTGCCGCCGGGCACAAAGCCCACCACCCACGTGATCTGCTTGCCCGGCCAATCAAGCTTGGACTCCGCAGCCCCGGCATTTGCGACAGGCAATGCCAAACTCAACACCACAAACCAGCGACGAATAGCAAACGTCATTTTTTTCCCCTTGTTGTGTACTGCAAGCGTTTTACGTGGGTGCTATTCGGGATCCATCTTGCCAGGTGGCGTATTTGGATGCGCCACGCAGGATTGATTGAACGCCTGGACCATTTTCAGAATCGGCCCCAGCACCCAGGTGTTGAATATCAAAATGTCGCTTTCCTCTTTGGGATCTTGCTTCAGATTGAAGAGATAAGGAGACTCCAGCTTTCCCTGGCCTTCGTTCACCTCGGGCTCCCAATAAAAATGCAGCTTCCAATCACGCCACTTCACTGCCCGAAGATCGTTCTTGATGTAGAAGAGAAAGCCTTCTCGCAGCGACCGAGCGCTCTCGCCGGTGAAGAAGCTTCTTTGATCGATGCCGTCGATGGGCCGGTCGTCGGGTATCGGCGCGCCGCCGATCAGCGAGAGCGTGACAAACAGATCGGTCACGTGAACCATCTCGTTGGAGATCTGTTCGGGCGCGACCTTGCCGGGCCAGCGAATAATGAAAGGCACGCGCAAGCTGCCCTCCATGGCCGTGTGATACGTGCCGCTCCAGGGCCCAGCCGTTCCACGGTAGGGCCTGCGGTATTCCGGGCCGTTGTCGCTGCAGAAGATAAATACGGTGTTGTCACGCAAGCCCATCTGATCGACAGCCTGCGCGATCTGTCCGACCCGATGATCCATCTCGACCATCGAATCCGCGAAGTCACCTGCACCCGTGCGGCCCGCAAACTCGGGATGCGGTAGCGTGGGGAAATGCAGATGCACCAACGGCAGATAAAGAAAGAACGGCCGGCCGGTTTGGGCGTGAGTGCGCATGAACGCAATCGATTTATCGGTCAGATCGGCGTCGATACCACGGCGGCTCTCCAGATCGTAGAGCTTGACGTTTTCGGACGGGGCACCGGCCTGCCCCCTCATGATGTAGGGCAAGTCCGCCACCGACGGATCGAAACCGATCGATGACGTGAATTGGCTTTCATCGGTGGTGCGCGGAATGCCATACCATTCATCGAATCCACGATCCGAAGGGTAGCGCCCTGCAACATCGCCCAGGTGCCATTTGCCGAAATGCGCCGTCGCGTAACCGGCGCTCGAAAGTTGCTGAGCGAGCGTGATTTCGTCACGCATCAAGCCTTGCGGCAGCCCGGGCGGTACCGACTGCAGGCACCCCGTACGGATCGGGTGTCGCCCGCTCATCAACGCCGAGCGCGTGGGGACGCAGTCGCTCTCCACATTGAAATTCTGCAGCAGCATTCCTTCGCGAGCCAACCGATCGATGTGTGGCGTGGGTGCGCCGCGCAGAGCGCCGCCCCCATAACACCCCAGTTCGCCCCACCCCAGGTTATCGGCCACGATCAGGACGATATTCGGCTTGTTGTCCACGCTTGGCACTCCGCCATGTTGAATGAGAGATGCCTCATTCTAGGAAGCCGCACACGGAGTAATATTCCCAAAGACGCTTCCACGCATCACTTATGGTTATGAATCTATCGCTGCGGGATATCGAATACTTCCTGGCTGCCGTCGAGTACGGCAATCTCGAGCGCGCGGCCATCTCCTGCAGCGTCAGTCAGCCGGCCTTGTCCAAAGCGTTGCAGCGGCTGGAGGCGGACACGGGTCTGCCCCTGCTGGATCGTGGTAGCCGATCCCTGCGGCTGACCTCCGCCGGCGAGCTCTTTCTGGAGCACGCCAGAAAGCTGTGGACCGAATATCAGGACGCCGTGCGCCATGCCATGGAACTGCGCGTGGGCCAAGCCGGCCTGCTGCGCGTTGGCGTAACGGGCGCCACCGTGGACAGCGTGATCATGCCGGCGATGGCAAGATTGCTTCCTCGCCGCCCTGCGTTGCGGGTGCAATTGATGCAGGGTCTCTCTGACGAACTGCATGCGCACGTGGCCAGCGGCAGGCTCGATCTGGCGGTGACGCCGGTGTATTCAGATGTGCTGCCGCCGCTGCACCAGCAGCCGATCATGGAAGACCGCCTGTGCGTGGCGGCAAGCGCCCGCCATGGGCTAGCCACGCGCACCAAACTGACCTTGCGCGATCTGGACGGCCAGCGCTGGATCCTGCCACGATCGACCTCCATGGCGCGGCAAGCGCTCGAGGCAAAATACGCGGAGGCAGGCATCCCGTTTCCTAACGCGGCGCTGGAAGTGGAGCATTACTCGAAGGGCGCACTCGAGCTGCTGGCGCAATCCGAACTCCTGGCGCTATTGCCGCAGAGTGCGCTCGTGGAGGGATCGGGCGTGGTGGCGCTACCCCTGGCAATCGGGCGCACGCTCAGACGCAGCATTGCGTTGATCTCTCGACAGAGCACCACATGGACGCCGCTGATGATCGAGTTCCAGCGTGCAGTAATGGCGCCGCGCGCCACCCCGGCAACAGGTTATGCAGAATGAGGAATATGAATGTCGTTGAATGCCCTGCAGGATCGGCTGAGTTTCTTGAGAGAGATCGACCGCCTCAAATCCGTCGTTCGCCAATCGCCGCTCCTCGATAAAAGCCGAAACGAAAACTCGGCCGAACATTCCTGGCACTTAGGGTTATATGCCCTGGTGCTGGCTGAGTATGCAAACGGCACCGTCGACATCAACCGCGTGACGAAGATGCTTCTCTTGCATGACATCGTCGAAATCGACGTCGGCGACTACCCCATTCACGGCGGGTCATCGCCCGAACTGCAAGCCGAACAGGAAGGCCAGGCTGCGGCACGGATTTTCGGTCTGTTGCCAACGCAACAAGGCGATGCGTTCCTAAGCCTCTGGCAAGAATTCGAACGTGCAGAATCGGACGACGCGAAGTTTGCGAAATCGCTCGACCGGTTTCAGCCCCTGCTGATCAACGTATTCACCGACGGCGGAACCTGGAACCAAAATGGGGTTTCGATGGAGCAGGTTTTTTCGCGCTATGGTCCGGCCATCAAACGTGGGGCACCGGCACTATGGGATGTGTGTGAGGAGTGGGTGACGCAACATTTTTCTAGTCGAACGACCGCCCCGCCGCGGCAAACTGAGAACTGAAAGGATGCACACCATGCGAACTCAAATGTTCTCCCTCCTTGCCTTCACGCTATTCACCGGTCTGGCCGCGCACGCTGCAGACCGCCTACCCATGACGCTCACGCCAGCACCGGATGTGAGGGCGCACGTGGAGAAAAAAGGCGGGCGCTACAACCTGATCCAGCCGCAGGGGCAGCGCACGGCGCTTGCCACAGACGACGACATGCTGGACGGCGGTGAGCCCAGGTTCAAGCAGGAAGACTACAACGCTGATGGTTTTGCTGACCTTGCCATGGGCATTCCGGCGGGCCCGGTGGATGTGAGTTACGCCCTCTATATCTACGACCCTAAGTCCACATCCTACAAACGCTTCAAGTTGCCGGCAGCCGTGTCGGAGAAGCAGAATTGCGATGGCTTCTGGAACATCACGCTCACGCCGCAACGCAAGGCGGTACGCAGCGAATGCCGAGGCGGTGCGCGTCAACATTACGACGTGCTGCAGTTCGAACCTGACGGTTCAGTTTGGATCTCGGAGCAATCTCGTGCACCCAAAATTGCGGCCAATTGGCCGACGCTCACACTGCCCACGCGAGCAGTGACGTACGACCGGCAAGGCACCATTCTGAGCGAGACGGTGCTGCCGTATGACGCGGGCGGTGATGAGAAAGCCACGTGGGTGGTGCCCGTCAAACGTCTCGCGCTCTATTCTGCCGCGGATGCACTTGCCGCCACGAAGGGTTATCTCATCAAGGGCGACAAGACCGAGATGCTGGCCTTCGAAGGTGACACCTGGATGAAGATTGCCTACGTGGGCAAGCGCGGAAGGATCGAGAGATGGGTGTTGCTGGAGGATGCGTATGGGCAGGCCAGGCAATCACAGGTCTCGCACCCGCAGCGATAAAAGATCAGATGCGTAGCATCGCTCGGAGACACCCCGGTGTGTCCGAACGACACTGAATCACGCCATGCGGACATGGCGTGACACCCCCTCACTCCACCGTCACGCTCTTAGCCAAATTCCGCGGCTTATCGACATCCGTGCCACGTGCGCATGCCGTGTGATACGCCAGCAACTGCAACGGGATCGTGTGCAAGATCGGCGACAACTTTCCATAGTGTTCGGGCAAGCGAATCACGTGCATGCCTTCGGCGCTGGAGATCTTGCTGTCGCCATCGGCAAACACATACAGCTCGCCGCCCCGCGCACGCACTTCCTGCATGTTCGACTTGAGCTTTTCCAGCAACGCATCGCGCGGTGCGATCGTGACCACCGGCATGCTGGCCGTAACGAGCGCCAACGGGCCGTGTTTGAGTTCGCCGGCCGGATAGGCTTCGGCATGGATGTAGCTGATTTCCTTGAGCTTGAGCGCCCCTTCCATGGCGATCGGATAGTGCATGCCGCGGCCCAGGAACAGCGCGTTTTCCTTGCTGGCAAAGCGGTCGGCCCAGGCCATAATCTGCGGCTCGAGCGCGAGTACGGCGCCGATGGCGGCCGGCAGGTGGCGCAGCGCTTTCATGTGCTCGGCTTCTTCGGCTTCGGTAAGCAGATCGCGCGTTTGCGCGAGGGCCAAGGTGAGCAGGAACAACGCTGTGAGCTGGGTGGTGAAGGCTTTGGTCGAGGCCACGCCGATTTCGACGCCGGCGCGCGTGATGTACGACAGTTCGCATTCGCGCACCATGGCGCTGGTGGCCACGTTACACACGGTGAGGGTGTGCGTCATGCCCAATGAGCGCGCGTGCTTGAGTGCGGCGAGCGTGTCGGCGGTTTCACCCGATTGCGAGATGGTGACCACCAGGCTCTTGGGGTTGGGCACGCTGTCGCGGTAACGGTACTCGCTGGCGATTTCGACGGCGACCGGGATCTTGGCGATCGATTCGATCCAGTACTTGGCCGTCAAGCCCGCGTAGTAGCTGGTGCCGCACGCGAGGATGAGCACGGAGTCGATCGACTTGAATACTTTGTAGGCGCTGTCGCCAAACAATTCGGGGGTGATCGATTCGATATCTTGCAGCGTGTCGCCCACGGCACGCGGCTGCTCGAAGATTTCCTTTTGCATGTAGTGACGGTAGGGGCCGAGTTCGGCCGAGCCACTGGCGATGCTGACGGTGTGCGTGTCGCGCTCGACCGATTTGCCTTCGCTGTCCACAATCCACACGCGCGAGAGCTGCAGGTCGACGACGTCGCCGTCTTCGAGGTAGATGATCTTGTCGGTCGTGCCGGCCAATGCCAGGGCGTCGGAGGCGAGGAAGTTTTCGTTGTTGCCCACGCCCACCACCAGCGGCGAGCCTTGGCGTGCGCCTACCACGCGATGCGGTTCGTCGCGGCAAAACACGGCGATGGCGTAAGCGCCCAGCAGGCGGCGAACGGTTTGCTGCACGGCTTCGAACAAGTCGCCGGAATACAGGTGATTGACCAGATGGGCGATCACTTCGGTATCGGTCTGGCTTTCGAAGACGAAGCCCACGCCTTCCAACTCGGCGCGCAGTTCTTCGTAGTTTTCGATGATGCCGTTGTGCACCAAGGCAATGCGCGGCTTTTCATTGGCGAGCGCCGAGAAATGCGGGTGGGCGTTGTGCGTGGCGGGCGCGCCATGCGTGGCCCAACGGGTGTGGGCAATGCCGGTGAAGCCGGACAGCTTGTCTTGCGCGATCTGTTCGCCCAACTCGGCCACGCGTTGCGTACTGCGGGTGCGGCGCAGTTCGCCATCGGCATAGAGCGCGACGCCGCAGGAGTCGTAACCTCGGTACTCGAGCCGTTTCAGCCCTTCGACGAGAACAGGGGTAATGTCGCGTTGAGCGACGGCGCCGACGATGCCACACATAGTCCGGTACTCCAATGCATTAAGTGATGACGCATTCTGGAGCAGGTGCCAAGAAATTTGATTTCTTAATTCGCGAAGATATGTTTATATATTGCACAACCACTTGAGCGTGAAATATAATTTCTCGCAACACAATCATAAGAAATAAATATGCACGATCACATCAGCGCCACTGTCGTCGTTCGTCCCTTCCTCGACGACCTCGACCGCCGAATTCTCGACCAGATGCAAAGTGACAGCTCGCTGACCAATCAGGATCTGGCCGCTCGCGTACATGCTTCGCCGCCTACCTGTTTACGACGCGTCAAGCGCCTCTACGAACAAGGCATCATCGAAAAGCAGGTGGCCATTCTCGCCCCCGAGAAGGTGGGGCCGAGTTTGACGGCGATCGTTGAGGTAACGCTGGACGTCCAGGCCGCCGAGCGGCTCGACGCCTTCGAGCAAAAAATGGCGCTCGAACCCGCCGTCATGCAGTGCTATCGCGTGTCGCCCGGTCCGGATTTTCTCTTGGTCGTGCAAGTGCAAGATATGCCGGCATATCACGCCTTGGTGCATCGGGCGTTTACCGCAACGGCCAATGTGCGCAACGTGCGTACGTTTTTCTCGGTGCACCGTTCCAAGTTCGAAACGCGGGTGACGCTTTAGAGGTCGCTTCTACTTGCGCAGCCCCGGATGCTTATCCAGCAGCGCTTGATACGTCTCCAGATACCGCTGGCCCATGATCTGCACATCGTGCTCGCGCCGCACGTAGGCGTAGCCTTTATCGACCGCCTGTTGACGGAACGCGCGGTCGTCAAGCATGCGCATGATGCCGTTGGCCATGGCCTTGTGGTCGCCCACCGGCACCAGGATGCCCCGGCCATCCGCAAGGCACTCTTTCAAGCCCCCCGCATCGGTAGACACCACCGGCACGCTATAGAGCAACGCATCGAGCACGCTGCTGCCCAGCGCTTCGAAGCGTGAGCTCATGGCAAACACATCCATCACGCTGAAGAAATCTTCAACGCCACGACGAAAGCCGGTGAAGATATAGACGTCCTGCAGGCCGAGTTCGCGCACCAATTGCTGGGCATCGGCTTCTGTATCGCCGCCGTCGCCAAAGTGCAGAAACACAAAGTCGTTGCGCCGCCGGGCCACTTCACCGATCGCGCGGATCAGCATGAGCGGATCCTTCTCCTGGGTGAGCGCCGCTGCCGTGGCGACCACTTTGCGGCCGCGCAGGTCGAATTCGTCGATGAGACCCGCCACGCGGCGGGAATCGATGGCCTGCGATTGGACGGCGCTGCCGATCACCAAGGTATCGAGCCCCATGCGGCGCGGCTCGCGGGCCGCTTCTTCGCCGATGGCGACCAGCCGATCAACGCGCCGCCACTTGAAACCGGTCTTCCACTCATCGCCCCGCTCCACCGGAAAGGCGGTGCGGCGCGTGAACACGATCGGCCGGCGATGCAGCCAACGCGTAAACACGGCCCACGTCACGGTGTTCGCCGTTTGGGCGTGAATGATATCGAAGGTGCGGCCCCGGCGGGCCAGAAACGCCGCCAGGCTCAGGGGATTGCGGTACTCATGCACCACGAAGCCGGCTTCGGCGGCGCGCTGCGCCAATGCGCCGCCACGGCGGGCGATCAGTTCGACACGATGCCCCGCAGCACGAAACACTTCCATGCAGAACATCGTTTGACGCTCGCCACCGCGCCAACCCTTTTCGAAGTTCAGTTGCAGGATATTCATGTGGGGCGTCGATCGTTGTTGCCGGGATGCCAGGCGGCATTATAAGGATCGACGCCGGCAATCATGATGATGCCTTCGGGGTCATCTCGCGAAACCGCACGGTGTTGACGACCACGGCCAGAAACGCGCACAGCGAGGCCACCAGCAGCGCCGCCCAAGGCCCATGCAAGGCGCCGCTCAGGCTGAACGCGATTGCCACGAAGGCCGCCCCCATGCTTTGGCCGAAGACGCGCGTGGTGGCCTGCAGACCTCCAGCCGCCCCGCTGCGATTGCGCGGGGCCGGCGAAATCATGTCGCGATTGTTCGGCGTCTGGAAGAAGCCAAAGCCCAGTCCGGCCAGCAGCATGGCGCTCATGATCAGAACATTCGAGGCCGTGTCGGGCATGAACGCCAACGTGAGCAAGCCAATCGTCATGGCCAGCGCGCCCATGCCGCTCAGGAGCGCAGCGGAATACTTGTCGCTCAACCGGCCTGCCAGGATGGCGATCAGCGCAGTTCCCGCCGGCCAGGCGCCCATCAGCAGCCCGATCTCGATGTACGGGCGATGCAGGGTGTTCTGGAAATAGAACGGCAACGACACATAGGCGCACATCTGGGCCGCGAAGGTGAGGGACGAGGCGCCGACGGCAAAGGCGACCGCCTTGATGCGCAGCAGGTCGATGGGCACCAGCGGCGCCGTTTGATGACGGCAACGATGCATGAGCATCACGCCCGCCACCATCGCGACCAGGATCAGCCCGAGGCCTTGCAACAGATTGCCGCCGAGATTATCGACGCCGGTAATGAAGACGCCGAACACGATCATGCTGAGCAGCGCGGTTTGCCAATCGAAGCGCACATTTACCCGTGGCACGTCCGGCAGGAAGCGCACGCCGAACAGCGCCAGCAAGCCGAACGGCACGTTGATGGCGAAGATCCACGGCCAGTGCGCGACCGAAAGGATGGCCGACCCCAGCGTGGGCCCCAGCACCGACATCACCGCCACCGTGGTGGCGTTGATGCTCATCCCCATCCCGAGCTTGCTTAAGGGATAGATGTTGCGCACCAGGCCGCCCATGAGACACATCAGCGCAGACGCCCCCACCCCCTGCGCGACGCGCGCGATCGTGAGGGTTTGCAGGGAGTTGGCCATGGCACAGCCGAGCGACGCCATGGTGAACAGTGCCAGGCCCATGGCAAACATTCGGCGAAAACCGATACGCTCGGCCAGCGCCGAGAACGGCAGCAAGAGCGCCACCACGGCCACGTTATAAGCGTTGACGATCCAGACGGCAGCGGCCGCCGAGGTATTCAAGTCCTTCGCGATGGCCGGCAGCGCCACGTTGGCGATCGTGGCATCGAGCACCGAGAGGCTGATGCCGATCATCACCGTGGCCACGGCATAGTGGCGGCGGGGTGTGGGCAGGCCTTCGTACGGCTTGGGCTTGGGAGGTGCTTCGGGCTTGGCGTCGGCCTTCGGCTCAGCCTTGGGATCAGTGCTCGCTTCAGCCTTGAACTCGGGCGCCGACGCACCAATCCCGACTGGCGGTACGTCGCCCCCGGGTTTGTCGTCCGGCCCCGCGCTCACGACTTTTTGACCGGACGGCGCCAGCCTTCGATGGTGACCTGTTTCGCACGCGACACCGTGAGCTTGTCCGCCGGTGCGTCGCGTGTGAGCGTGGTGCCGGCGCCCAGCGTTGCACCCCGACCCACCGTGACCGGTGCGATCAACTGCGTGTCGGATCCGACGAACACGTCGTCTTCGATCACGGTGACGCTTTTGTTCACGCCGTCATAATTGCAGGTGATGGTGCCGGCGCCGATGTTCACACGCGCGCCGATCTGGGCATCGCCCAAATAAGCCAGATGATTGGCCTTGCTGCCCTCGCCCAGCCGCGTCTTTTTGATCTCGACGAAGTTGCCCACATGGGTTTCGGCGCCCAGATCCGCGCCGGGACGCAGGCGGGCATAAGGCCCGATGCGCGCATCCCGATCGACGCGTGCGTCGTGCAGGTGGCTGAATGCTTCAACGTGGGTACCGCGGCCCAGCGTAACGTCGCGCAGCACGCAATGCGGGCCGATGCGCACGCCGTCGGCCAAGGTGACGTTGCCTTCGAAGACGCAGCCCACATCAATGAACACATCCCGCCCACAGGTGAGCGTGCCCCGCACGTCGAAGCGGGCCGGATCGGCCAGCGTGACGCCGGCTTCAAGCTGCCGGCGCGCTTGTTCATGCTGCCAGCGACGTTCGAGTTCAGCTTGCTGCACGCGGCTGTTGACGCCAAGGGTTTCCCACCCGGCCGCAGGCTGCGCGGCGCCCACAGGCACGCTGTCGGCCACCGATAAGGCGACTACGTCGGTGAGGTAGTACTCGCCCTGCGCGTTGTTGTTGTCGATCCGTGCAAGCCATTGCTTGAGTTTCGCCGTGGGCGCACACAGGATCCCGGTATTGACCTCATCGATGGCGCGCTCAGCGTCCGACGCGTCCTTATGCTCGACGATGCGCTGCACCTGGCCATCGTCGCCACGCACGATGCGGCCGTATCCGGTGGGATCGTTGAGCGTTTCGGTCAGCACGGCCATGCCCTGGCCGCGCGCCGCCAACAGCTTGCGCAAGGTATCGGGCTGCACCAGCGGCACGTCGCCGTAGAGCACCAGCGTGGCGTCGTCGGCGCCGTCGCCTTCGAGCAAGGCCGGCACCGCTTGCTGCACCGCATGGCCAGTGCCTTGCTGCGGTTGCTGCACAGCGAATTCCAGACCGGGTTCACCTTGGAACGCTTCGCGTACACGCTCGGCGCCGTGGCCGATCACCACGACGATGCGCGCCGGATCGAGTTGCCGAGCGCTGTCCAGCACATGCGCCAGCATCGGCTTGCCGGCCAGCGTGTGAAGGACTTTGGGGAGATCGGACTGCATGCGCTTGCCGAGGCCGGCCGCGAGTATGACTACGTTGAGCATGTGAAAGAAGCGTCTGGGAAATGAAGAATCAGGAAGTCTTGTGAGCGGCCGTCTTGCGGGCCGTGGCTTTGCGTGCAGCCGGTGCACGTTTGGCGCTCGCGGACTTGGCTGCGCCTTTCTTCGCCGCGGCCGACTGGGCCGTGGCCGTTTTGGCGCCAGCGGTTTTTGCCGTGCCGCGCGGCGATGCGGCAGGCACTGCACCTGCGCCCGCTGCTGTGTTGCTCGATGTCGTGCCGGCTTGCTTGCTACCGCTCGCCTTCGTGGCGGCCGACTTCGCACCACTTGCACGCCCTGCTGCCGCGCCCGCGGGATTGGCGCCCGCCGTCTGCGGCATGGAGGCGGCCGTTGCGGCAGCGATGTTCGAAAACTGCTGCTGCAGCATGTCCCACCACGCTTGTGCGGCATTGGACGTTTGAGCGGTGGCGTCGCCTGCTGCCTGGCTGGTGGCCTGCGCAGCAGCTTGCCCCGCCTGCGCGGCAGCCTGGCTGGCTTGCGCTGCGGCATCGCCCGCCGCCTGTGACCAGGCTTGGTCGGAACGGTTGCCAGCATCGCTGCCCGGCGCGCCCGTGCCCGCGCCTACTGTTGCGCCCGGTTGCCCAAAACCGCCAAAACCCGGAAAGCCGCCCGCAGCAGCGGCACCGCTTGGGGCAGCACCCGAATCCGACCCGGTGTGCGCAGTGCCGGACGACTGATGCGGCGCGCTCGCCGCAGCGGACTTGGCCTGCGTCTTGGGCGCCGGGCGCAAGCCCAGCACCACTTCGAGGGGCGATGCTGGCGTATCGCCACTGGTGCGATCCGTGCTCGACAAACTATCGGCAAACGAGCGCAGTGTGGCGATCGTCGACCGCTGCACTTCCATACCCTGAATGGTGCTGGAGAGCATGGACAAATTCATGCGCAGCCACCCTTCGACCGAGCGCAACTCCGAGATACGGCGCTCAAGATCTTCCAGGTTCATGGGAGGCGTCATCGGCAGCGATTGCGCGAGCCCACCGGGACCGGTAAGACCGGCCCAAGCCTGTCGCATCATTTCCATGCTCGCCATGAGCGGGTTTCCGGACAGGTCCGAATGCTGGCCCATTCCGGGCAAGACAAAGGGATTGTTGTTAGGCATGCTCATGGTCGTCTCCTTGATTCACCCTACAAGGTAACGAATGACTAGCGAGGCCGCAACTGATTGTTCTCGACGCGGACGTGATCGCCCGAGGCAAATTGCACTTGGTCGCCATTGAACGTACGGGTCGAGCCGTCGCTCATCTTCACCGTCGTCTCATAACGGATCACGGTGGGCTGCTCGCTCACGCGGTCCTGGATCTCCCGGCCGGCCAACGCACCACCGATGGCGCCAACCACGGTAAGGGCATCGCGACCGCTGCCGCCCCCGAACTGATTACCGATCACACCGCCCGCCACACCACCGGCAACCGTACCGATGATGTTGTTGCTGTCGCGGCGCTGGCCAGACGGTACACGCACTTCACGCACGCGTTCGACCACGCCGCACGTGGCGCAGTCGCCTGCAGCAGGGGTGCTGGTGGACGTGGACTTGGCAGGCGCACTTGACCCGGTTGCTGTGGATTTTGCGGGGGTGGTGGACGTCGACGCTGCAGCGATCTTCTTTGGCGCCTCGGGCGGCACCTTGCCGGTGGCGGCAGATTCGATGGCAGGATTATCCGTGCTGCGTGCCCAAGGCGTGGGCAACCAGCCCAGTACGGCCGCAACGGCGACGCCGCTGAACAAGATCACGCATACCGCGGCGGTGGCGACCAGGGGATGGATGCCGCGCTCGCGCGGCTGAAACGAATTGGGGGTGGACATGGCAGGCCTCCTCGAAGTTGCCGTGCTTCGGTATAGCACCGCCCTGGGGTTTCGGTCTGTTGCGAAGGTGACCGTTTGCAAAGCCTGGTGCGGCACGCGCTTATCGTCATCATGTTCTGGGACAATGACGGGATGAGCAAACCGCTTTCACTTCCCGAACTCGAACGCGCCATCAACTACTGGCGCAACCAGATCCCCGCGACCGGCGAGGAGTCGCGTCTATGCGCCCAGGCGGCCGCTTTGGCCGAGCCCTACGCCTTGATGATCGTGGGTCATTTGCGCGATCTGTCGATCGACGATCTCTCGCCGAAGGCCCGTGCGGCCTTCGATGAAGCCAATGCGCGCGACACGTCGCGTGCCGCGCCCACTGCTGAAACGCTTACAACAACGCCTTGATGTCATGCTCCAGCGCGGGCGCGCCGATGGTGTTGTTGGCCAACACGCGAGCGCTGCCCTCTCGGTCGAGGATGTAGAACGCTGCCGTGTGGTCCATGCTGTAGTTCGTGCTCGACCCCGCGGCCCGGGCGTAATACGCCTTGAACGAATCGGCGGTTTGCTTGAGCGCTTGCGCATCGCCGCGCAGGCCCAGAAAGCGCGGGTCGAACGCCGTCACATATTGCTTGAGCACTTCTTGCGTGTCGCGATCGGGATCGACCGTAATCATCAGCACCTGAACCTTGTCTGCGTCGGGGCCCAGGTTCTTCATGACCTGGGCAAGTTCGGCCAGCGCCGTGGGGCATACGTCCGGACATTGCGCAAAGCCGAAGAACGCCACGACCACTTTGCCCTTGAAGTCGTCGATGGTGCGCAACTGCCCGTTGTGATCGGTCAGGCGTAATCCCCGACCCAGATTGGTGCCCGAGATGTCCGATCCCTGGAAGCTGGGCTTGGACGGGCCGCACCCGGCCGCCAGGGCCATGACCGACACGGCCACGGCGGCACGCAAGACAACGCGGCGCGCGGGAGAAACGACAACCATGGAGAACTCCGTCGGCCGGCTCAGCGCAGCAGGCCGACCCAGTGATCGGCCAGCAGTGCGCCAAACAACAGCGAGAGATAAAGGATGGAAAAACGGAAGAGCTTGCGCGCCAGGGCGTCGCTGTATTCGCGATACAACCGCCAGGCGTAGTAGACGAACATGCCGCCCAGCACGAGGGCGCACGCCAGGTACAGCACACCGCTCATGCGGATCACATACGGCATGAGCGTGGTCGCCAGCAGCGCAAAGCTGTAGAGCAGGATGTGCAGGCGCGTGAACTGCTGGCCGTGCGTCACGGGCAGCATGGGCAAGCCCGACTTGATGTAGTCGTTGTTGCGGTACAGCGCCAGCGCCCAGAAATGCGGCGGCGTCCAGATGAAAATGATGAGGACGAGAATCCAGGCCTCGGCCGGCACGGCGTTGGCAATGGCCGCCCAGCCCAGCGCGGGCGGCATGGCGCCGGAAAGCCCGCCGATGACGATATTTTGCGGGGTGCGGGGCTTGAGGATCACGGTGTAGATCACCGCATAGCCCACAAAGGTGGCGAAGGTAAGCCACATCGTGAGCGGATTGACGCCGAAATACAGCACGAACATCCCGGTGCCGCCGAGCAGCCCGGAGAGCGCCAGCACCTGGGTGGAGGTAATCGTGCCGCGCGCGGTGGCACGCCGCGCCGTGCGCAACATGCGGGCGTCCACTTCCTGCTCGATCAGGCAGTTGATCGCGAAGGCCGCCGCGGCGAGCAACCAGATGCCCAGCGTGCCGAACGCCACCCGCGACAGGTCCGGCAGCCCCGGGGCGGCCAGGAACATGCCGATCACCGCGCAAAAAACGGCCAGTTGGGTCACGCGAGGCTTGGTCAGCACCAGATACTGGCGCAGCAAGCCCGGCTGGGAGGCAGCAAGAGTGTTCATGACGCTATTTTAGACGCCATTCGCTGGCACGACGTCGCGCATGGGCGCGCGGCCGGCCGTCGCCAGGCGCACCAGCAGGGTCGTGCTCGCCAGAACCAGGCCGGCCGCACCGCCGTTATGCAGCACGGCAATCAGCAGCGGCCACTGGAAGAAGATGGTGGTGAGACCCGTAAACAGTTGCGCCAGCAGCAATCCCAGCACCAGCGTGGCGGGGCCTTTCAAACCCGGCTCGGCGCGCATGCGCCAGGCCAGGATGCCGACGAAGGCGAAGACGAAGAACGCAAAGTTGCGGTGCACCCAATGAATCGCGGTGAGTGCCGTCTGCGAAATCATTTCGCCCGACGGAAGTTCGCCCAGCGCCCGGATGAGCGAGTAGCCTCCGTGGAAATCCATGGGCGGCACCCATTCGCCGTGGCACATCGGGAAATCCATGCAGGCCAGCGCTGCGTAGTTCGTGCTCACCCACCCGCCCAACGCGATCTGCATCATCAGGATCACAAAAGCGGCGATCATCCAGGGCCGCCACCGGGCGGCCTCGGCCGCGATCGGCAGGTGCGAACGCTCGCGCGCCGCGAGCCACGTCATCAAGGCGAGCAGCAGCATGCCACCCATCAAGTGCGCGGTCACCACCACCGGCATCAACCGGTGCGTGACCGTCCAGGCGCCGAAGGCGCCCTGCACGCACACGGCCACCAGCGTCCCCACGGCCAATGCCGGACTGCGCCCCAATTGCTTGCGGTAGCGCCACGCCATATAGGTGAACGCGATGATGAGCAGCCCCAGGAGCGAACCCACATAGCGGTGGATCATCTCGATCCAGGCCTTGGAGAGCGTGACGGGGCCATACGGCATATCTTGTGTGGCGGCATGAATATCGCCCATCGCACCGATCGGCGTCACCGAGCCATAACAGCCCGGCCAGTCGGGGCAGCCCAGGCCCGAGTCGCTCAGGCGCACGAACGCGCCGAACATGATGAGGTCCAGGGTCAGAAACCAGGTAATGAACACCAGTTTGCGATAGCGGGAAATCATGCGGTCCATCGCGGATCAACCAATACGGGAGTTGGAAATGAGTTTGCGCACGTCGTTGCGCACTTCGACGGGGTCGGCTTCGTCGGGAAACTGCTGCATGAGATGGCCCAGCGGATCGATCATCCAGATCGGACCGTCCAGTTCATCGGCCACGGTCACCGTGGAGGCGGCCGCAGGGCCCGCACCCAACAGGAACGGTGCCAGATCGGCAGGCTTGCCGCGCACCATCACCGTGCCCTTGTAGGCGTCGAGCACTTTCTGCGGCACCGGCGCATTATCGGTGATGAACCACACCCGCATCAGACGATCCACGTTCTTGCCCAGGCTTGCGTGCGTGTTGCGGATGATGAAGAGCTTGCGGGCACAGGATTCGGGGCACTCGGCCTCGTCGGCAGCGGCAAGTACCCAGCGACCGCGCAGGGCGTTCAGGTCGTAGGGTTTGCCGTCCAGCGTGGCCAGGGGCATCTCGGCCGGGCCGGGTATCGGACGCTGCGGATCGACCAATTGGCCGTAGGCGCCCGAATCGGTAGGCCACCATTGCGGATTGAAATACACCACGAATGCCGCCACGATCGGCGCCAGACTGACCAGAAAGACCGCAATCATCGGCGCGAGTGAGCGGCGCGGACGCGAGGTGGGCTGAGGGGCGGAAGACACGGCGGGCAGTTCCTGCTATCGGTTCGAAGCAATCTTGGTTAATCAGGGCTGGCGGCACGCCGGCGGCGCCATGCGCGCACCACTACGACCAGCCAGGCAATCGCCGCGATGGCGGCAAACGCAAACCATTGCAGGGCGTACCCCTGGTTCTGGTTGTAATCCACCGACGGCTGCGGCCAATCGCGAGACAGCCCCGGCGCATCGGGTGCCAACTGCTGCAGCACCGCCGGCACCAAGGTAAGCCCGGTGGCGCGCGCGTAATCGTCGAGTGCGAGGTTCTGCACCTTGGGAAACGTGCCGTCCGGCGCGGGAAGGCGTGGGGGCAGTGTAGCCGCTGCGCCCATCCCCCACAGTTCGAAGAGCCGCGGCACGTGCGTCACCAGCTCGCCGCTGGCCATCTGCTCGCCTGGGGGTGCCGGGGGAAACGGCGGCTGCGGCTGACCGGGTACGGCGCGCGCCACCCATCCACGCAGCACCAGCACGGCCACATTTCGCGAGGCATCCAGCACCAGCGGCGTCGCCAGCCAGAAGCCCGGGCGGCCATCGTGATTACGGTTTTCGAGCACCACCGTCAGATCGTCGCGCCACTGCCCCACCGCGCGCGCAGGGCGCCACGGGGTCAATGCCGCAGGCGGCACGTCGGTGCCAAGCGTGAGGGGCGGCTGCACGCGGCCCGCCTCGATCGTGTGCAGCGTGGCGCGGCGCTCATCGGCGCGTTTTAATTGCCATCGGCCCAGCGACGCCAGCAGCACCACGGCCAGCGCGAGCAATACCAGCGCGGCCAGCGTGCGAGAAATCGAGTGAGGTCGTGCCATGTCTGCAATAATTCCGTCTTTATCGGAGGCCGTCATGCGTATCGTCGTCGTTCTGGCCTTCATCGGCATATTGGCCAGCCTGGCATCCGCCCTGGTCTATCTGATGAAAGATCAAGGTAAGACCAATCGCACCGTCAATGCATTGACCGTGCGCATCGGCATGTCGGTCGTGCTGTTTCTGTTCGTCCTGTTCGCCCACCACATGGGCTGGATCGAGAGCACGGGACTTAGATGAGCGTCCAGCGGCAAGGTTCCTGATGGCTGGATCGCGTTTGGACAGGGCCCGGGCGTCGCGTCGGGCAAATTCCGCGCAGCACGCCTGGATGCCGCACGGCGCGTGAGCCAGGCGCATTGCACGCCTGCGCCCGTAAGACCAGGCGCGGCACCGGCAGGCGCCACGCCATTGCGCGTCACATCAGAACCAATAAACAAACAAGTACAGCCCCAGCCACACCACGTCCACGAAGTGCCAATACCAGGCAGCGGCCTCGAAACCAAAGTGGTTATCGGCCGTGAAGTGGCCCTTCATCAGGCGGATGAGCATCACCGTCAGCATGATGGCGCCCATGATCACATGGAAGCCGTGGAAACCGGTCAGCATGTAAAACAGCGAGCCGAAAGCGCCCGAGTTGAAACGCAGGTTGAGCTCGGTATAGGCGTGGTGGTACTCGTACGCCTGCACGCCGACGAAGATGAAGCCCAGCAGCACCGTGGCCGCCAACCAGAACGTGGTCTTGCCGCGATGATTTTCGCGCAGCGCGTGGTGGGCGATCGTCAGCGTGATACCCGAGGTCAGCAGCAGCGCCGTGTTGATCGTGGGCAGCCAGAACGGGCCCACGCTCTGGAACTGCTCGACCACGCCGGCGGGGCCGAAGTTGGGCCACACGGCATTGAAGTCGGGCCACAACAGAAGCTTGTGATCCAGGTCGCCCAGCCAAGGCGTGGTGATGGTGCGCACATACCAGAGCGCGCCGAAGAAGCCGGCGAAAAACATCACTTCAGAGAAGATGAACCAGCTCATGCCCCAGCGGTAGGACACGTCGATGCGCTTGCTGTAGAGCCCTTGCTGCGCTTCACCGATGGAGTCGGCGAACCAGTAGAACATCACGGTAATCAGGCCCAGGAAGCCGACCAGCACGCCCCACTTCGCCAGGCTGACACCGTTGATCCAGGCCGCGGCGCTCACGCCGATCACCAGCAGCGTCAAGGCCATGCGTACCGGGTGACCGGAGTCGGCAGGTACGTAGTAATAAGGTGCCTCGTTGCCTTGAACCGAGTGGCTTGCACTCATGATGTTCTCCCTGCTCTCGAAGAGTCTTTATTGTAGGTGTCAGCTCAGGCTGGCGACCGCAAAGCGGACGATGGTTACCAGCACAACAACAAAAATGATGCCGCCCAATATCCCGGCAATGATGAGATGCACGGGATTGAGGCGGCCGATGTCTTCCTGATATCCGGCGCCCTTGCGAACGCCGAAGAATCCCCACAGTACCGCTTTCAGCGTCTGGACGAAGCTGAGTTTGCGGCGTGAGAGCTCCCGGATATCGTCGGTCATGTCGGCGTATCCCTAGCGCCCGGCCATGCCGGCGAAGCCCGCGAAGATCTCGGTGCCGCGAAACAGCGTCCACGCAAAGATGGCCACCACCACGACCGCCAATACGGTGAGCGCGATGCGGTTCTTGCGGCGTTGTTCGGTCGTCAGGGCCACGGCGATTCCTAAAAGCGTTATTTGACTTCGGGCGGGTTTTCGAAGGTATGGAACGGCGCCGGCGACGGCACGGTCCATTCCAGGCCTTCGGCGCCTTCCCACGGTTTGGCGGAGGCCACTTCACCCTTGCCGGCGTAGCAGCGCAACACCGCCCACAGGAAGATCAACTGCGACAAGCCGAACCAGAACGCGCCGATCGTGGCCACCTGGTGGAAGGTGGTGAACTGCGCGGCGTAGTCGGCATAGCGGCGCGGCATGCCGGCCAGACCCATGAAGTGCATGGGGAAGAAGGTGACGTTGAACGAAATCAGCGACGACCAGAAGTGGAACTTGCCCAGCTTCTCGCTATACATGCGGCCGGTCCATTTGGGCAGCCAGTAATACGTGCCGGCAAAGAGGGCGAACAACGAGCCCGCCACCAGCACGTAGTGGAAGTGCGCCACCACGTAATAGGTGTCGTGCACCTGGATATCGATCGGCGCGACGGACAGAATCAAGCCGGTGAATCCACCCATCGTGAACACGAAGATGAAGCCCACCGCAAACAGCATCGGGGTCTCGAAAGTCATCGAGCCGCGCCACATCGTCGCGATCCAGTTGAACACCTTCACGCCCGTGGGGATGGAGATCAGCATGGTGGCGTACATGAAGTACAGCTGGCCCGTGACCGGCATCCCGGTGGTGAACATGTGGTGCGCCCACACGATGAACGACAGCACGGCGATGGACGCCGTGGCGTATACCATCGAGGCGTAACCGAAGAGCTTCTTGCGGGCGAAGGCGGGCACGATGGCCGAGACGATGCCGAACGCCGGCAAAATCATGATGTACACCTCGGGATGCCCGAAGAACCAGAAGATGTGCTGGTACAGCACCGGATCGCCACCGGCGGCGGCGTTGAAGAAGCCCGTGCCGAAGTGACGATCGGTGAGCACCATCGTGATGGCGGCGGCCAGCACGGGCAGCACGGCGATCAGCAGGAAGGCGGTGATGAGCCAGGTCCAGCAAAACAGCGGCATCTTCATCAACGTCATGCCGGGCGCGCGCATGTTGAGGATGGTGACGATGATGTTGATGGCACCCATGATCGACGAGGCGCCCATGATGTGCATCGCAAAAATGGCGAGGTCCATCCCGGGCCCCATCTGCAATGACAGGGGCGCGTAGAGCGTCCATCCCGCAGCGGTGGCGCCCCCCGGCACGAAGAACGACAGCGTGAGCATGAGGCCGGCGACCGGCAACAGCCAAAAGCTGAAGTTGTTCATGCGGGCAAAGGCCATATCCGACGCGCCGATCTGCAGCGGAATCATCCAGTTGGCGAAGCCCACGAAGGCCGGCATGATCGCGCCGAACACCATGATCAGGCCGTGCATCGTCGTGAACTGGTTGAAGAGCTCGGGCCGAAAGAACTGCAGGCCCGGCTCGAACAACTCGGTACGCAGCAGCAACGCCAGCGTGCCGCCTTCGAGCAGCATAGTGAACGAGAAGATGAGATACATCGTCCCGATATCTTTGTGGTTCGTGGCAAACAACCACCGGCGCCAGCCCGTGGGGGCACCGTGGTGATGATCATCATGACCGTGGCCGTGACCGTGGCCCGGCGATACGTGGTCGACTGGGACGCTGCTCATGGTGGACTCCTTCCTGCTGGATGCCGGCTTCAGTCCATGAAGCCGGCAATCATTTCTATTACTTATGGATGTCGGCGGATGGGGCGCGCACTCAGCGCGCGGCAGTCACGTCGGCAGGCTGCACCACAGGGTCCTGACCCTTGCCCGCATTGCCCCAGGCATTGCGGGTGTACGTAATGGCGGCGGCGATCTCAACGTCATTCAACTGACCGCCAAACGCGGCCATGGCCGTGCCAGGACGGCCGTTGAGCACCACTTTGATCTGCTCGGCCTTGGGTCCCAGCACGGTTTTGTCTCCGTCCAGTGCCGGGAAAGCGCCGGGCAAACCTTTACCGGTGGCCTGGTGACAGGCCACGCAGTTTGCGCCGTAGACCTGTTCGCCGCGGGCGACCAGCTCTTCTTTGGTCCACTCTTTGGTGGGATCGTCGGCGTTGGCCGACATCAGCTTCTTCTGCTCTTCGGCCCAGGCGTCGTAGTCGGCTTGCGACTTGACCTCGACCACGATCGGCATGAACGCATGATCCTTGCCACAGAGCTCGGCGCACTGACCGCGGAAGAAGCCGGTTTTTTCAGCACGGAACCAGGTATCCCGCAGGAAACCGGGGATGGCATCTTGCTTGACGCCGAATTCGGGCACCATCCAGGAGTGGATCACGTCGGCCGCGGTGAGCACGATGCGGACTTTCTTGTCCACCGGCACCACGAGCGGCTTGTCCACTTCCATCAGGTAGAACTCGCCCTTCTCTTCGCGGTTTTCGATCTGCGCGCGCGGCGTGGACAAGGTTGACAGGAACTTGACGCCGTTGGCCGCGCCGTCGATGTATTCGTAGCCCCACTTCCACTGGTAACCCGTGACCTTGACGGTCAGATCCGGGCTGGAGGTGTCCTTCATGGCCACAACCGTACGCGTGGCGGGCAACGCCATGGCGATCACGATGATGAAGGGAATGACCGTCCAGGCGACTTCGACGCCGAGATGCTCATGGAAGGTCGCGGCCTTGGCGCCACGCGATTTGCGGTGCGCCCAGATCGAGTAGAACATCACGCCGAACACGCCGACGAAAATCACCATACAGATGCTGAGCATCATCCAGTGAAGCCAGACGGCATCGCGCGCAATCGATGTGACGCCTTCGTGCAGGTTCAGCTGATTGACGCGTGGGCCGCCGGGCATGTCTTTGACCTGGGCGACGGCGACGCTGCCAACCAGCAGCGCACAGGTGCCCAGTACCCCTCTCAACTTCTTCATGCTGACCTCGAATTACGGCGCTTTTTTATTTCGTGTTGCGCCGGTGGATGCCGGCGTGTCTCCCCACGGAAGCGCACAATTATTGGACGGCAGGAACGCAAGGCTATAGAGCATCCTCGTAGACCTGCACGAATCACAGCTAAAACGGCAGGATTATAGCGGACAGGCAACGGGAAGTGACGAGCCTCTTGAAGCCGGGCTGAACCGTCCCCATGAGCCAACCCACGTGCCCATCGCATGCACTAAACTCCGGCCATGTCGACTTCACACCCTCTGGCGCGCCGCGACGCGCTCACGGAACTGTACGCCCAATTGAACGCCCGCGCCCAGGAAGCGCCGCCCGAACGCGCCCATAGGCTGTGGATCGGCGGCCAAGTGTGCGGTTGGGCAACGGATGCGGCCTGGGACGCGCTGCGTCAGGTACCCGGCGTGGTCGCGCAGGACGGCGCGTTGCACATCGGCGCGGCGCTCGCGCCCGGTCCGCAACTGGACGCGCTTCTGGCCGACGTGGCCGAGACGATGCGGCAGGCGCAATGCCTGCGCGGCTGGCGTAACGAGTTGCTGGACGTATGCACGGAGGCTGGCGAGGTGATCGGCGCCATTGAACGCGCGGCCTCACGACCACTGGCGTTGTGTACGCGGGCCGTGCATTTGAATGCCTGGACGCCCGATGGCCGGCTGTGGATCGCCCGCCGCGCGATGAGCAAGTCCACCGACCCAGGCATGTGGGACACCTTGGTGGGCGGCCTGGTCTGCACGGGCGAACCGCTGGACGAAGCGCTGGTGCGCGAGTGCGACGAGGAAGCAGGCCTGTCGCCCGAGCATCTCGCCCATCGCTCCCCGCTGCGAACCATCCTGCGCATGCACCGGCGCCTGCCCGAGGGCTACCAGGTCGAAGACGTGCTGGTGAGCGACTGCGTGCTGGCAGCCCATGTGCAACCGGCCAATCGTGACGGCGAGGTCTCCGAGATCATGCATGTGGATGTGGACACCGCCATCGAGATGGTGCGCGCCGGCGAATTCACACTCGAAGCCGCTCTGGTGATCGTCGAAGACATCATGCGTATCGACGCGGCGGGCTGAAGCGGCGGGTGGCGCTCGCCGCGCCGCCTTTCAATCAGCCCTGCTGCCCCGAAAACTGCCGCCACACCTCGATGGCGCGCAGCCGTTGCTTGGCCACCTTTTCGATCCGCTCGCGCAGATCGGGATCCCGCGCCAGCAGCGCGCGGAAGTCGCGCTCCGAGAGCATCAGCAACCGGCTGTACCCCAGCGAGGTGACGTTGGGCACGAGATCCTCCTTGCCCAATAGCGCCAATTCGCCGAAGAATTCGCCGCTGCCAAGCTCGGCATCGGTGCCGTCCGGCAGGTGCACCGTGACCGCGCCGGATGCTACAAAGCACATCTCCATTGCCCCTTTCGACAGAATCGGCTGGTCGGGCAGCGCAAGGCGGGGCCTGAGCAGGCGACTGATGGCGCGCAGCGAATCCGCGCTCAGGCCTTCGAAGAGCGGTACACGCTGGATCAGATCGGCATTGCCGAGCTCGATATCCAGCGGCGGATGCGTATCGATGTGACGCCACCGGTCCTTCAACTGCGCCATCAGATCGGCATAGACCTCACCGCTGATCAGAAACTGATCGAGCATGTCGCGGTAGCGCATGCGTTCCAGTTCGCGCGCCACGCGGCCCAGATAGCTCTCCTGCAGCCACAAGGCATACGCGGGATATTGCAGATCGAGCGCCTGCAGGGCGTTTTCGATCATATCCAGGCGCCGTTGGTGGATCTCGACGATACGCTGCGCGGCGGCCTCGCCCAGCAAGGGCTGAATCTGCTCGCGCGTAAAACTGCACAGACGCTGCGCGACCGATCGCTTGGTGCGCAGATTGACGAACCGTTGCCCCAGTTCGCGCGCCAGCCAATGCTGGAAGCCAAACATATAGTGCACCCGTAACGCCAGACGAAAACCGCGCGAATACCGCACGTCGTGAGGAATGGCGGCCTCGAAGCCTTCCAGCCCGCCGGTGCGGATGGCGTCTTCGAGGCGTTCGGCGCGCGCCAGCAACGTTTCGGCCGTACGCCAGTCGACCAGCTGCGCCTTCAGGATGTCGAAGAACATCTCGGTCTCGCGCTGTGCGACGATGGCCAGGCCCACGCTCACGCGCTGCGCTTCGGACATATGCGCCACCTGCGCATCGTGCACACTCGCCAGACTCGCGTCGAACACCGCATGGATGCGCGCCTGCGCCTCCGCGCCGATGTGCTCCCGGGCGGCGATCTCGTCGGTTTTGCCTTGCAGATCTTCGAGCGTGACCGTGAGTGCCTGATTACGAATGGTGCGCTCGATTGACGACAGCTCGTTCAAACCCAGCGTGCGGATCAAGGGCCGCAGGCTGATGCCGTTCACAAACAGCGTCAGCAACACATAACCGGTGGTGGCCACGGCGATGAACTGGCGCGCGTCCTCGGGCACGTTCTGCTGCTCGGTGACGGCCAGCGCCAATGCCAGCGACACCGCGCCCCGCAGGCCGCCCCACAGCATCACGGTTTTGTAGGGGTTACTCACCTTCGTGCCAAACCGCGTCATGCCCAGCAGCGGCAGCAAACCGAATACAACGATTGCGCGTGCCACCAGCGTCACGACGAACAGCACCCCGATCAGGAATACGTCCTGCATCGTGGCATCGGCCATCAATTGCGGAATCAACATCGCCGCAAACAGGAAGATCAGCGAGTTGGCCCAAAAGCCGAACTGGCTCCATGCACTTTCAAGAAACTCGAACGTGGTGGGCGACATGCGCGTGCGCCCGGTGGACCCCACCACCAGGCCGGCGATCACCGTGGCGACCACACCCGACACATCCAGGTAATGCTCGGAGACGTAAAACGAGAGATAAGCCAGCGTCAGCGTGAGCGTGATCTCGGCGGTAGGCCAGCCGCGCAGCCATGAAAACAGATAGCAGGCGATGCGGGCCATGATGAAACCCGCCAGCCCGCCGCCAATGAAGTGGACGATGAAGTCGCCGGCGACGTTGCCGGCCGAGACTTTTCCGCCCCCGCCCACGGCAGCCAGCAGCACGGAGTACAGCGCGATCGACGCCGCGTCGTTGAACAGGCTTTCGCCTTCGACGAGTGTGGTGAGGCGCTTGGGCGCCCCCACTTCGCGAAAGATGCCCACCACGGCCACCGGATCGGTCGTGGCCACGATGGCGCCCAGCAGCAGGCACACCAGCAGGCTGTAGGACGACACCATCTGCAGCGCGAAGCCCACGACCACCGTGCACACCAGCACGGCCACGATCGCCATCATGAGGATGGGGCCGATGTCATCCATCAGACGCCGCACGTTCATCGCGAGCGCTGTTTCGAAGAGCAGCACCGGCAGGAAAACCGTGAGAAACGTCTCGGACGAGATCTCGAAGGTTTCGAGCGAATCGAGAAAATAGGCCAACGGCGGCGGCGCCCAGCCGTGCACGTGCACGATGATGCCGAGCACGCAGCCGACGATGGCCAACAGCACCGAATACGGCAACTTCAGGCGGCCGGCAAGGGGCGGCATGAAGCACACCAGCGTCAACAAACCCGCCAGCCCAAAAACAATAAACCCGACATTCATAATCGCGTGTCCAACCTTCCCTGGCTACACAGATCCCCGAGCCAAGGATACGGGATTTTTACGGGCGGCCATGCGCGCGCAGCACGTTTCGTTACGCAGACGGCGGCAGATTCGACGCGACGGCGCCGTTTTTTGAGTAACGTACGTTCCCGAGTCATTTTGCAGGAGCCCCAGTGGCTGCCGTCGACCGCCGCCGGGATGCCGGCGCCCCCATATTGCTCGTTCAGATCACCGACTGCCACCTGCTGGCCGACGCGCACGCAGAGCTGCGCGGCGTGCTGCCCGAGCACACGCTCGCGCAGGTGTGTGCGCAGATTGCACGCGACGGGCATCAGCCGGACGTGCTGTTGGTAACCGGCGATATCGCCCATGATGGTTCAGAAGCCGCCTACCGGCGCTTTGCCGATTGCGTGCAGGCAATGGCGCCCGTGATCCGCGTATTGCCGGGCAATAAGGATGACGGCGCGCAGTTGCGTGCAAGCTTGAGTGACTGGACCCCCAGCGTGACCGATGTGGGCAACTGGCGCATCGTCACGCTCGACTCGACCATTGCCGGTCAGGGCGGCGGCCGCCTGAGCGGCATCGAGTTCGCCAAACTGGACGCTGCAGTGGCGGACGCCGGCGAACGGCACATCCTCGTGGCGCTGCACCACAACCCGGTGCAGACCGACCCCACATTCGACGACCGCATGATGCTCGGCAACGCCCGCATTCTGCTGCAGCATCTGACCGCCTGGAGACAGGCGCGCGTGCTGATGTGGGGCCATGTGCATCAGGCCTTCGATTGCCGGCTCGACAACATGCGGATGCTCACCACCCCCGCCACGTCGTTTCAATTTGCAATTCGCGACGGCCAGATCGTGCAGGACGCGCAACCGCCCGGTTATCGGTGGTTAAAGCTTTATGACGATGGATCGATTGCGACGAGCGTGGTGCGCGTGGACGGTAATTAATGCTCGGCTTTCGCCTGCGGCACTGGGCTTTCGCACGGGCACGCAATGGCGGCGCCCATAAAAATCGGGGCCCCCTGAGGGGCCCCGCAAGCACCCGTCTCATAGGGGAGGGGAAAGAGGAGAAGCCGAGACGGATGACAAGACAGCAGCGCAAAGCCTGAAGCTCACCACACGCTATCCACATCAAGTTAGGTGGTCTCGGGGGCGTTAAGTTTCCCGTTCCACGAAAAATTTCGGCTCGACTGTGTATCAATTTATGAAGCACCGGCTTCAAGACCTAAAAGCGCTGGTGGGTTTGTCGCAGCCGGCGACCGCCATGCAAAACGGGGATCCAAGGATCCCCGTTTTGGGTGTGCACCCGGCGCCTCACCTTACGCTGCCAATGCCACGCGCATTTTCTTCATGGCTGCCGATTCGATCTGACGAATTCGCTCGGCTGAAACGCCGAACTCCTGCGCCAACTCGTGCAACGTGGCACCCCCATCGTCCTGCAACCAGCGAGCCTCCACAATGCGACGCGAGCGGTCATCCAGCCCTTCCAGGGCGTGCACCAGCCCGGAACCCTGCAGATCGTCGAACGCACGGCGTTCGAGCACATGCGTGGGCTCTTGCTGACCATCGTCGGACAGGTAGGCAGACGGCGAGTAGCTGTCGTCATCATCGTCCTGGTTGTCCATGGCCATGTCGCGGCCGGACAAGCGGACTTCCATCTCGCTGACGTCCGTCGGGCGCACATTGAGGGTGCGCGCAATTTCGTCCACTTGCGAGGGATCGAGCGTTTGACCATCCGGACGCATGCTGCGCAGGTTGAAGAACAGCTTGCGCTGCGCCTTCGTGGTCGCCACTTTCACCATGCGCCAGTTGCGGATGATGTATTCATGAATCTCAGCTTTGATCCAGTGCACGGCGAACGACACCAGGCGCACACCGCGCTCGGGGTCGAAGCGCTTGACGGCCTTCATCAGGCCTACGTTGCCTTCCTGAATCAGGTCGGCGTGCGGCAAGCCATAGCCCAGGTATTGGCGCGAGACAGACACGACCAGGCGCAGGTGCGACAGCACCAGTTCGCGGGCGGCGCTGACATCTTCACTGTCGCGCAGGCGGCGGCCCAACGACGTCTCCTGCTCTTGCGAGAGCATGGGCAGACGGTTGACGGCCGAAATGTAGGCGTCGATCGTGCCAAGGGCGCCGGGATTGGCGATCGCCATTGCCAGGGCGTTATTGGATACGGTCAACGAATTCGATGCAGGCTGCATAGTTTGAGCCTCCGAAAAGCAAGCTGTAGTACTCATTGAGTTTATCTTAGCACTCCGCAATTGTGAGTGCTAATAGGACCGTTGCGCCGCACCAAAGTTCACTCGATGGGATTAAATCGAGCGGCGGCTCCAGGCTCAAAATCCGTGCTGCACCAGCCTGAACTTGGTGGCATCGTCGGCCGGCCGCACAAACAAGGCGCCCCGCGGATCCATGAACACCTGATAACGGGCGCCGTCGAACATCGGCATGTAAGCCCCGCTTCCGAACACCACATCCACAAACGGGAGCCAATTCGGGAACCTGCGGCGCAGGGTGCCCAGATCCGGCACCGTCCAGTCATCGAGGGGATAGACCGTGCGCGCGCCGGTCCGTTCCTGCTCGATATCGGTATAACGTCCCGACACCCGTTCCAGACGATACAGCGGCGGCAAGCCCGCCATCATCGCCGGCAACCGCCAACGCAGCACCCGGCCTTCGATTTGCCATTGATCGCCGGCGATCGCGTAGTCGCGTGCGCCGACGTGGGGCACCGTGGCCGTCAGGGTGTAACGCTGTGGCCCGTCTTCCTTCAACACGATCTGGGCAACCGGCGCATCGTCGGTCAGACGCAGAAACTGGAAAATCGACAGGGCAAGCAGCAGGCACACGCCGCCCAGCGCCAGCAATAGCAAGCCGATGAACCGCCGAATCGGACGAAATCGGAATGTCGTGCGCCCGGCAGTGTCGCGCGGCCCGCCGCGCCCGAACAGCATCATCAATCCTGGCAGAAACACGATAGCCGCTGCCAGAACGACCCACAGGTATGGCGCAAGACCGTTGATCACCGACTGACACTCCGAGGGATGACTGGCCGGTCAGTATAGGTCAGCCGTTTACGCCAAGACGCTCCGCATGAAAGCGGATGTGATCATCCATGAACGTGGAGATGAAGTAGTAGCCGTGGTCGTAGTCGGCATGACGGCGCAGTGTGAGCGGCTGGCCGGCGGCAGCACAAGCGGCCGCGAACGCGTCCGGATGCAATTGCGTGGGCAGGAACTGGTCAGCTTCACCCTGGTCGATCAGGATGCCGTCGGGATACACCGCTTTTCCGGCCTGCTCGATCAGTGCCGTCGCGTCGTATTGTGCCCATGCGGCACGGTCGTCGCCGAGATAGCCGCCAAACGCCTTTTCGCCCCAGGGGCACTGGCTGGGCGCTGCGATCGGCGCAAACGCCGACACCGACCGATACTGGCCGTTCGTGCGCAAGGCCAGCGTCAACGCGCCATGGCCACCCATCGAATGCCCAAAAATGCCGATCCGCGCGGGATCGGCGCCGAGGGTGCCGCATACGATGTCATGCAGTTCGGCAGTGATGTAACTGAACATCCGATAGTGCTGCTTCCACGGCTCCGCCGTGGCGTCGAGGTAAAAACCCGCGCCGGTGCCGAAATCCCACGCCTCGTCCTCCCCGGGTACGCCGGCCCCGCGCGGGCTGGTATCGGGCGCAATCAGCATGATCCCGAGTTCGGCGGCCAGCCGCTGCGCGCCGGCCTTGGTCGCGAACGTCTCTTCGGTGCAGGTAAGCCCGGCCAGATAGATCAGGGCCGGCACCGGTCCATGGGCCGCTTGCGGTGGCACGAACACCGAAAACCGCATCGGCAGCCCGATCTCGGACGAGTCATGACGATAGAAGCGCTGCCAACCGCCATGACAGCGGTGAGCACTCAACTGTTCAATCGCCGCCGCCATCAAAACACCACGACCGAACGGATGGATTCGCCGCTCTTCATCAGGTCGAAGCCGCGGTTGATGTCTTCCAGCTTGAGCGTGTGCGTGATGAGGTCGTCGATGTTGAGCTTGCCCTCCATGTACCAGTCGACGATCTTCGGCACATCGGTGCGGCCACGTGCGCCGCCGAAAGCCGAGCCCTTCCATTGACGGCCGGTGACCAGCTGAAACGGGCGCGTCGCGATCTCTTCGCCGGCTGCCGCCACACCGATGATGTAGCACTCGCCCCATCCCTTGTGGCAGCACTCCAGCGCCTGACGCATCACCTTGGTGTTGCCGATGCATTCGAACGAATAGTCGGCACCGCCGTCGGTCAATTGCACGATATGGTCGACCACGTTTTCGACTTCTTTCGGGTTGATGAAGTGCGTCATGCCGAACTTGCGGGCGAGCGCTTCACGTTCCGGATTGAGATCGACACCGATGATCTTGTCTGCACCCACCATCTTGGCGCCCTGGATCACGTTCAGACCGATCCCGCCCAGGCCGAACACGACCACGTTGGCCCCCGCCTCCACTTGAGCCGAATACACCACGGCGCCCACGCCGGTGGTCACGCCGCAGCCGATGTAGCAGACCTTGTCGAAAGGTGCGTCGTCGCGGATCTTGGCCAGCGCGATCTCGGGCACCACGATGTGGTTCGAGAAGGTGGACGTGCCCATGTAGTGGTGGACGGGCTTGCCGCCTACCTTGAAGCGCGACGTGCCGTCGGGCATCAGACCCTTGCCCTGCGTGGTACGGATCGCCTGGCACAAATTGGTTTTGCGCGAGAGGCAGAATTTGCACTGGCGGCACTCGGGCGTGTAGAGCGGAATGACATGATCGCCCGCCTTCAGCGACGAGACGCCGGGCCCGGTTTCGAGCACGACACCGGCGCCTTCATGGCCCAGGATCGACGGGAAAATGCCTTCCGGATCCGCGCCGGACAACGTGTAGTAATCGGTATGGCAAACGCCTGTGGCCTTGATCTCGACCAGAACTTCGCCCGCCTTGGGACCTTCAAGCTCGACGTCCTCGATCGTGAGGGGCGCGCCGGCCTTCCAAGCGATAGCAGCTTTGGTTTTCATGAGGGTCTCCTGCAGATGGGGGGGTTCTTACCACTGTCCGAGATGGAAAATACAGCAGTAACATTACGCTCAATGTTAACCTGCGCCGTCACGGCTCAAGCCGTCAGCACTCTCAGCCCACACCCATCATGGCACGCCTGCCACGCCTCTATGCCCCCGGACTCCCGCAATTGGTGCAAGCCAATTTTGTGCATCCGTTGGCCACGGCGTCGCAACCCACACCGGCGGATATTCTCAACCCCCTGATGGGCTGGTTGGGCGAGGCCGGTGCCAAGCACAAAGTGGCCGTGCATGGCTGGCTGCTCGCCACCGATCGCATCTTGCTGCTGGCTACGCCCACCGATGAAGACGGCTTGCCGCGCCTGATGCAGACATTGGGGCGCAATCTGGCTGCCCGGCTGCGCAGCGGGCGCGTGTTTGCCGGGCGTTATCGTTCGGCCTTGATCGAGCCCGGCACCTGGGTATTGCCTGCGCTGGTCTGGCTCGAAACCTATCCGGCACGTGCGCAACCGCCCCACGACCCAGAAAACTGGCCCTGGTCATCGGCGGCTGGTCATACCGGTGGCCTGCACAGCGCGTCGCATTGGCTGGCCGATCACGCCGACTATTGGGCGTGCGGCAATACGCCTTTCGATCGCCAGGCCAATTATCGCCGTCGCCTGGCCGAAGGCCTGTCCCGCAGCGATCTCGCACGCATCGATCAGGCCGTGCTCGGTCAATGGGCCCTTGGCGGCGCGTCCTTCATCGACAGCCTCTCTCATGTGGCCAGCCGCCGCGTCGCGCCCGGCCGACGCGGCCGCCCGCCCAAGAAGCCACCCATCGATCTGCCGGCGGCCTGAAGGCCTGAAGGTTTGAAGGTTTGAAGGTTTGAAGGTCTGAGAGCAGTTTCCATCAACGCCTTCGATCGCGGTTCGTCCGGAGCGGACGCCTGTTACTCACCTATCGCTTGTCGCACCGATTGCCGGTTTTAGTGGCTTATCGCTTGTCGCGTGCCGTTTACCGTTTACCGTTTGCCGTTTGCCGTTTGCGCTTCCGGCTATCGCTTGTGGCGTCGACGCTCTGCCACAGCAGAGCGAGACTGGCGTCGAGCCGCTGTCAGGGAAACCCCTTCAACGACAATGCCTTGAATGATACGTCCCTATTAATATTCGCAGGCGAAGACCGAATATTTAATTAGGGTCGCACCCCGTTTATTGTTCTTGCGCAGGGGGAAAGCTGGGATTATCGTTGCCCCCTGCACTGCACCATTCCCGTACCCCGCCCAGCGGAGATCGCTATGTCCAAAGATTCCTGTAGTCCTGTTGTTGCCGCCCCCATCGATGCCACGCGCATCGGTCTGGCGCCGCGCGCGCAAGGGCTTTACCACCCGAAAAACGAACACGATGGCTGCGGCGTGGGCTTCGTCGCCCACATCAAGGGTCGCAAAACGCATGCGATCGTTCAACAAGGCTTGAAGATCCTCGAGAACCTCGACCATCGGGGCGCCGTGGGCGCCGACAAGCTGATGGGCGACGGTGCAGGCATCCTGATTCAGATCCCCGACGCGCTCTATCGCGAAGAAATGACTGCCCAGGACGTGCGCCTGCCGCCGCCCGGCGAATACGGCGTGGCAATGGTGTTTCTGCCCAAGGAAACCGCCTCGCGCCTGGCGTGCGAGCAGGAACTCGAACGCGCCGTGCGCGCCGAAGGCCAGGTGGTGCTGGGCTGGCGCGATGTGCCGGTCGACCGCGATATGCCGATGTCGCCCACCGTACGCGACTGCGAGCCCGTGATTCGCCAGCTGTTCATTGGCCGCGGCGCCGACGTGATGGTGCCGGATGCGCTGGAGCGCAAGCTTTACGTCATCCGCAAAACGGCCAGCCACGCCATCCAGGCGATGAAGCTTGCGCACGGCAAGGAATACTTCGTGCCTTCGGCGTCCGTGCGCACCGTGGTCTACAAGGGCCTGCTGCTGGCCGACCAGGTGGGCCGCTACTACCGCGACCTGGCCGATACGCGCACGATCAGCGCCGTGGCCCTCGTGCATCAACGCTTTTCGACCAACACGTTCCCGGCCTGGCCGCTCGCCCACCCGTATCGCATGATCGCCCACAACGGCGAAATCAACACGGTGAAGGGTAACTTCAACTGGCTGCGCGCCCGTGAAGGCATGATGCAGTCGGCCGTGCTGGGCGACGACCTCAAAAAGCTGTACCCGATCGTCTATGAAGGCCAGTCCGATACGGCAACGTTCGACAACTGCCTCGAATTGCTCGTGAACTCCGGCTATTCGCTGGCCCACGCCATGATGATGATGATTCCCGAAGCCTGGGAACAGCATGCGCAGATGGACGAAAGCCGCCGGGCGTTCTATGAGTATCACGCCGCCATGATGGAGCCGTGGGACGGCCCGGCCGCCGTCGCCTTTACCGATGGCCGCCAGATCGGTGCCACGCTGGATCGCAATGGCTTGCGCCCTGCCCGCTACCTCATCACCGACGACGACCTCGTCATCATGGCGTCGGAAGCCGGCACGCTCAGCGTGCCCGAGCACCGCATCGTGAAGAAGTGGCGTCTGCAGCCGGGCAAGATGTTCCTGATCGACCTGGAACTCGGCCGCATTATCGAAGATGCCGATATCAAGGCGCAGTTGGCCAATACCCGCCCGTACCGCCAATGGATCGAGCGCCTGCGCATCAAACTCGAAAGCCTGCCGGCCCCCAAGTCGCAAGCGCCCGACCCCACGCGCTCGAGCGTATCGCTGCTGGATCGCCAGCAGGCCTTCGGCTGGACGCAGGAAGACTACAAATTCATCCTCGAACCGATGGCGCAGTCGGGCGAAGAAGTGATCGGCTCGATGGGCAACGACGCACCGCTGGCCGTGCTGTCCAATCGTCCGAAGCCTTTCTATAACTACTTCCGCCAAATGTTTGCACAGGTGACCAACCCGCCGATCGATCCGATCCGCGAGCAGATGGTCATGTCGCTGGTGTCGTTCATCGGCCCCAAGCCCAACCTGCTGGACATCAACAACGTCAACCCGCCGCTGCGCCTGGAAGTCGCGCAACCGGTGCTGGACGTGGCCGCCATGGCGCAAATCCGCGACATCGAACAGGTCACGAGCTATAAATTCCGCAGCCACGAACTCGACATCACCTACCCCGCCGCCTGGGGCTCGGAAGGCATCGAAGCGCATGTGGCTGCCCTGTGCTCGCGCGCAGTCGACGCGGTACAAAGCGGCTACAACATCCTGATCGTGTCCGATCGCCTGATCGACAGCGAGCGTGTGGCGATTCCGGCGCTTTTGGCCACCTCGGCCGTGCACCAGCACCTGATCCGCGCCGGCCTGCGCACCAATACCGGCCTGATCGTCGAGACCGGCTCGGCCCGCGAAGTGCACCACTTCGCACTGCTCGGCGGTTTCGGCGCCGAGGCCATCCACCCCTACCTCGCCTTGCAGTCGCTGGCCGAGATGGCCGACCCCGAGAAGGCGGTCAAGAACTACATCAAGGCGGTCGGCAAGGGCCTGAACAAGGTCATGTCCAAAATGGGCATCTCGACCTACATGTCCTATACCGGCGCGCAGATCTTCGAAGCGGTGGGCCTGCAGAGCGCACTGATCGACAAGTACTTCACCGGCACCTCGACCAATATCGAAGGCATCGACATCTTCCAGGTCGCCGAAGAAGCGCTGCGTGCGCATCGCGCCGCCTTCAGCGCCGACCCCGTGCTGGCGAATGATCTGGACGCAGGCGGCGAGTATGCGTTCCGCGTGCGCGGCGAAGAGCACATGTGGACGCCCGACTCGATCGCGAAGTTGCAGCACGCCACGCGCGCCAACAACTACCGCACCTATAAAGAGTACGCCCAGCTCATCAACGACCAGAGCCGCCGTCACATGACGCTGCGCGGTCTGTTCGAGTTCAAATTCGATCCCACCCGCGCCATTCCGCTGGATGAGGTCGAGTCGGCCAAGGATATCGTCAAGCGTTTTGCCACCGGTGCCATGTCGCTGGGCTCGATCTCGACCGAAGCGCACTCGGTGCTGGCTGTGGCCATGAACCGCATCGGCGGCAAGTCCAATACGGGCGAAGGCGGCGAGGACGAGGCCCGCTACCGCGATGAAATGCGCGAAGGCAAGAGCACCATCAAGGATGGCGATACGCTCGCCTCCGTGCTGGGCAGCGACCGCATCGAGGCCGACGTGCCGCTGATGGCGGGCGACTCGATGCGCTCCAAGATCAAGCAGGTCGCGTCGGGCCGGTTCGGCGTCTCCGCCGAATACCTCACCAGCGCCGACCAGATCCAGATCAAGATGGCACAAGGCGCCAAGCCTGGCGAAGGGGGTCAGCTGCCCGGCCACAAGGTCACCGACTACATCGCCAAGCTGCGTTATTCGGTGCCGGGCGTGGGTCTGATTTCGCCGCCGCCGCACCACGACATCTATTCGATCGAAGATCTGGCGCAGCTCATTCACGACCTGAAGAACGTCAATAGCCGCGCCTCGATTTCGGTCAAGCTCGTGTCCGAAGTGGGCGTGGGCACCGTGGCCGCCGGGGTGGCCAAAGCCAAGGCGGATCACGTCGTGATCGCTGGGCACGACGGCGGCACGGGTGCATCGCCGGTGTCGTCCATCAAGCACGTGGGCACGCCTTGGGAACTGGGCCTGGCCGAAACGCAGCAAACGTTGGTGCTCAACCGCCTGCGCAGCCGCATCCGCGTGCAGGCCGACGGCCAGATGAAGACCGGTCGCGACGTGGTGATCGGCGCCCTGCTGGGGGCCGATGAGTTCGGTTTCGCGACCGCGCCGCTGGTGGTCGAAGGCTGCATCATGATGCGCAAATGCCACCTGAACACCTGCCCGGTGGGCGTGGCCACGCAAGATCCGATCTTGCGTAAGAAATTCCAGGGCAAGCCCGAGCACGTGGTCAATTACTTCTTCTTCATTGCCGAAGAAGTGCGCGAAATCATGGCGCAACTGGGCATTCGCAAGTTCGACGACCTGATCGGCCGCGCCGACCTGCTCGACACCCGCCAGAGCATCGAGCACTGGAAAGCAAGCGGCCTCGACTTCTCGCGCGTGTTCTACCAAGCCGAATCCGACACGCCGGTGCGTCAGGTCGAAACGCAGGATCATGGCCTGGCCAATGCACTGGATCTGCAACTGATCGAACGCTGCAAGCCGGCGATCGAACGTGGCGAAAAAGTCTCGTTTATCACCCCGGTACGCAACCGCAACCGGACGGTCGGCGGCATGCTGTCGGGTGCGGTGGCGCAGCGTTACGGCCACGATGGCTTGCCCGACGACACGATTCACATCCAGTTGAACGGCACGGCCGGCCAGAGCTTCGGCGCGTTCCTCGCGCACGGCATCACGCTGGATCTGGTGGGCGAAGGCAACGATTACGTCGGCAAGGGCCTGTCGGGCGGCCGCATCATCGTGCGCTCGCCCAACGACTTCCGCGGCTTCGGCCCTGAACACATCATCGCCGGCAATACGGTGTTGTACGGTGCGTTGTCGGGTGAGGCATTCTTCAACGGTGTGGCCGGTGAACGCTTTGCCGTGCGCAACTCGGGGGCGGCCACCGTCGTCGAAGGCACGGGCGACCACGGCTGCGAATACATGACCGGCGGCACAGTAGTCGTGCTGGGCGCCACGGGCCGCAACTTCGCAGCCGGCATGTCCGGCGGCGTGGCCTACGTGTGGGATCCCGAGCGCCAGATGCGTCACAACTGCAACCTGGCAATGGTCGAACTCGAAGGCGTGGCGCCGCGCACCGAGCAGGAGTCGCAAGACAATCGCGAGGGCTGGCACAGCGCACAACGCGGCGGCGAACGCGAGACCGACGAGGCCATTCTGTACCGCTTGATCGAAGATCATTTCCGCTACACCGGCAGCTTCCGGGCACGGGAAATCCTGGGCGACTGGGAAACGGCGCGCGGCAAATTCGTCAAAGTGATGCCGACGGAATACCGTCGCGCGTTGGGTGAAATGTGGCGTGCGGCCAATCCGCAGAAAATCGCCGCCTGAGGACTGAGAACATGGGCAAAATTACCGGATTTCTCGAGCACAAGCGTCTGAAGGAGGCCGCCGAGGCCCCGCAGAAACGCTTGAAGAACTGGCGCGAATTCGTGCTGCACCTGACCGACGACGAGTCCAAGCAGCAGGCCGCGCGCTGCATGGACTGCGGCATCCCGTTTTGCAATAACGGCTGCCCGGTCAACAACATCATTCCCGACTGGAACGATCTGGTCTATCGGCAGGAGTGGAAGCGTGCGCTGGATGTGCTGCACTCGACCAACAACTTCCCCGAGTTCACCGGCCGGATTTGTCCGGCGCCGTGTGAAGCCGCCTGTACGTTGAACATCAACAGCGACGCGGTCGGCATCAAGTCGATCGAGCACGCGATCATCGACAAGGGCTGGGCCGAGGGCTGGGTGCTGCCCCAGGTGCCCACCCGAAAGACGGGCAAGAAAGTGGCCGTGGTCGGCTCGGGTCCGGCCGGCATGGCCTGCGCGCAGCAATTGGCGCGCGCCGGGCACGCCGTCACCCTGTTCGAGAAAAGCGATCGCATCGGCGGCCTGCTGCGTTATGGCATCCCCGACTTCAAGCTCGAGAAAACGCAGATCGATCGCCGCATCTCGCAGATGGAGGCCGAGGGCGTCGAGTTCGAACCTTCCACCTACATCGGCCAGCCCGGCGATGCAGGCAGCGACGGCCTGACCGTGCGCACGCCGGCGTCGTTGATGGAGGAATTCGACGCGGTGGTGATGTCGGGCGGCTCCGAAACGCCGCGCGACCTGCCGGTGCCCGGCCGCGAGCTCGATGGCGTGTACTACGCGATGGACTTCCTGCGTCAGCAGAACAAGGCCGTCGCCGGTGATCGCTTGACCAACCAGACGTTGGCCAAGGGCAAGCACGTGGTGGTGATCGGCGGTGGCGACACGGGTTCCGATTGCGTAGGCACGAGCAACCGCCACGGCGCGGCCTCCGTCACGCAATTCGAACTGATGCCGCAGCCGCCGGAGAGCGAAAACAAGGAAATGACGTGGCCGTACTGGCCCGCCAAGCTGCGCACCTCGTCCTCTCATGAAGAAGGCTGCGAGCGTGATTGGGCGGTGACCACGAAGTCGCTCGAAGGCGCCGATGGCAAGGTCAAGAAGCTGATCGGCGCGCGCGTCGAGTGGTTCAAGGACGACGCTACCGGCCAGATGAAGATGCGCGAAGTGGAAGGATCCGAGTTCGAGATCAAGGCCGATCTGGTGTTGCTGGCCATGGGTTTCGTTTCGCCCACCGCGCACGTGCTCGATTCGTTCGGCGTCGAACGCGATGCGCGCGGCAACGTGCGCGCCAATACCGACGACTACCGCACGAGCGTGGACGGCTTGTTTGCCGCCGGCGACATGCGCCGCGGGCAATCGCTGGTGGTGTGGGCGATCCGTGAAGGCCGCCAGTGCGCCCGTTCGGTCGACGAATATTTGATGGGCGCGAGCGATTTGCCGCGTTAAGGCAGACGCACGCAGCGGGTTGGGTCCCGCAGCCGTTTTACCGGCCGCAGCGTCTTTTCGCTGCGGCCGTTTTGGTTTTTACCCGTTCAGGGTTTTTTACCCGCTCAAGGGACAAGGAAGAGACATCATGACCGTATTGCCCTCCTCGATGCGCCGCACGCTGGCCGCCACATTGAGCGTGGCCGGCCTCACCGCCGCGCTCGCCGCAGCCCCCGCGCATGCCGCCGATCCGTGGCCCAACAAACCGATTACGTTGATCGTGCCCTACGCCGCAGGCGGCTTTGCCGACACGCGCGTGCGGCTGCTGGCGCGCAAGCTGGGTGATTCGCTCGGCCAGCCCGTCGTGATCGAGAACAAGGCTGGCGCGGGCGGTGTGGTGGGTACCAACCTGATCGCCAAGGCCGCACCCGATGGCTACACGATCGGCACCGGCAATCTGGCGCCCATGGCGGTCAACCCCAGCCTGATGCCGTCGATGTCTTACGATCCGATCAAGGATCTGGCCCCGATCATCCTGATCGAAAACAGCCCCCTGGTATTGAGCGTGGGCAACGAGGTGAAAGCGCAGTCGCTGGCCGACGTGATCGCGCTGGCCAAGAAAGATCCCGGCAAACTCACCTTTGGATCTTCGGGTGTGGGCGGCGCGCATCATTTGTCCGGCGAAATGTTTCGCGAGCAAGCCGGCATCGATATCGTCCACGTACCGTACAAGGGCGGCAGCCTGGCGGCCACCGATCTGATGGGCGGCCACATCACGATGATGTTCGAAATGGGCTATTCCGCCTTGCCCGCCATCCAGGGCAAGAAGATTCATCCGATCGCCGTCACCTCCGCCAAGCGCCTGGCGGTATTGCCGGACGTGCCGACGATGGCCGAATCGGGGTTGCCGCAATTCGAGTCGTACAACTGGCAAGGGATTGTGGCGCCTGCTGGAACGCCGCGTCCTATCATCGACAAGCTCAACAGCGAATTGAATGCCATCCTGAAGGACCCGGAAGTGGTCAAAGCCATTGCCGACACGGGCAGTCAGGCAGGTGGTGGCACCCCGGAAGACTTCGGCGCATTCATCAAAACCGAAACCGCGAAATGGGCCGAAGTGATCAAGGCCGGTAACATCACGTTGCAATAACTCCCTATCGGAAGGTAGGTTCGCTCGAGGGCACGTTACACTAGCGCCTTTGCGCGTGCTTATGCCCCCTCGACAGCCTCCCTCATCCGATCTCGTCCTCCGGCTCGACAACGTCTCGCTCGGCTACGGTGCCTTCACCGTGCTGCGCGACGTCTCGATGACGGTCGCACGCGGTCAGGTCGTCGCGGTGATGGGTGGCTCGGGCTCGGGCAAGACCACGATGCTGCGCGCGGCCACCGGCCAGTTGCTGGCGCAAGCGGGTACGGTCGAGGCCTTCGGCCAGGACATCGCCGCCGCCACCCCTGTTCAACTGCGCGATCTGCGGCAACGCATGGGCGTACTGTTTCAGCAGGGGGCGCTCTTCACCGATCTGATCGTCTTCGAAAACGTGGCGTTTCCGCTCCGTGAGCACACCACGTTGAGCGAGCGCGAGATCACCGCCAAGGTGCTCGATACGCTCGACGCGGTGGGATTGCGCGCTGCCGCGCACCTGCGCGTCGCGGAGATTTCAGGCGGCATGGCCCGGCGTGTCGCGCTGGCGCGCGCCGTGGTGCTTGAGCCCGAATTGATTTTGTATGACGAGCCCTTCGCCGGCCTCGATCCGATCTCGCTCGGCATCACCGCCCGCCTCATCCGCAGTCTGTCCGATCGGCTGGGCTGCGCATCCGTGCTGATCACGCACGATATCGAAGAGTCGTTTGCCATCGCCGATCAGGTGTATCTCGTGGGTCAGGGCAAGCTCGCAGCGTCGGGCAAGCCGGCCGATCTGACCGCATCCACCGACCCCTACGTGCGCCAGTTTCTCGACGGCGCGCCGGACGGTCCGGTGGCATTCCAATATCAAGAAACTCCTGCCTTTACGCAGTGGTTGTCGCGTCAGGAGGGTCGCCGTTCATGAGCGGACCCGTACAGGCCATTGCCCGCTTGGGCGGCTGGGTGCGCGAAAGCGTCTCCGGTCTCGGCACCTTCACCCGCTTCTTCTTCGCGCTCCTGGCGCGCTCGGGCATTGCCTTCAAGCGCCCGCGTCTGGTGTCGCAGCAGATTCATTTCATCGGCAACTATTCGCTGCTGATCATCGCGGTGTCCGGCCTGTTCGTCGGCTTCGTGCTGGGCCTGCAGGGCTATTACACGCTCAACCGCTACGGTTCGGAAGAGGCGCTTGGCCTGCTGGTCGCCTTGTCGCTGGTACGCGAGCTTGGCCCGGTGGTGACCGCGCTGCTGTTTGCCGGCCGCGCCGGCACATCGCTCACAGCCGAGATCGGCCTGATGAAAGCGGGCGAGCAGCTTTCCGCCATGGAAGTGATGGCCGTCGATCCGATGCGCCGCGTGCTGGTGCCGCGCCTGTGGGCGGGTCTTATTGCCATGCCGGTGCTGGCCGCTGTGTTTTCGATGGTGGGCATCCTGGGTGGCTATATCGTTGGCGTGCAGATGATCGGCGTGGATGAAGGTGCGTTCTGGTCACAGATGCAAAATGGCGTCGACGTCTGGGACGACGTCGCCAATGGCGTATTGAAAAGCGTGGTGTTCGGCATTGCCGTCACCCTGGTCGCACTCTATGAAGGGTGGCAGGCCAAACCGACGCCCGAAGGCGTCGCCCGCGCAACCACGCGCACCGTCGTGGTGAGCTCCCTGGCCGTCCTTGGCCTGGACTTCCTGCTCACCGCGTTGATGTTTGGGAATTAAACGGATCCATCATGTCTCGTGAAAAAACCGATTTCTGGGTAGGGTTGTTCGTCCTGTTGGGCGCAGCCGCCATCGTGTTTCTGGCGCTGCGCGCCGGCAACTTGAGCACCTTCTCGTTCGCACCCACGTACGCCATCAGCGCCAATTTCGACAACATCGGCGGCCTCAAACCGCGGGCTGCAGTCAAGAGTGGCGGCGTGACCATCGGTCGTGTCAAAGACATCTCGTTTGACAACCAGATGTTTCAGGCGGTCGTGACGATGGATATGGACGAACAGTACAAATTCCCCACGGATTCCTCGGCGTCCATTCTGACGTCGGGTTTGCTGGGCGAACAGTACATCGGTCTGGTGCCCGGCGGCGAAGAAGAAAACTTTGCCGCAGGCGACAAAATCCGCTATACACAGAGTGCCGTCGTACTCGAGAATTTGATCAGCAAATTCTTGTACGGTACGGCCGAAAACCAGGGAACGGGCACGTCGGATCCGGCCGCGCAAGCGCCGGCAGGCGCCGCGCCCGCGACCGCCACACCGGCCCCGGCCGCTTCGCCTGCTCCCGCGGGCGCGGCCAAGCCCGCAGCACCCTGACCCTCCGATCGCCCTTCTCACGCTCATAAGAATCATGAACACGACCTCCCTGACTCGCCTGGCCGCTAGCATTGCTGCGGGAAGCCTGCTGGCCGGCTGCGCCGCCACTCAGAACCCCACGCCCAGCGATCCTTGGGAAGGCTTCAACCGCCAGGTCTACTCGTTCAACGATTCGGTCGACACGGTGATCCTGCGTCCCGTAGCGAGCGCGTACAACTACGTGACGCCGCAACCCGTGCGCAGTTGTATCAACAACATGTTCAGCAACGTGGGCGATCTGTGGTCGGCTACCAACAGTTTCCTGCAAGGCCGCGGTCACGACTTCGTCAACACCCTTGGCCGCTTCCTGTTCAATACGACGATGGGTGTGGGCGGCTGCTTCGACGTTGCATCCACCACCGGCGCCAACAAGATCCCCAACGACTTCGGCGTAACGCTGGGTGTGTGGGGCTTCGGCCAGGGTCCTTATGTCGTGCTGCCGATTCTCGGCCCCAGCACCGTGCGTGACGGCGTCGGCCGCGTCGGCGATTTCGCCGGCAACATCGCCAGCGTGGGCCACATCGAAAACGTCCGCCTGCGCAACTCGTTGTGGGGCCTGCAAGTGGTCGACACGCGCGCCGCACTGATTCCCACCACCGACCTCATCGAACGCACGGCGCTCGACCCGTACAGCTTCGTGCGCGACGCTTATCTGCAGCGTCGCAATGCGCAAGTGCTCGGCCGCGATGCGCCGGCCGACAGCAATCTGCCCGATTACTCCATCGAGGACGACGAAGCACAGTCGCCCGCGGTCCCCGGCCAGCCCGGTCCTGCCACGGGCGGACCCAAGACGCCGGTGCCGGCGGCACGATAATTGTGACCGCGGCCATTTCCAAGCTAAGGAGTCAACGCAATATGCAGTTCACATTACTCTCGCAAATCAAGCGCTTTTGCGCCCTGGGCTTTCTCGGTCTGGCCCTGGCTGCCACAGCGCAAGCCAAGCCCGATCCCAATGGCGCGCCCGACAAGTTCGTGCAGGACGCCGCCAATGAAGCCCTCGACGTGCTGAAGTCCGATGCACAATTGCGTTCGGGCGACCTCAACCGCGTGAATCAGGCGGTCGACCAGCACATCCTGCCGTACGTCAATTTCGAGAAGACGACGCGTCTGGCCGCCGGCCGCTACTGGCGCCAGGCCTCGGCCGACCAGCAGCAACGTCTGGCTCAGGCGTTCCGCGGCACGCTGGTGCGCACCTATAGCGGCGCGCTCACCCGCGTCAATCAGCAGACGAAGATCGCCATGCTGCCGTTCCGCGGTGACGCAAACGCCAAGGATGTGGTCGTCAGTTCGACGATTTCGCAGCCCAACGACCAGCCGGTGCGCGTCGATTACCGCCTGGAAAAGACGGCTCAAGGCTGGAAGATCTACGACATCAACGTCGAAGGGATCTGGCTGATCGAGAACTACCGCAACCAGTTTGCGCAGCAGATCAATCAGAACGGCGTCGACGGTCTGATCAACGCGCTGAATCAACGTAATCAGTAATGCGGTCCGGCGGCGGGCGCGTGCGTCCCGCCGCTTTCACATCCCCACGTTAGGGCTTTGGTTGGCCGGCGCTCTATAATCGTCAATTCGCTCCGACTCGGAGCGGCCCCCATCCCCGCCCTATGTCTCCCGCCGTCCGTCTCGATCACGTCTCCAAAACCTATGCCCCCCGCTCCGTGGGTTGGCGCAGTATTTTGGGCAAACGTCCCGCCCCTGGATTCACCGCGCTCAACGATGTCAGCCTCTCGGTTGAACACGGGGAGTTCTTCGGCTTGCTTGGCCCCAACGGCGCCGGCAAGACCACGATGATTTCGGTGCTGGCAGGCCTCGCGGCCGCCACGAAGGGCACCGCAAGCGTCTGCGGCTACGACGTCGTCTCCGACTACCGGATGGCGCGCCGCTCGCTGGGCGTGGTGCCGCAGGAGCTGGTGTACGACCCGTTTTTCTCGGTGCGCGAAACGCTGCGCATCCAGTCGGGCTACTTTGGACTGCGCAAGAATGACGACTGGATCGACGAGATCCTGTTCAATCTAGGCTTGTCCGACAAGGCCGATACCAATATGCGCGCGCTGTCCGGCGGCATGAAGCGCCGGGTGCTGGTCGCCCAGGCGCTCGTGCATCGCCCCCCGGTGATCGTGCTCGACGAACCCACCGCCGGCGTGGACGTCGATCTGCGGCGCACGCTCTGGGAATTCATTTCCCGTCTGAATAAAGCGGGCCATACCATCGTGCTCACCACGCACTATCTCGAAGAAGCCGAGGCACTCTGTAATCGCATCGCCATGCTCAAGCGTGGCCGCATCGTCGCGCTCGATACCACGCAGGGCCTGGTGGATCAGTTCGGCGGCGCGGATCTCGAGGATGCCTTCGTGCGCATCATGCGCCGCGACGAGACGGATCTGGCGGAGGTGGCCCTGTGAAAGCGCCCCTCGCTCCCGCCGATCGTCCCATCGTCGCGCCCCGCACCGATATGGGTTCGGGCTTTCCCACGCTGCTGCGCAAGGAGTTGCTGCGCTTCTGGAAGGTGAGTTTTCAGACGATCGCCGCGCCCGTCATCACGGCGCTGCTCTATCTGATGATCTTCGCCCAGGTGCTGCAGGATCGCGTCCAGGTGTACGGCTCGGTGCCCTACACCTCGTTCCTGATCCCGGGCTTGATGATGATGAGCATGCTGCAGAACGCATTCTCCAATCCATCGTCGTCGCTCATCCAGAGCCGCATCACCGGCAACCTGGTGTTCATGCTGCTGCCGCCGCTGTCGCACCGCGAGATCTTCGCTGCCTATGTGCTGGCGGGCGTGGTGCGCGGGCTGGCCGTGGGCCTGTGCGTGTGGGCCGTGGCGCTGTTCTTCGTGGCGCTGCCGCCCACCCATCCGGGCTGGATCATCGCGTTCGCCATCATGTCGTGCGGCATCATGGCCGTGCTGGGCCTGCTGGCCGGCCTGTGGAGCGAGAAATTCGACCAGTTGGCGGCGTTTCAGAATTTCCTGATCATGCCGGCCACGTTCCTGTCGGGCGTGTTCTATTCGATTCACACGCTGCCGGCCTTCTGGCAGGCGGTGTCGCACTACAACCCCATTTTCTACACGATCGACGGCTTCCGGTACGGCTTCTTTTCCGTCTCCGATGTGTCGCCCTGGCGCAGTCTCGCCGTGGTGACCGCCGTCTTCATCGTTTTGTCTTTCGCCACGCTGCGCCTCTTGGCCAGCGGCTATAAATTGAGGAGCTGACGCGCATGCTGCCCACCCCCGAGCAAGTCCGCCAGTACATTGCCGATCATCTGCCCTGCGACCACATCGATGTGCAGGGCGACGGCTCGCATTTCGACGCCGTCATCGTCAGCCCGGCCTTCGAAGGCAAGCGTTCGATCGCCCGTCATCAATTGGTGTACGCGGCGCTGGGCGATCGCATGAAGGCCGAAATCCATGCGCTGTCGATGCGCACCCTCACGCCCGCGGAGTACGAGGCCGGCCGCTGATGGATAAGCTCACCCTGACCGGCGGCAATGCGCTGCGCGGTGAAGTGACCGTATCCGGTGCCAAGAATGCGGCCTTGCCGATCCTGTGTGCCGGCTTGCTCACGGCCGATACCGTCACGCTCACCAACGTGCCCGAACTGCGCGATATCGGCACCACGCTCAAGCTGCTCACCCGCATGGGCGCCCGCGCCGAGCGCGCCGCCTGCGGCACGATCGAGATCAGCGCACCGTCGATCGACAACCTCGAAGCGCCGTACGATCTGGTGAAGACGATGCGCGCGTCGATTCTGGTACTGGGCCCGCTGCTGGCGCGCTTCGGCGAAGCGCGCGTGAGCCTGCCGGGCGGCTGCGCCATCGGGCAACGCCCCGTCGACCAGCACATCAAGGGGCTGGCCGCGCTGGGTGCGGAGATCACGATCGAACACGGTTTCGTCATCGCGCGCGCCAAGCGTTTGAAGGGCGCCTCGGTACGCACCGACATGGTGACCGTAACCGGCACCGAGAATCTGTTGATGGCGGCCACGCTGGCCGAAGGCCGCACGGTGCTTGAAAACGCTGCCAGCGAGCCCGAGATCGTCGATCTGGCCGAATTACTGATCAAGATGGGCGCAAAGATCACCGGCCACGGCACGGATCGCATCGTGATCGAAGGCGTCGAACGCCTGCACGGCGCCACGCACCGCGTGATTCCCGACCGGATCGAAGCCGGTACGTTCCTCTGCGCCGTGGGTGCCACTGGCGGCGACATCATGTTGCGCAACGTCAACCCCGGCCACATGGGCGCCACGCTCGACAAGCTCATCGAAGCCGGCCTGACCATCGAATGCGGCGACGACTGGATTCGCGGCGCCATGCAAGGCCGGCCGCGCGCCGTGGGTTTCCGTACCCGCGAATATCCGGGCTTCGCCACCGATATGCAGGCGCAAGTCATGGCGCTCAACGCCGTGGCTGAAGGCACAGCCGTGATCGTCGAGAACATTTTCGAAAACCGCTACATGCACGTGCAGGAACTGCAACGCCTGGGCGCCAGGATCGAGATCGACGGCCACACGGCGGTGGTTACCGGCGTGCCCCGGCTGTCGGGCGCGACCGTGATGGCCACCGACCTGCGCGCGTCGGCCAGCCTGATCATTGCCGGTCTGGCCGCCGAAGGCAACACCGTGGTCGAACGCATCTATCACCTGGATCGCGGCTACGAGCGCATGGAAGTCAAACTCAGCGCCCTGGGCGCGAACATTCAACGCGTGGCGCAGACGGAGGCCGCATGACCCAGACCCCTGAACAGGCTGCGCAAAAGCCGCTGACGCTGGCGCTGTCCAAAGGCCGGATCTTCGAAGAAACGCTGCCGCTATTGGCGGCCGCCGGCATCGAAGTGCCGGAAAATCCCGAGCAATCGCGCAAGTTGATCCTGCCCACGACCGATCCCGGTCTGCGCCTGATCATCGTGCGGGCGTCCGACGTGCCCACGTACGTGCAGTACGGCGCGGCCGATCTGGGCATCGCCGGCAAGGACGTGCTGATCGAACACAGTGCCGAACATCCCGGCGGCTTGTATCAGCCGATCGACCTCAATATTGCCAAGTGCCGCCTGGCGGTCGCGGTGCGCGAGGGCTTCGACTACCGCGCCGCCGTGCACCAGGGTGCGCGCCTGCGCGTGGCCACCAAGTATGTGCAAGCCGCACGTGAGCACTTTGCCGCCAAGGGCGTGCACGTCGATCTGATCAAGCTGTATGGGTCGATGGAGCTCGCGCCGCTCGTGGGCCTGGCCGACGCCATCGTCGATCTGGTCTCCACGGGCAACACGCTGCGCGCCAACAATCTTGTGGCGGTCGAGGACATCATGCCGATCTCTTCCCGCCTCATCGTCAATCAGGCCGCCCTCAAGACCCGCGGCGCCCGCCTGCAACCCCTGCTGGACGCCTTCGCGCGCGCCAGCGCCTGATTCCTGCCGACATCATGGATCTGATCCAACGTCTCGACTCGCGCGATGCCGACTTCGCGTCCCAACTGTCCCGCTTGCTGGCTTTCGAAGCCGAGCAGGACGAGTCCATCGACCGCGCCGCAGCCGGCATCCTGGCCGACGTGCGTCGCCGCGGCAACGCCGCGCTGATCGAATACACCAACCGCTTCGACCGCATGACGGCCGCAAGCATCGACGACCTCGAAATTCCGCGTGCCGACTGGCATGCCGCGCTTGCGGCCCTGCCCACGGCGCAACGCAACGCGCTCGAAGCCGCCGCCGAGCGCGTGCGCCTCTATCACGAGCGCCAGCGCAGCGAGACCTGGACCTACACCGAAGCCGACGGCACGATGCTCGGCCAGCAGATCACGCCGCTGGATCGCGTGGGCCTGTATGTGCCGGGCGGCAAGGCCGCCTACCCGTCATCCGTACTGATGAACGCCATTCCCGCCAAAGTGGCCGGCGTGGCCGAGCTGATCATGGTTACCCCCACGCCCGACGGCACGCGTAATCCCATCGTGCTGGCCGCCGCCGCCATTGCCGGCGTGGACCGCGTATTTGCCGTGGGCGGCGCGCAAGCCGTGGGCGCCCTGGCGTACGGCACCGAAACCATTGCGGCGGTGGACAAGATCGTCGGCCCCGGCAATGCCTATGTGGCCGCCGCGAAGCGCCGCGTATTCGGCACCGTGGGCATCGACATGATTGCCGGCCCCAGCGAAATCCTGATCATCTGCGACGGCAAAACACCCGCCGACTGGATCGCGATGGATCTGTTCTCGCAGGCCGAGCATGACGAACTGGCGCAATCCATCCTGCTGTGCCCGGATGCCGGCTTCCTCGAAGACGTTCGTGCCGCCATCGAACGGCTGCTGCCCACGATGCCGCGCGCCGATATCCTGCGCGTGAGCCTGGCCAACCGCGGCGCCTTGATCCTGGTGCGCGATCTGCAGGAAGCCTGCGATATCGCCAACCACATCGCCCCCGAGCACCTGGAAATCTCCACCGAAGCGCCTGAAGTGTGGGCGGCGCGCATTCGTCACGCCGGCGCCATCTTCATGGGCCGCTTCAGCTCCGAGGCCCTGGGTGATTACTGTGCCGGCCCGAACCACGTGCTGCCCACCTCGCGTACGGCCCGGTTCTCGTCGCCGCTGGGCGTGTACGACTTCCAGAAGCGCTCGAGCCTGATTCAGGTATCGCAGGCCGGCGCGCAGACGTTGGGCCGCATCGCCGCCGAACTCGCTTACGGCGAAGGCTTGCAAGCGCACGCGGCCAGCGCCGAATTCCGGCTCGACAAGCCATGACCGCCGCGCGCGCGACGCAGGTCGCCGCCACGATCCGCGCCGACATCCAGGCCATGACCGCCTATCCGGTGGGGCATGCCCTGGATGCGATCAAGCTCGACGCGATGGAGTGCCCGTATCCGCTGCCGGATCATGTGCGCGACGAGATCGCGCACGCCACGCGCAACGCGGCGCTCAACCGCTACCCCGGCGGCGATCTGTCCGCGCTGCATGCCCAACTGCGCACGGCCTTCGGCATTCCCGCCGCCGCCAGCGTGATGTGCGGCAACGGCTCGGACGAACTGATTCATCTGATCGTGCAGGCCTGCTGCGAGCCGGGCGATGTCGTGCTGTCGCCGGCGCCCTCGTTCGTGTATTTCGAGATGGCCGCGCGTTTCGATCACGCGCGCTATGTTGGCGTGCCGTTGACGGCCGATCTCACGCTCGATCTGCCGGCCATGCTGGACGCGATCGCCACACACCGCCCCAAGGTGGTGTTTCTGGCCATGCCCAACAACCCCACCGGTGGCAGCTGGGCGCCCGACGACGTGGCCGCCATCATCGCGGCCGCCCCGGGACTGGTCGTGATCGACGAAGCCTACCAACCCTTTACCGATCACACCTGGATGCCGCAAGTGCTCGACTTCGACAACGTCGTCGTCATGCGCACGGTGTCCAAGATCGGGCTGGCAGGCTTGCGCTTCGGTTATGTGGCCGGCGACGCGGACTGGATCGGCGCGTTCGACAAGATCCGCCCGCCCTACAACATCGGCGTGCTCACGCAAGCCGTGCTGCAGGTGGTGCTCTCGCACAAAGCGGTGCTCGACGCCCAGGCCGCCCAGTTGCGCGCCGACCGCGCACCGCTGGCCGAGGCGCTCGCCGCCCTGCCCGGCACCACTGTGTATCCGTCGGCCGGCAACTTTCTTCTGGTGCGCTTTTCCGGCACACTGGATGGCAATACGATCCACCGCAGCTTGAAAGCGCGTCGCATACTTGTGCGAAACTTCGGGCATTCGCATCCGCTTCTTGCCGATTGCCTGCGTATATCGATCGGCACCCCTGACGAAAATGCCGCCCTGCTGGCGGCCCTGAAAGACCTCCTGAAAGCCTGACATGCGTACCGCAGAAATTACCCGCAACACCAACGAGACCCAGATTCGCGTCGCGATCAACCTCGACGGCACCGGCCGTCAACAGATCGACACGGGCGTCCCGTTCCTGGATCACATGCTGGATCAGATCGCCCGTCACGGCTTGATCGATCTGGACATCAAGGCGGTGGGCGACCTGCATATCGACGATCACCACACGGTGGAAGACGTCGGCATCACGTTGGGCCAGGCCATCGCACAGGCCGTCGGAAACAAGGCCGGGCTGCGCCGCTACGGTCACGCCTACGTGCCGCTGGACGAAGCGCTGTCGCGCGTGGTCATCGATTTCTCGGGCCGCCCCGGGCTGGAATTTCACGTGCCGTTCACCCGTGCCCGCATCGGTACGTTCGACATCGACCTCACCCGCGAGTTTTTCCAGGGTCTGGTCAATCACGCCGGCATCACCATGCACATCGACAACCTGCGCGGCATCAACGCCCATCACCAGTGCGAAACGGTGTTCAAGGCCTGTGGCCGCGCCCTGCGCATGGCGGTCGAATTCGACTCGCGCAGCGAAGGCGTCATCCCGTCGACCAAGGGTGTGCTGTGAGCAATTCGATTGCCATCGTCGACTACGGCATGGGCAACTTTCACTCGGTGGCCCGCGCGTTGCGCGCGGCCGCACCCGATGCCGACATTCAAATCTGCAATGATCCCGAAGGCATCCTCGCGGCCGACCGCGTGGTCTTTCCCGGACAAGGTGCCATGGCCGATTGCATGCGCACGCTCAACGAATCGGGCCTGCGCGATGCCGTGACGCAAGCCGCGCGCAACAAGCCGCTGCTCGGCGTGTGCGTAGGCGAACAAATGCTGTTCGACGCCAGCGAAGAAGGCGATACCGCCTGCCTCAGCATTTTTCCGGGCGTGGTACGACGCTTCGACGGCCCGCAATTCGCCTCTCGGCTGCTTGCCGACGATGCGACGCTGGCCGCCGGCGCCGGCGCACCCGACGCCGTGGACGAACGCCTGAAAGTGCCACACATGGGCTGGAACCGCGTGCGCCAGACCCGCGCCCATCCGCTGTGGGAAGGCATTCCAGACAATACGCACTTCTACTTCGTGCACAGCTACTACGCCGCCCCCGCCGATCCTGCCCTCACAGTGGGCGAATCGGATTACGGTTATCTGTTTACCTGCGCGGTCGCGGCCGACAATATCTTCGCCGTCCAGTTCCATCCCGAGAAAAGCGCCGACCACGGTTTGCGCCTGTACCGTAATTTTGTAGACTGGCAGCCGGCCTGAGCATTTCCGCTCGACCGGCATCTCCCTTTTCTCCTCTTCATCTCTGCTATTGACCATGCTGCTGATCCCCGCCATCGACCTCAAAGACGGACGTTGCGTTCGCTTGCGCCAGGGTGACCTGGAAGATGCCACGGTGTTCTCCGAAGACCCTGCCGCGATGGCCTCGCTCTGGCTCGAGCGCGGCGCCCGCCGATTGCATCTGGTCGACCTGAACGGTGCCGTGGCCGGCAAGCCCAAGAACGAAGCGCAGATTCGCGCCATCGTCGACGCCGTGGGTGACGACATCCCCGTGCAGATCGGCGGCGGTATCCGCGACCTCGACACCATCGAGCGCTATCTGGACAGCGGCATCACCTACGTCATCATCGGCACGGCTGCCGTGAAGAACCCCGGCTTTCTGCACGATGCCTGCGGCGCGTTTCCCGGCAGCATCATCGTCGGCCTGGACGCGCGTGACGGCAAGGTCGCCACCGACGGCTGGAGCAAGCTCACCCGCCACGACGTGCTCGATCTGGCCAGCAAGTTCGAAGACTACGGCTGCGAAGGCATCATCTACACCGACATCGGCCGCGATGGCATGCTGTCGGGCGTGAACGTCGAAGCCACGGTAAAACTCGCGCAGCATGTGCGCATCCCCATCTACGCCTCGGGCGGTATCGCCGGCATGCAGGACATCGAAGCGCTGTGCGCCGTGGCCGAAGAAGGCATCGAAGGCGCGATCCTGGGCCGCAGCATCTACGAAGGCACGCTCGATTTCGCTGCCGCGCAAACGCGCGCCGACGAGCTGACCCAATCATGACCGGCGCCGCACCGGCGGTCAGCGCCGCCGCGTCCGGCGCCCTCACCCGCCGCATCATCCCCTGCCTGGACGTCACGGCCGGGCGTGTGGTCAAGGGCGTCAATTTCGTCAATCTCGTCGATGCCGGCGATCCGATCGAGATCGCGCGCAAGTACAACGAGCAAGGCGCCGACGAGCTGACGTTTCTGGACATCACGGCCACCAGCGATGGCCGCGACCTGATCCTCCCGATCATCGAAGCCGTCGCCTCGCAGATCTTCATCCCGCTGACGGTGGGGGGTGGCGTGCGCCAGGTGTCCGATATCCAACGCCTGCTCAACGCCGGCGCCGACAAGATCAGCATCAATAGCGCTGCGGTGGCCAATCCCGAACTCGTGCGCGCCGCGGCCGACTATCACGGCTCGCAGTGCATCGTGGTCGCGATCGACGCCCGCCGCACTTCCAAGCCGGGCGAGCCCGATCACTGGGAAGTGTTTACCCATGGCGGGCGCAAGGCCACCGGCATCGACGCCGTGGCGTGGGCGCGCCGCATGGCCGCCTATGGCGCCGGTGAAATCCTGCTCACCAGCATGGATCGCGACGGCACCAAATCCGGCTTCGACCTGGCGCTCACGCGCGCCGTTTCTGACGCCGTGCCGGTTCCGGTCATCGCCTCGGGCGGTGTCGGCGGGCTCGAGCATCTGGCAGAAGGCGTGACCACCGGCCGCGCCAGCGCCGTGTTGGCCGCCAGCATTTTTCACTATGGCACCCACACCGTGCGTGAGGCCAAAGCCTTCATGGCCGAGCGCGGCATTTCGGTAAGGATGGATTGATATGTCGAGCCCCCAACCCTGGATCGCCGAGGTCGTCTTCGACGCCGACGGCCTGATCCCCGCCATCGCACAGGATGCCGGCAACGGTCAGATCCTGATGGTGGCCTGGATGAACCGTGACGCCCTGGAAGAAACCGCGTCGACCGGCCGCGCGGTGTACTGGTCGCGTTCGCGCAAGCGTTTGTGGCGCAAGGGCGAAGAATCGGGCCACGTCCAGCAAGTGCACGACATCCGCCTGGACTGCGACGGCGACGTCATTCTGCTTAAAGTGGAACAAATCGGCGGGATTGCATGTCACACGGGACGTGCGAGCTGCTTTTTCCGCAGTCTCGACGGCCAGAGCGACAGTGCCGTCTGGAAAACCACCGATCCCGTCCTGAAAGACCCGGAATTGATCTACAAATGAGCATGTTGAGCCCCCACGGCGACGATATCCTGAAGCGCGTTGCCGATACCCTGGCCACGCGCCGTCCCGACCAGGGCGGCGACCCGGCCACCTCTTATGTGGCCAAACTGCTCGCCAAGGGTCCGGATTCTTTCTTGAAGAAGATCGGCGAAGAAAGCACTGAACTCGTGATGGCCGCCAAAGATGGCGTGCCGGAACGCATCATCAGTGAAACCGCCGATTTGTGGTTTCATTGTCTCGTAGCATTGACTCACTACAATCTGCGGCCCGAAGCGGTACTGGCCGAGCTGGCACGCCGCGAAGGACTCTCCGGACTCGAAGAAAAAGCCCGCAGAACACCCGACTGAGATCGCGTATCCAGGTCGGGAAAGCACCCACCGGCCTCACACCGGTGGCGAGAGTAGAATGTTTGGTAATTCCACCGTAACGGCGGTCCGCGTTTTAGAGTAAAACGTCGCGGCTCCCACGCATGATATTCACGGAGAACCGTCATGGGTAGTTTCAGCATTTGGCATTGGTTGATCGTTCTGGTGATCGTGGCGCTGATTTTCGGCACCAAAAAGCTGCGTAATGTCGGCGGCGATCTCGGTGGCGCGGTCAAGGGTTTCAAGGACGGCATGCGCGAAGCCAATAGCGATGCCGACGCAAAGCACGATCCGGTCACGCATCAGCGCGTCGCCGACGACACGATCGACGTCCAGGCCCGCGAAAAGAACAAATCGTGAGTTTGAGGGGCGCATGCCTGCACGGCGGCGCCCGTCGTTCGTTTCCTACCTTCTTCATACGGCCGTCGCATGTTTGATGTCAGTTTCACCGAACTGATGGTGATCGGCGTGATTGCGCTGATCGTCATCGGTCCGGAACGTTTGCCCAAGGTCGCCCGCACCGTGGGCCATTTGCTTGGGCGTGCCCAGCGTTACGTCAGCGACGTCAAAGGCGATATCAAGCGCGAGATCGAGCTCGACGAGTTGCGCAAGTTCAAGAGCGAAATGGAAGACGCCGCGCAAACGGTCAATACGTCATTGCGCGATACCGAAGCGTCCATTCGTAAATCGGGCAGCGATCTGCGCAGCGAACTCGATGCCACGGCGCGCGACGCCGCCTCGGCGGTAAAGGGTGACGGTACGACCGCGCCCGATGCGTTGTCGAACAACGCCACGCACGCCTCGGTCGCCACGCCCGATCCGCTTGCATCCGAGCCGGTCAAAGCACCGGTTGCCGCATTCAGCGGTAACCCAGTCTCCCCCGAACCGGCCAATCCGGCACCCGTGCCTGCTCAGAACAACGCCGGGCCGCACACGCCCGCGCCCTCCAAGGCTGCCAGCGCGCCTGCACCGAGCGTGTCGCCCATCGCCGCGATGCCGCCCATCGAAGCCCCTGCCCACGATACCGCGACGGCCAAGCCCGTCGACACGGGCCCCGCATCCGATGCGAAAGCGCCCTCCACCGGCGGAGCAGCATCGTGAGCGCGCAAGACACACCAGAAGAAGGCCAGCAGGACAGCTTCATGTCGCACCTGATCGAGCTGCGTCTGCGGCTCATGTGGGCCGTAGGCAGCGTCGTGGCGGTGTTTGTCGTACTGTTTATCTATCCCGGCGCGTCGGTGATCTACGACGTGCTGGCGCAGCCTATGCTGGCCTCGCTGCCGCAGGGCACTCGCATGATCGCGACCGGCGTGATCACGCCGTTCATGGTGCCCGTCAAGGTCACGATGATGGCGGCATTCATCGTCGCGCTGCCGATCGTGCTGTATCAGGCTTGGGCCTTCGTGGCGCCTGGCCTGTACAAGCACGAGAAGCAACTTGCGATGCCGTTGATCGTGTCGAGCACGCTGCTCTTCATCGCCGGAATGGCATTCTGCTATTTCTTCGTCTTCAAGACGGTGTTTCATTTCATCGCCAGCTTTGCGCCGCAGTCGATCACGCCCGCGCCGGATATCGAGGCGTACCTGAGCTTCGTGATGACGATGTTCCTGGCCTTCGGCATCACGTTCGAAGTGCCGGTGGTGGTGGTACTGCTGGTGCGCACCGGGCTGGTAACGGTCGAAAAGCTGGCGGCGTCGCGCGGCTATGTGATCGTGGGTGCCTTCGTGATCGCCGCGGTGGTCACTCCGCCGGACGTGGTAAGCCAGTTCATGCTGGCCGTGCCGCTGTGCCTGCTGTTTGAAGTGGGCCTGATCTTTGGCCGTATGATCAAACCGCGCAGTCGCAGCGACGCAGACGCCGCCGAGATCGCAAAACGCGACTAATGCCGTTGCGGGTGCGACCGTGACAATTTTGGCAACGGGATCACCGCAGTTTGCGGTTGCACGCGTGGCAACCGAATAGCCGTCTGCCGCAACCGCGATCGATGTTCCTCGTGACAACGCCGCCTGAGGGCGGCGTTTCGCATGCCAGCGGGTCACCCGCGGCAGGCCAGCCACATGCACGCTACATGCACGCGACATGCGCGCCCTATGTACGCCATATGCACGCCACGTACGAGCCATATACGGGACTGATTCACCCTTGAGTCCATGGGCGATGTAATCCTACATTGCCATATGACCTTAGCAACTCGCTTGCGCGCCCGAATGCGTTGGCGCGGTATCACCAGCCAGCAGGAACTGTCCCGAATCTCGGGCGTGGCGCAATCCTGCATCCATCGGATTCTCACGCGTGGTGAGGGCTACAGCCCCAAACGCAACACGTTGATCGCCCTGGCACGCGCTCTGGATACCACGGCTGTCTGGCTCAGTGACGGCATCGAGTTCGCCAATCCGATGCCGCAACCGTCACGCACGAACGTGGCGTTGAACGATGTGGATGGGGGTGCAGGATACTTGGACCTCCCCTGTACGACCGCGGCATCGGGCGATGTATTGCCCCTCAACCGCCGCGATCGGGAGCATGCAGAGATCGATCGATTGGTGCGCACTCTTGCGCCTGCCGAGCGCAGTGCGTTGCTGGCCATCGTACGGCTGATTGCGAGAGGGAGGACGCACAATGCAACGCCCGCATCGTCGTGACGATCACTGCCCGCATCGCCATCTTCACCCGCCGAGGCGGCCGTATGCCGCACCGGCAACCACGCTCGAATGGCTCAGGCGTGATCCCCAGGCCTCGCTCCCCAAACCGTCAATTCGGACGTGCGGGCCGCGTACCGACCTTCACGCGAATGGTGCGTTCCTTGCCCGCACGAATCACGGCAAGCTCGGCGGTGTAGCCCGGCGGCAATGCCGCGATCATCGACAGCATCGACGTCGTGTCGCGCACTCGCGTGTTCTCGATCGCGATCACGATATCGCCCACTCGCACACCTGCCCGGCCGGCCGGGCCTTCGCGGATGACGCCGGCGATGATCACGCCCTGGCGATCCGCCAACTTGAACGAGCGCATAAGTTCGGCAGTGATGTCCTGCGGCTCAACACCCAGCCAACCGCGCTTGACCGAGCCGTTGGTCACGATCTCCTCCATGATGCTGTGCGCCGCATCGATGGGAATGGCGAAGCCGATGCCCAGCGATCCACCCGAAGGCGAGTAGATGGCAGTATTGATGCCGATCACACGCCCTTGCGTGTCGACGAGCGCGCCGCCAGAGTTACCGGGATTGATGGCTGCATCGGTCTGAATGAAATTCTCGTATGTGTTGATGCCCAGCCGATTGCGCCCGAGCGCCGAAATGATCCCTTGCGTGGTGGTTTGGCCCACGCCGAACGGATTGCCGATCGCCAGCACGACATCGCCCACGCGCGACTCGCGGTTGCGCGCCAGCGTGGCCAGGGGCAAGGCAGCGTCCGTTTCTGGCAGTTTGAGCACTGCGAGATCGGTTTCGGGATCGGCGCCCACCACCGTCGCGCTCAAGGCGCGGCCGTCGGCCAACGCCACCTCGATCGAATCGGCCGCTTCCACCACGTGATAATTGGTGAGCACGTAGCCTTCGGCATTGATGATCACGCCCGACCCCAGGCTGGTCGACGAGTGGTGCCGCGGCGCATCCGGCATCTGACCCAGGAACTGGCGCAGGATCGGATCCCCGGGCAGCGGCGTGCTCGGCAAATTGACCGTCTTGGTGGTGTAGACGTTGACCACCGAAGGTGCCGCCAGCGCAACGGCGTTCGCATAGGACGTGACATTGACGGCGCCCGCGGGTGCGACGAGCGGCGCAGGCGACACGCGCGTCTCGGGCAAGGCAGCCACCTGCGGCCCGACCCACTGCGGCCGCAAGGTCGAGACCACGAATAGAATGGCAAGACACACGGTGACCGCTTGCGCAAAGATCAGCCAATAGCGGCGCATGTTTCCAACCAGGCAGGAAGATGAAAGACGTTACCGCACAAGACCTCGCGCATTGGCTCGACGCCACGCTCGCCACTGCGCGTTTCAAGGACTATTGTCCCAACGGCTTGCAGGTCGAAGGCACGCCCACGATCCGCCGTATCGTGACCGGCGTGACCGCCAGCGAAGCGCTGCTGCGCGAAGCGATTGCGCGCGACGCCGATGCGGTGCTGGTGCACCACGGCTGGTTCTGGAAAAACGAGGACCCCCGCGTACGCGGCCCGCGCCGCACCCGGCTGGCGCTGACGTTGGCGCATGATCTGAATCTGTTCGCCTATCATCTTCCCCTCGATGCCCACCCCACACTGGGCAACAATGCTCAACTGGCACGCATATTGGGCTTGGAGCCGCTGCGCGACGATGCGGGCAAGCCGCTGTTATGTGGTCCGGACAATCTGATCTGGCTGGGCACCGCACCCGGCCTGAACACGCTCGCCGACCTGCAGCAGCGCGTAACTCAAACGCTCGCCCGCACCCCCCTGGTGATAGGCGATCCCACACTGCCGCTCGGCCGCATCGCATGGTGCACGGGCGGCGCGCAAAACATGATGGCCGACGCCCTGGATGCCGGCGCAACGGTCTACATCACCGGTGAAGCGTCCGAACAGACCACTCACCTTGCACGTGAAACCGGAACGGGCTTCATCGGCGCCGGCCATCATGCCACTGAACGTTATGGCGCCCAGGCGCTAGGTGAAGCCGTCGCCGCGCAATTTGGAATCGATGTGATCTTCGTGGATATCGACAACCCAGTCTGACGGGCCGCGCCGGATCGTCGCGATCGACCAGCGCGTTCCAACAGGTTGGCGTCTCTCAACCCACCGACAAGAACGTCATGCAATTGGTCTGTCGCCAAGACGCCCGTACGCAGGTGCCGTCACGCGACCGATCGACCCTCAAAACGATGTCAAAGCAGCCCGGACAGCGCGCTGCGCCGCCCGGAACGGATAAACGGGCATGTCACTGTGGCAATCCGACAACAGTGACACGCCCTGAATAGCCGGTTAGGGCGTCAGCGGACGACCGGCGACCGGGGCGGCGGGCGTACCCGCGGCCGGTGCCGACACCACCGTATTGCGGTTTTGCAACGAATCGCGGATCTCACGCAGCAGTACGACGTCTTCGGCCGGGGCCTTCGGCGGCGCTTCGACTTCCGACTTGCGGCGCGCGGAATTCACGAGCTTCACCATCCAGAAAATGATGAAGGCGAGCAGCACGAAGTTGATGAGGATCGTGACAAAGTTGCCCCAGGCAAAGAGCACCGCACCCGCCTTGGTGAGGTCATCGTAGGTCATAGCGCCCGAATACCCCTCAGGCATTCGCAACACAATGAACTTATTCGAGAAATCGACGGCTCCCCCGATCAAAAAGTTGACGACCGGCATGACAACGTCTTTCACCAATGAATTGACGATCTGTCCAAAAGCGGCGCCGATGATGACACCGACGGCGAGATCGATCACATTGCCTTTGACGGCAAAGTCGCGGAATTCCTTAACGAAGGCCATAAGTGCTCCTGTGTATGACGTTACCCACGGCGGGCTCAAGCTATAATACGCGGTTGTAGAGTAGTTAAAAATCCCAGCAAAACGGATGCAGTACGCCGGAAGCACCTAGCATCTTGGCCGCATCGCAAAGGAAAGAGGATGATGAGACAAGATACTCTGGTGCACGACGACGACGGAGCGGTTGCCCTTAACCTGCCGCCCGATCCCTCTCGACGCTTTTGGCTGACCACGACCTGTGCGATCGGCGGTGTCGCCGGGGTAGCAACAGTCGTGCCCTTCGTCAGCACCTTTGCCCCGTCCGCCAAGGCCCGCGCGGCCGGCGCACCGGTCGAAGTCGACGTCGGCGATCTTGCTCCCGGGCAGATGCGCACCGTCGAATGGCGTGGCAAACCGGTGTGGATTCTGCGCCGCACCGAAGCCCAACTCGCCGGCATCAAGAAAGGCGATGCCTTGATGGCCGACCCGCAGTCGAATCGGCCCGGTTACACCCCCGAATACGCCAAAAACGAATATCGCTCGCGCAAGTCCGACCTGTTCGTCTGCGTCGGCATCTGTACGCATCTGGGCTGTTCGCCCACCGCCGATCTCGGCGGCAGTCCGGCCCTCCCAGGCGGCACCGGCGGCTTCGTCTGCCCCTGCCACGGCTCCACGTTCGATCTCGCAGGGCGCGTGTACGCAAACAAACCCGCGCCCGACAACCTTGAAGTTCCGCCATACGAGTATCTCAGCGACACCCGCATCATCGTGGGCGTCGATGAGAACAACAAGGCCTGACGCGGATCCGCGCAGACTCCATACGAGACTTAGAGCTTTACGCCGAGAATAAGAGGAGCCGTTTCATGGCTGGCGAGAAAACCGTCGAGACGACAGGGCTGATGGGTTGGCTGGACCGGCGCTTTCCGGTGACATCCACCTACAAAGCGCATCTGTCCGAGTATTACGCCCCAAAGAATTTCAATTTTTGGTATTTCTTCGGATCGCTCGCACTACTCGTGCTCGTGCTCCAGATCGTGACCGGCATTTTTCTGGTCATGCATTACAAGCCCGATGCCGAACGTGCGTTCCAGTCGGTCGAATACATCATGCGCGAAGTGCCATGGGGCTGGCTGGTCCGCTACATGCACTCCACGGGCGCCTCGATGTTCTTCGTCGTCGTGTACATGCACATGCTGCGTGGCCTCTTCTACGGCTCGTACCGCAAGCCGCGCGAACTGGTCTGGATCTTCGGCGTCGCGATCTTCCTCTGTTTGATGGGCGAGGCCTTCTTCGGCTACCTGTTGCCCTGGGGCCAGATGTCGTACTGGGGCGCACAGGTGATCGTGAACCTGTTTTCGGCCATTCCGTTCATCGGTCCCGAGCTTTCCATCTGGATTCGCGGCGACTATGTCGTGTCGGATGCCACGCTCAATCGCTTCTTCGCCTTCCACGTCATCGCCATTCCGCTGGTATTGGTCGGTCTGGTCGCCGCGCACCTGGTGGCCTTGCATGAAGTGGGATCGAACAATCCCGACGGCGTCGACATCAAGAAGCACAAGGACCGATTCGGCCGTCCGCTCGACGGCATTCCGTTCCATCCGTTCTACACCGTGCACGACATCATGGGCGTCGCAGGCTTCCTCCTGATCTTCGCAGCCATCGTGTTCTTCGGACCCGAAATGGGCGGATATTTCCTCGAGTACAACAACTTCCTGCCGGCCGATCCGCTCAAGACGCCGCCGCACATCGCGCCGGTGTGGTACTTCACGCCGTTCTATTCGATGCTGCGGGCGACCACCGATCAGTTCACGTGGGTGCTGGCAGGGGCCGCCGTGCTGGGCGCGATCTTCGTTGCACTCAAGAGCAAGCTGCCCACGCTGTGGCGCATCTTCTTTACCGTGGTGCTCGTGGGCACCGCCGTGCTGTTGCGCCTGATCGACGCCAAGTTCTGGGGCGTCGTGGCCATGGGCGGCGCGGTCGTGATCCTGTTCTTCCTGCCGTGGCTCGATCATTGCCCCGTCAAGTCGATCCGCTACCGCCCAACGTGGCACAAGGCGTTCTACGGCATTTTCATCGTCAACTTCCTCATCCTGGGTTTCCTGGGTACGCAACCGCCCAGCGATGCGTACAACCTGACCTCCCAGATCGGCACCCTCATCTACCTGGGCTTCTTCTTCGTGATGCCGGTGTGGAGCCGTCTGGGCACCTTCAAGCCCGTGCCGGAACGCGTGACGTTCCATCCCCACTGAGCCCTGGATGCCGACAATGATCATGATCAAAAAGCTGATGGGAGCCGCCGCAATGCTGCTGGCGTGCTCCGCCGTTCTGGCCGCTGAAGGCGGTGCGCCGCTGGACCGCGCGCCCAACCATGTCACCGATATGGCCTCGTTGCAAAACGGCGCCAAACTCTTCGTCAACCACTGCCTGAACTGTCACAGCGCGGTGGCCATGCGCTACAACAAGCTGGCCGAGATCGGCCTGACCGACGCGCAGATCAAGGAAAACCTGCTGTTTACCGGCGAGAAGGTGGGCGATCTGATGACGATCGCGATGAAGCCGGCCGACGCCAAGAAATGGCTGGGCGTGGCGCCGCCCGACCTGTCGCTCATCACGCGCGCCAAGTCGGTCAACGCCGGCCCGTCAGGCGTGGATTACGTGTACACCTACATGCGCACGTTCTATCGCGATGCAGGCCGGTCGACGGGATGGAACAATCTGGTTTATCCCAACGTGGGCATGCCGCACGTCATGTGGGAAGACCAGGGTCCGCGTGAGTTGACCACCGTGGCCACCCGTCCGCTGGCGGCCAAGGAAGGCGATACCGGCCATCCCGGCTGGGAGAAGGTCACCACGGTGTATGACGCCCAGGGGTATGCGACCGTCAAACGCGAACCTCTGGCCGAATACCACGGCCACGCCACCTCCGAATCGAAGTTCAAGGCGCTGGACCCGGCCCGGGCCACCGCCTACGAAAGACAGATCGCCGACCTGACCAATTTCATGTCCTGGATGGCCGAGCCGGTGCAGCAACAGCGCAAGACCCTGGGGGTGTTCGTCCTGCTTTTCCTGGGTATTTTCTTCCTGGTCGCATGGCGTTTGAACGCTTCTTACTGGAAACACGTCCGCTGATGTGATAGCTCTCGTGGCTCCCGGCCTCGCTTTTTAGGGGTCGGGTCGGTTACGATAGACGTCTTTGCCTCATCGGCCCTGACACTTGGGCCAGCGCCCAGCCTATTGGCCGCCGCTGGCCTTTCGCTTTTTATACTAAGGAATCTCCGCCATGATGGTGCTCTATTCCGGGACCACGTGCCCTTTTTCGCAACGCTGCCGCTTCGTGTTGTTCGAGAAAGGCATGGATTTCGAAATTCGCGACATTGATCTGTACAACAAGCCGGAAGATATTTCGGTCATGAACCCGTATGGACAGGTGCCCATCCTGGTCGAGCGCGATCTGGTTCTGTACGAATCCAACATCATCAACGAATACATCGACGAGCGCTTTCCGCACCCGCAATTGATGCCGGCCGATCCGGTGATGCGTGCGCGCACCCGCCTGTTCCTGTACAACTTCGAGAAGGAACTGTTCGTTCACGTTTCCACGCTCGAAGATCGTAACGGCAAGCCCGACGAAAAGCGCCTCGAACGCGCCCGCCAGAACATCCGCGACCGCTTGGCCCAATTGGCGCCCATGCTGTTGAAGAACAAGTTCATGCTGGGTGAAGAGTTCTCGATGCTTGACGTGGCGGTTGCCCCGTTGCTGTGGCGTCTGGATCACTACGGCATCGAACTGCCCAAGAACGCCGCACCCCTGCAAAAATACGCCGAACGCATTTTCTCGCGCCCGGCCTATATCGAAGCATTGACGCCTTCCGAGAAAGTGATGCGTCGATAATCTGGAGGTCAGATCGATGGGTGAGACATCAACCAAACCGTATTTGATCCGCGCACTGCATGAATGGTGCACCGATAACGGCTACACGCCGTACATCGTGGTGCAAGTCGATCACCACACAATGGTGCCAATGGGCCACGTTCAGGAAGGTCAGATCACCTTGAACGTTGGCACGTTGGCCACCAACAGCCTGGTGCTCGGCAACGAAGCGATCGAGTTTCAGGCGCGCTTCGGTGGCGTCACCGAAAACGTGTACGTGCCGGTGGGTGCCGTCAGCGCGATCTACGCGCGCGAAACGGGCGCCGGCATGGGATTCGAAGTCGAGCCCTACGAGCCTGCGGCTCAGGATGAGAACGATGCGGGCCTGGCGGTAGCCGACGATGGCAACGCCGTGGCAGCCGAAGCGCCCGTGGTGGCCGACACCACGACTGCCGACGCCGATGGCAAGCGCCCGCACCTGACGATCGTGAAGTAAACCGGATCTGGGTGGACAATCCGCCCAGATTCACTACAATTTAGTCCCCCGCTCGCCACGTTCTGTGTGCGCGCATCGTGCCGGTGTAGCTCAGTTGGTAGAGCAGCTCACTTGTAATGAGAAGGTCGAGGGTTCGATTCCTTTCTCCGGCACCATTTCCCCTGACGTCTCAATCCTTCAATACCTGCGCGGTCGTCGACCAATCGCTTTGGCGTGAAAAGCGTGCCAATTGCGTCGCCACGTCGATGCCGTAGGGGCTGAGTTTTGGTGCCCATGCGCGGGCATTCGCGGCCAGATGGGCATCGTCGGGCAGCGGCCCATTCACCGCAAGGATCACGCGGTTATTGGCGCGCAGGTTGAAGAACGTGCCGAATACATCCGCGTAGGTCACCGACTCGCTGTCGTAGCGATCGCTGGACGTAAAGGTGTTGGCCGCCAGCACGCCACCGGTCGGCAACAGCTGGCGAACCGTTTGCACGAACTCGCGCGTCATGAGGTGCTTGGGGATGTAGTCGATATCGAACGCGTCGAGCATGACGATGTCGTAGCGTTTGCCTTCCCGCAGCGCCGCCTCGATGTACGCGCGGCCATCGGCGGTGATGATGTGCTGCTGCGGGCCGGTGCGAAATCCAAAGTATTGACGGGCCACATTCACCACGGCGGGGTCGATCTCGACGGTGTCGATATTGGCTTGCGGCAATACCTCGGCCAGTGCCTTGGGCAATGTGCCGCCACCCAAACCCACGATCAGGATATTGCGCGGCGCCGGCTGCACGAAGAGCGCACTCATCATCATGGGCGTGTAGTTGAACACCATGCGCTGCGGCGCGGCCAGGTCGATGCACGACTGCCGGCCGAGCGCCTGCACGCTGCCGAACGTCATGCACCGCTGGTTGTCGTTTTCATACACGACGACGGGTGAGAACGCAGATGCTTCGGTATGGATGATGTTCGCGGCAAGCGCCGCCGTCGGCGCGATTGCCGCGCTTGCAAGCAAGGCAGGCAGGAGCGCCGCAAGTCGGGACGCAACGGACCGGGAGGCGGCAAGACGGCTGAACAAGGCGGGCGAGGGTTTCATGAATCGAGTGTATCGCCAATGGCAAGACACAGCCGAAGGCTGAGCGCCCTTTGCATTGGCAAGCGGAGCGGCGCGGCGCGCTCGACACCGATTGCAGCCGCGCGCGTCCGAATCGGCGACCCGCTCAGCGCCCTCAGCCGCTACCTTCAGCCGCTATTTCCAGCCGCTACCGTCAGCCGTGACCTTCACCCAGGCACATCGAGCCACGCTCGAATCCACGCCCCTGCGCCACAACGACAAAAGACGACACAGGAGGGACTGTGCCGTCTTTCATTCAGCCCCACGCAGGGATGTGTGGCTTACTGCTGCGCGCGACCTCGGCTGAACAGTTTGCTCCATGCGCGAATGAACGCCCACGAGAGCCAGCGGCCGCTGGTGAGACGCGCACGCGGCAAGCGGCGCTTCACTTCCACCATCCACCCGCCTTGACGATGCCACACCTTCTTGCGGTTCTGACTATCGGTGCGGCGGCCGATCAGCCACGGGAACGTGCGCAGACCGGGCTTGTACACGGGCGGCACGTTGAAGATCAGGATATAGGCCAAGCGCGTCGAATCCGACGTGTTGGGCCCTGTGTGATGCAGCGTGCGCATGTCGTGCACCGTGCAGTCGCCGGCTTGCAAAGGCACCGGAATCGCCTGGCTGCGGTCGAAGTCGCCGATGCATTCGAGGGGGTGCAGCGTCTTGTCGCCACCGGGCGATTGATGCTCCAGCACGGGCCCCACTTGCGAGCCCGAGATGAACTGCATGCAACCGCTTTCTTCCGTCACGGGTTGCAGCGCCAGCCAGATGCTGAGCTCGCGGTATTCAAAATCGGGCGAGCGGAAAGCTTCGTCCTGATGCCAGGGCGTGGGAGGCCCCACGCGCGCCGGTTTGAGCAGCGCATGCTCGCCGTAGCACGCGGCATCTTCGCCGAGAAGCTGGCGCGCCACAGCGGTCGCGCGAGCGAAGAATTGCGTCTGCGTGAGCTCCGGCGCGTAGTGGCTGGGGTCGTGCAGGCTCGGGAACGATGCGGGTTTGCCTTCTTCGTCGCGTTGCGCAAAGTCGTATTGGGCGCCTTCGTCGTAACCCGTACGCTGCTCGAACATCTTCAGCAGGGTGCGGCGAATCATGGCCACCTCGTCGGGCGGGCAAAGCGAACCCAGCGCCACGTAGCCCTGGGAACGATAGGTGCTTTCCGCCAGAGGCGAAATCAGCATTTCATCCGATCGCGCAGAACTCGTGCGCAATAACGCTGTAAGGGACATGGCAAATCTCCCGCGGGGGTGTGCCCTAAGGCAGCAAAAGGTGAGACGTATGAGGGGTCTGTAGGTGCGCTCTATGGCGCGCTGTGACATAAAGTATCCTGACGCCCAGCTGGCCGGAATCGCCCCGACGCACTACAGCGAGGCGGCATCCCAAATCGCACTGGGCAGGCCTTGCAGGTGTCGAAATAGGGAGATTCGGCTGAGCGGATGAGAAAAGTATTAGGCCAATGCGTGGCCCCCTTTTGATGCTGTGTCTGCCCTCCCGACCACTACAATGCGACTCCACCGCTGATCCGCAGCCCGTATGTTCAACCTCTCTTTTCATTCGACGATTTCAGCATGACGGCACCGCACCACAGGCCGCCGCTGCGCGACTACTGGCTGGCCGAGGCCATCCGCTTGCGCGAGGCACATTGGGGTCCGCTGGCCGACGCCGATGCCGTGCGCGCCGCCCGGCAAGGCCCCGACGATTTCGAGCAACGCATTCTGCTGCGCGCGCAAGCGTTGGCGGTCGCGACGCCATTGCCGCGCATGATCGAACGCTGGCGTCAGGGGGCGCTCGCCGCGCTGACCGGGCTGCTGTTGCTGGCCGCGATGACGGGCGCGCTCACGGCACTGGGCGCGTTGGGCGACGGCACACGTGCCGTGAACATCCTGTGGGCGCTGGGGGCGTTGCTGGGTTTGCATGTGGTGATGGGCGTGCTCTGGCTGCTGAGCTTTTTCATCCGCGCACCCGACGGAGCCGGCGGGCTGGGCCGGGTCTGGCTGTGGCTCAGCCGCAAGTTCGCACGCGGCCCCGACGCCGCACTTGTGCCCCATGCCTTGTTCAATCTGCTCGCGCAACGCGGTGCCCTGCGCGCCTTGCTGGGCGCGGTCACGCACGCCATCTGGTTCACGGCTCTGACCGTGGCGCTGATCACGCTGCTGGTGGTGCTCTCCACCGCCAGCTACCGTTTCATTTGGGCGACCACGTTGCTGGCGCCCGACACCTTCGTTGCCCTCACCCGCGCTATCGGCTGGCTGCCGGCGCAGTTCGGCTTCAACCTGCCCGATGCCGCGTTCGTGCGGGCCAGCGACGGCACGCAAGCGTTGCCGGTACAGGCGCAGATCCAGTGGTCGATCTGGCTGATGGGCACCGTTGCCGTTTATGGCGTGTTGCCTCGAATGCTTGCCCTGGTGTGCTGCGCGTTCGTGGCGCTGCGTGGCATGCGGCGCCCGGCGCTGGACCTGACCCTGCCCGGCTATGCAGGACTACATGACAAACTGCTGCCACGCGCGGAGACCATCGGGATCGATCGACCCGCCGACGCTGCTGCGGTCACGCCGATCGCGGCCCACACGGCCGCCCACCGCACGGCCGATCTCGGGGGCCGAGCCGTGATCGTCGCGCTCGAAGTGCCCGCCGATATCGCCTGGCCTCCGGTACCGCTGCCCACTGCTGTGCACGATGGCGGCGCGCTCGATACGCGCCAGGATCGCAACCGGATGCTCGACGCTCTGGCGCGCACGCCTGCAGCGCGCCTGTTGATCGCCTGCGATGCCCGACAGACGCCGGATCGCGGCACGTTGTCGCTGATCGCTTCACTGGCCAAGCACGCGGCGCACACCGCCGTCTGGCTCTTGCCATCCGACGCGGCGCCGCGCCGCCAGGCGTGGGTCGACAGCCTGCGCGATGCGGGTATGGAAGGTGAGGCGATCGTCGTCGATACCGGCGACGCTACCCGTTGGCTGGAGACTGCACATGCCGATGCCTGATCCTGCCGCGGTTCTTCCCGATGCCCCGATCCGCATCGCCGTGGTCGGGCATACGAACACCGGCAAGACCTCGCTGCTGCGCACCCTCACGCGCAACAGCCGCTTCGGCGTGGTGGCCGATCGGCCTGGCACCACGCGGCATGTGGAAGGCGCGCGCCTGCTGCTCGATGGCAAGCCGGCGATCGCCTGGTACGACACGCCCGGCATCGAAGACAGCATCGCATTGCTCGAATATCTGGACGATCTGGCGCGCGACGAACGGCTCGACGGCCCCGCGCGGATCCGGCGGTTTCTCGACACGCCCGAGGCGCGGGGCCGGTTCGAGCAGGAAGCCCGAGTACTGGCGCGCATGCTCGACTGTGACGCCGCGTTGTATGTGATCGATGCGCGCGATCCCGTGCTGGCCAAACACCGCGACGAGCTCGAGATTCTCAACGCGTGCGGCCGGCCGCTGTTGCCGGTGCTCAATTTCGTCAACGCGCCCGACCACCGCGTGGCGCAATGGCGCGACGCCATGTCGCGCCTGGGACTGCACGCCACCGCCGAATTCGATACGGTGTTGCCCGCACTCGACGGCGAGGCACAGCTTTATGCCCGCCTGGCGCTGCTGCTGGATCGAGAGGCCGATCTGCTGCGTCGGTTGGCCGAAGATCTGGCGCAACAGCGCCGCGAGCGGCACGAGGCGGCTTACCGCATCGGCGCCGAAGTGCTGGTCGACGTGGCGGCGCTCCATGTGCAAAGCGGCAACGATGCGGCGGCACTGGCTGCCAGCGGCGAGCGATTGCAGACGAGCGTGCGGGTGCGTGAGCAAAGCGGGATCGATGCATTGCTCGCCCTCTACAACTTCAGCCGTGACGATTACGCCGCCGAGCTTTTGCCGCTGGAGGGCACGCGCTGGGGCATGGATCTGTTTCACCCCCAGACGATCAAGGACATGGGTGTGCAATTGGGGGCTGGCGTGGCCGCCGGCGCGATGGCGGGCGCGGCCGTGGATGTGTTGACGGCGGGTTTGAGCCTGGGCACCGGCATGCTGATCGGCGCGGCCGCAGGCGGCATGTGGCAAGGCGTGGAGCGCTTTGGCAAGCGATTGGCGGGCCGCGTGCGCGGTTACCGCGAGTTGAGCGTGGACGATGCCGTGCTGCGTGTTTTGGCGTTGCGTCAGCGCGCGCTCATTCAAGCGCTCGAGCGCCGCGGGCATGCCGCGACCGCCCCCCTGGAACTGGCGGCGGCGCAAGATGAAAAATGGCGCAAGGCGGCGTTGCCGGACGGGTTGAAGGAGGCGCGCAGCCGGCCGGAATGGTCAGCGCTGGCGCCGGGTCATGACGATGACGCCCGCCGCAAAACAGTGGTGAAGCAGTTGGCGCAGGATCTGGCTCGCGCCGAATGAGAACCGAGACAGATCAAGCGCTGGAAGGATCGAAGGCCGCGCCCCGCCGCTGACGTACGCGCGCGTGGCGCCCGACCTGCGTCTGCTGTTGGACACAGTGGGCGACGGCGAAACGTGTGCGCGCATGGCCGTTGCCACGGCCACTCGACGCTACCAGCGCCCGGACGCGCCGCCCCCGCCGCTGCGGCCGCCGCCACCGCCGAAACCGCCTCCGAATCCACCGCCACTGCTGCGGCCGCCGCCCATCGAGCCGCCGCGCAACCCGCCGAGGCCGCCCAATATGGCGCCGGCGCGACGACCACCGCCCCCGCCGCCGCCCTTACCGCCCCCTTTGCCACCGCCGCCCTTGCCCCCGCCCTTGATACCCAAGGCGTGAAGCACCACCGTGAGCACAAGCGCCAGTACGGCGGCCACGCCCGCCACCCAGAGCATGCCCGTGGCGGTGTACGCCGCCACGGCGACAGCCGCCACGCCCACCAGGGTGGGCAACACCAGCACCATGATGACGCCGACGATAAGCGACGTCGTCAAGGTGGGAAGATTCACCGACATCTCGTTGGGCGCCCCTTGCGAAGCCGGTGGCGGCAACGGCTCGCCGTCCACCAATGCCGCGATGCTTTTCACGCCCGCATCGATGCCGCCGGCGAAATCGCCGGACGCGAAGCGCGGCACGATCTGTTCATTGATGATCTGCGAGGCCCGTGAATCGGGAATCGCACCTTCAAGGCCGTATCCCACCTCGATACGCAGTGTGCGATCGTCCTTGGCCACCAGCAGCAACACGCCATCGTCGGTATTCTTGCGGCCCAGCTTCCACTGGTCGAATGCCCGCGTGGCATACTGCTCGATGGATTCAGGCTGGGTCGTGGGCACGATCAGCACCGCGACCTGCGCGCCTTTGCGGGCTTCGAGCGCCGCGAGTTGCGATGTGAGTGCACTGCGCGTTGCCGCATCCAGCGTATTTGTGCGATCGGTTACCCGTTCCTGCAATGCCGGCACGGCCGCGTCTGCGGTATCGGGGGACGGCGCACGCGGCGCGGATGATGGCGCCGGCGCCGGTGCGCGCGGCGTCGACGGGGGCGTTGCCGATGAAGGCACCGACGGCGTGGGCGCGGCGGGTGACGCCGAGGGCGGCACATCGGCGGGCGGCGCGGGATTGATCGTGATGTAGCCGGGCGCAGGTTCGCTTGCCGCCAACAAGACGGGTAGTGCATGACGTCCCTGGCGCGCCGGCCCGTCGGCAAGTGCGGACACGCCAGCCCCATGCCGCGCGCCGGCGTCGTCGCCCATCTCAAGCGCCTGCGCATGCAACGGCGCCGCTGTGAAGGCCGTGGCCATCGACAAAACGGCGAGCATCGCTGCTCGCCGGAGGTCATTCATCACAGACATGTCGGAAACCTAGCGTGCTGCGGGCACGGGAGCGGGCGCAGCCGGCGGCGTTGCGCCGCGCGTGTTGCTGAACTCGATCGCCGGCGCACGCGAGATGGCGGCTTCGTTTTCAACGCTGAAGTTCGCCTTGGGCGCATAGCCCATGATCTTGGCGGTGATCACGCCCGGAAACTGCCGGATGAGCGTGTTGTAGGCCTGCACCTGCTGCACGTATCGGCCCCGCGCCACCGCGATGCGGTTTTCGGTACCGGCAAGCTCCGCCTGCAGATCGCGAAACAGCGCATCGGCTTTCAAGGTGGGATAGTTTTCGGTCACGACCAGCAAGCGCGACAACGCCGACGACAGCGAGCCTTGTGCTTGCTGGAAGCGTTCCATGGCTTGCGGATCTTCGAGATTATCGGTGCTCATCTGCACGCTGCCCACGCGGGCGCGGGCCTCGGTCACTTCCTTGAGCACCGCGCGCTCGTTGGTCATGTAGGCATCCACCGACTTGACCAGCGCAGGGATCAGGTCGGCACGGCGTTGGTACTGGTTGAGCACCTCCGACCACGCCGCCTTCACCTGCTCGTCGCCGGCCTGCATGGCGTTGTAGCCGCAGCCTGCCAGCAACGTCACCCCGAGCGTCATGACCACGAGGCGGCCGAGGCGGCTCACACTGCGCGAGAACAGGTCGCTCAGGGAGGCGGTCATTACGGCTTGACCCGGGTGGCCGGTTCGGCGGGAACGGCTTCGTCGGCAGGCGCTTCTTCCAGCTCGTCCTCTTCCTCTTCCTCGTCGTCCATGTCGCCGCCGGAGAGGCCCATGTTCGCGCCGGAGCCGAGCACCATGCTGAAGACTTCGCCTGCGAACTCTTCCACCGGCATCTTCTTGCCGTTGAAATCGACCTGACCGGCTGCGTAGTTCAGCGTCGAGGTGATCTTGTCGCCTTCCACTTTCACCACGCCGGCCTGTGCACCCATGCCGGCCACGAGCTCGGACTGCATCGTTGCCATTTGCGCGGCTTGCGCGGGATCGGCGCCTTCCTGCGTGGCGGCGATCGTGAAGATCTCGGCCAGCATGCCCTTGGAGACGACGAGCTTCGCGTCGAGCGTCTTGATGGTCTCAAGAATCATCGCGTCGATCGAAGCGGCCTTGTCGGAGGGCTTGGTCAGGCTCAGATTCAGATTGAACGTGCTTTCGCCCTTGGACGTCTTGATCAGCAACGGATCGATCGACAACGTGGGGTTGCCGGCCAGCAGCGCCAGCATCGCACCCTGCATCGCCTGGGCTTGCTCGGGCGTCATCTCGGGCAGTTCTTCCTCGCCCTTGGAACCCATGCTCTTGAGCGCGCGCACGTACATGTCGCGGTAAAGGTCGTTCAAGGTTTTCAGGGCTACCGGATCGAGATTGCCGCCCTTCATGACGAACTGGCCGCCACCCACGTCCTTGCCCTTGTAGTTGACGCCGCCGACCTCATAGCCAACCACCACATTGAGCTTCTGATTCTGCTCCCCCAGATCGGCGCGCTGCACCAGATCGCGCAACACGATCATCGGCTTGTCCTGTGCTTCGGCGATCGTGAGCGACTTGGTCGTCATCGAGTACTTGCCCAGGTACATATCGGCAATGCCTTTCGACATGTCGCTATCGAACGACACACCCTTGAAGTCCAGCGCCAGCGGCTTGCCGTCGGCCTTGCTCAAGGTGGTGGCCACGATCGACTCAATCAAGCCCGAAACCTTGACCGATTCGCCGTTCTTGCCCACATCGGCGTTGACGTCCAAACCGGAGAAGTTAAGCTTGCTGTCGCCTTCGGCGTATTCGGCCGGCGCCAGGCGCACGACGCCCGTGGACGAGCCGCCGTAGCCGAGGCTGAACGTGGACGACACCGGCGGCACGTCCTTCGTCGCCACGAACCAGGCGTCGAGCGTGCCGTTCTTTTCGAGCTTGGCATTGCTGGTGGCCATCATGGGCGCCAGCTTGCCGGTCTTCACGCGCGACCAGGGGAAAGGACCGTGTTCGATATGGTCCGACACCAACACTTCGATTGGCGCGGGAGCAGGCTTGCCTTCCTGGGCGGGCAGGCTCAACGTGGCGGTGTAGCGCGCATCCGAAGAGAACACGCCACGCTCGAAGGATGCCAAGGCGAACTTGATGCCGGGAACCGGCATGACCTTCGCAAGCTCGACGTTGGCTTTGTCGATCGAGGCGATCAGTTCCTTCTCAACCTTGGTGCCCGTGTAATACGCTGCACCTGTCCAAGCGATCCCTGCGACCACGACGACGCCGACTACCGTGCCGACAACCTTGCTCATAATTGATTCCTATCCTGAATTGGGCGTTAAGCCGGGCGATTATAGAGAGCGCGCACTGTCGCTGTTACGATTTTGGGTGCGAAACCATTGCCAATTGTGACAAGTTATCGGGTATCCCAACCGACGCTTGGATCGGTGGTATAGCAGCGGCGCACGGTCCCGGGCGGGCCGACGTTATAGCAATATCAGCCATTCCAGATGTGTGCGATGCCCATTTGCCGCGGCATCTCGCGCACATTCGGGGTTTTTTGCAGCTTTTCCCCGGAGATCCGCCTTCATCGGATACAATCTTCCGCTTGGGCTGTACCAATCCGCCCAAGCGTCCCTGTGACGGCGCCGCCGTCACCTCGCAGGGCTGGTCCGCTACGACCCGCCTTCTTTTCTCCTGACGCGTCTGCCTCGATTGGAGTCCTCTGACCTAGAGCGACAGGCTGCCGCTGGAGCTGTACTTGACTTCCCCCATTACATTTGCCGACCTTGGCTTGGCCGAGTCGTTGCTGCGCGCTATTGCAGATACCGGTTACACCGCCCCCACACCGATTCAGGCGAAAGCCATTCCCTTGGTGCTCAAGGGCGGCGACTTGCTCGCCGCAGCCCAAACGGGCACCGGCAAGACCGCCGGCTTTACGCTTCCCATCCTGCATTTGCTGGAAACCCGCCCCGCCCCCGATACGCGCAAGCCGGGCCGCCCGCGTTGCCTGATTCTCACGCCGACGCGTGAACTCGCCGCTCAGATCGAGGAATCGGTCCAGACGTACGGCAAGTACTCCAAGCAGAAAGCGATGGTGATGTTTGGCGGTGTGAACATCAACCCGCAGATCGGCGCGCTGAAGCGCCCGCTCGACATTCTGGTCGCCACGCCGGGCCGTCTGCTCGACCATGCCGGTCAACGCACAGTGGATCTGTCGGGCGTCGAAATCCTGGTGCTCGACGAAGCGGACCGCATGCTCGACATGGGCTTCATCCGCGACGTGCGCAAGATCCTGGCTTTGCTGCCCAAGCAGCGCCAGAATCTGCTGTTCTCGGCCACCTTCTCCGAAGAAATCCGTGCGCTGGCGCGTGGGGTGCTCAACAACCCCGGCGAAGTGTCGGTCACGCCGCGCAATACCGCCACCGAACTCGTGCACCAGACGGCGCACATGGTCGACCAGGCCCACAAGCGCGACTTGATCAGCCACATCATCAATGAAAGCGGCTGGCATCAAGTGCTGGTGTTCACCCGCACCAAGCACGGCGCCAACCGCCTAGCTGAAAAGCTGGTGAAAGACGGCTTGTCGGCGGCTGCGATTCACGGCAACAAGAGTCAGGCCGCACGCACGCGTGCCCTGGCCGGCTTCAAGGACGGCTCGGTCGCCGTGCTGGTTGCAACGGATATCGCTGCGCGCGGGATCGACATCGATCAATTGCCGCAGGTTGTGAACTTCGAACTGCCCAACGTGCCCGAAGACTACGTGCACCGTATCGGCCGCACCGGCCGCGCGGGTTCGACGGGCTCGGCCGTGTCGCTGGTGGATGCCAGCGAGGTCAAGCTGCTCAAGGCCATCGAACGCCTGATCGGCAAGACGATTGAACGTGTGCCGGTAACGTCCGACTGGACGCCTCCCGTGGGTGCCGCACTGGACGTGGATGCCCGCGAAGAGCGCACCGAACAGCGCCGCTTCGGCAACAGCAATCGCGGCGGCAACGGTGGCGGCGGTAATGCCGGTCACAACAAGAGTCGCAACAACGGCACGGGTCCCACGCGTGGATCGCCCGTGCGCGCCGGCGGTAACGGCAATGGCCGTCCCGCTGGCACCGGCGCTGCCAAGCGCCCGGAAGGCGACGCGGCCCGCCGCCACAGCGAACCGCGCGGCGATCGTCCGGCTGCAGCTCGTCCGGCAGCACCGCGCTCGGGTGATGCACCCCGTTCGGCCGCTCGCGGCAACGACGGCCGCCGCAGTGGCGTGCTGTTGGGCAAATAATCCGGAGCACAGGCGATGAGTGTGTCCACCTGGCTGACGTTCATGCTGGCTTCCTGGGCCATTTCGTTCTCGCCTGGCGCCGGCGCGATCTCAGCCATGTCAGCCGGGCTCAAGCACGGCTTTCGCCGCGGCTACTGGAACACGGCCGGCTTGATCGCCGGCATCCTGTTCCAGTTCGTCGTGGTGGGCGTGGGACTGGGCGCGCTATTGGCCACGTCCGAAACCGCCTTCACAGTGGTGAAGATGCTGGGCGTGGCGTACCTCGTGTACCTGGGCGTGAAGCAATTCCGCACCGACGCAACGCCGGTTGCCGTGGAAACCGGCAATCTGGCGCTGGAGCCGATTCGCACGTTGATCCTGCGCGGCTTTTTGATCAATGCCAGCAATCCCAAGGGCACGGTGTTTCTGCTCGCCGTGGTGCCGCAGTTTGTGGACCCGGCGGCAGCGCTCGCACCGCAGTACGCCGCCATGGCATTCACGCTGGCATTTACCGACACCGTTGCCATGGGGGTGTACACCCTCCTGGCGGCCAAGGTGCTGCGCCTGTTGCGCAGCCCGCACCACATCCGCTGGATGAACCGCAGCTTCGGCGCACTTTTCGTACTCGCCGGGGCCTTTCTGGCCACTTTCCGGCGCGGCGTCTGAAGGCGCGCGGCTGTAGAATTCGCACATCATGACGATCAAAGAAGAAGTTGCGCGTCGCCGCACATTTGCCATCATTTCCCACCCCGATGCGGGTAAAACCACGCTGACCGAAAAGCTGCTGCTGTTCGCAGGCGCGATTCAGATCGCCGGCAGCGTGAAGGCGCGCAAGGCGACTCGCCACGCGTCGTCGGACTGGATGGAAATCGAAAAGCAACGGGGCATCTCGGTCGCCTCCTCAGTGATGCAGATGGAATATCGCGATTGCGTGATCAATCTGCTCGATACTCCGGGCCACGCCGATTTCTCCGAAGACACCTATCGCGTGCTAACGGCGGTGGACGCCGCATTGATGGTGATCGACGCCGCCAATGGTGTCGAACCGCAAACCATCCGCTTGCTTCAGGTGTGCCGGGCCCGCAACACCCCCATCATCGCGTTCATCAACAAGATGGATCGTGAAGTGCGCGACCCGCTCGATCTGCTCTCCGAGATGGAGTCTCATCTCGGGATGGATGCCGTACCCTTCTCATGGCCGGTAGGCATGGGCAAGTCGTTCGGCGGCGTCTTCGATATCCGCCGCGACCGCATGCGCATTTTCCGCGCGGGCCAGGAGCGCCGCGGCGCGGACGACGACATCATCGACGGGCTGCAGAACCCCGAAATCGCCAAGCGATTCGGATCGGCCTTCGAGCAGGCCAGTTCGGAAATCGAACTCATCACCGCCGCCTCGCCCGCCTTCGACCACGACGCGTTCCTCGCCGCAAAGCAGGCCCCCGTTTTCTTCGGATCGGCGGTCAACAACTTCGGCGTGCAGGAAGTGCTCGACGCCCTGGTCGATCTGGCTCCACAGCCGGGCGCCCGCCAGGCACTGCAACGCGAGGTCAAGCCCGACGAGCCCAAGTTCACGGGCGTGGTGTTCAAGGTGCAGGCGAATATGGACCCGTCGCACCGCGATCGCGTGGCGTTCGTGCGTGTCAGTTCGGGCAAATTCGATCGCGGCATGCGTTTGAAGGTATGCCGCACCAATAAGGAGATGCGTCCGAACAACGTCGTGTCGTTCCTGTCGCAGCGGCGCGAGTTGCTGGACGAAGCCTACGCGGGCGACGTGATTGGCATTCCCAATCATGGCGTGTTGCAACTGGGCGACGTGCTGACTGAAGGTGAAATCCTGCAGTTCACCGGCCTGCCCTTTTTCGCGCCCGAGCTGTTCCAGGCCGTTGAAGTGAAAGATCCCCTGCGCATGAAGCAGTTGCGTACCGGTTTGGCCCAGTTGGGCGAGGAAGGCGCCATTCAGGTTTTCCGGCCCGTGGCCGCCGGCGGCGCGTTGCTGCTGGGCGCGGTCGGTCAGCTGCAGTTCGAAGTGGTGGCTCATCGCCTGAAAACGGAATATGGTGCCGACGCGCGCCTGATGCCGTCACGCTACACAATGGCCCGCTGGATCACCTCGGATGACCCGAAAGCACTACGCAAGTTCATGGATGCCAACGCTGCCCATATCGCCTATGATGTGGTGGATGCTGCGGCCTTCTTGATCGGCTCGTCGGCGCAGCTTCGGGTGGCTGAGGAGTTGTACCCGGACGTGAAGTTCCACGCGATGCGTGAGCATGGCGGACAGGTGTTTAGCGAAAAGATGCGCGCCTGAGCGGATCTCACAGGTATACGAGGTTAGGGATGTCTTGGCGGTTCTTGTTAGTCGTACTTTTACTGGCGCTTGGCGCATCCGCGTTCGGCGGCATGCGGCTGGGCGACTGGCTGGTCGAACACGCCCCGCCGGCCACGCCGGCGCCGGGCCAGGACGAAAACGGCGCGCAGCCGGTTCTCGACGCAAACGGCCGCGCCTTTGTGGCACAACCGCCGCAACCTCGCGTCGATGGCACGCTAGGTATTCCCGACAAACCGGCCGACCTGAAATGGAACGTGCAGATGGTGTCGTTGTTCGACACCGTCAAGGATCCTTCGATTTTGCTGTCGAAATCCGGCATGACGGCCGAGCAAGCGCGTGAAGTTGCGGCTGCCGCCCAAACCACGTTGCCGGGCGGCTCGGATGTAAGCACCCTCGATCTGATGCCACCCGTGCCTGCCGCGCCGGTCGCACCGCCCATCCGCGGGCAGATTTCGGTGTCAAGTGGTTATGGTGGTGCCGAGATGGTGCAGCAAGCGCCGCAAATGGCTTACGCGCAGGCACGTCCGGCTCCCGCCACGGGTGCCAATGGCTGGCAAGGGGCCTTGCGCCAGGAACTCGCGCAGTGCGCCAATGCAGGCTTCTTCGAACGCCCCACGTGCTCGTGGAACGCGCGCAACAAATACTGTGCGCCCAATCAGGCGTGGGGCTCGATCCCCGAATGCCCGCGTCGGCCGGGCGAATAGGCCGAGCTCAATGCATCGCACCGATGCATCGCACATAGTGAAAAAAGGCACCCGAGGGTGCCTTTTCAACGTCCGTCGATACGCGACTCAGCCGCTATAGACTTCCATCTGCGATTGCAGGTAATTCTGCACGCCGACCTTGTCGATCAGATCGATCTGGGTTTCCAGATAGTCGATGTGCTCTTCGGTGTCGTCCAGGATGTCCTGAAACAAGTCGCGCGACACGTAATCGCGCACCGATTCGCAATGCGCGATCGCTTCCTTCACGGTCGCCTGGGCACCTTGCTCGACCTTCAAATCACAGGCCAGCAACTCGGGCACGTCTTCGCCGATCAGCAACTTGTGGAGGTCTTGCAGATTGGGCAGGCCGTCGAGCATGAAAATGCGTTCGATCAAACGATCCGCATGCTTCATCTCGCCGATGGACTCTTCGTACTCGTGCTTGCCGAGTTTCGTGAAGCCCCAATGGTTCAGCATGCGGGCATGCAAGAAATACTGGTTGATGGCCGTCAGCTCGTTGGTGAGCTGCTTGTTCAGAAACTGAACAACGATGGGATCGCCTTTCATGGGGTGTACTCCTGATGGGTCTGGCAAGCGCCGCCAGAACACCGCATGAACGAAGCGGTTGGGCGCTGCAACCCGCAGAGGCTAACACTGAGCACAGGGCGCGCACCAGCCTGTGACTGCATTTGGTTAACCGCTACGCGAGCGCGAGCCGAAAGCGTCAGGATAATGATTCTGAATATCGATGGCAAAGCGGCTTGAGGACACGTCGCGCTATGCGGTGCTCTTGGCGGGTTTGCTGCTGCGAAAACACGGCTGCGGCGCCCGAAGAACGGGACGCAAAGGCTGCCATGAACCGGCAGACGCCACCTGATGCCATGCACGCTCAAAATAAACGCCGTTGCAGTCATGCAACGTGCGCGCAACTCAAGCGGCGGCGACCAGGCGAATCGGGAACGTATTGGCGGCGTGCGTGGGCGGCAGTGCGGGGCGGGTAGGCGGCACTGGATGGCCTATCGCGCTATCGTGACCGGCGCAGACACTGGAGCAGCGTCCGCCGGGCAGATATTCCAATGCCGTATCTGCACAGCGACCGCAGCAGCTCGCAACGCCCAGCTCGAATTGAAGATCTTCGAGGGACGTCGCACCGCGGTCCACGCTGGCGCGGACCTGACGTTCGGTGATTGCATTACATACGCAAATGTACATGAGAATAATTATCGAAAATTATTCGCATTAGCGCAAGCGCCCTTTTGTGACAGCGGCGTCGGCCTGATGGCCTAGGCCGGGCGGCTCATGGAAGCCTGCGCGCGGCGCAACGAAGCCGGCGCGATGCGTAGCGATTCGCGGTACTTGGCAACCGTTCGCCGCGCGATCACGATTCCCTGCTCAGCCAGCTTTTGCGTGATCTGGTTGTCGGAAAGCGGTTTGCTCCGATTTTCTTCCGCCACAAGTTGGCGAATGTGCGCCTGAACAGCGGTAGCCGACGCCGAATCGCCGTCGTCGGTCGCCACGCCCGCCCCAAAGAAGAACTTGAGCTCCAGGGTGCCAAATGGGGTGAGCATGAACTTTTGCGTGGTGGCGCGAGAGATCGTCGATTCGTGCAAACCGAGTTCGCCGGCGATGTCCTTGAGAATCAGCGGCCGCATGGCGGCGGGCCCTTTGCTGAAAAAGCCGCTCTGGCGATCGACGATGGCTTGCGAAACGCGAAGGATCGTGTCGAACCGCTGCTCGACGTTCTTGATCATCCAGCGCGCCTGCTGCAATTGCGACTGCAGCCCGGCGTGGTGCGACTCGCGTTGATTGCCCAGCATCTGGGCATACAGCGCATTGATGCGCAGACGCGGCATGGCAGCCGTGTTCAGCGAGACCTGCCACCCCTTGCGCGTACGGCGCACGATCACGTCAGGCACCGCAAAGTCGGCCGCCGGTGCGGACCACCGCCGGCCCGGACGGGGGTCGAGCTTCAGGATCAAGCCGTGTGCGGCCCGCAACGTCGCGTCATCGCAACGCAAGAGCTCTTTCAAGCGCGGCGCGTTGCCCGCCCCCAAGAGAAGCAGGTGGTCGGCACAGATGGCGCGCGCGCACTGCAAAACCGCTGGCCGAGCGGCGTCCGGCATGGTCGTCAGGTCGGGTTGCCGTAACTGCAGCAGCAAACAGTCCGCCAGCGTGGTGGCCCCCACGCCTGCCGGATCGAAGGACTGCAGAAAGGTGAGTGCGGCGCGCAGTTCATCGAGATCTGCATCGATCTCGGGCGGCAACCAGCTCAGCACCTCCTCGAGCGGCGAACCGAGGTAGCCGTTTTCGTCGAGTTCGTCGATCAACAGGCCGATGAGCGCCATGTCGCGTGCACTGACGCGCGTAACACCCAACTGATTGAGGAGGTGCTCACGCAAGGTTTCCTGCCGCGTCGACTCCGGCGGGCCGCTGTCCTCGTCATCGCCTTGTCCGCCGCCGCTGCCGTACGACTCGCCGCTGAAGTCCTCGCCGCCTGCGGCACCATCGTCGTGCTCACGCTCGTCTGCAGGCGCATCGACGGCCTCGCCCGGCTCGTCGCCGGCCGCCACAGGCTCGTCGCCCGGAAAGTCGTCTTCGCGCTCGAGCAAGGGGTTGTCCGAGAGGGCTTGCGAGATCTCCAATTCGAGTTCGAGCGTCGACAATTGCAACAATCGGATCGACTGCTGCAACTGCGGAGTCAGCGTAAGATGCTGACCAGGACGAAGTTCTAACGCTGGACGACTCATAGGACGCTATTTTGCATGAAGACGCTCACTTCACCTGACCGCATTAAGCAGGATTGCCGGTCGATCAACCAGACGGTGCTCAAATTATCCGGTCCGCGCTTCATCATGCGCGCGGTGGTGCTCGTCATTGCCTTCGTGGTGTGGCTGTTCGTGTCGTCCCGCCTGCTGGCATTTGGACGAACGCTGGATTACAGCGCATTTGCCGCGATGGGACAGCAAGCTGTCGACTTAATGGTGCGCATCAATCCTTACCTCTGGTGGGTGGTTGTGGCCATCTGGACGCTGATCGTCTTTTTCGGCGTTCGATCATGGCTCAACGGCAGTATCGCCGCCGGGCGTGCCACGCCGGTCGCCGCCGACGTGCTCGCGGATCTCGTGGCCGGCCTTTCCGAGGGCGTCGTCGACGTCATGCAATGGGTGTGGAACCCGCGCGACGAACCCCTCACGATCGGCGACCTGCGTCGTACAGTACAAGAAACCCGCCACGGACGCATCGAGAAGATTGAACTGGTCCGTGAACAGGAAGCGGTGTTGCGCGATGAGGCGCGGCCCGCAGCCGCCCTGCGCCGCAAGACCGCCGGCGGACCCGTCGACGTCGCGCCCACGCCTGACCGCGGCCGCACGACGCGTCCGGCGATTGCGCCTGCCGTCGATCCCACCGGCCGTCACGATCAGGAACCCACGCTGGGCGGCAAACCGCGCAGCGTCAATGCGGGTCGCGCCGAACCGGGCATCACCCGCTAAAGCGTTTTCGGCGCCCGCAAGGTCGAGCCGCTCGACAAAAATAATTTGCGCGGCGCCCGAAAATGTGTTCGACTTACATCCTATGTCCACCGCCCACATGTCCATTTCCTCGACAGTCGGTTGCGATTCCATCGCAACCGGGGCGGTCGCGTCTGCTTCCATCGCATCGGCTTCGTTCGATGGCTCGCGTGCCTTCTCCGGGCGCGCCACGGTCGCACAAGCTGCTGCGCAACGTTCGGCCGCACGCGCCGCACTACTGCTATCGCTACCGATCGGTCGCCGAGCCTAGCGCTCCGTGGTAGCTCGGCAACCACGCTTGCCACACGTAGATCTCCGCAGTTTCTGTCTTACCCCTGACTAACGCTTTTGTCTCACCGATTGGCTGAGCCCGCGACGTATCCGTCGACCGTGTGCTCGCCTGAAAGACAACTCGCGTTGGCTGCTCCCTGAGGACACATCGCCATGTTTGCCAATCCCGCTCAAAAATACATCCCGTTCAAACCGTTCACCGCCGACTTCGCCGAACGCACCTGGCCCAGCCGCCGCATCACGACGCCGCCGATCTGGATGAGCACCGACCTGCGCGACGGCAACCAGTCGTTGATCGAGCCGATGAGCGTGGACCGCAAGATCCGCTTTTTCGACCAGTTGATCAAGATCGGCTTCAAAGAAATCGAGGTGGGTTTCCCTTCGGCCTCGCAAACGGACTTCGACTTCGTCCGCAAGCTCATCGACGAAAACCGTATTCCCGACGACGTCACCATCATTGTGCTCACCCAGGCCCGCGAGGATCTGATTTCGCGCACCGTTGAATCGGCGGCCGGCGCAAAGCAGGCCATCGTGCATCTGTACAGCGCGTGCGCGCCCGCATTCCGCAAGATCGTGTTCAACATGACCTGCGACGAAATCAAGAACCTCGCCGTATCGTCGACGCACATCATCAAGAAGACGATGGCGAAATACCCGCAAACCGAGTGGCACTACGAATACTCGCCGGAAGTCTTCAGCACGACCGAGCCCGAGTTTGCGCTGGATGTGTCGAATGCGGTGGCCGAAGCCTGGGGTGCCACGCCCGACAACAAGATCATTCTGAATTTGCCGGCGACGATCGAAGCGACGACGCCCAACATGTACGCCGACCAGATCGAATGGATGCACACGCATCTCGACCGTCGCGACAGCATCGTATTGAGCGTGCATCCCCACAACGATCGCGGCACTGCCGTGGCGGCGGCCGAGCTTGCCGTGATGGCCGGCGCCGATCGCGTCGAGGGTTGCTTGTTCGGCAGCGGTGAGCGTACCGGCAACGTCGATCTGGTGACGTTGGCCTTGAACCTCTACACGCAGGGCGTGCACCCGGGCCTGGACTTCTCCGATATCGACGAAGTGCGCCGTTGCGTGGAGTACTGCAATCAGTTGCCGGTTCATCCGCGCCACCCGTACGTGGGCGACCTCGTCTTCACCGCGTTTTCGGGTTCGCACCAGGACGCGATCAAGAAAGGCTTTGCGCAGCAGAAGGCCGATCAACCGTGGGAAGTGCCGTACTTGCCGATCGACCCGGCCGATCTCGGCCGCAGCTACGATGCCGTCATCCGTGTGAACAGCCAATCGGGCAAGGGCGGCGTGTCGTACCTGCTCGAACAGGAACACGGCCTGGTCTTGCCGCGCCGGTTGCAGATCGAATTCAGCCGCGCCATTCAGCGCCACACCGACGAAACGGGCCGCGAAGTCACGGCGAGCGATGTGTTCGATATTTTCAATAGCGAGTATTTGACGCAGCGTACGCCCTGGTCGCTGGTGCGCCACCGCATCGAGGGCGATCCCGCTGCCGGTGAGGGCCGTCACTTCGCGATCACGGCCGACGTGATGCATGAAGGCGACAAGCGCACGGTGACCGGCGTGGGCGACGGCGCCATTTCCGCTTTCGTCGACGCCATGGCCTTGCCCGTACGCATCATGGATTATCACGAGCATGCCATCGGTACGGGTACCGATACGCGCGCTGCCTGCTACGTGGAAGTGCGGTTGGGCGACTCGGCCACCGGCTTCGGCGTGGGCATCGACCGCGACATCGTGACGGCCTCGTTCCAGGCACTTCTGAGCGCCATCAATCGCCACGCCAAGAACGGTGTGGAAAGCGATCCGCAAGCCATCGAATCGGAAACAACGCCGGCGTAGAACGTCGCGCCAACACACACGGCGTGCCGTGTGTGTTGGCCCCCATGCATGGAATGCCGGGGGTGTCTCAGCTAGCGATGTGATAAAAGCGATAAAGGGTGGCCCTCGACCGAGGGGCACCCTTTTTACTGGCCGCGATCATCGATCGCGCGACGTCGCGGCGATGGCGTCACCTGGTGGGTCGGGGCCCCGTAAGCGCGCTTGGTCTTCAGCGCATCACGCGGCCTGGTCCTGCAGCAACGGATGCATCCAGCGGGCCGCTGCCATCAGGTCGACGTCATGACCGATACGGCCGATCGCCTGCAATCCCACGGGCAATCCTTGCGGGCCCTTGGCGAACGGCAAGTGAACGCACGGCACACCCAATAGTGTCCACAGGCGGCAGAAGAGCGGGTCGCCTGTGCCCTGATCGGCGAACGGGGCTTCTCCCGTTGCGCTGGGCGTCAAGAGCACGTCGCACTCGCCGAACAAGCGCTCGACGCGTCCGCGAATCTCGGCCGCCTGCGCCAGATTGGCCAGATGCTGCGCACGCGTGATACGCGCACCGCCATCCAGGATCGCGGCCAACGCCGGACTCAGGCGGTCGGCATGACGCCATCGCTCGAAAGCCAATGCACCCACGGATTCGTAGGCCATGATGTCGGCCTGCAACTGCATCAGTGCACAGTGGGCATCGGGCAGCGGCGTGTCCACCACCTCCACCCCCGCGGCCTTCAGCCGTTCGGCGGCCGTCGTGAATGCCTCGCGCGTTTCCGGCGCGGCATGACGCCAATGCAGACTGCGATACATGCCCACGCGCGGTGCGGCGTCGCGGCGCGCGGTCAGCATTGCCGGCTCGCGCATCAATACCGAAGCCAGGAGCGCCACGTCATCAATGCTGCGGCCAAAGCCGCCCAAGGTGTCGAGCGAATCGGCCAAAGCTTTGCATCCGGCGCGCGGCACCGCGCCAAAGCTGGGTTTGAAGCCGACGATGCCGCAGTAGGCTGCGGGGCGAATGATGGAGCCGGCCGTTTGGGTGCCCAAGGCGAGCGGCGTCATGGCGTCGGCCACCGAAGCTGCCGAACCGCTCGACGACCCGCCCGGCGTATACGCCGTATGCCAGGGGTTGCGCGTCGGCGGCCGTTGATAACTGGCGAACTCGGTCGTTACGGTTTTGCCCAGAACGACTGCGCCCGCCGCGCGACACAGTGCGACGGCTGCGGCATCCTGCGCCGGACGATTGCCTTCGTAGATCGGAGATCCGTAGCCCGTGGGCAGATCGGCCGTGTCGAAAATATCCTTCACCCCCAGCGGCACGCCATGCAAGGGCCCGATAATGGGCCCGGCGTCCAGGCTGCGCGCCTGCGCCAGGGCGTAATCGGGATCGATGTGCGCCCAGGCGTGGATCTCGCCGTCGCGCTGCGCAATGCGCGCCAGACAGGCGCGCGTCACCTGCTCGGCCGTGAGCGCACGGCTTTGCAACTGCGCGGCCAGGTCGACGGCGCTCAAACGATTCAAATCGGCAGTCATGGCAACCGGCGCAAAGGAGAGGATGAAGGCGTCAATAACCGACCGTGAGGCCGGGCAGATCGACGGTGATGCGCGGCTTGCCGAGCGCAAGCGCTGCGTGCTCCGCAAAGGTTTGTGCCTGGGCTGCGTCGGTCGAGAGCACGTCGTACCCGAGCGCGTCGGCGACGCCCATGATGCGATCGAGCAGCAGCACTTTGCCGCTGGGCCGCAACGGCTCGCAGCCGAGCGTGTCCCAGGCGGTATCGAACCACTGGCGGGCCGCATCGGCGCTGGTTTGCGTGGGTTCGACTTGTGCCGCCAGATCCAACCGGCGGCGGGCATCGAAAATGATGGTGACGTCGCTGCGCATGAGCACTGATCTCCAGATCGAATGAAAGACGCCTTCAATAGGGCGAAGCGGATTCCCACATGACGTTGTCGCCCGACGCTTGCGCACGGCGCATCAGGTCGATCAGCGGAAAGGCGCGCTGGCGAAGGCTGACGGCGCGCTCCATGGCAGGTACCGGCGGCGCATCGTCGTCTTCGTCCTCATCGGCCAATGCCGGCGCACCGCGCACCAGGGTTTCGAGACCTTCGATGGCGCTGGGCAGTTGCTCTTTGGTGAAAACCCCGCGATCGGGCAAGCTCCCGTCAAAATGCTTGCCGGCGGCGTGCAGCAGGGGCAAGGCATGCTCCGACAGCATCAGAACATCGGCAGCGGCGTTGGAGCTGAACGTGATCAACATATTGTTATATCCCTCAATAGATAGGTTCATACACTACCCGATCGTCAGACGCATGCCAACTTGCATCATGCCCCGAGCGTGGCGATGGACGCCACCTAGGCAACCGCCGACAGGCGACGGGGATGGGATGCAAGGGTACGACGCGATCGTGGTGGCTGGAACGACCGCCACGGCCATGGGCTTGCGGTGGGGGCTGCGGTGGGCGATGTTGTGGACGCTGGCGCTCGGGGCCGCGGGCGGTGTTGCAAACGCGCAGGCCGCGGGATGCGGCCCCAGTGAGATCGGCGCACCCTGTCCCGATGGCGCCGATGGGCCGGCGCCGAATGTGGGCATCGGCAACCCGGTGCATGCCGTCACAGGCAACAAATACCAGCGGGAAACCGACCTGCCGAGGCTACCAGGCACGGCAGGGCTGGCGCTCATCCGCCACTTCAATAGCCGCGATCCTCGGCTCGGGACGCTGGGGCGCGGCTGGGCGCTGGATCTGGACGACCGCCTCTATCTCAGTGGCACCCGGGCACAGATCGTCGCAGCCGATGGCACGCGGCACACCTTCGATTGCCCCCTGCAGAGAGGCGACTGCCTTGCGGTACGCGGGGCGGCCGGTACGCTGCAACGCGCAGGCCCTACCTCGCACTGGCAACCGCTGCCCGGCAGCGTCATCCGCTTCGACGCGAGCGGGCGTACCGTGGCGATGGCTGGAAACGGCCGGGCCCTGACGATCGAACGGGAGATCGGCGGCGGCGCATTGCACGGCGAGATCCTGGCGGTGCGTGGCGCCGACGGCGCCTCGCTCATCTTTCACTATGATCTGCACGCCCGCGAGGCACGTCTTGCCGCCATCGACACCCCGCATGGGCGATTGACCTACGAATATGCCGGTGGCACCGGCGCGCGCGCGCCTGACCGTCTGGAAACGATGACGCGGCCCGATCGCATGCAACGGCGCTATCACTACGAGTCTGCCTTTCAAGCCGGCGATGCACACCGCTTGACCGGGATCAGCATTGTCACCGCCGAGGGCGTCGCGTGGCGCCAACGCAGTTGGCGATACGACCGCTACGGTCGGGTGATCCGTGCCACGCGTGGCGCGCCCGACGACGCCGCCACCGCAACCGCGATCGCCTACGTCCGCACGCCCCTGGGCGATGGCGACGTCGGCCTCACCGAGGTACGGGAGCCCAGCGGCGCCACGCAGGTGCATACCGCGCAGGTGGGCGACCGCTTCGTGGTGACGCAAGTCGACGGCGCAGGCTGTACCGGCTGTGCGCCACCCGGGCTGCGAATGGCCTACGACCGAGATGGCCGGCTCGCACGGGCGAACGACGTGACCTTGACGCGTGACGCAGCCGGCCGCATCCGCGACATCGCCGTCGACCATCCCGGCTGGCCCGGCCTGCGGCAAACCTTCGATACCCATGGACGGCTGACGGCGTGGTACAGCACGGCCACCGGCCGCGAAACGCGCCGCTACGACGTGGCAGGCCGATTGGCCGGCCGGCTTTTCGCCAACGGCGACCAGTTGCAGATATCGCGCAATGCTGCAGGTCAGCCGATCGACCTGCTGGCCACGACGCCGCGCTCACCGTACGCCCTGCGCACGCGCATCGCGTGGCGCGACGGATTGCCTGCCTACATCGGCCATCCGTACGAAACGGAATACCGCGAGTACGACGCCCGCGGCAGACTAACGTCGCGCACGGCCGTGCGGCCGGCAACGCTCGCTCAGGTGCCAGGCAAGCCCCCAACGCCGCCGGCGCCACCCGGTATCGGTGCCGCCACCCGCATCCGTGCGGGCGCGGGTGCCAAGCTTTCGCCCGTTGGGCAAGCCCGTACCGTGCAGTATCGCGATGGGTATGCGTGGGACGATGCGGGGCGACTGATCCGTCACGATCTGCCCGAAGGCGGGGCGCTGCATTACACGTGGATGGGTGACTCGCAAACCGCCGCCACCATCACCTGGACCGATGCCCAGGGCACCACATGGCCGGTGTGGCCAGCGACCGATCCTGACGCATTGGACGCAAGTGCAAACGCGCAGGTTCATCTGGATGACACGGGCCGCGTCATGCGCGAAACGCACCGCCTGCGGCCCGGCTGGGGCCGCGCCTACGTGTACGACGCCGCCTCGCGTCTGGTGGGCGCGCGAGTTACAGCGCACGCCCCTACGAACACGACAGCAGCGGGTGCAGTCGCAGGGCTGACGGACCCCATCGCCGGCCAGTACTGGTATGCCTGGCAACGCACGGGGGCAGCCGCAGGCACGCTCGATCCTGCGGGCAACGCGCTTGCCGCCATCGCGCGCGATGCCAGCGGATTGCCCTCGCGCGTGGGCCCGCGCACGTTGATCTACGGCCCCGATCGCCGTCTACAACGCATACAGGTGGGACAACACACCGAAGCCACCTACGCACACAATGCATTCGGCGAACAGATCCTGGCGCGGATCGGCGATCGCACGGCGCATCGCCTCTATCACGGCAATCGCTGGGTGGCCGATGCGCAAGCCACGCCGGCGGGCCTGCGTGTGCTGCGGCGTGCCATTCATGCCGGTAGCCAACCCGTGGGCTGGATCGTGTACGACCACACGTCGACTGGCATGCCTTCGGCAGGAAGACTGCTGCGCGTCGATGCCGACGCCGTCGGCACGCCATGGCGGCTGACCGACCGCTCGGGCCGCGTCGTCTGGGAAGGCGACCACAGCCCCACCGGCGGGTTGATCGCCGCCGCCGGAACGCTCGACATGCCGCTGCGCCTGCCCGGCCAGCGGGCCGATGCCGTCACCGGATGGCATGACAACTACCTGCGCACCTACGATCCGGCGGCAGGTCACTATCTCGAACCGGACCCCATGGGACCGCTGCCGGGCAACAGTGTTTACGGGTATGCGGCACAGCAACCCCGGCGCTTCGTCGACCCCCTCGGATTGCTGTTGTTTGCGTTCGATGGCACGCGCAACGATCCCGTCACGCAGACCAACGTCATGCTGTTCGCCCAGCATTACACGGGTGGCGACGTGTTCTATCACCGGGGCCCCGGGCGGCGCGACCGCATCGACTGGGACGGTATCGCCGCCTCGTCGGCCAGCGAAATTCTGGAAAAACAATGGAATCACCTGCTCGATGCGCTGAGCGCCCACCAGGATGCCGGCGGCGCAGGCGCCTTGGCGATCGATCTGGTGGGCTATTCTCGCGGCGCGGCACTGGCGCGGGAGTTCGCCAACCGCATCGCCGCTCGCGTGCGCGACGGCAGGTTCTTCCTCGACGACGGCGAGCGCGGCATCATCTCGGCATGCGTCGACCTGCGGTTCATCGGCCTCTTCGACAGCGTGATGCAGTTCGGTCTGCTGGGTGCCGACGACCGCGACTTCAATATGGCAGTCAAAACCGCCTGGCGCTGGGTGGCGCATGCCGTCGCCCTGCACGAGCGTCGCATGATCTTCCCCGTGACGTCACTCATCGGCGCGGGCGGCAATACCGTCGAAGCGCCGTTCCTGGGTGCGCACAGCGATGTGGGTGGCGGCACCCGGACGGCAACGGGCGGCGATATGTCCAACGTGGCATTGCAATGGATGGCCTGGCAGGCCCGCGTAGGCGGCGTCGACCTCGCCCCTCTGGCGCACCAACTGCGCCAGGTGAGCACCCCCTTGCTGCACGACAATCGTGTGCCCCGCCCGGTGTTTCAGGATTTCGACAGCGGCGACCGAACCGTGCAGGATACCCATGGCCTGCCCCTCTACCAACAAGAGCGGGATCCCCTGCTGGGCGGCGTGCAGCGCCGCGAGGTCGAACCGTATATCGACCGTCGGGCACCCGGCACCGATCGGGACGGGCCGGTGGCCGGCACGGTCGACATGCGCGGCTACCGGCGCTGGCTGCGCGACACGCTGGGCTTGCAGATCGGACGATGACCCCGCTCGCGCAAGGAGCGGATCGGCTATGATGCAGGGCACATTTCGGGCCATTCCCGACTGCCGCCGCCGCACCCACGGCCCGAGCGCGCGCCTCCTTTTTCCACTTCAGACTTTTCCCGACCGCCTCATGCTCCTCGAGCAACAAGACTCCCTTATCGCCCTGATTTCCGCCGCCGTCCGGCAGGTTTTGCCCGACGCGGCGCCCACCATTGCGCTGGAGCGCCCGAAGGTCGCCGCGCACGGCGATCTGGCCTGCAACGTCGCCATGCAGTTGGCCAAGCCCGCCCGGCGCAACCCGCGCGAACTAGCGCAGGAAATCGCCGATGCGCTGCTGGCGCAGCCCGGCGCGCGCGACGTGCTGGCAGCGGTCGAGATCGCCGGTCCCGGATTCCTCAATTTCCGCGTAACGCCCGCCGCCCGCCAGACCGTGCTTGGCGCCATCGCCGCGCAAGGCAGCGCGTTCGGCCGTGCGGCACCGCGCACCGACAAGGTCCTGGTCGAGTTCGTGTCGGCCAACCCCACCGGCCCGCTGCACGTCGGCCATGCCCGCCAGGCGGCGCTGGGTGACGCACTGTGCCGCCTGTTCGACGCGCGCGGCTTCGATGTCACGCGCGAGTTCTATTACAACGACGCCGGCAATCAGATCGCCAATCTCGCGATCAGCGTGCAGGCGCGCGGCCGCGGTATCACGCCCGATTCGCCCGACTATCCCGCCGACGGCTACAAGGGCGAATACATCGGCGATATCGCGCGCGATTATCTGGCTTGCGCCACGGTGCAATGCGCCGACGGCGAGCCGGTGCCGGCCAAAGGCGACATCGACGACCTCGATGCCATCCGGCGCTTCGCGGTGGCCTATCTGCGCCGGGAGCAGGATCTCGATCTTCAAGCCTTCGGTTTGAAATTCGATAATTACTATCTCGAAAGCTCGCTCTACACCTCAGGCCGCGTCGAAGATACGGTGACCAAGCTGATCGCCAGCGGTCACACGTACGAGCTCGACGATGCGCTGTGGCTGCGCACCACCGAACTCGGTACCGGTGACGACAAAGACCGCGTCATGCGCAAGCGCGAGGGCGGCTACACGTACTTCGTGCCCGATGTGGCGTATCACATCGCCAAATGGGAGCGCGGCTTCCATCACGCCATCAATATCCAGGGCAGCGACCATCACGGCACCGTGGCACGCGTGCGCGCCGGCCTGCAGGCGCTGAACGTCGGCATCCCCAAGGATTTCCCGGCCTACATCCTGCACAAGATGGTCAAGGTGGTGCGCGGTGGCGAAGAGGTGAAGATTTCCAAGCGCGCCGGCAGCTACGTCACGCTGCGAGATCTGGTGGACTGGGTGGGCCAGGACGCCGCCCGCTTCTTCCTGATCCAGCGCCGTGCCGACACCGAGTTCGTGTTCGACGTGGACCTGGCCTTGTCGAAGAGCGACGAGAACCCGGTCTATTACATTCAATATGCCCACGCCCGGATCTGCACCATGGTGTCGCAGGCCGGTGAGACCGACGCTGCGATCGCAGCAGGCGACGTGTCCTTGCTGACGGCGCCCACCGAGTTCGCGCTGATGCAGCGGCTCTCGGGCTTCCCGGCCGTCGTGGCCATGGCGGCCGAAGAATTGTCGCCGCACCTGATCGCCTTCTGGCTGCGGGACTGCGCGGCCGACTTCCACGCCTGGTACAACGCCGAGCGCGTGCGCATCGACGACGTCGCGCTCATGCGTGCACGTCTGCAATTGGCCACGGCTACTCGCCAGGTGATCGCCAATGGCCTGGCCCTGCTGGGCGTCAGCGCTCCGGAACGGATGTAACATCACTCTATGGCAACAAAGCGAAAACCCGTCAAACGCAAAAGCGAACGCGGCAGCACGCTTTACGGCGTGCTTGCCGGACTGCTGATCGGCCTGGTGGTGGCGGCCGGCGTGGCGTTTTACGTCACGCAAGCGCCCATGCCCTTCGTCGATCGCGCCTCGCGCGAGAAGCAGCAAGCGCAACTGCCCGATCCGCGTCAGGCGCCGGACCCCAATGTGGCGCTGTACGGCCGCGATGGTCCCGCCGGCACGGCGCCCAGCGGCCCCACCGATACCGCGCCTGCCCCGCTGCCGGGCGTGCAACCTGTCGCACCGCCCCCGGCCGCTGCCGGCACGCCACCGCCCTCCACCGGCGACGATCTGGGCGCGCTGATCGCCAGCCTGCCCAATCCGCCCAGCGCCGCGGCAAACGCCAAGGCACAGGCCACGCCGCGTGCGCCAGCGCCGCCTGCGGGTGCGCCCGCACCGCCCGGATCGTATTTCCTGCAAGCGGGCGCCTATCGTGGGCTCGAGGATGCAGAGTCGCTGCGTGCCCGCATTCTGCTCATCGGTTTGCCCGTGGCGATTCAACGCGCCGAGGTCAACGGCGTGCAGATCAATCGCGTGCGCGTGGGGCCCTTCGCCCGGCTCGACGACATGAACCGCGCGCGTTCGCAGTTGGGCGAAAGCAAGATCGACTCGGCCGTGGTGCGCCAGCAATAGGAACCGCCGCCGGTGCGATCGCGCCCGCCGGTTGAACTCTTGCCTCGCCCCACTGTCCGTACCTTATCTTTTTTGTACTTCCTTTTTCTGATTGGAACTTCACCAATGAACTCGACGTTTACCCGCGCACTGGCCGCCCTGGCTTTGGCGGCTTCGACTTTCCTGATGCCGGCGGCACATGCGCAAAGCGGCCAGCCCTACCTCGAACTGAACCCGCCGATGCCGTCGGACACCCCGGGCAAGATCGAAGTGCTCGAGTTTTTTGCCTACACCTGCCCGCATTGCGCCGCCATGGAGCCGATGCTCGAAGAGTGGGAGAAGAAGGCCCCGCAAGACGTGCAACTCAAACGTGTGCCGATCGCATTCAACGCCAGCATGCAGCCGCTGCAGCAGATGTTCTACGCCCTGGCCGCCATGAATCGCATGGACCTGCACCCCAAGGTCTTCCTGGCCATCCATAACGAGAAGAAACGCTTGTTCGACAAGAAGGCGCTGGTGCAATGGGCCGCGGACCAGGGCGTGGACAAGACGCAATTCGAATCGGTGTTCGATTCGTTCAGTGTGCAAAGCCAGGTGCAACGTGCCAACCAGCTCGCGCAAGCCTATCGCGTTGAAGGCACGCCGTCGCTGTCCGTGGGCGGCAAGTACCTGACCTCGCCCGTGATGGCCGGCAACAGCTACGCTGGCGCGATTCAGGAAGTGGACAAGCTGATCCCGATGGTGCGCAACGCCGCCAAATAAGCGACTGCGCATAAGCAAAAAAGGCCACTTCGAAAGTGGCCTTTTTTACGTCTCGACTGCGTTGATTCGCGGCCCGCCTGTTCTTCGCCCGCCTGTTCTTCGCCCGCCTGTTCTCCGCCAGCGTGTTCTCGATGCACGCCCTCTCGGCGGCGCCGCTTCTCGATCGCGCTTCGTCTACCGTCTCACAACCGGCTTCGGCGCTTTCAACCGGTTCTTACGCCGACGCGCGATCCAGGGCCTGCGTGAGATCGTCGATGATGTCCTGCGTGGCCTCCAGGCCGATATGCAGGCGCACGAGCGTCTCGGTGGCGTGATTCCAGTACCGGTGCGGCGTGAGCGTGGAAGGCTCCACATACTGCACCAGGCTTTCGTACCCGCCCCAAGAAAAGCCGATACCGAAAAGCGTGAGCGCATCCACGAACCTGCGCGCGCGTTCGGCATCGAGCTTGAGCGCCACGGCCAGCATGCCGTTGGACCCCGTGCAATCTCGCTGCCACAGCGCATGCCCGGGATCCTTGGCCCAGGCCGGATGATGAATACGTGCCACTTCGGGCCGCGACTCAAGGAACGTGCACACCGTCAACGCACTCGCCGCATGATGCGTCATGCGGATCGGCAACGTGCGCACGCCGCGCAAGGCCAGCCAGGCATCGTCGGCACTGACCGCATAGCCCATGGCGTACTGGGTTTGATTGAGCTTCTTCGCGATTGCTTCATTGGTCGTGACGACGGCACCGAGCATCAGATCGGAGTGGCCGCCCACGTACTTGGTGCCTGCAATCACGGACACATGCGCGCCCAATTCGAGCGGCCGGTAGATGTAACCCGAGCCCCAGGTATTGTCGGCCGCCAGCACCAGACCGTGCCGATTGGCAAACGTGGCCAGCGCCGGAATATCGAGCATCTCGAACAGCAGCGATCCCGGAGACTCGACGTACAGGAGCTTCGTATTGTCCTGACGCAACGCCTCGAGATCGTCCTGCGACGAAAAATACGTGATCGAAATGTTGAGACGCTGCAGCACCGTCTGGTCGAGATAACGCACCGGTCCATAGACGTTGTCGGACACCAGCGCATGATCGCCGGCGGACAGCATCGCGAGCATCGTCATCGTCACTGCCGACAGACCGGACGGCGCCAGATAGCAATGCGTGCCGCCTTCGAGTTGCTTGAACACATCCTCGAGCGCAGCGTTGGTATCCATTCCCATGCGGCCGTACGTCACCACGCGGTCACCCGCCGCCTTGCGCTTCTGCGCCACGTCGAGTGCTGCCAGATCCTTGAAGCGCACCGTGCTGGTGCGCATCGGCGGCAACGCCACCGGCGCGGCGCCCGACACCTCGTCGAAGGCGGCGGTGCCAGTGTGCTGCAAAAGCGTGTCGATATGCGTGCGGGACGAAGAAGCCATGAAACGGATCGCCGAAAAAGGAGTCGAGCGTTATGTTAACGGCTGTGCACCATGCACGTCGCGGATGTATGCGCCACGCCGCAGCGATGTACCCGCTCGTTCAACGCGCAGCGGGCTTGAGCCATGCCATCTGGCTACTCGTCCTGCCAAGTGACGACCTCGGACAATGGCGCGCGGGTGGTGCGATACGTGGCCGAGGCGTGCGTGGGATCTTCGAAGCCGAACGAGATGGCGCAGACGACCTTGCGGTCTTCTGCCAGGTTCAACTGCTCGCGCAACACCTCCGGATAACTGGCCAGGGCGGCCTGGGCGATCGTGGCGACGCCATTGGCCTGCGCGGCCAGCATGAAGGTCGACACATACCCACCGCAATCGATGGCACCGTAGATACCCAGGTCGGCTGGCGAGGTGACGATCGCCACATGCGGCGCACCGAAGAGATGGAAGTTCTGCAGCGACTGCTGGCGATAAGCGGCCTTGTCGCCGCGCACCACGCCCACCGCGTCATACAACTGAAAACCGCATTCGCGCCGGCGCGCCAGATACTGGTCGCGATAAGCGGCGGGCCACGCAAAATCGGGCTGGGCCGGTAGATCGCTCTCGGCGCGTGCGACCAAAGCTGCGCGCAACCTGTCGCACGCTGCACCGGAGGCGATCGTGACCTCCCAGGGCTGCACGTTGTTCCAGGATGCGGTGCGCTGGGCAAGGGTGAGGATGCGTTCGATCGTGGCGCGCGGCACCGGTTCAGGCGTAAACGCGCGGCAACTGCGGCGGCCGCGCAGCCAAGTCTCGAGCAGCGTATCGTCTTGGGCAATCGTCATGCTGGGTCTCCTTCAAACAATCGTCGTATCATGCCGCAACGACGGGCCCGCCCCACTGCAGGGGGCACGCAAGCGCCGTCTACGGACGGTTCAGAGGTTGGGGACAAACAATGCATCATCAGGCCGCACACACATGATCAGTCTCGATACGGCACTGGCCTTTTTCGGTCTTTCGGTCTTGCTCGCACTTGCGCCCGGGCCGGACAATATCTTCGTGTTGCTGCAATCGGCCCGCTGGGGACCGCGCGCCGGATTGGCGGCGGTTTCCGGATTGTGTTCGGGGCTGGTGGTGCATACCGCAGCCGTCGCCCTGGGCGTGGCCGCCGTGATTGCCGCGTCGGCCACGGCGTTTACGGTGCTCAAAGTACTGGGCGCGATGTACTTGCTGTACCTCGCGTGGCAAGCCTGGCGTGCGTCGGGCAACAGCACCCACCAGGCGGCACCGGCCGCCGCCCCGCTGGGCGCTCTGTACCGGCGCGGCATCCTGATGAGCGTCAGCAATCCCAAACTGTCCATCTTCTTCCTCGCCTTCCTGCCGCAGTTCATTCACCCCGAGCAGGGGTCGGTTGTGATGCAAACGGTCGAGCTGGGACTGCTGTTCATGCTGGCGGCATTCATGGTGTTCAGCGTGATCGCGTTCTGCGCCGGCAGCCTGGGCCGCGCGATGGCGCGTTCACCACGGGCCGAACGCAACCTGAATCGCATCGCCAGCCTCGTTTTCCTGGGGCTTGCAATCAAGCTGGTGACGGCGTCGCGATAGCGTATCGATAGCTGTGGCCGTGGCTGTGGCTGTGGGCATGGCCGGTCAGGGGCATCGCACACGGCATGGCGCCCGCCAAGCCGCCGTGCCTCACACCGCCGAGAACCGCAGCACCCCGTCATCGCCCATGGCACGCGTGAGCTTGCCTTGATGCATCAGCATGTTCAAGTGCGCCAGCGCCTCGCCCATGGCAAACGTCATCTGATGCATGTCGAGCTTGCGCAAAAACATGATCGGCACGATATCGCTGGTGGAACGCGGGGCTTCGCGGCAAGCCACCATCACTTCTTCGAGGCGCGCAGCGTGGTGCTCATGTTGCTGCCGGATGCGCTCGTGCAGGCCCTTGAAGGGGCGGCCGTGTGACGGCAGCACGAGCGTCGTTTCCGGAATGCCCTCATAGCGGTCGAGCGAGTTGAGATACAGCTGCAGCGAGTTGGCATCAGGCTCGTAGTCGAACACGCTGATGTTGGTGGAAATGCGGGGCAACACCATGTCGCCCGAAATCAGCACACCCAGGTCATCGCATTGCAAGGAAATATGCTCGGGTGCATGGCCGTATCCCACGATGGCGCGCCAATCGCGCCCGCCGATGCGCACGCGATCGCCGTCCACGATGCGGTGATAGGTGGACGGCACGGCGGGCACCAGATCGGGGTAATACTTCGCGCGCTCGCGCAAAAATGCCTGCGATTCGGGATCGGTCAATCCATGGCGCATGAAGTGCTGCACCGCGGCTTCGCCGGCCGGCCCACCGCCTTCGGTTGAGGGCTGCGAAAAGTACCGCGCGACGAAGTAGTCGGTCATCGTCATCCACAAAGGCGCCTGCCAGCGGTCGCAGATCCAGTGCGCCAGGCCGATGTGGTCGGGGTGCATGTGCGTGACCAGCACGCGTACCACCGGCAAGCCTTCCAGCGCATGTTCGAACACCTGCTCCCACTGCGCCTTGAGGTTGTCGCGCGTTACGCCGCAATCGACCACCGTCCAGCCGTCGCGCCCGTTGAAGGTGTCGCGCAGCAGCCAGACGTTGACGTGATCCAGCGCGAACGGCAACGGCAGCCGCACCCACTTCACGCCCTCCGCCACATCCAGGGCCTGACCGGGCTCCGGCAGAGTATCGCCCCAGGGGTATTGCAGTTTCTGCTCGTTCGGATTCATTTTTGCCATCACTCCACACTTGACGTTGCTTTGATGTCATCATAACTTTACGTTTACGTAAACTGCTAATCGCCGCATGCCTACCAAGAACTGGACCATTTCCGATCTCGCCCGCGAGTTCGACGTCACGCCCCGCACGATCCGGTTTTATGAGGATCAGGGCATCGTCAGCCCGAGCCGCGACGGTCGCAATCGTGTCTATGCCACACGGGATCGCACGCGTTTGAAGCTGGCGTTGCGAGGCAAGCGGCTGGGTTTGCAGTTATCGGAAATTCGCACGTTGATCGACATGTACGACGGTCCGGGCGATACCGAACCGCAGTTGCGGCAGTATCTGAGCGTGCTGCATCAGCATCGCGAAACGCTGGCGCAGCAACGTCGAGATATCGACGATGCACTCGGTGAGATCGCCGTGCAGGAGCGCCAGTGCGAGGTGCTGCTGCAGCAGCTGCAACGGCCGACGCAAGACTCGCAAGAGAAGCGTCTGCCCGATAAGGACCTGAAGTAAGCACCGGCACGAGACCTCGCAGTCGATCATGCAGGCGGTGCGCCGGAAGCCCTACCCCGAATAACGACAAGCCAAGCAGTACATCAGGAGACAAGCATGGACATTCCCGGTCTGAATTTCGATCTGGGCGAAGACCTCGATATGCTGCGCCGCGCCGTGCAGGACTTCGCGCAAGCCGAAATCGCGCCGCGCGCGCAGGAACTCGATCGTACCGATCAATTCCCGATGGATCTGTGGAAGAAATTCGGCGACCTGGGCGTGCTGGGCATGACGGCCAGCGAGGAATACGGCGGTACGAATATGGGCTATCTCGCCCATATGATCGTGATGGAAGAACTGTCGCGCGCCAGCGCCTCGGTGGCCTTGTCTTATGGTGCGCATTCGAACCTGTGCGTGAACCAGATCAATCGCAACGGTACGCCAGCGCAGAAAGAAAAATATCTGCCCAAGCTGATTTCGGGCGACCACATCGGCGCCCTGGCGATGAGCGAGCCGGGTGCGGGATCCGATGTGGTGAGCATGAAGTTGCGCGCCGACAAAAAGGGCGACCGCTACGTGCTCAACGGTACCAAGATGTGGATCACCAACGGCCCCGATGCCGACACGCTCGTGGTGTACGCCAAAACCGACGTGCAGGCCCACCAGCGCGGCATCACGGCGTTCATCGTCGAGAAATCGTTTGCCGGTTTCTCGGTGGCGCAAAAGCTCGACAAGCTGGGCATGCGCGGCAGCCATACCGGCGAGCTCGTTTTCCAGGACTGCGAAGTGCCGGAAGAAAACGTGCTCGGCCAGGTGAACGGCGGCGTGAAAGTGCTGATGAGCGGTCTGGACTACGAGCGCGCCGTGCTCGCCGGCGGCCCCCTGGGCATCATGCAGGCCGTCATGGATGTGGCCGTGCCGTACGTGCATGAACGCAAGCAATTCGGCCAGGCCATCGGTGAATTCCAGCTCATTCAGGGCAAGATGGCCGACCTCTACACCACCATGCAAGCCAGCCGCGCGTTCTGCTACGCGGTCGGCAAGCAGCTCGACAAACTGGGTGCGGGCCATGCGCGCGAGGTGCGCAAGGACTGCGCCGCGCTCATCCTGTATTGCGCCGAAAAGGCCACGTGGATGGCGGGCGAGGGCATCCAGCTCCTGGGCGGCAACGGCTATATCAACGACTACCCCACCGGACGCCTGTGGCGCGACGCCAAACTGTATGAAATCGGTGCCGGCACCAGCGAAATCCGCCGCATGCTGATCGGCCGCGAGCTCTTCAACGAAACCGCGTGAAAGCCGGCGCCCGCATTGCGTAGCAATCTTCGCTTTTCCCGGCGCTGCGCATTCCGCCTGGGCACCGGTCTTATTTTTTGAAGCTAGGCAGCGCTCCCTAAGAGTCCTGCCGGCGTTCGCCGTACATTCAATCTTCCTTCTATCGATTCAGGAGTGTCACCATGTCCGATCCCGTCGTCATCGTTTCCGTTGCCCGCACGCCCATCGGCGCCATGCTCGGCAACTTGTCGGGGCTGGCCGCGCACGAGCTCGGCGCCATTGCGATCAAAGCCGCCGTCGAACGCGCCGGTCTGAAACCCGAGCAGGTGCAGGAAGTGATCATGGGCAACGTGCTGCAGGCCGGTCAAGGCCAGGCGCCTGCCCGTCAGGCCGCACTCGGCGCGGGTTTGCCGCTGGGCGTGTCGTGCACCACGATTCACAAGGTGTGCGGATCGGGCCTGAAGGCCGCGATGTTCGGGCACGACATGATCCTGGCAGGCACGAGCGAGGTCGTCGTGGCCGGCGGCCAGGAGAGCATGAGCAACGCGCCGTACCTGCTCTTGCGCGGTCGCCAGGGCTACCGCTATGGCCACAGCACCGTGTATGACCACATGGCACTCGATGGCCTGGAAGACGCCTACGACAAGGGCAAGGCCATGGGCGTCTTCGCCGAAGACTGCGCCTCGAAGTACAGCTTTACCCGCGAAGAACAAGACAACTTCGCGCTCGAATCGTTGAAGCGCGCGCGCGCCGCCAGCGACGACGGCAGCTTCGAGTGGGAAATCGCCCCCGTGACCGTGGCCGGCCGAAAAGGCGATACCGTGATCGACAAGGACGAAACGCCCACCAAGGCGATGCCGGAAAAAGTGCCCACGCTCAAGCCCGCGTTCAAGAAGGACGGCACGGTTACCGCGGCCACCTCGGCTTCGATTTCCGACGGCGCGGCGGCAATGGTGCTGATGCGCGAATCCACCGCCAAGAAGCTGGGCGTGACGCCGCTTGCCCGCATCGTCGGCCACAGCCAGCACTCGCAAGAGCCGGGCTGGTTCACGACGGCCCCCATCGGCGCCATGAAAACCCTGTTCACCAAAACCGGCTGGCGCGCAGAAGACGTCGATCTGTACGAGATCAACGAGGCGTTTGCCGTGGTTACGATGGCCGCCATGAAGGACTTCAATCTGCCGCATCAGAAGGTCAATGTGCACGGCGGCTCCACCGCCCTCGGCCACCCCATCGGCGCTTCGGGCGCACGCTTGATGACCACGCTGATCGGCGCCTTGCGCAAGTCCGGCGGCAAGAAGGGCGTCGCGACGTTGTGCATCGGCGGCGGCGAAGCCGTGGCGATGGCTGTCGAAATGATCTGAGGCCGATCCCATGCCCATTATCGAGACCCGCATCAACGCGCGTTCGCAAGGCTTCGCCGATAACGCGCAAGCCATGCAAGCGCAGCTTGACGACCTGGCGCAGCACATCGAGCGTACAGCGCTTGGCGGTGGCCAGGCAGCACGCGACAAGCATCTCGCACGCGGCAAGCTGTTGCCGCGCGACCGCGTCGAGCAACTGCTCGATCCGGGCACGCCCTTTCTCGAGTTCTCGCCGCTCGCCGCGCAAGACATGTACGAGGGCGCAGCACCGGGCGCGGGTCTCATCACGGGCATCGGCCGGGTGGCCGGCGTCGAATGCGTGATCGTCTGCAACGACGCCACGGTCAAAGGCGGCACGTACTATCCGCTCACCGTCAAAAAGCACCTGCGGGCGCAGGAAATCGCGCTCGAGAACCGGCTGCCGTGCATTTATCTGGTCGACTCGGGCGGCGCCAACCTGCCGCAGCAGGATGAGGTGTTTCCGGATCGCGATCACTTCGGCCGCATCTTCTACAACCAGGCGGTGATGTCGTCGCAAGGCATCGCGCAGATTGCGGTGGTGATGGGATCCTGCACCGCAGGCGGCGCATACGTGCCGGCCATGAGCGATGAGTCGATCATCGTGCGCAACCAGGGCACCATCTTTCTGGGCGGTCCGCCGCTCGTCAAGGCCGCCACCGGTGAGGAAGTCACGGCCGAGGATCTGGGCGGCGGCGACGTGCACACGCGCCTCTCCGGCGTGGTGGATCATCTGGCCGCCAACGATACGCATGCACTGCGGCTGGCACGACAATCGGTCGCCCGCCTGAATCGCAGCAAACCCGATCACGGCATGGCCTGCGTCGCGCCGCACGAGCCACTTTACGATCCTGCAGAGCTCAATGGCATCATCCCGGCCGATACCCGCAAGCCTTACGACGTGCGCGAAGTGATTGCACGCATCGTGGACGGCTCGGATTTCGACGAGTTCAAGGCCCGTTTCGGCACCACGCTCGTCACGGGCTTTGCCCACATCCACGGCATGCCGGTGGGCATCGTTGCCAATAACGGCATCCTGTTTTCCGAATCGGCACAGAAGGGCGCGCACTTCATCGAGTTGTGTGCGCAACGCAAGATACCGCTCGTGTTCCTGCAGAACATCACCGGCTTCATGGTGGGCCGCAAATACGAAAACGAGGGCATCGCGCGCCACGGCGCCAAGATGGTCACGGCCGTCGCCACGGCTGCCGTTCCGAAGTTCACGATCATCATCGGCGGTTCGTTCGGCGCCGGCAACTACGGCATGTGCGGCCGGGCGTACTCGCCGCGCATGCTGTTCATGTGGCCCAATGCCCGCATCTCGGTGATGGGCGGCGAGCAAGCGGCCAGCGTGCTCGCCACCGTGCGCCGCGACGGTCTCGAAGCCCACGGGCAGACGTGGTCCGACGCAGACGAACAGGCGTTCAAAACGCCGATCCGCGAACAATACGAACGCGAGGGGCATCCCTACTACGCGACCGCTCGGCTGTGGGACGACGGCATCATCGCGCCGGCCGATACCCGCCGCGTGCTGGCCCTGGGATTGTCCGCCGCCCTGAACGCGCCTATTGGCGATACACGCTTCGGCGTGTTCCGCATGTGATCGGGCAACCGGTTCGAGAGGAGACACTGTGTTTTCGACCATATTGATTGCCAACCGCGGCGAAATCGCCTGCCGCGTCGCCGCCACTGCGCGCCGCATGGGATTGCGCACCGTCGCCGTCTATTCGGATGCGGATGCCGACTCGCGCCATGTCGCAGCGTGCGACACCGCGATTCACATCGGCGGCTCCGAACCCCGTCAAAGCTATCTGCGCGGCGATGTCGTGCTGGCGGCTGCGCTCGCAGCGGGTGCCGACGCCATCCATCCCGGGTATGGATTTCTGTCGGAAAACGAAGCCTTCGCCCAAAGCGTGGCGGATGCGGGCTTGATCTTCGTCGGGCCGCCCCCCTCTGCCATCGCCGCCATGGGCAGCAAATCGGCGGCCAAATCGCTGATGGAAAAAGCGGGTGTGCCCTTGGTGCCGGGCTATCACGGCGACGACCAGGATCCCGCACTGTTGCATCGTGAGGCCGATCGCATCGGATATCCCGTACTCATCAAAGCCAGCGCGGGCGGTGGCGGCAAAGGCATGCGGGTGGTGGACAACACGGCTGCATTCGCCGATGCGCTCACGTCGTGCAAACGCGAGGCGCAGGCCAGCTTCGGCGACGACCGCGTACTGATCGAACGCTATCTGCAAAAGCCGCGTCACATCGAAATCCAGGTATTCGCCGACACGCACGGCAACTGCGTGCACTTGTTCGAACGGGATTGCTCGGTACAGCGGCGCCACCAGAAGGTGATCGAAGAGGCGCCCGCGCCCGGCATGACGGATGAGCGCCGCAAGGCCATGGGCGATGCCGCCGTGGCCGCTGCGCGCGCCGTCAACTACGTGGGCGCCGGGACGGTGGAGTTCATCGTCGAGCCCGATGGCCGGTTCTACTTCATGGAAATGAACACGCGGCTGCAGGTCGAGCACCCGGTCACCGAGTTCATCACCGGCACCGACCTGGTCGAGTGGCAACTGCGAGTGGCCGCAGGCGAACCCTTGCCCGCCACCCAGGAGATGCTGCAGATCCACGGCCACGCCATCGAAGCGCGGCTGTACGCCGAGAATCCAGATAACGGGTTTCTACCCTCCATCGGCACCCTGGCGCACCTGGCCCTGCCGCCGCATACCGCCTTCACCCTGGGCGAACTGCGGGTGGACGGCGGCGTGCGTGCAGGCGACACGATCTCGCCCTTCTACGATCCCATGATCGCCAAAATCATCGTGGCCGGCGCCGACCGCGATCAGGCGCGCCAACGCATGATCCAGGCGCTCGCCGCCACCCAGGTGGTGGGCGTGCAAACCAACGCTGCATTCTTGCTGCGCCTCATGCGTGACGAAGCCTTTGCCGCGGCCGATCTCGACACGGGCTTGATCGAACGCCGCCGCGCCACGTTGCTGCCCGAAGCGGGCACGGTGGCCACCAGCCAGGACGATCTGCTGCTGGCCGCGATCAGCCAGATCGCGGCGCCCCTGCGCGACGGCGCGGCCGCTGCACCCACGGGCACGGCCGTGCACGCGGGCGGCCATGCCGCCACAGGTGCCGCCTCGACGAGGCCCCAGCGCGGTGCCTGGGCCGATCCGTGGGGTGCCAGCGACGGCTGGCGCGGTCAATCGGCGTATCGCCGCAGCTTTACGTTCGTGGACCGCGATCACCCGACCACCGTTATCGCCACCCGTCATCATGGGCAGTGGCGCATCGGCGCGGACAATGTGACGGACGGCGCCGCAGTTGCGGTGACGTTCACCACCGAAGCCGCAGCCGACGCGGCCGATCCGCGCAGCATGACCGTGCACGCGCATTTGCCGGATCGGCGAGTACGCGGCACCGTGATCTGGCAAGGCGAGCGCGTGGTGGTGTTTCGTGAGGGCAACACAACGGCGCTTACGTGGCGCGATCCGCTTGCGCATGCCGACGACGACGCGGGCGACCATGCCGGCAGCCTCACGGCGCCCATGCCCGGCAAGATCATTGCGGTCCACGTGAATGCAGGCGACACCGTCGAGCGCGGGCAGGCGCTGCTGGTGATGGAAGCCATGAAGATGGAGCACACGATCACCGCGCCCGAAGCGGGCCAGGTGGGTGAGGTGTTCTTCAGCATCGGCGACCAGGTCACCGATGGCGCCGTGCTGCTGGCGATCGAGGCCAAAGCGGCCGCATAGCATCGCGGTCGTTGCTGCGGTAGCGCGGTTTAGCTGCCGCAGCAACCGTGGCAGCCACTGCAGCCACTGCAGCAGCCGCAGCAACCACAGCAGCCATAGCTGCCGCAGCAGGTGTCGGGGCCGCGCCTCTGGTCGCCCGACTTCAAGCAGTCGTAAGCCCGCCCCAGGTACGATCCGCCGATGCCTCCTTCCGCTCCCACTCTATTTGCAGCGCACCCGGCTTTTGCGCGCTTTCTCGTTGCGCGCTTCGCCTCATCGCTGGCCTTTCAAATCGTGTCGGTGGCCGTCGGCTGGCAGGTCTATGACATGACCGGGAGCGCGTTCGATCTGGGCATGATCGGTCTGGCGCAGTTTGCACCGATGGTGATCCTCACCTTGGTGGTCGGCCATGCGGCCGACAAATTCGATCGGCGCAAGATCGTGGCCTGCTGCCTGGCGCTCGAAGCCATCGCCACCACAGTACTGGCCGTGGCGTCGCTCACCGGGCATGCCGACAAGCTTCTGGTGTACGCCACCATCATCGCCCTGAGCGCCGCGCGCGCCTTCGAGGCACCCACGCTTTCCACCCTCATTCCGGCTGTGGTGGCGCGCGAATGGATTCCGCGCGCCACCGCATTCGCGGCATCGAGCAATCAGGTCGCGCAGATCGCCGGGCCGGCTCTAGGCGGGATCGGCTATGGTTTTGGCGCAGGCGGCATTTACCTGGCCGCCGCGGCCATGCACCTGACGGCACTGGCGGCGATCGTGTCGCTGCCCATCCAACGCGCGCCGGCCAAGCGCGCTGCCACGACCTGGCGCACCATCTTTGCCGGCCTGTCGTTCATCGCGCGCCGCCGCATTCTGCTGGGCACGCTCTCGCTGGATCTGTTCGCCGTGCTGCTGGGCGGCGCGACGGCATTGCTCCCCGTATTTGCCAAGGATATTCTGCATGCCGGCCCGTGGGCGCTGGGCTTTCTGCGCGCGGCACCGGCGTGTGGCGCGGTGCTGATGTCGTTGGCGCTGGCGCGCAGCGGGGGGCTGGAAGGCAATATCGGCCACAAGCTGTTTGCCGCACTGGGGATGTTCGGCCTGGCGACGGTCGTGTTCGGCCTGTCCACGTCGATTCCGATCTCCGTAGCGGCCCTGGTGGTACTGGGCGCCGCTGATGCCATCAGCGTCGTGGTGCGCTCGTCGCTGGTGCAACTCAATACGCCCGACGAGATGCTTGGGCGGGTGAGCGCCGTCAACACCCTCTTCATCGGTACGTCCAATCAATTGGGCGAGTTCGAATCGGGCGTGGTGGCGGCCCTCGTCGGCGCCGCACCGGCCGTCGTGATCGGCGGCCTGGGCACGATTGCGGTCGCAGGGATATGGATGTGGCTGTTTCCGGAGTTGCGCAACCTCAAGTCGCTGCACCCCGAAGAAGAGCCGGTCGCGCGGCCGGCCTGACTGCCGCCGAGGTGGCTATGCGCTTCCGATCGCCTCACGTCGTCGTTTGGCGACATGACGAAACGAGGCGATCTCGGTCGCGCGGCGATCAAGCCTTGCGAACCGCCGTAATCAGCTCGTCGAGCTGATTGAGCATCGTGGCCACTTCCTGCTCGGTCACGTTCAGGGCCGGCATGAAGCGCAGCAGATTGGGACGCGGCGCATTCAGCAGCAGGCCTTCGGGTGCACGGGTGCGCGCCGCTTCCACGATGGCGGGACCATCGTCGCGATCGAGGATCAACGCGCGCAAGAGCCCATGTCCGCGTTCGCCGCCCATGCCATGCTTGTCGGAAATCGTCATCAGGCCCTTCTGCAACTGCTGGGCACGTGCCTTGACGCCGTCCAGGAAGCCCGGGGCCGCCAGCGCATCGAACACCGCCACGCCCACCGCCGTCGACAACGGATTGCCGTTGTATGTGCCGCCCTGGTCGCCATGCGAAAACACGCACACGTCCTGGCGCGCCAGGAGCGCGGCCAGCGGCACACCGCCGCCGATGCCTTTGCCCAGCGTCATGATGTCCGGCACCACGTCCGACAATTGATACGCGAACATCGTGCCGCAACGGCCCATGCCGGTTTGTACTTCGTCCACGATCAACAGCAGATTGTGCGTGTCGGCGAGACGGCGCAGGCCTTGCATGAATGCCTTCGTGGCGGGGATCACACCGCCCTCGCCCTGCACGGGTTCGAGCATGATGGCGACCGTCTGGTCGTCGATCAACGCCTCGACGGAGGCCAGGTCATTCAGATCGGCCTTCGGGAATCCGTCCACCTGCGGGGCGAACATCGTGCCCCAGCCCGGTTTGCCCGACGCCGACATGGTGGCGAGCGTACGGCCGTGGAAGCCGTGGTCCATCGTGATGATCTTGTAGGCCCCGTTGCGCTTGACGCGGCCCCATTTGCGGGCGAGCTTGATCGCGCCTTCATTGGCTTCGGCGCCGCTGTTGGCGAAGAACACGCGGTCGAAACACGACGCCTGCGTGAGACGCAGCGACAGCGCGATCGACGGCTCGTTGTAGAACGCCGGCGACGGATTCATGAGCTTATCGGCTTGCGCGACGAGGGCCTGCTTCATCTCGGGCGCGCTATGGCCCAGGCAGTTCACGGCCCAGCCCTGAATGAAATCCAGATATCGCTTGCCGCTGTTGTCTTCCAGCCAGGAGCCCTGGCCCTTGACGAAAACGAGGTCGGGACGCGAGGTGATGTCCATCAAAGACGAGACATCGTAATCATTCAAGGCCATGTGCAGTTCCTGAAACGGCAAGAGTAAGACCACCGATGTGGCGTAACCACACAATTTAGCATCGCAGGAGGATGGTATTGTGACGCCCGTCGTCAAAAATGCTCGCGGCATGCCCACAAGGTGCGTCAGACGAGTCGACAGGGGCCTGACTCGCGGTCCCTGCAATGCCGTCTTCGCCCCTTGTACCGATTTCCGCCGGCATCGCCCGCGCTTATATTTTCGAGACCTTGCAATGAAACGTCTTATTCTCGGCCTGTGCCTGGCCGTGGCCAGCACTGCTGCACTCGCAGCGTATCCCGACCGCCCCATCCGCCTGATCGTGCCGTTCCCGCCGGGACAGGCGACCGATATCTTTGCGCGCGCCATGGCCGAGCGCCTGGGTCCGATCATCAAGCAGCCGATCATCATCGAAAACAAGGCCGGCGCCGGCAGCAATATCGGCCTGGAACAGGCCGCGCGCGCCGATGCCGACGGCTACACCTTCGTGATGCCCGCCAGCGCCGCAGCCGTCAACCGCACGCTGTACACGTCGCTGCGCTACGACCTGAAGAAGGACTTCACGCCGGTGGCCAGCGTGTTTTCGGTGCCGCTCGTGTTTCTCGCCAATCCCCAGTCGGGCATCAATTCGATCGCCGATCTGGTCAAGGACGCGCGCGCGCATCCCGACGAACTCGCGTACGCCAGCGCCGGCGTGGGCGGCACGCAGCATCTGTCGGCCGAGATGTTCAAGGCGGCCGCGCAAATTCAGATCCGCCACATTCCCTACCGCGGCAGCGGCCCGGCGCAAGCGGATTTCCTGGGTCACCAGGTGCCCTTGATGGTGGATTCGGTGACGGCGGCGATGACCAGCTTGCAGTCCAAACGCGCCATCGCTTTGGCGGTGACGTCGGCGCAGCGCATTTCGCAATTGCCCGACGTGCCCACCGTGGCGGAGTCCGGCTATCCCGGCTTCGAGGCCATCGGCTGGGCCGTGGTGCTCGCGCCGGCCGGCACGCCACCCGAAGCGGTAACGTATATGAACGAGGCCATCGGCCGTGTGCTTCAGCAACCGGACATGGCGCAGTTCCTGCGCGATCGCGGTGCCGAGCCGATGATCAAGACGCCGGCCGAAACCGGCGCGTATATCGACAGCGAAATCGTCAAATGGGGCGATGCCGTCAAGCGCTCCGGCGCCCAGCTCGACTGATGCCGGTTATCGAGGCGGCGGCCGCAGCGCCGCTCGCCTTTCAATTGCGGGCGTTGTGGGATGACTGACCCAGTTCGTTGCTGACCCTGCCAGCCGCTCGCCACGGCGTCGGCGAGCCCCAAACGGGTGCAACTAGCGGCTCAATCCCCGAGCCGCGATCGCCCACAAGCCTTCGACCCGACCGCCGCGCACGGCCACGACCGTATCGTGCAGATTGAAGGCCGGGTCCACGTGGGGTACCACGAGCGCCAGCTTGTCGCCCAACGCGGGCGCGGCACCCGACTCGACCGCCACCACGGCATGTTCATCGTTGACCTGCGCCACGCGCAAGCCCGCGCGTTCCAGCACGCGGGGCAGGCCCGACTCGATCGTCATCGATTTCAGTCCGGCATCCAGCACCGCGCGGCCCGGCGTGGCCACACTCATCACCGTGCTCAACAGCGTGAGGCTCACGTCGAACGCCAGTACCTCGTCCCACGCGTTGCTGCCGTAATCCACATCCATGAAGGCGTAGCTGCCGGCCTGCAGTTCGGTATAGAGGCCATTGCCCGCATCGAATTGCGCCGAGCCCGTGCCGGCGCCGCTGATGTCGGCGCACGCGAGCCCGCGTTCGTCCAAATGCGCGACCACCGCCTGGATACGCGCGGCGACCTCCTTGCAAATGGCCGCGCGTGCCGCCGGCTCGCGTATGTGCTGTACCGACCCGTGATAAGCCTGCAAGCCGCGAAACCGCAGGCCCGGCGTGGTGGCGGCATACTGCGCCAGGGTCCATGCGCCCGCCGCATCGGGGACGCCGCAACGCCCCTGCCCCACATCGATCTCGACCAGGATATCGATGGTGGTACCGGCATGCTGCATGGCCGCTGCAATATCGGCAAGATTGCCCGCATCGTCCACGCAAACGGCCATGCGGGCTTGCGACGCGAGCCGGGCGAGCAACGCCAACTTCGGCGCGCCCACCACCTGGTTGCTGATCAGAATATCTTCCACGCCAGCTTGCACGAACGGCACGGCTTCAGTCACTTTCTGACAGCAGATACCCACGGCCCCCAGCGCGATCTGCCGCAAGGCCACCTCGGGACATTTGTGCGCCTTGGCGTGCGCGCGCAAGCCCACCCCGTGCTTTGTGGCCCACGCCTGCATGCGTGCCAGATTGGCGTCGAACACATCCAGGTCCAGCACCAGCGACGGCGTATCGATGTCCGAGGCCGCATCGCCCACGCGCGCGGGGGGCGGCACCTCGATGTCGATAAACGCATGCATGGCGGCATCATCGGTAACGTCGAAAGTCATGAATCCGTTTCTCCTAGTTGGGGCAAACCATGATGCCGTAAGCGTTGGCTTGAGATACATCGCGTGCCAAACTGACACAGGCAAGCCATTATCACACCGCATCACAGACGGTTCATGGCTTGCGCTGCATCGTGCGCCTGTCTGAGGGGACAGATGCCCACGTCACGTCATCAAGCAGTCCTTTGGAGAAGCCGTCATGTCGTTGAATACCTGGGTCAAAACACTGTCGCTTGCCGCCATGCTCGCCACCGCCGCCACCGGCGCGCAGGCGCAACAGTTCTTCCGCATCGGCACCGGCGGCACGGCCGGTACGTACTACCCGGTGGGCGGCATGATCGCCAACTCGGTCTCGGTGCCGGGCAAACTCATCGCCACAGCCGTCGCATCCAATGGCTCGGTGGCCAACATCAACGGCATCCAGGGCGGTTCGCTCGAAGCCGGCTTCACGCAGTCCGATGTGGCCTATTGGGCCTTCACCGGCACCGGCACCTTCGAAGGCCGGCCGAAAGCCGAAGGGCTACGCCTGATTTCCACCCTATATCCCGAAAGTATTCATCTGGTGACGCGCAAAGGCGCGGGCATCAAATCGGTGGCCGACCTGAAAGGCAAACGCGTGTCGATGGACGAACCCGGATCGGGCACGCTCGTCGACGTACGGTTGATCCTGGGCGCGTACGGCATTACCGAAAAGGACATCAAAGCGGAATACCTCAAGCCCAATCAGGCGGGCGACAAGCTCAAGGACGGCGGGCTGGATGCGTTCTTCTTCGTGGGCGGCGCGCCGGCCGGGGCCATCGCGGAGCTCGCATCGAGCGGCGGCGGCATCGAACTCGTGCCGTTGGTCGGCCACGAGATCGACGGCCTGCGCCAGAAGCAGGAGTTCTTCACGCCCGACACGATTGCGGCGAATACGTATCAGGGCGTGGGCGAGACGAAGACCATCTCGGTCAATGCGCAGATGGTGACGTCGGCCAAGATCCCGACGGACGTGATCTACGAAATGACCAAAACGCTCTACAACGATGCGACGCGCAAAACGCTCGATAGCGGTCACGCCAAAGGCAAGATGATCACGCGCGAAAACGCCGTCAAAGGTGCCGGCATTCCGTTTCATCCCGGCGCCGAGAAGTACTACAAGGAAGTCGGCTTGTTGAAGTAAGGCAGGCGCCACGCGGCTTTTCCTTTACCGGCGGTCTCGTGCATATCGAGGCCGCCGCGATGCTTTCTTGCGATGGTGCTTCTCATGCAAATCGATCTAGAAAAATCCCAGCAACTCGCCGAAAAATTCGATCCCGAGATCCGCTTTCGTCCATTGCATCGATCGGCCGCCATGCTGGTTTCGTTCCTGCTGGTGATGTTGTCAATCTTCCACTACTACACGGCGGGCTTCGGCCTGCTGCGTGAAGCCACTCACCGAGGCGTTCACCTTGCCTTCGTCCTGAGTCTGATTTTCCTGGTGTTCGGATTCAGCAAGGCCCATTACGAACGCGAGCCGCGCAACACGTGGTGGACACCCGGCGGCGTGCCGCTCTACGACTGGGCCATCGCCATCGCGCTCGCGCTGACGGTGCTCTACATCCCCTACATCTTCGATGACCTCGCCTTTCGCGTCGGCAATCCCGATACGCTGGACGTGGTCATGGGTACGATCCTGATCATCGGGCTGCTCGAAGCCACCCGCCGCGCGATGGGCTGGCCGCTCACCATCATCGCATTGGTGTTCATGGCCTACGCCATGTTCGGGCAGTTCTTCCCCGGCTTGTTCCAGCATGCGGGCAACACGTGGTCGCAGCTGGTCAACCATCTGTATCTCACAAGTCAGGGCGTATATGGCATCGCCGTGGGCGTGGTGGCCACCTACGTGTTCCACTTCGTCCTGTTCGGCGTGCTCGCTACGCGCATCGGGCTCGGTCAGCTCTTCCTGGATGTGGCCTCCACCGTTGCCGGGCGGTATGCCGGCGGGCCGGCCAAAGTGTCGGTATTCGGCTCGGCGATGTTCGGCATGCTGTCGGGATCGTCAGTGGCCAACGCCGTCACGGTGGGTTCACTCACCATTCCCGCCATGATCCGCACCGGCTATCCGCGTCACTTCGCCGCGGCGGTCGAAGCGGCCTCGAGCACCGGCGGGCAGATCACGCCGCCCATCATGGGCGCGGCTGCGTTCTTGATGATCGAGTTCCTGGGCATCCCCTACCAACAAATCGCCATCGCCGCGATCTGCCCGGCCGCGCTGTACTTCTTCGGCATGTTCATGCAGGTGCACTTCGAAGCCAAGCGCCAGGGCCTGCGCGGCATGACGGCCGAAGAAATGCCGCACCTGGTGCAGTCGTTCAAGCAACGCTGGCCCACCCTGATTCCGCTCATCATGCTGGTCGGCGTGCTCGCCAGCGGCCGCACGCCTTATCTCGCCGCTTTCGCCGGCATCACCGGCTGCATCGTCGTCGGGATGCTCAACCCGGCGCAGCGGCTGAAGTGGCGCGATCTCTACGACGCCTTCGAAACCGGCGCCAAGTACGCGCTGGCCGTGGGCGCGGCCGCCGGTTGTGTGGGCATCGTCATCGGTGTGGTCACGCTTACAGGCGTGGGCTTCAAGATCTCCAGCATCGTGATCAGCGCGTCGCAAGCGCTGGCCTTGGGATTTCAAGCCATCACGCCCGACTTCCTGGCCGCCCTCACGGATACGCAGTCGATCACGCTGTTGATGGCCCTCATCATGACGGGCTTCGTGTGCGTGTTGATGGGCTGCGGCATTCCGACAACGGCCAACTACATCATCATGGTCACCGTGGCTGCGCCCACACTGGTGCAGTTGGGGGTGCAGCCGATCGCCGCGCACTTCTTCGTCTTTTATTTCGGGTTGCTGGCCGATATCACGCCGCCGGTTGCGCTAGCCGCCTATGCCGCGGCGGGACTGGCGGGGAGCGATCCCATGGCCACGGCCAATACCGCGTTCAGACTGGGCATTACCAAACTCATCGTGCCTTTCGTATTCGTGTTTTCGCCCGCACTGTTGATCTCGGTGCAAGGCTTTACGTGGCCCGACTTTTTCGTGACCTTCATCGGCTGCGCCATCGGACTCGTGCTGCTGTCGGCCGCGCTCTCCAAATACCTGCTCATCACCATGACCAACTGGGAGCGGGTACTGTGCGTCGTGGGCGCATTGCTCATCATCAAGCCGGGCATCACCAGCGGTGTGATCGGCGTCTTGATTGCCTTGCCCGCCGTCTTCAGCCAAATGGCGCGCATGCGCCGGCAGACGGCGCTGGCGGTATAGGACCAAGGGAGGATGCCACCGCACCCAAGCCCGCTAATTGAACGAAGCCATCGAGGCCGTTTGATTCGCTGGCGCTTCTGCCGCACAATAGGGTCTCAGTTCGTTTAACCGTTAACCTGAATATCGCCACCGTCTGTTTGTTACGCAGTTGCCGCTCGCTTCAGATGAGCGTAACTTGAATTTCGTGTCTGCTGGTTTGCCGATACGCGGGCCAACTGTGCAGGCAGGCTCACTTACTGCGACTTATGTTCGATATCCTGGTTTACCTGTTCGAGAATTACTACACGCCGCAAGCATGTCCCGCGGCAGATGTCCTCGCAAAGCGTCTGGCTGCGGCCGGCTTCGAGCACGAGGACATCGATGATGCCCTGGGCTGGCTCTACGGCCTGGCGGAAACCACCGAGCGCTGCGTCGATCTGGCGCACGTGCCCAGCTCGGGCACCCGCATCTACACCGATAGCGAGTACCAGCAAGTGGGCACCGAAGCCATCGGCTTCGTCGCTTTCCTCGAGTCCGCCGGCATCCTGCCCGCTCCCCTGCGTGAGATCGTGCTTGAACGCGCCTACGCGTCGCCGGAATCCCCGGTGCCGCTGGCCAAGATCAAGATCATCGCGTTGATGGTGCTCTGGAGCCAGGAAGCCGAGATCGACAACCTCGTTCTCGAAGAGCTGCTGGACGACGAAGGCGTGCGCCGCCTGCACTAAGGCGTCGTGGTGTCGCTTATCGTCGGGGGCCCGCCCCCTGCCTACGTCGGCCGATTCGCGCCCAGCCCCAGCGGCCCGCTGCACGCGGGATCGCTGGTGGCGGCCATGGCCAGTTTCCTCGATGCTCGCGCCCATGCGGGCCGGTGGTTGCTGCGCATCGAAGACGTCGACCTCCCTCGCACCGTACCGGGCGCCGATGACGTCATCCAACGCCAGCTGATGGCTTTGAACATGCACTGGGATGGCCCGGTAATGTGGCAATCGCAGCGCGATGCGCGCTACGAGGCGGTGATGGCCAAACTCGCCGAACGTGGATTGATCTACGGCTGTGGCTGCACCCGCCGCGAAATCGCCGAGGCCGCGGCCAGGCGCAGCGCCGCACCCAAGGTGAACGGCAGCGGCACGGTCGACGGTAGCGGTAACGGCAACGGTAATGCGACCAGCAACGCCAAGGTCAACGTCAACGCCCCTGCAGCCCCCAACGCTACCGACACCACCGAACGGCCCTACACCGGCACCTGTAGTCACGGCCTGGCGCCTGGACGTCGCGCGCGCGCCTGGCGGGTTCGCGTGCCGCCGGGGGTCGACCGGTACGACGACCGTTGGCTCGGCCCGCAATCGCAGGATGTGGCCCATGAAGTGGGCGATTTCGTGATCAAGCGGGCCGACGGACTCTGGGCATACCAGTTTGCCGTGGTGGTGGACGATGCCGATCAAGGCGTGACGGATATCGTGCGCGGCGCAGACCTGCTCACGTCGACGTCCCGTCAGCGCGCCCTGCAGCGACTGCTGGACGTGCCGAACCCGCGGATGATGCATGTGCCGCTGATCGTGGACGCCACGACCGGGTTCAAGCTCTCCAAACAAAACAACGCGCCGGCGCTGGAGGTGTCTGCACCGGTGGCCACGCTCAATGCGGCCTGGCAGGCATTGGGCTTCGCCACATTGCCCGCGCGCGACGCGGCGGATTTCTGGGTGCGCGCGGTGCCGATATGGTCGGCACGTTTTGTGGCAAAGCGGTCGGCGCCGATGGTCTGACGTCGTCGGCATCGCACCATTTTCAGCCGGCATCGTCGGCAAACCACGATCATCTTCGTCTAAAGCGGGTTCAAATCGCCGTCCCGCAGCTTGACCAGCAAGCCGGTGCCTTCGGCGCTGACGCGCAATTCGCCAAAGCGCGCCGCCTCGAAATGCTTGGCCTCGCCCTCTGGGAAGAAGAATGCATTCGTGACGATATAGGTTTGGTCGTTGCGGATGCGATAGCGCAGCAACGTTTCGCCGGTATTCAGTGGCGTACGTGCAGGCTGAATGCGCACCAACTGCGCAATGCCGTCGCGATCGAGTTCCAGCACCAGATACCCATCCAGGGCGGGCCGTTCCCCAGGCGGTGTGCCGGGATTGGCGGACGCCGCCTCGGCGCGCGCCTTGTAGCGCGCGCGCTCGACCTGACGCGCGACGTCAAACCGCAGCGCCATGTAATCGCCTTGCAGCAACGCCCGCGGATCCACGGGCGCCAACTGGAGCATCACCGTACGGCCCGTGGCGAGGATGGTTTCGTAGCGATAGATGCTGGCGTTGGCCAGCGCCAGGATGACGCCCAGACCGCCCAACACCGCCACGCGCCAGTAGCGGTCGACGATATCGGCAGGCGCGGCTGCCGTGCCGCGCGCCGCCCGCCGTGCTCGCATCCACCGCCACAGCGTGGGCGCGGCGCCCACCAGCCATATGGCGGCTCCCGTCGCAAGCAGCAGATGCGACTTGGCGAGCAACGGCATGCCCAGATCGTAATAGAACATCCACAGGAAGGTCGCCATCATCGCAGCGCCGAACGCCTGCCATATCGGGCGGCCCCAGGCGAACCCGGCCAGAATCCATGTCACGGCCAGTGCCGCGCCAGGTACGAATGACAACGGCCATGCAAACGCCAGCATGATCGTCGGCAAGGCGATGGCAAGCCGCCGGTCGAACGCACGTCCAGGTTGCGTCACGATCACCAGCGCCATCAGCGTCGGCAAGAGCGCAATGGCGTAATACGCGCCCATCATCCATTTGACCCACGCCATGGCGCGATCGCTTTCCAAATAGACAAACCCTTGGCTGTAGTCGCCGAATGCCACCACCACGTGCGCCCCGATCGCCAGGGCCCATGCCACCGGCAGGACTTTTGCATAGCCGAATCGCAAGGCGGCGATCAACAACAGCCCGGCACTCACGCCGAGCGCGAGCACGGCCAATATCGGCACGCCGTTGTCAAACACGACGAACACCGTGATGCCTGCCGCCAGCACCAACCCGCTCACGAATCGCCACACCGGGTCGTCCGCCAGCACGATCAGGACGACCGCCACCACGGTCATGATCAGCCCGGTAGCGACGGGCCCCTGGGTCATGACCAAACCCGTGGTCAATAACGCCTGCCCTGCCACCCCAAATGAAATGGCCGCCTGCCGCATGAACGCGCCAGGATTGCCCTTCAGTACCAGCAGGCCCAACAGGGCGGCAATGGCACCCACCGTGATCGACGTAGCCTCGCTGTCCACCAACCCGCTGAATACCAGTACGGCGGCAATCAGCCCCATCGATAACCAGGCACTTACGCCGAGCACCGCCTGCACGATTCCATTGGTGTGAGCGTCGTGGTCTGCGGGTTCGGAGGCCGTGCCGGCATGGATTGCCGACGTAGGCGCCGATCCGTTTTTGCCTGTTTCGAGCGAGGCATTCGTACTCACGGCATCGTCGGCCGATAGCCCGTGGGCGGGCATTGACGATCCCGCAGACGACGCCGCAGCGGGGACTGCGGCGGCCTGCGGTAGCGGTGGAGGGGAAGACGCCGACACAGCGGACGGCGTTGGCCTCGTTGGCGTTGCCACCGGCACAGGCCGTGACACGGGCAGCGCTTTCAACCACCGCGCAATGAGCACCGACTGACCGATCACTATCACGGCCAGCACGAGCAGCATGAGCACTTCGTCCATCCGCGGCCCGAGCAGATCGAACAGAATGCGCAGCGACATGGCCATGGCGCCCAGTGCCAGGAGGGCCAGAATCGAACGATCGAGACGCTGATAACGGTAGTAAGCACCAGCACCCAGGGTGACGAATACCCACAGCGTGATCGAGAATCGGCCTTCGCCGCTATAGAGATGACTGCTGGTGAGCGCGCCGGAGGATGCACTCACGATGCACACGGCCGCCACGATCGCGATCATGGCGTGGGTGGCCGGGGTAGGCCGCGCCATTTTGCTGCGCAGCGCAAACTCCCAGCCGGCCACCAGCACCAGATTGACGCCCGCCAGGAAAATCCCCGGCACGCTGGAATCGAGCAGGCTGAGCGGCCCGTTATCGCGCGTGCCCCACCACATGATCGCCGCCACGTTGACGATTGCGCACCACAAAAGCCACACGCCTGGGGCTCGCGCGGCTGCCGCCCAGGGCAGCAGCAGGACGGCCCAGCCGGCGAACAACATCCAGGAATCCGCGCCCGTCTGATACGCTTGTCCGATGACAGCCAGCAAACCCCCGATCGCCACGCCGCCCAAACCGAGCAAAATCGCCGGCACCGCCTGGCGTACGCCAGCCGCCCGCGCGCATCGCGGGTAAGCGGCCAGCGCTGCCCCCACCAACAAGAGCAAAACGACTTGCACGCCCCCCAAACGCATGGTTTTCGTCATCTGGGCCCAATTGGCCGCGATGAAGCAAACCAGGCCGCTTGCGAGCAACACGGCGCCCAGCGTGAGCGCGAATCGCGCCAGAAATGTCACCCACCTGTGTTGTTCCGATCCGCCTTCAATAGCGACTTGGACTTGCATCTCACGAAACTCCGCTCGTATCATCCGCGCTATTGCGGCTGACCGCCGCCACTGGATTCCGATGAATAAAACGCTGATTATTGCCGAGAAGCCCTCGGTCGCTCTCGATATCTCCCGTGCTTTGGGGGGATTCGCGCGCGAAGGCGACTATTTTGAAAGCGAACGTTACGTACTGGCATCGAGTATCGGTCATTTGCTCAGCCTTGTCGCCCCCAATGATCCGGTCAAAGGCAAATGGAGCTTTACCCACCTGCCCGTGATCCCGCCCGAATTCGAGCTGGGCCCCACCGACAAGAAGTCGGCCGAGCGGCTGAAGCTGCTTGTTCGGCTGGCCAAGCGCAAGGATGTGGATGCCATCATCAATGCCTGTGACGCGGGCCGCGAAGGTGAACTGATCTTCCGCTACATCGTGCAATACGCCGCGGTGAAGAAACCGATCCAGCGCCTGTGGCTGCAGTCGATGACGCAGCAGGCTATTCGCGACGCGTTCGACAACCTGCGCGACGACAGCGTGCTCAAGCCGCTCGAAGCCGCCGCCCGGTCGCGCGCCGAAGCCGACTGGCTGGTGGGGATCAACGGCACGCGCGCCATGACGGCGTTCAACAGCAAGGATGGCGGGTTCTTCAAGACGCCGGTGGGCCGCGTGCAAACGCCGACGCTGGCGATCGTGGCCGAGCGCGAAGAGCGCATTCGCCGCTTCGTATCGCGCGACTACTGGGAAGTGCGCGGCACCTTCGTCGCCGCCCAAGGTCTGTACGAAGGCCGCTGGATCGACCCCGAACACAAGAAAGACGAGCGCGATCCCGAAAAACGCGAAACCCGCCTGTGGTCGCACGCTGCCGCCTTGAGTGTGGTGGCAGCCTGCCGCGATCAGCCGGGCACCGTCACCGAAGAGTCCAAGCCGTCCACCCAGGCCGCACCGGCGCTCTACGACCTGACGTCGTTGCAGCGCGAGGCCAACGGCCGTTTCGGATTCTCGGCCAAGACCACGCTGTCCCTGGCGCAAACGCTGTACGAGCGCCACAAGGCGCTGACCTACCCGCGAACCGATTCGCGCTACCTGCCCGAAGACTATGTGCCCACGGTAGGCGAAACGATGAAAGTGCTGTCCGGCAGCCGCACCGGCCCGGCCGGCGCCTTGGCGCGCCATGCCGCGAAAGTCGTCGAACAAGGCTGGGTCAAACCGAACCGTCGGATTTTCGACAACAAAAAGGTCTCGGATCACTTTGCCATCATCCCCACGCTGCAAGTGCCCGAAAACCTCAGCGAGGCCGAAGCCAAGCTGTATGACCTGGTGCTCAAGCGCTTCCTGGCCGTGTTCTTCCCATCGGCCGAATATCGCATCACGACCCGCATGACGGCGGTGTCGGGGCACCGCTTCCGTACCGACGGCAAAGTGCTGGTCGTGCCGGGCTGGCTGGCCGTGTACGGCAAGGATGCCCAGGACGACGACGCCAATCTGGTCGCCGTGGCCGATGGCGAAACGGTGCGCACGGAGGACGTGGAAGCCGTCGGCCTGGCGACCAAACCGCCGGCCCGCTTCAACGAAGGCACGTTGCTGTCGGCGATGGAAAGCGCCGGCAAACTGGTCGAAGACGAAGAGCTGCGCGAAGCGATGTCCGAGCGTGGATTGGGCACGCCGGCCACACGCGCATCCATCATCGAAGGCCTGATCAACGAGACCTACCTGCGCCGCGAAGGGCGCGATCTGGTGCCCACGGCCAAGGCGCGCCAGTTGATGACGTTGCTGTCGGGCCTGGACGTAAAAGAGCTTACCTCGCCCGAACTTACTGGCGGCTGGGAACACAAGCTCAAGCAGATCGAACAGGGCGGCCTGGATCGCGCGGCCTTCATGCGCGAGATCGCGCAGATGACCCAGATCATCGTCAAGCGCGCCAAGGAATACGAACGCGACACGGTGCCCGGCGACTATGCCACCCTGACCACGCCTTGCCCCAAATGCGGTGGCGTCGTAAAGGAGAACTACCGCCGCTACGCCTGCACCAATTGCGACTTCTCGATCGGCAAGCACCCGGGCGGGCGCACGTTCGAACTGCCGGAAGTGGAAGAACTGCTGGCCAAGCGCGAGATCGGCCCGCTGCAAGGCTTCATCAGCAAGATGGGCCGGCCGTTTGCCGCCATCCTGCGCATCACCGCAGAAGACAAGCTCGAGTTCGACTTCGGACAGAACGACGAGGACGACAACGAACCGGTCGATTTCTCCGCCCAAACCACATTGGGGCCCTGCCCCAAGTGCCGCTCGCGGGTGTTCGAGCATGGCATGAGCTTCGTGTGCGAGAAGTCGGTCGGCCCTGAAAAAACCTGCGATTTCCGCTCGGGCAAGGTCATCCTGCAGCAGGAAATCTCGCGCGAGCAGATGTCGAAGCTGCTGAACGAAGGCCGCACCGATCTGCTGGACGGTTTCGTCTCCAGCCGCACGAACCGCAAGTTCAAGGCGTTCCTGTCACGACAGGAGAACGGCAAGGTCGGCTTCGAGTTCGAACCGCGACCCGAAAAGCCCGGCCGCAAAACGGCAGGGGCACCGGCCAAGGCCGCCACCAAGACGGCGGCGAAGAAAGCCCCGGCCAAAAAGGCCGCAGCCAAGAAGGCCGCGACCAAAACCCCGGCGGTGAAAAAGGCTGCTGTGAAAAAGGCCGCGGCCAAGAAGGCACCCGCCAAAAAAGCAGCTGCCAAGAAAGCCGCCACCAGCACGGCCGAGTGATTGGCCAAATCAGCGGTCTGCTCATTGGCGGACCGATCGGCTCGGCGGCATGAGCTGCTGCGCCATCCATCGCGATCCGCGTGCCCTGCATGCCGGATCGCGAGCCGCCCCACCCTCGGGGCGGCGTGCTGCGCTATCCTGTACGGCTAACACGCACGCGCGCATCCCGACGCGCACGGCACAGGAGATCGCAGCATGGCCGGCGGCCCCCCGCACATTCTCGATGGCTTCGCGTTGCAAGGACGCGTGGCGCTCATTACCGGTTCAACCCGCGGTCTGGGACTGTGCATGGCACGCGCGCTCGCGCAGTGCGGGGCACGGGTACTGATCAACGGCCGCCGCGAGGATGTGGTGCAGGCCACCGTCACGCAACTGCGTGAAGAAGGCCTCGCGGCCGATCCCCTGGTCTTCGACGTGGCCGACGACGCTGCACGCGATGCCGCGTTCTGCGCCATCGATGCCGATGTCGGCCGCCTCGATATCCTGGTCAACAACGTCGGCGCCCGGCATCGGGCACGCTTGCGCGATATCGATCTGGGCGCCATCCGCGCATTGATCGATACCGACCTCATCGCAGGCATTGCCCTTTCGAAGCTGGCTGCCGAACGCATGCGCAAGCACGGCTGGGGCCGTCTGATCGCGGTCACCTCCATCGTGGGCGAACTGGCACGCGACGGCGATGCCGTCTATCCCGCGGCCAAGCAAGGATTGACCGGACTGATGCGGGCGCTCGCCACCGAATACGCCACGTTCGGCATCACCAGCAACGCCATTGCGCCGGGCACGTTCGCCACCGAGGCGAATGCGCAGATGGTGGCCGATCCCGCCATCGGTCCGCAGATCGCCGCCCGCAATCCGTTGCGGCGCTGGGGCGAACCGCATGAGATCGCGGCTGCCGCGGTGTTTCTGGCCTCGCCTGCCGCCTCTTACGTCAACGGCCACGTGCTGGTGGTCGATGGCGGCCTGTCGGTGCAGTTCTGATGCCGCATCGCCGTCAGCGCCTGTGGTCTCATCACAGCCTGCTGCTTGCCGCACGTCAATGCACCCATTGGTCTGCATCTTTTCGCGCACGTTCGCCTGCATCCTTTCGCGCACGTTGGCCTGCCGCCTTTTTTTCGTCTGAATCTCTCTTCCTTCCGAACCCCCGCCAGATTTTGAGGAGCGTTGCTTCGTCATGAAAACGCATTTCATCGCCAACCAGTCCGTGTCGCCTGCCAGCGGCGAATCGATTGCCGTCGTCGATCCTTCCGACGGCCAGACGTTCGAGCACATCGCCCGCGGCAATGCGCAGGATATCGACCGCGCCGTACGCGCCGCCCGGACCGCTTTCGAAGGCGACTGGGGCCGACTCACCGCCGCCGAGCGCGGCCGCCTGCTCCTGAAGCTGTCGCTGGCGGTGTTGGATAACGTGGACGAGCTCACCGCGCTCGAATCGCGCGATTGCGGCAAGCCCACCCGCCAGGCGCGCGCCGACGTGATCGCTATCGCCCGCTACTTCGAGTTCTACGGCGGCGCCGCCGACAAGCTGCACGGCACCACGATCCCTTATCAGAACGGCTACACCGTGCTCACGATCCGCGAGCCGCACGGCGTGACCGGCCACATCGTGCCCTGGAACTATCCGCTGCAGATTTTCGGCCGCAGCGTGGGCGGCGCGTTGGCAGCGGGCAATGCCTGCGTGGTCAAACCGGCCGAAGACGCCTGCCTGTCGCTCTTGCGCATCGCCGAGATCGCCGCCGAAGTGGGCTTCCCCGCCGGCGCGATCAACATCGTCACCGGCTACGGCCACGAAGCGGGCGACGATCTGGTGCGCCATCGCGGCATCGATCACATCTCGTTCACCGGTTCGCCGCGCGTGGGCGTGCTCGTCACGCAAGCCGCCGCCGAGAACCACACGCCGGTCACGCTCGAGTTGGGCGGCAAATCGCCGCAGATCGTCTTCGCAGATGCCGACATCGATGCGCTGCTGCCCGTGGCGGTCAATGCCATCATCCAGAACGCCGGTCAAACCTGCTCGGCCGGCAGCCGTTTGCTCATCGAGCGCAGTGCCTACGATCAGGTACTTGAACGCCTGGGCGCCGCGTTCGCCGCTCTGCGCACGGGCCCGGCAACGATGGATCTGGATTGCGGTCCGCTGATTCGCCACACGCAGCAGACGCGCGTGGCGGGCTTCCTGGAAGACGCCAAAAAAGCCAACATCGGCACTGTGGCACAAGGCAAGCTGGCCGACGGTTCACCGGCGTCCGGCTTCTATCAGGTGCCGACGCTGCTGCGCGACGTGCCGGTCGATCATCGCCTGGCGCAGGAAGAAGTATTCGGCCCGGTGCTGGCCGCCATGCCCTTCGATGACGAAGCCGATGCCGTACGGATCGCCAACGCCACCGAATACGGCCTGGCAGCAAGCATCTGGACGCGCGACGGCGGTCGCCAGCTGCGACTGGCGCGCAAGGTGCGCAGCGGCCAAGTATTCATCAACAACTACGGCGCAGGTGGGGGCATCGAATTGCCGTTCGGCGGCGTGAAAGCCAGCGGCCATGGCCGCGAGAAAGGGTTCGAGGCGTTGTACGGATTTACGGTGCTGAAGACGATCTCGATCAAGCACGACTGATCGGTGCGGAGGTGGCGCAGCACACCTGCGACGCCGCCGATCGATAACAAAACGGCGACTGTGCATCAGTCGCCGTTTTTACTTATCACTGCAACGTCGCCTTCTACTTATCGCTGCAACGTCGCCTTTCTACTTACCGGTGCAGCTCGCCGCTTCTGGTTACTGCGGCACCGTCACCGCTATTGCGTGCTGCGGCACGCTGGCGCTCAATCCGACGTGGTCACATCCTCGTACCACTCGCCGGCCGACAGCATGATGCGGTGATGGCCCACACCAGCCGGCATCATCGGAAAGCAGTTCTCCTGCTCCGCCACCGACACATCCAGAAAGAACGGTCCCTCGTAATCGAGGCACGCCTTCAAGGCCGCATCGAGCTGGTCGGGGTGCTCGACACGTGCCGCGCCCCAGCCGAAGGCCTTCGCCAAGGCCACGAAATCCGGCAGCGATTCGTTATAGCTGTGGCTGTAGCGCCCGCCGTGGATCAGTTCCTGCCATTGCCGCACCATGCCCATGTATCCGTTGTTGCACAGCACGACCTTCACGGGCACCCGATGCTGCATGGCGGTGGACAGTTCCTGGATATTCATCAGCACCGATGCATCGCCGCTCACGCACACCACCGTGCGCTCGGGATGAGCGATCTGCGCGCCGATCGCAGCAGGCACGCCATAGCCCATCGTGCCGGCGCCGCCCGAGGTCAGCCAACGGCCGGGTTGATCGAAGCGAAGGTGTTGCGCGGCCCACATCTGATGCTGGCCGACGTCGGTGGACACCACCGCATCGCGGTCCTGCAGCAGCGCATTCAGGCGCTTCATCAGATCCTGCGGCAGGATGCGGTCGGCCTCAGGCGTGACGCTCAAGCAGTCGCGCTCGCGCCAGCGCGCCACGCGCGTCCACCACGCATCCAGGCGAGCGGGATCGAAACCGTCCGGGCCCACCTGCTCGTGCACCGCTTCGCGCAGCGCCGTCACCATCGGCAGGCAGTCGCCCACCAGTGCCACGTCCACGCGGATCACCTTGTTGATCGACGACGGATCGATATCGATATGGATCTTCTTAGCCTGCGGGCAGAAGTCGGCGATCCGGCCAGTGATGCGATCGTCGAAACGCGCCCCCACGCACACGACCAGATCGGCGTTGTGCATGGCGAGATTGGCCTCGAGCGTGCCGTGCATGCCCAGCATGCCTACGAACTGCGGATCCGAGGCGGGAAACGCACCCAGGCCCATCAACGTCAGCGTGCATGGCGCGCCGGTATCGCGCACCAGCTGGGTGAACACGGCGCAGGCCTCGGCCCCGGCATTGATCAGCCCGCCACCGCCATAAAACACGGGCCGCCTGGCCTGGGCGATCAACGCGGCCGCATTGCGCAGCGCACCCGCCGGCAGGCGTGAAGGGCTGCGGTCGGCCTGGCGGCGCGCACGCAGGGCCGCGCGGCTGGTGACGGCAGCCGCCGCCTCTTCGGATTCGGGGTCGACCGACGGCAACGGTGCAAGCTGCACATCCTTGGGGAAATCGATCAGCACAGGGCCCGGACGACCCGAGCGTGTGAGCGCCAGCGCACGGTGCACGATATCGCCCACATCGCCGATATTATGAATTTGCGCGTTCCACTTGGTCACCGGGCGCGAGATGCCGATGGCATCGCATTCCTGGAACGCATCGGTGCCGATCGCCGACGTCGCCACCTGCCCGCTGATGCACAGCACCGGAATCGAATCGCACATGGCATCGAGCAGACCGGAGGTGGTATTGGCCACCCCAGGTCCGGATGTCACGATCACGACGCCGGTACGTCCGGTGGAACGCGCGTAGCCTTCGGCGGCATGCACGGCAGCTTGTTCGTGGCGCACCAGCACGTGGCGTAATCGCGGCTCGGCGTGCAAGGCGTCATACAGCGGCAGCACGGCGCCACCGGGGTAACCGAACACAGTATCCACACCTTGTGCAATCAAGGTGTCGAGCAGCAACGATGCGCCATTACGGGGCGCACGATCGGGCTGCGTATCGGGGCGAGCATCGAGCTCGGTAACGGCATGGGCGTGGAGTCGGTCATTCATGCTGACCATATTAAGGGGATTTGTCGAGAATATTTGTCCTATTTTTCTGGAAAATAGGCACGTTTGGAGTAAATTTATCTGCATATCCCCGAAGGCGAAGAAAATGAATCTCGACAAGTTCGATCTGGCCATTTTGCAGGTCCTGCAACGCAATGCGCGCGCGAGTCTGGCCGAGATCGGCGCCGCCGTCGGACTATCGTCCACGCCCTGCTGGAATCGCATCAAACGCATGGAAGGCGCCGGGGTCATCCGCGGCTACACGGTCGACATCGATCCCGCGAGCCTTGGATTCATGGATACGGTGATCGTGCATGTGACGCTCGAGAGCCACAGCGACGAAACGCTATATGAATTCGGCAAGGCCTTGTCGGCCATCCCTGAAGTGCTGGAGGCGTTTCTGGTATCGGGCGACTACGACTACTACATTCGGATCGCCGTGCGCGATACACGCGACTACGAACGCATGCTGCGCGAGCAGCTTTATCGCATCCCGGGCATTCGGCACAGCAAATCCTGCTTCGTCTTGCGGCGGCTGAAGGAAACCTTGCTGCCGATCGCGCACAGCGGATAAGCGTTGCGTACGGCGCGTTGCGGTGCAAGCAGCGCAGCGGAGAAGACACATGTGACGGCCGGATCAGGCGCATGCTCGATGCCCGCTCAGGTGCCCGCCAGGTGCAGGCCACATATGCGCTTTCGTGCTGCGCCGATATAATGCGGTCTCTGCGGCGCGTCGCGCCCACTGTCGCAACCCCGCCCACACGCAATGACCCTCGTCACCGAAAAGCCCTGGTACACCGTGCGCCGCTCCAAGCTGCATGGCAACGGCGTCTTCGCCGCCCGCAAGATCCCCGAAGGCACCCGCATCATCGAATACGGTGGCGCACGCATTTCACCCGAGGAAGCGGATCGGCGGCATCCCACCAATCCGGACGATCCTTTTCACACGTTTTTCTTCGCATTGAGCAGCGGTCAGGTGATCGATGGCGGCGACCAGGGCAACGATGCCCGCTGGATCAACCACGCGTGTGCGCCCAATTGCCAGACGGAAGAAGGCCGGCACGGCAAACGCGTGTACGTGGTCGCCTTGCGCGATATTCCGCGCGGCGAGGAGCTGTTTTACGACTACGGCCTGGTGATGGAAGACAAGATCACCAAGCAGATGAAGCGCGACTATCAGTGCCTGTGCGGCGCGCCCACCTGCCGCGGCACCATGCTGGCCTTGCCCGAGAAGAAAAAGAAGAAGGCGAAGACCGCCGAGGCTTGATCGCGGGATATCGATCCCGTCAGCTGACGGCGAATCTCCGCGTGACAACGTCCATCGACCTGTACGACGGCTACGCTCGCGCATCGCTTGCGAGGCCGTCGTCACCGCCGGTCGATCAACGTCCCAACGTTCCCCTGCGCGCCATGGCGGCCAGGCAATCGAAGACATCGCCGGGCACGATGCGCCCCGCACACGCGAGCATCAGATTGCGCGGCAATCCGAAGTCTTCGATCGTGTAGCCCTCCGCATCCACCGTGCGGTGAGCATCATCCGAATCAGGATGACCCGGCACCTGATCCACGATGGCGGCGTCGCCGTCCATATACATCCACACCGGTTTGCCAAGCGCGGCCGCATAGCCGATCTCGAACGCCGTGCCCGAATCGGGTTCGTAACCGCGAAACGCGTTGACGTTGGCCAGCACGGCATCGGCGCGGCGGATCAGCGCCACATTGCCTTCGTAGATCCACTCGGCCAATGCTGGTCCGCTCACGTCAGCGGGCGCGGCATTGTCCAGCGGATACAAGCCCTCGAAACCGTGCTCGGCGCACGCTGCCTTCAGCCGCTCGCCCCACGCCACCGCGTCGGCGCGAAACACATCGAACCCCGCGAGGTACAACGTGGGCCGCGCAGACGCCGGTGTGCCGGCGCCAATGGAAGCCTGTGAGCTCGCGGAGTCGTTCATCGTGGCACCCTTTCTCGCACGCGGATCAAGCGGCTTTCCCGGACGCCTCTGCCTGCTTCGCGCGCCGGTTCTGATACACCTGCAGATGGCAGTACGCCGTGCGCAGATACGGCGTTTCGATGCCCAGCGTGCGCGCCCGGGCCGCCATGTCGCCCACGATGTGATCGGCCTCGACCTGCTGGCCGCCCTGCAGGTCGCGGAACATCGACGCCGTCATCGGCGAATGCGGATCGAGCATCATTTTGCTGGTGCGCGCGTCGGCCTCAGCGCTTACCGGATGCGTCATGGCGGTGGCCACCGCTTGTGTTTCGGCGATCAGGCCGCGCAGGATGTCCAGGCCATCTTGCGTAGAGGCGATCTCACCCACCGTACCGCGCATCAGGCAGGTTGCCGCCGCGAGTGAGGTCAGAAACGTGAACTTCTCCCAGATCGCCTGGTAGATATTCGCGCTGTTGGTGAGGTCGAAGCCCGCCTGGCCGAGCGCGGCCACGATGGCCTGGCTGCGCGCGCTGTTGTGATCGCCGGTGCGCTCGCCAAAGGTCATGGCCGCGCCCTTGTTCAGATGGCGCACCACCCCACCTTCGCCCAACGTGGCACTGATCTGACACAGGCCGCCCAGCACACGATGGGCGCCGAATCGCGTATCGAGCACCTCGTAATGCGCCACGCCGTTCATGATCGGCAAAATGGTGGTGTGCTCGCCAACAGCCGGTGCGATGGCCTCGATGGCGGCATCCAGGTCGTAGGCCTTGCAGCTCAGCACCACAAGATCGTAATCCTCCTTGAGTTCGTTCTGCGTCACGATCTTGGGATGGACCACGGCATCACCCAGCGGGCTCTCGATGCGCAAGCCTTCTGCACGCAACGCCTGCGCACGCTTTTCGCGCACCAGGAATGTGACGTCGGCGCCGGCCTGTGCCGCCCGTCCGCCGAAATAGCCGCCCGTGCCGCCGGCACCCAGGAACAACATACGCATCGCTCAATCTCCAGGAGTGACCGCTGGACGCACGCCTGTTGCAGGCGACGGCAGCGATCTTATGTGAAGCGTCATTATGCGCGCGTCGGCCGACACGCCGAACGCCCTATAATGGCGCGCTTTGCAACGCTCATGCCCCAACTTGGGGCGCGTTGTGCAACCTTGCATCAAAAGAGTGCAACGTCCTCCGCCTTCCATCTCAGAGTGCGAATAGACGTTGTAATGGCATACATTTTGCATGATCGTAAGCCCTGCGCGCGCCATCCTTGGCGTGCCGAAGACATCCGCGGTGTGCCACCCCTGGCGCTGCTTGCTCATTCCTAGCTTTCGATCCGAAAAGGACCTTGTCACCATGTCATTCGTCTCCCGCTTTCCGGCCACCCTCGCCGCACGACGCCACGCCCTCAAGCTCGGCGTGGGCGTGATTGCCGCCTTTGCCCTGAGCGGTCCGGTCCACGCGCAAGCGGCCAAGACGCGCGTTGCCGCCGTCTACACCGTGCCCGTCGAGCAACAGTGGGTGTCGCGGATTCACACGGCCCTCAACGCCGCCAAGGCGCGGGGCGAGATCGACTATGTGTATTCGGAAAACGTGACCAATGCCGACTACGAACGTGTCGTGCGCCAGTACGCCGAGCAAGGCAACAAGCTGATCGTGGGCGAAGCGTTTGCCGTGGAAGCGGCTGCCCGCAAGGTGGCGCGCGACTACCCCGATACCGGCTTCCTGATGGGTTCGTCGGGCAAGCCGCAGAAGCCCAACTTCTCGGTGTTCGACAACTACATCCAGGAACCTGCGTATCTCACCGGCATGATCGCAGGCGGCATGACCAAGACCGGCAAGATCGGCTTGGTGGGGGGCTATCCCATCCCCGAAGTGAACCGGTTGATGAACGCCTTCATCGCCGGCGCGCGGGAAACGCGACCCGACGCCACCTTTACCGTGAGCTTCATCGGCTCGTGGTTCGATCCCCCGAAGGCCAAGGAAGCCGCATTCGCCATGATCGACCAGGGCGCGGACGTGCTGTACGCCGAGCGCTTCGGCGTGTCGGACGCGGCCAAGGAACGCGGCAAGCTGGCCATCGGCAACGTGGTCAATACGCAAAGTCAGTATCCGGATACCGTGGTGGCCTCGGCCTTGTGGGACATGCAGCCCACGATCGACCTCGCGCTCAAGCAAGTGCGCGAAGGCACGTTCAAGCCTGCCGAGTTCGGCGAATATTCGATGATGAAATACAAGGGTTCGTCGCTGGCGCCGCTGGGCACATTCGAATCCAAAATTCCGGCTGAATTGAAGGCCCGCGTCGACGCCAAACAGAAAGCCATTCTGGATGGCTCGTTCGAAGTCAAGGTTGTGGACAGCGAGCCCAAACCCGCAAGATGAGCACCGCTTCGCCTGCCGCCGTCGCACCGGCACTCGCCCTGCGCGGCATCACCAAACGCTTCGGCACCCTGACGGCCAACGACGATGTGTCGTTGACCGTTGCACCCGGCGAAGTGCTGGCGCTGCTGGGCGAAAACGGCGCGGGCAAATCCACGCTCGTGTCCATCCTGTTCGGTCACTACATGGCCGATGCAGGCGAGATCGAGGTGTTCGGCCAGCCGCTTGCGCCCGGCAAACCCGAAGCGGCGCTGGCCGCGGGGGTGGGCATGGTGCATCAGCACTTCACGTTGGCCGACAACCTCACCGTGCTGGACAACGTGATGGTGGGCACCGAATCGCTGTGGCGGCCGGCCTCGCGGCGCCGCCAGGCGAGCGAAAAGCTGGTCGCACTCGGTGCACGGTTCGGTCTGGCCGTGGACCCGCAAGCGCGCGTCGCCGATCTCTCGGTGGGCGAAAAGCAGCGGGTCGAAATACTGAAGGCGCTGTATCGCGGCGCCCGTATTCTGATTCTGGACGAACCCACGGCGGTGCTCACCCCGCAGGAAGTCGATGGCCTCTTCGCCACCTTGCGCGGCTTCATCGCCGAGGGGCTGGCCGTGGTGTTCATCTCGCACAAGCTCGATGAAGTGATGGCGGTGTCGCACCGCGTGGCGGTGCTGCGCCGGGGCAAGCTGGTAGCCGAGCGCGATACGCGCGCCACCTCGCCCGCCGAACTGGCCGAGCTGATGGTGGGCCGTAAGGTGGTTTTGCCGCGGGCGCAAGCCACCACCCGCGCCGAACAGGCCAGCCCCGTCGTCACGCTGTCACAAGTGACCGTGCGCGGCAGCCGCGGTGCCGCACCCAAGCTGGATGCCCTGGACCTCACCGTGCATCGGCATGAAATCGTGGCGATTGCCGGTGTGGCGGGAAACGGCCAGCATGCGCTGGTGTCGGTGCTGACCGGCATGGCACGTCCGCATGACGGCACGATTCGTCTAGGCCCTGAGCATGCCCCCGCGCCGCAGACACCGGCGCAATGGACGGCCGCCAGCGTAGGCCGCATCCCCGAAGACCGTCACCATGAAGGTCTGATCGGCGATAACCCGCTGTGGGAAAACGCCATCGTCGAAGACCTGCATGCATCCCGCTTCGCGCGTTTCGGTCTCGTGCGCGCCAGCGCGGGCCGGACATTCGCACAATCGCTGGTCGACCAGTTCGATGTGCGCGCCGCCTCGCTGGACGTGCGCTCGCGCAGCCTGTCGGGCGGCAATATGCAGAAGCTGATTCTGGGCCGTGCCTTGTCGCGCGAGCCACGCTTGATCGTCGCCGACCAGCCCACGTGGGGCCTGGATGTGGGCGCGGTCGCCTACGTGCGCGAGCGCTTGCTCGCTGCGCGCGAACGCGGCGCCGGGATTCTGCTCGTCTCTGAAGATCTGGACGAGATCTTTGCCCTGGCGGATCGAATCGCCGTGCTGTGCGCCGGCCGACTGGTGGCCGATCGCCCAGTGGGCGACTGGACGCCCGCTACCGTCGGCCTGGCCATGACGGGTGCCCTGCCCGACTTCGCCGCCGTTTCTCATTCCGACCTGACTGCCGCCGTATGAAGTACTCCCTCGAGCGCCGCCCCGAACCCAGCCGGGTTGCCATGGCCATTGCACCGTTGGCTGCCGTGGCGTGCACCCTCATCATCTGCGCCCTGCTCGTCGCCTGGGCCGGTGCCCCCGTGGGCCGCACGTATGTGCTGCTGTTCGAGGGCGCATTCGGATCGCGTTTCGCCTGGGCCGAGACGCTCACGCGCGCCACGCCCATCATGCTCACCGGTCTCGCCTGCGCCGTGGCCTTTCGCGCCCGGTTCTACAACATCGGCGCCGAAGGCCAACTCTACCTGGGTGCGTTGGCAGCCGTGGCCGTAGGTGGCATGCATGGCGGCGTAGGGTTGGATTTGCCCCTGCCCGTATTGGCCGTGGGCATGATGCTGGCGGCCGCGCTCGCCGGCGCGCTATTGCTGTTGATCCCGGCTTTATTGAAGACGCGTCTGGGTGTGGACGAAGTCGTCACCACACTCCTTGGCAACTTCATCGTGCTGCTGTTCGTGTCGATGCTGCTGGATGGCGCCATGAAAGATCCGATGGCTATGGGCTGGCCGCAGTCGGTCGCGCTCAACCCCGATCTGGAGTTCAGCAAGCTCATTGCACGCACGCGCGCCCACACCGGGCTGCTATGGGCTGTGGGCCTGGCGATCGCGCTGTGGCTCATCAATCGCTACACCGTGTTTGGATTCAAAATGCGATCGGTGGGCGCCAATGCGCATGCCTCGCGGTTTCTGGGATTGCCGGTCACGCGCGTGATGCTCGGCACGGCCATGCTGTCGGGCGCGCTCGCCGGCCTGGCAGGTGCCATCGAGGTGGCGGGCCGCACCAGCTATGTCACGCTCGATATGTCGCCCGGCTACGGCTACACCGGTGTCGTGGTGGCCATGCTGGCCGGCCTGCATCCGCTGGGCGTCATTGCCGCGAGCGTGTTCGTGGCGGGCATGCTCGTGGGTGCCGACAGCATGAGCCGCGCGATCGCGGTGCCCAATTACATTGCCGACGTCATCGTGGCGGTATCGCTCCTCACGATGCTGGTCGCCACCCTGTTCGCGCAATACCGCGTGCGGCGCGGCTAACGGCCAAGGACGAACATCATGGAATGGATGGATCTACTGGGCTCGAGCGCATTCTGGATTGCCGTCCTGCGCCTGGCCACGCCACTGATTCTGGGCACCCTGGGCGTGCTTCTGTGCGAGCGCGCAGGCGTGCTCAATCTGGGGATAGAGGGCATCATGGTGGCGGGCGCCTTCACCGGCTGGCTCGCCGTGTATCTGGGCGCACCGCTCTGGCTGGGCGTGCTGGCCGCTGCGTTCACGGGCGCGATCTTCGGCCTGTTGCATGCGATTCTGACGGTGCCCCTGGGCCTATCCCAACACGTGTCGGGGCTTGGCATCACGCTGCTGGCCACAAGCCTCTCCGCATTCGCTTATCGCGTCAGCCTGCCCAGCGTCACCACGCCGCCCACCATCACACCGTTTGGCGAAATGCATTTTTTCGACGCCATCCCGGTCATCGGTCCCATCCTCGGCGCGCAGACGCCGTTGACCTTGTTGGCGCTGCTCGCCGTGCCGCTCATCGCCTGGATGCTCAACCGCACACCGGTGGGCCTGGCGCTGCGCATGGTGGGCGAGAATCCGGCCGCCGCTGAAGGCCAGGGCTTATCGGTCACGCGCCTGCGCATGGGGGCCATCGTTGCCGGCTCGAGCCTCATGGGCATCGCCGGCAGCTTTCTCACACTGGCGGCCTTCAACGCGTTCTTCTTCAATATGGTCAATGGCCGCGGCTGGGTGTGCGTGGCGCTGGTGGTGTTTGCGTCGTGGCGGCCGGGCAAAGCCTTGCTGGGCGCCCTGATTTTTGCTTTTTTCGACGCTCTCCAGCTGCGCGTGCAGCAGGGCGCGGGAAGCCTGCCCGGCATTCCCGAACTGCCGTACCAGGTGTACCTGATGCTGCCCTATGTGCTGTCGATTCTGGCCCTGGTGGTGATGGCACGCCGTGCGGCTTACCCGCAGGCACTGATGAAACCCTATCGCAAAGGTGAGCGCTAGCGCGCCGCCCAGCCGGCCGCGCCCTCCACGGCCGGCGTCCCGTTCAAGGTGATGAAACGATGTTCGATCTGCTTCTGAAACACTGCGTGCTGCCCGACGGCCGCGCCAATATCGATATCGGCGTGCGCGATGGCCGCATCGTGGCCATCGACCGCAACATCGCCGCGCAAGCCGGCGAGATCGTCGATGCCGCCGGCTGCCTGCTGAGCGCGCCGTTCATCGACGCGCATTTCCATATGGACTCGACGCTGTCCTATGGACTGCCACGGGTCAATCAATCGGGCACCCTGCTCGAAGGCATCGCGTTGTGGGGTGAACTCAAACCCCTGCTCACGCAAGACGCGTTGGTCGAACGTGCGCTGGCCTACTGTGACTGGGCCGTCTCGCGAAGCTTGCTGGCCGTGCGCTCGCATGTGGACGTCTGCGATCCGCGCCTGCTCGCCACCGAGGCCTTGCTGCACGTGCGCGAAAAAGTGAAGCCGTATCTCGATCTGCAATTGGTCGCGTTTCCGCAAGACGGCATCTTGCGCGCGCCCGGTGCCATGGCCAATCTGGTGCGCGCGCTGGACATGGGGGTGGACGTGGTGGGCGGCATCCCGCACTTCGAGCGCACGATGGCCGATGGTGCCGAATCGGTACGCCTGCTGTGCGAGCTGGCCGCCGAACGCGGCCTGCGCGTGGACATGCATTGCGACGAGTCTGACGATCCGATGTCGCGACATATCGAGACGCTGGCGTTTCACACGCAACGTCTGGGATTGCAGGGCCGTGTCGTGGGCTCGCATCTGACGTCGATGCATTCGATGGACAACTATTACGTCTCCAAGCTGATTCCGCTCATCCGCGAAGCAGGCGTGGCCGCCATCGCCAATCCGCTCATCAACATCACATTGCAAGGCCGCCACGACACGTACCCGAAGCGTCGCGGCATGACGCGCGTGCCCGAACTGCTGGCGGCCGGCGTACCGGTGGCCTTCGGTCAGGACTGTGCGATGGATCCCTGGTACAGCCTGGGATCGGGCGACATGCTGGAAGTGGCGCACATGGGCTTGCATGTGGGCCAGATGACGAGCCGCGATGCCATGCTAAGTTGCTTCGAGGCCGTCACCACGACGCCGGCCACCATCATGGGGCTCACCGAAACGGGTCTGGAGGTCGGCCGCCGCGCCGACTTTGTGTTGCTGCATGCCCGCGATCCGATCGAAGCGATTCGCCTGCGCGCAACGCGTCTGGGCGTGTGGCGTGCCGGCCGCCGCATTGCGTCGACGCCGGCGCCTGTCGCGAAATTGGACCTACCGGGCCGCCCGGCAAACGTCGACTTATTGGCACCACAACGACCCGTCTAAATGCTGCTTACGCGGGGATTAGAAGGACAATCCTAGCAAAGCGACTAGACCCGGTCGCTAGATTGAATCTTTCCGTTGAAAAAGGAGACGCTCATGACGGCGATGATGGTGTTGGAAGCAAATAGCAAAGTTGTACGCTCTGAAATCAAAACCGCGCTGGAACTGGCAGGTGTGCCACATATTGCGGAAGATGATGAAGGCTTGTTTGGCGAGTTTGCTGCTTCCAAACTGTACGTTGCAGTCAATGATGTCATTTGGCGACCTGAGCTTTCAATGCTCGACAACCGGCCCCCGTGGCCAGTCGCGCTGCAGATGGTGTGCCATTTCGCTCCCGGTCAGCTCGAGGCCGGCATGAAGGATATTCGTGCCTTCGTCGAAGCCCTCGCACTGGCGACTCACGGCGAATTCGTCGTCCACTACGGCCGCGAACATATTTGCGCGCGCTCCAACGACGAGGCCGGACTGCGCTGGTTCGGATTGGCGTAGCACCGCAACACAGCCTGCCCTTGCAACGCGCATGCGCTGGGGGCTGCCCCAAAGCACGCTCTGGTCTCGCCCTGGTGACGCCTTGGTGACGCTCTCCCAGCCCGGCCTGCAAGCAATGTGTTGTCGCATCCAGGATTGACCAGGCCTGCTTGCTTTTCCGATTTACTGTATATTTGTACAGTGACTTTAAATCGAAAGTTAGCCATTCTTGCCGACGCGGCCAAATACGACGCGTCGTGCGCCTCCAGCGGGTCGTCCAAGCGGGATTCAGTGGGCGGCCGGGGGATAGGCTCGACTGAAGGAATGGGTATCTGCCACAGCTATGCGCCCGATGGCCGATGCATTTCGCTGCTCAAGATCCTGCTCACCAACTACTGCCTCTACGACTGCCAATACTGCGTGAACCGCGTAAGCAGCAATGTGCAGCGCGCGCGCTTCACGGTTGAAGAAGTGGTGCAGCTCACGCTGGATTTTTACCGGCGCAATTGCATCGAAGGATTGTTCCTCAGCTCCGGCATCATCCGCGATTCCGATTACACGATGGAGCAGGTGGTGGAAGTGGCGCGCAGCCTGCGGGAAGATCACGATTTCCGCGGCTACATCCATCTCAAAACCATTCCCGACGCCAGCGACGATCTGCTGGCGCGCGCCGGTAAATATGCGGATCGGTTGAGCATCAACGTCGAGCTGCCCACCACGCAAAGCCTGCACGCGTTGGCCCCCGAAAAAGATAGCGCCGGGATTCGGCGCAGCATGGCGCGATTGCGCGTGCATATCGACAATGCGCGCGATGACGCCCGCAGTGCCGCCCAGCCGGCCACCGCATCCACATCGCGTCCGCAGACGCCGCCCCGGCGCGCCGCCGCGCCGCGCTTCGCACCGGGTGGCCAGAGCACGCAGATGATCGTCGGTGCCGACGCTACCGACGATCGCACGATCCTGACGGCAAGCGCCACGCTTTACGGGTCGTACCGCTTGCGGCGGGTGTACTACTCCGCGTTCAGCCCGATTCCGGATGCCGCGCGGGCGTTGCCACTGGCGGCACCGCCGATGATGCGCGAGCACCGGCTGTATCAAGCCGACTGGCTGATGCGTTTCTATGGCTTCGAACATCACGAAATCGTGTCGGCCGGCGACGGCATGCTCGATCTCGATATCGATCCCAAGCTGGCCTGGGCACTGGCGCATCGCGAGAAATTTCCAGTCGATCTCAACCGCGCACCGAAGGAATTGCTTTTGCGTGTGCCAGGCCTTGGGGTCAAAACGATCGAGCGGCTGGTGCAAACGCGCCGGGTGCGACGCTTGCGCCTGGATGACCTGTCCCGGCTTCATGTGTCGCTGAAGAAGATCATGCCCTTCATCTGTGTGCTCGATCACCATCCCGGCCGCACCCTCGATGCGGCCGATCTGGCGCAGCGGTTGCGTCCGCCACCGGCGCAAGGCGGGTTGTTCGACGAGCGAGAAGCGGCGCCGGTGTCCGGGTCGGATGGCGACGGTGGGCCGGCAAATCCGGTACTGCTGTCGCCTCATCATTTGGCTAGTTCCTGCACAACGGCGTTGGCGGACCCCCGGACCGCGCCTGCGCCATCCGCCGGTCAGCAAGACGCTGCATTCGGCGGGCCGGAACCCGACGCCGGACTGTGGGCCGCGCTCCCTGAGGAAAAACGCGTGCCGTTTGCGGCGGTTGATCGGCCTGCCCCGCGCGCCGATTTTCGAACGGCGCAACAGGCGACTGGCCCGGCGTCCCTGGCGCCGCGCGCAGCGACTGCACCGGCTCCGGCCCAGCGCGGCCTGTTTGACGACGTGCCGGCGCGGCGCGAGGCCGTCACTGCTTAGCGTTGAGTCGAGATGTCCCAGGCCCCGTTACCCATCCCCTCACCCTCGATGCGCACGGCCGTACTCGAGAGTGCCACCGATCTTGCCGGCTTTCGTACCCAAGCCCGCGCGTTGCTCATCGCCGAAGTGCCGCCGCAGCAGGTAACGTGGATGCTTGCCGAGGGCCGCACCGGCGATCTGTTTGCCGCCGGGCCCGACACCCTACCCGCCGTGCCGTCCGATAGCTCCGTGCCTGCAAACGCGCCCCGCGTGCCAGCATTCTTTCTGCAATGGTGCGAGACCGTGATTCTGCATCGCGAACCGCATCGTTTCGCCTTGTTATACCGGATGTTATGGCGGCTCGTGCACCAGCCTTCGTTGCGCGACGACACGCTCGACCCCGACCGGCTGCGCCTCGAAGACATGGCTCGCGAAGTACGCCGCGACCTGCACAAGATGAAAGCTTTCGTGCGCTTTCGCCCGATCGCCGATCCCGATGGCGGCGAACCGGTGCATGTGGCGTGGTTCGAGCCTATGCATCACATCGTGGACGCGGTCACGCCGTTCTTCCAGAAGCGTTTCACCAGTATGCGGTGGGCCATCATGACGCCCGAGCGTTGTGTGCAATGGGACACGCATACGCTGTCGTTCACGGGAGGCGCACGGCGCGATCAAGCACCGGAGGCCGACGCCGGCGAGCAGTTGTGGCTCACCTATTACAAGCACATCTTCAATCCTGCGCGCTTGAAGGTGAAAATGATGGAAAAGGAAATGCCGCGCCGGTATTGGGCCAATCTGCCCGAGGCCGTGCTGATCGCGCCGCTCACCGCCGAGGCCGCGCACCGCACGCAAGACATGATCGGCCGCGACGCCACCGTGCCCGCCAAACGCCGGCCGCGCAACGGCCCAGCGATCGCCGATGCCTCGCCGATGCACACGCAGCCGCTGGGCGATGACGTGGTGATCGAAACGCTCGCGGCCTTGCGCCATGCAGCCGGACGTTGCCGGGCCTGTCCCATCGGCGAGCACGCAACCCAGGCGGTGTGTGGGGAAGGTCCGGAGCAGGCGCGCCTGATGATCGTGGGCGAACAACCGGGCGATCAGGAGGATCTGCAAGGTCGCCCATTCGTGGGGCCGGCCGGCAAGCTCTTCGATCGCGCTCTGGCCGAACTCGGCTGGGACCGCAGCGTGATGTACGTCACCAACGCGGTCAAGCACTTCAAATTCGAGCCGCGCGGCAAGCGGCGCATTCACAAAACGCCCACACAGCACGAGGCCGCCGTGTGTGCCGATAACTGGCTTGAACGCGAGATCGCGCTGGTCAAGCCCGCTGCCATCATCGCCTTGGGCGCGACGGCCGCCCGGGCTGTCGTGGGCCACGCCGTGGCCGTGACGCGCGAGCGCGGCACGTGGATGACGCGGCCCGATGGCGTGCCGGTGCTCATCACGTTTCATCCTTCCGCACTGCTGCGAGCGCCTGAGGAATCCAAGCCCGACGCCTACGCTGCCTGGGTACAGGATATTGCGCTCGCAAGCGAATACGCAACAACGTAACCGGGCGCATCAACCCTCTCGTTCCGGCTCGCCGATTGCTATGCTGTCGTTCTCCTGCAATCCGCACCCCGCATTCGATAGGCGTCTCAATGAGTCAGATTACCCCCACGAAAACGATTACCGTCCTGGCTGTCGAGGACGAAGATGCGGTTCGCGAGCTGCTGGCTGAATTCCTGCAGGAATTGGGCCACGCCTCGATCCAGGCTGCCAGTGGCGAGGAAGCGATCACCCACCTGGGCGACAAAGCCGGTGTCGACCTATTGGTGACCGACGTGCGCATGCCGGGCATGAGCGGCCTGGACATCGCCTGGCTGGCGCGCAAGAAGCGTCCCGACCTGCCGATCGTTTTCGTGACGGGGTATGCGCCGGAGCTCAACGACACGGGCCTGGCGCAAGAGCCCTTCACCGCCGTGCTGACCAAGCCGTTTACGCTCGACCGCCTGCGCGGCGCGGTGGAAAAGGCGCTGGGCAGCAACCGAGCCTGAGCGATTCAGGGCACCGGCCGATCGCCGTGTCTATCGTCTCTGGAGCGCCGTACTAACCGAATACCGCCAGCGGCGCCCACACCGGCGCCGGTCGCGGCAATGCCAGGAAATGCTCCAGGATCAGGTAGTGATCGTCGAGAAAGCGATCGGCATGGCCCGCGAGGTCGGTGATCGGCGTCCAGTGCGCGGCCAGGGCATCGTCGGCGCCCTCCACTTGCGGCAGGGGCCCATCGCCTAGATCGAAGTAGTGCGCGTGCGTGACGGTGCGCCCCCGTTGGCTGCGATCGGGCCGATCAAAGACCGCAACGCCACGATAGATCGCGTCGACCGCAGCCATGTCGAGCGTCAAGCCGGTCTCTTCGCAAAGCTCGCGCACCGCAGCGTCAAACACCGTCTCCGAAGGCTCCAGAAACCCGCCCGGTACGGCATAGAGTCCCTTGCCGGGATGTTGGCCGCGTTCGACGAGCAACACGTGACCCGCGCACTGCACCACAGTGTCCACCGTCACGAAGATGGGCGGATAAGGCGCCACCGACCAGGCCTCACGATATCCGCGCAAGACACGCCACTCATCGGCGATCGCGGCGAAGGCCGGCGTCTGCATCCAGTGCGTCAGCGGCAAGTGTAACGGCGCGGGCACGGCGGTCGCGACCGCATCGGGCAACGTGGCAGGTGCAGTACACCCTTGAGGATCCGGATCTGCGTCGAAGAGCAGATCGCGTAGCGCAGCTTCGATCGTGGCCTCGACGATGCCGGCGTTCGACGCACCCTTGGTTGCAGCGGAATCCGGCGCGACGGGCACATGGTCGGCATGCAACGCCACGGCCAGCTTGCCGATGTCGTGCAGCGCCGCGATCTCGGCGGACGTTACCAGCACTGGGCGCGTATCGTCGTGCCACAGGTCCAGGTCTGCCAAGGTGCGCTGCAACGCGGCGCGCCACAAGCTATCGGTGTCTTCATCGCGCAGCGGCAGCACGCTCAAGCATGCCCGCTCTTCTGCCGTCAACCCTTGCGCCAGCAGGGCCGCCACCATGGGCCAGTCAAACGGCTGGCGCGGCGATGGCGCCTGGTGGCTGCCGGCCAGCACCACGATGCCGCCCGCGCCCCGCGCTGCCATGCGTCGCAGAACGGCGAAGTCTGCTTGCGTGGGTGGCTGAAAGCGGCCAATGTAAATAGCAGGGGTGTTGACGGCAACGGCAGAGGTGTTTGCCGCGGTGGCAGGCGTATTCACTACGGTGTTCTCGGAAGTCGGGGCAAGAGGGGGTTCAGATTCGCTGGCAGGCGCGCTGCCGGACGCACGACCTGCGGCGTCGGCCGCCGGAATTGAAAAATCGCCTGCGGGCGACAGCACCACAGGCGATTCGAGGATATCGGTACGATGAGGCATCATGCCGCCAAGGATACCCGGGATCAACCGCCCAGATAGGCCTCGAGCACGCGCGGATGGCCCAGCAAACTGCGGCCTTCGCCCGACAGCGCCATTTCGCCGTTTTCGAGCACGTAGCCTTGCTGTGCGATCTTGAGCGCCTGACGCACGTTTTGTTCGACGAGGAACAAGGTGAGTCCGTCGCCATTGATGGCGCGCAGCGAGCGGAAGATGTCCTGCACGACGATCGGCGCCAGGCCCATCGACGGTTCGTCGAGCAACAGCAAACGCGGTTTGGCCATCAGCGCACGGCCGATGGCCAGCATCTGCTGCTCACCGCCCGACAGGTTGCCGGCGATGCCGTCCAACCGCTCTTTCAAGCGCGGGAACAGATGAAACACGTACTCGAGATCGGTGCCGGCGTTCTTCAAGCCGCGGCGATACGCGCCCAGCTCAAGATTCTCACGCACGGTCATCGTGGTCAGGATGGCGCGGCCTTCGGCCACCTGTACGATGCCACGCGCCACGATCTGGTGCGGTGCCAGCTTGGTGATGTCTTCGCCTTCGAACAGCACCTTGCCGCGTGCCTTGGGCAACAGGCCCGATAACGCCAGCAGCGTGGTCGATTTGCCCGCGCCGTTGGCGCCCACCAGCGCCGTAATGGCATTGGCATTCAGATCCAGGTCGATGCCGCGCACCGCTTCGATGTGGCCGTAATTGACTTCCAGCCCGCGAACTTCCAGCATCGCGCTCATGCCTGGGCTCCCGTTGTTTCCATATCGTCTTCGTCTTCTCGGCCCAGATAGGCCTCGATGACTTCCTCGTTGCTGCGGATGGCGTCGGGGCCGCCGCACGCGATGATCTTGCCGAAGTTGAGCACGGCGATCTGCTCGCACAGGCCCATCACGAACCGCATGTCGTGCTCGATCATCAGGATCGTGTAGCCGCGCTCGCGGATCGCGATGATTTCGCGCATCAGTTCGGCGCGTTCGCCGGTGTTCATGCCGGCCACCGGCTCGTCGAGCAACAGCAGCTTGGGCTCGGTCGCCAGGGCACGCGCGATTTCGAGACGGCGCTGTTCACCGTACGAGAGGTTGTCGGCCAGATCGTTGGCCTTGTGCTCCAGGCGCATCCACGTCAGCAGCTCGAGCGCACGCTCGCGCGCGCGGCGCTCTTGCTCGCGATAGCCCGGCAGGCTCAGCAGCAGGCCGGCGATCCCGTAGTTCATGTGCCGGTAGGCACCCACGACCACGTTCTCGAGCAGCGTCATTTCCTTGAACAGGCGAATGTTCTGGAACGTGCGCGCCACGCCGGATCGCGTGATGCGGTGCGGCCGCTGACCCAGCAAACTCGTGCCTTGAAACTCGATCGATCCCGCCGTGGGGGCCAGCAGCCCGGTGATCAGGTTGAACACCGTGGTCTTGCCCGCGCCATTGGGGCCGATCAGGCCGAAGATCGAGCCTTCCGGCACCGACAGGTTCACATCGCGCAACACGTGCAACCCGCCAAAACTCTTAGAGACGCCTTTCAACTCAAGCATGGCGTTTGCCTCCCTTGCGCATCCAGCGCTTGAAGCGCACCGGATCCCAGATACCTTGCGGCAAGAACAACACGATGAGAACGAGGATCACGCCGTTGACCACCAGGCGGATATCGCCGAAACCGCGCAGCATTTCGGGCAGCACCGTGACGATGGCACTGCCGAGAATGGGGCCGGTGAGGCCGCCGATACCGCCCAGAATCGCCATCGTCAAAATTTCCACGCCACGGTCGAAGCCGTATTCGCTGGGGCCGATGAAGAACGTGAGATGCGCGTTGAGCGCGCCCGCCAGACCCGCGATGGCGCCGCCCAGCACGAACGCGGCCATCTTATTGGCGCGCACGTCGATGCCCATCAGGCTTGCCGCCGTTTCGTCGCCGCGAATGGCGTCGAATGCGCGGCCCACCTTGGAGCGGCGCAGGCGCCACAGCACGAGCAATACCAGCACCACGGCCAGCAGCACATGCCACCACTGCGTCGACTGCGGAATGCCGTTCAGGCCGAGCGCGCCGCCGGTCACCGATTCGGTATTCAGAATCGTCACCCGTACGACCTCGCCAAACCCCAGGGTGGCCATGGCGAGATACACGCCCGATAATCGGATGGTGGGCAGCCCGATGAGCGCCGCCACAATGGCCGGGGCGATCATGCCGCCCGCCAGCGCCACCGTAAACGGCGCGTCGTAGTTCATGGTGAGCAAGGCGGCCGCGTAAGCCCCGATGCCCATGAAGGCCGCATTGGCCAGGGCCAGCATGCCGCACGCCAGCGTCAGCCAGATCGACAGCGCCAGCAAGGCGTTGGTGCCCAGTGTGAGAACCAGGTTGCCGTAGATGGCCCAGAAAGTATCGAATCCACTCATCACTTATGCCTTGCGCTGAACGACTTTGCCGAACAAACCCTGCGGACGAATCAACAGGATGAGGAACAGCAGGCCGAACGCCACCGCGTCGCGCATCGTCGAGCCGATATAGGCCACCGACAGCACTTCCGCAAAACCCAGGAACAGGCCGCCGATCATGGCGCCACGAATATCGCCCATGCCGCCCAGGATGATGACCGCGATGCCTTTGTGCAGCATCGGTTGGCCCATCAGGGGGAAAAGCGCGTTGGAATACAAGCCGATCAGCACGCCGGCGATGCCGCCGAGTGCCGACGCGGTAAACGAAGTCACCAGAAACAACCGTTCGACGTTGATGCCCAGAAGCGATGCCGCGCGCGGCGATTCCGCAATGGCGCGCAACGCGCGGCCGAACTGCGTGCGATGCATCACGAACATCAGCACGGCCATCAGTGCGAACGACACGAAAATGATGCCGAGCTCGATGACGGTAACGTGCAGGCCTGCGATCTCGAGCGCCGTCTCGGGCACCGTGCCGTGCGGGAAGCGCAGGTTGCTGGCGCCGAAGATGCCCTGGATGCCGTTATTGATGATGATGCCCACACCGATGGTGGCGATCATGGGAATCAGGTGGGGCGCATTGCGACGGCGCAGGGGCTTGAGCACCAGCACGTCGATGATTACCCCGACCACACCGGCCACCACGCAGGCCACGACGATCGCCGCCCACAGCGGCAGCGCGAAGTTGTTGATCACGCTCAGCGCCGCATAGGCGCCCAGCATGAACACCGCGCCGTGCGCCAGGTTGATCACGCCAAGGACGCCGAACACCAGCGTGAACCCCAGCGCGAACAGCGCATACACGCAGCCTAACGACAGCGCGTTGACGAATTGTTGTTGCAACATGATGGCCTTCCAAAATCAAAAGCGCCTTGCGGGCGAGCTCGAGGGCGTCGTCCGCAAGGCGCACCCCCGCGGCCGCGGGAATGCTGTCGTGCGCGTGCTTATTGCTCGATCACGTACTTGCCGTCTTTCGTCACACTGACGATCGGCTTTTGCTGCGCGTCGTAACCGGCGGGTTTGCCGGCACGATCGGTGGCTTGACGGAACTCGAAGGCACCCGTGGCGCCGGTCCACTTCACCGACGGCAATGCATCGCGCAAGGCCAGACGATCGGCGTTCAGGTCGCCGGTGCGCTTGGTGGCCTTGAGCGCCTGCGCCGCAATGTACATCGCGTCATAGGCTTGCGCGGCGAACTGGTCGGGCGAGTTGGTGTACTTGCCCTTGAACGCCTCGATGAACTTGGTGTTCTCGGGGGCCTTGTTTTCGATCGACCAGGGGCTGCCGATCCACAGATTGTTCGACGCGCCGCCCGTGGCGAGATCGAAAATCTTGACCGAGTTCATGCCGTTGCCGCCGATGACCGGCACATTCAGGCCGACCTGACGCGCCTGCACCATGATGGGCGCGCCTTCAGCCAGCAAGGCCGACAGTACCAGCGCATCCGGGTTGGTGCCCTTGATCTTGGTGAGCTGGGCCTTGAAATCGACGTCGCCCTTGGCGAAGGTTTCTGTGGTCGTGACCGGAATCTTCTGGTCGTCCAGGGCCTTCTTGAAGTTGTCGTAGCCGCTCTTGGTGAACACGTCGTCGTTGCCGTACAGCACGGCGACCTGCTTCAGACCCGTCTTGCGCTTGACCGTTTCGATCGTGGCCGGCAGCACGTCGGCTTCGGTGACCGAGTTGCGGAAAATGAAATTGCCGATCGACGTGATGCCGTCAGCCGTGTTGGAGGTGCCGAAAGCAACCGTCTTGGCGGCCTGGGCCACGGGGTGCGCAGCTTGTGCCGAGTTCGACAGCGTGGGGCCGAACACCATCAGCACGCGATCCTGGAAAATCAGCTTTTTGAAGACGTTGATGGCTTCTTCTTTCTTGCCTTGCTCGTCTTCGACGACCAGCACGATCTTGTCGCCGTTGATGCCGCCTGCGGCATTGATCTCTTCCACGGCCAACTGGAAGCCGTTGCGGATCGACGCGCCATATTGGGCGGCGCCGCCGGAGAGGGCTTCAGCCACACCGATCTTGATATCGGCGGCGTGTGCAGCGGGCAAGATGCCAGCGACGGCCAAAGCCATCAGCGAACGTTTGAACAGCATATTCATGGTTGTCACCACCCTTTCGGTCAGGCTATTTGTATTGTCTCCACCAGGTGCTCCCCGGCGTACGTGCGCAATTATTACCTCTTTCGTATCGCTCTGATACCTTCGGCACAGATTTGTGCGATGTAAACAGTGAAAATAGCTGCATATGCGCGAGAAGACACGACATTTCTCTGCTGCACCACGGCAATTCGGCCTTCTCCAGCCTGCTGGCGCGTTGCGCCGACAACACGTTCCAGGCGCGCCGTCGATACCGAACCCACCCCCCGGGCACGACGATGGCTTTAGAATCGGCCCTTGAATCCTCCGTCTTACCGATGCCATGGCGCTTCCCGATCCCAATGTAGAAACCGTCTCCGTTCACGTTACCGGCCGCGTGCAGGGCGTGGGCTATCGCGCATTCACCGTGCGCCATGCCCGTCTGGTGGGCGCATACGGCTGGGTATTGAACGATGAAGACGGCACGGTTCGCGCCATGGTGCAGGGCACACCGGATCAGGTCGACCGGATGCTGGAATTCATGCGCCGCGGCCCGCCAGGTGCCTTCGTGCGCGAATTGACCAGCACCCCCGAGTACATCGACCGCCGTTTCGCGCGGTTCGAACAGCATTGAGCCTCCGCTTCCCTTTCACCCACACCGACATGACTGCGTCCCCGACTTCCGCTGCGTCCATGCTGGCCGCCAACGTACCTGCTGCAGCAACAGATCCGGCATCGGCATCGCCCCTTGCATCGGCGGCATCCGGCGCAGCGCCCGTGCTGTCGCAGCGGTTGCGCACCGAGACCGCCACGCAGCATGAGCGCATGCACACGCTGATGGCCGAAGGCAAACCCTTCGCCGATCGGGCAGCCTACGCCCGCTTTGTGGCGGCGCAATATGAATTTCAGCGCGACGTCGAACATCTGTTTGCCGCGCCCGAACTCCGCGCTGCCGTGCCGGATATCGACATGCGCGGTCGCCAGAGCGCCTCGCAAGCGGATCTGGCCGACCTGGGCGCCGCCGTGCCGGCAGGCCCGCTGGCCACTCAACATATCGGCATGCCGGAAGCGCTCGGGTGGCTGTATGTGTCGGAAGGCTCGACGCTCGGCGCCGCATTCCTCTTCAAGGAAGCGCAATCCGCCCTGGGCCTGACGGCCGACTTCGGTGCGCGCAATCTGGCGGCCTATCCGGAAGGCCGGGCCCGCGCGTGGAAGCAATTCGTGGCAGCGCTGGACGCGGCGCCGCCCGACGTTCACGACGGCGCCATCGCCGGCGCCAATGCCGCCTACGACCGGTTCGGCGCCCTGCTTCGGCATCATTTCGATCTATGAGCACACCGGGCGACCGAACGCCCCCGCCGGTCGCCTCCGGCCCCTTGCGTTGGCTCTATGGCGCGCTCGCCGTGCTGTGCATCGTGCTGGCCGTGATCGGTGTGATTCTGCCCGGCATGCCCACCACAGTGTTCGTGATCGGCGCGGCGTGGGCAGCCACTCGCAGTTCACCCCGGCTTCATGCCTGGCTGCTCGCGCACCGCATCTTCGGCCCCAGCCTGCGCAACTGGGAAGATGGCGGGCGCATGACCCGACGCGCCAAATGGGCCGCCACGATCGCCATGAGCGGTGGCGCGGCCGTGATCTGCTGGACGATACGCCCCGTGTGGGCGGCCGCCGCGCTGATCGCCGTCATGGCGTGCGTGCTGGCGTGGCTGTGGCGCCGGCCGGAGCCTGAGGCGGCCACCCCGCCGGGTTGACGTCAGGCCGCCATGGCCCGCAGTTGCGCCAGCAGGGCTTCCGGCACCTCCACGCCTTCGGCGTGTGCGCGATCGCGCAAGGCCCGCCGCCGCTCACCCGGCAAGCGCACGCCGTCATCCTCGAGCATGGCGGCAAGCAACGTCTCGACGCGTGCCAGATAGGTTTCCCGGCCCGCGAGCGCCGCAGGATCGATCGCGATGAACGCCTGGCCGATCCGGGTGGGACCGCCCGCGTCTTCGAAGAACGACGCCGTCTCGAATCCGAACTGCGAACCGGTAAGCGCCACCACGAGCAGCTCGACGATCAGCGCCAGCATCGCGCCTTTCACCCCGCCTGCCGGCAACATGCTGCCGGCCAGCGCGGCGCGGGCATCGGTGGTGGGCCGGCCATCGGCATCGATGGCCCAGCCTTCCGGGATGGGCTTGTTGTCGCGGGCGGCCATCATGATCTTGCCGCGCGCCACTTCGGATAGCGACAGATCGATCAGTAACGGCGCACCCTTGGCACGCGGGAACACCGCGGCGATCGGGTTGGTCCCGAACAGCGCCCGCTTGCCGCCCCAGGCCGGCATGGCGGCCGGCGAGTTGCTGATCGCCAGCCCGACCAGGCCCGCATCCGCCAACGCCTCGAGGTGATAGGCCGCCGCGCCGAAGTGATGACTATTGGCGATCCCCGCGCAGGCAATGCCGTATTGCGGCGCGCGTGCAATGCATTCCGCGATCCCCATGGCGCAGGCTGAAAACGCCAGCCCCGATCCCGCATCCACCAGCACCGTGCCGCCCCGCTGATTGGCAATGCGCGGTTGCGCCGACCCGATCGCCCGCCCTGCTTTCAGATGCCCGGCATAAAACGGCACGCGCGACACGCCGTGCGAGGCCAGCCCATCGCCTTCGGCATACACCAAGGCCCGCGCCGTGGCCTCCGCCATCGCGGGATGGGCACCGCTTTTGGCCAGCGCGGCTTGCGCCAGGGCATGAAGTTCGGGCAACACGATCTGCGTCATGATCCGTCCTGGAAGTTTTGCCACGCTGCAGGCGTGACGAGAGGAGGTGGCGTGTTTCGGCGCCACCGTCGGGTGAAGATGTGAATTTGCGTGGCCGTTAAGGCCCGGCTAAAGGCAATGACGCAAGCCCGGGTCAAGACGATGGCGCGAGCCGTCGCCAGACCCGCGGGGCGATCGGTCAGTTCGCTGCGACCAGGCTCAGGGCATCGGCCACGCGCTCGGCCACCAGGCCCGATACGCGCACGTTGGCCTCGGCCGTCAACCCCGCGATGTGCGGCGTCAAAATCAGATTGGGCGCGCCTACCAGGGGGCTGCCGGCCTTCAGCGGTTCGTCTTCGAACACATCCAGCGCCGCGCCGCCGAGCGCACCCGATTTCAGCGCCTGCGCCAGGGCATGCTCGTCGACCACGCCGCCACGCGCCGTGTTGATGAGGATCGCGCCGCGCTTCATGCTGGCGATACGGGCCGCGTCGAGCAAATGACGGGTGCCGTCGGTGAGCGGCACATGCAGCGTGACCACGTCGGCCTGCGCGAGCACGTCTTCCAGTTCGCCGCGCTGCACGCGACGTTGCTGCCAGCGTTCGTCGTCGGCGCTGATGGCCGCGTCGCTGGCAATCACGCGCATCCCCAGGCCATGCGCCAGTTGGGCCACCAGTCGCCCGATGCCGCCGAATCCCACGATGCCCATCGTGCGCTCGCTCGCTTCCAGGCCATTCGAGAGTTCATTGCGCGGCCATTTGCCCGCCGCCACGTCGGCCGACGCGCCGAACGCGCCACGCAGCAGCACCAGGGTGGCCGTGATCACATACTCGGCGACGGCCCGCGCATTGGCGCCGGTGGCGGGATGCACGGCCACATTGGCCGCGGCGCACGCCGGCATATCGATGTTGTCCAGGCCCACGCCCAACCGTCCCACCACCCGCAATCGTTTCGCGTGCTTGAGCAATTCGGTGTCGACCTGCGTGCGATTGCGCACGATCAGGCCCTCGGCATCGGCCACGGCGGCGAGCAGCGCCGCCCGGTCGTCCACGAGTTCGGGCACATAACGCACCTGAAATTTGTGGCGCAGCAGGGCCACGGCGGCCTCGTCCATGAACTCGGAAATCACAATGGTGGTCGTCATCTTGTCATCCTCTGTTTTATGCGCGCCGGGTGCCGTGAGGCACGCCGGCAGATCGCCTGGTCGTAGGTACCGCGATCGCCGGATGCACACCTGCCGCATCCACGTGTCGAGACCCGCGTCATGACAGTACTCCGCAATTCGGCGTTTGCGTAGTCATCCCTGCGGGCCGGGCGATCGTGCCGGCATCGGCGGCACCCCTGCGCAGGGCTCACGACGTCGTAATGTTCGCTTCCTCGATGATGCCGCGCCAGCGCGTGACCTCACCCGATAGATATGTGCCGAAGGCTTGGGCATCGCGCGGCTGCGGCATGAAACCCAACTGCGTCAGCGACTGGGCCATGGCGGGTTTGGAGAGTTGCGCCACGATGGCCTGGCTCACGCGCGTGACGATCTCCGGCGGCATGCCGGCCGGCCCCATCACACCGGTAAAGTTTTCCACCACCAGATCGGGCAACCCCACCTCCGCCACGGTGGGGACGTCAGGCAGGTCTTTGGTACGGGTTTTGGTGGTGACGGCAAGCGCGCGCAATTCGCCGCTCTTCACGAACGCCAGCGACTCCGGGTAGTTCGAAAACACCACGTCCACATGGCCGCCGATCAAATCCGTGAGCGAGGGCGCGCCGCCTTTATAGGGCACGTGCATCAGCTTGGCGCCCGTGATTTTCTGATAGAGCGCCATCGTCAGATGCGGCGGCGTGCCGTTGCCGCTCGAGCCGGTCGACAGCGCCTTCGTCTTGGCGGCCTCGGCCAGATCCTGCATGGATTTGATCGCACTTTTCGAACTCACCACCACCATGATCGGCGACGAGGCCAGTCCGGCGATCGGCGTGAGATCCTTGAGCAGTTCGTAGCCCGCGCGGCCTTCGAACAGGGTGGCGTTGGCGGCATGCGACAGCGTCATCGCGAGCCACGTATAGCCATCGGCCGGCGCGCGGCTCACAAACGCCGCACCGATGTTGGCGTTGCCGCCGGGCTTGTTTTCGATCACCACGTTCCATTTTTCGGCGTCGCTCAGCGCCTTGGCGACTTGGCGCGCGGCCACATCGGTGAGGCCGCCGGCCGGAAACGGCACCACGTAGTTGATCGGCCGGTCGGCCGGCCACGCGGCGCCGGCCGGGGCGGCGCGTGCGTCGTGGCCGAAGCCTGCGGCACTCAACCCTGCAGCACTAAGGCCTGCAGCACCGAATGCGGCCAGAACACGCCTGCGGTGTGCATCGATGGGGGTATGCGAATGGCTCATGAACTGCTCCTCCGGTGGATGGTGGCCCGATGAAGGAGGTTTGCCCGCTCGGCTGCCGCGAGACTGACCTCAAGGCCTTGTTTTTGTTCTGCTGCCACGGCACATATACGTCAGACGATTGGCGAGGGCGTCACCGTCCAGGCGCACATGCGAAAAGTAGATGCGATCCATACCGGATCGCGATCGAGCGCCGCAGCGCCCGACCGCCTCGTTCAGCGTCTCAGGCGCTTTCGAACAATCGCGTCAATACGAACTCGCGATGCCCCAAGGCTTCCGCGGCCGTCCAGCGCCCATTAGCCGTGGCGAGCATGCATTCGAGCAGCTTGTCGCCGGCCTGATCCAGATCGATCTCGCGTTGCAACAAGGCCGAGGTGTCCACATCCACATGCTCGGACATCGTGCGCACCGTACGCGGATTGGCGCAGATCTTGATCACCGGCAGAATCGGATTGCCGATCACATTGCCCTGGCCCGTGGGAAAGAAGTGCACCACGTAGCCCGAGGCGGCGCAGAGGGTGACCATCTCGGCGGCCGCCGATGACGAATCCATGAACCAGAGCCCCTTGCCATCCGGGATCTCGGCCTTGTCGATCACACCGTCGACTTTGCATTGCTTGCCGATCTTCTGGATATTGCCCAACGCCTTTTCTTCGATGGTGGTCAACCCGCCGGCGATGTTCCCCTTGGTGGGCTGCGACTCCGACAGATCACTGGTCTTCCAGCGATCGATCATGTCCTGGTAGCGATTGAACATGAACATGAACTTCTCGCGCACGGCGTCGGTGGCGCAGCGATCGGCCACGATGTTCTCGCCACCGGTCAGTTCGGACGTCTCGCCAAACACCAGCGTATTGCCCGTGGCGTACAACTTGTCGAACGCGTTGCCCACCGTCGGGTTGGCACCGCAACCCGACGTCGTATCCGACTCACCGCATTTGGTCGACACCCACAGTTCTTCGATCGGGCAGGTTTCGCGCGTCAAGGCGGTGGCGAAGTGCACGTATTCCTTGGCTTGCTTGGACGCCCGCATGATGGTGTCGTGGTCGCCATGCAATTCGATGCTGAAGCCGGCCACCGGCTTGCCCGTTTTCGCGATGCCGTCCACCACCCGTTTGGTCCAGCCTTCTTCGATCCCGATCACGATCACGGCGGCCACGTTGGGGTTTGACCCCGTGCCGATCAGCGTGCGGAAGTGCAGTTCGAGATCCTCGCCAAACTGCAGGCGGCCATAAGGGTGCGGCAACGCCATCGTCCCCTTGATGTTGTTGGCCACGGCCTCGGCGGCGGCATTGGAGATGTCGTCCACGGGAAGCACGATGACGTGATTGCGCACGCCGACGCGGCCGTTCTCGCGGCGGTAACCCTGGAAAGTCGTTTGAGCGGTGATGACAGGCATGAGTGTCCTTTGAGCGTAGGGGAGAAGGCCGTGCGGCTTACCAGCGCTTGGTCTTGATGTTGTGCACGTGGGCGTGCTGGCCGGCCTTGATGGGCGCGACGACCTTGCCGATATCCACTCCGTACTTGAAGACCGTGTCGCCTTGCGCCATGTCGCGCATGGCAACCTTGTGCCCGATCGGGATGTCCTGCAGCGCTTTGACCTGGATGACGCTGTCGTCATCCATGATCCACGCATTCATCTCGGTGCCCGCCGAGACGCCTTCGACCACCGCCACGGCAACGGTGTCCTTCGCATCGTGCAAAACGGCATGAATCATGTCTCTTCCTTTTTTCTGGTTTGCGATTCGTGGGCAAATCTTAAGACCACAAAAATCACATGTCAACTAGGTCATCTATATGATTGATATGAATTGCCGGGATGACACTGGCCCCGCTACAATTCGTGCTCTGCAACACTGTGCTTCGTCATGACTTCATCGCCCTCTACCGCCGTGCCGCTGGGCACCCCGCTTTACCTGCAAGTGAAGGACGCCGTGCTGGCGGCCCTGGCGCAGGGCGAGTGGAAACAAGGCGATGCCATCCCGTCCGAGAAATTGCTGTCGGAGCGCTTCGGCGTGTCGATCGGCACGCTGCGCAAGGCCATCGACGAGCTCGCGGCCGAAAACATCCTCACGCGTCATCAGGGGCGGGGCACCTATGTGTCGGAGCACACCCGCAATCCACACTTCTTCAAGTTTTTCCGTATCCAGCGCAACGACGGCCACAAGGCCTACCCCACGACGCGGCTGGTGCGATTCAAACGCGTCCGCGCCAACGCCGCCGTGCGCGAGGTGCTGGGGCTGCCTGCCGGTAGCCATGTGTTCGAGTTTCTGAATGTGCTGGCGCTCAACGGCGACGTGGTGCTGGCCGATACGATCGCGTTGCCCGAAGCCCTGTTCAGCGGCATGACGGATGCCGACCTGCGCGACCGCTCGAGCACGCTGTACCGCTTCTACCAGGAACGCTTCGGCGTGAACGTTATCGCCACCGACGAACGCGTGCGCACCTGCCGCGCCGAAGCGCCGTTTACCGAGCTGCTCGATGTGCCGGAAGGCGAACCGCTGCTCGAGATTCGGCGCGTGGCGTTCTCGTATCACGGGCAACCGGTCGAGTGGCGCGTATCGCGCGTGAATACGGCACGCTACGACTATCTGGGCCAGGAGCCCGGCGCAATGGTCGGCAAGGCGGGCTGACAGGGGCCGGCCGGTGTGAGCGGTCCAACACGGGTGATCCGACACGGCCGGGCAACAACGCGCGGCCGGTTAACGGGTACGATGGCAAGCACAACCCCACCCCTGCACCGGAGCGCACAGCCTGTACGCCGCCCTGCACCCAATCGCTCGCCCGCACCCGATTCGAGATGCCATGACGCCGCTGACGTTGCTCGACGAGGAAGACATTGTCGTTCGCCCGCTGCATATGGACGAAGCCGACGGCCTGTGCGAGGCGGTCGTGGCCTCGTCGGCCGAGATCGGGCCGTGGCAAAGCTGGTGCACGCCCGACTTTGCAGTGCGCGAAGCCCGCGCCTTTCTCCAGAGCAGTGTGCAGGAGCGCGCCCGCCGCCGCGCATTCGACTTCGGCATTGTCGAGCGCACCACGGGGGCCATCCTGGGGGTCGTGTCGATCAACGGCATCGATGACGAACATCGCGTGGGCAATCTGGGCTACTGGGTGCGGTCTACCGTTGCCGGTCACGGCCTGGCCACCCGGGTCGCCCGCCGCGTGGCGAGCTTCGGCTTTTTCGAGCTGGACCTGAACCGCATCGAAATCGTTGCGGCCACCGGCAACCGGGCCAGTTGCCGCGTGGCCGAAAAACTCGGCGCGCAGCACGAATGCGTGGCGCGCCACCGCTTGATGCTGCATGGCGAGGCCATCGACGCGCACGTGTACGCCCTGCTGCCGGGCGACCTCCAAGCGTAGAATTCCAGGCATCGAGCTAAAGAGGGCACAGGGATGAGCCAAGACCGAGATGATGTTCCCGGCGTGGAAGACTACGCGGGTCCTGCCGGAGGGTGGGGCGCATTGGGCGCGGTGGCGAAAGCGCTGCGCCGGCAAATGGCGGTCGGCAAAGATACGCGCATGCTGCTGAAGGTCAATCAGCCCGACGGCTTCGATTGCCCGGGCTGTGCGTGGCCCGATCCCAAGCACACCTCGTCGTTCGAGTTTTGCGAGAACGGCGCCAAGGCCGTTTCATGGGAAGCCACGGGCAAGCGCACCACGCCCGACTTCTTCGCCGCGCACACGGTGGCCGATCTGTGGCAATGGTCGGATCACGCGCTCGAGGATCAGGGCCGTCTCACGCATCCGATGGCCTACGACGCCGCCACCGATAAATACGTGCCGGTATCGTGGGCCGACGCCTTCGACGGCATCGGCGCCGCGCTACGTGCCCTGCCCGACCCCAATATGGCCGAGTTCTACGCGTCGGGCCGCACCTCCAACGAAGCCGCATTTCTGTACCAGCTCTTCGTGCGCGAGTACGGCACCAACAACTTTCCCGATTGCTCGAACATGTGCCACGAGGCCACGAGCGTGGGTTTGCCGGTCTCCATCGGCGTGGGCAAAGGCACCGTCACGATCGATGATTTCGATCATTGCGACGCGATCTTCTGTATCGGGCACAACCCCGGCACCAATCATCCACGCATGCTCGCCACGCTGCGTGAGGCGTCGCTGCGCGGCGCCCCCATCATCGTCTTCAATCCCTTGTCCGAGCGCGGGCTGCAACGCTTTACCTCGCCGCAGCACGCCAAGGAGATGATTGCGCGCCAGTCCACCCCCATCGCCACCACGTATTACAAGGTGAAGATCGGTGGCGACGCGGCCGTGCTCAAAGGGATGATGAAAGCCTTGCTGGTGGCCGATGCCGAATCGCAAGCGCGCGGCGCCGGCGAGATCGTCGACTGGGATTTCGTGGCCGCCCACACGGCCGGCTTCGATGCGTTGCGTGCCGATCTGGACGCCACCGCCTGGGACGACATCGAACGCATCTCGGGGCTGTCGCGCGCCGAGATCGAAAGCGCAGCGGCCGTGTATGCCAAGGCCAAGCGCGTCATCATCTGCTACGGCATGGGCATCACGCAGCACGTGCACGGCACGCGCAATGTGCAATACATTGCCGACCTGCTGCTCATGCGCGGCAACATCGGCCGTGAAGGCGCCGGCATCTGCCCGCTGCGCGGCCACTCGAATGTGCAGGGCGACCGTACGGTGGGCATCACCGAGATCCCCAACGCCGCCCTGCTGGAGGGCATCGAACGCCGCTTCGGCTTCAAGCCGCCCACCGCGCACGGTCATGCGGCCGTCGAAAGCATTCGTGCGATCCACGACGGCCGCTCCAAGGCGCTGGTGTGCCTGGGCGGCAATCTGGCCGTGGCGATGCCCGATCCGCAGAAAACTTTCGAAGCGATGCGGCGTCTGGATCTGGTCGTGCACATTGCCACCAAGCTCAACCGCTCGCACCTGATCGCCGCGCGCGCGTCGTATCTGCTGCCGTGCCTGGGGCGCACCGAGCTTGACGTGCAAGGCGGCGTGGCACAGTCGATCACGGTGGAAGACTCGATGTCGATGGTGCATGCCTCGCGCGGCACGCTCAAACCGGCATCCGAGCATCTGCTCTCGGAGCCCGCCATCGTCGCCGGCATGGCGCAAGCCACATTGCCGCAGACCAAGGTCGATTGGGCCGGCTTCATCGCCGATTACGCCACCATTCGCGATGCCATCGAAGCCGTGTTTCCCGACTTCCGCAACTTCAACGCTCGGGTCAAGGAGCCGGGCGGGTTTCGCCTGACGGTGGCCGCAAGCGACCGCGTGTGGCGCACGCCCAGCGGCCGCGCCAATTTCATCTCGTACCCGGGGTTGAACGAAGATCCGGTCGCCGCGCCCGACACGCTGCAACTCACCACCTTGCGCAGCCACGACCAGTACAACACCACCATCTACAGTGCCGACGATCGCTATCGCGGCATCACCAATCGCCGCGACGTGGTGTTCATGAACGTCGACGACCTGACGGCGCTCGGCTTAAAGCACGGCGATCGGGTGGACGTCGAAGCGTTCGCATTCGACGCGCAGGACACCGAGCCGCGCCGCATGACCGGCCTGACGGCCGTGGCCTACGACATCGCGCGCGGTTCCACTGCCGTGTATTACCCGGAGGGCAACGGGCTCGTCGCGCTGGCGCGGCACGACCCGCAAAGCGGCACCCCGGCCTATAAATCCATTCCCGTTCGAGTGACTGCCTCGGAGGCCGTTCATGGCTGAGTTGATCATCGCCGCCCGCCAGGGCGACCTGGGCCACGGCCTGACCGTGCAACGCATCCTGCCGTACCGCAAGCGGCGCATGGTGGGCCCGTTCATCTTTCTGGACCACGCGGGTCCCGTTACCCTGCCTGCGGGCATCGCACGCGAAGCGGATGTGCGCCCCCATCCGCACATCGGCCTATCCACCGTGAGCTACCTCTTCAGCGGTCGCATCACCCATCGCGACAGTCTGGGCGTCGAGCAGATCATCCGCCCCGGTGAAGTGAACTGGATGACGGCCGGCCGTGGCATCAGCCACTCCGAGCGCTTCGAGGATCCCTCCGCGTTCACCGAGCCCGGCCTCGAACTGCTGCAGTCCTGGGTGGCCCTGCCGGCCGAGGATGAGGAATGCGCCCCCGCATTCGAGCACTACGACGCCAGCGCGCTGGCCGAGGCCGAAAATGACGGCGTGTGGATGCGGGTGGTGGCGGGCAGTGCCTACGGGCTCACGAGCCGGGTCGCCACGCGCTCGCCCCTTTTCTATGTGCATGCCGTGATGAAGCCCGGCAGCCGCATGAGCCTGCCCACCGGCCACGCCGAGCGCGGGGTGTATGTGGCGCACGGCAGCATCGAGGCCGACGGGGCCATCGTGCCGGCAGGCAGCATGGCCGTGTTCGGCGCGGGCGAATTCCCCACGATCGTGTCGCACACCGGCGCCACGCTGATGCTTTTGGGTGGCGAACCGTTGGGCGAACGGCATATCTGGTGGAATTTTGTGTCATCGCGCAAGGAACGTATCGAGGCCGCAAAGGCCGATTGGACGGCCGGCCGCATCGCACTGCCACCCCACGATCATGATGAATGGATACCCTTGCCGGGCGATTCGGCCGATCCCCCGAAGCCTCAGCCGCTCTCCTGAATGGCATGGATTGACGGGGTAGCGGACACATATCCCGTTACACCGGCCCTTTTGGTGCATGGCACCATGCGGCACCGCATTCGGAACGTTCCGAAGCTGCCCATCCAAAAGGGAAATCCGTTTGGCGCCGCCCTTCGCGCTGCACTCTCTCGACGCCAGCCTGCATGACCTGGTCGCCGACCACCCTGGCGAGACCGGTGCCATGCTGCTGGACGACAATCTCGACGCCTTCGCTGCGCGTGCGCTCAGCGTGCGCGCAGCGACCCGCACGCTCGACCTGCAGTACTACATGTGGCATCCCGACATGACCGGCCGGCTGCTGGGGCGGGAAATGCTCAAGGCTGCCGCCCGTGGCGTTCGGGTGCGCCTCTTGATCGACGACATCAAGCTGCATGGCCTGGACGACACCATGCTCGCGCTGGATCGCCATCCCGGCATCGACGTGCGGATCTTCAATCCGGGGCGCGTGCGCAAGCATGCGATCGGCCGCGTCATCGAAATGCTGTTGCGCGCCGTGCGCATGAATTGCCGCATGCACAACAAGCTGTGGCTCGCCGACGATACGGTGGCCATTCTTGGCGGCCGCAATATCGGCGACGAGTACTTTGATGCCAGTAAGGTTGCCAATTTTCATGATGCCGATGTACTGGCCGTGGGCGCCGTCGTCGCCGAGTGCCGACTAGCCTTCGAGCGCTATTGGCATTCGCCGCTGGCGGTGCGCATCGCGGATCTGCACCCCGGACAGCACACCGAGCCCGACGCGCCTGACGACGTGTTCGATGCCTTGGCCGAGCAACCCGATGCGCATCCCTATTTGAAGCGCATCGAAGCCGACGAGAGCGTGCGCGCCTTGGTGACCGGGAAGCTGCCGCTCCATTGGACCACCCAGGCCCGCCTTGCCGTCGATCCGCCGGACAAGCGCGACCGCGCGCTCACCGACGCCTGGATCGTGCACGACGTGGCACGCGCCATCGAAAGCGCGACACGCGACGTCTTCATCATCTCGCCGTACTTCGTGCCCGGCGACCGGGGTGTGGCGCAATTGGCGGCGCTCACCGCCCGTGGGGTCAGCGTCACCGTGCTGACCAACTCGCTGGCCGCCACGGACGTGGCGGCCGTGCATAGCGGCTATGCCCGCTACCGCGAAGCCTTGCTGCGCGCTGGCGTCGCAATTTTCGAGCTCCGCCCGGATGCCAAAACGCGCCTGCGTCTCTTCGGCTCCAGCACCGCCAGCCTGCACACAAAAGCCTTCACCGTCGACGACCGCATCGCGTTCGTGGGGTCGTTCAATTTCGATCCGCGCTCCGTGTCGCTCAACAGCGAGATGGGTCTGTTCTTCGATCAGCCCGCGTTGCTTGCCAGCCTGCGCGCCCGCGGCATGGCGCAAACCGCGCCCGGCAACAGTTTCCGCGTCACCCTGGATCAGGGCCGCCTGCGGTGGCAAAGCGATGCCTCGGCCGACGGCCGGGTGTGGCGCCGAGAGCCCGAGGCCGGCATCGGACGCCGGCTCCTGGCCGCCTGTTTACGCTTTCTCCCGATTACGTCGCAACTCTGACGTCTTTCTCCTTTCTATCAGGACATCTTGTGATTTCGCACTTTCCCAAAACCGCCACGCGACGCCGCACGCCTTTCGTGCTGTGCCGTGCGGCGGGCGCCGTGGCGCTTGTGCTGGCCGGTGCGCCCTTGGCACACGCCGATGTGGTCTACATGAAAAACGGCGATCGCCTGACCGGCAAGATCACGCTGCTGGACGACGGCAAACTCATTTTGAATACCGACTACGGCGGCAGCATGACCCTCAAATGGGCCAGCGTCGAAACGCTCGAAAGCGACGAGCCGCTGATCCTGAAAAATCAAAAGCTCAACCGCGAAGTGAGCGCGCGGCTGCGCCGGTCGGACGAGGGCAAGGTGGTCGTGGCCAATCCCACGCCGGTGGATGCCGCCACCGAAAGCGGTGCGGTGGCCGCCGCGCCCTCGCGGCAAGTGGCGTTGACCGACGTCGATCAGGTGATCCGGCCCAAGCCCTTTCTGCGCGACTTCATGTGGAAAGGCAATGCCGACGTGGGCCTCGCCTACAAAACCGCCTCGTCGCGCAACGAGGACTACACCGTGGCGGCCAGCACGAAGATGCGGCACGGCATGTGGCGCCACAATCTGGACGGCGGCTACGACCGCGACAAAGAAGACGGCAATCTCACCACGCACAATCTGAACGCGGCCTACGCGCTGGATCGCTTCATCACCGAGAAAGCGTTCTGGCAGGGGCGAGTGCTCTACAAGCGCGACTGGGTGGAAGACCTGAGCCGCGAAACGTCCATCGGCACCGGTCCCGGCTACCAGTTCTGGGACGACGAGCAAGGGGCGTTCTCGTTGACGGGCCTGCTCTCGCGCGTGGAATATCACTACTCGGACGGCGCGTCGGATCGCTTCCCGCAGGCCAGCATCAAGTGGGACTACCGCCGCTTCGTTTACGGCAAACAGCTTGAGATGTTTACACAGGGCGAACTGGGCCGACCGCTGGGCAACGAGGCCAACTACAGCCTGGATGCCGGCGCGGGCTTGCGCTACAAAGTCACCGACTGGGCGTCGCTGTATGTGCGCTACGCGAAGAACCAGGTCAGCGGGGCACGCGGCGGCGTGAACGAAACCACCTGGACGACCGGGCTTGGCGTGACCTGGTAACAGCCGCAACGCGATGGTGGTGTAACCCGCACGACCAACAGCACCACTTTGGTGTTTAAGGCCCTGTATACAGCACTTTATTATTGTCCGGAATGCAGCACAGTGTTACGCTTGAATCACTCTTGCGTTTCCACTGCTGCATCACGGAGATCTGCCATATGTCCGCCACTTCGGCCACGGGCGCCTTGCGCGCCGTATTCATCGACGCCAACCCCACCCTCGGCGCCGTCGCCGAACGACTGCACACCAGCAACGACTTCGAGCTGGTCGTGAACAGTCAGCCCGACATCACGTCGGCAGACATTCCGGCCGTGCTGGGCGATGCCCAGGTGGCCATCATCGATCATACGCACCTGCCGACCGACATCGCGCGCCAATGCAAGGGCTTGAAGCATGTGGTGTTTCTGGGCACCGGCCCGCGCAGCTACATGAATCCCGAAGAACTCGCCGAGATCGGCATCACCGTGCACATCATCAAGGGCTATGGCGATACCGCCGTGGCCGAGTGCGCATTCTCGCTGATGTGGGCTTCGGCGAAAGGCTTCGCCAAGATGGACCGGGGCATGCGCGCCGGCAACTGGCTGCGCACCGAAGCCGTGCAACTCACCGGTAAAACGATCGGCCTGATCGGCTTCGGCGGCATCGCGGCTGAAATGGCCCGCCTGGCCAATGGCGTCGGCATGAAAGTGCTGGCCTGGAACCGTACGCCGAAGCAGCACCCGGGCGTGGAATTCGTCGAACTCGATACCCTGCTGGCCCAAAGCCAGGTCGTGTCGATTCACCTCACGCTCAACGACGACACGCGCGGCATGATTTCGCGCGAGCGGATCGCCGCCATGCAGCCCGGCAGCATCCTGATCAACACGGCGCGCGGCGCGGTGGTGGACGAGGACGCGATGGTCGAGGCGCTCAAATCGGGCCACCTGGGCCACGCCGGCCTGGACGTGTTCACCGTCGAGCCGATGCCGGCCGGCCACGTGCTCACCACGCTGGACAACGTCACGCTCTCGGCACATTCGGCGTTCCGCACGCCCGAAGCGAACGATAATCTCGTCGGCGCTGCCATCGCGCATTGCCAACGTATCGCCACGACCGGCGCCTGAATCACTTCGCATCCTCCCGTTGGACATCATCATGACGCAAGCTACTGTCACCGAAGACGCACCGTTCACCATTGCCTCGCGCATCGCCGCGATCGAAGTTTCCGAAATTCTGCGGATCGGTCAAAAGGCCGCCGCCGCTAAGAAGGCCGGCCGCCCGGTCATCGTGCTGGGTGCGGGCGAGCCCGATTTCGACACGCCCGACAACGTCAAGGCCGCCGCCATCGCCGCGATTCACGGCGGTCAAACCAAGTACACGGCCCTGGACGGCACCGCCGAGCTCAAGGCCGCGATCGCCGCCAAGTTCAAGCGCGACAACGGCCTGGACTACGCCCCCAACGAAATCATCACCGGCGCGGGCGCCAAGCAAATTCTGCACAACGCGTTTCTGGCCACATTGAACGAAGGCGATGAAGTCATTCTCGCCGCGCCGTACTGGACGTCGTATGTGGACATCGTCGGCATTGCCGGCGGCACGCCCGTGACCGTGAAGTGCAAGGAAGAAAACGGCTTCCGCCTGGATGCCGCCGACCTCGAAGCCGCCATCACGCCCAAGACGCGCTGGCTGCTGCTGAACTCGCCGTCCAACCCCAGCGGCGCCGCCTACTCGGCCGCCCAGCTGCGTCCCATCCTCGACGTGCTGCTGCGTCACCCACACGTCTGGCTGATGTGCGACGACATCTACGAACACCTGCTGTATGACGGTGCCGAATTCGTCACCGGCGCACAGCTCGAGCCGCGCCTGAAGAATCGCACGCTCACGATCAACGGCGTATCCAAGGCGTATGCCATGACCGGTTGGCGCCTGGGCTACGGCGCCGGCCCCAAATCGCTGATCGGCGCGATGGCCGTGGTGCAGAGCCAGAGCACGTCCAATCCGTGCTCGGTGAGCCAGGCCGCCGCGATCGAAGCCTTGAACGGCCCGCAGGAAGTGCTGGCCGAACGCCGCGCCGCCTTCCAGCGCCGCCGCGACATCGTGGTCGAGCGCCTGAACGCGATCGACGGCATCACCTGCCGCAAGCCCGAAGGCGCGTTCTACACGTTCGCCAGTTGTGCCGGCATCATCGGCCGCAAGACGCCCGATGGCGTCACGATCGATAGCGACAGCGCCTTCTGCAAATATCTGCTCGATACCGTCGACCTGGCCGTGGTGCCGGGCAGCTGCTTCGATCTGGCGCCCTATTTCCGGATTTCCTATGCCGCGTCGGAAGCGGATCTCATCGAAGCGTGCGACCGTATCGCACGCGCCTGCAAGGCGTTGACATGACCTCTACAACAAAAACGAACGAGACAACGGCACTGGCCCCGCGCACCGGCGGGCAAGTGTTGATCGACCAGCTGGTGCGTCAAGGCGTGGATCGCGTCAGCTGCGTGCCGGGCGAAAGCTACCTGGCCGCGCTGGACGCGCTGCATGACAGCCCGATCGACGTGGTGATCTGCCGCGCCGAAGGCGGCGCCGCGATGATGGCTGAAGCCTACGGCAAGCTCACCGGCCGTCCCGGCGTGTGTTTCGTCACGCGCGGCCCCGGCGCCACCAACGCCAGCCACGGCGTGCACATCGCCATGCAGGATTCCACGCCGATGTTGCTGTTCATCGGCCAGGTGGATCGCAGCATGAAGGAGCGCGAAGCGTTTCAGGAAGTCGATTACAAGGCCTTCTTCGGCTCGATGGCCAAGTGGGTCGTCGAAATCGATCGCGCCGATCGCGTACCCGAACTCATCGCCCGCGCATTCCGCGTGGCCATGCAAGGCCGGCCCGGCCCGGTCGTGATCTCGTTGCCGGAAGATATGCTGGTCGAAACGTGCAGCGTGCTCGATGCGCCGTACGTCGAGCCGGTTCGTGCCGCGCCCGAACCGGCTGCCATGAACGAACTCGGCAAGCTGCTGGGCCAGGCCAAGCGCCCGATCGCCATTCTCGGTGGCTCGGCCTGGACGCCCGAAGGCGTCGAGGCCTTCCAGCGCATCGCCGAACAGCACAATCTGCCGGTGGCCACCTCGTTTCGCCGAGCGGCACTCTTTCCGGCCAAGCATCCCAACTACGCCGGCGAATTGGGCATCGGCCCCGATCCGCGTCTGAAAAAGCGTATCGACGAATCCGATTTGATTCTGTTGATCGGCGGTCGGTTGTCTGAAATGCCGTCGCAGTCATACGGCCTGCTCACGATTCCGCAGCCGCAGCAGCCTTTCGTCCATGTGCACCCGGGTGCCGAGGAACTGGGCCGCGTCTATCAGCCCACGCTGGGCATCCAGGCCTCGCCTGTGGCATTTTGCGCCGCACTCGAAGCCCTGCCTGCCACCGGCACGGCCGATCGTGCTGCACAAGCCAAGCAGGCGCATACCGACTACATCGACTGGACCGAAACCCCGCGCGATCTGCCGGGCGATTTCCAATACGGCAAGGTGATGGCCTGGTTGCGCAACCGTGCCCCCGAAGACACGATCGTCTGCAATGGCGCGGGCAACTACGCCGGCTGGCTGCATCGCCACTACCGCTTCAACGCCTTCGCCACGCAACTGGCGCCCACCAGCGGCTCGATGGGCTACGGCGTGCCGGCAGCGGTGCTGGCCAAGCGTCAATATCCCGAGCGCATGGTGATCGCGTTTGCCGGTGACGGCTGCTTTCTGATGAACGGTCAGGAATTCGCTACCGCCGTGCAATACGGCGCGGCGTTGATCGTGATCGTGGTGGACAACAGCCAGTACGGCACGATCCGCATGCACCAGGAGCGCGATTATCCTGGCCGTGTGGTCGGCACGCAGCTGCACAATCCCGACTTCGCCGCCTATGCCCAGGCCTTCGGCGGCCATGGCGAACGCGTCGAGAAAACGGCCGACTTCGCGCCCGCTTTCGAGCGCGCCGTGGCGTCGGGCAAGCCTGCGATCCTGCACTGCATCCTCGATCCGCGCGCGCAATCGCATGCCCGCGATTTCACGGGTGTGGACAACAGCAAGGCTGCCCAATGATGATCGCCACGCCGCCCGCCGAAACAACCGTCGACAGCATTGTCGACCGCGTTCACGGTCAATTGAGCGCCATGGCCATCGGCTTCGCGTTCAAACCCGGCGAGCGGCTCAACGAAGTCGCGTTGGCCAAGCAGTTGGGCGTGAGCCGCACGCCGTTGCGCGAAGCGCTCAACCGCTTGAACAGCGAAGGTCTACTGCGCTATCTGCCCGGCAAAGGATTCTTTTGCCGCGACCTGGATGTGCAGGAGATCTTCGCGCTCTACGAGCTGCGCAAGGCGATCGAGGTGGCTGCGGTGCGGCTGTCGATTGCGCGTGCGCAGGATGCCGAGATCGCCGCCCTGCTGGCGTTTCTGGATGCCACCGGCCCCGATCCCGGGGAGCGCAATCCGGTCGAACTGGTAGAGCTCGACGAAGCGTTTCACGAAGGCTTGATGCATCTCTCGGATAACGCCGAGATGGTGCGCGTGCTGCGCAACGTCAACGCCCGCATCCGCTTCGTGCGCTGGATCGACATGGATCGTGGCGACCGCCGCCATACCCAACTCGAGCATCGCGAAATCGTGCAGGCCCTGCAGCGGCGCGATGAAGCCACCTGTGCGGCGTTGCTCGAAAAGCATATCGACCGGCGCGTGGATCAGATCACATCGGCCATCAAGGAAGGCTACGCGCAGATCTATATGAACGGCGTGGCGCGGCACGGCTGAGCCACGCAAAAGGCGCACGTTCAACGTCGCGCTCACGGCGCGGCCTTCGAACATTCGATCCCGGAACGCGCCTGCAGACCGGCGACGCGCCCTCGAATCCGACCTAATATAATAAGAATCACTTCTATTCACGCAGTGGTTCCCTTCATGGTCTTCAAGGATTTGCGACGGGCGGCATCCGCCCACCCCTCAACGTGCTTCAAGCGCCACGTCGCCAGCCACAACGCGCGACAGTTGTCCTGCGCTGCCATGGCATTGGCAGGGCTGCTCAGTGCGAGCTTGCTCACCGGCCCCGTCCGTGCGAGTGAACCTTCAGCCCTTCAAGCGTCCGCCCAAGCCGCAGCCCAGAGCGGGCCGCGCGGTCAGCGGGCGATTGGCGACACCATCGCCGATCATCCCTCAAGCGTGTACCGATTCGAACGCCACACGCTCAACTCGGCCGATGGCAACCGGCATTACCGCATCGAGATTGCGCTCCCGAAGGTGGCCGCTCCCGCAGCAGGCTTCCCGGTCCTTTATATGCTCGATGGCAATTCGGCGATGGCCACGCTCACGGACGACGATCTCGCGCTGCTCGCGCGCACGCGTCCCACCGTCCTCGTGGCGATCGGCTATGACGTCGACACCCGCAACGATGTGGTGTCGCGCGCCTACGACTACACGCCGCCGGCTTACGACAACGGCACACTCGCACCGCCGCCGGTCGTGCGCGGCCGCGTGGGTGGCGGGGCCGACGTATTTCTATCGCTCATCCAATCCCGCATCGTGCCGCTGGTGCAGGCGCGCGCCCCCGTAAACGCGACGCAGGCTTACCTGTGGGGACATTCCTACGGCGGCCTCTTCACCCTGCACACGCTGTTTACCCAACCCGACGCCTTTGCCCGCTACATCGTGGGCGATCCGTCAGCCTGGTGGAACGACGGCGCACTCGTTCAAGAATGGCAGGCCTTCCAGGCCGATCGTGCTGCCGGCAAACGCATCGGTATTTTCGTGGGCACCAAGCCGCGCGAGACGCCTCGACCGGCGGCAGGGCCCACCGATCAACGCGCAGCGGTGGCCGACATGGCCGAAGGCTTGCGCGCTGCCGGTGCCCGAGTCAGCTACGAGGCATTCCCGCAGTATGGGCACGGCGAGATGATCCGTGCGTCGCTCGAGCGTGCGTTGCAGATCGTCATCGAACCCTGATCGCTAGCGCCCGGCACTGCGCAGGCAAAAAAAAAGGCCCCCATGCGCGGGGGCCTGTCGGCCTATGACTCCACAACGGAGGGAGATCCGTTGCAGGCCGAAAAGCAAAACGGTTCGTTCACGGTGCGCTGCTGGAACAAAAAGCTCAAAGCCCGCTACCGTGAACGGTTCGTTTTGATCTACGAAGCATCAAAAGCACGACGAATCATCAAACGAACAAACTTCTTTATCTGCAGTCCATCCTTCGACTGCGGGACTTCCCTGCATCGAGGCGCGGCCTTGCGGCTCCATGCCGGATGCGGCGCTGCACACTGCCCTGTTTGCTGCTCACTGCGGTACTGCTCACTGCGGTACTGCCACCTGGACACTGCGGTACTTCGGTCCTTCCCTTCGTCTCTCAAGCCGATCAGTTCGGCATCAACACGCTATCGATCACGTTGATCACGCCGTTCGACTGATACACGTCATACGTGCTGATCGTTGCCACGCCACCCTTCTCGTCCTTGACGGTCAGGTTGTGCTTGCCGTTCATCATGACGATCAGCTTGCCGCCGCTGACGGTCTTCAATTCGGTCATGTTCTTGCCACCCTTCTTGATGCGCGCGGCCAGCGTGTCGAAATCCAACTTGCCGGGCACCACGTGGTACGTCAGGATCTTGGTCAGCGTGGCCTTGCTTTCAGGCTTGACCAGCGTGTCGACCGTACCGGCCGGCAGTTTGTTGAACGCGGCGTTGGTCGGCGCAAATACGGTGAATGGGCCCTTGCCTTGCAAGGTTTCCACCAGGCCTGCAGCCTTGACGGCGGCCACCAGAGTCGTGTGATCGGCCGAGTTGACGGCGTTCTCGACGATCGTCTTGCTGGGCAGCATCGATTGACCGCCCACCATGACCGAATCGGCGGCGTGGGCCGCGGGAAAAACGAGTGCTGCGGATACGAGGGCAATGGATGCCAGAATTTTCATGACGATCTCCTTTTGGTGGGCCTACACCTGGAGATACGCGTGAGCGCGGCGATTGGATGCAGCAAATCGGCTAGGGACAAACCCTAGGCGCTGAAAAGCGAAAGGACCTCGAAGGGTCCTTTCGCTTTTCTACCGTCATGCCGCACTGTATCGCGGTTGCAGGCCGTTGCCAGCGCTGCGCGATTCTTTTAGATCACCGTTCCGGTGAACACGACCGGACCGGTCGGCTGGCCGGTGGGCGATCCGCCGTCCGGCTCCAGACTGATGGCCAGCGTGTCGCCACGCGTAAACGGGGCCTTCGGCACGATCACGGTATCGCCGCGTGCGGCGACCAGGCCCAGCGAACGCGGTTTGCCGCCGGGCGAGATGGCCCAGAGTTCCAACGTTCGGCCATCGGCCAGTGCATTCAGATCCTGCATGGCCTGAATCGACAGTCGGCTATCCGGCAAGCGGTTTACGACCAGCGACGACGGCGCCTTCTCGCTGCCCAGCACGGCCAGCGTTTGGGTGCGGGTATCGGCGAAGTACGGCTCGATCACGATGAATGCCAATGCGGCGACGGCAATGGCCAGCCCGGCGCTCACCGTGCGCCACAGCGCCAGACCGCTCCAGCCCCAGGCCGGTCGGGCGGCAGACTTGGCCGCCGTACGACGCTCGATGGCTTGCCAGACGCGGGCAGGCGGCATTTCAGGCGGCAGCGCATAGACCAGCGGCAAGAGCCGCGCTTCCCAGGCCGCCACCACGCGGCGCAGCAAGGCATCGTCGCGCATCAACGTTTCGAAGCGGCGGCGCGCGCCACCCCGCAGGGTGCCGGCCACATAGGCGGCTGCAAGATGTTCTTGAAGATCGGGGTGCCGATAGTTCATCCCAGGCACTCCTTAAGACGGGCCAAGCCACGCCGCACCCAGCTTTTGACGGTGCCCAACGGCGCCGCCATGCGTTCGGCCACCTCGGGATGGCTGAGATCGTCGAAAAACGCCATGGCGATCGCCGCGCGCTGCTGTCCCTCGAGCGTCTGCATGCAATCCGCCAGCCTTTTGCTCTCCTGCGACGACTGGAGCTGCGACATCGGACCCGGCGCATCGTCTGCCCAGGCAGCCGCAATCTCGCCGTCCGGGTCGGACACTTCGAGGTCGGGCCGGCGCAAACGGTCGATGCAGCGGTTGCGCACGATGCGCGTCATCCACGTCATGACCTGGCTTTGCTCAGCCGAATATTGGGCAGCGCGCTGCCAGATCGTCACAAAACACTCCTGTAGGACCTCCTCGGCCCCCTCTTTACTCCTCAACATACGTTTGGCTAACGGAAACAGATGCGGCGCCGTCAAACGATAGAGTTCGGCCAGCGCCGGCTGGCGCTGGCGCGCACAGTCGGCGAGCAGGGATTCGAGGTGTGCGGGATCGGCCATAAAGAGGAGAGCAGGTCTGTGACAGCGCCTAGAGTACCCGGCGGCGCGCGGCAGGGGAAGCGGCATAGCTGCTTTGTTGCCCTGCACATACCCGTGCCTTCTGCCGCTCGGTAAGATCGGTCGCAAATCAAACGAAAAAGACACGAGACAACGTCCCCTCAGGCCACGGTGCACCGGCGGCATTGTCAGTGGCTTTTTTAGCCACTTTTCACCGCGAGGTACGCCGCCATGATGACCCTGCACTGGTCCCCCAAATCGCCGTTCGTGCGCAAAGTAATGATCGTACTGGCGGAAACTGGGCTGACCGACGACGTTCGCCTGGTGCGCACCCCGGTCGCCATGAGCCGCGTCAACCTGGATCTGCTGGCCGACAATCCGCTCAGCAAACTGCCCACGCTCGTGCTGGACGACGGCACGCCGATCTTCGACTCGCGCGTCATCGTGGACTATCTCAGTACCTATGCCGAGAGCCAGATCGTGCCCACGCACGATCCAGCGCGCCTGCTGGCCTTGCGCCGCCAGGCCCTGGGCGACGGCCTGCTCGACATGCTTCTGCTGTTCCGTCAGGAGCGCAACAAGCCTGCCGAACGTCAAACCCCCGAGTGGCTGGCCGGATTTCAGGTCAAGCTCGACGCCACGCTCGCGCACCTGGAAACCGAAGCGCCCAAGCTCGACGCCGCGCCGTTCGATATCGGTGTGATCGCGATCGGATGCGCGGTGTCCTATCTCGACTTCCGCTTTCCCGAGATCGACTGGCGCGCCACCCACCCGCAATTGCGCGACTGGCTCGCCCGCTTCGATGCCCACCCGTCGGTAGCCCGCTATGCCCCGCAAGACGATCAACCTGCCTGAAGGAATGCCTGTGAGCCGTATCCCCTTGCCCACGCCCGAGACCATGTCGCCTGCCCAGTTGCAGGTGTACGAGAAGATCGTGAGCGGCCCGCGCAAGCGGCTGGTGGGGCCGCTGCGCGCCGCCCTGCACAATCCCGAACTGGCCGACCGCTGGCAGCAACTGGGCGCCTTGCTGCGCTTCGGCACGAGCTTGCCGCCCCGCTTGAACGAGCTCGCCATTCTGGTCACGGCCCGCCGGTGGAACAGCCAGATCGAATGGCACATCCATGGCGAGGCCGCCCTGAAGGCCGGGTTGCCGCAGCAGGTGCTCGATGCCATCCGCGAAGGCCACACGCCTGAATTCGATGATGCGGACGACGCACTCGTCTATGCGTTTTCGCGCCAATTGCAAAGCCATGGCGATGTGGACGCGGCGCTTTACGCGCGTGCCGTCGAACGCTTCGAACCGGTGGGGGTGGTCGAACTCACTGCCGTGGTGGGGTACTACACGATGGTGTCGATGACGCTGAACGTGCATGCGATTCCGATGCCCGACGACATCGCGCCGCCCCTCGAGGTGCCGATGGCCGACGGCCGGGCGCAACTGAGCGCGTTGCCACCGGCCGCCATCGAAACGCCGGCGCAGTCGAACACCGCGATCTCGCCTTCAATGCCGTCGCAAGCCCGCACGAACGCCCCGGCGCGCACCCAGACGCAAGCGTCGTACATCCCCGATACGGTGGAAACGCCGCGCATGCCGCAGGCGCCCAAGCAGGCGCTGCCCGCCAACGCCTGCGATACGCATTGCCACGTCTTCGGTCCCTACGAACAGTTTCCGCTGCACCATCGCGCCAGCTATGCCTCGCCCGACGCGCCGGCCACGCGCTACCGCACGATGCTGCGCACCATCGGCGCCGCGCGCGGCGTACTTGTGCAGCCGGCGCCGTACGGCACCGACGCCTCAGCCATCCTCGACGCCCTGGCGGCCGATCCGCGCGCACTGCGCGGCATCGCGGTGGCCACGCCCGATATCGACGACGCGGCGCTCAGGCGCTTGCGCGATGCCGGCGTGATGGGCCTGCGTTTCGTGGAGGCGCGCGACCCCGCGGGCAATCTGTTCGCCGGCAGTGTGGGCTTCGAGCACGTCGATGCGCTTGCGCCGCGCCTGCGCGCGCTCGGGATGCACGCGCAACTCTGGTCACCGTGCGACGCCTACCTGCAGCACCTGCCCCGCCTGGCCCAACTGGGCATCCCCATCGTGCTCGACCACATGGCAAGCCTGGTACCGTCGCGCGGTCATGACGACCCGGCGCGCGCACTCGTGCGCAAGCTGCTCGCCGACGGCCGCGTGTGGGTCAAACTCACCACCTGCCGTGTGCCGCACGACGACAACGATCCGAACGGTGTGCGTGCGCTGCACGACGAGTTGCTCGCCGCCAACGAAGATCAGGTGCTGTGGGGCTCGGACTGGCCCTTTGTGCGCATGGGCGCCCGCGCGCCGGATGTGGGCGCGCTGATCGATACGGCCCATGCGTGGCTGGGCACCGATGCCCGCCGCCGGAAGGTGTGGACCGACAACCCTGCCCGCCTGTACGGCTTCGACAACTAGGAGATACCCCCCATGCCGCAATCGACAGGGCCGCTTTCGCACGTCCGCGTGCTCGACTTGAGCCGCATCATGGCCGCGCCGTGGGCCTCACAGGCGCTGGCCGACATGGGCGCCGACGTCATCAAGATCGAACGCCCCGGCGCCGGCGACGACACCCGCGCCTGGGGGCCGCCGTATCTCAAGGATGCCGACGGCCAGGATACGCAGGAGGCCGGGTACTTTCTATCGGTGAATCGCGGCAAACGTTCAGTGACGGTGGCGCTGGATCAGCCTGAGGGCCAGGCCATCGTGCGCGAGTTGGCCAAGCAATGCGACATCGTGCTGGAAAATTTCAAGGTGGGTACGCTCGCGCGCTACGGCCTGGACTACGAGGCCCTGCGCGCGGTCAATCCCGGCATCATCTATTGCTCGGTGACGGGTTTCGGGCAGACCGGACCGCGCAAGGATCAAGCGGCCTACGACTTCCTGATCCAAGCCATGGGCGGCTTGATGAGCGTGACCGGCGAGCGCGACGACAAACCCGGCGGCGGCCCGCAGAAGGTAGGCATCCCAATCGTCGACTTGATGACCGGCATGTACACCGCGGTCGCCGTGCTGGCGGCGCTGTCGCATCGCGAGCGCACGGGTGAAGGCCAGTTCATCGATATCGGCATGCTCGATGTGCAAGCCGCCGTGCTGTCGAACCAGGCGCTCAACCATCTGGTATCGGGCAAGACACCGCAACGCAACGGCAATGCACATCCCAATATTCAACCGCAGGATGTGTTCGCCTGCGCAGATGGCGAAGTGATTCTGGTCGTGGGTAACGACGGCCAGTTCGCCAAGCTGGCGGCGGCGGTGGAGCGCCCCGATTGGGCCACTGACGCTCGCTTTGCAACCAACGCGCAACGCGTGCGCAATATCGATGTGCTCAAGCCACTGATCCTCGAAGCGTTTGCCACGCGTACGCGCGCCGATCTCACCACGACGCTGGACCGCGCCGGCGTACCGTGCGGCCCCATCAATGCGGTGCCCGATGTATTCGCCGATCCGCAAGTCGTGCATCGCGGCATGCGCATCGACCTGCCGCATCCGGCGGGCGTCGATGTGCCGCTCGTGGCCAGCCCGATGAAATTCATGGGCACGCCCCTGACGTTCGAACGTGCGCCACCCACGCTGGGCCAACACGTGGACGATGTGCTGGGCGGGATCGGCTACAGCGCCGAGCGCATCGCGGATCTGCGTACGGCAGGCGTGGTGTAGCTGGCGTGGTGCAGTCGGCGTGGTGCAGCCGTTCTGCCGGGCCGTCTGCGTTGCTACGCATCAGGCAGCCAGCTCGCGAATAACCGGCTGGCCGGCGCCGCACCTAACTGTCGTGCCCGATCCGATCGGTGTGCCAGATGCCTTCGGCACCGATCTCGCGCGTGAGGGCCTCGATCTGCGACGCCACTTCCATCACCGTGCGGCCGGGCCCCTTCGCACGAGCGAACGCCATCGAGATGATGCGTTCCAGCGAAGGATCGACGAGCTTGGTGGCCGCCAGCTTGCCTTCCCGCACCTCTTGCCACACCGCGTGCAACGGCAGCACCGTATACATGCGCTCGGTTTGGCACACGGTTTTCATGAGCGGCAACGAATCCGCTTCGATCAATGGCGTGATCTCGATCTTGACCGCACGCGCCATCGCATCCAGCGCATTGCGCAAGCCATTGGGCGAACCCGGCAGGATGAACGGCAAGCCATCCAGGGCGCTGAACGGCAAGGTAGGGGTTTGCACAAGCGGATCGTCCGCCGCCCCGATCAAACACGAATCCACATGCGCCAACGCCTGCTCGCCCACCGGTGCCTTATCGCTGTAGCGATAGAGGATCGCGATGTCGACGCGGGCATCGGTCAACCACTCTTCGAGTTGCCCGCTCGAGCCTTCGAGAATCTTCAAATGCACCCGCGGAAATACCTGCCGCAAGCGCGAGAACAAGCGGCGAATGAGCGGATGCGCCGTGGACGGCAATAATCCCAGCGTCACTTCGCCGGCCGGCTCGCGCGCTTCCGCATTCAATTCGAGCTCCAGCGCTTCGGCATCGCGTAGCAGTGTCTGCACGAGCGGAAACAGGCGCGCACCGATTTCCGAGAGCTGCACGCCGCGGCCGGTGCGATTGAAGAGCCTTGCATTGCAATCGCGTTCGAGCGCATTGATGCGGCGGCTCAGTACCGACTGGTCCTGATCCAGAAAAAGTGCCGCGCGCGTAATGCTGCCGAGCTCGGCGGTCGCCATGAAGGCGCGCCATCGCTGCAGGTCGGCAGTGACGTCGAGTTGAACGCCGGTGGCCTTCGATTTATTCATCGTGCGGTGTGCCATGAGGTCGCATCAGAGATGCGCCAACTTAGCACACTGGCACGCGGTGATTGCGTGCGAATGACTTAGGATTGGCGCGCTGGAGCGCATCGGCGATGTTGGCAGACGGAAGGCGGTGCGTACCCGAGCGATGAAGCCGTAGTCATCTTTGTACGGGCTGAAATCGGCATGGAACACAGACTGCAAGGATTACAACATACATGTTTCTTAAAACAACATTTGTGTTGTAGATTATGCAAGTGATCGAGGCAAATGAAATACAGCGAATTCCGCAGATGGCTTATCCGAAACGGCGTGAAACTCATCGCGCACAAGGCCGGAAGCAGTCATTTCAAAGCAACCCTGAACGATTGAACCTCGATCTTTCCAGACCACGGCGCTAGGGAGATCGGTACCCGGACTGGTGAACAAGATCAAGAAGGACCTCGGACTGAAGTAGCGCAAGCGACTCGAAAGGGATGCAGCTCACCGCTGCACGACTGCGCGCCAACCGCAAAGGACACGCCATGTTGACGTATTGCTACACCCTGACGCCTGACGACAACGACACACTGCTCGTTCAATTTCCCGACCTTCCCGAAGCCGCCGCCGTCGGCGAGAACGCGGACAGCGCAAAAGCCAATGCTGTGGAAGGGTTGGAAGCTGCACTGCAGATGTACCTTGACGCGCGCCGACCTGTTCCCCTGCCCGCCGCCGTTGGCGCCGGCGCCGTTACCTTGCCGGCCGTTCAAACCGCAAAAGTACTGTTGTCCAACGAGATGGTCATGCAAGGCATCCGCAAAGCTGAACTCGCGCGGCGTCTGAACCTGCACATGCCGCAAGTCGACCGCATGCTCGACCTGTCACATGCATCCAAGATCGAAGCGATCGAATCTGCGTTTGCTGTATTGGGCAAACGTCTCAAAATTGAAGTTATCTAACAATGACCATGACACCCACCCTACCTGTACAGCATCTCGATCCCGGCTACATCTCCGCAACCATCGACGAGCGGTTTCGTCCTTTTTTCCTGATCAGCGCCGCCGACATCCCTCTTGCGATGAAAGACACGATCGATTCGCTGTGCGTGGCCGTCAATCTGTTTGGCGAGCGCGTTCGCTTTCGCGTCGCCAAACATTTGGTGGTGGGTGGATCGCCATTCAATATCGAGCTCGCCAGCGGTTCCCTGTTGTATACGCCGAAGAAGGAAACCATTCACGTGAACATCGAGGAGTACATCTTTCTCGACGTGAACAAAGCGCAAGCCCTCTCGAAAAACATCCGAATCGCAACGTTCATGGAAGAGTTCGTGCACGCTTTCATGAACATCACGGATGAGGATTTGACGGCGAAAGTGGTGTGCCTCATCTATCCCCAAGTGCAATTCATCGAGGGTCAGTACTTCGATATCGGCGCCATCGCCGAGCCGTCGGGGTTCGGTCTTTCCGCAAGTGATCCGATGCTCTGACTGCCGCTTAACGTCGAAGCAAAACCCGGTGATGCAGCCGGATCCGTGCATGCAATGAATCGGCGATAGATCCACGCAAGCCACGTCGTTCCTTCAATCCACCGGCGCATCCTCGAACAGCACGATGCAGTCCGCCACGAAAGCGGGCCGCTCACTGCCCTCGATTTCCATGGTGCATCGCAAGGTAACCTTGGTGCCCGCACCTTGCCGCGCAGCCGCAGCCACGGTTTGATGCAGCCGTAGCCGGCATCCCACCGGCATCGCGGCGGTGTAGCGCACGCGATCCGTGCCGTAGTTCAACCCGCGCCCGCGCTTGGCGATACGGAAGATCTCGCGCTGCATGCGGGGCACGAGCGACAGCGCAAACAATCCATGCGCAATCGTCTTGCCTTGCGGCATTTCCCGCGCGGCGCGGGCCACGTCCACGTGAATCCAGAAGTCGTCGCCCGTCAGCTGTGCGAAGCCATCGAGGTGCGCCTGGGTGACGGTAAACCAGTCGCTCGCGCCCAGCGATTCGCCAATCCGCGTCTCGAAATCGGCCGGCGTGGCAAGTTGCACCGTCACGGCTGCGCCTCACCCAATTTGCCGTCCTTGATCACTTTGCCCCACTTCACGAATTCCTGGTCCATCAGCTTGCGGTACTCCTCGGGCGTGGTGGTGACCGGCAAGGCACCTTGATCGATCAGCTTCTTGCGCACCTCCGGCTCGTTGACGGCGGCGATCACCGCCTGGCGAAACTTCTCGATGATGGCAGGCGGCACGCCCTTCGGCGCGATGATGCCGTAGTTGGAATCCGACACCACACCCGGCAGGCCCAACTCGGCCGTTGTGGGCACATCGGGCAAGCCTTCGAAACGCTTCGCGCTCGACACGGCCAACGCCTGCACGCGGCCCGCTTTGATGAAGCCGATGGCCGCCGACGCATCGCCCGGAAACACCTGAATCTCGTTGCCCATCAGTGCGGTGACCGCCGGTGCCGCGCCTTTATATGGGATGTGCGTGAGCTTGATGCCCGCCTGCTGATTGAGCAGTTCGCCGCCCAGATGCGGGGTGGTCACATTACCGGCCGAGCCGAAGTTGTACTTGCCCGGATTGGCCTTTGCGGTGGCGATGAGTGCGGGCAGCGTCTTCTCGGGAATGCTGGTGCTCGCCATGATCACTTGTGGAATGCGCACCACCAGCGTCACGTAATTGATGTCCTTCAATTCATACGGCACCTTCATCACGTGCGGCAGGCCCGTCAACGCCCCCGGCACGCCAAAGCCGAACGTGTAGCCGTCGGGTTCGGCGCGCACCGTGGCGTCCGTGCCGATGGTGCCGCTGGCGCCCGCGCGGTTGTCGATCACCAGGGATTGCCCCAGCTTGGCCGACACCTCCGGCGCAATCAGGCGCGCCACGTTATCCACGGGGCCCCCAGGCGGATACGGCACGATCAATTTGATGGGGCGCACGGGCCAGTTGTCCTGCGCAGCGCCTGCACTGCCCATCACAGCCAGGCCGATTGCGGCCGCGGTCAAGATACGTTTCATGGTTGTCTTCCTCCTTCGGATTTGCCGGTCTTGCGCGACCGGTCATCTCATTGATGGGCCAGGCCCAACACCTGTTTGGCCAGGATGTTTCGCTGCACCTCGTTGGTACCGCTGAAAATGGTTGCCGCCAGCGCCGCCAGATAAGGCGCCTGCACGTGCACATGCGTGTCGGGATAGGCGCTGCGGGCATGCGTCCCGCCCCACATCTCGGCCATGTCGATCAAGAGCGCACCGATGCGCTCGTGCGTTTCCGACGCCCAGATCTTGAGCAACGACACCTCTGCCGGCAGCGGCCGGCCCGACTTCGCGATATCGGCAAACACGCCATACATCGCAGACAGGTCCGCGGCATCGAGTTGCAGGCCGGCCAAACGATCGACGAATACGGGGTCGCGCATCCGATCCTGGTGCGCGGCCAGTGCCGCGACCTGACCTAGTGCGTAATGCGAATGCTTGGGGCTGCCGCTGAAGAGCCGCTCGAAACCCAGCAGCGCTTTGGCAATCGTCCAGCCGCCATTCAGTTCACCTACCAGATGCTTGCGCGGCACGCGCACGGCATCGAAAAACACTTCTGCAAACTCGGCGTCGCCGGATAGTGTTTCGATCGGCCGCACGGTCACGCCGGGCTGCTTGAGATCGACCAGCAGAAAGCTGATGCCGGCCTGCTTCTTCACCGTTTTGTCGGTGCGCACCAGCATGAACATGTGCGTGGCGTCCTGCGCCAGCGTGGACCAGGTTTTCTGGCCCGTCACGATGAAATCGTCGCCGTCGGCAATCGCCTCGCAGCGCAGTGCAGCGAGGTCGGAACCGGCATTGGGCTCCGAGTAGCCTTGCGCCCACACATGCTCGCCGGACAGGATCGGCGGCATGAACGCCGCCTGCTGTTCGGGTGTGCCGAAGCGCGACAGGATCGGCCCCAGCATCACCAGGCCCTGATCCGGCGCGCGGGCTACGCCGTAGCGCTCGGCCTCTTCGATGAATGCGATCTGCCGGGCGGGCGACAACGCCATGCCGCCATGTTCGCGCGGCCATGACGGCGCGATCCACCCCTGCCGCGACAACGTCACATACCAGGACTCGATCTCGTGCCAGTGCAAGCGCCACGGCATATGGCGCAGGTCTTCCGGATAGTGTGCTGCGAAGAAGGCGCGCAGCATGCCGCGAAACGCGGGCTCGGGCATCGCTTCCCAGTCCGCATCGCGCGGAAAGTCGGCCGAGGTCCACGGCGTCACGTCGTCGTCCGGCGCGGCCAGTTCCGACTCTGCCGCCATCGTGAGGCCTTGTGCGTAGCGGCGCCGATGCGCATCCACGTTCCCCAGCCAGGTCGACAGATGCAGCGCACGCTTGAAGTACAGTCCGATGTCGTACTCGGCGGTGTAGCCGATCGCGCCATGCAGTTGAATCGACAGGCGTGTGACCTCGCGCACCGCACGGTTCGCGCGCGCTTTCACGCGGCTGGCCAGCATCGCGCGCTGGGCCGCCGGCAATGTTGGCGTCCACGCCTGCAAAGCATCGGTGAGGCTGGCGGCCGCCAGCTCGATCTGCAGCAACGCATCCACCAAACGATGCTGCAGTGCCTGAAAGCTGCCGATCGCCTGACCGAATTGCTGGCGCGTGTTCACATAATCCACCGTCGCGGCCAGCGTGTGACGCGCGACGCCGATCGATTCGGACGCGATGATGAGACGGGTCGCGTCCAGCGCTGCGTTCACCGCGCGCGGCACGGCTTCGCCGGATGCGACGATGTTGTCGGCCGCCACTTCCACGGCCTGCAAGTGCAAATGGGCGACGGTGCTGTCATCGGCGCGTGTTGCGATCGCTGCCGTCAGCCCCGGCGCGTTGACCGGCACCCACAGCAGCATCGCTTCCGCATCACGCTGCGCGACAACCAGCCAACCGTCCACGCCTCGGCCGGGGACGATGAAGCCCACGTCGCCGTCCAGCTGCATGCCGCCCGATGCGATCGCGGTCGCGCGCACGCCAGCGTCATGATGCAAAGGTGGCAGCGCGCGATGCGCCGCCGAGATGGGATCGTGGCGCGCTTCGAAAGCGTTCATCGAATCGCCGTCGGCGCTACCCCTGCTGCTGCCTTCGGCAGGGCAACTCACTTGTCCTGCACGCATGGGGTCCACATGCATTTGCTCCGCATGCGTCTGCCACGCCACTGCCGCCACAACCTCGCCGCTGCCGATCCGAGCAATCAACGCATCGCGCCGGTCGCCCGCCGGCAATGCTCGCAGCACTTCCATCGGCAGCACACCGCACGCCGCAAACGGTTCGGGCAATAGCGCGCGGCCGGCCTCTTCGGCGATCAATGCCGCTTCGCTCAGCGTGAGTCCCAAGCCGCCGTCCGCTTCCGGCACCGTCAGCAGCAACCATCCCAGGTCGGCCATTTGCCGCCAATAGGCCCGGTCAAAGCCCGCGGGTGGGCTATGCGCGGCGAGCGCACGTACCCGCGCACGTTGATCGGTGCCGTTCAAAAAGTCGCGGGCGCTGTCGCGAATCGCGATGGCATCTTCGCTCATACGATGCCCTCGGCGCGCAGCTCGGCAATCTCGGCGGCGTTCAGCCCAAGCTCAGCGGCCAGCACGGCATCGGTGTGCTCACCCAGAAGCGGCGGCGGCAATTCGTACGCGATCGGCGTGTCCGAAAACACCACCGGATTCTTGATCAGCGGCATCTCGCCGATCAGGGGGTGCGGCATCGATCCCAACACGCCACGATGCTTAACCTGCGGATCGTCGAACACCTGGTCCATTTCGTAGATCGGACCGCACGGCACATTGGCGGCCGACAACGCCTCGTTCCACGCCGCTACGGTGCGCGCCGTCATCGCTTCGGCAATCAACGGCACGAGCACCTTGCGAGCCGCTGCGCGCTCGAGGTTGGTCGCAAAACGCGGATCGCTGGCCAGTTCGGGCAGCTCGATCACCCGGCAAAAGCTTTGGTATTGCGAGTCGTTGCCCACCGCGATCATGATGTGCCCATCGGCGCATTCGAACGCTTGATACGGACACGTGATCTGCGACGACGTACCCACGCGTTCGGGGCGCTCGCCGGTCGCGAAGTAATTCATGCTCACATGCGAGATCGCCGCGATTTGCGCATCCAGCAAGGCCATGTCGATGTGCTGCCCAGTGCCCGACACGAGGTCGCGATGATGCAGGGCGGCCAGGATGGCGGCGATGGCGTAGAAGCTGGCTGTGAGATCGGAGACCGAATACCCCACCTTCACCGGCCCGGAGCCGGGCTCCCCCTCGGCCACGCCCGTCACCGCCATCAGCCCGCTCATCGACTGAAAAATCGGGTCGTAGCCCGGCAGATGGCTGTAGGGTCCGGTTTGTCCGAAGCCTGTGATCGAGCAATAAATCAACTTGGGATTGATCGCTTTCAGCGCCGCATAATCCAGGCCGTAGCGCACCAGATCGCCGGCCTTGAAATTCTCGATCAGGATGTCCGACTGCGCGGCGAGCTTGCGGATCAACGCCTGGCCCGCAGGCTTGGACATATCGATGGTGATGGATCGCTTGCCGCGATTCATCGCGATGAACGACGACGTCTCCGACGTGGGCTTGCCTGCGCCGTCCTTCACACGAAAGCCCTGATGCCGCACATCGTCGCCCCGGCCCGGCCGCTCCACCTTGATCACATCGGCGCCGAAGTCCGCCAGCATCTGCGCGGCCCACGGCCCCGAGAATACGCGGCTCAAATCCAGCACTTTGACATTCGACAATACGCCGGCCATCGCTCTGTCTCCATATCTAATCGTTATGCAGTCAGGATAGCGACGGGGCCTCGCAATCGCGAGGCCCCGTCAGGCAAAGCTGGTTTGCTGTTGGCGCCGGATCAGCGCCCTTCGAACACCGGCGCACGCTTCTCCAGAAACGCCTGGCGCGCCTCGCCCGCGTCGTGCGTCTTGGCGATCGCCGCCGTCATATCCTGCTCGTAGCGATAGCCATCGCGCAGGCTCATCTCCTCGATGGCATTCATCGTCTGCTTGGACAACTGCACCGACAGCGGGCTCTTCGAGGCAATCGTGGTGGCAATGCCGAGCGCCGTATCCAGCACCTGATCGGCCGGCACGCTCGCCTCCACGATCCCCAGGCGATACAGCTCATTGCCATCGACGCGCATGCCGGTGAAGGCCATGCGGCGCAAGCGGGAATGACTGAAGAGCCGCATGCCATGGCGCCCGCCACCCAGCAGGCCCACGTCGATCTCGGGCAGCCCCACCACGGCCGTGCTGGCGGCCACCAGAATGTCGCACGAGGCTGCGATGGCCAATCCGGCACCCAGCGCTGCGCCGTTCAGGCCGCACACCACCGGCTTGGCGCACTCGCGCAGCGCATGAAAAAGTTCTCGCGTGCGCCGCGAATGTTGCGGCAGATCGCCCGGACCCTTGATCGTGTCGCTGCGGCCCTTCAGATCGGCGCCGGCGCAGAACACCCGGCCTTCGCCGATGAGCACGATGGCGCGGACCTCATCGCTTTCCGAGCACACATCCAGACAGTGTGTGAGCTCGTTGATCAGCGTGGTCGACAGCGCGTTCACAGGCGGGTTGGCCAGATGAATGACGGCCACGTGCTCGCGCATCTCAAGTTTCAACGCGGTGTAGGCAAGATGGGGCATGGGGTTCTCCTGAAAATAAGATGATCAAGTGACGGCGCGCTCGGCGAGCTGGGCGATGTCGGCATCCGAATACCCCAGTTCGCTCAGCACCTGCGCGGTGTGTTCGCCAAGTAACGGCGGGGGCAATTCGGCACACGAGGGCGCCGCCGAAAACCGCAACGGATTCATCACCTGGGGCACCGTGCCGGCCAAAGGATGCGGAATGTGCCGCAGCATGCCGCGGTGCACCACCTGCGGATCGGCAAACACCTCAGGCACCGTATTGATGGCGCCTGCCGGCACGTTGGCCGCGCTCAACCGTTCGAGCCAGACGGCACGATCCTCGGCGCCGAACGCCGCATCCAGAATCGGATCGAGCAGCGCCTGATTGACCACGCGACGCCCATTGGTGGCGAAGCGTTCATCGCTCGCCAATTCGGGGCGTCCCATCAGGCCGCACAGCGTGGCAAATTGACCGTCGTTGCCCACCACCACCACGATCTGCCCATCGCGGCAGTCGAACGTGCGTTGCGGCTGGATGTTCGGATGTGCGGTGCCGGTGCGTTTGGGCGTGCGGCCGGCCAGCAGGAAATTCATCGCCTGATTCATCAGCAATCCAACCTGCACGTCCATCATGCCCAGATCCACGTGCTGCCCGCGGCCCGTGGTGTGGCGTCCGATGATGGCGGCCAGGATGCCCACGGCGGCGTACACACCCGTCACCATATCCACGATCGGCACGCCCACCTTCTGCGGCCCGCCGCCAGGCTTGTCGTCGCGTTCGCCGGTCACGCTCATCAAGCCGCCCATGGCCTGGATGAGGAAATCGTAGGCGGGCTGCTTGGCGCGCGGCCCGGTTTGCCCAAATCCGGTGACCGAGCAGTAGATCAATTCGGGATGGTTTGCGGAGAGATCGGCATAGCCCAACCCTAGACGCTCGAGCGTGCCCACCTTGTAGTTCTCCAACACTACGTCCGACTGCGCTGCCAGTTGCTTGACGATGGCACGGCCTTCTTCGGTTTTCAGATCCAGCGTGATCGAGCGCTTGCCCCGGTTGGCCGCCACGTAGTAGCCCCCGTCTTCCGTATCGCTGCCATCGGCGCGCTTCAGAAACGGCGGCCCCCAGGCGCGGGTATCGTCGCCGCGGCCGGGCTTTTCGACCTTGATCACATCGGCGCCCAGGTCGGCCAGGATCTGGCTAGCCCAAGGCCCGGCGAGCACCCGGCTCAAATCGAGCACGCGGATGGACGAGAGCAATGCAGACAATACGGTCTCCTTCGTTATGGCGGCGGCGCGAGGCGCAGCGCGGTATTTGTTGCCAGTCTATGCGGCTCACGCGCGGCAATCCAGGACGGGCGGCGTAAACCAGATATGCCTATTGCGTCATATCGACGCCCCGACGGTTGCACGAATACGCAACTCTGGTTTGCCGTCGCGTTGCTGGTTGGCGCCCCGTGAAGCCCGTAGACTGCCTCTCACAACATCGAGCGCGCACGCCCCGCAGCGCCCCATCAGGAGACACCACCCATGGTCATGCCCGCCATCGCCGCCGACCGCGACACGCTCACCGCGTTCCGCGACAGCGCTCGCGATTTTCTGCGTCAGACCGCGCCGCGCAGCCGCTTACGGGCTTTGCGCCAGACGCGGCCCGGTTTCGAGCGCACGGTGTGGCGGCAGATGGCCGACGCCGGCTGGTGCGGGTTGTTCACCCCGGAATCGCTGGGCGGACTCGACCTCGGTTTGAGCGCGGTGGCCGTCATTGCTGAGGAAATCGGCCGCAATCTGCTGTCCGAGCCTTTTATCGGCGGTGCCGTGCAAAGCCCGTCGCTGCTCGCCGCGCTGCCCACCGGTGCCTTGCGCGACGATCTTTTGACGCGCATTGCCCTGGGCGACACGCTGATCGGCATGGCGTGGCAGACCGATACCGCGCGCACGCCGTCAGACGCGCCGCGCATGGCGCGCGATGGCGAGACGCTCGTGCTCGATGGTGCGGCGCATTGGATCTACCCTGGTGCCGATCTCGACGGCTGGATCGTGGCAGTGCGCCCCGCACCGGTCGATGAGCATGCCGAGGCCATCGAGGCGCTCGTCTACGTGCCGCGCACGGCTGACGGCGTTCACACACACACCGATGATCGCGTGGACGGCACGCCGGTCGGCAGCTTGCGTTTGCGCCAGGTGCGCGTGCCCGCTGCACACCTTCTGGCCGAAGGCGCAGCCGCCTCGCGTGCGGTGCAGCATGCCATCGCCTGCACGCGCGCCATTCAATCGGCCGAGCTGCTCGGCATCGCCCGACGGTCGTTCGACACCACACGCGATTACCTGTCCACCCGCGTGCAGTTCGGCAAACCGATCGGCGCCAACCAGGCGCTGCAGCACCGCATGGTGGACGCCCTGCTGTACATCGAATTGGGTGACGCCGCACTGCGTGCGCTGCTTGCGGGCGATCACACGCCCGCCCCCGCCTTCGATGCCGCCTGCGCCCGCGTCAAAGCGCGTTGCGCGCAAGCCGCCCTGCACATGACGCGACTGGCCATCCAGTTTCACGGCGCGATCGGCTACACCGACGAGCTCGACGTCGGCCTGTATCTCAAGCGCGCGCTGCATCTGTGTGCGTGGCACGGCGGCGTGCTCGAGAATCAACGCGCAGCGCTGCCCGAGCCCTTCGCGGTACAGCGAGAAGATGCGCCGCCTGTCGATGCACAGGCGGGCGCACACGCCGCTGCACGCGCAAGCGAAGCCGTCGGCGCACCCTCGGACGCACGCTCGGACGCCGCCTTGGATGCCGGGCGCGTTGCCGAAGGCGACACGTCAGCCGAGGACTGGAACGCCATGTCGGAAAACGATTTCCGCACGCGTATCCGCAGCTTCATCCGCGCGCACTATCCCGATGCCCTGCGCAATCCGCCGCGGCGCCTGCATTGGGATGAACTCAAGGGCTGGTATCTGAAGCTTTCCGCTCAAGGCTGGATCGCGCCCGCCTGGCCGCGCGAATACGGCGGCATGGCGCTCGCGCCTGACAAACTCATCGCCTTCATCGAAGAGATGGAAGACTACGGCGTGGCGCGCATGCCGGATCAAGGCCTGATCAACATCGGGCCGGTGCTGATGCGCTACGGCACGCCCGCGCAACGCGAACGCTATCTGCCGCGCATTCTGAAAGGTGACGACGTCTGGTGCCAGGGTTATTCCGAACCCAATGCCGGATCGGATCTCGCTTCGCTGCGCACCGAAGCCGTCCGCGACGGCGATCACTTCGTGGTCAACGGCCAGAAAATCTGGACCACCCTGGCGCAAGATGCCACGCATATCTTCATGCTGGTGCGCACCGATAAAACGGTCAAGAAACAGGCCGGCATCAGCTTTCTGCTCGCCGATCTCAGCACACCCGGCATCACCGTCAAGCCCATCCGAAATATCGGGGATGAAGAAGAATTCTGCGAGGTCTTCTTCGACGACGCGCGTGTGCCGGTCGAGAACCTGGTGGGCGAACTCAATCAGGGCTGGACCATCGCGAAAGCGCTGTTGGACTTCGAACGCATCTTCGTCGGCAGCCCCAGTCAGGCCAAGTACGCCCTCAACCAGCTGCGATTGTTGGGTCGGCACACCGGTGCCAACGGCGATCGCGGGTTCGTCGATCGCTACATCGGCTTTGCGCTCGACGTGGCCGATCTGCAAGCGCTGTATGCGGACTTCGCCGACATGGTCAAACGCGGCGAGCCGCTACCCGCAAGCGTCTCGCTGCTGAAAATCTTCGCCACCGAAACGTATTCGCGACTGTGCATGGCCGTGGTGGAAGCGGCCCAGGAGCGCGGCGGCGACGCCGCAGCCTTCATGGTGGACGGCACGCAGATCGCGCCGGCCAATCGCCTCTACAACTCAGCCATCACAACGATCTATGGCGGTACCAACGAGATTCAGCGCAATATCCTGGCCAAGGCGGTGATCGGCTTACCCAGCTGATACACCCGCCCGGCGCAACAGGCGCGGCCCACTCGCCGCGCATGCATCAGGATTTTTTGCTCCGTTTCAGATGCACCGCTTCCCATTTCACCGCTTCAATTTGCACCGCTTTCACATTGCTCCGCTTCACATATAACGACAACAACGACAACCACCACAACGATCGATAACCAGAAAACGATCGAGGAGACATCATCATGCCGTTCAAGACACTGATCGCAGGCCTGCTGCTTACCCTGGCGCTTCCTGCGGCCCATGCTGCCGACACGCCCTACCCCAATCGCCCCATCCGTATGATCGTGCCGTTTGCGCCAGGCGGCGGCGCTGATGTGACGGCACGCATCGTGGCGGAAGCGACCGGCAAGGTGCTCGGACAAAGCATTGTGGTCGAGAACAAGCCCGGCGCCGGAGGCACGGTGGGCGCGACAACCGTGAGCCGCGCCACACCCGATGGCTACACCCTGCTCTACACCACGCCGGGGCCGCAGATCACCAATCCGTTTTTGATGCGCTCTCTGCCCTACGATCCCGAGCGCGATCTCGTGCCGGTTTCGCGTTTGGCCGTTGTTCCCAGTGTGCTGGTGGTGGGCAAGCAACTGCCGGTCGATAGCGTGGACAGCCTGATCAAATATGCCCGCGCCCACCCCAACGAGGTGCGTTTCGCGAGCGCCGGCATCGGCGCCACGAGCCACCTGTCGGGCGAACTCTTCAAGCGCATGGCCGATGTGCAGATCGATCACATTCCCTACGGCGGCACAGGCGCGGCGCTGCAGGATGTGCTGGGTGGCCGCGTCGAGATGGCGATCGACAGCGTGGCGGTGTACTTGCCGCAGATCAAGTCCGGTGCGGTCAAAGCGCTCGGCGTGACCACGCCTCAAGAGCTGCCGATGCTGCCCGGCGTGCCGCCGATCGCCGACCAGTTGGCTGGCTTCGATGCGTCTCCGGTCAATTATCTTTCGGCACCCGCCGGCACGCCGCCTGCCGTGATCGCCACCCTCAATCAAGCGGTCAACAAAGCGCTCGACGATCCGTCGGTCAAGCAACGCATGCTGGATCTCGGCCTTCTTCCCAGCCCCAGCACGCCAAAGGAAATGGCGGATCAGATCGCCACCGAGCGCGCGAAGTGGAAGCAAGTCATCGAGAAATCGGGCGCCCGCATCGACTGATGCAGGCCGCGAGCATGTGAGCGTGGTCACGTCTAACGATCCTTGAGTCGGCGCGTCATGCGCCTTTAGATCGCGCAACAGCGTCGGTCCATAACAAGGACATGGGCAAGGACGAGGACGAGGACGAGGACGATTCAAGCTTGGAACCGATCGCCCTCAACCTGCAAACACCTGCTGCGTTTCAGGGCGTTCGCCGATCGCGCGCAACGCTTTGGCGGTAGTGCGTGCCGCCAACGACAACGGTCGCACCGCGGTGGTCGCCAACACCACCTGCCGCGCAATCACGGGATCGACGATGCGCGCAGCCTGCAAGCTGCCTGCCGCCCACTCGGCCGCAATCGCGTGGCGCGGCAGCACCGTATAGGCGCCACCCTGCGCGGTGATTGCCTTCTGCAGTTGATTCGAATCCGCCGCCACCACCACGTCGAGGGCGATGCCGGCGCGGCGCGCGAGTTGATCCAGCAGCACCCGCACGCCGCTCGGCGCGCTGGGCAGCACCAACGGCAATCCATCCAGCCGCGCAAACGGCACCGTATCGCTGGCGGTCACGGCATCGCCCGCGTGTCCCACCAAAAACGAATCGCACGTGGCCAGCACCTCGACTTCGGCGACCGATGCATGCCCGTATCGATACGGCAAACCGATATCGATATGCCCGCTGGCCAGCCACTGATCGATCTGACCCGCCGAGCCTTCGAAAATATGCAGCGTGATGCCCGGAAAGGCCGCGCGTAGATCGAAGAACAAGGGCATCACCAAGGCGCGATACAGCGACGGCAAAACCCCTAAGCGCACGTCGCCAAACGGCATGCCCGCTGTATCGGCCACTTGCTCACCCAGCGCATCCGCCTCGAACAGCACCCGTTCGATCTGCGGCAGCAGCCGCTGACCGAACTCGGTCAACGCCATCCCCCGCCCGGTGCGGCCAAACAAGCGCCCACGGCATTCCTCTTCAAGCCTGGCGATCTGCCGGCTGATCGCCGGCTGCGGCTGGCCCAGCAGTGCCGCAGCCTGCTTCAGGCTGCCGGCGCGCGCCACCGTGGTGAACACGATCAGGCGGTTCAGATCCCAGCGCGGCATTTTGGGTGAGGACATAACCAGGATCGCAATGCTGATATGCGCTCGCCACGACTGGTTTGGCGCGCTCGGCGCACCTAGACTGAACGTCGTCACGGCGCGCAGAAGCCGCGAACATAATAATGAGAGGAAGACAATGGTAAACAGATTCGCGACGTTTCTGACCGGTATCGTGTTGTGCACCGCAACGACTTTGGGCGCCCACGCAGCGGGCTTTCCCGACAAGCCGGTTCAACTGGTCGTGCCCTATTCGCCCGGCGGCATTACCGACAACCTCGCCCGGCTCTACGCCGAACGCCTGCAGGCGTTATGGAAGCAACCCGTGATCGTGGAAAACCGTCCCGGCGCCGGCGGCTCGATCGGCGCCGGCAACGTGGCGCGCGCCCCCGCCGATGGCTACACCGTGCTGCTGGGCAGCGTGGGCATGGTGACCAATGCACTGTTGCTCAAGAAATTGCCCTATGACGCGAATGCGCTCACCCCCTTGGCGCTGACCGCGCTCGCACCCAATGTGCTCTACGTGCACCCCTCGGTGCCGGCCACCACCACCGCCGAACTGGTCGACTACGCCAAACGCAATCCGGGCAAGCTGTCTTTCGCATCGTCGGGCGTGGGCTCGAGCCCCCATCTCGCCGCCGAACTGTTTGCGGCGCGCGCCGGTATCGACGTGCTGCAAGTGCCTTACGGCGGCACCGGCCCGGCACTCTCCGACTTTCTGGGCGGCCAGGTCAACGCCTACTTCGACACCATGCAATCGATGTCCTACGCCAAAAGCGGCAAGATTCGCGCGTTGGCGGTCACCACATCGAAGCGACTGGCCGACGAGCCGGGCTTGCCCACCGTCGAGGAATCCGGGGTCGCACCCGGCGTCGTGTCGAGCAGCTGGTTTGGCTTCTTCCTGCCCAGCGCCACACCACCGGCCACCCAAGCCACCTTCGCGGCGGCCTTGGCGGAGGTCTCGCGCGACCCCCAGGTGCAATCGCGGCTCAAGGCGCTCGGCGTCGTCCCCGACTTTCGTGACCAGCAGGCCTTCACGGCATTCGTGAAAGACGAAGCCGTCAAATGGGAGGACGTCATCCGGACACAAAAAATTTCGATTCAGTGAACAGGGGTAAGGGTGCTGGCCGAGAGATTTAAGCAAATGTTAAGGTGATCGGCCACGAAAAATAGACCGACCGAGAGAAGCCCCAAATGACGTCTCCCAGCCAGACCGGCGCCGGCACACCGCCGCCCGGCGCGCCCGATCACACGCCTGAGCCCGCACCCAAATCCTCTCTCAATCCTCCCGTGTTCTATACCTCGGCCGCCCTCGTGCTGCTGCTGGTCGCCTTTGCCGTGATCGCGCCCGACACCGCCGCGCGCGTCTTCGGCAACACACAAGACTGGATACTTACCAACGCAAGCTGGTTCTACATTCTCACCGTGGCCATCGTTCTGGTGGTCACGGTGTTTCTTGCGATCAGCCGCTACGGCGACATCAAGCTGGGACCGGACCATAGCGAACCCGACTATCGCAACCTGGCCTGGTTTGCGATGCTGTTCTCGGCCGGCATGGGTATCGGCATCATGTTCTTCGGGGTGGCCGAGCCCGTGATGCACTTCATCGAGCCGCCGATCGGCGAGCCTGGCACCACCATCGCGGCCCGCGAAGCCATGAAACTGACGTTCTTTCACTGGGGCTTGCACGCCTGGGCGCTATACGCCATTGTCGCGCTCATCCTCGCGTTCTTCAGTTATCGCCATGGCCTGCCGCTCACGCTGCGCTCCGCGCTCTTTCCCATCATCGGCAATCGCATCCACGGCCCGATCGGGCATGCGGTCGATATCTTCGCCATCATCGGCACCGTACTCGGCGTGGCCACCTCGCTCGGGCTCGGCGTGGAACAGATCAACAGCGGCCTGAACCACCTGTGGGGCGTACCGATCAGCACGACCACACAGATCATCCTGATCGTGGTCGCCTGCGGTTGCGCCACGCTATCGGTCGCCAGCGGCCTGGACAAAGGCATCAAGATTCTGTCGGAGCTCAATCTCGGGCTTGCCGCCATCCTGATGCTGTTCGTACTTATCGCCGGTCCCACCGTATTCATTCTGCAGACCTTTGTGCAGAACACCGGTGGGTATCTGTCGGAGATCGTCAGCAAGACCTTCAACCTGTACGCCTACAACCCCACGGACTGGATCGGCGGCTGGACCCTGTTCTACTGGGGCTGGTGGCTCGCGTGGTCGCCCTTCGTGGGCATGTTCATCGCGCGCATCTCGCGTGGCCGCACCATCCGCGAATTCATCTGCGGGGTGCTCTTCGTGCCGGCCGGCTTCACCCTGTTCTGGATGACGGTGTTCGGCGACTCGGCGTTGCACATGATCCTGATCGACGGCGCCAAGGATCTTGCCGCCACGGTAGATGCCAACACGTCGCTCGCGCTCTTCGCCTTCCTCGAAAAGCTGCCGTTCAGCTCGATTGTGAGTGTGCTGGCGATCGTCATGGTGATCGTGTTCTTCGTCACCTCGGCTGATTCAGGCGCACTGGTCGTCGACCTCCTGGCTTCCGGTGGCCGCGAAGGCACGCCGATGTGGCAACGCGTGTTCTGGTCGCTCTCGATGGGCGCCGTCGCGATCGCGCTGCTGCTCGCCGATGGCCTGACAGCCTTGCAGACTGCCACCATTGCCAGCGCGTTGCCGTTCTCGGTGATCCTGCTGCTGTCGATCTGGGGGCTATTCAAGGCGCTCAAGCTCGATGCCACCAAGCGCGGCATCCGCTATCAATCGCTCACGCTGTCGCGCCCTGCCGGCGCTAGCGATATGTCGTGGCAACGCCGGTTGCGCAACATTGTGATGATGCCGCGCCGCACGCATGTGGTGCGCTTCATCGCCGATACGGTGCGCCCGGCGTTCAACGATGTGGCCGAAGCTTGGCGCAAGGAGGGCTACACGGTGACCGTCTCCGAACCCGAAGAAGAAGCCGCCGAGATCGTGGTATCGCACAACGATTTGCTGGACTTCACCTACGCCGTGCGTGCTGAAGAGCACACGCGCCCCAGTCTCAGCGCACGCGATCACGCCAAACTGGACGACGACGCCAAGTACTTCCGCGCCGAAGTTCACTTGCGCGAAGGCGGCCAGGACTACGACATCATGGGCTGGACCCGCGACGACGTGATCGGCGACATCCTCGATCAGTACGAACGCCACCGCCACTACCTGCACGTGGTGCGATAGCGCCTGAACCGGGCGCACGCCGCAAGCGAAAGAATCGCTTTGACGTGCCACCGGACAAGCGTCGATCAGGATGGCCCATTGGGCCATCCTTTTTTTATCGCACCTGAAACCCCGCGCCCACCGGATCGTTGCGATCGATCACCCAGCGTGCCGTGCCCAGGATGCTGGCCGTGCCTTTCACGGTGGGCCGCACCGCGCGCGTGCCAGCCAGATCCACTTCGCCCAGCAGGCAACCCTCGAACGTGCCGCTACCCAGCAATCCCTCCGACAGGATCGGTTGATTCAGCCCCATCTTGCCGCGCGCCTCGAACATCGCCATCATCGCGCTGGTGCCCGTGCCACCGGGCGAACGATCGAGCTGGCCGTGGCTGAACACGTGCACATTCTTGTAGAACGCGCCTTCGATCGTGGCGGGATGCCAGAACGTGACAAAGTTCAGATTGTTGATATGTGCCTCGGTAGGGTGCTGGATGCGATGTTGCGCATTGAGCTGATCGCGCACCATCAAGCCCAGGCGCGCCAGCTCGGAGCCGTTTTCCGGCGAGATGCGCAAGGCGCAGTTCGTCAGATCGACGATGCCGAAATAGTTGCCGCCCCACACGATGTCGGCTTTCAGATCGCCGTACTCGGGCAGCGTGACCGGCAGGTCCTGCGCTTCGACGTAGGCCGGCACGTTCTCGAAACGCGTCCACAAAATCTCGTCGCCTTCCGACTTCACTTCCGATACCACGAGCCCTGCCGTCGTCTCGAAACGGATCCTGGTCAGCCCATCCGGGCTGCGCGGCACCAGGCCCAATGCCACCATCGCCATGCTGACGGCGATCGTGCCGTGGCCGCACATGTGCGAGTACTGGCTGCCGTCGATATAGATCAGGCCGGCATCGAACTCGGGGCCGGACGGCGGCGTGAGAAACACGCCGAACATGTCGTTATGGCCGCGCGGTTCGCGCATCAGCGCGCAACGCAACCAGTCGTAGTTGGCCTCGAGAAACGCGCGCTTCTCGAGAATGCTCGAGCCGGCGGGATACGGAATACCGCTATGGACGATGCACAACGGCTCGCCTTCGGTATGGGTATAGATGACATCGAACGCGTCTTGCTTGCGCATGACCAGGTGCTCCAGAAGAAGGTGGGTAGAAAAAGACGGGGTTATTTGCGCTCGGACAGCATGTCCAGGCCAACGGTCAAATCCAGGATGACGATCGCCAATACCGCGACCACGATGGTCGCGCCCGACACCGCCGCAATCGTCGGGTCGATCGTGTACTGCACATAATTGAAGAGCTTCACGGGGATGGTGTTGAGATCCGCCGTCGTGTTGAAGATCGACAGCTCGACGTTGATCCACGATGAGATGAACGCGAAGATCGACCCCGTCACGATGCCGGCACGAATCTGCGGCAACGTCACCAGGAAGAATGTCTGCAGCGGATGTGCGCCCAGGTCGGACGACGCTTCTTCGAGCGCACGTTGCTCGGGCGAGAGCAACGCAAAGGTCGATCGCAACACGAACGGCGCCACGATCACGGTATGCCCGATCAGCAACGCTAGAAAACTGCGCGTCAGACCGAAGTAGCCGCCAAACTGCAGCAATGCCGCGCCCAGCACGATATGCGGCAACACAAGCGGCGACATCAACAGGGCCGACATGGCGGCCTTGCCCGGAAAGTCATAACGCGCCAGCGCGAGGGCCGCGGGCACGGTCATCAGCACCGCGATCAGCGTGGCCGCCATGGCAAGCAGCGAGCTGGTCACGAAGGCCGACACATAGCTCGCGTCGGCCAGCATCTGGCGGTACCAGTCCAGCGTCCAGCCTTGCGGCGGGAACGTGAGATAAGGCGTGGTCGTGAACGACGCACCCATGATCACCACGAGCGGCAGCACGAGATAGATCAACAACGCCCACGCCACCAGCCGAACGAGCCATCGCACGATCATCGCGCACTCCCCGCCGGCACACCGATCCGGCCTGCCGCTGCAACCATGATCAACGTAAACACCAGCAATACGATGCTGAGCGCACCGCCATAATGAAAGTCGAACACGCTGCTGTATTGCTGGAAAATCAGCATCGACAGCACCGAGATGCGGCCGCCGGACAGCAACGCCGGGGTGACATACGCGCTCACCGCAAGCGTGAACACCATGATGGCGCCGGCCACCACGCCTGGCAGCGTCAACGGAAACGTGACGTGCAGGAACGTCGCTGCCGGGCTCGCCCCCAGATCGGAGGACGCCTGTTCGCAGGCGGGATCCACCCGCGCCAGCGCATTGCCCACTGCCAGCACCACGAACGGCAGCAGCACGTACACCATGCCGATCAGGATGCCGAGTTCAGTGCCGAGAAACCGCATCGGCCGATCGATCACGCCCACACCCATGAGCGCATCGTTGACCATGCCATTGCGGCCCAGCATCACCATCCAACCGAACGAGCGCACGATGTTGCTGGTGAAAAGCGGCACCACGAGCACGATCACGCATACCCGTCGCCACCACGGCCACTGCACGATGCGCACCAGATACCAGGCCAGCGGATAGCCGAGCAGGATGCAGATCGCGGTGGTGGCCAGGCCAATGCGAAACGTCACGGCGATCACGTCCCAGTGATAGCGGTCCGCCAGAATATGCGCGTAATTTGCGAACGTAAGCCCGCCTGCAGCCTGTGTGAGGCTGGCCACGGCCACCACACTCAACGGCGCAAGGAAGAACGCCGCGAAAAACAGCAACGGCACGCCCAGCAACCACAGCGGGGTGTAGCGGCGTGCCATCACTGTGCTCCGCCGATCAGATGAAGCTGCGCGGGATCGAAGGCAAGGCGTACTGTGTTGCCTGCCACCACGTCTTCGGGCGCGGCGCCGGCCAGTCGCGCGGTGAGCGTTTGATCGTCCACGCGAACATGCACCAGCGTATGGCTGCCGATGCGAATGACGTCGGTGATCACCCCATGCAGGGCCGTTTCACCTGTGGGCGTTGCGCCGGGCGTGACCACACTCAACGCGATGTCTTCGGGGCGCAACACCGCCATGCCGGACGGCGCATCCAGCGCTTGCGCGCAGGGGAACACGGCGCCTTGCAACATCAACGTAATCGCGGCCTCGCCGGGCACGCGCCGATACGGCAGCAGGTTGGCCTCGCCGATGAACTCCGCCACGAACTGCGTGGCCGGAGCGCGGTAGATCTCTGGCCCTTGGCCGATCTGCTCGATGCGGCCCGCATGCATCACCACGATGCGATCGGCCATGGTCATGGCTTCTTCCTGATCGTGCGTGACGAAGACGAACGCAATCCCCAGGCTCTCCTGCAGATGCTTGAGCTCCAGTTGCATGCGGCGGCGCAGCTTCAGATCGAGCGCCGACAACGGCTCGTCCAGTAACAGCAATTTGGGTTCGTTGACGATGGCGCGCGCCAGCGCCACGCGCTGCTGTTGGCCCCCCGACATCTCGCGCGGATAACGCGCCCCCATATCCGGCAGTCCCACCATCGCGAGCGCGTCGCGCGCCTTCTCGTGCGCCTGGCGCTTGGACAGGCCATGCCGGCGAGGCCCGTAGGCCACGTTGTCGAGCACGTTCAAATGCGGAAACAGCGCATAGTTCTGGAAGACGGTATTGAGCGGACGGCGGTGCGCCGGCAAACGGCTCACGTCCTGCCCGGCGATCGCGATGCGGCCGGCATCCGGCGCGAGAAACCCGGCGATGGCCCGCAACAGCGTGGTCTTGCCGCAGCCGCTGGGGCCGAGCAATGCGATGAACTCGCCCTGCTCGACGGTCAGATCGACGCGATCCAATGCCGTGTGCGCGCCAAAGCGCTTGCACACGCCGTCAATGCTCAATATCGCTGCCATCGTCCGCCCCGATCAGCGCTTGCGCGCCACTTGGCGATTCCACGCGTCGGTGATTTCCGCCCGGCGCGCATTGACCATATTCCAGTCGAGCAAACTCAAGTCCGCAATCGTGCCGCCCACGCCCCACGGCAGCTTGCGCGCCACGTCGTCCGGCACTTTGACATTCTTGACCGCCGGGCCGAGATAGAGCTTCGTGGCCAGGCATGCCGACGCTTCGGGCGTCAACGCGGTATCGATGAAGCGCTGGGCGGCGGCGCGGCGCGGCGATCCCTTCACCAGATGCAGGCGGGCGTCCGTGGCCCACACGCCTTCCTGCGGCACCGTGAAACCGATCGGCAAGCCTTTATCGATCAGATCCCACGCGCCCACGTTGAAGTGCGCGCCAATAACGGCTTCGCCCGATTGATAAGCGTTCGTGGCCGCGCCCGAGCTATCGAAAAACAAGGCGGTATCCAGCGCAGCGATCTTCTTGTAGAGCGGCGTCAGATCCGCCGGATCGATGCCCCACACCTTGGCCAGGAAGAACACGAACGGCACGCCCGACGAATTGGACGGCGACGGAATCGCGATGGCGCCGGCATACTCCGGCTTCCACAAATCCTTCCAACTCTTGGGCGGCGTCTTGACTTCCTTGGTGCTGTACGTCAATCCCAGGGCGTAGTAGCCGGAGCCCACCGCAAACGCATCGGCGCCTTGCTTGTACACCGCCTGATCGACCACGTTCGCCAGATTGGGGATGCCCTGCACATCCAGCGTATCGAGCACGCCTGCCTGCTGTGCAAGTTCGCTGATGCCGCCATCCATCCAGGCCACATCGATCGTCGGCGCGGACTTCTGCTGCTGCAACTTGGCCAGCGTCGTCGTGGACGTGCCCACTTCCGGCGTGACGGCGATGCCGGTGGCTTTCGTGAACGGGTCGGCCACGCACGCCTTGAACGCGTCGCCCCAGTTGCCGCCATACCAGGCCACGGTGATGCGGTTGTCCTGCGCGGCAGTCGTGCCGCCGACGGTCAAACCGGCCGCCAGAGCGGCGGCCAGCAGGGTGCTGCGAAGGTGTACAGGTAATGCCATGACGTTTTCCCCTTGTGCGTGGTCATTCGGATACACAGGCACATCTTGCGCTGCCGACACACGGCAAGCTTGAAATGCGTGGTCATAAAATTGAATAATTGCGTCATGATGATCGCCAGCGCCGGTACGACGGGCTTTGCGCCCCGCGAAGACGCGCATTTCGAGGGAAAACCCGAACTTTCGATCGGGTTGATTCTGCTCGATCAGTTCACCCTGGCGGCCTTCTCCGGCCTGGTGGATGTGCTGCGGCTGGCAGGCGACCATGGCGGGCGCAGCCGGCAGATCCACACCGCGTGGCGCGTGATGAGCTGGGACGGCAAGCCGCGCCGCTGCAGCGCCGGCATCGCCCTCGACGTGGACGGCGCGCTGCCGGCCGATCCCGAACGCTTCGACTACATCGCCATCTGCGGCGGCAACGACTATCCCAATATCCATCTGCCGCCGGTGCTGGCCGAGTGGCTCAAGCTGGCCGCCGCGCGGCGCGTACGCATGCTGGGCATCTGCACCGGCACCTTCGCGTTGGCGCAAGCGGAGCTGCTCGGTTCGCGCTCGGTGTGCGTGCACTGGAATGTGCTGGATGCCTTTCGCGCGCGCTTTCCGCGCACGCCCGCCGTGGTCGACCGCCTCTTCATCGACGAAGGCGATCTCATCACCTGCGCAGGATCCACGGCCGCCATCGATCTCGGGCTGTATCTCATCGACCGCCACTGCGGCCGCGACAAAGCCCAACAGGCGGTGCGGCACATGATGCTGCAAGGCATCCGTCCCGCCCGCGTGCCGCAAGCCCATTTCTACAACGACCTCACGGGCATCGAGGACATGCGCGTGCGCCAGGCCGCCCACTACATCGAGCAACGCGTGGATAATCCGCCCTCACTGGACGCGATCGCGCGGTATGTGGGTGTGGGCCGACGGCAGCTCGAACGCGCTTTCAAGCTGGCGCTGGGCGTCACACCGATGGCATTCCAGCGCGACATGCGGCTGGCCTATGCCCACTGGATGTTGCACCATAGCGCCGCAAGCATTACCCAGATCGCGCTCGACTGCGGCTTTTCCGATGGCGCCCATTTCTCCCGCGAATTTCGCACCCGCTACGGCCTCTCGCCCCGGCAGTTTCAACGCAACAGGACCGTGCCCGCATGATCGATCTGCGCAATATCGAAACCTTTTACTGGGTCGCCACGCTGGGCACCTTCAGCGCGGCCTCCGAAAAACTCAACACCACGCAGCCCACGATCTCGCAACGCATTGCCGCGCTCGAGAAGGATCTGGGTGTGCGCCTGTTCGATCGCGATGCCCGTGGCGTCAAGCTCACGGCCAAGGGCCACGAACTGCTGTCGCATGCCGAACGCATGCTGCAGGGCCGCAGCGACATGATCCAGGCTGCGCGCGAGGAGAACGTGTTCACCGGCACGATCCGGATCGGCGTGGCCGAGACCATCGTGCAAACCTGGCTCTCAGCCCTGATCGAACAAATCCACGCCACCTACCCCGCGCTGGTCATCGAAATCGAAGTCGACACCACCCATGTGCTGCGTTCGCATCTGCAGTCCCGCAGCATCGATCTGGCCTTCCTGATGGGACCGGTGCTCGAGGCACGAGTCGAGAACGTGCCGTTGTGCACGTACCCGTTGGCCTGGGTGGCGAGTCCCTTGCTGGATCTGGGCCCGGAGCCCTTGACGTTGGACCGGGTGGGACGACTACCCATCATCACCTATCCGTCCAACAGCAAACCCTATCAAGCCGTGCGCGACATGTTGACCACCGCCGGTATCCACAAGCCGCGCATGTACGGCAGTGCCTCGCTGTCGATGGTGGTGCGGATGACCCAGGATGGCATGGGCACCAGTGTGATTGCGCCGATTTTTCTCGGCAAGGAACTGGCCAGCGGCGAGTTGCGCATTCTGAACGTGGATGCCGGCCCATTGCCCGAGCTGAGTTTTACCGCCACCTGGATTTCCGGTCCCGACAGCCATGCGATCCGCGTCATCGCCGAACTCGCGCAGCGTGTTGCCAACGCTGCCGCACACTAGGACTTTCCCTTAGCCGATCCGCTTTGGCAGCGCCCAGGCAAATGCCGGGCGAAGCCGGCTCAACGTCCTGGACCCGCGCCAATCAACGCTATGCGGCGGGTCCTACACCTCGACGCACATAGCCATAAGGGAAATTTATACCCCCGCATGCGTACGAACAATTGGACGCTATGGCGAGGGCTGGGATGCAATGCGTTACAGAGCCATATCGAAATAGCCAGATTCCAAGGGGTTGGCCGATACCGCGCGGTATCGGATCTGGACTTGATCGCCTATGCCATCCAGCGCGCGCCGTGTACGGGCACCCCGCGCGCTCATGACATCCCGTCCTCAGGAGCATCGTCCCAATGAAGAAGCATCTCGTTTTTGCCGCCGTCGCCGCCTCGCTGGTTGCCGGCAGCGTGTCGGCCCAAGACCTGCCCAAGACGCAATTGCGCATTGTCGGCGGCTTGAGCAATCTGACCGCCTACAACGATTACGAGCGTCCGTTCTGGACCAAGACGATTCCCGAACTGTCCAAGGGACAAGTGACGGCCGACATCAAAGGCTTCAACGAAATGGGGTTGAAAGGCCCGGAATTGATGCGTTTGATGTCGCAAGGCGTGATCGAATTCGGTACCGCCACGCTGTCGTACTTCGCCAGCGATAACCCGATCAACGAAGCCATCGATCTGGCCGGTCTCGCGCCCGATGTGAAAACGGCCCGTGCGGTCACGAAGTCGTTCGAACCCGTTTATGCCAAGTTCTACGGTGACGGCGCCAAGGTGAAGCTGCTGGGCATCTCGACCTACCCCGCGCAAGTGCTGTTCTGCAATGCCACGATCACCGGCTTGGCCGACATCAAGGGCAAGAAAGTGCGCACCAGCAGCCGCACCACGGCTGAGTTCGTCGAAGCGCTGGGCGGTTCAAGCGTGACCATGGCTTTCGGTGAAGTCGTGCCGGCCCTGCAGAACAAGGTCGTCGATTGCGCCATCACCGGTTCGCTCTCGGGCTATTCGGCCAAGTGGTACGAGGTGTCGACGCACTTGGTGGCCCTGCCCATCAACTGGAACCAGCAGATCCACGCCGTCAACCAGAAGGCTTGGGACAAGCTGGATCCGAAGGTGCAGGCGTTCCTGCAAACGAACGTGACCAAGCTGGTCGACGACATCTGGGACGGCGCCGCGCGTCAAACCCAGGAAGGCTACGACTGCAACACGGGCGCCGCAGCCTGCACCTTGCCGGTGAAGGGCAAGATGAAGCTCGTCGAACCCAGCGATGCCGATCGCGCGTTGCTCAAGAAGGTGCTGCAAGAAGCGGTGTTGCCGAAGTGGGCAGCACGTTGCTCGGCAGACTGCGTCACGGACTTCAACGCCACCGTCGGCAAGACGGTGGGTTTGACGGCCAGCAAGTAAAGGCATGACGACGCCGGGTCATCGTTTGGCCCGGCGTCACGCAGTATCGCGCACCGGCCACGCCGGTACGCCCTGAAGCCGCCATCGCCGCGGCGCTGCACGACACCCATCGCATCATTCGCATTACCGACCAACGCGGCATTTCTGCCCAGAGGTTCACACATGACCACATCCCCTCGTTTTCAGACGCTCGCGCGCCTGCTGCGCCTGGCTGAATCGCTTTCACGCGGTGCAGTCTGGGTAGGCGGCGGCCTCACGATCGCCAGCGTCCTGCTCATTTCCTTCGACGTACTGGCGCGCAAATTCTTCGGTTTCAATACCGGTGGCGCCGATGAACTATCGAGCTACGCCTTCGCGATCAGCACCTCCTGGGCACTGGCCTTCGCCACCCTGCAGCGCGCGAATGTGCGCGTAGACGTGATCTACCAATACTTCCCCGTTCGCATTTCAGCGCTTCTGGACTGGATCGCCCTCGTCGCACTCGGCGTATTCATGGTGTTCCTCACGTTCTACGCCTATGAAGTTGCGCTGACGTCACTGCAGGAAAAAGCCGCCGCCAACACGCCGCTGGCCACACCGCTCTGGATTCCGCAGGGCCTGTGGGTGCTGGGCCTGGCGTGGATGTGCGTGGTGGTGGCACTCATGCTGTTGCGCGCCTCCGCCGCACTGGTCACCGGTGATGTCGCGCTGGTCAAGGAAATCTGCGGCGTGCGTTCTTCACAGGAAGAAGCCGAAGAAGAGGCCGCCGCCGGCGAACGTATGGTCAAAGGAGAACCGGCATGATCGCCACCGCACTCACTCTATTGCTCGTCCTGATCGGACTGAGTATTCCCGTGGGCGCCGCGCTCGGCGTGCTCGGTCTGCTGCTCGACCCGATGTTCTCGATGCTGCCCCTCACGCGCGCCATCGGTGAAATCTCGTGGAGTTCGAACAACGAGTTTCTGCTCGTCGCCATTCCGCTCTTCATCATGTTGGGCGAGGTATTGCTGCGCGCCGGCTTCGCAGAGCGCATGTACTCTGCCATGAGCTTGTGGCTATCGTGGCTGCCGGGCGGCCTGATGCACGCCAACATCGGCGCCTCCACGTTGTTCTCGGCGACCTCGGGTTCGAGCGTGGCCACCGCCGCCACAGTAGGCACGGTCGCCATTCCGCAGATCAAGAAGTACGGCTATAACGAGCCGCTCTTCCTGGGCAGCCTGGCAGCGGGCGGCACCCTGGGCATTCTGATCCCGCCGTCGATCAATCTCGTCATCTACGGCGTGCTCACCAACTCGTCAGTGCCCAAGCTCTATCTGGCCGGCATCATCCCCGGCTTCGCCATGGCACTGCTCTTCATGTTGACGGTGATCTTCGCTTGCGTCGCCAAACCGCACTGGGGCGGCAAGAAGATCCACGCAACTTGGGGCCAGCGTTTCGCCAGTCTGGTTCATTTGGCGCCGCCGCTGGGCATCTTCTTCCTGGTCGTCGGTTCCATCTATGCCGGTTTGGCGACGCCCACGGAAGCGGCTGCGCTGGGCGTGCTGGGGGCATTGATTCTCGCCGCCTGGTTCCGCCGCCTGACCTGGAACATGCTGCGCGAAGCGATCGAAGGCACGATGAAGTCGACCGCAATGATCATGCTGATCGTGATCGCGGCCAGCTTCCTGAACTTCGTGATGTCGGCCACCGGCCTGACGGATGCGCTCACTCAGTCGATCACCGGCCTGGGCCTGTCGCCGGGCATGATGCTGCTCATCATCATCGTGTTCTATCTGGTGCTGGGCTGCTTCATGGAAACGCTGTCGATGATGATCACCACGATCCCCATCGTCGCACCCATCATGATCGCGCTGGGCTACGACCCCATCTGGCTCGGCATCGTCATCATCGTGTTGGTCGAAGCGGCTTTGATTACGCCGCCGGTCGGCCTGAACCTCTTCGTCGTGCAGAGTCTACGCAAGAGCGGCTCGATGAGCGCCGTCATCGTCGGCAGCCTGCCTTTTGTCTTCGCCATGTTCGTCATGCTGGCGCTGCTGGCCTTCTTCCCCGATATCGCGCTGTGGTTGCCGCGCGTGTTCGGTTGATCACTCGTTTCAGAACATTCTTTTAGCAGAGCCTCACATGAAAGTAGCCTTCAACATCATCGGCGCCGACAGCCGTATCGAAACCGACATCGCCAACGTGGTCGTGGCCGGCTGGGCCGGGCGCGACCGCGATGCGATCGAGCATCACATCGAAGAACTGGCCGCCATCGGCGTGCCGCGTCCCAGCACGGTGCCGCTGTACTACCGCATCGCCGATAACCAACTCACCCAAGCCGCCAAGCTGCAAGCGGTGGGCGGCGAATCGTCGGGCGAGATCGAAACGTTCGTGTTCACGGTCGACGGCGTCATGTACGTCAGCATCGCCTCGGACCACACCGACCGCAAACTCGAATCGCACAGCGTTGCGCTCTCCAAGCAGTTGTGCGTGAAGCCTCTGGCAAGCGACGCCTGGAAGTTCGACGACGTGGCCGACTACTGGGACGAGCTCGTCATTCGCTCGTACATCGAAGAAAACGGCGTAACCGTGCTGTATCAGGAAGGCACCCTGGCGTCGTTGCAATCGCCGCTGGATCTGATCGCCGGCTACACGGGCGGCGCGCGCACGTTGCCCGAAGGCACCGGCATGACATGCGGCACGGTGGGCGCCATCGGTGGCATTCGCCCCGCCGCGGCGTTTACGATGGAGCTTCACGACCCGCGCCGCGACCGCACCCTGCGCCACGCCTACCGGGTTGAATTCCTCCCTGAAATCGCCTGAGTCCGTTGCCACCATGACCCTGCTTCCGACGCTTAACGACCTCTCCGCCTCGCTTCTTTCCGGCAGCACCACCGCCGCGGCACTCGCCAACAACGCGATCACGCGCGCCACCGATCCGTTCGGCGAAGGCGAGCGCGTGTTCATCGAGGTCTATGCCGAGCAAGCGCGCGCCAGCGCCGCTGCTGCAGATACCCTGCGCGCGGCCGGCCTGCGCCGCTCGCCCATCGATGGGCTGCCGATCTCGATCAAGGACTTGTTCGACTACAAAGGCAGCATCACCAAGGGCGGCTCGGTCGCGCTGGACGACGCGGCACCCGCCACGGCCAACGCGGTCGTCGTCGATCGTCTGCTCGCGGCGGGCGCGGTCATCGTGGGTCGCACCAATATGACCGAGTTCGCGTACTCGGGGCTGGGCATCAATCCGCACTACGGCACGCCGCGCAACCCGTGGGACCGTGCCACTGGCCGCATTCCCGGCGGGTCGTCCTCCGGTGCAGCGATCTCGGTGACCGACGGCATGGCCGCCGCCGGCATCGGTTCCGACACCGGCGGCTCGGTACGCATTCCGTCCGCGCTTTGCGGGCTCACCGGTTTCAAACCCACGGCCCGCCGCGTGTCGATGCAAGGCGTGCAACCGCTTTCGGCCAGCCTGGACTCCATCGGGCCACTGGCGCCGTCGGTCGCCTGCTGCGCCGTGCTCGACGCCATCCTGGCCGGCGAGCCCATTCATGTGCCGCAACCTGCCGCACTGCGCGGCTTGCGGCTCGCGGTGCCGACCACGGTCGCGCTCGACGGCATGGACGACACCGTCGCCGCCGTGTTCGGCGACACGATCGAGAAGCTGCGCGCGGCCGGAGCACAGGTGGACGAGATCGCCATTCCCGCTTTCGCCAAGCTCGCCACCATCAACGCAGCCGGCGGCTTCACCGCGTCGGAAGCGTGGGCTTTCCACCGCAAGTTGATCGGCACGAGCGCCGACCGTTACGACCCGCGCGTGGTGTCGCGCATCAAGCGCGGCGAAGCGATCTCGGCGGCCGACTATATCGACCTGCTGGCCGCACGCCAGGCGTGGGTGGCCGAAGTGTGCGCCACGATCGCCCCGTTCGACGCGTTGATCATGCCCACGGTGCCTGTCGTGGCGCCGTCGATCGAGGTGCTGTCCGCTGCCGATGACGCGTACTACGCCGCCAATGGCGCCATCCTGCGCAATCCCACGCTGATCAACTTCCTCGATGGTTGTTCGTTGTCGGTGCCTTGCCACGCCGAAGACGAAGCCCCGATGGGATTGATGATTTCCGCCTGCGCCGGCGCCGACCAACGCGTACTGGCCATCGGCCTGGCCGTCGAAGACCTGCTGCGCGCCCCCCAACGATAAGGATCCGCATGACCGCCCACACTGCCATTGCCCCCGCCTACCAGGCACGTCTCGATGCACGCGCAGGCCGGTTGTCCGGCCCCACCGCGAACCTCGCGCCGGGCAATGTGCAGGCCAACCTGGCGATCCTGCCGCGCGAGCTGGCGGCGGATTTCTTGCGCTTCTGCCAGCGCAATCCCAAGCCCTGCCCCGTGCTGGCGATATCGGAGCCCGGCGATCCGTCCTTGCCCGACTTGGGCATGGACATCGATATCCGCACCGACATCCCACGCTATCGCGTGTGGCATGACGGCGAGCTCGTGGCCGAACCCACCGACGTACGCGATATCTGGCGCGACGATCTGGTGTCGTTTTTGATCGGGTGTTCGTTTTCGTTCGAAGAAGCCATGCTCGACAACGGCCTGCCGGTACGGCACATCGAACAGGGCTGCAATGTGCCGATGTATCGCACGAATATCGCCACCCGAGCAGCCGGACCGTTCTCGGGTCCGCTGGTGGTCTCGATGCGGCCGATGAATGCTGCCGACGCCATCCGCGCGGTGCAGGTCACGTCGCGCTTTCCGTCGGTGCACGGCGCGCCCGTGCATCTCGGCGATCCCGCATTGATCGGCATCCAGGATATTTACCGGCCCGATTACGGCGATCCCGTCGAGATCAAGCCCGGCGAGATGCCGGTGTTCTGGGCCTGCGGCGTGACGCCGCAATCGGTGGTGGCCGCTACCCGCCCCCCGTTCTGCATCACGCATGCGCCGGGTCACATGCTGGTCACGGACCTGATCAATAGCCGGCTCGCGGCGTTTTAACGGGCGGGTTGACGCGGGCGCAGGCTCGCGTCGGTGGACGAGCGACCTGACGCGCCAGACTGCGGATGAACCATCGCTTCCGCTCACCGGTCGATCCACGCTCGGCACCGCATCAAGCGGCCGCGATCGTCGGTTGCCGTGCACGGCCCGCATAAAACAGCGCCGCCGCGGTCACCTGCACCGCAGCCGCCACAACAAACACCAGATAAGGCGAGACCGCGGCCGCCTGCAGACTGCGCAGCATGCCGAACACGGCCGGCGCAAACGCGTACGTACCCTGCGATATCGCTACGATCAGCGGCACCACGCGAGCCACGTCGGCCCGCTCGAATTCGGCCTGCGCGATCAGCGGCGGCAACGACGTCGCATTGCCGATTCCAAAACCAAACAGCACGATGCCCAACCACAGCAACGCCGGATGGCCGCCCGCCGTCATCAGCACGATCGAGCCCACGATCTGAATGGCGTACGCCGTCACCGCCACCAGGCGCCGGTCCACGCCGGGCGCCAGCAGCTTGCCCACGGCATATCGGCCGCCGACCGCGCATAAGGTCGCCAAGGCCATCGCCCATCCGGCCGCCCGCTCACCCACTTGCGGCACCAGGATGGAAAAGAGATGCGCAATCAAACCGATCTGGGCAAACAAGCCCAGCGCCATGCCGGCCGCCAGGGTGATGAAACGACGGTCGGCCGAAGCGCGAATGAACGGCGCACGCTTGACCGTTGCCGCGCCGGTCGCTGCCGCTCCAGCAGCAGCGAGCGCCACGCCATCCGCCTGCTGCCCCCGCTGCTCCGGCGTGTAGCGAAACACGAATCGCGCCAATAGCGCCATGGCAATCGTCATCACGATGCCCACAAGCGCTGCGGCCCACGCAAAGCCGAACTGCGCGATCAGGCCCACCCACAAGGGCGACATCACGATGCCGCCCACACTTGCACCGTTGTAGGCCATGCCGAGCGCCGCCGGGCGCTTGGCGACGAACCAGGGCGCGATCAATGCATTCACGGCGGCTGCACCCAGCGCGACCCAACCCGCGCCGCTGACCGCCGCTGCGACCAAGAGCTGCACGGGGGTGGCGGCCACCGCCCAGCCGTACACGCCCAACGCCGTCGCCAGCGCCCCCGCAAATGTGGTCTCCGCCACACCCCAGCGGCGATAGACCTTCGGCAGATTGGCGACCACGAACGCGCCGAGCACGAAATGCAACGTCACCGCCCACGACACAAAGCCCACACTCCATCCCGTGCGCTGGACAACAGCGTGCAAAAAAATCGGCGGCCCGTAGAAGCCCACGCCCCATCCAAATACCGCCAGCACGAACGTGGCGGCGAGAACCTTGTTGCCGAAAAAGGGCATTGCTGTAGACATCGTGTGCGTCTCTGGAAAAGGATCGTGGATCGCAGTATCCTGGCTTTTTACGGCAACACTTCGGGTTTAAGCGAATCATGGATGCACACCGTACCGATCTCGACGTCGCGGCGATCGCGGCCGCTATCGGCGACCCCGCCCGCGCGCAGATGCTGTGCAGCCTGCTTGACGGCTGCGCCCGCACCGCCACCGAACTCGCCGCATTGGCCGACGTGGGCGCTTCTACCGCCAGCGGTCATTTTGCGCGGCTGCGCGAACAAGGTCTGGTCGAGATCGCCGTGCAGGGCAAGCATCGCTATTACCGCCTGGCCAACGACGACGTCGCCGCCGCGCTGGAAGCCTTGCTCGTTGTGGCAGGCGTCAAGGGCAAGCTGTTCAAGCCCAGCACGCCCACGGATATGTGTCATGCCCGCACCTGCTACGACCACATGGCCGGCGACATCGGCGTGGGCATCCACGACCGCCTGATCGCCAAGCGCTTTCTCGCGAAGCAGGATCAGGATTACGTGCTCACCCCATCGGGCGAAGCGTTCATGCAGGAAATCGGTCTCGACATCGAGACTGCGCAAAACAAGCGGCGCAGTTTCGCCAAACCCTGCATGGACTGGAGCGCCCGGCGCCCGCACCTGGGCGGCGCGTTGGGGGCAGCACTGCTCACGCACGTGCTGCATCACGGCTGGGTGGAAAAGGATCTCGATTCACGCGTCTTGCGCGTCACGCCCAAAGGCAGCAAGCCGCTGGAAAAGCTTTTCGGATTGCCTGCCCGACGCACGGCCTAGCCGGTCAGGATCGCAGCCAGGTGTGCGCACGCTCGACGCATCCCGCCGCAACGCCCGTTGCGGGCGTTGGGTTTTAGTTGCGGCGTAGCAGCCGGCCGCCGAGCTGGTTCACGAGCAACCCGAGCAGTACGATCGCGGCGCCCACCCACTGAATCGTGAGCAGGTGTTCGTCGAACGCCCATGCGGCTGCGGTCAGGCCAACTACCGGCACCAATAACGAAAACGGCGCCACGCGCGCGGCGGCATGGCGCATCAACAGACGCGTCCACAGCGAATACGCGAGGATCGTCGCCAGCAGCGCCAGATACAGCGCCGACAGGAACGCCGGCCAACCGATGTTCACCACGGATGACCATGCCACGTCCGCACCGTCCATTGCGATGGCGGCGAGCACGAACGGCACGATCGGCGCGGCGCTGCTCCAGATGATGAACGACACGGGGTCATAGCCCGGCGCCGCGCGGCTGGCGATGCGCACGATCAGGTTCGATGTCGCCCACATGAAGGCGGCGCACAACGTGAGCACGAAACCGATCATCGTCATGGCCGCCGGCCCTTGACCGCTCGCGGATGCAATCACGGCAAGCCCGGTGGCGGCCACGATCAGCCCCAGCCAGTGGTGCCCGCGTGCCGGCTCACGCAACAGTCCGGCCGCCAGCATCAGCGTGAAAAACGCTTGCGTTTGAATCACCAGCGACGCCATCCCGGCCGGCATCCCCAGATGAATCGCCGTAAACAGAAACCCGAACTGCCCCACCCCCTGCGCCAGGCCGTACACCACCACCAGCCGCCACGGCACACTGGGCCGCTTGACGAAGAGCATGAAGGGCAGACTGGCCAACGCAAAGCGCAATGCCCCCAGCATCATCGGACTCAAGGTTTGCAAACCGATCTTCATCACCACGAAGTTCATGCCCCAGACGAGCACGACAATCAGCGCGCACAGATAGTCGCGAGCGGTAAAGGGGTGTGAAGCGTTCATGACAAGATGGCCTGAAAAGGAAAACAGCGTCCCGCCACGCAGGAGAAAACGGCGTACCGACCCACAGGTAACAACAGCGTCCAGACCCGAAGTGTGCAGGGTGCGCCATGACGAATGCCCGGCAGTATGCGCGCACCGCGCCGAGAACACTTCGTCACTTAGCTAAATGTGAATGCGAGCTGCGCAAAGTGATGCAGGCGGACGCCGCTCCCACGGGCGAACGCCTCTCGCACCGACATCGCATCGACCTCGCCCGAACGAGTCCGAACGAGTCCGCAGGCGCCGACGCTTGCCACCGATCACGCCCAAGCTCGCCACCGATCGCGCCCCATTGTTGCGCCAATCAGGCATGATGGCTTGTCAACGCCGTCTCTCAAAGCATGGACGCCGCGCCACCTCATCAAGGACATCATGCCCGCCTGGACACGCAACGATATGCCCTCCCAAGCCGGGCAACGCGCCATCATTACCGGCGCCACTGGCGGCCTGGGTTTCGAGGCCGCGCTCGCGTTGGCGCAAGCGGGCAGTGCAGTGGTACTGGCCGCGCGCGATCCCGCCAAGGGCGCCGATGCGTTGGGGCGACTGCGCGCAGCCTGTCCCGGCGCCGACGTTCACTTTGCGCGGCTCGACCTCGCCAGTCTCGCCTCGGTTCGCGCCTTCGCTCAAACCGAGATCGATCGGGGTCGGCCGTTGGATCTCTTGATCAACAACGCCGGCGTGATGGCGCTCCCCACGCGCCGGGTCACCGAAGACGGTTTCGAGATGCAGATGGGCACGAACTATCTTGGCCACGTTGCACTCACCGCTGCCTTGCTACCCGCCTTGCGCGCAGCGCCGGCGCCACGCGTCGTCTCCTTGAGCAGCCTGGCGCACCGCGGCGCACACATCAAGGAGCGCGATCTGCAGGCGGCCAAGCGCTACACCCCTTGGGGGGCATATGGGCAGTCCAAGCTTGCGATGCTGATGTTTGCGCTCACGCTGGAACGCCAAAGCGCCGCGCACGGGTGGGGGATCGCCAGCAATGCCGCCCACCCCGGCCTGGCGACCACCGACCTTTTCACCAGCGGACCGGGCCGCCGAGGAATCGGCAACCGGCTGATGCAGCGTGCACTGCCTTTTTTCGGCCACAATGCGGCCAGCGGCGTGCTCCCGGTGTTGTATGCCGCGACCGCCCCTGAAGCGGCCGGGGGTGGCGGTTACTACGGGCCGGCGGGGTGGTTCGAAATCAAGGGGCCGCCCGCCAAAGCCCGCGTGGCCTCGGCGGCAGCCGACACCGCCGCAGGCGCGCGCCTGTGGCGTCAGGCTACCGCGCTCACCGGCGCAATCTGGCCGGATTGAACGGCAGCATGCCGCCGGCGCCACGATTCAAGTGTGTACGTCATATCAACCGCTATACTGAACCGATCGCGGATGCCGGCGCTTACTCATTGCCATGCCGAAAAATAAAACTTCTCCTGCGTCCAACACACCGGACTACCAATTTTCCGAACAGGTCGGGCATCTATTGCGGCGCGCGTATCAGCGCCATGTAGCACTGTTTCAGCAAACGATTCCCGACTCGCAACTCACCGCCGCGCAATTCGTGGCGCTCTGCGCCGTGCGCGACAACGGCGCCTCGTCGTTGAGCGACATCGTGCGCGTCACCGCTATCGACCAGGCCACGGTTCGCGGCGTGATCGAACGGTTGAAGTCGCGCGCACTGCTCGCGGTGTCGCATGACCCCGCCGACCGCCGTAAAGTGCTGGTGACGCTCACGCCGGCCGGACGCCGCGTGATCGACGACGTCGTGCCGTTTGCTCACGACATCACCGAAGCCACGTTCGGCAATCTGAACCCCGCCGAGCGCGTCGCCATCGTTTACCTGCTGCGAAAGATGAGCGGCGCGGACGATCTGGCCGCCTCGCGTCACGACGGCGACACTGGCGAAGACGCGTAATTCCAACCTAGGGAAAACACTGAGCGAATAGAGTGTAAACGCTCTTTTCACCACTCAATTCCCCAAGGTATCCGGCCCACACCTGCGCACACCCCCGGTATTGCAGATCATCAGTAAGCCACTGATTTAACGCTGTTTAGGGTATTCCCCAACCCCATTTACGCGGCATGGCGCATCGCACCACACACCCACGGGTTGCCCCTATTCCCATCGATAAATTGAGTGTGTACACTTTATCGAAAATCAGCTTCGCACTTAGCCGGGCGACCGGTCGTGGTGACATGCAACAACGTCCAAGGGGAATACATGAACGGCCGCATTCGCTTCACCCTATTGCTGTCCGCCGTCGTCGCAGCGATGCCGCTGTCGAGCGCGACAGCCCAAAATGCCACGATCAAGATCGGCGAGATCAACAGCTACAAAGCGCAGCCTGCGTTTCTGGGGCCTTATCGCAAAGGCATGCAGCTGGCGCTGGACGAAGTCAACGAAGCCGGTGGCGTCAATGGCAAGAAACTTGAGCTCATCATCCGCGACGACAACGCCACGCCTGGCGATGCCGTGCGCGCGGCCGAAGAGCTGGTCTCGCGCGAACGCGTGGATATGCTGACGGGTTCGTTCCTGTCGCATATCGGCCTGGCGCTCACTGATTACGCCAAGGAAAAGAAAGTCTTCTTCCTGGCGAGCGAGCCGCTCACCGACAAGATCACCTGGGAAAGCGGTAACCGCTATACGTTCCGCCTGCGCACGTCGACCTACATGCAGGTCGCGATGCTGGTGCCCGAAGCCCTGAAGATGAAGAAGAAGCGTTGGGCCATCGTGTATCCCAACTACGAATACGGTCAATCCGCCGTGTCGACCTTCAAGACGCTGATGAAGGCCGCCCAGCCCGACGTCGAGTTCGTCTCCGAGCAAGCCTCGCCACTGGGTAAAGTGGATGCGGGCAGCGTGGTCCAGGCGCTGGAAGACAGCAAGCCCGACGCCATCTTCAACGTACTGTTTGCCGCGGACGTGACCAAGTTCGTGCGCGAAGGCAGCACGCGTGGCCTCTTCAAGGATCGCCCGGTTGTTAGCGTGCTCACCGGGGAACCGGAATACCTCGACACCTTCCGTGACGAAGTCCCCGAAGGATGGGTCGTCACCGGCTACCCGTGGCAAACCATCGAAACGCCCGAACACCAGGCGTTCCTGAAGAGCTACCAGGCCGCGTTCAAAGAATATCCGCGCCTGGGCTCGGTCGTCGGCTACAGCGCCATCAAATCGCTGGCAGAAGGCATCAAGCGCGCCGGCTCCACGGATACCGAAGCGATGATCAAAGCCTTCCAGGGGCTGAAGTTGACCATTCCCTTCGGGCCCATCGAGTATCGTGCGCTGGACCATCAATCCACGATGGGCGCCTACGTCGGCAAGTTGGGCTTGAAAGACGGCAAGGGCGTGATGGTCGACTATCGTTACGTACCCGGCAACGAAGCGCTGCCCTCCGACGACGTCGTGCGTTCGCTGCGCAAAGCCGACTGACCCCGCGATCGGGCCGCCGCAACCGCGGCAGCCCGACGACTCATTACGGATTCCGAGGTTATGGATCTGACAGGATTTCTCGCGCAGTTGCTCAACGGCCTGGCCGAAGCATCGTCGCTGTTTCTCGTGGCTGCAGGGCTCTCGCTGATCTTCGGCGTCACGCGCATCGTCAACTTCGCACACGGTTCGCTCTACATGCTGGGGCTGTACGTCGCCTACACGTTGATCGAACGTTTCGGCTCGACCGGCCTGGGCTTCTGGGGAGGCGTCATCGCGGCCTCGCTGGTGGTGGGTGCCGTGGGTGCGGCCATTGAGATCGTGCTGCTGCGGCGCATCTACCGCGCGCCTGAGCTGTTCCAGTTGCTGGCCACCTTTGCCCTGGTGCTGGTGATCAACGATGCCGCCTTGTGGTTGTGGGGCGCCGAAGATCTGCTGGGCCGCCGCGCGCCCGGCCTCACCGGCGCCATCGATCTGCTCGGCCGCCAGTATCCCGTCTACAACCTCGTGCTGATCGCGCTCGGGCCCCTGGTGCTAGCGCTGCTGTGGCTGCTGCTGACCCGCACCCGCTGGGGCACGCTGGTGCGCGCCGCCACACAAGACCGCGAAATGCTGGGTGCATTGGGCATCAATCAAGCGTGGCTTTTTACCGGCGTCTTTGCGTTGGGCGCCATGCTTGCGGGCCTGGGCGGTGCCGTGCAACTGCCGCGCGAACCGGCCAGCCTCGGCCTGGATCTGCGCGTGATCGGCGATGCCTTCGTGGTGGTGGTGGTGGGCGGCATGGGCTCCATTCCGGGTGCCTACGTGGCCGCACTCATCATTGCCGAGATCAAGGCCATCTGCATCGGGCTGGGCAATGTGTCGATGTTCGGCATGACGGTGTCCTTCTCCAAGCTCACCCTCGTCGTCGAGTTCGTCTTCATGGCACTGGTGCTGGTGTTTCGTCCGTGGGGCTTGTTCGGACGCCCGCAACCCGTGAGCCGCAACTCCGCACCGGTCGAAGCGCCGATCCGCAAATCGTCGCCGCTCTTCAAGGCATTCGGTGTGGGCGTGCTGCTGGTGCTGATCGTGCTGCCGCAGTTGTCTACCTGGTTTCCGTACGCCTCGGTGCTCACGCTGGACATCATGATCGCGGCGCTCTTCGCCGTCAGCCTGCACTTCATCATGGGCCCCGGCGGCATGCACTCCTTCGGCCATGCCGCATACTTCGGCCTGGGCGCATACGGCGCCGCGCTCCTGCTCAAGGCGGCCGCGCTGCCCATGCTCGCCACATTGGTGCTGGGCCCACTGGTCGCAGCCGTGGGCGCGCTGATCTTCGGCTGGTTCTGCGTGCGGCTCTCGGGCGTGTATCTGGCGATGCTCACGCTGGCGTTCTCGCAGATCGTCTGGTCCATCGTCTTCCAGTGGGACGACTTCACCGGCGGCTCCAACGGCATCATCGGCGTATGGCCGGCACAGTTTCTGTCGGGCAACGCGTTCTACTACCTCACGCTGGCCGTGGTGGCTTTCGCCGTGGTGGCGCTGCGCCGCATCCTCTTCTCGCCCTTCGGCTTTGCGCTGCGCGCCGGACGCGACTCGGCCTTGCGGGCCGACGCCGTCGGTATCGACGTCAAACGGGTGCAGTGGATGGCCTTCGTCGTTGCCGGCTTGTTTGCAGGCTTGGCCGGCGCGCTCTTCACCTTTTCCAAGGGCAGCATCTCGCCCGACGCCATGGCCGTCACCAAGTCGGTCGACGGATTGGTGATGGTGCTCCTGGGCGGCATCCAAACGTTGGTCGGCCCGCTGGTGGGCGCCGCCACCTTCAACCTGCTGCAAGACACCATCATGCGCAGCACCGAATATTGGCGCGCGCTCTTCGGCGGCATCATCCTGCTGCTGGTATTGGTATTTCCGCAAGGCATCGCCGGCTTCTGCCAGCAGATTGCCGAACGCATCGGCTTGCGTCGCAGTACGCCAGCCCACCGCCACGCCGCTCTGGGCGCGGCCCCCGCCACCCCCGCCGGCGTCGAGGAGAACCGGGTATGAGCTTGCTCGAAGTCCGTCACATCAACAAAGCCTTCGGCGGCGTCAAGGCCGTCAATGACGTGAGCTTCGATCTGGCCGCCGGCGAATTGCTGGCGCTGATCGGGCCCAACGGTGCCGGCAAGTCCACCACGTTCAACATGGTGGGCGGCCAATTACCGCCCACCTCCGGCTCGATCAAGCTCGATGGCCGCGAACTGACCGGCATGCGCCCGCGCGACATCGCCAAGCTGGGCGTGGGCCGCACGTTTCAGATCGCCGCCACCTTCGCGTCGCTGACCGTGGCCGAGAACATCCAGATGGCGCTGCTGGCGCATCACGGCAAGGTGTACTCGCTGTGGACGCCGGCATCGTCGCAGTACCGCAAGGAAGCCTTGGCGCTGCTGGAGCAAGTGGGCATGCGCGAGCAGGCCGAACGGCCTTGCAGCGAATTGGCCTACGGCGACGTCAAACGCGTCGAACTCGCCATGGGCCTGGCCAACGATCCCAAGCTCTTGCTGATGGACGAGCCCACGGCCGGCATGGCGCCGCAGGAGCGCAATGCGTTGATGGCCTTGACCAAGCAGCTCGTGGTCGACCGCAACATGGCCGTGCTGTTTACCGAGCACAGCATGGACGTGGTCTTCGCCTATGCCGACCGCATGATCGTGCTGGCGCGTGGCGAACTCATCGCCGAGGGCACCGGCCCCAATATTCGCAATCATCCAAAGGTGCAGGAAGTGTATTTCGGTACGGGAAAAACATTTGAAAAAGCACGCGCGGCCGAGGTGCCGGCATGAGCGCGACCATCGATCCCAACGCGCCGCTGTTGCGCGTTGAAGGCCTGGACGCGGGCTACGGCGCAGCGCATATCCTGTTCGATGTCGCACTCGAAGTGAAGCGCGGCGAAGTGGTCGCGTTGATGGGCCGCAACGGCGCCGGCAAGTCGACCACCATCAAGGCGATCATGGGCCTGCTGCCTGCATGGAAAGGCCAGGTGCACTTCATGGGGCAGAACGTGACGGGACGCCAGCCCTTCGAGATCGCACGCTTGGGCCTGGGGTTCGTGCCGGAAGACCGCCGCGTGTTCACGGATCTCACCGTGACGGAAAACCTCGAAGTGGGCCGGCAGCCGCCACGCAAATGGGCCGACGGCACAAATGCCCCCAATTGGGAGCCAGCCGCGCTCTACACCTTGTTTCCCAATCTTGGCGCCATGCAGGATCGCCCGGGCGGCCAGATGAGCGGCGGCGAACAACAAATGCTCACGGTCGCGCGCACGCTGATGGGCAATCCTTATCTTGTGTTGCTCGATGAGCCGTCGGAAGGTGTGGCGCCCGTGATCGTCGAACAGATGGCGCACATGATTCTGGCACTGAAGGCGCAAGGCGCCAGCATTCTGCTGTCCGAGCAGAATGTGCACTTTGCCGAACTGGTGTCGGACCGCGCGTATGTGCTTGAGAAAGGTCAGATCCGTTACAGCGGCACGATGCAATCGTTGGCGGATGACGAGGCCGTGCGGCGGGCATACCTGACGGTGTGACGGCTTTCGATCACTCTCCGTGCTGGGCGCGCAACGCGCCGACGCGGGCCTGGGTATCGGTCCACACCGGCTTGCCTGGCGCGTAGCGGTGGCGCATGTAATCGACGAGCGCCGCCACCTGCTTATCGTTGAAGCTGTCGCCGAACGCCGGCATGTAGCCCAATGCGGGGTTGGCCGGGTGCTCGATACCCTGCAGGATGACTTGAATCAGGTTGTCGGGCCGCGCGCTGTGCACATTGCTGTTCAACGCCAACGCCGGCTTCGCGCCATACACCGTGGCACCATCGTCATGGCATGCCGCGCAGGCCCCGCGAAAGAGCGCTTCGCCTTGAGCGTCGAAAACGCGCGCGCCGGTTGCAGCGAGCGCGGCCGTTGCCGTTGCCGTTGCCGTTGCCGTTGCCGTTGCCGTCAATGATGATGATGTCGATGCTGCTTCGGCCGCCGCTGCCGCTGCTGCGCTCACCGCTGCCGTCGACGTCGCGCTGACGCTTTCCGGCGGCTGCGCTTGCACCGACAGCGACGCCAGATACACCGCCATCGCCCGAATGTCGCTATCCGGCAACTGCGACAACCCATGAATCACGGGCGCCATCGGGCCTGCCGCCACGCCATGGCGTGCCGAAAAACCCGTGCGCAGATAATCGAACAGATCGCCTTCGGTCCATGCCAGTGGCGCGGCCGATGTGCCATTCAGCGCCGGCGCATCCCAACCGTCCGCATTGCCGCCGCCCAGGAAAGCCGCGCCTGTGCGCTCGGCGCCCAACGGATTGCGCGCCGTGTGGCAAGCCCCGCAATGTCCAGCGCCTTGCACGAGATAAGCACCGCGATTCCACAGCGCGGAGCGGTCAGGATCGGGGGTATACATCGCATCGCGATGGAAGAGCGCATTCCAGCCGGCCATCAGGCCACGCAGATTGAACGGAAACGCAAGCTGCGCTTCCGGCGGCCGCGACACGACCGGCGGCTGCGTCATCATGTAGGCATAAAGCGACTGCATATCCGCTTCCGTCAGCTTCGCGAAGGAGGTGTACGGAAACGCAGGATAAAGATGCCGGCCGTCGCGATGGATGCCCTGCCGCATGGCGCGATCAAAGGCCGCAAACGACCAGGCACCGATGCCCGTTTCGGGGTCGGGCGTGATGTTGGTCGTGTACACGGTGCCGAAGGGTGTATCCAGGGCCAGACCGCCTGCGTTAGGCGCGCCGCCGGGCACCGTGTGGCACACCACGCAATCGCCAGCGGCCGCCACCAGCCGCCCGCGCTCGAGTGCCGCCACCGAATACAAGCTTAGATCGGGTGCCGCAACCGGCGCAATGGCTGCGCGCCACGGCAAGGCCGCAACCACCAAGCCCGCGGCGGCGGCCGCAATCCCACCCATCCACGTGTAGGCTCGCCGACGCGAACCGCGATCGGTACGCTGCGCACGATCGGTCGGCACGTTGGACCCCGTATCGCCGCGCAGCAAGGCCTGCGTACGCGCATCGCCAAACGGCGCGTCGCGCAAGCGCACGCCGGTGGCCGCAAACACGGCATTCGCCACCGCGGCCGCCGCCGGCAAGGCAGCGTGCGCATGCCAATCCACCGCACCCGGCGGCGTGGCCGCCCGCCCCGTGGCCACATCGGCACGCACCCCACCGCCGTTGTTCACCACATCGATCGTGGGTAAGAAATCGGTGGCCGGCGGCGCGTCTGTGCGCCAAGTGTCGAAGGCATCGGGCGCCTCGAGCAAATGATGCGTCGTGGCGCGCACCGCCATCTCGATGGCGGCCGTGTCGACATCAGGATCGGCACCTCCTGCGTCGTCACGAGATTGCTCGGCATCGTGGCCCACGACGACGCGCGTCACCGCGATCCGGCCATCCTGCGGATCCACCGCCACATCCGCCACCCATGCCGACCAGGTACGCACGGGTGGGTATTGCGTGTCGTCCCACGCACACGCATAGGCGATGCCGCGTCCAGTGGCGGCGACGGTGTCCGCCGTATCGGCACTGGACTTCGTGTTGTCGGTCGCCGACGTCGTGGCGTAAGACGGCCTGGTTGCGCTCGATCTGATATCTGCATCGAACGTTGTACTCGCGGCAGACGGCGTCCACGCGGCAGCAAGGGCCACACGCGCCAGCAAGTCGGCCCCCCGAGCATCCTGCAGCCGCGCCAGGCGAAACGCCAAGGGGTCTTCGCCCGCCCGATGCGCCGCCTCGTCAATGAAGGATTCTTGCGCAAACACAACCGGCAGATAGGCCTGCGTCCCCGTCGCCTCCGGTGTACCGAGCGCCAGGTTTTTCGGCCAGTGCACACGCGCGTCACCCAGCGCATATACCGGCGACAACACCGCGACGTCACCACGAGCGGCAATCCCGTTGTCGTCCTGCAGCGTGGCAGCGCCGCCCATCAGCAGACGTGCAATCGACGGCCGGCGGCCGAGATAGCGCGATGGCGCGACGCTGTATTGTCCTGCGTCGTGCGGATCCGTTATTACTGCAGACAACCCAATGACGGTATCGCATGAGGCCGATGTCGCGCTACCCAACGCAGCTTGCGTCGCGATGCCCGAGGCGGCGGTCGCGCCGAACGCGGGCGACCTTTGCACCCCGTCGTCTTGCACATCGGCGATAACGCGCACCGGCCAGGCCACCGCGCGCGACAACAATGCTGCATCGGCGGCGACGTCCACATCGTCTATCGAAGGCGCAGCGCCGGTCGCCACGACACGAATCGCCGTTGCCGGCATCTCCAGCAACGCGGCAAGCTCGGCGCGCAACGGCGCCGGCGTATCGGTTGCCGACCAGACGGTCATGCCGTCGCCATGCCACCAGGCAACCGCGCACGCTTGCGTGTTTACCGCCTCGGCCATCGGCCACCGATAGGTCGCCGAAAGCGCCATGGCCCCGGCGTGGTCTCCTGACGCATCTTGTGCAGCGGCGGACGCATTTTCATCCGCATCGGCACGCACATCAGGTCTCGGGTTGGCGGCACCGCGCGTGCGCGACGACGGCCGTTGCCACCGCCACGTTGCCTGATCTACGGCCGCATGCACCTCTCGCGTCGTGGCGGCCACGATCCCCACAAAGTTGCCAATCACGATCAGCCGCGCTCGGCTACCGAAGCCGGGATCAGGGTTGGAGTTGGGTTCGGCATCCGCACGCGCAGCCGTCCCTGGGTCGAGATCGCGATGAATAAACGTCGGCCCGGTGTATCGCTCGCCGTTCCACGTCATCTCGGGAGGCCGCACCACGACGCCCACGGCCGCGTCGGAAGGCGGCTGGTCCGCCACCGCATCCGGTGCCGGGCTGTCCAGCGCGTTGCGCGGCGGGCGGTCCTCCGGCGGCGACGTCATCGGTGGCGATCGCCTTCGGCGTCGCGCCAATACTGCACGGCCAACCGCACGGCCGCCAGAATTTCGATATGGGTGCCGCACCGGCACAAGGTGTACTTGAGCGCGTCGCGAATCTCGCGCTCGGTGGGTTCGGGATTGCGCCGCAACAGGGCTTCGGTCGTCATGATCATGCCGTTGAGGCAATAACCGCACTGCGCGGCTTGGGCGTCGATGAAGGCACGCTGCACAGGGCCGGGCGCATCTGCGGTTCCCAAGCCTTCGAGCGTGGTGACGGCACGGCCTTGCAGCCCTGCGATCGGCATGACGCACGACCGCGCCGCCTGCCCATCGATCAACACCGTACAGGCGCCGCACTCACCCAAGCCACAGCCGAACTTGGGACCGTTGAGCGCCAGATCGTTACGCAACACATACAACAAGCGCGCCTCGGGCGCGGCCGGGACGGCATGCTCGGCGCCGTTGACACGCAACATCACGCCAGCCCGTGCGATCGGCGCAGGCGAAGACGCGGCGGACATCGCGACGAGTGGCATCGGCGTCGGATTCAGGCGGCAGCGGGCGTTTTCGCTGCCGCGTCCTGTAGCGGCACCTCGAAGACGTCGTAGCCGAAACACCAGTCGGGATTCTCATTGGTGCGCAACCAGGTGTTGTCGTGCGACACGCGCTGCACACGGCTTGCACGCGCCGTGCGGTTTTGCTCATACACCGCAAAAGCCTGCGCGTGATCGGTCATGCCCACCTCTTCGAATACCCGCGTGAGCATGGCGGCGTCTTCGATCGCCATCGCGGCGCCTTGCGCCATGTGCGGCTTCATCGGATGGCAGGCATCGCCCAGCAAGACGATGCGGCCCCGGCTCCACAACGGCAGCGGGTCGCGTTCGAGCAAAGGCCACTTCGATACTTCGGGCGTGGCCTCGATCAATGCCTGCACGGTGGGGTGCCAGCCGGCGAACGCCTCCCGCATGGCCTCCTGGCTGCTGGGCACCCAGCTCTTGGTCATGTCCCACTGCGCTTCGGGCACGCCCGTGACGTAATAGATCTCGTCGCGTTTTTCGGTCACGTAATAGACCATCATGTGACGATCGTCCGACCACCACTTCACACACATATCGAACGGCAACGTGCCGCTATCCAACGGTGTTGGAAACACCGCACGGTGCCCGACGAAGCCGGTGTATTTGGGCGGCTCGGCGCCCAGCAGGTGCTCGCGCAAGCGCGAATTCACGCCATCGGCACCGATCACGATATCGGCCACTTCGGACGTGCCGTCTTCGAACGTCAGCAACACATCGGCGCCGCGGTCGTCGACCGACGCCAGCTTTTTGTTGAACGTGAGCACACCTGCAGGCAACGCCGCCGTCATCAGCGCATGGAAATCGCCACGATGCACTGTGAGGTAGCTGGCACCGTAGTGCGACAGCGCATAGTCGCCTAGCGGAATCTTGGCGAGCTCCTCGCCCGTTTGCCAATGGCGGCTGTACCAGAAGTCGGGATGCGAGCCGCTCGCGTTGAGTGCGTCTTCGATCCCGATGCGCCGCATGATCTTCATCACGTTGGGGCCGAGGTGGATACCGGCGCCAAGACGCGAGAAAGCGGGCGCCTGCTCATAGAGCCTGACGTTCAAACCAGCACGGGCCATCAGCGCGGCAGCCGCCGTTCCACCCAAGCCGGCGCCGACAATTGCGATTCTCGGTTTGCCTTGCACGATGTATCTCCTGGAGTCGCGCGGAAAATCGCGCTCAAAATGCATTGATAAAAAGTGTACACACTCAATTTTTGAGTGTAAACAGGGTTTTCCCCTGACTACTCTTCAACGCGTCGGCGCGGTCTAAAAATCCGATCATCCGCCGCAAACATCTGTTCAGATTCATTGTTTTATAGGGTTTTCCCGTAAATTTCAGCCGCGAATGCAGGCAGGGAAAACAGCCATTGTCAGCCGCCGGCTTAACTGCAAGAATAGAGCGTATACATTCATTATTGCCGTCGACCGCCAACACTTCTGGCGATCCCGTGCGCCATAGACAGCAGGAGTCGCGTCGTGCAGAAGTCCTATCGCATCGGGCAGATCGTGCCCAGTTCCAACACCACCATGGAAACGGAAGTCCCTGCCATGCTGCTGGCGCGCCAGCAGATCCGGCCCGAACGCTTCACGTTCCATTCCAGCCGCATGCGCATGAAAACGGTCGCCAAGGAAGAGCTGGCGGCCATGGATGCCGAGTCCGACCGGTGCGCGCTCGAGCTCAGCGATGCGCGCGTGGATGTGCTCGGATACGCGTGCCTTGTCGCCATCATGGCCATGGGCCATGGCTACCATCGTGTCTCGCAAAAGCGTTTGGGCGAGCGCACGGCAGAAAACGGCGCGGCGGCACCGGTGATCACCAGTGCAGGTGCTCTGGTCGATGCGTTGCACATCATGGGTGCCAAGCGCATCGCGCTGGTCGCCCCTTACATGAAACCGCTCACGCAACTGGTGGTGGATTACATCGCCCACGAAGGATTCGAGGTCGTGCATTGGCACGCACTCGAAATCCCGAATAATCTCGACGTTGGCCGCCACGATCCCGCGAAGCTCCCGGGCATCGTCGCCGGCATGCAAACCAGCGACGTCGATGTGATCGTGTTGTCGGCATGCGTGCAGATGCCATCGCTGTCCGCGATAGCCAAGGTTGAAGCGCAAACCGGCAAACCCGTGCTTACGGCCGCCGTGGCCACCACCTACGCCATCCTGAAGGCGCTCGACCTCGAACCCATCGTTCCCGGTGCAGGCGCCCTGCTCTCGGGCGCCTACTGATACTCAACCGGAACCGCCATGACCCGCTCGTTCTTGTACGGCGCCAACGTGCGCGCCAACGACATCCGCCAGCACTATCTGCGTTACGGCGGCACCGACGGCGCTCGCGCGCAACGCGATGCCGTCATCATCATCCCGGGCATCACCAGCCCGGCCGTGACCTGGGGCTTCGTCGGCGAGCGCTTCGGCCAAAGCTTCGACACCTATGTGCTCGACGTGCGCGGTCGCGGGCTCTCTGAAGCGTCCGATTCCCTTGACTACGGCCTCGATGCGCAAGCCGCCGACGTCATCGCCTTCGCGCAAGCATTGGGCTTGCAGCGCTATGCGCTTGTTGGTCACTCGATGGGCGGGCGCATCGCCATCCGTGCCGCGCGCAGTGCGCCCGCCGGGCTTACCCGCCTGGTCGCCGTCGATCCACCCGTGTCCGGTCCGGGCCGCCGCGCCTATCCGTCCAAGTTGCCGTGGTACGTCGATTCGATCCGCCTGTCGCAACGCGGCATCACGCTGGCTGAAATGCGCGAGTTCTGCCCCACCTGGACCGACGCGCAAGTGCGCCTGCGGGCCGAGTGGCTGCACACTTGCGACGAGCGCGCGATCGTCACGAGCTTCAATGCCTTTCACACCGACGATATCCACGCCGACCTGCCTGCGGTCGCGCAGCCGCTGATGCTGATGGTGGCTGGCCGAGGTGACGTGATCCGTCCTGAGGATGTGGAAGAAATCAAGGCCTTGGCGCCGCATACACAAGTCAGTCACGTGCCCGATGCGGGTCATATGATTCCATGGGATGACGAAGCCGGGTTCTACGCTGCGTTCGGCGATTTTCTTGGCGCCCCTGTCTAACCGATGATGCCGATCACACCGAGGAGATATCCATGCCCGTAAGCGATGCCGATATGATGGCCGCCTGGTGCCAGGTGCTCACGCTGTCCAAGCTTGAATCCGGACAGATCGTGACCGTACTGACCGGCGCGGCCACCCACCCGCAAACCCTGCGCACCGCCATGACCACGGTCGCGTCGATGGGCGCCATCGTCAACCGGCTGGATCTGCCACCGGTCAATGGCGAGAAAGCGATCAGCCGCGACGCGCTCGCCTATCTGGGCACCACGCCGCTCACCGGCAACCGCGCCGCGATCGCCGCGTTGAAAGAAAGCGATCTGGTGCTGGATCTGATGACGTTGCTGTTCTCGCCCGAGCAGCACGACATCCTGAGCGGCGGCACCAAGATTCTGCTCGCCGTGGAGCCCCCCGAAGTGCTGTGCCGCATGGTGCCCACCGAGGCCGACCGCGCACGCGTCAAGCGGGCGGCCGCGCGCATCGAAGCGGCCAAGACGATGCACATTACATCGCCTGCCGGCACCGACCTGCATTGCCCGCTGGGCGAGTTTCCCGCAATCAGCGAATACGGTTATGTGGATGAACCGGGCCGATGGGATCATTGGCCCAGCGGCTTCGTGCTGACGTGGCCCGATGAGCGCGGCACCCAAGGCCGCATCGTGCTGGATCGAGGCGATATCCTGCTGCCCATGAAGCAGTACATCAGCGAACCCATCACCCTGACCGTCAAGGACGGCTTCGTGCGCAAGATCGAAGGCGGCGTGCATGCCGATCTGCTGAACGAGTACATGGCGTCGTTCAACGACCCGGAAGCCTACGCCATGTCGCATATCGGCTGGGGCCTGCAGCCGCGCGCGCACTGGTCGATGTTGGCGCATTACGATCGCGAGGCCACGATCGGCATGGATGCGCGTGCGTTTGAAGGCAACTTCCTGTTCTCGATGGGTCCCAACAACGAAGCCGGCGGCGATCGCAATACCGCCTGCCACATCGATATTCCCATGCGCGGCTGCACCGTGCGTCTCGACGACGACATCGTCGTCGACGCCGGCCGCGTGATCGACACCGCCACCTCCGAGGTTGCCGCATGAAAGACGATATCTCCGCATACGCCCGCCAGGGCTTCGGCACCGACCTGCCGCTGGCCGCTCCCTTCGGCTTGCTGATCGTCGACTTCGTCGATGGCTTTGCCGACCCCAATCGCTTCGGCGGCGGCAACATTGCCCCCGCCATCGCGCAAACCGAGGCGCTGCTGGCCTTCGCCCGTGAGCACGCCTTCGCCATCGCGCATACCCGCATCGTGTTCGCCGACGACGATAGCGATGCCAATGTGTTTTGCATGAAAGTGCCAGGCATGCTCACGCTCAAGGAAAACGATCCGGCGAGCGCCATTGTGCCGTCACTTACGCCCCGGGCCGGAGAAGTCGTGATTCGCAAAACGTTGCCCTCGGCCTTTCACGGCACGACCTTACAAGCCTGGCTGGCGCAACGCGGCGTGCAAACGCTGCTGATCGCCGGTGCCACCACCAGCGGCTGCGTGCGTGCGAGCGTCGTCGATGCGATGTCGGCCGGTTTTCGGCCGTTGGTGGTGTCCGATTGCTGCGGCGACCGCGCCATCGGTCCGCACGACGCCAACCTGTTCGACATGCAGCAGAAGTACGCGGCCGTCATGCCGTATGCGGATGCCGTGTCGCAGCTGAGCGCTCACCTTGACCGCCTCTCCGTGCACGCCTAAAGCAGCGCATCGCGCGCTGCTCGATCGGCCGGGCACACTGCTCGTGCTGCGCACCCCTGTGCGTGGAGTCGCGCCGGCGGCGGGACAACCCGGCGCCGCGTCGAACTACGTGCCGAGTACCCCCGACATCTTCATCGCCTTATGCGATGACGGCCGCATCGAGGCGTTCAACGGCCACGTCGATCTGGGCACCGGCATTCGCACGGCGCTGGCGCAGATCGTGGCCGAAGAACTCTACGTGCCGCTGGATTGCGTAACGATGACGCTCGGCCATACCGAAGCCGCGCCCAATCAGGGCCCGACGATCGCCAGCGCCACGATTCAGATCGCAGCCGTGCCCCTGCGGCGCGCTGCGGCACAGGCGCGCGAGTGGTTGCTGGACGCCGCCGCTCAGCAATTGCACGTGCCGCGCGAGACGCTGCAGATCCACGATGGCGTGGTGTTCGCCGCCCCAGCCCACGCCGCGATCTACCCGTCACGCAGCCACAATGGCACGCTCACCGTCGCGCCTGCCAGGGCGACTGACGCCGCTGCCCGCAATGCGGCGATCGCCGGCGTTTCCTACGCCGATCTGCTCATCGGCCAGCGCATCGCACTCACACTCGCCGACGAGGTGCCGCTCAAGCCCGTCTCGGCGTACCGCATCGTCGGCAGCGCCCCGCCGCGTGTGGACATTCCCGCCAAGGCCACCGGCGTGCTCACCTTCGTGCACGATGTGCGCGTGCCCGGCATGCTGCACGGCCGCGTCGTGCGCCCGCCCTACACCGGCCGCGATTGCGGCGCGTTCGTGGGCACCAGCCTCATCGATGTCGACCGCACTGCGGCCCTGCGCTTGCCTGGCGTACGGCATATCGTGGTTGAAGGCGATTTCATCGGCGTGGTGGCCGAACGTGAAGAGCAGGCGATCGCGGCCGCGCGTCGGATCAAGGCCCGCTGGCGGCCCATCCCGCCTGGCCCCGATCTGTCGTCCATCGAAACGGCACTGTTGCATGCATCCTCAACGGCGCGTCCGTTAACCGCGCACGGCGACGTGGATACCGCGATGGCGCACGCTGCGCAGCCGCTTTCGCGCACGTATGTGTGGCCGTATCAGATGCATGCCTCGATCGGGCCATCGTGTGCCGTAGCCGACTACACGCCTGACGGCCTGACGATCTGGTCCGGCACGCAAAACCCGCACATGCTGCGCATCGATCTGGATCGGCTGTTGGAGGTGGGCGAAGACCGCATCGAAATCGTGCGTCTGGAGGCCTCAGGGTGCTACGGCCGCAACTGCGCCGACGACGTTGCCGCCGATGCCGCGCTCTTGTCGCGCGCCGCAGGCGCCCCTGTGCGGGTGCAACTTAGCCGCGAGCAGGAGCACGCGTGGGAACCCAAAGGCGCCGCGCAATTGATGACGGTGCGCGGCGCACTCGACGCCGATGGCGGCTTGGGCGCGTACGATTTCACCACCCGCTATCCCTCCAACGATGCCCCGCTTCTGGCGTCGCTGCTCACCGGCAAGATCGCCGCCACGCCGCGGGTACTCGAAATGGGCGACCGCACCGCCGTCAGCCCCTATCGCTTCAAGCATCTGCGCGCGGTCTGCCACGACATGCCCGCACTGGTGCGCGCGGCCTGGCTGCGCGGCGTTTCCGCATTGCCCAACTCCTTCGCCCACGATTCTTTCGTCGACGAACTGGCGCATGCTGCGGGTGCCGATCCGGTCGACTTCCGGCTGCGGCATCTCGACGACACGCGTGCGGCCGATCTGCTGCGTGCCGTCGCCACCCGCGCCGCCTGGCAAGCCGGGCACCATGGCACACGGGGTAGACCCGCCGCCGACGGGTTGTTGCACGGCCGCGGCGTGGCCTACGCGCGCTACGTGCACAGCCGCTTCCCGGGCTTCGGCGCCGCGTGGTCGGCGTGGGTGGTCGACCTCACCGTCGATCCCACCACCGGCCGGATCGTGATCGATCGCGTCACCATCGGTCAGGACACCGGCATGATGGTCAATCCCGATGGCGTGCGACATCAAATGCACGGCAATGTGATCCAGGTGCTCAGCCGCGTGCTCAAGGAGCGCGTTGCCTTCGATGCCGACGGCGTGGCAAGCCTTGAATGGGGCGGCTATCCGATCCTGAGTTTTGACGAGGTGCCCGAGATCGACGTGCTGCTGATGCCGCGGCAGGATGAACCGCCCCTGGGTGCCGGCGAGTCCGCGTCGGTGCCGGGACCGGCCGCCGTCGCCAATGCGCTATTCGACGCCACCGGGATGCGCTTTCGCGCGCCGCCGTTCACCCCCGATTCCGTGCGGGCAATGCTATCGTCGCGCTGAACCGCACGACTGGATTGCCATGCCCCCGTTTTCTCGTTTGCCCACATCTCGGTCCACGCCGCGCGCCGCAGTGCCCGCGCTCACTCCCGAACGGCAAGCCACTGCCGATCACGCCTCGACCGACCAAGGCTTGCCACGCACAGCGGCGCCTGCCGATCTTCCCTTGGCGATCGAACCGCTTTCCGCGGCCGCCTTCGCGCCGTATGGCGCGATGCTGGGCCAGCCGTACGACGCAAACGCTCCCACGCCGGCATTCACCAACGCCAACACCGACTTCTGGCATCAGCATGCGTTCGACACCGGCCGCGGCGGCCGCACCGAAGTGCTGGGAGTGAATTACCGCCGCTGCGATGGTCGTATCGATACGCTCGAAGTGCATCACCTCACGCAACAGGCCATCGTGCCGCTGGGAAGCGTGGGCGTCATACATGTGGTGGCCTGTTCGGACGCGCAAGGCGCACCCGATCTCACCACGTTGCGCGCATTCGAGATCCCACCTGGCCAAGGGATCTGCATGCAACCCGGCTGCTGGCATGCCACGCAGGTCGAAGCCGACGAGGCCACGTGTCTGATGTTGACGCGCGACTCGACCACCGTCGAATTGGTCGCGCACATGCAGCACGGCGCGCCCGCCCAGGAGTCGGCGTTCCAGCGGCTCCCCCACGCTTATCTTCTTGCACGTTGAGCTGATCTTCTCGGGTTGAACTGATCTTCTTGAGCGCTGACCGAAAACCCGGTTACATGAATGGCCGCGCGCGGGCAGGCATCCGGGTTATGTTGACCGGGACCGCGACGAACCTTTTTCAGACCTCGCCGCGCCCATTTTGAAAGGACAGCTTCATGAACCTGATTCGCAGTGCCTTGTATGCGTGCGCCGTGGCCGGCACGCTCGCCGCCTCGGCCGCCATGGCCCAACCCGTCCCCACCGCCACCGCTGACGGCTTTCGCTATCCCGAACCAGGCAACGTGGTGGCCGATCCCAATGCGCCGCCACAGCTGCGCATGCGCGAGATCCCCGATCCCAGCGCGCCGCCGCCCCCGCCGCTGGTGACCAACTCGCCCGAGAGCCTGGAGAACTACAACCTGTGCGTGGAGCGGGTCAATCGTGAAACCAGTACGCGCGCCGAAATGCTCAATGGCACCAGCCAGTGCATGCGTGAACTGGACGAGCGCCGCCGCATGGGGCGCTGATCGCCTCCCCTACGGACGATTCCTGCATAAAAAAAGTGATTTTTAGTGTGCGGGCGTTTCACGTTTGTGATTATCCTTAAGCCCTTCGGCGATGCGATGACGCCGCGCACATAACGTGTGCGGCGTTACTTTTTCTGGCCATGTGGTTCGGCTGGCGCATCAGGCACGCTAAGGATCTCAAGGCTCATGACGACGTTGTTGGAACGGCGCTTTGCGCGCACGCTGGATAGTCTGATCGACGAATTTTCTGCCGATGCATGGCGAGGCGGCACGCTCGACGCCTGGGTATTCGAAGATCGCACCGCTCGCGTCGCCGCCGAGCAGCGCCTGGCCCGCGCCGGTGTGACCGCGCGTTTTCGCTCGGCCTACAAGCCCCTCGTGCATGCATTCGTCGAAGACATCGATCTGACCAATGTCGAACGCGTCACGGTGCGATACCCCGTACACCCCGCAACAACGCCGAAGCGCTTTACGCTCGAAGCCTATCCGTTGATCGGCATGCTGGCGGACGTCGGTGTCACGCTGGTGCCGGGCGGTTCGGCGCTGGTGTACGAGGTGGAACTGTCGTATCGCGATGGCCGCACGCAGCAGGTCGATGTGTTCGCACCCAACGTCGAACGCGCAGATCACACGGGCGCCGTAAACCTCACACCCACCGGTTGGGTGCGAGCTTCGCGCGCGGATGATGAAAGCGAAGGCAAAGGTGCGCAGGGTGCCGCCCGCACCACCGATCTCGAGATCGCGTTCGCGGCGTTGATCGACACCGTGCGGTTGCATCCCTGGGGGACGCACGAACCCTACTTCGACCGCCTGTGCGTGCGCCTGGACATGCCGGGCTCGGAACTCGATCTGCGCTACGGCGATGAGATCGTGAGCCTTTTCGAAGCGCTGCATGAAGACATCTATTTCAGCCTGCTGGAAATATTCCAGTTGCACAGCGGCCGCCCCCTGGGCGATCGCGGCTTGCAACCCGGCCAGCTTGCGCCCGACGTGCGCGCCAGCGCCGACGGCGCCATTCACCTGCGCATTGCCACCGAGCCTTTCCCGGCAGTGACGCCCCCCGCGCCGTCGAGCGACAACCCGCCGCTTGCCGCAGCCACGCGCGCATTGCCGATCGAACGCGTGGCATATGAACTCGATGCGCTTGGCGGCGAACGATTCGACGCGCGCTCACGCCAGGGTCGCACGGTATGGGGCACGTACGTCAAAAGCGACCAACCCGCCATCGTCATTTCCGCCGCCCAGCACGCCAACGAAAGCTCGGGGGTGGTGGGTGTGCTGCGCGCCGCACACGTGTTGCGCGGGCAGGCGCACTTTGCCCTGATCGGCGTCGAGAATCCCGACGGCTACGCCATGCATCGCGAACTGTGCGCCACGCATCCGCGTCATATGCATCACGCCGCGCGCTACTCCGCATTGGGTGACGACATCGCCTATCGCGAACGCGCACCGTTCTACGAGCGCGAAGCGCGTCAGCAGGCGCTCGCCATCAGCGGCGCGGCGCTCCACATCAATCTGCATGGCTACCCCGCGCACGAATGGACGCGCCCGATGTCGGGCTATCTGCCGCGCGGGTTCGAACTCTGGACGATTCCCAAAGGATTCTTCCTCATCCTGCGCCATCACCCGGGATGGGGCGACCGCGCGCGCGCACTGATCGAACACGTCACGCAACGCTTAGGGCGACTGCCCGGCTTGCTTGAATTCAATGCACGTCAGATCGCCCTCTTTCGTGCCCACGCACTGGAGGCCGGATTCGAGATGCTCAACGGCATCCCGATCCTGGTGGCTGAAGATACGCGCGAAGCGGCACCGCTTGCACTGATTTCGGAGTTCCCCGACGAAACGATCTACGGCGATGACTTCGTCTTTGCCCATACCGTGCAGATGGAGACGGTGCTGGCCGCGCATGAAGGTTATCTGCGCGTGTCAGGCACCTAGAATGATCTGCGGGCACCAGGCAGCTGGAACGTTGCGCTGGCGCCCCGCTCGCCGTGCTGACCTCACTGCGCTTCCAGCCCCGAAGCTTTCACGATCGCGGCGTACTTCTTCAGCTCCGATGCAAAGTACGCCGCCGTTTCGGCAGGCGGGCGCAGCACCACGGTATTGCCCTGCGTGGCCATTTGCGCTTTCACTTCCGGGCTCGTATAGGCCTTCTGGAAGCCGGCGTAAATGCGGTCCACATCGGCCTTCGGCAGCTTGGCAGGCCCCACCACGGCGACCCACCCTTCGATCTCGTAGTCGGGCATGCCCTGCTCGCGCACCGTGGGCAGATTCGGTAACGTGGCCGTGCGTTGTGGACCGCACACGCCCAGCGCCACCAGTGCGCCACTTTGCACATGCGGCAGTGCCGAAGGCAGCGACACCACACCCACATCTACCTGACCGCCGATCAGGTCCGTGACCATCGGCCCGGTGCCCTTGTAGGGAATGTGGCGCACTTTCAATCCCGCCTGCTGCATGAACAGTTCCGCGGCCAGATGCAGCACGGTGCCGTTGCCCGACGACGCATAGTTGAACGCATCGCTCTTCTCGCGCAACATCGCCACCAGCTCGGGCACCGTTTTCACCGGCAGCCGTTTGGGATTGACGACCAGCAGGAACGGCGTGGTACAGACCACCGAGATCGGTGTGATGTCGGCAATCGGATCGAACGGCAGCGACTTGTACACGCTCGGATAGATGACATGGTTGTTCGACACCATCGAGAGCGTCAACCCGTCAGGTGGCGAACGCACGAGCGCCGACGTGCCCACGATGCCGCCCGCGCCCGCCTGATTTTCGACCACCACCGTATGGCCCAACGCGGCCGATAGCGCGGGACCCGCCGCACGCGTAATCGCGTCCACACCCGAACCCACGCTCAGCGGCAGGATGAAGCGGATCGGCCGATCGTTCTGCGCCCATGCCGGCATGGCGCCCAGCGCAGCAGTACCGCCCAAAGCCGCCAACAAAGCGCGGCGCGTGTGATCGACAGCATTCGTTTTCATGTGTTGTCTCCTCATTATTGTTGTTGCACGCGCCAGCTCTTTTGCGGCCGGCGTCGGTGCGCAGCGATTCGAATCAGCGCGTCATGCCACCACGCCGTCCTTGTTCAACCCTGCAATTTCTTCGGCGCTGAAGCCGAGCTCGCTCAGCACCGTCGCGGTGTGCTCGCCCACGGTGGGCGGATCGGTGCGCACGCCCAGCCGCGCGCCGTCCATCGTGATGGGAAACAGCGCCGCCCCCACTGTTTGCCCGGCACGGTCGCCATCGGGCAATCGCACGTCCGCCAGGCCGCCGGTCGCCTGCAGATGCGGATCGTCGTAGAGCGCTTCGGGCTTGACGATGGGTGCGAAAGGCAGGCCCTGGGCTTCGAAGATCGCCGTCAGTTCGGCAACGGAATAGCCGCTCAAGCGATTGCGCAGTTCGGGCATCAGGGTGGCGCGCGCCACCACGCGCTTGTTGTTGGTGGAGAGTTCAGGCGCCGCCTTCAAATCGATGAACCCGAAGGCGTCGCAGAACGTTACCCATTGCGAATCGCTCACAGCCGCAAGAAAGATCTGGCCGTCGCGAACGGTGAACACGTCGTACAGCGCCCACGCGGAAATCCGATCCGGCATGGGCGCCGCCGCCTGACCCGTGATCGCATATTGCAGCATGTGCTGGCCCACCAGAAACACATTGTTCTCGAACAAGGCCGACTGCACTTCCTGGCCGCGGCCCGTGATGCCGCGCTGGATGAGTGCCGCCATGGCACCGATCGCGCCGAACATGCCGCCCATGATGTCGTTCACGCTCGTGCCGGCACGCAGCGGATCGCCCGGGCGGCCGGTCATGTAGGCCAGCCCGCCCATCATCTGCACCACTTCGTCCAGCGCCGTGCGCATCTCATAGGGTCCTGGCAGAAATCCCTTCAAGCTTACGTAGATGAGCTTGGGATTGACCGCCGAAAGCGCCGCATAATCCAGGCCGTATTTAGCCATCGCACCGGGGCGAAAGTTCTCGGCAAACACATCGGCGCTGGCCGCAAGCTTGCGCGCCACGGCCGCGCCGCGCGGGTCGCGCAGATCGAGTGCCAGGCTTTTCTTGTTGCGGTTGAACATGGGAAAGAAGCCCGATCCCGCCCCCAGCAGATGACGTGTGCGGTCGCCTTCGATCGGCTCGACCTTGATGACTTCGGCGCCCAGGTCGGCCAGCACCATGCCGCAGGTGGGGCCCATCACCATGTGGGTGAACTCCACCACACGGAGGCCGGCCAGCGGCAAAGCACAGGAAGATGATGCGGTCATGCGAGATTCCTTGTTGTGTCAGGCGTGCGCGCGCGGCGCGACGTAGGTTGCGGGCAAGCCGGCACGCCATAACGCGCCGCTCAGGGGCTCGCCGGCCAGCCACTGCGCCACGTCCGCTCGCAAGGCAAGCAGGCGCGCAATGTCCAGGCCGGTATCGATGCCCATGCTGCCAAGCATAAAGGCCAAGTCCTCGGTCGACACATTGCCGCTGGCGCCCGGCGCGTGCGGGCAGCCGCCGATACCGGCCAGGCACGCGTCGAACCGGTCGATGCCGGTATCCAGCGCAGCCAGCACATTGGCCAACCCCAGGCCGCGCGTATCGTGAAAATGCGCACAGCACAGCAGATCGCCCACCTGGCGGCGCGCCGCTTCGAACAGCATCCGCACGCCCGCAGGGTCGGCATAGCCTACCGTATCGGCCAGGCTCACGCGATCCGCACCGGCGTCGAGCAGTGCCTGCATCAATCGCAATACCTCGGCGGGGTCCACGGCGCCCTGCAAGGTGCAGCCGAAGGCTGTGCCCACCCCGCCTTCGATGAGCGTGCGCGCGCCCGATGCATCGCGTGCCGCGCGCATTCTGGCGACGTCGGCCACCACCTCATCTGGCGTCTTGCGCAAGTTGGCCTGGCTATGCATCGCGCTGGCCGACAGTGGCACGACGATCACGTCGGCCTGCGCGGCGAAGGCCCGCTCAGCACCCTTCAGATTGGGTACGAGCACCGATACCGTCAAGCCGGGCAACGTGCGCGCGTGCGCCACCACGATCTCGGTATCCGCCAGTTGCGGCAAGAGCCGCGCCGGCACGAACGATCCTGCCTCGATCTCGCGCTGACCCGCGGCATACGCGGCGTCGATCCACGCAAGCTTGTTTTCGGTGCTGACGATGGTGGCCACGCTTTGCAACCCGTCGCGCAGGCCGACCTCGCGGATCGTGGCGCGCGCCGGCCACGCGGCAGGGCGCGACGCTGCTGCGCCGCCCGTGTTGCCCTGGCCCAATGCGCCTCGCATGCCGCCCTGTGAATTGCCTGCCGTCATGTCGTCTCCTCTCCGGTCTCATCGTCTGGTTTGAGTTTAGGATTTCTGATCGGAGATTGAAGTGCTGATTCAGCAGGCCTATGCTTCCGAAACGGAATATCTCAAGGCATTTTTTCATGCGCGATCTCGACATGACCACCTTGCGGCTGTTCGTGGCCGTTTGCGAGCAGCACAGCATCGCGCGCGCGGGCGAAGCCGCCAATATCGTGGGATCGGCCATCAGCAAGCGGCTGGCGGCGCTGGAAGACACGGTGGGCATGAAGCTGCTCGTGCGCGGCCGCCGCGGCGTGGCTCCCACGCCGGCCGGTGAGGCCCTGCTCGACCACGCGCGCGCCATCCTGGGCAATGTCGCCCGGATCGAACGCGACATCGGCGCGTTCTCCTCCGGCGTCAAAGGTCAGGTGCGCATCCTTGCCACCGCCTCCGTCCTGGCGGCCTCGCTGGCCGAAGACGTGGCGACGTTTCTGCACGATCCCGCGCATGCCGATATCCGTGTCGATATGGAAGAAGGACTGAGCCATCACATCATCCGCGGCGTGCGCGACGGCGTGGCGTCGCTCGGCATGTGCTGGGATGCGGCAGACTTTCTGGGTCTGGCCTGCCTGCCCTATGGCGGCGATCGATTGGCCGTGGCGGTGCACCCGAAGCATCCGCTGGCGCGGTATCGCGAGGTGTCGCTGACCGACACGCTCGATCATGAGCAGGTCACCTTGCCGGATGCCAGCGCCGTGACCCGTACGCTCATGCAGCTCGCCCGGCAGAGCGGCAAAACCCTCATGCGGCGCGTGATCGTGTCCAACCTCGACTCCGCCATGCGCGTGGTGGGCGCCAACCTTGCCATCGCCATCGTGCCTACCACCACGGCGCAGTACTACGCCGCCTCGAAAGCAATGCGGGTGGTGGCGCTCACGGACGACTGGGCCGACCGCCGCTTTGCCCTCTGCTTTCGCGGCGAAGGCGAACTGTCGGCGGCGGCGCGGCTGCTGCGCGACCATCTGGTTGCCGCGCGGGCGCCAGCGGCCGCACCGTTAGACCCGAGTTAGCGGTACGCTTGAGCGCACAACAAAATCCCCCAACGATGAGGATGGGATGGAGACATACGACTACATCATTGTGGGCGCGGGCTCGGCCGGCTGCGTGCTGGCCAATCGCCTGAGCGCCAATCCCGCCCATCGCGTGCTGCTGCTCGAGGCCGGCGGGCGCGACAACTATCACTGGATTCACATTCCCGTCGGTTATCTGTACTGCATCGGCAATCCCCGCACGGATTGGATGTACAAGACGCAGCACGAGGCCGGCCTGGATGGCCGCGCGCTCATCTATCCGCGTGGCCGCGTACTCGGCGGCTCATCGTCGATCAACGGCATGATCTATATGCGCGGCCAGCGCCAGGACTACGACGACTGGGCCCGGCTCACCGGCGACGAGCGCTGGAACTGGGATCACGTGCTGCCCGTGTTCAAAGGCAGCGAAGACCATTACCGCGGCGCCGACGCGCATCATGGCGCCGGTGGCGAGTGGCGGGTCGAAGCGCAACGCCTGCGCTGGGACATCCTGGAATCCTTCGCTGAAGCTGCGCGCCACGAAGGCATCCCGCGCGTCACCGACTTCAACGGCGGCGACAACTTCGGCACCAGCTATTTCGACGTGAATCAGAAAAGCGGCTGGCGCTGGAACACGGCCAAGGCCTTTCTGCGCCCGGTCAAGCGCCGGCGCAACCTGCATGTGCTCACCCAGGCAGCGGTACGCCACCTCACGTTCGAAGGCACCACGTGTACCGGTGTGGTGCTGGATCATCAGGGCAAAACGCGCGACGTACGCGCCAGCCGCGAAGTCATTCTGGCGGCCGGCGCCGTCAACTCACCGCTCTTGCTCGAGCGCTCCGGCATCGGCCAGGCGGATCGCCTGCGCGACGCCGGCATCGCCCTGCGCCACGACTTGCCCGGCGTGGGCGAAAACCTGCAGGACCATCTGCAATTGCGCGTGGTGGTGAAAGTGCAAGGCGTAAAAACGCTCAACAAAATGGTGGCCACCTGGTTGGGTAAGGCTGGTATCGGCATCGAGTATCTGCTCAAGCGCACCGGGCCCATGAGCATGGCGCCATCGCAGTTGGGCGTATTTGCCAAGTCGGATCCGGCGCAGGCACGCGCCAATCTCGAGTTCCATGTGCAACCGCTGTCGCTGGGGGCGTTCGGCGAAGCACTGCACGCCTTCGATGCGTTCACGGCCAGCGTGTGCAACTTGCGCCCCACCTCGCGCGGCTCGGTGCACATCGATGGCACGGGTGCCACGCAGGGGCCGATCATCGCGCCCAACTATCTCAGCACGGCCGAGGACCGCCGCGTGGCCATCGATGCGATCCGCCTTGTGCGGCGCATCGTGCAAGCGCCCGCATTGGCCGGCTATCGGCCCGAGGAGTGGCTACCCGGCCCCGCCGCACAAAGCGATGCGGAACTGGCTCAGGCCGCAGCCAAAATCGGCACCACCATTTTCCATCCGGTAGGGACGTGCACCATGGGCAAGCATGCCGACGAAGGCGCGGTCGTGGATAGCGAACTGCGCGTGCATGGATTGCAGTCGCTGCGGGTGATCGATGCGTCGATCATGCCCACCATCACGTCAGGCAACACCAACTCGCCCACCATCATGATCGCCGAACGGGGTGCGGCCTTGATCCAGGCGGCCGCACGCGAGCGCTGACGGCACATTCGCGGTGCCTGCGCGGTCGTGGTGGACGATGGCGGGAAGCGATCGTGTGCAGCAATGCCATTCGTAACGGCGCAAAGCGGCGCACAACCATGATTCATCATGGTGCAGCGGCCCGATTTCAGGCATGAGTTCTACTTATGCGTAGCGGATTTTTAATCGTTTGCGACGCTGCGCGGGCGACCCTAGACTGCCCTGGCATCGTCTTCGCGGCCCGCCTGCTTCCAGGCCTGGCCGATCGCCTTTATCCAGGAGTTTCGGTCATGTCTCGCATGCGTTGTCTGCTCATCAGCCTCTCGATCGCCGCCGGCGCCTGCCTGGCGCCCCTCACCCACGCCGCCGATCCTTATCCCAATCGCGCCGTGCGCGCCGTCATTCCCTTTCCTGCCGGCGGCATCAACGACACCATCGGCCGCGTGCTGTTCAAGCACCTGTCCGATACCTTGCCCGGCAACATCGTGGTCGAAAACAAGCCCGGTGCGGGCGGCACGATCGGCACGCTGAACGCCATCAACAGTCCCGCCGACGGCTACACCCTGCTCCTGGGCGCGGCCAGCACGATCGCCGTGGCGCCCAATCTCTACAAGGATGTGGGCTACAGCGCCGAAAAGAATCTGATTGCCGTGGGTGGCATCGCCGCGGTGCCAAGCGTGGTGATCGTGGCCGAACAATCGCCCTACACAAAGTGGTCCGATCTGGTGGCGGCGGACAAGGCCAAGCCAGGCAGCCTGAACTACGGATCGGCAGGGTCGGGCACCAGCCATCACGTGCAGGCCGAGCTGCTCAATCTGCGCGCCGGCACCAAGTTCATGCATGTGCCGTACAAAGGAGGCGCTCCCGCCATGACCGATCTGATCGGCGGTCAGCTCGACCTGCTGGTCGATCCCTTGCCCACCACACTGGCCAATGTGAAAGCCGGCCGCGTGCGCGCCCTCGCCGTCACCACCGACACCCGCGTGCCCGAGCTGCCTGACGTGCCCACATTAAAAGAACTGGGGCTCGACTACAATGCGAGCACATGGTTTGGCCTTTTCGTGCCGGCCGGCACGCCGCCCGATGCAGTCGCCAAACTCAGCGCCGGCCTCGCGGCCGCTCTGGCCGACAACGCATTGCAAGCCGACTTCCGCAGCCGCGGCATCGCGCCGCTGACCATGGACGCCCCGGCGTTTACCGCTTACGTGCGCGATGAAGATCGCACCTGGCGCGACGTCATCACCCAGGCGGGCATTCAGGTGCAATAGTGCCGGCCGCCGCAACTGCCGCGCGCGCTATGCCAGTCACGAGAAATCTGCCGCCGCTCACCACCATCCGTGCTTTCGAGGCGGCCGCCCGCCATCGATCGTTCACGCTCGCGGCCGAAGAACTCAGTGTCACGCAAAGCGCAGTCAGCCTGCAGATCCGCAAGCTCGAAGCGTTTCTTGATAAACGGTTGTTCGTGCGCGGGGCGCGGCAGGTCGAATTGTCCGAAGCCGGCTTCGTGTATTTCGAAACCTGCCGTCGGATTCTTGCCGAACTCGAAACGGCCACGCATCGCGTGCGGGACCGGCAGCGCCGCGAAGTGCTTACGGTCAACACCATCCCCACGATCGGCCAACTCTGGCTGATGCCGCGCCTGGCCGAATTCACCGCCCAGCATCGCGACATCGAGATTCGCGTGGTGTCCGATATCCGGCCGCTCGATATGCTGGCCGATGGCGTCGATCTTGCCATTCGCGTGGGCCCGCTCGCCGGCACGCGTTACCCGCGCGACGCGCCCGGCGTCGATCTCACGCTGGTCAAGAACTGGGACGGCATCTGCGCCGACTTCATGTTCGACGACATCCTGGTACCGGTCATGTCGCGCGATCTGCATGCGCAAGGCGGTCCGATCACCTCGCTCGACGACCTGACGTCATTCGAACTCATCCACACCGCCAGCCGCCCCGATGCATGGCGCGACTGGTTGCGCGCGCAAGGCGCGACGCTGCCGGCCAAACGCGCCAAGCTCGAATACGGCCACTTCTACATCGCCATGCGGGCCGCGCAAGAGCACAAGGGCATTGCGCTGATCCCGGAGATCCTGCTGGACGGCTACCCCGGACGCAACGAGCTGGTGCTGCCCATGCGCCCCGCCACGCCGCTCAAAAGCGCCGGCGCGTATTACCTCTTAACCCACAACGGTGCGCACGACCGCCCCGCCATCGCCACCTTCCGCACCTGGGTGCTGAACGAGGCGCGGCAATCGGGCAACGCCGCGCCGGCATTGTCTTAACCCTCGTTTCTGTGAGCAGATCATCATGACCCACTATCGTGTTGGCATCGCCGGTTTCGGCGCCATCGGAAAATCGTTGGCACAAGCCCTCGACGCCGGTATTCCCGGTCTCACGCTTACGGCCATCGGCGTTCGCGATCCGGCCCGTGCGCCTGCGATCGATTGGCGGCACGACGCGCCGCGCTTCACCACGATCGACGACATGGTCGACGATTGCGATGTGGTCATCGAATGCGCACCGGCCGCCGTACTCCATCGCATCGCCGCGCCCTTCCTGCGCGCCGGGAAGAAAGTGATCGTGTTGAGCTCGGGTGCATTGCTGCAGAACGAAGACCTGATCCCGCTCGCCGCCGAGCATGGCGGTCAGATCATCGTGCCGTCGGGCGCCATCCTGGGCCTCGATGCGTTGACGGCCGCGGCCGAAAACACGATCCACTCGGTCACGATGATCACCCGCAAACCGGTGCGCGGGCTACTGGGCGCGCCGTTCCTGGTCGAACAGGGCATCGATATCGCCGGCATCACCGAACCCAAGCTGATTTTCAAAGGCTCGCCGCGCGAGGCTGCGATTGGTTTCCCCGCCAACCTCAACGTGGCGGTGAGCGTGTCGCTGGCCGGCATCGGGCCCGATCGCACCACGCTCGAGATCTGGGCCGATCCCCACATCGATCGCAACACGCACCGCGTCGAAGTCGATGCCGACTCCGCCTCGTTCACGATGGAAATTCGCAATATCCCGTCGGACAATCCTAAGACGGGCCGCATCACTGCGCTGAGCGTGTTGTCGGCGTTGCGCAAACTAACAGGGCCGTTGCGCGTCGGGACGTAAGTCTGCGTCGGACTGGCCTCACGCGTCGTCGGACCGCACCTAAGTGCGGTATGGCGGCACCGCGGCCGGTGTCGCCCGCCAAGCCGCAGTGTCGTGCTAACCCGCCGCAACGTCCAACGGCACGTCTGGCACACTTGCCGATCGCGTGCCGGGCAACGGCGGATTGCTCGCCGCGTGATAGGTATTCACCACCGAGATCTTCACGCGATCGGTCGCGTTCTGGCTGGCCGCGTGCAGCGTGCGGCAATGAAACAGCAGCACGTCGCCGGGCGCGAGCGTCAGCGGAATCGCCTGCGCGAGCACCGGCACATTGCGCGGATCGTCGGCCACGAAAAACTGCTCGCTATCGAATTGATCCGCGGCAAACGTCATCGCGTGCGAACCCGGCACGACCCACAAGCCGCCGTTCTCCGACGATTCGTGTCCCAGCGCCAACCACGTCGACACCAGATCGGGCCGCCCGAACGACCAATACCGGATATCGCGATGCCAGCCGGTGAGGCTGCCGTACCGCGGATGCTTGGTCATCACGCAATTGTGATGCGCGCGCGACAGCAAGGCGGGTTCATCGAAGTAGGCCGTCATCCAGGCCGCGATGGCGGGGTCGCACGCCCACGCAGCGAAGGCTGCATCGCGTGCATACGCGTCCCGCAGACGCCGGATCGTTGCGCCACCGTCTGCCTCACGTGATGCCGGTGCCCCCGGATAACGCAGATCGGCCTCAAACTCCAGCGAGCCCGCAGGCACCAGCAACGTATCGTTGACCACCGCCAGCATGGCCTCCCGGCGCGCCGCCGACACCATGCCGGGAACGATGACATAACCCTGCTCGCGCAGAACCGCTATCTGGTCTTTCGTTGTGGTGGTCACACTATCCGCGCCTTGGCGCCTGACTGCTGGAAAACCCTATTCTTCCATAACGGTGGCGGTTGCGGTGCCCTGCGGCACCTCAGGCCGCTAGTTTTTCAATACCGGCGCAAGCTGCGCCCAGTTGCCATTGCGGTCATTCACCCCACCGTCGAACACGCGCATCAACGGCACGCCACGCTTGGGCGCAAGCGTCAACGTGATCTCACGTTCATCGCCTTGCAGGAAATCGACCAAGCTGCCGCACGCTTCCTTTCGATCGGCGAACGCGGTAAAGCTGCGGTCTTTCAAGCACGATTCGGCGTGACGTTCCATCGCCGCTTCAAACGCTTTATTGCGCTGCTTTTCCGCGTCGCCCTCACCGGCAATGACCGGTACGTTGTAGCGCTTGTAGAGGGCGATCGAACGTTTGACGTAGCCCCGATCCACAATGTGCATCTTGCCGCTCGTGATTTCGACTTGCGACAATGGCTTCAGCAGGCCGAAGACGCCGCC